>Ga0209257_1000009_pt1 | contig 1205047 bp, 1087 predicted proteins | sample AraplaCvi_mCL_r2_FD_184277 | JGI IMG/M metagenome (GOLD analysis project Ga0209257, IMG submission 184277) | Arabidopsis root microbial communities from North Carolina, USA - plate scrape MF_Cvi_mCL_r2 (SPAdes) (version 2) | ecosystem: Host-associated > Plants > Roots > Endosphere | place...
CGGTACCGCGTCCGAGGCCGCAGCCGATACGGACGACGAGCCGGCGGAATGGTCGGTTCAACCAGACGGTACCCGCCCGGACCGCCATGCGTGATCATCCGCATTGATTACGGTCTGCCATTGATTCCATTTATCGCTACATTCGGCCGCTCGGTTAGCGGCTCCTGCGGCCATCCATAGGTCGCGCGCCAAATTCGAGTCCCTTCTTCGCTAGCGCGCTCCGACAGCTTTCGCCCCGGTAGTTGCCGTTCGTTCACGATCGTAGCGCGCCTCAAAGCAGACGCTGGAGAGATCATCTGGACCGGCATCCGCATTTACGAAACGAAGACCGTTCAACGGCTTCTTACCAGAAAGTCCGACTCGTAGATCCTGTCAGTTCGCTCGATTATAGACGAGCTTATAGCTTATTGGTGTAGAGAGCATTGGACTGATGATGCTAGTCTCCTCCACCAACTGCTGTCCAACGCTACGATACACTGTGGTCCGCTCGCTGTCGTCCCCACGGAATGTTAGCGAAACGGCTTCACCATCCGCTTTTGCCGACACATCGAAGACAAGCCCTTCCACGAGCTTCCACTTGATCGGCTCTCCGCCTATCCAAACGACGATAGGGGTCTTGGCATCATACGCGATCGAGAGACGATCTCCTGAACTCGAGATTCTGATTCTAGATACCGCAATGGACTTGCGCAGCCTCATGCGAGCGAGAGGGCGCTCGGCGTTGGGAATGCCGGCAATAGCGCTCTCGATCGCTTGAAAGGCGGTGTCGCTCGACTCCGAGTCGCGGTCATAGATGCCTGAAACCAGGCCGTGCGACGGGCTCGCTGAGCCTGAACTGGAGATCATGATGGCAGCTCCGATCGCCGCCGACAAAGTCCAATGACGCATCACGCTCTCCTCAAATGCCGCTGCTCGCCGTGACAGGTGTAGTGACGGTCCGGCTTAGCGCATAGGTGAGGCCTTGATAGTCGAATCGAGGGAGTTCCTCCCGCTTGTCGACGCACGTGCTGGCGGAGGGCTGGCTGTATCAACGGGCCGAGCCTCGCGACCGCTACTCGATCTGCAAACTCGAAAGCGACCAGCCGCGCTCCACCCGTTCTCGGACATTCGCGAGGCCGGAGCCGGTGGCAAAAGCAGACCGGCAGGTAACGCCCCGCTTGCGGACATCCGTCAAGAGCCGCTACCAACGCCCAATGTTCTCGATGATCGTCGTAATTCTTAGTAGCTTGATCAGCGCCACGGCGAGCGCACCGGACGTTGTTCAAGTCGGCACGCTTAGGCTTTGTCACGCTACAGTCAAAAGCGCCTCCATTGGTTCGGACCAATATACCGGCGAACCGACGCTCACTGGAATGATGGAAACACCACGGTGAACGAGCGGCTGCTTCTATAACTCTTACCGCTCTCCTTGGCGTCCGTCGTTGGGCGTTAACGATCAGTCCGGCGGCGTCCATCGGCGAACGCGAGGTTTTCGATACTAGGCGGACTGGTGGCTAGCGGCCTGCGAGCCACCAGTCCGGTTCGGAATAAACTACCGGTCGGGAATGCGCCCCAATAGCTGTCATTGATCATTCATCGAGCGATCCCCGAAAGCCGCCGCTACCGATGCCGGCTGATTGCCACCATAGCTTCGACCCTTTCGAGCGCCTTCAAGGAGTCGCTGTTCTTGGCGTCAAGCTCAAGCGAACGCTGGAGAGCCCTCCTTGCGGCGTCGAGCTCGCCGGCGTTCTCCAGCCCCTCGGCATAGCTGTTGAAGGCGTTGCTGCTTTCCGGAAACAGGTCCGTCACCGTGTGGAACGCGGCGAGCGCCTCCCGCGTCCTGCCATCTTCCATCAGCGCATAGCCAAGGTTGTTGAGCGCATCCTCCGACAACTGGTATTGCTTCGTGTCCGGGCGAAGGGCGTCGAGCCGCGCTCGCGCCGCTTCGGGGCCCTGCTCGATCAGCATCGCGCCATAGATGCGGGCAAGTGACACCGGTTCGTCGAGGGGCGCGCGCCCGGCAACGATGCGCATTGCGGACAGTGCCGACTTATAGAGATTCTGGCTGTCGGCATTGTTGAGCAGGATCACCGTGACACCGTTATCGAGATTGCGCATCAGGATCGTCTGACATCCCGGCATGCCGCCGGTATGCCACACGATCCTGCCCATGCTTTCGTCGCGGAACCGGAACCAGCCCAGGCCGTCATCGGCGTCCCCCATCCCGCCGATGCCGAGCCACACGAAGTCGGGCGATCCGTCAGCGAGACGCTGCGGCGTATAGGCGTGGTCGAGCGTCTCCGGCTTCAACAGGACGCCCTTCCGGAGCGCTGAGTCGAAACGCAGCAGATCGTCGGCCGTGGCAACCACCAATGCATTGCCGTAGAGGGTTTCCGTATAGTAGCCGCGCGTGCCCTCGAGCCGCCGGCGCTCGCGCGACCAGCGGTGCGGCCAGGCATAGTTCTGCGCGAAATCGGGGGTGTCGGCGCGATTGATCAGCGCGGTCTTGATATAGCTGTGGAGCATTCCGGAAGGAGCGAAGACATGCGCGTCGAGATAGTCGGGCAGCGCTTCTCCGGATTCCTTTTCGACAAGCAGAGCAAGTAGCTGGAAGCCGAGATTCGAATACCACCAGCGCTCGCCGGGCTTGAGCTTCATGTTCCGGTGCGCATCAGTGATGGCCGGGACGAGATCCCCCATCGTGAGAGGTCGCGCGGCGAGCTTCGGCCGATAGGCCTCGACAAAGCCTGCAATGTCCTGATCCGAAAGGCCGGAGCTGTGGGAGAGCAGCTGCCGGATGGTCACTTCCCGGTAGGGAAATTCCGGGAAGTAGCGGACGAGCGGAGCATCGAGCCGGACCTTGCCGCGTTCGACGAGCTGGAGCACCGCTGTCGCCGTGAAAAGCTTGCTGACCGATGCAAGTTCGAATTCGGTGTCCGCATTCACCACGCGGCCAGCTTCCCGATCAGCGAATCCAATATATTTGCGGTAGATCGGCTTTCCGTTTCGGGCGATCAGGATCGTGCCGTTCAAGCCGTCGCGGGCCGAGCGGTCTGTGAAGAAGGCATCGAGCGCCCGGGCGGGATCGATGCCGGCTTGAGCGCCGACAGTCTGGCCGGAGGCCGGAGCGGCGGCGATCGGGAGCAAGACGAGCGACAGCAGGAGCGAGCGAATCATGTGGCCTCACGATAGTACGATTCGTAATATGGATAGCGAGCCTGATGACTGATTCAATTGCTGCGCTCACCGAGCTCGAAGGCGCGGTCCTTTCCGAAATCCACCATCGTGCGAACCGCACGGCATTCCAGGTCCTGCGCGCGTTCCAGCGCTCGCCTTCCGCCGAATGGAGCGGCAGCGCGGGCGCGGTTTACCCCGCCATCCGGCGATTGATCGAAGCGGGCCTGATCGAACCGACACCCATGGCGGGCGGCCGAAAGGCGCAAGCCCTGGCCGCAACGAGCGCCGGAATTGCCGCGCTCACCGCATGGGCCTGCGATCCGGCACGTGCGGCAGGCGTGGGTCTCGATCCATTTCGGCTACGATCCGGTATCTGGCGCACCATGCCGGACGTCGAGCGCCGGGCGGCGCTGGAATCAGTGGCCGCGGAGATCCGACGGGACCTCGCGCAGCAGACACGGAACGAGACGGATCCGGTCGAGCGGACCCGCGACGAGTTCGCTGTGCGCCTTCAGCGGTCTCGTCTGGACTGGATCTCCGACGAACTGGGCGCGCTCACCCATATGGGTGGAGACTATGGTGCGAGCGACAACTGACGCTTTGTGGGTCTTCCCATTCGGCAGATCGCTTCTGAATGTTCGCTAACGCTAACCGTCGGCCGAAACCAGCCCGTCTCCTGACGGCCCGAGAGAAGACTTCAGCAGCATGGGCAACCATGCGTATTCCTCTCGGGCATCACGGGCTCGCGCGGGGAACCAGGTAGCGGATATTCTTGGCTATTCGCCTTGGTCTCGTTACGGTGTGCGAGTTAGTCGAGTGGCAATCGAGCGCCAGCAAACTCGGCCACATTCGATGCGTGAGGATGCCCGCGATTGCACAGCACAATGATCGTGTAGCCCGAGCGCGGATAGACCGCGAAGTCGGCGTTTACGCCCGGAGCGCTGCCGCGCTGCCCGTAGCAGATTTCGCCGTTGCGCGTGGCGATGCGCAAACCGAGTGACCATTGCCCGCTCCCGGCAGCAACCATCGGCGTGATCAACAATCGGCGATAGACCGAGTCGAGCAGGACACCTCGTCGCAGCGCCGTCGCGAAACAATGCAGATCATGGACGCGCAGTTGGCGTAAGCGAAGGGCAGCGCGACCAAGCGATAGCCGAGGCGTGGGCGCGCGTTCTGGGCGAGCTCGCCCAGGCGCAGGACGAGACCCGATTAAGGCGTGAGGAACTGGTCAAGGCGCGCCAGAGATCAACGCTCCAACGTCTTCTCACCCCGATCGACGGAACCGTCGCGCAGCTGTCAGTACACACGGTTGGCGGCGTCGTTGAGGCCGCAAAACCGATTATGGTCATAGTGCCGTCCAACGGACAATTGGTAGCGGAAGTGAAGCTGCTCAACCGCGACATCGGCTTTGTGCGGCCGGGGCAGGATGTTGCGCTCAAGGTCGAGGCCTTCCCGTTCACCCGATACGGCGCGGTTCAGGGCAAGCTGCTCAATGTGGGCATGGACGCGGTTGAGGATGAGAAGCTCGGCCTCGTATATCCAGCACGTGTTGCATTCGAACGGCGGCCCATGGGCAAGGACGGTCGCGTGATTGCGCTGGTGCCGGGCATGAGCGTGACTGCGGACGCGCAGACCGGGCGCCGAACCATCCTGTCCTACCTGCTCAGCCCAATCGACGAAACTGTTCAAGAAGCAGGGAGGGAGCGGTGAACGATATTCAGATCTCTTTGGGCGCCGTTGTCAGGCCGTCGCCGTTCTCCGCGGCAACCCGCATGCACGTTGGGAGGATAGCGGCCCGATAGACGTCGCTCCTGACGTTGCCCTGACCTCTCCGACACAAAAAAATCCGGACCAAAACATCCAAACCCGCGCCAGCGTCGGTCTAGTGATTGTAGACCCCCTTTGGAGGACGCCGATGCCGCCCGCTGTTATGCTTTCGATCGTTACCCTGTTCATTCTGGGAATCGCCGTGACCGCAATGAACCTGGGCCGCATCATTCAGGCCTGGATGGTCCACCGGTCCTTGCGCGCGGCGATGGCTACGGATCGCAAACTGGCCGAGGATCTTGCGGGCAAGCTCGACATTGTCGGGAGCCGCGCGGAGCCGCGTGGCGACGATCGCACCGGCCTTGTGCTCGTAGCGATCGGATTGGCGACCGCGGGATACGGTTTGATCCTCAATGACGCGTCGACGCGGCAGCTGGTGGGCGCTGCGTTATTCCCATTTCTTGTCGGTGTTGCGCTGCTGCTGCGCCATGCAATGCACAAGAGCGCCACGAAGAAGACTGTCGGCGGTGACTGATGACTTCGAGCTCTCCTCGAAAGCGGCACAGGGCGACAGGCGGGCATTTTCCGCTCTCGTCCGTCGGCATGAGGCGAGAGTGCGAACGTTCCTCGCGCGCACGGCAGGCACCGAGGCGGCCGACGACCTTGCGCAGGAGACCTTTCTGCGGGCCTGGCGCAATGCCGGCAACTTCCGCGGGACGGGCAGCTACGCCGGCTGGCTCCTCGCCATCGGATGGCGCGTGTTTCTCGACGCCAGCAAGCGACAACGGGTGGAGTCGGGGCGAGGCAATGCAGCCGCGCCTGCACCGACCTCGTCGACCGAGGACCCGTTGGCCAAAATGGACGTCGAAAAGCTGATGGCGGCCCTCGACCCCGAAGAGCGCGCCTGCCTCGTGCTGTGCCTCGGACAGGGATGGTCGCATGGCGAGGCCGCCCGGATCCTCGGAATTCCGCTGGGCACGCTGAAGTCGCGCGTCGCTCGCGCGACTGCGAAATGCCGCACAACGCTGGGGGCGAAATGACGGACGAAGATAACACCGACCTGGTTGCGCTGCTCCGCGAACCCGGCCGACCGGCGGACGACGCATTCGCGCGCGACGTCGAATGGCTCATCGAGCTCGACTGCGCTTTCCTGCGGCGGCGCCGCACGGCGTTCCGGCGGTGGGCGGTCGATCTCGGCTCCGTCGGCACGGTGGGAGGGGTCGCCTATGTTCTGGCCAGCAATGCTCCCATCGACGCCGGCGCCTGGCCGACGTTGTTCGCGCCTTTGGTCGCCGCGACCGCGGTTCCGGTGCTGTGGCTGCTTGCCCGGTCTTCGACCTCTGCCGCCTGATCGGAGCGATCCGCCGGGTTCCACCGACCTCATTACCCAATCCAGCCCGAGAGGTAGAGAATGCGACGCTCTGGATCTGGTTCGCTATCGCTCGTTGCGATGCTCGTGCTGCTAACGTCCGGGGCCCATGCTGCGGCCCGCGATGCGGACGGCCGCTTCAACATCGGCGATCGATCCATTCGCATCGTCTGTCAGGGGACGGGATATCCCACGGTCGTCGTCGACGCGGGTCTCGGAACGGCGCCCGCCGAAGACGATGGGTGGCGGCATATCGCCGGCAAGGTCGCGACGCGCACCCGAATCTGCCTCTATGACCGCGCCGGCCTTGGCGGCAGCGATCCCGCGCCCCGCGTGCCGCGCACCAGCCTGGATGCTGCGGCCGATCTGCATGCCGCGCTGCGCAAGGCAGGCATGGAGGGCCCCTGGCTGCTCGTCGGCCATTCGATCGGCGGGCTCCACGCGCAGGTCTTCGCCGGCCGCTATCCGGCCGATACCGCGGGACTGGTGCTGATCTCCTCGACGCATCCCGATCAGATCGGGACATGGCTGGCGTTGTTGCCGCCCGTCGCTCCCGACGAGGAAAAGGCCATCACCGAGGCCCGCACCTTTCTGACCAGCATGGCTGAAGATCCGATGCGGAACGAGGAGATGCTCGCGTTCGCACCGAGCGCGGCGCAGGCGCGCCGACTGACGACGCTCGGTGCGAAGCCGGTGATCGTGGCCACGCACAGCCCGCGCTATCGCATGGTGCCCGGCCTGTCCGAGCCCGTGGCGGTCAGACTGGAGGAGGCGACCCAGCAGCTCCAGAAGCGCTTCCTCATGCTGTCGTCCAATTCCAGCCGGAATATCGCGGCGACCGCGGGGCATGGGCTTCCTCACGAGGATCCGGCCTTCGTGGTTGAGAATATCCTGCAGGGCGTCGCGCTCGTCCGCGGCGCGCCAGCCCAACCATAGCAAGGGCTTTGGCGGCGCGGCTTCCCGCGTTGCATCGTGGCTCGTGGCTCGTGGCGAAGCTGCGGGGCGGCCCGAGCCCAGGTCGGCTGCGGCGGATCTGCGTTCTGGAGCAACCAGAAGGCGACCGTCCAGGACCGGCGTTTCCGAGTTGCAGCTGTTGCACGACGCGCTTTCGCTCATGACTGGCGCCGAAGGCCTTCCCCTGCGCTCGAGCCCTTCGGTCTCGAGCGACCCCATCTGCGGGGGCCTGGCCCCCGCAACGCCCGGGTCCTCCACTTCGTTGCGGCCTTGCAGGTGCGGCCCGCCGCTCCAGCGGGACCGCCGGTGCGCTCCTTGCCGCCCACCCCCCTTTGCCGGGGCCGGTGCGGTTTTTTTGAAGAGGAGCAGACCGATGGAACTGAAGCATATCGATATCGGCAGCCTGCGCGTCTCGGCCGCCAACATGCGCGCAGGGCGCAAGGTGCCGGACATCACCGACATTCTCCCGTCCATCCGCGTGCGCGGCGTGCTGGTGCCGCTGATCGTGCGGGCGAATGGCGCGCCGGACGCCTACGAGATCGTGGCGGGCAGGCGACGCTATCATGCCGCGCTCGCCGTGGTGGAGGAGGGTGGCGAGGTGAACGCGCTGCCCTGCGCGGTGATGGATACGGGCGACGACGCGGCGGCGCTGGAGGCCTCGCTGATCGAGAACGTCGCCCGCCTCGACCCCGACGAGGTGACCCGCTGGGAGACCTTCACCCGGCTGGTCCGCGAAGGGCGGAAGCCCGAGCATATCGCCATGTTGTTCGGGCTGACCGACGTGCAGGTGAAGCGCACGCTCGCGCTCGGCAATCTGCTGCCGCGCATCCGCAGCCTTTACCGCAAGGGCGACGTGGACGCGGTCACCGTGCGGCACCTGACGCTTGCCTCGAAGGCGCAGCAGCGCGACTGGCTGGCACTGGTCGACGACCCCGAGGCGCGAGCGCCGGTCGGGCAGGCGCTCAAGGCGTGGCTGTTCGGCGGCGCGTCGATTTCGACCAGGGTCGCGCTGTTCGATCTGGCTAGTTACGAGGGCGATATCGTCGCCGACCTGTTCGGCGAGGAGAGCTTTTTCGCGCATGCCGGGCAGTTCTGGGCCGCGCAGAACGCCGCCGTCGCGGCGCGGGCCGAAGGGTATCGCGCGGCCGGGTGGAGCGAAGTCGTCGTCCTCGAGCCGGGCAAATATTTCCAGACATGGGAGCATGCGCGCTGTTCGAAGAGGAAGGGCGGCAAGGTCTTCGTCGCCATCGGCCCTCGCGGCGACGTGACCTTCCATGAGGGCTATGTCAGCCGCAAGGAAGCGAGGCAGCTCGGACAGGGCGCGGCGGTCGAGAAGCCCGCCCGTCCCGAGGTCACCGGCGCCACCAACGACTATGTCGATCTGCATCGCCACGCCGCCGTGCGCGCTCGGCTCGCAACCGAGCCCGGCGTGGCGCTCCGCGTCGCGATCGCACACATGATCGCGGGCTCGCCGCTCTGGTCGGTCAAGGTCGAGGACCAGCGTGCGGGCGAGGCGGTGCGGGAGAGCGTCGCGCTTTCGGCGTCCGAAGCGGCATTCGATGCCGCGCGCCGCGAGATGCTGGCTTTGCTTGGCTATGATGCCGGGACGCGCACCATCTGTGGCGGTGAAGGCGAGGGGTTGGCAACGCTGTTCGTGCGGCTGATCGCACTCGACGACGTGCAGCTGCTCGGCATCCTCGGCATCGTCATGGGCGAGACGCTCTGGGCGGGCAGCCCGCTCGTCGATCTGCTCGGGCAGCATCTCGCGGTGGAGATGGCGCCGGTATGGCAGGCCGACGACGCCTTGTTCGACCTGATCCGCGACCGCGAGGTGCTGCTCGCCATGGTCGCCGAAGTCGCGGGCGAGGCTGTGGCCGAGGCCAACACAAGGGAGACCGGCAAGGCGCTCAAGGCGATCCTCCGCGACTGCCTCGCGGGGAAGAACGGCAGGCCAAAGATGGAGAACTGGGTGCCGCGCTGGCTGCGCTTTCCCGCGTCCGGCTACACCGCACGCGGCGGCGTCGGCGCGGCGGATCGATCGGCCGTGGCGGTGCGGCTGCTCGCGCCGCCCGCGGTCGAGACAGGTCGCGAGGTCCAGCCGGACCCCAATGTCGTGCCGAACCCCGATATCGCGCCGGACGCCGATATCGCGCCGGACCCCGATATCGCGCCGGTTCGCGAGGCCGCCTGAGCTTCCCCCTGAGGACCGGCGGCGGCGTTTCCGCCGCCGGTTTCCTTGTTCGCAAGGCGCCACGCCATGGCCGACGAACCACCGCTTGCCGAGCTTCTGTGCCGCATGACGGCGGCGCTGGACAGGATGGAGGCGCTGCCGCGTCGCGTCTTCGAGCTGCACTGCATGCAGGGTCTCGACTTCGCCGAAATCGCGGCGGCGCTCGACATCGGCCTTGCCGATGTCGAGCGCGAGCTTGCCGCTGCCATGCTGCATCTGCTGCGCCATACCGGCGCCGTCGGCAGGCCCTGAGCCCCGCCGCCGCCGGATCGTTCATTTCACAATTTGGCGTCCGGACGGCGGGTTTGCGCCGATCCCGACCGGCGGCTCGTCGCGCCGGGAAATCGGGAGGCGTTTCCGGATTTTCTCGCGGGAATCGAGGCGCGCGCCAGAGACCAAAGGCGCTGTTGGATCCGGATCCTCTACGATTCTCCGTCAGTGTCCTGACGAAGGAGGCCGCCTCGCTCGCCTTTCACGTCATCGACGGACACGAAATCGGCAGCGGTTGCCGCCGACGCCGGGCAGCCGCGCATAGGGGCCTCGTCGACCTGCATCGCGGGAACAGGCCGATCCCCATGCTCCGACAGCGGCGCACAACGGCTTGAAAGCGCGCCGGTGCCGCTGCCCTGGTCTGGGCGATGTTTCGAACGATCTGCGTGCCCAATCTCGATACGTCCGCGCCAACGCGAGGAAAACCGGCAGGCGTGGTGGCGCTGCCGGCGTGAACGTCCGGGAAACTGCGTTCGCTTCCCGGCCCGTTCCCCATCGGCGCAGGCCGCCGTCAGGGCACGGGCGCGATCTATTTGATCCGCCCCGTGACGATCCGCACGCCGCCGCACAGCGCACACATGTCCTTGCGACGGACGATGCCGTGCGTTCCGGCGAGCTCGCGCGCGCAAACATTGGCCTGGCTCTTCCACGTCATGCCGAGCTTCTCGGCGATGCAGTCGTCGCATAAGGGTTCGGGCGCGAGCCGCTCGATCAGCGCGCGTACCTTGTCCAGAACCGTCACCTGTTCCCCCGTCATGCCCGCCCGTGTAGCGCCTCTCCGGCGCTTCGGACAGGTCCCGCGGGAGACGGGGACCGGCCGCGTCGCCCGCGCGAACCGTGCCCTTGGCGGGCCGGGCATCTCCCTTGTCCGACGTCCGCAGGCGGCCTCTCGATGATGGCTTTCTGGCACCGCGCCGGGCCTCGGGCCTGCAACGGCGCCGACCCGCTTTCTTCCCCGGCCGGGCTGCGCCCGTCCTTCCTCGCGCGGCAAGAAAGCGTGCCCGCACCGTCCTTCGCTGGCGCTGCGGCCCTTCGGGTGCAGGCGGCCCGCCGCGTCGCCCGATCGACGCCATCGAGGCCGCATGGTGCGGCGTCGAGGAACAATGGAGACCAACCATGGCAACCATCGGCAGCTTCACCCGCGACGACTCGGGCGTGTTCTCGGGCACCATCCGGACCCTGACCCTCAACGCCAAGGCGAGCATCAAGCCTTCGGCGAGCGACCATGACAAGGCGCCCGACTACCGGGTCACGACCGCGGCGGGCGTCGAGTTCGGCGCCGGCTGGACGAAGATCTCCCGCGAGGACCGGGCCTATGTCTCGGTCAAGCTCGACGATCCCTCTCTCGCCGCGCCGATCTACGCGACCCTCGTCGAGGGCGAGGACGGCCAGCACAATCTGATCTGGTCGCGCTGAGGCAATCGCCCCGCGCCGGCGCGGCCGGCGCGGGGCACCCTGACTGCCAGTCTCAAGGGGGGTGTCGTTTTCGGGCACTGGCGTTTTCGACACTCCGCAAGCCCGCGCCACGGGCCCAGTTCCTGCAGCCCCGGGCGGCCATGCGCCGCCATAGCCAGGGCAGCGAGACGATGGACGACACGATCCTGCGGGCCGAGCGCGCCAAACGCGGCAGTCCCTATCTCAACACCGCGCAAGCCGCGCATTATCTCGGCATTTCGGCGCACACCATGGAACGGCTGCGCAAGAATGGCACCGGGCCGGTCGCGCGCCGCCATGCCTGGATGATCCAGTACCATATCGACGATCTCGACGCCTGGTCGCGGTCGCGTAGCCAGGGAGTCCGGCCGTGAGCGGCGATCGCATGGGCCCGCCCTCGATCGCGACGCTGCCGCCGGGCTGCTTGCACTGGGCGAGCGGTGTGGCGCTGCTGGGCGGCGCGATCGCGCTCACCATCGTCGCGCCGCCCGCGCCCCGGCTTGTCTGGAACGCGAGCGCAAGTGCGCCCGTCGGGCTCTATTGGGTGCGGCCGCGCGCGCGGCTGCACCGCGGCGCGATGGTGGTCGCGCGGATCCCCGAAGCATGGGCCGGCCTCGCCGCGTCGCGGCGCTATCTTCCCGCCAATGTGCCGCTGGTGAAGCGCGTCGCCGCGCTCGCCGGCGACCGCGTCTGCGCCGCCGGCACGCAGATCCGGATAAACGGAAACCTGGTCGCCACGCGCCTGCGCGCCGACGCGGCGGGGCGGATACTGCCCTGGTGGCGGGGCTGTATCGTGCTCGCCCGCGATCAGCTGTTTCTGCTGATGGCGGACGCGCCCGGCTCGTTCGACGGGCGCTATTTCGGCCCCGGCGACAAGGCCGAGGTGATCGGCCGGGCACGGCTGTTATGGGCGCGCTGAGACGGGGCGCCCTGTCTCGCGGGAGCGCCCTCGCGGCTGTCTGCGTGGTCGCGCTGGCGTTCTTTGCCGATCGGGCGACCGCGGCGGTCGCGGCGCAGGAGGCCGGACGCGGCTGCGAGCCGCCCGGCAACGGCAACTGCGCGGCGGATGCGGTGACGCGCTGGCGCCCGCTCATTGCCGGGGCGTCGCGGCGCTTCGGGGTCCCGGAGCGCTGGATCGAGCGCGTGATACGCGCCGAGAGCGGGGGCCGGACCAGCCTCGGCGGCCGTCCGATCCGCAGTCCCAAAGGCGCGATCGGGCTGATGCAGCTGATGCCCGGCACCTGGGCCGAGATGCGACGCCGGCTGCGTCTCGGCGACGATCCCGACCACCCCCGCGACAACATCCTCGCCGGCACGCTCTACCTGCGGATGATGTACGACCGCTTCGGCTATCCCGGGCTGTTCGGCGCCTATAATGCGGGGCCGGCACGCTATGCGGATTGGCTCGCAGGCCGCGCGCGACTGCCGCAGGAGACCCTCGCCTATCTTGGCAAGGTCGGCGTCGCGGCGCCGGATGCGCGCGCTGCCGGCGTGGCGCTCGCCGAGCGGCAGGACGCACCTGCGCCGGCGCTGTTCGCGGTGCTGCGCGTCGCGCAGGCGGCCGGATCCGTGGCGAGACCGGTCGTCGAACGCGAAGATTCAGGGGGAGATGCCACGGCACGCACCTTGGGGTCCGGAGAGCGCGTGAGCGCGCCCGCCGCCGATATCGCCACCAGCGATCCCGGAGCTGCTCGCTCGCCGCAGGCCGGCCTGTTCGCGATCCGGAAAGGGCGCGAATGATGGCGCGCGGGGGAGGGGGCTCGTCGTGGTCTTCCGAGCATGACGGGCGGCGAAGCGGCTATCAAGGCCCGCGGGTGCCCCCCAATTTGGCTGACGCCAAATCGGCTCCCCCCGCGTCCGCTTCGCGGCGCCTGCGCTGCGCTCCGGCGGCCCTGACAGCCGCTCCGCCGCCCGTCGTCGAGGCCGCGTCCTCGATGGGAGCACCGCAAGCGGAGACAGATCATGGCACAGTTTCAGGCGCATTCGACCGGCGAGGATCGCGTGATGGCGGCGCTGGTCTCGGGGCTCGAGCGCGAGTTCGGACGCGACGCGGGTGCAGCGCTGGCGCATCGTTTTCTCGAAGCCGAGCGGATCGAGTTTCACTGGGAAGCGCGCGTCGAGGAACGTTGGGTCGGCAGCTATGCGAGCGTCGACGAGGAGGATTCCGAGCTCGATTCGGTGCGGATTCTCGGATCGATCGACGGGCGCTGGTTTGTCGCGGTGATGATCGTCGATGGCGACGGCAACCCGCATGCGATGACCGGCAGGCGCCAATTCGGGCATCGCAAGGCGGCGGTGCGGGCGTTCGCGGACGCCTGAACGGAGGCGGGATTTCGGTCGGGGAGCGGCGTCCATCGGGCGCGGCGTCCCGGCCATTTTTGCACGCCGGCGGGGGTGAAGCGCGACCGTATCGGCAGGCCGGAGGCCCCCGGCGAGCGGCGCGCGAAAGCCCCGGCGGCGGGCAGGACCGGTCGGGCGGGGACAGGGTGGGGGAGGTCCATGCGAGACGGGAGCAGGGGGAGCAGTCAGGCGGAAGGAGGCGAATGCAAGAGAAAGGCAGTGCCTCGCGGGCACTGCTAACTATCGGTCTGCACATCGTTTTTCCGCGAGACAGGCGGGCGGGCCGCGAGACATGCCCATCGGCCAAGGCGAGGAGCGAGGGAGATCGCCGCATCGGTACATGGCGATGCGCCGGCGTTCGCGCTGTCGGGGAGGCGTCACCATGAGCGATGACGAGACGTTCGAGCCGAAGCTCGGCCGGATGCGCGCACCCGGCGGCGGCAAGCGCGCGCGGCGCTATGTCTCGAGCGTGGTCGCGGCGGCGGTCCGCTCGGCCGAAAAGGGCGCGGTGCGCAGCCGCCGCTTCGACGGCAGCCGGATCGGCCGCGGCGCCAGCATGGGGCGGCTGCTCTCGAGCCGCGACCGCTTGGGGGGCTGGCGCGCCCGGCGGGTGGTGGTCAAGACGCGCCTCGTCCGGCTCGGCGCCAGCGGCTTGCCGCGGGCACGCGCGCACCTGCGCTATCTGCAGCGCGACGGCGTGACCCGCGAGGGCGATCCCGGCCAGCTCTATTCGCGCGACGCCGACGCGGCGGACGGCAAGGCCTTTCTCGCGCGCTGCGACGGCGACCGGCACCAGTTCCGCTTCATCGTCTCGGCCGAGGACGGATCCGAGTATCCCGACCTCAAGCCTTTCGTCCGCCGGCTGATGGGGCAGATGGAGGCCGATCTCGGTACCCGGCTCGACTGGGTGGCGGTCGATCATTTCAACACCGGGCACCCGCATAGCCACATCCTGCTGCGCGGCGTCGACGAGCGCGCCCGCAACCTGATCATCGCGCGCGAATATATCGCGCACGGCATCCGCGCGCGCGCCGGGGAGCTGGCGACGCTCGACCTTGGCCCCCGCACCGACCACGAGATCCGGATGCGCCTGCGCCGCGAAATCGACGCCGGGCGGCTGACCTCGATCGACCGCCGGCTGTTGCGCGCGATGGCCGCCGACCGGGTGGTCGCCGCCGCCGATCGCGACCCCTTCCACCAGTCGCTGCGATCCGGCCGGCTGCAGAAGCTCGCGAGCATGGACCTGGCCGAGCCGCTCGGCGGCGGGCACTGGCGGCTCGCGGAGGATCTGGAGGGCACGCTGCGCATCCTTGGCGAACGCGGCGACATCATCCGCACCCTGCAGCGCGAGCTCGCCGCGCGGAAGCTCGACCGGCCCTGGATCGGCCGCAGCCGGCTCGAGCCCGGCCATCCGCAACCCGGGCCGGTGATCGGCCGGGTGATCGCGCGCGGGCTCGCCGACGAGCATCGCGATCGGCACTATCTGCTCGTGGACGGCGTCGACGGGCATGCGCACTATGTCGACATCGGCAAGAGCGACGCGGTGCTGCCGCTCCCCGAAGGCGCGATCGTGCGGGTCGTGGCCCGGAGCGCCGGCGTGCGCGAGGCCGACCAGATCGTCGCCGGGATCGCCGCGGCGCACGACGGCCGCTATTCGATCGACCTGCATCTGCGTCACGATGCGACCGCGACCCAGCGCTTCGCCGAGGCGCATGTCCGCCGGCTCGAGGCGATGCGACGGGGAGGGGCGGGCGTCGAGCGTGAGCCCGACGGCAGCTGGCGGATCGCGGCCGATCATCTCGACCGTGCCGCGGCGTGGGAGGCGCGCCTCCGCCGTGACCGGCCGGCGGACATCGAGACGCTTGCGACCGTGCCGCTCGGGCAGCTGTGCGAGGCCGCTGCCGCGACCTGGCTCGACCGCGAGCTCGCGTCCGGCGCGCCGACGCCGATCCGCGACGCAGGCTTCGGGCGCGAGGTGCGCGGCGCGCTGGCTGCCAGGCGGCAATGGCTGGTGGAGCAGCAGCTGGCCGATGTGGAGGGAGCGGGCATCCGGCTGCGCGCCAATGCGCTTGCGCTTCTCCAGCGCCGCGAACTGCTGCGCGTCTCAGGCGCGCTGGCGGACGAGCTCGGGAAGGCGTTTCGCGAGGCGCGGATCGGCGATGAGATCGATGGCGTTCTGCGGCGCCGTGTCGACCTTGCGAGCGGTCCGCATGCGCTCGTCGAGAAGAGTCGCGAATTCACGCTGGTGCCGTGGCGCGCGGTGCTCGAACGGCGACGCGGGACCAGCGTCGCCGGGATCGTGCGTTCCGACGGGATCAGCTGGCGCTTCGGCCGCGCGCGCGGCGGGCCCGAGATCGGCTGAGCCGATGCTCCGGCCGGCGGGGGCGGTCATCGCGCTGACGGACGGTGTCGCCAGGAAAGAGAGATATATCGGAAACGGCGCGGTGTTCTGTCCGTCCCGGTTGCATCGCCGCGTGCGGCGGCTAGGATTCAGCCGATGCGCACCGATCTCGATCAACTGCCACCTGCCAAGCAGCGCGAGCTCGAGCGCGTGGTGCAGATCCTGTTCGAGGAATTCGGCGACGCGGTCACGCTCGCGACGACGGACTGGAAGAAGCAGGCGCGCATCCTCAAGGTCATCCTCTATGGCAGCTATGCGCGCGGCGGCTGGGTCGACGAGCCGCATACCGCCAAGGGCTACCAGTCCGACTTCGACCTGCTGATCGTCGTCAACAATGGGAGGCTCACCGATCGCGCGCTGTTCTGGACCAGCGCCGAGGAACGGCTCAACCGCGAGCTTGCGATCACAAGGACGCTGCGCACGCCGGTCAACTTCATTGTCCATACGCTGCGCGAGGTGAACGATGGGCTCGCGCACGGGCGCTACTTCTTCATGGATATCGCGCGAGATGGCATCGCGCTCTACCAGAGCGACGACACCGAGTTCCATCAGCCCAAGCCCAAAACGCCCGCGCAGGCGCTCGCGATGGCGCGGGAGTACTTTCAGGAATGGCTCCCCAGCGCCGAGGACTTCCTCCAAGGCTTTCGTGACGCGAGCGCACGCGGGAGCCTCAAAAAGGCGGCATTCGATCTACATCAGGCGACTGAGCGCCTCTACCATTGCGTGCTGCTGGTCTGCACCTTCTACACCCCGCACGTGCACAATCTCGGCTTCCTGCGCACCCAGGCCGAGCGGATCGATGCACGGCTGATCGAGGCCTGGCCGCGCGATACCCGGGCGGACAGGGCGCGGTTCGAGAAGCTCAAGGAAGCCTATGTCAAGGCACGCTACTCGAAGCACTACCGCATCACTGCCGAGGAACTTGCGTGGCTCGGCGAGCGCGTCGAAGCGATCGGCCAGTCGGTGCAAGTGATCTGTGAAGAGCACATTGCGGCACTCGAGCGAAGTGCCGTGGCGTGATTGCCGGAAACTTGTCGGTGGCATCGCAATTCACGAGCCGATGGCTGCTAAGCGCCCCGATTGTGGAAGTTTAACGGTGGATCCGTCGATCCCGAAAGCGGCCGTACGTTCATCTTCGGCTTTTGCCTTCTGCGCTAGGAACGCCAAGAACTTCGCGCGCGCGCTCGCCGGCATGGCCGCGCCGATTTGCGGCGATCGAGGACTAAGACAGCCGTCCATGATCTTAAGAATGAAGCTGTTGAACGGGATCGGTCTATTTTAGCCGGTTAAGCGAGCGCCAACTCGCGAGGTCAATTACCTCTCCGTCGTCGGCGGTCATCTGGGCGATGCTGGCATGTTCGGTCAGGATGACGACATTGCTCGTCGGCCAGCGCGCGTTAGGGACGATCATCGCCTCATACTCGTAGAAGAACGCGACTTCGCCGATCTGCTGGGTGGTCGGATATTCACCGCCACGCTGCACATAGGACAGCTGCCCGAAGAGCTGCATATCGACACCGAGCGCTGCCAAGCGGCCTTCGCCGGAAAGATCAAGCACTCGGGTGAGTTCGACTTCGAGCCGATGAATCCGCTTGACCGGCTTCGACGGCGGGATTGGCTGGCCGCGGGCTACGTGGAACCAAGCCTCGGCCAGCGCGCCGTCGCGCTCGCTCGACGTGTATAGAACGTCGAAGCTACCATCGTCCCACCGGCCACCGGAGCGGCCCGCGCTGAGCGGATCGCGACCGTCCGTAACAACGCGCCACAATTGCGTAGTCAGGCCGATCGGGGTTTCGGTCTCGATCGCATCGAGCAACGCCTGCGGCCGAGGCAGACGATGATCTTGGCTCAAAGATATGCCTCTGCGTCCAGCCGATCGAGGATCGCGATGACTTCAGCCGTCCGGTCGCTGACGATCAAGTCAATGGCCCGTTGCCCCTCCAGCTGCGGATGATCCGAGTAGAGCCAGATTCGTACCTCCTCAGGGGTGTAATACTCATCGAGACGGCTCACCACATAGTGCAACCGCGCCAGCAGGAGTTGGACGTCCGGCTTGGGGGCATGTGAACCGGCTTTCCAGCGATGCACCGTCGCTGACGATACATCGGCGAAGTTGGCGATGTCGGTGCCCTTGAGGCCACCATCGTCCTGCAACCTGTCGATAAAGCGGGTAACGGCATTCATGGTCTCATGACCTTCCACCCACGCGCACGCGATCGGCGAGGTGCGCTCGCCCTATGCGCGGTGCGTTGAGTCCACGCACCGAATGAAGATTTTCGAGGCTCGCCCGGATTTTCTCATTCCGCAGCGACTGCTTTGAGAGCCGGGCCGACAGGCTCTCGGCGGCCTGTTCATGGTTCTGTCCGCGCCTCGGCTTCAGATCCGCGGCAATGGGCTTTAGCTCTTTAATCTGCCGCGCGAACCGGTCCGCTTCCGCCATTTCCTTGTCAAGGAAATGCTGGGTGCGCATTAGATCCGGCACGTTGCCAAGCACAGCCAGCGCCTTCGTCTCCTGGAAAATCGAGTGACGCTTCGAATGGTTAGTCATGTCGGCTAGGCTGCGGCAACAGTTGCGATCAGAACAGACGAGGCGCTGCCCGCCCTTTGCGTTCACTAGCGCGGTCAGTTCCGGCACGGTCAGCGACCGGTCGAGCAAGGGGATAGAGATGCGCTTGGCGGCCCCGCCGCGCCCCTCATCCTCGTTATCGCTCTCTTTTGGCAGGCGGCTCCACGGCGCGCCATCGAAGCGGAGATGTTCGTCGAGCCCATGGGCGATCCCGCTCGCTACGCCGAACGAGAGCAACGCGCGCCCGACCAGACCGCCGACATGATCGACGATGACTGGGCGACCGCCCGTCATTAATCGGTCGAGCATGTTGATGAATGCGCGCAGCTTTGGCGCTTCGACATCGGCGCCAAAATGGGAGGCGCGCAGCACGAGGTTCTCGAAAGGGAGCGCCCCTAGTTGATGCAGCAAAGCGGAACGGACCGCCTCATCCCGCAAAGGACGCTCCTCGATGATCAGGCTGTAGTCGATAGCGATATGCGCGCCGCCAGCTTGATCAAGAGCCGTGCGCAACGCTGCACACAGTCGCTTGTCGATCGCGAACCACGGGTCGAGCAGGCCCTCGCGGAGCAGATGCGATGGCGAGAGGACGCGATCGAACCCAAGCTCGACCGCCACCTGTGCGATATGCTCCGCGAGGGCGTGACACCGCGCATCGTCGAACATCTCGGGCAGATGCAATGTGCCGTCGGCCCACGGCGCGCCGGACGGGTTTCCTTGGTAACGTGTCAGGGCCGCCAGCTCGGCAGCCTTCGTATCGAGCGTCAGCTCGACCTTTTCGTCTCGCAGAGTCTTGATGAAGTCAACTTGATGCCTGAGCTTCGAGGCGTCGAAGATCGCTCGGCGGATCGGCAATCTCCCCTCTGCGTAGAGGCTCGCGACCTGCCCATAGTGAGTCTCGCCTACCCGAAGGAACAGGTCCGCAGGCGTGGATGCGCTGCGCGCGGTCTGAAGTGGAATCACATTTGCCATGACTGCATACTATCATACTGTTTTCAACGTTACCATCCCGTGAAAATGATATGTCGCACTCAGAAAGTTGGGATGGTTCGAAATTGGCGGACGCAAATGACCACTTTGTCGTCCCTCGCATCAAATGCGAACAGTCAGCAGATAGCCCCGAGCCGATGGGCAGGTTTGGCCCGAGCTGCCTAGCAGAGGCGCGCCTCAAACTCGGCCGTTCGTCAGCGCGGCCATGAGTGTCGGAAGTTGCGGTTCGCAACAGTCTTCACATCAGTCTGAATTTGCGTAGGAATGGCAATTCCAAAGTGAAGGCGAAAAGCGTCGGGCTCGTGAATTGGGTCTTGGCTTTCCCCAAACCGAAGTCAGTTGGCCGCCGGGAGACGAGGGGACCGCGACATCGAACAAGCTGGTGATATAAGTTGGAATTCACTGACTGCGGCCGCCTGCCATGCCGGAGCCGATTGCGTGGGTGAGCGCTGGACGGTTGCGAACGCGGCGCAATTGGCGCGCCTGATAGCGATCATCGCGATGGGGCAGGTGAGTCAAGCCGCGCACATCGTCTCGAGTCTGGCGCCGGCCGCCCCGGCCTTCTCCTTCGCGGAATTGCGGTCCGAAGCGACCATCCGACTGACGGTGCAGGAGGAGTCGCAGACACCTCGAATCGGCTACCCGCGCTGGCAACGCGACGGTTTCATGTTCGAGGCCATTTCATGGATTGCCGCCCGGCAGTCTCATGGTCCAGCCGTGCTCATGAAAGACCCGCACGTCAGTGCGACGAGCCAAGGCCTCGACGGTCTTATGCTGGAATTGTCGCCCGACAAGTCTGCGGTCGAGACTACGACGATCTTCGAAGATAAATGCACCGACGATCCGAAGTCGATCTTTGCCGGTAAGGTGATGGCGGGATTCCGGGAGCGCCACGACAACAGGCGGAGCGCAGAAATCATTGCGACGGCGAGCGCACTGCTGACAAGGGCGGGGATTAGCGACGAGTTCGCGGCGAGAATGGCCGCCGCAGTTACCGACCGCAGCCGACGCCGCTACCGCGCCGCGGTTACCACCGTCGCAGGGCTAGACAACGATGCTGCTCGCGCCAGCATCTTCTCCACCTATGGAGATTTGGCTGGCATAGCGAGCGATCAGCGCCGAGCGGCCTGCTTGGTCGTTCCCGCCGAGCTGCGGCCGTGGTTTGACCAACTTGGACTTCAGGCAGTGAGCTACCTCAATTCACTCGAGGACGACCTCGATGTTTGATGCCGAGACGTCTCGCTTCCTGCGGTCGGCTCCGCCCGTGCCGGATCTCGATCCGGAGATGATCCCGGCGCTCCTTACGCAGCATTATGCCGAACTCGCCTCGTCCCGGCTGAGAGGAAGCGAAGCATCGCCGCCAAACACGAACTGGCCCCTCGAGCGCATCGCCGACACCTACGAGCTCGTTGCGTCAACGCAGCGCGCGTCGCCGTCAAAAGCCGCCGCAGCATTCGTTGCCGGGACGGCGCAGCAAATCATGGCCCGCCGGCGGCTATTACAATCCCCCGACCAGCCGATCTCCAACATCGACCGCGACCGAGTCGATCCCTCCCTCTCGGCCGCAATTCTATTCCTGATGGCGGAGCAATATGGCGACGCTAACGAGGCGGCATTGCAGATCAGGACCGCGCGCGGGGCCGAAACCTACGAAGCCGCAATCGTGAGCGAACATATCGCCGACATGGCGCGCGGTCGGCTGGTCAGTATCCTTGAGCGCTCGGCTCGCTGGCGTCGGCGAGCATCTCCGGGCGGAATGGAAGATCGGGCGCTTGCTGCGCTGCTAGAGACCATTGCGACGGGCATCGAACTCTTGGCGGCAAATATTCTCCGCACGCCGGCGCCGGGGTTCATAGCCGGCCGCTTCGCCAGCTCACGCGATGCGTTTGACGCCGTCGTTGGGCTGGCAGCCGCACCCCGCGACCTTGGCGCCGCCGCGTTCGATCTTGGCGTGCTCTATCCCGGTCCATTCCACCTTGCATCGTTGCTCGCCGCCTCCGACGGCGTCCTTAAGGCCGCGAGTCTGCACGATACACCGATGCCAAGCGGCGCCGACGCGGCAACATGGGAGCGGTGGCTTCGGTTTCGGGCGGACAAATTTCCTTTCGTCTGGCCGAACCACCGCAAGGCGATCGCCGAGGAATTTCACCAGACGGGGGTTTCCGCGGTCGTTGTGCTCCCGACAGGAGCGGGTAAGACCACGGTCTCCTCGCTCAAGATCGCAGGCGTTCTTGCGCGCGGGAAGAAGGTCGCCTTCCTTGCCCCCACGCATGCCTTGGTCGATCAGCTGACTGAGGACCTCCAAGAGATGTTTCCGAGCGAGATCACGGACTCGGTCATCTCAAACGACTTCGATCTCCTCCTCGGCGACGATGCCTCGTTCCAGGATATCGAGGTTATGACCCCCGAGCGCTGTCTGGCGATGCTCTCGTTCGCGCCGGAAGCCTTTGCCGACGTGGGATTGCTCGTCTTTGACGAGTGCCATCTATTGAGCCCGCAGGCAGGTAGGATACGCCGCGCGCTCGACGCGATGCTGTGCGTGTTAGCCTTTGCGGAGGTTGCGCCCGAGGCCGATCTACTTTTGCTGTCCGCGATGGTGCGCAACGGCGCCGAACTCGCGGACTGGGTTGGAACTCTGACCAAACGGCGGAGCTTCGCGGTAGACCTCCTGTGGAAACCGAGCCGCCAGGCGCGAGGCGTCGTCATCTATGACGAAGCAGAACTAAACGCCTCACGCACGCGTGCGTGGGAACGACAGATTGCCGCGGATGCCACTGCTCCCACGCCTGCAAAGGATTTGCGGGGGGCGGCGAAAAGGGAGCTGACTGCGCAGCCTTATGGAATCTGGGGGCTGCAGCATAACTGGCATTCCGAAGCTGAAAGCAAGGCTTGGGTCGTCACAACCGCGCTGCTCGACACGCCCGTTTTGCTTGCCGGGTCGATCAAGACCGGCCCACTGAGGCTCAAGCCGAACGTCAACGAGGTAGCCTCGCGGCTTGCCGCCACGGCCGGTCGCCGCGATTTGAAAACTATCGTGTTCGTGAACACGAAGCGCGATGCGGTTTCGGTGGCGCGTGAGATCGCTACGGAATTGGGAACCCGTATTCCGGCGACAGAACCGGAAAGCGAGCGGTGGGCAGCGCTCGAAATCGAACTTGGCGACCTCAAACACTCGCTCGTCACGCCCGAACACTGCGCCGTACCGCACAACTCGTCGATGCTACGACTCGAGCGTGACCTTTCCGAGCGGATGTTCAAGCGAAGCAACGGGGCCAATGTCATCGTGGCGACGCCAACCTTGGCGCAAGGCTTGAACTTACCAGCGCAACTCGCAATCCTTGCCGGCGACAAGCGCGCCGATCGCGCCGGTGGTCGCGAGGACCTCGAGGCACACGAAATATTGAATGCTGCGGCGCGGGCCGGTCGCGCAGGTCATCTTGCGAACGGGCTGGTCTTGCTGATCCCGGAACCCATCATCGCATTTCGCAGCGGACAGCCGCTCAACGCGAACCTCATAGGCAAGCTTAAAGGCGTTCTCCCAGAGGACGACCACTGCGTGACCATCACGGATCCGCTGGAAACCGTTTTGGATCGTCTCATGGCGGGGCAAATGCAGGATTCCGACCTCCAGTACACGATCAACCGCATGGCAATTCTCGCCAGCGGGGAGAATGCGGTCGACGCCGGACATCTATTCAATCTTCGCAAGTCATTCGGTTACTACAGGGCGACGAGCCGCGCCGCTGCAGCCGAGTTCGAAGCCAAGATAGAGCAGCTTCGCGCGTCGATTGAAGCCCAACGCGATCCGCGTATCGATCACAACGTCGCAATCCTGTCTTCCCAAAGCGGACTTTCGGCAAACCTGCTCGTCGAACTCAAGGCTCGAGTCCATGCTGATCTAGCGACTCTTCCGAACTCGGTCGCCGACTGGCTGGCCTGGACTCTCAAATGGCTTGCCGAGGATTCCGAGGCCCGAACCGCGCTGCTTTCCGACGTGTCGGACAGCATCCTCGCAGCATGCGGTGAACCGCAAGGCGGCGCCCTTGGTCCGCGCCATCTCGATCATTTGCTCCGCGGCCTGCTGGCGTGGATTAACGGCGACAATCTGCGTTCGATTGAACTTATACTGGGTGGTGAGCCCGATCATCACACTCCGACGAAGTATGTCTGCCCACGAGCGCGCGAGATTGCGGGGACCATCGTGCCGAGAGCGGTTTCCTTCATCTTGAGCCTTGTCGCACGCGTCGCCAGCGATGCGATAGGGTCCGAAGATTCGGCGGATGTCGATCAGCAATTGATAGAGTTCCTAGGTACGATCGTTCGCCGCGGGTACAGCAGTCCCGACATGATGTTCTACGCGATGGACCACAAGCACTTGCTGGGCAGAGTCCAGGTCCATGCAGCTTGGAAGACCCGCTTCGACGGACTGTTTGACGACCTAGATGATCTTTAGACCGCCGAAATGGTGATGGTCGACGTCATCATTGCTGGCGCGGTCCGCATGGGTGTCGATGGCTGATGGCAATCAATGGTAACTATTCCCAGATCGATCTTCGAATGGTGCCAGTCGGCAAACAGCTCAGAAATCGTCATGCACGTGCCCGACGCCGAAATCATCGCACCGGCTAAGCGACTCTCAGGCGTCGGAGCCCGCCAATTCAAGCTACTCGCAGAGCCCGGCGAAAGGCTGCGACGCATCCAGATCGAGCGGCGATGCCGGCAATGCACTCGTGCTGGAGAATCGAATCCACGGACGAACGTCCGCTTCCGACTTTCACGCCCCTAAAAGCGGACTGGCGGCAAACGGCCCGATAGACGACCGAAGCATCAGCGGGTAGTCGAACATCGCCTGCTCGATCGGGATGGGCGGCTGGCCGCGCCTCGCCAGTGTCGGCATGCGAAGGAACGACACCGGCGCAGACGCCGTAGCGATGGAGCGCCAAGGCGCAGCCACGCTGCTGATGAGGCTTCTGATGAATTGCAGACATCGGCCACTTGTGCCTGAAGAGGTCGAGTGATGCCGGTGTAGCCGTGCTATGCTAGTATCGATTGATCGGGGGCAATCATGGCGGGAAATTGGGGAGCGAGGGAGAGCGTTCGGGTTCGCCGGAGGCGCACGATGCTGTCGGCGGAGTGCATTCGATAATGGCCGAGGCACAGCCGGGCCCCGAACCGCGTCTCGTCACGGTCGTCGACGCGCCGCCCGAGGCTGAGCTGATCTTCCTGCCGACCAACGAGGCGGGCGCGGCGGGGCAGCTCAACACCGCCATATTGACGCGGCTCGGGCTTCCGGTGGAAATCCCGCGCGGTACTCTTGAGCGCGGCTACGCGCTCAGCAGGTCGCCGTTCGGACTGATCTGCTTTGTCGTCACCGTTGGGCACGGCCCGACCGAGGAACTGCTCAACCGCAACTTCGCTCGGGCGCTGCGGGATAGCGACGTCGCCCTCGCCCGCAGCTACTGGGTTCCGCTGATGGGGACCGGCGAGGGGGGGCTTCCGTACGAAGACAGCTTCCGGATCCTGTTCGAACAGCTGAGCCGCTTCGAGCCGATCGCCACCAGGAAATCCCGCGCCGTCATCGCGCTTCCGCCGGGCATGCCGGATACGGCTCGCGATCGAATTTCCGCCGTGGCGGAGGAAATCGCCGCCCGAGTGCGTGGCGCCGTAAGCCCGGCGTCCGCAACCTCGGCGCATATTGCGACCGAACCCGGCTTGGGCGCTGACTCCGTCCCGTCGCCGGCCGCAGCACCCTATTCGCTGCCGCGCAGCGGCGCGGTGGATGCGTTGCTCCAGCTAGCATCGACCTTCGCGTTCATACCGGCGCCGCCAGGCGCTGTGGTCTCCACCAGCCTGTTGTTCTTTGCGCTCGCCGAGAGCCAGACTCCGGTCTCGGTCGAGCAGCTTCACCGCGATGTCGCCGCCCGATATTTCGCGATGACGGTCGAAGACGTGTGTGGCGAGCGGTACGAGGCCGTCTGGCTGGAATATTTCGGGAGGCCCGACCGGCCCTCCGGCCTGACCAACAGCTTGCTCCCGCCCACCGCCAATGTCGGGAGGGTGCTCCGCGAAGCGCATGCGCTGGCCGGCGGCGGCACCGCGCTGATCGAGGTCGGCCATCTGATCACGGCGCTGCTCAGGCGCAAGGAAGCACGGCTGCGGCAGTTGCTTGAGGCGATGCAGGTCTCCGCGGAGGAGGTGCTCGCCGAATATGGCGATGCCCGGCTCGGCCGGGTCGCAACCAAGTTCCAGAACGACGTCGCGAACAGCGAGGATCATCTCGATTATGATCGTTACGCCTCGGCGATCCACGATTTCCTGACGCATGAAGACACCCACGCGCCGCTTAGTATTAGCATCCAAGCGCCTTGGGGCGGGGGGAAGTCGACCCTCATGCACCTGCTACGCGAGGCGCTCGATCCCGACCCTGTGCGCAATCGGTACAAGCGCATGCCGCTCGACGCGTTCGAAGCGCTGCCGAGGCTGTTGCTGCGCAACATTGCCGACGTGTTCGAGCGCGGCGAGGCGATCGAGATCAAACCCGACGAGACCGAAACCCTAGCCGGACGACGCTGGACGATTTGGTTCAACGCCTGGAAGTATGAGACCACCGAGCAGCTCTGGGCCGGCCTGGTCGATGCAATCGTCTCACAGGTGTCGCAGCGCCTTTCGCCTTATGAGCGCGAGAAGTTTCTCCTCAAGCTCCAGCTGGCGCGGATCGACGACGGGATCATTCGCAAGCGGATCTATGACCGGGTCGCCAATTTCTGGTGGCGCAAGGCCAAGGGACGGCTGCTTCTGGCCGGGTCCGGCCTGCTGACCCTGTTCGGTCTCTCCGCGGCACGCTCCACGCTCGATCCAGGGCTGCAGCAGGTGATCGCACTGTGGACGGGCAATGGCTATCTCGGCGCAATCGTCGTGCAGCTGATCCTGACCTTTGGCTTTCTGGTCAGCTTCTGGTTGAGCCGGGCGAAGACAAGGAGCGAGCCGGCGAAGTTCAGCCTCGCGGACATCCTGCGGGTGCCCGATTATGACAAGGGCGTGGGTGAACTCCATCATGTACATGCCGATCTGCGGCGCGTGCTCGAGGTGGTGCCGCACCGCGACGCGAAGGGCGAGCCGTCTCCGCTCGTGATCTTCATCGACGACCTCGATCGCTGCTCGCCCGGCAAGGTCGCGAGCGTCGTCGAAGGCGTCAGCATGCTCCTTGCAACTGATGAATATCGCTGCATGTTCGTGATCGGCATGGATCCGCAGATGGTCGCGGCGGCGCTTGAGAAGGCGCATGAGGCGGTGCGCGAGAAGTTGCCCAGCTACGAGCAGGCCGTCCCGCTGGGCTGGCGCTTCATGGACAAGTTCGTCCAGCTGCCCTTCACGCTTCCGCCCAGCGAGCCCGATGCCTTCAAGCGCTATGTCGAATGGCTCGCTGGCGCGCCGCCGGGGGCGTCCGTGGTGCCGCCGCCACGGTCGGTTGAACGGGCTGTGCCAGCGGCGGATCCCGCGTCGGGCGGGGTCGGTGCGCAAGAGGCTGGCCCCGGCTCGACCGCGCCGCAGCTGGCTGCGGTGCCTGCGCCGGCACCGGCCGTGCCGGCGCTCGACGAATTCACCGAGAGCCGCAATGTCGGCGCCATCATTCGCAGAATTGCGGGCTATTCGGTGGGAAATCCCCGCGAGATGAAGCGCATGGTCAATCTTGCGCGCTTCTACCTAGCGCTGCGGATTGCCCGCGCACGCACGGACCCCAATTGGCAAGCGCCGGACCCGCACCAATATGCGCGCTGGATCGCACTGACCCTGCGTTGGCCCGACATGATGCGCTGGCTGCAATGGGGTGCGGATGAGACGCGCTGGCCGTCCGAGGAGGCAACGACCGCGCTCGTCGTGCGTCGCCTGCGCGTTCTCGAGGCACAAGCCGAACTGGCCGAGACCTCGGCGCAGTGGCGCGAGGCCCTGAAGAAGAAGCTGGCCCTGCCGACCGATTCCCTGAGCAACTGGTCTTGCGACGCCAAGCTGTTCGAGTTCTTCAAGGCCGAGCATGTTCTCGTGCCAGGCGAGCGCCTGTCTGACGCTGCTCTGGCTGGATTCTGGTAGCAGGCATGGCGGCCGCCGCGCCTCGCCCATTCGCTGAGGCGCGCTAGGATTCGGGGCGCGGCCGCGGACCTGCGCCGATGGTAGCGGTCGATCCCCTGGCCAGGGCGGCGCGATCCACGGACCCGAACAATACCGAGAGCTTCTCCCCCTCGGTATCGGTCAGCGTGCGCGCTTCGATGTGGCCTATGAGTGCCAGTTGCTCGTTCATGTGCTCGACCGCGCGGCGATGCTCGGGGCTGTCCGTCTCGGCAGCTATCGTGGTTTTGTCCCCAATGGCGGACAGGCTGCATACAGCCCATAGCAGCCGACAGCGGTCCCTTGGACGTGCGGGGGGATTGGCCGGGGTCTGGCTGGGTCTGGATAGTCCCGCTGGAGAGCCCGGGATGAGATTGTAGCTCGAGGTCGCACATGGGGTGCGGCGGAGAGCGCCCGTGACGCCAACCAAGCTCCTGATCGGCCAGATTGTGATCGTGTTCGCGATCGTGGTCGTCGGTATCTGGACGGCGACGCAATGGGCGGCGGCGGCGCTCGGCCACCAGCCGGAGCTGGGAGGCGCGTGGTTCTTCGCTTTCGGGCGCCCTTTCTATCATCCCTGGTCGATCTTCGGTTGGTGGTATCACTTCGACGCCTACGCGCCGCATGTGTTCGATCGTGCTGGCGCGATCGCCGGCGCCAGCGGCTTTGCCGGCTGCGCCGCCGCGGTCGCCGGTTCACTCTGGCGCGCGCGCCAACGCCGGCGGGTCACGACCTATGGTTCGGCGCGCTGGGCGAACGTGTCCGATGTCCGCCAGGCGCGTCTGTTCTGCGAGGCCGGCGCCTTTCTGGGTAGCTTTGGGGCCCGATACCTGCGGCATGACGGTCCGGAGCACGTCATGGCCTTCGCGCCGACCCGGTCGGGCAAGGGCGTAGGTCTGGTCGTGCCGACGTTGCTCGGCTGGAGCGGCTCCGCCGTTGTCCACGACATCAAGGGTGAGAACTGGCAGCTGACCGCCGGGTGGCGCGCACGCTTCTCGCACTGCCTGCTGTTCAACCCCACCGACGCGCGGTCCGCGCGCTACAATCCGCTGCTCGAGGTCCGCCGCGGTGCCGACGAGGTACGGGACGTCCAGAACATCGCCGACATCCTGGTCGATCCCGAAGGCGCGCTCGAACGGCGCAACCATTGGGAAAAGACCAGCCATGCGTTGCTGGTCGGCGCCATCCTCCATGTCCTCTACGCCGAGGAGGAGAAGACGCTGTCGCGCGTCGCCACCTTCCTCTCCGATCCGCAGCGGCCGTTCAAGGCGACGCTCGAGCGGATGATGACCACCAATCATCTAGGCACGAAGGAAGCGCCTGCGGTGCACCCGGTGATCGCCTCGGCCGCGCGCGAGGTCCTCAACAAGAGCGAGAACGAGCGCTCGGGGGTGCTTTCCACCGCAATGAGCTTCCTCGGGCTCTACCGCGATCCGACGGTCGCGGAGGTCACGTCGCGGTCGGATTGGCGCATCGCCGATCTTGTCGAAGGCGCGTCGCCGGTCTCGCTCTACCTCGTCGTGCCGCCGTCCGATATCAGCCGCACTAAGCCGCTTATCCGGCTCGTGCTCAACCAGATCGGCCGACGCCTGACCGAGCGACTGCACGCCGAGGGGGGCGAGGGGCGGCACAAGCTGCTGATGATGCTGGACGAGTTTCCGGCGCTCGGAAGGCTTGATTTCTTCGAGACCAGCCTCGCGTTCATGGCTGGCTACGGCGTTCGCGCCTTCCTGATCGCCCAGAGCCTCAACCAGATCGAGAAGGCGTATGGCGAGCACAACTCGATCCTCGACAACTGTCATGTCCGCGTGGCGTTCGCGACCAATGACGAGCGGACGGCGAAGCGCATCTCCGATGCGCTCGGGACCGCCACCGAGCAGCGCGCGATGCGCAACTATGCCGGCCACCGGCTCGCGCCCTGGCTCGCCCACGTCATGGTCAGCCGGCAGGAGACCGCCCGCGCGCTGCTGACGCCGGGCGAGGTGATGCAACTGCCGGCGACCGACGAGCTTGTCCTCGTCTCCGGCCAGCCGCCGATCCGCGCGAGAAAGCTGCGCTACTATGAGGATCGCGCTTTTGCCGGCTGCATCGTGCCGCCGCCGGCGCTCGCCGACGGCGCCTATGCCGACCGGCCAACGGTGCGGGACGACGACTGGGCGGGAAAGGTCTGCGCCGTCGACCTGCGGCTCGCAGGAGACCCGGAGGCGAGCGCGGCCGGTAAGCCGGATGGCGGCGTTGAGCATGCGCGGCATCCAGGTGACGAGCCCGCGAAACCGGCGCCCGAGCAGGCGATCACCGCCGATCCGCTTTGCCTGGACGAGGATGTCGATCCGGCGGGCGACAAGCGGGCGATGGATCAGGCGCAGGCGCCCGGTACCGCACGTGCCGTCTACGCCATGGATGTCGATGCGCATCCTGACGACCTGCGGCTGGATTTCTGACGATGGTCGAGAGGGTCCGCCACCAGCTCTTCCTGCCGAGGCCACTCAGCGACCGGCTTGAGGCGCTCGCCGCCAGGCCCGGCGCGTCCAAGTCGGCGATCCTCGCCGATGCGGTCGCTGCATGGCTGCAGCGTCGCGGCAGCTCCGAGCTCGACGACCGCTTCGGTATGCGGCTCGATCGGATGACCAGCGCGCTCGCGCGCATCGAGCGGGACGGAAACCTCCTGCTCGAGACGCTTGCGCTGCTCGTCCGCTACGAGCTCGCCGTCCAGCCGCCGCTCGCCGAGAATGACAGTGCCGGGCGAGCGACGGCCGCCACGCGTTTCGAGGCTTTCGTGGCGCAGGTCGGCCGGCAGATGGCCGCAGGGCGCCGGTCGATACCGCTTGACGGAGAGGAGCGGTGAGCGCGGGCGCCTCGGCCGATCGCCGCCGCGCCATGCTGCGCACCGCCATGGGACCTGCGATCGCTGCCGCGCTCGGCGACCCGCGCGTCCTCGAGGTGATGGTCAATCCCGACGGCGCGCTTCGCCTCGATCTGCTCGGCGAGGGCCGCGTCGATACCGAACTGCGCGTCGAGGCCGCACAGGTCGAGCGGATCATCCGGCTGGTCGCGAGCCATGCCCGTGCCGAAGTGCATGGGGAGGCGCCGATCGTCTCGGCCGAGCTGCCGCCGCACGGCGAGGGCAGGGCGGGGGAACGCTTCGAGGGCGTGCTGCCGCCTGTCTCGACGGGTCCCTGCTTCTCGATCCGCAAGCCCGCCGAGCGGCTCTACGGCCTTGGGGACTATGTCGGCGACGGCATCATGAGCGATGCGGCGGCGGCGCTCCTCAGGCAAGCGGTCGCCCTGCGCCGGAACATCCTCGTGGCTGGCGGCACGAGCTCGGGCAAGACGACGCTCGCCAACGCGCTTCTCGCGGAGATGGCAGGCGAGGACGCGCGCGTGATCCTGATCGAGGACACGCGCGAGCTGCAGAGCCCGGCAGCCGACACCGTGGCGCTGCGAACCAGGCCCGGCATCGTCAGCATGGCCGACCTCGTTCGCTCGACGCTGCGCCTGCGTCCCGACCGGATCATCGTCGGCGAAGTGCGCGGTCCCGAAGCGCTCGACATGCTCAAGGCGTGGAACACCGGCCATCCGGGCGGGATCGCGACGGTCCACGCCAATAGCGCGCCGGCTGCGCTCACGCGCATCGAGCAGCTCGTCCAGGAAGCAGTGGTCACGGTGCCACGCCGGCTGATCGCCGAAGCGATCGACCTCATCGTCTTCATCGCCGGACGGGGGTTGCAGCGCCGCGTCGCCAGCATCGTCCGCGTCGCCGGGATCGAGCCCGACGGCGGCTTCGGCCTTGTCGAACTCCTCAACCCCGAACGCACCCCGACAGACGGAGAATGAGCATGCAACCCGATCTTCTTGCCCGAATGGGCGTCGTCCGCGCCACTCCGCGGCGGTTCGTTGCCGCGCTCCTGCGGTGCGCTGGCCTGTCGCTCACCCTGGCGCTGTTCCTCGTCACCAGAGCGCAGGCGGCGGGCTCGGGCATGCCGTGGGAGGAACCGCTGCAGCAGGTGCTGGAATCGGTTCAGGGCCCTGTCGCCAAGATCGTCGCGGTGATCATCATCATCACCACCGGGCTGACGCTGGCGTTCGGCGAGACCGGCGGCGGTTTCCGCCGGCTCATCCAGATCGTGTTCGGGCTCTCGATCGCCTTCGCGGCATCGAGCTTCTTCCTGAGCTTCTTCAGTTTCGGCGGCGGGGCGCTGGTCGCATGACCGGTGCCGGCAGCGCAGTCGAGGGCTTCGAAGTGCCGATCCATGCGAGCCTCTGCGCGCCGATCCTGCTTGGCGGCGCGCCGCGCGGCCTCGCCATCGTGAACGGCACGATCGCCGCCGCGCTCGGGCTCGGCCTGCAGCAATGGCTCGTCGGTGTGGGGCTCTGGGCGATCGGGCACAGCCTCGCCGTCTTCGCCGCGCGTCGCGATCCGGATTTCGCGCCCGTCCTCGTCCGCCACCTCCGGCAGAAAGGGCATTTCGCGTGCTGAACCTCGCCGAATATCGCCGCAAGACCGATCGCCTCGCCGACCATCTACCCTGGGCGGCATTGGTGGCGCCGGGCGTGGTGCTCAACAAGGACGGCAGCTTCCTGCGGGTGCTGGCGTTCCGCGGGCCGGACCTCGAGTCCGCGACCGATGCCGAGCTGGTCTCGGCCTGCGCCCGCGCCAACAATGTCCTCAGGCGCTTCGGCAGCGGATGGGCATTGTTCTTCGATGCGGAGCGGCGAGAGGCCGCGCGCTATCCGGAGAGCGACTTTCCCGATCCGGCGAGCTGGCTCGTCGATCAGGAGCGCCGGGCAGCGTTCCTCGCCGAAGGCGCGCATTTCGAGAGCCGCTACCATCTGACCCTGACCTGGTTGCCGCCCGCCGACGCTGCCGATGCGGCCGGGCGATCGCTCGTCGAGCGACCGCAAGCAAGCGAAGGCCGGGACTGGCGCGGCGCGCTCGCCCGCTTCGTCGCCGAGACCGACCGCGCGCTGGATCTGTTCGCCGGCTTCATGCCCGACGTGCGGGCGCTGAGCGACCCGGAGACGCTCGCCTTCCTGCACGGCGCGATCTCGAGCCGGAGCCATCCGATCGCGATGCCCGGGACGCCCATGTATCTCGACGGGCTGCTCGCCGACACGCCGCTCACCGGCGGGCTCGAGCCGATGCTCGGGAACAGGCATCTGCGTACGCTGAGCGTGCTCGGCTTCCCCAATATGAGCCGGCCGGGGCTACTCGACGCGCTCAACCATCAGGACTTCGGCTATCGCTGGGTCACGCGCTTCCTGCCGCTCGACAAGGCCGATGCGCTCAAGGTGCTGACCAGGCTGCGCCGCCAATGGTTCAACAAGCGCAAATCGGTCACCGCGATGCTGCGCGAGGTGCTGTACAATCAGCCCGTCCAGCTCGGCGACACCGACGCAGACAACAAGATGGTCGATGCCGATCTGGCGCTGCAGGAACTGGGCGGCGACCATGTCGCCTTCGGCTATCTGACGATGACGATCACGCTTGCCGATACCGATCGGGCGGGGGTGGAGGAACAGGTTCGCGCGGTGGAGCGCATCGTCAACGGGCTCGGCTTCACGACCATCCGCGAGAGCATCAACGCCGTCGAGGCCTGGCTCTCGTCGCTCCCGGGGCAGGTCTATGCCAATGTCCGGCAACCGCTGGTCCACACCCTCAACCTTGCGCATCTGATGCCCCTGTCGAGTGTCTGGGCCGGGCCGGCGCGCAACGACCATCTTGGCGGACCGCCGCTGCTGCATGCGCAGACGGGGGGCTCGACGCCCTTTCGCCTGTCGACGCATGTCGGCGATGTCGGGCACATGCTCGTCGTCGGGCCGACCGGCGCCGGCAAGTCGGTGCTGCTCGCGCTGCTCGCGCTCCAGTTCCGGCGCTACGCGCAATCGCAGATCTACATCTTCGACAAGGGCTTCTCCGCGCGTGCCGCGGTGCTCGCGATGGGCGGGGCGCATCATGCGCTCGGGCTCGGCGCCGACGCGGGGAGCACGCTCGCCTTCCAGCCGCTGCGCCGGATCGACGATCCCGTCCAGCGGAGCTGGGCGGCGGAATGGATCGCGGCGCTGCTCGCGCACGAGAAGGTCCTCGTCACGCCCGAGGTGAAGGATAGCCTCTGGTCGGCGCTCGGCAGCCTCGCATCCGCGCCGCCCGAGGAGCGGACGCTCACCGGCCTCACGCTGCTGCTCCAGTCCAATGCACTGCGAATTGCGCTCGCCGCCTACACGCTCGACGGCCCCTATGGTCGACTCCTCGACGCCGCCGAACCGGAGCTGGCGCTGGCAGATGTGCAGTGCTTCGAGACCGAGGCGCTGATGGGGCAGACGAGCGTGGTCGCGCCGGTGCTCACCTATCTGTTCCACCGGCTCGAGGAGCGGTTCGACGGGCGGCCGACGCTCCTGGTCCTCGACGAGGCGTGGATCTTCCTCGACCACCCCTTGTTCGCCGCGCGCATCCGCGAGTGGCTGAAGGTGCTGCGCAAGAAGAATGTCGCGGTGCTGTTCGCGACCCAGAGCCTCGCCGACATCAGCACCAGCAGCATCGCACCCGCCATACTGGAGAGCTGCCCGCAGCGCATCCTGCTGCCCAACGACCGCGCGATCGAGCCGCAGAGCCGGGAGGCATATGAGCGCTTCGGCCTCAACGCCCGCCAGATCGAGCTCGTCAGCCGGGCGACCCCCAGGCGCCATTATTACCTGCAATCCGCGCGCGGAAACCGGCTGTTCGAGCTCGGCCTGGGTCCCGTGGCGCGCGCCTTTTGCGGCGCCTCGGATGCGGCCGCGCAGGCGCGGATCGACGCGCTGCTGGCCGAACACGGCGCGCAGGGTTTCGCCGCGCGCTTCCTCGCGGATCTCGACCTGCACTGGGCAGCCGGGCTTGCCGCCGAAAGCCCTCACATCACCCCCAAGGAGAAAGCATGATGCGTGTTCCGCTGCCTACCAGGAAGCTGCTGATCGCAGTTGCGCTCGGCACCGCCGCCACCGGATCGCTCGCGATGGCATTGTGCCTGTCGAGCAGACCGGCCCATGCCCAGCTCACCGTCTTCGATCCCGGCAATTACAGCCAGAACCTGCTCACCGCCGCGCGGACGCTCCAGCAGATCAACAACCAGGTCCGCTCGCTCCAGAACGAAGCGCAGATGCTGGCCAATCAGGCGAAGAACCTGTCGCGCGTCGACTTCCCCGAACTCCGGCAGATCACCACGCGGCTCGAGGCGATCGACCGGCTGATGGGCGAGGCGCGGGGCATCGATTTTCGTGTGGATGGCCTTGATGCGCAGTTCCGCGCCCTCTTCCCCCAGCAGTTCGATACGGCCTTGTCCTCCAACCAGCAGGTCCAGGACGCGCGCGCCCGCCTCGATACTGCGATGGCGGCGTACCGTCAGACGATGCGCGTGCAGGCGCGGATCGTCGAGAATGTTGCCGACGATGCCGCGCTGCTGTCCGCGCTGGCTGCGCGGAGCCAGGGCGCCGAAGGCGGGCTTCAGGCGCAGCAGGCGAGCAACCAGCTCCTCGCGCTCCTGGCCAAGCAGCAGATGCAGATCCAGAACCTGATGGCGGCCCAGTACCGCGCCGAGGCGACCGAGGCCGCCCGCCGCGCGCAGGAGGCGATTGTGGCGCGCGGCCGCACGGCGAAGTTCCTCGGCACCGGCAGAGCCTATCCGCCGCACTGACCGGGGCAGCCCGCGCGCCGGAATCGCAGGTCCCGCGGCACTGCTCCCGGCGAAGACCCGCCCCATGTGAAGGAATGAACCCGTGACCGATCTTGGCGTCATCGACCGCTTCCTCCAGGCCTTTATCCGCTACATCGACAGCGGGTTCGGGCTGCTTGGCGGCGACGTGCGGTTCCTGACCGCGACGCTGATCGGGATCGACATCACGCTGGCGGGGCTGTTCTGGGCGATGGGCGGCGAGGACAATGTCCTCGGCCGGTTCCTCAGGAAGATCCTCTATATCGGCGCGTTCGCGTTCATCCTGAACAGCTTCTCGCTGCTCGCCGATATCATCTTCCGGTCGTTCGCACAGGCCGGGCTGACGGCGGGTGGCGGCACGCTGAGCGCCGACGATCTGCTGCGGCCCGGCATGGTCGCGTCGACCGGCTTCTCCGCGGCCTGGCCGCTGCTCGATCAGGCCGCGGACATGATGGGCTTTGTCAGCTTCTTCGAGAACTTCCTCACGATCGCGGTGCTGCTGTTCGCCTGGGCAATCGTGATCCTCACCTTCTTCATCCTCGCGGTGCAGATGTTCGTGACGATCCTCGAGTTCAAGCTGACCAGCCTCGCCGGCTTCATCCTCGTGCCGTTCGCGCTGTGGAACCGCACGAGCTTCCTCGCCGAACGCGTGCTCGGAAATGTCGTGAGTTCGGGCATCAAGGTGATGGTGCTCGCCGTCATCGTGGGTATCGGCTCCGGCTTCTTCGCGGAGTTCGCCAGCGCGATGCAGGGCCGGGAGCCCGACCTCGGCGCGGCGATGAGCCTGATGCTCGGCGCTCTCGCGCTGTTCGGCCTCGGGATCTTCGGCCCCGGCATTGCGTCCGGACTGGTCGCCGGCGCGCCGCAGCTCGGTGCCGGCGCCGCACTCGGCACCGCCGCGGGCGCCGCCGGTGTCGCGATGCTGGCAGGCGGCGCAGGGATGGGGGCCACACGCGCGCTTGGCGGCGCCGCGCTTGGCGCGGTGCGGGCGGGCACGAGCATGGGATCGGCCGCGTCGACCGCCTATACGCTCGGCAAGGAGACGGCCGCCCGTCCGGGCGCCGCCGCCGGCATGCGCGGCGTAGCGCAGGCCGCGGGCAATGCGCTTCGCGCACGTGCCTCGAACGCCTTCGGCCTCAGGCAAGCTGCCGGGAGCGGTCGCCAGTCGGCATGGAACGCCCTCAACCGCACGTCCGACCATGGCCCTGCAGGCGGGGCTGCGGAGACAGGAGCCCCGGCCTGGGCGCAGGCGATGCGCGCCGAACAGTCCGCCCGGCACCACCGCCAGGTTGCGGCGCACGCCCTTCAGCAAGGCGATCGCGGCGGCGCCTCGGCCACGCCCGACATCAAGGAAAGGGACGAATGATGCACTTCAAACGTGCCGTGCAGCGATACGGGCGCACGCCCGAACCCGTCACGCCCTATCAGCGCGCCGGGCAGCTCTGGGACGAGCGGATCGGCTCGGCCCGCGTCCAGGCGCGCAACTGGCGCCTGATGGCCTTTGGCTGCCTTGGCCTGGCTGCAGGGCTCGGCGGCGGCGTGCTGTGGCAATCGATGCAGAGCCGGGTCGTGCCCTATGTGGTCGAAGTCGACCGGCTCGGCGAAGCCCGGGCCGTCGCCGAGGCGCAGGCGGGGTTCCAGCCTACCGACCCGCAGATCGCCTGGCATCTTGCCCGCTTCGTCCGCAATGTCCGCGGGGTTTCGCTCGATCCGGTGGTGATGCGGCAGGACTGGCTCGACGCCTATGCCTTCGCCACCCGGCGCGGCAGCCAGTTCCTCGGCGAATATGCCCGTGCGGCCGATCCCTTCGCGCGCCTCGGCGAGCGTACCGTGGCGGTGCAGGTGACGAGCGTGGTCCGCGCGTCCGACCGTTCCTTCCAGGTCAAATGGACGGAGATCGTCTTCGAACGCGGATCGCAGGCGGAGCAGTCGAACTGGACCGCGATCCTGACGATCGTGACCAGGACGCCGGTCAGCGCCGAGGTCCTGCGCAAGAATCCGCTCGGCATCTATGTCGATGCGATCGACTGGAGCCGCGAGCTCCCCGTGCCGGCGCAACCACCGGCCACGTTGCCGCCGACCGCAGCGTCGCCACAGCCGACCGACCGACCCGATGCGCCGGCCTCTGCAGGTCCGTCATCCTCCACCGCTGCTGCGACAAGTCAGGAGATCATGCCATGACATCGAAGCTCCCTGTTCTGTGCTGCCTGTCCTTGATCGCCGCCGGTCCGCTGGCGTTCGCCCGGACGTCGGCGGCGCCGTTGCCGGCCGTGCAGGCGGCGAAGGGAACGCAGCCGGCAAAGCCGGCGGCGAGGCGCTATGTGGATCCCGGGCCGGCGATCCGGAGGGGCGCCGCCCCGGTCCAGGCCCGGGTCGTACGCGCCAACCGGCGAGCGACCCGCGAGCCTCTTGCATCGGGCTTCCGCAACGCAGTGCAGGTCTATCCCTATGCCGAGGGGTCGCTCTACCAGGTCTATGCCGCGCCGGAGCGGGTCACCGACATTGCGCTTCAGCCAGGAGAGAGCCTGATTTCAGTGGCTGCCGGCGACACGGCGCGCTGGATAATCGGCGACACGACCAGCGGCACCGGCGCCGGCAAGCGCACGCATGTTCTGGTGAAACCCTTCGCCTCCGGCCTCGCCACCAATATCGTGATCACGACCGATCGCCGCAGCTATCACCTCGCGCTCGCCAGTACCGGCAGCACCGCCATGGTGGCGCTCTCCTGGACCTATGCGCAGGACGCGCTGCTGGCGTTGAAACGCGAGGCACAGGCGCGCGCGGAGGCAATGCCGGTTGCCGAGGGCATTCCGCTCGACCGGCTCCGTTTCGACTATGCGCTCAGCGGCGATTCACCGCCCTGGCGGCCGCTGCGCGTCTTCGACGACGGGCGCCAGACCTATGTCGAGTTTCCGCGCGCGGTGACGACGGGCGAGGCGCCGCCGCTGTTCCTGGTCGATCGCCAGGGCGAGGCGCAGCTGGTGAACTACCGCGTGCAGGGCCGCTTCTACGTCGTCGACCGGATCTTCGAGACCGCCGAGCTCCGGCTCGGTCTCAAGCGGCAGGACGTCGTGCGGATCACCCGCAGGGTCGCGGGGCAGGGCGGGGGGAAACGGTCATGACCGAAGAAGCTGCGCGTCCCCCCAAGGCCGACCCGGAGTCGTTCGCGATCCGGTCGCGTCCGCCTCGCGTCATCCGCTTTCGCCGCGGCGTGATCATCGCCGTCTCCGCGCTCGGCTCGGCGAGCCTGGTCGCGGTTACCTGCGTGGCGCTCAAACCGGCCGTCTTCCGGCAGGTGGCGCCCGAAGAGGCATTGTCGCAGCCAGGCGCCAAGGGCACCGCCGATGCGCTGAGCGCACTGCCGGCGAGCTATGGCGACGTTCCGAAACTGGGGCCGCCGCTGCCGGGCGATCTCGGCCGGCCGATTCTCGAGCATCAACGCCGGCTCGAATCAGCGGGCGAAGGTGCTCCGGCCCGGAGCGATAGGGCTGCGCAGGAGGCCGTGGCCGAACGCCAGCGCGCGCTTTCGGAGCTGAAGTCGGCGCGCGAATCGGCTCTGCTCGTGTCCGGCACCCGGCAGGCACAGCTCGCGTCACCGGCCGCGACAGCGCATGCGGGGCCGCAGCCGGCAGCGGACGCGTCGAAGCTGCCGCTTGATCCGTCCCGCGATCCCGACGCGCAGCAGCGCAAGCTCGATTTCGTCGCCGCCGCCGGCGCGCCTGGCGACATCGATCCCGGACGCATCGCGCCGGCGGCGTCGCCCCATGTCCTGAGCGCCGGCAGCGTGATTGCGGCGAGCCTGATCACCGGGCTGCGCTCCGACCTTCCGGGTCTCGTCACCGCGCAGGTGACCGAGCGCGTCTATGACAGTCCGACGGGCAAGATCCTGCTCATCCCGCAGGGCGCGCGGTTGATCGGCAGCTACGACAGCGTGGTAGCGTTCGGCCAGCGGCGCGCGCTGATCGTGTGGCAGCGCATCCTCATGCCCGATGGAAGCTCGCTCGGGATCGACAATGTGCCGGCGACCGATCCGTCCGGCTATGCGGGTCTGGAAGACAAGGTCGACCGCCACAGCTGGCAGCTGATCAAGGGCGTGGTGCTCTCCACGCTGCTCGGCGTCGGATCGGACCTCGCATTCACCGGCGACAGCGACCTTGTCGAGGCGATTCGCCGCTCGACGCAGGACAATGCGTCGCGCGCCGGCGACCAGATCACGATGCGCAACCTGAACGTCCAGCCGACCATCACGATCCGCCCGGGCGCGCCCGTACGGCTCGTCGTCCACAAGGATCTGATCCTCGCGCCGTGGCGCGAAGGGAGCGCGCAGGATGGCTGATCTGAAACTCGCGCGCCTGCCCGAGCGCACGCCGGTCAAGCTGGTCGTGACGATCAGCCCGGAACTGCATCAGCGGCTCGGCGACTATGCCGCGCTCTACGCGCAGACCTATGGCAGGGAGGAGCCGGTCGTCGAGCTGGTGCCGGCGATGCTGGCGGCGTTCCTCGAAAGCGATCGCGCCTTCGCAAAAACGCGGGGCACCGCGAAATGAGCGCGCATGCACCAGGCCCGATCCGGGCGCATGCCGCAGCGTCGATCGAGCCGATCAGCGTCCGGGTCCCGACGGCCATCGCAATGACGGGGCTCAGCCGCTCGCGCATCTACGAACTGATCGCCTCGGGCGAGCTCAGGATAGCCAAGGACCGGCGCTGCACGCTCATCCTGGTCGACAGCCTGAGGGAGGTCGTCGCCAGCAGGATCGTCGTGTCCGAAATGGATGCGATCGATCCGCCAGTCGATCGTCCGGCGACGGCCGGGAATGGCCCAAAAGCTATTCCGGCCAGATTCCGGCCAGATCGGTAGAACGGATCTGAAGAGTGTTCGCCAACCCATTGAAAAACAATGGTGACCCCTACGGGAATCGAACCCGTGTTTCAGCCGTGAAAGGGCCGCGTCCTAACCGCTAGACGAAGGGGCCATGCCGAAGCGTGGAACGGCCGGTTAGGGAAGGATCGAGCGCGGGTCAAGCGCTTCAATCGGCCCAAGCCGCATCTTCGATGTGAAGTTCGGCGGCGGGGCGGGCGCCCCAGTCGTCGATCTTCGCCCGCCCGGCGAGCCAAAGCTTGCGGTGGCGCGGTGCCGAGAGCAAAGCCGCGCCTAGCTCGGTCTCGGCCTGACGGAAGGCGACGGCCTTGAGGCTGCGGCCGTCCTCGCCCGCGACGATCAATCGGACATGCCCGCCGCTGCCGACCACGTCGGCCTTGAGCACCGAGAGCGGTCCGGCGACGACGCGCGGTGCTGGCCAACCCATGCCATAGGGGCCGCCCGCCTCCATCGCGTTCACCAGCTCGGGATTGACCCCGCCGGGAGCGAGCACCGCATCGAGCAGCAGCGCGCGCTCGCCCATCGCGGCGGTCACGCGTTCGGCCAGACGCTCCTCGAGGAAGTCGGCAAACGCTTCGAGCGCGTCCTCGGCGATGGTGACGCCGCACGCCATCGCATGCCCGCCGCCGGCGGCGAGCAGGCCGGCGTCCTTCGCGGCGAGCACCGCGGCGCCCAGATCGACTCCGGGTATCGACCGGCCCGAGCCCTTGCCGACGCCGTTCTCGTCGAGCGCGATCACGATCGCCGGGCGGCCGAGCTTCTCCTTGAGGCGGCCGGCGACGATGCCGATCACCCCGGGATGCCAACCGCGCGCCGCGACGATCACGACGGCGTGATTGGCCTTGGTCGCGCAGAGTTGCTCGGCGGCGAGCTGGACTTCGGCCTCGATCGCGCGGCGCTCCTCATTGAGCAGGTTGAGCTCCTCGGCGATGGTTCGGGCCTCGTCGGGATCGCGCGTGGTGAGGAGGCGCACGCCGAGATCCGAACGCCCGACGCGGCCACCGGCGTTGATCCGGGGACCGAGCGCGAAGCCGAGATCGGTGCAGGTCGGCGCGCGGGTCAGCCGTGCGGCCTCGATCAGGGCGTTGAGGCCGATGTTGCGGCGCTGCGCCATCACCTTGAGGCCCTGCGCGACGAAGGCGCGGTTGAGCCCCTTGAGCGCTGCGACGTCGGCTACCGTGCCCAACGCCACCAGATCGAGCAGATCGAGCAGACGCGGCTCGGTGCGCGCAGCGAACCAGCCGCGTGCGCGCAGCACCCGCGCCGTCGCGGCACCGAGCAGGAAGGCGACGCCCACCGCGGCGAGGTGCCCGTGCGCGGCGCCTTCGGTCTCGTCGAGCCGGTTGGGATTGATCACCGCATAGGCGGCGGGGAGCTCGGCGGCGCATTTGTGATGATCGCAGACGATCACCTCCGCGCCTGCGGCCTGCGCCATGGCGAGCGCTTCGAATGCTTGCGCCCCGCAATCGACGGTGACGATCAGGCTGGCGCCTTCGCCGTGCAGCCGCACCAGCGCCTCGCCCGAGGGGCCGTAACCCTCCATCAGCCGATCGGGGATATAGGCGCGTGCCTCGAGCCCGAGATCGCGCAGCAGCAGGATCAGCAGGGCCGCGGACGTGGCGCCGTCGACGTCATAATCGCCGAAGATGGCGACCCGCTCGCGCCGCTCGACGGCGTCGGCGAGCCGCTCGGCGGCCTTGTCCATGTCGCGGAAGATCGACGGATCCGGCATGAAGGCGCGGATGCTCGGAGCGCGGTGATCTTCGATCGCCTCGCGCGGGCAGCCGCGCGTGAGCAGCAGCTGGGTCACCAGATCGTCGGGTGCGAAGCCGGGGTCGCGCGCATCGGCCGCCAGCCCGCGCCAGCGCCACGGCTGGCCGAGGATCGAGCGATGGATGTTGAGCACCGGAGACATGCGCGCGTTGTGACGCTGGCCAGCGTGGTTGTCGAGGGTTCCGGGCCCCGAAGCGGTGGACGATCAACCGCCGCGCGGGGCGGTTGCGCGCTGCTTCTCCTCGGGTGTCATCCTGGCCTCGAGCGCGGCGACGGCGCGGGGCGCGGTGGCGTGTCCCAGCGCGGCGGCGCGGCGCATCCACGTCCACGCCGCGGCAACGTCCTTCTCGCCGCCTTCGCCTTTCGCCAGCATCGCGGCGAGGTTGAACATGCCGTCGGGATCGGCGTCTTTGGCGGCGGCTTCGAACCAGCGGCGCGCGGCCGCATCGTCCTTGGGTACGAGCTTGCCCTCGTAGAAATAGGTGCCCATCGACACCCGTGCCGCAGCGCTGCCGTGCAGCGCGGCGGTTTTGTAGAATCCCAGCGCCAGCTGCGGATCGGCCGTGACGCCCTCGCCGAGATCATAGGCCCGCGCCAGCGCATAGAGCGCGCGCGGATCGTTCTTCTTCGCGGCCGTCTGGTACCAGGCGAGCGCTTCCTCGCGGTCCTGCTTTACGCCTTCGTCGCCGTTCATCAGCAGATCGGCGAGCGCGACTTGCGCCGGGGCGTAATCAAGCTTCGCGGCCTGCCGGTAGAGCGACTGCGCCTTTTTCGGGTCACGCTGGGCGCCGGTGCCTTCGAGGTAGAGATCGCCCAACACCTTGGCCGCGGGCACATGCCCTACCGCGTTGGCACGTGCGTACCATTTGCGCGCTTCGGCCGGGTTTTTCGCGACGCCGCCGAAGCCGTTGCGATAGAGGTTGCCGAGGATGACCGCGGCTTCGCCGATCGCAGTGTTCCGTTCGGGCTCCTTCGGATCGAAGCTCGGGGTTTCGGTGACGGGATTGAACGGCGCGGTGGCGGCTTTCTTGAGCCATTCGATCGCTTCAGCCGGATTCGATTTGTCGCCGAGCCCCTGAAGCGTGATCTTGCCGACGAACAATTCCGCCTCGTCGCCGCCCTCGCCATAGCCGAGCTTCGACGCGGCTTTCCGGAACCATTCGAGCGATTCCCGGTAGCGCCCCTGATCGAACAGCGCGAACGCCATCGGGAGCGTCCGATCCTTGCCGACGATGAAGCTGCGCGCCGCCTGGAAGCGTTGGTTCAGCCGGTCGGATGTGGCGAAGGCATCTTCGGAGGCGGAGCCGGCGGCGGAAACGGTGGGGGCGCCGACGCCGCGGCGGAAAAGCGCGCGGCACGTCTGGACCGCGGCTTCCAGATTGCTCGGATCCGCAAGCGCCTCTGGAGCGAAAACCGCGAGGCCTTCAGAGCTGCTCATCGCGTTCGAATCATGGAGTACGAGGCTCTGCAGGCCGAAACGCGAATCGGACAGCTCGGGAAGAGGCGATCCCGGCGGGACGGTGGGCGGCTTGCTGTAGTCGGGGTTCCGCGTCCGCCGCGTGGGAAGATAGGGAAGCGGGCCCATCAGCGGATCGCCGCCGCCGGCCGCGAGCCGGGCCGCGAACGACGGGTCCTGCGCGAGCGCCTCGCAGGTGGCGGAGCGGGGCGCTTCGGCACCCGGCATCCGCTGGCCGGTCACCGTCACATCCTGCCCATCCGGCGAAGCGGAGCTGGTCTGCGCGAGGGCCGTCGAGGGAGCGAAAGCGACCGCGCCAAGAAGCAGCCAAAGCGAGGTGGCCCTCCGAACCGGCGTCATACGCATCTTCCTCTCCCTCGCGCGGGAAGTGGCCGCCCGCATCTATGGCAGAAAGGATAGCATCGATTCATGCCGCACGGGAGCCGGAGTCGTTACGATCCCGGTTCGATCAGGAAGATGCGGTCTGGATCCCGCCGGCGATATAGGTGGGTATATAGTCCTTGATCCACGCGCCTTCACGGAACCACTTGGTGACGATGTATTTCGTCCCTTCGATCACGCGCATGCCCTCGTGGAGCGTGTCGTAATTGGGCGTCCCGTCGGGCATCATGTTGTTCCAGATGACGAGCAGGCCACGCTTGGGCTTGAAACGGATGCCCGCGCGTGGAAACCAGGTCGCGCCGCCCTCGGGCACGTCGTTGAGATAGGCCATCGCGGTCCATGTGCGCTGGCCGCCGGTCTCCTTCATCTTGGGCCAATAGTCACTCGACTCGTGGAAATAGTCGCAATGCGCGCGGAACTGCTGGTTCACCGCATAGCGCTGGCCCTGCAGCGTCTCGGCATTCTCCTCGGGAATGCCGAGCAGATGCGCGATGCGCTGATCGATCGTGAGAATCTCGGGGGACCAGCGATACAGGTCCGAGCTGTGGCTGGTGCGATAATCGGGATCGTCGCTCACCGCGAGCAGAGTCGAGGGACGCGAATTGGAGTCGATCAGCGCGATCAGCGCATCGCATTCGGCGTCGTTGAGGAAGCCGGGGTAAGTGTACATCTGCGCCGTCTCGACCTTGGCGCGGCGCACGCTCGGGTTCGCATCCAGCTGCGCGGCGACGTCGCGGCCGATGCGGGCGCGGATGGGGGAGGGGCCTCCCGAGATCCTGCCGTCATTCCTGTTCTTGCTCACGGATGCGAAATCGCGTGCGGCGGCGTGATTTGCAAGCATTTGAACGAGCTCCGGATAACGACAAGGGGCCCGGCGTTGCCGCCGGGCCCCAGGATCTCCGATAAGGCTGCGGGCGTCCTTACCAGAAGATGTCGTAGATCACGTCGACCACTTCGCCCGAGTAGATGTCGACGAGCAGCGCGTCGTTGTAATAGCGCACCCAACGGTACGGACCGTCGACGTCGGGCAGGCGATAGTAGAAGGGGTCGTTGATCCAGTAGCTCGACGAATAGAGCATCGAATCGAGGAAGAACCCGATCGAGAACCGCCGATAGCCATAGCCCCAGCTGCTCGGCGCATAATAGCGGGGCAGGCGGTAGATGTTGCGATTGCTGCTGCGGTAGCCGCGCCAGTCGTAGCGGCGGTCGTTACGCCAATTGTTGTTCCAGCGGCCGCGGTTGCGGTCGTTGTCCCAACGATTGCGGTCGCCGCTCCAGTTGCGGTTGCGGTCACGGTCGTTGCTGTTCCAGCGGTTGCGATCGTTGCCGTTCCAGTCGGTCCGCGAACGGCTGGTGTTCCAGTCGCGGTTGCCGCGGTTGAACTGGCTGCGGTCGCCGTTCCAGCGGGTGCGGTCGCCGCGGTCGCGGAACTGCTGGCTCTGCTGCTGCGCCTGACCGGCGTCGGGTCGACGGTCGCCGCCGTTCCACTGGCTGCGGCTGCCGGTCCAGCGGCTGCGATCGCCATTGTTGTTCCACTGGCTGCGATCGCCGCGATTGCCGCCCCAGCGCTGCTGCTGTTGCTGCTGGAACGATTGCTGCGGCGCCGCCTGCGGAGTCTGCTGCGGCTGCGCTTGCGGCCGGCTCCAGTTGCCGCGCTGACGGTCGCCGCCATTCCACTGGCGCTGGCGCTCGCCGCCGTTCCACTGGCGCTGCGGCTGGGCCTGCGGCGCCTGCTGGCTCTGCTGTTGCTGGCGCCATTCGCCGCGGTTCTGGCGTACTTCGCCGCTCGAACTATTCGCGCCGCGATCGCGGCCGCCCCAACGTCCCCGGTCCTGCGCGAGCGCTGCCGGCGGGACCAGAGCCGTGGCGGCGATGATCACCGCGAGCAAGGTCTTCTTCATCTCAACTGTCTCCGTCGAGACCGGCGTGAGGCCGGGCTACAAGATAGGACTTGGTCTAGACTTCGCCGGATGAGCGGTTGCTGAATTGCGGCGAAAGGTGACTGAAAGAATTGGGCAATGTCATTCGGGCGCGGTTGCTTCGGGAGCCGCCGTCCCGGGCTCGGGCTCGGCGGACATCGGTGGCTCGCCGCGTGCCGCGCGCGCCGCCTCGGTGATCGCCCCGATCAGCCGCGGATAGATGCCGCAGCGGCAGATATTGGGGATCGCGGCCTTGATATCGTCCTCGCCCGGATTGCGGTTGCTGCGCAGCAAAACCGACGCAGCCATCACGATGCCGGGGATGCAATAACCGCACTGGACGATGTTGGTGGCGAGCAATGCCTGCTGGATCGGGTGGCTGCGATCCTTCGAAAGTCCCTCGATCGTCGTCACGAAGGTGCCCTCGAGCCCCCCGATCGTCTCTTGGCAGGCGAGCCGCAGCCCGCCATCGACATCGACCGCGCAGGCGCCGCAATCGCCGGTGCCGCAGCCATATTTGGTACCGGTCAGGTTCGACGCGTCGCGCAGCGCCCAGAGCAGGGGCGTGCGCGGGTCCATCTTATACTCGACCGGCTGGTTGTTGACGGTGAAGCGAGTCATGGCGGCGGGTGTAGCGGGAAACGGCGCGTTTCCGAAACCGCCATTGCGACGGCGCCTGTGACACGCGACATCCCGATCTATGACACTTCCCACGCTCTTCATCCCGCATGGCGGCGGGCCTTGCTTCTTCATGGATCCGAATGGCGGGCCGCCCGATCCGATGTGGCGGCCGATGCAGGCGTATCTGGCGGGGCTGATCGACAGCCTGCCCGAACGACCCAGGGCGATCCTGCTCGTCTCGGGGCATTGGGAGGAAGACGAGGTCACCGTCCATGCCGGCGACGGCAAACCCTTGCTGTTCGACTATCACGGCTTTCCCGAACACACCTATCGGCTGCGCTGGGACGCGCCGGGTTCGACCGAGGTCGCGGCACGCACCAAGGCGTTGCTCGAAGGCGCGGGCTTTCCGGTGAAGGAGGAACGCGAGCGCGGCTGGGATCACGGCGTGTTCATTCCAATGATGGTCACGGTGCCCGGCGCGGATATCCCGCTGGTCCAGTTGTCGCTTCGGAAAGATCTCGACCCCGCGGCGCATATCGCGGTCGGCAAGGCGCTCGCGCCCCTGCGAGACGAGGGCGTGCTGATCGTCGGCTCGGGAATGAGCTTCCACAATCTGCGCGCCCGCGGGCCGCAGGTGACGCCGGTGGCAGACGAATGGGACGCGGCTTTGATCGATGCGGTGACCGATCCCGATCCGGCGCGACGGGCCGAGCGCGTGGCCGCGTGGGACAAGCTCCCGCACGCGCATTTCGCCCACCCGCGCGAGGAGCATCTGCTGCCGCTGATGATCGCGCTCGGCGCGGGCCAAGATGGGCCTGCGGTGGCCGACTATCGCGACCATGTGATGGGCTGGGCCGTGAGCGGGTTCCGGTTCGGGTAGCGCGCTTTGAGCTCAGCGATCCTCCCCTGGGGGGGATCTTTACTCCCGCCAGCTCCGGTCGGTGCGATCCACCAGCCGTACCATCGCCGCGAAGTCTGCCGCGCCCGGGCCGCCGGGTACTTGCGCCATGTGGAGGTCGCGCTGGTGGACGGCGACGACCTCATCCGAGACCACCAAGGGCTCGCCCATCGAAAGGGTCGCGACCTGAATCTCGCAGGCGCGCTGGAGCGACCAGTGCTTGATGAACGCCTCGGGCAGCGTGCGCCCCATCACGAGGATGCCGTGGTTGCGGAGCAGCATCACGCGTTTGTCGCCGAGATTGGCAAGCAGCCGCTCGCCTTCCTCATCGCGCACGGTCACGCCCTCGAAGTCGTGATAGGCGATCTGGCCAGCGAAGTTGCAGGCGTAGAAATTGACGGGGCGCAGGCCGCCCTCGACGCTGCTCACCGCCATGCCCGCGGTGGTGTGGGTGTGCATGATGCAATGCGCGTCCGGCAGATGGCGGTGGAATAGCGCATGTTGGACGAAGCCGGCACGGTTGACGCCGTACGGGCTCTCGGAGAGCTTGTTGCCGTCGATATCGATCTTGACGAGGTTCGACGCCTTCACTTCGCTGAAGTGCAGCCCGAACGGATTGATCAGGAAGGCGCCTTCCTGATCGGGCAGTTTCACGGTGATGTGGTTGTAGATCATTTCGGACCAGCCGAGATGATCGAACACGCGGTAGCAGGCGGCGAGTTGCTGGCGGGCCTGCCATTCGGCGTCGCTGACGCCGAGGCTATTGCCCGCATCCTGCTGGAGTGCAGTGGCCATCGATCCTCTCCTCGTGCTTTGGTTTCAATATGCCACGCATATGCGGGATCGGGCAACCGGCGGGCGTGCTGCCTAGGTGGATCGGGCACTTTCGGATTTTTTCAAAAATGGGCCTCGCCACGCAGCTTTCGTTCTGTTAGGGGCGCGCCATGCTTCGAAAACCGCGAACTAGCACGCGAATTACCAAACGCGCCTGAACGTCAGGCGCGCAAAGCACAGCTTTGCGTCGGAGCAACTGGAATGCGTTGGCATTCCACCACATCTACCACCAATGAACCTCGTCGCCGATCGTGCGACGATCCTGATGGAAGGACGAAAATGGGCTACCGTGTCGTGGTCGCAGGCGCCACCGGCAATGTCGGGCGTGAAATGCTGAACATCCTCGCCGAGCGGGAATTCCCGATCGACGAGATCGCCGTGCTCGCCTCCGCGCGCAGCCAGGGCGACGAGATCGACTTCGGCGAGACCGGCAAGAAGCTCAAGGTTCAGAACATCGAGCATTTCGATCCGACCGGCTGGGACATCGCGCTGTTCGCGATCGGCTCGGACGGCAGCAAACTCTACGCGCCGAAGTTCGCCGCGGCGGGCTGCACGGTGATCGACAATGCATCGCTCTACCGCATGGACCCGGACGTGCCGCTGATCGTTCCCGAAGTGAATCCCGAGGCGATCGACGGCTATACCAAGCGGAACATCATCGCGAACCCGAACTGCTCGACCGCGCAGATGGTCGTGGCGCTCAAGCCGCTGCATGATGCCGCGAAGATCAAGCGCGTCGTCGTCGCGACCTACCAGTCGGTCTCCGGCGCGGGCAAGGCGGGCATGGACGAGCTGTTCGAGCAGAGCCGCAACATCTTTGTCGGCGACCAGGCCGAGCCCAAGAAGTTCACCAAGCAGATCGCGTTCAACGTGATCCCGCACATCGACAGCTTCCTCGAAGACGGCTCGACGAAGGAAGAGTGGAAGATGGTGGTCGAAACCAAGAAGATCCTCGATCCCAAGATCAAGGTGACCGCTACCTGCGTGCGCGTCCCCGTGTTCGTCGGCCATAGCGAGGCGATCAACATCGAATTCGAAGACGAGATTTCGGCCGAGCAGGCCAAGAAGATCCTGCGCGAGGCGCCGGGCGTGATGCTCGTCGACAAGCATGAGGACGGCGGATACGTCACGCCGATCGAATGCGTCGGGGAATATGCGACCTATATCAGCCGCGTCCGCGAGGATTCGACCGTCGACAATGGGCTGAGCCTGTGGTGCGTGAGCGATAATCTGCGCAAGGGCGCGGCGCTCAACGCAGTGCAGATCGCCGAGCTCCTCGGCCGGCGGCATCTGAAGAAGGCTGCCTGAGGTTGCACGGTTCCCCTCCCAGCAAGGGAGGGGTTAGGAGTTGATGAGAAAAGGTCGGGCTCGATGCCCGGCCTTTTCTATTTCGACCAGCTCGGTGGGCGCGCCTTCGGCGCGCACCCATCCCCAGCCCCTCCCTTGCAGGAGGGGAGTGTTATTGCGCCGTCGTCGGACCCGCGACTTCGAACATTTCGCGGCGCATATCGCGCGTCTCCTGCACCCGGAATGCTCGGGCGTGCTCGGCGAGGCGCTCGACCTGATCGGAAAGGTTGCGCGCTGCCGCCGAGGTCTGCTCGACCATCGCGGCGTTCTGCTGGGTCGAGCGGTCCATCGCGCCGATCGCGGTGCTGATCTCGCCGATCGCCGTCGATTGGGCGGAATTGTCGGTGGCGATCGTAGCGAGCAGGCCATGGACCTCGCCGACGGTGCCGACGATCTCGGACAGCGCCGAATCGACCTTCTCGACGGCGTCCACCGCGGAGACGATGTCGGTCTGGGTCGCAGTGAGCTGGTCGCGGGCGCGGCCGGCTTCCTCCTCGGCGCGCATCGCCAGCGCAGAGACGAGGTCGGCCACGACCGCGAAGCCGCGGCCCGCCTCGCCGGCACGGCCGGCCTCGACCGCGGCATTCATCGCGAGAACGCGAGTCTGGAAGGCGATCTTGTCGAGCCCCTCGATCACCGCGTCGATGCCCTTGGTGCTTTCGGCGACGCGGCCCATCGCCTGGACGGCGTCGTCGGCTACCGAACGGCCGGTATCGACCACGGCGATCGCGCGGTCGGCGCGCTCGACGGTGCGCGTGGCGGCGGAGGCGGTTTCACCGACGCGGCCATTCATCTGGGTGACCGCGGCGGCGGTCTGCTCGAGGCTCGCGGCGGCGCCTTCGGTGCGGCGGGCGAGGTCCTCCGAGGCAGTGGCGATCTCGGTCGAGCCGCTGCGGATCGCATCGGTGCTCTCGAGCACAGTGCCGACCAGCTGCGAGAGGTTGCCCAGCGCATCGTTGAAGTTGGTCCGGAGCTCCGCATAGCTTGTCGGAAAGCCTGTATCGATCGTCGCGCCGAGATCGCCCTCGGACACACGGCGGAGCGACTCGTTGAGCACGGCCATCGCGGTCTGGCGCTCGGCATCGGCCGCGCGACTGCTCGCCTCGATGCGCTGACGCGTGATCGCCGCGTCGCGAAAGGTGCCGAGCGCTTCGGCCATGCGGCCGATTTCGTCGCGGCGCTCGCGGCCCGGGATGTCGATCGTGGTAGCGCCCTTGGCGAGATCCTGCATCGCCGCGTTCATGCTGCCGAGCGGGCGGAACATGGCGCGGCTCAGCGCGAAGATGATCCCGGCGATCACCAGCGTCGCGAGCAGCACGCCGATCGCCATCGACCAACGCAGCGAGGAGACCGCGGCCAGCGCCTCGTCCTTGGGAATGCCGACATAGAGCACGCCGATGACGTTGCCGTCCTTGTCCTTGATCGGATCATAGGCTGTGAAGAAGGCGCGGCCGAGGATATCGGCGTCGCCGCGGAAGGGCTCGCCCTTGCCGAGAACGGCATCGTGCGCCGGGCCGGCGGCGAGGTTGGTGCCGACGGCGCGGGTGCCGTCGGGCTTGGTGACGTTGGTGGTGATGCGCTTGTCGCCGCGGAAGATCGTCGCGGTGCCGCCGACCAAGGTTTTCACCAGATCGACCGGCTGGGTCCAGTCGTTGAGCTTGCGGTCGCCAACATAGAGCATGTCGCCATCGGCACGGAATTCGCTGCCCTCGCGGCGAAGCACGTCCCACGCGACGCGCATATTGGTTTCCTGGCGCTCGGCGGCCTGGCGCCCGGCCTCCGTCATGATCGAACGGTCGGCGATCACGAACACGGTCAACGCGAGGACGAGCAGGGCGGCGATCGTCAGCACCGTCGTCTTGGTGGCGAGCGTCAGGGCATTGAACTTGGCGAGCATCGGAGCCTCGAGGGAAAGCTTGCGCAGGAGCGGCGCAGGGTTTGCTTTCCTTATAGAGGCTTATTCCGGCGGAAGTCGGTCAGTGACCGGCGGCCGCCGGATCATTCTCCACTTTCGCGTTCGGCTTTTGCAGTAGCACCACCAGCGGCACGCTGATCGCGGTGACGATCGCCATCAGCCAGAAGTCGTTGAGATAAGCGATCATCGCGGCCTGGCGATTGACCTCGGCATCGATCATCCCGGTGACCATCGCGCCCGAGGCGCCGAGTTGCTGCGCGATCGCGCCGACGCCGTTCATCGTGCTCTCGGTGACGTGCTCGCCGAGATATTGATGGCTGCGCTGGATGTTCTGCGCGAGGATTGCGCTGACCGCGGAGATACCCACCGAGGCGCCGATGTTGCGCGTCAGGTTGAGCAGGCTCGATCCCTCGGTGCGGAAGTGCGGGGGGAGGCCGGCAAAGGCGAGGCCGTTGAGCGGCATGAACACCAGCCCGAGGCCGAGGCCCTGGACGAAACCCGAGATGATGAAGGGCGTGCTGCCCATCACCAGCGTCCAGCTCGACATCTCCCAGAGCGAGAAGGCGGCGATCGCCAACCCGATGCCGACCGACCAGCGCGGATCGAGCCAGCCGCGCTGGATCAGCTGCGCGCCCGCGAACATGGTGATCACCACGCCGACGCCGCGTGGCATGAGCAGCATGCCGGTCTGGAACACCGAATAGCCATAGAGGCTCTGGAGCATCGGCGGCAGCAGCGCCATCGTCGCCATCATGACGAGGCCGATCACCAGCATGAAGAAGATGCCGGTGACGAGGTTGCGATGCTTCCACAGCTCGCGCTCGAACATCGGATTCTTCGCGGTGAAGAGGTGGACGAAGAACATCCACAGGGCGATCACCGCGACGAGCATCTCGATCCAGATCTCGGTCGAGGAGAACCAGTCCTGGTCCTGTCCACGGTCGAGCATCAGCTGGAGCGCGGCGATGCCGATCGCGAGCAGCGAGAAGCCGAAGGCGTCGAAGCTCCGCTTGCGGATCGGGCGCGTGGGGAGCAGCCACCACAGGATCGCGATGCAGACCACGCCCACCGGCAGGTTGACGTAGAACACCCAGCGCCAGTTGAAATTGTCGGTGAGGTAGCCGCCGATCAGCGGGCCCATGATCGGGCCGACCATAATTCCCATGCCCCAGATCGACATCGCCTTGGGCTGGTCCGCCGGCTTGTTGATGTCGAGCATCACGGTCTGGCTAAGCGGATTGAGGAACGCCGCGGTGATGCCCTGGAGGACGCGGAAGGCGACCATCTCCTCAAGCGTCTGCGCCGCGCCGCACATCGCTGAGGCGATGACGAAGCCGACGGTCGAAAGGAGGAACAGGTTGCGCGAGCCGATCCGGTCGGAGAGCCAGCCGGTGATCGGGATCGCGATCGCCGAGGCGACGATATAGCTGGTCAGCACCCAGTTGATCGTGTCGCGCGTGGCGCCGAGCGTCGCTTGCATGTGCGGGATCGCGACGTTTGCGATCGTGGTGTCGAGGATCTGCATGATCGTCGCCATCATGACGCCGAGCGTGAGCAGGCCCTTGTACTTTACGGGAAGGGCAGCGCCTCCGGCCTGGGGGACCGGAGGCGCAGCGGCCGGCGCCTTGCCGGCGCCGCCGGAGGCTGCCGTCGCCATCTTATTCGCAGGCCCCTTCGAACTTGACCTCGACGTCCGCCGACAGGCCGGCGATCATCTCACGTGGGCTCTTGCCGTCGATCGCGATACGTACCGGTACGCGTTGGGTGACCTTGACCCAATTGCCGTTGGCGTTCTGCGCCGGGAGCACCGAGAATTCCGAGCCCGTGCCCGCGCCGATCGATTCGACATGGCCCTTGAGCTTGAGGTGCGGATAGGCGTCGAAGCTGACGAGCGCACACTGGCCGACATGCATTTTGTCGAGCTCGGTTTCCTTGAAATTGGCGTCGATCCAGGCGGGCTTGTTCGAGACGATCGTCACGGCGGGAAGGCCGGTGATCATTTGCGCGCCGACCTGCAGGCTCTTGGTCTGGCTGATGATGCCGTCGATCGGCGCGCGCACGTCGGTGCGGCTCAGGTCGAGCTGGGCCTTGGCGAGCTGGACTCGTGCCGCGGCGATCGCCGGGTTCTCACCGGGCACGGCGGCACCCGTGGCGAGCTTGGCGCGTGCCTCGGCGGCTTCGGACTGCGCGTTCTGGAGCTGCGCGCGCGCCTGTTCGAGCGCGTGCTGCGCGGCCTGGAAGTTGGCACGGGTGGTGAAGCCCTGCTTCATCAGCGCCGCCTGACGATCGTAATTCTCCTGCGCACTGGCGATCACGTCGTGCGCGGCCTGGATGTCGGCGCCGGTACCCTGATAGCTCACCTTGTCGGTGTTGAGCTGGACCTGCGCCGCGGCAATCGCCGCCTGCGCCTGCTGCACGGCGATGCGATAGGGTTCGGGATCGATGCGGAAGAGCAGGTCGCCGGCATGGACGAGCTGGTTCTCCTTGACGCCCACCGCGACGATGCGCCCGGCGACATCGGTCGAGACCGAGACCTTGTCCTGCTGGACATAGGCATTGTCGGTCGAGACGCTCTTGCCCGAGGCGAGCCAGAAATACCCGACCACCGCGATCAGCAGCAGCGGCACGCCGAACATCAGCAGCGGGCGAAGCCAGCTGCGCTTCGGCCTGGCATCCGCCACTTCGCGCGTCGCGGCCTCCGGGGCGGGCTGTTCGATCGTGATCGTCTCTTCAGGCTTGTTCTGGATCTTGGGATCTGCGTCAGCCATTGGCGGCCTCTTTGCTTTCCGGGGCGTTGGTCAGGTTGGAACGGATCGCCTGCAGCGCCGCGATCAGCGCGTCGCGCTCAGCGGGGTTCAACCCATGGAGCGCGTCTTCGATCATGTGGCCGGCGAGAATATGCAGATCGGCGAGTACGGGCGCCGCGGTTTCAGTCAGGTGGATGCGCCACGCGCGGCGATCAGCTGGGTCGCGGCGGCGCTCGACCAGCCCGGCTTCCTCCATCCGGTCGATCATCCGGCAGCAGGTGATCGGCTCGACCTCGAGCAACTCGGCGATCTGTCCCTGGTTCAGGCCAGGCTGGCGCTCGAGGATCTTGAGCACCCGCCATTGGGCCACGCTGGCGCCGCTCGCGCGGGCGCGCTCGTCGAACCGACGGCGCAGCAGGCGCGAGACATCGCTCAGCAGGAAGCCTAGTGTTTCAGCCATGCGCGGGCACATAATAAGCATACTCATCAATTGCAATAAAGGACGCGATTGTTTTTTGTGCAACGCAACAATGCAGATGCAGGAGGTGCAACCATGGCCGGGGAAATGACGGGCGGGTGCCAGTGCGGGCGGATCCGCTATCGCGCGAGCGTGCACGACGACGAGGCCTATCTCTGCCATTGCCGGATGTGCCAGCGCGCGACCGGCGGCGTCTCGATCGCGTTCGTGAACCTCTTCAAGGCTGATGTCGTCTGGGAGACCGAGCCCGATCGCTACGCCTCCTCGCCGATCGCGCAGCGCGGTTTCTGCGCCACCTGCGGCACGCCGCTCACCTATGAGGCGCACGGTCATGATCGCCTCGATCTGACCGTCGGCAGCTTCGACGATCCATGGGGCTTCCGGCCCACCGAGCATTCGGGTTGCGAGAGCTGGCACCGCGGCTGGCTTGACACCAGCTACTTGCCAGCCTCACGGACCGACCAGAACCCGAGCCTCGTGCAACGCTGGATGACAACCGTTGGCAAACTTCCCGACTGAGACGCACCGCTTTCAGAGCTTCGACGGAGTCGAGCTCGCCTGGACCGAGATGGGAGAGGGAAGGCCGGCGGTGCTGATCCACGGCTATTTCTCCACGGCCGAGGTCAACTGGATCAAATATGGCCATGCGGCGAAGCTTGCCGCGCGCGGCTTCCGGGTGATCATGCCCGATCTGCGCGGGCACGGTCTCAGCGATCGGCCGCACGATCCCGCCGCCTATCCGCCCGACGTGCTGATGCGCGACGGCTTCGTGCTGATCGAGCACCTCGGTCTGACCGACTATGATCTCGGCGGCTATTCGCTCGGCGGCCGCACCACGCTGCGGATGCTCGTCAACGGCGCGAAGCCGCGGCGTGCGGTGCTGTGCGGGATGGGGTTGGCGGGGCTGACCGACACCAGCGGGCGGGGCAACTATTTCCGGCGTGTCCTCACCAATCTCGGCAGCTTCGAGCGCGGCAGCTCGGAATGGCTCACCGAGGCATTCCTCAAGACGGTCAAGGGCGACCCCGAGGCGCTGCTGCTGATCCTGCGGACCTTCGTCGACACGACCGAGGCCGAAATCGCGGCGATCGACTTGCCGACCTTGGTCGTCACGGGCGCCGAGGATTTCGACAATGGCTCGGCGCACGACGTCGCCGCGCTGCTGCCCGATGGCCGCTTCGTCGAGATTCCGGGCAATCATATGAGCGCCGTGATGAAGCCCGAGCTGGGGGATGCGATCGTGGATTTTCTGGCGGGTTGACGCCCGCGGGGCGGCGCGCGACTGTCGCGCCATCCCAAGATCCCCAGAGGTCCTTCACATGATCCGTACCGGCATTTCGATGCTCGCGCTCGCCGCATTCCTGGCGGCGCCGGCAGTCTCGCAGACCACGCCTCCGACCGCGACACCCGCGCAAGCCACCCCGACCGCCGCTGAGGCGCAGGCCTTTCTCGATCGCGCCCAGAAGGAAGTGACCGAGTTCAACCTGATCAGCCAGCGCGTCCAATGGGTCAACGCGACCTTCATCACCGACGATACCGATGCGCTCGCCGCCGAATATGGCGCGCGCGGCACCGAAATGTCGGTGCGCTACGCGAGCGAGGCGGCGCGCTTCCAGAAGGCGCCGGGGCTTTCGGCCGAGCAGAAGCGCCAGCTCGACATGCTGCGCACTGCGATCACCTTGCCCGCGCCCGCCACGCCGGGCGCAGCGAACACGCTCGCCGAGCTGTCGACCCGGCTCGGTTCGATGTACGGCAAGGGCAAGGGCGTGCTCAACGGCAAGCCGATCAGCGGCAGCGACATCGAGGCGGCGATGGGCGAGAACCGCAACCCGGCCGAGCTCAAGGAAATGTGGGTCAGCTGGCACGATCAGGTCGGCGCGCCGATGCGCGGCGACTATGCGAAGATCGTCGGCATCGCCAATCAGGGCGCGAAGGATCTCGGCTTTGCCGACACGGGCACGATGTGGCGCTCGGCATATGACATGCCGCCCGAGGAATTCGCGAAGCTCACCGACAAGCTTTGGAACGACGTCAAGCCGCTCTATGTGGCCCTCCACACCTATGTCCGCCGCAAATTGAACGAGAAATATGGCGACGCGGTCCAGGCGAAGACCGGGCCGATCCGCGCCGATCTGCTCGGCAACATGTGGGCGCAGGAATGGGGCAATATCTACGACGTCGTCGCGCCTCCCGGCGCGGGCGATCTCGGCTTCGACACCGGCGAGCTGCTCAAGGCCAAGGGCTATGACTGGAAGAAGATGGTCCAGACCGGCGAGGGCTTCTATTCCTCGCTCGGTTTCGCGCCGCTTCCCGACACCTTCTGGACGCGCTCGCAGTTCCTCAAGCCCGCCGACCGCGAGGTGCTGTGCCATGCCTCGGCGTGGAACATCGACGAAAAGGACGATCTGCGGATCAAGATGTGCATCAAGGTGAACTCGGACGATTTCGTCACGATCCACCACGAACTCGGGCACAATTACTATCAGCGCGCCTACAAGGATCTACCGCAGCTCTACCGTAACGGCGCGAATGACGGCTTCCACGAGGCGATCGGCGATTTCGTCGCGCTCTCGATCACGCCCGAATATCTCGTCCAGATCGGATTGCTCGATCGCGCGCAGGTGCCGAGCGCCGACAAGGACATCGGGCTGCTGTTGCGGCAGGCGATGGACAAGGTCGCCTTCCTGCCCTTCGGGCTGCTGATCGACAAATGGCGCTGGGGCGTGTTCGACGGATCGATCCCGACGAACGGCTATCAGGCGGGCTGGGACAAGCTGCGCCGCGACTATCAGGGCGTGGTGGCGCCGGTTGCGCGCGACGAGACCCGCTTCGATCCGGGCGCGAAATACCATATTCCCGGCAATGTGCCCTACACCCGCTACTTCCTCGCGCGGCTGCTCCAGTTCCAGTTCTTCAAGGCGGCGTGCGATCAGGCGGGCTGGAAGGGGCCGCTCCATCGCTGCTCCTTCTACGGCAACAAGGAAGTCGGCGCGCGGCTCAACAAGATGCTCGAGATGGGCGCTTCGAAGCCGTGGCCCGAAGCGCTGCAGGCCTTCACCGGCACCCGCGAGATCTCGGGCAAGCCGATGCTCGAATATTTTGCGCCGCTCAAGAAGTGGCTCGACCAGCAGAACAAGGGGCAGCCGCAGGGGTGGTGAGGTTGCTCCTCGCCCTTGCACTCGCCGCGGCCCCGGCCTCGGACGGGATTTCGGCTTTTGCCGGCGGGCGCGTCAAATCGCCCGACGGCAAATGGACGGTGTGGGCGGCGGCGATCGACACCGATGCGGAGAGCCAGCCGGCGATCGCCCGCCTCAACGGCCCGGGCGTGCGCAACCGTGAGCTGATGCGCTTCGCGCGCGGCATCGACGTGGTCTGGCCGCAGGAGCCGGGCACCGTGCTGCTGGTCCAGCGCACGACGCATTTCGCCTCGATCTACGCCTTCACGCTCGGGCCCGTCGAGGCGGGCGGCGACCGGATCCAGAGCGATCTCGATCGTAGCCTTGCCAGGCGCTTGCCGCGGCTCGGGAGCATCGAGAACCGGCGCATCGCCTTTGGCAGGTTGGGCGAGGCGACCTGCGTGCTGGTCGAGGAATCGGGATTGTCCCCGGGAGGCGGTGCAGGCAGCTTCGTCGCCCGCCGTGGAGCGTTCCGGATCGATGTCGGCGATCGACGCGCGCTGCCCACGGCCGAATGTCCGGGCGCGAGCATCGACTAGCGGGCGCCGGCGCGGTTAGGTTCGGAGCAACAAAGGGGGAGATTCGAAGATGAGAAAATACGCATTCGCGCTGGCGCTGCTCGCGGCGCCGATGACGGCGCAGGCGCAGACCGCGGCCGGGCCGGTCTCGGTCGAGATCGTCTCCACCGGACAGGTCCAGGTGCCGGCGCAGCGCTACCGGCTGTCGGTGACGCTCACCGCCAAGGGCAAGGACGAGACGGCCGCCGGCGCGGCGCTTGCCGCCAACAAGGCCAAATTGCTCCCGGCGCTGGCAGCGCTCGATATCCGCGAGGCGCAGCCCGACACCAGCACCACCAATTCGCTGATGAGCCTGTTCATGAGCTTCGGCCCCGGCAAATCGAAGCCGAGCTTCAGCCTCGATACGCCCGAGGAAGACAGCGGCGACACACCGCAATCGACTGCCACCGAGAAGCTGGTCTTCGACGCGCCGACGCGCGCGGCGGTCGAGAGCGCCCGCAAGCCGATCGAGGCCAATGGCGGCAAGCTCGAGGACGATGTGCTGCCCTTGCTCACCGACTATGTCGGCCCGACCCGTCAGGCCAAGGCGGCGGCGATCAAGAAGGCGCAGGGCGAGGCCGACGCCTATGCGGCGACGCTCGGGCTCAAGCGCAGCGCGATCACCAGGGTCAGCGAAAAGCAGGATCCGACCGCCGGCGCGCTCGCGCTGATCGGCGAACTGGTGTCGATCATCGTGCCCAAGAAGGATGGCGAGGTCGATCAGGTGACCGTCAACGCCAGCCTCGTGGTGGAATTCCAGCTCAGCCGCTGACCCGGCTCATTCCGGGATCTGATCGGGGATCGTGTTTTCATCCGCGATCCCCGCTTCGAACGAGGCGGAGGAGTCGGTGCCGTCGGGCTGATGCGCGTGGGCACCTTCCTCGGTTTCGAGTTCGGGCTGGTTCTCGGGGTCGGGCATGGCAATCTCCTCGAGACCCCAACGCGCCGACCCGTTTTTCGCCTCAGCGGAACGGCGGCTCGTTGAACGCGCGGAGTTTCCGCGAGTGCAGCTTGGCGCCTTCGCGCCGGAGTTCCTCGACGGTCTCGATGCCGATGCGGAGATGCTCGTTGATCGCGCGTTCGTAGAAGCGGTTGGCCTGGCCGGGGAGCTTGAGCTCGCCGTGGAGCGGCTTGTCCGAGACGCAGAGCAAGGTGCCGTAAGGCACCCGGAAGCGATAGCCCTGCGCGGCGAGGGTGGCCGACTCCATGTCGACGCCGACCGCGCGGCTCAGCGAGAAGCGGAGCGCGGTGGTCGAATAGCGCAGTTCCCAGTTGCGATCGTCGGTGGTGACGATCGTGCCCGTGCGCAGGCGCTGCTTGAGCTCGTCGCCCGACTGGCCCGAGACCGTCTCGGCGGCGCGGGCGAGCGCGAGCTGGACTTCGGCGATCGCCGGGATCGGAATCTCGGGCGGGAGTACGTCGTCCATGATATGGTCGTCGCGCAGATAGGCATGGGCGAGGACATAGTCGCCGATCCGCTGGCTGGGACGCAGCCCGCCGCAATGGCCGATCATCAGCCACGCCTCGGGGCGGAGCACCGCGAGGTGATCGGTGATCGTCTTCGCGTTCGACGGGCCGACGCCGATATTGACCAGCGTGATCCCGGTGCGGCCCGGCGCCATCAGGTGATAGGCGGGCATCTGGTGGCGACGCCAGGCGCTGTCGGAGATCAGCCGGTCCATGTCGTCGGCGCTCTCGACGACGATCCCGCCGGCGCCCGAGACGCCGGTGAAGCGGCTGCCCTCACCGAGCTGCGAGCAGGCCCAGCGGACGAACTCGTCGACATAGCGGTGATAGTTGGTGAACAGGATGTACTGCTGGACATGCTCGGTCGGCGTGCCGGTATAGTGGCGGAGCCGGGCGAGGCTGAAATCGGTGCGGAGCCCGTCGAACAGCGCGAGCGGGCGGATGCCGTCGGGGGACATCCACAGGCCATCGGCGATCTCGTCGCCGATGAAGGCGAGCTCGGTCGCGGGGAAATGGCGGGCGAGTTCGGTCGCCGAGACTTCGTCGAGGCTCAGCGCGTGACCGGGATCGAGGACATAGGCGAAGGGGATCTCCTGCCGCCCGGTCGTGGCGTCGACCTCGACGTCATAGTCCTCGAGCAGGAAGGTGAGCTGTTCGATCAGATAATCGGAGAATATCGCCGGCTTGGTGACCGAGATGCGATACTCGCCGGGATCGACCAGCCGGCCGAACGAGCGGGGCGGGGCGGGGTGGTCGTGACCGCCGCGATAAGTGAGCCTTATCTCGGGATAGGCAAACGAGCCGTCGGTGCGGCTCGACGGGGCCGGCGGCGTGCCGTCGGTGAGGTAGCGATTGAGGGCGGCCTGGAGGCGTTCGACCGAGGCGCGATAGAGGCGGTCCAGCTCGGCGACGATGTCGGATGCTTGAGTCATCTTGGACCGCTAATGCGCGAAAATGACTCTGGCAAGACTTGGGGCGAGGCCATCGGCTCCCCTCCGCGAAGAAGGGAGCCGGAGGACTTACTTCTTCGACGGCGATTCCTTGCCGCCGCCGTTGCTGCCGCCGCCGAGCTGGGTGGCGGCATAGACCGCGCCGCCCACCGCTGCCGCGGCACCCGCGGCGACCGCGGCAGCGGCGACCGGGTGATCCTTCACCGCCTGCACGGTCGCGGCGGCGGCGTCGCCGATCGCTTCCTGCGCGCTGGCGATGAAGGACTTTTCCGAACCCGCGGCGTCGGCGGCGCCGTCACTGCCGGAATTGGTGGTGCTGTCGCTGCTGTTGCTGTTGGCCATGACGTTCCCTTCCGCTGAAATGCGTCCGACTCAACTCCCGCAGCGGCAACGCAGTTCCGTTACGGCTCCGGCGCCTAGAGCCGGGCGAGCAGATAATCGGCGGCGCTGACCTCGAACTGGCCGGGCGCCTCGACATGGAGCTGCTCGACCACACCGTCGTTCACGACCATCGAATAGCGCTTGCCGCGGGTGCCGAGACCGAAGCCACTGCCGTCCATCTCGAGCCCGACCGCCTTGGCGAAAGTGCCGTTGCCGTCGGCGAGCATCGTCACCTTGTCCTCGACTCCCGAAGCCTTGCCCCAGGCGCCCATCACGAACGCGTCGTTGACCGCGGTGCAGGCGATCTCGTCCACGCCCTTGGCCTTCAGCTCATCGGCCTTCTCGACGAAGCCCGGCAGATGCTTGGCCGAGCAGGTGGGCGTGAAGGCCCCCGGGACCGAGAAGAGCGCAACCTTGCGGCCGGCGAAAAATTCGTCCGAGCCGATCTGCTCGGGACCGGCCTCGGTCACCTTGACGAGCGGGGTCGTGGGGATGCGGTCGCCAACCTGGATGGTCATTTCACTCTCCTTTTGAGGTCAGCGCACCAATTGGCGCGACGGATGACATTTTCAAGCGTGACGGAGCCGAAACCGAAAGGATAAGTTGTCGAGTCATGGACTCGGCTCCGTTCCTCACCGGTCAGTTCCTCCTCGCCATGCCGGGGATCGGCGATCCGCGCTTCGAGCATGCGGTGATCGCGATGTGTGCGCATGACGACGAAGGCGCGCTCGGCATCGGCATCGGCGAGACGATCGAGGGGCTCGGGTTGCACGAGCTGCTCCGCCAGTTCGAGATCGACCCGGGGGAGGCACCGGACGCGCCGGTCCATTTCGGCGGCCCGGTCGAGCCGCGGCGCGGCTTCGTGCTGCATTCGACCGACTGGGGCGGGCAGGACACGATCGACGTCGGCGGACGCTGGGCGCTGTCGGGCACGATCGACGTGCTGCGGGCGATCGCCGAAGGCACCGGCCCGAGCCGATGGCTGGTCGCGCTCGGCTATGCCGGCTGGGGCGAGGGCCAGCTCGACGAGGAGATGACCCGCCATGGCTGGTTCAGCACCAGCGGCGACACGAAGCTGCTCTACGATATCGACGCCGAGCGGCGCTGGAAGAAGGCCTTCGAAGCGGCGGGGATCGATCCGCGGCTGCTGACGGCCGGCGCGGGGACGGCCTGAAGGGCGCCACCTTCCCCAGCGGCGCACTGTAGGATTTCGGCGGTCTAGAGTCGCAAGAGTCGCGCACAAGCGACTCGACAGTTGCGCGGCGGCGCAATCAAATTTCCTACATTCGCGCTGCGCGGGAGACCGGGATGTGTGAACTTCGGCTCGCCTGACCCCGTTTGCGCGATGCGAACATATCATGAACATAGCATATGCGGCGGAGGTAGGAAAGCCGGGGTCAGCCCTGCGCGTCGGCCCGGGCGAATTCGCGCAGCGCGTCCTTGCCGATCCAGCGCGCGCTCTTGTCGGACGATGCCGCCAGCCGGGCGGCGACATCGCGCGCGGCGGCGCGCAGCGCAGGACTTTTCTTGCCGCCGATCGCGCGCAGCGCCCAGCTGACGCCCTTTTTGACGAAATTGCGTTCGTCGCCGGCGGCGGCCTCGATCAGCGGCAGGCGCGCGAGATAGTCGGCGTCCAAACCCCTGCGGTGGACCGCGCAGCTCGCGAGCAAGGCGAAGGCGGCGCGGCGGCCATATTCGTCGTTGAGGGTGGCCCAGCGATCGATCGCTGCGAAGGCGTGCGGGGTGCGATCCCAGAGCTTGAAGCAGACAGTGTCGGCGACCGCCCAATTGTCGAAATCGGCGCGCCAGCGATCCATCCGCTCGGGCGTGACCGTGGCCGGGTCGTCGATCATGCAGGCGACCATCCGCGCCTCGTAGACGCCGCTCTGCCAGAGCGCGTCGGCGAGCGCGGGATCGCGGCCGAGCGGCTTGGCCACGCCCTGGATGCTGGCCATCCGCACGCCGAGCACGCGGTCCGCCGTGACGATGCCGAAGCGCGGTCCCATCGCGTCGCGCACCGCCGCATCGGCATGCGCCTCGAGCGCGCGAAGGACGGAAGCGGTGTCGGTGGTCATGGCGGCCCGGGATAGGACGGAATGCACGCAGGCGAAATGATTTGGTTCGTCGGGCTGGACGGTGACCGCGATCGCGGTCAGCATCCGGGTACCGCACCCGCAGCGCGAGTCCCTCTGGAGGCTGGCATGAAGATGTTGATCGCAGCGTTCGTCATCTTCCCGGCAGGCTGGGTCGCGATCCCGCAGACGCCGCCCGTACCGGTGGGCAAGGCGCAGATACAGGTCGGTGATACCGTGTGCGCCCGGGCGATGTCGCGTCCAGACGAGGGGCAGGACTGGAAATCGGCGAAGCTGGTTAGCGGGATACGCGACGCCGCAACGCTCGACCGGCTTGGCGAAGGTCCGGTCGTGGTCGTCGACGCGCAACTCCGCGGGCAGCGCATTGCCGGGCACCGCGCTTCGCGGATCTGCTTCGAGGGCGGCGACCTGGCGAAGACCGATTGGCGGGGGGCACTGGCGGAGGGATCGGCATTCGCGAGTAGCGACCTGTCCGGCGCGACCATGGCCGGCGCCAGATTGCGCGGCGCCAGCTTTCGCGACGCAAGGCTCGACGGCGTGAAGGCGGCGCGTGCCGATCTTTCCGAGGCCGTGATCGAAGGCGGCAGCTTCGACGGATTGGAATTGCGCGGCGCGATCATGCGCGGCTTCCGCCTCAATTGCGCGCTGCTCGAATATGAACTGACCTGCGAATGGCCCGAGCAAGGCGGGGTCGATGCGCGCGGCGCGGATCTCAGCCGGGCCGCGCTGGGCGTCTATATGACCCGAAAATGGCGTTTCGATCGCGCGGTGCTCGACGGGACGCACGTGCAGTTCAACCAGATCGACTCGTTTCGACGCGCAACCCTTCGCGGCCCGGTGGTTCTCGAAAGCAGCGGATATCAACGCGGCCCGCACGTTCGTCTGGCTCCGGCCGAGTGGCGGCGCCTGCTCGCATCCTTCTGGGTCGATCGCCCCTCTTTCACATGCACCCGGGCGCAGACGGCGGTCGAGAAGATCATATGCCAGCCCGAGAACGCGCTGGCGAACCGGGATCGTCGCCTCGATCGACTATATCACGCCGTGCTCGATGCGGGGAAAACCACCCGCGCGGAGCAGCGCCGCTGGCTGGCCGAGCGCGATGCCTGTGCTGCCGCGAAGGATGCGGCAGACCGCACGGGCTGCGTCATTGGCGCGTATCAAGATCGCATCGATGCGTTGATGGCGCGCGGCACCGGGGCGCCGCGGCTCGTTCGCGGCCAGCACCGGCTTTTCGTGTCGAGCGAGATCGTCCCGCCTGCGGCGTTCCAGCGGACGGCGCTGTACGACCGGATCTTCCCCGTCCTGCTCGCGACGGCCTCGAGCACCGTCTACTACCGGGCGGTCGACCGGCAGCGGATCGAGGCCGGCGGCAAGGCATGGGGCGGCAACGGCCATATGTGCAGCATGGAGGGCCCGGTCTTTGGGTTCGATCCCGCCACGGGCTGGTTCGGCGCGCCGCATTCGGCGGACTATGGCAAATATGTCGCCATCGAAACGCCGTTCGAGGGGGTGCTCAAAATCGCCGGGAGCGATGCGGTCGTCGGGCCGCCCGGGAAACCCTGGAATATGGGCGAATATGTTGCGTGTGGCGCACGCGCGAATTTCGATGAGGTGACCGAGGTGCGCGTTCCGCCGGCGCATCGCGGGGTGGTCGTCGAGTTGGAGCGCCGGCTACTCTCGTCGGACAGCTGAATTCGGCCCGCAAGTTCGTGTCTTTCAAAACCATATCCATGCGGGTCGGTTAGCGCTAACATGCTGCCGGTGAGGGCGCCGCCGCGATGCTCCTGCGAAAGCAGGAGTCCGGGACGGCGGCGTACCGAATCGCTCTGGCTACTGCTGCCGCAGGAGCACGGAGGAAGAGGAGGGAGAGCGGGATATGGTCCGGCACTGGCTGGCTGCGTGCGCCATCGCGTTTTGGGCTTCTCCATCCCTGTCCCAGACCGTCGGCATCTTTGCCGGCCATGCCGATATCGGCGAGACCGCGACGCCTGGCAGCGTCGCCCATGAGGCTGGCAGTTACCGGATCACCGCGAGCGGGGCGAATATCTGGGGCGAGAAGGACGCGTTCCACTATGTCTGGACACAGCGTTCGGGCGATTTCCACCTCGCCGCCGACATCGCATGGGAGGGGAAGGGCAAGGATCCGCACCGCAAGGCGGGGCTGATGCTCCGGCAGAACCGTACCCCCGGATCGCCCTATGCCGATGTGATGGTGCACGGCGACGGGATGGTCTCGCTGCAATATCGCGAGGTGCAGGACGGGCCCACGCGGCAGATCATCGCCGCGACATGGCATCCGCGGCGCGTGCGGCTCGAACGCGAGGGGGACTTCGTCTATTTCTCGGTCGCCGGCGCGGACGGCAAGCTCGCGCATGCCGGGGGCAGCTACCGGATCGCGTTTCAGGCGCCGGTGATGGTCGGGCTGGCGGTGTCTGCGCACGACAACAGCGTCACCGAGACTGCGCGTTTCTCCAATGTCGCGCTGGAGGTGCCCCGCCTGGCTTATGTGCCCGACACCGGGTACGCGGCGAAGGTCGAGAGCACGCTCGAGACGATCGAAGTGGATGGCGTGCAGAGCCGCCGGGTGGTGCGTCATTTCGACGGCAAGATCGAGGCGCCCAACTGGACGCGCGACGGCAAGGCGTTGGTGTACAATGCCGGGGGACGGATCTGGCGGATCCCGGTGGAGGGCGGCGAGCCGGTGGCGATTCCGACCGGGCGCAACGTCAAGAACAACAACGATCACGGCATCTCGCCCGACGGGAAGAGCCTCGTGATCTCGGACCAGTCCGAGCCCGACAATCTCTCGCGGATCTTCGTGCTGCCGCTCGCCGGATCGGAGGCGCCGCGCGAACTGGTGAGCGATCCGGAGGCGCGTTCCTATTGGCACGGCTGGAGCCCGGACGGGAAGACGCTCGCCTATGTCCGCGTGGGCGCCGCGGACGACAGCTACGATATCTGGGCGAAGGATCTCGCCGGCGGGCCGGCGCGGCCGCTGATCACCGGACCGGGAGTCGATGACGGGCCCGAATATTCGCCTGACGGGAAGCATCTCTACTTCAACTCGACCCGCAGCGGCGCGATGGCGATCTGGCGGGCCAATGCCGATGGCAGCGATCCGGTGCAGCTCACCCGCGATCCCGAGCGGCGCGACTGGTTTCCGCACCTCTCCCCCGATGGCAAATGGATCGCCTTCGTCTCGTTCGGGCTCGACGTGGCACTGACCGACCATCCTCCCAACCGGCAGGACGTGGTGCTCAAGATCATGCCCGCCGACGGCAGCGCGCCGCCCAAGGTGCTGACGCGGCTGTTCGGCGGGCAGGGGACGATCAACGTCCCGAGCTGGTCGCCCGACGGCAAGCAAGTGGCTTTCGTGAGCTATCGGCTGGTGCGGTGAGCCCCTCGCAAGGGGGCGGCGGATCGGATAAGGGCCGCGCATGCTGCTGTTTGCCCTGGCTGCCGCCTCGCTCCAGATCGTCGAACCGATCGATTTGCCCGCCCTCGACGCCGCGATCGAGAAATGCGAGCGCGACAAGATCCTGCCGGTGTTCGCGGTCGAGGCGCACCGGCGCAGCGCGGCGGTGACCGGCTTCTATCAGGAACAATCGGCGATCGCGGCCGAGCGCATCGCCACGGCCGACAAGCGCCGCGCGCTGCGCGAGGGCGGGACGGCGGAAGGCTCGGCGGCCACCGATCAGGGATTGTCGCTCAAGCAGCTCGCGCTCGACGATCGGCAGCGCGCGCTCGACGAGTATCGCCGGCTCGAGACGCTGCGACAGGAGGCCGTGGACCTCAAGCGCCAATATTTCCTGACGCGCTGCGCGGGCGGGCGCAAGCCGGGCTAGGATGCGGCGAGGCGCCGCATTCGCCGGGCGAGGCGTGGGCCTGGCCGGCTGGCGCGTGCGCGCTTCCCGCGTAAGCATCGCGTCCGAAGGACCGGTGGATCGGAGGCGTTCGGGGATGCGTTACCGCCTGGCTGTCGTGCTCGCCGTTACGCTCGCCGCTGCCGCGCCGGCGCAGGATTTCACCTCGATCGGCAATCAGTATATCGATTTCGGCGCGTCGATGGCGTCGGTCGGGCAGATGAACAACGTCCTCGGCGCGACGGTGCGCGGTCGCGGAGCCGAGCGCCCCGCGCGCCCGCCGGTGCGGGCGGCCGCGGTCGCCAGCACGCGCTATCGCGGCTCGCCGGCGGTCTCGGCGAGGGTTCGCGCGCAATTCGCCGATTTCGTCGCGCGCGCCGATCCGGCCAATGCCGATCGGCTGCGCCGGACGATCGCGCAGCAGGATCTGCTGGGCCTGTGGGAGAAGCATGTCGCGACCGATGGGCTGCGGCGCGGCGACGTCGCCGACGCGATGACGGCCTATTGGGTGCAGAACTGGCAGATCGCCAACAAGGTGCCGTTCGCCAGCCGCGCACAGGTGCAGGCGGTGCGCGGGCAGGTGGCGCGCACGCTCGGCACGAGCCCGGCCTTCGCGAAGATGGGCGATGCCGAGCGCCAGGCGATGGCAGAGACCTTCATGCTCAACTTCGTGGCGCAGGGATCGGCCTTTTCCGACGCGGCGGCGCGGGGCGATGCGGCCGCGACCGCACGGCTTTCCGACGCCGCGGCGGCGCGCTTCCGCAAGGACATGAACCTCGATTTGCGGGCGCTGCGGCTGACCGGGGCCGGGCTCGCCGAGTGAACATATAAAGATATCTTTATATCTGACTTGCGCATTCCCATGTGACGCTGTAGGGCTCCCCGATCGCGGCCGGCGAGTCCGGCGCGCAACCCTTTATCCCTGCTGGAGATGCAGCCCGTGGCTACCGTGCTCGACAAGAACGACTATGTCATCAAGGACATCGAACTCGCCGCTTTCGGCCGCAAGGAAATCGAGATCGCCGAGACCGAGATGCCGGGCCTGATGGCGCTGCGCGAGGAATTCGGCGCGTCGCAGCCGCTGAAGGGCGCGCGGATCACCGGTTCGCTCCACATGACGATCCAGACCGCGGTGCTGATCGAGACGCTGACCGCGCTCGGCGCGCAGGTGCGCTGGGCGACCTGCAACATCTTCTCGACGCAGGACCATGCTGCGGCGGCGATCGCCGCGGCGGGCATCCCGGTGTTCGCGGTGAAGGGCGAGAGCCTCGCCGAATATTGGGACTATGTCGGCGACATCTTCAACTGGGGCGCCGACGGTGACGGCACCACCGCTAACATCATCCTCGACGACGGCGGCGACGCGACGATGTTCGCGCTGTGGGGCGCCAAGCTCGAAGCCGGCGCAACGCTGGGCGAGCCGGAGAATGACGAAGAGGTCGAGTTCCAGCGCGCGCTCAAGGCGTTCATCGCCAAATATCCGGGCTATCTGACCGAGACGGTCAAGAACCTGAAGGGCGTTTCGGAAGAGACCACCACCGGCGTCCACCGCCTGTACGAGATCGCCAAGAAGGGCGAGCTGCCGTTCCCCGCGATCAACGTGAATGACTCGGTGACCAAGTCGAAGTTCGACAATCTCTATGGCTGCAAGGAATCGCTGGTCGACGCGATCCGCCGCGCCACCGACGTGATGCTCGCCGGCAAGGTCGCCTGCGTCGCCGGCTTCGGCGACGTCGGCAAGGGCTCGGCCCAGTCGCTCCGCAACGGCGGCGCGCGCGTGCTCGTCACCGAGATCGACCCGATCTGCGCGCTGCAGGCGGCGATGGAAGGCTTCGAGGTCGTGACGATGGACGAGGCGGTGAAGCGCGCCGACATCTTCTGCACCGCGACCGGCAATGCCGACGTGATCACCGCCGATCACATGAAGGCGATGAAGCCGATGTCGATCGTCTGCAACATCGGCCACTTCGACAGCGAGATCCAGATCGCGGCGCTGTCGAACTACGAGTGGGATGAAGTGAAGCCGGGCACCGACCTGGTCAAGTTCCCCGACGGCAAGCAGATCATCATCCTCGCCAAGGGCCGCCTCGTGAATCTCGGTTGCGCCACCGGCCATCCGAGCTTCGTGATGTCGTCGTCCTTCACCAACCAGACGCTCGCGCAGATCGAGCTCTGGACCAAGGGCGAGAACTACAAGAACGAAGTCTATGTGCTTCCGAAGCACCTCGACGAGAAGGTCGCCGCGCTCCATCTCGAGAAGCTCGGCGTCAAGCTTTCGAAGCTCAGCCAGAAGCAGGCCGACTATATCGGCGTGCCGGTCGAGGGGCCGTTCAAGCCGGATCACTATCGCTACTGAGCCTTTACGCTCTCTGTACGGAAGCGGGCCGCGTCTCACGGGAGACGCGGCCCTTTTTCGTTTCAACCGCAATCCTGCGTGTTGCATCTATGCTACACCTGCGGGAAATCTGACACAGATCCGGCCATTCCTATGGATCGGACATAAGCCAGAAACGTATCAGGAGAACCGCGCGTCTCAATATATTGCGAGGAAGTAATATGGCGTATTCTGTTCTCCGCTCGCGCGGACTGCTCACGGTTTCCGTCGCAGCACTGTCACTTGCCTGCCTCTCGGCCAACGCCCAGACGGCGACTTCCGGCCAGACCGAAGACAGTGCGGCTGAGACCAGCCCCACCAGCGACCCGCAGAGCGATCAGGCCGAACCGCCCGCCGACGAAGTGGTGGTCACCGGCTCGCGCATCCGCGTCACTCCGGGCTTCGATACGCCGAACCCGGTCGTGTCGCTCGGCGCCGAGGCGCTTCAGGCGTCGGGCACGACCAACCTGACCGACTTCCTGACCGGCTATCCGGCGCTGCAGGGCTCGTCGACCTCAGGCGACAATTCGGGCGACCGTGCGGGCATCGGCTATACCGGCCTCAACCTGCTCGACCTGCGCAATCTGGGCACCCAGCGCACGCTGGTGCTGGTCGACGGCCGCCGTCACGTCTCGGGCGTGCCGGGCAGCGCGGCGATCGACATCAACACGATCCCCAACGATCTGGTCGAGCGCATCGAAGTGCTCACCGGCGGCGCATCGGCGATCTACGGCGCCGACGGCGTGACCGGCGTCGTCAACTTCATCCTCAAGAAGAATTTCGACGGCATCACCGCGCGGGCGCAGGCGGGCATCTCCGAATATGGCGATGCGGGCCAGCGCCTCTTCTCGGTCACCGCCGGCAAGAACTTCGCCGGTGGTCGCGGCAATTTCGCGATCTCCTATGAATATGGCATCGACGACCGGCTCCAGTCGCGCGACCGCGCCAATCTGCGCGGCACCGACGCGATCGGCTTCTATCGCAATCCCAACGGCACCACCCCGACCTATGTGCCGCTGAACAACATCCGCTATTTCGATACCAACCGCGAGGGCGGCATCGACATCGATCAGGACGGCTTCCCCGATTATCTGGTGAACGCGGGCGGCGCGGTCGTTCCGTTCGATCCGGGTACCTTCGTGCCGAACTTCTACCAGCAGGGCGGCAACGCGACGCTCGTCTCCGATTATCGCAACGACCTGCTGCCCAAGGTCGAGCGGCACGTGGTCAATGCGCTCACGCATTTCGACGTTTCGGACGCGGTGACGATCTTCGCGGAAGCCAAGTACGCGAATACCCGCAGCTTCTCGCTCGCCCAGCCGACCTTCGACTATTATCTCGTGATCCCCGAGGACAATCCCTTCATCCCGGCGTCGCTGCAGCCGCTGATCGCTGCCGGCGGGCTGGGGAGCGTGCTCGTCAACCGCGACAATTTCGACTTCGGCCAGCGCGGCGAGGACATTCGCCGCGAGACGTGGCGCGGCGTGATCGGCGTACGCGGCGAATTGAGCAGCCACCTCAACTACGAGGCGTCGTACACCTATGGCCGCACCGACGTGCGCAGCCGCTATGTCAACGACATCCTCGACGATCGCTTCTATGCTGCGATCGACGCGGTGCAGGGCCCGAACGGCCCGACCTGCCGGGTCAATCTCGACCCGACCTGGACGCCTGACCAGCCGTTCAACTACACCCGCGAGGAATTTGCGCCGACGACGTTCAAGCCCGGCGAGTGCGTGCCGATCAACCTGTTCGGCGAGAACCGCAACAGCCAGGCGGCGCTCGACTGGATCCTGACCGACACCACCGACCGTTCGCGGATCGAGCAGCATGTCGCGACCGCCTATCTGAGCGGCGATCTGGGCGGGCTGTTCACGCTGCCGGGCGGCGCGGTCGGCTTCTCGGTCGGTGCCGAGTATCGCAAGGAGAAGAGCCGCTTCACGCCTGATCCGCTCGCGGCGGCGGGGCTGACCTTCACCAACGCGCTGACCGTCGACACCGGCGAATATGACGTCAAGGAAGTATTCGGCGAGCTGCGCGTGCCGCTGCTCAAGGACCGCTTCATCCATCGGCTCGAGGTTGGCGGCGCGGTGCGCTATTCCGACTATTCGACGATCGGCACCACGACTTCGTGGAAGGTCGACGGCGCCTTCGCCCCGGTCCGCGACATCACCTTCACCGGTACCTATTCGAAGGCGGTGCGCGCGCCGAACATCGGCGAGCTCTTCGCGGGCAATTCGCAGACCTTCGAATTCATCACCGATCCGTGCCTGCCGACGGAGATCCAGTTCGGCACCCAGTATCGCGCGGCGAACTGCCAGGCGCTGCTGACCTCGCTCGGCGCCAATCCGGCGACCTATACCGATGCGCGCTCGACCAACATCCCGGGCTTCTCGGGCGGCAACCCCAACCTCTCCGAGGAAGAGGCGACGACCTGGACCGCGGGTGCGATCATCCAGCCGAGCTTCATCCCGGGGCTGTCGCTGCGTGCGGACTGGTATGACATCAAGCTGAAGAATGCGATCAGCACGGTGACGTCCGAGCAACTCGCGCAGCTCTGCGTCGACCAGCCGACGCTCGACAATCCGTTCTGCCCGGGCATCGTCCGCCAGAACGGCACCGCGGGCACGGCCGCGGCAGGCAATATCGTGGGCTTCACGGTGCTCCCGCAGAACGTCGCGAACTTCAGCACCGCCGGGCTCGACGTGAACTTCAACTATCGCTTGCGCACGGCATCGGCGGGCACGTTCAACCTGAGCATCGTCGGGAATTATCTCGACCGGCTCGAGTTCATCGGCACCCCCGGCGCCGATGTAACCAACCGCCGGCAGGAGGCGCTGTACCGGGCGCCGAAATACACCGTGAACGCCGATCTGAGCTGGCAGAAGGACGGGCTGACGCTCAGCTACGGCATCCTGTGGTTCAGCAAGACGCTGCGCTACAGCAACCAGGAAGTGGCGGGCGATCCCGATATCGTCGCACCGGAGTATCTGTGGCTCAAGGAGCGCTGGCAGCACGACATCTATGCCAGCTACGACGTCAACGACAAATTCCAGATCTATGGCGGCGTCCGTAATCTCTTGGGCCAGAAGCCCGATCTGGGAACCAGCATCTATCCGGTCAATTCGATCGGCCGCTTCGGCTTCGTCGGTGCGCGGGTGAAGCTGCCGAGCCTCTGAGGCCGGACATATCGGCAAAAAGGGAGAGGGGTTCGGCCTGTGCCGGGCCCCTTTGCTTTGGCAGCGATGTCTCGCGGAACGGCCCAGGTCCGCTCGCGTTCTCCCCACAACAGGGGAGTCGGAGATGCGACGCACGCTTTTCGTCAGGCTGGCGCTGGGAGGCCTTGGCATCTGCGCCGGCGGGATGCTGGCGGGCATGAGCCTTGCCGATTACGCCGAATCCGGGGCGTTCCAATTTTATCGCGAGGCGCGTGCGGCCGAGTGGGAGCCCGATCTTCCGCCGCAACCGGCCGCGATCGAGTCGACCGATCTGGCGTTTGCGTCGGATCGTCGCGGGGAGCGTGCCGGCGCGGAGCCTGAAGAAGAGGTCGCTTCGTTATATCCTTGAGTTGTGAGGAATATCGAAGCCCATCACGATGCCGGGCCGGCAGGTGAGCGGATCGGCGAGATCCTGCGTTCGGCCATGGGCGCGCCTGAGGAAGCGGCGCTGGAAGACGAGACGCGTCGGCTGATGCTGCGCCTCTCGCTCGAGCCGCTGGAGAATGAAGGTGTCGGAAGCGCATCGGACATCGCCGCCGCGCGACGGGCGCGTCTGCCCTTGCTGCGGCGGCTGCTGGGCCGGACCGGAGCGGCGCCGGGAGCCTGAGGCGCGCAAGCCGCTTTGCGATCGACGACGCTTTGCCTAAGGGTTGCGCCATGGGCGTGCAGCGAAGCCGCGGAGAGGCGGCTTGATCGAGATTCCACAATCGGCCGCGACTGGCGCAGGTGCCGTTCTCGCGCTGCTGGTGCTCGCCGCGACATGGGTGCTGCTCTCCGGGCTGAAGGTCCGTGGCGAGGCGCGCGAGATCGCCGAGCGCAATGCGCGGCTGGCGGCGCTGATCGCCGGCTCGCCCGCGCAGGCGATGGTGGTGCGCGCCGATGGCCGGGTCGAGGTGCCGCAGCGGCTCGCCGACTGGCTGGGGCTCGATCTCCTGCCGCGCGAGCTCGCCGATCTGGCGGGGATCGAGAGCGGGCTGGTCGCCGCCGATGCCGAGGCGCTCGAGGCGCATGTGATCGCGGCACAGAAGGCGGGGCAGCCGTTCACTCTCGCGGTGCGCGCGCAGGGATCCGAGCGCGCGCTGCTGGTGATCGGCGAGCGCGCGGTGGAGACGATGCGTACCCCGGGCGGCGTGGTGCTGTGGTTTCTCGACGCGACCGAGAGCCAGAGCGAGATCCACCGGCTGCAAAGCCAGGCCTCGCAGCTGCGCGCGGCATTCGACGCGCTCACGGCGCTGATCGAGGCGGCGCCGATGCCGATGTGGTATCGCGGGCCCGATCTGCGGCTGCTGATGGTCAATTCGGCCTATGTCCGCGCGGTCGAGGGCGGCGACAGCGAGGATGTCGTGGCGCGCGGGCTCGAGCTGGTCGAGGGCGCGGGGCTGGGCGGACCGCTCGCCAACGCCGCGATCGCACGCGACACCGGCGAGCCGCAGATCGCGGCGATGCCCGCGACGGTGGGCGGGGCGCGGCGGATGCTACGGCTCCACGACGTGCCGCTGCCGACCGGCGGGGTGGCGGGTTTCGCGATCGACATCGAGGAGTTCGAGCAGCTGCGCGGCGGGCTCAAGCGCTTCGGCGAGGCGCAGCGCGCGATGCTCGACCGGCTCTCGGCCGGGGTCGCGCAGTTCGCACCGGACCGCAGCCTCGCCTTTTGCAACCAGCCCTTCCAGCGGATGTTCGCGATGCGCAACGAATGGCTGGCCGACCGGCCCGAATTCGACCGCGTGCTCGACCGGATGCGCGAGGCCAACCGGCTGCCCGAGGTGCGCGACTATCCGGCGTGGAAGGCCGAGCGGCGCGAATGGTTCACGTCGCCCGACGCCGTCGAGGAAACGTGGACGGTGGCAGGGGCGCATCTCCGCGTCGTCGCGCAGCCGCTGCCCGAGGGCGGACTGCTGCTGATCTTCGAGGACCGCACCCAGCAATTCGAGCTCCAGCGCGAGCATGGCGAGATGCAGCAGGTGCGTACCGCGACGCTCGAGAGCCTGGCCGAGGCGGTGGCGGTGTTCGGCAAGGGGCGGCTGCAGTTGTGGAACCGCAAGTTCCGCCAGGTCTGGGGCTTCGAGGACAGCTTCCTCGACGGGCACCCGCAGATCGGCCAGCTGGTCAAGGCGGCGGCGAACAAGCTCAACAATCCCGGGCGCGCTGACGTGCTCGGCGATCTGATCCGGCTGGCGGCGAAGGACCGGCAGACGCGCGGCAGCACGATCGCTTTTGCCGACGGGCGGCATTTCGAGCTGACCGCAGTGCCGCTCCCCGACGGCAACGCGCTGGTGACGATGCTCGACACCACCGATCACCACCGCGCCGAGAGCGCGCTGCGCGATCGCAACGAGGCGCTGGTGGCCGCCGATCGAGTCAAGACCGCCTTCGTCGCCAATATGAGCTACGAGCTGCGCACCCCGCTCACTTCGATCAAGGGCTTCACCGAGATGCTGCACGGCGGCTTCGCGGGCAAGCTCACGAAGAGCGCGACCGAATATACCGAGGCGATCCTCGTCTCGGTCGACCGGCTGAGCGCGCTGGTCGACGATGTGCTCGACCTGACCCAGAGCGAAGGCGCGCCGCTCGAGAAGGTGCCGGTCGATCTCGAGCTCGCGGCCAATGCCGCCGCCGAGGCGATCGCGCCGCTCGCCAGGGCCAAACGGATCGAGCTGGTGGTCGAGGATGCGGGGACCGCGGGGAGGGTCACCGGCGATCTCCGGCGGCTGCGGCAGGTGATCGAGCATCTGCTGCGCCACGCGGTGGCGTGCACGTCCGAGGAGGGGCGGGTGTTGCTCCATCTCGACGGCAATGCGCGGGTGGCGCGGGTGATCGTCTCGGACAATGGCCCGGGGATGAGCAAGGAATCGGTCGCGAAGGCGTTCGACAGCTTCGCGCAGCATGGCATCTCGCGCAGCGGCGAACGCGCGCTCGGACTGGGCATGCCGCTCGCGAAGCAGTTCGTCGAGGCGCATGGCGGGCGGATCGAGCTGATCTCCGAGCCGGGCGAGGGGACGCTGGTGACGGTGGAGCTGCCGCGGTGAGGGGTGGAATTTAGGTGTGGCTCGCTTCTCCCGAGGACTCGCTCGCGCTCGGTGCGCGGCTGGCGGCCGTCGTCCGCCCCGGCGACGTGATCGCACTCTCGGGCCCGCTCGGCGCGGGCAAGACCAGCATCGCGCGTGGGCTGCTCGCCGCGCTGGGGCTGGAAGAGGAGGCGCCGAGCCCGAGCTTCGCGATCGTCCAGCCCTATGCGCCGCCCGAAGTGCGCCTGCCGGTGCTCCATGTCGATCTCTACCGGATCGAGGAACCGGACGAGGCCGAGGAGCTGGGGCTCGACGATGCGCGCCATGATTCGCTGCTGATCGTCGAATGGCCCGAGCGGCTGGCGGATCATTGGTGGCACGACGCGCTGTGGCTCGACCTGGAAGTGATGCCGGACGGCGCGCGCGCCTTGACAGCGAAGGTGCCGGCGGCATGGAAGGACCGATGGCCCCAAATCCTATAGCCGACATGAACCCGCCCGCCGCGGCGCCCGACTTTCTGATCGCCGCCGGATGGGAGGGGGCCGAGATACGCCCGCTCGCCGGCGACGCCTCGTTCCGCCGCTATTTCCGGGTGGTGCACCACGACCGCAGCGCGATCCTGATGGACGCGCCGCCGCCGCACGAGGATCCGCGCCCGTTCATCAAGATCGCGCGCTGGCTCACGGGCAACGGCTTCGCGGCGCCGACGATCCTCTCGGAGAATCTCGAGCATGGCCTCGTGCTGCTCGAGGATTTCGGCGACGCGCGGCTGCGCGAGACGGTCGACGCGGCGCCCGAGAGCGAGCTGCGCTTCTACGAGGAGGCAGTCGACCTGCTGATCCGGCTCGGTCAGCATCCCGCGGCGGACATCCGGCCCTATTCGCTCGCCGAATATCAGCGCGAAGCGGCTTTGCTGCCCGAATGGTACACCCCCGCGGTGGGGCTCGCGGTCGACATGCAGGGCTATGTCGATGCGTGGGATCAGGTGCTCGCGCCGCTGCTTGCAGGTCATACGCCGGTCACGGTGCTGCGCGACTATCATGCCGAGAACATCATGCTGATCGACGGCAGCGAGAGCCTGGGCCTGCTCGACTTCCAGGACGCGCTGGCGGGGCATCCTGCCTATGACCTCGTCTCGCTGCTGCAGGACGCGCGCCGCGACGTGGCGCCCGAGCTCGAGACCGCGATGCTCGACCGATACAAAAGGATCACCGGCGCGGGCGACGAGTTCGACGTGGCCTATCATGTGCTCGGCGCGCAGCGGAACGCCAAGATCGTCGGCATCTTCACCAGGCTGTGGAAGCGTGACGGCAAGCCGCGCTACCCCGGGCTGTGCCCGCGCGTGTGGGGATATCTCGAGCGCGACCTCAAGCATCCGGCATTGAAGCCCGTCGCCGACTGGTTCGACGCGAACGTGCCCGCCGAGCTGCGCGGGGATCCGCTGGCGATCGTCGGCGAATGAGCACCAGCGCAGTCTATTCGCTGCGGCCGCAGCCGACGGCGCCCGTGCCCGAAACGGCGATGGTGATGGCGGCGGGGCTCGGCAAAAGGATGCGGCCGCTGACCGCGACGCGGCCCAAGCCGCTGGTCGAGGTCCAGGGCAAGACGCTGATCGATCACACCTTCGATCACCTCCGCGCCGCCGGCGTGAAGCGGGCGATCGTCAACGTTCATTATCTCGCCGACCAGATGGAGGCGCATCTGCGCGCGCGGGTGAAGGACATGGAAGTCCTGATCTCGGACGAGCGCAAGCAGCTGATGGAGACCGGCGGCGGGATCGTCCAGGCGCGCGAACTGATCGGCGACCAGCCGTTCCTGTGCGTCAACAGCGACAATCTCTGGGTCGACGGGCCGATCGACGCGATCCGCGGGCTCGCCGCGCAGTGGGACGACGATCGGATGGACGCGCTGCTGCTGCTCGTCCCGCTGGCGCGTGCGCACAGCCATCGCGGGCAGGGCGATTTCCGGCTCGACGCGCTGGGGCGGATCACCGAGCGGCGCAAGCCGGGCCGGCTCGCGCCCTTCGTCTATACCGGCGTGCAGATCCTCTCGCCGCGCGTGATCCGCGACTGGCCCGAGGGACCGTTCTCGACCAATTTGTTCTGGAACCGGGCGATGGAAGCGGGGCGGCTCTGGGGCGTGGTGCACCAGGGGCTGTGGTTCGACGTCGGCACGCCGGCAGCGGTCGGCGCGGCGGAGGCGGTGCTGGCGGAGATGTAAGCGCACGCGGTTGCGTCACGTGCTTTCCGGCGTCAGCATAACATCATGCACATTCAGTCTGCAGCGATCCGAAAAGTCGTCGAGATGGCCGAAGGTGTCGGCAATGCGGTGAAGAGCGTCTCGACTGTGTGGCGGCCAAAGCAGACGATCTTCATGGCGGAACCCATGAGTCCTGCGTTCAAGGCGCAAGTGACCGCAGAGCTTCCAGAACTTCGGCCCTATTCCGAGGAAGGCACCCCGCACAATCCGGCTGACGAAGGGTTCGTTGCGGTTGCCGACGACGTGGTGATTTCTTTCCCCGCGCCGGGAGAAATCCGGCGTTGGTATTAGCGGGGTGCCCGAACGCCTGCATCTCTACACCATCCCGCCGCACCGCGCGTTCGCCGATGCGCTGGCGATCGGGCTGATCCGGCGGTTCGGGAGCGACCCGCTCAAGCTGGCGCGGGGGCTGGTGCTGCTGCCCAACAATCGCGCCAAGCGCGCGATCCACGACGCGTTCGTGCGCGAGAGCGAGAAGGGGTTGCTGTTGCCGCGGCTGGTCGCGGTGGGCGATCCCGAGCTCGATGAGGCGGTGTTCGATGCCGCCGATGACGACGCGCCGATCCCCGCAGCGGTCGATCCGCTCCAGCGACGGATGATCCTCGCGCGGCTGATCCAGGAGGCGGGCGCGCCGGTCGATGCGGCCGAGGCGGTGCGGCTGGCGGGGGACCTCGCCAACACACTCGACCAGCTGCTGATCGAGGAAGTGGCGCCGCGCGCGCTCAAGGAGATCGAGCTCAGCTCGGAGCTGTCGGCGCATTGGGAGCGCTCGCTCGCGTTGTTCGAAGTGGTGCTCACGCGCTGGCCGAAGGAACTCGAACGGCTCGGGCGGATCGATCTGGCCGAGCGGCGGCGGCGGCTGGTCGACAAGGTGGCGAAGCGCTGGCGAAGCGCACCGCCCGCAGGATTCATCTGTGCGGCGGGCGTCACTGCCTCGGCCCCGGCGTTCGCACGGCTGCTGCGCACCGTGGCGGGGCTGCCGCAGGGGATGGTGGTGTTGCCGGGGCTCGCCACCGGGATCAGCGATGCCGAATGGGACGCGCTCGGGCCGCACAAGCCCGATCCGGTCACCGGGCGGCGGCGGCGTAGCCTCGAAAGCCACCCGCAATTCCATTTGAAGCTGCTGCTCGACCGGATGGGCGTGCATCGCAGCGAATTCGATCCGTGGCGGGCGGCGAGCGAGCACGACGCGCTGCCGGCGCGGAGCAAGGCGATCGCCTCGGCGATGGCGCCGCCCGAGTTGACGCATGGCTGGACCGCGCTGCCAGCGGCCGAGCGCAGGCTCGACGGCGTGCGCGCGCTCGATGTGGCGACGCCGGCCGAGGAGGCGCAGGGGATCGCGCTGGCGCTGCGCGAAGTGCTCGAAACGCCGGGGCGGACTGCGGCGCTGGTAACGCCCGATCGTGCGCTGGCGCGGCGGGTGGCGGCGCATTGCGCGCGCTGGGGGATCGCGGTCGACGATTCGGCCGGTCAGCCTTTGTCGATCCTGCCGCCGGGGACGCTACTGCTCGCGCTCGCCGATGCCGCCGCGCAGGGCTTCGCGCCGCTGCCGCTGCTGACCTTGCTCAAGCATCCGCTGGTGATGGCCGAGCGGCGCGGCGAATGGCTCGAAGGGGTGCGGCTGCTCGATCGCGCGCTGCGCGGGCCGCGGCCGGCGCCGGGGCTGGCGGGGATCGACCGGCACCTCGCCGAGCAGGAGGGAAGGGACGGCTCGCTCCGGCGCGCGGCGTTGCGGTGGTGGCCCGAGGCGCGGGATTTGCTGGCGCCGCTGGAGGACGTCTTCGCCGCCGGCGCGCAGCCGCTGCCGGCGCTGCTCGCCGCGCTGCGCGAGACCGCGCAGGCGCTGGGCGGCGACGCGCTCTGGGGGCGTGCCGAGGGGCGTGCGGCCGCCGATCTGCTCGACGCGACGGAGCGCGAGGCGGCCAATGGTCCGCCGCGTGCCGAGCCCGAGGCGCTGGCCCCGATGCTGCGCACCTTGATGGACGAGCAGGCAGTGCGGCCACCGCAGGGTGGGCATCCGCGGCTGGCGATCCTCGGCCTGATCGAGGCGCGGTTGCAGACCGCCGACCTGATGATCCTCGGCGGATTGAACGAAGGCGTGTGGCCGGGACTGCCCGCGCCCGATCCTTGGCTCGCGCCGCGGATCCGCGCCGAGCTGGGGCTGCCGGGGCTCGAACGACGGATCGGGCTTTCGGCGCATGATCTGGCGGGAGCGCTGGGCGCGCCGCAGGTGCTGCTGACGCGAGCGCGCCGCGACGCGAGCGCGCCGACGATCGCCTCGCGCTTCTGGCTGCGGCTCGAGGCGCTGTCGGGCGGGCTGGAGCGGGCGGGCGATGTCGAGGCGTGGCTGCGCGCGATCGACGATCCGGGCGATTATCAGCCCGCGAAGCGGCCGGCACCGCAGCCTCCGGTGGAGCTGCGGCCCAAAATGCTGTCGGTGACCGAGGTCGACCGATTGAAGGCGGACCCCTACGCCTTTTATGCGCGGCGGATGCTGCGGCTGATGCCGCTCGATCCAGTCGACGCCGATCCGAGCGCGGCGTGGCGCGGCACGGCAGTACACGAGGTTCTTCAGAAATGGTTCGAACTCGACGCTTGCGCGCCGGACAGGCTGCGCGCGCGCGCCGAGGCGATGCTGGCCGACGAGCGGACGCATCCGATGATGCGCGCGCTCTGGGCGCCGCGTCTGCGGGAGGCGATCGACTGGATCGCGACCCAGATCGCCGCCGATCCGGCCCGGAAAGTGATCGCGGTGGAGAAACGCGGAGTGATCCCGTTCGCGGGCGTCGAGCTGAGCGGGACCTTCGACCGAGTCGACCGGATGGGCGACGGCAGTCTTGCGATCGTCGACTATAAGACCGGCAAGCCGCCGAGCCTCGCCGCGGTGCGCGAGGGGTTCAGCCTGCAATTGGGGCTGCTCGGGCTGATCGCCGAGCGGGGCGGGTTCGAGGGAATTGCGGGACGGGCGAAGCATTTCGAATATTGGTCGCTGTCGCGCAATCGCGGCGGCGGGTTCGGCTATGTCGAAAGTCCGTGCGACACGCGGCGGCGGGACTATCTGCCGGCGGACGATTTCGTCGACGCGGCAGTGGCGCAGTTCGAAGGGGCGGCGCGGATGTGGCTGACCGGGGATGAACCGTTCACCGCGAAGCTGCACCCGGATTATGCGCCATACGCCGAGTATGACCAGCTGATGCGGCGGGACGAGTGGTATGGGCGTGATTGAGTTCATCCCGCTCACTCTCACCCTTCCGGCGCCTGCGGCGCCTCCCTCCGTCTCCCGATGGGAGAGGGATTTTGCTCCCGCTCCCGCTGGGAGCGGGAAGGGGCCCGATCGCGAAGCGAGTGGGAAGGGTGAGGGCGATCGGGGTGAGGGCGCATATGGCTAATCTCCGCCCCCTCCACCCGCTCAAAGGCAACCAGCGCCGCGCGAGCGATCCGGCGCGGCATATCTGGCTGTCGGCCTCGGCGGGGACCGGCAAGACGCAGGTGCTCGCCGCGCGGGTGTGGCGGCTGCTGCTCGCGGGCGTCGATCCGGGGGCGATCCTGTGCCTGACCTTCACCAAGGCAGGCGCGGCGGAGATGTCCGAGCGGATCACCAGCCGGCTGGCGCGCTGGGTGCGAGCCGATCGCCAGGATTTGTTCGCTGACCTCGAAGCCTTGGGAGAGGATTCCAGTCCCGGCGCGCAGGCCAGGGCCCGCACCTTGTTCGCCAAGGTGCTCGATGCGCCGGGCGGCGGGATCCGCATCCAGACGATCCACAGCTTCTGCCAGTCCCTGCTCTCGGCCTTTCCGGTCGAGGCGGGGCTGGTGCCCGGCTTCCGGCCGCTCGACCAGCGCGAGGAGGCAGTGCTCGGGCGCGAGGCGCTGGCCGAGATGCTGATCGATGCGGGGCGCGAAGGGCGGGTCGGGCTGATCGATGCGGTGGGGGCGCTGAGCCTGAGGCTGGGGGAGGGCAAGGCCGAGGCGTTCCTGAAGATGTGCGCCGCCAATGCCGAGGCGATGGCGGCGCTGCCGAGCGGGATTCAGCCTTTCCTGCGCGGAGCGATGGCGCTGCCGCAGGGCGACATCGCCGCCGAGATCGAGGCGAGCTGCGGCGACGATGCGTTCGATCTGGCGGGCTTGCGCGAAGTCGCGGCGATGAACGCGGCATGGGGGACCAAGTCGGGGTTGGCGCGCGCCGAGGAGATCGCGATGTGGCTGACGCTCTCGCCGACGAGGCGCGCGCTGCGGCTGGCGGACCTCCATTCGGTCTGGGCGACCGCCAAAGGCGAGCCGCGCTCGTTCGGCAAAGGGCAGGCGCCGCAGGATGCCGGCTATGCCGATCTCGCGATGCGGCTGCACGGGCGCTGCGGCGAATTGCTGGGGATGAAGGTCCAGGCCGAGTTCGCCGATCTGCTTGCGCGCGGGCTCGAGGCGGGGCGGGCCTATGCCGACACCTATGCCCGGGCGAAGCGGCGCGTGGGCGCGGTCGACTTCAACGATCTGATCCGCAAGACCGTCACGCTGCTGGCCGAGCCGGGAATGAGCGAATGGGTACGCTACAAGCTCGATCAGGTGACCGAGCATGTGCTGATCGACGAGGCGCAGGACACCAATCCGCAGCAATGGGCTATCGTCAGCGCGATCGCCGACGAGTTCTTCGCTGGCGAAGGCGCGCGTGGCGAGGCCGTGCGGACGCTGTTCACGGTCGGGGACTACAAGCAGGCGATCTTCGGCTTCCAGGGCACCGATCCGATCTTTTTCCGGGCGGCGTTCGAGCGTTTCTGGCAGGCCTCGCGGGTGCAGGCCGAGTTCGACGTCGAGGCGGCCGAGCTGGAGTCGCTGTCGCTCACCCATAGCTTCCGATCGACCCGGCCGGTGCTCGAATTCGTCGACGCGGCGATCGGGACGTTGCCGGCGCCGGGGATGGGCGATCTGAGCGACGCCGAGCCGCATGCCAGCGAAGTGCCCGGGCCGGGGACGGTCACCTTGTGGCCGGTGACGGTCGAGGGCGGGAGCGAGGCCGAGGAGGAGGAATGGGTCGGCGATGCGACCCGCAAGCTCGCGGGCGACATCGCGCGGGCGATCAAGGACTGGCTCGCGCAAGGGCTGATGCTCGAGAGCAAGGGCAGGGCGCTCCGGCCCGAGGATGTGATGATCCTCGTCAAGCGGCGCGGCGAGCTCGCCTCGCTGATCGTCGCGCGGCTCTATGCCGAGGGCGTGCCGGTGGCGGGTGTGGACCGGCTGCGCCTCAACGCGCCGCTGGCGGTGCAGGACCTGCTCGCGGCGGTGCGCTTCGTGCTCCAGCCCGAGGACGATCTGTCGCTGGCTTCGCTGCTGGTCTCGCCGCTGATCGGATGGAGCCAGGAGGCGCTGATGGAAGCGGCGCTCAGGCCGAAGGGCGCGTCGCTCTGGGGGCACCTGCGCGCGACCGGCGGGGAACGGATCGCGCCGCTCGAGGCGCTGCTCAACCGCGCCGATTTCACCACGCCCTATCGTTTCCTCGAGGAGATCCTCTCGGGGCCGCTCGACGGGCGGCGGAAGCTGTTGCTGCGGCTGGGCGAGGAGGCGCGCGATCCGATCGAGGAATTGCTCAACGCCGCGCTCAACTTCGAGAATCTGGCGACGCCGTCGCTGCAACGCTTCCTCGACTGGTTCGATCGCGGCGATGTCGAGATCGTCCGCGACGCGGCGCAGCCGGCGGGAGCGGTGCGGGTGATGACCGCGCATGGCGCAAAGGGACTGCAGGCGCCGCTGGTGATTCTTGCCGATGCGACGGTCGATCCGACGCGGTCGCCCCGCGACTTTTTGCTCTGGGGGCCGGAGGGGCATGACGGCGCGCCCTTCCCGATCTTCCGGCCGCGCGCGGCGGAGCGGGGCGGGCCGCTCGATGCTGTGCTTTCGCTAGCGGATGCGCGCGAGCTGCAGGAGCATTGGCGGCTCTTCTATGTGGCGGCGACGCGGGCCGAGGAACGGCTGGTGGTGGCGGGGGCGCTGGGGCCGATGGCCAAGGGCGTGGCTCCGCAAGCGAGCTGGTATGCGGCGTGTTCGCGGGCGTTCGACGCGCTGGGCGTGCCGGAGGGCGAGTTGCGGATGTTCCGCGGCGTGTCTCCTGCGGCGCCCGTGGCGGTCACCGCGGGGAAGGGCGAGGCGGAGGAAGCGTCGTCCGCGCTGCCCGCATGGATCGCGCAGCCTGCGCCGGCCGAGGCGCGGCCGCCGCGCCCGCTCGCGCCGTCGTCCCTGGGCGAGGACCTTGCCGCCGATCCGCCGCCGACGCCGGCGATGCGCGTCGCGGCGGAGCGAGGGCGATTGCTCCACGCGCTGTTCGAGCGGTTGCCGGCGCTGGCGGCCGGGACGCGGGCCCAAGCAGCGGAGCGCTGGCTGGCGGGGCCGGGCGGTGTGACCGACGCGGACGCGCGGGCCGGGATCGCCGCCGCGGCGCTGGCAGTGATCGAGGATCCGCGCTTCGCCGAATGGTTCGCGCCCGAGGCGCTGGCCGAGGCGCCGATCGCGGCGGTGGTCGAGGGGCTGGTGGTGTCGGGGACGGTCGATCGGCTGATCGTGACGCCGGACAGCGTGCGGGTGGTCGACTTCAAGACCGCGCGGCGGGCGCCTGCCAACCTCGACGCGATTCCGCCTTATCATCTGCGCCAGATGGCGGCTTATGCCGGAGCGCTGGCGGTGATCTTTCCGGGGCGGCGAATCGAGGCGGCATTGCTCTACACCGCGGGGCCGACGCTGCATCTGCTTCCGCCCGACCTGCTCGCGGCGCAAAAGGCGGACTTGCTGGCCACGGAGCAAAGCTTGGCCTCGCGCGCTTGAGCCGGAACGATCGCGCGCATAGATATCGACCCAAGACCCAATCAGGAGAAGTTTCCATGGCCACCCAGGCTACCACCGATGCCAGCTTCGACGCCGATGTCCTCCAGGCCGACAAGCCGGTGCTCGTCGACTTCTGGGCCGAATGGTGCGGGCCGTGCCGGATGATCGCGCCGGCGCTCGAGGAACTGGCCGACGAGCTCGGTGAGAAGGTCAATATCGTCAAGCTCGACATCGACGAGAATCCCGACGCGCCGACCAAATACGGCGTGCGCGGCATCCCGACGATGATCCTGTTCAAGAACGGCCAGCCCGCCGCCACCCAGGTCGGCGCGATGCCCAAGAGCGGCATCAAGCAGTGGATCGAGCGCGAACTCTGATCGTGACGCGCTGAAGCGAAGATCGCCCCCGTCGTCCGATCGCGGACGGCGGGGTTTTTCTTGGGCTCAGCCCGCCGCCTTGGCGAGACCGCGCGAGAGCTGGAGCGCGCCGTGGAGCCGCGCGGCCGGATTCGCCCAGGCGCGGTTGATCACCAGCCGCATGTCGGGGCGCAGCCGCGCGGTCTCGCCGAGCTTGTCGACATAGGCGAGCAGGCCGGGGACGTTGGGGAACTTGTCCTCGTGGAAGGTGACCAGCGCACCCTTGGGCCCGACATCGATCTTGGCGATGCATGCGCGCTTGGCGTTGAGTTTGGCCTCGATCAGCTGGAGCAGATTGTCGGTCGGCTCGGGGAGCTTGCCGAACCGGTCGATCAGCTCGGCGGCGAAGGCCTCGATCCCGCGCTTGTCCTCGACTTCGTTGAGGCGGCGATAGAGCCCCATGCGCAGATCGAGATCGGGGACATAGTCCTCGGGGATCATGATCGGCGCGTCGACGGTGATCTGCGGCGAGAGGTCCTTGGGACGCAGATCGTCGCGCAGCCCGCCGGCGCGCGCCTCGAGGATCGCTTCCTCGAGCATCGACTGGTAGAGTTCGTAGCCGACTTCCTTGATGTGCCCCGACTGCTCGTCGCCGAGCAGATTGCCCGCGCCGCGGATGTCGAGATCGTGGCTGGCGAGCTGGAAGCCGGCGCCGAGCGTCTCGAGATCGGACAGGACCTTGAGCCGCTTCTCGGCCGCCTCGGTCATCAGCCGCTCGGACGGCGTGGTGAGATAGGCATAGGCGCGCGTCTTGGAACGCCCGACGCGGCCGCGGATCTGGTAGAGCTGGGCGAGGCCGAACTTGTCGGCGCGATTGACGATCAGCGTATTGGCGCTGGGAATGTCGAGACCGGATTCGATGATCGTGGTCGAGACGAGCAGATCGTAGCGACGATCGTAAAAGGCCGACATGCGCTCCTCGACCTCGGTCGGCGCCATCTGGCCGTGCGCGATGACGTAGCTGATCTCCGGCACGTCGTTGCGGAGGAACTCCTCGATATCGGGCAGGTCCGAGATGCGCGGGGTGACGAAATAGGCCTGGCCGCCGCGATAATGTTCGCGCAGCAGCGCCTCGCGCAGCACGACCGGATCCCACGGCATGACATAGGTGCGCACCGCGAGGCGATCGACCGGCGGGGTCTGGATCACCGAGAGCTCGCGTAGGCCCGACATCGCCATCTGCAGCGTGCGCGGGATCGGGGTGGCGGTGAGGGTGAGGACATGGACGTCCGCCTTCATCGCCTTGAGCCGTTCCTTGTGCGTCACCCCGAAGCGTTGCTCCTCGTCGACGATGACGAGGCCGAGACGCTTGAAGTCGACGGTCTTGGCGAGGATGGCGTGGGTGCCGACGACGATGTCGATCTTGCCCTCGGCAAGGCCATCGCGCGTCGCCTTGGCCTCGGCGGCGGGGACGAGGCGCGAAAGACGGCCGATCTCGATCGGGAACCCCTGGAAGCGCTCGACGAAATTGCGGTGATGCTGGCGAGCGAGGAGCGTGGTCGGGCAGACCACTGCGACCTGCATCCCCGCCATCGCCGCGACGAAGGCGGCGCGCAGCGCGACCTCGGTCTTGCCGAAGCCGACATCGCCGACGATGAGCCGGTCCATCGGGCGGCCCGCGGCGAGATCCTCGAGCACGTCGCCGATCGCGCGGTCCTGGTCGTCGGTCTCCTCATAGGGGAAGCGATCGACGAAGGCCGGATAGCCGCCATGATCGGGCTCGGCGACCTCGGCGGGGCGGGTGGCGCGCTTGGCGGCGGTGGCGATGAGCTCGCCCGCGATCTCGCGGATCCGCTCCTTCATCCGCGATTTGCGGCGCTGCCATGCCTCGCCGCCGAGGCGGTCGAGCGTCGCGCCGTCCTCGCCCGCGCCGTAGCGGCTGAGCACCTCGAGATTCTCGACGGGCACGTAGAGCTTGTCGCCGCCGGCATATTCGAGCGCGACGCAATCGTGCGGCGCTTTCTGCACCGGGATCTGGGTCAGCCCGTCATAGCGACCGATGCCGTGCTCGATATGGACGACGAGATCGCCCGGCGAGAGCGTGGCGAGCTCCTGGAGGAAGGCGTCGGTATTCTTGCGGCGTCTGGCGCGGCGGACGAGGCGATCGCCGAGCATGTCCTGCTCGGTGAGCACGACGACATCGGGCGCGGTGAAGCCGTGATCGAGCGGCAGAACGACGAGCGCGATGCCCTTGTCGGCGACGCCGAGCGCTTCCTGCCAGCTCGCGGCATTGCGCGCGCCCTTCAGGCCATGATCGCCGAGCAGTCCGGCAAGGCGCTCGCGCGCGCCGTTCGAATAGCTGGCGAGGATCGGCTTCTTGCCATCCTTTCGGGTCTTGGCGAGGTGCGCGACCACGGCTTCGTAGACATTGCTGCCGGCGGCTCGCTCGGGGGCGAAATCGCGCGGGCCGTCGACGGCGAAGTCGAGCACGGTAGCGGACTCGGGTTCGTGGAAGGGCGTCGAGACGTGGACGGGGCCGTGGTCGAGCGCCTGGGCCCATTCGTCGGGCGAGAGATAGAGTGCGTCGGCGGCGAGCGGGCGATAGCTGCCCGGCGCGGTCGATTCGGCGCGGACGCGGTTCTGCTGATAGTCGGCGATCGCCTCGAAGCGCTGCTCGCCGGCGCCCGCGGTGGCGGAGTCGCGGACGATCACCGCTTCGTCGGGCAAGTGCGCGAACAGGGTGTCGAGCCGCTCCTCGAACAAGGGCAGCCAATGCTCCATGCCGGCGAGGCGGCGGCCGTCGCTGATCGCCTGATAGAGCGGATCGCCCGTCGCGGTGGCGCCGAAGCGCTCGCGATAATGTGTGCGGAAGCGCTTTATCGACTCCTCGTCGAGCAAGGCTTCGGAGGCGGGGAGCAGGGTGAAGCCGTCGACGCGACCAGTGGTGCGCTGGTCCTCGGGCGAGAAGGTGCGCAGGCTCTCGATCTCGTCGCCGAAGAAGTCGAGACGGAGCGCCTGCTCGGCGCCGCTCGGGAACAGGTCGACCAGGCCGCCGCGCACCGCGAACTCGCCGGCGTCGTTGACCGTGTCGACGCGGACATAGCCGTTGGACTGGAGCAAAGTGGTCAGGCGATCGAGGCTGATCCGCTCACCCGGGGCGAGCTTGGCGACGAGCTGGCGGATGCGGAAGGGCGTGAGCGTGCGCTGGGTGGCGGCGTTGATCGTGGTGAGGAGCAGGCGCGGCTTTTCAGATTTGGTCTGAAGCGCGTGGAGGGTGGCCAGCCGCTCGGACATGACGCGCAAGGTCGGGCTGGCGCGGTCATAGGGAAGACAGTCCCATGCGGGATAGCTGAGGATGTCGAGCTCGGGAGCGAAGAAGGGCGCGGTCGAGGCTACCGCGCGCATCGCCGCCTCGTCGGGTGCGACGAACACCAAAATGCCGCCGGCACGCGCGAGATCGGCCAGCATCCAGGGGAGGAAGCCGGTGGGAGCGCCGGAGAGGGTGAGCGGCCGGGTGGCGGCGAGGATCGTCTTGAGGTCGGGCATCTGCTTCTGACTCCCCTCCCTGCAAGGGAGGGGCTGGGGGTGGGTGCCGGCGCGCGAGCGCCGGCGTCAACGCTTGAGGATGGTTCGGGACGCTGGCTGCGCTCGCGACCCACCCCCGACCCCTCCCTTCCAGGAAGGAGCGTTACTTGGAAATCGGTACGTAGTTCAGGGTCTTGAGCGCGGTCATTATCGTGCCGTGGTAGCGTTCGGGGACCGATGCGGTTCCCATCGCCCATGCCATGATGTCGACGTCCTGCTCCTCGAGCAACGTCTCGAAAAGGTCGATCTCGGCGTCGTTCCACCCTTCGGCATGTGCGTCGAAGAAGCCGCCGATCAGCAGATCGGCTTCCTTGACGCCGCGGTGCCAGGCGCGGAAGCGCAGGCGCTTGAGGCGGTGTTCGCGGTCCACGGAATCTCCAACGCAGATAAGCCGGCGGCGCTTTGGGCGCGGTCGGCTGGGGTTGGGGTTCAGATAGGCGTCGAACCCGCCAAACGCCAGTGCTGCGTGACGGTGCGGCCGCTTTCGCAGGAGCGCGGGTTGGACTAGGTCGGGCGTAATGCGGCCGGACATTCTCAATCCATTGTTCGCGGAAGTCACCGCGCTGAAGGGCATCGGGCCGGGACTCGCCAAGCCGCTGGAGCGGCTCGGGCTGGCGCGGGCGGTCGATGTCGCCTTTCATTTGCCGACCGGGTTCATCGATCGGGTGCCGCGCGAGGAGCTCGATGCGGCCGATGCCGGCCGGATCATTGCGATCACTCTCACCGCGGTGAACTACCGCTTCGGCGGCAGCGCGCGATCGCCGGCGCGGGTGCAGGCGGTGGACGCGAAGGGTAACTTTGTCAGCCTCGTCTTCTTCGGCGGCAATTCGGGCTGGGCGAAGAAGCTGCTGCCTTTGAACGAACCGCGCTTCGTCTCAGGCAAGCTCGAGCAATATGGGCAGGAGCTGCAGATCGTTCATCCCGACCTCGTGCTGCCGCCCGAGGAAGCGCAGTCGGTAGGACGCGAGGCGGTCTATCCCTGCTCCGAAGGGATCACTTCGAAGCGGATCGCCGCGCTGGCGGCGCAGGCGATCGAGCGCGCGCCCGAGCTGCCCGAATGGATCGAGCCGAGCCTGAAGGCGCGGCATGGCTGGCCCGGGTGGAAGGCGGCGCTCGAGGCGATCCATGCCGATCCCGCCGACGCCAAGGCGCGCGAGCGGCTCGCCTATGACGAGATCTTCGCCAATCAGCTCGCTTTGCTGCTGGTGCGCGGCGAGGCGCGGGCCAAGCGCGGGCGGCCGCTCGCTGGCGACGGGCGGCTGCGCGATCGGCTGCAGCTGCCCTACACCCCGACCGGTGCGCAGGCGCGAACGATCCGCGAGATCGAAGGCGACATGGCGCAGAGCCAGCCGATGCTGCGGCTGCTCCAGGGCGATGTCGGCTCGGGCAAGACCTTGGTCGCCACGATGGCGCTGCTGATCGCCGCCGAGGCGGGTGCGCAGGGGGCGATGCTGGCACCGACCGAGATTCTGGCGCGGCAGCATTTCGAGACACTTACGCGAGTCCTCTCAGGGCTGGATGTAAGAGTCGCGATCCTCACCGGGCGCGACAAGGGCAAGGTGCGCGAGGCGACCCTGATGGGGCTGGCCGACGGATCGATCGACATCCTCGTCGGCACGCATGCGATCTTCCAGGAGGGGGTGCGCTACAGGGATCTCGGGCTGGTGGTCGTCGACGAGCAGCATCGCTTCGGCGTCGCCGAGCGGCTGATGCTGCAGGGCAAGGCCGAAGTGCCGCCGCACTTGTTGGCGATGACCGCGACGCCGATCCCGCGCACGCTCCAGCTCGCGACGCATGGCGAGATGGACGTCAGCCGGCTCGACGAGATGCCGCCGGGGCGCGAGCCGATCGAGACCAGCGTGATCTCCGAGGATCGGCTGGGCGAGATCGTCGAGGCGCTGGGGCGGCATCTCGCCTCGGGCAAGCAGGCCTATTGGGTATGCCCGCTGGTCGAGGAGAGCGAGAAGGTCGATCTCGCCGCCGCCGAGGCGCGCGCGGCCGAGCTGCACGCGCGGTTCGGCGACCGGATCGGGCTGGTCCATGGGCGGATGAAGGGGCCCGAAAAGGACGCCGTGATGGCGCGCTTCGCCAGCGGCGAGACCGGCGTGCTGGTCGCGACGACGGTGATCGAGGTCGGGGTCGACGTACCCAATGCGACTCTGATCGTGATCGAGCACGCCGACCGCTTCGGGCTGGCGCAGCTCCACCAGCTGCGCGGGCGCGTCGGGCGGGGCGGGGGCAAGTCGCACTGCGTGTTGCTGCGCGGAAGTGGCCTCAGCGAGACTTCGCGGGCCAGGCTGGCGCTGATGCGCGATACCAATGACGGGTTCCTGATCGCCGAGCGCGACCTCGAGCTGCGCGGCGGCGGCGAGCTGCTCGGCACGCGCCAGTCGGGCGAGCAGACGTTCCGGCTGGCGACCCCGGAGACCATGCAGGCGTTGATCGTCGCGGCGAACGCGGACGCGCGGCTGCTGGTCGATCAGGATCGCGGATTGAAAACGCAGCGAGGCGAGGCGGCGCGGGTGGCGCTGTATCTGTTCGAGCGCGATGCGGCGGTGGCGCTGCTGCGGGCGGGGTGACGGTTTTGGGCCTATTTGCCCTTCAGCAGCTGGGCGATGAGCTCGTAATAGGTCGCGAGATCGATCGCCGGATCGAACTGGCAGCCGAGGCGTCCGCCGAGCCACCAGCGGACCTCGGCAACCACCGCGCCCGCCACCGGCAGCACGATGCGCAGGCGGTCGCCGGTCTGGAAGGGCGTGTCGCAGCGCGCCATCAGCCCGTGCGGCGAGAGGTTGACGACGAGAAAGCTTAGCTGGCGGGCATCGGGTCCGAAAGCGCGTGCGCGATAATGCACATCGTCGCGCATCTCCTGCCGGTCGTCGGCCATAGCCAGATTGCCGATGCTCAAACCCACACGCGCCTCGCTCAACTCCAGAGGTACGCTTTCCCTGATAGCCGGCGCGCGTGAATTCGGTTCAAACGAAGCTGCTTAACATAGACTTACGGGCAGGTCCGGGTCTGTACCTGGCCCTTCCCCGGCGGGGAGGATAATCATGCCGGGACGAGCAGCCCGTGCTTCTTCTTGCCGAAGCTGATCTTGACCTGGCCGGTCACCGCGACGCTCGCGGCCGGATCGCTCACCGGCTGGTCGTCGATCCGGATCGCGCCCTCGGCGATCTTGCGCCGCGCCTCGCCTTTGGACGGGCAGAGACCGAGCGCGATCAGCGCGTCGACGATGGCGATGCTGCCGTCCGGCACGGCGTGACTGGGCAGCGAATCGCCGGCGGCGCCTTCCTCGAACGTGCGGCGCGCGGTCTCGGCGGCTTCCTCGGCCGCCGCGGCGCCGCGGCACATCGCGGTGGCCTCGTTGGCGAGGATCTTCTTGGCCTCGTTGATCCCGGCGCCCTCGAGCGCCTCCAATCGGGCGATCTCGTCGAGCGGAAGGTCGGTGAACAGGCGCAGGAAGCGGCCGACGTCGCGGTCGTCGGTGTTCCGCCAGAACTGCCAGTAATCATAGTGCGAGAGCTGGTCGGGGTTGAGCCACACCGCGCCCGACATGGTCTTGCCCATCTTGCCGCCATCGGCGGTGGTGATCAGCGGAGTGGTGACGCCATAGACCTCGGCGCCGTCGGCGCGACGCGACAGTTCGATGCCGTTGACGATGTTTCCCCATTGGTCCGAGCCGCCCATCTGCAGGCGGACGCCGGCACGGCGGTTGAGCTCGAGGAAGTCGTAGGCCTGGAGGATCATGTAGTTGAATTCGAGGAACGACAGCGATTGCTCGCGATCGAGCCGCAGCTTGACCGAGTCGAAGCTGAGCATCCGGTTGACCGAGAAATGCTGGCCGTAATCGCGCAGGAAGGGGAGATATTCGAGCGCGTCGAGCCAATCGGCGTTGTCGACCATCACCGCGTCGGTGGGGCCGTCGCCGAAAGTCAGGAAGTTCTCGAACACCGTCTTGATCGAGGCTATGTTGCTGGCGATCGTCTCGACCGTCATCAGCTTGCGGGCCTCGTCCTTGAAGCTGGGATCGCCGACCTTGCCGGTGCCGCCGCCCATGAGGACGATGGGCTTGTGGCCCGCCTGCTGGAGCCGGCGAAGCAGCATGATCTGAACGAGGCTGCCGACATGGAGCGAAGGCGCCGTCGGATCGAAGCCGATATAGCCGGGAACGATCTGGCGCGCGGCAAGGGCATCCAGCCCCTCGGGGTCGGTAACCTGGTGGATATAGCCGCGCGAAGAGAGCAGGCGGAGCAGTTCGGACTGGTATTCGGTCATGATGCCGCGCCGCCTAGCATGGAGGAAGTGTCTTGGGGAGAGGATTGGGCAATGGGACGCTGGTGCCGCATCCCGATTTCGCGCCGGTCTCGGTGCGCGGCATCGAGGCGATGCTGACATGCGGCGGCGACGGACGCTGGCTGATCGAATATCGCGTGCAGGGCGGCGATGATCTGGTCGCGCCGGTGCTCGCACCGCCGAGCCGCACCGACGAACTGTGGAAACGTACCTGTTTCGAGCTGTTCGTGAAGCCCGTGGACGGCGAAGGCTATTATGAATTCAACTTCTCGCCTTCGGGCGAATGGGCCGCCTATCGCTTCACCGGCTATCGCGACGGCATGGCCGATCTGCCTTTGGTGACTCCGGCGATCGAATGGTGGGGCGGCGAGATGCGCGCGGCGGTGGACCTGTCCGGGCTTCCCGATGGCGACTGGCTGGTCGGCGTCACCGCGGTGATCGAGGAGGCGGGGGGCAAGCGCTCCTTCTGGTCGCTCACGCATCCGCCGGGGCAGCCGGATTTCCACCACGAGGCGGGATTCGCGTGGGAGGTGCCGGCGGCGGCGCGGGAGTGAGTTCCCTTATCGTCATCCCGGCGAACGCCGGGATCTCAACCGCCGAGTGGCGGGTTTCGGCCTGCAGTTCTAGAAAGCGCCATGCCGATCCGCGCCGCACTCGTCCGCCATCCCGATTCCCCGTCCTCGATCGAGAGCATCGAGGTAGAGGTTGCGCGCTCGATCGGGCGCGCGGGGCCGCGCAAGCTGTTGCTCAGCTATTTCGTGCATGGGCCGATGCGCACGCTCAGCGTTCCGCGATGGCGCGGCGGCAAAGGCGAGCGGCGCGACGAATTATGGCGCACCACCTGTTTCGAGGCGTTCGTCCGCGCCGACGGCGATCCGCTCTACTATGCGTTCGCCTTCGCACCGTCGCGCGACTGGAACGCCTGTCGGTTCACCGACTATCGCGAAGGCATGACGCCTGCCCGGGTGCGCACATCGGAAGTTCAATGGGCGCAAATATATCCGCCGCGCCCGGGCGAATATCACAGCTGGCCCGAACATGAGGAATATGGCCGGTACAATGGCTATCAAACCGCGGAAGTGGACCTGGCCGAAGTGATGGACCTGCCGCTGGATCGGCCATGGCGCATCGGGCTCTCGGCGGTGATCGAGGAGCAGAATGGCCGCAAATCCTGGTGGGCGCTCGCGCACCCGCCGGGCGCACCCGATTTCCATCACGAGGCTTGCTTCGCGCTCGAACTCCCGGCAGCGAAGTCGGCATGAAATTCGGTATCGACCGGCTGCTTGCCGACCCTGAACTGCGCAAGCTCCTTGCAGGCAAGCGCGTCGCCTTGCTCGCACATCCGGCCTCGGTGACGGCGGATCTCACCCATTCGCTCGATGCGCTGGTCGCGGCTGGGCTCAACGTCTCGGCAGTGTTCGGGCCGCAGCACGGCGTGCGCGGCGACCTGCAGGACAATATGATGGAGTCGCCCGACTATACCGACCCGACTTACGGCATGCCGGTGTTCAGCCTGTACGGCGAGGTGCGGCGGCCGACGGGGCAGTCGATGGGCACGTTCGACGTGATGCTGATCGACCTGCAGGATGTCGGTTGCCGAATCTACACCTTCGTGACCACTTTGCTCTACGTGCTCGAGGCAGCGGCGGCGCACGGCAAATCGGTATGGGTGCTCGACCGGCCCAATCCGGCGGGACGCCCGATCGAGGGACTGACGCTTTTGCCGGGCTGGGAGAGCTTCGTCGGGGCGGGACCGATGCCGATGCGGCACGGTATGACGCTGGGCGAGATGGGGCATTGGTTCATCGAGCAGTTCAAGCTCGACGTCGATTACCGCGTGATCGCGATGGAGGGCTGGGCGTCGGAGGAGGCGCCGGGCTTCGGCTGGCCGCCCGAGCGGCCCTGGATCAACCCGAGCCCCAATGCCGCCAATGTGAACATGGCGCGTGCCTATGCCGGCACGGTAATGCTCGAGGGCACGACGCTGTCCGAGGGGCGGGGGACGACCCGGCCGCTCGAATTGTTCGGCGCGCCCGATATCGATGCCAAGGCGGTCATCGCCGAAATGCGGCGGCTCGCGCCGCAATGGCTCGCGGGCTGCACGCTGCGCGACATCTGGTTCCAGCCGACCTTCCACAAGCATGTCGGCCAGCTCTGCGCGGGGGTGTTCCTCCATGCCGAGGGCGGTGCCTATGAGCATGCGGCGTTCCGGCCATGGCGGCTGCAGGCGCTCGGGTTCAAGGCGATCCGCAAGCTCTATCCCGACTATGACCTGTGGCGCGATTTCCCCTACGAATATGTCTTCGACAAGCTCGCGATCGACGTGATCAACGGCGGGCCGGGCTTGCGCCAATGGGTCGACGATGCGGGCGCGGAAGCGGGCGATCTCGACGCGGTCACGCTTCCCGACGAGGCGGCCTGGGCCGAGGCACGGCAGCCGCATCTGCTCTATTGAGACACGGGCAGATCGGATTGTGACCGTGCGATAGGCACTTGCCGTCGAGCCGGGCGCTGTGTCACCCACGCCCCCGATGCGTGGGGTTTCGAACCTGAACATGCCGAATGGCGAAGCCGGGCCGGACGCCGGCCGGGCGGGGCGCGCGACGATCGACGACGTCGCCGCGCTCGCCGGGGTGGCCCGGGCATCGGTGTCGCGCGCGCTCAACGATCAGGCCAATGTCAGTGCGAAGATGCGCGAGCGCGTGATGCGCGCGGCGGAAGCGCTCAACTATCGCGCCAACCCGCAGGCGCGGAGCCTCGCCAGTCGCGCCAGCAAGGCGCTCGCGCTGATCAATTGCCCCGCGCTCGATGCCGAGCCCAATTCCTATTATTTCGCTGCACTCGAGCTCGGCGCGCTGCGCGCCGCCGCGATCGCCGGGTTCGAGCTTTCGACGCTCAACATCGACGCCAACGATCCGCGGCGGGGCGAGAAGGTGGTCGAGTTGTTCGAATCGGGGCGGACCGCGGGCGTGATCCTGCCGCCGCCGCTGTCGGACGACGCCGCGCTCGCCGCAGCGCTGGTCGAGCGCGGATATCCCGCAGTGTGCATATCGCCGAGCGACGAAGTCCGCGCGTTGCTGCCTGGGGCGGGGTTCGACGAAATGGCGGCGGGCAAGCAGATCGCTGCGCTCGTCCTCGCACAGGGACACCGGCGGCTCGGCTATCTGCTCGGCATCGAGGGACATTTCTCGGCCGAAAAGCGCTTCGCAGGCTTTCTCGAGGCGCTGGCCGAGGCGGGTCTCGACGCGAACGCGGTCACGGTGCTGCGCGGCGATTTCAGCTTCCGTTCGGGAGTCGAACTCGGTCAGGCCATGCTCGAAGGCGCCGCGCGCCCGACGGCGCTGGTCTGCGCGAATGACGATATGGCGGTCGGTGCGCTGTTCGCCGCGCATCGCCGGCATCTGGTCATTCCCGACGACATCTCGATCGTCGGTTTCGACGACGCGCCGATCTCGGGCCGTATCTGGCCGCCGCTGACGACGGTGCACCAGCCGATCCGGCGGATCGCGGCGTCCGCGCTCGAACAGCTCGTAGAGATCGTGTTGCGCGGCCAATTGCCGCGTCCACGGTTCGAGACGATCGGCTATCATCTGGTCGAGCGCGAGTCGCTGGCACCGCCGCGCGACTGAGGACCAGACGAGCGGCCCGAGGGTGGCCGGATTGTCACGCTATTCGCGTAACCTGAGGCGCGTCGGGAGTTTGTCGTTGACACCGTTGACGGATGCGCCCTACCAAATTGGAAGCGCTTCCAGTCCCAGCGGATGGAAGTCCATAACGATCGCAAAGGTCGAGAACGGGCCCGGACAGAGGCCAAACGGGGAGAGTGATGATGGGGCATACTGCTCGCGCCGGCCGCAATGAGCGCATCCGCATGCAGTTCGCATTGACCGCCTCGGCGCTGGCGCTCGCCGCCGCGCTGCCGGGTACCGCGCTGGCGCAGGACGCCGCGGCGCAGGACGATCAGGCAGCGCCGCAGCCGGAGGGCGAGGAAGTCGTCGTCACCGGCTTGCGTGCCGGCCTGCAGAACTCGATCAACACCAAGAAGAACGAAACCTCGATCGTCGAGGCGATCTCGGCCGAGGACATCGGCAAGCTTCCCGACGTCTCGATCGCCGAATCGATCGCGCGCCTGCCCGGCCTCGCGGCGCAGCGCGTCAACGGTCGCGCGCAGGTGATCTCGATCCGCGGCCTCGCTCCCGATTTCACCACCACCTTGCTCAACGGCCGCCCGCAGGCGAGCTCGGGCGACAATCGCGCGGTCGAGTTCGACCAATATCCCTCCGAGCTGCTGTCGAGCGTGGTGATCTACAAGACCCCCGACGCGGCGATCGCCGGCATGGGGCTTTCGGGCACCGCCGATCTGCGCACCGTGCGGCCGCTCGCCTTCGGCAAGCGCGCGATCGCGCTCAACGTCCGCGGCGAGAAGACCGAAGGCTCGAAACTCAACGACGACGTCCGCAACTGGGGCGGGCGCGCGAGCATCAGCTATATCGACCAGTTCGCGAACGACACGCTGGGCATCGCGATCGGCTATGCGCATCTCGATAGCCCGTCGAAGAATCTGCACTACAAGGCCTATGGCTATGAGGCGTTCGGCGCGGTGTGCCAGCCGACCGTGGCCAATCCGTGCGCGCCCAACACCGTCACCCCCGATTCCGCCGACGACGCGCTGCTTCTCAACGGCCAGGAAGTGTTCGCGACCTCGCGCCTCAACCGCCGCGACGCGGTGATGGGCATCCTCGAATGGCAGCCGAGCGACCGCGCCCATTCGACCCTCGACGTCTTCTATTCGAAGTTCCACCAGGAAGAGACGACGCGTGGTGCGCAGTGGTTCTCCAACGGCTGGGTGGACGACGTCTTCTTCACCGGCGTCCAGGAAGAGGATCGCGGCGGCACGCCGTTCGCGGTGAGCGGCACCGCCAACCGCGTCGTCCCGATCATTCGCAACGACTTCAACAAGCGCGACGACGAGATCTTCTCGATCGGGCTCAACAACGAGTTCAAGCTCGACGATCGCACCAATTTCATCGCCGATCTTTCCTATTCGCGGAATCGCCGCAAGGAGCAGATCCTCGAGACCTATGCCGGCTATGGCCGCGGTACGGGTTTCGTGAACGGCGCGACGCCGAACACCGGCCGGACGTTCGACAATATCGATTTCACCGCGCCCGATGACGGCTTTCCGACCTATTCGGAGGGGCTGAACTATGCCGATGCCGCGCAGGTCTCGCTCGGCGATCGTGCGGCATGGGGCGGCTGGGCGCATGACGGCGCGATCCGCTTCCCCGATGTCGAGGAGAAGATCTATGTGATCGACCTGCGGCTCGATCACTCGTTCGACGGCTTCCTGACCAAGCTGACCGGCGGCATCAACTTCACCCAGCGCCGCAAGAACAAGACCGTCGACGACAACGACCTGTTCCTCAAGAACGGGCGCCAGCAGGTGCTCGTCGATCCCCAATATCTCGTGAAGCCGACCTCGCTCGATTATACCGGCTTCGGCAATGTGCTGAGCATCGATCTCGAGCGCGCGCTCGACGTCTATTACGACTGGGCACCGATCCGCGACGCCAATTATTTCGACAAGACGTGGCAGATCGAGGAGGATCTGCTGACCGGCTTCGTCCGCGCCGATTTCAGCCTCGGGCCGATCCGCGGCAATGCCGGCGTCCAGATCGTCCAGCAGCGCCAGCAATCGACGGGCATGATGATCAACGCCACCAGCGGCGGACCGATCGTGCCGACGACGCGAACGCTGGGGCAGGAATATACGGACGTCCTGCCGAGCATCAACCTGATCTGGGATCTGGGCGGCGGGCATCGCCTGCGCGCCGCGGCCTCGAAGACGATGGCGCGTCCGCGCATGGACGAGATGCGCGCCAATGTGACGCCGAGCTTCAACGCGCAAGCCTGTTCGGGTCAGGGTGGTTGCCAACCGGGGGCGACGGTCAATCCGTGGTCGGCGAGCGGCGGCAATCCCAACCTCAAGCCGTGGCGCGCGACGGCGTTCGACGTCGCCTATGAATGGTACGTCGATCGGACGACCTATTTCTCGATCGCCGGATTCTACAAGGATCTCGATACCTATATCTACCAGCAGTCGACATTGTTCGACTTCACCGGAATTCCGATCCCGCCGGCGGGGCAGACCAATTATGCCAATCAGGTGATCAGCCCGATCGGCCAGCTGACGTTGCCGGCGAACGGCAATGGCGGTGTGGTGAAGGGCCTCGAGTTCAGCGGCGCCTTCGATTTCGGCACGATCATCAAACCGCTCGAAGGGTTGGGCGTGATCGGGAGCCTGTCGCTCACCGATTCCGACCTCAATCCGACCACCGGAAACGACGAGGTCCGCATCCCGGGGCTTTCGGGGACGATCTACAACATCACCGGCTATTACGAGCGCGGCGGTTTCCAGGCGCGCGCGAGCTATCGCTACCGATCGGCGTTCAAGGGCGAGGTGGTGCAGCTGTTCGCGACGCGCGGCCAGACCGAGATCCTCGCCGACCGACAGGTCGACGCGCAGATCGGCTACACCTTCGAGAACGGTCCGCTCAACGGCTTCGGCGTGCTCTTCCAGGTCAACAACCTGACCGACTCGCCCTATCGCACCCGGCTCGGGCTCGACAGCGGGGGTACGCACACCGCGGACGGTGGTTCGCTGCTCGAGACCTATGAGAAATATGGCCGGCAGTTCCTGCTGGGGTTCAACTACCGCTTCTAGGTTCCGGAGCCCCTCCGGGTCATCGCGGGGAAGCATGGGCCAGGCCCGTGCTTCCCCGGCTTTTCCGGGGCGAGGCGCGCTTGCCAAGCACGGCGGCAACCTGCGACACCGGCATAAGGCGCGTGAACAAGGGCGCAGGGAGAGGCATGCAGCAGCTGAAGCGGATCTTGATCGTCGGCGGCGGATCGGCCGGATGGATGACCGCGGCGCTGCTCGCGAAGCTCTTCGAAGGGCTGTACGAGGTCACGCTGATCGAATCCGAGCAGATCGGCACGATCGGCGTGGGCGAGGCGACGATCCCCGCGATCAAGAAGTACAACGAACTGCTCGGGCTCGACGAGAACGAGTTCATGCGCCGCACCCAGGGCAGCTTCAAGCTGGGGATTCAGTTCGTCGACTGGTGGCGCCGCGGGCACAGCTATATCCATGGCTTCGGCGTGATCGGGCAGGATCTCGGCTGGCTGCGCTGCCACCAATATTGGCTCAAGGCGCATGCGGCGGGCAGGGCAGCGGACTTCTCGGCCTATTCGATCAACAGCGCCGCGGCGCTCGCGAACAAGTTCATGCGCGCCGATCCCAAGCTGGCGGAATCGCCGATCGGGCATATCGCGCACGCCTTCCACTTCGACGCCGGGCTCTATGCGCAATATCTGCGCGGCCTCGCCGAAACGCGCGGGGTGCGGCGGCGCGAGGGCAAGGTCGCCGGCGTGACGCTGCGCAGCGAGGACGGCTTCGTCGAATCGGTGACGATGGAGGATGGCGAGGTGATCGCCGCCGATCTGTTCGTCGATTGCTCGGGGTTTCGGGGGCTGATCATCGAGCAGGCACTGAAGACCGGCTACGAGGACTGGACGCACTGGCTGCCCTGCGATCGCGCAATGGCAGTGCCGTGCGCGCGGACCGAGCCGTTCACGCCCTATACCCGCGCCACTGCGCGCACCTCGGGCTGGCAATGGCGTATCCCGCTCCAGCATCGTACCGGCAACGGCCATGTCTATGCGAGCGCATATATCGACGATGAAGAGGCCGAGGCGCAGCTGCTCGCCAATCTCGACGGGGAGCAGCTCGCCGAGCCCAACCGCATTCGCTTCACCACCGGCAAGCGCAACAAAACCTGGAACAAGAACTGCGTGGCGATCGGGCTGGCGGCGGGGTTCATGGAGCCGCTCGAATCGACCAGCCTCTATCTGATCCAATCGGCGATCGTGCGGATGGTGCGGCTGCTGCCCGATACTGGCTTCGATCCTGCGACGATAGCCGAGTTCAATCGCCAGACCGACTTCGAATATGAGCGCGTCCGCGACTTCATCATCCTCCACTACAAGGCGACGACCCGCGACGACACGCCCTTCTGGCGCCACTGCCGCGACATGGAGGTGCCCGCCACGCTTCAGCGCAAGATCGACCTGTTCGCCGCCAATGGCCGGGTGTTCCGCGAGGACGAGGAGCTGTTCACCGAGGAGAGCTGGATCCAGGTGTTCCTCGGCCAGGGCGTGATCCCCAAGGGCTATGATCCCTTGGTCGACATCCGCAGCGACGCGCAGATCGGCCAGTTCCTTGGCAATATCGAGAATGTGATCGCCAAATGCGTGGCGGTGATGCCGGGGCACGCCGAGTTCGTCGCGCGGACATGCCCGGCGTCCTGACCGGCAAGGGGAGAGAGACGATGCGGCTATGGGCAGGATTGTGCACGCTGGCGCTCGCGGCTTGCGCGCCGGCGGAGCGGCCGGCAGCGATCGTCGATGCGGCGCCCGTGGTCGAGGTCTGGCTGACGCTGCCGGACCAATCGGCGCTGCTCGCGCAACAGGCGCCGCTGGCATGGCAACCCGGCGGCGTGGCGGGGGCGATCCATGTCGATCCGGCGCAGCGCTTTCAGGAGATGGTCGGCTATGGCGCGGCGATCACCGATGCCTCGGCCTGGCTGATCCAGCGGCACATGACCCAAGATCAGCGCACGGCGCTGCTCGCCGATCTGTTCGGGCCGCAGGGGATCGGCTTGTCGTTCACCCGGGTGACGATCGGTGCTTCGGACTTCTCACGCAGCCACTACAGCTATGACGACCGGCCCAAGGGCGAACGCGATCCCGAGCTCGCCCATTTCTCGATCGCGCCGGCGCGCGCCGAGGTGCTGCCGACGGTGCGCGCAGCCCGGGCAATGAACCCACAGCTCGCGGTAATGGTTTCGCCGTGGAGCGCGCCGGGCTGGATGAAGACGACGGACTCGCTGATCAAGGGAACGCTGCGCGACGACGCCTATCGGCCGTTCGCCGCCTATCTGCGCCGCACCGTGCAGGACTTCACTGCCGAGATCGGGCCAGTCGACTATCTGAGTATCCAGAACGAGCCCGATTTCGAGCCGGAGAATTATCCCGGCATGCGGCTGAGCCCGGCGCAGCGCGCCAAGGCGATCGCGCTGCTTGGCCCCGAGCTGGAGCGCGCAGGGCTGAAGACACGCATCCTCGACTGGGATCATAATTGGGATCTGCCCGAGCAGCCGCTCGGGGTGCTCGCCGATCCGGCGGCGGCGCGGCATGTCAGCGGCGTGGCGTGGCATTGCTACAAAGGCGACGTCGCGGCGCAGAGCCTGGTGCGGGACAAGCATCCCGACAAGGACGTGTTCTTCACCGAATGCTCGGGTGGCGAATGGTCCAAGGCTTGGCCCGACAGCTGGGCGTGGACGATGCGCAACCTCGTGATCGGCGCGCCGCGTCACTGGGCGCGCGGCGTGCTGATGTGGAATCTCGCGCTCGACGAGAAATACGGGCCGCATCTCGGTGGCTGCGACAATTGCCGCGGGGTGGTGAAGATCGACAGCAGCACCGGGGCGGTGACGCGCAACGTCGAATATTATGCATTCGGCCACGCCAGCAAATTCGTGGCGCGCGGCGCACGCCGTATCGCTTCGGACAATCGGCCGGGCGGGATCGAGACCGTGGCGTTCGAAAACCCCGACGGTTCGCGAGTACTGCTCGCGTTCAACGCGGGCGCCGCGACCGAGACGGTGACCGTCGCGGCCGATGGCGGGCATTTCGCCTATAAGCTGCCGGCCAACGCCGCGGCGACTTTCCGCTGGCAAGGGGCGCGATGACCGCAGCGCAGGTGCGGACCGCAGGCGCGTTCGCGCCGGTCACTGCGCTGTTCTTCGCCTGGGGCTTCATCTGCGCCAACAACGACCCGGTGATCGCGGCGATGCGCGCGATCTTCGATCTGTCCTACACCGCGGCGCTGTTCACCCAGATCGTCTCGTTCCTCGCCTTCGCGACAATGTCGCTGCCGCTGGCGTGGCTGCTCGGGCGCATCGGAGCGCTCAGGACGATCTTCGCCGCGCTCGCGACAATGCTGATCGCCTGTCTGATCCTGCAGGGCACGGCGTGGGTGCCGCACTTCGTGCTGGTGCTTGCCGGACTGTTTGTGCTCGCGAGCGGCGTGGTGGGGCTGCAGGTCGCCGCCAATCCGCTCGCCGCATTGCTGGGCCCGCCCGAGCGCAGCGCTTTCCGGCTGACCCTCGCGCATGGCTTCAACGCGCTCGGCATGGTCTGCGGGGTGCATTTCGGCGCGCGGCTGATCCTCGGCAGCGAAGGGTTGCGCGAGGGCGCGGCGCGGGCGGCGGGCATTGCCGCGGTCAATCGCGCCTTTCTGATCATCGCGGCGATGCTGGCGGCGCTGGTGCTGCTCGTAGCACTCGCCCGGCGGGCGATCGCGGCAGTGCCGATCGCGGCGCCGCCGGGTGCGCGGCTACGCGACGCGCTGCGGGCACGCTGGGCGTTGCTCGGAGCGGGCGGGATCGCGTTCTATGTCGGTGCCGAAGTCACGATCGGCAGTCTGCTGATCCTCTATCTGGCCTCGCCCGAGGGGCTGGGGCTGTCGCTCGCCGACGCCGGTGCGCGGGTGGCGAGCTTCTATTGGGGCGGCGCGCTGGTCGGACGCTTCGCGGGGAGCTGGGCGCTACGGCATCTGCCGGTATCGCGGCTGCTGGGCGGTGCGGCGGGAATGGCCGTCCTGCTCTGCGCCATGGCTTTGCTGGTGCAGGGGGCCGCAGGTGCGTGGTGTCTGCTTGCAGTGGGGCTGTTCAACTCGGTGATGTTCCCGGCGATCTTCGCGCTCACGCTCGAGCGGTCCGAGGCGCCCGCCGCGGCGACCTCGGGCCTGCTTTGCGCGGCGATCGGGGCGGGTGCGGTCGTGCCGCTGCTCGCCGGCCAGATCGCCGATCGCATCGGGCTGCAATGGAGCTTCGCCGTCGCGTTGCTCGCCTATTGCTATATTCTCGGTTTCGCCGCCGCGGCTACGCGGCCCAAGGCTCAGGCGGCGCTTCTGTCGCGATAGAATTGCACGCCGAGCTGCAGGCTCTCGGCGATCCGGCACGCCCGATCCTGGAACAAGGCGGCCTTTTCAGGGGGGAGCAGCGCGTCGCTGGTCTGCTGCCAGAGCGCGAGCCAGCGCGCAAAATTCTCGGAGGTCATCGCCTCGGCATGCCGGACGTGCGCGACCATCGGCTGGCCCTTGTACCGCCCGCTGGTGCGCATGACCGAGGACCAGAAGGCCTTCAATATCCCGAGATGGTGCGGCCAATCGGCGATCGCGCCATTGAAGATCGGGCCCAGCGCTTCATCCTGCCGGATGCGCTCGTAAAAGGCCGGCACCAGCCGGTCGATATCGTCTTCGGTGATTTCCATGGTCACGCTGTCTGGGAAGATATGCTCTCGGGGGCAATCTGGGAGTTCCCGTGCCCGGAAACAACCGGAAGCCGGCCGGCCAGCCACAGCGCGAGATTGCGTACATAATGTCGGATCGATTGCTGCGCCTCGGGCGCATGCGCGAGCGCGTCGCCGGGCGCCTCGCTGACGAAGCTCGGGCAGCCGCGCGACGGGTCCCAATTATAGTCGGCGAAATGGTGGAAAGTGGACTCGGCCAGCGCCGGACCGCCGGCGGACGAGGGCTCGAAGGCGATGGCGAGGTTGAAGCGTTTGCCCGTCACCTGACTGACGCCGGTGGCGATCGCGCGTGCGGTCGAGTCGCCGGGTGGCACAATCACCGCGCCTTCGTGCGGATGCGCGGGCAGATAGCGGACCAGTCCATCCGGCGCTTCGGGATCGTGCAGCAGCGGGTGCGTCGGGTCGACGATGGCGATCTCCTGAAAGTCGCCGTTCGCGCCCGAGTGATAGTTGGGCCAGAGGATATAATCGGTCTCGCGATCGTCGATCACGCGGCGCGTTTCGTCCGGCTCGGGGTTCTTGCTGTGGAAGCAATGCGCGAGCCCGACACCGCCCAGCGTGCAGACCGAGCAGCCGAGATCCATATGATCGCGCGTCACCAGCAGGCCGCGGCCCAGCTCGCGGAACCGCGTAATCGCCGCGCAATCCTCGGGATCGAGGCCGTCGCCGGTATCGACCGCGAACAGCCAGAGCTCGTCATAGTCCGAGCGGTCGATCGTGGAGAGCACTGGGTCGGGCGCGCCCGGCGCGGCGCGGTCGCGCGCGGTCACTGCGCAGAGCGGCACGCCATCGGCGTCGGTGAGGCTCGCGAGATAGTCACGCAGCATCGAGAAGCGGGCGATGCTCCAGTCGTCGGCGACGGGCGGGATCGTCGTCTGGAGCAGGATGCGGATCGGTGAGGCCATCTTTTCCTCCGGGTACGCGAGGCTGGGAAGAGCCGGACAGGTGGGACGCTCGACTGCCATTCCGTTGGCCGCAGGGTGAAATCGGAAAAACCCCTGCGTTCATCATCCCTGTCACGTCCGATTAACACGGCTCCCCAAGCGGCTCCAGCGGGTCCGCCCGGAGCTCTCCGGGGGGCTTATGCAGGGGCGCCATCCGGGGCACATCTGGCTCGGAGCAGGGCCGGGTTCCGTTCGAGGGCTGCGCTCCCCCGCCCGATGGTACAGGTGTCGACCCGGCCGCACCCGCGGCCTCGCCAACCGCCATCCGCAAAGGGTTCAGGCGCGCATCGCCTTTCTGCCGGGTAATCCTCGACCAATGCATGGGTCGGCGTCGGCGGCTGCCGCCCTATTTCTCCGGGCGACAGCTTTCTGGAGGAAATCGAACATGTCCCAGCTGACCGGCAAGACCGCGATGATCACGGGCGGAAGCAGCGGCATCGGATTGGCGATCGCGCAATTGCTCGCGACCGAGGGCGCCGAGGTGATCGTCTCGGGACGCCGCGCCGATGTGGTCGACGACGCGGTCCGGCAGATCGGCGCGCGCGCGACGGGCCTGGTCGGCGACGTAGCGGACCTGACCTTCCACGACCGTGCCGCGGCGGAGATCTCCGCGCGCTTCGGTGGTCTCGACATCTATGTCGCCAATGCCGGCATCAACACGATCCGCGCTTCAGCCGAGGTGTCCGAAGCGGAATATGACGCGCAGTTCGCCGTGAATGCGCGTGGCACCTTCTTCGGTGTCCAAAAGATCGCGCCCTTGCTTCGTAACGGCGGCGCGATCGTCCTCATCGGGTCGGTCGCGAGCGAGAAGGTGCTTGACGGACACGCCGTCTATGCCGGCTCCAAGGCCGCGATGGGGGCTTTTGCCCGCAACTGGGCGCTCGAATTCAAGGATCGCGGCATTCGGGTCAACGTGCTCAGCCCCGGGCCGACGGACACCGCGATCCTCGACAAGCTCGGCGTCCCACAAGCGCAACGCGGCGAATTCGTCGACAGGATGGCTGCGGCGATCGCGCTCGGTCGGTTCGGTCAGGCCGGGGAGATCGCCCGCGCGGCGCTGTTTCTCGCTTCCGATGCAGCGAGTTTCGTCACGGGGGTCAACCTGCGCGTCGATGGCGGGATGGCGCTGCTATGAGCTTCCTCACAGCTCGATGATCCCCCGCCGCGCCGCGACGGTCACCGCATGAGTACGATCGGCGACGTCGAGCTTGGCGAAGATGTTCTTGAGATGCGCCTTCACCGTCTCTTCGGACAAAGAGAGTGCGTGGGCGATCTCCTTGTTGGCCTTGCCGACCGCGACGAGCCGCAGCACGCCCACTTCGCGCTCGCTGAGGTTCTCGTCGGCAACATGGCGCGCGATCTCGGCGGCGACGTCGCCATGGACGTGGCGGCGGCCGCGATGGACGTTCTGGATCGCGTCGAGCATCTCGGTCCGGAGGCTGCTCTTGAGCAGATAGCCGGTCGCCCCGGCCTTCAACGCGCGCACCGCCTGCACGTCGCCGGCATAGGTGGTGAGGACGAGGATGCGCGCATCGGGGAATTCGGCGCGGATCGCGAGGATCGCGTCGAGCCCGTTCATCCCCGGCATCTGCAGGTCCATCAGCGTGACGTCGGGCCTGAGCTCGCGGAAGCGCGCCACGGCCTCCGCGCCGTCGCGCGCTTCGCCGATCACTTCCATGTCGCTCCGGTCCTCCAAGATCAGCGCGACGCCTTCGCGCAGCAAGGGATGATCGTCGACGACGAGGATGCGGATGGGCGAGGGGTCAGGCACGGTCCGATTCCTTTGCCCGGCCGGAACGCCGGGAGAACAGGCGCCACCAGCGGCGCGGGGCGCGATCGACATAGGCGGTTTGGGCGGGGAGCGTCACCGTTACTGCGCAGCCGAGCCCGCGGCGGCTTTCGACCGCAAAGCCGCCGCCGATCCGTTCGGCGCGCTCGCGCATGCCGACAAGGCCGAAATGGCCGGGCTTGTGACCTCGTTCGACGACGTCGTCGGGAATGCCGACACCGTCGTCGCGGATCTCCACGCCGAGCTGGCGCGCGCCGTAGCGGACGGTGATCTCGACCGCTTTCGCCTGCGCATGGGTGGCGATGTTGAACAGCGCCTCGTCGGCGATCCGGCCGAGCTCGAGCGAGACCAGCGGATCGATTGCCCGCGGCCTGCCTTCGACGACGATGCGGACCGCGAGCGCGGGATCGAGTCCGGCGCTCGCCGCGCGTTCCTGCAGCAGCTCGGACAGGTCCGCCGGGCTGTCGGCCGCGCGGAGATCCTGGACGCGGCTGCGACCCTCGGCGAGGACTTCGTCGGCACGCTTGAGCGCCGCCTCGAGCTGTGCTCGCGGCGCGCCCTCGGCGGGCATACGGTTGGCGACCGACTGGAAGCGCAGCACCAGCCCCTGCACGCTCTGGAGCAACGTATCGTGCAGCTCGCGGGCGATGCGCTCGCGCTCGCCCAGCCGCTCCTCGAGCCGCGCGCGAATCCGGCCCGCCACCTGTGCGACGCGTAGCTGATAGGCCAGCCAGAGCAGCAGCAGCAGCAGAACGACGCACAGGGCGACGAACCACCACGACTGGAGGAAGGTGGGCGGAATGACGAATGCGACCGTTGCGCCGGCTTCGTTCCAGACGCCATTGTCGTTCGCGGCGATCAGCCGGAAGCGATAGCGGCCGGGGGCGAGGTTGGTGTAAAAAGCTTGGCGTCGGGTCCCGGCCTCGATCCAGCCCGCATCCTGCCCCTCGATCCGGTAGCGGACATGCGCCGGTGGATTGGAGAAGCGCAGCACCGCGAAGTCGATCTGGATGTTCGAGGTGCCCGCGGGCAGGGTGATGCTGGCGGGATCGCGATAGAGCCTGTCGGCGACCAGCGCGCTGACGGCGACATTGGGCGGGGTGCGGCTGCGGGTGACGTCGTTTGGATCGAGCCATAGCGTGCCGGTCTGGGTGGCGATCCACAGCCGTCCGTCGCCGCCCTGCACGATCGCGCGGCGGCTGTGCGAATGCGGACGGCTCTTGAGGCCGTCGACCCCGCCGAACACCTGCATCGGCAAGGGCGCGCCAGGATGTGCGAAAGCGTTGTCGAGCGCCGACGAGCGCATGCGCAGGATGCCGCCGGGGCTGGCGAGCCAGGTTTCGCCGGCCGGCGTCTGGACGATGCCGTTGACGCCGCTGAGCAGCGGCAGGCGCTGCGCCGGGATGCTGTCGAAATGCCCGTTCCGCAGCCGGGCGAGGCCGAACTCGCCCGAGGCGAACAGCGCGCCCGACGGTGCGGGATAGAGCGCGATATCGTCGGGCTCGTGGCCATTGAAGGGGATCGGCGTCGAGCGGCGGACCGGGCCGTCGAGCAGGCTCAGTATGCGATCGCTCCAATGGACGAGGATCCGCCCTTGCGCGTCGGTAACCATCGATTTGGGAAGGAAGGGGCTGCCCGGCGCATCGGAGATGCGGTGCCACTGCCCGCCATGCAGCCGCGCCATCCCGCCGAGTGACGCTGTGACCCAATAATCGCCCTTGGCATCGAACGCGCAGTCGTACAGCGTATGAAGGAGCGGTACGTGTCCGGGCAAACGGCGGACATTCCCGTCCTTCCAGATGGCGACCTGCTTGCCTTTGATCAGTCCGATCCAGAGCGCGCCATCGGGCGCCTCGCACAAGGTGCGCGGCTCGTTGGCGGTCCGAAAGATCGGCTCGGGCCGCCCGCCGGGGCGCACGCGGTACACGGTCGAGGTCTGGCCGATATAGACGCTCCCGTCCGACCCGCGGAGAAGCAGGTCGCCGAATGCCGCGGGGCGAGTAAGCTGCGGCTCGAAGCGCAACGTCGCGGGCCAGAAGCGATCGAGACCGTTCTCGGTGGCGGCCCAGACATTGCCCTCGGCATCCTGGAAGATCTGCGTCGTCGCGTTCGACGACAGATTGTCGCGTGCCGTGAAGCGCTCGACGCGTGCGGCTGCCTCGGCCGTCGAGGCGGCGCCGCGCGGATCGGGACGGGAGATGCGCTGCAGCCCGTCATAATAGGTGGCGATCCAGAGATTGCCTTCGCGGTCGAATCGCGGCCAGCCGCGGATCTCGGCGGCATCGGTCGGATAGGGATGCCGGAGCGGTGGCGGGCTGCCGCGTCCGCCCGGGCCGGTGAGCGGATAGGTACCGCGATTTTCGCTCAACCAGATGCGCCCTTCGGGGTCGATCGACAGACGGCCCAGCGCGCGCCGGTCGTGGGCGACGAATTCGAAGCGATGTCCGTTCGGCGCCAGCCGCGCGACCGAACCGGTGAACGAAACCCAGACCGTGCCGTCCCGGGTGACGACCATGCTGAACGGATTGTCGGCGGGCGCACCCGCCTCGGTCCCGAACGACGTCCATTGGCCGTTCCGGAAGCGCAGCAACGGCATTCCGATCCGCTCGGTGAGTACCCAGATCGTGCCATCCTGGCTTTCGTGCATAGCGATGACGCGGTCGGGCGAGGGCGGCGCACGCAGGAAGGCGAGCCGGCCGTCGCGATAGACAGCGAACCGGCCCGTGCGCTCGAAATTGGTCCAGATCTCGCCGTTGCGCCGGACGAGGATCGCCGAGGGGGCTCCGTGCGTGACGATATCGATGCCGGAGCTGATCGATTCGAAACGCATGCCGTCGAAGCGGAACAGTCCCGCTGCTGCGGCCACCCAAAGATAGCCGCGCCGGTCCTGCGCGAGCGCGAAGACGGGGCGCGGCGCATCGCTCTCATCGCTCCAGCGCTGATGGGTATATTGCGCGATGCTGCGTTCGGGGCCGCTGGCGGACGCGACCAAGGGTTGCAGCAACATGGCCGCGACGAGCATCGCCCTGATCAGCCGCATCGCTGTTTCCGCAATTCCGCCGGATCCCCGCCTCGAAGCCAACGCGCCCCTTCGCCGGCAGACGCCGCACATGCTACCCCCGAACGGGGTACGGGAAAATCCCCGGTCCGAAGGCTGGCCTGCAGCGGCGGCGCGGCTATCGCCGAACCGTGACCAAATTGATCCTCCGTTACCCTGATGGCGCTCCCGGGGCCGCGCTGCTGCTGATGCGCCTTTCCTGCGCTGCGATCGTCCATCCGGCGTTCGTCCGGCTGTCGCCCATGCCGGGCGGGTGGTGGCCGGTGGCGGCGCTGATCCTCGCGCTGGTGGCGGGCTTCGGCACGCGCACCGCGGCGACGTTGCTCCTGTTGGTGCTCGTGGCGAAGCTGTTCGCTACGCGCGGCGAGGCGGTGCCGTTCCTGCTCGCCTCGGCCGGCCAGGCGCTGGCGCTCGTGCTGCTCGGCCCCGGCGCCTGGTCGATTGATGCGCATCGCTTCGGCCGCCGCGTCATCCGGCTCGAGCCGCGCTCCCCGGATCGGGGGAGCCCGGGATAACCGGCTTCGGGATTTCGCCGCGTAGCGTGCCGTGAAACCATAGGCTGGTCTCCAGCCGCCCTAGCCCGGAGTCCGCACCATGTATCTGGGACCGCCCATGAGCCAAGCCGGCCCGCCCCATGCCGCGATCGCGTATGACCGCCCGCTGGTCCTGATCGTCGACGATGACACGGCCGTACGTGCCGCGATCGAGGAATTGATGCTGTCGGTCGGGATCGACGCCGCCGGCTTCGGCTCGACGCACGAATTGCTCGAAGCCGATCTTCCCGACCGGCCGGGCTGCCTGATCCTCGACGTGCGCATGCCCGGATCGAGCGGGCTGGATCTCCAGCAGCATCTTGCGGTGACGGGTAACCCCAAGCCGATCGTCTTCCTCACCGGCCATGGTGACATCCCGATGACGGTGCAGGCGATGAAGGCCGGTGCGGTCGATTTCCTCACCAAGCCGGTCCGCGACCAGTCACTGCTCGACGCCGTGACCACCGGAATCGAGCGCGACATCGCCCAACGCGCCGATGCCCGGCTGATCAAGCAGCAGGCCGATCGCCACGCCACGCTCACCATGCGCGAACGCCAGGTGCTGCGTCAGGTCGCGCAGGGACGGCTCAACAAGCAGATCGCCTATGATCTCGGCATCAGCGAGGTGACGGTGAAGCTCCATCGCAGCAGCGTGATGCGCAAGATGGCGGCGGCGACCGTCGGCGAGCTCATCCGCGCATGGGACATGCTGCCCGAGGCGCTGCGCGAGGAGCCGACCTAGACCATGGTGTGGTTACATTCCGTACTGAAATCAGCGACATCCGGGGAACGCCGCGTGGAAAGGGGCCCTGCGCTTGTCGAAGTTGCCGGTGATCGCGATCGTGGATGACGATGCTGCCGTTCGCGAAGCGTTATTCGACCTCCTGCAAGTGGAGGGCATGGCGGCGCGCACCTTCGAGAGCGCGGCCGCCTTGCTCGCCGACCCTGCGAGCGCGGACTATGATTGCGTCATCACCGATGTGCGCATGCCGGAGATCGACGGCATCCGGCTCCAGCAGCGGCTTCGCGCCCGCGGCTCGTCGGTGCCAGTGATCTTCGTCACCTCGCTAGGCGACGAGGCGGTGCGCGCCCACGCGCTGCGCGATGGCGCTGCCGCGTGGTTTGCCAAGCCGGTGACCGACGAGGCCTTGCTGGTTGCGCTGCGGGCGGCGCTGGACAGGCGTGAGGCCTGAGATGGATGCGGCGTCGTTCTTGCCCGCAGAGGCCGGACCGGCGCTGGTGCCGCGCATCGGCGATATCGAGCATGCCGGGATGGATGCCGACACGAGCGCGTGGAGCGCATTCGACATATCGGGCGCGCGCGGCGTGATCGCGCGGATCGTCGCCGGCGAGGCACCGGACGACTGGGTGCGCGCGCTGCTCGACGCTGTGCGTTTCGCCGATGTCGACGAGAATGCCCTGCGGACGCTGGGACCCGCGGGCGGACGTCGGCGCATGGTCGGCCAGCCGCTCACGGCCTATTGGCCGCCGGAGAGCTGGCCGACGCTCGCCGAGCTCATCCTCGCCGCGACCGCCGACTTTCCGCGCGGCGCCGCACGGACGCGCAAGATCGCCTCGAGCGCTTTCGCCGACGCGACCGCCAACATCTCGACCGACCCCACGCATCCCGATCTGGTGTTCGTCTCGGTCGGCGGCGACGTGATCGACGAGCGTTCGCTCTGGACGCTGCGCGCGAGCGAGGAGCGCTATCGCACGCTGATCCATCATCTGCCTTGGGCACTGGTGCTGGTCGATTCGACCGCAATGCTGCCGATCTTCGACGAATTGCGCCGCGCCGGCGTCACCGACATCGCGCCCTATCTCGAGGCGAATCCGAACCTGCCTTCGCATTCGCGCGCCATCGTCCGCGTGACTGAGGCCAATCGCAACGCGGTCGAGCTGTTCGGCGCGGACGGGGTAGAGCGGCTGATCGGGCCGGTCGATTATCTGTTCGCCGCCTCGCCTGACAGCGCCAAGCGCGTAATCACTGCGCATTTCGACCGCCGCCGCAACCATACCGAGATCATGAAGCTGCGCACCTTCGACGGCCGGCTGCGCGACGTTCAGCTGTCGGTGACCTATCCGACTCCACCCGAGCGGCTCGACGTGACCCTGCTGATGTTCGAGGATGTCACCGAGCGGCTGCGCACCGAGACGCAGCTCCGCCAGCTCCAGGCCGATTACAGCCGCGCCGCGCGGATCGCGACGCTCGGCGAACTCGCCAGCTCGATCGCGCACGAGGTCAACCAGCCGCTCTCCGCGATCCTGATGAACGCCGAGACCAGCCTGCGCTGGCTGGCGCGCGACGATCCGAACCTCGCCAAGGTCGCCCAACTCACCGCGCGCATCGCGGACAGCGCGCGGCATGCCAGCGGGATCGTCCAGCGGATCCGCGGCATGGCAGCACGGCACGCGCCCGAATCTGGCCGGCTGGACCTGAATCGCGTCGTCGAGGAAGCCTTGCTCTTCGTTTGCCACGACATCGAGGCGCGGGCGATCACTCTCTCGGTGCGGCTCGATATCGGCGTGCCGCGCGTGCTGGGCGACCGCGTCCAGCTGCAACAGGTGATCGTCAACCTGCTGATCAACGGTCTCCAGGCGATCGGCCAGGACCATGCGGGCAATGGCCGCATCGAGCTGGCCACGGGCAAGGATTCCGATGGCGTGGTCTTCACGATCCGCGACAACGGTTCCGGTATTGCTGAAGCCGATCGCGACCGCATCTTCGACGGCTTCTTCACCACCAAGCCCGACGGCATGGGGATCGGCCTCGCCATCTGCCAGTCGATCATCGCCACGCACGGCGGCACCATCGCCGTGTCGAACCACCCCGAGGGCGGCGCCATCTTCCGCGTCGCGCTTCCCGCGCTCGAAAGTTGATCACGCCGTCGCCGAGGTACCGGGTCAGCTGCACAGGAAGGCGAGCGGGTCCGTATTGAACCGGTCGGCATGCGTGGCGGCCGGGCCGTGGGGCAGGCCGGGATAGAAGATCGTCCGGGCGTTCGGAATGATCTCAGCCGATTTGTGCCCCGAAATCCCGATCGGCCCGATCTGATCGTCCTCGCCGTGCCCGACGAGCATGGCCACGTCGAACTTCTTCGGATCCTCGGTGAAGTCGGTCTGGCCGAACGCCGCGATGCAGTCATGCGCGTTCTTGAGCCCCGCCTGCATGCTGAGCAGCGGGTCTATTCTACCTGAACCCAAGGCTAGGGTCGCCTGCCCAAAGGCCAGCGCTGCGCATGCCTCGGCACGATGGAGGGATGGGCCTCGATCCGCGATCCTCTTTGCGTTGCCAGGGCGCCATGCCGGTGCCGTCGCACGACGGGAGAAGGGATCATGCGGATCACAGTTGCGGGCGGCACCGGTCTGGTGGGCGCGAAGCTGGTGCGCAAGCTCCTCGACGCCGGGCATGAGGCGATCGTGGCGGCGCGCTCGACCGGTGTCGATCTGGTGAGCGGCGAAGGTCTCGCCCGCGTGCTGGAAGGTGCCGAGGTCGTCGTCGACGTCTCGAATCCCGGCTATGCCGATCAGGACGCGATGCTGCGCTTCTTCGAGCAGGCGGGCGCCAATCTGCTCGCCGCCGGGCAACAAGCCGGCGTGGCGCATCATGTGATTTTCTCGGCGATTGGCACCGAGCGGATCGGGAGCGGCTATTTCCGCGCGAAGAACGAGCAGGAAGAGCTGGTGGCGACATCGGGCATTCCGTTCAGCATCGTCCGCTCGACGCCGCTCTTCGAATATCTCGACCGGCTGGTCGACGCGGGGCGTGCGCCGGATGGCCTGCGCATGCCGCCGCTCCGGATCGAACCGATCGCCGCCGACGACGCCGCGCGGGTGCTGGCGGAGGTCGCGACCGGCCGTCCCACCAACGCCGTGATCGAAATCCGCGGCCCCGACAGCTACGCGCTGCCGGAACTCGCCGAGAAGATGCTGATCGCCGACGAGGATTACCGTCCGGTGCGCGCCGATCCCGACGCGCCGTTCTTCGGCGCGCGGCTGGGTGCGGAGACGCTCGCCGCCGGTGCGGGTGCGCGAACGGGCGCTACCGGCTTCGAGGACTGGCTGCGGCGTTCGCTCGCGCCCGCCTGATCAATTGCACATCGAAAGGAAGGCACATGAAGATCGTGGTTATCGGCGGCACCGGGCTGATCGGCTCGAAGGTGGTCGCCGCGCTGACGCAGGCAGGCCATGAGGCCGTCGCCGCTGCCCCCAACACGGGAGTGAACACGCTGACGGGCGAGGGGCTCGATGCCGCGCTGGCCGGCGCCGAGGTCGTCATCGACGTCTCCAACTCGCCGACGCTCGAAGGCGAGGCGGCGATGGATTTCTTCCAGACCTCGGGCCGCAACATCGCCGCAGCGGAGAAGAGGGCCGGGGTGCGGCATCATATCGCGCTGTCGGTGGTGGGCACCGATCGGCTGCAGGCCAGCGGCTATTTCCGCGCCAAGCTCGCGCAGGAGAAGCTGATCGGGGAATCGGGCATTCCCTTCACGCTGATCCACGCCACCCAGTTCTTCGAGTTCCTGCGCGGCATCGCCCAGTCCGGCGCCGAAGGGGACATTGTCCGCCTCTCGTCGGCGCGCTTCCAGCCGATGGCGGCGCAGGACGTCGCGGACGCGGTCGCGGCGGCTGCGCTCGCGTCGCCCGCCAACGGCATCGTGGAGGTCGCCGGGCCCGAGGCGTTCGGCATCGACGCGTTGGTCGGCCGCGTGCTCGCCTTTGACAAGGATACGCGCCGCGTGATCGCCGATCCCGAAGCGCCCTATTTCGGCGTCCGGCTCGACGACGCCTCGCTGATGCCCGGCCCGGGCGCACACCTCGGCAAGACCGACTTCGCCTGGTGGCTGGCCAACGTGCCGCCGCCTCCGCCCCGCAAGTGACCCGTGACCGGAGCCCCCGGTTCCCCTTTCAAGGAGACGATGATGACCCCGCGTTTGAATATCTTTCAGGCCGCGCCCGAGGGCACCAAGGCGATGATGGGCGTCGAGGCCGCGATCGAGAAGAGCGGCATCGAGCACGGCCTGCTCGAGCTGGTCAGGATGCGCGCCTCGCAGATCAATGGCTGCGCCTTCTGCATCTACATGCATGCGAAGGATGCCGTGGCGCATGGTGAGCGCGACATCCGCCTCCAGATGCTCGACGCCTGGCGCGAGTCGCCCTTGTTCAGCGATCGCGAGCGTGCCGCGCTCAACTGGACCGAGTCGTTGACCCGTGTCTCGAAGACGCACGCGCCCGACGCAGATTACGCGATGCTGCGCGAGCAGTTCAGCGACACCGAGATCGCCTGGCTCACGCTGCTGATCGGCGCGATCAACCTGTGGAACCGCGTCCAGATCGGCCTGCGCGCGGTCCATCCCGTCGAGGCGCCGGCGGCGGCCGCCGCCTGACGCCGCGACCGCGGGCGCGCGATCCCAACACGCGCGCCCGCGGCTTCGCCCTTCGAAGGAGAAGCTCGCGATGCTCCTCGCGCAAGGCACCGAAATCCTGCCCCCGATCGACTCGGGCGCGGACTATGAGGGGGTGTTTGCCGCCGCGGCGGTCGTTCATGACCTCGGCAATCTGATCCAGATCGCCGCCTCCGCGATCAACATCCTCGCACGGGCGCCCGACATGCCCGCCGAACATAGTGGACCGATGCTGCACCGCGCGCGGACCGCGCTCGACCATGCCAGCACGATCGTCCGCGAGAATGTCGGCCGGCTTCGCGATCGCGCGGTGCCGCCGCGCTGCGACGTCGAGCAATGCCTGGCCGAGGTGGCCGCGCTGATCGGGGCGATCGAAACGCCCGGATTGCTGCTCGAGATCGCGCTCGAGCCCGGCCTGCCTGCGCTCGGCTGCGATCCGGTCGCGCTGCGGCGGGCGATCCTCAACCTGATCCTCAACGCGCGCGAGGCGATGGGCGGCGGTGGACTGGTCCGCATCGCGGTACGCGCGCGCGCGGGCACCGTCGAACTTTGCGTGAGCGATCGCGGGCGCGGGATGACGCCTGCGACGATCGCACGCGTGTTCGATCCGCTGTTCACCACCCGGCCCGATGGGCACGGCGGCATCGGACTGCCGATGGTCGAGCGTTTCGTCCGGAGCGCCGGCGGCAGCATCGCGATCGAGAGCGCGCCCGGGATCGGCACCGCGGTGACGCTGCGCCTGCCCGCGCTCTCCCCATCCGAATCCCTATCAGAGGAGGCACTATCATGAAGCTCTATTATGCGCCTGGCGCGTGCAGCCTGTCGGGCAGAATCGCGCTCCACGAGGCGGGAATCCCCGCCGAATTCGTCCGGGTCGACATCAAGACCCGGACGACCGAGCACGGCCATGACTATCTCGCGGTCAATCCCAAGGGCTATGTGCCGCTGCTCGTGCTCGACGACGGCAGCGCGCTCACCGAGAATACCGCGGTGCTCGAGTTCATCGCCGGGCTCGATCCGCGCCTCGGCCCGGGCGGGCCGCTCGGTCGCACCCGGCTGATCGAGATGCTCTCCTGGCTGTCGACCGAGCTCCACGTGGCGTTCAAGCCCTTCTGGCATTCGGAGAGCGACGCGGAGAAGGCCGAGGCCGCGCAGGCAGTAACGCGCAAGCTCGAATTCGCCGCCGATCACATCAACGAGCTATACCTGTTCGGTCCGCGCTTCACTGTGGCGGACGGCTATCTCTTCGCGATGCTGCGCTGGGCCTTTGCGTTCGGCGTACCGGTGCCGCCCGAGCTGATCGGCTATTTCGAGCGCGTCGCCGAGCGCGAGACCGTGCGCCGCGCGCTTGCTGAGGAAGGACTGCTCGACAGTCTTCCGACGCTCAACGTCTCATCGATCGAGGCACTGATATGATGAAAGTCGTCGTCATCGGCAGCCGCGGCCGGATCGGCACGCGGCTGGTGCGCAATCTCCGGCAGGAGGATCTGCGCGTCTTCGCCGCCTCGTCGAGCACGGGCGTCGACACCGTCACCGGCGCCGGGCTCGATGGGGCGCTGGAGGGGGCGGACATCGTCATCGACGTCTCCAACGCCTCGCCGAACGATGGCGCGGCGGCGCTGCGCTTCTTCGAGGCATCGAGCCGCAATCTGCTCGCCGCGGCACGCAAGGCCGGGGTGCGGCACCACGTCGTGCTGTCGATCGTCGGCACCGACGGGCTGCTGGCCAGCGACTATTTCCTCGGGAAGAAAGTGCAGGAGGATCTCGCCGCGGCATCGGGGATCCCGTTCACGATCCTGCGCTCGACCCAGTTCTTCGAGTTCATCAGCGACGTGGTGCAGGAGGGGACGGCGCGCGAGATCCCGATTGCACCCGCCTTCGTCCAGCCGATCGCCGGCGAGGACCTTGCCGACATGCTCGCCGACGCGGTGTTCAGCGACCCGTTCAACGGCGTGGTCGAAGTCGCGGGACCCGAACGCCTCCGTCTCGACGAAGTCGCCGCCGAGATCGCAACCGCGCACGAGGACGGGCGGCGCATCGTCGCCGATGCGCATGCCCGCTATTTCGGGGCGGAGCTCGATCCGCATGCGCTGCTTCCCGGCGCCGATGCGCGGATCGCCAAGCTGCGGTTCGACGATTGGCTACGCGACAGCCTGCAGCCGCTGCGGCTCGCCGTCCCCACCAACGTCCACCTGTCCTGATGGAGGGAATCATGCATCTTTCCGCTCTGATCCTCGGCGCCGCTCTGGCCGCCGGAAATGCTGCTGCCGATCCTGCCCCCGAGCCAGAAAAGCCCGTGATCGTGCTGGTGCATGGCGCCTTCGCCGAATCGTCGAGCTGGGAGCCGGTCATCGAGAAGCTCGCGAAAGACGGCTTTACCGTGGTCGCGGCAGCCAATCCGCTGCGTGGCGTGGCCAGCGATGCCGCTTCGGTCTCGACGCTCGTCCAATCGATCAAGGGGCCGGTTGTGCTGGTCGGTCATTCCTATGGTGGCCCGGTGATCACCGAGGCGGCCAATGGCAAGGCCAACGTCAAGGCGCTGGTCTATGTCGCCGGCTTCGCGCCCGAGACCGGGGAATCGAGCTTCTCGCTGTCCGCGAAATATCCCGGCAGCACCTTGGGCGACGCGCTCACCGCGGTCCCGCTGCCGGGTGGAGGGCAGGACCTCTATATCCAGCCCGCCAGGTTCCGCGCCCAGTTCGCCGCCGACGTCCCGGCCGCCAAGGCCGCGACGATGGCCGCGACCCAGCGTCCGGTGACGATGGCGGCACTGCAGGAGCCCTCGGGCGTCGCATCGTGGAAGACGTTGCCGTCGTACATGATCTACGGCAGCGCCGACCGGAACATCCCCGCCGCGGCGATGAAGTTCATGGCCGAGCGTGCGCATGCGCGAAAGACCGTGGAACTGCCGGGTGCCTCTCACGCTTTGATGGTCTCGCAGCCTGGCGCGGTCGCGACGCTGATCGAGGAGGCCGCGCAGGCAAAATAGTCGACGGATGGACTCGTCGGGAAGGGCGCAGCGCGGCTTACATCGGCGCGGCGATGTGATACGGCGGCCGCAATGCGCGCGCTGCTGCCCTTCCTCGCCTGTCTGATGCTGGTGCTGACCAGCCTGACATCGCCGGCGCATGCGAGCGAGACGCCGGAAGGTGAGATCACTGCCATGGAACTGGCCGCGTGGCATTCACCCGGCGACGCGGACCATGTGCCGTCGGACCCGGACAAGGGTGCGCCGCACCATCATTCGATCTGCCACGGACATGATCTCGCCGCGCCTGCGAGGGGGCCGGCCACGCCGCAGGTCGCCCGGAAGGCGCGTGCGCCGGGCGTGGCCATCGCCGCGGTGCTGAGACCTCGCGCATCGGACACGCCGCTGCGGCCCCCGATCGCCTGACGTCGATGACTCGCGCCCTTGCGGCGCGTCCGTCCACGTCAGGAGCGTATGAATCATGTATCGAATTGCAGCGGCGCTTTGCGTCGCAACGCTGGTTGCCGGCTGCGGATCGTCCGCGCCTGCTCCCGAGCAGGAAGCCGCCGAGGCGCACGCCGACGGCATTATTGAACTGACCGCCGAGCAAGTCGCTGCGGCCAACATCACACTTACCCGCCCGGGTAGCGGCGGGGCGGGAGCGGCGATCGAGGCGCCGGCGCTGCTCGAGAGCGATCCCGATACGACGCGCGTCGTCGCCGCACCGATCGCGGGCCGGATCGTCGCGCTCACGCGCAACCTCGGCGATCCGGTGCGCCGCGGCGAGACGCTGGCGGTGATCGAAAGCCGCGAGGCCGCCGGTCTTCAGGCGGAGGTCGAGAAGGCACGGACGCGGCTTGCATTGGCACGGACGACGTTGGCGCGCGACGAGACGCTCCATGCGCGCGGCTTCCGGCCGTTGCGCGAAGTCGAGATCTCACGCGCCGCCGCCGATCAGGCGGCGACCGACCTGAAGCTGGCACGCCAGCAACTCTCCGCTTCGGGCGTTCGGGGCGGGACGTTCAACCGGATCGTCGTCACTGCGCCGATATCGGGCCATGTGGTGGCGCGGACGGGGGTGCTCGGGCAGGTGTTCACGCCCGACACGCCCGAGACCGAGCTGTTCCGCGTCGCCGCGCTCGATCGGCTGAGCGTCGCGCTGTCGATCGCGCCCGTCGATGCCGCGCGCGTGCGGCGAGGCGATCCGGTGGAAGTGAGCGGGGCCGGGCGAAGCGCGGCGGCGCGGGTGCGCTTCGTGGCGCCTGCGCTCGACGCGCAGACGCGTCTCGTCCGGGTGATCGCCGATCTCGACAACCGTGGCGGCCAGTGGCGGGCGGGAGAACCGGCGCAGGCGCGGATCCGCGTCGCGCAACCCGGCGCGGCGCCGCTGATGGTGCCGGCGACTGCGGTGCAGACCGTCGAAAACCGTCCGGTGCTCTTCGTTCGTACCCCGCAGGGCTTCCGCGTGGCGCCGGTGACGCTGGGCGCGCGCGACGGCGCACTGGTCGCGATCGTGTCGGGCATCACCGCCGAAGCGCAGATCGCCGCCACCAACACCTTCACGCTCAAGGCCGAGCTCGGCAAGGGCGAAGCGAGCCATGAGGACTGAGCCATGATCGCCCCCATCGTGACCTGGGCGGTCGACAAGCGTTGGCTTGTCCTCCTGCTCACCGCCATTGCCGCCATCGTCGGCGCCACCGCGCTCGCTCGCCTTCCGATCGACGCGGTGCCGGACATCACCAACAACCAGGTCCAGATCAACGTCCGCGCGCCCGCGCTCTCGACCGAACTCGTCGAGAAGCAGGTGGCCTTCCCCATCGAGACGGCGCTCGCCGGGATCCCCGGCCTCGAATATACGCGCTCGCTGAGCCGCAACGGCTTCGCGCAAGTGACCGCGGTCTTCACCGACGCGACCGACATCTATTTCGCGCGAGCACAAGTGAGCGAGCGCCTGACCAGCGCGCGCGAGGCGCTGCCCGAAGGCGCGAGCCCCGAACTGGGGCCGATCGCCACCGGTCTGGGCGAGGTCTATATGTGGACGGTCCGGCTCGACCATCGTCCCGACGACAGGCACCAGCCCGGCGAACCGGGCATGCAGCCCGACGGCAGCTACATCACTCCCGAGGGCGAGCGGCTCACCGGCGAGACCGACAAGGCGACCTATCTCCGCACCGCGCAGGACTGGATCGTCGCGCCCTTGCTGAAGAACGTGCCCGGGCTTGCGGGCGTGGACTCGATCGGCGGCTATGCGAAACAATATCTGGTTGTGCCCGATGTCGCGAGGCTCGCCGCGCTCGGACTGACCCTGACCGATCTCGCGACCGCGATCGAGCGGAGCAACACCAGCGCCGGCGGGGGCTCGGTCGATCGCAACGGCGAGGGGCTCGCGGTGCGCGCCGACGCCCGCATCCGCAATGCCGGCGAACTGGCGCGCATCGTCGTGGCGACACGCGACGGCGTTCCGATCACGCTCGATCAGGTGGCCACTGTCCGCATCGGTCAGGCAGTGCGGATGGGATCGGCGTCGGAGAACGGCACCGAAGTGGTCGTGGGCACGGCGATCATGCGGATCGGCGAGAATAGTCGCACGGTGGCGACCGCGGTGGCGGAACGGCTTCAGGCCATCAATGCCTCGCTTCCGCCCGACGTGGTCGTCCAGCCGGTGCTCGATCGCACCGCGCTGGTGAACGCGACGATCCATACCGTCGCGCGCAACCTCGGCGAGGGCGCGCTGCTCGTCGTCGTGGTGCTGTTCGCGCTGCTCGGCAACTTCCGCGCGGCGCTGATCGCGGCACTGGTCATCCCGATCACGATGCTGCTGACCGGGTTCGGGATGCTGCAGGCAGGCGTCTCGGCCAATCTGATGAGCCTCGGCGCGCTCGATTTCGGGCTGATCGTCGACGGTGCGGTGATCATCGTGGAGAACGCACTCCGGCGTCTCGCCGAGCGCCAGCATCTGGCGGGCAGGGCGCTCGACCGGCCCGAGCGGCTCGAGACCATCGCATCCGCCGCGCGCGAGATGATCCGGCCCTCGGTCTATGGGCAGGCGATCATCATGCTCGTCTATGTGCCGCTGCTGATGCTGAGCGGAGTCGAGGGCAAGAGTTTCGCACCGATGGCGCTGACCGTCATCATCGCGCTCGCCTTCGCCTTCATCCTCTCGCTCACCTTCGTGCCCGCGGCGATCGCGCTGTGGCTGTCGAGGCCGGTAGCGGAGAAGGAGAGCCGCATTCTCGGATGGCTTCGCCGCCGCTACGAGCCCGGACTCGATCGCGCGATGCGGCGGCCGGGCGCCACCATCGGAGTGGCGCTGGGCAGCTTCGGGATGGCGGTGCTCGCCTTCCTGTCGCTAGGGCAGGTGTTCCTTCCGCAGCTCGACGAAGGGGATTTGCTGATCCAGGCGCTGCGTATCCCGGCGACCTCGATCCAGCAGAGCCAGGCGATGCAGGTGCCGATCGAACGGCTGATCGCGAAGCAGCCCGAAGTGAAGCTCGTCTTCTCCAAGACCGGAACCGCCGAGCTCGCCTCGGACCCGATGCCGCCCAATGCCACCGACATGTTCGTCATCCTCAAGCCGCGCAGCGCGTGGCCCGATCCGAAGCTGGAAAAGCAGGCGTTGGTCGAAAGGTTCGAGCGTGCGCTCGCGAAGCTGCCGGGCAATGCCTATGAGATCACCCAGCCGATCCAGATGCGCTTCAACGAGCTGATCGCGGGCGTACGCGGCGATATCGCAATCAAGGTGTTCGGCGACGATTTCGCGGCGATGAACGCGACCGCGGAGCAGATCGCCGGCATCCTGCGGCGCACGCCGGGTGCGGTGGACGTCAAGGTCGAGCAGACCGGAGGGCTGCCGATGCTCGATATCCGGGTGAAGCGCGATGCGATGGCGCGGCTCGGCGCCACCGCGCAGGACGTGCAGGAAACCATCGCCGCGACCTTGGGCGGCCGCGAGGCGGGGACGATCTTCGAAGGCGATCGCCGCTTCCCCGTGGTGCTCCGGCTCTCCGAAGCCCAGCGTGCCGACTTCGCGGCGCTGGAGCAGGTCCCGGTGCCGGTCGCCGGCGGAGCGTTCGTGCCGCTCGCCAGCGTCGCCGAGATCGCCGTGGTCGACGGACCCAACCAGATCAGCCGCGAGAACGGCAAGCGGCGGGTGGTCGTCCAGGCGAATGTGCGTGGCCGCGACGTCGGAAGCGTGGTCGGCGAGGCGCGCGCTGCGATTGCGCGTGATCTGCGGCTACCGGCGGGCAGCTATCTCGAATGGGGCGGCCAGTCCGAGAATCTCGCTTCGGCGACCCGCCGGCTGTTGCTGGTCGTCCCCGCTTGCTTCGTGCTGATCCTGTTGCTGCTCCATGGCGCATTGGGCTCGGTGCGGGATGCGGCGATCGTCTTCACCGGCGTGCCGCTGGCGCTGATCGGCGGGGTGCTGGCGCTCTTCGCACGCGGCATGGACTTCTCGGTCTCGGCGGCGGTCGGGTTCATCGCGCTCTCGGGCATCGCCGTGCTCAACGGGCTCGTGATGGTGACTTCGATCCAGGAGCTGATCCGATCAGGCATGGCGCGCGCCGAAGCGGCGCGTGCTGGAGCGATGCAGCGGCTGCGCCCCGTGGTGATGACCGCGCTGGTCGCGAGTCTCGGTTTCGTGCCGATGGCGTTCGGGCATGGCGCGGGCGCGGAGGTGCAGAAGCCGGTGGCGACCGTGGTGATCGGCGGGCTGATCTCGGCGACGCTGCTGACGCTGTTCGTGCTGCCGGTGCTCTATGCCCGGTTCGGGACCGGGCGACGGGAAAGCGAAGGATGAGAGGGCGGCATTCAGGCCGCCCGGCCTGTCCTAGTGGACGGGCAGGGGGACGTGCCCGACGGGCAGATGATGCATCACGGCATAGATGTCGCGCCGGTCGACGGCCTGGCTGCACATCGGGCAGATCTCGAAATGGCGCAGCTCATCTTCGGGCGAAGGTGCGCGGCCGCGCCGCTGGCTGGTGGTGCCGAAAGGGTCGAACATCGTCGCGTTGATCACCGGATCGTCTCCGCGTTAGCATCTTGTTTACTATTGTAGAGGCGGAGTCGGGTTCGCGGGAAAAAGACCGTAAAAAATTTCCTTCAGGCCCGGATGAGTCCCGCAACGACAAGCGCGATGGCGAGCAACGCCCCGATCCGCGCCCAGCGCACGCCATAGGTCAAGCCGAGCAGCACGATCCCGGCTGCGAGTGCGCCGAGCCCGATCCAGCTGATCAGGCGCAGCGCCCAGTCGGACGACCACAGCGCGGCGACGAGCGATGCGAGGATCAGCAGCCACGCCGCGATCCGCGGCCGTTGGGCGCGCTTCGCCAACCCCCAATGCGCGGGCAGCAGCTGGGCGTGGCGGCTCATGCTCGCGGCGAGCGCGAACAGGCCGAGATAGAGCAGGCCAGCGAAGATCATGCGGCCGCTCTCGCACGGCCACGACGCGGGGCGGGAGGTGCGCGCAACACGCGGATCTGGCGGAACACGATCAGCGACAGCGCGGCGGCGGTCGCCAGCAGCATCAAGCTCATCCCCCATTCGGCGAGCCCAGAGGCGGCGAAGCCGAGCAGGCCGGCCCCGGCACAGCCCAGCGCCAGCGCGCCCAGCAATGCCGGCCATGCGATCGCCGGCCGCAGCACGGCGCCTGCGACGAGCGCGACGGCCGCGCTCCATAGCGCGACCGACACCTCGGCTTCGGCGCGCGCGGCAATATCGAGCGGCAACAGGCGATTGGCCCAGAGATAGGCTGCCGAGCCCAGCAGCACGCCCCCGATCGCGCCCGCGTTCAGCCGCTCGAGCAGGCGGTTGCCGAGCGAGAGCGGCGCGCGCTCGCGCCGTTTGACCACCCACAGCACCAGCCCGGTGGCGATTGTGAGCGTGAGCATGGCACCGCCGAGGAAATAGAGCCAGCGCAGCACCCCGGGTGCGAAGCGCGCCATATGAAGCCCATAGACGACGTTGTAGGTCTTCACCGCCGGGCGGTTCTCGGTCCATTCGGCCAGCACCTTGCCGGTGACGCCGTCGAAGCTGATCTCGGCGGGCGTGAAGCCGATCTGCGCGGCGTCGCTGCGGAACACCGTCACCACCGCCGCGGCATCGCCCGGGTTGATCACGTAGACGCGCCCGATCGCCGCGCCGCCGAAGCGGCGTTCGGCCTCGCGCAGCATCGGTGCGATCGGGGCGAGCGGCGCCTTGGTGCCCGCCGCCGGCCGGTCGGCGAGGCCGGGTGTCAGCTCCCGGTACATCGCCATCAGGTCCTCGCCGTAATTGGCGGTGGTCGGCCAAGGCATGCTGAGCGAGGCGAGGGTGACCAGCCCGGTGAAGGTGATCATCAGATGGAAGGGGAGGGACAGCACTCCGAGCGCATTGTGCCCGTCGAGCCACGAGCGCTGGCCCTTGGCGGGGCGGAAGGTGAAGAAGTCGCGGAAGATGCGGCGATGCGCGATGATCCCGCTGATCAGCGCGACCAACATCACCAATGCCGCGAGCGAGGCGAGCAGCCGTCCCCATGGATAGGGCAGTTGCAGCTCGAAATGGAGGCGATAGAAGAACTCGCCGCCCATCGTCTCGCGCGCAACCGGCGCACCGGTCACGGGATCGAGCGCGCGGTAGAGAAATGCGCCGCCGCTGTCGTACGCGGCCTCGACCGTGTTGGCCCGCCCGTCGGGTGCGGTGAGGTACCAGCCGGTAGAGTCCTTCGCGTTCTTGCCCAGCCAGTCGGTCGCCGCGGCGACGGCATCGACGGGTGCGGCGCTGGCCACGGCCTCCGGACGCATCCAGCGGCCGATCTCGGGCTTGAACAGGCTCAGCGTGCCGGCGAGGCACATCAGGAACAGGACATGGCCGAGCAGCAGCCCGGTCCAGCCGTGCAGCCATGCCATGACCTGGCGGGCGCCCTCGCGGACCGCACTCATATCGGCTGGCCCGCGAGCCAGGCGATTACGCCCAACAAGGTGGCGAGCGCGATCACTCCCGCACAGGCCAGCCACGGCCCGCGCGCGAGAAATGCCCAGATCGTCACTGCCGGCGCGACGAGGAAGGCCAGCAGGGTGGCGGGGATCACGGCGTCGAGCCGGCCGATCGGCAGCGTGCGCGCCACTGCCGCCCCGAACAGCGCTGCGACGGCGTAGGCACCAATCGTGCCGGCTAGTGTGCGGGCGGCGATGTTGACGCGATAGCGCCAACCCCGCCGGTCCTGTGCCATCGGTGCCCCCGCCGCGCCCATCGCGATCAGTAAGCGAAGCTGAGCGTGACGTTCGCGCTGCGCGGCGCGGCGTAATAGGCCTGGCCCCACATCAGGCTGGCAAGATATTTGGCATTGCCGACATTGCGGACATTGACCGTCGCCCGCAGCTTGTCGAGCAGCCGGATCCCCGCCATCAGATCGACCACCGCATAGCTCTTCTGCGTCACGGTCACGTCGCCGGTGACCGCGCCATAGCCCTGCACGTCGGAATCGACCGTGCTGATCTGGTTCTGCCAGCGCAGCTGCGCGCCGAAGCGCAGGTCGTTGAGCTGCGGCACCGTATAGGTCGTCGCGAGCTTGAGCGACTTGGTCGGCAGGAAGGTGCGCGTCGGGTCGCCGGCCTCATTCTCGATCTTGAGGCCGGTATAGCCGCCGCTCAATGTCCAGTTCGGTGTGACGCGCCCGGCGAGCTCGATTTCGAAGCCCTTCGAGGTCGTGTCCTCGCTCGCATAATAGCTGTCGCCATTGGGAAGTACCCCGACGAACGCGGCGAGCCCCTTCTGCTTCGCGCGAAACAGCGATGCAGTCGCGTAGAGCCGGCCGCCGAACCAGTTGCTCTTGATCCCGCCCTCGATGCTCGTGCCCTTGGCCGGATCGAGCTTGCGGTTGTTGACGTCGATCTCGCTTTGCGGATTGAAGATGCCGGTATAGCTCGCATAGAGCGAAAGGTGCGGCGTCACGTCGTAGACCGCGCCGATATAGGGGCTGACGCCGCTTTCCTTGCGCGATTGATCGGTACCGTAGGAGACGCCGGTCGACTTGATCCACATCGCGCTGGCGCCGACCACTGCCTTGAGCTGATCGGAGAAATTGACGTGCGCGGCGCCATAGGCGCGGGTCAGCCGGTCGGTATAGTCCGCGGCGAGATACTCGCCCGGATAATCGGGCTCGGCGACCTGCTGCTTGCCCCAGTCCTGCACCGCCGGGAAGTCGATCGCGCCGAGGTAGAAATCCTCCCATTCGAGCGCGTCCGAGCGCGCGGTCGAGACGCCGAAGGCGAGCTGGTGCTCGCGGCCGAACAGCTTGACCGGCCCCGAGGCGTAGAAGTCGCCGAGATATTGGTCATAGGTCGAGGGATAGATGCCGCTCATCCCGCCGACGCCGAGCCCGGTCGCTTTGTCGGGATAACCATAGGCGTAGAGCAGCTTCGAGAGTTCCTCGAAGCGCTTGTAGGTGAGCACGCCCTTGGCCGACCAGCCGCCGCCGATCTGATAGGCGAGCTCGGCGAAGACGCTCTGGTCGGTGACGTTCCAGAAGGTCCAGTCGGCCGAGGTCGACGCCGAGACCGGATAATCGACGCGGGTGCCGTCCGTGTAGATCAGCGGCAAAGCGCCCCACAGCACGCCGTCGGCCTTGTTCTCCTGCCGCGAATAGCCGACCGTGGCGGTGAGGTCGGGCGTCACCTTCCAGCTGACCAGCGCGCCGAACACGTTGCGGTCGACATGGTTGTAGTCGAGCCATGAATCGCGATCCTCGTGCGCGAAGATCAGCCGTGCTGAGACGGTGTCGGTGATCGGCCCGGAGATATCGGCCTCGAAGCGCTTCTGATCCCATGAGCCGAACTGCGCCGAGGCGCTGGCCTTGAGCGTGTCGGTCGGGCGCTTGCGGACATAGTTGATCGTCGCCGAGGGATTGCCGACGCCGCTCATGATCGCATTCGCGCCGCGGATCGCCTCGACGCTGTCGAACAGCGCGGTATCGAGATCGCCGAACTGGATGCCCCAGATCAGCGGTAGGCCGATGCCGTCGACCTGGAAGTTGGTGATGTCGAACCCGCGCGAGTTGAAATAGGTGCGGTCCGTCTCGACGCGCTCGACATTGATGCCGACGACCTGGTTGAGCAGGTCATTGACGTTGGTCAGCTGGAAGTCCTCGATGCGCTGGCGATCGACGATCGTCACCGATTGCGGCGTCTCGCGTGGCGAGAGCGTGAGGCCGGTCGCCGAGCTCGACTGGGTCGCGACCGAACCGGTGACGACGATCTCCGCCTTGTCCTGCGCCTGCGTATCCTCTTCCGCCACCGGATCGGGGCCGGGCGCCGCGATGGCGGGGCCGATCGGCAGGACAAGCAACGCGCTCGAGAGCAGCGCGCGGCGGAGAGACGAAGCCATAAATTACCCCCGTGGAACGTGCGACGCGGGCTCTCTAGGCAAGGGGCTATTGCGAGTCAAACGCATTAGCATCAACGAAATGCTATCGGCGTTATCCGTCTCAGCGTGTCCTGATCGAGACCGGACCGACTATTCCCGAGGGCGCGCCGGCACTGGCCTCGACGAGCAGCGCGATCGCACGGGGGCCGGGCCCGGCCGGCACTTCCGCAGTGAACGGGCCGGGCGCCGGATCGGTCTTGCGGCCGCGCAGCGTTCCGTCGATCCAGAGCTCGGCGCGTCCGGCGATCGAGGCGAAGGCGATCGTGCCGCCCTCCGCCGCGACGCGTTTCCACGGCATGACCCGGGTTCGATAAACGCGCCAGCTCGCGGCGGCTTCGGCCGGGGCAGGCGTGCCGCTGCGCACGAACGCCCAGCTATTGTTGTCGCCATCGGCGGGAGCGAGGCCGGGGTCGGGTCGCTCCGCGAGCGACGGCGAGCGACGCCAGTCGCGCACCGCCAGCACCGGGGGCGTTGCCGCGACCTGCGCACGCGGCGCGATATCGGCGCGGGTGAGGGTCAGGCTCGCCGCGCGAAGCCCCGGTGCCGTCGCGCGAACCGCGATGCGGCCGCGCCCCGGTCCGGCGCGAAGCAGGATCTGCGCGAGCCCGTTGAACAGCGAGCGGCGGTTGCCCTGCTCAGGCTCATGGCTGTTGGGATCGCCGTTGCCGACGCCGATGATCGTCGCGCCCTCGACCGTGAACCGGGTCATGAGGTTGGCGGTGGGAACATGGCGCCCCTTCGCGTCGACCGCGTCGATCGTGATCGGCTGGCAATCCTCGTCGTCGCCCGCCATCACGCCGCGCGCCGGGGTCAGCCGCAGCGCCACGGGCGCGCCGGTGGTCTCGTGCGCCGCGCGCGCGATGACCTTGCCGCCGCGCATGGCCACGGCCTCGATCCGGCCGGGCGCATAGGCCACGGTCCATTCATTGCCCATCACCCGATCGACCTTCTGCACGCCGAGGTCGCGGCCGTTGAGGCGCAGCGCCACGGTCTCGGCGTTCGAGCTGACGAAGACCTTGATCGGCTGCCCCTCGCGGCCTGGCCAGGTCCAGTGCGGGGCGATTCCGACGACGGGCGCGTCGTCGATCCAATGGGCGCGATGGATGTCGAACGCGGTCTTGGGAAAGCCGCACAGGTCGAGAATGCCGAAGAAGCTCGAGATGGTCGGCCAGGCGTGCGGGGTCGGCTCGCCATGATAGTCGAACCCCGTCCACACGAAGCCGCCCGCGACGAAGGGGCGTTCGACGATGTTCTTCCACGTGTCGCGATGCGTGCCGCCCCAGCTCGCCGCCTCGGTGTCGTAGGAGGTGATCACATGGCCCGCGCTGTCGGTGGCGAAGGCGCCGCGCGTCTCGAACGCGCTGGTATCCTCAGAGCTCGTCATCGGCTTGGTCGGGTTGAGCCGGTGGAACTTGTCGTAATCGGCCTGATAATAGTTGAAGCCCATCACATCGACGACCGAGGAGACGTTGACCGGGTCGTAGAACGCGCCGTTCATCGCCGCGGTGACCGGGCGGCTGTCGTCGAGCCGATGGACTGCGGCGGCCATGCGGCGGACCATCTCGACGCCGGCCTCGCTGCCCTGCATCGGCTCTTCGTTGAACACCGACCAGAGGATCACGCTCGGATGGTTGCGGTCGCGCCGCACGAGCCATTCGAGCTGCGCCATATAGTCGGGCGCCGGATTGAAGTTGCGGTTCTCGTCCATGATGAGGAACCCCATCCGGTCGCACCAATCGAGCAACTCGGCATTGGGGGCGTTGTGCGACATGCGGATCGCGTTGCAGCCCATCGCCTTCAAGCGTTCGAGCCGCCAGCCGAGCAGCGCATCGGGCACCGCGACGCCGACGCCGGCATGGTCCTGGTGAAGGCAGACGCCCTTGAGTTTGACCGGCGCCTCGTTGACGAAGAGGCCCTTGTCGGGATCGAAGCGGATCGTGCGGAAGCCGATCGCCACGCTGCGCTCATCCACGGCCGCGCCGTCGCGCAGTACACGGGTGCGCACCGTGTAGAGCGTCGGCGTCTCGACCGACCAGAGACGTGGATCGGCAATCTCCAGCCGCAGCGACGCCTCGGCCCTGTCGAGTACCGGCACGTCGACGGGCGCATTCGCCGTTGCGATCGCTCGTCCGTCCGGATCGATCAGCGCGGCTTCGACCGTCACCCGCGCCGGGGCGCGTTCGATATTGGCGAGCGCGACGGTGACGGGGACGTGCCAGCGGCCGTCGGCGCTGCGGCGCGGGTCGCAATGGACGCCGTCGCTGACGATCGCGACGCTCGCGCGGCGAACCAGCCAGACATGGCGATAGATGCCGGCGCCCTCGTACCACCAGCCCTCGCGGGCCTGCGCGTCGACGCGCACCGCGATGACATTGGTCTCGTCGCCGAAGCGGGCGAACGGCGTCATGTCGACATAAATGCTGTTATAGCCCGACCAATTGTGCGCGACGAGGCTGCCGTTGATCCAGACCGTCGCGTTGGTGGCGATGCCGTCGAAATGGAGCTCGATCGTCTTGCCGCGATCGGCGGGGTCGAGCCGCAGCGTGCGCCGGTACCAGCCGATTCCGCGCGGGCGATAGCCCTGTGACACATTGGCGGTCTCGACGAAGGGCTGCTCCGCCGCCCAGTCGTGCGGCAGACGCACGTCGCGCCAGTCGCTGTCGTCATAGACCGGTGCAGCGGCGCCACGGGCATTGCCTGCCTTCACGCTCAGATAGGTCGCATTGTGATCAGCCGGCTCGGGTACGAGGATATCGCCTTCGTGGAAGCGCCAGCCGAGCTCGAGCAAAGTGCGCGAGGGGTCCGGATCGGGTAGCCGCGGAGGCAATGTGCTTCGCGGAGCGGGCATCGGAAAGCCGTCGCCGGGTGTCGGCCGCTCGCGGCTCCGCGGGGGCGTAACGGCGCGGAGCGGATCGCCCGCAAGCAACGCGCCGACGCCGGCGCCTCCGAGCAGAAGGGTGCGTCGATGCATTGGTCAGAGCTCCGGTGGAGAGGTCAGATGTCGCTCAGCTCGGCGACGAAATCATAGGCGTCGCCGCGATAATAGGAGCGGGTGACCTCGGCGGGGCGGCCGTCGCGCAGGAACGCGCGGCGCTCGATCAGCAGCCCGGCATGACCGGGGTCGACGCCGAGCATCTTCGCATGCTCGCCGCCGAACGGCACCGCGCGCAGCCGCTGGAGCGCGCGCACCGGCCGGGTGCCGGCCTTTTCGAGCGCGGCATAGAGCGAGTCGCCGACCGCCTCGACCGAGGCGAGGCAATAGCCCGCGATGGTCGAGAATTCGAGCGCCATCGGCACCTCGTCGGCATAGCGGATGCGCGCGAAGCGCAGCACCGGCGCACCGGGCGACAGGCCGAGCGCCATCGCTTCCTCGGGCGTCACCTGGCCCGCCGCGCGCGAGATCCAGCTGCTGCTCGGCACTCGGCCGCGCGCCGCCATGTCCTCGGTGAAGGACGAGAGCTTGGAGAAGCTCTTCTCGACGCGGCCGACGACGAAGGTGCCGGCGCCGCGCCGGCGCGCGAGCAGGCCTTCCTCGACCAACCCGCTGATCGCCTTGCGCACCGTGATCCGCGACACGTCATATTCGACCGCCAGGTCGCGCTCGGGCGGGATCGCTTCACCCTGGTCGAGCACATGTTCGTTGATTGCATCGCGGATAAGCTGCTGGAGCTGGACATACAGCGGTGCCGAATTGTCCGCCCGCAGCCGTCCCACCTGATCCGAAAACGCCATCGATCCTCCTGACGGCGTATTCGCCGCATCGCCCGGGCGGACGGCTATCGCAAGGGGCCCGTCGAGGCAACTGCTTAGCGGACAGGTCTTGGATTGGTATGTCCGATTCATTTCCAGTCGATCCACGCGATTTACGAGCGGACTGTATTGAAAAAGTTTTCACTGATGAACCTATTGTGCGGGCGGTCTCATATTGGTTACATCACCGCGGGGTCCGAAGGGACGTAGAGCGAGGAGCGTGCATGGGCATCGTCAGGCTGGCAGGCCGAGTTTCCTGGAGTGCCCTTTTGCTGGCCTCGGCGGCGCAAGCGCAACGCGCCCCCGCGCTTCCCCTGACGCCGCTGCCCGCTTCGGTAGTCCTCGCCAGAGGCGGCTTCACCGTCGCGAACGGCGCGGAGATCATGGTACCTGCGAATGACCCGGCCGCAGCCGCCGCGGCGCGGCTGCTCGTCGCGCATGTGAAGATCGAGCGCGGTCTGACCCTAGCGCAAGGCGAGGGGCAGGGCGCGATCCGGCTCGAGCGTGACCCCGCGATCGCGGGCGCCGAGGCGTATCGGCTGACCGTCGATGCCAAGGGCATCCGGATCGCCGCCTCGGGCGACAATGGCCTGCTCTACGGTGCGATGACGCTGGCGCAACTGCTCAGCCCCGATCGCGCGTTCGGCAAGCCGGTCCGGGTGCCGGCGCTCCGCATCGACGACGCGCCGCGTTTCGGCTGGCGCGGATTGATGCTCGACGTCGCGCGTCATTTCCAGCCGATCGAATTCGTCCGCGGCGTGGTCGACCAGATGGCTTCCGTGAAGCTCAACACGCTCCATCTGCATCTCACCGACGATCAGGGTTGGCGCTTCGAGGTCAAGCGCTACCCGAAGCTCACCGAAATCGGCGGGTGGCGCCGGCCGCCCTCCACTGGTGGGCCCGCGTCGGCCGAGAAGGTCGGCGGCTTCTACACGCAGGAGCAGCTCAAGGAGCTGGTCGCCTATGCCGCCGAGCGCGGCGTGACGATCGTTCCGGAGATCAACCTTCCGGGCCATGCCCAGGCGCTGGTCGCCGCCTATCCCGAGTTCGGCGTGTTCGGCGATCGGCCCGAAGTGTCGCACGACTGGGGGGTCAATCCGTATCTGTTCGATCCCGGGCCCAAGGGCATCGCCTTCGTCAAGGAAGTGCTCGACGAAGTGATGGGGGTCTTCCCCGGCACCTACATCCATCTCGGCGGCGACGAAGCGGTCAAGGACCAGTGGCAGCGCTCGCCGCGGGTCCAGGCGCAGATCAAGGCGCTCGGGCTCAAGGACGAGAACCAGCTGCAGAGCTGGATGGTCGACGAGTTCGGCACGTATCTGGCGAGCAAGGGGCGTCGGCTGATCGGCTGGGACGAGATCCTCGAAGGCGGGTTGCCGCCCTCGGCCTCGGTGATGTCATGGCGCGGTGAAAAGGGCGCGGTCGATGCCGTCAACCAGAACCATGATGTGGTGCTGAGTCCGGCGCCGACGCTCTATCTGGACAGCCTGCAGAGCGATCGAGGCGACGAGCCGCCGGGCCGGATCGCGATCCAGACGCTCGCCGATGTCTACAAGTACGAGCCGATGCCCACCGGGATCGACGCCGCGAAGGCGAAGCACGTGCTCGGTGCACAGGGCAATGCGTGGAGCGAATATCTGGTCACGCCTTTCCAGGTGCAGCACATGCTGTTCCCGCGCGCCGCGGCGATCGCGGAAATCACCTGGTCGGCGAAGGAGAGGCGCGATTTCCCGGGCTTCCTCGGTCGGCTCGATCCGCAGATCCAGCGCTGGCGGCGCTCGGGGATGGAAGTCGCCGACAGTGCCTTCGCGGTGGGCTTCCAGCTCGAAGGCTCGCGCGGCGATGCGCTGCGGGCGAACCAGGTCAAGGTCGCGTTGGCGACCCAGGCGCCCTATGGCACGATCCGCTACACGCTGGACGGGAAGGAGCCGACGGCCAATTCGCCGGTGTATCGGGCGCCGTTCGTGCTCAAGCCGGGTGCCACAGTGCGCGCGGCGGCGTTCGACGCCAGGGGTTTCGCCATCGCCACACCGCGCAGCTTCGATACCGGCCGCGCCGCGCTGCTGACTCGGACCAGCTCGGAGATGATCGCCTGCCCGCGCGGCGCGCTGGGGTTGCGCGTGCCGCTGACCTCGGAAGCGACCGAGAACGCGCCGGTGTTCAACGTCAATCTGTTCGACACGTGCAGTGCCTATCCGGCCGCGCCGCTCGACGTGGCGAAGGGCTTCACGGTCGACGTCGCGCGGTTGCCGCGGCACTATGGGCTCGCGCACGAACACACGGCGCTGCGCCGGCACTTCAACGTCACCACTTATGGCGAGCTGGTCGTCTATGCGCGCTGCATTGTCGCGGCGAAGGAGAAGACCAAACCGATCGTCGTGGCCAGCTTCGCGCTGCCCGATCCGGACAGCGCGCCCACGCGCTTCCGCTTCAGCGGCGCGCTGCCGCAAATGACGGGCGACGAGGATCTGTGCTTCCAGTTCACCTCGCCGCTCTCGGACCCTTATTACGCGGTCGAGCGCGTCGAACTGAACGAGGGAGGCAAGTGAGGCATCGTATCGCGCTGTTGCCGCTGCTCCTCGCCGCACTGCCGGCTTGGGCGGCGCCCCGGGAGACCGTGACGCTCGACGGCGCGTGGGAAGTGCGGATCGATCCCGCCGATGCCGAAGCCGCCAGGGCGCATCCGCGTGAGGCGCGCTGGTTCCCGTCGCGCGTCCCCGGCAGCGTCCAGCAGGATCTGATCGCGGCGAAGCGCCTCCCCGATCCGTTCAAGGGGATCAACGAGGCGCCGATCCAATGGGTGGGGCTCACCAACTGGCAGTTCCGTCGGGTGATCGACGTGACTCCGGCGATGCTGGCGCGCGATCATCTCGAGCTGGTGTTCGATGGGCTCGACACTTTCGCGACGATCTCGGTCAACGGCAAGCCATTGCTCACCACCGCCAACGCGCACCGCCGCTGGCGCGTCGATGCCAGGAGTGCGCTCAAGGCGGGGCGAAACGAGCTGGTGATCACGATCGCCTCACCGATCAAAGCGCTCCAGCCGATGGTGCTGGCAGAGGCCCACCCGCTCCCCGGCGAATATGATTCCGCGTTCGGCGACGAGCCCAAGGGCAAGCAGACCTCGCCTTACATCCGGAAGCCCAAATACCAGTATAGCTGGGATTGGGGTCCGCGGCTGGTCAATGTCGGCGTGTGGCGACCGGTGCGGCTCGAAGCGTGGGACGATGCGCGGATCGACGCGTTGCGCGTCGAGCAGGAAGCGTTGAACCAGGCCGAGGCGCGGCTGGTCGCGCGCTATCGTATCGTTGCCGATGGTGATACCTCGCTGACCCTGCGCACGACGTTGACCGGACCCGAAGGCGCGCCGCAGACCGTCGAGCGCACGGTGCAGGTCGCGGCGGGGATCAACGAAGTGAGCGTGCCGATCAGCGTGGCGCGGCCACGGCGCTGGTGGCCGGTCGGTTATGGCGATCAGCCGCTGTACGGCGTTGCCGGGAGCCTGATCGTGCAGGGTGCGACGAGCGACGGAGCTACGCGGACGATCGGGCTGCGCACCGTCGAGCTGATCCGCAAGGACGGCAGCTTCGGTTTCAAGATCAACGGCGTGCCGATCTTCGCCAAGGGCGCCAATTTGATCCCGTTCGACAATTTTCCGACGCGCGTGAGCGAGGCGCAGATGCGCGGGATCGTGCAGGGCGCGCGCGACGCCAATATGAACATGCTGCGCGTCTGGGGCGGCGGCTATTATCTCGACGACGGTTTCTACGCGTTGGCCGACAGGCTCGGCATCATGGTGTGGCAGGACTTCATGTTCGGCGGCGCGATCACGCCGCCCGACGCCGCCTTTCGCGAGAATGTCCGCATCGAGGCCGAGGAGCAGGTCGAGCGGCTCCAGCCGCACCCGTCGGTGGTGGTCTGGGCGGGGAACAACGAAGTGCTGTCGGGCTGGGAGAACTGGTCCGATCGCAAGGCGTTCAAGAAGCGCGTCGGGGCCGATGAACAGGAGCGGATCGGCGTGGGCATGGCGGTGCTGTTCGATCGCGTGCTGCGTGATGCGGTGCTGACGCGGTCGCCGGGCATTCCCTATTGGCCGGGCTCGCCCTCGACCGATTATGAAGGGCCGACCGATACCGACAAGGATGGCGATCGCCATTTCTGGGACGTCTGGTCGGGTTCGAAGCCGGTCGAGCGCTATACCGACAGCTGCCCGCGCTTCATGTCCGAATATGGCTTCCAGGCGATGCCCGACATGTCGACGATCCGCGGCTTCGCCGGCCCGGGGGCGCTGGCGATCGACAGCCCGGTGCTCAAGGCGCATCAGAAGTTCCTCGCGGGCGAGGGCAATGCGCGGCTCCAGCTCTATCTCGATCAACGGCTCCGCCCGGCAAAGGACTTCGCCGATCTCGTCTATCTGACGCAGGTCAATCAGGCGCAGGCGATCGACATGGCGGCGCGCCACCATCGCGCCTGTCGCCCGGTGACGATGGGCTCGCTCTATTGGCAGATCAACGACACCTGGCCGGCGATCTCGTGGGCGAGCATCGACTATTACGGCCAGTGGAAGCTCCTCCACTATGCTGCCCGGCGTTTCTTCGCGCCGCAGGCGGTCGTCGCCGAGCATCGTGACGGAACCACGCGGATCGTGCTGGTATCGGATGCGACCGCGCCGATCGCGGGTGAATGGCGCGTCACCGCGTTCGACATGGCCGGCAACAAGCTGAGCGCAAGGGGGGGAGCGGTAACGCTCGATCCGCTCTCGGCGCGCGAGGTCGTGAGCTTGACCGATGGCGAGTTGTTTGCGGGCGCGGCGGCGAATGCCAGCTATGCGGTCGCCGAGCTGCTGGTCGAGGGGCGCAGCGTCTCGCGCCAGATCGTCGAGCGCGGCGTGCCCAAGGACATGGCCTATCCCGCGCCCGGGCTCTCGGCACGTTGGGAGGGCAAGCGCGTGACGGTCACCGCCACCGGGCTGGCGCGGGCGGTGATGCTCGACTTTGGCGACATCGTCGCGCAGCCGAGCGATGACGGGTTCGACTTGTTGCCGGGCGAGAGCGTCACCGTCGAGGTGGCATCGGATGCGTCTGCAGCGGCGCTCGCCCGGGCGCTGACGCTGCGCAGTCTGGGGCCGCAGCAATGATCCCGTTCCTCCTGCTCGCCGCCGCCGAGCCCGATCCCGATGCGGTCGCGAGGGCGATCGCGACGATGACGGTCGAGGAGAAGGCGGCGCAGCTCCAGAGTAGCGCGCCTGCCGACAGGGAGGCGGGACTTCCTGCCTATGACTGGTGGAACGAGGGGCTGCACGGACTGGCGCGGAACGGGCAGGCCACGGTGTTCCCGCAGGCGATCGCGCTGGCGGCGACATGGGATTTGGAGCTGCTCGGCAAAGTTGGCGAAGTTGTCGCGGACGAGGCTCGGGCGAAGTTCAATGTGAGGCCCGTCGGCGCCGACCGGCGGATCTATGAGGGGCTGACGATCTGGTCGCCCAACATCAACATCTTTCGCGACCCGCGCTGGGGGCGGGGGCAGGAGACGTACGGCGAGGACCCGTATCTCACGGGAAAGCTTGGCGTATCCTTCATCCGCGGATTGCAGGGTCCGGACCCGCAACATCCCAAAGTTATCGCCACGCCCAAGCACTTCGCCGTGCATAGCGGCCCCGAGGCGGGGCGCGACGGCTTCGATGTCGACCCCAGCCCGCAGGACCTCGAGGCGACCTATCTCCCGGCATTTCGTCTAGCGATTACAGAGGGTAAGGCACGTTCGTTGATGTGCGCCTATAACGCGATCCACGGCACCCCGGTATGCGCATTGCCGGCGCTGATGATCGACCGGCTCCGCAAGGATTGGGGCTTTACCGGCTTCACGGTCTCCGACTGCGACGCGGTCGCCAACATCCACCTGTTTCACCACTACAAGCTCGACGGCGCGGCGGCCGCGGCGGCGGCGATCCGCGGCGGCAACGACCTCAATTGCGGCTCGGCTTATGCCGCGCTGCCCCAAGCCGTGAAGCGCGGGCTGGTGACCGAAGCAGAGATCGACACCGCGCTGACCCGCGCGCTTTCGGCGCGGCAAGCGCTGGGGACGATCTTCGGCGCGACCAGCCCCTGGAATGCGATCCGCCCGGACCAGATCGGCGCGCCCGCGCACCGCGCGCGCGCGCTCGAGGCCGCGCGCAAGGCGATTGTACTGCTCAAGAACGACGCGGATCGCCTGCCGCTCAAGCCCGGTAGCCGGATCGCGGTGATCGGCGCCAATGCCGACGATCTCGGCGTACTCGAGGCCAATTATCACGGCACCGCAGTCGATCCGGTGACGCCGCTCGACGGCATTCGCCGCCAGTTCGGCGCCGACAAAGTGGCCTATGCGCAGGGCTCGGTACTCGCCGACGGCGCGCCGGTGGTGGTGCCCGAGACCGCGCTGACCGCCGACGGCAAGCCGGGCCTCAAGGCCGAATATTTCGCGGCACCGCGCGTCGGCGGGACCCCTGCGGCCGTGCGGCAGGATCGCCGGATCGATTTCAACTATACCCGCGTCGCGCCGCTGCCGGGGCTCGATCCGAAGGGGTTCGCGGTGCGCTGGAGCGGCGAATTCGTCTCGCCCGGGCCGGGGCGCACCACGCTGGCGATCGACATTCCCGCCTGCTGGAAGGACTGTACCGCGCACGACGCGGTGCGGCTCTGGATCGACGGCAAGCAGCTCCACAACGGCGCGCTCGGCAAGAGCCGGATCGAGTTCCCGATCGACAGCGACGGCCGCCGGCACAGCTTCCGGCTCGAGCTCGACCATGCCGGCGAGGACGAAGGCATCCGCCTGCTCTGGCTGCCGCCCGCCGAGCCCTTGCTCGCGCAGGCAGTGGCGGCCGCGAAAGAGGCCGATGTGGTGGTCGCAGTGCTCGGCCTGTCGCCCGATCTCGAAGGCGAGGCGCTGCAGGTGAGCGTGCCCGGCTTCGTCGGCGGCGACCGCACCGATATCGCGCTGCCGCTGGTGCAGCAGCGGCTGCTGACGGCGCTACGCGACACGGGCAAGCCGATCGTGCTGGTGCTGGCGAGCGGCAGCGCAGTCGCAGTCGATCCGGCACAGGCCGATGCGATCCTCGCGGCCTGGTATCCGGGCGAGGCCGGCGGCACCGCGCTCGCCGAGACGCTGGCAGGTCTCAACAACCCATCGGGCCGCCTGCCGGTGACCTTCTACAAATCGACTTCGGACCTGCCGGCGTTCATCGACTACGGCATGAAGGAGCGGACCTACCGCTATTTCACCGGCACGCCGCTCTGGGGCTTCGGCCATGGCCTGAGCTATACCAGCTTCGCCTATGCCGGCGCGCAGGCAAAGGGCGGCACGACCGGTGCGCCGGTGTCCGCGACCGTACGCGTGCGCAACGCCGGTGCCCGCGTCGGCGACGAGGTCGTCCAGGCCTATCTGGTGCCGCCGGCGGTCAAAGGCGGCGGCGGGATGACCGCGCCGGTGCTCCAGCGCCAGCTGGTCGGCTTCCGCCGCGTGACGCTCGCGCCCGGCAAGGCGGCGACGCTCTCGTTCACGTTCGACCCGCGCAGCATCAGCAGCGTTTCGCGCGACGGCACGCGGCGCGTGCTGCCCGGCACCTACCGGCTGTGGCTCGGCGGCGGCCAGCCGGGCGACGGCGCGGGCGCATGGACCGAATTCACGCTGGCCGGCGACCCCGTGGAGCTGCCCAAATGAGCCTGACCCGGCGGCAATTGCTCGCGTCGAGCGCGGTCGGCCTCACGCTCGCCGCCGTGCCAGCGGGCGCGCGGGGACGCGGGACTGCACGGCCCAATCTGTTCATCGGCACCGGCGGGACCGGGCATACCTATCCCGGCGCGACCTTGCCCTTCGGGATGGTGCAGCTGAGCCCCGATACCGGAGTCGAGCGCTGGGAGACCTGCTCGGGTTATCACCGCGGCGACACCACGATCCTGGGCTTCTCGCACACCCATCTCTCGGGAACGGGCATCGGCGACATGCTCGACGTGCTGGTCGCCCCCGGCACGGGCCCGGTGCGGCTCGAGCCCGGCACGGTCGAGCAGCCGGACTCCGGCTATCGCCAGCGCTTCGGCGGCGAGCATGCCGAGCCGGGCTATTACCGCGTCGCGCTGGAGAATGGCGTCGCGGCCGAGCTGACCGTGACCGAGCGCACCGGCTGGCACCGCTATCTTTTCCCCAAGGGGGCGGGGCATCTGCTCGTCGACCTGTCGCATCTCGTGCTCGACAAATCCGACGCGCCGCCGCTGATCGACGAGGCGCTGCTCGCGCTCGAGACCGACGGCACGCTCACCGGCACGCGGCGCACCTTCCGCTGGGCCAAGGGGCGGCGGATTTTCTTCGCGATGCAGCTCTCGCGCCGGCCCGATCGCGTGACCTTCTTCGGCGATGGCGATGCCGAGCAGCCCGCGGGCGCGACGCGCGTGGCGGGCAAGCGGCTCAAGGCGGTGCTCCACTATGATGATGCGGGCGCGGCGCCGCTGCTCGTGCGCTGCGGCATCTCCGGGGTCGACGCTGCGGGCGCGCGCGCCAACCTTGCCGCCGAGGCACGGCATTGGGATTTCGATCGCGTGCGCCGCGATGCCAGCGCGCGCTGGCGCCCATCGCTGGAAGCCGTGACGGTGGAAGGCGGAACGCCCGACCAGCGCACGATCCTGTCGAGCGCGCTCTATCATGCCCAGCTGGCGCCGACGCTCTTCTCCGACGTCGACGGCCGCTATGTGGGGATGGACGGGCAGGTGCATCGCGTGCCCGAAGGCGGCGCGGCGTTCAGCACCTGGTCGCTGTGGGACACCTATCGCGCACTCCACCCGCTGCTGACCCTGATCGCGCCGGAGCGGACCAAGCAACTGGTCGACGACATGATCCGCCAGACCGCGCAATCGCCCTATGGCCCGCTGGTCTGGCCGCTCCAGGGCAAGGAGACGGGTACGATGATCGGCTGGCACGGCGTGGTGCCGCTGGCCGAGGCGCAGGCCAAGGGGATCGAGGCGGACTATGCCGCGGCGTGGCCGGCGATCCGCCGCCGCAGCTTCGATTTCGCCGCGCCGGACAAGGACAACAGCCTGGGCCGCGATCTCTACGACCGGCTGGGCTATGTTCCCGCCGACAAGGTCTTCGAGAGCGTCAGCCGCACCCAGGAATATGCCTATGACGACTGGGCATCCGCGCGGCTCGCCCGGGCGATCGGCGAGACCGCCGATGCGGCGCGGCTGGGCAAGCGTGCGGAGAATTGGCGCAACGTCATCGACACGGATATCGGCTTCGCCCGCCCGCGCTTCGCCGACGGCAGCTGGTGGAAGGACTATGACCCGATCCAGCTGGGGCACATGCCCAAGCCGTGGTGGCGCGATTATACCGAGGCCAATGGCTGGCAGGCGACCTTCCTCAACCAGCACGATATCTACGGGCTGATCGCGCATATGGGCGGCGACGCGAAGTTCGAGGCGAAGCTCGACGCGCTGTTCAATGCGCCTTCGACCTTGCCTGCCAATGCTCCGCCCGACATTTCGGGGCTGGTCGGCCAATATGCGCATGGCAACGAGCCCGATCAGCACGCGCCCTATCTCTATGCCTATGCCGGCGCGCCGTGGAAGACGCAGGCGATGGTGCGGCGGCTGTGCAGCGAGATGTACAAGAACGATCCCGACGGGATCATCGGCAACGACGATTGCGGGCAGATGAGCGCGTGGTTCGTCTTTTCGGCGCTGGGCTTCTATCCGGTCGATCCGGTCGAGGCGGCCTATGTGTTCGGATCGCCCTTGTTCGAGCGTGCCGAGGTCTCGGTCGGGCGGGGGCGCAAGCTGGTGATCGAGGCGCCGGGCAACGGCCCCGATACGCCCTATGTCACCGCGGTGACGTGGAACGGGCGGCCATGGACGAAGAGCTGGATCGCGCATGCCGCGCTGATCAAGGGCGGCACGCTGCGCTTCACCATGGCGCGCTCGCCCAATCGCGCTTTCGGTCACGCGTTGGCCGACCGCCCGCCGTCCTTCGGCCGCACTCCCGCTTGAAGAGGTAAGGAATGACCGAGCTTTCCCGGCGTACCCTGATCGCCACCGGGCTCGCCGCGGGCGCGCTTCCCGCCGCGCCCGCGCTGGCGCGCACTGGCGCTCCGAAGCCTTTCGGCGCGGTGCCGAGCCCGCGGCAATGGCGCTGGCACGGACGCGAGCAATATGCCTTCGTCCATTTCTCGATCAACACCTTCACCGACAAGGAATGGGGCTATGGCGACGAGGATCCCAAGCTGTTCAACCCCAGCGACTTCGATGCCGGCCAGATCGTCGCCGCGGCCAAAGCGGGCGGGCTGCGCGGGCTGATCCTCACCGCCAAGCATCATGACGGCTTCTGCCTGTGGCCGACAAAGCTGACCGAGCATTGTATCCGCAACAGCCCGTACAAGGGCGGCAAGGGCGATATCGTACGCGAGTTGGCCGATGCCTGCCGCCGCGCGGGCCTGCCCTTCGGCCTCTATCTCTCGCCTTGGGACCGCAACCACGCCGAATATGGCCGGCCGGCCTATGTCGATTACTACCGCGCGCAGCTGACCGAATTGTGCACGCGCTACGGCAGGCTGTTCGAGGTGTGGTTCGACGGCGCCAATGGCGGCGACGGCTATTATGGCGGCGCGCGCGAGGCGCGGAAGATCGACGCGCCGCGCTACTATGACTGGCCCGCGATCGTCGCGCTGGTGCACAAGCTCCAGCCCGACGCGTGCACCTTCGATCCGCTCGGCGCCGATATCCGCTGGGTGGGCAATGAGGACGGCGTCGCCGGCGATCCCTGCTGGCCGACCATGCCGAACCATCCCTATGTCCAGAGCGAGGGCAATGCGGGGGTGCGCGGCGGCCCGCTCTGGTGGCCGGCGGAGACCGATGTCTCGATCCGGCCGGGCTGGTTCTACCATGCCGACGAGGATTCGAAGGTGAAGAGCCCCGAACGGCTGATCCGGCTCTACGACGAGTCGGTGGGCAGGGGGACCAACCTCAACCTCAATCTGCCGCCCGACCGGCGCGGGCGGATCCCCGATCAGGACGTCAAGATCCTGAAATCCTTCGGCGACGCGATCCGCGCGACCTTCGCGCGCGATTGGGCGAAAGGCGCGGTCGCGCAGGCCAGCCATAGCCGCGGGCCCGGCTTCGAGCCCGGACGCGTGCTCGACGGGAATCGCGAGAGCTATTGGTCCACGCCGGACGGGGTGACGACGCCGGCGCTGACGCTCGATCTCGAGCCGGGCACGCGCTTCGACGTGATCCGGCTGCGCGAATATCTGCCGCTGGGGGTGCGTGTGACGCGCTTCGCGGTCGATGCCGAGATCGATGGCGGATGGCGGACCCTGGCCGAAGGGCAGTGCATCTCTGCCCAGCGCGTGATCCGGCTGGCCGAGCCGATCGCGCCGCGGCGGGTGCGGCTGCGCATCGTCGAGGCGCCGGTGTGCCCCGCGATCAGCGAATTCGCGCTGTTCCGCGCGGTGGCGCCGGTGCCGGTCGCGGCGATCGTCTCGAGCGATCCTTCGGTGCTCGATACGACGCGCTGGCGGGTGGTGTCGGCGAGCGCGCCGGGGGCGGAGAAGCTGCTCGACAACGATGCGGCGACGGTGTGGGTGCTGCCCGCGCCGACGCCATCGGTGCCGGCCAGCGTCACGCTCGATCTCGGCAAGACCGAGCGACTCGCGGGATTCAGCCTGACGCCTTCGCGGCATGTCATGTCCAAGGCTTCGCCGCCGAAGCGCTATGTGGCCGAAACCAGTATGGATGGGACCAATTGGCAGGCGGCGGCGAGCGGCGAATTCAGCAACATCGCCTATGCGCTCTCGACCCAGCGCATCGGTTTCGCGGCGGCGCGCGAGACCCGCTATCTGCGGCTGCGCTTCGACGAGACCGCGCTCGCCGAGCCGCGGCTGGCGATCGCGGGGATCGGCGGGTTCGTGGCGCGGCCGTAAGGACGGGCAGGGCGGTTCCAACCAAATCCTCCCTCGCGAAGCGGGGGAGGGGGACCAGCGAAGCTGGTGGAGGGGGCATCTCCGCGAGCGGCGCCGCTTGTGGAGAGGCCCCCTCCGTCGCGCTGCGCGCGCCACCTCCCCCGCTGCGCGAGGGAGGATTTGGGATTTACTTCACCGACAAGCTGCCAAACCGAATGGTAACCGGAATCGCGGGCGGAGCGTTCGCTGCGGGCGATGAGTCGCGCCTGAGCAGGACCATTGGTCCTATCGAGGACGAGATTTTATAAAACCAATTTCGTTTTTGGTATTGAAATGATATTTCACCTGTGAGAATTCTGTGTTGCGGATCAGCGGCACCAACGCCGCGGGCGCAAAACGGACGACGCGCGATCAAGCGCGTCGACGGAGGGTTGGATGGAGACTTCACGACGGGGGGCGATTGGGCTCGGCCTGGGCGGGCTCGCTGCCGTCACGCCTGCGACTGCGGGCGCGGCGCGGGCGTCGCGCGCGCTGTTCGTCTCCACCTGGGATTTCGGCGCGGCGGCCAATGCCGCGGCCTATGCGCGCTGGAAGGCCAACGGCACGCTGCTCGACGCGCTCGAGGCCGGCGCGCGGGTCCCCGAGGCCGATCCTTCGAACCATTCGGTCGGCTATGGCGGCTATCCCGATCGCGACGGGCATGTGACGCTCGACGCGATCCTGATGGACGATGCCGGCAATGTCGGCGCGGTGGCGGCGCTCGAGGACATCATGCATCCGATCTCGGTCGCGCGCTGGGTGATGGAGAAGACCCCGCACACGCTGCTGGTGGGCGAGGGCGCGCGGCAATTCGCGCTCGCCCAGGGGTTCGAGCCGGTCAAGCTGCTGACGCCCGAGGCCGAGGCGGCGTGGCGCGACTGGCTCAAGACCGCGCAATACCAGCCGATCGCCAATAGCGAGAACCAGCGCGGCTCGGCGCTCGACCACGACACGATCGGCATGCTCGCCTGCGGCCCCGACGGGCGGCTGGCGGGGGCGTGCACGACCTCGGGCATGGCATTCAAGCTGCGCGGGCGGGTCGGCGATTCGCCGCAGGCGGGCTCGGGGCTGTTCGTCGAGAAGGGCGTCGGCGGGGCGACCGCGACCGGCGTGGGCGAGGAAGTGACGCGGATCGTCGGGACGGCGCGCGTGGTCGCGTCGATGCGCGCGGGGATGACGCCCGCCGCCGCCTGCCGCGAGGCGGTGCGCCACATCGCGCAGCTGCGCGGCGACGCGGTCAAGGACGCGCAGGTGGGATTCCTCGCGATCAACACAAGCGGCGAAGTGGGGGCTTACGCCCTCCAGCCGGGTTTCACCTTTGCGGTCACCGATCCGCAGGGACGCACGGAGGTTCGAGCAGCGGAGAGCCTGAAAGGGCCACGTCGGACGAAATGAGCATCAGGGACTCAAAAGGGAATATGGCGATGAAGAAGTTGAATGCGTTGTTGTTGGCGTCAACCTGCGTGGCTGGCGTGTTCGCGGTGCCTGCGATGGCGCAGGACCAGCCCGCTGCGCCCGAAGGCGAGCAGGTCGCGCCGGCCGATACCGGCGTCACCGATGAAGGCGCGGTGGTCGTCACCGGCTCGCGCATCAACCGCCCCAACGCGGCGGCGGCGGCGCCGATCCAGTCGGTGACCGCGGCGTCGATCCAGGCGCAGGCGGCGGTGAACATCGAGGAAGTGCTCAACCGCATCCCGCAGATCGCGCCGGACAGCCAGCAAAACTATCAGGATTCGGACGGCCGCCAGCGCATCAAGCTGCGCAACCTCGGCTTCGAGCGCACGCTGATCCTCGTCGACGGCAAGCGCCTCGGCACGATGAACGGCCTCGACGCCAACATGATCCCGACCGCGCTGATCTCGCGCGTCGACGTGCTGACCGGCGGCGCCTCGGCCGTGTACGGCTCGGACGCGGTCGCCGGCGTCGTCAACTTCATCATGAACAATGATTTCGAAGGCATCCAGGCCAACGCCAACTACAATTTCTACGCGCACCAGAACAAGCGGGGCCTCGTCTCGCAGGTCGCCAGCCAATATGGCTTCGCGCAGCCGAACCACAATTTCGTCACCGATGGCGGCCGCGTCGATCTGTCGCTGACCGCGGGCAAGAAGCTGTTCGACGACCGCTTCCACATCTCCGCCTATGTCAACTACCGCAAGGCGGACCTCGTCCCCTATGGCGCGCGCGAGACTTCGGGCTGCCAGCTGACCGAGGCGGTCAAGGACGGCCCGCTCACCTGCACGCTCTCGACCTATACCAGGAGCGGCTATGTCTCGCCGCAGAGCGGCCCCAACGCGGGCAATGCCTATGTCAACAACCCCAACGGGTCGCGCAGCTTCGTCCCCTATTCGAACGCAGTCGCCGAAAATCCCTATGACGGCTACTCGTTCCAGCGCGCCGACGAGCGCTGGAACGCGGGCGGCTTCACGTCGTTCGAGATCTCGGACGCCGTCGAACTCTATGCCAATGCGATGTGGTTCCGCGACAAGTCGGTGAACCTCTATCCGGCGCGCGTGCTGACCTCGGGCATCTATTCGGGCCCATATCAGGTGAGCTGCGCCAATCCGTTCCTGTCGGCCGCGCAGGCCTCGACGATCTGCGGCGCGCAGGCGGGCACCAACACCATGGTGCCGATCGAGCTGCGCTACCGCTTCAGCGGCGTACCCGATCAGGAAGACCGCTATCTGAACCAGGGCACCCGCATCACCGGCGGCATCCGCGGCGAATTCGCCAAGGGCTGGAGCTACGATGTCGGCGGCGTCTATGCCCGCAACAAGATGGACATCAGCTGGGCGACGCCGAGCTATGACCGGATCAACAACGCGCTCAACGTCGTCAACAATGGCGGCACGATCAGCTGCGTGAACGATGTGGCCAATGGCTGCCTGCCCTTCGATCCGTTCAGCGCGGGCTCGACGATCAACACCCCGGCGCTGTTCGACTATATGCTCGAAGGCACCTACGGCACCCAGACCACGGTCAACACGCTCTACAACGCGATCGCGACCGTGCAGGGCGACCTCGGCACCTATGGCATCAAGAGCCCCTGGGCCGATGACGGCGTCGCCATCGCGTTCGGCGCCGAATATCGCGAGGACCAGCTGAAGAGCTATGCCGACGCCAATTGGCGCGAGCAGAATGGCGGCAGCGACCAGTCGCTGGCCCAGCATGTCTGGGAAGGCAATGTCGAGCTGCAGGTGCCGATCGCGCAGGACAAGCCCTTCGCCGATCTGCTCCAGGTCAACGGCGCCTATCGCCTGTCGAAGTACAGCAGCAACCCCAACACCTTCTCGACGTGGAAGGCCGAGGCGATCTGGTCGCCGATCCCCGACATCACCTTCCGCGCCTCGATCAACCGCGCCCAGCGCGCGCCGACCGTCGTCGAGGCGTTCCAGGGGAGCAACATCAGCTACGGCCGGATCACCACGGCGTTCAACGACATCTGCGCCCCGACCATCACCGGGACGACGATCGATCCGAACACCGGCCAGCAGATCCCGACCTTTGGTGCCCCCGCGGCATCGCGCGAGACCTGCGCGGCCACCGGCCTCGCCGACAATCTCTACGGCAGCGCCACCTTGCTCTGCCCGACCGATATCGGCTGCACCTATCGCGCCGGCGGGTTCACCGTCGATCCCGAGACGGCCTATACCAAGACCATCGGCATCGTCCTCAAGCCGCGCTTCCTGCCGGGCCTGGTCCTGTCGGTCGACCGCTATCTGATCGATCTCAACGACTCGATCGGCTACAACGACTACAGCTACTTCTCGGAAGGCTGCCGCGTCACGGGCAGCGACTTCTTCTGCAGCATGTTCGTGCGCAACGCCAACGGGACGCTGTTCAGCAACCCGGACGGCAATCCGTCGACGGGCTTCATCCGCCAGGGCACGACCAACTACTATAAGAGCAAGTCGCATGGCTGGGACTTCCAGGCGCAATATGCGTTGCCGCTGGGCGGCGCGGGCCGGCTGGACTTCGACTTTGCGGGGTCGCTGACCACGCTGGCCGGGGGCCAGGACTCGCCGATCCTGCTCGAGAAGAATTGCGTCGGTTATTATGGCGGCGCGGGCTGCGGCCAGTTCATCCCGAAATGGTCGCACAATCTGCGCAGCACCTGGACCACGGCGGACCAGTTCTTCAGCGCCTCGCTCAACTGGCGCCACCTCGGGCCGCTCAACAACGTGTCGAATTCGGGCGAGGAGAGCCTTGGCTGGAAGCCGGCCGACGTTCGGACGACCTTCTACCGGATCGAGGCGGTCGATTATTTCGACCTCGCGCTGAACTTCCGCATCGAGAAGAACTTCTCGTTCCGGATCGCGGCGAACAACCTGCTCGACAAGACTCCGCCGGTGCTGCCGAACTCGTACAATATCGGCCTGTCGCGCGCGAACACGATCTCGGCCCGCTACGACTCGCTCGGCCGGCAGATCGCGGTCGGAACCACGATCAATTTCTAACCCTGTCTGCACCCCCTGCAGATCTCAACTCGGCCCGCCTCTTCGGAGGCGGGCCTTTCTTTTGGGGGTGGCGTCGCAAAGGTCGTGCGGTCGGGCGAGGAACTTCGCCGCCAATGCGAGGCCCAACCCTGCGCCGATGATATTGCCCGCCAGCGACGTGATGTGTCGCTCCGGCGGCGGCTAATGCTCGGGTTACGGACATAGATCCTTCCCGGCACGGGGAGGGGGACCGCCGACCGCAGGTCGGTGGTGGAGGGGGCTCTCCACAAGGGATTTCGCTCGCGGCACGCCCCCTCCACCAAGCCGCTGCGCGTCTCGGTCCCCCTCCCCGTGCCGGGGAGGATCTTATGACCGCTTTCCTCCCGATCTCGGTCATTCGCGCAACCAGGACCGGCCAAGTGGCCGAACGGCAAGAAATGGGTGGGAAGCGGACTTACATATATTGGCTCAGCACGCTTTCAGTTTCGTCTGACCCCAGTTTCCTGATGCTCGGAGCATTGGCGCCGATGACGTCGAAGCAATGCCATTCGGTATTCAAGAACCAATGAGTGAGCGGGCCGGGATACCCATCATTCGCGAAGGTTGAGGCAGCGACATAGGTCCGAAAATGCGAATGTGCCTTCGTTCCAAGTCCGTATCCTACGGGCGCTCCCTCCTCTGGCAGGGCGAAGCTTTCGTTTCTCACTGCGAAGGCCACGTAGCTGGCCCACGTCACCTTGAACACCGAACTGGTCTGGTCCGGGTTGACCGGATGTCCTGGGCCGAGTTCGGTGTCCACCATTTCGGTAGAGGTTTTCGCCTCGACGACCGTAACGGTCAGGTCGTTGTCGTCGGTCTCACCGTATTCCACGACCCATAGCGCGTGTTCAGTTGGAAGTTGGAGCATGGCCTCCCGGTGCCACTGATCGAGCGACGCCGCAATGTCAGCAATCGAGGCGTTTCCTGCCAGTCCGCTTTGGCAGCAGGTCCGGGAGTATGAACGTCCGAAATCGGGTGGATTCCTGCCAGTCAGCTAAGGACGAGGACAGGCTGACCCCAAGACGGTCTTCGAGCGCCTTGATCTGGTGGCTGATCGCCGCTTTTGTCACCCGCAATTCGTCCGCCGGCGTGGTGAACGACAGATGTCGGGTCGACGCCTCGAAAGCCCGTAGCGCGTTGAGCGGGATGGGAACGCGCGCGATCTGTCCCTAGATTTACTCATGTCTTGGCTCAATTTTGATGTTTTGTTCGGCACGGATTTTTGGCTCAATCCTCCTTGCGAACTCGTCCAGGAGGCTTGGAGAATGAAGGTCAGCCATAAGTTTCGTATGGGGTGCGGGGCAATTGCCACGATCATGGCAGTGGCCGTTGCGTCGCCAACTTTGGCGGCCGACCCGCCGGAATGGTCTGCTCCCGTCAAGCCCTTCCGGATCGCTGGCAATATCTACTATGTCGGGACAAAGGGTTTGGCTGCCTATCTTATCGTTTCCAAACAGGGTGCGATCTTATTGGATGGCACCCTTGCCAAGAACGCCGCTCTGATCGAGCGCAACATCGAAAGCCTGGGAATTCCGCTTCGCCGTGTCAGGCTGCTGATCAGCGACCATGCCCATGGTGATCACGTCGGGGCGCTGGCACAGATCAAGCGAGATACGGGCGCGCGCTTATTGGCGAGCGCCGAAGATCGCTGGGCGCTCGAACATGGCATAAGCCGCGGTGACACCAATTATGGTGTCCAGCGGTTTCCGCCAGTCAAGGTGGATGGGATCGTTGGGGAAGGACAGACGATCCGTCTAGGCAGGATAGTGCTGACGGCACATCTCACCCCCGGCCATACGCCGGGTTGCACGAGCTGGAGCACAACGATTCAGGACAAGGGCGCGCCGCGCCGCGTTCTGTTCCTGTGCAGCATCACCGTTGCTGGAAATACGCTTGTTGGAAACCGGGCCTATCCAAGGATTGTCAGGGACTATCGTGCGACGTTCGCGAAGCTCGCGGGGATGCGAACGGACATTCTCCTGACCAGCCATCCCGAGATGGCGGACGTCCTTGGAAGAGAGGCGCGCCGCGAGGCCGGCAAGGCGGACGCCTTCGTTGATCCCGCTGCTCTCCCCGCGTTGGTCGCCGACTTCAGGAAGGCCTTCGAGCATGCGCTGGCCAAGGCTCAGAAGGCCGCGAAATGACGCAGATCATCAGGTGCCGCGAGTCTCGTCACGCTATGACGGGTTTCAGGCCTCTGGCGAACGTCACGAACGGCCAATTTCGGGGCGTTAGCTGACGAACGGCCTCGGAGTGCAGGTGCGGCGCAGCGGGTTTCAGGCATGGCGCTCGAGCGACGCGTCGCGTGGTCGGGAGTGATTTGCAGTCGCTGGTCTCCTCGTGCTCCTGCGGAGGCGGGAGCCCATAGAAGGCGCAGTACCTAACTATCCCGGGCTCCTGCCTTCGCAGGAGCACGGGAGGTTGCGGCGGGATCGCCGGGGGGGCTTCTGTCCTCACCCTTCCGCCGACTGCGTCGGCTCCCTCCCTCTCCCGAAGGGAGAGGGAAAGTGAATGCGCGTGCCCGGTCAGGGGTGCCAGACATAGTCCGGCGCGGCGGTGATCTCCGGCACCGGCGCCGCGAGCTCCGAGCCGCGGCGGGGGTCGGTGGCGGCGGGCGGGTCGACGAAGCCGGAATAGGCGCCCTTGGTGAAGGTGCCGCCGCGGTGCTCGACATCGCCGATGAGCTGCGCAGTGCCGGATAGCACGATGTTCTGCTCGAGTTCGCCGATGCCGAGGAAGCTCGTCGCGACGCGGGCGTCGTCCTTCACGATGGTGTTGCCGCGGATCACCGAGAGCGCCGAGACGCGGGCGTTGTCGCGCAGTTCGCCGCCGGCGATCACGGCGTGATCCTCGACGCGGGCATGGCCGCGGACGCTGCCGGCGAGGACGCGGGCATGGGGGCCGACATATGCCGTTGCGTCGACGGTGGCGCCGGGGGCTATCCAGCCGCCGCCGTTCGGGTGGCGGCGGGCGCCGGGGACGGGCGGGGGCGCGTCGGGTCGGGAGCCCTCAGGCAGCGCGCCGGCGAGCTGGATCATCCAGGGATAGCGGTAGATCGAGTAATAAGGTTGTTCCCAGCGGATGTGGTGGAACTGCGCGGGCGTGGCGACCACGACCATGTACAAACCTTGATCGTCGGGGCGGAGCGCGAGGCTGGTCTCGCCGTCCGCGCCGCGCTGGAGGGCGGAATAGCGGCTCTTGCCCGCAGCATCGACCGCGACGAGGCCCCAGCGCCAGTCCGAGGCGGGGGCGGGGATCGTGGCCGGCTCGTCGGCGAGGCCGGGCAGGGTGGCGATAGCGGGCGCGCGCTGGACCACGCCGCGAAAAGTGGCGGTGACCTTGGTCGCGTTCGCATCGGGGCGGAGGGGGACGAGGTTGTAGCCCCAGCGTTGCGGCGCGCCGGCAGGCGTGACGGCGAAGCGGCGGGTGGCAAGGTCGAGCGGGTCGAGCGCGGTGGAGCGCAGCGGGTTGGCGTTGGACGCGGCGTAGCTGCCATATTCACGGCGATAGACCGCGCCCTGATCGGTGCCGTCGGGATTGGTATAGTCCCAATGCGCGTTGTGGAGCGCCCAGTCGCCGAAGGCGTCGTTGAGCTGGGCCAGCGTCCAGCCGCGGCTGCGCATCAGCACTTCGACCGGATCGGCCTGATCTGCGCCGGCGGCGCCGCGCTTCGGAGCCTCGCGCCAGATCGCGTTGACCGCGGCATAGCCGAAGCGGTTCTTCAGATATTCGAGGAACTGCCAGTTGCAGTAACGGACGCGGGTCGAGCCGTAATAGAGATGCGGATGGTTGACCGAGAGCACCGAGCAATGGGTGTTGCCGCGGAATTCGGGGAGCTGGACGGTCATCCAGTTGGCGTGGCTCTCCCACAGCCAGCCGCCATAGGGCGTGTCGCGGAACGCGCCGGTGCCGCCCTGGAGGGCGTGCGTCAGCTCGTGCGCGAGGCCGAAGCGGTCCTTGAGGCCGCCCGGGCCGATCCACATGCCGATATTGCCGGCGTCGTCGACCCCGCCGGTGAGGCCGTAATCGGCGGCGACGAAGATGTTGGCCTTGCGCTTGGCGGGGGTGGCGCAATCGGGCTCGGGGAAGTCGAGCGTGTCGAGGAAATAGGACCAGACGGCTTCGAGATGTTCGCCGGCCGCGCGCGCGGTCTCCGCAGGAACGAGATTGCCCTGCCAGTGGAAGGCGAAATGCGGCGTCTCGTAGCGCAGCGGGAGCTTCGCGTTGGGATCGGCGGGATCGGTGGCGACCGGCTTCCAGCTGCCGGCGATGCAGCGGGCATTCTCCCCGGCCGGGGCCGGGGCTGCGGATGCGCCGCCGCTCAAGACGAAGGCGAAGGCGAAGGTGGCGGCGAGGGCGGCGGCGCGCAGACGCATCGAGTCTAGCGCGGGCTGAGCTTGACGATCGTCGGGGCGGTGCCGAGCGGGATCGTGTAGGCGCCGCGCTCGAGCGTGCCGGTCGAGGGAGTCAGCGCGCGGGCGTTCGCGGTCGTGGTCTCGATGCGGAGCCGGGCGGCGGGCGTGGCCGGCGTCGCGGGATCGAGCGTCAGCGTGATCGCGCCGTTCATCGGGGTGTAGGTGACGTTGGCGATCTTGCCTGCGTCGAGCGTGATCCACGCGCCGGCGGGGGCGACGAACAGGCGCGCGCGGGCGCCGTCCTTCGGCTGGATCTGGACGCCGTCCTTGCCGCGGGTCAGGTCGCCGCCGAAGCCGAGCCAGCCGAAGGTCGGATCGTTGACCAGATAGGTCGCCGCGGCGAGGGCGTGGCCGTAGAAGCCCATGCCGTAATCGCCGGTATAGGGGTCCCAGTGCATCCGGTCGGGCCAGGCGTGGAAGGCAGCCGAGGAGAAGCCCTGCTGATCGATATTGGTGATGCCGCCCATCATCCCGCCATAGGCGACGCGCAGCAAGTGCAGGTCTGCGGGGTTCTGGCGATAGGCGTCGAACAGCGGGACGGCATTGAGCGTCGAGCCGTAATGGTGGATCTGGCGCTCGATCCGCGGATATTTGCCGCCGTAGAGGAAGTCCCAATAGCGGCGGGCATTGCCGTTATAGCCCCAGCTCGGGATCGTCGGATCATAGCCGAGGATCACTTCGCGGGTGACGTCGGCCTGGGGCTGGTACCCGAAATAGCGCATCCACGCATAGACTTCGGGCTGGCCGGTCGAATCCCACGGCATCTCCGAGCCGAAGGGGAATTTGAGCGTGCGCCAGTGATCGGCGCGCTGTTTCATCAGCCGCTCCATCTCGGTCGCCTCGGCGGTGAGGCCCTCGCGCTGGAGGTCCTTGAGGATGTCGAGGAAGACATCGCCCTCCATCAGGCCGAACTCGGCATAATAGGGCGCGTCGCGCATCATCGCGACGGTGGTCTGGTACGCGTGGTCGAGATACCAGCGCCAGTCGTGACGCGTGACCAGCCCGGGATGGTTGCGCGCGGTGCGATAGAGCACCCAATGGCCGATCGCGACGTGCGGGTAGTTATAGGCGCGGCCGAGATCGTTCGCGTCCTTCTCCTTCCACGAGGTCCACGACTTCCATTTGTCGGCGTCCTTGTAGAGATCGGGGAATTTGGCGGGGTCGTAGTAGAACAGGCTCTTCTTGACCGCACCGGCCTGCGGGCCGTCGGCGACCTGGAGATTGCCGACCACGGTCTCGGTGACGAGGCGCTCGATCTTCGCGATCTCGGCGGGATCGGGATTGTCGAGCTGCTTCATCGTCGCCGCGACCCACGCGCCGCCGCCGCCCTCGTCGCTCATCCCCGCGATCCAGACGCGCGGCTCGACATCGACGATCTTCTTCGCTTCGTTGTCGTATGTCAGGATCGCGGGCGAGCGGCCGAAGGGGTCGCCCTTGCCTTCATACCATTGCTGGTTGGTCGAGAAGCGGCCGAGATCGGCCATGGTCTGCTCGAGCGGCTGGGTGACGAAATAGCTGATCGTCTGCGCCTGGCCGTCGGCATAGGTGAGGGTGAGGCGCGCCTGGCCCCATTGCCGGCCGCGGATGTCGAGGCGGGTCCAGCCCTTGCGGTTGCCGGCGGGCGTCGCCTCGACCGCGCCGGCGGGGAAGCTCTCGATCTTGCGGATCGCGGCGGGCGCCTTGACGAACAGCGTCGCGCTCTGGTCGGTGGGGACGACATAGCCGGGGATGCCGACCGCGACCGGGCGCTTGTTGGCGATCAGCGTGGCCTCGATCGCGCGGATCGACGGCGCCTCGGTCATGCGGACGCCGACTTCGATCGACTGGCCGGGGGCGAGGGTGCGGGCGGTGGGGGCGTTCCACTGCGTGCCGGCCTGCTTCCACTCGCGGTCCGCATAGCCGAGGCTGTGGACGGTCCAGTCGTAGAACCCTTCCGAGGTCTGGCCGCGCTGGCTCTTGTCGGTGAAGATCGACTCGCCGGCCTCGCGCGGGTTCTTGAGCGGGGCCCAGGCTTCGAGCGGGCTGCCTTTCTCGGGAAGCACCAGCAGCGCCGGGCCGCGGCCGTTGAGGCGGGTGACCTGCAGATAGCCGGCATCGCGCCCGATATAGGGATCGACGAAGCTCGCCTCGGCATGCGCCTGATCGAGGTTGCGATCGGTGATGATGTTGTCGAACACCATCGGCATGCCGAGCGCGCCGATCTCGAGCGGGGTGCCGGAGGTGTTGGTGATGCGGAAGCGCAAGGCGAGCAGCCCGGCCTCGTCGATCCAGCGGCGCTCGACGGCGAAGGGCGCGTCGGCGCCCATGCTCGCCGTGATGTCAGCCGCGGCGATCACCTTGCCCGACGCCGGCAGGAGACGGATCGGCTTGCGGGCATGCGCCGAGGCGAAGTCGCGCCATGCCCCGCCGGGCGCGCGGACGCGCAGATTGAGGTCGCCGATATGGTTGTAGCCGTCGCCGGCACGCTCGGGCTCGCGCGCGGTGGGGACGAAGCTGAAGCCGGGCTCGGCGGCGGGGGAGAGGCGGGCGAGCGTCTGGGTGTCGCCGCGCAGCGCGACCTGGAAGGCGCCGACGCGGTGGGCGCTGGTCTGGATCGGCGCGTAAACGGACTTGGGCTGTTCCTGCGCCAGCAATGCGGGCGCGCAGACGGCGGTCGAGAGGCCGGTGAGCAAGAGCGCCGCGGGGGCGAGGGTGCGGGCATTGAGCATGGCGTCTCTCATCTGGTGGCCGGAAAAGGCTGCATATCGACGCCATCGGGGTAGCTCAACAAAATTATACTGTATAATGTATGACGCATTGCATTGCCCGAACCATCCGCTAGCGTTGTCAGGGGAGAGACGAAGCCTTGGCCGGATATAATAGCGATAGAAGGGGAGGCGCGTTGCTTCCGGGTGCCGGCGGACGGCGGCTGAAGGAATCGCTCGCGCAGCAATTCGCGGTGATGATCCTGTCCGGCGAATTGCCGGAAGGCCATGTCTTCCCGAGCGAGATCGAACATGCCGAGCAGATCGGCATCTCGCGCCCTGCACTACGCGAAGCCTTTCGAACGCTTGCCGCCAAGGGACTGGTCGAGAGCCGCCCGCGCGCGGGCACGCGCGTCGCGCCGCGGCGCCAGTGGAGCCTGCTCGACCCCGATCTGCTCGCGTGGCAGTTCGAAGCCGAGCCGAGCCTGAAATTCGTGATCGACCTGTTCGAGCTCCGCATGGTGGTGGAGCCGACCGCGGCGGCGTTCGCGGCCGAACGGCGAAGCGAGGTGCAGCTGGCGACGATGCGCGAGGCGCTCGACGCGATGGCGCGGCACGGGCTCGCCACCGAGGATGGGCGCATCGCCGACCAGCGTTTTCACATGACCATGCTCGAAGCCACGGGCAACGACGCGATGATCGCGCTGGCGAGCTCGATCCTCGCGGCGATCGCGTGGACGACGATCTACAAGCAGCGCAACCGCGCGCTGCCGCGCGATCCGATTCCCGAGCACCGCGCGCTGCTCGAGGCGATCGCCGCCGCCGATGTCGAAGCCTCACGCGCGGCGATGACCGAGCTGGTGCGGCTGGCGCTGGCGGATACCGAGGTTTCATTGCTGGACGGGTAGGGGTTCTCATAGATCCTCCCCCGCTGCGCGAGGGAGGATTTTGGACGCGATGGATTGACGCTCCCGATACCGCGCGATAATCGTATACGGTATTCAGGAGATCGAGATGCCGATGATGCGTGCCTCCCGCCGGGAACTGATGTTCGGTGCTGCCGTGCTGGCGATGGGGGCGCAGGCGGGCGTCGCGCGTGCTGCGGGAGCGGGGGCGTTCGCGCCGAAGGGCGTCAAGCCGCTGCCGCTCGCCTCGGTCCGTCTGCGGCCGTCGGACTATGCCACCGCAGTCGAGGTCAATCGCAAATATCTGCATCGGCTGAGCCCCGACCGGCTGCTCCATAATTTCCGCAAATATGCCGGGCTCGAGCCCAGGGCCGAAATCTATGGCGGGTGGGAGAGCGATACGATCGCGGGCCATTCGCTCGGCCATTATCTGACCGCGCTGACCTTGATGTGGCAACAGACCGGCGATGCCGAGATGCGTCGCCGCGCCGACTATATCGTCGACGAGCTCGCCGAGGCGCAGGCGAAGCGCGGCACCGGCTATGTCGGCGCGCTGGGGCGCAAGCGGAAGGACGGTACCGTCGTCGACGGCGAAGAGATCTTCGGCGAGGTGATGAAGGGCGAGATCAAGTCCGGCGGCTTCGATCTCAACGGCTCATGGTCGCCGCTCTACACCGTGCACAAGCTGTTCGCGGGGCTGCTCGACGTCCATGGCGCGTGGGGCAACAAGAAGGCGCTGACGGTCGTCGAGGGGCTGGGCGGCTATTTCGAGCGCGTGTTCGCGGCGCTGACGCCGGCGCAGATCCAGGAAGTGCTGGGCTGCGAATATGGCGGGCTCAACGAGAGCTATGCCGAGATGCACCAGCGCACCGGCAATCCGCGCTGGCTGAAGATGGCCGAGACGCTCTACGACAACCGCGTGCTCGATCCGCTGAGCAACCGCGAGGACAAACTCGCCAACTTCCACGCCAACACCCAGGTGCCCAAGCTGATCGGGCTGGCGCGGCTCTACGACATCACCGGCAACGAGAAGCGCCGGACCGCGGCGACCTTCTTCTGGGAGCGGGTGACGCAGCATCACAGCTACGTCATCGGCGGCAATGCCGACCGCGAATATTTCTTCACGCCCGACACGGTCGCCGATCACATCACCGAGCAGACCTGCGAGCATTGCAACACCTACAACATGCTCAAGCTGACCCGGCACCTTTATGGCTGGCAGCCCGACGGGGCGCTGTTCGACTTTTACGAGCGTGCGCATCTCAATCACGTGATGTCGGCGCAGGACCCGGCGACGGGCGGCTTCACCTATATGACGCCGCTGATGACGGGGAGCGAACGCGGCTATTCCACGGTGGACGACGACGCCTTCTGGTGCTGCGTCGGCAGCGGCATGGAAGTCCATGCCAAGCATGGCGAGTCGATCTTCTGGGAAGACGATGCCGGCGGGCTGATCGTCAATCTCTACATCCCCGCCGACGCCAGCTGGGCGAAGCGCAATGCGGCGCTGACGCTCGAGACCAACTATCCGTTCGCGCCGGAATCGACGCTGACCTTCGCCAAGGTCAAGGCAGGCCGCTTCCCGGTCGCGCTGCGCGTGCCGGGCTGGGCGGCGGGCAAGGCCGTGGTGACCGTCAACGGCCAGCCCGCGACGCCGGTGTTCGAGCGCGGCTATGCCGTGGTCGACCGGCGCTGGAAGACGGGCGACAAAGTGTCGATCGCGCTGCCGCTCGATCTGCGGATCGAAAGCGCGGCGGGCGACGCGAACACGATCGCGGTGCTCAGCGGCCCGATGGTGCTCGCCGCCGATCTGGGGCCCAAGGAAGTCAAATGGGAGCAGGCCGATCCGGCGTTGGTCGGTGCCGATCTGCTCGCGGCATTCACGCCGAGCGACGCGGCGCGGGGCATTTATTCGACCCACGGCGTGGTGCGCCCCGCCGATCTGCAGTTCGTGCCCTTCTATCGCCAGTATAACCGTCGCAGCGCGACCTATTTCAAGCGCTTCTCGGAAAGCGCCTGGGCCGCCGAGGAGAAGGCGTTCCTCGCCGAGCAGGCGCGCTTGAAGGATATCGCCGCGCGTTCGGTCGACGTGATGTTCCTCGGCGAGATGCAGCCCGAGCGCGACCACAACCTTACCTCGGACATCTCCTATCCGGTCACCTATCGCGGCCGGCAGGGGCGCGACGCGCGCTCGGGCGGATTCATCGAATTCACCCTCAAGCCCAAGGACGGCCCGCTGATCCTGCAGGCGACCTATTGGGGCGGCGAGCGCAAGCGCGGCTTCGACATCCTCGTCGACAATGTGAAGGTGGCGACGCAGACGCTCGACAACGACAAGCCGGGCAAGTTCTTCGACGTCGAATATCCGCTTCCCGAGGCGCTGACCAAGGGCAAGAAGGAAGTGCGCGTGCGTATCGTGCCGCATGACCGCAGCACCGCGGGGCCGATTTTCGGCGTGCGGCTGTTCACCGCAAAGCCGGGCGCGAAGATTTGAGCGAGGCCGCGGCCGGCGTCGCGATGACGCTCGACGAGTTGCGCGCGCTCGCCCGCGCCAAGCTGCGGGCGGCGGGGCTCGCCGGCGACCATGCCGATGCGGTGGCCGAGACGATGGTTTCGGGCGAGCGCGACGGCTGCGCGAGCCATGGCATCTATCGCCTGCTCGTCGCCGATCGCAGCATCCGCGCGGGCGTGGTGGTGCCCGATGCGGTGCCGGTGGTCTCGGAGCCCAGGGCAGGGCTGGTGCAGGTCGATGGCGGCGGCGGTTTCGCGCAGCTCGCCTTCGAACGCGGCGCGCCGTTGCTGGTCGCGAAGGCGCGCGCCAATGGGATCGCGGCGCTGGCGCTGAACAATGTCGTGCATTTCGCGGCTTTGTGGCCCGAGGTCGAGGCGCTGGCGGAGCAGGGGCTGGTGGCGCTGGCCTTCACGCCGAGCCACGCCTGGGTCGCGCCGGCGGGCGGGACCAAGCCCGTGTTCGGGACCAATCCGATCGCGTTCGGCTGGCCGCGGCCGGGGCGCGAACCCTTCGTGTTCGACTTCGCGACGAGTGCAGTGGCGCGCGGCGAGATCGAGCTGCATCGGCGCGAGGGCAGGGCGATACCCGAGGATTGGGGCTATGACGCCGAGGGGCGCGGCACGACCGACGCCGAGGCGGTGCTCGACGGGGCGATGCGGACCTTTGGCGGGCACAAGGGATCGGCGCTGGCGGCGATGGTCGAGCTGCTCGCCGGGCCGCTGATCGGCGACATGACCAGCGCGGAATCGATCGCTGCGGATGAAGGCCGCGGCGGATCGCCGATCGGCGGCGAGCTGATCCTCGCGATCGATCCGGCGGGCTTTCTGGGCGCGGCGGTGCAGGCGCATCTGACGCGCGCCGAGGCGATGTTCGCGGCGATCGAAGGGCAGGGGGCAAGGCTTCCCTCGCAACGGCGCTATGCCGCGCGGACGCGGAGCCTGACGCAGGGCGTGACCATCCCCGCGGCGCTATATGCGGACATCATGGCGATCGGAGTTTGAGCGTGGGGACATGGCGTAGAGCGGCGTGGATGCTGGCGAGCGTGGCGATGATGGCGACGGCGGCCGATGCGGGCACGCCGCGGGGCGCCGCCGATGCACAGCTCCGGAAACTCTACACCGAGGAATATGCGTGGCGGCAGCGCCAGCAGGCTCCCAACGAGGACAGCCCCAAGGACCAGAAGCTCGGGCTGCCCGATATCGGCCCCGCGGCGCAGGCGGAGCGGCTGGCGCGCTGGACCGCGACGCTCGCAGCGCTGGGCAAGATCGATCCGGCGCGGCTCTCGCCGGCCGAGCGCGTCAACTATGCGGTGTTCAAGGGGCAGATCGAGGCGCTGGTCGCCGAGCAGAAGTTCCGCGATTACGAGAAGCCGCTCAACGCGGATTCGAGCTTCTGGGGCGATCTCGCCGAGGGCGCGCGGGGCGATTTCGTGCGCGAGGAGGATTATCGCCGCTACCTCGCGACGCTGCGTGACGTGCCGCGCTATTTCGACCAGCAGATCGTCAACATGCGCGCGGGATTGAAGCGTGGGTTCACCCCGTCGCAGATCACGCTGCAGGGTCGCGACGCCGGGGTGGCCAAGGTCGCCGAGGCGAAGTCGCCGGCGGATTCGCCCTTCTTCGCGCCCTTCGCCAAATTCCCCGCGGGGATGCCGGCAGCGACGCAGGCGCGGCTGCGCGCCGAGGGCGAGGCGGCGATCCGCGAGGCAGTGGTGCCGGCGCATGCGAAGCTGCTGCGCTTCCTGCGCGAGGAATATATCCCCGGCGCGCGGACGGCGCTGGCGGCGTACGACCTTCCCGACGGGCGGGCCTATTACCGGTCCAAGGTCGCCGAATACACCACGCTCGACCAGACCCCCGAGCAGGTTCACGCGATCGGCCTCGCCGAGGTCGCCAAGATCCGTGCGCGGATGCATGAGGTGATGCAGCAGGTCGGGTTCACGGGCGACCTTGCGGCGTTCCTCAAGTTCCTGCGCACCGATCCGCAATTCTATGCGAAGACGCCGCAGGCGCTGCTCGACCGCGGGGCGTGGATCGCCAAGAGCTTCGACGGCAAGGCATCGAAATATTTCGGCCGGCTGCCGCGCAGCCGCTTCGCGATCATCCCCGTGCCCGACGATATCGCGCCCTTCTACACCGGCGGGCGCGGCGGGCCGGGCGTGTATCTGATCAACACGTACAATCTGCCGGCGCGGCCGCTCTATTCGCTGCCGGCGCTGACGCTGCACGAGAGCGCGCCGGGGCACGCGTTCCAGATGCCGCTCGCGGCCGAGAACAAGGATCTGCCGGCATTCCGGCGCGACACCTACCTCTCGGTCTATGGCGAGGGATGGGCGCTCTATTGCGAAGCGCTGGGCGAGGAGATGGGGATGTACACCACGCCCTATGAGGTCTTCGGCATGCTCTCGTACCAGATGTGGCGCGCGGCACGGCTGGTGGTCGATACCGGCATCCACGCGCAGGGCTGGAGCCGCGAACGGGCGCAGCAATTCCTCCACGACAACACCGCGCTGGCCGATCACGAGATCGAGACCGAGGTCGACCGCTACATCGCGTGGCCGGGGCAGGCGCTGAGCTATTATACCGGCGAGCTCGCGATCCTCGCGGCTCGGGCGCGGGCGGAGAAGGCGCTGGGCGCGAAGTTCAACCTGCGCGCCTTTCACGACGCGGTGCTCGCTTTGGGATCGGTGCCGATCCCCGAGATCGACCGGCGGGTCGATCAGCTGATCGCCGAGGGCGGCAAGGGCCCCTATCCGGACGAGGAGTGAGAGGATGCGAGGGGTTGGTTTCGCGGCGCTGCTGGCGCTGCCGGGCGTCGCCTGCGCGCAGGAAAGGCAAGTGATCGCCAAGGGCAATCCGATCCTCGCCGACGGGCGCTTCTACACCACCGATCCGGCGCCGTTGGTCGATGGCGACACGCTCTACATCCTGACCGGGCGCGACATGGCCGATCCCGAGGTCAACGACTTCATCATGCCCGAATGGCAGCTGCTGTCGACGAAGGATCCGGCGTCGCGGAAGTGGCGGCATATGCCCGGCTTCCTCCGGCCGGAGCATGTCTTCGCCTGGGCCGAGCCGGCGCGCGCCTATGCCGGGCAGATCGTCAAGGGGGCGGACGGGCGCTTCTATTTCTATGCGCCGGTGCTCGAGCGCGACAGCGACGCGAAGGACCGGTTCGCGATCGGCGTGGCGGTGGCGGACAGCGTGCGGGGGCCGTGGCGGGATGCGCATCCGTCGGGCCCGATCGTCTCGCAGAAGCTGCCGGTGGCGAACAATATCCAGAATATCGATCCCACCGTGCTGCTCGACGACGACGGGCGGGTGTATCTCTATTGGGGCACCTTCGGGCAGCTGCGCGGGATGGAGCTCGAACGCGACATGGTCACGCCCAAGGGACCGGAGATGCGGATCGAGGGGCTGACCGGCTTCTTCGAGGCGCCGTGGATCCTCAAGCGCAAGGGCGTCTATTATCTGCTCTATGCCGGCAACAATGCCGGGCCGGACAGCCCTTGCACGCCGGCGGTCTATCATGCCTGTCAGGCGTACGGCACCGCGACGTCGCCGCTGGGACCGTGGACGTATCGCGGCGTCGCGCTGCGGCCGGTCTCGTCGACCACGTCGCATGCCGGGATCGTCGCGTTCAAGGGCGCGTGGTACATGGCCTATCACACCGCCGATGCGGTGGGCGGCGGGCATTTCCGCCGCAGCGTCGCGATCGACCGGGTAGAGTGGGACGACAGCGTCTCGCCCGCGGCGATCCGGCCGGTGGTGCCCACGCGCGCGCCGCAGCCCGCGCCGGCGGCTACGCGCAACATCGCGGGATCGGCGCGGGCGGTGTCGTCGAACGTGGTGCCGGTGCAATATTGGATCGCCGCGCTCAACGACGGCAAGGTGCGCGCCAACCCCTTGCCGCCGGAGATGTGGGGTACCTGGACGGGGAATAATCCGGCGCGGCCATGGGTCGAATATCGCTGGGAGAAGCCCGTGACGATCGCCGGATCGCGGATCCGGTTCTTCGCCGATCAGCCGGCGGGGTCGGGGATCGGCGTGGCGCCGCCGGCCGCGTGGCACCTCGAATATTGGGATGGCGGGTGGAAGCGGGTGTCCGCGACCTACGGTACCGCGCCCGGGGCGTTTCAGGAGGTCCGGTTCGCGCCGCTGACGACGCGGTGCCTGCGCGCGGCGTTCGATGCGTCGCAGGGCGGCGGGACCGTCGCGGGCGTGGGCGTGCAGGAGTGGGAAGTGCTGGCGCCTGCACCGCAACGGCCCTTGCCTGCGCCCAAGGCGCCGCCCGCCCCCTGCGGGACCGACTAGCGAATCAGCAGACTTCGGCGGTGCTTTTCGGGATCGGCCCGGGCGGCACGCGGGCGGGGTGGTTGTAGAAGGGGTCGCCGCGCAGCCGGTGGCGGTCGCCATAGACCGCGCGGAGCACCGCGGCGAGCGCGGGATCGTGGCGGGTCAACTCGGCGTCGGAGAGGATGCGGACGCCGTCGACCACCGCGAGCCGGTTCGAGTTGAACCAGAATTGCGTGCCCTCGGCCCAATATTCCTGGATCGTGGTCGCGCCATATTCGCCGGTCCATAGCCCCTTGTCCTGCGCGGCGGCATAGGCCGCCTCGACCTGCGCGTAGAGCGCGGGGTCGACGGTCTGCACCGCGTCGAGGATCGCGTGCGAGAATTCGTGGATCAGGATCGTCTCGCCATAATAGCGCGTGCCGGGCATGCCGAGCAGGTTCTCGGTCGCGGCGCTGGTCAGCAGCCCGCCCATGCCGCGCGCGCGGCGACCCCAATATTCGCGGTCGGTGAACTTGCCGATGCGCTGGTCGTAGAGCTTGCGCTCGCAGACGGTCAGCCGCGGATCGTCGATCGCCGGCTTCTTCCAGTCGCGCTGCTCGGGGACGTCGAGCGTCTGCTCGTCGACGCCCATGACCATCACCCGCTGCCCCGCCGCAACCAGCGCACGCGCCAGATCGGGGCGATGCGCGAGCATCTCGACGACCAGCTGCCGGGCGATGCGCAGCGCCTTGTCGGGCACGGCGCCGGAAGCCGAGATCGGGATGCCGCGGGCGTCGAGCGATTTTACGTAGAACGGGTCGAGCTTGAGCGCGGGGGGCGGCGGGCCGACCCGGCCGGCGCACGATGCCAGCGTGGCGGCGCCGAGCAGGAGCGCGACGGTGCGCCTCATGCGAAGGGCCGATCGAGCGAATGCTGCGGCTCGGTGAACCACGCCGCGCCGGTTTCGGTAACGTACATATGGTCTTCGAGCCTTATGCCGTAGCGATCGGGGACGACGATCATCGGCTCGTTCGAGAAGCACATGCCCGGCGCCAGCACGGTGCGATCGCCGCGGACGAGATAGGCGGGCTCGTGGATCGCGAGGCCGATGCCGTGGCCGGTCCGGTGCGGCAGGCCGGGAAGGCGATAGTCGGGGCCGAGGCCGGCCTTTTCGAGCACCGCACGCGCGGCGTAATCGACGCTCTCGCAGGGTTCTCCGGGACGGCAGGCGGCGAAGGCCGCGGCCTGCGCTTCCTTTTCGAGATCCCATGTCGCGCGGATCTCGTCGCCGACATCGCCGAACGCATAGGTGCGGGTGATGTCCGAATGATAGCCGTCGATCGTGCAGCCGGTATCGATCAGCACGAGCTGTCCCTCTTCGAGCTGCTGATCGCCGGGCAGGCCGTGCGGATAGGCCGTCGCGGTGCCGAACTGGACCGCGCAGAAGGTGGAGCCCGCGGCACCGAGCGCGCGGTGCGCATCGTCGATGAAGCGCTTGACCGTGCTGGCGCGGATCCCCGGCGCGAGGATGCGCGCGGCGCGGCGATGGACCTCGAGCGTCATTTGCTTGGCCTGCCGCATCAAGGCGAGTTCGGTGGCCGATTTGACCATGCGCAGGCCATCGATCACCGGCGCGGCCGAGACCAGGCGGAACGATGCACGCAGCGGCTCGGACCAGTGGAACGGCAGGAGCGGATCGAGCGCGAGCACTGCGTTCGGGGCGAGCGCATCGGCGATCAGCGCGACCGGGCTCTCATCCTCTTCCCAGAGCCGCAGCTCGGCATCGATCGCCAGCTCGGCCTCGAGCGAGCCGCGCTCGAAGGCGGGGCAGATGATCCACGGCTTGCCGTTCACGGGCAGCAGCATCGCCACCAGCCGCTCGGTCGGCGACCAGGCCACGCCGGTGAAATAGCGCAGGCTCGGGCCGGCATTGACGAGCAATGCGTCGGCGCCGAGCGCGGCGAGCTTTTCGCGTGCGCGCGCCAGCCGCGCATCGCGCTCCTCCCGGCCGATCCGGGGAGCGGGCGAAGTCCATTGCTCCAGCGCGGCGAGTTCCGCCGGGATGGTCGAGCCGCCGATGGTCATGCAGGTCCTCCTTTGCCGCCGAATCGATCGAGGTCGAACGGCGTGAGATCGATAGGGGTCGGGGTTGCGTTCACGATCGCCGTGACGAGCTCGGCGGTGATCGGGGCGAGCGTCAGCCCCAGATGCTGGTGCCCGAAGGCGTAAAGTAAATTGGTCGCGCGGCGCGAGCGACCGATCGCGGGGAGATAGTCGGGCAGGGTAGGGCGGGCGCCCATCCAGCGCGTGAAGGGCGGGCGCATCGGCAGACCCAGCTCGGCGACATGGCGCTCGAGCCGTTCCCATTTGCGGGGATCGGGCGGAGCATCCGGGCTTGCCAGCTCGACGAAGCTCGCGGCCTGCACGCTATCGGCATAGCGCGTCACGATCATCGAGCGATCCTCGAACACGACCGGCGGCAAGTCGGCGGGCCATTCCTCCGCAGCGGCACGGATATGATAGCCGCGTTCGGCGAGGATCGGGGCGTGGTGTCCTGCGCGCTCCACCAGCTTCTTGCTGCGGACACCGGCGGCGACCAGCACGAAATCGGCGTCGTGCCCCGGCACCCGCGCATGGCCTTGGTCGATCGTCATCGTGCCGGTCTCACGCACGATCTTCCCTCCGCGCGCGCGAATGTCCTGCTCCATCGCGGCAGCGAGCAGATCGAGATCGGCGATCTGACCGGTGCCGGTGAACCGCAAGGCGCCGGCGATCGGAGCACTGGTCACCGTCTTCAGTCCGGCGATCTCCCCGGGTGCGGCATCGTGGATTCGGGCGGTGCCGATATCGGCGGTGCGCCATGCCGCCGCGCCCGCGGCAGCCTTGCGGGCATCCTCCCACATGACGAAATGCCCCGCGGTTCGTAGATAGTCCTTCGCCCAGGGCGTGCGTTGCCATGCGGGCAGCGCCTCGGCGAGAAGCGTCCGCAGCGCGGCGCTGCCGGCACGGAAGCGGCCGGGTTGCGCGGCGGCGACGAAGCGCAAGGCGAAGGGAAGCCAGGCGCCGATCGCATGCAATGGCAGATCGAGCGCGCCGCCTGCGGCGAAGCGGCGGCGCCACGCCGACCGCAGGCTAGCCAGCGAGGCGAGCGGCGCGACCTGTTCGGTAGCGATATGCCCGGCATTGCCCCATGACGCCGCGTCGCGCGCTGACGATGCCTCCAGCACGGTCACCTGATGCCCGGCGCGCAGCAGCGCGGATGCGCAACTCAGGCCTATCACGCCCCCACCCACGATCGTAATCCGGCTCACCGATTATCCTCTATTGCAACGCAAAATTCTATATCGTATACGTTATTCGACTTCAAGAACGGGGTACCAGATGACGATCGGTTGGAAGGGCGTATTTCCGGCGGTGACGACTCAGTTGAGGGAAGATCTCTCGATCGACCTGAGCGACACGCAGCGTGTAGTGGACGATCTCATCCGTGACGGCGTTACCGGCGTGATCGCGCTCGGCACCGTCGGCGAGAACAACTCGCTCGATTTCGGCGAAAAGGTCAGCGTGCTCTCCGCGATCGTCGAAGTGGTGAATGGCCGTGTCCCCGTGATCACCGGCGTCTCCGAATATGACACGCGCCGCGCGGTCCGCTACGCCCAGGCGGCGGAGAAGGCCGGCGCCGACGGCCTGATGCTGCTGCCCCCGATGGTCTATGTGCCCAAGCCGCACGAGATGGTAGCGCATTTCAAGGGTGTGGCGGACCAGACCGGGCTGCCGATCATGCTCTACAACAACCCGCCCGCCTATCGCTCGGTGATCGACAATGAAGTGCTCGAGGCGCTCAAGCCGGTGAAGAACATCGTCGCGGTCAAGGAATCGGCGCCCGACACGCGCCGCTTCACCGATTTCCGCAACGCCTTTGGCGATCGCTACGTGCTGTTCGCCGGGCTCGACGACGTCGCGCTGGAAGGCTTGTTCCTCGGCGCGCAGGGCTGGGTATCGGGCCTCACCAATGCCTTTCCGAAGGAGTCGGTCGAGCTCGTCGCGGCGTTCGAGCGCGGCGATTATGCCAAGGCGCTCGAAATCTACCGCTGGTTCATGCCGTTGCTCCATCTCGACGCCGAGCATGACCTCGTCCAGTCGATCAAGCTCGCCGAGCAGGTGATGGGCCGTGGCTCCGAGCGGGTGCTGCCGCCGCGCTATCCGCTGGAAGGCGCGCGCCGCGCCGAAGTGATCGCGATGGTCGAGAAGGCGGCGGCGACGCGGCCGACGCTGGCGGTCTCGCAGGCGGCCTGACGGGCACGATGCGACACACCTTCTTCTGCATCGATGGCCATACGGCCGGCAATCCGGTCCGGCTGGTGGCCGGCGGTGCGCCGCTGCTCAAGGGCGCATCGATGTCGGAGAGGCGGCAGGACTTTCTCGCGCGCTTCGACTGGATCCGGACCGGTCTGTGCTTCGAGCCGCGCGGGCACGACATGATGTCGGGCGGCTTTCTCTATCCGCCGACCCGCGCCGATGCCGATATCGGCATCCTGTTCATCGAGACGTCGGGCTGCCTGCCGATGTGCGGCCATGGCACGATCGGGATGGTGACTTTCGGGCTCGAACATGGGCTGATCCAGCCCGCCGAGCCCGGCAAGCTGCGGATCGAGGTGCCGGCGGGGGTGATCGACATCGCCTATGCGCGCGAAGGCGAGAAAGTCACTGCGGTACGCATCACCAATGTGGCGTCCTATGTCGCGGCGCGCGGTATCGAAGTGGATGTCGAAGGCATCGGCCCGCTTTCGATCGACGTCGCCTATGGCGGCAATTATTATGCGATCATTGAGCCGCAGGGCGCCTATACCGGGCTCGACGATCTGGGCGCGTCGCGGCTGATCGATCTCAGCGCGCGGATCCGCGAAGCAGTCCGCGCGAAGTTCGAGCCCGTCCATCCGCTCGATGCGACCATCCGCGGCGTCAGCCATGTCCTTTGGGCGGACAAACCGCGCGGGGAGGGCGCGGACGGACGCAACGCGGTCTTCTATGGCGACAAGGCGATCGATCGCAGCCCATGCGGCACGGGGACGTCGGCGCGGCTCGCGCATCTTGCCGCTTCGGGCAGACTGAAGGTGGGCGATCGCTTCGTTCACGAAAGCTATATCGGCAGCCGCTTCATCGGCCGCGTCGAGGCGGAGACGCGGCTCGGCGATCAGCCGGCGATCATTCCCTCGATCGAGGGTTCCGCTATTGCAACGGGCTTCAACACGATCTGGATTGATCGCGCTGATCCTTTCTGGGAAGGGTTTTTGGTCAAGTAATGGTTTGGCTTCCGCGCCGTTCGTTCGAACAGAGGCGCTTCCACAGCAAGGAGAGGCGATCATGAGCATCGTCGTACGCACGCTTGCCGATCGGGTCTTCGAGATCGTGCGCGAGCAGATCGTGACCGGACGATTGCCGGACAATTTGCCGATCCGCCAGGATGCCCTCGCCACCGAGCTGGGCGTCAGCAAGATCCCGCTGCGCGAGGCGCTGGCGCGGCTCGAGCAGGAAGGGTTGCTGACCAGCCACGCCAATCGCGGCTATTTCGTCCAGCCCATGTCGATGGGGCAGGTCGACGAGATCTATGTGCTCCGGCTCGCGATCGAGCCGCCGGCGGCGGTGTACGCGTCCGAGCGGGCGAGCGAGGCGGACCGCACCGCGGCGATCGATGCGTTCCACCGGCTCGACGGCGCGGCGGCGAGCAATCTCGCCGAAGTCGCCGTGCGCAATCGCGACTTCCACACCGCGCTGGTGCGCCCCGGCGGACGGCTGCTGACCACCCAGCTGGTCGAGCGGCTGTCGATCCTCTCCGAACGCTATGTCGTCGCGCATCTCCAGCCCGCCGGGCGCGAATCCCGGGCGCATACCGAGCATCAGGATCTGCTCGACGCGTGGCTGGCGCGGGACGGGGGCAAGCTGACGGCGCTGCTCACCCGGCACATCCAGGGCACGCTCGACGATCTACGCCAGCAATTCGGTTCGACGACCTAGTCAAAACATAAGGGGGGAAGCTGCATGTTCGGTCCGCGCAAGTCGCTCGATTCGGTTACGAAGCACGCGGAGGGCCATGCACTCGCCAAGACGCTGAGCTGGCCGCATCTGATCGCGCTGGGCGTCGGCGCGATCGTCGGCACCGGCATCTACACGCTGACCGGCGTCGGCGCCGAGCGCGCGGGGCCGGCGGTGATCCTCGCCTTCGCGATCGCCGGCGCGGTCTGCGCCTGCGCGGCGCTCGCCTATGCCGAGCTCGCGACGATGATCCCCGCCGCGGGCAGCGCCTATACGTTCAGCTATGCCGCGCTCGGCGAGAAGATCGCCTGGGTGGTGGGCTGGAGTCTCGTGCTCGAATATTCGCTCGCCTGCTCGACGGTCGCGGTGGGCTGGTCGGGCTATCTCGTCGGCTGGCTGCAGGCCGCGGGGGTGCATCTGCCCGCCGAACTGCTCGCCGGCCCGCATGCGGGGGGCATCATCAACCTCCCCGCGGTGATCGTCGCGCTCAGCGTGATGGGGATGCTCGTCGCCGGCACGCGCGAGAGCGCGACGCTCAACATCGTCCTCGTGATCATCAAGCTGGTCGCGCTGGGGGTGTTCGTGGCGTTCGCGCTTCCGGCGTTCGACGGCAGCAATCTCGAGCCCTTCATGCCCTATGGCTTCGGCTCGACCGAGGTCGGCGGCGAGAAGCGCGGGGTGATGGCCGCCGCGGCGATCGTCTTCTTCGCCTTTTACGGGTTCGACGCGGTCGCCACCTCGGCCGAGGAGGCCAAGCGTCCGGGCCGCGATCTTACCATCGGCATCGTCGGATCGATGCTGGTCTGCACGATCATCTACATGCTGGTGGCGGTCGCCGCGGTGGGCGCCTTGCCCTATCAGCAGCTCGCCAATTCGCCCGAGCCGCTGGCGCTGGTGCTCCGCACGCTGGGGCAGCCGGTGGCGGGGCATCTGATCGCGCTGGCGGCGGTGGTCGCGCTGCCTTCGGTGATCCTCGTGATGATGTACGGTCAGAGCCGGATCTTCTTCGTGATGGCGCGCGACGGGCTGCTGCCGCGCAGTCTTGCCAAGGTGAGCCCGCGTACCGGCGCGCCGACGCTGATCACGATGCTCACCGGCGTCTCGATCGCCGCGGTCGCCGGCTTCTTCCGGCTCGATGAGATCGCCGAGCTCGCCAATGCCGGGACGCTGCTCGCCTTCGTCGCGGTCGGCGCCTGCCTGATGGTGCTGCGCCGGCGCGCGCCCGAGGCGCCGCGGCTGTTCCGCTGCCCGGCGCCCTATCTCGTCGGGACGCTCGCGATTCTCGGCTGCCTCTATCTGCTGTTCAGCCTGCCGACCTCGACGATCCTGCGCTTCCTCGTCTGGAACGCGATCGGGCTGGCGGTCTATTTCGCCTATGGCTGGCGCCACAGCGAAGTGAAGGGGCAGGCACTGCCCGCCTGACGCGAGTTTGATTTTTCACTGCTGACCTGACTGAAGGAGTAGCCCCGTGCGACACCTGCTGACCGCGCTTGCCCTCGCCACATCGCTGACCCCGGCCGGGGCAGCGCTCGCCCAGACGCGCTTCGACGGCGTCTGGCTGTTCGATGACGCCGGCCCCAATCCGGGGGTGACCATGCTGCAGGTGGCGAGCGACGGCGGCCGCATCACCGGCGCGGTGACCACCCAGTGGTACGGGCCGGTGACGATGCAGAATGCGCGAGTCGAGGACGGCGTTCTCACCTTCGAGGTGCGCAACCTCAACGATCGCGCCAATCCCACCCGGACCTGGACCGTGCGGAACACGGCGAAGGGCGTGCGGCTCGCAGGGCAGCTGTGGGAGTCGAAGATCGATGCCGGCGGCCGGCGCGGCACGGCGCGCGACGCCGAGGCGCGGGCTTTCCGCTTCCAGACGCTCCCCGCCTGGGCACCGGTCGCGCAGGTGCCGCTGGCCCCCACGCCGCCGATGGGGTGGAGCAGCTGGAACAAGTTCGCCGACAAGATCGACGACAAGACGATCCGCGCGATGGCCGACGCCATGGTGGCCACCGGGCTGCGCGACGCGGGCTATGTCTATGTCAATATCGACGATGGCTGGCAGGGGACGCGCGGTCCCGACGGGCGGATCCGCTCCAATGCCAACTTCCCCGACATGAAGGCACTCGCCGATTACGTCCATTCGAAGGGGCTCAAGCTCGGTATCTACAGCTCACCCGGGCCGCGGACCTGCGCGGGGTTCGAGGGCAGCTACGGACATGTCCGGCAGGATGCGCAGACCTTCGCGGACTGGGGCATGGACTATCTCAAATATGATCTGTGCTCGGGCGAGTATTTCTACGCCGACGCGGACACGGTGAAGCGCAGCTATGCCGAGATGGGCGTGGCGCTGAAGGCGACCGGCCGGCCCTTCATCTACTCGCTCTGCGAATATGGCCGGTTCGACGTCGGCAGCTGGGGACGCGCGGTGGGCGGCCATCTCTGGCGCACCACGGGCGACATCACCGACGACTATGCGACGATGGCGCGGATCGGCTTCGACCGGAACGGCAAGCCCGAGCATACCGGCCCGAACGGCTTCAACGACCCCGACATGCTCGAGGTCGGCAATGGCGGCATGTCCGAGGCGGAGTACGCCACGCACATGACGCTCTGGGCAATGTCGGCCGCGCCGCTGCTGATGGGGCATGATCTGCGCCAGACGCCGCCCGCGATGCTTCGACTGCTCGAGAATCGCGACGTGATCGCGGTCGATCAGGACGCGAAGGGCGTGCAGGGCCGGGCAGTGCGCAAGGACGGCGCGCTGGAGGTCTGGTCCAAGCCGCTCGCCGACGGTTCGGTGGCGCTCGCGCTGTTCAATCGCGGCGATGCGAACGCGAAGATGGAAGCGCGGGCTGCAGACGCGGGCTTCGCGGCGATCACCACTGCGCGGGATCTCTGGCGCAGCCAACCGGTCGCGGCGGACACGCTGACGTTCGACGTGCCGTCGCACGGTTCGGTCATGCTGCGCGTCCAAGGCAGATAAGCGCATCGGGCGTCGGGGAACGGCGCCCGGTCGGCTGGCCCGGCACCCTTTCCCGACGCCGTGCTCAGCCCAAAGAAAAGGCGCTATTATACTTGCCGTACCCACTAAAAAGGTGTAGGTACGAATAATGACCAGCGCACTATCCGCTCCGCACTTTCACAACGAAGAAGCCGCCTATGCCTACGTCGAGGCGCGGATATGGCCGGAAGGTCCTGTTTGCCCCCACTGTGGCGGCGTGGAGCGCATCGGCAAGATGCAGGGCAAAAGCACCCGCATCGGCGCCTACAAGTGCTACCAGTGCCGCAAGCCTTTCACCGTGAAGGTTGGGACTATCTTCGAGAGCAGCCACGTTCCCATGAACGTCTGGCTTCAGGCGGTGTATCTGATCGCCGGGAGCAAGAAGGGTATTTCGAGCAACCAGCTTCATCGGATCTTGGGCGTCACCCTCAAGACCGCATGGTTCATGTCGCACCGCATCCGCGAGGCGATGCGCTCGGATGATGCCGGCATGTTCGGCGGGAACGGCGGCGTTGTCGAAGTTGATGAGACTTTCATCGGCCAGCTGAAGGGCGTCCCGAAGAAGCGTGCCTTCCACCACAAGATGAAGGTTCTGGCGCTGGTGGACCGCGACAGCGGCAAGGCTCGCACTATGGTCGTGGACAACGTGAACGCCGAGACCCTCATGCCGATCGTTCTGGAGAACGTCGCCCGTGAGGCGCGCATCATGACCGACGAACACAGCGGCTATCGCCACATCAAGCATCACTTCGCCGCCCACGGCACCACCAGCCACGGTCGCGGCGAGTACGTGAACCTTGAGGATCGTTCGATCCACAGCAACACCGTCGAGGGCTATTTCAGCATCTTCAAGCGGGGCATGAAGGGCGTCTATCAGTTCTGCGGCGAGAGCCACCTTCACCGCTATCTGGCCGAGTTCGAGTTTCGGTATAACAACCGCGTGGCGCATGGCGTTAACGACACCGAGCGCGCCGACCGCTTGCTCGGCGGGATCGTCGGCAAGCGCCTTACCTACAACCCAGCTACTGGGATCGCGTGATGCCAAAGAGAAAAAATTCCGAGACGCCCGAGCAGCAAGCGGAGCGGTTCAAGCAGGCCGTTCGCGAAATGGTGGATGCTGGCGAACTAAGCCCCACCGAGGCAGACGCTAACTTTGAGAAAGCCCTAAATCGAGTTGTCGAGAAGCGGGATCAATGGTTTGCGGAGGAATCGGATCGGGGAAGTCACCCGCCAGAACCTTCGTGACCGTGTCTCCAAAGACTTTCGTATCAAGGAAGTAGTTCGGGTATGCGCGCCGCAGGGCGTTTACGTTTTCGACTGATACCAGCACTATCTGCATAGCGGAGTCCTCCGGTAATCGGGCCTCCAAATGTGTGTAGTGCTGGTTTGCTGCTTCCGACTCTTTGGCTTTGTAACGCCAGACTGTGATTTTTCCCGGCGCGGGTTCATGTTCCAGAGTCAGGAGGAAGTACTTAGCATCCTTCGCGGACCCGACGAGGTTGATGCTGGTATTGTAGGCCATCAACATTTGGCTGACGTGCAGACTGCTCACCAGCGCCGTAATCTCGGCGATCAAATCGGCCTTGTTAGTTGGTGTTCCCGGAACCGGTTGGCACTGCTCAATCGCGGCGATGGCGGTTCCCATGAGCGCAAAGAACCTAAGCCAATCCTGATTTCCCTGATTAGATTTCAGCGCCTGTTTCGTAAAAATGCCTACAGCTTCCACAGCGGTTGCCCACGCATGCTGTAGCTGCGTTCGCACTTGTATCTCAATCTTAGTGCCGGTGTACGCCTTGGTGGCCTCGGTTCCTACGTATTCATAAACGAGGTGGTGGCAGCGATAGCCATCGGGCTTGGGATTCGAGATGTAATCCTTCTCGCTTTTGAAAATGTGATCGAACTTGCTGGCCTTGTAGTGCGCTACAAGCCGCCGAACGCTTCGCATGTTCTTAAAGACGGCCCGGCACCCAGCGATATCCTGCATCTGGCTCATGCGCATCGTCGGCTGTCGTGCGAGCTTTGCGTGGATCGATTCCAGGCGCTTAATTCGCTGCGCGACAATTACGCTTCGCTCCACCTTTCGGCCCTTTCGGCGCAGCGTGATCTGGAAGGTATTAAGCGGGTAGGCGTGCGAGGAGCGCCAGTTGTTGATTACGCCGAGGGCGTTGATGCCGGCGACGGTTTCGACAGGGAATACGAGCTTTCCGAGTTCTCGCCCTGCGGCGTCAACTTCCTTCCGGTCATACTGAGGTTCGGACCATGCCACGCGAGTCGCTCCTGAGAAGCGACGATACTATCATCCGGGGTGGGTACGGCAAATATAATAACGCCAAAGAAAAAGGGCGGGCCGCGACGCATGTCGCAACCCGCCCCAGGAGGGGAACAGCTAGACCGTCAGAAGCGGAACCGGGCGCTCGCCTGAACGGTGCGGCCCAAAGTGCGCACGCCGAGCGGCAGGAGTTCCTGCTGGCCGTGATAGCGATAGACGTCGCTGCCCAGCAGGTTGCCGCCCTCGAGCGACAGCGTCAGGAACTTGTAGGGCGTCACGTTGATCGCTGCGTCGAGACGATCGGTCGAAGCCTGATAGGGCGAATATTCGGGCGTCTCCGTCCAGATACCCATCCGATAGCTCGAGCGGTAGTTGTACGCGACGCGCGCGCTGAACGTCGGGGTATCGTAATAGAGCGCCGCATTGGCGGTCCATTTCGAGGTGTTGGGAGAGTCGAACGCCCCGGGGAAATCCTCCGGATAGGGATATTCGATCCGCGCCTTGCCGACATAGCTGGCGTTCACGCTGGCGCCGAAATTGCGCCAGGCGCCCGGCAGGAAGTCGAAGAAGGTCTGCGCCGCGAACTCGATGCCCGCGAAGGTGCCGTCGCCGGCGTTGCGCAGCTGCTCGACGAAGCCGATCCCGGTCAGGCCATAGGGCGCGAGGCTTTCTTCCTCGCGGCTGTAATAGAGAAAGCCGGTGGCCTTCTTGTAATAGCCTGCCAACGTGACGAGACCGCCGCGACCGAAATAATATTCGAGACTGGCGTTGAAGCTCTGCTCTTCCTGCGCCTTGAGATCGGGGTTGCCCGCGAACACGATCACCGGGTTGGCGCGCGTCTCGACGAATGCGAACGGCCGGGTGTCGTAGAAATTGGGCCGCTGCACATTGGTGCTGTAGGACAGACGCAGCTGGACCTTCGGCGTGAAGTGCAGGATCGCCGTGGCGGTCGGCAGCACGTCGACATAATTGCCCTTGCCGTACGAGCGCTGGATGATGTCCTGGAAGCCGTTGGCGGCATTGCCCGGCCGGTAATCAAAGCTTTCGATATGGCCCCAGGTGTTGCTGTAGCGCACGCCGACCAGGCCATCGACCGGGAAGCCGGCATCGAAAGCGTAGTTGATCTGCGCATAGCCCGAGAAGATGTTCTCGACCGAATCCCAGGTCTGGCCGAGATCGCCGAGCGGGACCTCGCTCGCGAAGCGGGCAGCGTTGCCGGGATCGTTGGTCTGGATGTAGGTCCGGATAGCGTCGATATTGTCGAGCAGCACCGAGCCGGGAACCCGATACCAGGATGCGCCGCCGCTGCCGATCGTGGCCGAGACCAGCGACGCCTGGTCGGCGCCGGGGAAGGTCGAGAGCGGCGCCATCTGGCCGCCGATACGCGGGAAACCGTCGCGATAGCCGTAATAGCGGCTGGTATCGCGCTTGTTGAAGCGCGTGCCGACCTGCAGCGAACGGAGCAGCGAGGCTTCGCTGAGCTTGAGCGTCAGATCGACCTGCCCGGCGAGCTCCTTGTTGTGCGACTTGCCGATGCGATCCTGAAAGCGATCCACACCGTAATTGGCGATGTTGCCGAGATCGGTGCCGCCGAAGTCGATCGACGGAACTCCGCGCGGATAATCGTCGGAGTCGAAGTCCACATTGACGACCGTCTGGTTGCGCAGTCGCAGAATCTGCTGGACGTTGTAGTCGTTGGCGTCCGACCAGTTGTACTGGACGCTCGCGTTGATCTGCGCGCGCTCGCCGCGCCAGTGCATTTCGAAGTTGCTGGTGTAGAGATCGTTGTCGAACGCGTTCAACATGCTCTCGAAGCCGGCAGGTACGCCGTTCGGGTTGGTCTCGGTCAACGAGCGGATCGTGCGGCCGTCCTCGCCGACGACGATATTGCTCAGCGTCGAGCCATATTCGCGGGCCTGGACGTACATGCGATCGATCGTGCGGCGCTCGCGCGAGCCGAGATATCCGCCCTCGAGCACGAAATCGAGCTCGTCGCTGGCGCGCCACTGGGCGACGACATTGATCGACGGACGCTCGGTATAGCCGCTCTCGGTGCCGTAATAGGCGCGATAGGGGATCACGACGTTGCGCAGGTTCGCCGGCAGCGAGGCTAGCGGCGAATTGGCGTCGCCCTGGCAGCATGGGATCGAGGGCGATTCGCTCTCGATATAGGTCTCGAGATAGTTGGTCCTGCTCCACGACGCGTTGACGAGGAAGCCGATCTCGCCGATCCCGGTCTCGAACCGGTCGCCGAGCAGAATGCTGGCATAGGGGCTGATCTTTTCGGAAATGTCGTCATAGACCCCGCGGACGCTGCCCGCGATCGTCAGGCCCTTTTTGAGGTCGAGCGGGCGGCGCAGTTCGATGTTCACCGTTCCGGCGATGCCGCCTTCGACCTGATCCGCGCTGCGCGTCTTGTAGACGTCGACCGACTTGAGCAGTTCGGCCGGGATGTCGGCGAGGCTGAGCGAGCGACCCTCGCCGAGATTGGTCTGGTTGCCGTTGATCGTCGTCTGGATCTCGCTGAGTCCGCGGATGGTGATGGACTGCCCCTGTCCGCGGGCGCGATCGATCTGGACGCCGGTCACGCGCGACAGCGCTTCAGGCACATTGTTGTCGGGAAGTTTGCCGACGTCCTCGGAGACCACCGAGTCGACGATCTGCTTGGCGTCGCGCTTTTTGCTCGCGGCGGATTCGATGCTGCCGCGGATGCCGACCACGACGACGTCGACGGGGCGATCCTGCGCGGAATCCACGTCTGTCGAGATACTGTCCGACTGGACATCGGTCTGCACCGCTTCCTGCGCCATTGCCTGGCTCGCGGTCAGGGCACCTGCCGAAACGGTGGCAAGCGCGGCCGTCTTGATGATCAACGCAACTCGATGATGGGCACGTCTCCGCATGTTCGTATCTCCCCTGACCCTGGTTTTACCTATACTATATAATGTATACCATATAAAGGCAGACAGACCTGTCAAGAGGATGAAACATTCCCCCGCAAACGGCGCGTGTGGCGGTTGCGGTCGCGAAATCAGTCGCGCGCGCAGGGCTGCTCTTCAGGCGACTGCGAGATTCCGGGCGTGCGTGCCGCGCTATCGGGCCTGGCGCGAATGCTATGGATGGGAACGGCGCCGATGGTGGGAATCGGGCAGGGGAGCGCGCTTTGGTCGCGCTCCACAAAAGCCAATCGCCCGGGCGTTACCCGGGCGAGGCTGGTTTGATCGCGCATCGCGCGCGTTCGGGCGACAGCCCCGGCCGGCAAGGCGTTCGCCAGCCGCCCGGCGGCGGCTGGCGAGCCGGTGTCAGAACTTGATCGAAACGCCGAAGAAGACGGTCCGGCCGAGCGGATCGTAGACGCCGGGATAGGTGTTGCCGTTGCCGAAGGACGACAAGATGCCTGCGGCGATCGCCGGGGGATCCTTGTCGAGCAGATTGTTGACGCCGGCGCGGAACTGGAACTGCTCGGTCACCGAGATCGCGCCCGTCAGATCGAAATAGCTGTACGACGGGATCTTCGCGTTCACGACGCTGGGCGTGCCGGAGAGGAACGGATTGCTCGACAGGCTCGAGAGATCGGTGGCCCCTAGATAGCGCCACGCCAGCGACAGCGTGGCATCGCCCGGAATCTGCCAGCTGGTGCGCAGCACGTGGCGCCAGGTCGGCGAGGGCTGGCCGCAGGTATAGCCGTACAGGCCTTTGCAGTCATAGGTGCCGAGGCCCGGCAGCGGCTCCGCGACCTGCTCGGCGAGCCAGGTGCCGACCAGGTTGAAGTCGAGCTTGCCGAGCGCCCCGATGTTCAGCCGGTAATCGGCCGTCACGTCGATGCCGGAGGTCTTGAGGAAGCCGGTATTGAGCGTCGTCGAGATGATGTAGCCGTCGGTGCCGAACAGTGCTCCCGAACGCGGATCGCGCCGGAACAGGCCGCAATAATAGGGATCGCTCGTCGCGACGCACTGGCTGATCGTCAGCGACGGATCGACGGTCGAGATGTAGTTCTTCACCTTGATGTTGTAATAGTCGACCGAGAGCGACAGGCCGCGGATCATCTTCGGGGTCACCACCATCCCGACCGTCCAGGTGTCGCCCTTCTCCGGCCTGACCGCCGGATTGCCGCCGCCCTGCGCCGAGCACACGTCCGACGGGCATTCGATGATATGGCCATATTGCGCGGCGCTCACCCCGGTCAGCGCGCAGATCGCCGCCGACGCCGCGGGCGCGGCGCCCGAGCAGGGATCCTGGGCCGCGACGTTGCCGATCGACTGCGCGCCGAACAGCTCGCCGATATTGGGCGCGCGGAACGCCCGGTTGTAGCTCGCGCGCAGCCGGACGTCGGGGATCGGCGCCCAGGTGACTTCGCCCTTGTAGGTGAAGGCATTGTACTTCGAGCGAAGCCCGGTCGAATCCTGCGTGTTCGTGTAGGCGGAGTAGCGCAGGCCGCCGTTCAGCGTCAGCGCATGGGCGAACGGCAGGTTCTGGAGGATGGGCACCTCGATTTCGCCGAAGCCCTCGATGACCGAGATCTTGCCGTCCGAATCCCTCGCGCCGCCCTGCTCGGCGATATCGTCTGCCGTATAGCGCAGCGTTTCCTTGCGGTGCTCGGCGCCGACCACGATCGCCACGCCGTTGTCGGCCCAGGGGCTGCGAATGCCGAAGGTGCCGAGATCGCCGTTGACGCTCAGGTTGAAGATCGTCTGGGTGTTGCGCGAAGCGGTGTTGCTGGGGGAGTAGAGATAGGCGGCCTGGTCGCCGGTGAGGCCGTTGGCCTGAAAGACGTTGATCGGCGTGCACGCGGGATCGGTGCCGTTGACGACCGAGCGGCAGGTGGGGACGCCGCCCACGCTGACGACGTCGAGCGCGCGCTGCGCCTTCACGTTGTCGACATTGTTCATATAGGTTTCGTCGAACCGCACCAGCGAATGGACGAAGCCGGCGTCATAGCTGAAGCCATGGCCGAGATCACCGCGCAGCCCCGCGGTATAACGGAAGTCCTCGTGGCGCAGATCGTCGCGGCGGGGAAGGGTGCCGTTGCCGCCGAGGCGGTAGCCGATCAGCGTGTCCTGCGTCGCGCTGGTGCCGGCGGCGGCGCCGCACAGAGCCGCCAGCTGGCTGGCGCTCATCAGCGGATGGTTGCACGGCAGGGTGAAGGGCGTGCCGAGGAAGAGCGCCGAAGGCGCCGCCTGCGAGAACGTGTGGTCCTTCATGTACATGAAGCTGCCATAGGCTTCGGCGGCGGAGCTGATCTCGAACTTGGCGAAGGCGCCGGCGGTGTAGCGTTCGTCCGAGCGCTGGAAATAGTTGGTCGGCGCGTAATTATAGGCGAAGCTGCTGTTGTACGGCACCCAGGTCTTGGTGCCGTCCTTCGCGTTGGTCAGGCCGATGCCCTGGTTGGGACCGCCGAGCGGCGTGAAGCTGCCATAGGGCGTATTGCTCGAGCCGCCGCAATTGAGCCGGGTCCCCGCGGGGTCCGCGGCCTGGAGCGCACAGGCTGAGACGTCGCGATTGGCCTGCAGCACCGGCTCGGCATGGCGATAGCCGCCATAGACCGTGACGTTGCCGCGGCCGCCGGCGAAGTTCTTGCCCAGCGCGATGTTGATGTCCTGCTTGCCGCCATCGATGACGCTGCGCCGCGGGACCTCATAGCCCTGCGCGGCGATGATGTTGCGGACACCGCTATTGTTGTTGCCGTGCTGCGCGAACCCCGCCTGCGCGTCGATCCGGATGCCGTCGAGACTGTCGCGCAGGATGAAGTTGACGACGCCCGACAGCGCGTCCGAACCATAGACCGCCGAGGCGCCGCCGGTCACGACGTCGATGCGCTCGATCAGCGCCGAGGGCACGAAATTGATGTCGATCGCCTGCGAGGGGAGCATGCGCTGGCCGTTGATCAGCGTCAGAACGCGGTTCGAGCCGAGATTGCGCAGGTTGATGTTCGCGGTGCCGTCCGACCCGTTCGACACATTGTCGTTCGCGTCCGCGGTGAACTGGGGCAGGCGATTGAGCACGCCCTCGACCGCGGTCGCGCCCTGGAACCGGATCTCCTCGCTGCCGACGACGGTGATGGGGCTGTTGCTCTGCAGATCGGGACGGCGGATGCGCGTTCCCGTCACGACGATGGCTTCGTCCTCGCCGGGGGTCTGCGCGGTCGTCTCGGCGGCGCCCGAATCCGCCACCTGCGCGACCGCGCCGGAGGACATGAAGGCACTCAGCATAACACCGAGCGCGAAGCAGGAACTGCTGGCGGCGAATTTTGTCATGCTCGTTTCCGATCTGTTGCTGGCCGATGCGAAACAGCACCACAGCGGATATTGTATGTCAAATATATTATACGATTATGGCGCAGTTGTGCGCGGCCCTGTCGCCGGGTTGGTCGTGGGGATCGGCGGTTAACCATCGGAAACTGGGCTATATTGTTCCGATCCATGCGGCGGGTGTGCCGCCCGGACTGTGGCGTCCGGGCCACAGGTTCGGAGCGGCGCATGCGCTTTACCGGATAAATTGTCTACCATATACGATTACATCGGTCGGGAGGCTTGTGCCCACCGTCACACCCGAATTCCCATTCGAGGGGAGCGGGAAAAAGGGGACGCGCTCATGTTTCGCCGCTCGCTGCTTTCCGTCGTCCTCGCGGCCTTGGCAGTGCCGGCAAATGCCGCCCCTGCGGAAGGGGAGCGGCCAGCCGCTTCCCGCGACGGCGCCGAATCTGCGCGCACCGCGGCGGAGCGCATCCAGCGTTCGATCGCCCTGCGCGAACAATGGCAGTGGCTGACCCGCGACATCGCCTTTCCGGCGGAATGGGACGAGGACGGGCGCCGCTTTCACTACCGCAAGACGGTCGCCGGCGGGTTCGCCTTTGTCGATGTCGACGCGAAGACGCGCGGGAAGCGCCCGGCCTTCGATGCGGCGGCGCTCGCGAAGGCGTTGGGCAAGTTGCTCGGCACGCCCGTCGATCCGCTGCGGCTTCCGTTCGAGCATTTCGCCTTTGTCGACAAGCGCAGCGCGATCGTCGCGATGATCGACTATGCGCCGGTCCGCTGCACGCTCGCGGTTCCGCGCTGCGAGAAGGAAGCGGACCGCACCCGTCCGCGCGGTTTCGGCGTGGTGCGCGATCTGAAGCTGCCCGCGCTGAACGATCCGCACCTTTCGCCCGACGGCAAGCTCGAGGCGCTGGTGCTCGACGACAATCTGGTCGTGCGGGCGGCGGATGGCGGCCGCGAGCTCTGGCGCAGCCAGGACGGAAGCGCGGGCGACTTCTACGATCCCGAGAGCATCGAATGGGCGCCCGACGGGCGCCACATCGCGCTATTTCGTGTACGCCCCGGTTATCGCAGGGTCGTGACGCGTGTGGTCGCGGCGCCGCCCGGGCAGGTGCAGCCCGGGATCGTCGAGCAACTCTATCCCAAGCCCGGCGACGCGATCGACCAGGAGCGCCCGGTGATCTTCGACACGCGTTCGGGCCGGCGAACCGAGATCGCCGATACGCTGTTTCCCAATCCGTGGCGGCTTTCCGATCTGCAATGGCGCAAGGACGGGCGGAGCCTGGCCTTCGGCTATATGCGGCGCGGCTTCGGCGCCGCGAAGGTGATCGCGGTGGACGCGGACAGCGGCGTCGCACATGCCGCGGTCAGCGAGGAGAGCAAGACCTTCGTCTTCGACGAGCGGCGCTTCGCGCACGATGTCGGCGGCGAAGGCCGCGAGTTGATCTGGGCCTCCGAACGCGACGGCTGGCGGCATCTCTATCTGATCGACGGTGCGACCGGCGCAGTGCGACAGCAGATCACCAAGGGCGCGTGGGTGGTGCGCGACATCGCGCATATCGACGATGCGAAGCGCCGCATCTGGTTCTCCGCCAGCGGCGTCACGCCCGGCGAGGACCCCTATCACAAGCATTGGTTTCGCGTGGATTTCGACGGAAGCAACCTCGTGCGGCTGACGCAGGGGGACGAGACCCATGAGGCGAGCTTCTCGCCCGATGCGCGCTTCTTCGTCGACATACGCTCGCGCACCGACCGCCCCGAGATCGCCGAACTGCGCGACGGCGAGACGGGCCGGGTGATCGAGGTGCTGGAGAAGGGCGATGCCACCGGGCTCGTTGCCGCGGGCTTCCACGCGCCCGAGACATTCGTCGCCAAGGGCCGCGACGGCACGACCGATATCTGGGGCCTCGTCGTGCGTCCGCGCGATTTCGACCCGACGAAACGCTATCCGGTGATCGAGAACATCTATGCCGGGCCCCACGACAGCTTCGTCCCCAAGGGGTATTGGCCGTTCGGCGGCTTTTCGGGCGGCGACAAGGCGATGGGCATGCAGCAGATCGCCGATCTGGGATTCATCGTGGTGATGATCGACGGCATGGGCACGGCCAACCGATCCAAGGCATTCCACGACGTGGCGTGGAAGAATCTCGACGATTCGGGCTTCCCCGATCGCATCCTGTGGATGCGGGCGCTGGCTGCGAAGGACCCGTCGCTCGATCTCGGCCGGGTCGGGATCTACGGCGGCTCGGCCGGCGGGCAGAGCACGCTCAACGCGCTGCTGTTCCACCCCGATTTCTACAAGGCCGGCGTCGCCTATGCGGGATGCTTCGACAACCGCATGGACAAGATCGACTGGAACGAACAATGGCTCGGCTGGCCCGTTGACCAGAGCTATCTCGACGCATCGGGGGTGGTTCACGCCGACAAGCTGCAAGGCAAGTTGCTGCTGGTGGTGGGCGAGCAGGATTCGAATGTCGATCCGGCTTCCACGATGCAGGTCGTCGATGCGTTGATCCGCGCGGACAAGGATTTCGAGTTGCTCGTCGTCCCCAATGGCGAACATAGCGCGGGCCGATCGAGCGGCCCGATCCCCTACGCCCAACGGCGGCAATATGATTTCTTCCTGCGCACGCTCGGCGGGGCGCGGGCAGGGGCGGGCGACTAGACCGCGGCAAGCGCCTCGCGCACGCGGGCGAGCGCGGCGTCGCGCGGGTGTCGCTCCTCGAGCAGCGCGAAGGTGCCGTTGAGCGCGAACACGCAGTGCCCGTGCACGGTCGCCAGCAGCGAGCGGGTCAGCGCCGGCGCCCGATCCACGCGCTCCGGAGGCAATACGCGCGCGATCTCCCGCTCGACGATCACGGTCAGCGTTCGGCGATCCTGGGCATAGCGATCGGGGAAGGGCGCCCCCTCCGGCAGGCGATGATCGTAGATCGCCATCCAGAGATTGCGGTTGGCCGCGGCGAAATCGAAATAGCTGTCGACCAGCACCGCGATGCGATCCTCGCCGGCCTGATCGAGCCGCCCGGCGATCCACGCCGCCCATTCGACGAAGGTGCGGGTGTTGATCGCCAGCATCAGATCGTCATGCGATTCGAACACATTGTATAGCGTTCCAACCGAATAGCCGACGCGCTTGGCGACCTCGCGCGCGGAAAAGCCGGCATAGCCGGTCTCGGCGAGCAGCGCGTGGCCAGCGGCGATGATGAGCGCCTCCAGCTCGGCGCGAGTGTGATCGGATCGCCGTCCCATGTTCCTCCGATATCAGTAAAATTGAACACTGTGTAATTTTTAATTGAACAGCGCTCAATTTATGCTATCAGCACGGCTCGAACTGGGGGAATCACGACGATGCTGGTGGCAGTTACCCTGATCGGACTGATCATCGTGTGTGCGAAGCTGTGGCACCGCGCCGAGGCGCTCGACGCGCGGCTGAGCGTCCTCGAGCTGCAGGGAATCGCGTTCCCGGAGGCCCGGCCGGAGCCGGAGATGCGGGCGTCGGCGCGCACCGTTTTTCGCGCGGTACCGGAGCGCGTATGGGAGCGGGAACCGCTAGTTGCGCCGGAGCCAGAGCCAGAGCCGGAGCCCGAGGCGGAGCCAATGGAAGCGGCGCAGGCCGCACCGATCGATTCCTCCACGCGCGCTGAATCCGAGGTCGAGCTCCAACCGGACGACCCCTTCTGGTCGACGCGCCAGGAGCCGCAGTCGCGCAGCTTCACCTTCGAGGATGTGTTCGGGCGCCATCTCCCGATCTGGGCGGGCGGGATCACGCTGGCGGTCGCCGGCTTCCTGATCGTCAAATATTCGATCGATGCCGGCCTGTTGTCGCCGCTGGTGCGGGTGATTTGCGGGCTGCTCTTCGGCGCCGGCCTCATCGCCGCGGCCGAAGCGGCATTGCGCAACGAGGAGAAGGTCGGCGACGCGCGGATCCGGCAGGCGCTGTCGGGCGCCGGGATCGCCACGCTCTACGCAGCGATCCTCGTCGCGGCCAATCTCTATCATCTGGTCGCGCCGATGACTGCATTCGCGGGCCTCGCCGCAGTGACGGGGCTGGCTGCGATCCTGTCGATGCGTTTCGGCGCGCCGAGTGCGGTGCTGGGCCTGGTGGGCGGCATCGCCGCCCCGGCGCTGGTCGGCACCGGCTCGCCCAACATGCCGTTGCTCGCGACCTATCTCGCACTAACCGTGGGCGGCTTGTGCGCGCTCGGACGGTCGCAGCGTTGGTGGTGGCTGGGTGCGCTCGCCGTCACCGGTGGATTCGGCTGGGGGCTGCTGCTCATCGCCGGCGGTCTGCACGACGTGGCCGCGACGCTCTCGGTAGGCGTGCTGACGCTGATCCTCGCCATCGGCTTTCCGCTGCTGCTGACCGGCGGGCAGGCGCGTACCTTCCAGCTGATCAGCGCGCTGGCGGGTTGCGCCCAGATCGCCGCGATCGTCGCGACCGGCGGCTTTGCCGGGCTCGACTGGGGGCTGTTCGCGCTGATCTCGATCGCGATCGTCGCGCTGTCACGCCGCGATGCGCTGTTCGCAGAGGCCCCGCTGGCAGGCCTCGCGACAGGCATTCTCCTGGCTGTCGCATGGCCTGGTCCGGCCGAGACCTCGCTGACGCTGGTCCTTGGCGGCGGCGCGGCGATCTACGGCGTGCCCGCGCTTTGGCGGCTGTGGCGCCGCGGGGGGTGTCTGGGGGACGCCGCGCAGATCGCTGCGATCGCGCTGGCCACGGTGCTGGTGCCGATCGCGCACTATTGGGATCAGACCGGACGCGTGACGTTCGTTCCGCTCGCATTCCTGGGCGCGGTCATCGCCGCCGCCGCCGCTGCGACCGGCTGGCGCAACGCTGCAAGGTCGTCCGACGCACGCTTCGCCACCTTGGCCCTCACGGCGCTCGTGCTGAGCCTGCTCGCCGCCGGCCTCGCGCTGCCGGCCTGGGCGCTGGCGCCTGCCACGGCGGTTGCGGCGGTCGCGACGCTGCTGCTCGCCAGGGCCGCATCCGACGCGCGCATCGCCGGGGGCAGCTATGGCTTCGCGTTCGCTGCGTTGTCGTTCCTGTTCGGTGCCGGCGGTGCCGACGAAGTGCTGCGCGGGATCGGCCCTGTCGATACCGCGGGGACGCTGGCAGGGGGCATTCGCTGGCTGATCCCGGCACTCGCCGCGATCAGCTTCGCGCGCTGGGCGCCGAACCGCCACGTTCGCCGGTTGGGGGAAGGGGCGGCGGTGCTGCTCGGCTATGTCGCGCTGGCGCAGCTCGTGCCGCATCCGTGGCTGGGACTGGTGCCCGCGGCGATGCTGGCGGCGCTGGCGCTGACCGGTCAGCGTGCCGCGCTGGGCACTGCGGCGCTGCTTTCGGCGGGCTGGGCGCTGCCGCCGATCGCGACCTGGCTGACGGCCGCCGGTGGCGCACTTCTCGGCGAGCCCTTCTTCGTCACTGCGCTCCCGGACGTGCGCGACGTCGCGATCCGCATCGTCGCGCCGATGGCCGGACTGGCGTTGCTGCTCTGGCGCGGCGGACTGCCGGCTCGCGAACGCGAGAGCGGCCTGATCATCGCCACGCTGCTTGGTACCATCGCGCTGCATGTCGCGTGAAAGCACGTCTTCGCGATCGACGGCGAGGCGCTGTTCGTCAGCCGCGGCATGGCCGAACGCACGCTTTGGCAGATGCTGCTCATCGCGGCCGCGGGGCTCGCCTGGCGGGCCGGCGCGCGGCGTATCGCCGCGGGGTTGGGACTCGCCGGACTGCTGCACTTCGGCTGGTTCACCCTGCTGCTCCACAATCCGCTCTGGTCGCTCCAGGCGGCGGGGCCGTGGCTCGTGCCGGCCTATGCGACGGCGTTGCTGGCGATCTTCTGGTCCGCGCGGATCGTTCCCGATGCGCCGGCGGCCCGTGTCCGCGATTGGGCACGCATGGCGCTGATCCTCCTGCTGGCTGGCTCGCTGCTGCGTCAGGCATTCCATGGGACGCTGCTCGTTCAGGGACCGACGCTGCAGAGCGAGGATATCGGCCGGTCGCTGCTGGCGATCCTGCTCGCGATCGGCTTCCTGCAATGGGGCATCCGGCGAGGATTGCGCGACTGGCGGATCGCGTCGCTGCTGCTGATGCTGGGCGCGGTGGGCAAGGTGTTCCTGTTCGACGCCGCGGGGCTCGACGGGTTGCTCCGCATCGCATCGTTCGCGGCGCTGGGGTTCAGCCTGATCGGGATGGGGTGGCTGTACAGCCGCTATCTGCCCGATGCGGCGCCCGAAACGCCGTTGACCGATGAGTCACACTCGCTCGATACGCTCTCTGCAGACATTCGGGGGTAATCATGTCCGCGCCTGACTTCTCGTTGCTTGCCAAGCGCCGTTTCGGTCCGCTGTTCGTCGTCCAGTTCCTCGGCGCGTTCAACGACAACGCGCTCAAATATGCGATGTTGTTCCTCGTCAACTTCACGCTCTACGCCGCCGATCCCAATCATTCGGCGATGCTGGCGGCGATCGCGACGGGCGTGTTCTTCATCCCCTATTTCCTGTTCTCGGCGCTGGCGGGGCAGATCGCCGATGCGTGGGACAAGGCGAAGCTGGTCCGTGCGGTGAAGCTGGCCGAGGTGGCGTTCATGGCCGTCGGACTCGCCGGGCTGTGGCTCCAGTCGGTGCCGCTGCTGCTGCTCGCCCTGTTCTTCATGGGCTGCCATTCGACGATCTTCGGCCCGGTCAAATATTCGATCCTGCCGCAGCATCTCGGACCCGACGAGATCATGGGCGGGACCGGCATGATCGAGGCGGGGACCTTCCTCGCGATCCTCGGCGGGCAATTGCTGCCCAATTTCGTGCCGCCCTGGGAAGCCGGGCTGATCGCCACGGCGCTCGCGACGGTCGGACTGGTCGCGAGCCTGTTCGTTCCGGCGGCGCCGCCCGCCGCGCCGGGGCTCCGTGTCGATCCCAATCCGCTGCGCTCGACCTGGCAGGTGCTCCGCACCGCGCATGACGGGCGCGACGTCTGGCTGTGCATCCTCGGGATCAGCTGGTTCTTCGCGGTGGGCGCGGTGCTGCTCAACGATTTCGCGCCGCTCGTGTCGAACACGCTGGGGGCGGGCAAGCCGGTGGTGACGTTGTTCCTGCTCGTCTTCTCGATATCCATCGCGCTCGGCTCGCTGGCGGTGAACCGGCTGCTCAAGGGCCGGGTTTCGGCGCGCTACGTGCCGCTCTCGGCGCTGCTGATGGCGGGGAGCCTGATCGACTTGTGGCTGGCGACGCGCGGGTTCGTGATCACTGCGCCGGGTGCCGACATCGCCGCGTTCGTCCAGGCGCCCGGCAGCTGGCACATCTTGCTCGCGCTGACCGTGCTCGCCTTTTCGGGGGGCATGTTCATCGTGCCGCTCTACGCGCTGCTCCAGACCAACAGCCCGGTGGCCGAACGCTCGCGGATCATCGCCGCGAACAACATCGTCAATGCGATCGTCGCGGTGGCGGTGATGGCGATCGTCGCGGCCATGGCGGGGGCGGGGGTGTCGATCCCCGCGGTGATCGCGACCATGGGCTTCGCGACGCTGGTGGTGGCGCTGATCTCGTGCTGGCTGCTGCCCGAAACGGTGATCAAGCGGCTGATCCGCACGACGCTGCAATTCCTCTACCGCGTCGAGGTGCACGGCGCGGAGAACATGCCGCGGCCGGGCGACCGCGCGGTGGTGGTGGTCAACCATGTCTCGTGGCTCGACGGGCTGCTCCTCGCGGTGTTCCTGCCCGGCAAGCCGGTGTTCGCGGTGCACACCGCGGTCGCCAACAGCTTCTGGATCAAGCCGGCGCTCAAGCTGTTCCGCGCCTTCCCGGTCGATCCGACCAACCCGATGTCGACCAAGGCGATGGTCAAGGCCGTCAAGGCGGGCAATACCCTGGTGATCTTCCCCGAGGGGCGGATCACCGTGACCGGCGCGCTGATGAAGGTGTTCGACGGCCCCGGCATGGTCGCCGACAAGGCCGATGCGCCGATCGTGCCGGTGCGCATCGATGGCGCGCAATATTCCTCCTTCTCGAAGCTGCGCGGCAAGGTGCGGCTGCGGACCTTCCCGAAGATCACGCTGACCGTGCTGCCGCCGCGCCGCGTCGAGATCGAAGGCGCGATGCCCGCCCGCCAGCGTCGCGCGATCGCCGGGCGGCGGCTCTATGACGAGATGAGCGCGATGATCTTCGCGACCTCGGACATCGACCGCACCCTGTTCCAGGCGCTACTCGATGCCAAGGACGTCAATGGCGGCAACGCGAAGGTGGTCGAGGACGTCAAGCGCGAGCCGATGAGCTACAAGAAGCTCGTTACCGGCAGCATGGCGCTGGGCCGCGCGTTCGAGCCGTTCACCCGGCAGGGGGAGGCGGTGGGCGTGCTGCTCCCCAACGTGGCGGGCGTGGTCGCGACCTTCTTCGCGCTCCAGCGGATCGGCCGCGTTCCGGCGATGCTCAACTACACCGCCGGGCTCGCCAATCTGAAGGCGGCGTGCAGTGCGGCGGAAGTCCACACGATCATCACGGCGCGCGCGTTCGTGACGCAGGGCAAGCTCGAGCCGATCGTCGAGGGCCTTGAGGCGGAGGGACGCCGCATCCTCTATCTCGAGGACGTCGCCGCGCGGATCGGGACGATCGCCAGGCTGCGCGCGCTGTTCGCTGCGCGCTGGGCGGGGCGCCTGCACCGCCGCCGCGACATCGCATCTGACAGCCCCGCGGTGATCCTGTTCACCAGCGGCAGCGAGGGGCTGCCCAAGGGGGTGGTGCTCACCCACCGCAACCTGCTCGCCAATTGCCAGCAGCTCTCGGCGCGGATCGACTTCAATTCGTCCGATCTGGTGCTCAATGCGCTGCCGGTGTTCCACAGCTTCGGTCTGACCGGGGGGACTCTCCTGCCGATCCTGAGCGGCATCCGGACCTTGCTCTATCCGAACCCGCTCCATTACCGGATCGTGCCGGCGCTGGCTTATGACGCCAATGCGACGATCCTGTTCGGGACCGACACCTTCCTCGCCGGCTATGCGCGGATGGCGCACAGCTACGACTTCTATGCGCTCCGCTATGTCTTCGCCGGCGCCGAGCGCGTCCGTGACGAGACGCGGAAGGTGTGGGGCGAGAAGTTCGGCGTGCGCATCTTCGAAGGCTATGGTGCGACCGAGGCGGCGCCGGTGATCGCGGTCAACACCCCGATGCACTTCAAGGCGGGCAGCGTGGGCCGGTTGCTGCCCGGCGTCGAAGCGAAGATCGACCCGGTTCCCGGCATCGAGGAAGGCGGCAAGCTCTCGATCCGTGGGCCCAACATCATGGCGGGCTATATGAAGGCGGATGCGCCCGCGGTGCTGCAGCCACCCGAGAACGGCTGGCACGACACCGGCGACATCGTCACGCTGGACGAGCAAGGCTTCGTGACGATCCGCGGGCGCGCCAAGCGCTTCGCGAAGATCGGCGGCGAGATGGTCTCGCTGCCGGCGGTCGAGGGCTATGCGGCCAGCGTCTGGCCCGATGCCGATCACGCGGTCGTCACCCGCGCCGATCCGCGCAAGGGCGAACAGCTGGTGCTGTTCACGACGCGCAAGGCGGCGAAGGCGGCCGAGCTCCAGGCCTGGGGCAAGGCCAATGGCGTGGCCGAGCTCGCGATCCCGCGCGACATCCGCTCGGTCGCCGTGTTGCCCGTGCTCGGAACCGGAAAGCTCGACTATGTCGGCATGGCCGCGCTGGCGAGCGAAGTGCCGGTCACGAGGGTACCCGAAGTGCAGCCGGGCCTGTTCTGACCCGGCTGCCTGCGATCATGGGTGACCCGGGCGGGTGAAGCCGCGATCGTGCCGGCCTCGCTACCGCCGATGTCCGCGCACGCTGGCGGAGGCACTGAGAGGGAAGGCGTATCCGCGTTGCGGTTCTCGTCCGTCCAATTGTTCCGTCAGGCGACCAGTCGAAGTTGCCCGGCCGCGATCGCCGCCTGGGTACGATTGCGCACGTTGAGCTTGCGCATGACCGCAGTCATGTGAACCTTGACCGTCGCTTCGGCGATGCCGAGCTCATGCGCGATCTGCTTGTTCAACAGGCCGGAATGCACGCAGCGAAGGACTTCCATCTGTGTGGGCGTCAGCTGGGGCGGGCTCGAAGCTTTCGACGCGCGCTCCCGGTGGCCGAGATCGTCATGCAGATCCGCAACGGCATGCATCTTACCTCTCCCTTGTCGATCCTGTGCACGCTCCTTCCGTCTGGTGAAGGATGCTGCTGGATTCGTTAGCGCTAACGTAAGGGAATCAGTTAGACAGGTTCAAGCCTAATTATACTAAATACGTCCCAATCGGGCTTGATTGAGCGATTTTATCGGCCGCTGACGGCCTTTGGCGGTAAAATCTGTCTAACAGATTCGAATCGGCGTCTCAAAGCGATGATGACGAAGCGCGACGGGCGCCAGCGTCCAACGCTTCGGCAGGTGCGGCGATGTGGAATAGTGGAGGAGGCCGCGGCTCAGGCTGTGAGCCGCCGATCCTCCAGTCGCGCGAGGACGATGTCTCGCAACAGCTCCGGGGGATCCTCCGTCACCAATGCGAGGGCATCTTCTCCGGCAAGGGGCAGTTCGAGCGTCGCGAGCTGGCTGTCGAGAAGGCTGAGGGGCATGAAATGTCCCGCGCGCGCTGCCAGCCGTTCCCGCAGTCGTTCGCGACTATTTTCGAGGAAGACCAGCTGCACGGGGTCTCCGATCGCGGCCCGCAACCGATCGCGATAGCAGCGGCGCAGCGCCGAGCAGACGGTCACCGCCGCACCCTGCGCTGCGACCGCGTGTGCGGTTGCCGTTCCCAGTCGATCGAGCCAGGGCCAGCGATCCTCATCGTCCAGTGGCTGCCCGCCGCGCATCTTCTCGACTGCCTCACGCGAATGGAAGTCGTCCCCTTCGAGGAACGGGCAGCGCAGCGATTCGGCGAGGAGTTTCCCCAGTGTAGATTTGCCGCAGCCGCTGACGCCCATGACGATCACGGCGAAGGGCGGGGCAGAGTGGTCGACTGAAAGCAAAACGGGCGTCCTCGAGACAGGGTCGTGCCCGGCGGGCAAGCACCACGACGGCGCCCGGGAGTTTTGGATTGATGTCCGGGTGCTGAAAACTACGACCTTGGTCGCAGATGCCACGGCCCGGGCCCCGGGTTAGCCAGCACAATCGAGTGCCGACTGTGGAGGTCCGTATGATCATGCGCCGCGTTCTGGCCGGCTTGCTCGCCGCGACGGCGCTCGCCGCGCCTTGCCAGGTTCTCGCGCAATCCGTCTCGGTGTTTCCGACCGCGCCGGCGGAGCCGCGCGCGGTGACGGTCAAGGGCGTTGGCGACGGCAAAGCGGACGACAGCGAAGCCCTGCAAAGGGCCTTCGACGCGGCCCGGGACGAGACCCGACACGGACTGGTTTTCCTGCCATCCGGCAAATATCGAATCACGCGGACGCTGATCGTGCCGCCGGGCGTGCGCGTCTATGGCGTCGGCTCCACCCGCCCCGTCATCCTGCTCGGCGCCGATACGCCGGGGTTCCAGCAGGGCGTCTCGACGATGATCGTCTTCGGCGGCGACGATCAATATAATGTCGGCGCAGTGCCGGTCCCGGTGCCGACCGTCGTGCCGCGCGACAAGATCGTCCGCGACGCGAATTCCGGCACCTTCTATTCGTCGATGAGCAACGTCGACATCGAGATCGGGGCGGGCAATCCGGCCGCGGCGGGGGTGCGCTTCCGCATGGCCCAGCACGCGTTCCTGAGCCATATGGAGTTCCGCCTCGGCTCCGCCTTTGCCGGCGTCTATCAGGCCGGAAACGTCATCGAGAACGTCCATTTCAAGGGCGGGCGTTACGGCATCGTCACCGAGAAGACCTCGCCCGCCTGGCAGTTCACGCTGCTCGATTCGAGCTTCGACGGGCAAAGCGATGCGGCGATCCGCGAGCATGAAGTCGACCTCACCATGGTCAATGTCGTTATCCGCGACACGCCGGTCGGGATCGAGATCGACCGTGGCTATGGCGATTCGCTCTGGGGCAAGGACGTGCGCTTCGAGAAAGTCAGCCGGGCGGCGGTCGTCATCTCGAACGAGAAGAACGTCTTCACCCAGGTGGGATTCGAGAATGCCCTGGCGGTCGACAGCCCGGTATTCGCGCGCTTTCGCGATAGCGGGCGTACGATCGACGGCAAGGGCAAGGCGTACAAGGTTGCGTCGTTCAGCTACGGGCTGACGATCCCCGCACTCGGGCATGTCGGCGACTATGCGACCGAGGCGGACATTCGGGCGCTGCCGGCGATGCCGAAGCGGCGCAAACCGGCGATCCGCGATCTGCCGAAGATGGCGGATTGGGTGAATGTGCGCACGCTGGGCGTCACCGGAGACGGGCAGGCGGACGACACCGCGGCGATCCAGCGGGCGATCGATGCGCACCGCATCCTCTATTTCCCGGCAGGCTTCTACAAGGTGACCGACCGGCTGAAGCTGCGGCCCGATACGGTGCTGATCGGGCTGCATCCGGCGATCACCCAGCTCTATATCCCCGACAACAATCCGCGCCATGCCGGGGTCGGCGGCGTGCTGCCGATCGTCGAGAGCCCGCGCGGCGGCGACAATATCGTGTCGGGGCTGGGCCTGTTCACCGGGCGCGTGAACCCGCGCGCGGCGGCGCTGCTGTGGCGATCGGGCGAGCACAGCCTCGTCGAGGACGTCAAGATCATGGGCGGCGGCGGCACGCCGACCGCGGACGGCAAGCCGCTGGGAAGCCTGACGACGCGCGGCGGCGATCCGGTGGCCGACGGGCGGATGGACGCGCAATATCCGAGCATCTGGGTGACCGACGGCGGCGGCGGCACCTTCGCCGACGTGTGGAGCCCCAACACCTTCGCGTCGGCAGGCTTCACCGTCACCAACACCAGCACGCCCGGCCATGTCTACGAGATGTCGGTCGAGCACCATGCCCGCAACGAGTTCGTGCTCGACAATGTGGAGAACTGGGAGTTCCTCGCGCCTCAGACCGAGCAGGAAGTGGGCGACGGGCCCAACGCGATCGGACTGGAGATCCGCAACTCGCGCAATCTGCTCTTCGCCAATTATCACGGCTATCGCGTGACGCGCAGCTATGCGCCGGCGCGCAGCGCAGTGAAGCTGTTCAACTCGAGCGACATCCGCTTCCGCAATGTCCATGTGAATGGCGAGAGCGGCTATGCCAGCTGCGACGACGAGGGCTGCGGGACCTTCCTGCGTGCGAGTAAATATCCGTTCGACAATGCGATCGAGGACGTGTCGCGGGGGTTGGTGGTGCGCGAGCGCGAGTTCGCGAAGCTCGATATCGGCGCCGCCGACCGGAGCATCGCGGCCCCGGCACCGGGTATCGCGCAGGTCGAGAAGCTCGCAGATGGCTTCTGGTCGATCTCCGGCGCCGCGGTCGACGCGAAGGGCGCGCTCTATTTCATCGACCGGCGCTTCCAGCGCATCCATCGCTGGTCCGAGGCCAGGGGGCTGGAGATCGTCCGCGATCATGCGCTCGATCCGGTCAACCTCGCGATCGACGCATCGGGGCATTTGCTGGTGCTCTCGTCGCTGGGGCCGAAGGGAGCGGTCTATTCATTCGACCCCGCGGGACCGGCTGACGCGCTGACGCGGATCGAGCCCACGCCGGTGCGCGCGGGGGCACCGGGCAGGACGCTGCTGCCGGTCAATTGGTGGCAGAATGGCGAGTTTCGCGACCAGCTCGATCATCAGAGCTACCAGTTCACCACGCTCGCCGAGATGTTCGCGCGCGAAGTCGGCACGCCCAGGACGCAGGAATATGTCTCGCCCGATGGCAGCATCGCGCTTCCGGCGTTCCGCGTCTGGCAGCAGGGGCCGGCCGATCATATCGGCTGGCGCTGGTCGAACGGGCTCAATGCCAATGGGTTGGTGAGCGCGCGGCAGGGCGAGCGGCTGTTCGTCACCAACGGATCGGAGAATGTCACCTATAGCGGGGCGGTCGGCCTCGGAGGGACGCTGACCGACCTCAAGGTCTTCGCCAATCGCGGCGGCGAGAGCGTCGCCGTCGACGGGCAGGGCAGGGTCTATGTCGCGAACGGCGAGGTGTTCGTCTACGCTCCCGATGGCCGCGAAGCCGGGCGGATCGCCGTGCCCGAGCGGCCGCTGCAGATCCTTTTCGGCGGACCCGATCGGCGGACGCTGTTCATCCTGACGCACCACGCGCTCTACGCCGCGCGGCCCTGAGCGGCGCGCTACGACCTTTGTCGTACGTGCGGTCGCGCGGCCGTGGCGATACCGTCGAGACCAAGAAAAATACGGACATCGGAGAGGGTGGGAGAGATGCAAGGAATTTCCGCATTGCTTCGGCGGCGCTGCGACGTGAGCCTGACGGCGCTGGTCGCCATGACGCTGGCGAGCGCGGCGCACGCGCAGACCGCGCCGGCGCCTGCACCGGTGGCGCAGGAGGAAGGCGTGCCGCAGGCTGCGGCGCCAGCCGACGCTGCTGCCGAGCAGGAAGGCGATATCGTCATCACCGGCTCGCGCATCATCGCCAGCGGGTTCACCGCGCCCACGCCGACGACGATCATCGGCGAGGAGCAGATCACCGCCAACGCGCAGCCCAACATCTTCAACACGATCGCGCAGCTGCCGTCGCTGCAGGGCTCGACCGGCACGTCGACGGGGACGTTCAGCACGTCGAGCGGCCTGCAGGGCCTGAGCTCCTTCTCGCTGCGCGGCCTGCAGCCGATCCGTACGCTGACCTTGCTCGACGGCCAGCGCGTGGTCGGCGCGAACGTCACCGGCGTGCCCGACATCAGCCTGTTCCCGCAATTGCTGGTCAAGCGCGTCGACATCGTCAACGGCGGCGCCTCGGCCTCCTATGGCTCGGATGCGGTCGGCGGCGTGGTCAACTTCATCACCGATACCCGGTTCAAGGGCTTCAAGGCCAATGTCCAGGGCGGCATCACCACTTATGGCGACAACGCCCAGATCCTCGTGCAGGGCGCCTGGGGCGGCGCGTTCGCCGGCGACAAGCTGCACGTGATCCTGAGCGGCGAATATGCCCATGACGATGGCGTCGGCCCGGGCAATTTCGGCATCGATCTCGCGGGCAGGCGCGACTGGCATCGCGCCTCGACTTTGCTCAACACCGGCCAGACCAACAACGGTCTGCCGCAGTTCAACTATCGCGACTATGCCCAGCCTTACCAATATGCGCTGTACGGCCTGATCAACAACGGGCCGCTGCAGGGCATTGCGTTCGACGCGAACGGCGCGCCGTTCAACTTCAACTATGGATCGAACGGCCAGCCGCTCGGCAATGGCCGGGTGAGCAACTGCTATCCCGGCAACAGCTTCTGCGTCGGCGGCGATCTGTCGGGCGCGCCCGGCTCCAGCGCGTCGCTGGTCTCGTCGCTTCAGCGCATCAACGGATTCGGCCGGATCGGCTACGACTTCGCGCCGAACAACGAGGTCTATCTGACGGTCGGCGTGGCGCAGGTGAAGACCCACAACCAGCCGAGCCCGGGCTATGGCCGCCCGAACCTCACGGTCCAGTGCGCCAATCCGTTCCTGCCGCAGCTGATCCGCGATCGGTGCGCCACCGCGGGGATCACCTCTTTCAACTTCGGGACGAGCAACGGCGCCTTCCCCGATCCGCAGGTCTATACCGACCGGCGCCAATATCGCTTCGTCGGCGGGCTCAAGGGCGAGTTCGATGTGGGCGGGGGCGACTGGAACTACGACGCCTATTACGCGCACGGCACGACCATCTCCGACATCGACGTCAACGACATCGTCCTGCAGAACCGCTATGTCGCCGCGACCAACGCGATCACGCTGAACGGCGCGATCGTCTGCGCCGATGCGGCGGCGCGGGCGGCGGGATGCCAGCCGATCAACATCTTCGGCGGTTTCGCCCCGTCATCGGCGGCGCTCGCCTATGTCACGCCGCAGAACGGGCCGTTCCAGCACACCAGGCTGACTCAGGATGTCGCCAGCATCAACTTCTCGGGCAATCTGTTCGATCTCTGGGCCGGTCCGCTCACCCTCGCGTTCGGCGGCGAGTATCGCCACGAATTCTACCGCGTGAACGCCGATCCCTATGGCGCGGGCGTCTCCGCGCTCAGCCCGAACAGCGACGCCTATCCGGCGGATCCGCTGCTCAACGCGACACAGGGCAGCAACTGGGCGGCCGGCAACTACAAGAACGGCGGCGGCGCCTATACGGTGTACGAAGGCTTCGCGGAGCTCAATCTGCCGCTGTTCGACGGCGGCGGGGCAGGGCGCGCGAACCTCAACGGCGCCGCCCGCGTGACGCATTACAGCACCTCGGGCACGGTCTGGGCGTGGAAGATCGGCGGCACCTGGGACACGCCGCTCGAGGGCATCCGGCTGCGCGCGGTGACCTCGCGCGACGTGCGCGCGCCCAATCTGTCGGAGCTGTTCGCGGCGCCGACCGTGACGACGCTGCCGAACTTCGCCAATCCATTCCCGCCCGCAGGCGCGGTGCAGGCGTTCCAGAACACGATCGGCAACCCCGATCTGAAGCCGGAGATCGCGCGCAACACCGAAGTCGGCATCGTTCTCGCCAACCCGTCGTGGTTGCCCGGGCTCAGCCTGTCTTTCGACTATTACAGCATCAAGCTGGACGGGGTCGTCTCGACGCTGACCGCGGACCAGATCGTCCGCTTCTGCTTCGAAGGCAATCAGGCCTTTTGCGGCGGCTTCGTGCTCAACAGCCCGGTGCAGGGCGGCAATTTCATCAATGTCCAGCCGTTCAACCTCGCCTCGTGGAAGACCAGCGGGTTCGATATCGAGGCGAGCTACCAATGGCAGCGGCCGCTGGGCCTGCCGGGCAGCTTCACCGTCCGTGCGCTCGGCACGCATATCCGCGAATTCGTCGTGAATGCGGGCATCGCCGGGGTGGACCCGGTCGATCAGGCCGGCGCCAATACGGGCAACACGCCCGACTGGAAGTGGCTGGCGATCCAGAGCTACGACAACGACCGCTTCAGCCTGAACGTCCAGGAGCGCTGGTTTTCGTCCGGCGTGTTCGGCAACCAATATGTGGTCTGCCAATCGGCCTGCCCCGCATCGACCGGCAACCATCCGACCATCGACCGCAACTACATGAAGGGCGCCTTCTATGTGGACGTTGGCGGGTCGTACAATGTGACGTCGAACATCCGGGCCTATTTCAAGATCGACAACCTGTTCGATCACGATCCCGCGCCGTCGCCGCAGACCAATACCGGCCTCGACGTCAATCCGGCGCTCTACGACACGGTCGGGCGCACCTATCGTGCCGGCGTCCGCTTCAACTTCTAGCCATCACCCACCCCCCGTGGGAACTCGTCCCGGCCCCGCGGCCGGGACTTTTTTCGCGCCGGAGCGTGCATCATGCACCGAAAACTGATCGAGGCCTGCGTATCGCTGCTGTTGATGCCCGTCGCCGCGATGCCGGCCGCGGCGTCGCAATCGGTCTATACCCGCGCGCCCGACGAACCGGCTGCGATCCGGGTAGCCGGCGTCGGCGATGGCCGGGCGGACGATAGCGTCGCGCTCCAGCAGGCGATCGACAAGGCGGCGGAGAAGGGCGGGGGCGGGATCGTCTTCCTGCCCGAAGGCACGTATCGCATCAGCCGGACGATCAAGCTCTGGCCCGGCGTGCGGATCTTCGGGATCGGTGCGAAACGCCCCGTCATCCTGCTCGACGCAAATACGCCTGGGTTCCAGCGCGGCGTCGCTCATATGCTGATCTTCGCGGGCGGACGGCCCGGCCGTGACACGCGGCCCGGAGGTGCGGTGGCGTTTCCGCCGCCGGGCAGCGTTCCGTTCGACAAGGATTTGCCCGATGCCAATTCGGGAACCTTCTATTCGGCGCTGGCCAACATCGATTTCCGGATCCTCGACGGCAACCCGGCGGCGACGGCGATCCGGTTCCATTCGGCGCAGCACAGCTTCGTCAGCCATGCCGATTTCGACATCGGCTCCGGCCTGGCCGGCCTCTACCATGTGGCCAACGAGGCCGAGGACCTGCACTTCCGCGGCGGCCGCTACGGGATCCTCGCCGAGAAGACCGCGCCCGCCTGGCCCTTCGCGCTGGTAGACTCCAGCTTCGAGGGGCAGCGCGACGCCGCGATACGCGAGCATGAGGCGGGCCTGACGCTGGTCAATGTCGCCTTCCGCGACGTGCCCGTCGGCATCGAGATCGACCGCGGCTATGGCGACTGGCTCTGGGGGCAGGACGTCCGCTTCGAGAATGTCTCGAAGGCGGGCGTGATCATCTCGAACGAGAACAATGTCTACACGCAGATCGGCTTCCAGAACGTGCTGGCGGCCAATACCCCGGTGTTCGCGCGCTTCCGCGATAGCGGCAGGACGGTGAAGGGCGTGGCGCCGAGCTATAAGGTTGCGTCGTTCACCTACGGGCTGACTCTGCCTGGCCTCGGTCAGATGGGCGAATACAAAACCGATATGCAGGCCGCGCGCATCGCCGCGCTACCCGCACCATCCGCGCCGACCATCCGCCCGCTTCCGCCGGTTGCGGAATGGGTCAGCGTCCGGACGACGGGCGCCAAAGGCGACGACAGGAGCGACGACACCGTTGCGATCCAGAAGGCGATCGACACGCACCGCGTCGTCTATCTGCCGGCGGGCTTCTATCGGGTCAGCGACACGCTGCGCTTACGCCCCGACACGGTGCTGCTGGGGCTTCATCCCAGCCTCACCCAGATCGTGCTGCCCGATGGTACGCCGGCCTGGCAGGGGATCGGCGCGCCCAAAGCGCTCGTCGAGAGCGCGCGCGGCGGCGACGCGATCGTCGCGGGCATCGGTCTCGATACCAATGGCGCCAACCCGCGTGCGACGGCCCTGCTGTGGATGGCCGGCGCGCAGTCGATGGTCAGCGACGTCAAGTTCCAGGGCGGTCACGGCACCAACCGGTATGACGGCAGCCGCGTCAGCCCGTACAACAACAACGCGACCGCCGACCCCGACGCGGCGCGGCGCTGGGACGGCCAATATGCCAGTCTCTGGGTGACTTCGGGCGGCGGAGGCACGTTCGCCAATATCTGGAGTCCGAGCACCTTCGCGCATCCGGGCATCCTGATCTCGGATACCCAGACGCCGGGCAGGATCATCCAGGCGTCGGTCGAGCATCATGTCCGCACCGAGATCGGTCTCAACCGGGTCGCCAATTGGGAATTGCTGGCGCCCCAGACCGAGGGCGAGGCGGGCGAGAGCGGTGATGCGGTTGCGCTCGAGATCCGCGATTCCCGCAACATCCTGGTCGCCAATTTCCATGGCTATCGCGTCACCCGGACGCGCAAGGCGGCGCCGGCTGCGATCACACTCTACAATTCGCACGACATCCGCTTCCGCAATGTCCATGTGAACGGCGAGAGCGGCCTCGGCACCTGCGACGAGAATGGCTGCGCGACCTTCCTGCGCCTGACCAAATTCCCCTTCGAGAACGCGATACGCGACGTCACGCACGGGCTGGACGTGCGCGAGCGCGAGTTCGCGGTGCTCGACGTGCCGGCCACGCCCGATCCGGTGAAGCCCGCCATCTTCGCGGACGCGAAGCTCGAGAAACTCGCCGACGGCTTTCACTCCCTCGGCGGGGCGGCGGCGGACGCGCAGGGACATCTCTATTTCATCGACCGCTTCTTCCGGCGCATCTGGCGCTGGTCCGATGATCGCCGCCTCGAACTGGTGCGCGATGCCGCGCTGGATCCCGTCAATCTGACGGTCGATCGGTCCGGGGATTTGCTGGTGCTGTCCTCCTATGGCCGGAACGGCACCGTCTACAGCTTCCGGCCCGGCGCCCCGGATCAGGAACTGACGGTGATTTCGCCAACCCCGATCGCCGCCCGGGCCGATGCCGCGACCGTGCTACCGGTCAACTGGTGGAACAATGGCGAATTCCGCGACCAGCTGAATCCCGAGACCTATGCATTCACCACGCTGGCCGAGATGTTCGCGCGGGACATGGCGCTGCCCAAGGCGCGCGAATATGTGTCGCCGGACGGCAGCGTCGCGCTTCCCGCCTGGCGCGTGTTCCAGCAGGGACCGCCCGATCATCGCGGGCTGCGCTTCTCGGACGCGCTCGACAGCTATGGCTTCATTCAGGGGAAGCCGGGCGCGCGCGTCTTCCTGACCAACGGCTCGGAGAACCGCACCTATCGCGGCACGGTCGGCGCCCGCGGCGAGATCACCGACCTCAAAGTCTTTTCCGAACGCGGCGGCGAAGGCGTGGTGACGGACGGACGTGGTCGCGTCTACGTCGCGAACGGGCAGGTGCTCGTATATTCGACCGATGGACGGCAGATCGGCCAGATCGACGTACCCGAGCGTCCGCTTCAGCTCCTATTGGGTGGCCCCGATCAAAAAACGCTGTTCGTGCTGAGCCACCACGCGCTCTACGCGCTTCGGCTGCGGTGACATTCGCGCCCATCGGTGCGGCGTCGCTGAAAGTCATGAGGCCACCACGCGCCAAAGGTCGCTTCCGCTGGGCGCTCCGGGATGTGCAACTATACGTAAATACTATGCGGAAACCCGATCCTCCATCTCGATAAGCAACGGGAATCGATCCTAATAGGCCTTCCTCGGATCCCGGCCCGCACGTCCTGCGCGGGCCAACATCATGGGGAAGACAAGATGAAGTTCGTAACGGCTCTTGCGGCCGCGATCACTGCTTCTGCAACGGCTGCGCCCGCTTTCGCGCAGGAAGTTTCACCGGCTCCCGAAGCGCCCGCACCATCGGTCACCGTGAACGGTTCGGCGACGCTGGCGTCGGACTATCGCTTGCGCGGTATTTCGCAGACCGACAACGGGATGGCGGTGCAGGGCGGCATCACGATGTCGCATGACAGCGGCTTCTACGTCGGCGCGTGGGCGTCCAATCTTTCGGGCTGGGGCACCTTCGGCGGCGCCAATATGGAGCTGGACCTGATCGGCGGCTTCAAGCACAAATTGGGCGATAACGGCACGCTCGATATCGGCCTCACCTGGTACATGTACCCCAATGGCGCCGATAAAACCGACTATGCGGAGCCTTATGTGAAGCTGTCGGGGACGACAGGTCCGCTCACCTTGCTCGCGGGCGTCGCCTACGCGCCGGCACAGGAAGCGCTCGGCCGCTGGTACAATAGCGGCGCCGATGCCGCGGCGGGGGTCTACGACAACCCGGGCGACAAGGAAGACAATCTCTATCTCTGGAGCGATGGCGCAGTCGCGATCGCCGGCACGCCATTCACCGCCAAGGCGCATATCGGCTATTCGGACGGCAACCCCGGCCTCGGCCCGAACGCCACCAGCGCCGCGCCGACCGGGCGCTATTGGGACTGGTCGCTTGGCGTCGACACGACGTGGAAGAACCTGACGCTTGGGGTCGCTTACGTCGATACCGACATCGGCGCGCGCGAGGCCGCGTATCTCCAGCCGAGTTTCAGCAAGGGCCAGGACGGCACCGGCTCGATCGCCGGCGGGACCGGGCTCGTCTCGCTCACCGCATCCTTCTGACGAAAGGAACCACCCATGCAGGATCTGCTCTGGCTCGCGATCATGGGGGGATTGCTGGCGGCGACGCTCGCCTATGTCCGCCTTTGCGACAAAGCATGAGGAGGCGAGCATGACGATCGACCTCTGGCTGGCAGCCGCAACGGCCATCGGCCTTCTCCTCTATCTGGTGGCGGTCCTCGTCCGCCCCGAACGCTTCTGAAGGGAGCTGAACCATGACACTTCAGGGCTGGATCCTGATCCTCGCCTTCACCGGCATATTGCTGGCGCTGACCAAGCCGGTGGGCGCGTGGCTCTTCGCGCTCTACGAGGGCCGTCGCACGCCGCTGCATGTCGTGCTCGGACCGGTGGAGCAGGGCTTCTACAAGCTCGCGGGCATCGATCCGCAAGCCGAGCAGAGCTGGCGCCGTTACGCGGTGCACATGCTGATCTTCAGCTTCGTGCTGATGCTCTTCACCTATGCGGTGCTGCGGCTCCAGGGCGTGCTGCCGGGCAATCCGCAGGGCCTTGCGGGGGTGGGCGAGCACCTCTCGTTCAACACCGCAATCAGCTTCACCGCCAACACCAACTGGCAGAGCTATGCCGGTGAATCGACGATGTCGAACCTCAGCCAGATGCTGGGGCTGACGATCCACAACTTCCTGTCGGCAGCGACGGGCATTGCGCTGGCGTTCGCGCTGTTCCGCGGCTTCGCGCGGCGCTCGGTGGCGACGATCGGCAATTTCTGGGCGGACTGCACTCGCGTCACGCTCTATCTGCTGCTGCCGCTCTGCGTCGTCATCACGCTCTTCTACATCGGGAGCGGCGTGCCGCAGGCGCTTTCGGGCGTCGTGGACGTCTCGACGCTCGAGGGCGCGAAGCAATCGATCCTGCTCGGGCCGGTGGCCAGCCAGGAAGCGATCAAGATGCTCGGCACCAATGGCGGCGGTTTCTTCAACGCCAATTCGGCGCATCCCTTCGAGAACCCGACCGCGCTCACCAACCTCGTGCAGATGTTGTCGATCTTCGTGATCGGCTTCGGGCTTACCTGGACCTTCGGCAAGGCCGTGGGCAACACCCGGCAGGGCTGGGCGATCCTCTCGGCGATGGTGATCCTGTTCCTCGCGGGCGTCACCGTCACCTATTGGCAGGAAGCCGCGGGCAACCCGATCCTGCACAATCTGGGCGTTGCCGGCGGCAATATGGAGGGCAAGGAAGTCCGCTTCGGCATCGCTGCCAGCGCCTTGTTCTCGGTGGTCACCACCGCGGCCTCGTGCGGCGCGGTCAATGCGATGCACGACAGCTTCACCGCGCTCGGCGGGATGATCCCGCTGTTCAACATGCAGCTGGGCGAGGTCGTGGTCGGCGGCGTCGGCGCGGGCATTTACGGCTTCCTGCTGTTCGCCATCCTCGCGGTGTTCGTTGCCGGGCTGATGGTCGGCCGCACGCCCGAATATGTCGGCAAGAAGATCGAGGCGCGCGAGGTCAAGCTCGCAGTGCTCGCGATCGCCATCCTGCCGCTGATCATCCTCGGCTTCACGGCGCTGTCCTCGGTGACGGAAGCCGGCCTCGCGGGCCCGCTCAACAAGGGACCGCACGGCTTCTCCGAGATCCTCTACGCCTTCACCAGCGGCGTCGCGAACAACGGCTCGGCCTTTGCGGGCCTGACCGCCAACACGCCCTGGTACAACGGGCTGCTCGGGGTCGCGATGTGGCTGGGGCGCTTCTTCATCATCGTGCCGATGCTGGCGATCGCCGGCAGCCTCGCGGCGAAGAAATACACGCCGGAAAGCGCGGGCTCGTTTCCGACCACCGGCGGCCTCTGGGTCGGCCTGCTCGTCGGGATCATCCTGATCCTCGGCGGCCTCACCTTCCTGCCGAGCCTCGCGCTCGGTCCCATCGCCGATCATCTCGCGATGATCCGCGGCCAATCGTTCTGACGGGAGCGCCAACATGGCTCGCACCGCGACAAAATCGCTGTTCACCGCGGACCTGATCGTTCCGGCGATCGGCGACGCATTCAAGAAACTCAACCCGCGCGACCTCATCCGCAATCCGGTGATGTTCACGACGGCAGTGGTGGCGGTGTTGCTGACCATCTTGCTGGCCGTCGGCAGCGACGGGCTGGCGACGGGCTTCAAGCTCCAGCTGGTCGTGTGGCTGTGGCTGACCGTGCTGTTCGGTACCTTCGCCGAAGCGCTGGCGGAAGGCCGCGGCAAGGCGCAGGCGGCTAGCCTGCGCGCCACCAAGGCAGAGCTCACCGCGAACCGGCTGAAGGACGGCCGGACGCAGCAGGTTGCCGCGAGCCAGCTCCGCGCCGGCGACGTCGTCCTGGTCGAGACCGGCGATCTGATCCCGGCCGACGGCGAAGTGATCGAAGGCGTCGCCTCGGTCAACGAGTCCGCGATCACGGGCGAAAGCGCGCCGGTGATCCGCGAGGCCGGCGGCGATCGCTCGGCGGTGACCGCGGGGACGCGCGTGATCTCGGACCAGATCAAGGTCCGCGTGACGGTCGATCCGGGGCAAGGCTTTCTCGATCGCATGATCGCGCTGGTCGAAGGTGCCGAGCGGCAGAAGACGCCGAACGAGATCGCGCTGACGATCCTGCTCGTGGGGCTGACGATCATCTTCCTGATCGCAGTTGGCACGATTCCGGGCTTCGCCAGCTACGCCAGGGGCAGCATCCCCGTGGCGATCCTCGCGGCGCTGCTGATCACGCTGATCCCGACGACGATCGCGGCGTTGCTTTCGGCGATCGGCATTGCGGGCATGGACCGGCTGGTGCGCTTCAACGTGCTCGCCAAATCGGGACGTGCGGTCGAGGCCGCGGGCGATGTCGACGTGTTGCTGCTCGACAAGACCGGCACGATCACGATCGGCGATCGCCAGGCGAGCGAATTCCGCGCGGTTGGCGGCGTGTCGCAGCAGGAACTGGCCGAAGCCGCGCTCCTTGCCAGTCTTGCCGACGAGACCCCGGAAGGGCGCTCGATCGTCGTGCTGGCGCGGGAGAAGTTCCGCGTCGCTGCGACTGCGCTGCCGGCAGATGCCGAAGTGGTGCCCTTCACCGCGCAGACCCGTATCTCGGGCGTCCGGCTGGACGGTTCGCTGATCCAGAAAGGCGCGGTCGATTCGGTGTTGCGGGCCAATCCGGGGCTCGGGGAGACCGCCAGCGCGACCGAGCTGCGTCGGATGACCGACGAGATCGCGCGTGCCGGCATGACTCCGCTCGCCGTCGCGCGCGATGGTCGGTTGCTCGGCGCGGTCGCGCTCAAGGACGTGGTCAAGGCGGGCATCCGCGAGCGCTTCGGCGAGCTTCGGACGATGGGCATCCGCACGGTGATGATCACCGGCGACAATCCCCTCACCGCCGCGGCGATCGCGGCCGAGGCCGGGGTCGACGACTTCCTCGCCCAGGCGACCCCCGAGGACAAGCTCGCGCTGATCCGCAAGGAGCAGCAGGGCGGCAAGCTGGTGGCGATGTGCGGCGACGGCACCAATGACGCGCCCGCGCTCGCCCAGGCCGATGTCGGCGTGGCGATGAACACGGGCACCCAGGCCGCGCGCGAGGCGGGCAACATGGTCGATCTCGACAGCGACCCGACCAAGCTGATCGAGGTCGTCGGCCTCGGCAAGCAGCTGCTGATGACCCGCGGCGCGCTGACCACTTTCTCGGTCGCCAACGACGTGGCGAAATATTTCGCGATCATCCCGGCGATGTTCGTCGTGCTCTATCCCGGGCTCGGCGTGCTCAACGTGATGCGGCTGGGGACCCCGGAGAGCGCGATCCTTTCGGCGATCATCTTCAACGCGCTGATCATCCCGCTGCTGGTGCCGCTGGCACTGAAGGGCGTCGCCTACCGGCCGATGGGGGCGGGGCAGCTGCTCGCGCGCAATCTCGCAATCTACGGGCTGGGGGGGCTCGTCGCGCCGTTCATCGGCATCAAGATCATCGACCTGGCCGTCAACGGCTTGGGTCTCGCCGGAGGAGCATTCTGATGGGCAAGGACTTCACGACCTCGCTGCGACCGGCGATCGTGCTCACGATCCTGTTCGCGATCCTGCTTGGTCTGGTATATCCGCTGGCCATGACCGGTATCGGGCAGGCGATCTTTCCTTCGCAGGCGAATGGCAGCCTGATCCGCGACGCGGCGGGCCGCGTGGTCGGATCGACGGTGGTCGGCCAGGCCTTCACGTCCGATCGCTATTTCCAGACCCGACCCTCGGCGGCCGGCAAGGGCTATGACGCGATGGCTTCCTCGGGCTCGAACCTTGCCCCGACGTCGCAGGCGCTGGTCGATCGAGTGAAGCCGGATATCGAGAAACGCCGGGCAGAGGGAGTCGCCGGTGCGGTGCCGGCGGACCTCGTGACGGCAAGCGGATCGGGACTCGACCCCGATCTGTCGCCCGGTTCAGCCTTCGCGCAGGTCGCGCGCGTCGCGCGTGTCCGCGGGCTCGAGGAAGCGCGGGTCAGAGCGTTGGTCGAGCAGAATGTCCAATCTTCGCTGCTCGGCGTCCTCGGCGAGGAACGCGTCAACGTCCTCGCGCTCAACCGGCAGCTCGATCGGCTCGGCGCGGCGCGTTGACGGATCGCGACCGACCCGCCCCCGAAGCCTTTCTGCGCGCAGCGGCGCAGGAGGGCAGGGGGCGCCTGAAGATCTTCCTCGGAGCGGCGCCAGGGGTCGGCAAGACCTATGAAATGCTCTCCGAAGGCGCCGCGCGACGACGTTCGGGAACGGACGTCGTCGTCGGCGTCGTGGAAACGCATGGCCGTGCGGAGACCGAGGCGCTCACCCGCGATCTCGAGATCCTGCCGCGGCGCGCGATCGACTATGAGGGCCGCACGCTCACCGAGATGGATCTCGATGCGCTGCTCGAGCGGCGTCCCGCGCTCGCGCTGGTTGACGAACTCGCACACACCAATGCGCCGGGCAGCCGCCATCCCAAACGCTATCAGGACGTCGAGGAACTGCTCGATGCGGGGATCGACGTCTATTCGACGATCAACATCCAGCACGTCGAGAGCCTCAACGACGTCGTCGCCTCGTTCACGCGCGTCCGCGTCCGCGAGACGGTGCCCGACAGCATTCTCGAAATCGCCGAGATCGAGGTTGTCGACATTCCGCCCGACGAGCTCATCGAGCGTCTCAAGGAAGGCAAGGTCTATTTGCCGCAGGAGGCGTCGCGAGCGCTTTCGCACTTCTTCTCCAAGTCCAATCTCTCGGCGCTGCGCGAACTGGCGCTGCGCCGTGCGGCGCAGGCGGTCGATGCGCAGATGCTCGATCACCTGCGCGCCAACGCGCTGGGCGGGACCTGGGCGGGCAGCGAGCGGATCCTCGTCGCGGTCAGCGAGCTTCCCGGTGCCGAGGAGCTGGTGCGCGCCGCCAAGCGGATCGCCGATGCCGCGCATGCGAGCTGGACCGCGGTGCATGTCGAGACGCCGCGCAGCCGCACGCTGGCGGAGCCCGAGCTCCGCCGTATCGCCGAGACGCTCAATCTCGCCTCGCGCCTCGGCGCCACCGTGGCGAGCGTTCCGGCGACGACCGTGGTCGACGGTCTCAAGAACTTCGCCAGGGACGCGCGGGCGACCCAGCTGGTGGTCGGCAAGTCCGCGCGCTCGCGCTGGTTCGAGCTGCGGCACGGTTCGGTGGTCGACCGTCTCGTTCGCGAGACCCCCGGCGTCGCCGTACACGTCTTGCCGCACGCAGAGGCTGCGGCACCCGCGCCGCGCCGCGCAACGACGCGGAGTGAATGGGGAACCCGCGCGGGCTATTTCTGGACCAGTCTGATGGTCGCGGCCGTGACGGCCGCCGGATCCGGATTGTTTCATATCCTCGATCTCGGAAATGTCGCGCTTCTCTATCTACTGCCGGTGATGGCCGCAGCGAGCCTGTTCGGGCTGCGGACCGGTCTCTATGCGGGCTTGTTGTCGAGCCTCGGCTACAACTACTTCTTCCTGCCGCCCACCGGCACGTTGACGGTCAACAATCCCGAAAACGTCATCTCGATCTTCGTGCTGCTGGGCGTCGCAGTAGTCACCAGCCAGCTCACGGCCCGGGTACGGGCGCAGGCGGATCTCGCGAGTGCGAGCGCACGCACCAACGCGGCGCTGGCCGGCTATTTGCGGCAGCTCACGACACTCAACGATCCGACCGAGGTGGCCCGGGCGGCCTGCCTCGAGATCGCCAAGCTGCTCGGAGTGCGGGTGGCGCTGATCGAGAGGACCGAAACGGGGCTGTCGGTACAGGCGGCGAGCGAGCCCGACACGCGCCTCGAGACGATGGAGCTCGCCGCCGCGCAATGGGTCTGGGACACCGCCCAGCCGGCGGGGCGCGGCACGGGCACGCTGACCGCCTCGGACTGGCAGTTCCAGCCGCTGCGTGCCGGCGAGAAAGTACTCGCGGTGCTCGGCGTGGCGCAGGACGACGGGAGCGATCCGGTACGTTCCGACCAGCTCGGGCTGCTCAGCAGCCTGCTCGATCAGACCTCGCTGGCGCTGGAACGGCTCCGGCTGGAGGCCGAGATGCGCGACGTCGACGCGGTCCGCGAGCGCGACAGGCTGCGCGCGGCGCTGCTCTCGTCGGTGAGCCACGATCTGCGGACGCCTTTGACTTCGGTGCTGGCGGCGGCGGGGGAGCTTGGCCGGCGGAGCGACGATCCGCTGATCGCGACGATCGAGAGCGAGGCGATGCGCCTGAATCGCTTCGTGGCCAATCTGCTCGACATGGCGCGCGTCGAGGCCGGAGCGTTGCGGCTGAACCTCGAACCCGTGGATCTCACCGATGCCGTCGCCACTGCGGTGCACGACACCAAGCGCTCGCTCGAAGGCCATGCGATCCAGCTCGACGTGCTGCCGAGCCTGCCGCTGGTGCGCCTTGATGCGCAGCTCTTCCACCATTGTCTGCTCAACCTCCTCGACAATGCCGGGCGCTATGGCGATCCCGGCACGCCGATCATCGTGCGCGCGGAGCGCCTGCCCGACGCACTGGTCCTTTCGGTGATCGACGAAGGGCCCGGTCTTCCTCCGGGCCGCGAGGCCGAGGTGTTCGAGACCTTCAGGCGCTTCGAGGGGTCGGACCGCTCGGTCAGCGGCACCGGCCTCGGGCTGGCGATCGTCAAGGCTTTCGCCGAAGCGATGGGCATGACCGTGGAGGCGGCCAATCGCGGCGATATGGCCGGCGCCCGGTTCAGCATCCGCTTTCCGGAGCGGCTGCTGGTGCGCGGATCGGATCAGGGAATCGATGTATGAGTGGTCAAGTTGTTCTGGTGGTCGACGACGATCTGCATATCCGGCGGCTGCTCCAGAGCACGCTGGTTCGCGGCGGCTATCAGCCGATCGAGGCGACCAGTGCGGCCGAGGCGCTGGAGAAGGCGAGAACCGCCAACCCCGATGCCATCCTGCTCGATCTCGGATTGCCGGATCGCGACGGCCTCGAGATCGTGTCATTGCTCAAGCAGCGGAGTTCGGCACCGATCCTGATCGTGTCGGCGCGCGACGCTACCGACCAGAAGGTCGCTGCGCTGGACCTCGGCGCGGACGATTACGTCACCAAGCCTTTCGACAGCGAAGAGGTGCTCGCGCGGCTCCGCGCATCGCTACGGCACGGTCTCGCCGCGCAAGGGGCGTCGCCGATCGTCCGGACGCACGGAGTCACGATCGATCTCGCCAATCGCGAAATCACGCGTGACGAGGGCGAGGTCCATCTCACGCGGAAGGAGTTCGAGGTGCTTCGTCAGCTCGCCCTCAGCCCGGGCAGAGTGGTGACGCATCAGCGGATACTCGAGGCCGCCTGGCCCTATGACCATGACCGGAGGGTCGACTATCTCCGGATCGTCGTGCGCAATCTGCGCCAGAAGCTCGAACCCGACCCGTCCCGGCCGGCGATCATCGTCAACGAACTGGGCGTCGGATACCGTCTCATGCCCGATGCGGAGCATCCATCCGCGTCGCCGCGCGCTTCCTGAGACGCGCGCCGCTGACTCGCGCACATCAGCGCGCGTTTGGGGCGCTGGCTATGGACGAAGCGGATACGAGACGGACAAGGCAGTTCTGCTGCCGCAATCTCGTCTGCCAAGTCGTTGAAAGGTGGTGGACGCACTAGGGCTCGAACCTAGGACCCGCTGATTAAGAGTCAGCTGCTCTACCAACTGAGCTATGCGTCCATTCCGGGCGTTTCCGGCGCTCTTGGTGATTGCGCCGCCGCGTTTGGAGGGGCGCGGTTAGCAAAGCTTTCGCGGCTTGCAAACCCTAAAATGCAGCTCGCGTAAAATCCCTTACCAGCGCTGCTTGCGGCGGCTCTCGCGGTCGATCGACATCAGGATGCCGAAGCAGATCATGAAGGTCATCTGCGCAGTGCCGCCGAAGCTGATCAGCGGCAGCGGGATTCCCACCACCGGCGCGAGGCCCACCACCATCAGCATGTTGATCGCGGCGTAGAAGAAGATCGTCGCCGAGAGGCCCGCCGCGGTGAGGCGGCCGAAGCGGCTCTTGGCGCGCATGCTCACGCTGATCCCCCAGCCGATCAGCATCGCGAAGCCGAGGATGACGAAGAAGCCGCCCATCAGCCCCCATTCCTCCATCATCGTCGCCAGCGCGAAATCGGTATGCCCCTCGGGCAAATAATCGAGATGGCTCTGGGTGCCGTTGAGGAAGCCCTTGCCGAAGATCCCGCCCGATCCGATCGCGATCTTCGACTGGCTGATATGATAGCCGGTGCCGAGCGGATCGCTCTCGGGATCGAGGAAGACGAGCACGCGGTTGCGCTGATAGTCGTGGAGGACGAAGTTCACCACGATCGGGACCGCCGCGCCGAGCGCCAGCCCGCCGCCGATGAACAGCCGGAGCGGGATGCCGGCGAGGAACATCACCGCGATGCCGCCGCCGGTGATCATCAAGGCGGTGCCGAGATCGGGCTGGAGCATCACGAGCGCGGCGGGCAGTCCGATCAGCACCGCCCCGGGCCAGAGCGCGCCGAACTTGCGAATCTCGCTCGCGGGCAGGATCTCGTAGAAGCGCGCCATCGTCAGTACGATGATCGGCTTCATCAACTCGGAGGGCTGGAGCCGGATGATCCCCAGATCGAGCCATCGCTGGCTGCCGCCTGCCACTGCGCCGAGCGCCTCGACGCCGAGCAGCATCAGCAGCACCAGCGCATAGGCGGGGAAGGTACCCAGCGCCCACCAGCCCTCGGGGATGCGCGACAGCGCGATCGCCATCCCGAAGAAAACGAAGAAGCGTATCCCCTGCGAAAAGGCCCAGGGATAGAGATTGCCGCCCGCCGCGGAATAGAGGACGACGAGGCCGAAACAGCCGATCGCGAGAACCAGCAGCAGCACTTTCCATGGCAGCTGCGCGAGCGGGGCGGGGACGAGGCCGGGGCCGAGCGTGCTCATTCGGCGCGCTCCTCGTTGCGCGTGGCGACATCGCCGATCGGCACGGTGGCGTTGGCGGCCTCGGAGACGACATTACTCGCCGCCTCTGCGGCATCCTCGGGGACGGGCGGGGGCGGGGCGGCGCGTGCGGCGGCCCGCGCGGCTTCGAACGCCTCGGCCTTCTTCGCCATCCGCTGGGCATAGGTGCCGCCCCAGCCTTTCTCGAGCTCGTGGAGCGTCGCGACGGCTTTCTCGCGGTCGAACAGGAAGGTCATCACGTCGCGTGCGGTGGGCGCGACATCGGTCAGCGGGTTGATATGGCCGTGGTGCTCGAGCACCACCGCAGCGGCGTAGCGTGGATTGTCCCACGGCGCGAAGCAGACGAACAAGGTATGGTCGCGCAGCCGGAAGGGGAGCGAGGCGTTGCCCAGCACGCCCGAACGGCGCTCGGCGGCGGTGATCGCGCGGACCTGCGCGGTGCCGGTCTTTCCGGCGAGTTCGATGCCCGGAAGCGGCAGCCGCGCCTTGCCGCCGGTGCCACCACCGTTGATCACCGCCCACATGCACTGGCGCACCGTCTGGATATGCTGCGGATCGATGCCGAGTGATGGTGCCGGCTGATGCGGCTCGTCGAGCAGCAGGCGCGGCACGATCGCGCGGCCCTGCGCCATCCGCGCCGCCATCACCGCGAGCTGGAGCGGATTGGCGAGCACATAGCCCTGGCCGATCGATGCGTTGACCGAATCCGCGATCGTCCAGGGCTGTTTGTACTTCTTCATCTTCCACGCGCTGTCGGGCACGGTGCCGTAGCGCTGGCTGGGATAGGGAAGGTCGAAGCGCTGGCCGAGGCCCATCTCGCGCACGGTCTTGGCGAAATGATCGTAGCCGAGCTCGCGCGCCATCACGTAGAAATAGATGTCGCAGCTCTGCGCGACCGCGCGCTCCATGTTGACCGCGCCGTGGCCGCGCCGGCTATGGCAGTGAAAGGCGCGGTTGCCCACCTGCAGCGCGCCGCCGCAATGCACCGTCGCCTGAGGCGAGACGCCGGCGCGCAGGATCGCGAGCGAATGCATCGGCTTGACCGTCGAGCCCGGCGGATAGAGCCCCTGCAGCACCTTGTTCATCAAGGGCACGTGATCATCCTCGGCGAGCATCTTCCACTCGCTCTGGCTGATCCCGTCGGAGAAGCTGTTGGGATCGTAGGCCGGCATCGACACCATCGAGAGCACGTCGCCGGTCAGGCAATCGAGCACGACGATCGAACCCGAATTGTCGGCGAGCCGGCGCGCGCAATATTCCTGCAGGCCCGCATCGATGGTGAGCCGGACATTGTGCCCCGGCACATCCTCGCGCCGGGCCAGCTCGCGCACCAGCTTGCCGCGTGCAGTCACTTCGACCCGCTTGGCGCCGGGCTTGCCGCGCAGCCGCTCCTCGAGCGTCTTCTCGAGCCCATCCTTGCCCAGCTTGAAGCCGGGCGTGACCATCAGCGGGTCCTTGGTCGCCTTGTACTGCTCGGCGGAGGCCGCGCCGACATAGCCGATCAGATGGCCGACGCCGGCGCCGAGCGGATAGTTGCGGGTGAAACCCTGCGTCGCCTGGACTCCGGGGAATTCGGGAAGGCGGACGAGCACCGTAGCATAGCGCTCCCAGTCGAGATTCTCCTTAACCTGAACCGGCTGGAAGCCCGCTGCGCGCTTGAGATCGGTATTGATGCGCGCCATGTCCTCGGGCGTGAGCGCGAGGACCTTCTGAAGCGCGGCGAGCGTCTCCTCGCGCTTCTCGAGCCGGTCGGGAATCAGATCGACACGGAAATCGGTGCGGTTGTTGGCGAGCGGCTGGCCGCTGCGATCGACGATCCAGCCGCGACGGGGCGGGCTGAGCGTCTGGCTGACGCGATTGTCCTCCGCCATCAGCTTGTAGCGCTCGTTCTCGAACACCGAGAGCCACGTCATGCGCCCGGCCAGCACCAGCGCGACGGCGCCTTGCGCACCGCCCATCAGCAGCGCGCGGCGCGAGAAGCTATAGGCTTGCGAGGCCTCGGTGACCTTCATCGCCTCAATGCTTCCGCACGTCGCTGTCGAACCATGCGCAGAGCCGGTAGATCAGCGGGAACAGCGCCGCCGAAGTGGCGAGCTGGAGCAGGAGCGCGGTGTCGACATGCGCGCCGAAGGGCGAGGCGATCAGCCGGCCCGCGATCAGGCAGAAGCCGATCGCGCCCGAGGCGATCAGCCAGTCCTGCCAGAAGTCGCGCCATACCAGCCGCGTGTCTAGCACGTCGATCGCCAGCACGCACAGCGTCCAGAGCAGCATCGCCGAGCCGAGCGGCTGGCCGCTGACCATATCGTCGAAGAACCCGAGCAACACCGGTACCCAGACGCGCATCGAATCGCCGCGCACCATTCGCCAGCCGAGCAGCACCATCAGCCCGAAAGGCGGCAGGAACGGCACCACCGCGATCACGGGCAGCAGCGTCATCAGCGAGCCGAGCATCACCGATAGCGGCGCGAGCCACACCGCGCGCGGAGGCTTCTCCGAATGCCCCATCGGGATGAATTCGATCCCGCTCATGGGGCCGCCTGAGGTGGCGCGGCGGCGGTCGGCGAGGGGCTCGGCGTCGGTTCGGGCAGGAATGCCTGCTGCACCAGCGCGAAATCGAGCGCGTCGGGATTGACGATCGGTTGGGCGATCGCGACGTCCCCTTGGGTGCGGATCACGCGCGCGACCGGAATGTTGGGCGAGAAGACCCCGCCGGTGCCCGAGGTGGCGAAGGTATCGCCGATGCGGAACCCCATCGATGCGACGCTCGCCGAACGGATGTCGATCAGTCCGTCGCCGCGGCCCGAGGCAATGGCGGGCAGCCCGTCGCGTGTGCGGCGCACGGGGACGATGCTCTCGGCATCGACGAGCAGCAGCACGCGCGCGCTATTGGGGCTGGTCTCGATCACCTGACCGATCAGGCCGGTGGGATCGCGCACCGGCTGGCCGCGCTTCACGCCCTGCCACGATCCGGCGTTGAGCGTGGCGAAGCGCCGGGTGCTCGACGACGAGCTGTTGACCAGTCGCGCCGCGACGATCGCGTCGGTGGTGACGTCGCGCAGCTTGACCAATTCGCGCAGCCGGCGGTTCTCCTGATCGAGCGTCTGCGCGCGCGCAACGGCGAGCGCTTCATCGGCGATCCGCTTCTTCAGCCGGGCATTTTCGCCGTGGACGTTGAAATAGCTGCCGATGCCCGCGGGAATGCTGCCCAGGCCTCGGCGAACCCAGTGGAAGCCGGAAGCGACCGGTGTGGTGACTTCGGCGAACATGCCACGCACGGCCGCGAACGCCGTCGGATTGAAGGTGGAGAGCAGCAGCAGCACCGCGCCGATCAGCGCACCTGCGGCTGCTCCCACATAGCCGATGAAGAGCCCGTACTGCGCCCGCCGCGAAAATCCCGGGCGCCGGTTGCGTGGCGGCGCCATGTTCCCGCGCTCCTAGACCTGGATCAGCACGCCGCGGAACACGGGATCCTCGAGCGCGCGCCCGGTTCCGAGCGCGACGCAGGTCAGCGGATCCTCAGCCACGGTCACGGGCAGGCCGGTCTCGTCGCGCAGCACCTCGTCGAGGCCCTGCAGCAGCGCGCCGCCGCCGGTGAGGACGATGCCCTGATCGACGATGTCGGCCGCCAGCTCGGGGGCGGTGTTCTCGAGCGCGATGCGCACGCCCTCGACGATCGTGCCGACGGGCTCGCTAAGCGCTTCGGCGATCTGGCCCTGGTTGATCTGGATCTCCTTGGGGACGCCATTGACGAGGTCGCGGCCCTTGATGTGGATCGTGGTGCCGATGCCGTCGACCGGCGGCTTGGCGACGCCGACTTCCTGCTTGATCCGCTCGGCGGTGGCTTCGCCGATCAGCAGGTTGTGGTTGCGGCGGACATAGGAGACGATCGCCTCGTCCATCTTGTCGCCGCCGACGCGGACCGAGGTCGAGTAAGCGAGGCCGCGCAGCGAGAGCACGGCGACTTCGGTGGTGCCGCCGCCGATGTCGACGACCATCGAGCCGATCGGCTCGGTCACCGGCATGTCGGCGCCGATCGCGGCCGCCATCGGCTCCTCGATCAGCCAGACCTGCGAGGCACCCGCATTCGACGCGGCGTCGCGGATCGCGCGGCGTTCGACCGAAGTGGAGCCCGAAGGCACGCAGATCACGATCTGCGGCCAGCGCATGAAGCGGCGCTGGCCATGAACCTTCTGGATGAAGTGCTTGATCATCTGCTCGGCGACATCGATGTCGGCGATCACGCCGTCGCGAAGCGGACGAATCGCCTCGATCGAGCCCGGGGTCTTGCCCATCATCAGCTTGGCGTCGTCGCCGACTGCCTTGACCCGCTTGACGCCGTTGAGCGTCTCGACCGCCACCACCGACGGCTCATTGAGGACGACGCCGCGTCCGCGGAGATAGACGACAGTGTTCGCGGTGCCCAGATCGATCGCCATGTCGTGGGACATGAATTTGAAAAAGCGGGAAAAAGCCATTCGTTGTTCCGTCCTGCCGCACGGGCGCCCGCCGTCGGCTGTTCGCACCAGATTTTAGTCCGGACCCTTCCGGGAACGGACTGGAAAATCCGTCTCGGTGCATGCGCTTGCGGGTCGCGGGATGCCGCCCGTTGGGCTAGACAGACTGCCATGTCAATACGCCGTCTCCCTGAGCATCTTGTCAACCGAATTGCAGCCGGCGAGGTGGTCGAACGCCCTGCCAGCGCGCTGAAGGAACTGGTTGAAAACGCAGTCGACGCCGGCGCCAGCCGGATCGCCGTCCGTCTCGCCGCGGGCGGCACCGAATTGATCGAAGTCATCGACGACGGATGCGGGATGAATCCGGCCGATATGGCGCTCGCGCTCGAGCGGCATGCCACCTCCAAGCTGCCCGACGACGCAATCGAAGCCGTTGCGACGTTGGGTTTTCGCGGCGAGGCGTTGCCCTCGATCGCCAGCGTCGCGCGGCTGACGGTCGAGAGCAGGGTGCGCGGCGCCGATGGCTGGTCGCGGACCGTCGACAATGGCGAGGTCGTTGCCGAGGGCCCCGCCGCGCTGCCGCCCGGGACGCGGGTGCGCGTCGAGCAGTTGTTCGCCCGCGTGCCGGCGCGGCGGAAGTTCCTGCGCTCGGCGCGCGCCGAATATGGCGCGAGTCTCGACGTGGTGAAGCGGCTGGCGATGGCGCGGCCCGACATCGCCTTCTCGGTCGAGCATGACGGACGGCGCGTGCTGTCGGTACAGGGCGGCGAGAGCCGGCCCGAGCGCGTCGCCGGGCTCACCGATCGCGATCTCGCCGACAACAGCGTCGCGATCGACTTCCAGCGCGAGAGCCTGATGCTCGGCGGGGTCGCCGGCCTGCCGACCTTCAACCGCGGCGTCGCCGATCACCAATATCTGTTCGTCAACGGCCGTCCGGTGAAGGACCGGCTGCTCGTCGGTGCTGTGCGCGGCGCCTATGCCGAGATGCTCGCGCGCGATCGGCATCCGGTGGTGGCGCTGTTCCTCGAGATCCCGCCCGACCAGGTCGACGTCAATGTCCACCCCGCCAAGACCGAAGTCCGCTTCCGCGATCCTGCGCTGGTCCGCGGGATGATCGTCAGCGGCCTGCGTCGGGCGCTCGACGAGGCCGGACATCGCAGCGCACAGCGGCCGAGCGAAGCGGCGCTGGGGATGTGGCAACCGGGGTCCTTCTCAACCCCCTCCGCTTCAGGGGAGGGGGTTGGGGACGTCTCACCGAACATGTGGTCCGCGGCCATGACCCACCCCAACCCTTCCCCTGAAGGGGAGGGGCCGAGGCATTATTCGGGCCATTCCCTCCACGACCGTCGTCCGACCTTCTTCACCCCGCCGCCCCAGGCCCGTGCCGAGGCCGCGCACGCCCCGGTCCCGCAGACCATCGACTTCCCGCTCGGCGTCGCGCGCGGGCAGGTTGCCAAGACCTATATCGTCGCAGAGGCCGAGGACGGGTTGGTGCTCGTCGACCAGCATGCCGCGCACGAACGGCTCGTGCTCGAGCGGATGCGCCGGGCGATGTCGCATGGCGGCGTCGCCAGCCAGGCTTTGCTGCTCCCCGAGGTCGTCGAGCTAGACGAGCCCGGATGCGACCGGCTCGAGGCGCGCATCCCCGAGCTGGCGCAGTTCGGACTCGAACTCGAGCGCTTCGGCCCACGCGCGATGCTGGTCCGCGCAACGCCGGCGGCGCTGGGGCAGGGCGATGTCCATGGCCTCGTCACGGATCTCGCCGACGAGCTCGCGAGCTTCGACGAGGCGCTGTCGCTCAAGGAGCGGCTCGACCACGTCGCCGCCACCATGGCGTGTCACGGTTCGGTGCGCGCCGGCCGTATCCTCTCGGTCGCCGAGATGAACGCGCTGCTGCGCGAGATGGAAGTCACGCCGCATTCGGGGCAATGCAATCACGGCCGTCCGACATGGGTAAAGCTCGCGCATGGCGACATCGAGAAGCTGTTCGGCAGGAAGTGAGCCCTGTCGGTGTCGGAGAACCGGATGCGCATCCTAACCATCGCGGAAGTCGGAGTAGACGACGAGCAACGCCTGTTCATTCGTCCTTCCTCAGGCGATTTTGAGCTTATCTATCGTGCCGCGATGGAGGTTTGCTGGGATCGTGCAACCGAAAGACTCTCTCATCCCGCGCCAAGGGGCTGGACGCCATTACGGTGGTTTCAGCAGATCACAGCCGCGATGGCGGACGAATACGGCGTGCAGCTTGAACTCACCGACGAGACGATTTGGTCGAATGTTTCCGCCGACGTTCGCTCTGAAATCGAAAGTCGTCTGTAGGGAGTGTATTCCGTGCCAGAACGAGCTCCCGCTCGGATGAAGCTCGCGCATGGCGACATCGAGAAGCTGTTCGGCCGCAAATAGACATAGTCCAGACATAGCGGCGCGGCATACCCTTGGCATTTCTGCGTAAGCCGACCTGCTATACGTGGCTAGTACAGTATGTTATGACGGTTGCTTCATAATCGGGGGGAGTTCGGGATGTTGGCCCGCAGTTTTGCCGCGATCGCGGCTGTCTGCCTGTGCGGAACGGCTATGGCGCAAGAGGGCGGGCCGCCGGCCGCCGCGGCGCCGGCCAAGGAAAAGAAGATTTGCCGCTCGGTGGTTCCGACCGGGACGATCATGTCCAAGCGCATCTGCCTCACAAAGGCCGAATGGGCGCGCTTCAACGAGCAGAACGAGCGCCATGCCGATATGCTCAAGGACAGCCGCAATCGTGCCGTCGACACGCGTGCGTTAGGCTTTTGATTCTTCCGCCGATCGCCGGGTCTCCGGCACGACTGATAACCTTCGTCAGAGATAGGATGATTTGATGTTGTTACGTGCGTTTGCCGCCGTGGCTTTGCTCACTGCTGGAACTGTTGCATCGGCGCAGGAGGCCCCGTCGGCCCCGAACGAGCCGGTGAAGGAGAAGAAGATCTGTCGCGCCTTGACCCCGACGGGCAGCATCATGGCGAAGCGGAAGTGCATGACCAAGGCTGAATGGGCCAAGTTCAATGCCGACAATCAGAAGCAAGCGGAGAATTTCCGCGACCGCCAGAGCAATAGCGGCGGGATGAGCTCCGCCCAGTAAAGGGCGGCGGCTCGCGCGATCAGCGCGCGCGGGCCCGGACCGGCGCGTTGCGCGGCGGTGTGCTGTCGACCCAGCGCGCGGGCGACGGCCTGCCGTCTGCGGTCGCGGCAAGGTCGACCACGCACATCGCGCCGTAGCGCCGATGTCCGCCGCAGCCCACGCCGGCGAAACGGAAGTCGCCCTTGAACAGCAAGGTGCGATGGCCGCGGCCGGGAACGCCGTCATCGACGATCAGCTGACGCACCACCGCGTCGGCATCGGCCATGCCATACGAGATGCTCTCCCCGACGAAGACGCCGCCGCCACGGCGGCGGACGCGCTCGCCGGGGCCGGCGCCGTCGCCCGAGCGGTGCCCGCTGGCGCCCGCCGCGCCCTGATCATCGGCGTGATCTTGCGCGGCCATTGCGAGCAGATCGCCGCGGTCAAGCGGTGGCAGCGGGGCCTGGCGCTCGAGAAAATCGATCGCCTCATCGACCGCGGCTACGCCTTCGCGCGTGTAGACGCCATCGGGCGCATCCGGGAGGTAGACAATGTCGCCCTCGAAATAGCGCCGATACTCGCGCAGTTCGTCGGCATAGTCGCGCGGGTTCTGCCGGGCTTGGTTGATCCGCTCGAGTACCTGCGCTTCGAGCGAGCGGCCGCGCGGGCCGCTGTCGGTGGCGGCGACGAGGAAAGGCGAGCAGGCGGCGAGAACGGCAACGGCGCCCAATCCGATACGCATGAAACAGGTTCCCCCCGGAACGCCGTCGCGCCCCTTTGCGCCACGGGTGTCGATGGTGACGGAAGCGATCCTAAACCACTGACAAGCCGATCGGATACTCCGGAATTAACCGTGAAGCCCATGCCTGCGACCAAGCGTGTCATCGTCGACGACGAACCGGCGAGCCACTTCCACTGCCGAAGGCGCCCCATAGGCGCGGCGAGCAGGGCGGCGAGGGGTAGGGCTGCGAACAGCGCGGAGCTGACTGCAAGCCGAACCCACGTTCATTTATCCGCAACCAAGTCGATCGCGGCTCGTTTTGTGCATGAGATCAATCGAGAGGCTATTTCTCCGATGACGAAGCTGATGCCCCTCCTACTTGCGCTGATTCCGTTGGCAGCGGTGATCAGTGCTTGTATTTCATGTCCGTAACGACGTTCGCGTAACGAGTTCCCTGACGACCTCGTCGGCTCGCCTGCTTCGGCCGGTGGGCCTTTTCTTTGAGGCTTGTTCCAACGGTAAAGAAAAAGGCCGCCCCGGAGGTTCCGGGACGGCCCATTTTCCTGCGATCGGCGAAGGCCTCAGCCCTCGGCGTTCTCGTCCTCGGCCGGCGCCGCCTGCACTTCGGCAGTCGCGCCCGGTTCGGCGTTGGGATCGTAATCCTCGGTGAAGCCGGCTTCGTCCTTCTCGAACATCGCGGTCATCACGTCGACGCCCTGCGACTGCATCTCGGCCTCTTCCGGCGAGCGGGCGACGTTGACCTTGACGGTCACCGACACCTCGGGGTGCAGCGCAACCTTGACCTCGTACACGCCGATCGACTTGATCGGACGGTCGAGTACGACCTGGCTCTTGGAGACCTTGTGGCCGTCGGCAGTGATCGCCTCGACCAGGTCGCGCACCGCAACCGAGCCGTAGAGCTGGCCGGTGTTCGATGCCTGACGGATCAGCGTGACCGATACGTCGTTGAAGTTGCCGGCTTCCTTTTCGGCCTCGCCGCGGCGTGCCGCGTTCTCGGCTTCGAGGCGAGCGCGGTTGGCCTCGAAGACCTTGCGGTTGGCTTCGTTGGCGCGCAGCGCCTTCTTGCGCGGCAGCAGGTAGTTACGGGCGAAGCCGTCCTTGACCTTCACCACGTCGCCGATGGCGCCGAGCTTCTCGACGCGTTCCAGCAGAATGACGTCCATTCTGGCGCTCCTTACTTAACGATGTAGGGCAGCAGGCCCAGGTGACGGGCGCGCTTGATGGCCTGGGCCAGCTCGCGCTGCTTCTTGGCGCTCACCGAAGTGATGCGCGACGGGACGATCTTGCCGCGCTCGGACACGAAGCCCTGCAGCAGACGAACGTCCTTGTAATCGATCCGGGGAGCGTCCTTCGCGGAGAAGGGGCAGCTCTTGCGGCGGCGGAAAAACGGGCGTGCCATGGTCTATTTCTCCTTATTCGCCGCCGAAACCGGTGCTGCCGGCGTCGTCGCGATCGCGACGGCCACGGCGCTCGCGGTCCTGACCCTTGCGCATCATCACGGTGGGGCCCTGCTCCAGCTCGTCGACCTTGACGGTCATGTAGCGGATCACGTCCTCGTTGATCTGCGTCTGACGCTCGAGCTCGGCGACAACACCCGCGGGGGCGTCGATCTCGAGCATCACGTAATGCGCCTTGCGGTTCTTGGCGATGCGATAGGCGAGCGAACGAAGACCCCAGGTCTCGGTCTTGACGACCTTGCCGTTATTGTCCTCGACGATCTTGGTGGCGGCTTCCGCCAGAGCGTCCACTTGCGCCTGTGCCAGGTCCTGGCGCGCAAGGAACACGTGCTCGTAAAGAGCCATGTATTCTCTTCCATGTTGGCCGATCGCTGACGCCACCCCATGTGACGCCCCTCCGGCTGTCGTCTCAAAAGCAAGCGGGGGCGGAGAACGCGTCTCCACCCCGGCTGGCGCGGCCTATGCGGGCAAAGCACCGCAAATGCAAGCGATAAGGTGGACCGCCCCATGGCATCAGAGGGAGCATTGGCTAGATGCTGGCGGGTGCCCGCCGCACGAAGCAGTCGACCCCGTTCGCCTGCGCTCGCGCGCAGAGCCCTTCGGTATCGTCGCGCGGGGCCGGCCGGCTCTGCAGCCGATGCAGCGATCCCGCACGCTCGATCACTACCGGCACGCCCGCCTCGATCAGCCGCGCGCGCTGACGCTCCGCCGCCTCGGACGAGCTGAACGCGCCGAGCTGCGCCCGCCAGTCTTGGCCGGGCGGCAGATCCGCCACCATTTGCCCGGCGTAGGCCCTCGCCCGGCGCTGCGCGCGCTCGAGGCGCTGCATTTCGATCAGTGCGCCGAGCGTGATCGTTGCGGGCCGGTCGAAGGGATGCAGTTGCGCCGGAGCCTGGGCGGCGGGGGCGGGGGTGGGGGCGGAGCCAGGCGGCTGTCGCGATGCCTGCGCGATGCCGAGGACCGGAACCGCGCCGACGAGCGGCAGGGTTGCCAGCACGGCGAACAGCCAGGCGCGTCCGCGGCGGCGTTTGATAAGCGCGATCGGAAAGGAAGAATCGGTGTTGTACACGCGCGGCTCGTTACGGTTAACGACCGTCAACGCACGAGCCCCGGATATTTCCACGCCGGTCCCGAAAAGAGACGCGAAAACGGCGGAGCCGAAGCCCCGCCGTCCTCTTTGCCGGTGACAGGCCGGCGGTTTAGCGGATCATGTTCGCGAATACCGCGGCGATGATCCCGGTGGTGACGCCGATCAGCACCGCGTCGTTGCCTGACTGGACGTAACGATAGCCGCGGGGCGGGGCGCGAAGGCCGCGATACTGGCGGTAATCGATCTGGCGATAGTTGCGGGCGTAGCGGCTGTCGAAGCGGTCTCCGCGGTGCCAGCTGCGGTTCTGCCAGTGGTTCTGATAACCACGGTCGTTGCGGTAGCCGTAGCCGCGGTGATCGTCGCGCTGCGCCTGATAGTGGGGCGCGTCGTGACCGCGATACTGCTGCGGCGCAGCGGCCATCGCCGGGGTGGCGGCGATCGAGGCGGCGACCAGGCCGAGAATGAGCTTCTTCATGACTTCTACTCCTCAGGTTCGCGCCGTTGCCGGCGTTGCGACCTATCTAGGGGTGGGTTGTCGCAGCCCTGTCCCGTCCGGACGGCGAAATGGTCACCAATTGTCGCAGGCCGGACAGGTTCGTTCAGGTTGCGCAGCGGACAGGCTTGCCCGCATGTCTCAACGGTTCTAACCCGCGCCGCCTGAGATCCCAGGAGAGGCATATGCGCGCATTCATCTTCCCCGGTCAGGGCAGCCAGGCCGTCGGCATGGGCGCCGCGCTCGCCGCAGCGAGCCCGCATGCGCGCGAAGTGTTCGAGGAGGTCGACGACGCGCTCGGTCAGAAGCTGTCGAAGCTGATGGCGGAGGGGCCCGAGGACGAGCTCACCCTCACCGCCAATGCACAGCCCGCGATCATGGCCAATGCCATCGCCGTACTTCGCGTGCTCGAGCGGGAAGGGGGCATCCGCCTCGCCGACAAGGCGGATTTCGTCGCGGGCCACAGCCTCGGCGAATATACCGCGCTCTGCGCCGCGGGCGCTTTCGATCTAGCCACCACCGCGCGGCTGTTGCGCAGGCGCGGCGACGCGATGCAGGCGGCGGTGCCGGTCGGCGTCGGCGCGATGGCGGCCTTGCTCGGCGCCGATCTCACCAAAGCGCAGTCGATCGCCGATGCCGCCGCGCAAGGGCAGGTGTGCACCGTTGCCAACGACAATGATCCGTCGCAGGTGGTGATCTCGGGGCACCGCGAGGCCGTCGAGCGCGCGCTGCCGCTCGCCAAGGAGCTCGGTGCGAAGCGCGCGCTGCTGTTGCCGGTCTCGGCGCCGTTCCATTGCCCGCTGATGCAGCCCGCCGCCGACGCGATGGAGGCCGCGCTCGCCACGGTTTCGGTGCAGGCGCCGCTGGTGCCGGTCTATGCCAATGTCACCGCGTCGCCGGTGAGTGATCCCGCGACGATCCGCACCTTGCTGGTCGAGCAGGTCACCGGGATGGTCCGCTGGCGCGAATCGGTGTTGGCGATGCAGGAGGCAGGGGTGACCGAATTCGTCGAGTTCGGCGGCAAGGTCCTCGCCGGCATGGTCAAGCGCATCGCCCCCGACGCTGCCACGACGAGCCTCGTCACGATGGACGACATCGAGGCGCTGGCGAAAACACTTTAATCAGACGGCCGTCGTGCCGGCGAAAGCCGGGATCTCGTGCGACTGTGCGAGAAGGCCTGAGCTCCCGGCTTTCGCCGGGATGACGGATAGGAGAAGAGAATGTTCGACCTCACTGGCATGACCGCCCTCGTCACTGGCGCTTCGGGCGGGATCGGCTCGGCGATCGCCAAGGGCCTTGCCGCGCAAGGGGCCAGGCTGGCGGTGTCGGGCTCGAACGCCGAGAAGCTCGAGGCTTTCCGCGCCGAGCTGGGCGGTGACCATGTCGCGCTGCCGTGCAACCTTTCGGACGGCGCGGCGGTCGACGCGCTCGTTCCGCAGGCAGTCGAGGCGCTCGGCAAGCTCGACATCCTCGTCAATAATGCCGGCGTCACCCGCGACAACCTCGCGATGCGGATGAAGGACGAGGAGTGGGATCAGGTGATCCGCGTCAACCTCGAGGCCGCGTTCCGACTGATGCGTGCCGCCGCCAAGCCGATGATGAAGGCGCGCTATGGCCGGATGATCTCGATCACCTCGGTGGTCGGCGCCACCGGCAATCCGGGCCAGGCGAACTATGCCGCCTCCAAGGCGGGGCTCGTCGGCATGTCGAAGGCGCTCGCGCAGGAGCTCGCCAGCCGCAACATCACGGTCAACTGCGTCGCCCCGGGCTTCATCCGCTCGGCGATGACCGATGTGCTGCCGGAAGCGCAGAAGACCGCGTTGCTGGGGCGCATTCCCGCGGGCGATCTCGGCAATGGCGAGGATATCGCCGCGGCGGTGGTCTATCTCGCCAGCAAGGAGGCGGGCTACGTCACTGGCCAGACCTTGCATGTCAACGGCGGGATGGCGATGCTCTGAGCATGCGTGCCCTCGCCACCGCCGCCCTCGTCCTGCTTGCGACGCCCGCGCACGCTGCCGATCTCGCGACGATCGATTGCGTGGCCGGCAAGCTCGGCAAGGACGCGGTTGCCCGGCTGCACGCCGATGTCTCGCGCAATATGACCGAGAGCGGCAAGCGACCGAGCTACGACGCGGGCGTCGGCGGCAGCATCGCCAGCGCGGCGGCGGCGTGCGGACTCGAGCACAATTGGTCCGAGGCCGCGATCAAGGCGGCGCGGGTCTACACGCTGGCCAAGGTCGGCATGCCGGTCGCCCAGCGCGTGATCGGCCAGCGTGGATTCGACGCCGCTGAGCTCGAGGATCGCTTTCAGGCGCTGCCCGAGGAAACGCGCAACCGCCCGCTCACCGCGGCTGAAAACCAGGAGCTGATCAAGGCCTCGGTTACCGACGAAGCGAAGCAGACCCGAGAGAATGCCGAACTGCTCGCCGAATATTTCGCATTCCTCAGCACGATCCAATATGCGAGCTTCGACTTTTCTCAGGCTTGATCGTTTCGGCCAGCGGGCGTGCCCCCTTGCAACCGCCCCACCGGCATTCTAGGTGCGTTCACACGGAATTCAGAGCCCCAGACAAAGGAAAACAGGGACTATGGCCAACCAGGAAGAGATCACCCAGCGCGTTGCCGCGCTCGTCGTCGACCATCTCGGCGTCGATGCCGGCGAAGTGAAGCCCGAAGCGAGCTTCATCGACGATCTGGGTGCGGACAGCCTCGACATCGTCGAGCTGGTCATGGCTTTCGAGGAAGAATTCGGCGTCGAGATCCCCGACGATGCAGCCGAGAAGATCACCACCGTCGGCGACGCGGTGACCTATATCAGCGAGCATCAGGAAGGCTGATCGCCCTTCCGGCGACCTGCCCGGATGGGCCGGCACTGCCATATAGCGGCTTCCCGTCCGGGCTCGAAAGAGAGGGCGGGGAGCCGTTTCGTTTTCCGGGATTTGGTCCCGATGAGAGAAGATTGACGGAGAGAACGCCATGCGCCGCGTAGTCGTAACCGGCCTTGGGCTCGTCACCCCGCTGGGTGCCGATGTCGAGACCGCCTGGAAGAACATCATCGCCGCCAAGTCCGGCGCGGCCACGATCACGCGCTTCGACGCGACCGATTTCCACAGCAACTATGCGTGCGAAGTGAAGCCGGCCGATCATGAATATGGCTTCGATCCGGGTAAGCGCGTCGATCACAAGATCCAGCGCCAGGTCGATCCGTTCATCGTCTACGGCATCGACGCCGCAGGCCAGGCGATCGAGGATGCCGGGCTGCTCGACATGACCGAGGAGGAGCGCTTCCGCGCCGGCTGCTCGATCGGTGCCGGCATCGGCGGGCTCCCGGGCATCGAGAGCGAATCGCTCGTGCTCGCCGAAAAGGGCCCGAAGCGTGTCTCGCCGCACTTCGTCCATGGCCGCCTGATCAATCTGATCTCGGGCCAGGTCTCGATCAAATACGGCCTGATGGGCCCGAACCACGCGGTGGTCACTGCCTGCTCGACCGGCGCGCACTCGATCGGCGACGCCGCGCGGATGATCGCGATGGACGATGCCGACATCATGCTCGCAGGCGGCGCCGAGGGCGCGATCTGCCCGATCGGCATCGCCGGCTTCGGCCAGGCGCGCGCACTGTCGACCAATTTCCGCGACGATCCCACCCGCGCCAGCCGTCCGTGGGATCAGGACCGCGACGGCTTCGTGATGGGCGAGGGCGCCGGCGTGGTGGTGCTCGAGGAATATGAGCGCGCGAAGAAGCGCGGTGCCAAGATCTACGCCGAAGTCATCGGTTACGGCCTGTCGGGCGATGCCTATCACGTCACCGCGCCGCATCCGGAGGGCTCGGGCGCGTATCGCTCGATGCAGATGGCGATGAAGAAGTCGGGCCTCGATTTCAGCGACATCGATTACATCAACGCCCATGGTACCTCGACGCCGCTCGGCGACGAACTCGAGCTCGGCGGCGTCCGCAGGCTGTTCGGCAATGCCATCGGCACGCTGTCGATGAGCTCGACCAAGTCGGCGATCGGCCATCTGCTCGGCGGCGCCGGCGCAGTCGAATCGATCTTCTGCATCCTCGCGATGCGCGATCAGGTCGCGCCGCCGACGCTCAACCTCGACAATCCGAGCGAGAACTGCGCGGGCGTCGATCTGGTCCCGCATCAGGCGAAGCAGCGCAAGATCAAGGCCGTGCTCAACAACAGCTTCGGCTTCGGGGGCACCAACGCCAGCCTGGTGATGAAGGCTGTCTGACACCGCGCCTCCGCGTCGACCGCGGAGGCGGATCGGCGGCTGTGCCATCCTCCTCGCCCTGCTCTTGGCAGCGGCGGCGGGGTTGATGGCGCTGCAGCTCTGGGCCGGCAGCGGCCCGTCGCGCGTCAACACCACTGTGCTGATCCCGCAGGGGGCGACGCTCAGCCGCGCGGCGACCGAACTCGAAAAGGCGGGCGCGATCCGCTCGGCGCGCCAGTTCGTATTGCTCTCGAAGGTCTTCGGCGGCGGCGCCCCGATCAAGGCGGGCGAATATCGCCTGCTCGCGCGACAGAGCCAGTCGGATATCCTCAAGGATCTGCAGGGCGGCAAGACGCTCCAGCGCAAGATCACCGTCGCCGAGGGCGTGCCCTCCATCCTCGTCCACGAGGCGTTGATGAAGGCCGACGGGCTCAGCGGGCAGATCGCCGTACCCGCCGAGGGCAGCGTGCTGCCCGACACCTATGCGTTCAACCGCGGCGAGACCCGCGCCGCGGTGCTGGCGCGGATGCAGAAGGCGATGAGCGACTATCTCGCCCAGGCCTGGGCGCGCCGCAAGCCGGGCATCGCCGTATCCACACCGGCCGAGGCGCTGACGCTCGCCTCGATCGTCGAGAAGGAAACGAGCAAGCCCGAGGAGCGGCGGACGGTCGCCGCGGTCTATTCCAACCGGCTCAAGCAGAACATGATGCTCCAGGCCGATCCGACGATCATCTACCCGATCACCAAGGGCAAGCCTCTTGGCCGACGCATCCTTCAGTCGGAAGTGCGCGCGGTGAACCAGTACAACACCTATGCGATGACGGGCCTGCCGATCGGCCCGATCGCGAATCCTGGGCGCGAGTCGATCGACGCGGTGCTCGATCCGGCGCAATCCTCTGCCCTGTACTTCGTCGCCGACGGCCGCGGCGGCCATGTGTTCGCCGACACGCTCGAGCAGCACAACGCCAATGTGCAGAAATGGTATGCCATCCGCCGCGCGCGCGGGGAGATGTAGGGCGCGCCACGCGTTGCGACGCGCCCAAGGCAGTCAATAAGCGGCGGTGAAGCGGGCGCGGCTGTGATGGTGCTGCTCCAGTTCATCGACCATCGCGATGGCATAATCGGCGAAGCTGATTTTGCTTTCGCCGTTCGCGTCGGTGACGAGCTGGTCGGTGCCGCCGCGATAGCTGCCGAGGCGCGGGCCTTCGAAAATCAGCGCGGCGGGGGAGAAGAAGGTCCAGTCGATCTCTGTCTCCGCGCGCAGGGCATCGAGGAATGCGATGCCGGCGAGGGCGATGTCCTTCCATTCCGCCGGAAAGGCAGGGTCGTCGATCACGCGCTGGCCGGGGGCGACCTCGAGGCTGGCGGCGCCGCCGGTGACGAGCAGGCGCCGCACGCCGGCCTCGCGCAGCGCCGCGAGCAATGTGGCGGCGGAGACGTCGAAATGCAGCGCGCTGATGACGGCGTCGGCGCCACGAATCAGCCCGGCCAGCGCGGCGGGGGAGGCGGCGTCGCCTGCCCGCGCGATGACACCCGGCAGTTGCGGGATCGCCTCGGGCTTGCGCGCGATCGCGATCACTTCATGGCCGCGCGCCGCCAATTCCCTGGTGATCTCCGAGCCTGCGCGTCCGCTCGCGCCCAGAACCGCTACCTTCATGTTCGATGTCCTTTACTGGTTTCCAACGGATACCAAGTCGAATATGGATATCGGTCATGCAAGAAGGCACTTTGAACATAGCTGGTTCCTCCGGAGAAACCGGCGCGCGCGGCGATGTCTATGCGGCGAACTGTCCGACGCGGAAATTGCTGGATCGCATCGCCGACAAATGGAGCGTCCTGATCCTGCTGCTGCTGGGGCAGGAGGCGATGCGCTTCAACGCGCTCCGGCGGCGGATCGATGGCGTATCGCAGAAGATGCTCAGCCAGACGCTGCGTTCGCTCGAGCGCGACGGGCTGGTCAGCCGGACGGTGGTGGCGACGGTGCCGGTGACCGTCACCTATGCGATCACGCCGCTCGGCCGCGGGCTGATCGGATCGCTAAAGTCGATGATCGACTGGGCCGAAACCCATATGGAGGACGTGGCCGCAGCCCAGCGCGCCTATGAGGACGCGCTGAACTGAGCCGGAACGTCAGCGCGCCAGCCCCGCCGCCTCGCGCGCCAGCGTCTCGACCTGCTCGAGGCTCGCGCCCTTGGGCGTGATCCAGCTTCCGCCGACACAGAGCACCGGATCGAACCCCAGCCACTCGGGCGCGGTCGCGAGGCTCACCCCGCCCGTGGGGCAGAAGCGCGCCTGATAGAAGGGCGCGGCGAGCGCCTTGAGCGCTTTGAGCCCGCCCGAGGTTTCGGCCGGAAAGAATTTAAAATGGGTCAGCCCGAGATCGAGCCCGCGCATGATGTCGCCGGCATTGGCGACGCCGGGAAGGAAAGGCACGCCGCTCGCGATGATCGGCTCGCCCAGCCGCTCGGTGAGGCCCGGCGAGACGATGAACTCGACGTCGGCGTCCATCACTTGCTTGAACTGCTCGGTGTTGACCACGGTGCCCGCGCCGACGATCGCGCCTTCGACCTTCTTCATCTCCGCGATCGCCTCGATCGCCGCGCCGGTGCGCAGCGTCACTTCGAGCACGCGCAATCCGCCTTTCACCAGCGCCTCGGCCAGCGGGCGCGCCTGGGCGGCGTCTTCGATCACCAGCACCGGGATCACCGGGCTGGTGCGCATGATATCGGCAATCGTCGTCAAAGTGCGTGCTCCTGCGCGAAGGCGGCCGCGGCGCCGTAGAGACCGGGCTGCGGGTGCGTGATCAGCTTGACGGGGATCGACGCCATCAGGTTCCGGAACCGGCCCTTGGCGACGAAACGCTCGCCGAAGCCCGATTGCAGCAAATGGTCCTTGAGTCGCAACCCCAGACCGCCCGCGATCACCACGCCCGTCGGGCCATGGGTCAGTGCGAGGTCGCCTGCGACTGCGCCGAGGCTCAGGCAGAAGCGGTCGAGCGCCGCGACCGCGAGGCTATCCGCACCTTCGAACGCCATCGCCCAGATCTTCTTGTCGTCGAACCGCGGCACCGGGCGCTTCTCGAGCTCGGCGAGCGTCTCGTAGATCGCGACGATCGCAGGGCCGGCGACGATCCGCTCGGTCGAGACGCGGTTATATTCGCGCCGCAGCCTTTTGACGAAGGCGTCCTCGATCGGGTCGAGCGGGGCGAAATCGACATGCCCGCCTTCGGTTGCGATGATGTCGTAGCCGCCCTTGTGGCGGAACACCTGCGCGACGCCGAGCCCGGTGCCGGGGCCGCAGACCGTGATCGATCCGCGGCCGGGGAGCGATACGTCAGGCCCGCACAAATGCAGGAAATCCTTGTAGCCGAGCTGCGCGACGGCATGGCCGATCGCGGCGAAGTCGTTGACCACGGTCCAGGTGTCGGCGCCCAGCCGCTCGGGGATCAGGGCAGGGCGGATGATCCACGGGTTGTTGGTGAGCTTGATGATTTCACCGCCGACCGGCGAGGCGACTGCGATGGCCGCAGCCTTGGGAAGCGGACGCCCCAGCGTCTCGCCGAACGCCTGCCAGGCGAGCTGGAGGCTCGGATGCTCGGCGACCTTCTGCGTCACCGGCTCGGCCATCGATACGACTCGCCCCTCCGCCACTTCCGCAATCGCAAAGCGGGCGTGCGTGCCTCCGATATCGACCGCGACGACTTCCATGCCTTCTCCCTGAGCCTTCCATGCCCATCGGCCTGTCAACGTTGGCAGACGGTGCGCCGCCCTTCTCTGCGCTGGCGGCGCGGATGTAAAGCCGGGCTTAGAGTCCGGCCTCGGCCAGCATCGCCGAGCCGCCCATTTCAGCCTCGCTGGCGTGGTGGCGCATCATCGCGAACAGCTCGCGGCCGGTGCCGATGGCAGGCGGCGGCGCTTCGCATTGCGCGCGCGCGGCCCATTCGGCCGGATCGACCAAAGCTTCCAGCACGCCCTGCTCGGCGCAGACGCGCACCACATCGCCGTCGCGCAGCTTGCCGATCGGTCCGCCGCCAAGGGCTTCCGGCGAAAGATGGATCGCGCACGGCACCTTGCCGCTGGCCCCCGACATGCGCCCGTCGGTCACCAGCGCCACCCGGAAGCCCCGATTCTGCAGCACGCCGAGCGGCGGCGTCAGCTTGTGCAACTCGGGCATGCCATTGGCCTTCGGGCCCTGGAAGCGGACGACCACGACGACATCGCGCTCAAGCTCGCCGGCTTTGAACGCCTCCTGCACCTGCGCCTGGTCCGAGAACACCCGGCACGGCGCCTCGATCGTCCAGCGATCGCGCTCGACGGCCGAGACCTTGATGCAGGCACGGCCGAGATTGCCTTTGAGGATGCGGAAGCCGCCTTCGGGCGAGAAGGGCGCGTCGATCGTGCGGACGATGGTCTCGTCACCGCTCTTCTCGGGATGATCGTGCCAGACCAGTGCCTCGTCCTCGATCGCGGGCTTGCGGCCATAGGCGGCCATGCCGTCCTTCGCGACCGTCACCGTGTCGCCGTGCATCAGCCCGCCGCGCAGCAGCTCGCGGATCACGAAGCTCGGCCCGCCGGCATCCTCGAAGCCGTTCACATCGGCCGAGCCATTGGGATAGACGCGGGTGAGCAGCGGCACCGTGCGCGACAGCCGGTCGAAATCGTCCCAATCGATCAGGATCCCCGCCGCACGCGCAAAGGCGGGGACGTGGATCAGGTGATTGGTCGATCCGCCGGTGGCGAGTAGCACGATCGCGGCGTTCACGATCGCCTTCTCGTCGACGACATGCCCGATCGGGCGATAGTCGTTGCCGGCCCAGCCGATCTCGGCGAGCCGATGGACCGCGGCGCGGGTCAGCTCCTGGCGCAGCTTGGTGCCCGGATTGGCGAAGGCGGCGCCCGGCATGTGGAGGCCCATCGCCTCCATCATCATCTGGTTCGAATTGGCGGTGCCGTAAAAGGTGCAGGTGCCCTTGGAATGATAAGCGGCGATCTCGGCGGCGAGCAGTTCGTCGCGGCCCACCTTGCCCTCGGCATAGCGCTCGCGGACCGCCGCCTTCTCTTTGTTGGGAAGCCCGGATCGCATCGGGCCGCCGGGGATCATCACCATCGGCAGATGGCCGAAGCGCAGCGCGCCGATCAGCAGTCCGGGGACGATCTTGTCGCAGATGCCGAGCAACGCCGCGCCCTCGAACACGCGGTGCGAGAGGGCGATACCGGTGGAGAGCGCGATCGTGTCGCGGCTGAACAGCGACAGCTCCATGCCCGCATAGCCCTGCGTCACGCCGTCGCACATCGCGGGCACGCCGCCCGCCACCTGCGCCGTGGCGCCGGCTTCCAGCGCCCAGACCTTCATCTGCTCGGGGTAGCGGTAATAGACCGCGTGCGCCGAGAGCATGTCGTTGTACGAAGTGACGATGCCGATGTTCATCCGGTTTGCCGGTGTCAGCAGGTCGCGCTGTTCGTCGGTGCCGGCATAGGCATGGGCGAGGTTGGCGCAGCCGAGCCGTGGCCGGTCCGCCCCCGATTCGCGCTCGCGGCGGATCAGGTCGAGGTAGGCGGCGCGCCCGGCTTTCGAGCGCTCGATGACGCGATCGGTGACGGCGGCGATTTCGGAATGGAGGGTCATCTTCTCAGCCTTGCAACTCTAACGCAGTGACCGGCGTCTCTACGCCGCCCAGTGGATATCCACCGGCAGCTCGACATCGGCGAGGACGCGGCCGACCGGATAGCTGGACGACGCGCCCTGTTCGATCGCCGCCTCGAGCACGTCGCGCTTGGCCTGGCCGGTCACCGCGATCATCAGCGCGCGCGCCGAGACGATCGCCGAACGGCTCAGCGTCACCCGCGCGACCGGTGCCTCGGGCGGCAGCGGATCGGGCATCACGCCGAGCGCGCGGCGCTCGCGCGGGCCGTTCAATGCCTCGTCGAAATCGGGGCCGGGAAAGATCGATGCGCAATGCCCGTCGCCGCCGACGCCGAGCAGGCAGAGGTCGAGCGGCCAGTGCAGGTCCTGCAGGATCGCGTCCGCGGCACGGCCGGCGGCCTTGTAGTCGGCGACGGTCGCGCTGATCAGCGGGATCACCCGCGCGCCCTTGGGAATGAAGATCTTGCCGATCGCGGTGACGTTCGACAGCGGATCGCCCAGCGGCACCAGCCGGTCGTCGCCGGGGACGATCGTCACGCGCTTCCAGTCGATTTTGGCCTGCGCCAACTTCTCGTAGATCGGCAACGGGGTCTTGCCGCCGGCAAGCGCGACCACGGCCGCGCCGCGCGCGTCGATCGCGCTCTCGATGATGAACTGGACGTCGCCCGCGACGGCCGCGGCCATCTCGTCGGCATCGTCATAGTCCCACCATTCGATTTCGGTCGTCATGTTATTTCCTCGTGTCTCAGGTGGGTATTCGCCAAACCATTGGGTAGGCGTTGTCGTTTCCAAATTCCTTCCCGGAGCGGGGAGGAGTTCATTCACTCGTTCCACGTCACCCCATCGCGCTCGGTGAGCGCGATCGCGGCCGACGGGCCCCAGCTGCCCGAGGCATAGGGCTTGGGCTTCATGTCATTGGCTTCCCAGCCGGCGCGGATGGCGTCGATCCACGTCCATTGCGCCTCGACTTCGTCGCGGCGGACGAACAGCGTGGGGTCGCCCTCGATCAGGTCGAGCAGCAGCCGCTCATAGGCGATGCGGCGACGCGTTCCGGCGAATTCGGTGTCGAGGCTGAGGTTGAGCGGCACTTCGCGCAGCCGCACGCCCTCGCGGTCGAGCCCGGGCTGCTTGGCCATCACCAGAAGCCGGACATATTCCTCGGGCTGGAGCCGGATCACCAGCGTGTTGGGCTGGAGCATCCCGCCGCGATCGGCGAAGATCGAATGCGGCACCGGCTTGAACTGGATGACGATCTCGCTGCGCCGCTCGCCCAGCCTTTTGCCGGTGCGCAGATAGAAGGGCACACCCTGCCAGCGCCAATTGTCGACATGCGCCTTGATCGCGACGAAGGTCTCGGTGTTCGACGGCTTTTCGAGATCGCTGGCATAGTCGCGGACGATCTCGCCCTTCACTGCGCCGCCGCCATATTGGCCGGTCACGGTCAGCTGGGGTGCCTCCTGCGCGCTGATCCTGCGCAGCGAGCGGAACACCTTCACCTTCTCGTCGCGGATCGCGGTGCCATCGAAGCGGGCAGGGGGCTCCATCGCGATCAGCGCGAGCAGCTGGAGCATGTGGTTCTGCACCATGTCGCGCAGCGCGCCGGTCTCGTCGTAAAAGCCCGCGCGGCCCTCGAGCCCGACCGTCTCCGAGACGGTGATCTGGACATGGTCGATCCCCTGCGCGTTCCACACCGGCTCGAACAGCGAGTTGCCGAAGCGCAACGCGAGGATGTTCTGCACCGTCTCCTTGCCGAGATAGTGATCGATGCGGAAGGTCCGCTCCTCGGGAAAGGCGCCGGCGACGAGATCGTTGATCTCGCAGCTCGACTGGAGATCCTTGCCCAGCGGCTTTTCGAGGCTGATCCGGACATTGTCGCCGGCGAGGCCAGCGCTCTTCAGCCCCTCGATCGTCGGGCCGAACAGCCACGGCGCGGTCGACAGGAAGATCGCCAGCCCGCCCGAGATGTCGCCGAGCTTGTCCTTGAGCGCCGCGAAGCCGTCGATCTGCGAAGCGTCGAGCGCCTGATAGTTCAGCCGCTGGAGAAAGCTGCCGACAGCGCTGTCATCCTTGCGGTCGGCGGGCAGGAATTCGTCGAGCGCGGCACGGGCGAAATCGCGATAGGATTGGTCGTCCTTCTCGGAGCGTGCGGTGCCGGTGATCGTCAGCCCCGTGGGCAGCAGCCCGTCGGCGTGCAGGGCATAGAGCGAGGGGAGCAGCATCCGCTGGGCGAGATCGCCGGTTGCTCCGAACAGCAGCAATTTGCCCACGGGCTGATGCATTTTTTGCCTCTCGTCGACTGGTTTCGAACGCGAGACACCAAGAGGCGGCAAAGATCAAGCGGCTAAGCCGTGATCCCGGCGAAAGCCCGGATCTCGTGCTGCGAGCGCGCGATATGTGGGACGCGATCCCGGCTTTCGCCGGGATCACAGTCTCAGAGAACTAGCCCCGCGATCGGGTCGAGCCCGGCCATGATGTTGAGGTTCTGTACCGCGGCGCCGGCGGCGCCCTTGCCGAGATTGTCGAGCGTCGCCACCAGCCGCGCCTGGCCGCGCTCGGCATTGCCGAACACGCGCACGCTCAGCCGGTCGGTCCCCGCATCCTCCTCGATCGACACCGTCGCGGTATCGGCGGGAAGCACGCGAAGCAGCGGGCAATCCTTATAGGCATCGCGCAGCGCGTTCTCGATCGCCTCGAGCGAGGGGCGGCGCGTGAAGGTATGGAGGGGCAGGGGTACCTCGACGACCATCCCGCGATAGGTGCGCACCACCGCGGGCTGGAAGATCGGCGGATGTTCGATCCGCGCATGCTTCTGCATCTCGGGCACATGCTTGTGCTCGAGGCTCAGGCCATAGTTACGGAAGGCCGTCGCCGTGAAGCTGTCCGAGGTCTGGTCCTCGAACTCGGCGATCATCGACTTGCCGCCGCCCGAATAGCCCGAGACGGCGTTGACCGAGAAAGCGAAATCGAGCGGAACCAGTCCGGCGCGGACCAGCGGGCGGACCAGCGCGAGAAAGCCGGTTGGGTAGCAGCCCGGGTTGCTCACCCGCGGCGCCTCGGCGATCGCGTTGAGCTGTCCCGGTTCGAGCTCGGCGAAGCCATAGACCCAATCGGGAGCGACGCGGTGCGCGGTCGAGGCGTCGATCACGCGAACCTTCTGGGCGCGGATCATCGCCACCGCCTCGCGTGCGGCGTCGTCGGGCAGGCACAGGATGACGAAATCTGCCGAATTGAGCGCGTCCTCGCGCTTCTTCGGATCCTTGCGATCGGCGTCGGCGAGAATGATCTGCTCGATTCCTTCACGGCCGTCGAGCCGTTCGCGAATCTCGAGCCCGGTGGTGCCGACGGCGCCGTCGATGAAGACGCGGATGCTCATTGCGTATCCACCAATGCCGATGCGGCAATATAGCCGACCAGGCCCGATCCGGGCGCGACACCCCAGGCGTGATTGCCGGCGAGTTCGAGCACTTCGAACACATCGCCTGCGGCGAGCGTCGCGAGCACTTCGGAATCGGCGGCAGCGCTCAGGCGCAACTCGGTGGCGGCGCCGAGGGTGCGCGGCATCGGCGCTGCATAATGGGGCGCGAACACCCGGTCGGCGAGCCGCACATCGGCCAGATCGCGGCGCACGGCGTCGACCCGCGAATCGAACTTCGCAGAGCGTCCCTTCAGCGAGAAGCGCTTACGCGTTGGCCCTGCGGGCGGCTGGCTGGCTGATGTTGTCGCCAGCGAGGAAGTGCCCGAACTCTGCAAGAAAATCTGCCCCTTCAGCGGTACGCGCAACGAAGATGTTGCGTTTGTCGGTATCGTCGCGTTGGCGGCGCAGATAGCCGAGCGTCCCCAGGCGATTCAAGGCGCGGGTAACTACGGGCTTCGACACGTTCAGCGCCCGCGCCAATCCGCGGACCGTATGGGGCCCCGGGTCGAGATACACAAGCATCAGGAGCGCCATCTGGCGATTGGTGAGATCGGGCTCGCCCGATCGCACATAATCGATCAGCGTGTTCTTCCAGGATGACAGCGACTGGTCCGGCATCGCGTTCACGGCATCCTCATCCGTTACGTTCCCGGTTCTGTCCGGGAGCTTTCACACAACGCAGTTTCGGCCCAGTGGTTTCAGTGCGATGGCGAAATGTTACTGCTTTGCGCCAAGGCGCGGCCGGCACACTCGGGGACGACCCCGGAATCGAGGCAGGTTGATCCCCGGCACCGGCTCCCCTATGTCGCCGCTTTCGCAACAGGTCCGGTCTCAATGTTCACCTTTCTGCTCGTCGTCCACGCCATCATCGCGGCACTGCTCGTGACCGTGATTCTCATGCAGCGCTCGGAAGGCGGCGGGCTCACTTCGGGCGGCAGCCCCTCGGGCCTGATGTCGGCGCGCGGCGCGGCCGATTTCCTCACCCGCTCGACTGCGGTCCTCGCGACTCTCTTCATCGCGATGAGCATCCTGCTCGCGGTGATCGCCGCGACTCGCCACTCGACGACGATCGACACGTCGCTCCAGCGCGCGCCCACGGCGCCGGTGACCGCGCCGACCAGCGCACCTGCGGTGCCTTTCGGCATCGGCAGTGCGACTGCGCCCGCGGGTGACGCCGCGGCGGCGAACAGCGCTGCGCCGGCGAACGGCACGGTTCCGCTCGCCCAATAATCTCCGCCGCTCTCCGGAGACGGCGGGCATCGAAAAAATAAGTGAGTCGCGCGCTTGTCGGCGCGCGCTCAAACACGTTAGGCGTTTTCTCCCATGGCGCGGTATATTTTCATCACCGGCGGCGTGGTCTCCTCGCTTGGCAAGGGTTTGATGGCGGCGAGCCTCGCGGCTCTGCTCCAGGCCCGAGGCTATCGAGTCCGCATCCGCAAGTTCGATCCCTATCTCAACGTCGATCCCGGCACGATGTCGCCGCACCAGCATGGTGAGGTCTATGTGACCGACGACGGCGCCGAGACCGATCTCGACCTCGGCCATTACGAGCGCTTCACCGGCGTCGCGTCGCGCCAGTCGGACAACGTCACTTCGGGACGGATCTACAAGACGATCATCGAGCGCGAGCGTCGCGGCGACTATCTTGGCGCCACCGTCCAGGTGATTCCGCACGTCACCGACGCGATCAAGGCATTCGCGCAGGACGAGACCGACGATCTCGATTTCGTGCTCTGCGAGATCGGCGGCACCGTCGGCGACATCGAATCGCTGCCGTTCATCGAAGCGATTCGCCAGCTCCGCAACGATCTCGGCCGCGGCCAGACCGTCAGCATCCACGTCACCCTCGTCCCGTTCATCGCCGCGGCGGGCGAGCTCAAGACCAAGCCGACCCAGCACAGCGTGCGCGAACTCGCCGCATTGGGCGTCCAGCCCGACGTGCTGGTCTGCCGCTCGGAGCGCGATCTGCCTGCGGGCGAGCGCGCCAAGATCGCGCAATTCTGCAACGTGCGGCCCGAGGCAGTGATTCCCGCGCTCGACGCCAAGAGCATCTACGCCGTGCCGCTGCAGTATCACCGCGAGGGCCTCGACGTCGAAGTGCTGCGAGCGTTCGGGATCGAGCCGGGCGAAGCGCCCAATCTTTCGCGCTGGGACGATATCGTCGAGCGGATCACCAATCCCGAGGGCGAAGTCACGATCGGCGTGGTCGGCAAATATATGGGCGTTCCTGACGCCTATAAGTCGCTCACCGAGGCGCTCACCCATGGCGGCATCGCCAATCGGGTGAAGGTCAACATCCGCTGGCTCGACGCCGAATTGTTCGAGCGCGACGACGAAGAGGAAGTCACGGCGGCGCTCGAGCCGATGCACGGCATCCTCGTCCCCGGCGGCTTCGGCGAGCGCGGCAGCGAGGGCAAGATCGCCGGCGTCCGCTTCGCCCGCGAGCGCAACGTGCCGTTCTTCGGCATCTGCCTCGGCATGCAGATGGCGTGCATCGAAGGTGCGCGGACCCAGGGCGTGACCGACGCCTCGACCACCGAGTTCGGCCCGACCGAGGAGCCGGTGGTCGGCATGATCACCGAATGGATGACCGCCGAGGGCATCCAGAAGCGCGAGGAAGGCGGCGATCTCGGCGGCACGATGCGGCTCGGCGCCTATACCGCGAAGCTTGGCGGCAATTCGGTGGTCGCCTCGATCTACGGGTCGGAGCAGATCAGCGAGCGCCACCGCCACCGCTACGAGGTCAACACCCATTACAAGCCGATCCTCGAATCGGGCGGGCTGGTCTTCTCGGGCATGTCGCCCGACGGTTCGCTCCCCGAGATCGTCGAGCGGCCCGACCATCCGTGGTTCGTCGGGGTGCAGTTCCACCCCGAACTCAAGTCCAAGCCATTCGATCCGCACCCGCTGTTCGCGAGCTTCGTCGAGGCGGCGGTCAAGCAATCGCGCTTGGTCTGACATCTACCGTCACTCCGGCCTTGTGCCGGGGTCCACTGCGCCGCCAACGGGCAGCAGCAGGCTCTGGTCTACGCAGCATCCGCACGGTGGATCCCGGCACGAGGCCGGGATGACGATGAGGGAATTGAAATGCTGAACACCGACACTGCCTGGCCGCTGTGGGATGATGCGCGGGTCGAAGGCGCCGTCACGTTCGCTGATCCTGAGGCCACTCCCGAAGCGGCCGTCGTTGCGGCAGTCGCACGACCGATCCTGCTCGGTTACGCGCCCACCCGGCCGAACGGCCGGGCGATGCTGGTGCTGGGCGGGGGCGGCTATACCCAGCTCATGGCCGGGCGCGAAGGCGTCGTGGTGGCGCATTGGCTTGCCGGGCTGGGCTATCATGCCTTTGTCCTGATCCACCGATTTCCCAATGCCGCGCAGGGCGTCCCCGCGCCGCTGGACGACGCGATCGAAGCGATGCGGATGATCCGGGCGAGCGGGTATGCCGACGCAGGACTCGGTGTCGTCGGATTGTCGTCGGGCGGACATCTCGCTGCGTGTCTCGCCGCCGAATATCCCGCCGAATGGACCCCGCCCGCGACGCGCCATCCCGGACATTCACCCCGACCCGATGCGCTGGTCGTCGGCTATGCGCCGATCTCAACCAACGCCAAGGGCAGGACGATCGTCGCGGACAAGCCGCCTTTGCCCCCGGCCGAGAAGCAGGCGCTGTACGACCGCCTCCAGCCGGATGCCCAGCTGATGCCGGGCCCGCCGCCCACCTTCATCGTCTATGCCGGGAATGACGCGGTGGTGCCGGTCGAGAATGCGCGGCGGCTGCATGCCGCCCTCACCGGAGCAGGCGGCGCGGCCGAACTCCACGTCTTCGCGGATGCGCCGCACGGCTTTGCGCTCGACACCCCCGACATGCCGGTGTCGATATGGCCGCGGCTGTGCGAGGCGTGGCTGCGGCAGATCGGATTCCTCTGAGAACGAAAGCGCTTCACCCGCAACCGCGCTTCGATTAGCGAGGCGCGTCATGCGTATTCTCCTCGCCGTGGTGGCGTTCTTTCTCTTTGTCCCGATCGTCAACGCGCTGCCGCAGGGCGGGCCGATTCCCGGCATGGTGCGCGTGCGGATCGAGACCAGCGCGGGCAACATCGTGCTCGCGCTCGATGCGAAGCGCGCGCCGAAGACCACCGCCAATTTTCTTGCCTATGTCGATGACGGCCGGTTCGACGGCACCGGCTTCTACCGGGCGTCGCGCCGCACGGGGAACCCGAAGTTCGGCTTCGTCCAGGGCGGTATCGCGAGCGACGCACGACGGATCTTGCCGTCGCCGCCGCTCGAGCCGACCAACCTCACCGGGATCCGTCATGTCGACGGCACGGTATCGATGGCGCATGGTGTCAATCTCGACGGCGCCACGGGCAATTTCTCGATCATGGTCGGCGACAATCCTTCGCTCGACGCGCGCGGCGCCGGCCGCAACGGCTATGCCGCCTTCGGGCGGGTGGTCTCGGGGATGGATGTGGTGCGGAAAATTCTCGCGAAGCCCACAGGTGGGGGCAGGGGGCCGATGCGCGGCCAGATGATTCAGCCCCAGCCGGTCACGATCCTCCGCGCCGTTCGGCTCGACGGCGCGCCGCAGCCGACTGGCCGGGTCAAGCCCTGGCTGATCGGCCCGACCCGCTGGATCATGCCGAACTAGCTGGCAAATCCTCCCTTGCGAAGCGGGGGAGGGGGGACCAGCGAAGCTGGTGGAGGGCGCATCTCCGCGCACGATGTCAGCTTTTGGCAAGCCGCCCTCTCCGTCGCTGTGCGAGGGAGGAGTTTTAGAGCCCCGCCAAAAAGCAAAAGGCGCCCGGGCAAGTGCCCGGACGCCCCTGCTGCGGCGCCCAAAGGGAGGAAAAGCGCCGCTAGCTGTCGTGGTTGTTACGCCGCGTCGCGATGCGCGATCGGCTTGGGCTCGCCGCCGCCATTCACTGCGATTTTCTTCGGCTTCATCGCCTCGGGGATCTCGCGGACCAGCGAGATCACAAGCAGGCCATCGGCAAGGTCGGCGCTCTCCACCCGCACGAAATCGGCGAGTTCGAAGCGGCGCTCGAAGCTGCGATTGGCGATGCCGAGATGCAGGAACGCACCCTGGTTGTTCTCATTCTCGTTCGCCTTCTTGCCCTGGACCAGGAGCAAATTCTGCTGCGCGGTCACGTCGATCTCGTCGGCTTTGAAGCCGGCGACGGCGAGCGTGATGCGATACCGGTCCTCGGCAAGGCGCTCGAGGTTGAAGGGGGGATAATTCTCGCTGCTCGCCTGACGGGCGCTGGTCTCCAGCAAGTCGAACAGCCGGTCGAAGCCGACGGTCGAGCGGCGGAAGGGAGTAAAGTCGAACTGACGCATTTCAAATCCTCCAATGAGCAAGTTGAACGTCTCTTGCTACAGGCCCGGAATTCCGCGGCGCTGCTTGTCCGGCCCCATCGGGCACCGTGACGTTTCCGAATGTGGTTTGAAGCAGAGCGATTTCAAGTACGCCGAACCGCCTCCGCACCGCGCCCGAAAACACAGCTTCGGCTTCCCAAAGATTCGCTTGCTGGCTAAAACATACTAAATCCATCGACATTAGGGGAATTAAAACCAAGGGGATGTTGATGAGCCTTTCTTCGCTGACGCTGCTGCTCCTCGCGAGCGCTTCGCCGCTGGGCGCGACCGTGCCCGACCGCGACGATCCGCCCGTGGTGGAGGCTGCCGCGGAAGATCCGGCAGTCGACGATACGCAGGACGTCGTCGTCACCGCACGCCGCCGTGAGGAGCGCGTGCAGGACGTGCCGATCGCGCTTTCGGTGCTGAGCGGCGAAGATCTGGCCGAGAGCGGCGCGTTCAACGTCAACCGGCTCCAGCAATCGCAGCCGACGCTGCAATTCTATTCGAGCAACCCGCGCAACTCGGCGATCAACATCCGTGGCCTCGGCGCCCCGTTCGGTCTCACCAATGACGGGATCGAGCAGGGCGTCGGCTTCTATGTGGACGGCGTCTATATCGGCCGCATCGGTGCCTCGACTTTCGACTTCGTCGATGTCGAGCGCGTCGAGGTTCTGCGCGGGCCGCAGGGCACGCTCTATGGCAAGAACACCACCGCCGGCGCGATCAACATCACGACCCGCGCGCCCAGCTTCACCCCCGAATCGCGCGTCGAGGTGAGCCTCGGCAATTACGAGTTCCTCCAGGCCAAGGCCTCGGTCTCGGCGCCGCTCAGCGAGAATGTGGCGTTCCGCCTCTCCACTTCGGGCACGACGCGTGAGGGCACCGTCCTCAACGTCCGCACCGGAATCGACCAGCATCGCCTCCGCAATCTCGGCGTGCGCGGCCAACTGCTCTGGCGCGCCACGCCCAATCTCGATTTCACCCTATCGGGCGACTTCAACCGCCAGAATCCGCTGTGCTGCGTTCAATATTATGCGCGCGAAGGCGCCACCCAGCGCCCGCTCAACCGCCAGTACGCCGCGCTCGCCGCAGCGTTCGGCTATGCGCCGCCGAGCAAGGATCCGTTCGATCGCGTGACCGATCTCGATGCCGATTCGAACTCACGGCAGGAGATCGGCGGCGCCTCGCTGGTCGGCAATTGGGATATTGGCGGTGCGACGATCACCTCGGTGACCGCGTGGCGCTATTGGGACTGGCTGCCGGCCAACGATCGCGATTTCACCGGCCTGCCGATCACCACCGTGTCGCAGAATCCCTCGCAGCAGAAGCAATTCTCGCAGGAACTGCGCATCGCCTCCAACGGCGATCGGCGGCTCCACTACACGCTCGGCGCCTTCTTCTTCAAACAGACGATCGACACCCAGGGCTCGCAGGTTCAGGGCTCCGCGGCGAGCCGCTGGCTGCTCAATCCGGGCGCCTCGGTGCCACCGGGTTCGAGCGGCTGCGCGACGCCGACCACTGCCGCCTGCAATCCTGCGGTGCTCAACGGCCTGACCTCGACCAATACGATCAGCTTCGACAACACCAGCTTCGCGGTGTTCGGCAAGCTCAACTGGGAAGTGGTCGAAGGCCTTCACATCCAGCCAGGGCTTCGGGTCAATTACGACAAGAAGCGCGGCTCCTATGTATCGGTGGTGACCACCGGCGCCGGCAGCACCACGCTCACCGCCGACCAGCGCGGCGTGCTCGCGCCGCAGGCCTATGAGCCCGAGTTCAGCGACTGGAACGTCTCGGGCGACTTCACCGTCTCCTATGACTTTACCCCCGACATCCATGCCTCTGCGACTTATGCGCGCAGCTTCAAATCGGGCGGCATCAACCTGTCTGGCCTGCCGCTCGACGCCGCGAACAATCCGATCCTCGCGGTGGCGACGGTGAAGCCCGAAAAGGTCAATCATTACGAGATCGGCCTCAAGACCCAGTTCGCCGATCGCAAGGTGACGCTCAACCTCGCCGCCTATTGGACCGAGGTGAACGATTATCAGGCGACGGTGACCAACGGTCAGCTCGGCGTGATCCGCGGCTATCTCGCCAATGCCGAGAAGGTGCGTGTCCGTGGCTTCGAGCTCGACAGCAGCTTCCGCCCGAGCGCGCGCTTCAACGTCTATGGCAACGCCGCCTATACCGACGCGACCTATGCCAGCTTCAAGGACGCGCCTTGCCCGCCCGAGCTGGCCGGCGGCACTACGGCGACCGCGACCCAGACCCCCAGCGCGCCGGGCACGCCGGGCGGCCTCAGTCCTGCCTTTTGCGACATTTCGGGCCAGTGGTTGCCGGGCATCTCCAAATGGTCGCTGTCATGGGGTGGCGAGGGCAACGTTCCGGTCGGCAACGGCCAGATCTATCTCGGTTATGACGGGAGCTACCGCTCGAAATTCTCGTCCAACCCGTCGCGCTCGCGCTACATGGATATCGACGGCTATTCGCTGCACAATTTCCGCCTCGGCTATCGCGAGGGCGATTTCAACATCTTCGCCTGGGTCCGCAACGCCTTCGATCAGCATTATTTCGAGCTGCTCTCGGCGCAGTCGGGCAGCACCGGCCTGATCATCGGCCAACCCGCCGATCCGCGGACCTATGGTTTGACGATCAGCAGCAGCTTCTGATCGTCGCGCGGTCTAGCCTCTCGCCATGGCCGGGGGAGGTTAGGGGAGGGAGGCGGCGCCCGCACCGCCTCCCTCTTTCCCGAAGAAAAGAAGCGGTCCAGAAACGGGAAACGCCCGGACCGTTTCCGATCCGGGCGCCTGCGTGACGACTGCTCGTCAGCCCCCTTTGTCAGGCTCTGCCCGCACGCTCGTACTTGCCTACGAGCGGGGCGGAGCCCTCCCCGAACCACGGCCATTTGCTGCCTGCGTTTCGACAGGGGTTTGCTACGTCGGCGGGCGCGTTTTGTCACCGGGTTTACAAGGGAGTGGCGCAGATTGGTGGCACCCTGTGTTGAATCGGCAACATAGCGGACACACGGCAAGCTGCGCGGCTCCATTGCCAGCGGTGCCCTGCCTGGCCTAGAGCGACGGCGAGCACTCACGTCAGGGCCCCACCGACCGCATGCTACTCTCGCGCTACGAGCGGATGATCGCCCGCCGTTACCTTCTGCCCGGCCGCAGCGAGGCGTTCATCGCCGTCGTCGCCGGGTTCAGCCTCGTCGCGGTGATGCTCGGCGTCGCCGCGCTGATTGTCGTGATGAGCGTCATGAACGGCTTCCGCGCCGAGCTGTTCGACAAGATCACCGGATTGAACGGCCATGCCGTCGTCCAGGGCTATGCCGGGCAGCTCCGCGACTGGCGCCAGATCGTCGAGGCGGCCAAGGCCACGCCCGGCATCACCAGCGCGACGCCGCTGATCGAGCAGCCCTTGTTCGCCAACTATAATGGCCGCGTCGAGTTCGCCCAGGTCCGTGGCATGCGCGTCGAGGACATCCGCAGCAATCCCGCGCTCAAGGGCAAGGAAGTGATTGGCTCGCTCAGCCGGCTCAAGCCGGGCGGCGAGCAGGTCGCGATCGGCTCGCGGCTGGCGGAATCGCTCGGCGCCACCGTCGGCAGCAAGATCACGATCATCAATCCCGCTGGCGCCGCGACTCCGATGGGCACGATGTACCGCTCGGTCAGCTACACGGTCGAGGCGATCTTCGAGGTCGGCGTCTATGATTTCGACAAGATCTTCGTGATCATGCCGATCGAGGACGCACAGACCCTGCTGCTGCTCGGCGACGCGGTCAGCATGGTCGAGATGGACACCAACGATCCCGACAACGTCCAGCAGATCGTTTCGCCGCTGATCGACAAGGTCGGCAAGAGCGGCCAGATCGTCGACTGGCGGCAGATGAACCGCGAGCTGTTCGAGGCGCTACAAGTCGATCGGATCGTCTCGTTCACGGTGCTGTCGATCATCCTCGTGGTCGCATCGTTCAACATCGTCTCCTCGCTGATCATGCTCGTTCGCTCGAAGACGCGGGACATCGCGGTCTTGCGGACGATGGGCGCGACGCGCGGCGGGCTGATGCGGATCTTCGTGACCGTGGGTACGACGATCGGCGCGCTTGGCGTCGCTGCGGGCGGGGTGCTCGGCTTCCTGTTCATCACCTTCCGCGCGCAGGTCGTCCAGTTCATCGGGCTGGTCACCGGCCAGCAAGTCTGGGACCCTTCGATGCGCTTCCTCACCGAGCTGCCCGCCAAGACCGATCCGTTCGAGACGATCGGCATCTGCGTGATGGCGATGATCTTCACCTTCCTCGCAACACTCTATCCCGCGTGGAAAGCGGCGAGCACCGATCCGGTCCAGGTGCTGCGCTATGAGTGAGCCGATCCTCCAGACGCGCGGTCTCAAGCGCAGCTTCAGGCAGGGCGAGGCGGTGATCGAGGTGCTGCGCGGCATCGATCTCGACATCCTGCCCGGCGAGATCGTCGCGCTGCTCGGTCCCTCGGGATCGGGCAAGTCGACTTTGCTCCAGGCCGTCGGCCTGCTCGAAGGCGGATTCGAGGGCTCGATCCGCATCGCCGGCAAGGAAGCCGCGCAGCTCCCCGCCGGGGGGCGCACCGAGGTCCGCCGCGACAGCCTCGGCTTCGTTTATCAGTTCCACCATCTGCTGCCCGACTTCAGCGCGATCGAGAATGTCGTGCTCCCGCAGATGATCCACGGCGCCACCCGCGCCGATGCCGATAGCCGCGCCGAAGCGCTGCTCGCCGCGCTCGGCCTGGCGCAGCGGCTGACGCATCGTCCCAACCAGCTTTCGGGTGGCGAGCAGCAGCGCGTCGCGGTCGCCCGCGCGCTCGCCAACCGTCCTGCGCTGATCCTCGCCGACGAGCCCACCGGCAATCTCGACGAAGCAACCGCGGACCGGGTATTCGCCGAGTTCCTCAACCTCGTCCGCACCGAAGGGTCGGCGGCGCTGGTCGCGACGCACAACGAACGGCTCGCCGAGCGGATGGACCGGGTGGTGCGGCTCCACGAGGGCCGGCTGGAGTGAGCGTCTGGCGCGAGACGCCGACGCTTTCGGGGCGCCATGTCACGCTGCGCCCGATGGTCCGCGAGGATCGCGAGGCGTTGCTGGCCGCCTTCGAGGGGCTCCACCAGCTGTTCCACACCACCGTGCCCGACGCTGACAGCTTCGATCGCTGGTATGATCGCGTGATGTTCGACGCCGCGGCGGGGCGGAACATGCCGTTTACGGTGCTCGATGCCGAAGGCCGCATTTCGGGTGTCACCCGCTTCCTGCGGATGAACGAGGGGCATCGCCGCGTCGAGATCGGCGGCACGCTCTACGCGCCGCGTGTCCAGCGCACCGGGCTCAACACCGAGGCCAAGTCCATGCTGCTCGGCCACGCCTTCGACGTGCTCGGCGTGAACTGTGTCCAGATCCGCACCGATTTCCTCAACCATGCCTCGCGCCGAGCGATCGAGCGGCTGGGAGCGCGGCTCGACGGGGTGTTGCGCGGGCATCTAATCCTCAAGGGCCATTTGCGCGACAGCGCGGTCTATTCGATCCTCGCGCATGAATGGCCCGGCGTGCGCCGCAATCTCGAGCTGCTGATGACTCGCTACGATGGAGATGCCGCATGACCGCGATCACCGAGATCCCCGTCCGCAAGGCCGATGGCGCGGAGACGACGCTCGCCGAGCATGAAGGCGAAGTGCTGCTGATCGTCAACACCGCCTCGAAATGCGGCTTCACGCCGCAATATGCCGAGCTGGAGAAGCTACAGCGCCAGTACAAGGACCGCGGCTTTTCGGTGCTCGGCTTCCCCTGCAACCAGTTCGGCGCGCAGGAGCCGGGTGACGCGGCGGAGATCGCGAATTTCTGCTCGCTCACTTATGACGTGACCTTCCCGGTCTATGCCAAGATCGACGTCAACGGCCCCGACGCCGCGCCGTTGTTCGAGCATCTCAAGAAGGGAGCGCCGGGCCTGCTGGGCTCGAAGGCGATCAAATGGAACTTCACCAAGTTCCTCGTCGATCGCGGCGGCAGGGTCGTCGATCGCTATGCGCCGACGACGTCGCCCAAGGATATCGCCGGCGATATCGAGAAACTGCTCGACACCTGAGAACAGAGCGGCGAGCGAAGCCCCCCAGCCTCGCTCGCCGCTCACCCACCCCAGAACCCTCCCCGCAGGGAGGGGGGAAACTCAATGCACCCGCGGCCCGGGCAGGCAGATCACATACTGGCCGTTCTTCTCCATCAGCGGCTTCTCGCCTTCGTCACCCGCGACCAGTTTGCCGAGCTTGCTGAGCATCGCGACCATCGAAGTGGCGCCGGCGAGCGGGCGGCCGCGCGGATCGCGGCGCGGGGCGGGGCGGGCGTTGCGGGCCTCCCGGCGGCGCGGCGGCGGGGCGAGGCGGTGCATGCGCTGTGCGACGTCCGGGGCGTCGGCCGCGCGGCCGAACTCGCGCCACACCACGCGGAAGCCCTGCGGCACTTGCGTCCATTCGCCCGCTTCGTCGGTGCGGATCATGTCGCAGCCGCAGCGATGGCAGATGCTGAATTCCATCCCCTGATTGTGGTGACGCCTGGCCGAAGGCACATGGTTCATCACCGAGCAGAAGAGGGTCATCGGCAGTTACTCCAGTTACCAGATGCGGCGCGGACCCGGGACGGATGCGCCGCGATCGAGACGTTGATCGCTGTTAACCCTCTTTTCTCCATCCGGCGGGTGAGTCGCCATTCAGGTCGCTCCCCATAAGCGACTTCACCCATCGGATTGTTACGGATGCCGATGGTTACCTTTGGGAAAGCTGTGGAAAGCACCGCGCCCGGAGTGGCAAAGCGGGCTGGGCGTCCCTAGGGTAAGGCGATGGCGCACTCGGGATTCGTACCGCTCAGGGTCTTCTCGTCCTACACGATGCTCGAAGGCGCGATCGAGCCCAAGGCGATCGCCAAGCGCGCGCGCGAACTCGGCTTTCCCGCGGTCGCGGTCGCCGATCGCAACGGGCTCTACGCCGCCATGTCCTTCTCCGACGCGTGCAAGAAGGCCGGCGTCCAGCCGGTCGTCGGTACCCTGCTCGCGGTCAAACGCCCCGAACTCGCCGAGGGCGCGCCGCCCGCGATCGACTGGCTCGCGCTCTATGCGCAGGACGAGACCGGCTATCTCAATCTCTGCCACCTCGTCTCGGCGGCGCATCTCGATCGGCCGATCGAGGAGGAGGCGCATGTCCCGCTCGACGCGCTTCAGGGCCATACCGACGGGCTGCTCTGCCTCACCGCGGGTGCCGAGGGCGCGCTCGCCCGGCTCTATGCCGAGGGGCAGGACAGCGCCGCCGAGGCCTATGCCCGCCAACTCGAGGCGCTGTTCCCTGACCGCCTCTACATCGAGATCGTCCGCCGTCTGAACGAAGTCGAAGGCCGCGCCGAGGGCAAACTGCTCGACTTCGCCTATGCCCGGGATCTCCCGATCGTCGGCACCAATCCGAGCTGCTTCGCCGAAGAGACCTTTCACGAGGCGCATGACGCGATGCTGTGCATCGCCAACTCCTCCTACATCGCCAGCGACGATCGCCCCCGCAGCTCGCCCGACGCGTGGATGAAACCTGCGAACGAGATGAAGTCGCTGTTCGCCGACTTGCCCGAGGCGCTCGCCAACACGCTCGTCGTCGCCCAGCGCTGCGCATATGCCGCGCCCAAGCGCAAGCCGATCCTGCCCAGTCTCGCTGGTGACCGCGAAGGCGAGGCGACAATGCTGCGCGAACAGGCGCGCGAAGGGCTCGAGATGCGGCTGGCCAAGGCGGGGATCACGGCGCCCGACGAGCGCCAGGTCTATGCCGAGCGGCTCGAGTTCGAGCTCGACGTCATCATCCAGATGGGCTTCCCGGGCTATTTTCTGATCGTCGCCGACTTCATCAAATGGGCCAAGGCGCATGACATCCCCGTCGGCCCGGGTCGCGGGTCGGGTGCGGGCTCGGTGGTCGCCTGGGTGCTGACGATCACCGATCTCGATCCGCTCAAGCTTGGCCTGCTGTTCGAACGCTTCCTCAACCCCGAGCGCGTGTCGATGCCCGACTTCGACATCGATTTCTGCGAAACCCGCCGCGGCGAGGTGATCCGCTACGTCCAGGAGAAATATGGCCGCGACACCGTCGCGCAGATCATCACCTTCGGGACGATGAAGGCGCGCGCGGTGCTCAAGGATGTCGGCCGCGTGCTCCAGATGAGCTATGGCCAGGTCGATCGCCTCGCGAAGCAGATCCCCAATCTGCCGACCGACCCCTGGACGCTCGAGCGCACCCTCAACGGCGTCAGCGAGTTCGCCGCCGAATACAAGAACCATGGCGACGTCCGCCATCTGGTGGACCTGTCTATGCGGCTCGAGGGCCTGCCACGCCACTCGTCGACGCACGCCGCCGGCGTGGTGATCGGGGATCGCCCGCTCGCCCAGCTCGTTCCGCTCTATCGCGATCCGCGCTCGGACATGCCGGTAACCCAGTTCGACATGAAATATGTCGAGGGCGCCGGCCTCGTGAAGTTCGACTTTCTCGGCCTCAAGACGCTGTCGGTGCTCAAAAAGGCGGTCGAACTGCTCGCCGATCGCGGCATCGATGTCGATCTCGACACGCTCGCCTGGGACGATCCCGAAGTCTATGACCTGCTCCAGCGCGGCGACACGGTCGGCGTGTTCCAGCTCGAATCCGAAGGCATGCGGCGCACGCTCACCGCGGTGCGCCCGACCAATTTCGGTGACATCATCGCGCTCGTCTCGCTCTACCGGCCGGGCCCGATGGACAACATCCCGAGCTTCGGCCACCGCAAGGGCGGGCGCGAGGAAATCGTCTATCCGCACCCGACGCTCGAGCCGATCCTGAAGGAGACCTACGGGATCTTCGTCTATCAGGAACAGGTGATGCAGGCCGCGCAGATCCTCGCGGGCTACAGCCTCGGCGGCGCCGACATGCTCCGCCGCGCGATGGGCAAGAAGATCAAGGCCGAGATGGATCAGCAGCGCGCGATCTTCGTCGAGGGCTGCGCCAAGGTGCACGGCATCAAGCCCGCCAAGGCCAACGAGCTGTTCGACTTGATCGACAAGTTCGCCGGCTACGGCTTCAACAAGTCGCACGCTGCCGCCTATGCGCTGCTCGCCTATCAGACCGCGTGGCTCAAGGCGCATCATCCGCACGAATTCTTCGCCGCCTCGATGGCGTACGACATCCACCAGACCGACAAGCTCGCGATCTTCGCCGACGATATGCGCCGGCTCGACATCGAGGCGCTGTCGCCCGACATCAACAAGAGCCTCGCCGACTTCCATGTCGAAAAGACAGAGGCCGGGCTGGCGGTGCGCTATGCGCTCGGCGCACTGAAGGGCGTCGGCGAGCGCGCGATGGAATTGCTCGTCGAGGAGCGCGAGGCGCGGGGCGCGTTCAAGTCGCTCGACGATTTCGCCAAACGCGTCGATCCGAGACTGCTCAACAAGCGCCAGCTCGAGACGCTCGCCGCGGCGGGCGCGTTCGATGTTATCGAGCCGAATCGCGCCGGGGTCCATGCCGCCGCCGAGACGATCCTCGCGGTCGCCCAGCGCACGCATGAGAGCCGGACGAGCGGGCAGGGCGGGCTGTTCGGCGAATCCGAGCCGAGCGGCGGCGCGATCAACCTGCCGCGGAGCGCGGTCTGGTCGCTCGCCGACAAGATCGCCGCCGAGAAGGACGCGTTCGGCTATTATTTCTCGGCGCACCCGCTCGATCGTTACGCGCATCTCGTTCGCAGCCAGGGCGCGCGCGAGATCGCGACGCTGAACGAGGTCCCGATCCCCGAGGGCGGCCGCGTCGGCGCGACGATCGCGGCGCTGATCGAGGATGCGCGGTGGCGCACCTCGGCGCGGGGCAATCGCTACATGATGGCGACGATTTCGGACACCAGCGGCCAGACCTTGTGCAGCTGCTTCGACGAGTTCGCGTCGAAGGACATGGAGGATGCGGCGCGGGCAGGGGGCTGCGCGCTGCTCACCGTCGAGCTCGACAAGCGTCCGGGCGAAGACACGCCACGCGTCTCGATCAAGCGCGTCCAGCCCTTCGAGAGCATCGCCAACACCGCGCGACTGATCGTTGACCTCGAAGTCACCGACGCCGCAGTGCTGCCGCGCCTAGCCGAGCTGATCGGCGGCGAGCGCGGCGGACGCAGCACGGTGCGCGTCTGGGCGCCATTCGGCGTTGAAGGCCAGGCCGAAGTCGTGATCGGTCGCACCTTCCGCATCGACGAGGAAATGGTCGAACGCATCCGCGGTCTGCCGGGGATTGCCAAAGCCGTGTTCGGCCGACCCGAGGTGACACTGGCGGCTGCCGCCTAAATCCTCCCGCTGGAGGGGGAGGAGGACCGCGAAGCGGTGGAGGGGTAGCCTCAGCGGGCTTGCCGCTCGGGACGCGCTACCCCTCCGTCAGCCTTCGGCTGCCGCCTCCCCCTCCGGGGGAGGATTTTCATCGACGCCTCGCCTCCACACACTGTCATCCCGGCCTTGTGCCGGGACCACTGTGCCGGGACCACTATGCCGAGACCGAGAAGCATGGGGTTCCACGGGCTCGCGCGCCTCCCGATGGATCCCGGCACAAGGCGGGTGACGGAATGGGGTTGCGGCGATGTGACGAATCATTGCCGCCGGCCGCCCCTCTCGACACCGCCCTTACTCGCGGCATACCCTCTCGGCGAAAAACATAAGCGCCGGAGAGAGCGATGCTGGGTGGAATGCAGGATTTCGAGCTGCGCGCGATGCGCCTGCTCGATCACGCCGCGCGCGAGCATGGGCCGCGCGAGATCGTCACGCGCTGGGCCGATGGATCGGAGACCCGCACCGACTGGGCGGGGATCGCGCACGACGCGCGCCGGCTGGCACAGGCGCTCGAGCGGCTCGGGGTCGGCAAGGGAGACCGCGTCGCCACGCTGGCGATGAACCATAGCCGCCACCTCGTCGCATGGTACGGCACGATCGGCATGGGGGGAGTGATCCATACGATCAATCCGCGACTGTTCGAGGACCAGCTCGCCTTCATCGCCAACCATGCCGAAGACAGAGTGCTGCTTTACGATCGGGCCTTCGCCCCGATCGTCGAAAAGATGAAGCCGCAATGGACCACGATCGCGCATTATGTCTGCTTCGACGATGGGCAGTTCGAGGCGTTGATCGGGCCCGAGACCGGCGATTATTCCTGGGTCGAAGGCGACGAGCGCGAGCCGTGCATGCTCTGCTACACCAGCGGCACCACCGGCAATCCCAAGGGCGTGCTCTACACCCACCGCTCGACGGTGATCCACGCGATCACCGAATTGCAGCCCGCCGAGTTCGACCTGTCGACCCAATCAGTGGCGATGCCGATCGTGCCGATGTTCCACGCGGTCGGCTGGGGACTGCCCTTCGCCGCGGCGGCGGTGGGGCTCAAATTCGTGTTTTCGGCGGTCAACGAGCCCGCCGTGCTGTGCGAGCTGATGAACCGCGAGAAAGTGACGCACAGCGCCGGCGTGCCGACCGTATGGTTCGGCATGTTCCAATATATGGATGTGAGCGGCAAGGCGCCCGAGCATCTCAAGATCGTCACCATCGGTGGCTCGGCAGCGCCGCGCGCGATGATCGAGCGGCTGATGAAGATGGGGATCCGGGTCAACCATGCCTGGGGGATGACCGAGACTTCGCCGATTGGCACGATGGGTGCGCCCTCCGCCGACTGGGACGATCTGAGCTTCGAAGCGAAGGTCGATCAGGTGTCGAAACAGGGCAAGGTGCCCTTCGGAGTCGAGCTGCGCATCGTCGACGACGAAGGCACGGTGCAGCCGCGCGACGGCATGAGCTCGGGCCGGCTGCAGGTCCGGGGTCCGTGGATCATCAAGCAATATTTCGGCGATGAGCAACTCGCGGTCGATCCCGACAACTGGTTCGACACGGGCGACGTCGCGGTGCTCCATGCCGACGGGACGATGCAGATCACCGATCGTGCCAAGGACGTGATCAAGTCGGGCGGCGAATGGATCAGCTCGGTCGAGCTCGAGAATGCCGCGGTGGGCTGCGCAGGCGTCGCCGAAGCGGCGGCGATCGGGGTGTTCCATCCCAAATGGGACGAACGTCCGATTCTGCTCGTGGTGCGCAAGCCCGACAGCGAGGTAACGCCTGAGCAAATCCAGGCACATCTCGAAAAGCACGTCGCCAAATGGTGGCTGCCCGACGAGATCCACTTCGTGGAGTCATTGCCCCACACCGCGACGGGCAAGCTGCTCAAGACCGCGATCCGCGCGCAGTACAAGGACTTCAAGCTGGCGGCTGCCTGAACTCCCGCTCCCATTGGGAGCGGGAAGGGTGAGGGCGACGCCTTTTTGCTTACTTCCCCATCACCGCTGCGCTCACCGTGCTCGCCTTGGCGTCCTTGAACCGTGCGCAGTTGCGGATCGACTCGACCGCGCGGTCGAGTCCGAGCGTGCTGTCGTTCGCCAATTGCGGGCGCAGCTTGGCGTTGACCGCGTCGGCGGCCTCGTTGGTGCACAGCACGTTGAACATCCGCGCCGCCTGCGACGAGAAGATGCCGCCGCCGCCGCTCGCCTTCGAGAAGGTGTCGAAATTGGTCAGCATGAAGTCCGAGGCGATATCGCGCGTCCGCGGTCCGCCGAGGAAGCTCGCGGTCGCGTAGAGCCGGCCGATCTGCGGCAGGCGCGGGTCTTTGAAGTCGTTCAGGAACCAGCGTGCGACCTCGGGATTGCCCGAATTGCCGATCGCCTGGAACGCGATCTGGCGGAGCATCGGGTCCTGCCCGGCAAGGCCCTTCTCGGCGACCGTCTTCGCCAGCGGCACGCCCTTGTCCTCGATGTCGAGCGCCAGCGCGAGCAGCGCGAATTGCGGATCGAGTGCCTTGGCGTTGCCGCCCAGATACGCGTCCGCCGCGGCGATGAGCTTGCCGCGCAGCGTCGGATCGCCGCCTGCGCCCGCGACGAGCTGCACCATGTCGCTGCGCAGCTTCTTCTTGTCGGGGCTGTCGGCGGCATGCGCGCCGGTGGCGGGATCGAAACCGAGCGCGGCGAGCTTGGGACCGTAAATGTCGACGATCAGCTTGCGATAGTCGGGCAGCGCCGCTTCGCTGATCAGGCCGCGGCGGAGCAGCCCGCGCAGCCGCTCGCCATTGTCGAGCGCGGCCTTGGCGGCGGGGTGCGCCGCCATCGAGCGCGAGAGCGCGAGCAGCTGCGGGAACTGTGCCTTGCCGGCATAGAAGGACGCCCAGAGGCTGTCGGTCACCGCGAGCGCCTCGCCCTCCGGCAGGGTCGGCGCGGCGGCGATCAGTGCATTCCACTCCGCCGGCGCCATGTCGAAGCGATAATAGCCCCAGCCGCCGGCATTGGGGACGATCACCCCGTCCCCCTTGGCTTCGATCGCGCCGCTCGGCTTGTCGAGCAGGGTGCAGCTGCGTACCGCCGCGCGGCGGACGCAGACCGGCACGATCCACTGCGTTGCGGGCAGGTTGCTGCCGAAATAGGCATAGCGCGACTGCGTGGCGGTGAGGCCGTCGCCCTGGCGGCTGAGCGTCACCACCGGCACGCCTTGCTGGTCGACAAAGCTGCGTAGCGAGGCCAGCACGCGCGGATCGTGCGCCGCGCTCGCGAGCGAATCGAAGAACTGGTCGGTGGTCGCGTTGCCGTGATGGTAGCGCTGCATGTGCAGCCGCACGCCGTCGCGGAACTTCTCCTCGCCCAGATAGGCGGCGATCATCGCAACGACCTGCCCGCCCTTGCCATAGGTGATCTGATCGAACGCGGCGTCGATATTGGCATCGTTGGTGATCGTCTCATGGATCGGCCGGCCGGCGCCCAGCGCGTCGATCTGCATCGCGTCGAACGCCTCGTCGATCGCCGAGACGCCGATGTTGAGATCGGGCCGCCATTCGTTGCCGATGCGATAGCCCATCCAGTTGGCGAAGCTCTCGTTGAGCCAGATATCGTCCCACCAGGCGGGGGTGACGACGTCGCCGAACCATTGGTGCGAGAGCTCGTGCGCGACGACCATGCCGAAGGTCTGCTTGTCCTCGGTCGGCGCGTTCTCGTCCATGAACAAGATGCCGTCGCCATAGATGTCGGCGCCGGCATTCTCCATCGCGCCGGGCATCACCGGCGAGCCGATCTGATCGAGCTTGGGATAGGGGAAGGGCTGGTTGAAATAGTTTTCGAGCAGCGCGACGATCTTCTTCGATCCTTCGAGCGCGTATTGCATCTGCCCGGCATAGGGCTTGGTCGCGACGATGCGCAGCGGCAGCGGTTTGGCGCGCTGCGGGGTCGCGGGGACCGTGCCCTGCACCGTGGCGAAGGGACCGGTGACGAGCGCGACGAGATAGGTCGGCAGCGGTTCGGTCGCGGCGAAGCGGTGCTTGACCAGCTTGCCCGCAGCGACGGGCTTGCCCTGCTCGGGGGCATTGCTCACCGCGACGAAGCCGGGTTTGGTGGTGATGCTCACCGTGAATGGCGTCTTGTATCCCGGCTGATCGAACGACGGGAAGGCGGCCCGCGCATCGATCGATTCGAACTGGCTCCAGCTGTACCAGTCTTCGCCCACCTTGATCCGGTAGAGCCCCGACGGGCCGTCGCCGAACGCGGCGTCATAGTCGAACTTGAGCGTCACGCGCCCCGCGGGGAGCGTCCGACCGAAATCGAGCTGGGCGAGCCCGGTCGGCGACTTCTGGGTGAAGGTCGCCACGCTCTCGCGCTTGCCGATCTTCACCAGGGCCTTGCTGACCTTGAGGTCGCGGCCATGCATGAAGATCGAGGACGCCGGCTGCTTCAGGTCGACATCGATCTCGGTATGGCCGGAGAAGCGCTCCTGCTCGGGCACGATCGTCATGTCGATCCGATAGGCGATCGGCTTGACCCTGTCGGGCAGCTGGCCGGTGGGCAGCGGCGGGGCGGTCTGGGCGATGACGGAGGCGGGAACGACGAAGGCGCAGAGCGCGAGCAGAGTGAAGCGCATCGATAATCCTTGAGAGATGCGCGATGCTTATGCGGATCACTGCCCTAGGGCAATAGCACACCCTGGAGACGATCTTGCCCATGGAGCCGTCGCAGTTATGGTAGCGATATCAAGAGCGGAGGATGCGGATGGTGAAGGTGCGCGGGTGGATCGTCCTGCTGGCGATGCTGTGCATTGGCGGCACCGCGATCGCGCAGGACAAGCCGCATTGGGTGGCGAGCTGGGCGGCGTCGCAGATGGTACCGACCAACGAGAACATCGCGCCCGCCGAGGACCTCACCGACGCCACGCTCCGCCAGATCGTCCGCGTCACGATCGGTGGCAAAAGGCTGCGCGTACGGCTGTCCAACGCCTTCGGCACCGTGCCGCTGGTGGTCTCCGCGGCGAGCGTTGCAGTCTCGGCCGACAACGCCTCCTCGCGCATCGCACCCACCACGCTGAAACCGCTGACCTTCGGGGGCGGCACCAGCGTGACGATCCCCGCGGGCGCGGACTATCTCTCCGATCCGGTCGACATGGCGGTCGCGCCGGGCGCCGACCTCGCGATCAGTCTCCATCTGCCGAGCCCGCCCGATCGCCAGACCGGGCATCCGGGTGCTCGCGCGCACAGCCATTTCGCACATGGTCAGCAGGTCATGGCCGAGACGCTCGCCAATTCGAAGACCTCGACGCGCTGGTACGTGCTCGGCGGCGTGGAAGTCGACGCCCCGGGCGCGCGGGCGCTGGTGATCCTTGGCGATTCGATCACCGACGGTTACGGCGTTCAGCCCAATACCAATGCGCGCTGGCCCGATCGGCTCGCGGTGCGGCTGCGCGCCAACCCCGCCACCCGTGACATGGCGGTGCTCAACGCCGGGATCGGCGGCAACCGCCTGCGGCTCGACGGTGCCGGCCCCAACGCGCTCGCCCGTTTCGAGCGTGAAGTGCTGACCCCTCCCGGAGTCACCCATTTGCTGGTGATCGAGGGCATCAACGATCTCGGCACGCTGACCCGCGACGCGCCCGCCACGCCCGAGCAGCACGCGGCGCTGGTCCGCGAGATGATCGGCGTGCTGCAGCAGATCGCCGTACGCGCCCGGGCGCACGGCATTCGGGTGATCGGCGGCACGATCATGCCTGACGGTGCCTCGGGCTATTATCATCCCGACGCTGCCAACGAAGCCGATCGCGCCGCGGTCAATGCCTGGATCCGCGCGCCCGGCAATTTCGATGCGGTGATCGATTTCGACGCTGCGATGCGCGATCCGAAGGACCCCACCAAGCTGCGCGCGGACCTCGATTCGGGCGACGGGCTGCATCCGTCGATCGCGGGCTATCAGGCGATGGCGGACGCCGTGCCGCTGGGGTTGTTTGGCGCCAGGACGCGGCGCTGAAACGGCGCGAAACTAAAACAACTCCCCCTGCGGCCCCGCCGGCGGGCGGAACAGATCGGTGCGCAGCCTGAGCCGTTCCCCATCCAGCCCGAAACGTTTCGCCGCGATGTGGAAGCGCGTGCGGAGCAGCTCCGCCCACGGCCCTTGTCCGCGCATCCGCGTGTGGAAGTTGGGGTCGTTGTCCTTGCCGCCGCGGATCGACTGGATCGTCGCCATCACCTTGCTCGCGCGATCGGGGAAATGCGTGTCGAGCCACGCCCGGAACAAAGGCGCGACTTCGTGCGGCAGCCGCACCGGCAGGAAAAAGGCGCCGCGTGCGCCGGCGTCCGCGGCTGCCTCCAATATATGCTCGATCTCGTGATCGGTGATCGCCGGGATCACCGGGGCCATCGAGACAAATACGGGGATCCCGGCATCGGTCAGCTTGCGCACCGCCGCGAGTCGCTTGGCTGGGGAGGGCGCGCGTGGCTCGACCGTCATCGCGATACGCGGATCGAGCGAAGTGATCGAAAGCATCACCGCCGTCAGCCCCTTCGCCGCCATGGGGGCGAGCAGATCGATGTCGCGTACCACGCGATCCGATTTGGTGGTGATCGTGATCGGATGGTTACACGCGGCGAGTATCTCGATGCACCCGCGCGTGATCCGCCATTTGCCCTCGATCGGCTGATAGGGATCGGTGTTGGTCCCGAACGCGATCGGCCGACAGACATAGCCGCGCTTCGCCAACTCGGCGCGCAGCAGCGCCGGCGCGTCGGGCTTGGCGAACAGCTTCGTCTCGAAATCAAGGCCGGGCGAGAGATCGTGAAAGGCATGGCTCGGCCGCGCGAAGCAATAGATGCAGCCATGTTCGCAGCCGCGATAGGGGTTCACCGAGCGATCGAAGGCGATGTCGGGCGAATTGTTGCGCGTCAGGATCGTCTTGGGCTTCTCCACCGTCACCGTGGTGCGCAGCGGCGGCGCTTCGCCATCGACTGCCTCTCGATCGTCCAGCCAGTCGCCATCCGCTTCGCGTTCGGGCAGGTTGAAGCGAAGACTGTCGCGATTGAGCGTGGCGCCGCGAATGGCCCGAGTCTTTGCCATTGCCGGAAGCTAGGCGTCTGACTAGAACATAGCAAGAACATATGGAGGAATCTATGGCACGGATCAGCTATGTCGAACTGCCGGTGAAGCAGGTTGGCGAGGCGCGCGATTTCTATGCGAAGGCGTTCGGCTGGGCTTTCACCGATTTCGGACCGGACTATACGGCGACCACGGGCGGCGATGTCGATATCGGGCTCAACGGCAGCGACGACCATGCGATCGCGCAGCTGTTGCCGATCGTCGAGGTGGAGAATCTGGAGGCGGCGCTCGACAGCGTCGTCGCGGCGGGGGGCGACATCACGCTGCCGATCTTCGCCTTTCCGGGCGGTCGGCGCTTCCACTTCCGCGATCCGGCGGGCAACGAACTCGGCGTCTTCGTCAACGAACCCGGAGCGCACTGAGCTCCGGATTGCGTTGCCGGACGGCACTGCTAGGTAAGGCGTGGACTTTTGGGGGGTGATTGATGCGACTGACCTGGCTTGCGGGCCTGATGCTTGTTGCCGCGCCGCTGCCGGCGGCAGCGCAGGCGCAGGAGCCGCTTCTCGACCTCAGCACGCCGCATATGGTGGCCAAGGCGCTGCAGGATGCGGGCTACAAGGCCGAGATCGCCAAGGGCAAGAATGGCGACCCCTACATCAAGAGCGCTGCCAACGGGACCGAGTTCACGGTCGACTTCTATGGTTGCGAACTCGCTGACGGTTGCGGGTCGATCCAGTTCTACAGCTGGTACAAGAAGAAGCCCTGGTTCACCCCCGACCTCGCCAACCGCTGGAACACGAACAAGCGCTTCCTCAAGATCGAAATCGATGGCGACGGCGACCTGGGGCTGCATCTCGATATCGCGACCGTGGGCAAGCTGACCAAGGCGAATTTCGCCGACCTGATCGACTGGTGGAGCGTGATGAGCGACGATCTCGACGAGTTTCTCGACAAAGAGGAAGCCGCGCAGCCGAAGGCGAAGGCCGACGCTTCGTAAAAACAAACCCGGGGGAAATAATGATGCATATGCCTGTCTTCGCCGCTGCGGCATTGTCCGCGCTCTGTTTCTCCGCACCCGCTGCGGCGGAAGATGCCGCGCCGTGCGGCGCCGGCCTCGTTTGCGCCAGCAATACCGCCACCGTGATGGCAGCGATGGAAAAGGCAAAGTTGGCACCGAAGCTCGGCAAGGACGGCGACGGTGATCCGATGATCGAGAGCGATGGCAGCGTCTATCATTTCGACGTCTATTTCTACGGCTGCAAGGATCACAAGAATTGCGATTCGCTGCGGTTCGAGGCGTTGTTCGAAAAGGCGCCGGAAAATACGCCCGAATTCGCCAACAAATGGAATTCGAAGAAACGCTTCCTGCAGGCCTATGTCCGCAGTGACGGGCAGATGGGCGTCGCCTATGACGTCGCGACGATCGGCGGACTCAACCAGACCAATTTCGGCGATGTGCTCGATTGGTGGCAATCGCAGCTCGGCGAGCTCGCGACCTTCTTCAAGGAAGAGCTCAAGCTGCCCGATTCCAAGCCGGAAAAGCCCAAGGGGTGAGTCGCAAATCCTCCCCCGCAGCGCGAGGGAGGATCGAGGTTTCTACTGCTCGGTCAGCCGGGGCATCAGCTCGACGAAGTTGCAGGGCTTGTGGCGGATGTCGAGCTGGCTGGCGAGGATGCCATCCCATGCGTCGGTGACCGCTCCAGTCGAGCCGGGCAGCGCAAAGATATAGGTTCCGCGTGCTACGCCCGCGGTCGCGCGCGACTGGATCGTCGAGGTGCCGATGCTCTGATAGCTCAGCCAGCGGAACAGCTCGCCGAAGCCGGGGATTTCCTTGTCCCACACCCGCGCCAGCGCCTCCGGCGTGATGTCGCGGCCGGTGACGCCGGTGCCGCCGGTGGTGAGGATCACATCAATCTGGGGGTCGTCGATCCAGCTGTGCAGCCGACTGACGATCGTCTCGACATCGTCGCGCACGATGCCGCGGTCGGCGAGTTCGTGCCCGGCAGCGGTCAGCCGTTCGACCAGCCGGTCGCCCGAACGGTCGTCGGCCAGGCTTCTCGTGTCGGAAACCGTCAGCACCGCGATCCGGATGGGCCGGAACGCGATGCTCTCGTCAATTGCCACCCGCGACCTGCGTCATGGGGGGCAAGCGGCGCGGAGCGATGGTCGCGCTGACCTTGACGGCCTTGGCGCCGGGCAGGCCGGGGAATTTGGGCCACAGACCCTGCGTCAGCGCCGAACGGCTCGCCGACGCGCGACCTTCCTGGTTCTCGTACATCCAGTAGTTGCGCAGCACGGTCATCACATAGCCGCGCGTCTCCCAATAGGGGATGCTCTCGATGTAGAGCAACGGATCGCCATTGTCCCTGCTCATGCTGTTCCACAAAGCGACCGGGGTGGGGCCGGCATTGTAGGCGGCGATCACCTTGGGCAGCAGGCCTTGGGTGAAAGGCTGATCGCGCAGCTGCTCGAGATAGGACTGGCCGATCTCCATGTTGACCGAAGGCTTGGTCAGGTCGCTGGCGGCATAGGTCACGCCCTGGCGGCGGCCGACGTCGATCGCGGCACCGGTCTTGACCTGCATCAGCCCCATCGCGCCGGCGGCGCTGCGCACTTCGGCGTTGAAGCGCGATTCCTGCAGCGTGTGCGCGAAGACCAGCGCCTTGTCGACGCGCCAGCCGCCCGCGGGCGTCCAATTGGGCGAGGGATAGCGCGCCTGAACCAGCGGCCGCGCGCCGGCAGGGCCGTTGTGCGAGAGCCAGAGCTGGGTCGCGGCGAGGTTGAGCCGGCCGGCGAGGCGCGTGAGCGCGGCGTGGTCGCCGGGGGTGCAGAATTTGGCCTGGTGGCGCAGCACTTCGTTGGCGAGGGCGTCCTCGCCGATCTCGGTCAGTGCCGCGGCGACTCGGACATTGGGGCGCCGCTCGAGCGCGCGCCAGTCTTCGGCGACGAAGCGCTCGCCGGTGACGGGCTTTTCCTGGATGCCGAGCGCGGCCTTGGCGAGCAGCCCGTAATAGGTCTCGCCATATTGCGCCGCTGCGCGGAGACGTACGCTGACCTTCTCGGGCCGCCCGCACGCCATGTCGGCGCGCGAGGCCCAGTAGAAGCCAGCCGAGCGCAATTCGGTGTCCGAGGCGCGCATCGCGACGCGCTCGAACGCTGTGGCGGAGGCGTTGCAATCGCCCTGCCGCCACGTTGCGAGCCCCGCGACCCAATCGGCCTGGCCGACCCAGTCGCCGACGCCCAGCTGCGCCTTCTCGGCCATGCGCCGGGCATTAATGTCGTCGCCCGAGACATAATAGATCCACGCGACCTTTTGCTGCCACTCGGTCAGCGCTTCGGGGGTGAGATCGAGCGCGAACTTCTCGACCACGGCTTCGGCCGAGACGCCGTCGTCTGCCTTGACGAAGGGCTGGATTTCGATCGCTACCGAAGTCGCGGCGGTGTCGCTCTTGATCGAGCGCGCGCGCTGGCGGACCGGAGCGCCATCGAACCAGATCAGCCGCTGGGTGACGGGGAGAGCGGGGGTGTCCATCGCGCCGCGCGCCTTGGCCATGCGCACGAGCTGCTCGGCTTGGGGCAGGTCGGGCGCCTCGGCGAGTAGCGTCAGGATCTGCTCGAGTTCGACCTTGGGCGAATCCTTGGCGGTGTAAAGTTCAGCGCGGGCGAGCGCGTGAAGCGGGCCCGGCTTCATCGCGTCGAGCTGGAGCTGGGCGTCGGCCCATTGCCCGGCGCGGATCGCGGCGAAGACGCGGCGATATCCACTGCGCTGCTCGGCATCGAGCTGGTCGGGAACGCCGTCGCCGTCGCGCACGACGGCGGGCGCGCTCATGCGGTTGCTGTCGGCAGTCACGTCGTCGGCATGGGCGGTGGCGGGCAATGCGAGCAGCGCCGCGGCGATGATGGTACGCTTGATCACTCGGCTGTCCCCCGGCTCAACAGCAGCAGATGCTTCCAGGCTTCGCTCTTGGCGGCCGGCCGTTCCAGCAGGAACCGCGGATGGTAGCTCGCTACTGTCTCCGTCTTTGCCCCGAAATGGTTAACGAGGCGTATAGGATTTGTTAGGGATATTTCCCCCCTGTCCGTCAGCACGCGGCTCGCCGACTGTCCCAGCAGGAGCAGCTTGCGGGGCTTGAGCAGCGACAAATGATGCCGCGCCAGCTCGAGCAGCCGCGTTTCTTCGTCGATGGCGATCCGTCCGGTCACCGGCCGCGCCCATGCGAGCGGCAGAAGATAGACCGATTCGCGGGTCTGCCCGACTGCGGCGAGCATCTTGTCGAGCAGCCGCCCCGCGGCCCCCGACAGCAGTCTTTCGGAATCCTCGGCTTCGGGAACGTCGGTGACGAGCACCCATTCGGCGTCGGCCGGACCGGTGGGCGCCAGCCGCGGCGCGTGTCCGCCGGCCTCGGGCGCGGCATCGCCGAGCCGCCATTCGACGAACGCCTCGAGCGTGTCGGGCAGCGTCTCGACCACCGGCGCCGCTACGGCGGCCGGCGCCTCGACGGGCACCGCTGCCGGCGGCGGCGTGCGTGCCAGCCAGTCGCGGGCATCGTCCGTGACCAGCATGTCGACGCCGGCGTCTGACCACCATTCGAGCGTGCTCGCTACGGCCTTTTGCCAGTCCTGAACGGGTTCCCCTCCCATACCCAACATTTGAATCCCAGTTGACGCGCAGGTCAATCTGCCTTCATCCCCGAGGGGACGGGACGTTGCGCATACGCGACGACAGGCGCGGCGCTACGTCCAGCAGAGAGACTCGGCAGGGATTAAGAGGATGAGCGAACGAGAGTCGATGCCTTATGACGTCGTGATCGTCGGCGCGGGCCCATCGGGCCTCGCCGCGGCGATCCGGCTCAAGCAGCTGGCGACCGAGAGCGGGCAGGAGCTTTCGGTGTGCATCCTCGAGAAAGGCTCCGAGGTCGGCGCGCACATCCTTTCGGGCGCGGTCGTCGATCCGCGCGCGCTCGACGAGCTGCTGCCCAACTGGCGCGACGAGGGCTGCCCGCTCGCCCGCACGCCGGTCAGCGAGAACCATCACTGGATCCTGCGCGAGAAGGGCAAATCGGCCTTTCCCGAGTTCATGACTCCGCCCTATCTCCACAACAAGGGCACCTATACCGGCAGCCTCGGCAATCTCTGCCGCTGGCTCGCCGAACGTGCGCAGGACATGGGCGTCGAAATCTTCCCCGGCTTCGCGGCCGCCGAGATTCTCTACAACGAAGACGGCTCTGTGAAGGGCGTCGCCACCGGCGACATGGGCGTCGCGCGCGACGGTACGCACAAGCCCGATTACCAGCCCGGGCTCGAGCTCCACGCCAAATACACCTTCTTCGGCGAGGGCGTTCGCGGACACCTCACCAAGCAGCTCCAGCGCCAGTTCGATCTGTGCAAGGACGCCCAGCCGCAGATCTACGGCATCGGCATCAAGGAATTGTGGGACATCGACCCGGCGAAGCACGTCCCCGGCAAGGTGATCCACACCCAGGGTTGGCCGCTCAAGGAAGGCGAGGCCAATGGCGGCGGCTTCCTCTATCACCAGGCCGATGGGCAGGTGGCATTGGGCTTCGTGGTCTGGCTCAATTACAAGAACCCGTATCTCTCGCCCTTCCACGAGATGCAGCGCTGGAAGACCCACCCCGCGATCTCGGAGATCCTCAAGGGCGGCAAGCGCGTCTCCTACGGCGCACGCGCGATCTCGGACGGCGGCTGGCAGGCGGTGCCGAAGCTGGTGATGCCCGGCGCCGCGATCATCGGCGATAGCGCCGGCTTCCTCAACGTCCCCCGCATCAAGGGCACGCACACCTCGATGAAATCGGGGATGATGGCCGCCGATGCCGCCTTTGCCGCGGTGCAGGCAGGGCGCACGAGCGACGAGCTCGCCGCCTATCCCGAGGCATACAAGACCAGCTGGGTCGAGAAGGAGCTCCGCGGCGTCCGCAACGTCGCGCCTCTGGTCAAAAAGTTCGGCGACACCTGGGGCACGCTCTTCTCGGGCGTCGCGATGTGGATGGAGCTGATCGGGTTGCGCTGGCCCTTCACGATGAAGCACCACCCCGACAATGAGAGCCTGTGGCACGCCAGCGAAGCTACGCCGATCGACTATCCCAAGCCCGATGGCGTGCTGACCTTCGACCGGCTCTCCTCGGTGTTCCTCTCGAACACCAATCACGAGGAGGACCAGCCGGTTCACCTGACGCTCAAGGATCCCGATATCCCCTTGAACTACAATCTTCCCATATACGCCGAGCCGGCGCAGCGTTACTGTCCGGCAGGTGTGTACGAGGTCGTGGGGGAAGGCGATGATCTGCGATTCCAGATCAACGCGCAGAATTGCGTGCACTGCAAGACCTGCGACATCAAGGACCCCACGCAGAACATCAACTGGGTGGTTCCCGAAGGTGGCGGCGGCCCCAATTATCCGAACATGTAGCATCGCGCTCGCGGCGCTGCTCGGCGGCGTGCCGCTCGCGCAGGCTGTGCCCGATCCGACTGCCTATGTCCGCGCCCGTGCCGCCGATGCCGAAGGCGCTGCCCAGGCCGCTGCGGCCGGCTATGCCCAGGCCCTGCTCGCAGCGCCCGACGACCCCGTTGTCGCGTTGCGCGCGTGGCGGCAAGGGCTTGCGGCGGGCGATTATGTTCTCGCCAGCCGCGCCGGCGCGGCGCTGATCAAGGCGGGCGTGGCCCCCCCCGATACCGCGCTGCTCGCCTTGGCGATCGCGCTCAAGAGTGGTGACGCGAACGGCGCGCGCCGCTCGGTCGATCTCCTCGCCAGGGGACCGTTCGACTTCCTCGCCCCCGCGCTCAAGGCGTGGCTCGCTTTCGATCGCGGCGAGGATGCCGTGGCGCTGCTCGATGCCGAGCCGGGCGACGCGCTTGCGCGCCGCTATACCCAGCGCAATCGCATTTTGCTGCTGATCGCGGCGAGGCGCACCGACGAGGCGATGGCGGCACTGGCGGCCCAGCTCGCCACCGACGATCGCGACGATGCCCGGATCGACGCCGCGCTGCTGCTGGGGCGTATCGGCGCGCGCGATCGGGCGAAGCGGTTGCTCGCGGGTGATCGCACCGAATTCGCGCGCCTGCGCAAGCAGCTGGGCAAGCGAAGCAGACCCGATGCGGCGTTCGGCGCATCGCGGATGCTCCTCGAACTCGCGGTCGAGGTTTCCGGCGAAGATATGGCATCGCTCTCGGTGCTGTTGACGCGCGCCGCATTGCTACTCGATCCGCGCGACGATCGCGCGCGTCTATTCCTCGCCGAAGCCTTGTCGCGCAGCGGATCGCACGATCTGGCGCTGGCCGTACTCGCGGAGGTGGACGATCGCAGCCCGTTCGCGCGCGGCGCGGAGGCGGGGCGGGTCGCTGCGTTACGCCGGGCGGGGCGCACGGTCGATGCGCTGAGGCTGGCCGAAGCGCTGGCGAAGGATGCGCAATCGACCAGTAGCGATAGCGAGACATGGGGCGATATCCTCGTCGATCAGGGCCGCTACGATCTCGCCGCGCAGGCCTATGGCGCGGCGATCGCACGGGGCGGCGAGAGCAACTGGCTGCTCCACTACCTCCATGGCCGCGCGCTCGACCGTGCCGGACGTTGGAACGAAGCGCTGCCGGCGCTGCAGCGCGCAGTAGCGCTCGGTCCGGAGGAGGCGGCGCCGCTCAAATATCTCGGCTATGCCCAGGTCGCCCGCGGCGAGAATGTCGCCGGGGGGCAGGCTTTGCTCGAGCGCGCCAGCCGACTCAAGCCCGACGATGCCGAGATCGCCGATTCGCTGGCATGGGCGTGGTATCAGCGCGGCGAGTTCGCGCGTGCCTTGCCATTGCTCGAACAGGCGGTACGCGGCGATCCGGCGGCGGCGCGCGCCAACGAGCATCTCGGCGACGCCTATTGGCGACTGGGCCGGCACTATGAGGCGCGCTATGCATGGCGCGCGGCGTCGCTCACCGCCGGCACCGACGCGAATGCGCGGCTCGACGCCAAGCTCGCGCATGGATTGAAGCCCCAGGCGAATTGATGCTGACCGAAATCGCCCGCGCCAAGCTGAACCTGGCGCTCCATGTCCGCGCCCGCCGGCCCGACGGCTATCACGAGCTCGAAACCTTGTTCGCCTTTGTCGAGCACGGCGATGTGCTGCGGATCGCACCGGCCGACATCGCCCGCTTCCGCGTGACGGGCCCCTTCGCCGCTGAATTGTCGGGCGAGGGCGACAATCTCGTGACGCGCGCCGCAGCGCGCTTCGGCGAGGTCTTTGGCGGTGGTCCGCACGCCATCGAGCTAGAAAAGCATCTGCCTGTCGCCTCGGGCATCGGCGGAGGCTCGGCGGACGCCGCCGCGACGTTGCGCATGCTGGCGACGCTGCGAGGCGTGGCGCTGGAAGATTCCCGCCTCTTCGCGGTCGCCGACGGCCTGGGCTCGGACGTTCCAGCCTGCCTGCTCGGCAAGACTGCTATCGGTAAGGGCAGAGGCGAGCAGCTGCAGCCGGTGCCGGGCATGCCGGGCACTCCGGTGCTGCTCGTCAATCCAGGTGTGGCGGTCTCGACCGCCGAGGTCTTCCGCCGCTGGGACGGGATCGACCGCGGCCCGCTCGGCCGCGATCCGCTGGCGGGCCGCAACGATCTCGAAGCGCCCGCCCGCGCGATTGCGCCGGTGATCGGCGACGTCCTCGCGCTGCTCGCCGCGCAACCGGGCGTCACGCTCGCACGCATGTCGGGCTCCGGTGCGACCTGCTTCGCGCTGTTCGAAAGCGAGGACGCACGCACCGCTGCGGCGGCCGCGGCGAAGCGCCCCGACTGGTGGCAGCTCGAGACGCGACTGGTTTGACCTTCAATCCTCCCTCGCGAAGCGGGGGAGGGGGACCACGAAGTGGTGGAGGGGGCTCCTCCACGCGCGGTGAAGCTTGCGGCGACGCCCCCTCCGCCATGCTTCGCATGCCACCTCCCCCGCTGCGCGAAGGAGGAGCGGGAAACCTCAGCTTTTCCCCGTCCACGCCACCAGCGCGTGCCGCACCCCTTGCGTCACCGGGGTCACCCGATGGATACTCCGCGATGCGAACAGCCGCGCCCCGCCGCGCGGGAGCGTCCGCGTCATCCCCATCGCCGGTGCGATCTCGAGCACCCCGCCGGCATAATCTGTCGCATCGGATAATTCGACCGAGGCCGAGATCCGCCGCTGGTCGTAACGATCGGTGCCGGCGTCCGAATGCCAGGTCCGGAAATGCGCGCCGACGCCGTAGCGCAGGAACTGGATGTCCTCGAAAATCGGATCCACTTCGGTGCCGAATCGCCGCGCGGCCTCGGCGAACAGCGCATCGAGCCGATCATGGACCCAGGTCGCGGCGGGCGTGCGCTGCCAAAGCTGGCGCTCGGCGAAGCGCACCTGCGCGTCGACATGATCCTGTGCGCCGTTCCACACCGTCGCCGGCATCAGCGGCGCGGCGGCCGCCAGGGCGACGATCGCGTCGCACTCGGCGGTCGTGAACGCGTCGGGAAAGTCGAGCCAGGGCGGGGTCACCACCCTTGGCTAGGCCCACAGGCACGCCAGAACAAGCGCGATCGCCACAGGCGCGAAACCCTCGTTTCGCAAACGCAAAGTTCCCCTCTTGTTCCGTGAGAACAAATGCTGTACATGCTGCACGCACACGGTTGAACGGCAGGGTCAAACCCTCTAGCGACGGGGATACGAAATGGCAGCTTCCCTCAAGGTGATCGACGGCAACATGGCAGTATCCACGGACAAGCAGAAGGCGCTCGACGCCGCACTCGCGCAGATCGATCGCGCGTTCGGCAAGGGCAGCGCGATGCGGCTCGGTTCGAAGGAGACGATGCAGGTCGAGGCGATCTCGACCGGCTCGCTCGGGCTCGACATCGCGCTCGGCGTCGGCGGCCTGCCGCGCGGTCGCGTGATCGAAGTGTACGGCCCCGAGAGCTCGGGCAAGACCACGCTCGCGCTCCATGTCATCGCCGAGGCGCAGAAGAATGGCGGCACCGCCGCGTTCGTCGACGCCGAGCATGCGCTCGATCCGGTCTATGCCAAGAAATTGGGCGTCAACATCGACGAGCTGATCGTCTCGCAGCCTGATACCGGTGAGCAGGCGCTCGAGATCACCGACACTTTGGTGCGCTCGAACGCGATCGACGTGCTGGTGGTCGATTCGGTCGCCGCGCTGGTGCCCCGCGCCGAGATCGAGGGCGAGATGGGCGACAGTCATGTCGGCCTGCAGGCCCGGCTGATGTCGCAGTCGCTGCGCAAGCTCACCGGCTCGATCAGCCGCTCGCGCTGCATGGTGATCTTCATCAACCAGCTGCGCATGAAGATCGGCGTGATGTACGGCAATCCTGAGACCACGACGGGCGGCAACGCGCTGAAGTTCTACGCCTCGGTGCGTCTCGACATCCGCCGTACCGGCCAGATCAAGGATCGCGACGACATCATCGGCAACTCGACCCGGGTGAAGGTGGTCAAGAACAAGGTCGCGCCGCCGTTCAAGCAGGTCGAGTTCGACATCATGTACGGCGAGGGCATCTCGAAGATCGGCGAGATCCTCGATCTCGGGGTCAAGGCCGGGCTGGTCGAGAAGTCGGGAGCGTGGTTCAGCTATGACAGCGTCCGCATCGGCCAGGGCCGCGAGAACGCCAAGACCTTCCTCAAGGAGAATGCCGAGCTTTGCGCCCGGCTCGAGGCGGCGATCCGCAACCGCACCGATCAGGTCGCCGAGGGGCTGATGACCGGCCCCGAACCCGACGACGATCTCTGAGCGAAAGGCCGTGTTGGCCTAACTCTCGCCTAACCTTTCGGCCGCGCCGGCATGACCTGGTGCCCGGCGGCGGTCACGGGAGTTGCTCCCATCGGGAGACCCGGCGCGTTGCCTCGCGCCGGGTCTTTCGCGTTTGGCCGGGGTGTTTATAGCTGGGCCGATGAAGGCGATCGTCGACCCCGGGAACGTGCTGGCGGAGGGCCTGTCGGCGATCCGCAGCCAGTATCAGGTACCCGCCTCCTTTCCGCCGGCGGTGCTCGCCGCCGCCGAGGCCGCTACGCGGCGCGCGCCCACCGCGCATGTCGATCGTACCAACAGGCCCTTCGTCACGCTCGATCCGGCGCGCTCGACCGATCTCGACCAGGCCTTTGCGATCGAGGCGAGTGGCAGCGACCTGCTGCTCTTCTATGCGATCGCCGACGTCGCCTGGTTCGTCGACGATGGCGACGCGCTCGATGTCGAGGCATGGAAGCGCGGGACCACGCTCTATCTCCCCGACGGCAAGGCCGGCCTCTATCCGCCGGTGCTGAGCGAAGGCGCTGCGAGCCTGCTCCCTGCGGGCCCACGCCCGGCAGTGGTCTTCACCGTGCGCGTCGAAGCGGACGGCGCGGTGCGCCTCGACGGCGCCGAGCGCGCCATCATCCGCAGCCGCGCCAAGCTCGGCTACGAGACCGTCCGCGACGCCGATCTTCCGCCCGAATTCGCCGAGCTCGCGCGCCGCATCGCCGCCGCCGAGGCCCGCCGCGGCGCGGCGCGGGTCGATCCGCCCGAGCAGGAAGTCGCCGGGCGCGCCGATGGCCGGCTCGCGCTCGAGTTCCGCGTTCGCCACGCTTCCGAGGACCAGAACGCGGCGCTGTCGCTCGCCACCAATCTCGCGGTCGCCGAGGCGCTCCTCGCGCATCGCACCGGCCTGTTCCGCGTGATGCGCGAGCCCGACGCCGCGGCGATCGCGCGGCTGCGCAACACCGCGCGGGCGTTCGGGATTCGCTGGCCCGACGACCAGTCGCTCGCCGCGTTCGAGCCCTCGCTCGATCCCGCCGATCGCCGCGAGGCGGCGCTGATGCTCGCGATCCGGCGCGCGGGGCAGGGCGCGAGCTATGCGCCGTGGCAAGAGGGCGAAGTGCCGTGGCACGCCGCGGTGGCGGCGAGCTACACCCATGCGACTGCCCCGCTCCGCCGACTCGCCGATCGCTATGTCGTCCGCGCCGCGCTGGCGGTGGCCAATGGCCAGCCCGTTCCCGCGGCTGTCGAGGAAGCGTTCGCGCGCCTGCCCAAGGTGATGGCGCGCGCCGATGCGCTGGCAGGGCAGATCGACCGCGCGGTGATCGATCTGGCCGAAGCCGCGATGCTCGAGGGACGTGAGGGGGAAATCTTCTCCGCGGGCGTCACCGATGTCGATATGCGCGGCGCGCGCATGCAGCTGAGCGCGCTGCCCGTGGTCACGCGTATCGACGCGGACGGCGCCGCGCCGGGCGATTCGATCCGGGTGCGGCTGCTCGATGCCGATCCAGCGAGGCGCAGCGTCCATTTCGAGCGAGTCGATTGAGCATCGTTGCAACCACACCGCGCCGTAAGGGAGAGCCCGAATGACGATCGTCGTGCATCATCTCGAGAATTCGCGGTCGCAGCGCGTCCTCTGGCTGCTCGAGGAGCTCGGCCTGCCTTACACCATCAAGCGCTACGAACGAGACAAGGCGACGATGCTCGCCCCGCCCGAGCTTCGTAACGTCCATCCTCTCGGCAAATCGCCGGTGATCGAGGATGAAGGCCTCGTCATCGCCGAGACCGGCGCGATCGTCGAGTATCTGGTCGAGAAGGGCGATGGCCGTTTCGGCGCGCCGGCGCATCGAGAGGATGCGCTGCGCTATCGCCATTTTCTCCATTATGCCGAGGGCTCGCTGATGCCGCCGCTGTTCACCAAGCTGGTGCTGAGCCGCGTGCCGCTGCTGGGTGGCATGGCGCAGAAGAAATTTCAGCCGATGGTCGACGTCCATCTCGACTATGTCGAGGCTGAGCTTGCGGGGCGTCCCTGGTTCGCGGGCAAGGAATTCACTGCCGCCGATGTGATGATGAGCTTCCCGCTCGAGGCGGGGGTCAAGCGGGCGGACGCCACCGAGGGGCGCCCGCACATCGCCGCGTGGCTCGCGAAGATCCACGCGCGGTCCGCTTGGCAGACCGCGCTGAAGGCCGGCGGGCCCTATGCCTATGCCTGAGGCCGCGAGGCCCCGTCGCCATATTCCTCGAAGCTGTCGAGGTCGGGAGCGCCCGCGGGCACCGGCTTGACCTCAATCTCGGCCGGCTGCGCGGGATCGAGCTGACCTTCCCAGCGCGCCACCACCGTCGCCGCGACGGCGTTGCCGATCACGTTGGTCGCGGTGCGGCCCATGTCGAGGAAATGATCGACCGCGAGGATCAGCAGGATGCCGGCCTCGGGGATCTCGAAATGCGCCAGCGTGCCGGTGATCACCACGAGGCTGGCGCGCGGTACGCCTGCGATGCCCTTGCTGGTGACCATCAGCATCAGCAGCATCGTGATCATCGTCCCCCAATCGAGGTGGATGCCATAGGCTTGGGCGATGAAGATCGACGCAAAGGTCATGTACATCATCGAGCCGTCGAGATTGAACGAATAGCCGAGCGGCAGCACGAAGCTGGCGATCCGCGGAGGCACGCCGAACCTGTCGAGTGCCTCGAGCGTGCGGGGGTAGGCGGCCTCGGATGAGGCCGTCGAGAAGCCGAGCAGGATCGGATCGCGCAGATAGCGCAGCAGTGTGCCGGTGCGCGGTCCGACGATCAGGAAGCAAGCGCCGAGCAGCACCGCCCAGAGCACGAACAGGCCGATATAGAAGCTGGCCATGAAGAAGGCGAGGTCGCCGACCACGCCGAGCCCGCGGGTCGCCAGCGTCCGCGCCACCGCGCAGAACACCGCTATTGGCGCGAACAGCATCACATAGCCCGTGACGGTCAACATCACCTGGACCAAGGCTTCGAGCCCGCGCAGCAGCGGGGCCGCCTTCTCGCCCACCGCGGCCATGCCGACGCCGAAGAACAACGAGAAGATCACCAGTTGGAGGATGTCATTGGTCGCCATCGCGTCGATCGCCGAGGTCGGCACGATGTGGATGAAGAATTTGGCGGCATCGAAGGCCGAGCGGTCGACTCCGCTCGATGCGGCCGCGTCGGGCAGCGGCAGGTTGAGTCCCACACCCGGTTGAAGCAGATTGACCAGCAACAGCCCGAGCGTGAGCGAGACGAGGCTGGCGGTGACGAACCACAGGAACGCCTTGATCCCCACCCGGCCGATCGCGCCGGTGCCGCCCATATGCGCGATGCCGACGACGAGCGTCGAAACGACCAGCGGGGCGATGATCATCTTGATCAGATGGAGGAACATCTGGGTCGGGATGTCGAACCAGTAGCTGATGTCCTTCAGCTTGGCGGTGCCGGCGGCGCCGCCATCGTCATAGGCGACATTGAGTCCCCAGCCGATCAGGCCGCCCAGCAGCAGCCCGGCCAGAATGAACCACGTCAGTCGCTTGCCCACAAAAGTCCCCTGGAAAAAGTTCGTGGCAGGGAAGGGGATTGTCGCGGCCGGGTCAAGGACCCTATCGCGGCTGTCCACGCAATTATCGCCGGAGTCGCCCGAATGCTACGCTCGCCCAGCCTCAGCCGCCGCACGCTGATCCGCGCCGCCGGCGCGGTGCCGCTGCTCGCGCTGCCGGGCGTACTGGGTGCGGAAGAGCCCGATGTTTCGGACTTGAGCGATATCACCAAGGACGCCCTGCCGATCGGCCAGCCCGAGCGGCTTGCCCGCGTCGCGCGGGCGCAGGCGCTGATGAAGGCGGCGGGAATCGGCTCGGTGCTGATCGAGCCGGGTTCTTCGCTGATATATTTCACCGGAGTCCGCTGGGGGCGCAGCGAACGGCTGACCTGCGTGGTAATTCCAGTCGAGGGCGAGCCGTGTATCGTGACGCCCTTTTTCGAAGAGCCTTCGGTCCGTGAGAGTCTGGGTATCCCCGCCCAGGTCCGCGTCTGGCAAGAGGACGAGGACCCGCTCAAGGTCGTCGCGGGCTTCCTCAAGGAGCGCAAGCTCGCCGTCAGACCGGTCGGGATCGAGGAGACCAACCGCTATTTCATCGTGGACGGGCTGCAGAAAGCGTTGCCGGCCACCAGGATCGTTTCGGCGAATCCGGTCGTCCGCGGTTGCCGTATGATCAAGACGGCGCCCGAGATCGCACTGCTGCAGCGCGCCACCGACGTGACGATCGCCGCCTATCGCTGGACATATCCGCGCATCAAGGCGGGCATGACTCCGCGCGACATCGCCGCGCTGATGAGCGCCGCGACGCGTAAGCTCGGCGGCAGCAACGAATGGAACCTGATCCTGCTCGGCGAAGCGGCCGCCTATCCGCACGGCAGCGGCAAGCCCCAGAAGGTCGTGCCCGGCGAGGTCGTATTGATGGACTGCGGCTGCAGCGTGCAGGGCTATCAGTCCGATGTCTCGCGTAGCTTCGTGTTCGGCACGCCGAGTGCGGAGCAACGCAAGGTGTGGGATGTCGTTGCGCGCGGCCAGCAGATCGCGCTCGAGGCGGCAAAGCTCGGCACCCCGGCCGGCGCAGTCGATGACGCCGTGCGCGGCTATTACACGTCGCTCGGTTATGGCCCGGACTACAAGCTCCCCGGCCTGTCGCACCGGACGGGACACGGTATCGGCATGGATGGGCACGAACCGGTCAATCTGGTGCGTGGCGAGAAGACTCCGCTCGCGCCCGGCATGTGCTTCTCGAATGAGCCGGGAATCTACATCCCCGGTAGCTTCGGCATCCGGTTGGAAGATTGTTTCCACATGACCGAGGCCGGCCCGAAATGGTTCAGCGTGCCGCCCAAATCGATCGACGCGCCGTTCGACTGAGGCCCGTCGCCGCATGGCGAGGTTTCCGGGCGCCTGTGCTATGCTGTGCGCAGGCGATCTCGGGAGGGCGACATGCCTTGGGACAGTCTGCTTGCGGGCGCGACCGGCGGCGCGGCCATCTTCATCGTCTTCGTCGTTCTGTTCGGCCAGGGGATGATCAATTCGCTGGTCAAGCTGATCGACACGCGAACACGCCAGATCGAGCTCCGCAACGAACTGCTGCTCAAGGCGATGGACGGCTATGACCAGCAATTGTCGCAGACGCGCGAGACTCGCTATCTCGAGCTATGGGCGCTCACCGCGCCGCTTCCTCAATGGCCGCGAAACGAGGGGCTGACCTATGGCCGCCTCGAGAAGCTCACCAGGGAGCTGCGCGACTGGTATTTCGGCGGCGGCGGTCTCTATCTCTCGCAAGAGACGCGTGACGTCTATGGCGATGCGCAGGAAGCGATTTGCGCGGCGCTCGGCCCGCGCGGCGATGCCGAGGTGCCCGACAAGGTCTACGATACGATCCGCGAGGCGCTGTCGCTGCTGCGCAAGAGGTTGACGATCGACCTCGCCACGCGCCGCGAAATCCACGCACTCGAGGCAATTCAGAAGCCTTGATGCGCTGATCGAAGTGTTTCGCTTGAGCGAAGCGCCGCGCGCAACTAAGTCGGCGGCTTATGACGTCCACCAACGATATCCGCCGTTCGTTCCTCGACTATTTCGAGAGCCAGGGTCACGCCCGCGTGCCGAGCGCACCGCTGGTGCCGCACAACGACCCCACCCTCATGTTTGTGAACGCGGGGATGGTGCCGTTCAAGAACGTGTTCACCGGACTTGAGACGCGTCCCTATTCGACTGCGACCAGCTCGCAGAAGTGCGTCCGCGCCGGCGGCAAGCACAACGACCTCGACAATGTCGGCTATACCGCGCGCCACCACACCTTCTTCGAGATGCTCGGCAACTTCTCGTTCGGCGACTATTTCAAGGAGCAGGCGATCACCCATGCGTGGACGCTGCTGACGAAGGAGTGGGGCATCCCGGCGGAGAAGCTCACCGCCACGGTCTACCATACCGACGATCAGGCGTTCGATCTGTGGAAGAAGATCGCTGGCCTGCCCGAGAGCCGGATCATCCGCATCGCGACCAAGGACAATTTCTGGGCGATGGGCTCGGACGGCCCCTGCGGCCCATGCTCGGAGATCTTCTACGATCACGGCGACCATATCTATGGCGGCCCGCCGGGATCCCCCGAGGAGGACGGCGACCGTTTCGTCGAGATCTGGAACCTCGTCTTCATGCAGTATCTGCAGGAGAACGACGTCCAGATCGGCGAGCTGCCCAAGCCGAGCATCGACACCGGCATGGGGCTCGAGCGCGTCGCCGCGGTGCTCCAGGGTGTCCACGACAATTACGACACCGACACGTTCAAAGCGCTGATCGCCGAATCGGGTGCGCTCACTGGCGCCGCGACCACCGGCGAAAACCAGGCGAGCCACCGCGTGATCGCCGACCATCTGCGCGCCTCGGGCTTCCTCGTCGCCGACGGGGTGCTTCCGGCCAATGAAGGCCGCGGTTACGTCCTCCGCCGCATCATGCGCCGCGCCATGCGCCACGCGCATTTGCTCGGCGCCAAGGATCCGCTGATGCACCGGATGGTGCCGTCGCTCGTCGCCGAGATGGGCGCCGCCTATCCCGAGCTGGTCCGCGCCCAGCCGCTGATCGAAGCAACGCTGCTTCAGGAAGAGACGCGTTTCCGCCAGACGCTCGCCAACGGCCTGCGCCTGCTCGACGAGGCTACCGGCAGCCTGGGCGAGGGCGACACGCTACCCGGCGAGACCGCGTTCAAGCTCTACGACACTTTCGGCTTTCCCTATGACCTGACCGAGGATGCGCTGCGGCCACGCTCGATCAGCGTCGACCGGGCCGGCTTCGACGCCGCGATGGCCGAGCAGAAGCGTGCCGCGCGCGCGGCGTGGAAGGGCTCGGGCGACAAGGCGAGCGACGAGGTCTGGTACGATATCGCCGACGAGCTCGGCGGCACGGAATTCACCGGCTATAACGGCACCGAAGGCGAGGGTCAGGTGGTCGCGATCGTCAAGGACGGTGCGCGTGTCGAGAAGGCGGGCGCCGGCGATGCCGTCACCATCGTGACCAACCAGACGCCCTTCTACGGCGAATCGGGCGGCCAGATGGGCGATGCCGGCACCATCACCAACGACAAGCTGCGCGCGGTGGTGGACGACACGTCCAAGCCGCTCGGTCGACTCCACGCGCATCATGCGAAGATCGAGAGCGGCGAGCTCGCGGTCGGCGATACGGTCAAGCTCTCGGTCGATGCCGTGCGCCGCGACGCGATCCGCGCCAATCACAGCGCGACGCACTTGCTCCACGCCGCGCTGCGCAAACGGCTCGGCGGGCATGTCACCCAGAAGGGTAGCCTCGTCGCGCCCGATCGGCTGCGTTTCGACTTCTCGCATCCTTCGGCGCTGACCGCGGAGGAGATCGCGGCGATCGAGGCCGACGTGAACGCGCAGATCCGCCACAACGAGGCGGTCGGCACCCGGCTGATGACCCCCGAAGATGCAATCGCGGCGGGCGCGATGGCGCTGTTCGGCGAGAAATATGGCGACGAGGTCCGCGTGCTCTCGATGGGCCGCGGAGACGACCAACATTATTCGGTCGAGCTGTGCGGCGGCACGCACGTCAACGCCACCGGCGACATCGCGATCTTCAAGATCGTGTCGGAGAGCGCGGTTTCCTCCGGCATCCGCCGTATCGAGGCGCTGACCGGCGAGGCTGCGCGGCAATGGCTCAACGCGCGCGACGAACGGCTCAAGGAAGCCGCCGCGGCGCTCAAGACGTCACCCGACGACGTACCCGCGCGGGTGCTGAGCCTCGTCGAGGAACGTCGCCGGCTCGAGCGCGAGCTTGCCGAGGCGAAGAAGGCGCTGGCGCTCGGTGGCGGCGGCGCGGCCGCACCGGCGGGTCCCGAGCAGGTCGGCGGAGTCAATTTCGTCGGTCAGGTGCTCGAAGGCCTGGACCCCAAGGCGCTGCGTGGCGCGGTCGACGAGGCCAAGGGACGGATCGGCAGTGGCGTGGTCGCTTTGGTCGCGGTCAATGACGGGCGCGCCTCGGTCGCAGTCGGGGTTAGCGACGGTCTCGGGCTGAGCGCGGTCGATCTGGTCAAGACTGCCGTTGCGGTACTCGGCGGGCAGGGCGGCGGCGGTCGCCCCGATATGGCGCAGGGGGGCGGACCCGAGGGCAGCAAGGGCGCCGAAGCGCTCGACGCGGTGCGCAGCGCCTTGGCCGGGGCGCGCGCGGCGGCGTGAGGAATGGCCCGGCGCGGCGCGCCGGGCACTTTGCGCCTAAAGTCCGAGTTTGTAGCCGTCCTCGGGGCTGACCCACAGCACGTGCTGGGTCATGTCCGGCCGCGCGACGCCGTCGAGGGTGATTTCTGCTTTCAGCACCGCCCCGTCGGGCGTCTCGCGGGTGCAGCCCATCTTGCCGGTCAGCGGCGCGATCGAAGCCACCACCTGCGCGCGGATCGCGCTGGCGATTGCCGGATCCGCCGGCTTGCCGTCCATCTGGAATGTCGCAGCTTCGAAGTCCGCGCTACGCACCGGCGCACAAAGCGCGCCATCCTTCACGGTGCCGCTCGACTTGACCTCCATGGTGACGACCGGCTGCGGCGCCACCATTAGCGTGGTGACCGTGTCGAAGCTGCCGTCGGGCTTCACGGTATAGTGCGTCAGACCCATGCAGGTCTTCTTCTCGACATTGGGATTGGCGCACTGGACCTTGCCGGCTTTGGCGGCGGCCAGCGGATCCGATGCCGCTTGCGGTACAGCGGCCGCCAGCACGAGGAAGAGCGCTTCGATCATCGGGCCGGACTCCATCGGGAATGCAATGCGCATGGGATGCACGCGCCCATGGGGGAAGTCGAATGAATCCCGGCTGACCGACCGGATCGCGCGGCGTCAGCGGCCGACGGCATAGCCCTGATTCGGCGCAACCCAGGCGACGGTTTCGCCGAGCTCGGGGTGCGCGATACCATCGAGCGTTACCACCGTGCGCGTAATACCGTCCTCGGTGCGGTCGATATAGCAGCGCTTCTTGCCTTGCAGCGGCTGAACCGAATCGAGCAATTGCAGCCGCGCGGCGCGATCGGCGTTGGGAGGTAGCGGCTTGCCGTTGCTCAGCAGATCGCCATTCTGGAAGTCGCCGATGCGGATCATCACGCACACGCCACCTTCCTCGACCCGGCCATAGGTCTTGTATCGCAGGAGCAGTGTTGGATCGGCCGAGACGAGGCCGGTGACCACTGCGTCGAAGCTGCCGTCCCCGGCCGGCTTATAGCGGACGAGCGCGCGGCAGGTGAGCTTGCCCGGGTTGGGCGCGATGCAGCGCAGCTTACCTTCGCGCGCGGGTGCCAGCGGATCGGCTGGCCCGGATTGTCCCGCGAGCAAGCCGGCAAGCAACAGGGCAGCGATCATGCGAAACTCCTGGAATGACGCGCCACGGGATGCGCGCTTGCGCGATCGCCCGCAAGCCCGAAGCGTTAGCCCGCGGCTTCGCCCTGCCGGGTCCGCCGCAGCCGTGGCTCACGGTCGAGATCGGAGGCTTCCTTGATCGCCTTGCGCATTTCGTCGCGCTTCTCATGGATCGAGGCGATCACCGGTCCTACGGCGATGCCGACATCGACGAGCACCGCCTCGGATAGCTGCAGCGAGCTTTCCAGCGTCTCGGGCACCGCGTCGGTCGCGCCGGCCTTGTAGAGCTCGGCTGCGTGATCGGCGTCGCGGGCGCGGGCGATGATCGGCAGTTCGGGTACCCAGCTGCGCACGCGCTTGGTGAGACGCACAGTGAGCACGGGATCATCCATCGTGAGCACCAGCGCCTTGGCGTGGCCGAGCTTGAGCTGATCGACCAGCTCGCTGCGCGTCACGTCGCCGAACAGCACCGTATAGCCGTCCTTGCGTGCCGCATTGACGTTGTCGATGTCCGCGTCGACGCCGAGATAAGGCAGATTGTGCCGGCGTAGCATGTCGGCGACGGTGCGGCCGACCCGGCCGAAGCCGATCACCACGGTTCCCGGGCTGACAATATCGATCGATGCCGGATCCGCATCCTTCTCCTGCTGCTCGATCAGCCGCGAGACGAGCTGGCCCGCCTTGGCGAGCAGTGGCGTGGCGGTGAGCCCGATCGCCGTGACCGTGGTCCAGAAGGCCGCGGTGCCGCCGGAGATCAGCCCTGCTGCGCCGGCGACACCGAGCACGATCAGCGTGGTCTCGGAGGGGCTGGCCATCAGCACGCCGGTCTCGGCGGCAGTGCCGGTGCGCGCGCCCGAGAGTTTGAGCAGTCCCGTGGTGACCGCGACCTTGACCAGCATCACCATGATCGTCGCGCCGAGCAAAGGCGCCCAGTTGGCGAGGACGAAGCCGAGATCGAGCCGCATCCCCACGGTGATCAGGAACACGCCGAGTGCGAGACCCTTGAAGGGCGCGGTGATCGCCTCGACCTCGCCATGATATTCGGTTTCGGCGATCAGCAGCCCGGCGATCAGCGCGCCGACGATCGGCGACAGTCCCGCCGCAGTGGTGGCGAGGCTCGCGGCGATCACCACCAGCAGGCTGGCGGCGAGGAATAGCTCGGGGCTCTTGGTGCGCGCGGCCTGCGCGAACATGCGCGGGAGTAGCAGCCGGCCACCGACGAACAGCGCGGCGACGGTGACCATGCCCATGCCGAGGGTAACGAGCAGGCCGGTCGCGCCCACGACACCTGGGACCGGCGCCAGCGCGCCGAGCAGGAAGATGATCGGGACCAGCGCGAGATCCTCAAACAACAGCATCGCGAAGGCAGCGCGGCCGACGGCGCTGGTCGTGCCGGCGATCGGGATCACCAACGCGGTCGAGGACAGCGCGAGCGCGAGGCCGAGCCCGATCGCGCCGCCGGTGCTGAGCCCGGTCAGATAGAGCGCCGCGGCGAGGATCAGACCCGCGCCGACCAGCTCCGCAGCGCCGACTCCGAAGACGAGCGTCCGCATCGCCCAGAGCCGTTTGAACGAAAGCTCGAGTCCGATCGAGAAGAGCAGCAGGATGATGCCGATCTCGGCGAACGGCTCGATCGAATGCGCGTCGGAGATGGTGAAATAATAGAGCCAGGGATTTTCGCGCACGAGCGTCCCGAGCCCTGCAGGCCCGACCAGCGCGCCGACGAGGATGAATCCGATGACGGGGCTGATCCGGAAACGCGCGAAGGCGGGGATGACCAGCCCCGCGGCGCCCAGAATAACCAATGTGTCGCTGAACCCGGTGTTGGTGAGGCTCAGCATGGGACCGCTCCGGGACGAAAATCAGGGATAACTGCCATGTCGGCGAGCGCAGCATGAGCGGGTCCGCTTTGCAAGGACAAGCTGGTCATGATGCGATCACGGGGAGGAGCTTTTTCAGATCGATGCGGTTCAGCGTCATGACAGGTTCGGAATGATCTCAATATGCGAGCAAAATCTGCGACAAGGGGGCGAGAATGAAGTGGATGCTGGCCGTTGGAATGGCATTGGGCGCGGTGAGTCTTGCCGACACCGCGCAGGCGCAGTCCTTCTTCTCCTGTCAGGCGAACGACGGCGCATTTTGGGGGTTGTACCGCCTTGAGGGGCAAAGCCTCCAGCTCTGGAACCCGGGGGTCGGCTGGTCCCAGGATTTGTGTTCCGAGCGAAGCTGTTCGATTTCCGACAACCAGATCGAGATGCGCTGGACCTCGAGGCAAGAGGGCCAATACGCCTATACCGACCAGGAGCACATCCTCGCGATCAATCGGCGCTCGGGAACCGGATCGAAGCGCTATATCGGCGATCAATGGCAGTATGACGGCCGCCCCTATACGCCGAATGGCTGGGACCCGCATTCGGACATCACTGCCAATGGAAGCTGCAAAAAGGCCGAGGATCCGGAGGCAGGGCCTCCCAAATTCTGATCGTCATTCGGAGGGCGGGGCGGTTCGGCTTTCGACGCATCGCTGCGCCCGCACAACGACGCCGCCGCCATAGAGAAAATCCCGGCCGGACGAGGACCTGCAGCGTTTGCTCAGATCCCCGTCCGGCCGGGACGGACATTATCAGCCGAGAGGGGCTGGCTTACTGCCAGCTGCCCATCGCGGTCTCGAGATTCTCGCGGATCGCCTCGAAGAACTGCTCGGTGGTCATCCACGCCTGATCGGGCCCGATCAGCAGGGCGAGGTCCTTGGTCATCTTGCCGCTCTCGACGGTCTCGATGCAGACCCGCTCGAGCGTCTCGGCGAAGCGCGTCACGTCGGGCGTGCCGTCGAACTTGCCGCGGTACTTGAGACCGCCGGTCCAGGCGAAGATCGAAGCGATCGGGTTGGTCGAGGTCGCCTTGCCCTGCTGGTGCTGGCGATAGTGGCGGGTGACGGTTCCGTGCGCCGCCTCGGCCTCGATCGTCTTGCCGTCGGGCGACATCAGCACCGAAGTCATCAGACCCAGCGACCCGAAGCCCTGCGCAACCTGGTCCGACTGAACATCGCCGTCATAGTTCTTGCAGGCCCAGACGAACTCGCCATGCCACTTGAGCGCCGAGGCGACCATGTCGTCGATCAGGCGGTGCTCGTAGACGATGCCGGCTGCCTGGAACTGATCCTTGAATTCGGTCTCGAACACTTCGGCGAAGATGTCCTTGAAGCGGCCATCATAGCCCTTGAGGATCGTGTTCTTGGTCGAGAGGTACAGCGGCCAGCCGCGGCCGAGCGCATAGTTCATGCTCGCGCGGGCGAAGTCGGTGATCGACTCGTCGAGATTGTACATGCCCATGGCGACGCCGGCAGCCGGGAAGTCGAACACGTCGTGCTCGATGACGTCGCCGTTCTCGCCTTCCCACTTCATGCTGAGCTTGCCCTTGCCGGGCACCTTGAAATCGGTCGCCTTGTACTGGTCGCCGAACGCATGGCGGCCGACGACGATCGGCTTGGTCCAGCCCGGGATCAGGCGCGGGACGTTCGAGATCACGATCGGCTCGCGGAAGATCACGCCGCCGAGAATGTTGCGGATCGTGCCGTTGGGCGACTTCCACATCTTCTTGAGATTGAATTCCTCGACGCGCGCCTCGTCGGGCGTGATCGTCGCGCACTTCACGCCGACGCCGTACTGTTTGATCGCGTTGGCCGAATCGATCGTGATCTGATCGTTGGTCTCGTCGCGCTTCTCGACGCCGAGGTCGTAATATTTCAGGTCGATATCGAGATAGGGGAGGATCAGGCGCTCGCGAATCCACTGCCAGATGATCCGCGTCATCTCGTCGCCGTCGATCTCCACGACCGGCGTTGCAACCTTGATCTTCGCCATGTGCTCGCTTCCTTTTAGGGTTTGGGCGAGCGTCTAGGAGGTAGGCGAGGGGGGATCAAGCGCCCTTGGCGGCGCTCACTTCTTCCACGCCCACCAGAGCTGCGCCGGGGGCAGGTTCCACCATTCGACCGCGTGGTCGATATGCTCCCAATAAGGCGTCAGGAAGTTCCGCACCTTGGGATTGTATTGATAGACGAGGAATGCGCCGTCCTTGCGCAGGATATCGTGCGTCGCGCGCGCGATCGCATCGCCCACGCCCGCGGGCAGCGTCGAGAAGGGCAGGCCCGAAGCGATGTAGTCGGCATGCTCAAAGCCGTGATCGGTGACGATGCGTTTGATCTCGGCGGCCGAATCATTGATCGCGATGAAGCGCGGATCGTCGATCGTGTGCTTGAGATAGCGGATGAAATCCGGGTTCGTGTCGATCACGATCAGCTTGGCGTCGGGCGCCAGCCGCTCGAGAATGGGCCGCGTGAAGGTGCCGACGCCGGGACCATATTCGACGAAGAGCTTGCACTTGTCCCATTCGACCCGGCTCAACATGTGTCGCACCAGGCGCTGCGAGGAGGAAGCGACCGCGCCCACCATCACCGGATGCTTGAAGAAGCCTTTGAGGAACATCACCCAGGGCGAGGACACTCCGGCCGCACGGCGACTCGCACGGCGGCTTTTGGCGGAGGCGGTCGATGCGGGCATTGAGGTCCTTTGCAGCTTTCGTGGCAACCGGGGCGCACGCGCTTTCGCGAAAACGAACGAACATTCAAGCGGGGCGGTCGCTTTTATCGGGGACAACCGCCATCCAACTCGAACAGTGTGGCGCGCAGATACACCACCATCTCCGTCGCGCAAAGCGCGTATGCGATAACAGGGGTTTGCGGGAACGAGACCCCGGGATGACAACCGGGCGCGGGCGCTTTCCGTTCATCCACCGTGAAGACGTCGCGCGGCAGGCTTGGTGGAAGACGATAAGGGGAGGATTCTTCGATGATCGCCATGCTGACTGCGCTGCTCTGGCTACCCACGCCCTTGCAGCGCGAACCGGATATCGAGCGCCCGGAGATTCTGACCACCGAGGATGTGCTCCTTCCGATCGACGACGCTGCGGTGCTGGCTTTCGTCAAGGCGCCGTTCGATCCGAAAGCCGGCGGGCGCTGGCCCAAATGGCCGCGCACGCTCGGCATGCTGCGCGGCGTGCCGGTGGTGATCAGCTACACCTGCTCGGACCTCTGTCCCGACTATACGAAGCGAATCGTGCGCTACAATGTGACCGCGGGCCCGGAGTGCGACCGGATCGGCGGAATTTCCAAGGATATCGTCGTTCCCAGGGGAATAGGCGCGGGCACACGTCGCTATTGTATTCCCGCGGTCAGCGACGCCTGGCAGAAATGAGCGACAGGGATAATCGCGCCACCGTCTAGGAAAGCGCCGGTCATGCCGCTACACCGCGCCGCATGGCATCAATCGACAAGCCCTCCGTCGGTACCTCGACCGTGAAGTGGCGTTTCCCCGACATTCACCCCGAGGGCCGCAAATATGTGCTGATCGCCGGCGCGATCGCCTTTGTCAGCCTGTTCGTGTGGGACTTCATCACCTGGCCGCTCGTCTTCCTGACGCTCGGCGTCGCCGCCTTCTTCCGCGATCCGGTGCGCGTCACGCCGCAGGGCGAGGGGCTGATCGTCTCGCCCGCCGACGGACTGATCACGATGATCGAGCGCGTCACGCTGCCGCCCGAGCTCACCGGTCCGCATGCCTTGGGCGACGAGCCGATGCTGCGCGTCTCGGTATTCATGAGCGTGTTCGACGTGCACATCAACCGCACCCCGATCACCGGAACGGTACGGCATGTCATCTACATCGCCGGCAAGTTCATGAACGCCGATTTCGACAAGGCGAGCGAAGAGAATGAGCGGCAATATATCGTCGTCGAGGACAAGAACGGCCTGAGGATCGGCTTCACGCAGATCGCCGGGCTGGTCGCGCGTCGCATCGTCAGCTTCGTCAAGGCGGGCGACATGGTGATCGGCGGGCAGCGCGTGGGGCTGATTCGTTTCGGCAGCCGCGTGGATGTGTTCATTCCCGAAAGCTACGGCGTCGAAGTCGCGCTCGGCCAGCGCGCCGTTGCCGGCGAGACGATCCTTGCGCGCAAGGGCGCGGTGCGCGCGACCGGCATCGCCCAATGAGACCGCCCCGCGCGGGCAGGCGGAGGCTTCCCGCGTTGCGCCGCGAGGGCGGGATTCCCCTACGCGCGGTGTTGCCCAACACCGTCACCGCGCTCGCGCTCTGCTCGGGCCTCACCGCGATGCGCTTCGCGATTCTGCATGATTGGCAGGGCGCGGTATTGTTGGTGCTCGCGGCTGCGGTGTTCGACGGGCTGGACGGCAAGATCGCCCGGCTGGTGCGGGCCGAGAGCCGATTCGGCGCCGAGCTCGACAGCCTCTCCGATGCGATCTCGTTCGGTGTCGCGCCGGCGCTGATTCTCTATCTCTGGTCGTTGAACGGCATGGGGCGCTTCGGCTGGATGATCGCGTTGCTGCTTGCGCTGTTCTGCGCGCTGCGGCTGGCGCGATTCAACGCCAATATCGATCGCGAACACCAACCGCACAAATCGGCAGGATTCCTCACTGGCGTTCCCGCGCCGGCAGGCGCGATACTGGCGTTGACGCCCCTTTTCCTGTGGAACTGGACCAACGAACTGCTGCAGCCGCCGGTGAGCGCCTATACGCCCCTCCGCATCGTCGAGGTCGCCAACGATCTGCTCCGCTCGCCCGTGGTGATCGCGATCTGGACGGCCTGCATCGCGGTGCTGATGATCTCGAGCGTCGCCACCTTCACGCCAACGGTACGCCTCAAGCAGCGCCTGCGTTTCGAGGCAATCGCAGTACTGGTGGTATTCGTCGCGGCTCTTGTCTCGGCCCCTTGGCCGACACTGGCATTGCTCGCGCTCGCCTATCTTGCGACAATTCCCTTCAGCATCCGCAGCTACCGCCGCGTCAGGCGGCTGCGCGCAGCGGCTGTCGAGCCGCGAGCCGGGCCGGTACCGCGCGAACCGTGACCCGGCTCAGCCGCGGCGGTAGCAGCGGCAGGGCTGAAGCGGGGGCGAGACCGAACAGGACGGCAAAGCGCGGGAGCTGAGGGCGGATACTGGCGTAAAGCGTCGAGACCGCGGCGATCAGGGCGGTGCCGAACAGCAGGGCAATCGCGAATCCAGTCATCATTCGGCTCCTGTCCACACCTAATCGCAGTGGAATTCAGCGATTCCAGACGCTCGGCGCTACAGGGCGTTCCGCGCCCCGCTTCTGACCTCTTTATGTTCCACTAACGTTCCCATGTCAACGGCGTGTTCGAAATTTGTTCCACTTGCCTCCATGGACCGGTTCGGCTAAGGGCGCCGCCTCAACCCGCATGGGAAGCATCATAAACCGGTGCCGAGACTTCTCGGTCACTCGCTTCCCAGAGGCTCAACCGGAAGGAGTTATCCCTATGGCGGCACCTGTCGTCTCCATGCAGCAGCTGCTCGAATCGGGCGCGCATTTCGGCCACCAGACGCATCGCTGGAACCCGAAGATGAAGCCCTACATCTTCGGCGAGCGCAACGGCGTCCACATCATCGACCTCTCGCAGACCGTGCCGCTCTTCGCGCGTGCGCTCGAGTTCGTGAACTCGACCGTCGCTGCCGGCGGCAAGGTGCTGTTCGTCGGCACCAAGCGCCAGGCGCAGGAGCCGATCGCCGAGGCAGCTCGCCGCGCGAATCAGCACTTCGTCAACCACCGTTGGCTGGGCGGCATGCTCACCAACTGGAAGACCATCAGCAACTCGATCAAGCGCCTCAAGGCGCTCGAGGAACAGCTTTCGGGCGACACGCACGGCCTCACCAAGAAGGAAGTGCTCCAGCTCACCCGCGAGCGCGACAAGCTTGAGCTTTCGCTCGGCGGCATCCGCGATATGGGCGGGGTTCCCGACATCATGTTCGTGATCGACGCCAACAAGGAAGAGCTGGCGATCAAGGAAGCCAACACGCTCGGCATCCCCGTCGTCGCGATCCTCGACTCGAACGTGAGCCCGGACGGCATCGCCTTCCCGGTTCCGGCGAACGATGACGCCTCGCGCGCCATCCGCCTGTACTGCGAGGCCGTGGCGATCGCCGCGACCCGCGGCGGCCAGGATCAGATGCGCAACCAGGGCTATGATTTCGGCGCCGCCGAGCAGCCCCCGGTCGAGGAAGCGGTCGAGACTCCGGCCGTCGAGGAGCCCGAGGCTCCCGCCGCCGCGACCGAGCCCGAGCAGGCCGAAGAGGGCGAGCGTCAGATCGACGCCTGAGCCTCGTCATCCAACCGTAATGGGGGCGGGGCAGGGCAAGACGCACTGCTCCGCCCGATTTTTAAGCTGAAGGATTTGAACATGGCCGAGATCACCGCAGCAGCCGTGAAGGAGCTCCGCGAAAAGAGCGGCGCCGGCATGATGGATTGCAAGAAGGCGCTGGCCGAGACCAATGGCGACATGGAAGCCGCGGTCGATTGGCTGCGCACGAAGGGCCTCGCCGCCGCCGCCAAGAAGTCGAGCCGCACCGCTGCTGAGGGTCTGGTCGGCGTCGCCGTCGCGGGCACCAAGGGCGTCGCGGTCGAAGTCAACTCGCAGACCGACTTCGTCGCCAAGAACGAGATCTTCCAGAGCTTCGTCCGCGAAGTGACCGCGGTCGCGCTCGAAAAGGGTGACGAGATCGACGCGCTCAAGGCGTCGGCGCTGCCGCAGGGCGGCACGGTCGAGGAAGTGCTCACCAACAACATCTCGACGATCGGCGAGAACCAGGTGCTGCGCCGCGCGAAGAAGGTCGAAGTGACCAACGGCGCGGTGATCCCGTACGTCCACAACGCCGCCGCGCCGGGTCTCGGCAAGATCGGCGTGCTGGTCGCGCTCGAGAGCGATGCCGGCGTCGACGTGCTCGAGCCGCTCGGCAAGCAGATCGCGATGCACATCGCCGCCGCCTTCCCGCTGGCGCTGTCGGTCGAGGACCTCGATCCGGAGGTCGTCGAGCGCGAGGCCGCGATCCTGCGCGAGAAGAACGCGGACAAGATCGTCGGCAAGTCGCCTGAGGTGGCCGAGAAGATTCTCAACGGACCTGTCGAGAAGTTCAAGAAGGAGAACGCGCTGCTCACCCAGGCGTTCGTCATGGACGGCAAGACCCCGGTTCAGGACGTGATCGCCAAGGCGGGCAAGGACGCCGGCGCCTCGATCGTGCTCAAGGACTATGTCCGCTTCCAGCTCGGCGAAGGCATCGAGAAGGAAGAGAGCGACTTCGCCGCCGAGGTTGCTGCGACTGCCGGCCTCACCAAGTAAGGTCTTCCCGGACCTGAATGCACGGGCGTCGTCACCCCAGGGTGGCGGCGCCCGTCGTCATTCTCGACACCGCCAATCGGGCGTGACACGATCGGCCGACAGGTACGCTCGGGGAGGGGCGGATGCGCCATGGTTCGGAGACTACGCTCGCGATCGTCACGCTGATCGCCGCGATGGTGCATTTCACGCTCGAGACCTGGTTTCACCTAAAAATGGGGGCGGCCGCTTCAGGCCCTGCTGGTCGACTATATCTGCAACGCACTGATGCTGCTCGGTGCGCTGCGCTCGCTTCGCGTTCGACCGGGTAGCGCCGCGGGGCTGCTGGCGGCGGGCTGGGCCTATGCGCTCGGCTTCGGCTGGCGCAGCGTCTTCGGTCGGCTGGCCCAGCTGGAAGCGGGCACAGCCCCCGCGAATGGCGAGCCCACCGCCACGATCGTCGGGATCCTGATCGTCGCGCTGATCGTCGTCGCGTTCGCGCTGGCTTGGTCGCTTGCCCTCGCATGGCGACAAAGCGTGCCGCGCCAAACCGCTTGACGCCATCTCCGCTTGTTCCCGCGGACCGGCTCCTCTAGGGTCCGCGCCGCTTGCTATCCGCCCTAAAATCAAGGCTCCAATGACCGCTCCCCGCTTCAATCGTATCCTTCTCAAACTGTCCGGCGAGGTCCTGATGGGGCAGGGTCAGTTCGGCATCGATCCCGCCACCTGTGATCGCGTCGCCGCTGAGGTGAAGGAGGCGGTCGAGACCGGCCTCGAAGTGTGCATGGTGGTGGGCGGGGGTAATATCTTCCGCGGCCTCGCCGGCGCGGCGCAGGGTTTCGATCGCGCTTCGGCCGATTATATGGGCATGCTCGCGACGGTGATGAATGCGCTCGCGATGCAGAATGCGCTCGAAAAGGCCGGTGTGCAGACACGGGTCCAGTCGGCGATCCCGATGGCCAGCGTGTGCGAGCCCTATATCCGCCGCCGCGCCGAACGACATATGGAGAAGGGGCGTGTCGTGCTCTTCGCCGCCGGCACTGGCCTGCCGTTCTTCACCACCGACACCACTGCCGCGTTGCGCGCCGCGGAGATGAACTGCGACGCGCTGTTCAAGGGCACTTCGGTCGACGGTGTCTACGACGCCGATCCCAAGAAGGTGCCGACAGCCAAGCGTTACGAATCCTTGAGTTACAACCGTGTGCTCGCAGACAATCTCAAGGTGATGGATGCCTCGGCCGTGGCGCTGTGCCGCGACAACGACATTCCGATCGTGGTCTTCAACATCCGCGAGGAAGGCAATCTCGCTGCAGTGCTGCGGGGCGAAGGCACTTCCACGATTGTTCAGAACGAAACCGTATCCGCATAAGAGGAGAGCCGTAAAATGGCCGCTTACGACAAGGCAGATCTCGAGCGCCGCATGGCCGGCGCGGTCGAGGCGCTCAAGCACGACCTCCAGGGGCTGCGCACCGGCCGTGCGTCGACCACCCTGCTCGATCCAGTGACCGTCGAGGTCTATGGTTCGCACATGCCGATCAACCAGCTGGCGAGCGTCTCGGCGCCCGAGCCGCGGCTGCTTTCGGTGCAGGTGTGGGACAAGACCAATGTCGGCCCGGTCGACAAGGCGATCCGCTCGGCGGGTCTCGGCCTGAACCCGATCGTCGACGGTCAGACGCTCCGTTTGCCGATTCCCGATCTCACCGAGGAGCGCCGCAAGGAGCTGGCCAAGCTCGCCAACCAATATGCGGAGAAGGCGCGCATCGCGGCGCGCAACGTGCGTCGCGACGGCAATGACAGCCTCAAGAACGACGAGAAGAAGGGCGTTTTCGGCGAGGACGAGCGCAAGCGCCACGAGACCGAGGTGCAGAAGCTGACCGACAGCACGATCGCCGAGATCGATGCCGCGGCGGCGGCCAAGGAAAAGGAAATTCTGGGCAAGTGACCTCGGAGCGAAGCCCTTCGCGGATGCTGGCGGTGGGAAATGGCCGCTAGGCCTTCTCCTGACCTCCCGACGGGTGCCGCGCCGCGCCACGTCGCCATCATCATGGATGGCAACGGACGCTGGGCGAAGAAGCGTTTCCTGCCGCGAATCGCGGGCCATAAGCAGGGCGTCGAGGCAGTTCGCCGCGTCGCGCGCGCTGCGCGCAAACTCGGCGTCGAGGTGCTGACGCTCTATGCCTTTTCCTCCGAGAACTGGCGTCGGCCCGAGGAAGAGGTCCGCGACCTCATGGGGTTGCTTCGCCATTTTCTCGCGAGCGAGCTCGACGAGCTCGTTTCCGAAGGGGTCAAGCTCCGGGTGATCGGGGGCTGGCGCGGGCTCGCTCCCGATCTGGTCGCCATGATCGAGGCCGCGATCGCGCGCACCGTCGCCAATCCCGGGCCGACTTTGGTGATCGCACTCAACTATGGCGCGCAGGCCGAGATATTGAGCGCCACGCGCCGGCTTGCCGAGCAGGCGCGCGAAGGTGCGCTCGATCCTGCCACGATCGACGAGGCGCGCTTTGAAGCCGAGCTCGAGACCGCCGAGCTGCCACCGCTCGATCTGCTCATCCGCACCTCGGGCGAGCAGCGCCTGTCCAATTTCCTCCTCTGGCAGGCGGCCTATGCCGAACTGCTCTTCGTCGACACGCTCTGGCCGGACTTCGACGAGAACACGCTCGCGGCCGCGCTCGCGTGGTTCGGCCAGCGGCAGCGGCGCTTCGGAGGCTTGTGACCAAAGCCGGATCGGACCTTGCGACGCGGCTGCTCGTCGCCATCGCACTCATCGCGCTCGCGGCGGTCGCGCTCTGGGCTGGTGGCCTCGGCTTCTGGCTCGTCATCGCCCCTATCGGGTTGCTGATGATCGGCGAATGGGCCGACCTCCATGGAGCCAGCCGGCAGCACCGGCGGTTGGCGCAATATGCGCTTACGGTGCCGCTGGCGATCATGGCGCCCGGCCTCGCCGCCGGTCCGGGCTTCCTTGCGCTCGGGCTGGTGATCGGCGCGGCCTTCTTCGTTGCCGCCGTGACGCGCAGGGGGGCGTTGGCCGCCGGCGTGCTCTATGTCGGACTGCCGGTCCTCGCCTTGCTCGCGCTGCGCGCGCAGGAGCCCGCAGGGTTGCTATACACCTTCTGGGCAATGGCGCTCGTCTGGGCGTGCGATAGCGGCGCCTATTTCGCCGGTCGCGCGATCGGCGGTCCGAAACTGGCGCCGCAGATCAGCCCCAACAAGACCTGGGCCGGATTCGTCGGGGGTATCGCGGCGGCGGCGGTCTTCGCTGCGCTGCTGGTGGTCTGGTTCGCGCTCCCGGTGTCGCTCGCCATCGCCACGCCGGGGTTGGCGGTGTTCGCCCAGCTCGGCGACCTCTATGAGAGCCATCTCAAGCGTCAGGCCGGCGTGAAGGATTCGGGGAATCTCCTGCCCGGCCATGGCGGAATCATGGATCGGCTCGATGGGCTGGTCGCCGTTGCACCCATTGCGGCGCTCCTGGTGTTGTTGCTGGTACGATGAAAAGCGTGACGATCCTCGGTGCCACCGGTTCGGTGGGGAGTTCGACGCTCGATCTGATCGAGCGTGCGCCCGAGCAATTCGAAGTGCTCGCGCTGACGGCGAACCGCGACGTCGACAAGCTCGCCGCTGCCGCGATCCGCACCCGGGCGAAGCTCGCCGTGGTGGCGGACGACGCATGCCTGGACCGGCTGCGCGATGCGCTGGCCGGCAGCGGCGTCGAAGCGCGGGCGGGCAGCGAGGCGGTCTGCGAAGCGGCGCGCATCGGCGCGGACTGGACCATGGCGGCGATCGTCGGCACCGCCGGCCTCAAGCCCGTGATGGCTGCCCTCGAGACAGGCGGCACGGTCGCGCTCGCCAACAAGGAGGCTCTGGTCTCGGCGGGCGACGTCATGACGGCAGCGGCAAAGGCCCATGCCACGACGTTGCTGCCGGTGGATTCGGAGCACAATGCCGTTTTCCAATGCCTCGATCGCACTGCGCCGAGGAGCGTGCGGAAGATCATCCTGACTGCGAGCGGCGGCCCTTTCCGTCAGGCCTCGCTCGGGCAGATGCGCGCGATCACCCCGGCGCAAGCGGTGGCGCACCCCAATTGGTCGATGGGTGCCAAGATCTCGGTCGATTCGGCGACGATGATGAACAAGGGACTCGAGCTCATCGAGGCCTTTCATCTCTTCCCGGTGCGTGCGGACCAGCTCGAGGTGCTGGTCCATGCCCAGTCGGTGGTCCATTCGATGGTCGAATATGTCGACGGATCGGTGCTCGCGCAGCTCGGTACGCCGGACATGCGGACGCCGATCGCTTACGCGCTTGCCTGGCCCGAGCGGATGGCGACGCCCTGCGAGGCGCTCGATCTCGCACGGATCGGGCGGCTCGACTTCGAAGCGCCCGATCCCGTGCGCTTCCCCGCGCTGACGCTCGCGCGCGACGCGCTCGTGGCGGGCGGGGCGCGGCCGGCGATCCTCAACGCGGCGAACGAGGTGGCGGTCGCCGCGTTCCTTGCAGGACGCGTCGGATTTCTTGAAATTGCCGCAATCGTTGCCGATACGCTGGCGCGCTACGAGCCGGCCGCCCCGGACTCGCTGGATGCCGTATTGGCAATCGACGCCGAGGCGAGAGCGTATGCGGGCGAGCGTGTGAAGGACTGCGTTCTTTGATCCAATCTCCCGGCATCCTGATTTACCTTCTGGCCTTTGTGCTGCTGCTTGGGCCGCTCGTTTTCCTGCACGAACTCAGCCATTACCTCGCCGGACGCTGGTTCGGCGTGAAGGCCGAGGAATTCTCGATCGGCTTCGGGCGCGAGATCGCGGGAATCACCGACCGCCGCGGCACCCGCTGGAAGTTCGGCTGGCTGCCGCTTGGTGGCTATGTGCGCTTCGCGGGCGACATGAATCCGGCGAGCCAGCCTTCAGCCGAATGGCTCGCGCTCCCCGCGCACGAGCGGGCAAAGACCTTCCAGGCCAAGCCGCTCTGGCAGCGCGCGATCATCGTCGTGGCAGGGCCGGTCGCCAATTTCATCGTGGCCATCGCCATTCTCGCCGCCTTTGCTTTTGCCTATGGCCAGAATGCGACTCCATCGGTGGTCGGGACGGTCGCCCCCGGCACCGCGGCTGCCGCCATGGGGCTGCAGCCCGGCGACCGGATCACCGCGCTCGGTGGACGTTCGGTCGAGACCTATACCGACATTGCCAAATATGCCCGACTGCGCCCCGGCGAAGCGGTCCGGATCGATCTGGAGCGGAGCGGTCGGGAAATGACCCTCGATGGCGTGATCGGCATCGACACGCAGCGCGATCGCTTCGGCAATGTTTATCGGACCGGTGTGCTCGGCGTTCGTAGCGGCAAGCCCGTGCTGCAGCCGGTCGGACTTCTCGAAGCGCCGCTCGTCGGCATCCGCCAGACGGGCGACATCGTCCAGATGACGCTCGACGGGCTGTGGCAGATCATCACCGGCCGTCGTTCGGTCAGCGAACTCGGCGGGCCGCTCAAGATCGCGCAGGTTTCCGGCGAGCGCCTCGCAATGGGGCCGGTGGAGTTCGTGTTCCTCATCGCGCTCATTTCGATTAATCTCGGATTCATCAACCTGTTGCCAGTTCCGGTGCTGGATGGCGGGCATCTTCTGTTCTACGCAGTTGAGGCCGTACGCCGCCGCCCGGTGGAGCCCCAGGTAATGGAATGGGCCTTCCGGGGTGGTCTGATCGCAATATTGGCGCTGATGCTGCTGGTGACGTTGAATGATCTGGGCGCGTTCGGCGTGTGGAGAAGCCTGGCCGGGTTGATCGGCTGATGCGGTTAAGGCAGGGGCGGTTGTTCCGGCGTCGCGTGGGCAGCGGCATTACTCGAAATCCGACTTGGGGTGGGATGTGACGATCAAGGCTAATCATTTCGGCGTACGCGCCACTGCGCTGCTTCTCGCGGGCACCATGCTCTCGGGCCTCGCGCACGCGCAGACCGCCCCCGCCCAGAACCCCCCGGCGCCGGCGCCGCAAACGGCTCCGGCCGTCGCCGTGCCCGCGCCCGTGCAGCAAGTGCGCACCATTCGGTCGCTGCGCGTCGAAGGTGCGCAGCGCCTCGAGCCGGAGACGGTGCTGTCCTATACCCGTCTGCGCGTCGGAGAGAGCTACACCAACGAGACCGTCGACCAGGCGATCAAGGATCTGCTCGCGTCGGAACTGTTGGCCGACGTCGCGATCGAAGGCGTCGAGAGCGGCGATCTCGTGATCCGCATCCGCGAGAATCCGGTGATCAACCGGGTGATTTACGAAGGCAACAAGCGCCTCAAGAACGACAAGATCCAGAAGGAAGTGAAGCTGGCGCCGCGCCAGATCTTCACGCGCACCGCGGTCCGGGCCGACGTCGCCCGGATCATCGAGCTCTATCGCCGCCAGGGCCGCTTCGCCGCGCGTGTCGAGCCCAAGATGGTCAGCCTCGATCAGAACCGCGTCGATGTGATCTTCGAGGTGACCGAGGGGCCGAAGTCCAAGGTTCGCCAGATCAACATCATCGGCAACGAAGTCTTCTCCGATGGCAAGCTGCGCGGCGAGATGGCGACCAAGACTGCCGGTCTTGCGCACCTGCTGAGCTCGAACACCTCGTACGACCAGGATCGACTCGCCTACGACCAGCAGAAGCTGCGTCAGTTCTATCTCACCGAGGGTTATGCCGATTTCCGCGTGATCTCGGCGGTGGCGGAGCTCACGCCCGACAAGCGCGACTTCATCATCACCTATGTGGTCGAGGAGGGGCCGCGCTACAAATTCGGTCCGGTCTCCGTCGACAGCGCGATCCGCGACTTCGACGACAAGCGCCTCGCCAGCGCGTTGAGCATCAAGGAAGGCCAATGGTATAATGCCAAGGCCGTCGAGGACACGGTCGAGCAATTGAGCGAGACCGCGGGTGCCTTCGGCTATGCCTTCGCCGACGTCACGCCGCAGTTCGAGCGTGACCGCGAAAAGCTGACGATGTCGATGAAATTCAACATCGCCGAATCGAACCGCACCTATATCGAGCGGATCGAGATCACCGGCAATCGCCAGACGCAGGACAAGGTGATCCGTCGCGAGTTCCGTGTGGCGGAAGGCGACGCGTTCAACACCTTCCTCGTCAAGCGTTCGCAGGACCGCATCAACTCGCTCGGCTATTTCCAGGACAAGTTCGAGATCGAACGTGCCGAAGGCTCGGCGCCCGACCGCATCGTGCTCAAGGCCAATGTCGAGGAACGGCCCAACGGCGAACTGACGCTTTCGGCCGGCTTCTCGAGCCTCGAACGCTTCATCCTCCAGGCTTCGATCCGTCAGCGCAATTTCCGCGGCATGGGCCAGACCGTCTCGGCCTCGGTCGACTATTCGAGCTATTCGAAGTCGGTCGAGCTCGGCTTCACCGAGCCCTATCTGTTCGACACCAATATCGCCCTAGGCGGTACCGTGTTCCGGCAGGACTACAACGCGTTCAACTATATCGGCAGCGACCGCAGCACGACCTACAGCCAGGTCGCGACCGGCTTCCAGCTCGTCGCCGGTCTGCCGCTCACCGAATATTGGACGCTGTCGGGCCGCTACACGTTGCGACAGGACGACGTGACGCTCGACAAGGACTCCTTCTACACCAACGGCGTCTGCGACCCGACCAAGGCGGGGCGCTATTATTGCGAGGCGGTGGGCAACCGCATTACCTCGCTGGTCGGTCTCTCGCTGATCTATGACAGCCTCAACAGCCGCCTGCGCCCGACCCGCGGCCAGCGGCTGAGCATCGGCGCCGATTTCGCCGGGCTGGGCGGCGATGTGAAATATCTCCGCGCCCGGGCCGAAGGCGACAAATACTGGAATGTCGGCGGTGGCTTCATCTTCTCGGTCTCGGCCGAGGGTGGCTATATCCACAGCCTTGAAAAAGCGTCGGCGGCGGGCAGTGATCCGGTGCGCATCACCGACCGATTCTATCTCGGCGAGCCGCAGTTCCGTGGTTTCGACATTCGCGGCGTGGGCCCGCGTGTGCAGCGCATCGGCTTCACCGGCGATCCGTTGGCGGGAACGCAGGCGCTCATCACCGATCGTGACCAGATCATCGACGACGCGCTCGGCGGCAAGGCCTATTACCTGACCAAGGCTGAGCTCGAGATCCCGCTTGGCGCCGGCGCGGCCGAAATGGGCCTGCGTCCGTCGATCTTCGTGATGGCGGGCAGCCTGTTCGGCATCACCCGCCCGGGCAAGACGATCGAATTCACCCAGGCGACGGACTCCGCGGGCAAGCTGCTGTTCAACCAGGACGGCTCGCCGACACTGCTTCCGAAGGACAATTTCCAGAAGGACGCAAACGGCAACCAGCTTTATGTGTTCACCGATCCGACGACCGGCGTTTCGAGCTCCACGCCTTGCTCGGTCGGCTTCGGGACGTCGCCGACTGCCTGCTCGGGCACGTCGATCAACCCGATCTACAATATTCAGACCGCCCCCTTCTACGAGCGCTTCCTTGGCGATTCTCCCAAGCCGCGCATCTCGGTGGGCTTCGGCGTCAACTGGAATTCGCCGTTCGGACCGCTGCGTATCGACGTCGCAAAGACGCTCGTGACGGTCGACGGCGACGACACCAAACTCGTGACATTCAATGTAGGGACCCAGTTCTAATGATTAGCAGGAAGACCATTCTCGCCGCGATGCTCGCCGCTCCCGCGACGCTCGCCATCGCCGCGCCGGCGAACGCCCAGGTTGCTGGCATCGCCTATGCGAACCCGACCAGCGTCGTGGCCGCGTCGAAGGCGTTCGCGGCAGCCAACCAGCAGATCTCGACGACGTACAAGTCGGCGTTCGACCAGATGCAGCAGCGCCGCCAGCAGCTCGAGAACGAGCTCAAGCCGCTCGTCGCCCAGCTCGACGCCAACAAGGACGGCAAGGTGAGCGAGGAAGAGGGCAAGGCTGCCCAGACCGCCAAGAACCCCGCGATCGAGAAGATTCGTACCGCGCAGACCAATGCGCAGAACGATCTCGCCCGCCTGAGCAATCCCGCCGCGCGCGCCGAGCTCTTCGCGATCGAGTCGGTGCTGCGTCAGTATGACGCGGCGCAGCTCCGCGTCGTCAATGCGCGCAAGATCAACGTCGTGCTGTCGCCCGAAGTGTTCATGTACGCGCCCGACTCGGCCAATATCAGCCAGGCGATCACTGCCGAGATCGACAAGGTCGCGCCGACCGTGAGCATTCAGCCGCCGGCCAATTGGCAGCCCTCGCGCGAGACGCTGGCGATCCAGCAGCAGATTGCCCAGGCCGCGCAGATCCAGGCCTATCAGCAGGCGGCCGCGCAGCAGCAACAGCAGGGCGCCGCGCCTGCGCCTGCAGCGGCGGGCACCCAGCCTGCGAAGCCGGCCGAGCCGCGTTGAGCGAGAACGAAACCGGCAACGCCTCCATCGGCCCGCTCGATATCCAGCGGGTGATGGCGGCGTTGCCACATCGTTATCCGATGCTGCTCGTAGATCGCGTCGAGGAACTGGTCGTCGACCAGCGCATCGTCGCGATCAAGGCGGTGTCGATGAACGAGGAATTCTTCCAGGGGCATTTCCCCGGGCGTCCGATCATGCCCGGGGTGCTCCAGGTCGAGGCGCTGGCGCAGGCCGCCGGCGTGCTGGCGGTCGAGAGCCTGGGCCTCGCCGGCTCAGGCAAGCTCGTCTATTTCATGTCGATCGACGGCGTGAAGTTCCGCAAGCCGGTCGAGCCGGGCGTGTTGCTCCGTCTCGAGGTCGAGTTCGTCCAGAAGCGCTCGCGCGTGTGCAAGTTCGCCGGCAAGGCGCTGCTCGACGGCGAAGTTGCCACCGAGTGCGAATTCACCGCGATGATCGCGGATCCGCCCAAGGCGTGATCCGCTCGCGGCTCTGGCTGCTGGCGTTCGGGCTCCTGGTCCCCGCCGCGGCCGGAGCGCAGCAGCAGGTCGAAGTCGAGCCGGGGGAGGCGATCCCCTTTCTACGCGCATGCGTGGATTATGTCGGACGCGGCGCGCTGGGGTCGACTGGCTCGGATTTGATCGACGGTCCGGTTCGTCCGGTACGGCCTCTATCTCGACGACCTGTCGGCGATGTTCCGTGCCGCGCAGACCGAGACCAGTTGGCGCTGACATGGACGCGCTGACTGCTTTCGGCCTGTTCGCGGTCAGCGCGATGCTCGTGACTTACGCGCTCGAGGCGCGGTCGCATTGGTTTGTCCTCGCTTTTGCCGGCGCCTGTCTGCTCGGCTCGGTCTATGGCTTCCTGCAGGGCGCATGGCCGTTCGGACTGGTCGAGGCGATCTGGGCGCTGATCGCGGCGCTGCGGTGGCGGCGGGTTCGCACCGAGGTTGCGTGAAGGGCTGGCCTCTGCTAACCGCGCGCGTCCGCTGCCGGTCGGTAACCGGCGGCATTTGAAGGAATTCGATGTGAAGAAAGACACGCATCCCGATTACCACATGATCAAGGTTCAGATGACCGACGGCACCGTGTTCGAGACTCGCTCCACCTGGGGCAAGGAAGGCGACACGATGCAGCTCGACATCGATCCGCTCGCGCACCCGGCCTGGACCGGCGGTCGCGGTCAGATGCTCGACCAGGGCGGCCAGGTCGCGCGCTTCAACAAGCGCTTCGGCGGCCTCTCGCTCGGCAAGAAGTAATCGCGCGCCGCCCGAAAGGCGGTGCACCGAGATAGCAGCGATCCCGGCATCCGCCGGATCTGTCGTCGGCCCAATGGGCTTGCACAGGTTCGAACGGACGCCGGGATCGCTTCGTTTACGTGCTGTTAGCCAAGCGCCGCCTAGCTTTGCGGCATGGCTATAGAGCCGAAGTCCGCGCCGTTTGCCGCCGAATTCGCTCCCGCCGACGCGCCGGGCCTGCGGAAGGGCGTACGCGCGCCGGTTTCGCTCGACGCGCGAATCGGCCGTGACGGCCTCGGCCGGGCGCTCTGCAAGGTGATAGACCTGTCGGTGCGCGGGGCACGGTTGCAAACCTATTCCGAGCTGCGTTCCGGAACGATGATCTGGCTCGCGCTTCCCAAGATCGGCCCGCGTGCCGCACGCGTGGTCTGGGCAAATGACTTCGAGGCTGGGCTCGAGTTCGAAAAGCCGCTTACAGCCCAAGCTTTCGAGGCACTTACGGCGCAATGAAGGCAAAATGAGGCAGAAGGAGGCGAAGGCGATTGCGCGTTTCGCCAAAGCCCGTCATCCTCGCTCTGTCTTCGCTGCTTTGGGGAAAGCGATGCGCAACGTTCTGCTCGTGGGCCTGTGTCTGGGCTGCGCGGCGCTGCCAGCGCTTGCGGGAGAGCGACCACGGCCGACTCTCAAGGCTGCCGCGAGCGCGATCGCGACGCGCACCGCTTTCTGGTCCGCACGCGACAAGCGCGCGCCGGATGGAAGCAAGCTTCAGCCATTCACGCTTCCCCTCGCCAGCACCCAGGTCAAACCGCTGCCGCGTCTAACGCTGCTTGCCGATCCAGCGGCAAAGCGCGTTGCAGGCCTGACCGCGCCGACGCGATGGGGCCCGGGATCGACTCTGCCCGAGGTTACTGCGCGCGCCGCTGCGAGCTATGCCGTGGACGATGTGATGAACGCCCAGCCGAAGCCGCGTCGCCGTGGTTCGCCGTTGAGCGCGGCGCTGGTCCTTCGGCTCGATGGGCAGGACGATAGCCCCGCCTTTAGCGTGGGTGGCGGCGGTGTCGCCGCCGCGGTGTGGCGGGCCGTACCGAAATAGCTTCTCGCGCCGCTATACGGCTTTCACGGTTAATGGTGCGGGCGTGAAACGACCGCACAAGCGGACGCGACGCTCGTTCAACGGCTGCGCTGTCCCGATCCGCTATCCCATTCACATTGTTCGCAAGGCTGCTGACTCGTCGGGGGGCGGGTGCAAGCGCCGGTGAACGACCGGTTTTCGATCCGGGGGGAGGAGCGTTTGGTGGCTGCCTGAGGCGGTCGTGAGCGTTGGACGGGCGAATTCAGGATGCCCATCCCGAAAACCAGAACACCCCCGGGAGCAATTCCGGGGGTGTTCGATTTTCTGCTCCGCGTGGGACGCCGCGTCTACTGGTCGAGGAACGACCGCATTTTCCGGGAACGGCTCGGGTGCTTGAGCTTCCTGAGCGCCTTGGCCTCGATCTGACGAATGCGCTCGCGCGTCACGCTGAACTGCTGGCCGACTTCCTCGAGCGTGTGATCGGTGTTCATGCCGATGCCGAAGCGCATGCGCAGCACGCGCTCCTCGCGCGGCGTGAGGCTGGCGAGGACGCGGGTGACCGTCTCCTTGAGGTTCGCCTGGATCGCCGCGTCCACCGGGATGACGGCGTTCTTGTCCTCGATGAAGTCACCCAGGTGCGAATCCTCCTCGTCGCCGATCGGCGTTTCGAGGCTGATCGGCTCCTTGGCGATCTTCATCACCTTACGCACCTTCTCGAGCGGCATGCTCAGGCGCTCGGCCATTTCCTCGGGCGTGGGCTCGCGGCCCTGCTCGTGGAGGAATTGGCGGCTGGTGCGCACCAGCTTGTTGATCGTCTCGATCATATGGACCGGGATGCGGATCGTGCGCGCCTGATCGGCGATCGAGCGGGTGATCGCCTGCCGGATCCACCAGGTCGCGTAGGTGCTGAACTTGTAGCCGCGGCGATATTCGAACTTATCCACCGCCTTCATCAGACCGATATTCCCCTCCTGGATCAGGTCGAGGAACTGCAGGCCGCGATTGGTGTACTTCTTGGCGATCGAGATCACGAGGCGGAGATTGGCCTCGACCATCTCCTTCTTCGCGATGCGCGCCTCGCGCTCGCCCTTCTGCACCATGTTGACGATACGGCGGAACTCGGCGAGCGCCATGCCGGTCTGCTGGCTGATCTCGGAGATCTCGACGCGAATACGGTCGACCGCCGCAGCTTCGTTGGCCGCGAACGCTGCCCATTTCTTGTCGATGCCGCCGACCGCCTGGAGCCAGTTCTCGTCCAGCTCGTGATGGACGTAGCGGTCGAGAAAGTCCTTGCGATTGACCTTGTGGCGCTCGGCGAGGCGCAGCATCTGCCCGCCCAACGTCGTCAGGCGCCGGTTGAAGCTGTAGAGCTGGTCGACGAGATACTCGATCTTCGCCTGGTGGAACTGGACGCTCTCGACCTCGGCGGTGAGTTCCTCGCGCAGTTTCTGATATTTGCGCTCTTCGGTCACCGGCAGTTCGCCGCCCGCCGCCATCGCGTCGAGGCGCTGCTGCTGGACCTTGGAGAATTTCTTGTAGACCGAAGTGATGTTGGCGAACTTCTCGAGCGCCTGCGGCTTGAGCGTCTCCTCCATCTGGGCGAGGCTCAGGGTATTGTCCTCTTCCTCGTCGTCCGAGATCCGCGGGGCGCGGCGCTCGGTCATCGAGTCCTCGTCTTCGTCCTCGGCGACTTCCTCGATGTCTTCCTCTTCCTTGAAGGAGGCACCGGCGGTCTTTTCGCTGATTTCGCCCGAATCGTCGTCCTCGGCGCCTTCGACCTGTTCGGCCGATGGACCCTTGGAGAGCATCGCGTCGAGATCGAGGATCTCGCGCAGCTGCATCGTGCCCTCATTGAGGGCGTTCGACCAGCCGATGATCGCGTTGAAGGTGATCGGCGACTCGCACAGGCCGAGGATCATCGTGTCGCGGCCGGCCTCGATGCGCTTGGCGATCGCGATCTCGCCTTCGCGGCTGAGCAGCTCGACCGCGCCCATCTCGCGCAGATACATGCGCACCGGATCGTCGGTGCGATCGACGGTTTCCTTCTTCTTGGCCGCCTCGAACGCAGGCGCCGAATCGTCGCCGTCGCTGGCATCGACTTCGTCGGGGGTGTCGTCCTCGGGCTCGGCGTCCTCGCCGGCGTCCTCATTCTCGACGACATTGATGCCCATGTCGTTGAGCGCCGACATCACGTCCTCGATCTGCTCCGAGGACATCTGGTCCTGCGGCAGCATCTCGTTGAGCTGATCGACAGTGATGTAGCCGCGCTTTTTGGCGCGGGCGACAAGCTTCTTGAGCGTGCCCTCGTTGAGATCGATCAGCGGCGCGTCACCCGCCTCGTTGCTGTCGGTGACGTCCGCCATATTCGCCTTGGCCATCAAATCCCTCGGAAATCCAGATGGCGGCTATTATACGCCGCCCCTAATCATCGAAATTCTCTTCGTCCGCAAGCATCAGATTCGCAAGCCGCGCCTGGAGTTCCTGCCGCTTGCGCGAAAGTGCCACCTGGCGCGTGAAAGCTTCCTCCGAGCCGTCCCTGCTCAACGCCGCGGTCGCCTCCGCCAGCGCGGCGTCGACGGCCGGCTGCGCCACCATCACGGCGATTGCCTCGTTCAGGTCTTCGCGTGCCCTCGCTTCGTCCGCCTGATTGCGGGTGAAGGAGAAGGGCAGCGTGTCAGCCCGCAGCAGATCGCTCGCCACGGAATCAAATCCGGACCGCGCCAATATGGTGAGGACTTTACCGCTATCAAGCTGTCGGTCTTCGAGCGCCACGTCAATCACTGCCTCGAACAGCTTGCCCAGCGCCCCCGAGGCGCTGCGCAGACTACCCAGCACCTCCATGTGGCGCGCGATCTCGGCCGGATGACGGATCAGCCCGGCGAGCACCGCGCGCGCGAGGATGGGATCAAGACCGCCGCTCGCCGCGACGCCGCGCATCGTCGTTCCGGGCATCGCCTCGGGAGGCTGCCAGTTGCCGCGCTTGTCGCGCTTCCCCCGGGTCGGAGCGCCGGAACCGCGCTGCGGCCTTGCCTCGAAGCTGCGTGGGCCGCGGCCGAAATGCGCGTCCGCGCGTTCGCGGAACTCCGCGAGATACTCGTGCTTCACATTGCCATCGGCGATGCTCTCGGCGAGCGCGGCCAGACGGCGCTTGAGTCCAGCGCGCTGCTCGGGTGTGTCGAGCGGCTCGGCGGCCACCTCCGACTGCCAGAGCCGGTCGACCAGCGGTTGCGGCGCCTTGAGCAAAGCCTCGAACGCGGCGGCGCCCTTGCTGCGCACCAGATCGTCAGGATCGAGGCCTTCGGGAAGCGTGACGAAGGCGAGGCTGCGCCCCGGCTGGAGCATCGGCAACGCGCGGTGCGCGGCGCGAAGCGCGGCCTTCTGACCCGCGGAATCGCCGTCGAAGCAGAGCAGGGGGACATCGGCCATCCGCCACAGCCGTTCGAGTTGATGCTCGGTTAGCGCGGTGCCGAGCGGGGCGACCGCTTCCTCGAATCCCGCCTGGGCGAGCGCGATCACGTCCATATAGCCCTCGACCGCGAGGATCCGGCCGGTCTTGCGTGCCGCGGCCTGCGCACGGTCGAGATTGTAGAGCGTACGGCCCTTGTCGAAGAGCGGCGTTTCGGGGGAATTGAGGTATTTGGGCTCGCCGTCGCCGATGATGCGGCCGCCGAATGCGATGACCCGGCCGCGGACATCGCGGATCGGGATCATCAGCCGGCCGCGGAAACGGTCGTACGGCTCCTTCTCCTCGACCTGGATCAGCATGCCCGCCTCGACCAGCATCGCATCGCCATAGCTCTTGAGCGCGTCCTTGAGCTTGCCGCGCGAATCGGGCGCGAAGCCGAGCCCGAAGCTGCGCGCGGTCTCTTCGGCGATGCCGCGCTTCTTGAGCACCACGCGTGCCTCGGCGCCTTCGATGGCGCCCAGCCGTTCGGTGAACCATTTGGCGGCGTCCGCCATCGCCTCATGAAGGCCCTTGGCGCGCTCGGCCTTCTCGGCCGAGCGACGGTCCTGCTCGGGCATCTCCATGCCGGCCGCGGCGACGAGCTCCTTGACCGCGTCGATGAACGGCAGCCCGCGCTGGTCGGTCATCCAGCGGATCGCGTCGCCATGCGCGCCGCAGCCGAAGCAATGGTAGAAGCCCTTGTCGTCGTTGACGTAGAAGCTCGGCGTCTTTTCGTTGTGGAACGGGCAGCAGGCGCGGAACTCGCGCCCGGCCTTTTGCAGCTTCACCGTCTTGGCAATCAGCCCGGACAGCAGGGTCCGGGTGCGGAGTTCGTCAAGAAAGGCGGGGGTGAGGGACACGCATTTTCCATGCCCGCCACCGCCCCTTCCCGCAAGCGGAGCAGGATGTGAATAACGTGGGCGCTATCTGGGCTCGTACCCATCCGCTGGCGGAGGCAGGTCAGGAGAACGCAATTGCTGCGAAGGGGCGCTCCCTACGAAAGCGCCGCCTTCACCAGCGCGCTCGCCTTGCTCATGTCGAGCGTGGTAGCATGGCGCGCCTTCAGCTCGGCCATCACCCGGCCCATGTCCTTCATTCCCGAAACGCCCAGCTCGGCCTTGATCGACTCGATCGCGGCGCGGGTCTCATCGTCGCTCAGCTGCTGGGGGAGGAAGCGCTCGATCACCGCGACTTCGCGCTTCTCGACCTCGGCGAGCTCCTGGCGGCCGCCTTTCTCGTACATCTCGATCGATTCGCGGCGCTGCTTGACCATCTTCTGGAGCACTTCAACCACCAGCGCGTCGTCGTCGGCGGGGGCGGTGCCGGTGCGCAGCTCGATGTCGCGATTCTTGATCGCGCTCTGGATCAGGCGGATTGCCGCCGTGCCTTCCTTGTCGCCGCCCTTCATGGCAGTCACCAGCGCGGTCTTGATGTCGTCTCGGATCATTTGCTCTCTCGTGAATCGGGAATATCCCCGTCTAGCTGCGACAGGCGGTTGACGCGAGGGGGCAGGGGGTCTAGCCGCCGCGACTTAGCGACATCGCCAGACCAAACACAGGAGTGCCCGCCACAGTGGCCGACGCCAAGCCTTTTGCCGCGCCCGAAGGAGCCACCGGGGTTTTGGTGCTCGCCTCTGGAGATGTGGTGTGGGGCCGCGGATTCGGCGCCGAGGGCCAGGCGGTGGGCGAAGTGTGCTTCCACACCGCGATGACCGGCTATCAGGAGATCATGACCGATCCGAGCTTCGCCGGGCAGATCATCAATTTCACCTTCCCGCATATCGGCAATGTCGGCGCGAACCCCGAGGACATCGAAGCCGACGATCCGCATGCGCTGGGCATGATCGTCCGCGAGGACGTGACCGAGCCGAGCAATTTCCGCGCGGTCGAGCATCTTGACCAGTGGATGAAGAAGCATGCCCGGATCGGCCTGGCAGGGATCGACACGCGCGCGCTCACCCGCCGCATCCGCCTCGCCGGCGCGCCCAACGGCGTGATCGCGCATTCGGCGAACGGCGAGTTCGACATTCCGCTGCTCCTGAAGATGGCGCGCGAATGGCCGGGGCTGGAAGGAATGGACCTCGCCATCGCAGTGACCACCGAGACCCATTATGGCTGGGAAGGCGGCGTCTGGCGGCTCGGGGCCGGCTATGGAAGTTCGGGCGAAGGTGAGCCCAACGCACCCCGTCGCCCGCATGTGGTCGCGATCGACTATGGCAGCAAACGCAATATCTTCCGGAATCTTGTTAAGGCTGGGGCTGAAGTAACCGTGCTGCCCGCCCAGGCGAGCTTCGAACAGATCATGTCGTTCAAGCCCGACGGCTTCTTCCTCTCGAACGGTCCGGGCGACCCCGCCGCGACCGCCGAATATGCCGTGCCGGTGATCCGGCAGATGCTCGAGACGCGCAAACCTTTGTTCGGGATTTGCCTCGGCCATCAGCTTCTCGCGCTCGCCGTGGGTGGCGAGACCTCGAAGATGTTCCAGGGCCATCGAGGCGCCAACCACCCGGTCAAGCGCCTCGCCGACGGCGTGGTCGAGATCACTAGTATGAACCACGGCTTCGCGGTGCTCAGCGAGACGCTGCCTGAGACTGCGCGCGAGACGCATGTGTCGCTGTTCGACGGCTCGAATTGCGGCTTCGAGCTCACCGACCGTCCCGCGTTCAGCGTGCAATATCACCCCGAGGCCAGCCCGGGCCCGCAGGACAGCCTCTATCTGTTCGAGAAGTTCGTCGGTCTGCTCCGGCAGGGGGCGTGATGGGGGGCAGGGCCCTCAGCGATGCCGATCGCTTCCTGATGGAGGCGGTCGACAGCGTTCCCGACTCGGCGGATCGCCAGGTCGACTTGTCCGCGCTCGCGGATGAAGAGGGCTTCGCGCATCCCGATGCCAGTGCAAAGGCTTGGGAGCAGGTCGGCTATGGCCGTTGTGAGGCGGGCGAAGCCGGTCTGGTCTTCGTATTCTCGGCCAAGGGCTATACGGCGGCGCAAACCGAGGCCGAACGGCTGCTTGCGCTGCATCGGGCGTCGCGCCGCTGGAAATTGCCCACGCTCGATATGGCTTCGGGCTGGGTCGCCGGCGCGATATTCGTTGTCGCGGCGGTCTACAGCGCAATGATGTTTTTCTGGGGATGAGCGTGGCCGAAGCGCGAAATTCCGCACACCGCACCGCAAGCGCGGTGCGGTGCCCGCCCGAGAGCAGCCGCGCTGCGCTCGCGATTCGACTTTTTGATACGCAGGCCTGACATGCCCAAACGCACCGACATCTCCTCCATCCTCGTCATCGGCGCGGGGCCGATCGTCATCGGTCAGGCGTGCGAGTTCGATTATTCGGGCACGCAGGCGATCAAGGCGCTCAAGGAAGAGGGCTATCGCATCGTCCTGGTCAATTCGAACCCGGCGACGATCATGACCGATCCCGAACTCGCCGACGCGACGTATGTCGAGCCGATCACCCCGGCAATCGTCGCGAAGATCATCGAGAAGGAGCGCCCCGATGCGGTGCTGCCGACGATGGGCGGCCAGACCGCGCTGAATACCGCGCTCGCATTGGCGCAAGACGGCACGCTGGAGAAGTTCGGCTGCATCATGATCGGCGCCGACGCCGAGGCGATCGACAAGGCCGAGGACCGCCAGAAGTTCAAGGCGGCGATGGACAAGATCGGCCTCGAGAGTGCGCGAAGCCACATCGCGCATAGCGAGGCCGAGGCGCTCGAGGGGTTGGCGCATGTCGGCCTGCCCGCAGTGATCCGTCCCAGCTTCACGCTGGGCGGCACGGGCGGCGGCATCGCCTATAATCGCGAGGAATTCATCGCGATCGTCCGTTCGGGGCTCGATCTCTCGCCGACCAACGAAGTGCTGATCGAGGAATCGCTGCTCGGCTGGAAGGAATATGAGATGGAAGTCGTCCGCGACCGCGCGGACAACGCCATCATCATCTGCTCGATCGAGAATGTCGACGCGATGGGCACCCACACCGGCGACTCGATCACCGTCGCGCCGGCGCTGACGCTGACCGACAAGGAATACCAGATCATGCGCAACGCATCGATCGCGGTACTCCGCGAGATCGGGGTCGAGACCGGCGGCTCGAACGTGCAGTTCGCAGTCAATCCGAAGGACGGCCGCCTGATCGTCATCGAGATGAACCCGCGCGTGTCGCGCTCCTCGGCGCTGGCATCCAAGGCGACCGGCTTCCCGATCGCCAAGGTCGCGGCCAAGCTGGCGGTCGGCTACACGCTCGACGAGATCACCAACGACATCACCGGCGCCACTCCGGCGTCGTTCGAGCCGACGATCGACTATGTCGTCACCAAGATCCCGCGTTTCGCCTTCGAGAAGTTCAAGGGCGCCGAGGCGGTGCTGGGCACGGCGATGAAGTCGGTCGGCGAGGTCATGGCGATCGGCCGCAACATCCATGAATCGATGCAGAAGGCGCTGCGCGGGCTCGAGACGGGGTTGAGCGGCTTCAACAATGTCGACCGGCTCGCCGGCGCGCCGCGCGACGAGATCGAGGCGGCGCTCGCGATCCGCTCGCCCGATCGGCTGCTGATCGCCGCGCAGGCGCTGCGCGAGGGCTTCACCGTCGCCGAGGTCCATGCGCTGACGAGCTACGATCCGTGGTTCCTCGAGCGGATCCGCGAGATCATCGAGGCCGAGGAGCGGATCTGCCGCGAAGGCCTGCCGCAGGATGCTGCGGGCATGCGCCGCCTCAAGGCGATGGGGTTCAGCGACAAGCGCCTCGCCTGGCTCTCGCTCAAGTCGGTCAATATGCGCGAGGGCTCCGAGCGGATGGCGCGCAGCCACGGGCTGATCGGCGAAGTCGCCAAGGCGATAAGCGGCGGTGTGACCGAGGCTGACGTCCGGAAGCTGCGCCACAAGCTCGGCGTGCGGCCAGTGTTCAAGCGCATCGACACCTGCGCGGCAGAGTTCGAGGCGAAGACGCCCTATATGTACTCGACCTATGAGGCGCCGAGCTTCGGCGAGCCCGAGAACGAGGCGCAACCTTCCGATCGCAGGAAGATCGTCATCCTCGGCGGCGGTCCGAACCGGATCGGGCAGGGGATCGAGTTCGACTATTGCTGCTGCCATGCCTGCTTCGCGCTGGCCGATGCCGGCTATGAGACGATCATGGTCAACTGCAACCCGGAAACGGTGAGCACCGATTACGACACCTCGGACCGACTCTATTTCGAGCCGCTGACTGCCGAGGACGTGCTCGAGATCCTCGAGGTCGAGAAGTCGAACGGCGAGCTGGTCGGGGTGATCGTCCAGTTCGGCGGCCAGACCCCGCTCAATCTCGCCCAGGCGCTCGAGGATGCTGGAATCCCGATCCTCGGCACCTCGCCCGACGCGATCGATCTCGCCGAGGACCGTGAGCGCTTTGCCAATCTCGTCGCCAAGCTCGGGCTCAAACAGCCCGCGAACGGTCTTGCGCGCAGCCGCGACGAGGCGGTCGCGGTGGCCGAGCGGATCGGCTATCCGGTGCTGATGCGGCCAAGCTATGTGCTCGGTGGCCGGGCGATGGAGATCGTCGACAGCCAGGTCCAGCTCGACGACTATATCCAGACCGCGGTGCAGGTCTCGGGGGACTCGCCCGTGCTGATCGACCAGTATCTGCGCGATGCGATCGAAGTCGATGTCGACGCGATCGCCGATGGCGACGATGTCGTCGTCGCCGGCGTTCTCCAGCATATCGAGGAGGCGGGCGTCCACTCAGGCGACAGCGCCTGCTCGATCCCGCCCTACAGCCTGTCGAAGGAGATCATTGCCGAGATCGAGCGCCAGGCCGACGCGCTGGCGCGCGCGCTCAAGGTGAAAGGGCTGATGAACATCCAGTTCGCGGTCAAGGACGGGCAGGTCTACCTGATCGAGGTCAATCCGCGTGCGAGCCGCACCGTGCCCTTCGTCGCCAAGGCGATCGGCACGCCCATCGCCAAGATCGCCAGCCGGGTGATGGCAGGCGAGAAGCTCAAGGACCTGCCGAAGATCGACCGCGACATCGACTATATCGCGGTCAAGGAAGCCGTCTTCCCCTGGGGCCGTTTCCCGGGCGTCGACCCGGTGCTTTCGCCCGAGATGAAGTCTACGGGCGAAGTGATGGGGATCGATAGCGATTTCCCGACCGCTTTCGCCAAGTCGCAGCTCGGCGCGGGGACGGTGCTGCCGACTTCGGGCACGCTGTTCGTCAGCGTCAAGGACGGCGACAAGCCGGTGGTGCTGCCGGGCGTGCAGATCCTTGCCGATCTCGGATTCAAGATCATCGCGACTGGCGGCACCGCCGATTACCTCGCGGCGCAGGGGATTGCGGTCGAGCGGGTCAACAAGGTCGCGCAGGGGCGCCCGCACATCGTCGATCGCATCCAGGACGGGGATGTCGCGCTGATCTTCAACACCACCGAGGGCTGGCAGTCGCTCAAGGATTCGGCGAGCATCCGCGCCACCGCGATGACGCAGAAAATCCCGTATTTCACCACCGCACCCGCGAGCGTGGCGACCGCACGGGCGATTGAGGCGCTGGGCAAGCAGAGCCTCGACGTGCGACCGCTCCAGGCGTTTTACGCGGGGAAGTGACCTTATTCCCCTCCCGCAAGCGGGAGGGGAGCCTTGGGCCGGCGGTTCGCGCGCCGTCATGAATTGCGGCATGAATCGGGCGGGCGCTTGATGTTTCGCCTGCACAGTCTTATTATTCGCAATCGCACAATTGATCCCCCCAATCGATGTTAATGTGCGGGCGTTCCCCTTGTGGGGCGCTTGGGGTTCGGGGCGTTTGAAGGACGAATGGGTATGGCGACGGTCGAGAAGATGCCGATGCTCCAGGAGGGCTATGACAAGCTCACCTCCGAGCTGAAGCGCCTAAAAGTCGAGCGCCCGCAGATCGTGGATGCGATCGAGGAAGCGCGCGCGCATGGCGATCTTTCCGAAAATGCCGAATATCATGCCGCCAAGGAGCGTCAGGGTCAGATCGAGGCTTCGATCGCCGACATCGAGGACAAGCTGAGCCGCGCGCAGATCATCGATCCGCGCGACCTTTCGGGCGACAAGATCGTGTTCGGCGCGACCGTGACCTTGCTCGACGAGGACGACAAGCCGATCAAGTACCAGATCGTCGGCCAGACCGAGGCGGATGCGAGCAAGGGCCGCATCTCGTACAATTCGCCGATCGGCCGCGCGCTGATCGGGCGCAAGGTCGACGACGAGGTCGAGGTCTCGGTGCCGGCGGGCGACCGCTATTATCTGGTCTCGCGGATCGAGTTCATCTGAGCGTAACCAACCTCCCTCGCGGACGTTTCACCGACGCGCTGGTCGCGGTATCGGTGTTCGCGCTGCTGTTCGTCGGCGTGGTGGTCGGCCTCCGGGCCGCGGCGATCGGCTTCGGCTTCGTGCCGCTCGAATTCGCTTCGGGCGCGTGGCGCACGGACCCGTGGTTCTGGCTGTCGCCGCTCGCCTCGCTGTTCCTGCCGCCCGATCTGCTCTCGGCGGTGTTCAACCTCGTCTTCCTGCTGATCGCGGGACGCTATGTCGAGCGCGCGATTGGACCGGTCGGGCTGGGAGTGCTGTTCGTCGTCGCGGGCTATGCGGGTGCGCTGGGGCGCTTGCTCCTGACGCCGCAATCGCCGATTCCGAGCGCGGGCATGGACCCGGCGCTGTTCGGGGTGATCGGCGGCTATTTCATGCTCTACGGGGTTCCCGAGGCGTTGCCGACATGGCGCGGCTTCGGCCGCGCGGGGCAGATCGCCAGCCTCGCGCTGTTCTGGATCGTCTTCCAGCTGATCCTCGCGCTGGCCGCGGGCAGCTTCGATCCCTCGACCGGGCTGGTCGCGCCGATCTTCGGTCTGGTCGCGGGCATGCTGCTGGCGCGGCCGCTGCTCGCGTGGCGGTATCGGGGCGCATGACCGCCGGGTCGCGATAGCGGCTGCGATGCGCCGTCCGACGGCCACCGTCGTGATCGCTGTGCTGACCGTGCTGGTCAGCGTCGCGGCGGAATTCGCGCCCGACTGGGTCGACGCGCCGATGCGCGCGGGCTTCATCCCGGCGCGGCTGAGCGGCGTCGAGACCGATTTTGCCGCGATGCCGGTCTGGCTCACGCCGCTGACCGCGACTTTGGTGCATGGCGGGATGCTGCATTTGTTCAGCAACCTGCTGATCCTCGTCTTCACCGGGCGCGCCTGCGAGACCTATCTCGGCGCGCGCAACATCGTGATCCTCTATGTCGTCGGCGCCTATGCGGCCGCGCTGAGCCAATGGCTGCCCGATCCGCAGTCGATCATGCCGATGGTCGGGGCGAGCGGTGCCGCCTCGGCGCTGTTCGGGGCCTATGCGCTGCTGTTCAGCCAGGCGCGCGCACGCGCGATCGGGCCGATTCCGGCCGCGTTCGTGCGCGCGGTCTGGCTCGGCGCGGCGTGGGTCGGCGTCAACCTGCTGATGGGCTATGCCTTCCGGCTGGAGGGCATTGCGGTGGCCGTCGCCGCGCATATCGGCGGGTTCGTCGTGGGGTTGCTGCTCGCCCGGCCGATGCTCCGCTGGCAGCGGAAACGGCAGACGCCCGCGGTCTAGGCCGCGGGCTTGTCGAGATCGGGCTCGAGCAGGCGGTGGAGATGGACGACGACGTAGCGCATCTCGGCGTCGTCGACGGTGCGCTGCGCGGCGGCGCGCCACGCCTTCTCGGCGCTGGCATAGTCGGGATAGATGCCGACCACGTCGAGCTTGGAGGGATCCTGGAAATCGAGGGTCTGCGGATCGGTCACGCGACCGCCGAAAACGAGATGCAGCTTGCTCATTGAGCCTCCTGGGGAGAGCGGTTGGCGCTGCCCTTAACGGGCAAAGCCGTCGCCGCTCAACCCCGAACTGACCCTCAGGCCTTTTGGCCCGCGCCCTTGGCGGCGTCGAGCAGGCTGCCGAACAGCGCGGTCGCGCGTTCCTTGGTCTGATCGCGACCCGGGAGCAGCGCGTTGATTTCCTGCTTGCCCGCCTCCTTCACGGCTGAGGCCGTCGCCGTCGCGCGGTCGGCGAGCGAGCGGCCGACCCCTTCGAGCAGCTCGCGCTCCTTCGCCGTGCGGGGAAGCAGCATGCCGATGACCACGCCGAGCGCGATGCCCCCGGCGAGGAGCGCGACGGGATTGTCGCCCAGCGCCTCGGCTGCTTTCGCCGCGCGGCCCTGCGTGCTGCCATTTTGACTGGGCGCGCTGCTATTGCCGTTGCTCATCGGGTAGGTCCTTTCTTCGCGTTCTTCGCGGGTGCCTTGCGGTTCAAACCAACGGCGGCGGTGGCGGTTTCATTGCGCCGGCGGAGCAGGTCGGCGATCCACCCCCGGGCGAAGACGAGACCCACCGTGCCGGCGATCGCCGCGACGGCAAGCGGGCGGTTGCGTACGATCTCGGCACCTTTGCGCGCGGTCGAGGCGACGCCCTGCGCCGCGGATTCGACTGCGTTCTGGGCGAGGTTCGTGGGCTTGAGCCGGTTCTGCACTTCGCCGAGCGTGGCGAACATGCGCGAGCGCGCGGCCTGGACCTGCGCTTCGGCGGCGAGCAATTGGGGATCGGTGCTCACGGCTTGTTTCCGAACAGGCGCTGGATGCGCCGATATGCGAGCCAGCCGAGCAGACTGGCCAGTGCGAGCGCGACGAGAATCACGATCAACGTCGCCCAGCCGGGGCCGACAAAGCCGGCGAGCGAGAGGATGAGTCCGACGAGCAAAGCGGTGACCGAGCAAAGCGCGATCACCAGCGCCGCGACGCCGAAGATCAGCCCGAGCCGCGCCTCGGCGAGCTTGCTGGCCGCGAGCGTGCGATAATAGCCGATCTCGGCCTGGGCATAGCTCTTCCCATCCTCGACCAGCCGCCCGATCAGGACGCCGATGCTCTCTTCCTGTGTGTCCGGCTCGTCCACCCCCCGGCGTCTCCTCAGGCTTGCGTGGTTTCAGGCTTCGACTGCTCGCCCGAATCGGATGCGGCGTCGATCCCCGACTTGATCAGTCGCGCGAGCACGAAGCCGATCGCGGCGGCGGTGCCGACGGCGATGGCGGGGCTCTTGCGGACGAAAGCGCCGGCATCGGCGATCAGATCGTCGACTTCCTTTCCGCGCAGCGATTCGGCGAAGCCCTGAATGCCGTCGGCCGCGGAGCGGGCGTAGCGGCCATATTCGGCACCGAGCTTCGTATCGACGTCGCCCGCAGCAGTCTGCATCAGCTTCGCGATCTCATCGAGCGCGCTGGTCGCGCGATCCTTGCCTTCGCCGGCAAAGGCGCGGGCCCGCTCGGCGGCCTGATTGCCCAGCTTCGACGCTTCGTCCTTGAGCTGTTGCGCCGATCCGCGCTTCGACTCGCTCGGATCGTCCGCCGCCGCGAAGCTGATCGCGGCGGGGCCGGTGCCGCTCGCCGTTGCCTCGAGTCCGGGATCGGCCTTGACCTCGACCTGCTCGCCGCCGGGTGCCTTGGAATTCTTCGCGTCAGCCATGTCTTCGGCCCTTTCTCGTTTCTCGCGCAAGAACCATAGCCAAACCCGCCGGTTCCATCGACTGCGTTGCCCGGGCGCGTAGGAGCGGTTAGAGGCTCGCCCGCGCCTTCGGGCAATCCGAATATACCCTAAGTAGGGAGACCATTTCGTGACCGCAATCATCGACATCCATGCCCGCCAGATCCTCGACAGCCGGGGCAATCCCACCGTGGAGGTCGATGTGCTGCTCGACGACGGCAGCTTCGGCCGCGCCGCGGTGCCCTCGGGCGCCTCGACCGGCGCGCACGAAGCGGTCGAGAAGCGCGACGGCGACAAGTCGCGCTGGCTCGGCAAGGGCGTCGAGGCTGCGGTCGAAGCCGTCAACGGCGAGATCGCCGAGGCAGTGCTCGGCCTTGAGGCCGAGGATCAGGCCGATCTCGACCATGCGATGATCGAGCTCGACGGCACCGAGAACAAGGGCCGGCTCGGCGCCAACGCGATTCTCGGCGTCAGCCTCGCCGCGGCCAAGGCGGCTGCGGACGCGCGCGGGCTGCCGCTCTATCGCTATGTCGGCGGGGTCAACGCGCACGTCCTGCCGGTGCCGATGATGAACATCATCAACGGCGGCGAGCATGCCGACAATCCGATCGACTTCCAGGAATTCATGATCGTGCCGGTCGGCGCCGAGAACATCGTCGAGGCCGTGCGCTGCGGCTCGGAGATCTTCCACACGCTCAAGAAGAAGCTCCACGAAAAGGGTCTCGCGACCAGCGTCGGCGACGAGGGCGGTTTCGCGCCGAACATCGCCTCGACCACCGAGGCGCTCGACTTCATCATGTCGTCGATCGAGGCGGCAGGCTACAAGCCGGGCGACGACGTGATGCTCGCGCTCGATTGCGCCGCCACCGAATATTACAAGGACGGCGCCTACAAGATGGTGGGTGAGGGCAAGACCTTCTCCAGCCTCGAGAATGTCGATTTCCTCGCCGGGCTGGTCGCCCGGTATCCGATCTTCTCGATCGAGGACGGCATGGCCGAAGACGATTGGGACGGCTGGAAGGCGCTGACCGAGAAGCTCGGCGGCAAGATCCAGCTGGTCGGCGACGATCTGTTCGTCACCAACCCCAAGCGCCTCAAGCGCGGGATCGACGGCGGCTATGCCAATTCGATTCTGGTGAAGGTCAATCAGATCGGATCGCTGACCGAGACGCTCGAAGCCGTGAGCCTCGCGCACCGTTCGTCCTACACCGCAGTGATGTCGCACCGTTCGGGCGAGACCGAGGACGCGACGATCGCCGACCTCGCGGTCGCGACCAATTGCGGGCAGATCAAGACCGGCTCGCTGTCGCGCTCGGATCGGCTCGCCAAGTACAACCAGCTCATCCGCATCGAGGAAGAGCTGGGCGACGCCGCGCGCTATGCGGGGCGCTCGGTGCTGAAGGGCTGACAATTCCCGCTCCCGCCGGGAGCGGGAAGGGGCCCGCTCGCGCAGCGAGTGGGAAGGGTGAGGGCGCGTTAGGTCTCGCTGCGCTCACCCTCGCCCTCACCCTTCCGCCGACTGCGTCGGCTCCCTCCCTTTCCCGGCGGGAGAGGGATTTAGGTACAACCCGCACCTTGCTCTTTCCGCATGGTTAAGCGAAAACCAACGTACATGGCGCGCACCTCTCCCATTCGTACGCTTCTCCGTCGCGCGGGGCTTCCCGCCGCGGTGCTGATCGCCGTCGGTTTCTTCGGCTACAACGCCGTGTTCGGCCCCACGGGAATCGTCGCGGCGCGCGAGATCAAGGCCGAGCTGGCGCAGAAGAATGTCGAATATGCCGCGCTCGCCAAGAAGCGTGCCGAGCTCAAGAACCGCGTCGAGCTGCTCGATCCGAAGCGCGGCGCCGATCCTGACATGGTCGACGAGCTCGTCCGCAAGGAGCTGAATGTCGCGCGCCCCGACGAAGTGATCGTCCCGCTCGACAAATAGGGCTTTGGCGTGTCGCCAGGTCGGTTGCGCACCTCCAAATAGTAACCATTTTTACGAGACGGACCCGCTTCCCGTAGCGGAATGCTTCTCCGCGCCCTCGCGACGACTGAACGGCCACCTTTCCCGCGCGTTGACGTTGCGTCCCGGCCAAGAACGCGCTTATAGGCGCGCACGACCTTCCCCGGGTATGAGGAATTCCTGTGGCCAAAGCACCGGCACGCAAAGCGTCCACCGAACCTGCGGTACCGAACCGCGAACGTCCAAACGAACCAGAACGGTACAAGGCCTCCAAGGAGGAGCTGCTCGAGTTCTACAAGCAGATGCTGCTCATCCGCCGCTTCGAAGAGAAGGCGGGGCAGCTTTACGGGCTCGGCTTCATCGGCGGCTTCTGCCACCTCTATATCGGCCAGGAAGCGGTTGCAGTCGGCCTGCAGTCGGCGCTCGATGGCGAGAAGGACTCGGTGATCACCGGCTATCGCGATCACGGGCACATGCTCGCCTATGGCATCGATCCCAAGGTGATCATGGCAGAGCTGACCGGGCGTGGTGCGGGTATCAGCCGCGGCAAGGGCGGCTCGATGCACATGTTCTCGACCGAGAAGAAGTTCTACGGCGGCCACGGCATCGTCGGCGCGCAGGTCTCGCTCGGCGCGGGTCTCGCCTTCGCGCACAAGTACAATGAGGATGGCGGCGTCGCGATGTCGTATTTCGGCGACGGCGCGGCCAACCAGGGCCAGGTCTACGAGGCCTTCAACATGGCCGAGCTGTGGAAGCTCCCGATCATCTTCGTGATCGAGAACAACCAGTACGCGATGGGCACCAGCGTCAACCGCGCCTCGTCCGAGGATCAGCTCTACAAGCGCGGCGAAAGCTTCCGCATCCCGGGCATCCAGGTCGACGGCATGGACGTGCTCGCCTGCCGCGGCGCGGCCGAGGAAGCGCTGGAGTGGGTGCGCGCCGGCAAGGGGCCGATCATCCTCGAGATGAAGACCTATCGCTATCGCGGCCACTCGATGTCCGACCCGGCGAAGTATCGCAGCCGCGAGGAAGTCCAGTCGGTGCGCGACAAGTCCGACCCGATCGAGGCGGTCAAGCGCGAGCTCGAGAAGCTCGGCGTCAAGGAAGAAGAGTTCAAGCCGCTCGAGGCCGAGATCCGCAAGGTGGTCAACGAAGCCGCCGATTTCGCCGAGCAGACCCCCGAACCCGACCCCGCGGAACTGTACACCGACGTGCTGGTGGAGACCTATTGAGATGGCGATCGAACTCAAGATGCCGGCACTCTCGCCGACCATGGAAGAGGGCACGCTCGCCAAGTGGCTCGTCAAGGAAGGCGATGTGGTGAAGTCCGGCGACATCCTCGCCGAGATCGAGACCGACAAGGCGACGATGGAATTCGAAGCGGTCGACGAAGGCACGATCGCGTCGATCGTCGTCGCTGAGGGCACCGACAATGTGAAGGTCGGCACCGTGATCGCGACGATCGCGGCCGAGGGCGAGGACGTCTCCGCGGCGTCGACTCCCGCACCGGCTCCCAAGGCGGAAGCGCCGGCCGCCGAGCAGAAGGCAGCCGAGTCCGAGGCGGGCGAGGATGGCGGCCCCAAGAAGGCCGATAGCGGCACCAGGCAGCTCGCCAGCGACAAGGCGGCGACCGTCGCCGATCCGGCGATCCCCGCGGGCACCGAGATGGTCAAGACCACGGTCCGCGAGGCGCTGCGCGACGCGATGGCCGAGGAAATGCGCAAGGACCAGCGCATCTTCGTGATGGGCGAGGAAGTCGCCGAATATCAGGGCGCCTACAAGGTCACCCAGGGCCTGCTCGACGAGTTCGGCCCGAAGCGCGTCATCGACACCCCGATCACCGAGTACGGCTTCGCCGGCATCGGCACGGGCGCGGCGATGGGCGGCCTCAAGCCGGTCATCGAGTTCATGACGTTCAACTTCGCGATGCAGGCGATCGACCACATCATCAATTCGGCTGCCAAGACCAACTACATGTCGGGTGGCCAGATGCGTTGCCCGATCGTGTTCCGCGGCCCCAATGGCGCGGCATCGCGCGTCGGCGCGCAGCACTCGCAGAACTACGGCCCGTGGTACGCCTCGGTCCCCGGCCTGATCGTGATCGCGCCCTATGATGCGGCCGACGCCAAGGGCCTGCTCAAGGCGGCGATCCGCTCGGAAGACCCGGTCGTGTTCCTCGAGAACGAGCTGATGTACGGCCGCAGCTTCGAAGTGCCCAAGCTCGACGACTACGTGCTGCCGATCGGCAAGGCGCGCATCGTCCGTGCGGGCAAGGACGTGACGCTCGTGTCCTATTCGATCGGCGTCGGCGTCGCGCTCGAGGCTGCCGAGACGTTGGCAGGCGAGGGGATCGAGGCCGAGGTCATCGATCTGCGCACGCTGCGCCCGCTCGACACCGCGACGGTGCTCGAAAGCGTCAAGAAGACCAACCGCCTCGTCGTGGTGGAAGAGGGCTGGCCGACCTGCTCGATCGCCTCGGAAATCGCCGCGGTGGTGATGGAGAAGGGCTTCGACGACCTCGACGCGCCGGTGCTGCGCGTCACCAACGAGGACGTGCCGCTGCCTTATGCCGCCAATCTCGAGAAGCTCGCGCTGGTCGACGCCGCGCGTGTGGTCGCGGCGGTGAAGAAGGTCACTTATCGCTGATTTCCGCAATGGCCCCTCCGCGATGGAGGGGCCGTTCGGGGTTCAGCAGCTCGACGCAGTGACTCCGTTGACCTTGTACACCCCGTCGGGGTGTTGCGGGTTCGGATTGTTGGTGCCGTTCGAGAGCTTGGAATCGCTGCTGGTGTCGCGGCGGTCGCGGACGAGCATCGAGGCGATCTCGGTCATCGTCGCGCTGGGCGACAGCGAGCTCTTCACCAACGGCTCATATTCGTAATAAACCTCGACGAACATCGCGACGCCGTCTTCGGTGGCCATGGCCTTGCGGTTCGTCGGGCCCATGCCGTCGATATTGGTCGCGCCGGCAAGGCCGTAGGAAGAGGCGTGGGTGAGCTTATTGCCCTTGCAGCGCTGCCAGCGGATCTTGAACTTGTTGGTCGTATTGGGACTCGCCATCGGCTCGACGCTCGAAATGATCACGCGGCCATTCTCGAACAAGTCGAGCGAGCCCGACTGATATTGCGCGCCGGTGAGCAGATCGTTGATATCCGCCTCGGTGATCGTCTTCGCCTCGAGCTGGCTGCCGGTGCCGATGCGCGCGGCATTGTCCGCCAGATGCAGCGCGATCTGGCTGATCCGCATCTTGGTGGTGACGTAATTGGTGATCTCGATCCCGGTCAGGATGAAACCGAGGGTGATCGGCATGATGAAGGCGAATTCGAGCAGCGCAAGGCCGCTGGTGTCGTCGCGCAGCCGGCGGGTCGGGCGCAAAAGTCGGGAAAGGCGGATCATGCGCAATTCCTCACCTTCATCGCGCCATAGCTCTCCTGATCGCCGAAAGGCTGATTGCGCAGGACGGTGACGCCCTTCACCGTGGTGGTGTTCGAGCTGCCGAAGAGGCTGTAGAGCGGGAAGAAGCGCGGATAGCTGACCTCGACGGTGTAGACGACCGCGTCCTTGGCGCCGCCCTGGCCGGCATTGCCGCCATCGGCATCCCAGATATTGTTGAGGTTGGCGTCCTCATAGGGCTCGCCTTCGTCGCAGATCTTGTTCTTGTTGGTGTCGGTCCAGATCTCGGCCTTGGCAGCGGCCGCCTCGGAGAAGGTCCGGTAGTAGCGGCGCGTGATCTTGATATCGGCGTTGTTGGCGAGCGCCTTGATCTGGAGCTTGACCCGGCTGTCGAGCTTGGTCTGCGTCGCCGCAGTGCTGCCACCTTCGAGAGTGGCGTCGCGCGCCGTCTTCTGAACGACACCCTGCACCGCGCTGCTCATGTAGAGCGTATGCGCGATGTCGCTCCCGCCGAGCAGGATCAGCGTCATCACCGGCGCGATCATCGCGAATTCGATGATCGTGGCACCGCGCGTGTCGGTGCGCAGCCTGCGGAACAGGGCGCCCGGCGCGCTCGGAATGCGCGTCGCATGCAGGGGTAGCTGTCGCGTCATTTGGTGAGCCTCAGCTGGGAGATCTGGTCGGCGATCTTCTTGAAGGTCAGCTGGAGATCCGCTGAGTTGGTCGCCTTGAAATAGCGGCCGCTCGAAGCGCAGGCCTCCAGGCGATCCTCGGTGGTGGTCGCCAGATTGCCGAAGGCCACGACCCACAAGGTGATGTTCTTGTTCTTCACCGCGGTGCAGAGCGCGGTGTAGCGCGCGTTGACCTGCGTGGTCAGCGTGCCGGTGTCGGTGCACCCGTCGGTCGGCGCGGTCGACACGTCGGTCTGGCGCCGGTCGAACCAGGCAACGCCATAGGCGGTGTAGTTGCCGGTGCCGGTGCAAGTGTCGCCGTCGGTCATGAAGATCAGATGGCGCTCGATCTCGCCGCCCTTGGGCGTCAGCGCGTTCTCCGACGCGAAGATGCCGGTGGGCGACATCAGACGCGCACCCCAGAGCAGGCCGATGTCGTGATAGGTGTTGCCGCTCGGCGTGAGCGCGTCGACATAGGTGTTGAAGTCGCTCGCGTTTGTCCATTTCTGGAGCTTCCGCGCGGCCGGCGGGCAGTAATAGCCCGACTCGTTGGTGTAGATCGCCGTGGTCGACGCGATCTCGGGCAGGCTGAAGCCTCCGCTGCCGCGCTCGGTGGTCTTGCGCGTGTAGATCATGTCGGGCAGCACCGGCCCCCATTTGGTCTCCGCGGAGTTCGGCACCTGATCGATGTCCAGATCCTTGGCGCCGCTCGGGATCGGCGAATAGGTCGCCTGGCGCACCGTCGCGCGCTCCTCGACACAGCCATCCCAATTGATGGTCTTCTGCGTGCCGCTCATGCCGATCGGCAGCGTGTAGCTGGCGTTCCAGTCGTTGCCGTTCTTCAGCGGGGCGATGTTCTGGCTGATTGCGCCATATTTCCACTGCGCTGCCGTGCCGCTCCAGTTGCGATACCGATAGCTGCAGTTCCAGCCGGAACCGGAGACTTCGTACTGGCGCGCTTCTGTGCTGTCGGGAATGTCCGAGCAGCGCGCGGAATCCCAGCTAGACCAGTTGCCCCAGCTACCCGACGGCGTGTTCGCGAGCTTGCGGCTCTGATAAGTCCAGCTGTCGGCGAACCATTCGGGCTTGAGCAGCCGGCCGACATTGGCGTTGGTGGCATAAGGGACGAAGCCGAAGCGGATCTGCACTTCGTTGCCGGTGCCGCCGCTGGGCGCGCCGCCGACGCAGGCCGCGTTGGTGTCGAGGCGCGCGACGATCTCGAAGAAGCACTTCACCGCGACCTTGAGGCCGTCGATCTTCTTCGTGCCGTTACCGTCGTCGTCGTTCATCGATCCCGTGGTGTCGAGCACGAACATCACGTCGGTGTTGGGCAGCCGCATTTCGGCGTCACACGTGACCGTCAGCGTCTCGGACCTGCGCCCGAAGATCTTCATCAGCGTCATCGGCACGTCGGCCGTGGCAGTGCCGCTGACCTTGCCCGCATTTTCCGAGAAGCTGCTGGTGACGGTGCTCACGCCATAGGCAGTGCGATTATAGTTCGCGTCGAAGAATTTGTCGGCCATCGCCTTGGGCATGTTGTTGTCTTGTGCCCAGGTGCCGCCGCCCATCGCCTTGCGGCCGGCAAGTGCGCCGGCGTCGCAGGCATGTTGCAGCCGCGTCTTGACGATGTACATGCGGCTGATGTCGAGGCCGCCGCCAACCAGTCCGGCAAGAGGAAACAGCGCGATCGCCATGAGCGCGAGCGTGTTGCCGCGCGTGTCGCGGGCAAGGCGGGTCAGGAACCCCCGTGCTTCCATCCAGCTCTGCCGACTGCCCACCATTTTTGCGACCCCGGTCCCCGATCAACGTGGCGCCATGCCATGCCCGTCGCTAACGCCCTCTAAATTCAGCTGGTTAACGGCACGCTTATGGATGCTACGGGGATGACCGGAGAGAGCGGGGAACATCCCGAGCGGCTGCTGGCGCTGTCCTACGCGCCGGCGGGGGCGCGCGGAGCGCTCGGGGCGCTGCTCGCGCTCGACGACGCGCTGGCGCAATTGTTGCGGACGACGCGCGAGCCTGCGCTCGGCCAGATGCGGCTCGCCTGGTGGCGCGAGGCGCTGGACCGGCTCGACCACGAACCCGCGCCTGCCGAACCGGTGCTGCGGGCGCTCGAGCGCGAGGTGCTGACCAGAGGCATTCGCGGCGAGGCGCTGGTACCGATCGTCCATGGCTGGGAAGTGTTGGTCGAGGAGGAGTTGCTCGATCGAGAGGCGTTGCTACGGTTCGGCGAGGGGCGCGGCCGGCTGTTCGCCATCGCGGGGCAGGCGCTGGCGGCGGGGTCGGGCGATCCCCTGCCCGTGGCGGGGACGGGATGGGCGCTGGCAGATTTGTCCCGGCATCTGCGCGGCGGGGAAGAGGCCGCGATTGCGCGGAGCCTCGCGGCGCCGCTGCTCGATCAGGCCGCCGCTGCGCGCTGGAGCCGCAACGGTCGGGCGCTCGGAGCGCTCGCGCATCTTGCCCGGCTCGATCTTCGCCTGTCCGAAACGGCTACGCCGCGGGTCGGTGCGCCAAATCGGGTCGCGCGGCTGCTCTGGCACCGGCTGACCGGTCGCTAGGGGCTTGCCACCGCGCGCAACAGGCGTAGCCTGCTGGCTTCGGCGATCGGGGGAGATCTTCGATGTGGCGCTATTTGGCAATGGCGGGCGCGGCGGTGCTGCTGGCGGTCGCAGGCATTTTCCTGTTCCGTAGTCCGGCGGTTTCCGCGCTGAAGCTTCCCGCCGCGCCGGCGGCGCGCGCCGCTGCGGTGGAGACCGAGGACGCGGCGCTCCCGGCGGAGGCGCCGAGAGCGAGCGACCGGACGCGCGAGGAGAAGCGTTTCGACCGCTACGACAAGGATCGCAACGACGCGATCACCCGCGAGGAGTATCTGCTCGCGCGCCGCAAGGCTTGGGCCAAGCTCGACGCCAACCACGACGGCAAGCTCGACTTCGAGGAGTGGGCGGCGAAGACCACGATCAAATTCACCGGGGCGGATGCCGACAAGTCCGGCGCCTTGAGCCGGGCGGAGTTCGTCGCGACCAAGCCCAAGGTGAAAGCCGGAACGAAGCCGCGCTGCGCCTGCCCCGCTGCGCCCGCGAAGGACGAGGCCGCCGAGGACTAGGCGGCCGCCCAACCCTCGAACGCGGTGCGGGCCCGGCTGGTGTACATCAGCTTGCGGTCGGCCTTTTTCGAGCGGCCCTCGATCGGCGGGAACAGGCCGAAATTGACGTTCATCGGCTGATAGGTCTCGACCTCGGCCTCACCGGTGATGTGGGCGAGGAGCGCACCGAGCGCGGTCTCGCGAGGCGGGGCGGGCAGCGTCTTGCCCGCGAGCTCGGCGGCGGCGAAGCGGCCCGCCAGCAGCCCGATCGCGGCGCTCTCGACATAGCCTTCGCAGCCGGTGATCTGGCCGGCGAAGCGGATATTGGGGCGCGACTTGAGGCGGAGCGTCGGGTCGAGCAGTTCGGGCGAGCGGATGAAGGTATTCCGGTGCAAGCCGCCCAGCCGGGCGAACTCGGCCTTTTCGAGGCCGGGGATGGTGCGGAACAGCTCGACCTGGGCGGCGTATTTGAGCTTGGTCTGGAAGCCGACCATGTTCCAGAGCGTCCCGGACGCATTGTCCTGGCGGAGCTGGACCACCGCATAAGGCCAGCGGCCGGTGCGCGGATCATCGAGGCCGACGCCCTTCATCGGGCCGTAGCGCAGCGTGTCGACGCCACGCTCGGCCATCACTTCGATCGGCATGCAGCCCTCGAAATAGGGGACGTTCTCCCACTCGCGAAACTCGGTCTTCTCCCCGGCGAGAAGACCGGCGTGGAAGGCGAGATATTCGTCCTTCGACATCGGGCAGTTGATGTAATCCTTGCCCTCGCCCTTGTTCCAGCGCGACTGGTACCAGGCGGTGGTGAAGTCGATGCTCTCGAAATGGACGATCGGGGCGATCGCGTCGAAAAAGGCGAGCTGCTCCTTGCCGGTGGCACCGCCGATGCTCTCGGCGAGGCCGGGCGCGGTGAGCGGGCCGGTGGCGACGATCGTCAGCCCCTCGGCGGGCAGCTGGTCGACGCGCTCACGGACGATGGTGATGTTGGGATGGCCCTCCAGCGCGGCCGTCACGCCGTCGGCGAAGCCGTCGCGATCGACCGCCAATGCCGAACCGGCGGGGACCTTGTGGATATCGCCTTCGCGCAGGATCAGCGAGCCGAGATCGCGCATCTCCTGATGGAGCAGGCCCACGGCATTGCGCTCGGCATCGTCCGAGCGGAACGAGTTTGAGCAGACCAGCTCGGCGAGACGGTCGCTCTGGTGTGCGGGGGTCATGTCGCCCGAGCCGCGCATTTCGGAGAGCTTCACCTGGTAGCCCGCCTGGGCGAGCTGCCATGCGGCTTCGGAGCCGGCGAGGCCGCCGCCGATGATGTGGATGTCGTGAGTCACCGGGGGCGCATAGCCGCATGCGGGGCGCATGACAAAGCCCGTGGCCTTGCTATGCTCGGCCCATGGAGAGACGCACTGCCTTGCCGGTCTTCGTCGCGGCGCTGATCGCGGGGGCCAGCTATTATGCCACGCATTGGATCACCCTCCCGCCCGCGGCGGACACGCTGTGGAAGGGTGCCGGGGTCGGGCTGCTCGCGCTCTGGGCGGTGACGCAGGCGCGGAGCATCGACGGCTGGTTGATCGCGGCCGCGCTGGCGCTGGGCGCGACCGGCGACGTGCTGCTCGAGACGCATGGGCTGACCGTGGGCGCGGTCGCCTTTCTCGCGGGGCACATCGTCGCGGCCGTGCTCTATCTGCGCAACCAGGCCAAGCCGATGTGGCAGGCCGCCTTCATCGTCGCGGCGGTGACCCTGCTCGCCTGGCTGCTGCCCGCCGACCGCAGCGCGGCGCCGGGGATCGGGCTCTACGCCATGGGGCTGGGGGCGATGTTCGGCACCGCCGCGATCAGCCGCTTCTCGCCCTTCACCGTGGGCAACGGCGCGGCCTTGTTCGTCCTTTCCGACCTCCTCATCTTCGCGCGGCTGGGCCCGCTCGCCGCATCGGACGTGCCCGGGCTGCTCATCTGGCCGACCTATTTCGCCGGACAGGCGTTGATCGCCTGGGGCGTGGTGACCGCGCTCGCGGCGACGACGGAGCGGCGGCCATGAAGATCTTCACCATCGGCTATGAAGCGACGACGATGACCGAATTCATCGCCGCGCTCCAGAAGGCCGGGGTGGAGCGCATCATCGACGTGCGCGCCGTGCCGCTCTCGCGCCGCCCGGGCTTCTCGAAGAACATCCTCGCCGCGAGCCTGAAGGAAGCGGGGATCGACTATGTCCTGCTCAAGAATCTCGGCACCCCCAAGCCCGGGCGCGACGCGGCCAAGAAGGGCGATGTCGCGACGCTCGAGCGGGTCTACGAAGTCCAGCTCGGCATGCCCGAGGCGCAGGCCGAGGCCGCGAAGATGCGCGCGCTCGCCGCGGAGAAGCCGAGTGCCTTGCTCTGCTTCGAGCGCAACCCCGAGCATTGCCACCGCACCCTGCTGCTCGCAGCCGAGGGCGAGGGCGCCGAGGTGGTCGACCTGTTTCCCTGAACCGCAGCTGAGAGGAGTGACGCCGCCATGATCGACCATGTGGGTTTCGCCGTTTCCGACCTCGCCCGATCCGACGCCTTCTACGCCGCGGCGCTCGCGCCGCTCGGCATCGCCGAGCTGATGCGGGTCACGCCCGACCAGACCGACAGCGGCGGCACCGCGATCGGATATGGCAAGGACAACAAGCCCTTCTTCTGGATCGGCGACAATGAGCGTGTCGGGCAGGGCACGCATGTCGCCTTCGTCGCCGACAGCCGCGCGCAGGTCGATGCCTTCCACCAGGCCGCGCTCGCCGCGGGCGGCACCGACCACGGCGGCCCGGGCATCCGCGCACATTACCATCCCAATTATTACGGCGCGTTCGTGCTCGATCCCGACGGGAGCAATATCGAGGCGGTGTGCCACCGGCCCGAATGAGGTGAAAAAGCGGGGCGGCCGGAGCCGCCCCGTAGTTCGGGGAGAGCCGGCGCGGCAGGAGGGGATCCTGCGCCGGCCGGGGCGGAGTGGCGGCGCAACGTTACAGGCGTGTTGCGCCGTGTTGCAGCGCGATCCCGCGGATGTGGAAAGGTAGGATTTGCGCGGCCTAGAGTCGCAAGAGTCGCGTAAAAGCTTTCCGACAATTGCGCGGCCTTGAAACATCATAACCAACGCGCCCGCGGCGTGGGCCGGTCTTTCGGCGCGTTCGCGCGCGGTTCGGGGGTGCAAGCTTCGGGCCGGCCGGGCGGCGGCGCGGGCGGGGCTGCTTCGCGGGCGTAGCTCTCGGCCATGTCGCGGCGGCGGATCTGCCGCCAGCGCTGCTCGAAATGCGAGGGGATCTCGCCCTCATAGAAATCCTCGCGCAGCATGTGGCGCAGCGCGGCGCAGGCGAGCTTCTCGTTGAGCCGGGTGCGCGAGCCGATGACGCGGCCGCGATAGATCACCGGCACTTGCTCGAGCTCGGTCAGCCCGCGCTCGGCGATTGCGAACGCCGCCGCGCGGGCCTGATCCATCGCCTTGTCCCACGCGCAGGCGAAGGGATGGTCCCATGCGACCCGATCGCGCAGCCGATAGGCCGAACGCGCATTCATCCCCACCGCCGCCGCCGCGGTCCGCACCACGCCGGTGCGGGCAAGCGCGACGATGAAGGCGCGCTGCCGCTCGGGCGTCCAACCGTTGCGCCGGGTTATGGCGAAGGGGACGGGGGTGAAGCGGGGAAGTGGACCTCTCGGTCCCGGGGCTCTGCCTGACATGCACCGTCCTCAAGAACAAACAAAGAACATGACACGTTTTGCCCTTGTAGGAAAGGGGCGGGTCACGCGCTGGTTGGGCGCGCGCCGGCACCCGAAGCGGACGTCGCGGCAAACGCCGTCTTCATCGCGTCCCGGTCCGGCTCCATCGCAAATGAGAGGCGGGCACGCGCCATGGAGCGCGAGGGACTACCGCTCAAATCGTCGGGGAGAAGGGCATCACGATATCAGCGCTTCTCTCAGGCGAACTGAAGCGCGCCGTAGTCCCTGCCACGATCAATGCCGTGGCATCGCACACAGCGCGGCGCGCCAATGAGTCTGCAACTTAGCAAGTCGGAACAAGAGTGCTCTCACCGATCTCGCCTATTGCCGATCGATACGCCCGCGTCACCGGGCGTCGTACGGGACTTTTGGGCAGAAGGCATCTGGATGGTTCGTTTCGTACTATTCGCCTTTCGCCCATCCGTCCTTCCTGCAGTGACAGTGGTTCGCGCAACGGGGGTAAAAGCAATGGCAGCCCCTCTATTCGAACCACGCCCAACCTAGTGGCGCGCGCATGACAATCGGGGGCCGGCCGTCGGCCGGCGCCAGGTCATCGCAGAATGGCCACCAAATCATAATCAGGGGGAAATAATGAAGAAGATTCAAATAGCTCGTCTGCGCACGGGCGCGGCTTTGTCTGCTCTCATCCTGGCGGGCTCGTTCCTTGCCACGCCTGCATTCTCGCAGGAGGCCACGGCCAGCGCCCAAACCGCAACCGAGGCGGCGGCTCCGCAACAGGATGGCCAGCCCGCGGATGACCAGCCTGCGCAGGAAGACGTCGTGGTTACCGGCTCCATCTTTCGCCAGGCCGACCCGCATACCGCGCTGCCGGTGACGGTGGTCACCGCCGAGAACATCGAGCGCGCCGGCGTCACCAACGTGACGGACGCGATCCGCGCGGTCTCGGCCGACGGCGCCGGCTCGATCGGCAACGGCTTCACCAGCGGCTTCTCGGCGGGCGGCGCTGCCGTTTCGCTGCGCAACCTCGGCGTCTCGTCGACGCTGGTGCTGGTCGACGGGCTACGCTCGACGAACTTCCCGCTGAGCGACGACGGCCACAATTCCTATGTCGACCTCAACAGCATCCCGCTGGTCAATGTCGCGCAGGTGCAGGTCCTCAAGGACGGCGCGTCGTCGCTATACGGCGCGGATGCGATCGGCGGCGTGGTCAACATCATCACGCGCAAAGAGATGACCGGCGTCGAGGGCGGCGTGGAAGGCGGCGCGACCGAGAAGGGCGATGGTCAGAAATATCGCGCGCACCTCCTCGTCGGGTTCGGCGACTATGAGGCGCAGGGCTTCAACTTCTATATCGGCGGCGACTATGACTATGGCGGCCGCATTTCCGCAGAATCGCGCGGCTTCCCCTTCAACACGCTCGATCTGCGCGCGCTCGGCGGCATCGACAACAATCGCGCGGACGACACGCTGACGACTCCGACGACCGACGCCGTCGTCACGCGCGTTACCCAGACCGATCTGAACAACCCGCTCGCCGGCTCGGTCTCGAACGCCACCACGCCGGCGATCTTCAACTCGCTCACGCCGCTCGCGAACTGCCGGTTCGGCACCTTCTCGGAAAACACGGCGTCGCGCGTCGGCACGGCTTGCGCGCACGATCTGACGCGGGAATATGGCCAGATCCTGCCATTGCAGGAGCGCTACGATGGCGTTGCGCGGGCGAGCTTCCGTCTCGGCGACAATGTCGAGGCCTATGTCGCAGGCAGCTACGCGCACAATCGCGTCAGCATCATCAACGGCCCGCGCGGGATTCGGCAGACCCAGGCCTTTGGCGGCGCTCCGGCGACGTCGACGACCAATCCGGGTATCGTGCTGCCGGTCTATATCTGCTCGGCGGGCGTCAATTGCGCGACCGCCGCGGATCGCCGGCTCAACCCGAACAACCCTTATGCGGCCGCCTATGCCAACAATCCCGGCGCGGGCGCCGCGCGCATCTATTATCTGTTCGGCGACATCAAGTCGGGCAGCGAGCGCACCAACGAAGTGTACCGGGTGAGCGGCGGCCTGAGCGGCCGGTTCGGCGACAGCTGGGACTGGAATGTCCAGGCGGCCTATTCCCGCGACAATCTGAGCCTCACCACCTACGGCTATGCCAATCTCGCCGGGCTGGTCCGGGCGATCAACACCGGCTCGTACAATTTCGTCAATCCGTCCGCCAATTCCGCCGAGGTGCGGAATGCGGTCGCTCCGCCGCTCACGGCGCTGTCGAATTCGAGCGAGTTCACCGTGGACGCGTCGGTCAGCCGCAGCCTGTTCACGCTCCCCGGCGGCGATGTGAAGCTCGCCGTCGGCGGCCAGTATCGGAAGGAGAAGCTGACCAACAACAGCGCCAATCCGAATCTCGACGTGCCCGGCCTCACGACCGCGCAGGCCTTTGGCGACCGGTCGGTCTGGGCAGGCTTCTTCGAGGTCGACGTTCCGGTGCTGGACTCGCTCAATCTCGACCTCTCGGGCCGCTACGATCATTATTCGACCGGCATCGGCCGCTTCTCGCCCAAGGCGACCGCGAAGTTCCAGCCGATCGAGCAGCTGGCGATCCGCGGCAGCTACTCGAAAGGCTTCCGCGCGCCGACCTTCGCTGAAGCGGATCCGCGCAGCTCCTTCTCCGGCTTCGTCGGCTACACGCCGAATGCGGCGTTCCAGGCCGCGCACGCGGCCAACGCGTCCTACACCGTGGCGTACAGCCTGGGCCGCGGCTATATCGGCAACCCGGACATCAAGCCGGAGACTTCGCGCAGCTTCACTCTGGGGGCCATTTTCGAGCCGACTCCCTGGCTGAGCTTCACGGCCGATTATTTCAACGTGAAGAAGTCGAACCTGATCGTCACCGGCCCGCGGACGAGCGACGCGATCAATGCCTATTATTCGGTCGCGAGCCAGACCTTCGCCTCGGCGGATGCTGCCGCCGCGGCGGGCTGCGCCAAGGTGGCGGCGGTGGCTGCCGGCTATTCGTGCGCGGTGGTCGACGGGGCCGATCCCTTCGCGCTCAACGCGCTGCCGCGCCTGCTGGTCGTCAACGCACCCTATGTGAACTCGGCCTATCTGATGATGTCCGGGCTGGAGTTCACCGCCGACGCGCGGATCCGGTTCAGCGACGATTTCAAATGGGAGAGCCGGATCGACGCGCAGACGACGCTGAAATACGATCTCCATCCGGGAAGCGGCGCGGTGCAGCGCTTTGCCGGCACGGTCGGTCCGGAGGATCTGTCCTCGGGCGGCGGCACTCCGCGGTGGCGCGCCAACTGGCAGAACACCTTCGTGGCCGGTCCGCTGGAGCTCACCACGACGACCTATTATGTCAGCCGGATCAAGGCGGTTGCCGCCGACCAGTCGAGCTCGGTCAACGGGGACATTTCCTGCAAGGCGGCGATCTACAAGGATGCCAGCGGCGGGACCGACAAGTTCTGCTACGTCAACAGCTTCATCTACACCGACGTGAACCTGACGCTGCGGGTGAACGACCAGTTCAGCTTCTTCGGCATCATCGGCAACGTCACCAACTCGCATGCGCCGGTGTTCCCGAACACCGCGTATCCGAGCCAGGTGAACACGCTGACGTCGTGGCATTCGGCGGGTCTGGTCGGCCGGACGTTCCGGGCCGGCGCCAACTTCAGGTTCTGACCGGCGAAACCGCGGAATTGGGGGGCGGCATCTTCGGATGCCGCCCTTTTTTCGTGTCGCGCCTCGCCGATGTCGGGCGCGACGAGATCGGCTGCCGGCTCAGGCTGCCTTGCGCCGCTCCGCCATCTCGGCGTTGAGCATCTCCGCCAGCAGGAACGCCAGCTCGAGGCTCTGCCCCGCGTTGAGCCGCGGGTCGCAATGCGTGTGGTAGCGGTCGGCGAGCCCCTGTTCGGTGATCGCGATCGCGCCGCCGGTGCATTCGGTGACGTTCTGACCGGTCATCTCGGCATGGATGCCGCCGGCATAGGTGCCCTCCGCGCGGTGGACGGCGAAGAAGCCGCGGACTTCGGCCAGGATGCGCTCGAAGGGGCGGGTCTTGTAGCCATTGGCGGCCTTGACGACGTTGCCGTGCATCGGGTCGCAGCTCCACACCACCGGATGCCCCTCGCGCTTCACCGCGCGGACGAGCGCGGGGAGGCCCTTCTCGATCTTGTCATGGCCGTAGCGGGTGATCAGGGTCATGCGGCCGGGGACGCGCGCGGGATTGAGCGTGTCGAGCAGGCGCAGCAACGCGTCGGGCTCGAGGCTGGGGCCGCACTTCATCCCGATCGGATTGCCGATGCCGCGCAGGAACTCGACATGCGCGCTGCCCTCGAAGCGGGTGCGATCGCCGATCCACAGGAAGTGCGCGCTGGTGTCGTACCAGTCGCCGGTGAGGCTGTCCTGCCGGGTGAGCGCCTGCTCATAGGGGAGGAGCAGCGCCTCGTGGCTGGTGTAGAATTGCGTGCCCTTCAATTGGGGGACGGTGTCGGGGTTGATCCCGCACGCCTCCATGAAGTCGAGCGACTCGCCGATGCGATCGGCGACGTCGGCGAACTTCTTCGACCATGGGCTGCGGCCCATGAAGTCGAGCGTCCATTTATGGACCTGGTGGAGATTGGCATAGCCGCCGGTCGCGAAGGCGCGCAGCAGGTTGAGCGTGGCGGCGGACTGCGAATAGCCCTGCACCATGCGCTGCGGATCGGGGATGCGCGCCTCGGGGGTGAAGGCGATGTCGTTGACATTGTCGCCGCGGTACGACGGGAGCTCGACGCCGTTGATCGTCTCGGTGTCCGCGGAGCGCGGCTTGGCGAACTGGCCGGCCATGCGGCCGAGCTTCACCGTCGGCAGCTTCGAGGCGAAGGTGAGGACCACCGCCATCTGGAGGATGACGCGGAAGGTGTCGCGGATGTTGTTGGGGTGGAACTCGGCGAAGCTCTCGGCACAGTCGCCGCCCTGGAGCAGGAAGGCCTCGCCGCGCGAGACCTTGCCGAGCTCGGTGGTGAGCTCGCGCGCCTCGCCGGCGAAGACGAGCGGGGGGAAGCTCGACAGCTGGCTGGTTGCGGCGTTCAGCGCCGCCTGATCGGGGTAAGTCGGGAGCTGGCGCGCCTCGGCATGGGTCCAGCTGTCAGGCGTCCAGCCCATATCCTGCTCCAGATTGCGGACATGGACGTACCAGTCCTGATGATGCGCGATGCCGTTGGCGGCGATCTGGTTGACCACGGCGGGGGAGGCGCGCTTGCCGTCCTCCTCCCAGCCCTGCACGGTCGAGCCGGGCGTGTCGAACCAGGCGCCGAAAGCGGCGCGGGAAAGGGCGCGTTCCTCGCGGAAGCGGCGGATCTTGGAACCGGCGAGCGTCGTCATGATGCGACGCCCTTACCCCCGCAGGGTAAATGAATGCAAGTCGAATTTTACCCCGGGCGGGTAAAGGAGCGAAAATGCGGGTCTTGGCGTTGGTGCCGCAACGAAGGAGACCCTCTATGGACGGTGTTCACGCCATCGTCGACGACGAGTTCGACCATGATTTCCTGACCGAGGAAGAGGCGGAGCGGGAGGACGAGGCGGGCGAGTCCGACTATGTCCCGGATCCGCGATCGTTGTTCGGATCGGAGGCGGCGCGGGCGATGCTGGTGGTGCTGACCCGACGGCTCGGGCCGGATTTCGCGCGCGAAGTGAGCGACGAGATGGCCTCACGCACGCTCGCCTATCAGGCGGGCTGCCCCGACGACCGCAGCGACGGCGCGACGATGGAATATCTGCTCAAGGACGAATATTGGGACCGGCTGTTCGCGATGGAGAAGCGCTGAGGGATGCACTCCCAAGCCGCGGACGGCGATGCCGAGCCATTCTCAGTACCCGGCTTCCAGATCGACTTCGTTCTCGAGCGGTTCGCCCGCGAGGAAGGCGTGCAGGTTGCGCACGAACAGCTCGGCGGCGCGGACGAACATGCGCGTCTGGCTGCGGCCCGAGAGATGCATCGAGTGGAGGATGTTGGGCGTCGTCCAGAGCGGGTGCTCGGGCGGGAGCGGCTCGGGGGTGACCGTGTCGAGGAACGCGCCGGCGATGCGGCGTTTGGTCACCGCCTCGATCAGCGCGTCCTGATCGACCAGCTCGCCGCGGCCGACATTGATCAGCCATGCCGAGGGCTTCATCGCCTTGAGCTCGGCCTCGCCGATCATCGCGCGGCTCTGCCCGGTGGCGGGGGCCGAGAGGAAGACCCAGTCGAATTCGCCGAGACGATCGCGCCATGCATCGGGAAGGATCGTGCCGGGCGCGCCGGTGCGGGTCACGCCGGTGACCGTGACCCCGAAGCCGGCGAGGCGCTCGCCGATCAGCCGGCCGATCGTGCCATAGCCGATCACCAGCGCGCTGGTCTCGAACAGCTCGAGCTTGCCGGGCGCGTCGAACGGCCATTCGCGGCGATCGGCGATGCGCACGACCTGATCGTAGCGCTTGGCGGCGACCAGCGCGCCCATCACCGCATATTCGGCGACGGTATGCGCATTGACGCCGCTGCCATTGGTGACGCGAGTGCCGCGCGCGCGGAGCTGCGCGGTGTCGAGCCGATCGAGCCCCGCATAGATCGTCGAGAGCCATTGGAGCTTCTTGCCGGCGGCCACCGCGCGCGCCCATTCGGGCGGACGATTGATGTCGACCCAGCCGATATCGGCATCGGCGACCATCGCCTCGGCTTCTTCGGCCGAAGCGAACCAGCTGACCTCGAGCCCCGCGGGCAGATGCGGCTCGACCAGAGGCCGCGCCAGCGCGGGGAGGACCGCCTTCATGCCGGATAGGTGCGCGCGTAGCGGTGGTCGAACTCGGCGTCGGACATGATCAGATAGCGGACCATGTCGATGAACGCCCAGAGGCTGGTGACGAGCAGGCCGACGACGGTCGCCGAGATCACGATCATCAGCACGGCGCTACCGTTGCGGCCGAGATAGAAGCGGTGGATGCCGAGCACACCGAGAAAGAAGGCCAGCGCGGCCGCGACATATTTGTTGCGATCATTGGCCGGCGGCTGGCGGCGCGCCGGTGCTGCGACGACTTCGGCCTCGGGCAAGCGGAAGATGCGCAGCGCGCGCGCGCCTTCGGTGGCGAAATCGATGCGCACGCCGACCGCCGGGCCCTTCTCGTCGCTCCAATCCTCGCGCCGGAAGGTGTAGCGATGGCCGTCCTCGCCCGAAATCTGGCCTTCGCCGCTCACGCGATCGACGCCCAGTACCTGTCCCCGCATTATTTCAGTCCCCGTGTTGATGCGCTGCTTTTGGCGAAACCGGGGGTGGGGACGCAAGAGGAGACGCAGCGAAACCACGACAAAAAGTCCGGCGCGGCGCTGTTTATTTGCGGATGACGTAGCGCTCGAAGATGGCGTCCAGTTCGCGCTTCTGGCGGGCATTGGTGGTGCGCAGCAGCTGGGTGCAGGCGGCGAGCGCCATCGAGTCACACTTGTCGCGGACGCCGTCCTGCTCGACCGGGTGCCGCGCATAGGCCTCTTCATAAGCCTGTTTGTAGCCGGGCTTCATGTCGCGGAACGGCTGGTAATAATGGATCCAGCGGTCGATCTTGTTGCGCGCTTGCTTGGCGGCGAACTCGGCGTCCGCTAGTTGCGCTTCGGCGGTCAGATAGCGCTGTTTCGCCTCGTCGAACTTTCGTTCGACTGCGGTGGGGCCGAGCGGGGCGAGAAAATTGCCTTCGCTCTCCAGCCGGTCATTCTCCGCCTGCTCGGCCTTCTTCCGCGCGGTCGCGAGGCGCCAGCGCTGCTTTTCCCGTTCGAAAGCCTTTGCCCGCTCGTCGAGCCGCCGGAACGCGTCCTCGAGCCTGGCGTGCAGGACGTCGACATTGTCGTTGACGAGGATGTCGTTCTCCATCTGGCCGAGGATCACGACGATCTCATCGGTGGCCTTGTCGACGGTGGCGATCGCGGCGGGTTGCGGCTCCATCTTCTCGGCAAGGGCATGCACGGCGAGGCGATACGCCTTGAACGCCGCGCCATAGGCGGCGACGGCGCGGGCGTCCTCGGCCTGATCGTGGGTGGCGCGTTCGAGGCGATCACGGCGCCGCTCCTCGGCTTCCTCTTTCGCGATCTGCTCGGCGGAGGGCGCGGGATCGGTATCTGCCGCGTCTTCGGACTGCGACGCTCCCGCCCCGGGACCGCGCGACCCTGCATTGCCGGCGCCGCCAGCACTTCCCTGCGCGCCATAGCGCCGCAGGACGTCGTTCATCTTGCGGACGATCGCGAGGCAGGCGGCGGGATTGCTGTCGACCAGCGACGACGCCTCGTCATAATCGACCTGGAGCTGATCGTTGACCTCGGACGGCGTGGCGCCGGGCAGCGTGGAGACCCGCTCGGCGGTCTGCTGGAGCGCGGGTCCGCATTCCTGCCCCGCGGCTGCGCGCGGCAGGGCCGAGTAGGCGCTGCCGGCATGGGGCGTGGTGGTCGAGACGAACAGCGCGGCGAGACAGGCGCGGCGGGAGCGGGGCGAACGAAGCATGACGGGCCTTGCGGGTGAAACTCACCCGGCGCGTGCGGTGCGGTGCGACCAGGGGCAATCCGGGCGCGACCAACGCCGCCTTTGCTGCTGCGCAGCTCGTCCTGCCGCGGGCTAGAGCGCCGGCTTCCAGTCCCAGCCGAGCGGGTCGCCGTCCATCACTTCGACTCCGGCGGCGGCAAGTTCGTCGCGGATGCTGTCGGAGTGCTGGAAGTCCTTCACCACGCGGGCCTGCTGGCGCTCGACGAGGCGGTCGTCGATCTGCTCAGGCGTGAGCGTGGCGGTGGCGGGGCGGACGCGCAGCTCCTCGCGGGTGAGGGCGAGGAGGTTGAGGCCGAGCACGTCGTCGAAGGCGGCGAGCGCAATGGCCTTGTCCTCGGCAGTCAGGCGTTTGTCAGCGAGCAGCTCGTCGAGGACGGGAAGCGCCTTGGGAGTATTGAGATCGTCGGATACGGCTTCGTCGAGACGCTGCAGCCATGGCGCGAGGTTTTCCGCGCTGCGCGCGGCCCCTCCACCGGCTTCGCCGGTCCCCCTCCCCAGGACGAGTTCGGGGAGGATCTTGCGCACCGTCATCACCAGCCGCTTGAGCCGCGTCAGCGCGGCGGCGAGGTTCTCGGCGCTGAACTCCAGTTCCGACCGATAATGCGCCTGCAGGCAGAGCAGGCGATAGGCGAGGGGATGGACGCCGGCGTCGATCAGCGACTGGAGCGTGGTGAAACCGCCCTTCGACTTGGACATCTTGCCCTGCCGGTCGACGAGGAAGTTGTTGTGCATCCAGAAGTGCGCGCCGCTGAAGCCAGGCGTCTTTGGGCAACCGCAAAAGGCCTGGTTCTGGGCGATTTCGTTGGGATGGTGGATCTCGCGATGATCGATCCCGCCGGTGTGGATGTCGAACGGCGCGCCGAGATATTTGATGCTCATCACCGAGCATTCGAGGTGCCAGCCGGGCGCGCCCTTGCCCCAGGGGCTGTCCCATTCCATCTGGCGCTGCTCGCCGGGGGGCGATTTGCGCCAGATCGCGAAATCCTGCGGGTGGCGCTTGCCCTCGACTGCTTCGATCCGGCCTTCGCGCGTGTCGTCCTGCGATCCGGCGAGGCGGCCGTAATCGGCGACGCTGCTGGTGTCGAAATAGAGGCCAGTGTCGAGCTCATAGCAATGCTCGGGGGCGATCTGCTTCGCGAAGTCGATCATCTCCTCGATATGGTCGGTCGCGACCGACCAGCGCGAGGGCTGGCGGATGTTGAGATCGGCGATGTTCTGTTTGAACGCGGCGGTATAGTGCGCGGCGATGTCCCAGATGCTCTTCGCCTGGGCCCTGGCGGCGGCTTCCATCTTGTCGTCGCCGGCGTCTGCGTCGCTGGTCAGATGCCCGACATCGGTGATGTTGATGACATGGATGAGGGCGCGCCAATTATTTTCTTTGGCCTTCCAGCGCAGCACCCGGCTCAGCGTGTCGGTGAACACATAGGCGCGCAGGTTTCCGAGATGGGCGTAGTTGTAGACGGTGGGGCCGCAGGAATAGACGCGGACGCCCTTTTCGGGGTCGAGCGGAGCAAAGCGCTCGAGGCTGCGGGTGAGCGAGTTGTAGAGCGTGAGGGGGGCAGAGTGCATGTGCGGCACTTAACACTAACTCCCCTCCCTGCAAGGGACGGAGGGCGGCCATACCGCTCCCTCTCCCCGCAGGCGGAGAGAGGGAGAAGGCCTAGACCGCTTCCTCCTGACCGATCGCGGCGCGGACCATGGCGTTCCAGATCTCGGCGGGGTCGCTCCCCGCGGCGCGGCCGGCTTCGACCATCTCGGGGGTGGGCTCGCGCAGGGTGCGCAGGATGGCGAGGGCTCGGTTCGCCTGGCTGTTCCATGCCATGTCGACTTCGCCGCCCGCGCTCGAATCGCGACCTTCGGCATTGATGCTCAGTCCCGCCGCGGCGAGCACGCGCGCGATTCGCTCGACGGGCGAGGTCACGGAGATATCGGTCATGCTTTCGCTCCTGTCGCGGGGTTCGCGACATGCAACGCCGCCCCGGCAGCGGCGTTCCGGCCGCTTGCGCGCTCAGGCTGCGAGCGCGGGCAGAGTGCGCGGACGCATCACGCCATTGCCCGAGGCGCCGCCGGCGATCAGCGGCAGCGCGGTCGCGCAAAAGGCGCATTCGGCGGTGAGCCGGCCGATCATCCAGTGCGTGCCCCCGCATCCCGGGCAGTGATTCGTTTCTTGCGGGCGATAGGCGATGCGATAGCCCGAAAGCGCCTGACGGAGGCCGAAATCGTACATGCGTCGTCTCCCAATGGACGACTCTGAAACGTTAACGAATCCTGCCTTGTTCCGCACCCGGCTCGATACGGTTGCGGTTAACCGTGTTTTCCCGTCGACGAGTTGCGAAATAGCAACAGCGCTTCCCCTAGGGGGATGAACGGCGGCTAACGGGCGCGTTCAGGCTCGTTCCAGCACGGGCGTGGCAGAAGAGTCGGCATGTGGAGGCAATCAAGGCCCCCGAAGGAGGATAAGATGATCAAGTCCATGCTCACCGCCGCGCTTGCCGCCACCGTGACCATCGGCGGCATGGCCGCCACCCCGGCCGCTGCGCAGGATTATGGTCGCGGCTATTATGAGCGCGACTATCGCGACGGCTATCGTGGCGACCGCGGCTATCGCGGTGACCGTGGCTATCGCCGTGACTATCGCGGCTATCGCAATCGGGATTATCGCCGCTGCTCGAGCGGCACCACGGGCACGATCCTCGGCGCGGTCGCCGGTGGTCTGCTGGGCGGCGAGATCGGCCGCGGCAGCTCGTATCGCGGCCGGAGCACCACCGGCACGATCATCGGCGCCGGCGCCGGCGCACTGCTCGGTCGCGAAGTCGATGGCGGCGATTGCCGCAGCCGTCGCCGCTAACCGGCACTGAGACAAGCAAGGGCGTCCGCTGCGAGGCGGGCGCCCTTTTTCACGTCTGGAAGGCTGGAGGCCCGACCGGGAATCGAACCCGGGTGCAAGGATTTGCAGTCCTCTGCGTCACCACTCCGCCATCGGGCCCCGAAAGCGAGGCGGCGAGATGCGCGAGGGGTGGCGCCATGTCAACATAGTTTCAAAATGATCCCGGCCTCGCTTGGCGGCGACGCTGCAGCGCGATAGAGAGGCTGCAACGTCAACAAGTGTATTGCGCAGCTAATACGGCTGTGCGACAAAGCCGGAGTGATGATGGCCCTTTCGGTCGATCCCGCGCCCGTCGAAGCGAGCCGCTTCGAAGCGATGCGCCATGCGATGGTTGCCAGCCAGCTGCGGACCAGCGCGGTCAATGACCCGCGCGTGGTCGAGGCGATGGCCCGTACAGCCCGCGAAAATTACTTGCCCGTCGAACAGCGCGGCCTCGCCTATCGCGACACGCTGCTGCCGCTCGTCGGCGGGCGCCGCCACAATTCGCCGCTCGCGACCGGGCGGCTGCTGACCGAGGCGCAGGTGCGCTCCGAGGATCATGTGCTGCTGGTCGGCGCGGCGGGGGGCTATGCGGCTGCCTTGCTGGCGCTGCTCGCAAAGTCAGTGGTGGCGCTGGAGGAAGAGGAATCGCTGGTCGGGCTCGCCCGCGAGGCGCTGGCCGGCGAGGCGAAGGTCGAACTGGTGCAGGGGCCGCTCAGTGCGGGCTGGGCTGCCGGTGCGCCGTACGACCTGCTGATCGTCGATGGCGCTGCCGAGCAGCTGCCCGAGGCGCTGATCGCGCAGGTCAAGCCCGGCGGCCGCGTGCTCACCGGGGTGAGCGACCGCGGGGTGACCCGGCTCGCCGCCGGCCGCCGCACCGAGGGGGGCTTCGGTCTGATCGACTTCCAGGACATCGAATGCGCTGAATTGCCCGGTTTCCGACGCCTACGGACCTTCACATTCTGAGAAAAGAAGAGAACTGAATGCGACTGACTCCTTTGCTGCTGGGCGTGAGCCTGACCGCGCTCGCCGTGCCCGCCGCCGCGCAGACCACGACGAACCGCGCCGGCACCGCGACTCCGGTGACGGTCCAGACCGCGCCGCAAAGCGCCATGCCGGCGCTGGCCCCGGCCACGCAGCCGACCACGACGCTGCGTGACGCGCTGGTCCAGGCGTACAACACCAATCCGGACCTCGCCGGCGAGCGCGCCAACCAGCGCGCCAATGACGAGAATGTTCCGATCGCGAAGTCGCAGGGGCGGCCGGGGGTGAGCTCGACGGGCTCGTTCAGCAACAGCCTCTACGATACCGACGCGACTTTCGGGCCGACGCGGCGCGGCGCGCTGGGGCTCGACCTGACCGTGCCCGTGTTCAGCGGCGGCGCGGTGCGCAACTCGGTGCGCGCGGCCGAGACTCGCGTCGAGGCGGGGCAGGCCAATCTGCGCGGCGCCGAATCGGACACCTTCACCCAGGCGGTGACGGCCTATGTCGACGTGCTGCGCGACGAGGCGATCGTGCGGCTCAACCAGCAGAACACCCGCGTGCTCGAGGTCAACCTCCAGGCGACGCGCGACCGGTTCGAGGTGGGCGATCTGACGCGCACCGACGTCGCCCAGTCCGAGGCGCGGCTCGCGCTGGCACAGAGCCAGTTGCGCACCGCCGAGGCGCGGCTGATCGGCAGCCGCGAGAATTACATCCGCGTCATCGGCGCCCCTCCGGGCGTGCTCGCCGCGCCGCCGGCGCTGCCGAATCTGCCCGATGACGTGGGCACCGCCGAGCAGACCGCGCTCGGCAACAACCCGTTCCTCGAGGCAGCCAAGCTGGCGCGCGACGCCACGCGCTACGACGTCAACGTCGCCAAGGCGGGGCGGCTGCCGCAGGTGAGCCTCGGCGTCGGCGGGGATTATTACAACTATCTCGGCTCGGTCGGTTCGCAAGCACGCGCCAATGGCGTGCAGAGCGACGGCTTCGCGACGACATTGGGCGCGCAGGTGACCCTGCCGATCTTCCAGGGAGGGCGTCCGGCGGCGCAGGTCCGCCAGGCCCGGGCGCGCGAATCGGCGGCGATCGAGCAAGTCACGCTCACCGAGCGCGGCGTGATCGCGCAGGCACGCTCGGCCTTCGCTTCCTATGACAGCTCGCTCAAGGTGATCGCTTCGTCGCGCGTCGCGGTCGAGGCCAACCGGCTGAGCCTCGAGGGCGTCCGCGCCGAGAACAGCGTCGGCACGCGCACGATCCTCGACATCCTCAACGCCGAGCAGGAACTGCTCAACGCGCAGGTCAACTATGTCACCGCCGAGCGCGACGCCTATGTCGCGGGCTTCACCCTGCTCGCAGCGATGGGGCGCGCCGAGGCCAAGGATCTCGGGCTCGACGGCGGGCCGCTCTACGATCCGGCGGCCAACTACAAGCGCGTCCGCGGCCAATGGAGCGACTGGGCCGACGGCCCCAAGGCGGCCGGCACGAGCACCTCGACCGCGGGCACCCCGGCGCAGGGCGCGACCGTGACCCAGACCTCGCTGGATCCTTTGTTGCAGCGATCGGTTGACACCACACCCGGAAATCCCTGATTTAACCACGTCAGCCACGAGGAGACGTGTCGGCTTATGGGGGACATCAGTACGGAGCCGTCGATGGAGGAGATCCTCTCCTCGATCAAACGCATCATCGCCGAGGAAGGCGATGCGGCGACGGCGTCGCGTACCCGCCGTAGCCGCTCGGGTTCGGCGACCACTGCATCGGCCCGCGCCGCGCGCGGTGAGGACGAGGAGGATCCCGAAGGCGAGGCCGTGCTCGAGCTGCGGGAGCCGGTCGAAGAGGCCCGCGCCGATTCGGCGGCACCTGCGGTGCGCACGGATCCGATCCTCTCCGAACGCGCCGTAGAGGCGACCCGCGGACCGCTCGAAGCGCTGTCGCGGATGGTGGTCAAGCCCGAGGTGGCGGGGTCGGACACGCTCGAGGGACTCGTCCGCGAGCTGCTCAAGCCGATGCTGCGCGACTGGCTCGACGCGAACCTGCCGCAGATCGTCGAGGCGATGGTCGCGCGTGAGATCACCCGGATCACCGGGCGGAACTGATTTCAGCTAAAAATCCTCACTCGCGAAGCGGGGGAGGATTTGTGGGGGTGGCGATTGTAACACCCGCTACCATCTGCTTATCTCGCGGCCATGAAGCATCTCCTGCTCGCGGGCACTTTGCTCGCAATCGCCGCCGCGCCGGTTCAGGCGCGGGACCTCACCATTCAGGATGTCGCGACGCTCTCGCGGGTCGGTGCACCGACGGTGTCGCCCGACGGCAAATGGCTCGTCTGGCAGCAGCGCGAGACCGATCTCGCCGCCAATCGCGGGCGCTATGATCTATGGCGGCTCGATCTGGGCAGGAAGGGCGCGGTGCCCGAGAAATTGGTCGCCGAGGCCGATGTCAACGAGACCGGGCCGCAATTCTCGGCCGACGGGGCGACCGTGTACTTCCAGTCCGACAAGGGCGGCGAGGATGCCGTGTGGGGCGTGGCGGTCGCCGGCGGCGCGCCGCGGCAGATGAGCCGCATCCCCGGCGGGTTCAGCGGCTTCAAGGTTTCGCCGACCGGCGACAAATTGCTCGTCTGGGCCGATCGCAGGCCCGGCGCGCCGAGCCTCGAGCCGGCGATGGTCAAGAAGGACGCCAATGCCGGATCGGGCCGGGTCTATGACCAGTTGTTCGTGCGACACTGGGACGCGTGGGCGAATGGCGACCGCTCGCAGCTGTTCATACTGCCCTTCGGCCCCGACGGCGCGATCGGCAACGGCGTGTCGATCACCGGCAAGCTGATCGGCGACACACCGTCCAAGCCGTTCGGCGGCGGCGAGGAACTGAGCTGGAGCCCCGACGGCAAGACCGTCTATTTCGCGCTGCGCGAGGCGGGGCGGATCGAGGCGACCTCGACCAATCTCGACATCTTCGCCGCGCCTGCCGACGGTTCGACGGCGCCGACCAACCTGACCGCCGACAATGACGGGATGGACAATCTCCCCACCGTGTCACCCGACGGCAAATGGTTGGCATATTTCTCGATGAAGCGGCCGACCTACGAAGCCGATCGTCAGGTGCTGATGCTGCGCGACCTCGCCACGGGCCACACCCGCGCGCTCACCGAGGGCTGGGACCGTTCGGTCGCCTCGATCGCCTGGGCGCCCGATTCGAAGGCGATCTACGTCACTGCCGAGGATACGCAGGAGACGCCGATCTGGTCGGTCGATCCGAAGACCGGCAAGGTGACGCGGCTGACGCAGGAAGGCGCGGTCTCGGCGGTGGTGCCGACGAAGAGCGGGCTGGTGTTCAGCATGAACAGCCTCACCGCGCCCGACGATTTCTATCGGCTGGCCGGCAAGAAGACCGAGCGGCTGACCTCGGTCAACGCAGCGAAGCTGGCGGGGATCGACTTGCCCAAGGTCGAGCGGTTCAGCTTCACCGGGGCGAACAACGACAAGGTCTGGGGCTATGCGGTGCGTCCGGCCAGCCTCGCCGAGGGCAAGAAGGCGCCGATCGCGTTCATCGTCCATGGCGGGCCGCAGGGCAGCATGAACAACAGCTGGTCGTACCGTTGGAACCCTGCGGTGTTCGCTGGCGCGGGCTATGCGGTGGTCGCGGTCGATTTCCATGGATCCACCGGCTACGGCCAGGCCTTCACCGACGCGATCCGCGACAATTGGGGCGGCTGGCCGCTCGAGGACCTGCAAAAGGGGCTCAAGGCCGCCACCGACAAATTCGCGTATCTCGACGCCGACAATGCTTGCGCGCTCGGCGCTTCGTACGGCGGCTATATGATGAACTGGATCGAAGGGAACTGGCCCGACCGGTTCAAGTGCATCGTCCAGCATGACGGCGTGTTCGATGCGCGCGCCATGGCCTACGAGACCGAAGAGCTGTGGTTCGACGAATGGGAACATGGCGGCAAGGCCTATTTCGAGGACCCCGCAGCGTTCGAGAAATGGAACCCGGTCAATCATGTCACCGCATGGAAGACCCCGCAGCTGGTGATCACTTCCGAGAAGGACTTCCGCATTCCCTATACGCAGGGGCTGGCGGCGTTCACCGCGCTCCAGCGGCGCGAGATCCCGTCCAGGCTGCTGGTGTTTCCGGACGAGAACCACTGGGTGCTCAAGCCGAAGAACAGCATGCAATGGTATGGTGAGGTGTTGGGCTGGCTGGGGAAATATACCGGCGGGAAGTGATCCTGGGCTCCTGCTTTCGCAGGAGCGCGGGTGAGGCGAGTGACGAAGAACGCCGCTGGCTGGCTTTCATCCTGCGTTCAGGTTGCGGGGATAGCTTTCGCCTCCGGGTTCAATCTTCACGCGAGGATGTGTTCATGCGTTCACTCTCCAAACTGGCCCTGGCCGGGCTCGGCCTTGTCGTACTGACCGGCGGGGCGGCGCTGGCGCAGGAAATGCACGTCATGAAGGTGGCGCTGCCCGACGGTTCGGTGGCGCATATCCGTTATGCCGGCGACAAGGCGCCGCAGGTCGCGGTCGTGCCGGTGGTGCAGCGCGTCGCGGTGCCGGTGGTGCACGCCGATCCGTTCGCGGAGATGGACCGCGTCTTTGCCGACATGGACCGGCAGATGGCCGCGATGATGCAACAGGCGCGCCTCGTCGCCAGCCCGCCGGTCGATGGCGCGGGCAAGTTGGTCACGGTCAATGGCGGCAAGCTGCCCGCGGGCACGATGCGCTATTCCTATGTCTCGACCACCAGCAATGGCGGCTGCACCCAGTCGGTCCAGTACGTCTCGGACGGCAGCGCGGCGGAGCCCAAGGTGACGTCGCAGAGCTCGGGCGATTGCTCGGCGATGGCCAAGCCGATGCTCAAGACGGCGGCGCCTGCCACTCCGGCGCCGCCCGCCGCGCCGGTCAAGGCGCCGACACCGGTCAAGGCGCCCGATCGCGACATGATCTGAGCATCCCGGCGTTTCACCCGGGAAAGGCGGCTCCGGTCCGGGGCCGCCTTTTCATTTGGGCGAGGCCTCGGTAGAGCCGCGGCACCATGACCGAGCTCCCCAAGACCTTCGACCCCGCTGAACTCGAAACCCGCTGGTACCAGCATTGGGAGGAGAAGGGCCTGTTCGCGCCCGAGCGGCCCGGCGCCGATCCGTGGACCCTGGTCAATCCGCCGCCCAACGTCACCGGCAGCCTGCATATCGGCCATGCGCTCGACAATACGCTGCAGGACGTGCTCGTCCGCCACGCGCGGTTGAAGGGCAAGGACGCGCGCTGGGTGGTCGGCACCGACCATGCCGGCATCGCCACCCAGATGGTGGTCGAGCGCCAGCTGAACGAAAAGCAGCAGAAGCGCACCGACTTCACGCGCGACGAGTTCGTCGCGAAGGTCTGGCAGTGGAAGGAAGAGAGCGGCGGCGAGATCACCCGCCAGCTCCGCCGGCTCGGCTGCTCGATGGACTGGGCGAACGAGCGCTTCACGATGGACGAAGGCTTCTCGAAAGCCGTGCTCAAGGTGTTCGTCGAGCTCTATCGGCAGGGGCTGCTCTATCGCGACAAGCGGCTGGTGAACTGGGATCCGGGCCTCGGCACCGCGATCTCGGACCTCGAGGTCGAGACCACCGACGTCAAGGGCAGCTTCTGGCGGCTGCGCTATCCGCTCGAGGACGGCAGCGGCTTCATCGAAGTGGCGACGACGCGGCCCGAGACGATGCTCGCCGATATGGCGGTGGCGGTGCACCCCGACGATGCGCGCTATACCGCGCTCGTCGGCAAGCAGGTGCGGCTGCCGATCACCGGGCGGCTGATCCCGATCGTCACCGACGAGCATGCCGATCCCGAATTGGGCTCGGGCGCGGTCAAGATCACGCCGGGGCATGACTTCAACGATTTCGAGGTGGGCAAGCGCGCGGGGTTCAAGCCGGGCGAGATGCTCAACATGCTCGATGCCAGGGCGCGGGTGGTCCAGACCCAGGCGGGCGGCATTCCGGACGAGTTCCTGGGCCTCCCGGCCAATGACGCCAAGGCCGATCTCGACGCGCGACGGCTCGTGGTACGGCGGCTCAAGGAAGGCGGCTTCCTGATCCCGCATGTCGACAAGGACGGCGCGGAGCACGACGCCGAGCCGCGCACGATCGCGACGCCGTTCGGCGACCGTTCGGGCGTGGTGATCGAGCCGTGGCTGACCGACCAATGGTATGTCGACGCGGCGACGCTGGCCAAGCCGGCGATCGAGGCGGTGCGCTCGGGCGCGACCAAGGTCGTGCCGAAGAGCTGGGAGAAGACCTATTTCAACTGGATGGAGAACATCCAGCCCTGGTGCGTGAGCCGCCAGCTCTGGTGGGGGCACCGGATTCCGGCGTGGTATGGGCCTGCGAAAGGACCCAACGGAGAACTATTCCTGACACGCGCGGAGAATAAGATTCTCCCTTCGCTTCCGGAGATCTTCGTCGCTGACACCGTAGATCAAGCGCTTCTCCAAGCCGCTAAAGCCTACGCTGATCACGGTAGCATGGTCATCAAAGCATTCGACTCCAAGGTGGAGGCTGAAGAGGCGAGCAATCGCGATCCCGCTCTACTCCCCATTTGGCAGGACAGCGATGTGCTCGACACCTGGTTCTCCTCGGCGCTGTGGCCGTTCGCGACGATGGGCTGGCCCGATACCGATGTGAAGGCGCTCGGCCGCTATCCCAACGACGTGCTGATCTCGGGTTTCGACATCCTGTTCTTCTGGGATGCGCGGATGATGATGCAGGGTTTGCACTTCATGAAGGAAGTGCCGTTCAAGACCTTGTATCTCCACGGTTTGGTGCGCGCCGCGGACGGGCAGAAAATGTCCAAGTCCAAGGGCAATGTCGTCAATCCGCTGGGGCTGATCGACACATACGGCGCCGATGCGCTGCGCTTCTTCATGGCGGCGATGGAGAGCCAGGGCCGCGACATCAAGATGGATGAGAAGCGGGTCGAGGGTTATCGCAACTTCGCGACCAAGCTGTGGAACGCGGCGCGCTTCTGCCAGTCGAATGGGATCGGGGCGAGCAGCACGCTCGAGCCGCCGGCCGCGAGCCTCGCGGTCAATCGCTGGATCGTCGCCGAGACCGTGGCGACGGTGCAGGCGATCGATCTCGCGCTCGCCGATCTGCGCTTCGACGAGGCGGCGAACGCGATCTACCAATTCACCTGGAGCCGCTTCTGCGACTGGTATCTCGAGCTGATCAAGCCGGTGCTGCAGACCGAAGGCGCGGAAGGCGCCGACGAGACGCGCGCGGTGGCGGGCTGGGTGCTCGACCAGATCCTCGTGCTGCTCCACCCGTTCATGCCGTTCATCACCGAAGAACTCTGGTCGAAGATGGGCCCGCGCGAGCACGAGCTGATCGTCGCGAAATGGCCGATGGCCGATGCGCGCGCGCTCGATCCGGCGGCGGCGCAGGAGATCGACTGGCTGATCCGGCTGGTGAGCGAGATCCGCGCGGCGCGGACCGAGCTCAACGTGCCGCCGGGCGCGCGGCTGGCGCTGCACGTGCGCGACGCTTCGGCCGAGACCGGGGCGCGGCTCGAACGGCAGGCGGCGGCGCTGGCGCGGCTCGCGCGCGTCGATCAGGCGGCAGGCGAGGCGCCGGCGGGGGGCTCGCTGCAGATCGTCGTCGACGAGGCGACCTTCGTGCTGCCGATCGCCGGGGTGGTCGACCTCGAGGCCGAGCGCGCGCGCCTGACCAAGGCGATCGCGGCGGCCGAGAAGGAGCGCGACGGGCTGGCGGGGCGGCTGTCGAACCCGAGCTTCGTCGAGCGGGCCAAGCCCGAGGCGGTCGAGAAGGCGCGCGCCGATCATGCCGAGAAGGCAGCAGAGGCCGAGCGGCTGGGCGCGGCGCTGGCGCGGCTGGGGTGAACTGATCTGCCCTCACCCTTCCGGCGCTTCGCGCCTCCCTCCCTCTCCCGACGGGAGAGGGAAGGGGCCCGCCGCAGAAGGCGGTGGGAAGGGTGAGGACAATCGGAACAACTCGCCCGGCCCGGAGTAGGGCAGGGATGCCTCCCCAACGTCGCGACCTGACCAAGGGCGATATCGGCCGCACCTTGCTGCTGTTCGCGCTGCCGACGCTCGGGTCGAACATCCTCCAGTCGCTCAACGGCTCGATCAATGCGATCTGGGTGGGGCGCTTTCTCGGCGAGGGCGCGCTGGCGGCGACCTCGAACGCGAACATCATCCTGTTTCTCACCTTCGGCGCGGTGTTCGGCTTCGGCATGGCGGCGACGGTGATGATCGGCCAGGCGATCGGGCGGCACGAGCTCGACATCGCGCGGCGCGCCTTCGGGGCCGCAGTGGGGCTGGTGGTCGGCGGCGCGGCGATCGTCGCAGTGCTCGGCTGGGTGTTCGCGCCCGACATCTTGCGGCTGCTCGCCACGCCGGGCGACGCGATGCCGCTCGCGCTCGCCTATCTGCGCGTGATCTTCCTCGGCCTGCCTGCCTCGATGCTGCTCGTGCTGCTGATGATGGGGCTGCGCGGCGCAGGCGACGCCATGACGCCACTCTGGTTCATGTGCCTGAGCGTGTTGCTCGATTCGGCGCTCAACCCGCTGCTGATCCGCGGCATCGGGCCGTTTCCCGAGATGGGCATCGCCGGCTCGGCGACCGCGACCTTGATCGCCAACCATGTCGCGGCGATCGGGCTGCTCGTCGCGCTCTATGCGCGCGACCTGCCGATCCGGCTGCGCGGGCGCGAACTCGCCTATCTGCTTCCGGCGCGCACGATGATGCGGACGATCGTCGGCAAGGGACTGCCGATGGGCGCGCAGATGCTGGTCATGTCGTTCGCCGGGCTGACGATGGTCGGGCTGGTCAACCGGCTGGGGGTGGACACTGCCGCGGCCTATGGCGTGTCGCAGCAGCTCTGGACCTATATCCAGATGCCCGCGATGGCGATCGGCGCCGCGGTGAGCGCGATGGCGGCGCAGAATATCGGTGCCGGGGCGTGGGACCGGGTGGCGGGGATCACGCGCGCGGGGCTGCTCTATACCGCGCTGCTTACCGGAACGATGGTCGGCGCCGTGCTGCTGTTCGACCGGCCGGTGATGGCGCTGTTCCTCGGCGGCGACAGCCCAGCGATCCCCATCGCGCGGCACATCCAGCTGATCGCGAGCTGGAACTTCGTGCTGTTCGGGATGACCATGGTGCTGTTCGCGACGGTGCGCGCCAATGGCGCGGTCTGGGGCCCGCTGCTCGCGCTGATCCTGGCGATGTACCCGATCCGGATGGGCTTCGCGCTCGGGCTCGACCAATGGCTCGGCCCCGACGCGCTCTGGGCGAGCTTCCCGGTCGGATCGGCATCGGCGCTGGCGATGGCCGCGGCCTATTATCGCTGGGGCAAGTGGCGCAAGGGCGCGCTGCTCCGCGCCGCGGAGGCCGAGGAGGAGACGCTCGCCACCGCCGAGCCGGCGGGGCGCTTGCAACCGACCGGCTGAGCGCGCATCAGCGCGGGCATGAGTCAGTTTCCCGCGCTCCGCCTTCGTCGCACGCGTGCTGCCGGCTGGAGCCGGCGGATGCATGCCGAGACCGTCCTCACGCCCGCCGATCTGATCTGGCCGCTGTTCGTGACCGAGGGGAGCGAAGAGGAGCCGATCGCGTCGCTGCCCGGCGTCTCACGCTGGTCGGTCAAGGCCGTGGCCGAGCGGGCGAAGGAAGCGGCGGCGCTGGGGATCCCATGCGTCGCACTCTTCCCCAACACCCCCGCGAAGCTGCGCAGCGACGACGGGCGCGAGGCGCTCAACACCGACAATCTGATGTGTCGCGCGATCCGCGCGATCAAGGACGCGGTACCCGATATCGGCGTGCTCACCGATGTCGCGCTCGATCCCTATACCAGCCACGGGCATGACGGGATCGTCGACGCCGCCGGCTATGTGCTCAACGACGAGACCGCGGCGGTGCTCACCGACCAGGCGCTGGTGCAGGCCGAGGCGGGTGCGGACATCGTCGCGCCTTCGGACATGATGGACGGGCGCGTGGGGCTGATCCGCGCTGCGCTCGAGGCGAACGGGCATGTCAACGTCCAGATCATGGCCTATGCGGCCAAATATGCGAGCGGCTTCTATGGTCCGTTCCGCGACGCGGTCGGCTCGCGCGGGCTCCTGAAGGGCGACAAGAAGACTTATCAGATGGACCCGGCCAATGCCGAGGAAGCGCTGCGCGAAGTCGCGCTCGACCTCGCCGAGGGCGCCGACAGCGTGATGGTCAAGCCCGGCTTGCCGTATCTAGACATCATAGTCCGTGTGAAGAATGCCTTCGAAGTACCGGTATTCGCGTATCAGGTCTCGGGCGAATATGCGATGATCGAAGCTGCGGCGGCGGCCGGCGCGGGAGACCGCGAGGCGCTGGTGCTCGAGACGCTGATGGCGTTCAAGCGCGCGGGCTGCACCGGGGTGCTGACCTATCACGCGCCCTTGGCGGCGCGGCTGCTGGGGGCGTGATCGAGACCGCGAGGCTGCTCCTGCGCGAGCCCGAGCCGCGCGATCGCGATGCGTTGGTGGGCATGTTCACCAACCCGGAAGTGATGGCGCAGCTGTTTCCCGGGATGGACGAGGCGGCGGCCGACGCCGTGATCGCGAAGCATGACCGGCTGCGGGGGGAAGGACTGGGTTTTCTCGTCGTCGAGCGGCGTGCCGACGGCGCAATGGCAGGCTTTTGCGGGCTCAAGCGCGGCGAGCCGCATATGCCGATCGCCGGCGCGATCGAAGCGGGCTGGATCATCGACTTGCCGTGGTGGCGGCACGGCTATGCCCGCGAGGCGATGGAAGCGATCCTGACGCAGGCATGGCGCGACCGTGCTGAGGACAGGATCTATGCGGTCACTTCGGCCGTGAACGAAAAAAGTCAGGCGTTGATGGTCCGGCTGGGCATGACACGGCTCGCCGAGGGCGACTTTCTCAGCGCGAGCTTCCCCGAAGGCCATGTCTTGCGCCCGACGGTGACCTTTGCGATCGATCGGCCGGCATGATCGAGACCGAACGCCTGATCCTGCGCGGCTGGCGCGACAGCGACCGCGTGCCGTTCCACGCGATGAGTCAGGACGAGCGCGTGATGGCGACGCTCGGCCCGCCGCTCTGGCGCGACGAGAGCGACGCGCTGATCGACCGGCTGCAAGGCATCCTCGACGCCCACGGCTTCACCTTCTGGGCAGTCGAGCGGAAGGCCGATGGCGCGTTCCTGGGCTTTTGCGGGCTCAAGCCCGGCGCAGAGGACACGCCGATCGAAGGCGAGATCGAGATCGGTTGGCGGCTCGCGCACCAATATTGGGGGCAAGGCTATGCCCGCGAGGCGGCGCAAGCGAGCCTCGACTGGGGCTGGGCGAACCTCGATGCGCCGAGCATCGCGGCGATCACCAGCACCGGCAATGACCGCAGCTGGGGGCTGATGGAGCGGCTCGGGATGGTCCGCGCCCCCGAGGACGATTTCGATCACCCCAAGGCGATCGAGCGATTGCGGCCGCACATCACCTATCGCATCGCGCGCAGCGCGGTTAATCCCCTCTAAACCGGACGGGGCCCAGTACGCTTCGCAGGGGAGACAGAAGCATGGCGGACGGGTCGGAGCAGGTGACGGTGCAGCGGACGCGATTCCACTGGCTGTTCGTGCTGGCCATCCTCGCCGGATCCTTCCTGCTGTTCCTCGTCCAGCCGATGGTCGCGCGGATGGCGCTGCCGCGGCTCGGCGGCGCGCCGGCGGTGTGGAACAGCGCGATGCTGGTGTACCAGGCGCTGCTGCTCGGCGGCTATGCCTATGCGCATTGGCTGGGGCGCGTTCCGGTGCGGATACAGGCGGGGATCCATCTCGCAGTGCTCGCGATCGCCGCGATCTGGCTGCCGATCGGGCTGACTGCGATGGAGCTGCCCGCCGATGCCGAGCCGGCGCTCTGGGTGCCGTGGCTGTTCGGCGCCTCGATCGGCCCGTTGTTCTTCGCGATCTCGGCGCAGGCGCCGCTGCTCCAGCGCTGGTACAGCGTCGCGAGCGGCGGACGCGATCCCTATGCACTCTATGCCGCCTCGAACATCGGCAGCTTCGGCGGGCTGATCGCCTATCCGCTGATCGTCGAGCCGGGCCTCGCGCTCAAGGGACAGAGCTGGCTGTGGACGATCGGCTATGGGCTCGTCTTCGTGCTCGTTGCCGGCTGCGCGACCTTGCTGCCGCGCAAGGCGCCCGAGGAGCCGCACGTCGCGCACCATAGCCCCGCGCCCGGAGTGCGGCGCGTGCTCCACTGGATCATTCTCGCCTTCGTCCCATCGGGGTTGATGCTCGCGACCACCACCTTCCTCACCACCGACATCGTCGCGATGCCGATGTTGTGGGTGCTGCCGCTCGGGCTCTATCTGCTGAGCTTCTCACTGGCCTTTCGCGAGGGCGAGACGATCCCCGATCTGCTCGCCAAATTCACGCCGATCATCGTGCTGCTGTTCGGCGCGACGCTGATCGCGGGGCACCAGAAGCTCGCCTATTTCAACGCGCTGATCGGGCTGATCCTGCTGTTCGTGGTCGCGGTATCGCTGCATTCGTGCATGTACCGGCTGCGCCCGGCGCCCGACCGCCTGACGGGCTTCTATCTGGCGATGTCGGTGGGTGGTGCGCTGGGCGGCGTGTTTTCGGGACTGATCGCGCCGGTGCTGTTCGACTGGACGTATGAATATCCGCTGCTGATCCTCGCGGCGGGCGTGCTGATGCCGCAGACCTTCCTGTTCTCCGCGCTCGCGCGGCTATGGCAGGGCGAGGGGCAGATCCTGCGGATCAAGATCCTGTTCGCGACTCTGCTCGTGGCGATCTTCGTCTGGTTGGGAATCGCGAATCCGGGCGGCGTGCTGGGCGAGATGCACGAGCAGATCGCCTTCCTCGCCGTCGCGGCGATCGGGCTGATCGCGACCGGCATGCGGGTGCCGTATCTCGTCGCGCTCGCCGGGGGACTATTCCTGTTCGGGGGCTATCGCGCGATCGACATCTCGCTGAGCGGCGATCGCACGCGCAGCTATTTCGGCGTCTACACGGTGAGCGACCTGCCCGACGAGCGCCGGCTGGCGCATGGCACGACGCTTCATGGCATCCAGCTCAAGGGCGCGCGTTCGCGGATCCCGACGACCTATTATGTTCCCGGTTCGGGCGTCGGCCGCGCAATGCTCGCCGCGCCTTCGCTCTACGGCCCCGCGGCGCGAATCGCGGTGGTCGGGCTCGGGACCGGGACGCTCGCCTGCTATGCGCAGCCGGGGCAGAGCTGGCGCTTCTACGAGATCGATCCCGCGGTGATCGACCTGTCGAGCGGCGCGGGCAGGTTCAGCTTCGTGCGGCAATGCGCCCCGCAGGCCGAGATGGTGGTGGGCGACGCGCGACTGCGGATCGACAAGGCGGTGCCGGGGAGCATCGATCTGCTCGCGCTCGACGCCTTCTCGTCGGACGCGGTGCCGATGCACCTGATGACCACCGAGGCGTTCGACAGCTATGCGAGAGCGCTCGCGCCCAACGGGCTGCTGCTCGTCCATATCTCGAACCGCTTTCTCGCGCTCTCGCCGGTCGTCGCCGGAGCGGCGGCGCAAGGCGGGTGGCACGCGGCGCGGCTGGTGTATCAGCCGGGCGCGCTCGAGATGCGCGACGAGGCGGCGGTTTCGGACTGGATCGCGCTGTCGCGCGACCCCGCCACGCTCGCGCGGCTCACCGGCGGCGACCCGCGCTGGGAAGCCCTCAAGCCCAAGCCGGGCTTCGTGCCCTGGACCGACGATTATGCCTCGGTCGTGCCGGTGATGCGGGCATTCCATCCGTCACTGGCAGAGGAATAGGGCCTGTTCTCCTCCCCCTCCCGCGGAACGAGGGAGGAGGATGGTCAGCCTATCCCCCGGCCAATGCGGCCTTGAGCGCCGAGATGCGGGTGTCCTGCGTCTTCACCAGCGCGTCGGCCTCGGCGATCGCCGAATCGAGCGCGGGATAGGAGGGCTCGCCGGCCTTGCCGCGCTCGATCGCCATCTCCTCGAGCTCGGACAAGGCGGTGAGCAGCGGCGTCCGGGTCGATTCGACCGTGCTCAGCGCGGTCTGGGCGTCGAGCCATGGATCGGAGCCTTCGGGCAGGCCGCGCGCGACCGCGACCTTGGCCTCGGCATCCTGCGCCGCGGCGACGAATTTCTGATTCCCCTCGGCCAGTGCGGCGGTGAGCGCCGCTATGCGCGCATCGAGCTTCGCATCGGGCGTCGCTACCGCGGCGACGCGCTCGGGTTCGGCGAGGCTCTGCTTCTCGATCGGCCGCGGCAGCAGCGAAGGATAGGCGTCGGGGCTCTGGGTACAGCCCGTCAGCGCGACCAGCAGGGCCGGCGCGAGGGCGGGGATGGCGGCGAGAAGGGGGCTGCGCATGGCCGGCTGCTTAAGCTTGTGGAAAACTGCACGCAACGGGGTTGCGCGATTGGAAAACCGCTTCTAAAGGCACCCCTCCACTGCGCGCCCGTAGCTCAGCTGGATAGAGCATCAGACTACGAATCTGAGGGTCGGACGTTCGAATCGTTCCGGGCGCGCCATTAAAAGCCCCGGCAAGCCGCAAGCTTGCCGGGGCTTTTATGTTTCCGCTCGCCGGACAGAGGCGATAGGATCAGCGGGAGGCCGCATCGGCCTCTGCGGCGATCGGGGCGGCATGCGACATCTCGGATCCAGGCGCAGATTGCGCGATTGTGCCGTGGGGCTCGCGGTGGTGGCTTGCTTGTTCGCATCGGCGCAGGCGCAGGAGGTGACGCGCCCGGCCAGCCCGCCGGCCGCTGCGTCGCCGGCGGGCGAATATGTGCTTTCGCAGATGGAGCTCGTCGCGGGCATCCGGCTCAACGAGGACGGCACCTTCCTGTACGGCCTGACCGTGGGCGCGCTGGACGAAAGCGCGCAGGGACGCTGGGAAGCTTCCGGCAACCGCATCGAGTTGACCAGCGTGCCACGGCCCGTGGCGCCGACGATCACCCCGGCGCGGATCGATGCCGCACCTGGCAGTCCCTTCGCGATACGCGTGCTCGGACCGGGTGGCCATGACGTGCCAGGCGTGGACTTCAAGATCGAATTCGATAGCGGCGAACCGCTCGAATCCTATCTGCCGGGCGGACCCTGGTCGCTTCCGCCGGAGGAGCGACGAGTCCCGCGCTTCGTGACCTTCAGCATGGCGTCGTATCGGCTACTGTCGGCGCGCCTCCCGCTCGACGCCAAAGCGGGAACCGTGGCGACCTTCACGCTGACGCCCAACGACTTCGGCGTGATCGACCTGAGCGGTGCGCACGCCGAGATCGTCGGGGAGACGCTGACACTTTATCGTCCCGAAGGCGCGATGCGGTTCAAGCGGGTCGCGCGCTGAGGCGCTGGGACGCCTTTACCGCCCCAGCGCGCCGATCAGCACCTTCATGTTCTCGATATAGGTGCCGGTCGAGATGCCGGTGACGGGCTTGTCGGTCTCGTAGGGCGAGGTGTCGGTCTTGTCGCCGACCTTGGTGCGGCTGAAATCGCCAGGTGCGGGGGTGGGGTTGCCGTCCCCGGCATAGGGGTTGCTCGTCGCCTTGAGCTCGGTGGGCCACCAGCCCTCGGCGTTGAGCGACTTGATCAGCGCCTCGGGCGAGCGGGTGCCGCTCGCGGTGTTGAGGTCCGAGGTTTCGGTCTCGCTCACGAGGAAATAGCGCGGCAGCGGCTGCGCGGTGCGCAGCGGCGAATCCTTCGTGATCTCGGACGGATCCGAGGCGATCAGCTTGTCATATTCGCGGCGCAGCCCCGGCACGTCGACGGCGCGGGTCGCGCTGTAATGCGTGATCGTGTTGGCGGGGTCGTAATCGACATAATATTCGCCGCTGACCACGTTCGAGCCGCGGCGATGGACGTAGAGCGGGCGATTGCTGCCGATCTCGACAAAGGTCGGGAAGGCGCGGCCATTCTTGACCTGATCGGCAGGGAGTCGGACCGATTCGAGCCAGTCGAGCGCATCGGGGACGCGCGCGAGGAACTTCTTGTCGCCGGTCAGGCGATAGAAGCGGAAAAGCTGGCGGATATTGGCGGCGGTGGTGTGGGTGACGAGCGCGTCCGGCTCATAGGTGCGCGCGCCGACGGGCTTGAGGTCGAGCGTGTATTGCAGCCCCCAGCCGGCCTGCGGTTTCGCCTGCTGGGTGACCAGATAGACGTTCATCGCGCGGATGATGGCGTCGTGGATGCGCGCGTCGGCGCCGAGCGTCTGATACGCATAGAGCAGGAACTGGATGTTCTCGCCCGCGACATCGTCGTTGAAGGTGATGAAGCTGGTGTAATCGGGCTTGCCGTGGTGGCTGAACTCGCTTTTCAGCGGGAAGCGCTGCGGCCAGCCGCCGATCGGATACTGGCTCTCCAGCACGAAGTTCAGCGCCTTCTTCAGCGCGGGCAGGTACTTCGGATCGTGCTTTTCGGCATAGAGGCGGAGCAGGAACTGCATCGACTCGGAGGTGCCCGCATCGTCGAAGGTGGCGTTGCCCCAATAATGCTGGAATTCCTCGAGGCGCCACGCATTCTTGCCGATCGTGTCGTACCAGCGCCGCGTCGAGGCCTCGCCGCCGAAATCGCCGAAATAATGCCAGCCGCCGCTCTCCTGCTGCACCGCGATCAGCGCGTTGGCGACCTTCTCGGCGGCTTCGTAATAATAGCCATCGCCAGTGGCGTGATATGCGTCGAGATAGACGTGCCCCATCGTCGCGGTGCCGGGGGGCTGGATCCAGATCATCGTGGGGAAGGCTTCCATCTCGCCCCACCGGCGCGAGCCGTCGGGCAGATAGGACCAGACATAGCCGCCATTGGTGGCGACCTTTTCGACCATGAAGCGGGTGGCGCGCTTCATGGTCGCCTCGACCTTCGCCCGATCGGGCGCTGCCGCGGCAGGAAGCGTCAGGCTGACCGCCGCGATCCCCGCAAATGCCCAAACCATAGCCCGCGCCAGCAACGCCCGCATGCACCCGCTCCTCGAATCTCTCGTTGCGACGAGGCTTAGCAAAGCGGCAATGACACCGGTAGCATTTATCGCGCGTGCGCGCGGATCATTGCGGAACGTCGAAAGTGTCGAGGATCCTGGCACCCGCCATGAATACCGCGATCGGGCAAAGCAGGAAGAGCATCTTGCCGCCGAGGCCGGGGAAGCGGTCGAGATAGTGCATGCCGCGCTCCACCGCGCCGGTGCCGAGCCCGTAGATCACGAGATAGGCCTCGAACTTGGTCTTGATCGTGAAGAGGCGGCGGACCCGGTCGAACATGCAACAGGTTAAGCAAGGTGCGGGCCAGTGGCGGAAATCCGCGATTCCCGGATTAACGGAAATGGTTACCTGTCAATTAATCCGACGCCCTGGACCTGCGGCATGGCGTCTTCACGATGGAGAGGGAATGCGCGCCGCCTCATGCTCGCCGACGAGAATGGCGACGAGCTTCTCGAGATCCTCGCGCCCGATCTTCGTTTCGGCGTCGTGGCTGACTCCGTCAATAAGTACGGGTTCCGGGCAAATGACATAGGCCTGCTGCCGGTCCCCGGGTGCGGTCATCATGAAGAGGTATACGGCCTCTCGCAGCGTACCGAGCCCGCGTGGTTTACCGGGGTCGGGGTGGAAATAGGCCGTTGCTTCCCAGGAAGTGGTGCTCGTCGCCATGGCGGATCTTCCCATCATTTTCAGTGGCCCGATGGTGCGCGCGCTTTGCCGCGGGGACAACACCCAGATGGGGGGACGCGCCACTCGCCGCTACGAGGCCCGCGGCTGGCCGCAGCCCTGAACTAGCTGTCAATTAATTCGACGGTTCCCAGCGCTTCGAGCAGCGTGCGGCGTGCCGCTTCGATCTGCCCAGCCAATGCGGCCCCGGCGATGGCGTCCGACGCGATCGCTTCGGGCCAACATGTTTCGACGACGCGAGCGATTGCATCGAGCCGGGCCTCGTCGACGAGGAAGCGCGGGTCGATCGTGGCGGGATCGGCGACGACGCGCAGGCGCAGGCAGGCGGGGCCGCCGCCATTGGCCATCGACTGACGGACATCGACCACCTCGACCCGGCGGATCGGACCGTTGCCGGCGAGATGCGCCTGCAGCCAGGCCCAGACCGAAGGCGTCTCGCGCGCTTCCTCGGGGACGATCAGCGCGGTCTCGCCCGAGGGAAGCGTCACCAGCTGGGCGTTGAATAAATAGGAGGCGATCACGTCCTCGAGGCTGACCTGCGCCGCAGGGACTTCGACGATCTCGACTTCGGGGAACGCGGCACGGAGGTCGACGTAGAAGCGCGCCTTGTCGGCGAAGGCGTGCTCGTGCGCGAACAGCACCCGGCCATTGGCGACCGCGACGACATCGTTGTGGAAGGCGCCAGCGGCGATCGCTTCGTCGGACTGCTGGACGAAGAGCGTGCGGGTCGGGGCGAGGCCATGACGTCGCGCGATCGCAGCGCTGGCGTCGGGATGCTGGCGCGCGGGGAAGCGGCCACCGGGCTTGCCGTAGACGAAAATCTCGACCCCCGGCGCGTCGTGCGCGGTGGCGAGGCGCATATGGTTGGCCGCGCCCTCGTCGCCGAACGGGGCGGGGACGGGGGCATGGACCGCGAATACGGGGTCGGCGAAGGCGAGGCGGAGCTGCGCCAGCGTCCCGGGCCATTCGTGGCTGCGGTGCGGCATCGTCATGAGATTGGCGACGGTGAGGTGGCAGCGACCATCGGCAGTGTCGGGCGCGGGCGAAACCGTCGCGGCATTCGCAGCCCACATCGCCGAGGCCGAGAGCGCCTGCGCCTGCAGGTGGGCGGGAGCAGCGGCATAGTCGGTGGCGAGGCTGGCGAGCCAGCGATGGTCGGGACGGACAAGCGGCAGGAACACGCCCTGGACCAGCCCCAGCCGCAGATTGGCACGCATCTTGGCGATGCCTTGCAGCGCGGCGGCGCGCGGCTGCGAGGTCAGACCCTGATTGCGCGTCGCGGCGAGGTTGCCGGGGCTCAGGCCGGCATAATTGTGGCTCGGGCCGATGATGCCATCGAAGTTGATCTCGGTCAGCATAGCGCCTCCCCACGTGGGGAGGGGCTTTGTTGGTGATCACCGCGCGGCATAGAGCACCTCATCCCCAACCGCGACGCCGAGCGCTCCGGCGCCGGCGGGGTCGAGGATGACGCCGCCTTCGGTTTCGCTCACGCGCCCGAAGGCCGAGCGGAAATCGGCGAGGCGGCCGGCGGCGAGGATCGCGGGGGCGCCGCCGGGGGCGATTTCGACCAGCTTTGCCGGTTTCGCGTCGCGGATCGTGCGGACATTGTCGGTGCGCGCGGTCATGGTCGGGCCGCCGTCGAAGATATCGATATAGTTCTCAAAGGCAAAGCCTTCGCTCTCGAGCATCCGCATCGCGGCGCGGCCCGAGGGATGTGGAAGGCCGATCACCGATCGCGCGCTCTCCTGAAGCATCGCGGTGTAGATCGGATGCTTGGGCATCAGATCGGCGATGAACTGGTTGCCATGGGTGGCATTGAATTCGTCGGCCTGCTGGAAGTTCATCCCGAAGAAGCGCCCCGCGACCCCATCCCAGAAGGGCGAGCCGCCGGCCTCGTCGATCACCCCGCGCAGCTCGGCGAGGATCCGCTCGGCGAAACGCGCGCGATGGCGGGCAATGAAGAGATAGCGGCTGCGCGCGAGCAGCATGCCGAGCCCGCCGGCGCGTTCGCCGGGATGGAGGAACAGTCCGCCGACTTCACTCGAACCCTCAAGATCGTTGACCAAGCTAAGGATTTCAGCGCGAAAAGTTCGGTTGAGCTCTTGGCTGTGCTTGGTCACCGTGCCGATGCGGTAGCTGTAAAAGGGCCAGTGCTGGCCGACATGGGTGAAGATCTGGCAGGTGCCGCGGACCTCGCCGGTCTCGACATTCTCCAGCACCAGCACGAACAGATCGTCGAACAGTCCGTCCTCGTCGCGACCGAAGGCGGCGTGGCTGCGCAGCAGCTTGGCGCGCAGCGCGTCCTTCTCCGGGGGGAGATTGGTGAAACCGCCGCCGGTCAATTTGGCCATCTCGTAGAGCGGCTGGAGGTCCTCGTCGCGCGCGGCGCGGATGCGGAAGCTCATGGCCGGCCTCGTTCGGCGATGCGGAGGATGGTCAGCGCCGAAAGGGCGGCGCGCTCGGGCAAGCTTTCGGGGATCAGAAATTCCTCCGCAGAATGAATGGCGCCCCCGCGCGCGCCCATGGTGTCGACCACGGGGACGCCGCAGGCGGCGATGTTGTTGCCGTCGCAGACGCCGCCCGTCGCCTGCCATGCGACGGGAATGCCGAAATCCGCGCCGGCCGTCCGAACGAGCTCGAACAGCCGTTCGGCACCGGGGTCGAGCGGCTTGGGCGGGCGATTGAAGCTGCCATGCACCTCGACCTGGACGTCGTGCGACGCCATGACGTCACTCGCCGCGCGGTCGATCGCCGCCTTGGCGATGGCGATGCTCCATTCGTCGCGCGGGCGGAAATTGACGCGCAAGATGGCGAGATCGGGGACGACATTGTTGGGGCCGCCGCCGTCGATCCGCGCCGGATTGACCGCGAGCCCGGGAGCCTTGGCCTCGGCGAGCCGCACCGCGAGCGCGGCGGCCGCGACGAGCGCGTTGCGGCCTTCTTCGGGGTTGCGTCCGGCATGCGCGCTGCGACCGCGCACGATCAGCGAGAAATTGCCGGTGCCGCCGCGTGCGCCGGCGAGAGTGCCGTCGGGGAGGGCGGGCTCGTAGGTGAGCGCCGCCACCTTGCCGCGCGCGGCGCCCTCGATCAGGCCGCGCGAGGCGAAGGAGCCGGTCTCCTCATCCGAATTGATCACGACTTCATAGCCGAGCCGGCCGGCGAGAGGACTGGCCTCGATGGCCGCGAGCGCGGCGAGCATCAGCGCGAGGCCGCCCTTCATATCGGCGGCGCCAGGGGCGTTGAACGCGCCGTCCTCGCGGAAAACGCCGGACTGGAAGGGATGATCGACGGCGAAGACGGTGTCCATATGGCCGGTGAACAGCATCTGGATCGGTGCCTCGGGACGCACCGCGAGATGGAGATGGCGGCCATGCGCGATTTGCTCGACGCGGCCATCGGGGGTGACGCTCTCGACCGGGGCGGGGTCGATCAAAGCGAGATGGCCGGGGAGGACCGCGAAGGCCTGGGCGAGCGCTTCGGCCATGACGGCGAGACCGGCGAGGTTGCGCGTGCCGCTGTTGATCGCGGTCCAGGCCTCGACCTGCGCGAGCATCGGCGCCTCAGCGACCCGCTCGATCGCCGCCTGCTCGATGCTGGAAAGCCCGCTCATATAGGGCTGGTAGCGCGAAATATTATTGCCGTCATCCCGGCGAACGCTGGGAGGGCATGCAGAGGGGATATGGGTCTCGCCAAATCCTCCCCCGCTGCGCGAGGGAGGATTTTTACGTCAGCTCAGAAATCGACGACCAATGCCGCGCGGCTGGTGGTGTCGGTGGTCTGGCGGCCGATTGGGGGCGTGCTTTCATACTGAAGCGTGTACGAGAATTGCGCCGAGAAGGGGCCGAACAGCTTGGCGAGCAGCGCCGAGCGGCTCGACACGGTGCTGTTGGCGTCCTGCAGATAGGCCGAGGCATTCTGGGTCACCGAGATGCCCGGCGAGAGCTTCCAGCCGAAATCGACGCTGCCGCGCGCGGCCAGATTGCTCTCGCGCGTGTCGTCGATGAAGCGGGTGAGACGATATGCCGGGCCCAATTCGACGTCGAGCTTGACCGCAGGCGACCGGATCGCGCTGTAGCCCGCACCGCTCGACAGCGAGACGCGGTCGTAGAAGCCCGAGAAGCGGTCGCTCTCATATTGGAAGGCGCCGTACATGTAGGCGCGGTCGTCGAATTTCCAGTTGGGCTCGTAGGCCGCGAGATAGCGCTCGCGGGTGACGACGCTCAAACTCTCCTGATAATCGGCCTGGAGGCGCAATTTGTGCCGCCATTCGAGTGCCTCGCGGCGCAGCTCGACTCCGGCGGTGAGGCCGATATTCTGTGTGTTGCCGGTGCTGGCATAGGCACCAAGCTCGGCGCGGCCCTTCACCAGATCGAAGAAATCGGCCTCGCGGATGCGGCGATTCGCCTTGGCGATGCGATCGTTGCGCCAGTCGCTGGCGATCTTGACCACCCGGTCGGCGCTGGCCGGATCGGCGGCCTTCGCATATTTGACGATGACCGCGACATCGCCTTCGCTGCCCGAGGCGATCGCGGCGTCGAGCATCGTCTTGATGGTCGGCGGAATCGGAGGATCTTCGGCTGCGGTGTTGGCCAGCAGCAGCGGCAGGGCAAGGAGCAGGGCGCGCATGCCGACGCCCTAATCATATTAATAGGGCGTCAAAAGGGCAGCGTGCGACCGGCTGGTTGTTATGGCCGACGAATCGTGGCGAGCTCGGCGGCGAAAATGTCGAGGAGTTGCCGGTAAAGCGCGCGTTTGAAAGGAACGATGATGTCGGGAAGCTCCTCGGGCTCGGCCCAGCGCCATGCCCGGAACTCGGGCTCGGCGGTGGCGATGTTGACGTGCGCGTCGTCGCCGAGGAAGCGGAACAGGAACCAGCGCTGGCGCTGGCCGCGCCACTTGCCCTTCCAGACCTTGCCGATCAGGTCTTCGGGGAGATCATAGGTGAGTTCATCGGGCGCGGTGGCCACCAGCTCGGCATGTTCGCGGGAGACGCCCGTCTCCTCCCACAGCTCGCGCCACGCGGCCTCGAGCGGATCCTCGCCGCGATCGATGCCGCCCTGCGGCATCTGCCACGCCTCGAGCACCGAATCGAGCCGCTGGCCGACAAAGACCTGGCCCGCGCGGTTGACGAGCATCACGCCGGCGCAGGGGCGATAGGGGAGCGAGGCGATGTCGGTCATCGCCGCGCCATACACATTCCGGTGCCGGAAAGCAGCCATTGGGGGCGCGTTGACATTTTGGGGTTGGGCGTGTCGCATGTGAGGCGTAGAGCTTTCGTAACGAAAGAAAACCGCAGGATGAGGCCATGGCAACTGCCGCGCATCAGCTGACGCCCGAAGAGGCATCGGCCAACCCTGTTCCGGAGGCGATCGTCGTGCGCTTCGCCGGCGATTCGGGCGACGGCATGCAGCTGACCGGCGGCCAGTTCACGCTCTCGACCGCGCTGGCCGGCAACGACCTCGCGACCTTTCCCGACTTCCCCGCCGAGATCCGCGCGCCGCAGGGCACCTTGTTCGGCGTCTCCGCCTTCCAGATCAATTTCGGTTCGGCGCGGATCGACACCGCGGGCGACCAGCCCGACGTGCTCGTCGCGATGAACCCCGCGGCGCTCAAGACCAATGTCGAAGCGCTCAAGCCCGGCGGGCTGATCATCGCCGACGAGGGCGAGTTCGGCCAGCGCAACCTCGACAAGGCCAAATACGCCGCCAACCCGCTCGAGGACGGCAGCCTCGACAAATGGCAGCTGCTCAAGCTCGACATCTCGGCGTTGACCGTCGAGGCGGTGAAGCCGTTCGGGCTGGGCAACAAGGAAGCTTTGCGCTGCAAGAACATGTGGACGCTGGGGCTGGCGCTCTGGATGTTCGATCGCGACCGAGCGCCGCTGATCGAATGGCTGGGCGCCAAATTCGCCAAGGCGCCCAACCTCGCCGAAGCCAATATCGCCGCGCTCAACGCCGGCCATGCCTATGGCGAGACCGCGGAGCTCGGCGCGATGGGGATCGCCCAGCGTCATGTCGCGGCGGCGCCCTCGGAGCCGGGGCTCTACCGCACTGTCACCGGCGCCGACTCGATCGCGCTGGGGCTCGTCGCGGGAGCCCAGCTCGCCGGGCTCAAGATGTTCTATGGCGGCTATCCGATCACGCCGGCCTCGGCGATCCTGCACAGCCTCGCGCGGCTCAAGGAATATGGCGTCACCACTTTCCAGGCCGAAGACGAGATCGCCGCGGTCGCCTCGGCGCTGGGCGCTTCCTATGCGGGAAGCCTTGGCGTCACCTGCTCGTCGGGGCCGGGCATCGCGCTCAAGACCGAGGCGATCGGGCTGGCGATCATGACCGAACTGCCGCTGGTGATCGTCAACGCGCAGCGCGGCGGGCCTTCGACGGGGCTGCCGACCAAGACCGAGCAATCGGACCTCTATCAGGCCGTCTATGGCCGCAATGGCGACGCGCCGCTGCCGGTGATCGCGACGCGCTCGGCCGCCGATTGCTTCGACTGTGCGATCGAGGCGGTACGGATCGCGACGCAGTACATGACCCCGGTGATGCTGCTCACCGACGGCTATCTCCAGAATGCCGCCGAGCCGTGGAAGGTGCCCGACATGGGCACCTACGCGCCGTTCCCGGTGACCTTCCACACCGAAGTGCCGGCCGAGGGCGAGAAGTTCCAGCCCTATTCGCGCGACGCCAGGCTCAAACGGCCCTGGGTCAAGCCGGGCACGCCGGGGCTGCTCCACCGCATCGGCGGAATCGAGAAGGCGCTGGGCACCGGCAATATCGACTATTCGCCGTCGAACCATCAGGCGATGACCGATATCCGCCGCGACAAGGTGCAGGGCATCGACGTGCCCGATCAGAAGGTCGAGCAGGGCCGGGAAGGCGGCGCGCTGGTCGTGGTCGGCTGGGGTTCGACCTTCGGTCCGATCGCCAGCGCGGTCCGGCGGGCGCGGGCACGCGGCGTCGACGTCAGCCATGTCCATATCCGCCACATCTGGCCGCTTCCAAAGAATTTGGGCGACCTGTTAACGGGTTACGATCATATCCTCGTACCGGAAATGAACACAGGCCAGCTCAAGACGGTGCTGCGCGACCAATATCTGGTCGATGCCAAGTCGCTCACCAAGGTCTCGGGCCAGCCCTTCCGCATCGCCGAGATCGAGACTGCGATCGCGGCGTTCTTCGACAATATCCCCGACAACGAAGGCGGCGAACTGCCGCCCGACAACAGCCAGCTGCCGAGCCCGGAGGCGGTCAATCCATGAACGAGATCAGCACGATCAAGCCGAGCACGCCGAAGGATTGGGAGACCGATCAGGAAGTGCGCTGGTGCCCCGGGTGTGGCGACTATGCGATCCTCAAGGCGGTGCAGCGCACCATGCCCGAGATCGGCGCGACGCCCGAGAATACCGTGTTCGTCAGCGGCATCGGCTGCTCGTCGCGCTTCCCCTATTACATGGAGACCTATGGCTTCCATACGATCCATGGCCGCGCGCCGGCGGTGGCGACGGGAATCAAGCTCGCCAACCCCGATCTCGATGTGTGGATCATCACCGGCGACGGCGACGCGCTGTCGATCGGCGGCAACCACACGATGCATCTCTTGAGACGGAATCTGAACTGCCAGATCCTCCTGTTCAACAACGAGATCTACGGTCTCACCAAGGGGCAGTACTCACCGACCAGCCGCGAGGGGACACGCTCGCCCTCGACGCCGTTCGGTTCGGTCGACCATCCCGCCAAGCCCTGCGCCTTCGCGCTGGGCAGCGGCGCGCGGTTCGTCGCGCGCGGGATCGACGTGCACAAGAACCTGCCATCGGTGCTGAAGGCGGCGCATGCGCACCAAGGCGCGGCGTTCGTCGAGATCTTCCAGAACTGCATCGTCTATAACGACGAAGTGTTCGAGCCCTTCGCGGCCAAGCCCAATGCCGCGCTCAACCAGCTCTGGTGCGAGGAGGGCAAGCCTTTGCTCTTTGCCGGCGGGGCCAAGGGCCTGACACTCGACATCGAGCGGCTGACGCTCAAGGTGGTCGACGTCGCCGAAGGGGACTGGGAAGCCGCGGGCGTGATCGTTCACAACGTCCACAACCGCGCGATCGCGCATATGCTGGTCGAGATGCCGTTCGGGCCGTTCCCGATGGCGTTGGGTGTGCTCTACGACGACCCCGCCCCGACCTTCGAAAGCGCCGTTGTCGCGCAGAACCGGGCCGCTGCCGAGGGCAAGACCCCCGATCTCCAGAAGCTCGTCGCCAAGGGCCAGACCTGGATGGTCGACAAGGCGCCGCATCCCTTGTGACTCCTATTCCTCCCCGAGACGAGTTCGGGGAGGATCGGATGCGCAACTATATCCTTGCTCGTGCCGCGGCCTCGTGCATGTAGGGCGCGATGAACGCGTCGACGCGGGAACAGGGTCGCATGGAGAAGCAGGGACGCGGGAGCGGCCTGTGGGGGCTGTTCGCGGCCGTATTCGATCGCCAGCTCGACCGGCTCGATCGCGGGATCGCCGAAGGCAGCCTCGAGCTGCTATTGCCCAATGGGCGCGCGCGGCTGCTCGGCGGGCGCGAGGAAGGACCCGCGGCCGTCGTTGATCTGCGCAGCTGGCGGGCGCTGTTGCGGCTCGCGCTGGAAGGGTCGAGCGGCTGGTACGAAGCTTGGGCGGCGGGCGAATGGGCGAGCCCCGATCCGGTTCAACTGTTCGCGCTGTTCAGCCGCAATCGCGCCGGGCTGGCCGGGCCGGCACGGGCGACCGGGCCGTGGCGGATCGCCAAAAGGCTGTGGCATTGGGCGCGGCGCAACGACCGCGACGGATCGCGGCGCAACATCCATTTCCACTACGACCTCGGCAATGACTTCTACCGGCCGTGGCTTGACGCGAGCATGACCTATTCAAGCGCGCTGTTTGTCGAAGCGGGCCTATCGCTCGAGCAGGCGCAGCAGGCCAAGCTGCAGGCGATGCTCGACCGGACGGACACCACGTCCGACGAGACGATCCTCGAGATCGGCTGCGGCTGGGGCTCGTTCGCCGAACTCGCGGTGCGGCAGGGGCGGCGCGTGCACGGCATCACGCTCTCGACCGAGCAAAAGGCGTGGGCCGAGGCGCGCACCGCAGGGCTGGACGGGGCGAGCTTCGCGCTGACCGATTATCGTGACGTCACCGGCATCTATGACGGGGTGGTGAGCATCGAGATGGCCGAGGCGGTGGGACGCCAATATTGGCCCGCCTATCTCGCGGCGATCGCGCGCGCGCTGAAGCCCGGCGGCCGCGCGGCGCTGCAGGTGATCAGCTTCGACGACGCCTTGTTCGACGGCTATGCCAACAATGTCGACTTCATCCAGCGCTATATCTTCCCCGGCGGGCTGTTGATCCGGGAGAGCGAATTTCGACGTCTTGCCGCCAACAACGGGATGGCATGGCGTGACGAGGCGCGGTTCGGACGGGACTATGCCGAGACGCTCCGACACTGGCGCGGGAGCTTCGAGACGGCGGCAGGCACGGGGCTGCTGCCGCCGCAATTCGACGCGCGCTTCGTTGCGTTATGGCGCTATTATCTGATGTATTGCGAGGGCGGGTTCCGCGGCGGCGGGATCGACGTGCTCCAGATGACCTTGATCAAGGAGGGGTGATGAAGGGATGGATGCTGGCGGGAGCGCTCGCGCTCGGTGCGCTGGGCGCACCGGCTCTGGCGCAAGGAGTCGCGCTCAACCCGAACGACACCAGCGGGTTGCGCAAAGTCGGCGCCGAGGTGCTGTTCTGGAGCCAGGCCCAGCGCGACGCCAATTTCCCGCACATGGAGAAGATCTTCCCCGGCCATGTCGTCAAGGCCGGCGGCAAGGTCCGCGCATTGCCCGCGGGCCAGCCGCTGGCGCTGAGCGACGCCGAGATTGACGGCTTCATCGCCAGCCAGAACATCTCGGGACTGATCGTGCTGCAGGACGGCAAGGTCCGGCTCGAACGCTATGCTCGCGGCTATACGCCGCAGGGGCGCTGGACGAGCTTCTCGGTCGCCAAGTCGTTCACCTCATCGCTGGTCGGCGCGGCGATCAGGGACGGCTATATCAAGTCGGTCGACGAGCCGGTGACCAAATACATCCCCGAGCTCGCCGGCAGCGGCTATGACGGGGTGACGATCGCCCAGCTGCTCACCATGACGTCAGGCGTGCGCTGGAACGAGGACTACACCGACGCGAAGTCCGACGTGGCGCGGATGTTCCTCGAGCCGGTGCCGGCGGGGGAGGACCCGACGGTCTTCTACATGAAGAAGCTGCCGCGCGAGACCGCGCCTGGGAGCAAATGGGTCTACAAGACCGGCGAGACCAATCTGATCGGCGTGCTGGTGATGCGCGCGACGAAGAAACCGCTCGCCGACTATCTGAGCGAGAAGATCTGGCGGCCGTACGGAATGGAGCAGGACGCGTTCTGGATGATCGATCCGTCGGGGCACGAAGTGAGCGGCTGCTGCCTGTCGGTGTCGCTCCGTGACTATGCCCGGCTCGGCCAGTTCGTGCTCGACGGCGGCAGGGGCGTGGTGCCCGCCAACTGGTACGCCGAGGCAACGCGCAGTCACGCCGATATCGGCCGGCCGGGCTTCGGCTATGGCTATCAATGGTGGAGCTATCCGCAGGGCCGCTATGGCGCGCAGGGGATTTTCGGCCAGTCGATCCGCGTCGACCCGAAGAGCAAGACGGTGATCGCGATCTCGGCTGCGGCTGCCAAGGCAACCGACAGCGCCTATGGGGAAGCGCGGACGGCGTTCATGGACAAGGTGTTCGCGGCGACGGCGGCCAAATAGCCCCGTGCTCCTGCGAACGCAGGCGCCTGGTGTCATGAAGGTCGTCGGCTGGAGCCCTGGGCCCCTGCTTTCGCAGGAGCACGGGCGGCAGGCTTACTCCACCCGCTCGAAATGGCCCGTATCGAAACCCGAGATCGCTAGCTCGACGATCCGCGCCGCGACCGTCTCCGGCGCCTTGACCGTCTCCGGATTCTCCCCCGGGAAGGCGCGCGCGCGCATCTTCGTGCGAGTAGCGCCGGGGTCGATCACGCCGACGCGGACGCCGCTGATGTGGCGGACTTCCTCGCCATAGCTGAGCAGCAAATTCTCGAACGCCGCCTTGGAGGCGCCATAGCTGCCCCAATAGGCACGCGGGGTGCGTCCGACGCTCGAGGTGAGGCCGAGCACGCGAGCCTGCTTCGCCGCCTTGAGCAGCGGATCGAACGCCGCGAGCATCGCCGCCTGGGCGGTGACGTTGAGCGTCAGCACCTTGGCGAATTCCTTGAAGTCGATCGCGGGGACTGCGCTCAGGCTGCCGAGCGAGGCGGCGTTGAGCACGAGCAGGTCGAGCGCCGGCCAGCGTTCGGAGACGGCGCTCGCCAGCCGCGACACGCTTTCGTTCTCGGTCAGGTCCATCGGCGCGATCGTCGCGGAGCCGCCGCTCGCATAGATCGCCTCCTCGACTTCCTCGAGCCCGCCGGCGGTGCGCGCGGTCAGCACGACATGCGCGCCGGCGGCGCCGAGCGCCCGTGCGGTCGCGGCGCCGATGCCGCGGCTCGCGCCGGTGACGAGGGCGATCTGGTCGGCGAGGGGCTTGTCGGTCATTCGAACTCCGGAAGGTTCAGGTCAGCCGACCCGTTCCTCCAGAAGCGCGAACTGGTCAAGCGGCGGCGCCAGCTCATCCTGATCGGTGAGCGTGGTCGGATAGTCGCCGGTGAAGCAGGCGTCGCAATATTTGGGGCGAATATCGGGCCGGCCCTGCTCGCCCAAAGCCTTGTACAGCCCGTCGATGGTGATGAAGGCGAGGCTGTCGGCATGGATGAAGTCGGTCATCCCGTCGACGTCGAGCTTGGCGGCGAGCAGCTTGGCGCGCTCGGGCGTGTCGACTCCGTAGAAGCAGCTGTGGCGGGTCGGCGGCGAGGCGATGCGCATGTGCACTTCGGCGGCGCCCGCCTCGCGCATCATCTGGACGATCTTGAGGCTGGTGGTGCCGCGCACGATCGAATCGTCGATCAGCACGACGCGCTTGCCCTTGATCAGGTCGCGATTGGCGTTGTGCTTCAGCTTGACGCCAAGGTGGCGGACCTTGTCGCCGGGCTGGATGAAGGTGCGGCCGACATAGTGCGAGCGGATGATGCCGAGCTCGAACGGGATGCCGCTCTGCTGGGCATAGCCGATCGCGGCGGGGACGCCCGAATCGGGGACGGGGACGACGAGGTCAGCCTCGACCGGCGCCTCGATCGCGAGCTGCGCGCCGATCGCCTTGCGCACCGAATAGACGCTGCGACCGTCGCTGATCGAATCGGGGCGCGAGAAATAGACATATTCGAAGATGCACGGCCGCGCGGCCTGCGGGGCAAAGGGCTTGTGCGAGTGAATCTCGTTGCCCTTGACGATGACCAACTCGCCGGCCTCGACGTCGCGGACATATTCGGCGCCGACCACGTCGAGCGCCACCGTCTCCGAGGCGAACACGATCGTCTCGTCGAGCTTGCCCATCACCAGCGGGCGGATGCCGAGCGGATCGCGGCAGGCGATCATCCCTTCGGGCGTCATGCAGATCAGCGAATAGGCGCCCTCGACTTGCTTGAGCGCATCGATGAAGCGATCGAGCAGCGTGCGGTAGTGCGAGGTCGCGACGAGGTGGATGATCACCTCGGTGTCCGAAGTCGACTGGAAGATCGCGCCGCGGCGGACGAGATCGCGCCGCAGCCGCATCGCGTTCGAGATGTTGCCGTTGTGCGCGACCGCGAACCCGCCCGTGGCGAGCTCGGCATAGAGTGGCTGGACGTTGCGGATCGCGGTGTCGCCGGTCGTCGCATAGCGGACATGGCCCGCCGCCGTGGTGCCTGACAGGCTGCGAATCACGTCGTCGCGGTCGAAATTGCCGGCGACATGGCCCATCGCGCGATGAGTATGGAACTGATGGCCGTCCCAGCTGGTGATGCCGGCGGCCTCCTGGCCGCGGTGCTGGAGCGCGTGGAGCCCCAGTGCCACCAGCGCGGCCGCGCCCTGGGCATTGGACACACCGAAGATGCCGCACTCCTCGCGCAGCTTGTCGTCGTCATACGGGTTCGTGGTAAGCATCAGCCCTCGAGGGGGTTGGACCTCTTTCCCGGCCATATAGGCACTCCGTCCGCTTTTGTCGCCGGTTTGTCACAAGGAAATGAACTTACGGGAGTTTTCGTGGGTTTTCAGGGCCAAAGGAGACACTCCATGCCCGGCCACGATCACGGACCGCAGATCAAGAACGACGAACTTTACGAGAAGCTGCGCGACGAGGGCGCCTCGAAAGAGAAAGCGGCGCGAATCGCCAATGCGCAGGCGGCGGGGACGCTCGACCACGAAAGCAAGCATCTCGAAAATCGGTCGAAGGACAAATTGTACGACGAGGCGAAGGAGATCGGCATCGAGGGGCGTTCGAAGATGGACAAGGACGAGCTGGTCGAGGCGATTCGCGGAGACTGACGTCATCCGGCGAAAGCCGGGATGACGAAGGGACGGGGTGGCGCTAGACCGGTTTGGTGACCGACGATCGCGACACCAGCTTAGCCCTGAACCCCAAATATGACGCCGCCGGCCTGATCACCGCGGTGGCGACCGACGCCGCCAGCGGCGAGTTGCTGATGCTCGCGCATATGAATGCCGAGGCGCTGGAGGCGACGCTCGCCACCGGCGAGGCGCATTTCTGGTCGCGCAGCCGCGGCCGGCTGTGGAAGAAGGGCGAGAGCTCGGGGCATGTGCTGCGCGTGATCGAGGCACGGATCGATTGCGATCAGGACGCGCTCTGGCTCAAGGTAGAGCCCGCCGGTCCGGCCTGCCATACCGGCGAGCGCAGTTGCTTCTTCCGCCGCATCGAGGACGGCCGGCTGGTCCGCGACGCATGAGGGCAGCGGCGCTGCTGGCAGCGCTCGCGCTCGCGGCATGCTCGGGCGGGCAAAGCGGAGGCAATGCCCAGGCGCCGCAGGATCTCGAAAGCGCGGCGATCGAACGCGGGCTGGTCCGCGACCCCGACGATAGCGACCTGACCGGCCTCTATGCCCGCGACACCGACCGGATCTGCATCGTCCGTACCGGCTCGGCCTACAAGATCGGGGCCTATGTCGATTATGGCGAGCGCATCACCTGCAGCGGATCCGGGAGCGTCGAGCGCGACGGGGGCACGCTGCGGATCGCGCTCGGCAAGGACGGCGCCTGCCGTTTCGAGGCGCAATATGACGGCGAGCACATCAAATTCCCCGGCGTGCTGCCTGATGCCTGCAAGTCGCTCTGCGCGCGACGCGCCTCGTTCACCGGGCTCGAGGTGGCGCGGCTGAGCGAGTCGGGCGCCGAGGCGGCGGCGATGCGCGATGCGGGTGGGCGGAGGCTGTGCGGGGACTAGGTTCCGCCAGCGCTCCTGCGCAAGCAGGAGCTCAGTGCCAGACGCGTTTCGGCCAGCAACCCCAGGCTCCTGCTTGCGCAGGAGCACTGCGTCGAGGTTGCCCCCATGCGCCGCCGCTCCTAAAGCCCCGGCATGGCCGATCCCTTCTATATCTCGACAGCAATCCACTATCCCAATGGCCGGCCGCATATCGGCCATGCCTATGAGATGATCGCCGCCGACGCGATCGCGCGCTTCCAGCGCCAGCATGGCCGCGACGTGTTCTTCCAGACCGGCACCGACGAGCATGGCCTCAAAATGGTCCAGACCGCGCGAGCCCGGGGGATTGAGGCACGCGAACTGGCTGACGAGATGTCCAGCTATTTCCGTGAGATGGCGGACGTACTCGATATTTCGTACGATCGTTTCATCCGTACCTCGGAGCCCGAGCATTATGCCGCGAGTCAGGCGATCTGGAACGCGATGGCCGATGCCGGCGACCTGTATCTCGATCGCTACGAGGGCTGGTATTCGGTCCGCGACGAGGCCTTCTACGAAGAGAAGGAGCTGACCGAAGGCGAGGGGGGCGAGAAGCTGTCGCCGCAGGGCACGCCGGTCGAGTGGACCGCCGAGGAGACGTGGTTCTTCAAGCTCTCGAAATATCAGCAGCCTTTGCTCGATCTCTACGCGGCCAATCCCGACTTCATTCGCCCAGAATCGCGCCGCAACGAGATCCTGCGCTTCGTCGAGGGCGGGCTGGTCGATCTGTCGGTGAGCCGCACCAGCTTCGACTGGGGCGTGCCGGTGCCGGGCTCGCCCGATCACGTGATGTATGTCTGGGTCGACGCGCTGACCAACTACATTACCGGCGCGGGTTATCCGCATGACGTGCCGCGTTTCGAGAAATTCTGGCCGGCAGACATCCACCTGATCGGCAAGGACATCGTCCGCTTCCACGCGGTTTACTGGCCCGCCTTCCTGATGTCGGCGAACCTGCCGCTGCCGCGTCAGGTCTTCGGCCATGGCTTCCTGCTCAACCGCGGCGAGAAGATGTCCAAGTCGGTCGGCAATGTCGTCGATCCGATGCAGCTCGCCGAGCTCTACGGCGTCGACGCGCTCCGCTATTTCCTGCTGCGCGACGTCAGCTTCGGCAATGACGGGACGTTCAGCGACGAGGCGATCGTCACCCGCGCCAATGCCGATCTGTCGAACAGCTTCGGCAATCTCGCCCAGCGCGTGCTCGCCTTCATCGCCAAGAATTGCGAGGGTCATGTGCCCGAGGGCAGGGCAGAAGAGGCCGATGCCGTGCTCCTCGCCGAGGTCGACACCGCCTGCGCCGCCTTCCGCGTGGCGTTCGACGATCTCGCGCTCAGCCAGGGCGTCGAGGCGTGGATGACAGGCGTGTTCGCCTGCAACCAATATATCGATGCGCAGGCGCCCTGGGCGCTACGGAAAACCGATGCCGAGCGGATGAACGCGGTGCTGCGTACGCTGCTCCGCGCGATCCGCCACCTCGCCACCACGATCATGCCGGTCATCCCCACTTCGGCGGGCAAGCTGCTGATCCAGCTGCCGTCGGTCGACGACGAGGACTTCCGCATCGCGGCGCCGACCCCCATCTTCCCGCGACTGGAATTGCAGGCGACGGAGGAAGCGTGAGACTGGCCGACAGCCATTGCCACCTGATCTACAAGGGTCTTGGCGAGCAACAGCCCGAGGTGCTGGCGCGCGCCCGCGAGGCGGGCGTGGTGGCGATGCTCAACATCTCCACGCGCGAAAACGAGTGGGATGACGTCATCGCGGTCGCCGAGCGCGAGGCCGATGTCTGGGCGAGCGTCGGGATTCATCCGCACGAGGCCGATCAGCATCCGGACGTCGACACCGCCAAGCTGGTCGCGCGCGCGGCGCATCCGCGCGTGGTCGGGATCGGCGAGAGCGGGCTCGACTATTACTACGATCACTCGGACCGCGACCGCCAGCGCGACAGCTTCCGTGCGCACCTCGCCGCGTCGCGCGAGACGCAGCTGCCGATCATCGTTCATACTCGCGACGCCGAGGAGGATACCGTCGCGATCCTGCGCGACGAGATGGGGAAGGGGGCGTTTCCCGGGGTGATCCATTGCTTCACCGCGAGCGGCGCGTTCGCCGATATCGCGCTGGAACTCGGGTTCTATATCTCGATCTCGGGCATCGTGACGTTCAAGAACGCGAAGGATCTGCAGGAAACCGCGGCGCGGCTGCCGCTCGATCGCTTGCTGATCGAGACCGACGCACCCTTCCTCGCCCCCGTGCCGCATCGCGGCAAGACCGGCGAGCCGGCCTTCGTGGCGGATACGTGTCGCTTCCTCGCGCAGCTGCGCGGCGAGAACCCCGAGGAACTGGCCGAGGTCACCCGGCAGAACTTCCACGCGCTGTTCGCCAAGACGCTGGCGTGAGCCGCTCGAATTGATGAAAATCCGCATCCTCGGGTCTGGCACTTCGTCGGGCGTTCCGCGGATCGGCAACGACTGGGGCAGCTGCGATCCCAACGAGCCGCGCAACCGGCGGACGCGGGCCTCGGTGATCGTCTCGACCGACACAACCACGATCCTGGTCGACACCAGCCCCGATATGCGCGCGCAGCTGCTCGCCGCGGAGGTCGCGGACATCGATGCGGTGATCTGGACCCACGACCATGCCGATCACACGCACGGCATCGACGATCTGCGTCAGCTCATGCACATTCGCAACGGCGAGCCGGTCCGCGGGTTTGCGCGGCCGTTCACGCTCGAACAGCTCCAGCATAAATTCCACTATGCTTTTTTCGGGCGCGCGCTCTATCGCCCGTCGATCGCGATCGAGCCGCTCCCCGACAGCCTGACGATCGGCGACATCCGCGTCTCGGTGGCCGACCAGCCCCATGGCGGCATCACCTCGGCGGGGCTGCGCTTCGAACATGAGGGGAAGGCGATCGGCTACGCCACCGACTTCCACGCAATGACCGACGCGATGCGCGCGCTCTACACCGGGCTCGACGTCTGGGTGGTCGACGCGCTGCGCCGCGCGCCGCATCCCACGCATCCCAATCTCGACAGCGTGCTGGGCTGGATCGGCGAGCTTGGTCCGCGGCGTTCCGCGCTGGTTCATATGGATCAGTCGATGGACTATATCGGTCTGGCCGCCGAACTGCCCGCCGGGGTCGAGCCGGGCTATGACGGCCTGGAGATGCCGGCGTGAGCGAGTGGGACAGCATGGATCTGATCTGGCTGGTGGGCGTGCTGGTGCTCGTCCTCAGCGCGCTTTCGGTGCGTCGGCTGTCGATCGGTTTCGTGCTGCGATCGCTGATCACCTGGGCGCTGATCATCGTGCTGACCGTGCTCGCGGTCGCGCATCGCCACGAGATCGGCGCGATTTTCGCGGCGGCGTCGGCGCGGCTCGGAATCGACGACCAGCAGGTAGAGGGCGAGACCGTGCGCATCCGCATGGCGCCCGACGGGCATTTCTGGGCACGGGTCAAGATCAACGGCGTCGAGCGGCGGATGCTCATCGACAGCGGCGCGACGATCACCGCGATCTCGAACGAGACCGCCGCGGCGGCAGATGTCGAGCCCGAGACCGGGCTGCCGGTGATGATCGAGACCGCCAACGGCACGGTGCAGGCGAAGCGCGGCAACATCCAGCGGCTCGGCATCGGCCCACTCGAGACCGAGGACCTGGGCGTGGTAGTGTCCGAGAGCTTCGGCGATCTCGACGTGCTCGGCATGAACTTTCTGTCGCGGCTGCACAGCTGGCGCGTCGAGAACCGCACGCTGATCCTCGAACCGCGCCGGGACTCGACCGACAAAGGCGGTGACGCCACGACCGCGCCGGCAGACTCCGAGCCCAGGCGACGGCGCCCCGACCAGACGACCCGCTGAACCCGCCCGCGTGGCGGAGGGACTCTCGCTTCGTTTCGGCAGGGGGTGGTCTCAATTCTATGACAATTGAGGCGAACTACCGATCAGTGCAGGCTTCTCCCCGGCGACGGGAAGCGCGTGCCAGATTCGCTGCAAACAAGACGACATCAAGTGCATCGCTTCTCTTGCGGCAGGAGCGATATAACTTGCGGAATAGCAGCGATTAATTTGCGCGAGTTCCGCCTGGCGGAGCCTGTTGGCGTCAATCCGCCTGCAATCCTCCATCCCGATCGGTCGCAATTCTCCGTCGTCCCGGCAAAATCGCATTGATCAGACTTTTTGGTTGATCATATGATGGTACGCCGTCGCGAAGAATGAGAGTCGGGCGCTCGTACGCCCCTCCTGTGACACAAAAGGGAGAGAGATATGCGGGGACCGGGGTTTGGGCGCGTTGCGTTGATTTGCAGTGCTTCGCCATGGGCGTTGTTGTTGGCGACCAGCATGGCGTCTGCGCAGGACGCGCCGGCGGAGGCATCCGCTACCGAGACCGCGACGACGGAACCGCAGACGCAGGAAGGCGAGATCGTCGTCACCGGCTTTCGCGCGAGCCTGGGCAGCGCGCTCAACGCCAAGCGCGCCGAGACTTCCGCCGTCGATGTGATCAAGGCGGAGGACATCGCCGACTTCCCCGACAACAATCTCGCCGAATCGCTCCAGCGCGTTCCCGGCGTCTCGATCAACCGCGTCGGCGGCGAGGGGAGGGCGATCACCGTCCGCGGCCTTTCGGGTAGCTTCACGCGCGTCCGCGTCAACGGGATGGAGGCACAGGCGATCTCGGGTGCGACCACCTCAGATCGCGGCACCAACACGGGGCGCGGCTTCGACTTCAACGTCTTCGCTTCCGAGCTGTTCAACAATCTGACGGTCCGCAAGACCGCCGACGCCGAGACCATCGAAGGCTCGCTGGGCGCGACGGTGGACCTGAGTGTCGCCCGGCCGTTCGACTATAAGGGCTTCACTTTGGCGCTTGGCGCGCAGGCCGGGTACAATACGCTCGCGAAGAACATCGACCCCAAGTTCAGTGGCCTCATCGCCAATAGCTGGGAGACGGGGATCGGCAGGATCGGCGTGCTTGCCTCGGCCGCCTATAGCCGCCGCGACTATTATGAGGACCAGTTCGGCTCGGGCGGCTGGAACCCGGCCACGGTGGACGGCGGCTTCTGCTCGCCCGTGGGCGTGACGCCGGTCTCGCCGGCGCTCAACCCGGGGCAGGGCACCACCGCAACCGATTGCGCGACGGGCGTGCCGCGCCCGGCGGCGAACGATACCAATTATGCGCTGGTCAACCGTTCCACCGTCTTCCTGCCGCGGCTGCCGCGCTACGGGCGGTTTCATCACGACCAGAAGCGCCTCGGCGTCACCGGATCGGTGCAATGGGAGCCAGCGCCGGGGATCGAGATCGGCGGCGATCTGCTCTATTCGGACTATAAGGTGTTCCGCGAAGAGAATTGGCTCGAGGGCTTCTCCTTCGCCCGCGCGATCGCCGCGCCGAACTTCGGCAAGCCGCAGACCGCGATCCGCGAGGCCATTCTGCGCGACGCGGGCACCAGCCACACGCAGGGCGTCAATTTCGGCCAGACCGTCTACGACATCGACTATGGCGTGTTCGACGGCGTCGACGTGCGTTCGGACACCCAATATGACCGCTTCCGCAGCCGCTTCACCCAATATTCTCTCTACGGAAAGTTCGACGTCACCGACCGGCTACGGCTGAACCTGCTCGCCGGCAAGGCGAGCACCAATTACGACCAGACCGAGCAGACCACCTTCCTGTTCGGTCGCAACAATACCCGGCAGACCATCGATTTCCGGGACGATCGCAACCAGCCGACGATCGGCTTCGGCTTCGACGTCACCGATCCCGGCCAATATACGCTGGCGCCCGGCAGCGCCGAGATCCGCGCCGCGCCGTCGTTCATCGACAACATAAACAGGATGGTCGAGGGCAGCTTCAAGTGGAAAGCGGCGGAAGGGTTCACGCTCAAGGGCGGCGTGCATTTCGACCGGTTCGACTTCAGCATCCTGCCGTATCAGCGGCCGAACAATTTCGTGGTGCCGACGGTGAGCGCGTCCGATCTGGCGAGCATGACGCATCTGATCGAAGGTTTCGGCGAGGGGATGCGCGAGGGCGTGTTCCCGAGCTCATGGATCGCGATCAACTATCAGGATTTCGCGAAACGCTACGGGCTGGCCGATTATAGCGGCGACTTCGCGCTCATCCAGAATCTCGGCGGCACGCGCAAGGTGCGCGAGGACGTGGTCTCGGCCTTTGGACAGGTGGATTTCGACCTCTCGGCGGCCGGCGCGCCGATCCGTGGCAATGTCGGCATGCGCTATGCCCGCACTTCGCTCGATTCGACCGGCTATTCGACCTCGCTCGGGCAGTTCGTGACGGCGCACAACGCCTATGAAGATTGGCTACCCTCGCTCAATATCGTCGCGGATCTGACCTCGAAGCTGTTGATCCGCGGGGCCGTGGCCAAGGTGATCACCCGGCCCGAGCTGGGCTTTCTGAGCCCGGGCGCGAATGTCGTGATCAGCGGCACGCCGAGCGTCAACAGCGGCAACCCGATGCTCGAGCCGATCCGTGCCACCACCTATGACGCGGCGATCGAATGGTATTTCGCACCCAATTCGCTGCTGTCGGCGGCGTGGTTCCGCAAGGACATCCAGTCCTATATCCAGAACCAGGCGCTGCAGATGACCTTCGCCCAGACGGGGCTGCCGCTCAGCCTGCTCGCCAATAGCGGGCTCGACCCCAACGTATCGGTGTTCACGGTCAACCAGGCGCGGAACACTCCGGGCGGGCCGCTCGAAGGCTTCGAGATCAACTATCAGCACGCGCTCACTTTCCTGCCCGGATTCCTCGGCAATCTGGGGGTGCTGGCGAACTACACGCATGTGAAATCGACGATCACCTATTTCCTCGCCGCGAGCGCGAGCAACACCACCGATCGCGATCTGCTCGGCCTGTCGCGCGACGCGTTCAACGGCACGCTCTATTATGAGGACAGCAAGCTGAGCGCACGCATCTCGGGCTCGTATCGCGGGCCCTATATCATCGCGCTGCCGGCCAATAATCCGCTGCAGGACCTCGAAGGCGTCGACAAGTCGCTCATCTTCGACCTGTCGATTTCGTATCAGCTCACCGACAAGATCAAGCTGAGCTTCGAGGGGCTGAACCTCTTCGACCGGCCCTATCGCCAATATATCGATGCCGATCGCGACAGCACGTTCGTCTACAGCCACACCGGCGCGCAATTCTATCTCGGCGCGCAATTCCGCTTCTGAGGCGCGGCGAGGCGGGCCGGACGCGCGGGCCCGCCTCGTCCGTCATTCCTTCGCGAAGCCGGCGCGGGCGGCCGATGCCCAGCTGCCGTCCTTGCGGACATAGCGCCACATGCCGCGCAGCCGGAACACCAGGTTGATCTGGCGATACCCGAAATTCTCGATCAGAGCGGCGACCGCGAGCAGCGCGAGATCGCGGGCGCGGGGCGTACGGCGGAGTTGCAGTTCCTCGAGCGCGAGCGTGCCGAGACTGATCGCGGTGCCGAACAGCACGGTCAGCGAGAAGAAGGCGACCACCACCTCGCCGCTGGTCAACCCGAGCAGATAGAGGAGCGGCACCAGCAGATAGCCGAAAAGCTCGCAGGGCGGGCCGAGTACGTCTTCGATCACCACCAGCGGCAAGGCGATCATGCCGACGCGGCCGTAGCGCGGATTGAACAGCATGCGCCGGTGCCGGGCCAAGGTCTCGAGCCCGCCTTGCTCCCAGCGCGAGCGCTGGTTGCGCAGCCCTTCCCAATCGGCGGGCGCCTCGGTCCAGCAGACCACTTCGGGGACGAAATCGACGCGATAGGGGCGGCGCTGCTCGCGCATGTGGCGATGGATGCGGGTGACGATCTCGAGATCCTCGCCCACGGTGTCGTGGCGATAGCCGCCGATCTCGATCAGCGTCGAGCGGCGGAAGATGCCGAAGGCGCCGGAGATCAGCAGCAGCATGTCGAGCCGGGCGTTGGCGATCCGCGCGGTGAGGAATGCCCGGAGATATTCGAGGATCTGATACCGCGGCAGCCAGGCCGAGGGCAGGCGGACCTGCCGGACATGTCCCCCGCGCACCGTCGAGCCGTTGGCGATCCGGATCGTGCCGCCGATCGCAACAAGGCTGCCGTCATCGGCCATGAACGGCTCGGTGCCGCGCAGCAGCCCGTCGGGCTCGATGATCGAATCGGCGTCGATGACGCAGACCAGCGGTGCGGTGGCGAAGCCGATCCCGGCATTGACCGCGTCCGCCTTGCGGCCATTCTCCTTGTCGACCATCAGCAGATTGGCGTGTTTGGCAGAGGCGTAGACGCCGAGGATCTGCGTCTTCTGGAGCGTGGCCAGCGGCTCGCGCGCGATCGGGTGCATGTCGAACTCGGCGATCATCCGCGCCAATGTCCCATCGCGCGAGCCGTCGTTGACCACCACGACCTCGTGATCGGGATATTCGAGCGCGAGCAGCGCGCGTACGCTGTCCGCGATCGACAGTTCTTCGTTGTAACAGGGAGCGATCACCGAGACCGGCGGCGCGAGATCGGCGTAGCGCGACCAGAGTTCATAGGACCTAGCGGCGGGGCGGATGCGGGTCTGAAAGACGCGCGCCGCGAGCACGAGCTGGATCACCGAGACGAGGTTGCGGATGCTCACCACGAGGAAGCAGAGCAGGCTCATGCCGATCAGCGTTCCGGTGCCGATGCGCCCGGCCCATTCGGCGATCAGAGGCCAGTTCATGTCGAGCGGCCCAGCGTTGCCGCAGCTTCGCCCGCGCGCAGCCGGACCCAGCGTGACGGGTCCTCGCGCAAGCGCTCGAGCTGCGGCAGCGCCGCGCGCAGCCCCATCGCCGCGCAGGCGCGGGCGGCTTGCGCGCGAACGTCCTGCTCGGGATCGTCGAGCAGCGGCAGCACCCATTTCGCCGCCGCGGGGTGATTGAGGCGCGTCGCGGCCGCCAGCGCGGCCAATCGTACTTCGGGCTCGGCCGCACGCGCGGCCGCGGCGAGCGCGTCGAGCGTGGAATAGTCCTCGGTCCAGCCCAGGGCATCGACGATGAGCGCGTGCAGCCCGGGCGCGAAGCGCCGCCGTGTCAGCGCGAGCAGTTCTTCGGCGCGGTGCGGGGCAAGCGCGCGGAACAGCGCGTGGTGGAGCGGCGTGACCGGGACTTCCTCGAGCGACAGCGCATCGAGCAGCACGTTCGCCGGCGGCAACGCTTCGAGCCGCGCCAGCACCGCCGCCGCCTCGAGCCGGACGGGCAGGGCTTTGTCGTGCCGCAGCATCCTGTCGAGTGCGGTGATCGCCTGCGCGCCGCCCACGCCGCCCAGCGCGCGTACGGCGTCGACGCGGCGCGCGGTGCGGCGGCGCTGCGCGCTGGCGAGGACGCGGTCGATCAATTGATGGCGCTCGACGAACGCAGTGAGCCGCAGGCGATCCTCACCCCGGACCAGCCGGCCGAGATGCGAGACCGCAGCCAATCGCTGCTCGGCCGACGCCCGCCGATAGGCTTCGCCCGGTTGTGCGTCGTCGCCGGGCAGCGCTGCCATGATCTCACGCGTGAGCGAGCGGCTATTGGCTTCCGCGGCGACGCGGGCGCGCTCCTTGCGGTCGCGTCGCATCACCAGCACGAGGAGCAGCGCCGCCATCGCCAACGTCCCCCAAAGCGAGATCAGGATCGCCAGCCTGGCGATATGGTCGGCGATGTTGGGGAGTGTCACGATCAGAAGCGGAGCTGGAGCCCGAGGGCGAGCCCCTTGCGCGTATAGGTATCGACGCGGCGCTCATACTCGCCGGTCGCCCGGATCGTCACAACTTCGCTGACGGGAATTGCGGCGCCGAGAAAGGCGGAACGGACCCGGCGGGTGATGCCCGCCTCGGTATCCGGATAGCTCGCGACGCCCGCAAACAGCGCGGTGCCGCCGCGGGTCTCGGTGTCGAGGCGCGCGGACCAGCCGCTGCGATGCTCGCCCTGTTCGTCCCACAGATTGATCATGCGCAGCGTCGCGCTGCTGCGTAGGCCGGGCACGCCGAAGCGGATCCCGGGCTCGACCGCGGTGGCCTGCACCGAACCGTAATCGGCATGGCGTACATCGGCGAGCAGCGTGACGTTACGCACCACGTCCGCTTCGAGTCCGCCGCGAAGGCTCCATTGTTCGCGGAACTGCGCCCGCGGCGTGACCGCGGCCGCGACATAGCCGCGCCACCCGGGGGCCAATTGCTGATCGACGCGCGCGAGCACATGCGTGTCGACGGCGAAGTCGCGGTCCTCGCGCTCGATTTCCAGCGACACCGTCGAGCCGGGCGCGATTTGGCCGAAAGCGCCGAAAGTGGTCGTCCACCAGGTGCGGTCCGGGCCGTTGTCGAGCGACACGCGGGCGACGCCCTGGTTCGCATAGACGCCGCTCCGCGCGGCCGCAGGGAGCCCCTCGTCTCGCGCAAGCTGGCTTCGGATCGCTGCCAGTTCTGGATCGTCCGGCGCGCGCGTCTGGATCGCGTCGAGCTCGCGGCGCGCGGCATCGCGGTCGCCGGACCAGAGATAGGCGCGGGCGAGCGCTGCATGGATATCGAGATCCTCGGGCGCGCGCCGCTGCGCCTCGCGCAAGGTAGCGATCGCTTCGGGATAACGTTGCGCATAGGCATAGGCACTGCCCAGCAACCGGAGGATCTCGGGGTCGTCGGGCGCGGTGGCACGTGCGCTCTCGAGCCGCGCGATCGCAGCCTGATGGTCGCCGCGCGCCACGGCGGCCCGTGCTTCGGCGATTGCCGCGCCGCGAGCATCCGGAGCCGCCTGCGCGAGCGCGGACACCGGGGCGAGCAACAGGAGGAGCGCGGTCGCCTCAGCCGTTCGGCGCATGCGTTCCCCCGCTCCTCAGAATGGCGTTGACCCTCGCGACGAGCTCGTCGGGGATGAAAGGCTTGGTGAGATAGTCGCGCGCGCCGGCGGAAAGCGCGTCCAGCACGTCGTCCTGCCCCTTGCGCGCGGTCAGCATCACCACGGGCAGGCGCGAACCCTGCTGGACCAGCGCGCGCAGCACTTCGGGGCCCGAAAGGACGGGCATCATCGTGTCGAGCACCATCAGATCGTAGCTACCCGACCGGGCGGCATCGAGCGCGGAGCGCCCGTCGCCGATGATCGTGACGTGATGCCCTGCGCTCTCGAGCTTGAAGCGGAGCAGCTCACCCAGCAAATCGTCGTCGTCTGCAACCAGAATATGCGCCACGCGATAGGCCACCTTACGCTACAACCGTCCAATAATGAGACGTTCTAACGAAATGCCAATCCGGGAGGTCCCGGTAAAGAGCGTTGCCGCGGCGTTTACGACAAGCCGTTGACTGTCATGGAGACGGTCCGGGAGGAGATCGCCGGGCAGGCCGCAAAAGAAAGGCCAGCCGCTGGGTAGCGGCTGGCCAGGAATCTCCCGAACGGGGTTCCGATTGGAGGGGTCAGAACGCCATGCGGGCACTCAACACGAGCTGACGACCGCTGTGCGTCAGCACGTTGAGCCGGTTTGTCTCGTCCACGAACTGGTCGTTGCGCTCGTCGGTGAGGTTGATGCCTTCGAGGCTCAGCTTGAAGTTGTCCGTGAAATTGTACGAAATCTGCGCGTCGATGTTGGTGGTCGCGTTGGTGCCGTTATAGGCGTTGCCCTCGGTCCCCGGCACCGCGGTCAGATAGCTCGAGCGATAGGCGATCGAGCCGCGGACCGAGAACTTTTTCGTCTCGAAATACAGCGTCGCGTTGGCGGCGTGCTTCGACAGACCGATCAGCGACGCGGTGACCGTGCTCGTTCCCGCCGCCGAGGTCAGATATTCGATGTCGGAGTCGACATAGGTATAGTTCGCCAGTGCGCCGAGATTCGAGAGGATGCCCGGCAGGAAGGTGAAGGGCTGCTGGACATTGACCTCGAACCCCCGCAACAGGCCGCCCTTCGAATTGACCGGCTGGCTGACGATGAAGATGTCCGAAGGCATGGCGGTGGTACCGTTCAGCAACGAGTCCGGCAGGCCGAGGCTCGAATAGGGCACGCCGGTGCTGAGCGTCTGGACGAAGGTGCCGATGTCCTTCTGGAACACCGAGACCGCGTAGATTGCGCCGCGTGTCGGATACCATTCGATCGAGGCGTCGAGATTGGTGGATTCGGTGGGCTTGAGATCGGGGTTGCCCGAGCTGAAGGTGCGATTGCCACCCGAGACGTTGAGATTGCCACCCGGCGTGAGCGAGCCGATGCCGGCGCGCGCGATCGTTTTCGCCACGGCGGCGCGGATCAGCAGTGTATCGGTGACGTCGAAAACGAGATTGGCTGAGGGCAGCCAGCGGCCGTAGCTGCGGTCTGCGGTGACGAGGTTCACGCTCGCGCCCTGGCTGGCATAGCCGGTCGAGAGCTGGTCGGTCCGGACGTAGCGGACGCCGATATCGCCGCGGAGCGGAACGCCGGCTTCGGCGAGATTGAACTCGGCCATGCCCCAGCCGCCCAGATCGTCCTCGCGCACGGTGACGAACGAGCCGCGCGCGGTGGCGTTCTCGACCCCGCCGGTGGCGTAGGTGGGGTTGGTCGGAGCGTTGAGATAGCCGAGAAAGGCATCGAGATTCGGGACCACCCAGCCGGTCGGGGTGCCCGACGGCACATCGAGGCCGCGGCCGAAGCCGGTGAACTGGGTGGTCAGCGGGGCGATCTGCGCCGGTGTGAGGGTAGTCACCACCGTCTCGCCCAGCAGGCGGCGCCGTTCGGTAGAATCATATTCGAAGCGCCGCCAGTCGGCGCCGACCTTGAGCTTCAGCACCGGGCTCGCGGTCCATTCGAGGAAGCCCTTGGCGTTGGTGAAGCTGTTGTCCACCGTCTGCGGGCGGATGCGGACCTCGGACGTGCCGTTGGTGAAGGCGAAGGTCGCGGGGTTGGTGATATCGACTCCCGGACGGATCGTCGGGAAGCGCGTCGAGAAATCGTAGAAGAAGCCGTTGGTGTTGGCGGCGTCGAGCGTGACCGTGGTCTGCACCGGGTTGCGGAACTCGGAGCGCGAATAGCCGATGATCGCACCGAATTTGAGGCTCTCGCCGAGCTTCTGGTCGAGCGTGCCGGTGACCTGGTAGAAATCGGTCTTGAGCTCGTCGTACCGCGCCTGGACGCGCAGATCGACTGCGTCGAACGTGCCGCTGATGATGTTGTTGTCGCCGTCGACGGTGCCCGAGCGGATGATCGTCTGCGGCTTGCCCGCACCGGAGCGGCTGAAGCCGATCGCCTGGAACTGCGCTTCCTTGCGGGTGCCGTCGAGGCGCGAATAGAGGCCGTCGACCGAGATCAGGGTCGCGTCGCCTGGACGATATTGCAGCGAGACTGCGGCGCCGAGACGCTTCTGATCGATGTCGTAGCTGACCAGCCCCGGGATGCGCGGATGGAAGAGCGCGGTATCTGGATTGCTGTCGTTGATCTGCGCGATCGTCTTGCCGGCGATCGTCGAGCTGGGGTGGAAGCCGCCGTTGAACCCGCCATAGGTCCAACGCGTGATGTTGGCGCCTTCCTCGACCAGCCGGCGCTCCTCATAGGCGATCGAGACCAGCACGCCGAACTTGCCGTCGGGGCTGGTGGTGGTGAGCAGGCCCGAGACGCGCGGTTTGGTCTTGCGCGCGAGATCATTGTAGCTGGCGGCGACCGAGAAAACCGCGGTCGCCTCGCGATAGTCGAACGGACGCGCGACCTGGAGATCGACGGTGCCGCCGAGCGATCCTTCCTCGACGTCCGCTGTCGCGGTCTTGCGCACCGTCAGGCTGTTGAACAGGTCCGACGAGAAGATGTTGAAATCGAAGCCGCGGCCGCGATTGACGCCGCCTGAATTGTCGGTGCCGCCGGTGGTGCCGATCGCTTCCATGCCGTTGATACGCACGCGGCTGTACTCGGGGCCGAGGCCGCGTACCGAGATGTTGCGGCCCTCGCCGTTGACGCGGCTGATCGCGACGCCCGGGATGCGCTGGAGCGATTCGGCGAGGTTGAGATCGGGGAATTCGGCGATGTCCTCTGCCTTGATCGCGTCGACCGCGGCGGTCTCGCGGCGCTTGACGTTGAGCGCGCTGCTCAGGCTCTCGCGAAAACCGGTGACGACGATATCCGGCGTGGCATCGGCGGGGACTTCGGCCTGGTCGGGGGACTGGGCTACGGCCGGATCCGGGGCGGTCTGCGCCTGCGCGGCGGACAGCGCGGCGACCGCACCCGACAGCGCGAGGACGGACTTCAGGATTCGAATTCGGGACATGCTTCAGAACTCCCCTCGACTGGATCGGGACGGCTTCGTGGCGAGCCGATTGCAATGGTTTGCTAGTCGCGAGCAGGGCGGCGACGCCAACGCCAATCGGACATGGATTGATGCACGACACGCACTGATCCGGATGGCGCCGGCGAAACCGATGCCGGGATCGAACCACTTCCTGGCTTGATCGTCCCGCTCTTTGCCTTGGACGGCTCTCGGCCCGCCGGGTACCGGTGGCTGGAGAGGCATCGCGCGCAATCGACGCGCGAGCTGGAGGAGAGCGACGCGTGACCGATCAGCGCACCGGACCGACCCATGTGCGCCACGCAATCATTGCGCTCATCTTCGTTATCACCGCGGTCAACTATGCCGATCGCGCAACCTTCTCGATCGCGGGTAGCGCAGCCGCGGTCGAACTGGGGCTGAACCCCGTCCAGACGGGCTTCATCCTTTCCGCCTTTGCATGGGCCTATGTGCTCGCCCAAATCCCGGGCGGGCTGCTGCTCGACAAGTTCGGGACCCGGCGGGTCTACGCCGCCGCGATCGCCTTGTGGTCGCTGTTCACCGCGCTGCAGGGCTTTACGGGAATGATCGCGTTATTCCCGGCGGTGACGACGTTGTTCGCCTTGCGCTTCCTCGTCGGGCTGGCAGAGGCGCCGTCCTTTCCCGGAAACGCCCGGCTCGTCGCTTCGTGGTTCCCCTCGGCGGAGCGCGGCACTGCTGCTGCGATCTTCAATTCGGCGCAATATTTCTCGCTGGTCGCCTTCGCGCCGTTGATGGGGTGGCTGGCGCACAGTTTCGGCTGGCGCTCGGTCTTCTGGGTGATGGGCATGCTGGGGCTGATCGCGACGGCGACGTTCCTGCGCTTCATCCACAGCCCGGCGCGCCATCCGTGGATCAACAAGGCCGAGCGCGACCATATCGAAGCGGGCGGCGGGCTGATCCATATGGAAGAAGGCGGCGCGGGCAGCGCGGCTGCGTTCGACTGGGGCAATGTCGGCAAGCTGATCGCCAACCGGATGATGCTGGGCATCTATCTCGGCCAATATTGCATCAACGTGCTCACCTATTTCTTCGTGACCTGGTTCCCGATCTATCTCGTCAAGGAGCGCGGACTGAATGTGATGGAAGCCGGGTTCGCCGCCGCGGCGCCGGCTTTGTGCGGCTTTGTCGGTGGGCTCGCCGGCGGCTATGTCTCCGACCGGATCCTCAAGCGAACCGGGTCGATCGATTGGGCGCGCAAGGGGCCGCTGGTGGTGGGCATGTTGCTCGCCACCGCGATCATAGCCTGCGTGTGGGCCGAGCAGGAGTGGCTGGTGGTTACGCTGATGTCGGTCGCCTTTTTCGGCAAGGGCGTCGCTTCGCTAGGCTGGGCGGTCATGGCCGATGTCGCACCGCGTCGGCTCGCGGGCCTTTCGGGAGGCGTGTTCAACATGTTCGGCAACATGGCCGGGATCGTCACGCCGATCGTGGTTGGCTTCATCGTCGCGGCGACCGGTTCGTTCGATTGGGCGCTGGTGTTCGTCGGCGCGCATTGTCTGCTGACGATCTTCGCCTTCCTCGTCATCGCGGGTCCGATCCGCCGCATGCAGGTCGCCGAATGAGGGTAGATCGCCGAAGCCTGTTGCTGGGCGGCGCGGCCGCGACGCTGGTTTCGGCCGCGGCGCGGGCGGGACGGGTACAACTCGCGGTGACCACGCCGGTGGCGCCGCCCGAATGGGCGATGCTCCAGCGGCGGCTGATCGCGCGCAATGCCGAGGCATGCGAGGCTTTCTACGCCCATTATGTCGATGGCCGCGATCGGCTCAAGGTATTCGAGCGCTGGGGCGCGAACGACGGTCCCGACGACGCGGCCGAGGCGACCAACGACTGGGCGATCCTCCACGCGCTCGGCGCGCCCGATCGCGTTCTCACGCTGACCCGGCGCTTCTGGGAAGGGCATCTCAAGCAATATGCGGCTATCCACACGGTGGACGTGCCGATCGCCCGCGCGGGCATGTACCACCGCGACTTTCCGGTGCAGATGGATTGGCAGCACAATGCCGAGGGGCTGACGACGTTCAATGTGCTCGGTCTTTCGGCGCCGCGCGACCCCCGGCTGATCGCCCGCACCCGGCGCTTCGCGGATTTCTACACGGGCCGCGACCCCGCCGTCCGCAATTACGATCCCACGCATCGCATCATCCGCAGCGTCATGAACGGCAGCCGCGGCCCCATGATGCGCGACGCGACGCCGCTCGACTGGGCTGGCGACCCGTTCGAGGCGGGCGCGCGTTTCCATATGGAGCATGGCGAGAGCAGCTATCAGCAGACGCTCGCCCATTATGCCGAATATACCGACGTGGTCGGCGACAACCCGCTCAACCTCCAGGCGACCACGCTTGCGCTCAATGCCTATGCGCTGGGCGGGGGGACGCGCTACCGGCGCTGGGCGCTGGAATATCTCGACGCCTGGGTTATGCGCGCCGGCGCCAACAACGGCGTGGTGCCGAGCAAGGTCGGGCTCGACGGCAAGGCCGCGCCCGATTGGTGGGGCGGGGTCTATGGCTGGGGTTTCTCGCCCGTGGTGCCGCAGACCGGCAAGCGCGAGGACCGCAACCGCGTGCCGCGTGCGATCACCGCCTTCCTCAACGGCACGCTGCTCACCGGCGATTCCGCCTATATCGAGGTCTGGCGGCGGCAGAGTGCGCGGATCAACAATGCTGGACGACAACGGGACGGCAGGTTCGAGACCCCGACCATGTACGGCCCGGAGGGGTGGTACGGGTGGAAGCCCGGCCTGTATCGCACCAACGGGTTCGAGATCTGGTATGTCACGCAACGCGCCGATGATCTCGAAGCAGCGGGCGAGAATCCATGGGTTTCGTTCCTGTTGGGCAAGAACGATGACTATCCGGTCGACGCTTTGAACGCCGATCTGATGCGCGTCGCGGAGCGCGAGAAGCGAATACGCGACGACAGGACGACGCGCGACACGCGGCTCGCCGACTGGCCGCTCGACAAAACTCCGGCAAGTGTCAGGAGCCTGGTCCAGTTGATGACCGGCGGGCTGCACATCGCGCGCCCGCCTTGGTCGCCAACCTCGCCCAATCAGGGTGGCGTCGTGCTGCATTGCCGGCTGCGCTATTTCGATCCCGAGCGGCGGCGGGCGGGCGTGCCGCAGGATATCGCGGCTTTGGTGCACGCGCTGGGCGACGCCTCGACCGAAGTGACATTGGTCAATCTCGGCAAAGCCGCGCGTTCAGTGACGGTCCAGGGCGGCGCTTATGCCGAGCACCGGATCGAGCGCGTGACGCTCGACGGACGCGAGGTGCCCATCGGCGGACGCGATTTCACGCTGCGGCTCGAACCAGGCTGCGGCGCGCGGCTGCGGATCGCGATGCGGCGCTATGCCAACGCGCCGACGCTGGCGTTTCCATGGGATCGGTAGGGAGCCTCATCCGCCCGGCTTGATATAGGGCGCGACCGACCAGAGCAGCCGTTCCTCGTGTCGGGGATCCGAAACCACGCGGGTATCGGTGTCGAAAATCATCGTCCGGCGCGTGTCGAGATCGAAGGTAGGCCACGCCGGCACGCTCGCGCAATTGGGGTCGCCGGTGCGTGCGAAGGCGAGGAAGGCGTCGGCCATGCGTCCGGCGAGACGGCGCGCGGCGGGGCTGTCGCCGGTGCGCGAGCCGGGCGCGGCGACATTGTCGAAGGCCAAAGGGATATCGAGCGTGTGGAACGCGCCGAGCACCCCGCCGGCTTCGGGCGAGGGGAAGTCGAGCTGGTACATCCAGGTCGGCGCACCGATCTTCGCGCGCTCCTCGGCCTGGATCAGGTGACCGGGCCAGGACCGGCCTGCGGTGGTCGCGGCTAGCAGGATCTGCCCGGGGGTCCGGTCCGGATAGAGCGCGCGATAGCGGCGCACTACCCAATCGGGCGCGACGTCCTTGGTGATCTGTGCGCCGATGCGTTCGGACAAATTGTCCCAGCTGGTGTCACCGCGCTTGAGCCAGTCTGCGATCCACAGGCCCGTCTCGTCATGCGTGTTGCCGATCATCAGCGGGATGTGCGCCGCCTCGCGCGGGGCATCGGGCACGAAGGGGTGGCGCGGCAGCACCTGATGGTCGAGCGTCGAGACGAAGTTGATCTCGCCCTTGCGCTCTATCGGGTCGGTCATGGCCATCGCTTCGACCAGCCGCTCGACCGGCAGCGCCTTGAGCTCGGCGGCGGTCTTCGCCCCGAGCTGGTCCATCCAGGCGCGTGCCCGGATCGTCGCGTTGCGTGGGCCTGCGGCGGTGACGTGCTGGCCGCTCATCGTCGCGGCGCGATGGAAGAGCGGACGTGCTTCGGGCATGGCCATCAGCGTCACGGTCTTGGCGCCGCCGCCCGATTGGCCGAAAACCATCACGCGGCCGGGGTCGCCGCCGAACCCCGCGATATTGTCGCGCACCCATTGCAGCGCGAGGACGATGTCGAGATTGCCGACATTGCCCGATTCCGCGGGGCCTCCGAGCTGGGCGAGATAGGCATAGCCCAATGCGGCGAGCCGGTGGTTGAGCGTCACCACCACGACGTCGCCGCGGCGGACGAGGTTGCCGCCGTCGTAGAGCGGGTCCGATCCCGATCCGTGCGCATGGGCGCCGCCATGGAGATAGACCATCACCGGCCGCCGGCCGCGGTCGAGGGCCGGGGTCCAGATATTGAGGAACAGGCAATCCTCGCTGACCGGTTCGTCGGCGCGCGTCTGCGGGGCGGCGGCGCCATAGCGCGTGGCGTCGGCGATGTCGGATCGCGGCGCGGGTGGCAGCGCGCGCTCGAAGCGGCGGGGGCCGGTATCGGCTCCGTAACGTATACCCCGGAATACCAACACGCCGCGCTCAGCGACGCCGCGCACCCGCCCATAGCGCGTCGCCGCGACCGGGTCGCCGCGGCGTTGCGCCCAGGCGGCGGCCGGGATCAGCAAGGGCGCGCCGAGCAGCGCGCGACGGTCGATCACGCCGATGCCATCTGCGCGCAGAGCAGGCGCATCGGCTCAAGCGCCGGATTGGCGTTGTCGCGTCGCCACGCCATGTGCAGCTCGACCGGCGCCTCGGGCTCGGTGCGCAATGCGCGGAGCTGGACATCGATCAGGTGCAGCCCCGATGCCGATTGCGGCACGATCGCCGCGGCGAGCCCGGCATGAACCAGCCCCAGCATCGAATGGATCTGGGTGACGTGCTGGACATAGCTCGGCGTGACTCCGGCATCGTCGAACAGGCGGACCAGCATGTCGTGGAAATAGCCCGCGCCTTGCCGGGCATACATGATCAGCGGCGCGCCATCGAAATCGCCGAGCGACAGCACCGGCTCGCCCTGTCGCGGATCGCCGGGGGGCAGCGCCACCAGCAGCGGCTCGCGCAGCACGCAGAGCGTGTCGAATTCGTGCCGGTCGACCGGTGGACGGACGAAGCCGATGTCGATCAGGCCGGTGAGCAGCGCATCGACCTGATCGCCGCTCACCATCTCGCGTAGCTCGAGGTCGATATTGGGCAGGCTCGCCCTTGCCTGCGCGACGATCTGGGGGATGAGGCTGTAACCCGACACGGCGGTGAAGCCGATCGCGACCTTGCCCGCATCGCCCTTCGCCACCCGGCGCGCAGAAAGCGAGGCGCTCTCGGCGAGCCGGACGATGCGCCGCGCCTCGATCAGGAAGACATGGCCCGCGGGAGTCAGCCCGACCTGGCGGCTGGTGCGTTCGAGCAGCGTGACGCCGAGAATCCGCTCGAGCAGCTGGATCTGCCGGCTGAGTGGCGACTGGGTCAGGTTGAGCCGTTGCGCGGCGCGGCCGAAATGCAGCTCCTCGGCCACGGCGACGAAGCAGCGGAGCTGGCTGAGCTCGAACATGGCGCCGGTGTAGCGCGGCGCGGCGAGCGCTGTCACGCCGACGTTCACGCGGCCTTGGTGATTGATCCTGCGCGTTCGATCAGAGCGCGCAGCGCGTCATGCTCGTCGGCAGTCAGATCGGTGAGGGGCGTGCGCACCGGGCCCGCGTCGCGGCCGACCGCGCGCATGCCTGCCTTGACGATCGACACCGCATAGCCGCGGCCGCGGTTGCGCAGATCGAGATAAGGCAGCACGAAATCGCGGAGTTGCTTCTGGACCTCGACATGGTCCCCTGCACGCACCGCGCGATAGAAGCCGAGCGCCCATCGCGGCATGAAGTTGAAGATCGCCGATGAATAGGTGGTGACGCCCATCGTGAGATAGGGAGTGGCGAAGGTTTCGGCAGTCGGCAGCCCGCCGATATAGGTCAGCCGGTCGCCCATCCGCACGAAGATGCGGGTCATCAGCTCGATATCGCCGACGCCGTCCTTGAAGCCGACGAGATTGGGGTTGCGTTCGCACAGGCGCGCCAGCGTCTCGTCGTTGAGCACCGCATTGTCGCGGTTGTAGACGATCACGCCGAGCCCGGTCGCGCGGCATACCGCGTCGACGTGCGCGGCGAGCCCCTCCTGACTCGACCCGACCAGATAGGGCGGGAGCAACAGCAGCCCGTCGGCGCCGGCAGCCTCGGCGCCGCGCGCGATCTCGGTAGCGATCGCGGTGCCATAGCCGCAGCCAGAAATCACCGGAAGCTTGCCGCGCCCTTCGGCAACCGCGGCGGCGACCACGCGCACCACCTCGGCCGGCGTGAGGGAGAAAAACTCACCCGTGCCGCCTGCGGCGAACAGCCCGGCCAGATCGTGCTCGAGCATCCATGCGCAATGCGCACGATAGGGCGCCTCGTCGAACCGGCCCTGGGCGTCGAAATGGGTGACGGGGAAGGAAAGCAGGCCTTCGCCAAGGCTGCGGCCCATCTCGGCCGGGCTCATCGTCGTCACATGCGTCTCCAGGCTCGCGGTTTCGCATCCATGCGCGAAACGCTTCGACGCCTGACTATTGGCTCGCATCGCAACCGTCCAAGCCAAAGCCGCCATCGATCGATGCGCGGCCTGGCTCGATCGGCGTCGCGGCGTTCCATTTTACCAACGGCTCGGGTGTCCGTGGTCCAGCGTATGTGCCGTTGAGCCCGGAAGTGGTGGGCCGGGAATTCCGCAGATGGCAGATTCGGGGTAGGCTCGCGAGGATGGCCCGGCTTCCGCAGACCGAAATCCGCATGCGCATCCTGATCGAGGATCCGGTAACAGGTGTCCTCCACAGCTTGCAGGACAAGAAAGGCGCGCCCGTCGATGCGAAGCGCTCAGCGGCGGGCGAGTCGATAGCTTTCGATTTTCCGATCCGTATCTCGCCGGGGCCGAAATTCTATGGCGAGCAAATACGCAGCGAGGGACCCGAGCGGCGCTTCGTCTATGTAGCAGTGGGAAAGCAGGCCGGTGACCACGCTTCGTGCTGGGCCCGCCGCATGAAGATCGACGTTCACACCATTGCGCGAGACCTGCTCGATGCGGCGTCCGAAGCCGGCCGTTTGGAGGGAGTCGTGGGTGGAACCGGCAAAGACGGCAGCCCGGCCTGCGCCACCGTTCCGGTCAAGGCCTGGCGTATCGTCTGACGGGCGCTGTCGCCCGGACGTCGACAAACGTCTCAACCGCAGCAGCTACCCTCCTTGCCCTGCGCCTGAATGGGCGGGCAGGGCACTGTCCCGTAGGAGCAGAAGACGCAGCAATCGCCGCGCCTGGGCTTGAGCAGGACTCCGCAACCGGCACATTCATAGAAGAATTGGCAGACGTTGGTGGGCATCGTCTCGACTGCCTGGTGACCGCAATGCGGGCAGGTAAGGGTCGAGACGAGCTGCAGGACTAGCTCGGACACTGCGATTCCCGGACCAGAGTAGCGCGTCGCCGATCCATTCCCCTGGCGGCCGTGGCCGCGAGAGATTCGGCTTCCAGCGTGCAAATACCATAATCTGCTCCCGGACAGCTGCCAGGTCGAACCCGGCCCTGTTCGCCGGGCAAATCGCCACGACACCAGCGAAACACTACGGAAAACATATGCCGATGGCTCTGGATCGCCCTCGCAATGCTATGCCGCACTGTTCATTAGGCTTGGCATTGCCAGCCCGGAGCGACGATGACCGCCTCGACCAGCGACTCTGCCGCCAGCCCCGGCCATCTCCATCAGGAAAGCACCAGCAAGCTCGCTTTGGGGGCGCTGGGCGTCGTGTTCGGCGACATCGGGACATCGCCGCTGTACGCGCTCAAGGAGAGCTTCGTCGGTCATCACCCGCTCGTGGTGGATCAGCCGCATGTCTTCGGGGTGCTGTCGCTGATCTTCTGGACGATGATGCTGATCGTCACGGTGAAATATGTCTGGATCATCCTGCGCGCCGACAATCACGGCGAAGGCGGCAGCCTCGCGCTGCTGGCGCTGATTGCGGACAAGACAGGCAGCCGGAAATGGACACCAGGCATCGTGATGCTAGGGATCCTCGCCGCCGCGCTGTTCTATGGCGACGCGATCATCACGCCGGCGATTTCGGTATTGTCCGCGGTCGAGGGACTGACCGTGGTTCAGTCCGACCTTTCGAGCTTCGTCCTGCCGATCGCCATCATCATCCTGATCGCCCTCTTTGCTATCCAGTCGCGTGGCACGGCGCGGGTCGGCGCCCTGTTTGGTCCGGTGATGGCCGTGTACTTCCTCGTTCTCGCGGTGCTCGGCCTCGTTAACATCGTCGATCGCCCGGAGATTCTCGGCATCCTCAATCCGTGGTGGGCGCTGAACTTCTTCCGGGTCGATTTCCCGCTCGCCTTCCTTGCGCTGGGATCGGTGGTCCTCGCTGTCACCGGCGCCGAGGCGCTCTATGCCGACATGGGGCATTTCGGCCGCAAGTCGATTTCGATCGCGTGGCTCTATGTCGCACTGCCGTGCCTGATGCTGAACTATATGGGGCAGGGGGCATTGCTGCTCCACCGTCCCGACGCGGCGGAGATGCCCTTCTTCCTCCTCGCGCCCGATTGGGCGCGGCTGCCCCTGGTGATCCTCGCCACCTGCGCCACGGTGATCGCCAGCCAGGCAGTAATCTCGGGTGCGTTCTCGGTGACCCAGCAGGCGGTGCAGCTCGGTTTCCTGCCGAGGCTGCGCATCTTGCACACCAGCGCGAGCGCCGTCGGCCAGATTTATGTCCCGCTCGTCAACTGGGCCTTGCTCGCGCTGGTGGTATTGCTGGTACTCGGTTTTCGTACCTCGAGCGACCTTGCTGCGGCCTATGGTATCGCGGTCACGGGAACGATGTTCATCACTGCCTGCATGTTGGGCGTGCTGACCTTCGCGGTGTGGAAATGGCCGCCATGGGCCGCCGGGCTCGTGACGGGAGGCTTCTTGCTGATCGATGGCCTCTACTTCGCCTCGAACCTCACCAAGATTCCCGATGGCGGCTGGTTCCCGCTGTTCGTCGCGGCAATCGTCTTCACGTGTCTCACGACCTGGGCCACCGGGCGTAAGCTCGTCCGCCAGCGCCTGCAGGACGGCGCTATGTCGCTGGAGCTGTTCGCAACTTCTGCTGGCGCCATCCAGCGCGTTCCGGGCACGGCGGTGTTCCTCGCCTCCACGCAGGACGGCATTCCGCACGCGCTTCTCCACAACGTGAAGCACAATAAGATTCTGCACGCGCGCGTCATCATCGCGACGGTCGTGGTCGCCAAAGTGCCGCATGTTCCGTCCGAAAACCGGCTCAACATCGCGCACGTCGCCGGCGGAATACACCGGACAAGGATCAATTATGGCTTCATGGACGAAGTCGATGTGCCTGCGGCGCTGCGCGCCTGCTCGGCGTGGACGCCTGTGCTCGCGCCGATGGACACGAGCTACTTTCTCGGACGGCAGACGCTCATCGCCTCCGATCGCCCGGGCATGGCGATCTGGCGCGAGAAGCTGTTCGCCTGGATGGTGCGCAACGCCGAGAGCGCGATGGACTTCTTCAAGCTGCCGACCAACCGCGTGGTCGAACTCGGTTCGCAGCTGGAGATCTGAGCGCCTTCCACGCGATGCATGTTTCCCGAGGCGCTCCCGCGCGGCCGCCGGGCCGCTTAGCAGGGCGACGAGCGCTCGGCGAGCGGCAGGAGGATAAGCGTGATCCGATCATGACCGACGGCGATATCGAGTATCTCACCCGCTACCACGTCGATCGGTTCGGGAAAGCTGTGCAGCACCTGGAGCCAGCCGCCGTCGGTGTAGCGATCGGGGTGATTGTCGAAAGACACGCCTTGCCACAGATCGATGTGCATCCACTGAACGATGCCAATGGCGCGCCCACTCGCGGTGACCGGTATGCGGAGCCGCGCGAGCATGGCGTCATGCTTCTTCTGCGTCAGATCGAGACGTACCAGTTCCAGATCATCTGACAGGCGATCCCATGCGGTCATCGTGCCGTGGATCGGCAGGCGTTGTGGGGCGAAGGCAGTGAAGGCGGAAAGATCGAACCCTGAAACCTTGCCGACAAAGGCGTAGTCGGCCAGGTTTTCGCTCGCCACAAGGCATCCCATCGCGCTTGCCGCGCGCGGTATCACGATCGCTTCGGGCGCGAGCAGGCGGCGATGCGCGTCCTCGAACGTGTCGAGCACTTTCTCCGTCAGCAGATCGCTCGAGAGGATTTCCGAGACCAGGATATCGGCCGGCGCATCGAGTTCCGCGCCAATTGCGAGTTCAATTGAAGGCTTGGCGTAGACCTTGATGCGATCAGCATAGCCGTTTTGGGCGACGATCTGCTGCGCCATGTCGGCGATCATCGGCTCCATCTCGCACGCCACCACTTTCTGTGCGCCGGCACGCGCGGCCATCAGGGACAACAGGCCGCTGCCCGCGCCGATATCGAGCACGCGCGCCTCGGGGCCGGCGATGCCGATCGCGGCCTTTATGGCGGCCTCGAACGCATCGTTGCGCGGCGCGTCGTTCATCATCGGGATGTGCCAGAAAGGCACCGATCCCGAGCCGAGCCGTCGAACCTGATGGCGCAGGTGCAGATTGTCGGGCTGCAGCGCGAGCGCGCGGCGGAAATACCGGATCGCGTCAAGGTTTCGCCCTGCATCTGCCAGAACCACGGCCAGATTACCGATCGCGATCGGATTGTCGGGGTCGATCGCGCACGCGCGCTCGAGCGTGGTAATCGCCTCGGCAGTGCGGCCGAGCCAGTGCAGCGTTAGCCCCTGTTCATGCAGCGCCACGGCATGATCGGGCTCGATCGCGAGAAGCTGGTCCCAAGCGGCAAGGGCATCTTCGGCGCGCGAGAGGCGCCCGAGCAGGCCCGCAAGCAAAGGCAGCACTTCTGCTACGCGATAGCCCAGCGCCAACACTTTACGATAGCTCGATTCGGCGCCTTCGAGGTCCCCCTGTTCGTGCAGGGCCATCGCCTCGGCGAGCACCGCGCGTGCCTCGGTGAGACGGTCTGGGGAACCTGGGTCGGTCACGTTGATTGTCCTTGATATTCTGCTGTCGGGGCGCCTCCCGCGCGATATGCCAATAGCTGCCGCTAGTGATAGCCTTCGTATAACTTTCTGATCACCCAGAACCTTGTACGCCAAGAAATGTTCGCGGGCGTAGAGCCACGATCGTTATGCTCGATCAAGCCGTTCAGTCGCGCGAGCAGGGAACGCCACGCGGGTGCCGGCAACTGCACGGGCAGCGGGAGGACTAGTTCGCTCTGGGGAATACCGGCGGCGTGTAGGCGCCGTTGGTCGCAACGTCCCACACTTCGAGACGCGCCCATTTGCGTCCGCGCAGGTCGACGCGCTTCTCGATTGTTCGACTGCTGAACGGCGCCGCGCCGGTCAGGTCGATGCGGTCGCGATAGACCTTGCTACCGTCGCCGCTGACGATCTCGGCAAAGGCCGGTGGAAAGGTCCATTCGATCTTGGCGCGCACCGTCGCGCTGCGGCCGAACGCCGTTTCCTCACCGCTCTTCGCCCCGTCGATGGTGAAATCCGGAATCAGCACCTCGCCGGTGGTGGTGAAGAAGCGGCCGCCGCGCAGCGCGTCGAGCACGCTCGCCCAGCCATCGGCGTAGCGCGGCAGTGGCCCGTCGAGCCGGAGATAGTTGATGTTCATGTGCGCGTAGAGTTCGCTTTCGCGGTCGATCTGGAACACGTCGACTTCGCCCGGCGCGAACTTACGCTCGGAAGGCGTCGCGGCCCAGTTGTTCATGTCGTCCAGCGTGTCCAGCACGCGCGTGCCGAGCCGTGGCAGCGAATAGTCTGACGGCATGTTCTTCCACGCGCCGCCGAGGAAGCGGTCGCTCTTGAAGAAGGCCGTGTCCCTGTGCTGGTCGGGGAAGCCGTAGGAGCCCTTGATGCGGGGGTGCGCGGTCCACATGAGCCCGCGCTCGGCCTGCATCAGCTTGAGGACGTCCTCCTGCGAGCCGACATGATAGACCTTGCCGAGTCTGGCGTCGTCCTCGACGAAAGGCTGTCCCTCCTTGCGGTCGAGCGTCCAATAGACCGGCTTGGGGAAGAAGCTGATCCAGTGCCCGCCGAGATGGACGTTGGGCTCCTCGCCCGGGAGCAGCAGTAGCTTGTCGTCCGAAAGTCGCTCGGTCTCGGCGTGCATCGTCTTGAGCAGCGTCATGCGGTCGCCGGCGCGATCGAGCGCCTCGCGCCCCAGATGGAGCTCCGCGAGATGGACGATATCGACGTTCATATCCTTGAAGCGCTTGACGAAATCCGGGGATTCGAGCCCGTCCGGAACGCCGGTCGATTGCTGCAAGCGCGCCGTGTTCAAAAAGGCTTCGGTATGCTCGATATGGTAATGGCTGGTGAAAGTGTGGTGGCCCGCCAGCGGCTTGAAGCGGTCGTCGCGGGTATAGGCGAGCGCGGCTTGGGTGACGCTCACCGCATCGCCGGCATCGGGCAGCAGGAACACGCCCATGTCCTGTATTGAGCCGGGCGGAGCGTTGACCCATGGCACCCAGCGCCGGTCACCTTCAAGCGTCTGGCGCACGCCGAAGCCCGTGCGACCGGCGAGGTTGCGATAGTCGCTGCCGTACCAGGCCGAATTGTCGTTATTGGCGTAATCGAGCGGGTAGTAGAATTGGTGCGGCGGCGGGACGATGCCGAGCGATCCGCCAGCCGTCCCTTCCGCCACGATCAGGCGGGCGCGCACCTTGGGCGAGACCGCTGGTTTGCGCGAGGCATCGCCTTCCTTGCGGACGATCGAGTCGGTCAGGTCGGTGAAGGCGATCGTGCGCCACGGCAGCGTCGCGGTCGAAGCGACACTCAAACCCGCATCGAAGGTATAGGCAGTGGCGGGGCGTTCGGTCGACATCACCATCGCCGCGCGGACCAGCCGCGAGCCCGGATAGAGAGTGAACTCGTAGGTGCCCGCAAACGGGCCTGCAGCGGCGCCCCCGACGATCACCCTTGTAGAGCCGCCCTCCGCCCGCACGGTGATGTCGTCGCGAGCGAGGATGAGCGGGAAACTCTCGAACGGGCGCTGGCGCGGGTTGTCGAAGAAGACCGTCCAGCCCTGTTTGAGATCGCGCGTGCCGACGGTGACCACCCCGGCAGGGTCGATTCCGCCGAGCACGGGCTTGCCGGCAATCGCGATTCCGCGGATCAGCGGCTTGCTCCTGTCGAGCGAGAGGACGAGCTGCGCGCGCTCGCCCGCCGCCGAAGGCCAGTCGATCGTCACTGCGTCCCCCGCGCGCGTGACGCGGACGTCGCCGGGCAGAGCGCGCGCGGACTGGTGAAGGACGGTGGCCGAGGTCTGCGCATGGGCCGCGTCGATCGCGGCGAAGCTGCCCGCGGCCAGCGCCGTCGCCAGCCGAAGCGCGGCAAACATCCGTTTCTTGTTCAAGCCATCCTCCTGTCTTCGCCGATCCCGATCGGCTGTCTCGTCTGCATTCGCCCGTTCAGAAGTTGAAGCGGATCCCGAGCGAATAGGTCGTATCGTCGTTGCGCACTTCGCGGACGAAATCCTCGCGCGATTCGAAATTGCGGGTTCGCTGGCCGGTGACGTTGGTGCCGGCGAGGCTGATCGTGACGTCGCGCGTGATCTCGTAGTTCAAGCCGAAATCGAGGCGGCCCGCGGCGCGGATGCCGTTGAGCCCGACAGGGATCGAGACCGGCCGCAGCGAGAGGCCGTTGGTGATGTCGCCGTCGAAATATTGCGAGCGATACGTATAGATCGCGCGCGCGGAGATGCCGTATTTCTCGTAGATCAGCCCGGCATTGAAATTGTACTTCGAGACGCCGAGCAGCGGCAGGCCCTCGAGCCGGTCGCCGGGAGTGGTCACTTCGCTGTCGATGATCGTGAAGTTGCCGATCAGGCCGAGGCCATCGAGCCCCTCGGGCAGGAAGTCGAGGAACAGCTGCCCCCCCAGCTCGAGGCCCTTGATCCTGGCCGAGCCGAGGTTGCGCGGCGTCGAGATCACATATTGCAGCCCGTCGATGGTGCGGACCTCGGTGCCGGAGATGATGCGGTCCTTGATGTCGCGATAGAAGGCGACCGCCGAGACATAGTTGCTGCGGCCAAAATAATATTCGAGCGAGGCGTCGAAGCTGTCCGCCTTTTGCGGCTTGAGGTCCGGGTTGCCGCCCGAGCCCGAGTTCTGGATCGTGTTCACATAGGATACGACATAGCTGAGACCGGGGTTGAGCTGGCCGAAGCTGGGGCGCGACAGCGTCTTCGAATAGTTGAAGCGCGACTGCAGCCCGCCGCCGAACTTGATGCGCGCGCTGGCATTGGGCAGCAGATCTGTGTCGCTGGTCGATCGCCGGACGAGCACGACGCTCGAGGTGCTCGTCGCCGGATCGGTGACGCGGCCCGAACCGGCGATGTCGCGGTTGGTGCGGGTCAGGCGCGCACCGACCATGCCGTCGATCGAGATCGCATCGGTCAGCGAGAAGGCGTATCCCGCCTGCAGGAAGCCGGCATAGCTCTTCTCCTGCGCGTCATAGTCGCGGGTCGGATCGAACGCCGGGGTGTTCGGCGAGATGCGGTACAGCGTCCGAAGCTGCCGCTTGATGTCTTCCTGAACGAGGTAGTTCGGATCGATCTGGAGGAACGACGCGCCGTCGTTCATCTGCGGCACGCCCGGCGCCTGGACGAGGATATCGGCGGGCAGGCCAGCGGCGGTCAGCGGTGTGACGAACGAACCGCCGGGGGCAGGCGGGCCGCCGAGATATTGCTCGAATCCAGCCTTGCGCCGCGCGACGCGCACACCGCCCTGAAGGTAATCGAGCAGGCCCCCGTCGAAATCATATTTCATGTCGCTCATGACCGACCAGAGCGTGCCGCGGCTGCGGTTGATGTCCTCGGTCATGCCGTTGGCGAAGGCGAGGCCGGCTGGGTCGTTCATCGGGTTGCCGGGCATCGTCGCCCGGACCTCGTGATCGACGTCGCGGACCTGGACCAGCTCGGCGATGCGCTTGCCGATATCGACGCGGAAGCTGTTGTTCCGGTTGGTCGAGGATTCGTAGGAGATGTCGGTGTTCCAGGTGAGCGCGCCGAACTCCTTGTTGAAACCTGTCGCCAGCACATAGATGTCGGTCCGCGCCTTGTTGGCGACGGTGGCGGTATAATATTCGATGTTGCGCGCGGTATAGCCGGTGGCGTTGCACAATTGGCGGATCGTGCCGGTGCCGGTCGGATTGGCCGCGCTGCGGACGTTCCCCGAATAATAGCCGTCGGGGCCGACCGCGAAATCCTCGCAAGTATCGCCCGCGGTCGCCTCGAAAGACGTGCCGGTGAAGCCGCGGAAGGTCGGGCGCGCCTGAAAGACATTGCCGCGATAGCCGGCGAACAGCCCCTCGACGTAGATTTTGCTGGTCGTGTCCGGCGCCCATTCGAGCGAGAAATTGGCCTGCGGACGTTCGTAATGACCGAACTCGATCGCCGCGGCGAAGCCGGTCGGTGCCTGGAGATTGGGGGAGGAACCGGCGGGGGCGGCGCTGGTCGCGCGCGTCCAGTCGTTCCATGCGATCGGCCGGGCATATTTGTTGCGCTGGTACGAAACGCCGACCATCGCCGCGATGTCGCCGATCCCGGTCGACCAGCGATCCGCGACGAGCAGGCTCGCCGCCGGATTGAGCGTGTTGTCGGAGCCCGCTTCCTGAAGATAGGTCGCGCGGGCGCTGCCCGCGATCGTCAGCTCCTTGAAATCGAGCGCGCGGCGCAGGCGCATGTCGACGCCGCCTGCGACACCACCCTCGATCCGTTCCGCCGAGCTCGATTTGAACACATCGACCCCCGCGAGCGCCTCGGCGGGCAAGTCCTGGAACGAGAAGCCGCGGCCGACGCCCGTGAAGATCTCGCGGCCATTGAGGGTCGTGACGATATCGTCGAGGCCGCGGATGCGCGCGCCGACGATTTCATTATTGCCGCCGACCACGACCTGGACGCCTGGCACGCGCTGCAGCGCCGAGGCAGTGGTGAGATCGGGGAGCTTGCCGATATCTTCGGCAACGATCGAATCGACAACCGCGGGCGATTCGCGCTTGATCTCGGCGGCACGCGCGAGGCTCTGGCGGATGCCGGTGACGACGATCTCACCCGCGGCGTCCTGCGCCGGATCCACGGGAGTGGGGGTTTCGGCTTCCTGTCCGGAAGCCGGGTCGGCGGGCGCGGTTTGGGCTGCTGCGATTGGCGCGCTGGTGACGAGCGCGATCAACGCCGCGGAGGCGCGAAGTGTGGCCTTCATTGAACCTCTCCTTGGAAGACATCATACAAGTCCGGCGGATTGGTCTGGTCTGTCCACCGGGTGTGATACGCCGCCTGATGGTCGCTCAGGTCTGTGTTGTCTCAGGATTTGGGGCGGGCGCGATCCGATCTCACCTCCACGCTCTCGGGATGCGCCGTGCCCGTTGGATTGTACTCATTGTCAGTCGTATGACAACTTAAATAAATTCAGTTGGCAATAAAATGATGGCCCGCGGAGCACCGACGGCGCTGGCATCGGCGCCGTGGTCGTTCTTTCGCATCGCCTCTCGCGGGCGGGATGTGCGGCGTGCGCGCGCTCCGGCTGGAGGCGTTACGGTAGGTGGGGCGGGGTGCGCCGGCGCGTCCGCCGGGCGCGGGCGGCACGCGGTTGCAAGCGAGGCGACAGCCTCGCGGCGAACAACTAAAAACAACTTCGTTTATTATTGCGAAGACGCGAGCTTCGTGAGAGTCACTGTCTCATGGCTGCGGTTTCGTCTCGTTGGCGCCCGATCCGGTGCCCCGGGGAGGGGCGGTCATTGCAATTCGATCGCCCACGGAAGACGATCGAGCGAGGGAGAGATTTGATGCGTGGATTCCCGATTGCGTGCCTCGGCTTCCTTGCGCTGGCGACCAGCCCGGCGCTGGCGGGCCAGAAGGCGGCTGCACCCAACACGCTCACGGCTCGCGAACGCGCCGAAGGTTGGCAACTGCTGTTCAATGGCCGCGACCTCGCCGGCTGGCGCTCCTTTGGCGGAGGCGCCGCGTCGACCAACTGGGCAGTGCGCGACGGGGCGCTCGTCCTGACCTCGAAATCCGGCAAGATGAGCGGGGGCGATCTCGTCACCGCCGACAGCTATGGCGCCTTCGAACTGACGCTCGACTGGAAGGTCGAGCGCGGCGGCAACAGCGGGGTCTTCTATCTCGCCCGCAACGCGCCCGGGACCAAAAACATCTACGAGACCGGTATCGAGATGCAGGTGCTCGACAATGACGGGCATTCCGACGGCAAGATCCCCTCGCACCGCGCCGGTTCGCTCTATGACATCACCGTGCCGCCGCTCAGCGTGGCACATCCCGCCGGCAGCTGGAATCATGCGCGGCTGCGTGTCGAGCCGGGGCGCATCCGCCAATGGCTGAACGGCACGCTCACTGCGGACGTGCCCTTTGGCGACGACGCCTGGCGCAAGCGCGTGGCGGCGTCGAAGTTCGCCGCGATGCCGCTGTTCGGCACTTTCCCGAGCGGGGTGATCGGCCTGCAGGATCATGGCGAGCCGGTGGCGTTCCGCAACATCAAGATCCGCAAGCTCGGGGCGAGCGCGCAATGACCGCGGCCGGGTTCGATCCGGCGGCAACCTCGGCGGACGTCATCATCGTCGGCTCGGGCGCCGCTGGGGGCATGGCGGCGTGGAGCCTTACCAGAGCGGGCCTGCGCTGCCTGATGCTGGAGGCAGGGCGCGACTATGATCCCCAGGCCGAAGTCAACATGATGGCGCCCGAGAGTGACGCCCCCCTGCGCGGGGCGTCCACGCCCGACAAACCGTTCGGCTATTTCGACGCGACCGTGGGCGGCGGCTGGGAGGTCGATGGCGAGCCGTACACCATGCGCGACGGTACGGACTTTCGCTGGTACCGCTCGCGGATGCTGGGTGGACGGACCAATCATTGGGGCCGGCACGCGCCGCGCTGGGGTCCCTATGACTTCAAGCCTTTCTCGCGTGATGGGCTCGGAGTCGACTGGCCGATCGGCTATGACGATATCGCGCCCTTCTACGACCGCGTCGAGCGGATGATCGGAGTCAATGGCGGACGGATCGAGCTGGAGAACCATCCCGACTCCCCGCCGGGCTGCCTGATGCCGCCACCCAAGCCGCGCATTCCCGAAATGCTCCTCAAGGCGACGTGCGAAAGCATGGGCATCCCGGTGCGGACGGCGCACACGGCGGTGATTACGCGCGACATGCCCGACAAGGTCGCGCCGCGCAGCGCGTGCTTCAATGCGACGCCGTGCGGCCGCGGCTGCACGATCGGCGCGATGTTTCAGACCACCACGTCGTTCCTGCCGATGGCGAAGGCCACCGGCAAGCTGACGATCGTCACCGACGCGATGGTCTCGAAGGTGCTGATGGCAGGTGCGGGTCGCGCCGAAGGTGTCGAATATGTTGACCGCAAGACCGGCGCTCGCCACAAGGTCAGGGCGCGCGCGGTGGTCGTGGCCGGGGGAACCTGCGAGACGACGCGGCTGCTGCTCAATTCGGGCGACACGCCTGCGGGTCTCGCGAACGCTTCCGGCCAGCTCGGGCGCAATCTCACCGATTCGACCGGCGCATCGTTCCGCGCCTATGTCCCCGCGCTCGCCAATCGCCCCCGCTACAACGAGGACGGCATCGGCGGGCAGCATGTCTATATCCCGTTCTGGCTATACGGGGAGCAGAAACGCGGCGAACTGGATTTCGCGCGCGGCTATCATTTCGAGATCGGCGGCCGGTTCGGCATCCCGCCCGCCGCGGCGCTGCCGCGGGTTTGGGGAGCGGACCTGAAGAAGGCGGTCCGCACGGCTTCGGGCGCGACGCTCTCAATGACCCTGCGCGGCGAGATGATCCCCAACAAGGACACGTTCTGCGAAATCGATCCGGGTGCGAAGGATCGGTTCGGCATTCCGGTGCTCCGCTTCGCCTTCCGCTGGTCGCAGCACGAACTCAATCAGGTCGCGCATGGGCAGCGGACCGCGCACGCCGTGTTCAGGCGGATGAACGCCACGATCCTCGACCCCGAACTGCCACCCGAAAAGCTCATCACCGCCGGCGGCGAGATCATCCACGAGCTGGGCACCGCGCGGATGGGCGCCGATCCCCGTTCGTCGGTGGTCGACAGCTATGGCCAAACCTGGGACGTCGGTAATCTGGTGCTGATGGACGGCGCGATCTTCGCCTCGGGCGCGCACAAGAACCCGACGCTCACTATTCTCGCGCTGGCGTTGCGCGCGTCCGAGCGGCTCGCCGTCCGCTTCAAATCAGGAGCCTTCGCATGACGCCGTCGCGCCGCGAAACGCTGCAATGGATGATGGCCGCGGCGGCGCTGCCGCTCGCGCGCTGGACGCCGCCTGCAATGGCAGCAGGGCAGGGCACGCCGCCGCCGTTCGATGTCGTCACGGACTGGCCGGCCGCGCTGCCCGCGCTGCCGCGGGCCCAAGGCTATGGCCGCGATCCGGATCTGATGGCGCCCAAGGTGCCGTGGCCGCTGACACTGAGCAAGGCACAGCGCACGACGGTCGATCTACTGGGTGACCTGATCCTTCCTGCCGACGGGCAGTCGCCGGGGGCTGGCAAGCTCGGCGTTGGGGCGTTCGTGGACGAATGGATCAGCGCACCTTACCCGACGCAACAGAAGGACCGCGAGCGGGTGCTCGGCGGGCTGGTCTGGCTCGACGCGCAGAGCCGCGCACTGCACGGCGCCGGGTTCGAGGCGATCACTCCGGCCCAACGCGCCGGACTGCTCGACGCGCTCACGGTTGCGACGCCCGTAGCCGCAATGGCGCAGCCGGTCGCGTTCATGGACACGCTGCGCCATCTCTTCGTGCTTGGCTTCTACAGTCTGCCCGAAGGCAAGGCGGACATGGGATTTATCGGGGACGAGCCGACGCCGGGCGACTATCCCGGTCCAAGCCCGGAAGCGCTGACCCATTTCACCGCCATCCTCGCTGGACTGGGCCTGGCAGCTCGATAATTCGACGCGGTAGATTCCCATTTCAGTTGTGGAAAACGTGCCCTTTTTTGAATGAAGGCTTACACGAGCATCAGAACGATAATATACATTATGTAAAGTGAGAATGCCAGAGTTGCTGTCCGGTCGATCCCGCGAGCGGTCAACCTACCTCGCCCGTGCCGGGGTTCGTCCGCTCCCGCGGTGCGGAACTTGGCGTCCGGACGGCTCACCCTCGATGTCAGGAGAACCCCCATGCCAGCGTCGCGTTCGCGGTCAGCACATGGATGCCGAGGGCGATGCCGATCCAGCCGACTGCGGCGCTTGCAGCCCGGTACAGCCCGGTGGCCATACGCTCCGCCAGCGCGAGAGGCCATGACGCGACCAGACTCAGCGATGCCATCCCCACGAGCGAGCCCAGCCCGAAGAGAAGCACATAGACCGTTGCTCGCAGCGGATCGTGCACCGTGGCGATTGCCAGTGCGAGCAGCCCGGCCGAGCCTGCTGCGCCATGGACCAGTCCGACCAACAGTGCTTTCATCGGCAATGTTCCCCGGTCCGGGTGCGCGTGGCGGCTTTCGCTGTGCGGTACGGTTTCGCCCAAATGGCTGTGGGCATGGAAATGACGTTCGCCGCCTTCGTGATCATGCGCATGGATGTGAATCCTCGCCCTGCGAAGCCGCCAGAGCACTTCGGCGCCGAGCAGCATCAGCATGATCCCCACCGCGCTTTCCAGCAGCGCCGCTACCCGCTCCGTCAGCGTCATACCAAAAAGGATCACTGCTGTACAAAGCAAGAACAAGGTGATCGTATGCCCCAGTCCCCAAGCGGCCCCCCGCAGAACCAGCGACCGGCGAGACGTCCCGCCGGTTGCCAGCGCGCCGACGGCCGCAAGATGGTCCGGTTCGAGCGCGTGGCCCATTCCGGCGAGAAAGCCCAGCAGGATCAGAGGAAGCTCCATGCAGCATTCTCCGCCGTTCCGGATGTTCAGAATGAGCCGACCGTCGAACCGAGGATCAGAACCACCACAAGCGAAAGGATCACGCCGACCACCACGGTCATGAACATGTCCCGGTAGCTTTCGGCATGCGTCAGCTTGCTGATCTGGAGCAGCAGGAGGACCGTCCCGTTGTGCGGCAGCGCGTCTAGCGTTCCGGCGCTGATCGTGGTGACACGGTGCATCAATGCCGGGTCGATCGAATGGATCTTGGCAAGCTCGAGGAAGTGATCGCCCAACGCGCCGAGCGCGATGGCCATGCCGCCGGATGCGGTGCCGGTCAGCGCCGCCAGCATGTTCATCGACACGGTGAGCGAGATCAGCGGTCCGCCGGGAATGCCGAGAACCGCATCGCGCACCGCGGCGAATGCCGGCAGGGTCGCGACGACCGCGCCGAAGCCGACCAGGCTGGCGATCATCAGCATCGGCAAGGCCGCGGAATTCGCGCCCGCCTCGAGACTGTCGCGTAGTGACGGGAAGCGCCGGAAATTGACCGCGATCACAGTCAGGTTGGCGGCGGTCAGCGCCAGGATCACCGCCCAGACGCCGCCGGTCGCGTAGAGCCCGGTCTCGCCCCATTCGGGCTTGCCGAGGAACGAGAAGTCCATCCGAGGCAGCACCACGAGTGACATCAGCAGATTGACCACGATCACGACGATCAGCGGCAGCCCGGCGAGAAAGGCCGGGGGCGGGTCTTCGGTGCGCTCGCCGTGATCGAGTTCGGCCGGATCGAAATCGCCGGCGATGGTCGCCTGCTCGCGCAGCTTCTGGTCGATTTCGACCACACCCTCTGCCGGTGCGCCATAGCCCTCCCCCGCCCGGCGCGCCCTGACTTTGACGAGGTTGAGCCACCACATGCCGAATGCCAGCGTGATCGCCGAAGCGATCAGCCCCAGCCCCGGCGCGGCGAATGCCGTGGTGCCGAAGAAGGGCATGGGAATGGCATTGTTGACCGACGGAGTGCCTGGCATCGCCGACATGGTGAAAGTGAAGGCACCGAGACCGATGGTCGCCGGCAGCAGGCGGCGGGGAATGTCCGCCGCCTTGAACATCTGGTCGGCCATGGGCACGAGGACGAAGAAGGCGACGAAGACGCTCACGCCGCCATAGGTCACCGCGGCCGAGGCCAGCACGACCGCGAGCATGGTCCGCTCGGTCCCCAGCCGTCGGGTGAGGAAATTGGCGACGGACGCGACCGAGCCGCTATCGTCCATGAGCTTGCCGAACAGGCCGCCGAGCAGGAACATCGGGAACCACTGCGCCACGAAGGCGGCCGCCCCGGGCATGAAGTTCTGCGTCCACTGTGCGAGGAGCGGCTGCCCGGAAAAGGCGGCGGCCAGCAGACCCGCCGCCGGGGCCACGATCAGCACGCTCCAGCCGCGATAGGCCAGCCACATCAGCAGAGCGAGGGCGACGATGATGCCGATCAGTCCCATCCCTCAGCGCTCCTGCTGCACGCGGTTCGTCCGGTGCCGACGCCGATTGTCCTCCGGCGTGGTCGCGTCGGCCGGCGCCACCGGGGTCAGGCAAGCGAAGCCCGGCGCGGCCAGCAGCAGCAGCCAGGTGACGAGGACGAAGGTTGAGGTAAGCACCGGCATGTCGATCGGCGCCAGGAACACCGCGATCGAGGCCCAGAGCCAGGTGGTCACAACCACCCCGAACAGCGCATAGAGGAAGCTCGCCCAGTTGAGCACGAGGAAGAAGCCACCGACGGCAATTGCGGTCAGCACTGCGTTATAGCCAAACAGCCCGTCGCGGATCGCTCCCTCCGCGCCGCCGAACAGTTGCGCCGCTGCCGCCGCCAGAGCTGCGGCGATCAGCGCCATGCCTGCGGAGATGCGCGAATTCACCGCGATGCCCAGTGCAATCAGATAGCCGGTGATCCAGTTGTCCTGAAAGAAGATCTGCCCGACGGCGTTGCCGATCCCCATGTACCAGGTCGGCAGAATGTAGGCTGCCGCCTGATATTCATCGGGCGAGACCGGCTTGGTCAGGGGCCCACTCTCGATATTCTCGAAGCGCAACACCGCAAACAGGAACAACCAGCCCACCAGCACGAAGGGCGCCGTCAGAGCCGCTACGCGGTATGGCAGGAGCAGCCCCGCAATCGCGGAAAAGGCCACGCTCGTCAGCGCCGCGGCGAAGGCGATATAGACGAGCATATACACGGACGGCACGGCGCCAGTGCGGAAATCCGCGCTGGTGAAGGCGACGAGCGCGAGCGCCACCAGCGCGCCGTTGAACCCGAAAAGTCCATTGGCAACCAGCCCGCGATCGGCGCGCAGCGCCATTGCCGTCGCGGTCGCCACCACCGTCCCGAACAGGCAGATCGCGAAGTATATCCAGGAATTGTAGAGGATCGCGCCGATGATGATCAGCCCCGACCAGGGGTTGTTCTGGAACACCACCTGCCCGACGCCGCGAAGCACCCATTCGGGAAATTGAAGAAGTGGATGCGTCGGAAGCTGCGGCACCTCCTCCATCGAGAATCTCCCTTCCATTCGTGGCCCGTTTGGCCAGAAAGTTGGTTCGCCTCAGAACAGGAAATAGCGCTGTGCCATCGGCAGCATTTCAGCCGGATCGCAGGTGATGACAGCGCCATCGACGCGAACCTCATAGGTCTGGGGATCGACCTCCAGCTTCGGGGTGAGCCCGTTGTGGACCATGTCCTTCTTGCGGACCGTGCGGACGCCGCGCACCGCCGACAGCTTTTTGGCCAGCTTCAGCTTGTCGCCGATTCCGTCTTCGAGCGCGGCCTGCGAAACGAAGGTGACGCCGGTGGAGGCCAGCGCGCGCCCGTACACGCCGTACATCGGCCGGAAGTGCACCGGCTGCGGGGTGGAGATCGACGCGTTGGGATCGCCCATCGGCGCAACCGCGATCATGCCGCCGACCAGCACCAGCGCCGGCTTCACGCCGAAGAAGGCGGGCTTCCACAGCACGAGATCGGCGCGCTTGCCCACTTCGATCGATCCGATCTCGTGGGCGAAGCCGTGGGTGATGGCCGGATTGATCCCGTATTTGGCGACGTAGCGCTTGACGCGGAAATTGTCGTTACGGGCGCTGTCTTCGGGGAGTGCGCCGCGCTGGACCTTCATTTTGTGCGCGGTCTGCCAGCAGCGGACCGTGGTTTCGCCGATGCGCCCCATCGCCTGCGAATCCGACGACATCATCGAGAAGATGCCCATGTCGTGCAGGATGTCCTCGGCCGCGATCGTTTCCTTGCGGATGCGCGACTCCGCAAAGGCGACATCCTCGGGGATTTCGGGACTGAGGTGATGGCAGACCATCAGCATGTCGAGATGCTCGTCCACCGTGTTGACGGTGTAGGGACGCGTCGGGTTGGTCGACGAGGGCAGGATATTCTCCTCGCCCGCGGCGGTGATGATGTCGGGCGCATGGCCGCCGCCCGCGCCTTCGGTGTGGAAGCTGTGGATCGTGCGCCCCTTCATCGCCGCGAAGGAATCGCGCACGAAGCCGCTTTCGTTGAGCGTGTCGGTGTGGAGCGCCACCTGGATGTCCATCTCGTCGGCGACGGTCAGGCAATTGTCGATCGCTGCGGGAGTCGTCCCCCAGTCCTCGTGTAGCTTGAGGCCGACCGCGCCGGCGCGGATCTGCTCGCGCAGTCCCTCGGGCAAGCTGGCATTGCCCTTCCCCAGCAGGCCGATGTTGATCGGCAGCGCGTCGGCCGCCTCGAGCATCCGGTGCATCGCCCAGGGACCCGCCGTCACGGTGGTCGCCAAGGTACCGACGGTCGGCCCCGCGCCGCCACCGACAAGGGTAGTGGTGCCGCTCGCCAACGCTTCCTCCGCTTGCTGCGGAGCGATGAAATGGATGTGCGTATCGATCACGCCGGGGGTGAGAATCCAGCCCTCCGCCGCGATCACGTCGGTGCCGGGGCCGATGACGATGTTCACGCCGGGCTGGATGTCGGGATTGCCGGCCTTGCCGATGGTCTGGATGCGCCCGTCCTTGATCCCGACATCGGCCTTCACGATGCCCCAGTAATCGACGATGACCGCATTGGTGATGACCAGATCGGCGACCTCGGCGGATGGACGCTGCCCCTGCCCCATGCCGTCGCGGATGACCTTGCCGCCGCCGAAGGTCACCTCCTCGCCGTAGACGGTGTGGTCCCGCTCGATCTCGATGATGAGATCGGTATCGGCAAGGCGGACCCTGTCTCCCGTGGTCGGGCCGTAGAGGGAGGCGTAATCCTTGCGCTGAAGCGTCGTCATCGCCCTCTCCTCACAGCTTGCCCATGATCCTGGCGTTGAACCCGTAGACCTCGCGTGTGCCGTCGAGCGCCACCAGCTCGACCACGCGGTCCTGTCCCGGCTCGAACCGCACCGCGGTTCCCGCCGCGATATTCAGCCGGAATCCACGCGCGGCCTCGCGATCGAAACGCAGCGCGGGGTTGGTTTCGTAGAAATGGTAATGCGATCCCACCTGGATCGGACGGTCGCCCGAATTGGCGACCGGAATCTGGCGTTTTTCCCGCCCGGCATTGAGCTCGATCTCGCCGTCCTCGATGAAATATTCGCCCGGTTTCATGGCTGACCTCATGGAATGGGATTGTGGACGGTGACGAGCTTGGTCCCGTCGGGGAACGTCGCCTCGACCTGAATGCTTTTGATCATCTCGGGCACGCCTTCCATGACTTCGTCGCGGGCGAGCAACGTCGCACCCCACGACATCAGCTCCGCCACGGTGCGCCCGTCGCGCGCGCCCTCCACCACTGCGGCAGAGATGAGCGCCACCGCCTCGGGATAGTTCAGCTTCACGCCACGAGCCTTGCGCCGTTCGGCCACCAGGGCGGCGGTAAAGAGCAGCAATTTGTCCTTCTCGCGCGGCAAGAGCTCCATCGGATCGTCCTCATGTTGACCAGATACGGGGGATGATCGCCGGCGTACGCCGGGTGCGCGCACGCAGCACTTGCCAGGCGCGCAGGAACAGCGCCTTGGCCTCGGCCGTGCTGGACCCGAGATAGCGGCAGACAAGCACGTCCTCGAGCTGGCTGACGGCGAATGCACCTTCCGTCGGCAATTGCTGCGCGGCAGCGCGGACCGGATCCGCAAGATCCTCAGGCATGGGCCCGGCGTGCACCAGGACGCCGAAAATCGGCCTGCCGGCAAAAGCGAAGCGCGCCTCGCGGAGCGGCGATCCCCCGTCCAGCGCGAGCCGTTCGTACCAGATCCGCCGCCCTGCCCGGCTCACCTCGACCAGCTGGGACAGGACGCCCGTCGCGAAGGTTTCGTCGGCCGCGGGACGGCCCAGACTGATCAATTCCCAGCCTGTGTAAACGGCATCGGCGGCGAGCGTCACACGGGTCTCGATCGCGGCTTCGGCCCCATCGAAAACGATAGCTTCCTGGGGAAGATACTCCGTGACGGCACCGCTTCCCGCATCGATGCGCGTGCAGGATCGACTGGGCCGTCCTCCGCTGCGGTAGAATTTGGTGGCGCCCGGCGTGGTGAGAAGTACGCTCGCGCCGTTTCCGACGTGGCAGTCGATGTCGAGGCTATCTCCACCCGCGACTCCGGCGGGCGGGTGCAGGATATAGACATGGGCCGTTCCGTCCGGTTCGGGATGGAAGGCTTGCTGCACCATCAGAGGGCCGACATGCCTGCGTCGCATCAGCCTGGTCAGTCCGGCCTGATGCTCCAGCCAGAGTTCGAGTTCGGCCCGCCAGCGATTGCGAGAGCTGCGACACGAGTTGGGCGGATCAAGAGGCTTACTCGCCAGATCACCGGCGAACATCATTTCGCAAGAAGATGCCTGCGCGAGATGCACACAAAATCCTCCGGGCAAGGCCGGATATCTTACACCGCTGGCCGGGTAGCTTGGCGGATATTGGGCCGGGCCACCTAGCACAATCAGTGAAACCCCCCATTGACGGGTTGGCCCGATGCGGATGACTTGGCCTCAGCTTACGCGGTCCTTCGATTGCTTGGGACCGCGTTTCCGGGCCGGCGCGGGATCGGTCCAATCGGCGCAACGGCAAGGAGGCCCGGCATGCGGCGGGTGACCACCATCAGGCGAGCGAGAGATGGCGCTGCCGCATCCGGCCCGTCGGTTCTGCTGCAACACGACGAACGCCATCTGCGCCGTAAGGTTGTTGCATTGCCGGATGGCGGCAACGTCCTGGTGGATTTCCCCGAGGCGGTGCTCCTACGTGCCGGCGACGAATTGGTGCTGGAGGACGGCAGCGTGGTCGCCGTCGCCGCCGCCGTCGAAGATCTGTGCGAGGTCACGGCCCGGGACGCCGTGCATCTCGCCGAACTGGCGTGGCACATCGGCAACCGACATCTCGCGGCCGAGATCTCGGCCGACCGGATCCTCATCCAGCGCGATCATGTCATCAAGGCGATGCTCGCGGGCTTGGGCGCGGGGGTGCGCGACGTATCGGAGCCGTTCAATCCGGTGCGCGGCGCCTATGCCGGGCCCACGGGCGATCATCACGATCATCATCAGCATGGTCACTCGCACCATCATGAAGGGTGATGCAGCAACGCCGTGCGCCAGGAGGCTTGTGCCATGTCAGCAACCAACGGACCTCTAAGGGTCGGCGTCGGCGGGCCCGTCGGCTCGGGCAAGACTGCACTGATCGAGCGATTGTGCGTGGCACTGCGTGACCATTTGTCGCTCGCCGTGATCACCAACGACATCTACACTAGGGAGGACGCCATGTTCCTCGCCCGGCGCCAGGCGCTGTCCGAAGAACGCATCATGGGCGTCGAAACCGGCGGCTGCCCCCATACGGCGATCCGCGAAGACGCATCGATAAACCTGCAGGCGATTGCGGAAATGAATCGCCGCTTCCCGGATCTCGATGCCGTCTTCATCGAATCAGGCGGTGACAATCTGGCGGCGACCTTCTCGCCCGATCTTGCCGACCTTTCGATCTACGTGATCTCGGTTTGCCAGGGCGAGGAAATCCCGCGCAAGGGAGGGCCGGGCATCACGCGCTCCGATCTGCTGATCATCAACAAAAGTGACCTCGCCCCCCATGTCGGTGCCGATCTTGCCGTGATGGAGGCAGATGCGCGGCGCATGCGCGGCAAGCGTCCGTTTCTGTTCACCGATCTGTCTCGATCGGCGGGCGTGGATGCGGTCGTGAACTTCGTCGTGACCGCCGGCGGGCTGGAACTCGAAGCTTTTGGTCCGGAACATCGGGCGGTGGCGCGCTAGATGTCTCTCGCGACCTCGATCGAGGGAGCTGAAGACGAGGCGCAACTGCATCTGCTCCGCCTCGTCAGTATGAGCCTTCCTGTGGGCGGCTTTTCCTATTCGCGCGGACTTGAGACGGCGGTCCATCTGGAATGGGTTCGAGACGAAGATTCCGCTGCGGAGTGGATCTTCGGCGTGCTCCAGTCGAGCTTCGCCACATTGGACGGCGCGCTGTTCTGGCGCATGATCACCGCGCTGGACGCCGGAGATTGCGAGCGGTTCCTTCACGCGGATGCATGGCTGGCGGCCTCACGCGAGACCCGCGAGCTGCAGACCGAGGATCGCCGTCAGGGCGAGGCGTTGATGCGGCTTCTGACGGACCTGTCGGTACCGTCCGCACTGGAGCTTCGGCACCGGACGCGTACCTTCGCCGGGGCATTTTCGCTCGCGGCGAGTCATTGGCGCGTCAGCCCGTCACATGCCTTGCCCGGCCTGCTGTGGATCTTCGTGGAGGCGCAGGTGATGTCGGCGGTCCGGCTGGTTCCGCTAGGCCAGACCGCCGGACAGCAATTGCTGATTGCGGCGGCGGGCCCGATCCGGCACGCGGCGGCGACAGCCCGCACGCTACTCGACGAGCATATCGGCGCCACCGCGCCAGCTCTGGCCTTGGCCAGTGCGTGGCACGAAACGCAGTACAACCGTCTATACCAATCCTGACCCGGCGGGCCTCGCCGTTATTGCTTTGGACGGAGTCGGCTGCGGACGTGAAGCCGCTCACTCTGCAAAGTCTGGACAGGCGCGCCGGGTTTCGCGTGCGGCGCCTTCGCGCTGCAGGCCGGATAAGGGTGCGCGCTCTTTCATATGGGTCATGGCGTTGGCAACATGGCCAGGAATGAGGCAAATAGCGGCCATGTGGGGGAAACTGGCGCACTGTTTCGGGAAACGATGCGCTTGCGCCATATTGCTGCGGGCTTTGCCGGGTCTTCCGGTGGCGCGGTCCTGAGCCGTGGCCGATCGCGATGCCGACCCTGACGCGGAACTCGTCGCCGGTGCGGTCGCGGGCGATCGCGAATCCTTTGGTCTGCTCCTCGAACGCCATTATGACCGGATCCACGGGCTCGCATGGCAATTGACCGGATCGCGTGCCGACGCCGACGATATCGCGCAGGACGTATGTTGCACCTTGGTCGAGCGGATCGCGAGCTTCCGGCGCGAGGCGCGGTTCACGACCTGGCTGTGCGGGATCGTCTTCAACGCGTGCCGCGACCTGCATCGGCGACGTCGTTCGTTCGGCGGAGTGGCGGCGCGGCTCGCAGTGCTCGCGGGGCTGGCGCGCGGCCCGGACGGGCGCGATCTGCATGACGCGCTCTGGGTGAAGAGCGCGATCGCGGGTCTGCCTCCGGCGTATCGTGATACCGCCATACTCGTCGCCGGTCAGCAGCTGACTCACGCCGAGGCGGCGGCCATTCTCGGCGTCGCCGAGGCGACAATCTCGTGGCGGATGCACGAGGTGCGCCGCATGCTTGCCGGCCGCGGTCAGGAGGACTGATCGAGCCTCACAAAAATATTTCGCCAGCCTCCCAAGGATCTCCCGGCGCGGTGCGTCGAAGGAAGACGCGGACGATAGCGCCCGCTGTCATCAAGGGAGAAAGACATGTCCCGTTTCTCTGAAAGCCTGACGACCGGGCTGATCCTCGCGCTGCTCGCGTCGTGCGCGGGGCCCGGCAAGCCGGATTCCCCGGCCGCGGATGCAGCCCCGCCCGCAGCCGCCCCGACCGAGGCCGCATCCGAGATCGTCGTGACCGGCACGCGCGTCGCTCGGGCTCCACAGCAGAGCGTGAACGCGATTACGTCGGTAACTGCCGCCGACATAGCGAGCTTCCCACCCCCGCCCCCGCCTCCGGTCTCCGCTCCGGCACCGCTGGTTCAGGGACGGGTCGCGGGGGCCGAACGCTGGCAAGGCAATTTCTATTATCGCGACATCGGCCGCGACAAGTTCACCGCCACTGCCCAGAACGCCTTCAAGGTGGTGCGCGAGGAGCCGGTTTCGACCTTCTCGCTCGATGTCGACACGGCTTCCTATTCCTTCGTGCGCGGCTCGCTCAACCGCAATGTCCTGCCGCAGGCGGCGGCGGTGCGCACCGAAGAGATGGTCAATTACTTCCCTTATGACTATGCTGCGGCGCGTTCGGCGCAGCAGCCGTTCAGCACCAATGTCGCAGTGATGCCGAGCCCGTGGTCGCCGGGGCGCCAGCTCGTCCGGATCGGCGTAAAGGGCTATGCGATCGAGCACGCGACGCGGCCGCGCGCCAATCTCGTCTTCCTGATCGACACGTCGGGCTCGATGAACGAACCCAACAAGCTGCCGCTGGTCAAGCAATCGCTGGCGATGCTGCTCGACCAGCTCGACGGCAGCGACAGCGTGTCGATCGTCACCTATGCCGGAAGCGCGGGCACCGCGCTCGAGCCGACCCCCGCGCGTGAGAAGGCGAAGATCCGCGCGGTGATCGATGGGCTCGGAGCGCGCGGCAGCACCGCGGGGGCGGAAGGCATCCGGCAGGCCTATGCGCTGGCTGAGCAGAATCTCGACCCCAAGGGCGTCAACCGGGTGATCCTCGCCACCGACGGCGATTTCAACGTCGGCATCACCAATCAGGAGGAACTCAAGAGCTATATCGAGCGCGAGCGCGGCAAGGGCGTGTTCCTCTCGGTGCTCGGCTTCGGCATGGGCAATTACAATGATGCGCTGATGCAGGCGCTCGCCCAGAACGGCAATGGCGCCGCCGCCTATATAGACACGATCAACGAGGCGCGGAAAACCTTGGTCGACGAGGCGACGTCGACCTTGTTCCCGATCGCCAAGGACGTGAAGATCCAGGTCGAGTTCAATCCCCGCACCGTCGCCGAGTATCGGCTGATCGGCTACGAGACGCGGATGCTCAATCGCGACGATTTCGACAACGACAAGGTCGATGCCGGGGACGTGGGATCGGGGCAGACGGTCACGGCGATCTACGAAGTCGTCCCCGTCGGCGGGCCGCGCGCGATTGGCGAGCTGCGCTATGGTCCGGGCACGGCAACCGGGGGACCGGCCGGCGAGCTCGGCTTCGTCAAGATCCGCTACAAGCTGCCCAAGTCCGACACGAGCCGGCTGCTGACCACGCCGATCGACCAGCGCGTGCAATTCGCCCGCTTCGACGAGGCGCCGCGCGATGCGCGCTTCGCGGTCGCCGTCGCGGGCTTCGCCGAGCTGCTGCGCGGCGGGCGCTACAATGGATCGCTGAGCTATGACGACGTGCTGCGCATCGCGAGCGCGGCGCGCGGCGAGGATGATTTCGGCTATCGTTCGGAATTCCTCCAGCTGGTCCGCGCGGCGCGGACCGCGCAGTCGATGGCGGCGCTTGGCCAGTGAAGCCCGTCGAGTGCCGCCGCCGAAGGTGGCGGCACTCCTCCTCCCCGCAAAGCACATGCCCTTCGACGCGGCGTGGATTGCCGTTATAGGTCAACCGATGTTCGCACTTCGTCTCCACAGCAGCTCAGGCTCCCGGCGTCGGCCGGAATCCCGGAGGGAATGTGCGTGAGCGGTGACGAGGATATCGCGCGGCTGCTCCCCGAACTGCCGCCGTCCCGCCCTGCCCGGCGCGCCGCGACGATTGCGCTTGCGCTGGAGCGGTTCGACGGCGACGCCGCATCGGCACCTGTCTCCTCGCCGAAACCCGTTGGGGCGCGGGCCTTTCGGGGGCTTGTTTGGGGACCCGCCGGCGCGTTCGCCTCGATCCTGCTCGTGGCGCTGATCGGCGTTCCGATCGCGCTCCGGAACCCCGGCGGGGATCTCGCCAGACCCGGGCCGCGCAGCGGTTCGCCGGTGGCGGAACGTGGGGCAGTTCCGGGAACGAACGAAGCGCGAACGCCTGCGGAGCGACCCGAAGCCCGCCCGCCGCAGGTGGGGGGCGCTCGCGCTCCGGTTCCTGCGGCCGGGAAGCCAGAAGGTGCCGCGGCCCCGGTTGAACTTGCGGGTTCGGTGCGCGAGGCGGCTGCGGCGCCCCCTCCCCCTCCCCCTCCTCCGCCGGTATCCGCCCCCGCGGCTCCCCCTGCCATGGCGGCCCCGGCCGTCGTAGCGCAGGATGTCGGCGAGATGGTCGTCACCGGCCGGCGCATCGAGCCGCAGGCATCGCGCTCCTCGGTCACTGCGGTGACGGTGGTGAGCAAGGAGACGCTGTCGGAGGATAGCGACATCGTTGTATCGGGCACGCGCCGCGCGCCCGGGGGATCGGGCCGCGGCGACTGGAACGCCTGCACGATCGCGGATCCGGAGCGGAATCTGCACAAGTGCGAGCGTCTGATCGATGTCCGCGACAAAGGAACCAAAGGAGCGGCAGCGGTGCAGCTTTCCGAAGGTCTGCGACGGGGTTGGCGGCAGGATTGGGCGGGCGCGATCGTGGCATTTGATCAAGCGATCGCGCTGCAGCCGAAGCTGGCCTTCGCCTGGCTCAACCGCGGGCTCGCCCACCAGCAGGCGGGCGATCTCGTAGCGGCCGAGGCCGACCTCGATCGCGCGGTGCGCTATGCGCCGCGAGCCGCGCGGAACCATTATCACCGCAGCCTGGTGCGGCGGGCCCGTGGCGACGCGCGGGGCGCGCGCGCCGACGCCGTACGTGCCCTGCGGCTGGATCCCGACTACGACGCCGTGATCGAAGACTGAGCGCCGCTCAGAGCTGCACAGGAACCGCATTCACAGCGCGAACTTCCTCGACGAAACGTTAGAGATTGCAGGGAAATTTGCTCTGCTCGTTGGTCCATCGCTCGTACTTGCTCGACTGGTCATTGTGCGCGAACACGTACCAGCCCCAGCACAAACCCTTACCCGCAAAAGGTTCGCGCAGGCATCGTGGCTGGATTGGCTCAGCGGAACCCGATCTGGAGGAACGCCGCCGGGCCGTGGAAACGATAGCTGAGCCGGCCTTCCCAGCGCTCCTTGTCGGCGCGGACCCGATAATCGACATAGCGATACATCACGCCGACGCCGACATTCTCGACGAACCGCCAGGAGAGCGATGCCTGTGTGTTGATCAGGCGGCCGCGATAGTCGTCGATGCCAAGCGACATATAGTCGATCCGCGCGTTGGCTGTGACGCGCGGTAGCACCGTGGCATGTGCGAACAGGCCCACCGTGGGAAGCGGCGCGAAGATGCGCCGCCGCCGGACTTGCGTACCGGCGCTCACGTTGCCGATGCGGCCGGCGCCCGAGATCGACACTTCGAACCGCGTGGCGTGCAGACCGATCGCGGCACCGATCTCCGCCTTGTCCAAACGGACGAAGTCATAGCCGACCGTCAGTCGATAAATGTCCGAATCGAAGCCGCTCGTCACGCTCACGCCCACGGGATAGACGACGTCGTCGAAGACGATCTCGCGTTCGATCGATCGCGTAGCCTCGCGCTTGAGCGTGTAATAGTCGGCACTCACCACCAGCCGCGACCCGATCCGCACCCCTCCGCTGATCGAGGTGAGGGTCTGGCGATCCTCGAGCGCGAGATCGCCTTCGAGATCGATTTCGGCGGCGGGGAGCGGGAGCACCTTCGACTGCACGCGGACATGCGAATCGACGTCAGGCCAATAGGCACCACCCTCAAGCCAGACCTTGTCACCGACTGCTTGCGCAGCCGCGGGCGCGGCGGCGAAGATGGTCGCGATCGCCGTGCATCGAACCAGGACCGACCTGCGGCGCATCATGGGAAACCCTCATGGCGAGATCTTCCGGCTGCGCATGCTGAGGGGTGCGGCATCGATCGGCCATCGGCAGAACTACCGATTTGGCGGTCGTGGACCCCTGGATCGCCGACTTGCGGCATTGCGCGCGCGGCGCGATCCGGAATAAGCCCGAAACGTGACTTCGACCGATATCGACCGCCTCGTCGCGATCATGGCCCGGCTCCGCGACCCGAAGACGGGCTGCGAATGGGATACCGTCCAGACGTTCGCGACGATCGCGCCCTACACGATCGAGGAGGCTTATGAGGTCGCCGACGCGATCGCACGCGAAGACATGGTCGAGCTCAAGGACGAGCTTGGCGACTTGCTCCTCCAGGTCGTCTTCCACAGCCGCATGGCCGAGGAAGCGGGGCATTTCGCGCTCCAGGACGTGATTGACGCGATCAGCGACAAGATGGAGCGCCGCCACCCGCATCTTTTTCTCGGTCAGGCCGAAGGCGGGCATCATCTCTGGGAGCAGATCAAGGCGGCGGAACGTGGCGCCAAAGGGCATGAAAGCGCGCTCGACGGCGTTGCGCTCGGCCTCCCTGCCCTGCTCCGGGCCGAGAAGCTCCAGAAGCGTGCCGCACGCACCGGCTTCGACTGGCCCGACCCGGACGGGGCACGCGCCAAGATCGACGAGGAACTTGCCGAAGTCGAAGCCGCGGCGTCGCCGGAGGAACGCCAGGAGGAGATCGGTGACCTGCTGTTCGCAGTGGTCAACTGGGCACGCAAGCACGGCATCGATCCCGAGGCGGCGCTGCGCGGCGCGAACAGCAAGTTCGAACGCCGCTTCAAGGCGATGGAGGCCGAGGCCGGCGACGCGTTTGTCGGGATGGATCTCGATGCCAAGGAAGCGCTCTGGGTGAAGGCGAAAGCGGGCCGCTGAGGCACGCCCCCTCCCCCCGTTTTCCTTCTTCAAGCCTTATTCGTCATGCCGGACTTGTTCCGGCATCCACTGTGCCGCGCGCGAAGACATCGAACCGCTGGTCTGACGCTTGCCTCCCGGTGGGGGGCGAAGCAAGTCCGGGATGACGACAGGGCGTCGTCCCGGCGCCTCGACTCTCGCGGCGGGGCATGGCAGCCCGTCGGCGATCGTGGCGGGAGGGAAACGACTCGATGCGCAAATTGCTCGCCGTGCTGTTCTGTACGCTTCTACCGTCCGCCCTCCCCGCGCAGGCCCAGCCGGATCGTCGGCTCGAGACGGTGCTGACGCAATGGGATCGCGACGAGCATCCGGACCTGCGCGCGGTGGTCGTGCTTCGCGACGGTCGGATCGTCGCCGAGCGCTATTATAACGGCGAGACCGCGGACGCGCTGCACGACATCCGCTCGGCCGGAAAGAGCGTCACCTCACTGCTCTTCGGGATCGCACTCGACCGTGGGCTGATCCGCAGCACGCACGATCCGGTGGCGCGCTATTGGCCGGCAGCCGCGGGAACCGCGATCGGCGATGTGGCGCTCGACGACGTGCTGACGATGCGATCGGGGCTCGCGGCATTCGACGAGGATCCTGCCTCGCCCGGCAACGAGGACAAGCTCGACGCCGCGCCCGATCCGCTCGCCTTCGTCCTCGCCGTGCCGCGCGCGGATCCGCCTGGGAGCCGCTATCGCTACAATTCGCTGACCAGCTATGTCGCCGGCCTCGTGGTCGCCAGGACCGCGAAGCAGTCGATGGCCGATTTCGCGGGCGGCGCCCTCTTCGCGCCGCTCGGCATCGCCAGCTGGCGCTGGGATGCCGACGCGGCCGGGGTAACCAAGGGGCAAGGCAATCTCTGGCTCTCGGCCCGCAGCATCGCTGCGATCGGAGAGATGGTGCGCGAGAAGGGGCGCTATCGCAGCCGGCGCGTGGTGAGCGCGGGCTGGATCGAACGTGCGCTGGCGCCGAGGGTCGCGATCTCCGCCAGCGATCCCTATGCCGATGGCTATGGCTATTTCTGGTATTCGAAGACCCACCGGATCGGCCCGGCGCCCGTGCAGGTGTCCTTCGCCTCGGGCAATGGCGGTAACAAGATCTATGTCATCCCGAGCCGTAGGATGGTCGTGGCGATCACCTCGAGCGCCTATGGCCGAGGCTATGGCCAGCGCCGATCCGAAGCTATTCTGAAGGCGCTGCTCGCCGTCGATACCGAACGCTGACCGGTGCCTACTCGTCCGAGGCATCCTGCCCGGCCGAGGCTGCCGATCGCGCCATCGTGACATATTCCCGCAGGAGCCGGGGTTCGTCGAACGCGGGCAGTTTGGCCTCGATCTCGCTGCGCAGCAGCCGGCACAGATCGGCATAATCGCCAACGGCGTGGTTGTAGATGATCAGTCCGCTGCCGAGCCGTAGCCGCCGCCGTTCCTCGGGAATGCCGTCGCGGTCTTCGCTCTCGTAGATCTCGGTGATCCGCGCATTGACTGCGTGTAGATTGCTGCGGAGCGTCGAGAAGGGAACGACAAGCTCGGCCGGGAGATCGCCGACGCTGATTTGACGGAGCGCGTCGACCAGTTCGGTGGTCCGGTGCTCACGCAGCGCCATGCCGTGGCGCATTTCGTAGTCGGGGTCACAGGCGACCACCAATCGGTCCGCGACCAGTTCGAGCGTTTTGTGCGCGAGCGCGATGGCGGCGCGGGCTTCCTCGCATTTTTCGAGTCGGGCATCGGCGCTCGCCTGGCGCAGCTGCGAGTTCGCCATCGCGACGCCGGCGAGGATCGCGAGGATCGAACCCACCGCCTGCAGCCAGGCTGCGGTGGTCTGGCCCCAGATGCCTTCGCTGTCATAGCTTGCCGCGATCACCATGATCACGATCGACGCGAGGAGCGAAAGCGAAATCGCTATCGTCCAGCGCGTCCCGGACCCCTGGAGTTGCCGCATGGCTATCCTCGCATTGCGAACCGCTCATAATCGCGCGGCGCCACGCGCACTTCATATACGGATTTGTCCCCATCGACGCGCTGGTCGAACAGGAGCGTGTGACGATGATGCCGCGTGGTCGCTCGTCAGATCAACAGGGCGGGCTCCTCGCCTTCGTCGATCGGATAGCCCGCCTCGCGCCAGGATTTCATGCCGCCGTCGAGCGCCACGGCACGACGGAAACCGAGTTCGCGCAGCGTAGCTGCGGCCAAGGTCGAGATCTTCCCGAACTCGCAGACCGTCAGAATCTCCACCGTCGGGTCGGGGAAGGTCTCGTTCACCTTCATTTCGAGCTGGCCGCGCGCGAGATGCCGCGCGCCCGGGATGTGGCCGCGGGCATAGGCGTCGCGTTCGCGCACATCGAGTATGACGAAGTCGTTGTGCATCTGGTCCAGCCGCCCGGCCAGTTCGTCGAGCGACAGGAAAGGCGTCCCCGCCGCTGCCTCGGCAAGCAGCTGGCGCACGGTCTTGCCGCCGGTCATGTTGGTGCGCAGCGCCTCGGTAAGATGCGTCGGCGCGGCTAGATTGAGGCCGCGCATCATCTCGACGAAGGCGGCACGGTCTGTCTTCTGCAGGCGCGCGTTGCCGGTGATTTCGGCGCCGACCGTACTGTGCCCCTGTCCTTTATAGTCATGGGCGGGGAAGACCAGCGTCTCGGGCGGCAGGCGCAGCAGCTTGCCGAACAGGCTGTCGTAGAGCTGCTCGGGATCGCCGCTGGGCAGATCGGTCCGGCCTGTGCCACCGATCAGCAGCGTATCGCCGGTGAACACGCGATCCTCGACATGGATGCAGGTGGAATCGCGCGTGTGGCCCGGGGTATGGAGCACGCGGAGTCGTAAATCGCCGACCGCGACGAGATGGCCGTCCTCCACGCGCATGTCGACATGCGGCGCGGGGCTAAGGCGATGCATCACGATCCGCGCGCCGAGCCGCTCGCGCAACAACAGCGCCGCGGAGAAATGATCGGCATGGGTATGCGTCTCGACGATGTAGCGGACGCGCAATCCCTCGCGGCTGACGATGCCGAGATAGCGCTCGACCTGACCGAGCGCGGGATCGATGATCACCGCGCTGCAACTGGCCTCGCACCCCAGGACATAGGATTGGCAACCGCCGTCCGAGATCTGCTGGAAGAACATGGCGTGCCCCAAATCAAAGGATCCGCGCTTCTTCCCATACAATGATCAGCGCCGTTTCGGGAGCGCAATCTATGTGCTTCAGCTCAACCCCGCGTCAGGAACCGCTCGTGATCGCGCGGCGCCATGCGCACTTCGTAGACCGATTTGTCGTCCTCGACGCGCTGGTCGAGTACCTCGCCATGCTGGTGGAGCCACGCCGCACCCGCGCCGTCGGCAGGGTCGAGCGTGATCGTGTAGCGGCGATGGCCATGAGTGAGCCGCGCGGCGACGGTCTCGATCAGGGTATCCACTCCTTCCCCGCTCACCGCCGAGATCGGCATCACGTCGTCGCGCTTGCCGGCATCCTCGAGCAGGTGCTCGCGCTGCTCCGCGTCGAGTAGGTCGAGCTTGTTCCACGCCTCGAAGCGTGGCGTGGCCTCGGCGACGCCAATCTCGGCAAGCACCTTCTCGACATCGGCGCGCTGCGCCTCGCTGTCGGGATGCGCGATGTCGCGGACATGGATCAGCAGATCGGCGGAGACGACCTCTTCGAGCGTCGCCTTGAACGCGGCGACGAGCTGGGTCGGCAGCTCGGAGACGAATCCCACCGTGTCGGAAAGGATCGCCTTGTCGATGCCAGGCAGCGAAATCTGCCGCAGCGTCGGATCGAGCGTGGCGAATAGCAGATTCTCCGCCATGACGTCGGCGCCGGTCAGCCGATTGAAAAGCGTGGACTTTCCGGCGTTGGTATAGCCGACCAGCGCGATCACTGGCCAAGGCGCGCGCTGGCGCCGGTCGCGGTGGAGCGTGCGGGTGCGGCTGACCTGGTCGAGCTCTTTCTTGAGCCGCGCCATGCGGTCGCGGATCAAACGGCGGTCGGCCTCGATCTGGGTCTCGCCGGGGCCGCCGAGGAAGCCGAAGCCGCCGCGCTGGCGCTCGAGGTGAGTCCAGCTGCGCACCAGCCGGCCTGCCTGATAGTCGAGATGCGCGAGCTCGACCTGCAGCCGGCCCTCGGCGGTGCGCGCGCGCTCGCCGAAGATCTCGAGGATCAGCCCGGTGCGGTCGATCACCTTGCAGCCGAGCGCGGTCTCGAGATTGCGCTGCTGGACCGGGGTGAGCCCCGCGTCGAACACCGCGAGCTGAAGCTCCTCGTCGCGCACGATCTCGGCGATCGCCTCGACCTGGCCCGAGCCGATCAGCGTGCCCGGCTTGGGCTGGCGGAGCTTGACTGCGACCTTCTGCTGGACCTCGACGCCGATCGCTGCGGCGAGTCCCGCGGTCTCCTCGAGGCGGGCGTCCGCGTCGCGCGAACTGCCGCCCATGTCAGGATAGACGACGACAGCCCGCGCGCCGCGGGCGAACTCATCGGCGTCACGTTCGAAACCGGTACTCATATATCCTCAATCGCCGTCGGGGGCGTTCGTTTCCTCGGCGAGGTTGAGCGGGTGCGCCGGCTGGATGGTCGAGACGGCGTGCTTGTAGACGAGCTGGGCCATGCCCTCGCGCTGGAGCAGCATGCAGAACAGGTCGAACGCGGCGATCTGGCCCTGAAGCATCACCCCGTTGACGAGGAACATCGTCACGTTTTCCTGCTGCTTGCGCACGGCGTTTAGGAAAATTTCCTGCAGAACCGGGTTCTTGTGCTGGAATTCTCCCGCCGCTTCGAGAAGCGCGGTGAGGTCCACCGGGCCGGCGGGCATGATCGTCGAGATGGCGTGCTTATAGATCAGCTGCGACTGGCCGTCGCGGCGGAGCAGCACCGAGAAATTGTCGAACCAGGTGACGATCCCCTGGAGTTTGACGCCCTTCACCAGGAACATCGTCACCGGCACCTTGGAGCGCCGAAGCGAGTTGAGGAAAAGATCCTGAAGCGAGGTCTGCTTCTCGGCCATTACGGTTTCCTTCTATTCTTGGCGGGGTCTGTCCCGCTACGCGCCGGTTCCCGGCGTCGGAATGCCGCGCCACCTCGGCGCGCGCCGCCAATCTAGGAGGTGCGGCCGCCCGCGTCCACCGATGCTTTGCGGCGGAGATTACTCCTCGCGCGTCTCGGTGATGCCGAGCAGCTTCAATTTCCGGTGCAGCGCTGAACGCTCCATCCCGATGAAGCTCGCGGTGCGCGAGATATTGCCTGAGAAGCGCCGGATCTGGACGCGCAGATACTCGCGCTCGAAGGTCTCGCGGGCCTCCTTGAGCGGCGCCCCCATGATCGCATTGGCGCCGTTACCATTGCCGATGTCGCCGGGCTTGCCGAGCACCTCGGGAGGCAGCAGGTCGAGATCGATCCGCCCGATCCGGTCGCCAGGAGCAAGGATCACCGTCCGCTCGACGACGTTGCGCAGCTGGCGAACATTGCCCGGCCATTCGTAGCTCTGCAGCGCGACCACCGCGTCGGGAGCGATCTCGGGAGTCGGCACGCGGCGCTCGCCGGCGTAATGCGCGACGAAATGCTCGACCAGCACCGGGATGTCCTCGCGGCGCTCGGTGAGCGGCGGGATCACCACCGGTACGACGTTGAGCCGGTAATAGAGATCCTCGCGGAAGCGACCCGCGGCGATCTCGGCCATCAGGTCGCGCGCGGTGGCCGAGACGACGCGGACGTCGACCTTGACGATGCGGGTGCCCCCCACCCGGCTGAAGCTCTGGTCGGTGAGCACGCGCAGGATCCGCGCCTGCGTCGCCACCGGCATGTCGGCGATCTCGTCAAGGAACAAGGTGCCGCCATGCGCCTGTTCGAGCAGGCCGGGCCGCACGAGATCACCGCTCTCCTCGACGCCGAACAATTCCTCCTCGACGCGCTCAGGGGTCATCCGCGCGGCACTCACTATCACGAAGGGCGCGGGCGCGCGCTGGCTCCAGCCGTGAAGCAGCCGCGCGGCGACTTCCTTGCCGACGCCGGGCCCGCCGGTGATCAGCACGCGACTGCCGGTCGAGGCGACGCGCTTCAAGGTGGCGCGTACCGTGTTGATCGCCGCTGAGGTGCCGGTGAGGTCGTTCTCGCGGCCCACCGAGGCGCGCAGCGACACCACTTCGCGGCGCAGCCGCTCGGTCTCGGTCGCGCGCTCGACGAGCAGCAACAGCCGCTCGGCCTCGAAGGGCTTCTCGATGAAATCGGCGGCGCCGCGCCGGATCGCAGCGACCGCGGTGTCGATATTGCCATGGCCCGAAATCACCAGCACCGGGATCGACGGGTCACGCCGCTTGATCTCGTCCAGCAATTCGAGCCCGTCGAGCCGCGATCCCTGCAGCCACACGTCGAGCAGCACGAGGCTGGGGCGACGCTCCGCAATCGCTTCGAGCGCGGAGTCGCTGTCGGCGGCGCCACGCGTGGCATAGCCCTCGTCCTCGAGCACGCCTGCGACCAGTTCGCGGATGTCGCGTTCGTCGTCGACGACAAGGATATCGAGACTCATGATGATTTTCCGGTTCTGGTAAGCGCAGCGGGCCGCGGTTCGGCGGCTTCGTCGTCGGTGGGTTGCAGGGTGAGTTTTTCGAGCGCTTCGGTGTCGAAGCAGAGCGTGACGACGGTGCCGCCGCCTTCATGGTCGTGGAAGCCGATCGTGCCGCAATGTTCCTCGACGATCTTCTTGACGATCGCGAGGCCGAGCCCGGTGCCGCGGCTGCGTGTGGTCATGTAGGGTTCGACGATACGGTCGCGCTCGACCGGCAGGCCGACGCCATTGTCGGCGACGGTGAGCACCAGGCGGTGCGCGTCCTCCGCGCGGATCGTGAACACCACCTCGCCCTGCGGCAGCGCCTCGCCTTCGCCGCGCGATTCGATCGCCTCGACGGCGTTCTTGATCACGTTGGTGAGCGCCTGCCCCATCTGGCGACGGTCGCAGACGAGACTCGGCGCATCGTCAGGCGAGACGAGCTCGAAGCGGATCGTCGGATGCGCGACTTCGTGGAGGAACAGCGACTGGCGCGCGATGTCGAGCAGCGATTCGCGTCGGAACAGCGGCTTGGGCATGCGCGCGAATGACGAGAATTCGTCGACCATACGCCGAAGATCGCCGACCTGGCGCACGATCGTGCCGGTGAGCTGGGCGAACACGCCCTCGCCCTCCTCGATCTGCTTGCCGTAGCGGCGCTGGAGGCGCTCGGCGGCGAGCTGGATCGGCGTGAGCGGGTTCTTGATTTCGTGCGCGATGCGCCGCGCGACGTCGGACCAGGCCGCACGGCGCTGGTCGAGCAATTGTTGGGTGATGTCGTCGAAGGTGAGCACTTGCCCCGCCTCGTCCGAGGTGATCTTGACCGCGAGCGTGCGCGCGTCGCCCCCGACAGTGACCTGAACCACGGCTTCGCGTTCGGCGCCGTCGAGCAATGCGTCGAGCTCGGGCGCGATTGCGGCGAGCGGCTTGCCGACCGATTCGTCCTCGCTGCGCCGGAGCAGTGCCATCGCCGAAGCGTTGGTGAGCCGCACTACCCGATCGGACCCGATCGAGATCACCCCCGCCGAGACTCCCGACATCACCGCCTCGATCAGCGCGCGGCGACTCTCGAGCTGGGCATTGGCGGTGACCAGCGCGTTGGTCTGCCCCTGGAGGCGATTGGTCATCTGGTTGAACGCGCCGGAAAGGACCCCGATCTCGTCCTTGGATCTGCGCTCGGGCACGCGAGCGGTCAGGTCGCCGCCCGCGACCTGCCGTGCGGCACCGACCAGTTCGTTCACCGGTCGCACGAGCCGATCTGCCACCCGCAGCGCCACCCATACCGCGATGCCGACGATCAGCAGCGCGAGCACAAGCAATGCGATGTTGAACTGGAGCTGGAGCGATCGAGAACGCGTCACCAACGCGCGATAGTCGGCTAATACCTGCGCGGCGCGCTCGGTCTGTGGGGATATGCCGCCAAGGCCGGATGCCCGCCCGGCATAGAGATAGAGATTGCGCGATCCCGGAATGCGCGTGAACGACCGGATGCGATCTCCCTGCGCATCGGCGACGCTCGGCTTGCCCTGATCAAGTTGTTTGAGCGCGTCGCGGCTGATCTCCTTTTCGAGATCGCGCTCATAGGGGTTCACCAGTCCGATCGCCTGAATCTGCCCCTCGGGCGAGACGCTGAAGATGATCGCTTCGGACAGGCTGCGCAGATAGACCTGCGTCGCGAACGCTTGCTGGAACTTGATGCTGTCGGATGGGGTTTCCTCGAGCTCCGCCGCAACGTCGCCCGCCATCGCCACGGTTTCGCGATCGACGAAGCCCAACAGCTGGCGATAGGATTCCTGCGCCAGCGCCTGGGCGTTCTCGATCATGCTCTTCGGCCGATCCGAGACCCAGAATTCGACGCCGTACTGGAATAGCAGCGACGCGATCACTGCCACCAGCAGCGTCGGCACGCTCGCCAGCACCGAGAAGATCGCCACCAGCCGGACGTGGAGCCGCCCCTCGCCGCCTGCGGTCGACAGCGCGGCGCGGCGGCGCGCGGCGCGACGGCCGATCAGCACCAGCAGCGCCACGCCCGGCAGCAGATTGGCGACGAGCAGCAACGCGACCAAAGGCGGCGAAAGCAGTCGTTCGGGCGAGCGTTCGCCGCTGATCACGAAATAGCTGATGATCGCGATGGCGACTGCTGCAAACAGCACGCCAGCCTCAACCGCGGGCGTGACCCCAAACCGCCGCTTGCGCGGTGCGGCTTCGGTAATCTGCTCGGTCACGGCATCCATCGTTGCAGGGATACAACCAGATTGTGGCCGAAAGAACACATAATTTTGAGCTAACGGGCCCTAACCGTCGCTAATCGGCACCGTTCGGTCGATCCGCGCCCATCTCGATGCCCAAGGTATCGAGCCGTTTGCGCAGCGTATTGCGGTTGATCCCGAGCGCACGCGCGGCGCGGAGCTGGTTGTTCTGATGGCGCGCTAGCATTGCCTCGATCAGCGGGCGCTCGACCTCGCCGATGATGCGTTCGTAGAGGCTGCCGTCGTCGAGCGCGCGCGGCTCCTCGATCGCCATGCGCTCGAGCCGGGCGCGTACCGCCGCGTCGATCCCCGCGTCGCGCGATTCGGTCTGGAGGCTCGCCGCCTCGCCCAATGCGCGGCGGATCGCGTCGGCATCGATCCATTCGTCGCGGCTGAGCGCGGCGATGCGGCGCATGAGGTTCTCGAGCTGGCGGACATTGCCCGGCCAGTCGAAGCCCTCGAGCACCGTGACCGCTCCCGGATCGAGCTGTTTCCGGGGCAATCCCGCCTCGGCGGCACGATCGAGGAAATGGCGCGCGAGCAGGGGCACGTCCTGGCGGCGCTCGCGCAAGGCGGGCAAGCTCACCGGCACGACGTTGAGCCTGTAGAACAGATCCTCGCGGAACTGCCCGGTCTGGACGAGGTTCGCGAGGTCCTTGTTGGTCGCGGCGACGATGCGGACATCGGCCTTGATCGTCCGCGCACCGCCGACGGTGGTGAACTCACCCGATTGGAGTACGCGCAGCAGCCGGGTCTGGGCGTCCATCGGCATGTCGCCGATCTCGTCGAGGAACAAGGTGCCCCCCGCCGCCTGCTCGAACTTGCCCGCGACGCGGTTCGATGCGCCGGTAAAGGCGCCGCGCTCGTGGCCGAACAATTCGGCTTCGATCAGTTCGCGCGGGATCGCCGCCATGTTGAGCGCGACGAAGGGCGCGCGGCGGCGCGGGCCGAGATCGTGAATCGCCTGCGCGACCAGTTCCTTGCCGGTGCCCGACTCGCCCGAGATCAGCACGGTGAGATCGTTGGCGACGACGCGCGCGATGACGCGATAGACCTCCTGCATCGCCGGCGAGCGGCCGATCAGCGAATGGCCACCGTTCACTTCGGTCTCGGCGAGTTCGGCCGGCGCACGCCGGCGCCGTGCGATCGCCCCGCGCACGGCTTGAGTCAGCACGTCGAGATCGAAGGGTTTGGGCAGATAATCGAACGCGCCCACTTCGGTCGCGCGCACCGCCGTCGCCAGCGTGTTCTGCGCCGAGAAGACGATGATCGGCAACTCGGGATGCGCCCCGGCAAGGCCCGCGGCCTCGTCGAGGCCGTTGCCATCGGGCAGGACGACATCGGTGACGAGCACGTCGGGCACGCCCCCTGCAAGCGCGCGGCGCAGCTCGGCGATGCTCGCCGCTGTGGTCACGCGGTGCCCCTCGCGCTTGAGCGCAGCGGCGACCACGGTGCGGATCGCCGCATCGTCGTCGACGATCAGGACGGTGCCGCTCATGCCGCCCTCGGCATCAGGATACGGAACACGGTCACCTCGGGCTCGCGCTCGCGGCCATATTGGACCACGCCGCCCATATCGCGGACCAGCTTCTCGACCAGCGGCAACCCCAATCCCTTTCCCTCCGGCTTGCCCGAGACGAAGGGCTCGAACAGGTGCTCGGCAATATCGGCGGGTGCGCCTGGCCCATTGTCCATCACGAGGATCTCGATCGGCAGCGGCTGGCGCGGACGGCCTGCCCCGGTACTAACCGACATGCCGTGGCGATAGGCGGTCGCCAGCGTGATCCGCGGCTGGGCGAGCCCGACAAGTGCCTCGGCGGCATTTTTGAGCAGGTTGAGCAACACCTGAAGGAAGGCATCGGGATCGACCAGCACTGGCGGCAACGAGGGATCGAAACGCTCCTCGATCACGATCCCGCGCGCGAACCCTGCCAGTGCGACGCGACGCGCATGGTCGAGCAGCGGATAGACATTGGTCGGCGCCAGCTTGAGCGGGCGCGTGTCGGTGAAATCCTGCATCCGATCGATCAACGCGGCGATGCGGTCGACTTCGGTGGTGATGAGCTCGGTGAGTTCGCGCTCTTCGCCGGCGCTCTGGAGCAATTGCGCTGCGCCGCGGATTCCCGACAGCGGGTTTTTGATCTCGTGCGCGAGCATCGCCGCGGCACCCATCGCAGCGCGCGCGCCGGCGGTGCGGTCGGCGCCCTGCGCCACCGGGCGCGACTGCGGCGCGTGATGAAGCGTGACGATCCGCCAACCAGGCTGGTCGGCGATCAGCGTCTCGACGAAATCGACCCGGATACGCGGACCGCGGACCGCTTCGATCTCGATGTCGAACGCCGCGAAGCCATGGCCGTCGCGGCGATCGGCATAGTCGGCAGGCGGCAGCAGCACCGCGTCATAGGGCTGGCCGACCATCGTCCGCTCACTATGGTTGAGTAGCAGTTCGCACGCCGAATTGGCGTGGGCGATGCGCCCATCCGGGTCGATCACCAGCACCGCCACGGGCAGCGCCGCGAACAATTCGGCAAAGCCTGGCCCCTGAACCGGTTCCGGCTTCGCGCGCCTCAGGCTGCCGCGCGCGAAGACCATGGCGCGTAGAATTCTGCGAGCATGTCGAGCACGATCTTCGGATCGGACTGCTTGTTCACATTGTTGCGGAACTCGGCCGAGCCGTGGATGCCCTTGGTGTACCAGCCGATATGCTTGCGCATCATGTTGACGCCGACCTCGCTGCCATAATGGCTGAGCGTGTCGATATAATGCTCTACGATCACTTGATATTGTTCGTCCAGCGAAGGCTCGGGGCGTGCCGGCTCACCGGTCAGCGCGTCCATCACCTCGCGCAGCACCCACGGCTTGCCATAGGCGCCGCGGCCGATCATCACCCCGTCGGCACCCGACTGCGCCAGCGCGGTGCGTGCATCCTCGACGGTGCAGATGTCGCCATTGGCGATCACTGGGATCGAGATCGCGTCCTTCACATTGCGGATGAAGCCCCAGTCGGCCGAGCCCTTGTACATCTGGTTGCGGGTGCGGCCGTGGACGGTGATCATCTTCGCGCCGAGATCCTCGGCGATGTGCGCGAGCTCGGGGGCGTTGAGGCTGTCATGGCACCACCCCATCCGCATCTTGACGGTAACCGGCACCGAGACCGCCTTCACGCATGCCTCGATCAGCGAAGCGGCGAGCTTGAGGTCGCGCATCAGCGCCGAGCCGGCGTCGCCGCTCGTCACTTTCCGCACCGGACAGCCCATGTTGATGTCGACGATCGCGGCGCCGCGATCCTCGCTGAGCTTGGCTGCCTCGGCCATCTCAAAGGGCGTGCAACCGACGAGCTGCATCGACACCGGGTCCTCGATCGGATCCCAGGCGAATTTCTGGACCGACTGACGCGTTTCGCGGATCGCGGCCTGGCTGGCGACCATCTCGGTGACGTTGAGCCCCGAACCATAGCGCCGCACCAGCCGACGGAACGGTCGATCGGTCACGCCGGTCATCGGCGCGAGCAGCACCGGCGCTTCGACCCGGACGGGGCCGATCTGGATGGGGGCGAGTTCGCTCATGATCTGCCTGAAAAATAGGCAGCGGGCTCTAGCGGCACAAGCCCGGATTGGCAAGGCAGGGCTTCCCCGCTACCCGCTCGCACATGGGGAAGACCGCCGCCATCATCGTCGCCGCCGGCCAAGGTACGCGAGCAGGAAGTATCGCACCCAAGCAATTCGCCCTGCTCGCCGGCAAGCCGCTGCTGGCGCACAGCCATGCAACGTTGTCGTCGCACCCGGCGATCGACGAAGTGCTGGTGGTGATCGGCGAAGGCCAGGAGCAAATGCTTGCGGAAGCGCTGGGCGAAGTGCCGTTCGCGATCGGCGGCGCGACCCGGCGCGAATCCGTGGCGAACGGGCTGGCGGCGATTTCCGCCGAGCGCGTGCTGATCCACGATGCCGCCCGGCCCTTTCTGTCGCATAGGGTGATCGACGCGCTGCTCGAGGCGCTCGACAGCCATGAAGGCGCCCTCCCTGCTCTACCCGTCGCCGATACGCTCGCGCATGGCGGCGACGCGCTCGGCGAGACGGTGCCGCGCGACGGCCTGATCCGCGTCCAGACCCCGCAAGCTTTCCGCACCGCCACGATCCGCGCGGCGCATCGAGCCTGGCCCGAAGACCGCGAAGCCACCGACGACGCGCAGATGGTCCGCGCACTCGGTCACGCGGTCGCGCTCGTTCCCGGAGACATTAAGCTGGAAAAGATCACCCATCCCGCCGATTTCGCCGCCGCCGAGGCGCGCCACGCCGCAAGCATGCGCGTCCGCACTGCGCAAGGCTACGATGTCCACCGCTTTGCCGAGGACGAGGAGCTTTGGCTCGGCGGGGTCCAGATCCCACACAGCAAGGGTCTGTCCGGCCATAGCGACGCCGATGTCGCGCTCCACGCGATCACCGATGCGCTGCTCGGGACGATCGGCGCGGGCGATATCGGCATGCATTTCCCGCCGAGCGACCCAAAATGGCGCGCCGCCGCCTCGGCGCGCTTTCTCGAGCACGCCGCCGGGCTGCTCGCGGCGCAGGGCGGCGTTATCGACTTCATCGATCTGACGATCATCTGCGAAGCGCCCAGGATCGGCCCGCACCGTGAGGCGATCCGCGCCTCGATCGCCGCCATTCTGGGCTTGCCGGCGATACGCGTGAGCGTGAAGGCGACCACCACCGAGCGGCTCGGCTTTACCGGGCGCGGCGAAGGCATGGCCGCGCAGGCGATCGCGACAATCCGCATTGAGGAGACGGCAGCATGAAGATCGGAATGGCGGCAGCGGCATGGCTCGCACTAGCTGCGGCCAGCACGCATGCGGCGGCCGATACCGCGCAGAAGAAGCCCTGCCTCACGCCAACGGAGGCGCAGGCATTGATCACCACGCTTACCCCTCCGATGGTCCGCGGGTTCGTCGCCGCCTGCAGCGGTGCGCTTCCGGCCGGCGCCTATCTGCGAATCAACGCGGAGGGATTAGCCAAACGCTATGAAGCTGCAGCCACGACCGCGAAACCGGCAGCGGCGTCGGCCTTCGGCAAGATTTCCGGCGCCGGCGAGAAGATCACGCCCGAGAACTTCGACGCCTTTTCCAGCATGCTCGTCGGGGAGCTGCTCAGCAAAGGCATCAAGCCCGATGTCTGCGTCAAGATCGATCGCGTGGCAGCATTGCTGGATCCGCTCCCCCCGGCCAATCTGACGGGTTTCGTCGTCGCGATCCTCGAATTCACCTCCGAAGACTCGAAAAAGGGGCCGGACTTCGACATCTGCAAGGTGTGACGCCATCGGCAATGGCGGAGAGCACCGGACTCGCGTCCGCAACAATCCGGTGGCACAGGGCCTCGCCATGGACACGATTCTCCCGACCAGGCTCGTCGATGCAGCACGTAGAGTGCTCGAGGCAAACCGCGCCGCAGGCCGCCGCATCGCCGTGGCGGAAAGCTGCACCGGCGGCCTCGTCAGCGCCGCGCTGACCGAGATCCCCGGCTCGTCCGACGTCTTCGACGCGGGCTTCGTCACCTATTCGAACGAAGCCAAGACCGAGGTGCTCAAGGTCAGCACCGATGTGCTCGAGACCTTCGGCTCGGTGTCGATCGCAGTGGCGTGGAGTATGGCGCAGGGCGCGCTCAAACGCAGCACCGCCGATGTCGCGGTGGCAATCACCGGGATCGCCGGTCCCGATGGCGGCAGCGAGAAGAAGCCGGTGGGCACCGTGGTGTTCGCGCAGGCGGAGCGCGGCGCCGATCCGCAGCACATCGTCGCGGATGCGCGCCACTTCGAGGATAATGGCCGCGCCGGCGTCCGGCTTCAGGCGGCGCTATGCGCGCTCGAGCTGCTGATGCCCGGCGAGGCGCTCGCCGCCGATCCCGACGCCGAATCGCCGTAGAGCCGCGCCGCGCGCTCCTCGAAGGCGTTGATCATCTTCCTGAGTGCGCGATCGAACACCTGTCCCGCGAGCATCTCGAACACGCGGTTCTTGAACGCGAAGTCGACGCAGAAATCGACGAGGCAGCCGCCTTTGCCGTCGGGGCGAAACTTCCAGTCATTGTTGAGGTGCTTGAGCGGCCCCTCGAGATAGTCGACCCGGATATGGCCGGGGCGCTGCTTCTCGACGCGCGACGTGAAGCTCTCGCGCAGCCCTTTGAACCCGACGATCAGGTCCGCGACCATCTGGGTATCGCTGTTCGAGCGCACCCGCACCGCCGACACCCAGGGCAGGAACTCGCCGTAGCGGCCGACATCGGCCACCAGGTCGAACATCTGCTCCGGTGTATAGGGCAGCGCACGCGTCTCGCTATGCTTGGGCATCAGGCCTGAGCCGTCACCTTCGCCAGCTTCGCCGCGCGGGCGTCGCGCATCTTCGCGAAATCGTCGCCGGCGTGGTAGCTCGACCGGGTCAACGGCGACGAGGCGACGAGCAGGAAGCCCTTGGCCCGCGCGATCGCGCCATAGGCCTGGAACGCCTGCGGGGTGACGAACTCCTGCACCTTGGCATGCTTGGGCGTCGGCTGGAGATACTGGCCCATCGTCAGGAAATCGATGTCGGCCGAACGCATGTCATCCATCACCTGATGAACCTCGAGGCGCTCCTCGCCGAGGCCGAGCATGATCCCCGACTTGGTGAAGATCGACGGATCGAGCTTCTTCACCGTCTCGAGCAGCCGGATCGAGGCATAATAGCGCGCGCCCGGGCGGATCGTCGGATAAAGCCGCGGGACGGTCTCGAGATTGTGGTTATAGACGTCGGGGCGAGCCGCGACGATCATCTCGATCGCCGCCTCGTGCTTGTTGCGGAAATCGGGGGTGAGAATCTCGATCGTCGTGTTCGGCGTGGTGCGACGGATCGCTTCGATCACCTTGACGAACTGCTTCGCGCCACCGTCGGGCAGGTCGTCGCGGTCGACCGAGGTCACGACGATATGCTCGAGCCCCATCTGTGCGGCGGCGTCGGCGACGTTCTGCGGCTCCATCGCATCGACTGCGCGCGGCATGCCGGTCTTGACGTTGCAAAAGGCGCAGGCGCGCGTGCAGGTGTCGCCGAGGATCATCACCGTCGCGTGCTTCTTCGACCAGCACTCCCCGATATTCGGGCAGGCCGCTTCCTCGCACACCGTGGTGAGGCTCTTCGAGCGCATCAGCGCGCGCGTCGCGGCGAAGCCCTCCGAAGTCGGCGCTTTGACGCGGATCCAGTCTGGCTTGCGGACTCGTTCCGGGCGCGGCAGCGGGGACATTTCGTTCATGCCGGCCATCTAGCGAGCCTGGGCGGGCGTTACAACTCGGCCGGATCGCCATAAGGGCGGGTGATCGCCTCGAGCAGATGTCCGTCGGGGTCCTCGAAATAGACCCCGCGCCCGCCGAAATGGTGATTGATCGCGTGCAGTTGGCTTCGGGCCGGGTCAGCCCACCAGTCGATGCCCCGGGCCCGAATACGCGCCAGCACGGCGTCGAACCCGGCTTCGTCGACGAGGAAGGCATAATGCTGCCGCGCGACGTCGCCCTCTTTCTGCATGAAATCCATCGACACGCCGTTATCGAGGTCGACGACGAGGAAATCGAAAAAGCGCCGTGGCGACGGCCGACCGAGCATGTCGGCGAGGAAATCCGCCGATCGCTGCCGGTCGCGGCACCAGACGATCGTGTGGTTGAGCTCGGCGGTCATGCGCGACTCTCCCTTGTGCGATCAGCCGACATTGCCACCGGGGCCCTCGGAGCGCTACCGGGGCGCGGCAGATGGAGGGATAATGACCGATTTCGCGGACCTGCTCACCGGCTATCACCGCTTCCGCGGCAACGGCTATCAGCACCAGCGCGAACGCTGGGACGAGCTCTCCGAGGGGCAGAGCCCCCGCGTCATGGTGATCGCCTGCTCGGACAGCCGGGTCGATCCCGCGCAGATCTTCGACACTTCGCCCGGCGAGATCTTCGTCGTGCGCAACATCGCCAATCTGGTCCCCCCGTTCGAGCTCGGCGGCGGCCGCCACGGCGTCTCGGCGGCGCTCGAATTCGCCGTGACCCAGCTCGAAGTACCTGAGATCGTCGTGCTCGGGCATGGCGCGTGCGGCGGCGTCCATGCGGCGCTCACCCAGCGCTTCAAGGGGGCGCCCGCCGGCCGCGGGGGGTTCATCGCGCATTGGGTCGATATGCTCGACGAGGCGCGCGAGCGGGTCATCGCCGAGCATGGCGAGGGCGAGGAAGCGATCCGCGCGCTCGAGCTCGAGACCGTCCGCGTCTCGATCGCCAATCTGCGCACCTTCCCTTGCATCCCCGAGCGCGAGGCTGCGGGGACGCTCAAGATCCACGGCGCCTGGTTCGCGATCCGCGACGGCGTGCTCCATGTGATGGATGACGACGGTGTCTTCGCGCCCGCCTGAGGCTCAGGCCGCCGCTTCCGGCTGCCCGATCAGATAGGCGCGCATGCTCTTGCGTTCCGGGCGGATTCGATGCGGGCCGAAGCAGAGCAGCCGCAGAATCTCGCTGGGGCGCGCCGCCCAGCTTCCCCAGCTCAAGGGCGAATCGCCCCGCCCGTCGGGCTGGTCGACTCGGGCGCCGGCCTCCAGCAGCAGGATGATCGCGTCGGCCGTGCCGAAGGCGGCGGCGCGGTGCAGCGGCGCTTCTCCGCGCGTCCGGCAATCGCGCATGAAGGCGCCGGTTTCGACGCCCTCTTTGGTCAAGCGATTGGGATCGGCGCCCTTGGCGAGCAGCACCCGCACCACTTGTTCGTGCTCGAGACTCTCGAAGCGGCAGAACGCTGCGTGCAACGGCATCTCGTCGCTTTCCGGGAGCGCGGCATTGGGATCGGCGCCCTGCTCGAGCAGATATTCGCAGAGCCGCCAATGGCCGTGGAACGCCGCGCCGTCGAGGCCGAGATTATAGCCCAGCGCATCGAACGAGGCGCCCTTGGCGCGCAAGAAGCGGATGCCGCTGACGTCGCCATAATAGGCGCACCACTGGATCAGGCTGGCGCCGTCGATCTGCGCATCCATGGCGCCGCCCTGATCGAGCCAGTCGAAGACCAGATCAGTCCGGCCCGCCGCGATACGTTCGAGCATCGGCTGTCTCCTGCCAATGCCCGATTTTGCCACGGACCCGGCGTCGACGCCAGCGGACCGGTCAGTCCAGTCCCAGCGCCTTCCTCGCAACCTTCTCCACTTCGGGATCGAGCGCCGGCGGCTCCATCGGTACCTTGGCCTCGAGCGCGTCGGCGATCGCGGTGAGCGCAGCGATGCGCGCGGCCTTCTTGTCGTTGCCGTCGATCGCGATCCAACGCGCGTGCTTCGTGTCGGTGCGTTCGAACATCTCGGCCATCGCCTCGAGATATTCGGCGCGCTTCGCCCGGTTGCGATAGTCCTCGAGTCCGGTCTTCCAGCGCTTCCAGGGATGCTCGAGCCTGGCCTTGAGGCGCTTGTCCTGGGTCTTCTGCGTCACATGGATGAAGACCTTGATCAGCGTCGCGCCGTTGGCGACCTGCTGCGCCTCGAAATCGTTGATCTCGTCATAGCCGCGCCGCCACTGGGCCTCGCTGGCCAACCCCTCGACGCGCTCGACGAGCACGCGCCCGTACCAGCTGCGGTCGAAGATCGCGATATTGTGCTCGGCGGGCAGCCGCCGCCAGAAGCGCCACAGGAAATGATGCGCCAGCTCCTCGGGCGTCGGCGCCGAGATCGGCCAGACCTCGTAGTAGCGCGGGTCCCATTCGCCGGTGAGCCGCTGAATGATCCCACCCTTCCCTGCCGCGTCCCAGCCCTCGAACACGAGGATCGCGCGGCGCTTGTGGACGATGTGCGCGTAGTGGATATGGCTCAGCCGCTTCTGGATCTTGGCGAGCGCCTTGTCATAATCGCCGTCGAAAGGCTCGCCTGCCTCATAGTCGGAAAGATCGATCGCCATCTATTGTCCCTCGTCCGATGTACGAGCGATAACGGGTTGATCGCCGCTAGTCTCCCCGGGTGGATGCAGGTCGGCCGGCGTCGGCCGCCTGGGTTTCGCGCCCCGGATCGTCCGGCAATGATGTGACGCTATAAAGGGCCCCGGCCGCCGGACAGCGATTGGCCGTCAGCCCGTTCGATATCTGAAGCATCTGCTCGCTGATCGCGAGTTGCTCTTCGATGCGCCCGTCCATCGCCGGATCCAGCCTCGGCGAGGCCATCCCGCCCCCCAGCAGCGACGAGCCCATGCCTGCGAACGCGCCCGCACCGGGTATCAGCCCGGCGAAACGCGAGAGCATGCCCGCGGCCCGCGCGCGTTTGGCATTGCGGCGCAGGTTCCTCTGCATGTCCAGTGCGAGGCGGCTGGTCTCGTTGCTCGACTGAATCAGCTTGCGCTGGAGCGTATCCAGCTCCGCCTGAAGCTGCGCGCACCGCGAAGTGGTGTCGGGCGCGGCAGTGGCAGGGCCGGTAGCCGCCACTTCGGGGATGTTCGGCGCAGTGGCGGCCTCTGCCGGATCGGCTACGGCCTTCGGCTCGCTCTGCGCCGCCATGGCGGCTGCGGCAAAGGTCAGGAAAGCCGCGGCAGCCACAGCCCGGAACGACGATCGCAACATGGGAGACTCCGGACAATGACTCGTCCAGCTTTCCGCCTCGACCTCCGAAAAGCCATGTCGCGCCTTGCGAAAATGACCTTCTCTATTCCTCGCCCACCGGATGCAGATCCGCGATCTTGCCCATGGCATCGGTTGCGAAAAGCCAGAACATGCGCTTGCGCTCGAAATCAATGGCATAGCGTCGCGCGCGCCCACTCTTCTCGGCCCGATCCTCGATCAGCGTCGCTTGCCGCACCGGCCCGACCGCGACGAGCAGCGCCTGTCCGAAATCCTCGAGGAACGGCACCAGTCCGTCCATCGCCGCCGCCGCATAGCGGTTGCGGTCGAGCTTGCCCGCCGCCGACTCGGCGAGCGCCGTCTGCATCAGCGCGGTGAGCGCGGGCCTGCGATCGGGCAGCGCGCGCAATGCCGGCCCGGCGGGCAAATAGAAATCGGCCACACCTTGTGCGAGCAACGGATAGAAACGCTGCTGGTTGGTCAGCGCGATCACCGTCAGCCCTTCGGCATCGGCGTGGAGGATGTCGGCGAGCGCGGGACCGCCGCTATGCCCGACCACCTTGACGCCACGATAGCTGCTCGCCGACCAGCCGACGCCGAATCCGGCGGGCTTGCCGGTCTTGAGCAGCGGCGGGGTCTGCAGCAGCTTCATGCTCCCGGGTTTGAGCAATTCGCCCCGATCGAGCGCGGCGAACAGCGCGGCAAGGTCGCGCGCGGAGGAGAAGAGCCCGCCCGCGGCATAGCCGGTCTCGCCATAGAGGAAGCTGCTCACGCGCTGCTCGCCGTCTTTCCACGCGTGGATGCTCGCGCGGTTCGCCAGCGGCAGCGCCGAGCGGACCGGCCCATATTGGCGCTCGAAGCTGAAACCCGTATCCTTGAGGCCAAGCGGCGCGCAGATCTCGTCCCGGAAGATCGCGGCAATGCCCTTGCCGGCGACCTTCTCCATCACCGCGCGGAGCACGACAAAGTCCGTGAATCCGTAGCGCGTCTCGGTCCCGGGTGGATAGGCGAGCGGCGTCTTCATCGCGGCAGCCACGGTGGCGGCCACCGTGTCCTCATGTTCGGGCAGTCTATCCGACAGTCCCGAGCTGTGGCTGGCAAGCTGGAGCAGGCTGATCTCGCGCCACGCCGCGGGCGCATCCGGGAAATATTGGTCGAGCGTCGCATCGAGGCGGAGCTTGCCGGCTTCCACCAGCCGCATCAGCGCGATCCCGGTGAAGATCTTGGTCGCCGAGGCGGTCTGGAAGCGGGTGTCGGGGCCGACCGCCACGTTCCATTCGAGATTGGCGAGGCCGTAGCTGCGTACCGTCTCGACCTTGCCTCGGCGGACCACGGCTACGGCCACGCCTGGAATATGGCTCACCGTCATCTGGCTGCGGACATAATCGTCGATCGCATCGGCGCGTGCCGGTGCGGCGGCGGCCAGAGCGAGCGCCGCCACGGGCATCCAACGCATGCAGATTCCTCCCCGGTTTCAGCTGGCGACGGAAATACTGCCAGAAGATCCGGCGCCGGACCTTCGTGCGACGAGAGCCGCCCTGCTCACTTCGAAGCGGCGATCCTGCCGGCATCGACGCGGTTGATCAGCGGCCGCCCCGCCTGCGCGTCGTCGATGCTCGCGAGCGTGGTCTCGGCGATCGCGGCGAGCGCCTCTTCGGTGAGGAAGGCCTGATGGCCGGTGATCAGCACGTTGGGGAAAGTCAGCAGGCGCTGGAACAGATCGTCCGAGATGATCTCGTTCGACAAATCCTCGAAGAACAAATCTGCCTCCTGCTCATAGACGTCGAGCGCCACCGCGCCGATTTTCCGCCGCTTGAGCCCTTCGATCAATGCGCGCGTGTCGATCAGCGCGCCGCGGCTGGTGTTGACGATCATCAACCCGTCGCGCGCCGAATCGATCGCGCGGGCATCGATCAGATGATGCGTATCGGGCGTGAGCGGGCAGTGCAGCGTGACGATGTCCGCCTCGCGCAGCAGCGTCGCGCGATCGACGTAACGCACCCCGATCGCCTCCAGCGCGGGATCGGTGACGATATCGCTCGCCAGCACCGCGCAATCGAAGCCGAGCCGGAGGCTGCGCGCGACCAGTGCGCCGATCTTGCCGGTGCCGACCACGCCGACGGTACGGCCATGGAGATTGCGTCCGATCAGCCCGTCGAGCGCGAAGTTGTTCTCGCGCACCCGCGTCCAGGCGCGCGGGATCTTGCGGTCGACCGCGAGCATCAGCCCGATGGTGAACTCGGCGACGGCATGCGGCGAGTAAGCGGGAACGCGCACGACATCGATCCCCAGCCGCGCGGCGGCGTCGAGATCGACGTTGTTGAATCCCGCGCAGCGCAGCGCGATGACCCGAGTGCCGCCGGCCGCGAGCGCCTCGATCACCTCGGCATTCACCAAATCGTTGACGAAGACGCAGACTGCCGCATGCCCCGCCGCGAGCGGTGTGGTTGCGGGCTCGAGCCGCGGCTCGAGGAAGCGCAGCACGTGACCGAAGCCGCGATTGGCCGCTTCGAGGAAGCGCCGGTCATAAGCCTTGGTGTTGAACACCGCGACACGCATCCGACCCTCCACGCGTTTGACGAGCGGTCAGACTAGCGTCCTCCGCCTCGAACGCCATCGGGGGTTCCCGTCGCGCAAGCGACGGCGCGCGATGGATCAGCCCGCGGCGGGATCGACCGCCGCGGCGATGTCTTTCTTCATGTCGGCCGCGACTTGCGGCGCGAGGCGGATGTTGAGCTCCTTGAGCTGCTTGTCGCTCACGAAGCTCGGCGCCTGCATCATCAGGTCCTCGGCCTTCTGGGTCATCGGGAAGACGATGACCTCGCGGATGTTGGGCTCGTCGGCGAGCAGCATCACGATGCGATCGACACCCGGGGCTGAGCCGCCGTGCGGCGGTGCGCCGAACTTGAAGGCGTTGATCATGCCGGCGAAATTGGTGTCGACATCGGCCTGGCTGTAGCCGGCGATCTCGAACGCCTTGTACATGATCTCGGGGCGATGGTTCCGGATCGCGCCCGAGCTCAGCTCCACGCCATTGCAGACGATGTCGTACTGATAGGCGAGGATGTCGAGCGGGTCCTTGGTCTCCAGCGCCTCGAGCTCGCCCTGCGGCATGCTGAAGGGGTTGTGGCTGAAGTCGACCTTCTTGGCGTCCTCGTCATATTCGAACATCGGGAAATCGACGATCCAGCAGAATTCAAAGCGCTTCTTGTCGATCAGGTCGAGCTGCTCGGCGGCGCGGGTGCGCGCGAGGCCGGCGAGCTTGGCGGCCTGCGCCTCCTTGCCCGCGGCGAAGAAGATGCCGTCGTTCGGGCCGAGGCCCATCGCCTCGGCGATCGCCTTCATGCCGTCCTGGCCATGGTTGTTGGCGATCGGGCCACCGAACACGCCGTCCTTCTGGGTGGCATAGCCGAGGCCCGGAAAGCCTTCCGACTGCGCCCAGCTGTTCATGTCGTCGAAGAACTTGCGGCTCTTCTCGTGCGTGTTCGGCGCCGGGATCGCGCGGACCACGTCGCCGCCCTCGACGATCGAGGCGAAGCGGCCGAAGCCCGAGCCCTTGAAGAAGTCCGAAACGTCGGTGATCAGCAGCGGGTTGCGCAGATCAGGCTTGTCGTTGCCGTATTTCAGCATCGATTCGCGATACGGGATGCGCTTGAACGGCAGCGACGAGACGCTGCGGCCCTTGCCTTCCCAATCGGCGAATTCCTCGAACACGCCGTGAAGTACCGGCTCGATCGCCGCGAAGACATCGTCCTGCGTGACGTAGCTCATTTCGAAATCGAGCTGGTAGAATTCGCCGGGCGAGCGATCGGCACGGGCGTCCTCGTCGCGGAAGCAGGGGGCGATCTGGAAATAGCGGTCGAAGCCCGCGACCATCAGCAGCTGCTTGAACATCTGCGGCGCCTGCGGGAGCGCGTAGAACTTGCCCGGATGGACGCGGCTCGGGACCAGATAGTCGCGCGCGCCCTCGGGGCTGCTCGCGGTGAGGATCGGCGTCTGGAACTCGGTGAAGCCCTGATCGATCATCCGGCGGCGCAGCGAGGCGATGACATGGCTGCGCAGCAGGATGTTCTTGTGGAGCCGCTCGCGGCGCAGATCGAGGAAGCGATAGCGCAGGCGGATATCCTCGGGATATTCCTGGTCGCCGAACACCGGGAGCGGCAGTTCCTGCGCCTGGCTCTGGATCGTCGCGCTGGTCACGCGCAGCTCGACCTCGCCGGTCGGCAGGTTCGGGTTCACTGCCTCGGCGGCACGGGCGACGACCTTGCCGGTCATCGTCACGACCGATTCGCTGCGCAGCGACTCGATCACCTGGAAGGCCGGGCCGTCGACCTCGGTGACGATCTGGGTGATGCCATAATGGTCGCGCAGGTCGATGAAGACGAGGTCGCCATGGTCGCGCTTGCGATGCACCCAGCCCGAGAGGCGGACTTCCTCGCCGACATTGGCGGCGCGGAGCTGGGCGCAGGTGTGCGTGCGATAGGCGTGCATCGGGATTTCAACTTTTGCGTGAGGGATCAACAGTCGCGTGCGCTTTCCCCCCACACACTCTTTTGTCAACCCGAAGACCAGTATATGGGCCCCCGATGCACATCCATGGTCTGATCGAAGACAGCGCCGCTCTCGCCAACCTCTGCGCCCGTTTCGCCAACAAGCCGTATATCTGCGTGGACACCGAGTTCATGCGGGAAAACAGCTATTGGCCCGAGCTCTGCCTGATCCAGATCGCAGACGACGAGGAAGCCGCGGCGATCGATCCGATGGGCGGGATCGACATGCAACCGCTGCTCGACCTGCTGGTCGATAATGAAGACGTGCTCAAGGTCTTCCACGCCGGCGGGCAGGATATCGAGATCGTCTACAATCTCACCGGCAAGACCCCGCACCCGCTGTTCGACACGCAGGTTGCGGCGATGGCCCTCGGCCAAGGCGAGCAGATCGGCTATTCGAACCTCGTCGACACCTATCTCGGCATTACCGTCGACAAGGGCGCGCGCTTCACCGACTGGAGCCGTCGCCCGCTCGACAAGCGCCAGATCGATTATGCGATCTGCGACGTCACCTATCTTTCCGAAATTTTCCCGCGAATGCTCGAGAAGCTTCGGAAAACCGGTCGCGGCGCGTGGCTCGACCAGGAGATGGAGCGGCTCGCCGATCCGGAGAATTACCGCAACGACCCCGATCAGGCGTGGCAGCGCGTCCGCGTCTCGAGCCGCAAGCCCGAAGTACTCGGCCGCCTCAAGGCGCTCGCCCGCTGGCGCGAGCTCGAGGCGCAGGGCAAGGACTTGCCGCGCGGCCGCATCATCAAGGACGAGACGCTTGCCGATCTCGCCGGCAATCCGCCGCGCAAACAGGGCGATCTCGCCAAGGTCCGCGGGCTCTCGCCGGCCTGGGGCGGCAACGATATCGGCGGACGGCTAATGGCCGCGCTCGAAGCTGCGACCGCGATGTCGTCGGCCGAGCTTCCGCCACGCGACGACCGCAAGCCCGCGCTCGGCAAGGACGGCGCGCTGGTCGCCGACCTGCTCAAGCTGCTGCTCAAGATTCGCGCCAAGGAGATCAACGTCGCCGCGCGCCTGCTCGCGCGTTCGGACGATCTCGAGGCCCTCGCCGCCGGCGTGCGGAAGGATCTGCCGATCCTCGAAGGTTGGCGCTTCGAGCAATTCGGCCGCGATGCGCTGGAGCTCGTCGAAGGACAGCTTGGGTTCACCGTCAGAAATGGTAAGCTCAAGATGACCCGAACCGAGGAGCCGATGCCATGATCCGCCTCGTCCTTTCGCTCGCCGTGCTCGCCACCGCGGGGTGCCAGCAAAACCCGGCGCCCGAACCCACGCCGCCTCCGCCGGGCAAATGCGTTGCCGATGGGCTCGGCGGCTTCACCGGCAAGACCCGCAGCGACGCCGTCGAGAAGGAGGCGCTGCGGCTCTCCGGCTCGAAGGCGATCCGCTGGATCTCGCCCGGCATGGCCGTGACGATGGATTTCCGCGAGGACCGGCTGAACTTCGATCTCGACGCGCAAGGCAGGATCACCCGCGCGCATTGCGGGTGAGCTGACTGCGCGACCAATCTCCGTGCTCCCGCTTTCATAGGAGCACGATTTTGTCGGCTAGCTAGACCTCCAGCACGGGTTCCCTGCTGAACGCCGCGGCGAGCGCCTTGTGACGCTTCTCGACCGCTTCGCCATACAGCGCTTCGTCCTGCGCCTCGAGCGAGAGCGCCAACGTACCGTCCTCGAGCGCGACGTGCGAGCGTCGCAGCGGCGCGGCGACGCCACCGCTGAGCCGCTGGCCGAGCCGGATCGCCAGGCCCCAGCGCCGCGCCTGTTCGAGCGCCTCGGGATCGGCGAGCTGTCCGAGCGGATCGGGGCACCCCAGTCCGCCACCGAGCGCGGTGTAGAGCGCCTGCGCCAGCACGGCGCGTCCGGCCGAGTCGATCGCCACCCAATTGCCGTGCAGCGCGATCTCCATCCCGCGTTCGGCGCGGAATTCGGGATTGGCGCGCCAGCCGACATCGGCGAGCAGGCACGCCGCGTGACGCAGCCGTGCGAGCTCCGGCATGTCGTCGAACAGCGGCGCGATCCACGCGTCGATCACGTCGCCATGCTCGGGGAAACGCCCCGAACGCTCACCTTCGTCGCGCGCGGCGGCGATCAGCGGGTCCTCGCGGCGCTGTTCCACGCTGAGCCGCTGGTAGAGCAGCCCTTCGCGCAACCCATAGGCCGAGACCACGCTGCCGCTGCTGCCGAGATGCTTGACCACGCTCGCGAGCAACGCCGTGGTGTCGGGCAGCGTCGGAATGCGAGCGCTCGAGATATCGGGAATCGCCTTGAGCTCGGCTCTCGGGATTTCGCCGAGGATGCGCTGCAGCTCGCCGACGCGATCGAGCGCTATCGGATATTGGTGGACCACCGGGAGCGGATAGCCGGTCTGGTGCATGTCGAGCCGCGCCAGCGCGCGCCATGACCCGCCGACCAGATAGAAGGGCAGCCCCCTCCCGCGCCCGGCCCAACCCGCTTCGGTGAGCAGCTTGGCCACGCGCCGGTCGAGCGCGCCCTTGCCTTCGGCGCGGATCACGCCGAGGCGCAGCGCGCCCAGCGGAAAGGACACGCGATCGGTCACGGTGCCTGCGACGACCCGCACCAGCTCGAGGCTGCCGCCGCCGAGATCACCGACCACGCCGTCCGCATCGGGAATGCCAGAGAGCACGCCCAAGCCCGACGCCGTCGCCTCTTCGGTGCCCGAAAGCAGCTCGACCTCGAGCCCAAAGGCCTCGGCCGCCCGGATCAACTCGGCGCCGTTCGAGGCGTCGCGGACCGCGGCCGTCGCCACCGTGCGTAGCTCGCTCACCTGCATCTCGCGGGCGAGTGAAGCGAAGCGCGCCAGCGCTCCGCGCGCGCGCGCGAGCCCTGCTTTGTCGATCGCGCCCGTCTCGCTCAGCGCGCGACCCAGCCCGGCCATGACCTTCTCGTTGAACAACACCGCCGGCAGCCGCGCTGCGCCTTCGTAGACGACGAGGCGCACCGAGTTCGAGCCGATGTCGATGATCGCGGTCCGTGTCTTGGCCGGCGTGGTGCCTTGCTCCGGCTTGCGGAGGAGCGTGGCCATCGGGTCAGCTTTCCTTCTTCGACGCGCGCCGTCGCTTGAGCGACAATTTCGGGACGGGCTTGCGCTTCTCGAGCGCTGCGCCGCGCCCCGACAGCGACGGATTGGTCATGAAATAGCGATGCAGGTTGAAGCTGTCAGCCTCGGCCCCCGCGCGGACATAGCGGCCGTCGGGCTGGAGCTGCCAGCTCTGCTCGGAGTCGAGCAGGTTCGCCACCATCACCTGATCGAGCACCTGATCATGCACCGTCTTGTTGAGGATCGGGAGCATGAACTCAACGCGGCGGTCGAAGTTGCGGGGCATCCAGTCGGCTGAAGAAATGAACAGTTTCGCGCCGTCGGCCGGCAGCCCCTTGCCATTGCCGAACGCCCAGATCCGGCTGTGCTCGAGGAAGCGGCCGACGATCGACTTGACCCGGATATTCTCGGACATGCCTGGAACCCCGGGGCGCAAGCAGCAGATGCCGCGGATGATCAGGTCGATCTCCACACCCGCAGTGCTCGCCTCGTAGAGCTTCTCGATCACCGCGGGATCGACCACCGAGTTCATCTTGGCCCAGATCGCTCCCGGCCTTCCGGCGCGGACATGGTCGATCTCGGCGTCGATCAACGCCACCAGTTGATTGCGCAAATCGCGCGGGCTGATGCTGAGTACCTCGAGCGACTCGGGTTCGACATAGCCGGTGACATAGTTGAAGATCTGCGCCGCATCGCGCCCCACACGCGGATCGGCGGTGAAGAAGCTCAGATCGGTATAGATGCGCGCGGTGATCGGGTGGTAGTTGCCCGTGCCGAAGTGGCAATAGGTGCGATAGCCATTGCCCTCGCGACGGACGACCATCGAGACCTTGGCATGGGTCTTCCAGTCGATGAAGCCGTAGACGACCTGCACGCCGGCGCGCTCGAGCGCGGTCGCCCAATACAGGTTCTGCTCTTCGTCGAAGCGCGCCTTGAGTTCGACCACCGCTGTGACCGACTTGCCCGCCTCGGCCGCCGCGATCAGCGCGTTGATCACTGCCGGCTGCTTGCCCGCGCGATAGAGCGTCTGCTTGATCGCGACGACGTCGGGATCGCTCGCCGCCTGGCCGAGAAAGGAGAGGACGACGTCGAACGTCTCGTACGGGTGATGGACGACGATGTCCTTTGCGCGGATCGCGGCGAAGCAATCGCCGCCATATTCGCGGATCCGCTCGGGGAAGCGAGGCGAATAGGGCGTGAACTTGAGGTCGGGGCGATCCTCGTCGACCAGCTTCGAGAGGTCGCCGATGCCGATGAAGCCGCCGGTCTCGGTGAGCAGAGCCTCGGAGCCGCCCAATTCCTCCTTGAGCACGGCTTCGAGGTCGGGGGCGATGCCCTCTTCCATCTCGAGACGGATCACGCGGCCGCGCCGGCGCCGCTTGATCGCCGAACGGAAGGTCATGACGAGGTCTTCGGCCTCTTCCTCGATCTCGATGTCGCTGTCGCGCAGCACGCGGAACGCCGCCGATCCGAGCACGTCGTAGCCGGGGAAGAGCAAATGCGTGAAGCGCTTGAGCAGCACCTCGACCGCGACATAGCGCGCCGGTTCGCCGGGCAGCCGGACGAAGCGCGGCATCGTCGTCGGTAGCAACACGAGCTCACGGATCGGCTCATGGTCCGATCGCCGGACGAGGTCGAAGATCACGCTCGATCCCTGATTGGGGATGAACGGGAACGGGTGCGCGGGATCGAGTGCCTGCGGCGTAAGGATCGGGAAGATCTGCTCGCGGAAATGGTTCTGCAGCCACGCCTCGGTCTCGTCCTCGATCTCGGCAGGTTCGAGCACGTGGATGCCCACTTCGGCGAGCTGGGTGCGAATGTCGTGCCACACGCTCTGCTGACTGTCGGCGAGGATCTCGGCTTCGGCGGAGATCGCCGCGAGCTGCTGCCCCGGCGTCATCCCGTCGGCCGAACGCGCCTCGATGCGCTGGAGCTGCTGCCCCATCAGGCCCGCGACGCGGACCATGAAGAACTCGTCGAAGTTCGACCCCGATATCGACAGGAAGCGCAACCGTTCGAGCAGCGGATGCGCGGGGTTGCACGCCTCCTCCATCACGCGGCGATTGAAAGCGAGCCATGAAAGCTCGCGGTTGAAGTAACGCTTGCCCGGCTCGCCCGGTTGATCGGTCATCGAAACGCCCTCTACGGCTCGCTGTCTTGCTGCCTTGGTCATCGCCCTAGGGTTCGTCCGTTTCGGTTATGAGACCATTTTCCGCGAGCACCGCGCGCATTGCCGGGATCGACAGGCGAGTGTCGACTGCCTCCATCTCCAGCAAATCGGCAACGCGCAGGATCGCGACATGGCTGCGTTCGATCCGTTTCGCCAGCCACGCGATGACGTCGGGGCGGGCGTGGAGAAGATGCTTCTCGAACGCCCGCTCGATCAACTGCGGCATCAGCTGATCGTCGGGCGGGCCGATCTCGAGCAATGGCGAAGCCGCGAGCCGCGAGCGCAGATCGGGCAGACGGACGTCCCAGGCGGGCGGCGCGGTCTCGGCGACGATGAGCAGCGGCCGCCGCTCTTCCTGCGCGCGGTTCCAGGCGTGAAAGATGTCGGTCTCCTTCGCCCGATCGGCATCATCGATGATTCGCCCGCCGCTCTTCGCCGCAAAGATCCGCGCGAGCAGGCTCCGACCCGATTTGCGCGGGCCGACCAGCAGCGCCGACATCACCGGCCAGGTCGCCCAATGCTCGAGCTGATGCACCGCGCGCGCATTCGATTCGCCGACAAGGAACTCCGTCTCGCGCGCCTCGGGCAGGCCGAGCGGCAGGCGCAGCTGGCTCATTTGGCCGCCGGAGTGCTCGTCGCCTGCGGCGAAGGCGAAGCGGCAGGCGTCCGTGCGCCGCCGCCGCGGCGGATGAGGAGCACGCCCGGCCCTTCCTGGACCTGCCAGCCGCGCCCTTCGAGCGCCGCGCGCAGGCTTCCCTGCGGCCCGTCATAGGTGACCCGCATCACCGAGATGCCGCCGAGCGCGAGGCTGGTCGTCACCGCCGAGCGCACGCCGGGCACGCCACGCACCGCCGATTCCGAGGCAGTGACCGAGGCCGCGCTGGGTGTCTCGACCTGCACCGTGAAGGTGGCGGTCGCCGCAGTCGTGGCATCGGGGCTGGGCGTCGGCGTGGCGAGTGCGGCGGCCTCCGCGGCCAGTTCTTCCGCGGTCTTGACCCGCGGGGGGCGGGTCGCGAGCAGCGCGTCGGTGCGCAGCAGCCCGGAGGCGAGCGCCTTCTGGTAAGCCTGGTCCAGACGCTGAATGCCGGCGTCGAGCAGCGCGTCGAGCGAATCGCCATTGTCGACACGCAGCGCGAAGCTGGCGATCGGGCGGCGGTCGGGGCCGTGATTCGCGGCGAACACCCCGACCACCGGTCCGCCCGGATATTCGCGGCGCAGCTGCACCTCGGCGACGAGCACGTCGGAGGCGCCATATTGGTCGAGGATGGTGCGCCACCAATTGCGTCCGCGCCGGAGCGTCTGGCCGGCGTTGATCAGCATCGCATCAGGTCCGGTGCCGCGCAGCCGGACATAGTCAATGGTGCTGCCGCCGGCGCGAAATCGGTTCCACGCCCGCGACCATGCCGTCTCGCGCTCGAATACCCGGCCGACGCCGCCCGAGAATTCGAGCGGTACCAGCAGCATCGGCGGCGAGCGCGTGATCGCGGTCGAGACGCCGAGGATTGCCCCGGCCTTGCTGCGGTCGAACAGCACGCCGAGCCGTGCGATGTAGCGCGTCGGCCCGATCTGCTCGCGTTCGACGACGATCCCCGTGACCAGCCCGTCGAGCGCCGAATCGGACATGCCCGATTTCTTGCCGGTCAGCCTCTCGGAAAGCATTTCCCAGCCTTTGCGCTGGGCGAGCCGCCAGCCGCCCTGCCGCGCGGCATCGGCGTCCTTGGCCTTGACGTCGACCTGCACGCCCGAAACCTCGAAGCTCCCCGAGGCGTCGATCGGCACCGCGCCGGTGCCGCCGGCCTCGCCTTGCGCCATCACCACGCCCGCGCCTGCCCCCGCAAGGGCGAGCGCGCCGACCAGACCGATGGTGAGCGAAATCCGGGACAGCTGCATGCGGGGCCCTTTTGGCGAAGCAGGCGCGGAAATCCAAGCGGAACTATCCCCGTCGGGTACTTTCCTGCGCCGGCATGGGCGCAAGGCCGGGGTGACGAAAGCGGAACTCGGCGCTAAGCGGCTCCGCATGAGCGACCCCGAAGCCTATACCTACGCCCAGGCGGGCGTTTCGATCGCGGCCGGCAATGCGCTGGTGCGCGCCATCGGTCCGCTGGCCAAATCCACTCGCCGCCCCGGCGCTGATGCCGCATTGGGCGGCTTCGGCGGGGTGTTCGATCTCAAGGCGGCGGGGTTCAACGACCCCCTGCTCGTCGCCGCGAACGACGGCGTCGGCACCAAGCTCAAGCTCGCGATCGACCACAATGCCCATGACGGCGTCGGCGTGGATCTCGTCGCGATGTGCGTCAACGATCTGATCGTCCAGGGCGCCGAGCCGCTCTTCTTCCTCGATTACTACGCCAGCGGGAAGTTGGTGCCCGAGACCGCCGAGCGCGTGATCGCCTCGATCGCCGAGGGTTGCCGCCAGGCCGGCTGCGCGCTGATCGGTGGCGAGACCGCCGAGATGCCCGGCATGTATGCCGAGAACGACTATGACCTCGCCGGCTTCTGCGTCGGCGCGGTCGAGCGTGACCGGCTGCTCGACGGCAGCGGGATCCGCCCCGGCGACCTGCTGCTCGGCCTCGCCTCGACCGGAGTCCATTCGAACGGCTTCTCGCTGGTCCGCCGTCTCGCCGCCGACAAGGGCTGGAAACTCGATCGCCCGGCGGTGTTCGATCAGGACGTGCTCCTGCTCGACGCGCTGATGGCGCCGACGCGCATCTATGTGAAGAGCCTGCTTCCCCAGCTGCGGGCGGGCACGATCCGCGGGCTCGCGCACATCACCGGCGGCGGGTTGCTCGAGAATGTCCCGCGCGTGCTTCCCGAGAATTGCCATGCCCGGATCGACGCCGGTGCCTGGCCGCTCCCGCGGCTGATGGCGTTCCTCCAGGCGCAGGGCAATATCGAGCCCGAGGAGATGGCGCGTACCTTCAACTGCGGCATCGGCATGGTCGCCGCGGTCGCAGCCGGAGATGCCGAGACGGTCGCCGCCGGGCTGCGCGAAGCCGGCGAGACGGTGTTCCGCATCGGCGAGGTCGTCGAAGGCCCGCGTGGGTGCACAGTGTTCGGCGCCGCCGAAACCTGGAGCGCACGCGCCGACTGGAGCGCGACGCATAATGGCTGAGCGCCGTCGATGACGCGCAAGAAGCTCGGCATCCTGATCTCCGGTCGCGGCTCGAACATGATGGCGCTGGTCGAGGCCTCTCGCGCCGTCGACTGTCCCTATGAAGTCGCGCTCGTGGCCAGCGATCGGCCGGAGGCTGCAGGTATCGCCTGGGCGCAAGAGCACGGCGTGCCGGCGATCGGTCTCGCCACGCCGACGCGCAAGGACAAGTCGCAGTATGAGGCCGCGCTGGACTCCAGGCTACGCGAAGCCGGCGTCGAATATATCGCCCTCGCCGGCTATATGCGCCTGCTCTCGGACGATTTCGTCGCGCGCTGGCGGGGCAGGATCGTCAACATCCATCCCTCGCTGCTTCCCAAATACAAGGGGCTTGATACGCACAGCCGCGCGATCGCGGCGGGCGACAGCCATGGCGGCGCCTCGGTGCACATCGTCACCGAGGAACTCGACGGCGGCGAGGTGCTCGGCCGGGCCGAAGTGCCGATCCTGCCCGGCGACACGCCCGAAAGCCTTGCCGAACGCGTGCTGAAGGCGGAACATCGGCTCTATCCACAAGTAGTAGCCGAGTTCCTATGCCGCTGAGCCCAGATCCCGATCCCGCGCTCGAACAAATCCGCGCGCTTGCGCTTGCGCTTCCCGACACCGAGGAACGCGCCAGTCACGGCCAGCCGACCTTCTTCGTCGCCGGCAAGATGTTCGCGCAGTTCCGCCACAACCATCACGGCGACGGCCGCACCATCGTCGCGGTCAAGACCGCCGATGCCGAGGAAGCGCGGATGCTGATCGAGGCGGCGCCGGATGCTTATTCGCGCGTCGCCTATTTCCGCGCCGAGTGGGTCGGCCTCGCGATCGGCGGCGATGACACCGACTGGGAACATGTCGGGGATCGCATCGCGCGCAGCTGGGAGCTCGCCGCCCCACGCCGCCTGCTCGAGGCCGGCGGGCGCTGAGCGCCTCCGCCACGGATATTTCGCGCCCTTCCAGAGTTTTGGCTCCCAAGCATAGCATTGCAGCGGCGCCGGGGAGTGAGCGCGATGAATGAAGAACCCGCACCACAAGAGGCCGAGTCCTCGCCGGGCGTCGCCAGCGCCGAGCAAGGCGTGGTGTTGCTCGACGGACCCGATGGCGTCGCCATCGCGATGACTCCGGAGGCTGCCGAGGCCACCGGGCGCAGCCTGATCGCCGCTGCCGAGGAGGCCCTTGCCCAGCGCGGCAGCGAGGCCCATCCGAGCTAGCCTCTTGCCCATTCCCCATCGGCCCCGCGATAAGGGGCGCACATGATCAAGGTCGCCAGCTACAATATGCGCAAGTCGATCGGCACCGATCGGCGGCGCAGGCCCGAACGCACGCTGCAGGTGCTGTGCGAGATCGACGCCGATGTGATCGCGCTCCAGGAGGCCGATCGCCGCTTCGGCCCGCGCGAGGCGGTGCTTTCCAGCCATCTCCTCGCCGAGCATGGCGACTGGAAGGCAATCCCCTTCGGCATGCGCGCGCGCTCGATGGGATGGCACGGCAATGCCCTGCTCGTGCGCAAGGATGCGCAGGTCCTCGATTGCGAGGCGATCCACTTGCCGGCGCTCGAGCCACGCGGCGCAGTGATGGCCGATGTCCGGGTGCGCGGCCAGATGCTGCGCGTCGTCGGCATGCATCTCGATCTGTCGGGGCTGTGGCGCCGCCGCCAAGCGCATGCGATCATCGCGCACATCGAGGCGAGTTCGCAGCGCTACCCGACGGTGCTGATGGGCGATCTCAACGAATGGACCCCGCAGAGCGGCTGTCTGCGCGACTTCGCCCAGCATTTCCACTTCGCACCGACCGGCAAAAGCTTCCACGCCCGTCGCCCGATGGCGCGGCTCGACCGGATCATGGTCAGTCGCGATCTCGTAATCCATCAAGCCGGGGTCCATGAGAGCCTGAGCGCGCGTACCGCCTCGGATCACCTGCCCATCTGGGCGACGGTCCGTCCGATCGGATGAGCGAAGTCCATGACAAGGAGCTGCGTCTCGCGCTCGTCTGCTATGGCGGCATCAGCCTCGCCGTCTACATGCACGGCATCACCAAGGAGGTATGGCGGCTCGCCCGCGCGAGCTGCGCCGCGCGCGAAGGCGAACCGGGTAACGGCGTCTATCGCCAGCTCCTCGACGAGATCCGCGAGACCTCGGGGATCAACCTGCGCGTGCTGGTTGATATCCTCTCGGGTGCCAGCGCGGGCGGGATCAACGCGGTGTTCCTTGCCCAGGCCCTCGCCACTGGTCAGTCGCTCGATCCCTTGACCGACATGTGGATCGAGCAGGCCGATGTCGAGGCGCTGCTCGAGCCGCGCCAGGCGCCGGCACACCGCTTCGCCAAGATCTGGGCGACGCCGATCGCGTGGATCGTCGCCAATCGCAGCAAGACGATCGACGAAACCGTCGATCCGGTCGCGCGCGAAGAGGTGCGCCTCAAACTCGAGCATTTCGTCCGCTCGCGCTGGTTCGAGCCACCGTTCGGCGGCAAAAGGCTCCTCGGCATGCTGCTCGATGCCTTTGACGCGATGGCAAAGGGACCGCGTTACCGGCGGCTGCTGCCCGAGGGCCAGCCGCTCGATCTGTTCGTGACGGTTACCGATTTCCGCGGCCATCCCGAAGAGCTCCGCCTCAATTCCCCGCCGCACGTCATCGAGACCGAGCATCGCCTCGTCTTCCACTTCAACGATCACGGCACTGAGGGCGCGGTCTTCGCGGACCCAGCCGGCCTCGCTTTCGCTGCGCGCGCGACGTCGAGCTTTCCTGGCGCCTTCCCGCCCGCGACTGTCGAGGAAATGGACAGTTTCCTCGCCGAGCGCGGGCTGGTTTGGCCCGATCGCGACGAGTTCCTCGAAGCCGTGCTGCCCCAGCAATGGTCGGACAATCGCGCCGAGAAGGCCGTGCTGATCGACGGCTCGGTGCTGGCCAACGCGCCCTTCCGTCCAGCGATCGACGCGCTTCGCGAACGCCCGGCGCGGCGTCAGGTCGATCGGCGCTTCGTCTTCGTCGATCCCGCTCCGGGCACGCGCTTCGAATTCTATGGGACGCCGCAGGAGAAGCCCGGCTTCTTCCAGACGATCATCGGCGCGCTCTCCGAGCTGCCGCGCGAGCAGCCGATCCGCGACAATCTCGAGGCGATCTCGGCGCGATCCGACCGGATCGAGCGCATGCTGGGGATCGTCGCCGAGATCCGCGCCGAGGTCGAGACGCAGGTCGAGGCGCTGTTCGGCTATACGCTCTGGCTCGATTATCCGACCCCCAAAAGGCTCGCCAGCTGGCGCCGCCGCGCGCAGGTCGCCGCGGCCGCCAAGGCGGGCTATGGCCATACCGCCTATGGGTTGCTCAAGGTCGACGGTGCAATCAATCGCATCGCGCAGCTGCTCTACACGATCGGTGATCGCCACGCGCCGGAGCGGCTGCGCGAGATCCGCGAGGCAGTGGCGCACGCGGTGCAGGCGCGCGGCGGTGACCGCTTCGGCGCGACGCTGTCCAACGGCGCCAGCCCGCAGACGCTCGATTTCCTGCGCACCCACGATCTCGGCTTCCGCATCCGCCGGCTGCGCCTTCTCGCGCGCCGGTTGAGCGAGATCGACTTGCCGAGCTCGCATGCCGAACTGCTGCCGATGCGCGAAGCGATCTACGAATCGCTCGCCGCCTATCTCGAGCTCAAGCGCACCGACACTTTCGCCGATCTCCGTGGCGCGGTGCGGACGATGACCGATGATGCCGGACCCGTGCTCGACTTGCTCGCCGAGCGGATGCAGCTCCGCGCGCTCGATCAGGCGACCGATGCACGGCTCTCGGACGGGTTCAGCGCGCTTTCGAAGGAGCTTCGCCGCCCGATGCTGCTCGCGCATCTCGGTTTCCCGTTCTTCGACATCGCCACTTTGCCCTTGCTCCAGGGCGAGGGCATGGACGAGTTCGACCCGATCCGGGTCGATCGCATCTCGCCCGACGACGCCACCGCGATCCGCACCGGCGGCGCCGAAGCGACGCTCAAGGGGATCCAGTTCAACAGCTTCGGCGCCTTTTTCAGCCGGGCCTATCGCGAGAACGACTACCTCTGGGGCCGCCTCCACGGTGCCGACCGGCTGATCGACATCGTCCTTTCGGCACTGCCGTTCGAAGCTCGCCTGCCCGATGAGCGCGTCGCCGCGATCAAGCGCAGCGCCTTCCACGCGATCCTCGACGAGGAAGAGGTTCGGCTGAAAGCGGTCCCGGGCCTGTTCGCGGACCTTCGCGAGGAGATCGGGTAACTTCGCTCTCCCATCGGGAGAGGGAGTGTTGGCAATGCCGCCCGCTAGCCCTAGAGTTCCCCCGGTCGCCATAAGGAAAGGGAAGGCATGCGGTTTCTGAAGGTGCTGTTCTGGCTGTTGCTGGGCGGCCTCGTCGCGGCCTTCGTGATCTATAATGGCGGCGAGCGCGTCGAGATCCGCTTGTGGAGCGGCCTCGTCGCCGATTTCAGCCTGCCGCTCCTGCTGATCCTCGTCTTCCTGCTCGGCTTGCTTCCCTCGCTCGTCGCCTTTCAGGCGCTGCGCTGGCGCTCGCGGCAACGCCTCGCCGGACTGGAACGCGCGCTCGCCGATCTGCGTGCAGTGACGCCCGCACCCGACGTCCCGCCTTCTGCCATCGCCATCTCCCCTGCCCCTCCGCTGATCGCGGACCCCAACGCATGAGCTCGCCCATCTATGTCGCGCTCGACACGCCGGACCTCGATCGCGCCCGCGGCATCGCGCAGCGCGTCCACAACCATGTCGGCGGGATCAAGCTCGGGCTCGAATTCTTCATGGCCAATGGCCGCCACGGCGTGCGCGAGATGGCCGAGATCGGGCTGCCGATCTTCCTCGACCTCAAGTTCCACGACATCCCCAACACCGTCGCCAAGGCGATCCAGGCGCTGCGTCCGCTCGAGCCCTCGATCCTGACCGTCCACGCCGCCGGCGGCCGCGCGATGCTCGAGGACGCCAAGGCCGCCGCGCCTTCAGGCACCAAGGTCGTCGCGGTGACGATGCTCACCAGCCTCGACGCGAGCGATCTCGCCTCGATCGGCCTCTCACCCGATCCGCACGAGCAGGTCGTCCGCCTCGCCGAGCTGGCGAAGAGCGCTGGCGTCGACGGCATCGTCTGCTCGGGCGAGGAAGTCGCCGCAGCTAAGGCAGCATGGCATGACGGCTTCTTCGTCGTCCCCGGCGTGCGTCCCGCCAATGGCACGGTCGGCGACCAGAAGCGCGTGGTGACGCCGCGGGCCGCGCTCGACGCCGGCGCCTCGATCCTCGTTGTCGGGCGCCCGATCACTCAGGCGACGGATCCCGATCAGGCCGCCCGCGATATCGAGGCGACGATATAGATGCGCTTCGCCGGGCTATTGCCGGCGGCGCTTCTCGCCACCTGCTCCGCGGTTGCAGCGGGCGCGAGCCCAGACAATTTCGTGATCTTCGACGCCTCGAAGACCGGCGCGATGCTCGCTCAATGCTCGCGAGGCACCCCCGGCGCAGGAGAGGCGGGCTGGAAGCCCGATGCCCACGACATCGCCAGACTTGAGGCCGCCTTACCCGCAGCGTTGGCCAAAGTCCGTGCGGCGCATCCGCACGAGCTGGACGGCGCGCCCGCAAAGTGGCTCCGGCAATATGTCGGGATCGTCCGCGGCGGCCGACGCTTCATCTATGGCAATTTCGCGCCCGCCGGCGACATGGCGGGTGATTGGCGCAAGGAACCCTTCATGGTCTGCGACGGCGGTGTGGGTTTCTTTGGTGCCGAATTCGACATCGAGGCCGGCACGTTTACCCATCTGGATTTCAATGGCTACGCCTGAGCCGAGATACGCACCCCCCTTGCCAAAACCGCGCGCGAGTCCGAGAGGGCGCGCATGCCCGACAGCCTGACGATCCGCGTCGCCACTCAGGATGATCTGCCCGCACTCCACCCGGTGATCGAGCGCGCCTATCGCGGCGAGACCGCGCGCGCTGGCTGGACGCACGAGGCCGACCTGATTCAGGGCAATCGCACGGACATTCCCACGCTCGCCGCGATCGTCGACGATCCGGCACAGCGGCTGCTTGTCGCGTTCCTCGACGGCACCACGATCGGCTGCGTGCAGGTGAGCGACAAGGGCGACGGCCTCGCCTATCTCGGGCTGCTTTGCATCGATCCGACGCTGCAGGCGGGCGGCTATGGCAAGCAGCTCGTCGATGCCGCCGAAGCCTGCGCGCGCAAGGGTTTCGGGGCGCGGTGTATGGAAATGACCGTGATCGACGTCCGTCGCAAGCTGATCGCCTTCTACGAACGCCGCGGCTACGCGGTCTCGGGCGAGAAGCGCGATTTCCCGATCCCGCTCGATCCGCCGCTGTTCATGGACGTGCTGGTCAAGGACCTCTGATGCCGGCTACCGCCAAGATTTGCGGCCTGTCGACCCCTGAGACGCTCGACGCAGCGATCGCGGGCGGCGCGAGCCACGTCGGCTTCGTGTTCTTTCCGCCGAGTCCGCGCCACGTGACCTTCGATCAGGCGAAGGCGCTGGTCGCGCGGGTCCCGGCGCATGTCGGCACGGTCGGCGTGTTCGTCGATCCCGACGAGGCGCTGCTCGGCGCCGCGCTCGCCACCGGCATCCAGACCGTCCAGCTCCACAAGACCGCACCCGATCGCGCCGCCGCGATCCGCGCGCGCGCGCCGGTCTGGGCGGCGGTGGCGGTCAAGACGCGCGCCGATCTCGATCAAGTGGCCGGCTATCGCGGTGCCGCCGATCGCATCCTCTACGACGCAAAGACCCCGGACAGCGCCGCGCTCCCCGGCGGCATGGGGCTACGCTTCGACTGGAAGCTGCTCGAGAACTTGCCCCAGCCGCTCGCCTGGGCGCTGTCGGGCGGGCTCGACGCCGGCAATGTCCGCGAGGCCGTCGGCGTGACCGGCGCGCGGCTGGTCGACATCTCCTCGGGCGTCGAGAGCGCGCCGGGCGTCAAGGATGTTGCCAAGATCGCGGCTTTCCTGCAGGCGGTGGCGCAATGTTGAGGCCGTCCGCCCCTGTCCGCATCGGATTTCGATGGCGTTGATCGCTTGCTCCAGCCAGCGACCGCACTCGAACCCTGAGAGACACATGACCGACACCGTCACCCTGCCCAATAGCCTGCGCAACCTGCCCGACGAGCGCGGGCATTTCGGCCAGTTCGGCGGCCGCTTCGTCGCCGAGACGCTGATGCCGCTGATCCTCGATCTCGAGCGTCACTATCGCGCCGCCAAGGCCGATTCCGCCTTCCAGGCCCAGTTCGACGATCTGCTCGAACATTATGTCGGCCGCCCGAGCCCGCTTTATTATGCCGAGCGGCTCACCGAGGCGCTGCGCGAGTCCGCCCCTGCGGGACACGGCGCCAAGATCTATTTCAAGCGCGAGGAGCTCAACCACACCGGCGCGCACAAGATCAACAATTGCATCGGCCAGATCCTGCTCGCGATCCGCATGGGCAAGACGCGGATCATCGCCGAGACCGGCGCGGGCCAGCACGGCGTCGCCACCGCCACCGTCGCGGCGCGCTTCGGCCTGCCCTGCACGATCTTCATGGGCGCCAAGGACGTCGAGCGGCAAAAGCCCAATGTCTTCCGGATGAAGCTGCTCGGCGCCGAGGTCCATCCCGTCACGAGCGGAGCCCAGACGCTCAAGGACGCGATGAACGAGGCGCTGCGTGACTGGGTCGCCAATGTCCACGACACCTTCTACATCATCGGCACCGCCGCGGGCCCGCACCCCTATCCCGAGCTGGTCCGCGACTTCCAGTCGGTGATCGGCACCGAGACGAAGGCGCAGATCCTCAAGGCCGAGGGCCGCCTTCCCGATCTGCTGATCGCCGCGGTCGGCGGCGGATCGAACGCGATCGGGCTGTTCCATCCGTTCCTCGACGACAAGGACGTCGCGATGATCGGCGTCGAGGCCGCGGGCAAGGGCATCGAGACCGGCGAGCATGCCGCCAGCCTCACCGGCGGCAGTCCCGGCATCCTTCACGGCAACCGCACCTATCTGCTCCAGGACGAGGACGGTCAGATCACCGAGGCGCATTCGATCTCTGCGGGGCTCGACTATCCGGGCATCGGCCCCGAGCATAGCTGGCTCCACGAGAGCGGCCGGGTCGACTATGTCCCGATCACCGATGCCGAGGCGCTCGAGGCCTTCCAGCTCTGCTGCCGCCTCGAGGGCATCATCCCCGCACTCGAAAGCTCGCACGCACTCGCGGCATTGCCCGCCAAGGCGCGTGAAATGCGAGAAAATCAGATCATCGTCGTCAATGTCTCAGGCCGCGGCGACAAGGACATCTTCACCGTCGCCGACGCTTTGGGGTTCGAACTGTGAGCCGCCTCTCCGCCGCCTTCGCCGCCGCGCGTGACCAGGGCCGCGCCGCGCTGGTCACCTTCGTCACTGCAGGCGATCCCTCGCATGAAGCGACCGTGGAGATCCTGACCGCGCTGGTCGAGGGCGGTGCCGACGTGATCGAGCTCGGCATACCCTTCACCGATCCGATGGCCGATGGTCCCGCGATCCAGGCGGCGAATCTGCGCAGCCTCGGCGCGGGCACGCGCACCGCCGATGTGCTCGCGATCGCCTGCGAGTTCCGCAACCGCCATCCTGAAGTGCCTTTGGTGCTGATGGGCTATGCCAACACGATGACGCGCCCCGATCCGGCGCGCTTCGCCGCGCTGGCCGAGAATGCCGGGGTCGACGGCATCATCTGCGTCGATATCCCGCCCGAGGAGGCCGACACCCTCGCTCCCTTTGGCGACTACGGCCTCGACGTGATCCGCCTCGCCACTCCCACCACCGACGCCGCGCGCCTGCCCGCGGTGCTCGAAGGCGCGAGCGGCTTCGTCTATTATGTCTCGGTCGCGGGGATCACCGGGCTCCAGCAGGCCGCGCAGGCTTCGATCGAGGAGGCTGTCGGCAAGCTCAAGGCCGCCACCGACCTGCCGATCGCGGTCGGCTTCGGCGTCCGCACCCCCGAACAGGCGGCGGCGATCGGCCGTGTCGCCGACGGCGTGGTGGTCGGCTCGGCGATCGTCGATCTGGTCGGCCAGCACGGCGCCGATGCGCCCGCGCCCGTCCGCGCCTATATCCAATCCCTCTCCGCAGCGCTCGCCGCTGCCCGCAAGGAAGTCGCATGAGCTGGATCAGCCGCGTCCGCAACGCCCTCGCCTATGTCACCACCAAGACGAGCGAGACCCCCGACAATCTCTGGCACAAGTGCAAGGGCTGCGGGACGATGGTCTTCACCAAGGAGCTCGAGGAGAATCTCCACGTCTGCCCGCATTGCGAGCATCACGAGCGGATCGGCCCGGCGCTACGCTTCAAATATCTGTTCGATGAAGGCAGCTTCGCCGTCCTCCCCAGCCCCAGGGTCGCCGAGGATCCGCTCAAGTTCCGCGACCAGAAACCCTATCCCGCCCGCCTCAAGGCCGCGCGCGCCGCGACCGGCGAGCCCGACGCCTTCCTCAACGCCTCGGGCACGATCCTCGGCCGCAAGGCCGTGATCGGCGTGCAGGACTTCGCCTTCATGGGCGGGTCGATGGGCCAGGCGGTGGGCGAGGCCTTCATCGCGGGCGTCGAGGCAGCGATCGCCGCGAACGCGCCGTACATCGTCTTCACCGCCTCGGGCGGCGCGCGCATGCAGGAGGGCATCCTCAGTCTGATGCAGATGCCGCGAACAACCGTGGCGATCGAGATGCTCCACGACGCCGGGCTGCCCTATATCGTCGTGCTCACCGACCCGACTTCGGGTGGCGTGATGGCGGCCTATGCGATGCTCGGCGACGTCCAGATCGCCGAGCCCCGCGCGACGCTCGCCTTCACCGGCCGCCGCGTGATCGAGAACACGATCCGCGAGAAGCTGCCGGACGATTTCCAGACCTCGGAATATTACCGCGAGCACGGGCTGGTCGACATGGTCGAGCATCGCAAGGATCTGCGCGACGTGCTCGGCCGGCTGATCGGCCTGCTCTGCCCGGCCAAGGAAGCGGCGTGAAAATCCCCCTCTCCCCGCTTGCGGGGAGAGGGTTGGGGAGAGGGGCATGAGCAACACCCTCTCCGCACCGCCCTTCTCCCCGGCCCTCTTCCCTGAAGGGGAGAGGGAGTAAGATGCCCGATTTCGCAACCTCGACCGATCCGCAAGTCCAGCGCCAGCTCGACCGGCTGACCGCGCTCTCGCCCGGCGCCGACATCCTCGGGCTCGAGCGCATCACCCGGCTGCTCGATCGCGTCGGCAACCCGCATCTCCGCCTGCCCCCGGTGCTCCATGTCGCCGGCACCAACGGCAAGGGCTCGACTTGCGCCTTTCTCCGCGCCGCGGTCGAGGCGGCGGGGCTTCGTGCGCACGTGTATTCGAGCCCGCATCTCGTCCGCTTCAACGAGCGCATCCGTCTCGCCGGCGCGTTGATCGCCGACGATGCGCTCGCGCCGCTCCTCGAGGAAGTGCTCGACGCCGGCGGCGATATCGGCGCGAGCTTCTTCGAAGTCACCACCGCCGCCGCTTTCCTCGCTTTCGCGCGTACCCCCGCCGATGTCTGCATCCTCGAGGTCGGACTTGGCGGGCGGCTCGACGCGACCAATGTCGTCCCCCAGCCCGCCGCCACGGCGATCGCCCAACTCGGCATCGATCATCAGGCGTTTCTCGGCGATACGCTGGCCGAGATCGCCGCGGAGAAGGCGGGAATCGCCAAGCCCGGCGTGCCTCTGGTCACGATGGCCTATCCGGCCGAGATCGCCGAAGTGGTCGATCGCTATGCGGAGGTCGTCTCGGCGCCCGTCGTCGCGGAAGGCCAGGCCTGGTCCTTCACGGTGCGGGGCGACACGCTGCGCTACCACGACGCCGCGGGCGAAGTGCGCACGCCCCTGCCCGCTCTCGCCGGCCCGCACCAGCCAGCCAATCTCGCGCTCGCGATCGCGGTGCTGCGCCACCAACAGGCCCTCGCCATCCCCGACGACGCCCTCGCCGCCAGCGCCCGCGCCGCGCGCTGGCCGGCGCGCATGCAGCGCCTCTCGCCGGGGCCACTCGCCGACCTGCTACCCGAAGGGGCCGAGCTCTGGCTCGACGGCGGTCACAACGCCAATGCCGCCGCCGCGGTGAGCGTCGCCGCGTCGCGCGTCGCGCATGGCCGGCCGATAGACCTCGTCCTCGGCATGCTCGCGAACAAGGACGCCGCGGTAATGATCGAGCGCTTCGCCCCGATCGCCCGCTCGCTGACGGCGGTACCGGTGCCGGGCCACCCGCATCACCCGCCCGCCGAACTCGCCGAACTCGCCCGCCAGGCAGGCTTGGCCGAAGCGACCGCACCCAATCTCCCCGCCGCGCTCTCGGCGACCCCGCGTGAAGGGGCGCCGGTCGTGCTGATCCTCGGCTCGCTCTATCTTGCTGGCCTGGCGCTCGAGGCAAACGACGAGCTGCCCGACTGACACGCTTTATTGCGATTGACTTGCAATAGCGGACTGGCAACAATCCCCGCATCAGCCACGCGGGAGTCGTTCATGTCCGCTACCAAGACCCTTGCCGCCGCCCTGCCCGCGCTTCAGCCCGAGGATGCCGGTGCCCGGTTGCTGCTCTTCGGCATCCGGCAGATGGGCGCGCACGGACTCCACGACGCCTGTACGGCGCATGCCTTCGTCACCGCGTTCGGCCGCGGCTTTCAGCGCCCGCTGGTGCTGCTTCGCGCGCTGATGGCTGAGATGTCGGCGGCTTCGGCGGGACCGATCCAGATCGCCCCGTGGTGCTGCACGCGCATGACGGGCCCCGAGGCGACCTTGCTCGAAGTGATCGGCGGTATCCGCAGCCACCCGGCCCGCGCGCAAATGCTCCTCGCCGATCTGCTCGGGGTCCGCGACGCGCCGGGTGTCGCCTGCACCGCGCATGCCCTCGCCAACGCCTTTGCCGATCTAGCGCTGCCGCTCGACGAAGACACCGTGGGCGGAAGTCTTTAGCGCAATCCGCCGAGGAAGGGCTGCCCGGCGTCGCTCTTGCCCGGGGTCAGGCCGATCCAGAGCAGGAATGCAATCGCGACCAGCATCGAAATCGTCCCGACGAGCATCGTAAGACCCCCGATCATGAGCGCGAGGCCGATCAGCGCCGGATTGAACAGGCTGGCCATGGTCAGCATGCCGAGGATCGCGGAAATGGCGGCTAGGCCGACCGGGATCAGCGCGAGGCCAACGGGGCGCTCCATGTCGCGCAGGCGCTGCATCGCCAGACAGGTCCACGGATAGAGCAGCACGAACGAAGCGATCGTTCCCAGATAGGGGATCAGCCCCAGCACGATGCTCGCCACGATCAGGACCGCCGCGCCCATCCAGAAGGTGCGCCGCGAAATGGCGCCCTGAAACGAAGTGAGAATTGGGACGAGGTCTTCCATGCCGGCTATCCTGGTTTTCGGGGCGTCAGGGGCCACGTTGCAACAGGGCTGCAAGGTGCCCGGCATTTGGTGACCGACCCCGCGCAATGCCTCAATCCGCGCGCGCCCAAGGTGGGATATCCTGCGACGAACACGGACTTTCGCTGTACCGGGGGGAAGCCGATCTCGCGCGGCCGCCGGCTGCGGGAAGCAGTCGGTGCCGACTATTTCGCCAGTTGAAACCGCACTTTATAGCTGCCTTTGCTGCGCCGCGGTTCACCGCCGGGCCCGACCGCAGGCAGCAGCATCGAGCGCTTCAAAAGCAGCGGACACACGGTTTTTGCGAGCACCTTGAACGCGACAGGCTCCTCGGGCGCGCAATTTTCCATCTGGCCATGCTCGTTGACGTCGAAGAGCACCTTGATGGTGCCCTCGCGCTTCTTCTGAATGGCGCTGAACGGATAATCCCATCCGCTCATCCAGGATGCCGGCGAGATCGGCGTGGCGCCGCCCATATAGTTCTGGTTTCCGAGATCGGGATTGATCCGCCAACGCACGATCAGATCGACATCGGTCGGCTGAAGCGCACCGTGTTCGTCGGCATTGGGACCATAAGGCCAACGCCCGGCCACCAGCGCGCAGCTCGGCCGGAGTAGCCGCGCCGGTCCTCGCGGTTCGCGAAGCGTGCAGCGAAGCGTGCCGTCCGGTTCGATATGCAGGCGAATGGGAACGTCGCCCTCGCTCTTCGCAGTCAGGGCCTCCGCCGGATAGTCCGGCATTTGCGCCATCACGATCAGCTCGCGCTGGACCTGCGCGAACGATGGTCCGGAAAAGAACAGCAACGCCGCCGCCGAAACGACCAGCGGACATTTGATGTCGCGCATCCTCTAGAGTCTCCGCGGCAACCGCACCGCCACAACGCGCCAGGTCAGCCCCTGCAGTGCGAACGTCACTTCCGGTCCGGCCCCGTTCGCCGAGGCGAGCGTGAAGCGGTCCAGCGCATCGCGCCGCACTCGCATGTCCTCCGGGTTCACATTGCCGAGGCTCGGCCGTGCCGCCCGCGCCACGGCGGCGCTGGCGAACAGCGCACGCATCCCTTCGGGCGTCACCGCCGCATCGACCGCGGGATCGGCGAGCCGTTCGGCGATCGCCACCCCCAATTGTTCGAGCGCGGAGCCCTCGTGCCGGTCGAGCCGCTCACGCAGCTGGGTCTTCAGGTCGGCACGCACGGCCGGAAAGTCGATCCGCTCGGAGATCGCGGCGAGATCGCGCGCGTCGGCGGCGCGCTTGAGGTGCAGCAGCGTCAGATAGGGCGAGCCCCATAGCCAGCCGCCGACGACCAGCGCGACCAGCACGACCAGCGCGATGAGCCAGCGTTTCATTGTCCCGCTCCTTTGGTGCGCAACCCGGCGAGCGTCTCGGTCGCCCAGCGATACATGCCGGCATCGGCGGCGCGCTGGTGCCGGTTCAATCGCTTCATCCGGCCCTCGACTTCCTCGAGCACGCCGAGCGCCTTGCGTTCCCAGCCCTGCTCGAGCAACAGCGCGGCATAGCGGCAACGCGCCTCCTCGCCCGGCATGCGCGTGACGACGTCGGCATAAAGCTCGAGCGCCTCCGCCTTGTGTCCGAGATGATCGAGCGCCCGCGCACGGAGTAGCGCCTGGCGGTCCTGCTCGCTCTGGCCGAGCGGCACCGGGATGGCGTCGAGCAGCGCCAGCGCCTCGGCCGCTTGCCCGGTCTCGAACAATGACAGCGCCAGCTTGCCCTGCGTCCGCACATCGGGCTCGCCTGGCGTCATCGTGATGCTCTCGCGATAAAGCGGCACCGCCTCGCCATGCCGCCCGAGCCCGGCGAGCGCGTCGGCGACCCGCAGCCGGTTCGCCGCGGTATCGGCAAGCCCCAGCGCATCACGCGCCGCGCGCAGCTCGCGCTCGGGATCGAGCGTGTCGATCGCCTTGGCCCGCGCGGTGCGCACATGCCGGTTGGTGCCCATGCCCGGTAGGATCTCGACCACCAGATAGGCGAGCGCGCTCACCACGGGCAGGAAGATCAAGGCGGTGAGCCAAAGCGGGTTGCGCCCGGTGCGCATCAGATGGACGATGCAGATCACCTGCAGCCCGATGACGACGAGATAGGGCATCAGGCCGCAGCCGGCTCCACGGTCGCGGCCGGCGCCCGGGCTGCCGAGCGCCACCATTCGGCGAGCACCAGCAACACCGCCACCCCGCCCAGCGCCGCGGTCAGGAAGAAGATGCTGGCATAGCCGTAGATCTCGATCGCCTCGCCGGTCGCCGCGCGGCCGAGCGCCCCGACGAGGAAGGTCATCGACGAGAGCAGCGCATATTGGACCGCGCTATATTCGCGTGCGGTGATCGAGGAGATATAGGCCACGAACGCCGTGCCCGCGAGCCCGCCGGCGATGTTCTCGCCCGAGATCGCGACCATCAGCCGCAGCATCCGCGGCTCGATCCCGGTGCGGTCGAGAAAGACCATGTGCGCGAAGCTGTCGATCCACGCGCCGCCCATCGCGAGATCGGCATAGAGCAGGTTCGAGAGTGCCGCGACGATCCCGCCGGCGAGCAGCGTCGGCATCCGCCCCCATGCCGCGAGCATCACCCCGCCCAGCGCGACGCCGACGATCGTCATCACCACGCCGAACAGCTTGGAGGCGAAGGCGACCTCGTCGTTGGTGTAGTGGAGCTCGCCCAGATAGAAGGGGAAGGCGAAGGGCGCCCAGATCGAATCGGCGATGCGGTAGAGCAGGATCAGCGCGAGTACGAGGAACGCGCCCCAGCGCAGCCGCTCGACGATCTCTGCCAGCGGCAGGATCAGCGCGCGATAGCTGTGGTTGGCGAAGGCCTGCGCAGCGCCGGGCCTCGGCTCGGATTCGCCTGCCACCTTGGGCAGCCGATTGGTCCAGCCCGCGATCAAGGCGGGGAGGATCACCGTCGCGACGATGATCCACGGCCCCCAGACCTGCGTGAAATTACCCGCGGAGGGCGCCGTCGCACCCGGCACCGGCGGGGTCAGCGCCGCGACCATGAAGTCGCCGAGCATGAAGATCGCCCAGGCCCAACAGATCGCCACGATCGCCAGCACGATGCCGCGCTGCTTGCGCTCGGGAACGGCGTGCCCGGCGAGCGGCGAAGCCTCGTCGGCGGCGTCGCGGCGCACCTCGGGGGTGAACAGGGTCATCACCAGCGCCGCCAGCATCACGAAGCCGAAGCCGACATAGACCGTCGGCCAGCTCACCCGCGCGGCGAGCACGAGCGCCAGCGCGCCGCCGGTCAGCGCGGCGAAGCGATTGCCGAGTTGGTAGATCGCCGAGAGCAATTCCACCGTCGCCGCCTCGTCGGCGACTTCGATGCGCCACGCGTCGATCACCACGTCCTGCGTTGCCGACAGGAACGCCGCGACGACCGCGAGCATCGCGAAGCTGCCGATCGCGGTGATCGGATCGGTGGCGGCGAGCAGCCAGAGCAGCACCGCGAGCGCGCCCTGACACAGCACCAGCCACGAGCGTCGCCGCCCGAGCCGCGACAGGAACGGCAGCCGCGCCCGATCCACCACCGGCGACCAGAGGAACTTGAAGGCGTAAGCGAGCCCGATCCACGACAGCACGCCGATCGTCGCGAGGCTGACCTTGAGCTCGCCCAGCCACGCGTTGAGCGTCCCGATCAGCAGCACGAACGGCAGCCCGGAAGCGAACCCCAGCACCAGCATCGCCGCCGTCTTGCGGTTGCGCACCGCGGCGCGCATCAGCGCCCAACCCTTCAGTTTCTCGCTCACCTTGCACCCTCGTTGCGTTGGGTGGAAACTAGCGAAAACATCGGAGAAGGATAGCCATGAACGCGCCGACCGAGGGCCAGCTTGCGCTCGCCGCCCAACTGGCCCGCGGCGGACAGCGCGGCGAAGGTGCGATCGCGCATGTCGATGCCGCCGCCTATACCAGTCCGGCGCGCCATGCCGCCGAACAGAACGCCATCTTCGCCCGCGTGCCTTTGGTCATCGCCCCCTCGGCGCTGCTCCCCGAGAACAACATGGCAGTGCCGCATGACGGCTTCGGCAAGCCGTTGCTGATCGCGCGCGACAAGCAAGGCGAGGCGCATGTCTTCCTCAATGTCTGCCGCCACCGCGGCACGCGGCTGGTCGAGGGCTGCGACGCGGTGAAATCGCCGCGCCTCGTCTGTCCCTATCATGCGTGGAGCTATGCGCTCGACGGCAGCCTCGTCGGTCTGCCCCGCGCCGACACCTTTCCCGGACTCGACAAGGCTGCGCACGGCCTCAAGCGCCTGCCCACGCATGAGGCCGGCGGGCTGATCTGGTTCGCCTTCGACGAGAACGCCGATTTCGCCGAAGCCGATACCCTCGCGCGCGATTTCGAAGCGTTCGCGCTTGCTGGCCAGCACCTCTTCCGCCGCCGCACGCACGACGTCCGTGCCAACTGGAAGCTGATCATGGACGCCTTTCTCGAAGGCTATCACATCCAGCGGCTCCATGCGGGGACGATCGCGCCTTTTTTCAAGGACGGCGTCTCGACCGCCGACAGCATCGGGCCGCATCAGCGCTCGGCAGTCGGCCGCGAGGCGGCGCTCGCCGCGCTGTCGTCGAGCGACTGGGAAACGCTGCGGGCGGCGATCACCTATACCTATCAGATGTTCCCCGGCGCGGTGCTCGTCGTCAGCCCCGATTACATCAACCTGATGGTGCTGATGCCGCAAGCAGCCGATCGCGTGCTGGTCGAGGATTTCATGCTCATCCCCGAACCGCCCGCCACCGAAAAGGCGCTCGCGCATTGGGAGAAGAGCTGGGAGCTACTCGATAATGGCGTGTTCGCCGCGGAGGATTTCCGTGCCTGCGAGCTCGGCCAGCAGGGGCTCGCCTCGGGCGCGCTCGATCGGCTCACCCTCGGCACGCTCGAGCGCGGCATCCGCCAGTTCCACGATGCGGTCGAGGCGCGGCTGGCCGCAGCTCGGCCTACGCAAGACCCCTGAGACGCGTCCGGAAGCAAGGCGAGGATCCTATAATGGATTCAGACCTTTGCAGGATAAGCGAATATGTCCGCCCTCGCCGCCGATCGCGCCTTCGCGCCGCATGCAAGCCGCTCCACCGCCGATTTGTCGGCGCGTGTCGCGGTATCGCTGTCGATGCTGTCGTGGCTGGGCGTCGTCGTCGCGCTGTTCTGGCATTGAGCCTCCGCAACCATCCGGACCGGGAAGCTCCCGGCTCGTCGCGCCGCCCCTCCTCCCCCATGGTGAAGTCCATGCTGCACACGCCGATTCCCGATCGCATCGCCTCACCCGATGACGACGAACGCCTGCCGCCCATCGCCGGGATCCTGATCGCAATGACGGGTTCGATCCTGATGTGGGGCGGGATCTTCGCCGTCTGCTCGCTCGGCTTCTGAGCGTTTGCGGGCTCAGCGCCCGTCGACGAACAGACTGAAGCTGTCGGGCAGCTTCCGCGGCTTCCCGCCACGCAGCACTGTCTCGATCGCCGTGATCGCCGCGAGCAGGTCGCGCTGCGGATAGGGCTTGGACAGGCAGCCCGCGGCGAGCTTGCGCGCGTCGCCGGGACAATTGCCGGTCACGAAGATCACGCGCACGCCGTGCGCCTGCGCCACCCGCGCCACTTCCACGCCGCTGCCGTCGACCAGCCCGACATCGACGAGCACAAGATCGATCGCCGGATCGCCTTCGATAACGGCGAGTGCGCCGGCGACCGAATCCACCGTCGCTACGATCTCGAAACCTTCGTGGGTGAGGAAATGCTCGGTGTCGAATGCGACCAGCGGCTCGTCCTCGACCAGCAGGACTCGCTCGATCAACCGCTTCCTCTTCACGAACAACATCGCACCGCTTTCATCCCCCGCAAGCCGCTCTTAACGCGCCAAAACCCTTTGAGCGCCGCAATAATTTTTGCCGTGCCCGGCATTATCGCTATATCGCCGCGGTGTCCCCGTCCAAGCCCCCCGAAACGCAGCGCATCGCGAAGCTGCTCGCCCGTGCAGGAATCGCGTCGCGTCGCGAGATCGAGCGCATGATCGCCGAAGGCCGTATTGCGCTGAACGGCACCGTGCTCGACACCCCCGCCACCTTGCTGACCTCGCTTCAAGGGGTCACCGTCGACGGCAAACCCGTCGCCGAGCCGGCGCCCGCGCGGCTGTTCCGCTACCACAAGGCCGCCGGGCTGCTCACCGCCGAGCGCGACTTCACCGGTCGCCCGACGATCTACGATCGCCTGCCCCAAGGGCTGCCGCGGGTGATGCCGGTCGGCCGGCTCGATCTCAACACCGAAGGGCTGCTGCTCCTCACCACCGATGGCGAGCTCAAGCGCCAGCTCGAGCTGCCGTCCACGGGCGTCGAGCGCAGCTACCGCGCGCGCGCCTATGGCCAGATCAGCCAGCCCCAGCTCGAGGAGCTGATGCTCGGTGTAGAGATCGAAGGGGTTCGCTACGGCCCGATCAACGCCAATATCGAGCGGCGCACCGGTGCGAATGTGTGGATCGAGATGACTCTCACCGAGGGCAAGAACCGCGAAGTGCGCCGCGTGCTCGAATATCTCGGGCTCGAAGTGAACCGGCTGATCCGCACGCGCTACGGCCCATTCTGGCTCGGCGACCTGCCGGCGGGCGATGTCGACGAAATCCGCCCGCACGATCTGGCCACTTTCCGCACCGTGTTGTCGAAGCCCGGCGGCGGCAAAGCGGCGTCGAACCTCACCTTCGCGGTGCGCGAACGCGTCGAGGCTCTCGCACCCAAGCCGCAACCGGTGATCGAGCCCGATCGCCACCTCCGCCGTGCGCCTGCCAAGGTCGCCCCCGCCACACCGCAGGGTCCACGCTTCACGCCGCGTGCCACGCCGCCTGCGCGCGGCGAGGTTCCGGCACGCGAAGAGCATCGCTCCTCCGGCGAAGGCCGTTCCGGTGCGAGGCAGACCGGCCGCAAGGAACGTCCCGATCGGGGTGAAAAGCGCCCGACCGCCGGCGAATCGCGCTTCAAGCCTGGCGCCAAAGCGCCCGCCCGCGCCGAACGCCCCGCACGAGACGATGCCCGCGTTCCTGGCCGCGAAGCTCGCTTCACGCCGCGCGGCACCCCGCCCGCGCGCACCGATCGCGCGCCACGCGAGGAAGCGCGCACGATCGGCAAGCCCGCCCGCGCCGCACGCGCCAAGGCGCATCGCGACCAGCAGGCGCCGCGTCCGGGCGACATCGTCGATCGTCCGCGCGGTCAGCGGCCCAGCAAGGGCCCGGCAGGCGGTCGGGGCAAGCCGGCCAAACCCGGCCGGCCGCCGCGGACGCGTAAATAATGCGCGTCATCGCCGGCGAATGGCGCGGCCGCACGCTGGTCGCGCCCAAGGGGGACACCACCCGCCCCACCGCCGATCGCACCCGCGAGGCGCTGTTCTCGATGCTGGCCAGCCGCATCGGCAGTTTCGAGGGCCTCGCCGTCGCCGATCTGTTCGCGGGTTCGGGGGCGCTCGGGCTCGAGGCGCTGTCGCGCGGCGCCGCCTCCTGCCTGTTCGTCGAGCAGGACAAGGCCGCGCTCGACGCGCTCCGGGCCAACATCGCCAAGCTGGGCGCGAAGGGTGCCGAGGTTCGCGCGGGCTCGGCGCTCGCACTCGGCCCCGCAGTCAAGCCGCTCGATCTGATCCTGATGGACCCGCCCTATGCCACCGGCGCGGGTATCGTGGCGCTCGACAAGCTCGGCCGGCTAGGTTGGGTTGGCCCCGCGACCTGGATCAGCATCGAGACCGCCAAAGCCGAAGAAATCGCGCTCGCCGGCTTCGAAATCGACGTCAGCCGCGTCCACGGCAAGGCCCGGCTCACCCTGCTGCGCAAGGCGTGACCAACCACGCTCCGTGCTCCGGCGAAGCTCGTAGCGTTGGGTGAGGAAGTAACCGGCTGCCAAGGCTCCGGCCCGCGCCGGAGCGAAGAATGGCGCGCCGGCTCACTCGGTGCCGCGAACCCGCTTCCCCTTGGTCCGGCTGGTCAGATGAAACCGCCCGCATCGATCGCAGCGATAGGGCAGCAACGGCAGCCCGAAGCCGCGAGCGGCAGCCAGCGCCTCCTCAGCCGACGCGTAGCGCGCCTTGCGCCGGCAGACGCTCAGCCGCGTGCGCATCTCAGGCCGGCAGCGTGTTCTTCCGCGCGACCAGCGCCAGCCCGATCAGGCTGAGCAGCGCCGCGCCGGCGAGATAATAGCCGACCAGCACCAGTCCGCCTTGCTGCACGAGCGCCGCGGCGATCAGCGGGGTCAGCCCGCCGCCGATGATTCCGCCAAGATTGAAGGTCACCGACACGCCGGTATAGCGCACCCGCGCGGGGAACAGGCTGGGCAGCCACCCGCCCAGCGGTCCGTAGACGAACCCCATCACGAACAGCCCGCCAGCCAGCCAGACGAAGAGCATGCCCAGCGCGTCGGCAGTGACGAACAGGCCGATCGTCAGCCCGGTCGCCACCGTCGCGAAGCAGCCGATCGCGAGTATGCGCGTGGCGCTGCTGCGGTCGGCGAGGCTCGAGGCGATCCAGATCCCCGCGGCCATGAACAGGATCGCGACCAACTCGGCGCCGAGGAACAGCTCGCGGTCATAGCCGAGCCCTTTGGTCGCATAGCCGATGATGAACACGGTCGAGATGTAGAAGAGCGCGAAACAGGCGACGGTGCCCACCGTTCCCGCCAGCGTCGGCAGCCAATGGTTGCGGAACAGCTCGCCGACAGGGATGCGCGGCGGCGGCGCGGCTTCCTGCGCGGCGACGAAGGCGGGGGTCTCGGTCAGCTTGACCCGCACCCAGAGCCCGAGGCTCACCAGCACCGCGCTGGCGAGGAAGGGCAGCCGCCAGCCCCATTCGCGGAACTGGTCGTCGCTGAGCAGCGCGCCGAGGAGCAGGAAAAAGCCATTGGCGAAAATGAACCCGACCGGCGCGCCGAGCGGCGGAAAGGCGCCGTAGCGATTGGCCCAGCCCGGCGGCGCGTTCTCGACCGCTAGCAGGCTCGCCCCGCCCCATTCGCCGCCCAGCCCCAGCCCCTGACCGAAGCGGAGCAGCGAGAGCAGCAGTGGGGCCACCCATCCGATCATCGCATAGGTCGGCAAGAAGGCGATCAGCACGGTCGAGATGCCCATCAGCATCAGCGAGGCGACGAGCGTCGACTTGCGCCCCATCCGGTCGCCGAAATGCCCGAAGACGAGCCCGCCCAGCGGCCGCGCGAAAAAGGCGATGCTGAAGCTCGCATAGGAAGCGAGCTGGGCCAGCGCGGGATCGGTCGCGGGGAAGAACAGCGCCGGGAAGACAAGCGCCGCTGCGGTCGCGTAGATGTAGAAATCGTAGAATTCGACCGAAGTGCCGACGAGGCTCGCGAACAGAATCCGGCGATGCGATGCGAGCGGTGTGACGGCCATGTCCTCTCCTTCGCGCCCACCTAGAGCGAAAAGCCCGCGCGCCGCAAACCGAAACCCGCGTTCATCGGCCGGACAGTTTCGCCCCTGTATCGAACCGCCTGCACCGCAGCACCGAAGGGAGTCGGCCAATGCGTGAATCCGCGGGACACAGGCTCGTGTTCGCAATCCTGTTCGCGCTGGCCGCGGGGCTGCTGGTGCACTTCTACAATCCGGTGGACCACCTCCGCGCCGACATTCGCGCCGATACCAGCGGAGTGAAGCTCACCCTCGAATTCGCCGTCGATGCGGTCGAGAAAGCCTGCGCGCGGATCTGATACGGGGCCCTACTCGTGTCTTCAGCGAATTCGCAGCAGAATTCGATATTCCAGCGTCTTCACGAACCAGTAGAACGAAAACGCCCAGATACCGAAGCACTCGATCCAGAATATCCAGTGCGTGCAATCGTGGTCGATGCTGCCGGTTTTCTTGAGGAAATGCGTCGCCGCCACTGCGAGCGGCATCGCGACCATCGTGAAGCCGGCCAGGTTATACGCACGTTTGAAAGCGCGCCGCTTGGGCGGATAGATGATGTATTCGATCCGACCTTTCGAAAGCCCGACGGCCACGATCGCGAGCAGGACGAAGAACAGGATGGCGCTGACGGCATGGACGCTGGGAAAGTGTCCGCCCCGCTCGCATTGCTCCACGCTGGTCGGGTTCAGCGCGACCGATATCGCAGCCAGGCCAGCGAGGTTCAGCAGCCAGTTCTCGAGGCGCGACAGGCCGTGGAACAGAAACAGGAACACACCGGTCGCGCACAGGCTGCCGACCAAAATGTCTCGCGTCCCTTCGACATGGTAGAAATGGCTGATCGAATAATTGCCGCGATATCCGCCGACCAGGACCAGCAGAACCGGCAGGAGCAAGGCGACGAGGCCCATGCCGAAGCTCAGATAAAGATAGCTTCGCACCGCCTGGTTGGTGAATATCCGCTGAAAGCGCCGCTTGTCGCGCCAGTTCAGCGGCTCGCGTGCATCGGCCCGTATATCGAACGGCAGATCTTCCTGCGGCATGCCGAGCCCCCTCGTCGCATGGCGTATCAGAGGAAGATCAGCCTATAACTTGCCGAACACGGTCACAAGCATCTCCGCGGGCCGTTCTGATCGTGATCGGGACGGTTTTCGGGCCGCCATCCGATCGACCACAAGATTGCCGGCCCGGGTTCAGCCCCAGGCCTTCACCAGGCTCAGCATCAGCCAGTAGAGCCCGCCCGACAGCGCCATCGCCGCCGGCAGGGTCAGCAGCCAGGCCGCGGCGAGCTGGGCGATCGTGCGGCCCTGCAGCCCCTGGCCGTTGGCGACGGAGGCGCCCGCCACGCCCGAGGAGAGGATGTGCGTGGTCGACACCGGCAGCCCGAACCGGTCGGCGGTGAGGATCGTCCCCGCCGCGACCAACTCGGCGGTCGCGCCCATGCCATAGGTCATGTGCTGCTTGCCGATCCGCTCACCCACGGTGATCACGATCCGCTTCCAGCCGATCATCGTGCCGAGCCCGAGCGCGATCGCGACGACGATCTTCACCCAGAGCGGGATGAAGCGCGTCCCCGCCTCGAGGCTGGTCTGGAACGCCTTGACTGCCTTGAGCTCGTCCGGCTGGAAAGCGTCGGGCTTCTTGGTCGCGAGCCGCGTGGTGTCGAGCACCAGATACATGTCGTTGCGCACGTTCGACGTCGCCTCGGCGGGCACCTTGCTCAGCGAGCCATAGCTCGCGACGCGCTGGGTCAGATCGGTCGACAGGCTGTCGAGCGCGGCGAACACCTCGGGCCCCTCGACCTTGCGGGTCTGCAGCGCGCCGGTCAGCGTCGCGCGCGCCTGATCGGGGGCCATCACGATTCCGCCGCTCCGCGCATCGAACGCCGCGGTGGCGGTGTTGGCGGTCTGGACGAAAGCAGGGGTGGCGCTCGCCGGCAGCGTGCGGTTGAGCGCATAGGCGGTAGGGGCGCAGCCGATCAGGATCAGCATGATCAGCCCCATGCCCTTCTGGCCGTCGTTCGAGCCATGGCTGAACGAGACCGCGGTGCAGGTGAAGATCAGCAGCGCGCGCACGCCGCGCGGCGGTGCCTTGTCGCCCTCGGGCGCCTTGTAGAGCTCGGGCCGGCGGACCACCGCGCGCATCACGAGGAGCAGCAGCAAGGCCGCGAAGAAGCCGATCAGCGGCGCCATCCACAGCCCGGTCAGCACCTTCTGCGCCTGGCTCCAGTCGACCCCGGCGGTGCCGCCGCGCGATCCCGCCTGGATCAGCTGGTTGGCGAAGCCGACGCCAAGCACCGAGCCGATCAGCGTGTGCGACGACGAGTTGGGCAGCCCAACATACCAGGTCGCGAGGTTCCACAGCACCGCCGCGAACAGCAATGCGAAGATCATCGCGAAGCCCGACGCCGAACCGACGTTGAGGATCAGATCGACTGGCAGCAGCGTGATGATCGAATAGGCGACCGCCCCGCTCGAGAACATCACTCCGAGGAAATTGAAGAAGCCCGACCAGACCACGGCGAAATGCGCGGGCATCGAATTGGTGTAGATCACCGTCGCGACGGCGTTCGCGGTGTCGTGGAAGCCGTTGACGAACTCGAACCCCAGGGCGATCAGCAGCGCCAGCGCGAGAAAGGCGAACACGCCGAGCGCGAGTTCCTCGCCCACGCCGCGCGTATCGGCGAGCACGCTCCACCCCGCATAGGCCATCCCGCCCACCAGCAAGGCCGCGAACAGCAGCCTCGCATAGGGGTGCGTTTTATAGTCGAATCGCGAGCGCCCCTGCGTCTCCGCCGTGGGGGCCTGGTCCAGTGCGAGTGTGGCCATGATGGAGCGGAGGTGATCCAGCTTCGTGACAGAGTGATGACAGCACTCTCACAAAGCTGTGGGCGTCACGTCTCGAAACAGGTCGTCCGCGTGACCTTGATCACCTTGCCGCTGGCGTCCTTTTCCTCGTGCCGTCCCGGCTCGCACGGCTTGCGCGGTACGGTCTGATTGGTCCGCCACGCCACGAACGCCGCGATGACGGCGATCGCCAGCACGATCCCGAGCCTGAGTTTGCGATTGCGCCACATGCGCCCGCCCTAGCCGCGCGCCAGGCCCGAAGCAACTTGCTCCGCGCGCCCGCGTTCCCTACCTGTTCGCCAATGACTCTCCCCGCGCCCGCCCCTGACGACGCCCCCTATCTGCAGGGCCTGAACGAACCGCAGCGCGAGGCCGTGCTCACCACCGAGGGCCCGGTGCTCGTCCTCGCTGGCGCCGGCACCGGCAAGACCGCCGCGCTCACCGCGCGCCTCGCCCATCTGCTCTGGACGCGGAAGGCCTATCCTTCCGAGCTGCTCGCGGTCACCTTCACCAACAAGGCCGCGCGCGAGATGCGCGAGCGCGTCGGGCGGCTCGTCGGCGAGGCGGTCGAGGGCATGCCGTGGCTCGGCACCTTCCACGCGATCGGCGCCAAAATGCTCCGCCGCCATGCCGAGCTGGTCGGGCTCCAGTCCAACTTCACCATTCTCGATACCGACGATCAGCTCCGCCTGCTCAAGCAGCTCATCGTCTCGGCCAATCTCGACGAGAAGCGCTGGCCCGCGCGCCAGCTCGCCGGGTTGATCGACCAGTGGAAGAACAAGGGCCTCACGCCCGCCGATATCGATGCCGGCGAATCCGAAGCTTTCGCCAACGGCAGGGGCCAGACGCTCTACGCCGCCTATCAGGATCGCCTCCGCACGCTCAACGCCTGCGATTTCGGGGATCTCCTCCTCCACATGCTGGTGATCCTCAAGAAGCACCGCGACGTTTTGGAGAGCTATCAGAACCGCTTCCGCTACATCCTTGTCGACGAATATCAGGATACCAACAGCGTCCAGTATCTCTGGCTCCGCCTGCTCGCGCAGGAGCGCAAGAACATCTGCTGCGTCGGCGACGACGACCAGTCGATCTACAGCTGGCGCGGCGCGCAGGTCGAGAACATCCTCAAGTTCGAGAAGGACTTTCCCGGCGCCAGGGTGATCCGGCTCGAGCAGAATTACCGCAGCACCCCGCACATCCTCGCCGCCGCCTCGGGCGTGATCGCCAACAATGGCGGCCGCCTCGGCAAGACCTTGTGGACCGAGAAGGACCAGGGCGAGAAGGTCAAGGTGCTCGGCATCTGGGACGGCCCCGAAGAGGCGCGCCGCGTCGGCGAGGAGATCGAGAGCCTCCAGCGATCGGGCATGAGCCTCGACGCCATGGCGATCCTCGTCCGCGCGCAGCATCAGACCCGCGAGTTCGAAGACCGCTTCATCGCGATCGGGCTGCCCTATCGGATCATCGGCGGCTTCCGCTTCTACGAGCGCCAGGAGATCCGCGACGCGCTCGCCTATCTGCGCATCGTCGCCCAGCCCGCCGACGATCTCGCCTTCGAGCGCATCGTCAACGTCCCCAAGCGCGGCCTCGGCGACAAGGCGTTGGCGAAGGTCCACCAGTTCGCCCGCAGCGAAGGTCTGCCCCTCACCGTCGCCGGCGCGCGCATCCTCGACACCGACGAGCTCACCCCGCAGGCACGCCGCTCGCTGGGCAACCTGATCGGCGACATCGCCCGCTGGCGCAGCATGGGCGACGGCCTGACGCACCCCGAGCTCGCCCGCATCATCCTCGACGAGAGCGGCTATACCGCGATGTGGCAGGCCGACCGCACCGCGGAGGCCGCGGGCCGGCTCGAGAACCTCTCCGAGCTCGTCCGCGCGATGGAGGAATACGAGTCCCTCGGCGCGTTCCTCGAGCACGTCTCCCTCGTGATGGACAACGAGGCGAGCGCCGACGAGCCCAAGGTGACGATCATGACGATCCACGCCGCCAAGGGCCTCGAGTTCGACACTGTCTATCTGGCGGGCTGGGAGGAAGGCATCTTCCCCTCGCAGCGCGCGCTCGACGAGGGCGGGCTAGCCAGCCTCGAGGAGGAGCGCCGCCTCGCCTATGTCGCGATCACCCGTGCGCGGCGCCAGGCGACGATCCTGCACGCCGCCAATCGCCGCATCTACGGCCAATGGACGAGCAGCCTGCCGAGCCGCTTCATCGCCGAGCTTCCTGAACCGCATGTCGAGAGCGAGACCACCATGTCGGGCGGCGAGAGCCTGTGGCGCGCCAATTGGTCCGAGCGCGCCGACCCCTTCGCCGACGTCTCCCGCGGCACCGGCCGCGGCCCGGGCTGGCAGCGCGCCGCGGGGGTGGACGTGCGCAACCCAGGCGGCAGCTTCACCCAACGCACCTTCTCGCGCGAGCCCGCACGGGTGCTCGAGAGCCACGCCTCGGCGGTGAGCTTCGGCGCCAAGCCGCGCGCGGACCTGTCGGTGGGGTTACGCGTGTTCCACCAGAAGTTCGGCTACGGGGTGATCGCCGAGATCGAGGGCAACAAGCTCGAGATCGACTTCGAAGTGGCGGGGCGCAAGCGGGTTATGGATAGTTTTGTGAGTGTGGGATAGGCATGGCGCGTCGGGTCAGGGGAGACGGCGATGGCTTTTGAACCGAAGCGGAGGGGCTACACCTTTTCAGACTTCGTGGCCGACCTGCCGCAGATCGTCAGCGCGGCGTTCACGCTGCTGGTGATTGGCGTGCTTGCGGTGCTGCTGTTCGGAGCGGCCTTCACGATCGGCCATGCGGTCTGGCCGAGCGGCCGCTTCACCGTCGACAAGAACGTCGTCGAGCTAGTACGTGCCTTCGTCTGGCCGCTCGCCTTCGCGATCGCCATGTTCTTCTTCGCGACCTCCCGAACCTTGCAAACGGGCGCGAGGTCGGTTTTCCAACGAGTCACCAAGCTGAAGGCGGGCTCCTACGAAGTCAGCTTCTCGGAAGAAGGCGCCAAACAGCTCAAGCGGGACATCGAACAGGCGACCGCCGATTTCGCGAACCAGAGCGCGATCGAATGCACGCGGTCCACGCGGAAGCATCGAGTCCGGGATGCCTTGGTCGCCGTGCTGGACTCACTCTACACCCTGTCCGCCACGACGAACAATCCGGGCGCCGCGGGCATAGCGCAGAAGAACATCATGGCGACCGTGCATATGGTCGACGTCCTCTATGAGGATTCGCTGTATCAGCTCCTCGGCTATGTGCCGACCAACAGCGGCGGCGGGCGGCGCTTCTCCACGCGCTTCGGTGCGATTGGAACGGCGCTTCGGCTGGGCGGATCGCTATACTGGAATATCCGCGATCCGGAGCACAGCATCGATCGGCTCGTCACGCACTACGGGATGACCAAGGACGAGGCGGCGCACGCCGACGAGATCGAATATGCACTGGCGATCCCGCTCGTCGACTCGAAGGGCACCACGCCGGGCGTCTTTTTCCTGAAAGCGCAGAAGCTTGCGAGCGTCACCTCGGCCGCCGACTTGAATGCACAAAAGCAGGATCTCGACAATTTCCTGAACGCGCTCAAGGCAGATGCCGGCTTCCAGGCGAAATTGAAGATTCTGGCCGACGCTGTGGCGCTCGTGTTCGAAGATGTATCTCCGTCAGGGACTTTCATCCGTGTTCATAGTTAATAAGCTGAAGCCCGAATCCGCAAAGAAGGCGCCGTACGACCCTGTCGGTTACGAATATTATGATCCCCGCAAGCATCCGACCTGCGATGTCTTTGGCAAGGCGTCCGCAGCGCTGATCGAACAGGCCTTGCAGCGCTTCGACTTCAGGTCCGACAGCGCGCTCTGCGATCTGGGTGCGGGGCGTTCGGTGCTCGGATCCTATGCGCTCCTGCATCGGCCGGCCTTCGGGTCGATGGACATCGTCGATCAGTCCGAAACGATGCTCGCTTGGTCGGGGGATTGCTGTCCTGAATCGGCGGAATTCTATCTGCTCGACGCCGAACAGCTTCCGGCGCTCGGCCGCAAATTCGACCTCGTCATCGCCTCGCTGGCGGACCCCTTCAACACTGCGACATTATGGCGCGCAATGGAAGAGTCTCTCGCAGCCGGTGGCCAATGCCTCTTCACGACACCGTCCTTCCGCTGGGCGACGAGCTTTCGGGACTGCCGTGCGGATGAATTGCAGGACGCGGCTCTTTTCGAACTGAGCAGCGGCGCCCGACACTATGTGCCCTCCTATGTTTATTGCGAGGACGAGCAGTTCGATCTGGTCGCCCAGTCCGGGCTGAAGGTCGTGGAAACTCGGCATGCCACGCGCGCCGCCTTGTCGTCGTGTCCGCCCAAGGTATCGCATCTGATGCCTGACGCGCCGGTGGTTACCCTGTTCAGGATTATGAAGGCCTAGAATCCGGCCTTCCCGATCTGTGATCCGCGGCGGCACCCCCTCCCAAGTCATGCGTTCTCTCCCCATGCTCACCATAACCCCCCTCTCCCCCCGCGCGGTCGAGATCATCGCCGAGGGGCATTTCGCGGCGGCCGAGGTCGCCACCGCGCTCAACCGGATGGCCGCGATCCTCGACGACATGCCGCAGCTCGACATCCTCGCCGATGTCCGCGGCTCGCCCTCGATCTCCCTCTCCGCGATCGCCGAGGAACTCCGCCACTTCCCCCTCGTCTTCCGCATGATCCGCCAGATCGAGCGCGTCGCGATCGTCGCCGATGCGCCATGGATCCGGGTGGTCAGCAAGATCGAAGGCGCGGTGATCCCCGGCGTCCATTACGAAGTCTATGAGCGCCACGAAGCCGCGCACGCGCGCGAATGGGTGCTGCGCCACACCGACATTCCCCGCCCCGCCGGCTGAGCCGTTCAGCCGCTGGAAAGCCCGGCACGCCATGCTACCATCGGCCAATACCGGGGGAGCACAACATGATCCGCGCCACTTCTGTCGTCCTCGCCGCGCTCGTGGCGGCAGCGCCCACGGCGCACGCCCAGACCGCGCCCAGCGTCGAGGCGGTCCAGCAGACGCTCGACGCCGAGCTCGCCACGCCGCACGAGGAGATCACCCTCACCCAGGTGCGTGACGACGTGAAGAAGACCTCGCTGCTCGTCCGCACGGTCACCACCAGCAAGACGCTCCGCCGTTGCGAGACCGAGTTCGCGACGCCGGTCGAGAAGCTCAACGCCAATGCGAAATCCGCGCGCAGCTGGCGCGTCGACTGGGGCAACATCGCCGAAATCCGCCGCGACGGCCCGTTCAAGCTCGAGCTGATTTCGAAGAAGCCTGACGGCGTCCGCTCGATCCTCGAATTCCCCAACGACGCGTTCGCCGCCGATCTGGGCGAAGGGTTCGACCTGTTGGTGAAGGACTGTTCGCGCTGATCCGCGCCGCGGGGCCGCGCTTGCAATCCAGGATTTGGTCTGCTTGGCTCGCCGCTCGACGCCGCCGCGCGGCATTGGGAAGCGGAATTCGAGGATGCACCCCAGCCTGTTCTGGATCGCCGCGCTGCTCGCCGTGGTGCTCTACTGTATCGCGCAGGCGGTGCGCGACTTTCGCGCGAAGCGTTACGGCTGGGCGATCGCCGCGGCGGCCTCGGCGGCGGTGCTCCTGACCGCCCCCTTCCCGACGCATGCCGTCAAGATCGACCTGCCGATGCGTTGAGCGGCGAAACGGCGCGCATTGGGCTCACTTTCGCCTGACTTTCCGCGCCGCAGCATCGGCGATCCGGCGTCGGCCCGCGATGTTCAGCCACGCTTCACCCGCATTGCCGGAACGTTTCGCCATCACCGGCCGTACAGACTTCCAAGGAGGAGAGCATATATGAAGACCATCACCAGCCTCGCGGCGCTCGCCGCGGCGCTCGTCGTCGCTGCGCCCGCTTCGGCGCAGACCGGCACCCGTTACGGCAGCAGCTCGTACCAGGACGAGGAGGCGCGCTTCGATGCCGCGCAGCGCCGCTTCGACAATGAATATGAGCAATATCAGGCCGCCGTCGATCGCTATCGCCGCTCGCGCGCCACGCGCCCGTCTTATGACGATCGCGGCCCCGATCCGCGCTACGAGGATGACAATTACGATCCGGCGCGCGACTATCGTTCGGGCAATTATCAGGAGCGCGTGCTCTCGCAGGACGATCGCGTCTATCGCGGCAATGACGGCCGCTATTATTGCAAGCGCAGCGACGGGACGACCGGGCTGATCGTCGGCGCCGCCGCGGGCGGCCTGTTCGGCAACATCATCGCGGGCCGCCGCTCGAGCACCGTCGGCACGCTGCTCGGCGCGATCGCCGGCGGCGCGGCGGGTGCGTCGATCGACCGCAACCAGCAGCAGGTCCGCTGCCGCTGAGTCGGAACGGGAGCGTCGCCCCGGGGCGGCGCTCTCAGGCCGCGGGCGTTTCCACGGCGATCAGCGTCGCCGCGGCGTAGCGCTCGTCCTTCGGGTCGAACACGGGGCTGGGCGTGAAGCTGCGCTCGAGCAAAGCGAGGTCGACAAGGCCATCGAGCTTGAACAGCCCGATCTTCGCCTCGCGCGGGGGCTGGCCGTCGCGCTCGATGGTCACGGCGCCGACATAGGCGTCGCCGTGCCTTGCAAAGGCGACATGCGGCGCGAGGATCACGCGGCCGCCATTATAGGTCGCCGCGATGCAACGGGTGCCGACGATCGCCTCGAACAGCACCGGCAGAGCGGCGGAAGGCGTGGATTTGGTTTCGGGGTCGCTACGGTACATCCGGGCAAATATACGCTTTATGCCGCAGTGCAGCAAGACCAGTGCGGCTACGGATATCGCTCCGCTTCCGTACCAACACCATTACGGCCTTCACCGGAGCCGCGCATTCACGCGCGATCAGCTAGTCCGGGCTTACAGGGGTGTCAGTAGCAAGAGTTCCCCGATGTCCGTTGATCGTTTGCTTGCCAGCCATGTCCGCATCCTCGCCAATGTCGACGCGGTCGAGCGGTTTGCCGCGGGCTCGCCTCCGCCGCCGAACATCAATTTCGCCGACAAGCGCTGGGCCTTCACCCGCGACCTGTTGCTCCATTTCGCCCAGATGGAATCGACGGTCTACGGCCCGATGATGAGCGACCGCCGCGACCATGCCCAGCAGACCGCCGCGCGCGCCAGCGTCGAGACCGCGACGCTGATGTCCGAATATCGCGAGCATGTCGCACGCTGGCAGGGGCCGCATCCCGCCGCGCAATGGGAAACCTATCGCCGCGGCATCGCGCGGCTGATGGCGCGGATCCGCACCCGGATCGAGGCCGAGGCGGTCGAGATCGTGCCCCTGTTGCCGGTCCAGCCCGACGGCTCGCGCGCGGGCCCTACCCGCGAGAATTATGCCGCCGAGGCGTGGGAGATCCGGGGAGCGCTGTTCGAGGGTATCAAGCTCCCCCTGTGACCTCGCCTAGTGCCAGAAGAGCAGGAGCAGGATGATGATGGGGATCGGAATCCCCAGCAGCCACAACAGGATGCCCTTGCCCATATGATCTCTCCTGACGCATTGATTTCGTTGGTGTAAAACCGCTCGGCCGGCGAACCGGTTCCGAGGAACGCGCCCGAACCATCTCGCCGGAAAGCATTCCGCCGTTGCGGTGCAGCGCGCGACGCGCCAAGAGCGCGGCATGCCGACCCATCCCTTCGCGATCGCCAATTTCCGCGCTTACTGGGTGGCCCGCTTCGCGGCGACGCTCGGCCAGATGGCGATGGTCATCGTGATCGGCTGGCAGGTCTACGACATCGCCCGCGCGACGATGACGATCAAGGAAGCCGCGTTCCAGCTCGGGCTGATCGGCGTGGCGCAGTTCCTGCCCCTGCTCTTCCTCTCACTGTTCGCCGGCTGGGTCGCCGACCGGATCGATCGCCGCTGGATCGCCCGCGCCGCGCTGGGACTCGAAGTGCTCTGCGCGCTCAGCCTGGCCTGGCTGACCTACACCGGCACGATCACCCTGCCCGCGCTGTTCGGCATCGCCGCCCTGCTCGGAGTCGCGCGCGCATTTGCCGGCCCCGCGCTCGGCGCGCTCGCGCCCAACCTCGTCCCCAAGGAGAGCCTGCCCACCGCGATCGCGCTGAGCTCGACCTCGTGGCAGATCGGCACGGTGATCGGCCCCGCGATGGGCGGCTATCTCTATGCCGTCGGCCCGTCGGTGCCCTATTTCGTCGCGGCGGGCCTGTTCGCGCTCGCGCTCGCCATGCTGCTGCTGATCACCCCGGTGCCGCGCACCAGCATCAAGTTCACCGGCAGCCCTTGGGCGCAGATGGTCGACGGGCTGCATTATGTCCGCCGTAACCGGCTGGTGCTCGGCGCGATCTCGCTCGATCTGTTCGCAGTGCTGCTCGGCGGCGCCACCGCGATGCTCCCGGTCTATGCCCGCGACATCCTCCAGGTCGGCTCCGAAGGCCTCGGCCATCTCCGCGCAGCCCCCGCGCTCGGGGCGGTGATGGTCGGGCTGCTCTTCTCGTGGCGCCCGCTCAAGACCGAGGTCGGCAAGAAGATGCTGCTCGCCGTGGCGGTGTTCGGACTCGCCACGGTGGTGTTCGGTGCCTCGGCCCCACTGCTCGTCCGCCTGCTCGGCCCCGCGGCGGTCGGACACGACCTCGCCCCCGCGGTGCTGCTCTCGCTCGTCGCGCTGTTCGTGCTGGGCGCGGCCGACATGGTCTCGGTCTATGTCCGCCAGTCGCTGATCCAGCTCTACACGCCCGATCAGATGCGCGGCCGCGTCGGTGCGGTCTCGACCTTGTTCGTCTCGGGCTCGAATGAGCTGGGCGAGGCGGAATCGGGCTTTCTCGCCGCATTGATCGGCCCGATCGCGGCGGTGATCGGCGGCGGCATCGGCGCGGTGCTTGTCACGCTGCTATGGGCCAAGCTATTCCCCGAGCTCAGGCGGGCTCGCACCTTCGATCCTCCGGCCAATCTCGAAGTGCCTCCCAAGGAGATGACGACATGAAGGCGAACACGATCCTCGAGACGATCGGCAATACGCCGCACATCCGCGTGCAGAAGCTGTTCCCGGGCGCCGAGGTGTGGATCAAGTCCGAGCGCTCCAATCCGGGCGGCTCGATCAAGGACCGCATCGCGCTGGCGATGGTCGAAGCGGCGGAAAAGTCGGGCGATCTCCAGCCCGGCGGCACGATCGTCGAGCCGACCAGCGGCAACACCGGCGTCGGCCTCGCGATGGTCGCCGCGGTCAAGGGCTACAAGCTGATCCTCGTCATGCCCGAGAGCATGAGCCTCGAGCGGCGCCGGCTGATGCTGGCCTATGGCGCCACCTTCGACCTCACCCCGCGCGAGAAGGGCATGAAGGGCTCGATCGAGCGCGCGATGGAGATCGTCGAGTCGACTCCGGGCGCGTGGATGCCGCAGCAGTTCGAAAACCCTGCGAATGTCGACATCCATGTCCGCACCACGGCGCAGGAAATCCTCAACGACTTCGCCGATAGCCCGCTCGACGTGATCATCACCGGCGTCGGTACCGGCGGCCATATCACCGGCGTGGCGGAAACGCTCAAGAAGAGCTGGCCCAACCTCAAGGTCTTCGCGGTCGAGCCCGAGCTCTCGCCGGTGATCTCGGGCGGCACTCCTGGTCCGCACCCGATCCAGGGCATCGGCGCGGGCTTCATCCCGAAGAATTTCCACGGCGACGCGATCGACGGCGTCATCAAGGTCGATGCCGGCGCCGCCAAGGAGTTTGCCCGCCGCGCCGCGCGCGAGGAAGGCACGCTCGTCGGCATCTCGTCGGGCGCGACGCTCGCCGCGATCCAGCAGAAGCTGCCCGATCTGCCCACGGGCAGCCGCGTGCTCGGCTTCAACTATGATACCGGCGAGCGCTATCTGAGCGTTCCCGAGTTCCTGCCCGAGAGCTGATCCCACCAATTCCCTCTCTCTGCTTGCGGAGAGAGGGAGAAGCGGAACGGCTGAACCGACCATTGCGGCGTTTCGGCGGCGCAATGGTTCCAAAATGGCGCTTGTTGCGTTATGGCCGGCGACCCCGCTTCTGGAGCAGCTTTTGTCCGTACGCCCCTGCCTCCTCGTCCTGACCCCGCGCGCGCACGCGCAGCGGGGCTGAGCGGCCGCGCACGATGCTGATGCAGTCCCACGACTCTGCGCTCGCGTCTGCGCCGGCGCCGCGCGCGCCGGTCGCGCCCTGGTTGCGCGCCCTGCTCGTGGTCTTCGCGCTCGCCGCGATCGCATTGCCGCTGTTGATCGTGCTCAAGGCGCCGCGCGTGGTGGTGCACAATGGCACACCGGTGGTGATCTCGAAGCGCGTGGTGCCGAAACAGGAACTGCCCCCGGTAGACCCGATCAAGCTCCAGGCGGTGACGCCCGACGACGCGCGCGAGATCAACGCGGCGATCCCCTTCTCGACCCTGCCCAATCCGGCCGCGCGTGCGTTCCGTCTCGGCGGCGGCGCCGACAGTCAGGCGCGCGCCGTCGATTGCCTCGCCGCGGCGGGCTTTTACGAGGCCGGCGACGATGCCAAGGGCCAGCGCGCCGTCGCGCAGGTCATCATCAACCGCATGCGCCATCCCGCTTTCCCCAAGACGATCTGCGGCGTGGTCTTCCAGGGATCCGAGCGCAGCACCGGCTGCCAGTTCACCTTCACCTGCGACGGCGCGATGCTGCGCTATTCGCCGACGCCCGCCGCGTGGCAGCGCGCGCGCGACGTGGCGCGGATGGCGCTGAACGGGACTGTCTATCGCCCGGTCGGCCTCGCTACCCATTATCACACCAACTGGGTCGTGCCTTACTGGAGCGCGAGCCTCGAGAAGATCACTGCGGTCGACACCCACCTGTTTTTCCGCTGGGCGGGCTGGTGGGGCACGCCACCGGCGTTCAACCGCGGCTATGCCGGAGTCGAGCCCAACATCTCCCAGATGGCGCGCCTGTCGAGCGTCCATATCGGCAGCGAGACCAATCCGCTCGAGGCCGCGCTGCAGGGTGACGGCTCGCTGATCGATCCCGCGACCATCCCCGCCAGCGCCGTGCCCAACCCGGTCGGCGCGGGGCTCGACGCCAATCACTTCCTCGTCGCGCTCGACAGGAAGATGAATCCCGATGCCTTTGCCGCGCTGGCGATCAAGACCTGCGGCGAGCGGCTCTACTGCAAGTTCATGGCGTGGACCGATCCCGGGCAGAAGCCGGCCAAGCTCCCCGCGACCCCGGCCCAGACCGCGGCGTTGTCGTTCAGCTACCTGCGCGATCAGGCGCAGGGCTATGCCAAGGCGCTGTGGAACTGCCAACAGTTCAAGCGGCCGAGCCCGATCCAATGCATGCGGGTCCAGCCGCCGGTCGCGTCGCTGACCGCGCCGGTGCCCGCACCGATGTCTACCCCGGTCGCCGGAGCCGCCACCGCCGGCGCTCCCGGTCCGGCAGGGCTCACCGGCATCCGCCGCAAGAGTGACCCCGTCCCCGCGGTTCGGCCCATCAACTTCACGCTCTCGGCGCCCAAGCCATCGCCGACGCCGACCTTGACGCCCGCAGCCGCACGCTGAGCTCATTGCAGACAGGGTGTTTGGGGCCAATGCTTGCCGGCGCCCTGCCGGACGAGTTGGTACACCTTGTTGTTCGGATGCCGCTCGTCGCAGAAGCCGTAGAGATTATGGGTCTGCCCGGTTTCACGGAGTTCGGTGAGGTACCCCGGCCCGTCCATACAGATCTTCGGTCCGCCGTCGGGCTGCCGCATCCGTGCGAGATCGAACAGCGCGCCCGGCGAGGCGCCGGTGACTCATGCTGCCGGTTTCAGCCTGACCCCCGCGGCACGCCAGCTGAGAGCCCCAGAAGTCCTATCCTCCCTCGCGCAGCGGGGAAGGTGGCATGCGCAGCATGACGGAGGGGGGCCTATCCGCAAGCCAGGCGCTCGCGGATAGCCCCCTCCACCAGCTTCGCTGGTCCCCCTCCCCCGCTGCGCGAGGGAGGTCAGAACGGGTCAAGCCGCCCGGAACATCTCTGGGTCGAGCGCCATCACTGCGTCGCTGCCGCTCTCGATTTTGCGGCGAAGCGCGCTCGCATCGGGGAGGAAGCGCTCGGCATAGAAGCGTGCGGTGACCAGCTTGGCCTCGAGGAACTTCGTGTTCCCCGAGCCCGCGGCCAGCGCCTCGGTCGCGGCCTTGGCCATGCGCAGCCACATCAGGCCGAGCGCGACCGTGCCGGTCAGTTGCATATACGGATAGGCGCCCGCGCCGACATGGTTGGGGTTCTGGAAGCCGTTCGCCGCCAGCCACATCGTCGCGCCCTGCAGATGCCCCAGCGCCTTCTCCAGCGCCTCGGCGAAGGTCTTGAGCTTCTCGTCGCCCTTGGCCGCGCCGGCTTCCTCGGCGACCAGCTTGAAAAAGGCCTGGACCGCGCGGCCGCCGTTCATCGCGAGCTTGCGCCCGACCAGATCCATCGCCTGCACGCCGTTGGTGCCCTCGTAGATCATCGAGATCCGGGCATCGCGGACATATTGCTCCATCCCCCATTCGGCGATGTAGCCATGCCCGCCATAGACCTGCTGGCTGTCGGTCGCGACCTTGTAGCCGATATCGGTGCCGACTCCCTTGATCACCGGGGTGAGCAGCCCGACCAGATCGGCGGCGAGCTGGCGCTCCTCCTCGGTCGCGGCGGCATGCTCGAGATCGACCTGCAGGGCGCCCCACAGGCAGAGTGCGCGCAGCCCCTCGGTCTGCGCCTTGGCTTCCATCAACATCCGGCGGACATCGGGGTGGACGAACAGCGTGTCGGCCTTTTCACTGGGCTCGGCCGGGCCGGTGAGCGCGCGGCCCTGGCGGCGATCCTCGGCATATTGGACAGCGTTCTGATAGGCGGTCTCGCCGACGCCGAGGCCCTGCAGCCCGACGCCGAGCCGTGCCGCGTTCATCATGATGAACATCGCGGCGAGTCCCTTCATCTCCTCGCCGACCAGCCAGCCCTTGGCGCCGTCATAGTTCATCACGCAGGTCGAATTGGCATGGATGCCCATCTTGTGCTCGATCGAGCCGCACGACACCGCGTTGCGGTCGCCCAGCGAGCCGTCGTCGCCCACGAAGAATTTGGGCACCACGAACAGCGAAATGCCCTTGGTGCTCTCGGGCGCGCCCGGGGTCTTGGCGAGGACGAGATGGATGATGTTGCTCGTCAGGTCGTGCTCGCCCGACGAGATGAAGATCTTGGTGCCGGTGATCAGGAACGAACCATCCGCCTGCGGCTCGGCGCGCGTCTTGATCAGCCCGAGATCGGTGCCGCATTGCGGCTCGGTGAGGTTCATCGTGCCGCCCCACTCGCCCGAGATCATCTTGGGGACGTACTTGGCCTTCTGCTCGTCCGAGCCCTTGACCAGCAGCGCCGCGATCGCGCCGTGGGTCAGGCCGGGATACATGGCGAAGGCCATGTTCGCCGAGATCATATACTCCTGGAACGCAGTCGAGACGACGTGCGGCATCTCCTGCCCGCCGAACTCGGCCGGCGCACTCAGCGTGCCCCAGCCGCTCTCGACGAACGCCTTATAGGCTTCCTTGAAGCCCTCAGGCGTGGTCACGCTGCCGTCTTCATGCCGCGTGCAGCCCTGCTGGTCGCCCGAATGGTTGAGCGGGAACAGCACCTCGGCGACGAACTGGCCGCCCTGCTCGAGCACCGCCTCCACCACATCGGGCGTGGCGTTCTGGAAGCCGGGCAGATTGGCGTAGCGCTCGAGCCCGATCACCGAATCCAGAATGAAGCGCGTGTCGCGCACGGGCGGCGTATATTGCGGCATTTCAGGTTCCTCAGTGAGCGTCGCTGCTTTCGAGCAGCTCGACGAATTGCTGGAGCTCGACGATGTGCGCGTCGATGTCGCGCTTCTGGTTCTCGAGCAGCTGGATGCGGTCGCGGCAGCGCTCGAGCGTCACTTGCTTCTGGACCTTCCGCCCTTCGCCGACATCATAGAGATCGATCATCTCCTTGATCTCGGCGAGGCTGAAGCCGACGCGCTTGCCGCGCAAGATCCAGGCGAGGCGCGCGCGATCGGCGTGCGAATAGATGCGCTGGGTGCCGCGCCGCTCGGGCGCGATCAGTCCCTCGTCCTCGTAGAAGCGCAGCGCGCGCGGGGTCACCGCGAATTCGGCGCAGAGGTCGGAAATGGAGAAGGCATCCTGCTCGGGACGCGGCTCGATAGGCGCCAGGGCCTCGAGAGGAAAGGCTGCAGCGGACATGCCCGCGCTATAGCTTTACCTTTACGTGAACGTCAAGTGCTTCGCGGCGACAGCCGCGCGATCAGCCCGGCCATTTCGAACACCGTTGCACCGGCGTCGAGCGACAGCCCGGTCGCCGCCTCGCCGAGCTCGCGCGCCGCGGTATAGGCGTCGAGCGCCGCGCGCAAAGGCTCGCCCGAGCGCGTCTTCGCCCGGTCGGCGATGAACCCCGGCGAGCGTTCGAGAAACGCCTCGTAACGCGGCTGCGCGGCCTTGGCGCCGAGCAGCTTGGCAAGCCGCGCGCGAACCGCATTCGAAGGATCGCCGGTCTCGGCGAGCAGCGCCATGTCGCTTTCGAGCGCGGCGATATCGAGCCCGGCAAAGCCGAGCGCGCGCCCCGGCGAGCCCTCCCCCGCGCGCACCAGCGCGTCCACCTCGCTCGCGCTTGCCTGCGGCAGTTCGGCGCGCAGGATCGTCGCGACCTGCTCGTCGGCGAGCGGATCGAAGCGCAGCAGCCGGCAGCGCGAGCGGATCGTCGGCAGCAACTGCCCCGGCGCGTGGCTGACCAGCAGGAAGATCGTCCCCGCGGGCGGCTCCTCGAGATTCTTGAGCAGCGCATTGGCCCCGCCGCGCTCGAGATCGTCGATCGAGTCGATCAGCACCACCCGGCGCTGGCTGAGCGACGGCTTGGTCGCGAACAGGGGCTGGAGGCTGCGCACCTGCGCGATCGTGATCGAGCGGGCGAGCGCCTCGTCGGGCTTGGCGGCATCCTTGGGCAGCCGCAACAGCTCGCGATAATCGGGATGCGCCCCCGCGGCGATCAGATGCGCGGTCTGGGTCGTGTCCGGGACCTCCCAGCCGGGCGAGAGCTTGTGCGGCTCGGCCGCCTCGGCGAGCATTCGCGCCGCCGCCATGCGGGCGAAGCTCGCCTTCCCCACGCCTTCGGGCCCGGCGATCAGCCAGGCGTGGTGGAGCACGCCGCTGGCCATCGCGGCGGCGAGCGCGTCACGCGCGGATTCGTTGCCGAGGAGCATGTCTCTACCTATCCCCTCCCTTCCGGGGAGGGGCAAGAAGGATCAGGCGAAGAACGAGGTCAGCCCCAGCCACACGCGGCGGAAGAAGCCCGCCTCGCCGACATCGGCTTCGGCGACCAGCGGCAGCGTCTGGGTCGGCATGCCGGGGGTCTCGACGATCAGGTCGGCGACGTGTTGGCCCGCCTTGATCGGCGCCTTGACCGGACCGAGATAGACCAGCTTGCCGGTCATCTTGGGCGTGGTGCCCGCGGGGACGGTGGCGTTGAGATCGCGCGGCGCCACCACGCCGACGCTGCCCGCGCCGCCGCCCTGCACCTCGACCTCGCCGATGCGCTTGCCCTTCGAGGCGATCGGCAGCGGCTTCCATGCGCGGAAGCCCCATTCCATGAAGCGCACCGATTCCTCGGCGCGGCCGCCATAGGAATCGAGCCCGGCGACCACCATCACCAGCCGGCGGCCGTTCTGCATCGCCGATCCGGTGAAGCCATAGCCCGCTTCGTCGGTGTGCCCGGTCTTGAGCCCGTCGGCACCCTGGACGCGGCCGAGCAGCGGATCGCGATTGCCCTGGGTGATGTCGGCGCCGGCGCCGAGCGTCTTGCCCCAGGTGAAGTTGGTGCGGCTGTAGAACTGCTTGTAGAGCTGCGGATGGTGCTCGATCGTCGCCTTGGCGAGATGCGCGAGGTCGCGTGCGGTGACGAAGGTCCGCCCCTCGTCCGGCCAGCCATTCGAGGTGCCGAACTGGCTGTTGGTGAGGCCCAGCTCCTTCGCGCGCTCGTTCATCAGATTGACGAACGCTTCCTCGGTGCCGGCGATCTTCTCGGCGAGGACGACACAGGCGTCGTTGCCCGAGAGCGTGACGATGCCGTTGAGCAGATCCTCGACGCGCGGCCGCTCGCCGACCGCGAGGAACATCGTCGAGCCCTGCGAATGCCACTTTTTCCACGTCTCGGGGCGTACCTCGGCGGTGTCGCTGAGCTTGAGTTCGCCCTTCTTGATCAGATCGAACGCGACATAGACGGTCATCATCTTCGCCATCGATGCCGGCGGGATGCGGCGATCGGCGTCCTTCGCGTAGAGGACTGCGCCCGAGGAGAGATCCTCGAGATAGGCGATCGGCGCCGGCGTATCGAAGGGCGGGGTCTGCGCGGTGGTGGGATAGGCGACGGCGAGCGCCAGGAGCGAGGCGGCGATCAGCTTGTTCATGATAGTCGGTTTCCCACGCGGTACTTAGTTGACGGCGAGTACGCGCGCGTCCCCATAACCCGCGCGTGCGGCTCCGCCCCGCGCTGCTTCGGCCTGCGCCCGTGTGGCGAACGGCCCGAGCTGCACGCGATAGAGCCCTCCGCCCTGCTTTACGGACCCGCCCATCCTCTGCGCAAGCACCTGCGCGTTCCGGGCGTTAGAAAGTGCGGCGATTTGCACGTAGAATCCCGCCCCAGAGGCCGGCCGCGCCGCGCGCGGCGGCGGCGTGGGGCGCGGCGGACGGGCCGCAGGTGTGGCGCGCACCGGCGCGGGCGCGGGCCGCTCGGCCGCCACCGCCGCCGCGAACGCCGTCGTCGCTGGCGGGCCGAGATGCTTGCGCAGCGCGTTGAGCAGGACGGGCGGCGTGTCGGGCCGCGCGGGTGCGGGGCGTCCCGAGCGGAGCGCGAGCATGTCGCCTGGCGCCGCCGCCACGCTCCGCACGCGCACCGGCAGCTGCCCGCTTTCGGCATGGCCGAGCTCGCGGGCGGCGCCCACCGAGAGGGTGATCGGCTTTGCGGCGTTCGGATCGGTCGCGGTGACCAGCACGACGATCGTGCGGCCATTCTCGAGCGACGTCACTTCGACCAGCGTGTCGGCAGGCAGCCCCGCATGCACGGCCGTGACGCCCGCGCCGACTTCGCCGACCGTAGCATAGCCGACCTCGTCATAGCGCTGCTCCCCCGGCGCGCGCTGCGACGATCCGCGCGGTCCGTCCATGCCGGCGGTCGGATCGGCCTCCCGCGCATAGTCGATCCGCGGCGCAGCCTGGGTCTGCGTTCTGGCCGGCGCGGTGCCGGGGGCCGGATAGCTCGCGCCGGGCGCGGTCTGGCCGTCCGGTGCGGGGGTGGCAAAGGCTCGCTCCCCGCCAAAGCCGGCGAGGAGGAGAAGAGCAGCGACGGCGCTAGCGTTCGACTTCATCGGCGAGCAGGCCTACCGACAAAGCGTAAAAATTCGAGCAATTATAGTCGAGGATCACGCGATAATTGCCCGTGAGCAGATAGGCGGTCCTGCCTGGGCCGTCGGGCTCGAGCAAGGTTGCCTGGACATTGTCGGCGGGCCAGCCGCGCGCCTGCGGCACCAGCCCGAGCGCGCGCCATTCGCGCATCGTCTTCCAGCGACTGTGGCGCTCATGGACGCGCGGGCAGCGCGGCGAAGTCGTGCGCCCGGCCACCGCCGCGCGGTTGAACCCCTCGGGCACGCGCACCGCGATTCCCCAGGGCTGGCCCGGCCGCCAGCCGGCATTGACGAAATAATTGGCGATCGAGGCGAGCGTGTCGGATTCGCTGGTCCAGATATCGGCCAGCCCGTCGCCATCGCCGTCCACCGCGAGGCGCAGATAGACGCTCGGCAGGAACTGCGGTCCGCCGAAGGCGCCCGCCCAGCTCCCGACCAGCTTCTCGCGCGGCACGCCGCGGTCGATCATCTTGAGCGTCGCGATGAATTCGCTGGCGAACAGGTCGCGCCGCCGCCCTTCATAGGCGAGGCTGGCAAGTGCGCGCGGCAGGTCGAACCCGCCCATCACCCGGCCGTAATTGGTCTCGTGCCCCCAGATCGCCACCATGATCGATTCGGGCACGCCCGTCTCGCGCTCGATCCGCGCCAGCCGGGTGCGCACGCGCTGATATGCCGCCCGCCCCTGTCCGATCCGCGCTGCGTCGACATGCTTCACGCGATAAGGCTCGAAATTCGAGATCGGCGCATTGGGCCGCGTCTCGGGCTGCTGCCGGTCGAGCTCTACCACGCGCGCATTATAGGTGAGCGTCGGGATGACGAGATCCACGGTGCGTCGTGTGACGCCCTGCGCCATCGCCTGCCGCCCGAGCGTCTGGAGATAGGCCTGAAAGCCGCTCTCGTCCTGCGCCACCGCCGGCGCCGCCGCCGGACCCGCCGCCACCACCGCCACGGCCAGAACCGCCGCCTTTCCCAGCTTCGCACGCAAACCGAACATCGTGACGGTGTGCCACAGCCGAACGCGGGCATGAAGCCCCCTGCGACCGAGATCGATCAAGATTTTGTGGCATCCTGCCGCGCGGCGCGATAGCGGGGGCCGAGCGGAGAGGTGGCCGAGTGGTTTAAGGCAGCGGTCTTGAAAACCGCCGTGGGTGCAAGCTCACCGTGGGTTCGAATCCCACCCTCTCCGCCACCACCATCGTCGTCCCCGCCCCTCAGCAGCCGCCGGCCTCCGGTTTCGCCGCCGCATTCGCCGCCGCCGTCTCGCTGAGCGACGCCGCCGTGCCGATCGCGGCGTTGGCGATCGCGCCGCCTTTGCCCAGCCCGCCCATGCCCGCGAGGTTGGTCAGCCCCGACGAGCGCGCCGCCTTGAACAACCCGCCCAGCCCGAGGCCCTTTTTCTTCTTCTTTTTGGGTACCTGACACGGATCGACCGCGGCGGCCTCGGCAGGCTGGGTGACCTGCTGGTCGGCGGCGGGCACGTCCTGGGCGAGCGAGGGCGTTGCCGTGATACAGGCCAGCGACAGTCCCATCAGCAGGGCGCTGCGGGATGAACTTCTCGACATGATCTTTCTCCACTTCCGGACACGAGCGTCCGCCGGAGGTGTAGAAGGGCCCGATCCGGCCCGACGATCTGCGCGCGACCAGCATGGCGGAACCCGCGACGAAGGCGATCAATGCCGCCACCGACGCGACGAGCGCCAAACGCAATGACACGGCCCGGATCGGAACCCGGGCCGTGTCACCGGCGACCCCTCGGGGCTCAAGGGGCAAACATCAGAAGCGGAAGGTGAGTCCTCCCATCACGCTGTTGCGCTCGGTACCTGTGAATTCGCCGCTGTAGCCGGCCTGCAGCCGCACCCCTTCGCTCAGGTCGACGCCAAGCCCGAGCGCGACGCGCAGCGCCGTGCCTTCGCGCTCGATCCCGTCGACGGTGATCTTGCTGCCGGCGCCGGTGAACTCGCCCGTGACGGGTACGCGCGCGTCGCCCATCAGCTGGCGGACGCCGATCTGGGCATAGGGAGTGAGTTTCGCGCCGCCGAGATCGAAGCTGCCGCTCGCGGCAACCGCTGCTTCGCCGAACCAGCTGTTCCGATGCCCCTTGTCGACTGTCAGGCTGAAGTCGCCGAGCCCCTGCTCGGTCGCCGCGCCACGGCTGGTGCGGACATAGGTGACCCCCAGTTTCGGCGCGATCGTCCAGCCGCCGAGACGGACCTGATAGTCGACGCCGAGATCGGCGATCCAGCTGGTCAGGTCGTATTTCGCCTTGCCGGTGCGATTGTTCACGAACAGGCGACGCTTCGTCTCGGCCTTGCCGCCATTGTAGCCGATTAGCCCGTGGACGCCGAAGCCGCCGAGGCGCGTATCGCCGAACACGCCCCCCGCCAGCGCATCGAGCCCGGTCTTCGCGCCCAGCCATTCGATGCTCTGCTTGCTGTCGAGCCCGCCGACGAACGCGCCGACCTGCGTACCGCCGCTCAGGCCGTAGCCCAGCCCCGCGAAGAAACCGCGATTGGTGACGCGCGACGCCGAAGCGCCGCTGAGCCCGTTGGTGGCCTGGACATCGGCGCGGCCGGCGAGGAACTGGCCGAAGGTATAGAGCCCCTCATCCTCGGCCCGCGTCGCCTTCGCGCCGTGCACGCCGTCGACGATCAGCAGGCTGTTCTCCTCGCCGAGCTGGATCGCCGAACCATAGGGCTCGGGCGTCAGCTGCGCGAAGGCCTGCTGCGTGATCGCGCCCTGCGCGTCGACCAGCACCGGCAACGCCGCGGTGAAGGCCTGCACGCCATAGCCGGCGCGCAGCACGGTGTTGGCGTAGTCGATGCTCGCGCTGATATTGGTCGGATAGGCGCCGTTCAGGAACTCGCTCTGGATCTGCAGCCGGTTGCCGTTCTGGACGACGAAGCCGAAGATGTCGTTCGACTTGTTGATCGTGGTGAAGCGGCCGGTGATCCCGCCCTGTGCGACGACGAGGTCGAGCCGGTTGCCCGGGGTGCCGTGGAGCACGCCGGTGATGTCCATCGTCGCGCCATTGGCGATGGCCAGCGTGCCCGAGATGTTGAGCAGATCGCTCGCGGTCGGCGAGACCTCGAGAAGCAGGTTGGATCCGGGCTGGAAGTTGACGTTGCCGTTGACCGTCATCGTCCCCGGCGAGGCGCCTGGCGAGAGCGTACCCGCGACGAGAATGTCGGCATTGACCCGGCCCGCCGAACCGAAGGTCGCGCCGTGCGCCACCTGGATCGGACTGGCCGCGCTGATCACGCTGCCCGCCTGCCCGATCAGCCTTCCGCCGGCGACGTTGATCGCCGCATAGCTGCCAGTGCCGGTGAGCGAGACCACGCCGCCCTCGACGTTGAGCGCCTCGAAGCCCGTCCACGCGCCCGCGTCGAACGCCGTCGGCGCCGCGGCGGTGCCGCTGGTGTTGAAGGTCAGCGTATCGGTGCCCTCGCCGCCCGAGCGCGTGCCGGTGATCGCGCCGGCGCCGGTGATGGTGAGGAAGTCGTCCCCCGCGCCGAGATCGAGATTGCCCTCGATCCGTCCGCCCACGACCATGAAGTCGCGATTGGCGCCGCCGGTGACGTTGGCGGTCAGCGTGTTGCCCGCGGTCACGTTGACGATGCCGCCGTCGAGCCCGACCCCGTTCGCAAAGCTGGCGTTGCGGTCGATCCGCAGTTCGCCATTGCCGCTGCCCGAGGATTCGAGCCGCTCGAAGCCGGTATAATCGACCGCACTCAACAGGCGCGTGGTTCCGGCGCCCTGGACCAGCGCAAGCACGTCATTGCCCGCGCCACCGTCGACATGGCCGATGACCGACGCCCCCGAGCCCAAAGTGAAGCGATTGTCGGCGCCGTCGAAGACGAGCCCGTCATTGATGCCGAGCGTCGTGCCCGCGCCCAGTTCGAGGTTGCCGCCGTTCACGGCTACGCTCTCGAAGCTGTAGGCCCCACCGGTCAGTGCCAGCGTACCCGCACCTTCGGACACGAGGTCCTCGAACGAGAGGATTTGCGAAGCGACCACCGTGCGGTTCTGCGCCGCGCCCGACTGGACGCGCAGCAGATCGTGCCCGCCGCCGCCATCGACGGTGCCCGAGAACACTGCGCCCGCCCCGACGATCAGCTCGTTGTCGGTATTGCCGGCGAAGTTGATCCGTTGATTGGCGCCGAAATCGCCGGTGAGCGTCAGCGGCGAGGCGCCGGTGATGTTGGCGGTCTCGAAGCCGAACATCCCGTGGATGCTCGACGCACCGTCCAGCGTCAGGTTGAGCGTGTCGTTGCCCGCACCACCGTCGAGCGCACCGTCGAGCAGCCCCGACAGATGCATCGTCAGGCTGTCGTCGCCGCCGCCCAGCGAGACGCCGCCGGTGAGCGCGCCGTCGATCGTGACCGACTGGGCACTGTCGTCGCCGATCACATTGGCGACCGAGCCGTTGGTGCCCGAAAGGACGAGGTTCGCGCCCTCGAGGATCTCGAGATTCTGGTAGGTCTGCCCCGCGTCGAGGTTCACCGTCAGCGTGCCCGGGCCATAGACCCCGAACGAGTTGAAGTTGAGCACCGAGCCCGGCAGGCTGCCGGTGGCGTTTTCGAGGTTGAAGACGAAGGTGTTGTCGCCCGCGCCGCCGTCGATCGTGCCGGTGACCACGCCGCCGGATCGCGCGATATAGCGATCGTCGCCGTCGCCGAGATTGACGTCGCCGGTAATCGTCCCGCGATTGTCGACCGTGTCGTTGCCCGCGCCGAGGTTGACGCTCCCCGCCACTGCGCCGCCGGCATTGACCGTCAGCCGGTCCGCGGTCGCGCCACCGCTGACCGGCGCGGTCAGCGTCGCCCCGCCGGCGATGCTGAGATGCCCGCCTTCGATCGAGACATTCTGATAAGTGGCGTTCTGATCGACGCTCAGCGTGCCCGCGCCCGAGGCGGCGAGGATCTCGAAATTGCTGAGCGTGCCGAGGCTGCTGAGGTTGCGCGTCTGTCCCGCCGCGAGGCTGAAGGCGATCGTGTCGGTGCCGTCGCCGCCGTCGACCGGACTGGTCACCACGCCGCTGCCTTCCAGCGTCAGGCGATTGTCGCCGTCGCCGAAATTGACGCCACTGGCCGACGCGAGCGACGCGCCGTCGCCGATCGCGAGATTGCCCGCCACGTCGACCGACTGGAAGCTATAGGCCTGCCCGTTGAGTGCCAGCGTCCCCGCCCCACCCGAAATCAGCTTCTCGAACGACGTGAGCTGTCCGGATACGATCGTGCGGCTGGTCGCGCCCCCGGTATAGACCTCGAACGTATCGGTGCCCTCGCCGCCATTGGCATTGCCTGCGAATACCGCGTCGGCATCGACGATGAAGCGATTGTCCGATCCGTCGAAGTTAATCTGCTGGCCAGCGCCGAGCGTGCCGATCAGCCGCAACGGCGACCCGCCGGTCACGTCGACGATCTCGAAATTGAACAGATCGTTGATCGACGAGAAATCGTCGAGCTGGAGCTTGAGCGTGTCGGTGCCGTTGCCGCCGTCCAGCGCGCCGCCCAGCGCACCGTCGAGGTGCATCGACAGCGTGTCGTTGCCGCCTGCCAGCGAGACGCCACCAGTGAAGTCGCGATCCTCGATCGTGACGATCTGCGCGCTGTCGTCGCCCTTGATCTGGCCCACCGTGCCGCTGCCGTCGGTGAGCGTCAGATTGGCAGTCTCGAACAGTTCGATCGTGTCGTAGTCCTGATCGAGCGCCAGCGTCAGCGTGCCGGGACCATAGGCGCCGAAGGATTCGAAGTTGGTGAACCCGCCCGGGATCGAGCCGCTGTTGCCGTTCAGGCGGAACACGAAGGTGTCCGTGCCCGCCCCGCCGTCGATCAGGCCGGTGACCACGCCCCCGCTCTGCGCGACATAGCGATCGTCGCCGTTGCCAAGCAGGAGATCGCCGTTGACCCTGCCCGAATTGGTTATGGTGTCGTCGCCTTCGTCCAGACGCACGTTACCATCCACGATGCCCGAGTTCGTGACGACGTCGTCACCATCGCCGAGGGTCACCGTGCCGGCGATCCTCCCGGCATTGTCGAGCAGGTCCTCGCCGCTACCGAGCCCGACGTCTCCGCTGATGGTGCCCTTGTTATCGACTCTGTCATTGCCCCAGCCGAGATACACCCCACCGACAATGGTGCCTGCATTGTTCAGGGTTTCTTCCGAAGGCTCGACCTGTGCGGTGTAGAACGTGTACTCGGTCGCGCCGGTCGCCGAGGAGACGGTGTCCCCGGCATTGATGTTGAGCACGATGTTCCGCAACCGCCAGTAATCGACATCGATATTGCCAAAAAGCGAAACTACTCCGGTACCCGAACTGCCATCGAGAGACCCGAGCGCCTCGAAATTCCTGAACTGGCCGGCATCGATCCGCTTCGCGTCGGAGCCCGTAAGATCGACCTTGATGACGTCATAATCGGCGCCGCCGTCGACGGTTCCGGTCAGCGCCGCGCCCGAGCCAGTGACGTAGCTGTCGTTCCCCTCGGCCAGCATGACCTCGCCGTTCAGCGCACCATAATTGGCGAGCGTGTCGTCGAGATCGCCCAGATCGACGCTGCCCGTGATGGTGCCGCGATTGGTGACCGAGTCGACCGAATTGTTGGTATGGATCGCACCCGCGATCGTGTTCTTGCCATCGGCGAGCAGCTGCGCGGTGAGAATATAGGGGTCGTCGATCAGCGTGTAGCCATCGCCGCCCCGGATCGTACCGCGATTGACGAGCGTGAACGCCGAGTGCGTGTTCTGGCCGCCGTCGACGCCGACCGCAACGCCCTCGGCACCAACTTCGATCGTCCCCTCATTGACGAGCGAGCCCTCGCCTCCGTTCGCCGGTCGCGCGAAATCGAACAGCACGCCGTAGCCAATGCGTACGAACTCGGTATCGCCGATCGCACCCGAACCACCGCTGATCGTGCCCCGGTTCGTAAGCATTGCCGTGCCGCGCGGGGCAATTCCGTCGTTACCGGCGGCAAGACGAACCCCGCCCCCCGCGGCGTTGGTGCCGCGGATGATGCTCTCGTTCACCAGCTCGATGTTCGAGCCGCGCATCTGCATGCCCGAGAAGCCGCGCCCGGTTGCTTCGATCGTGCCGCTATTGACCGCACGCATCCGGTAGTTCGTGCCGAGTTCGCGCAGCAGGCGCGTCTCCGCCAAAAAGGCATATTGTTCGTCATTGTCGGTGTGCGGGATATCGCCGGTGTGACGAATCGTGCCCGAATTGACGATGTCGGCGAGGAGTTCTTCCGTCGCCTGGTTGTAGAACAGCAAGACCGCGCCCGACTCACGCCTGGCCGCGCTTTCGATCAGGCCCGTATTGGTGAATTTGAAAGTCGGGCCGCGGGCGGTATTCTCGTTAGAGATCAAGGCTGCCCCACGCTCCCCCGAACGAATGTCACTTTCGTTCAGGAAGCTGGATAAATTCTGTCCCCGCACGCCAAGCTCGAGCCGCGAGGTGATCGCGCCGCGATTGATGAAATCCATGCCTTCGGCGATGCCGTCGATCTGGCGCGACCACACGCCGTAACCGTCGGTCGTGATGTTGGCGGTGTTCACCACGGTGCCGTCGCCGATCAGCATCAGGCCTGCATCGAGCGGACCGCCGGTCGCGCTGACCGTGACCACGGTGTTCGCGCCGCTCGCCTCGATGCCGTGCATCTCGAAGCCGCTGTTATTGCCCTGATTGAGGATGTTGTTGTTCAGATCGTGCGTCGCGCTGGCGCTGAATGATTTGCCATAGCCGTCGACGCCATCGTCGCCGTCGATCGTCCCCGTCACGCCATTCGTGGCCTCGGTGTACAGGAACATCCCGTGCCCGGCCCCGAGCAGCACGTTTCCGGTGATCTTGCCGGAATTGACGACCACATCGGTTCCGCCCTCGCTACCATAGGCGATCTGCTCGCCGGCGACCGTGCCGCCAATGATTTCACCGACCCGACGGCCCGAAACGGTGAAGTTCTTGATGATATTGCGGGTGACGAGCGTGCGGCCGCGATTTTGGATCGTGGTGCCGGTGCTGGCTTTGAGGACACCGGCGTTCTCGATGAGACTGCTGGTATCGTACTCGGAGACTACGGCGTGCTCGCCGCCATAGATCGTGCCTATGCCTCCGCTGACGGTGTCGTTGCCGTTCGCGTTCTCGGTGAACATGTTGTACAGCCTGCCGCCCTCGAGCCGTACGCCCACGCCACCATTGACGGCGTTGCCATATTGCCCGCCGATCGTCAGCAAACCGGAATTGTTGACGCGCCCCGAACTGCGGATGAGCGTCGACTCACCTTCGTCGTGGGTCGTATTCATCCATACGTTGCGCTCGATGTTTATCGTGGCCTCGCCGCCGACGATGCCGACGCCCTGGCGAAACTGCACCTGGCTCGCGCCGCTCGCGTTGCGGCTCAGCGTAAGCGATTTGGCGTTGCTGACGTCGATGAGGCCGGAAAGCGCATAGTCGCCGCCCACGCTGCCTTGCACCTCGACGTCCAGCATGCCGTCACCGGCACCCTGATCGGCCAGGGTCGATCCCTGCTCGACGAAGATCGCCTTCTGGGTGGGGTCAAGCTGATTGGCGGCTGCCAGCGAGAAACTGATCACCACCTTGCCGTCGCCGGCAAGCCGGAGGGGGCCGAAGTTCAAATCCATCAGATTATTGGTAGGCTTGCCGTCCGAACCGGTCGCAGTCGAACGCGAACGGTTCTCAAGCGTCAGCACCGTGTCGTTGCCCGACGCTTCATAAACCGTTCCACCGTCGAACGGCACGCTTCCCGCAGTGACGAACTGTTCGGCGCTCGTGGATTGGCGCGTGTTCGTGAACGCCACGTCATGTGCCGTGTTCGCGCTGGCGCGTACCCATATCTTGTCGAGGCCGCCATCGTCGGTGACATCGCCTGTCACGAGGCCCGACAGATCCAGCGCGCCCGTATCCGCATTGAGTCGGGCGATGTCGACCACCACGCGGTCATCGCCCGCACCCAGATGCACCTCCTGCGGTGCGCCGCCCAGCACCACGGTCTCGCCGGTCTGGGCCTGCGCGGTCGAGGCCATCGCCATCGGCAGCAGTGCCGTGCCGAGCAGCAAGGCGCCCCGGCTCGAAAGACGGCGCCCGGCGGCGCGACGGGTTGCGGGAAGGATTACGCTGGTCACGTGGAAAAGCCCCTTTTCCTGTTGGACGGTGCACGTGCGGACGCACGTTCGAGTCGGGGCTAGTGCTGCGCCGCGGCAAGTTCCGGCGCTTTGCGACCGGGACGGACGCCGGATCGATAAAGTTTAAGTAAAATGTAACATCTGAAACCAGCCATTCCTGTCCTCAGGTGAATAACTCGGCCAGAACGAAGTTGGGGCGGCCCTCGGGAGAAAGGCCGCCCCACCGCATTCTAGAGCGAGGAAGAACTAGAAGCGGATTTCGTTCACCTCCGGCGCCGCATTCAGCCTTTTGATCTGAGCGGCCCCGACGATGCGCGAGGACGTTTCAGCACAGCCGGGAGATCCGGACGGCTCTTTTGCGGCGAAAGTGCCATTTTATGTCGACGAGCGCGTCGCGGATTTGCCGCCGCCCTCGCTCAGGTCAGTTCGTCGACGAGCAGCCGCCAGCCCGCAGCCTCGCGGCGCCAGATCCGGACATAATAGGCACCCCGTTTACCCGGCGGGCGCGTCAGCCGGCCATAGCTAGCGGCAAGATCGCCGGCACGCGATATCCGCGTGCCCAACCGCTCGGCGCCCGCGAACCCGGGTCGCCCCGCCAGCAGCCGCGCCGCGTCGGCGCGCGCGACCATGCCGTCGCGCGGGCGCAGCAGATAGCCCTGTTCGGCCAGCGCATCGACCAGCGCGCGCCAGTCGCCGCGCGCCACCGCCGCGTTGAGCGCCTCCTCGGCGGCGGCCAGTTCCACCTCGCCGGTCTTCGACGGGCTGCTCGCCGCGCCGGTCTCGAGCCGCACAACCTCGGTGTCGGGCGTGGCGGACTGGATCGCCCCGGGCGTGGGCACGCCATGGTCGAGATACCAGCGCCATTTGCCGTCGTCGCCGCGCAGCCAGATCGTCAGGAAGCGGCCGTAATGCGCCTCCTCCCCCTGCGTCATCCGATAGGGACCGGTGGTGAAGCCGAGATCGTTCGAGCGCGCGACCGCGCCGACCACCGGCTGCCATTCGAGCCGCACGCCGGGCGCGTCGGACTCCGTCGCGAGTTGCGCCAACGCCGGGCGCGGATCGGGGCGCAGCAGGATGCTGTCCGCTGCGGCATGCGCGCGAAAGGCGGGGTTGATCCCCAGTCGCGCGGCATCGGCGGCGAAGCTGTGCTCGGCAGCGACGAGGCTGGCGAGCGCGTCGTCGGCGGGGCCGTTCTGGCCCGCAGCCGCAGGCATGGCCAGCGCGATCAAGGGGGCGAGGCGAAGCGCCCAGGCGAAGCGGCGCGGGCAGGAAATATAGATCATCCGCGCATTGGGCGCGGACGCGCCGTCGGCCGAACCGCGCTGCGACCGGCATGGCCGGCGCTGCGACCAAGCTACGAACCTACAGCCGCAGCGCGCGGACGACCTGATCCTGGTAGTTGGGGCCGACCTGCAGATTGGCGCCATCGTTGAGCACGAGCCGCAGACTGCCCTTGCCCGGCCGCTCGATCCCGGTCACCGCGCCGAGCCGCACCATGTGCGAGCGGTGGATGCGCACCATCACCGACGGATCGAGCCGCCGCTCGAGCTCGCTCATCTTGGCGCGCAATATGTAGCTTTTGAGCGGAGTGTTGAGCAGCACATAGTCGCGCGCCGCCTCGATCCGGTCGATCGAATCGACCGGCACGCGCACCGATCCCTGCCGGCACGGCACCCAGATGCCATTGTCATAGGCCGCCTCGCGCTGCGCCTCGTCGCCCTCGTCCTCACGCAGCGCCGCGACCACCGCGTCGAGCTCGGCGGCGCGACCGTCGGCATCGAGCAACTCGCGCCGCCGGCGCACGCGCTCGACCGCGATGCGCAGCCGGTCGAAGCTCACCGGCTTGAGCAGATAGTCGACCGCCTCGACCTCGAACGCCTCGATCGCGAAGCGGTTGAACGCCGTGATGAACACGATCTCGGGCCGGTCGGGCGTCTGGGCGAGCGACTGCGCCAGCTCCATCCCGGAAAGCCCCGGCATCTGGACGTCGAGGAACACCAGCTCGGGCCGCAGCGCGACGATCTTCTCGCCTGCCTCGATGCCGTCGGCGGCGGTACCCACCACCTCGATCCCGGGGATCGTCGTCAGCGCCACCTGCATCCGCTCGATCGCGAGCGGTTCGTCGTCTACCAGTAATACTCGCATCATTCCGCCGCCTGTTGCATCCGTGCATAGCGCAACGGCAGCGCCAGCTGCACCGCGAAGCCGCGCCCTTTGGCCCGCGCGTCGACGCTCGCCTGCCCGCCATAGAAGGCGGCGAGTCGCTTGCGCACATTTTCGAGACCCACGCCCGTCCCCCCTGCCGGCGCGAGTCCCACGCCCTGCCGGCCGCTGTCCTCGACGACGAGCCGGAGCACGCCTTCGCCTGCGCTGGCGCGCACCGACAGCGTCACCGGCTTGCGCGACGGGGCGACGGCATATTTGACCGAATTCTCGACGAGCGGCTGGAGCAGGAAGCTCGGCACCCACGCGCCGAGCAGCTCGGGCGGGCATTCGAACTCCGCGCGCAGCCGATCGGCGAAGCGCACCGTCTCGATCTCGAGATAGGATTGGGTGTTGCCGAGCTCCTCGTCGAGCGTCACCTCGGCATCGGGATCGGCCTCGAGCGAGAGCCGCAGGAACTCGGAGAGCTTCATCGTCATCCGCTCGGCATCCTCGTTGCGGCGCGTGACGATCAGCGACGAGATCGCGTTGAGCGTGTTGAACAGGAAATGCGGATTGAGCTGGAAGCGCAGCGCCGCGAGCTGCGCCTGCTGGGTGGCATGCCGCGCCTCGACCAGCCGCCGCTCGCTCTCGCGCACGGTCATCTCGCTCAGCATCAGCCCCACCGCGGTGGCGTAGAGCCCATAGATCAGCACGAACGGCATCAGCCCGCGATAGAAGATCTCGATCAGCGGCGGAGGGGGCAGGTGCAGTTCGACATTGGCGGCGGCGATCATCTTCGCGTCGAGAAAACCGTGGAGCAGCGCGATGCCGATCGCCGCCGCCGCGGCCACGGCGATCATCGCGTAGCGCGGCAGCTTCCTCGAGAATCCGATCATCGCCGCCAGCGCAGCCGAGAACAGCATCCCGATCACGAAGGTTTCGATGAGCAGCTTCTTGTACTGCCACGGAAAAGGCGTCCCCGAGACGAGGTCCCGCGCCGACCACAGCAGCAGCGCCACCGCCCAGAGCAGGACGGTGAGCAGGGCCGCGATCAGGAATTCGCGGCGCCGGAACTGTTCGGGAACGATGCTGCGCACGCAGTCACCCTAGCATGCGCGGCGGCGGGCGCCGACCGTCTTCGTCGCACGCTCGTCGGCTTTGGTCGACGCGGGTGCCGTGTCCGTCGATTGGTCAGGCCATTCCATCCGCGGCTCAGGCCGAGCCGATCTTGAGCCGCCGCGCCACGGTGTCGCGCTTCGCGTCGAGCTCGCTGCGGGTCCGCTCCATCGCCTCGAGCTCGGTCGCCTCGAGCAGATCGTCGACCACGCCCCGCAGGTGCTTGCGCATCGCGCTGCGCGCCGCGTGCGGATCGCGCGCCTTGAGCGCCGCGACGATCGGGCGGTGCTCCTCGACGCGCGGCGTGATCCCGCCGCGTTTGGCCCGCGCGAACATGTTCGCGGCGAGCGGCGATTTGGTGCGCAGCTCCCAGAGATACTCGATCACGCTACGGATCGCCTCGTTGCCGGTCGCATTGGCGATCGCGAGATGGAAGCGGCGATCCGCGTCCATCACCGAAGGTTCGTTCGAATCGTCCGCCCCCATCTCGATCAGCAGCTGGTCGAGCTCGGCAAGCTGCTCGTCGCTGATCGAGACCGCGGCGAGCGCCACCGCCTCGCCCTCGAACAGGATCCGCGCCTCGGTCAGATCGAAGGCGCCGACGTCGAAGTTGAGCGAATCCTCGCGCTGCCCCGTCTCGTGATCGCGCCGCGTGACATAGAGCCCCGAGCCGTGCCGCGCCTCGATCCAGCCCTTCATCTCGAGCGCGATCATCGCCTCGCGGATCGTCGGCCGGCTGACCTTATACTCCTCGGCGAGGTCGCGCTCGCCCGGCAACCGGGTCCCCGGCGACCAGCGTCCCGCCTCGATCGCTGCGCTGATCGAAGCCGCCACGCGTTGATAGAGCTTGTTCCCCGTGATCTTCATTGTGGTTTCCTACAACACCCCAGGTTGACAGGATACCCGCCAAAAGCAGATATTGGCCTGACCACTTTTCAAAAAGGGAATCCTCGCTCTTGTCTCGCATCACTTCCGCGCGCGTGATCGTTACCTGCCCCGGCCGCAACTTCGTCACGCTCAAGATCGAAACCGACGCGGGGGTCTACGGGATCGGCGATGCGACCCTGAACGGCCGCGAGCTGGCAGTGGTCAGCTATCTCGAGGATCACGTGATTCCCTGCCTCATCGGGCGCGACGCGCACCGGATCGAGGATGTCTGGCAATATCTCTACAAGGGTGCGTACTGGCGCCGCGGGCCGGTGACGATGAGCGCGATCGCCGCGGTCGACATGGCCTTGTGGGACATCAAGGGCAAGCTCGCCGGGCTGCCGGTCTATCAGCTGCTCGGCGGCGCGGCGCGCGAAGGTTGCATGGTTTATGGTCATGCCAATGGTAGCGATATCACCGAAACGATCGAGCGCGCGCACGAATATCTCGAGCAAGGCTATAAGGCCGTTCGCCTCCAGTCGGGCGTGCCGGGGCTCGCCGCCACCTATGGCGTGTCGGGCGAGCGTTTCTATTACGAGCCCGCCAAGGGTTCGCTTCCCGACGAGACGCTCTGGTCGACTTCGAAATATATGCGCCATGTGCCCGAGCTGTTCGAGAAGGGCCGCGACGCGCTGGGCTGGGACATCCATCTGCTCCACGACGTCCATCACCGCCTCACGCCGATCGAGGCGGGGCGGCTCGGCAAGGATCTGGAGCCCTATCGGCTGTTCTGGCTCGAGGATGCCACGCCGGCCGAGAACCAGCCCGGCTTCCGCCTGATCCGTCAGCATACCACCACGCCGCTCGCGGTCGGCGAGATCTTCAATTCGATCTGGGACGCCAAGCAGCTGATCGAGGAGCAGCTGATCGACTATATCCGCGCCACCGTGGTCCATGCCGGCGGCATCACCCATCTGCGCCGCATCGCCGCGCTCGCCGATCTCTATCAGGTCCGCACCGGCTGCCACGGCGCCACCGATCTCTCGCCGGTGAGCATGGCCGCGGCGCTCAATTTCGGCCTGTCGGTGCCCAATTTCGGCATCCAGGAATATATGCGCCACACCGCGGAGACCGACGCGGTCTTCCCGCACGCCTATTCGCTGTCGAACGGCCTGATGCATCCCGGCGACAAGCCCGGCCTCGGCGTCGACATCGACGAGGCGCTCGCCGCCAAATACGAGTACAAGCGCGCCTATCTGCCCGTGAACCGGCTCGAGGACGGGACAATGTGGAGCTGGTGAAACGAGTGCGCTTTTGAATGGACCGTGCTCCTGCGAAAGCGGGAGCACGCGCCGGATCGGGTCCGGGTGACGTTACGGAAATGGCGCGCGCGCCGCGTTGATCGCGCGCGAAGAGCGGTCCCCGGCGGTTTTCAACAGTAAATTTCCCATAAACCACGTATTTACGTGCTTCGGTATAACCCTGAGTTGCATGAAGGCCGGCGCCGACGCGGATCGGCCTTCACAGGGTTTGGGGGCATAATGCCGTTTGATACCGCACAGATCGCCCGGCTTGGCGGCACTTGGGGAGCGATGGGATCGCTCGTCGCTTCCGACGGCAGCGCGAACCATCCCTGGCTCGCGCGCCTCGCCGGGAATCTCGAGCCGCTGCGCGATCTCGCCGACGCCGCGCATTTCATCTGCGTGCTCCACGGCCGCCATCCCGGCGTGATCGACTATGCGCTCGACCATGCCCGGGTCTCGCTCGAGCGCGACTGGCTCGAGGCCGCGGCGAGCGCCTTCTCCACCGAGCGCGCGCACCTCGTCCGCATCGTCGCCGCCGCCGGGCCGCTGCCCAGCACCCCCGGCCATGCCGAATCCGAAGCCGCCGCGCAGGCCCAGCGCCACGCGCTCGACATGCTCGCCCAGTCCGACCGCGCCGGCTGCGCCGCAGGCGCCGCGCTCGCACTGGCGATCGACTGGGCGACGATCCGCGAAGTGCTCGACGCCGTCGCCACCCGCCTCGGCCTCACCGTCCCCACCTCGACGCTCCCGCTTGCCGAGGAGACCGTCAGCGTCGTCGATGCGCTCGCCCGCGAGCCCGCGATGGAGCGCGCGATGCTGTTCGGCGCGCAACAGGTCTTCGCCCAGCATCGCGGCCTCTGGGACCTGCTCGAGGCCCGCGCCGGCGCTCGCGAACGGGGTTGATCGATCGACCGACCGCGCCTGTCGCACGGCGTTGTCGCTTCCGCATTTTGCCGATACGCTCTCCGAAGGGCGTGAGTCTCCGCGTACAGTACCGCACCGCAACCGAGGGCAATCGCAATGGCGGCCTCGGTGCGCGGGTCGGCATCCGGTTTCTGTCAGGGGGGAAACTCATGCACTCGATTCACCGCATCTCGATGCTTGTCTTGCCGCCATTGGCGGCGGTCGCGCTTCAGGCCTGTGCGGGGCCCGCAATCGCGCAGGGAGCGCCCGCGCCCACACCCGCGCCCACTTTATGCACCGGCACCGCCGCAACCGATACGGTGCGCACGCTCACCATTGAAAGCTGCCTGTCGACGAACGTCGCGGACACCGGGATCCAGGGCAATCTGGGCAGCTATTATGGCTGGGTCGCGCTCGATACCGGCGGCGCGTTCACCGTGCAGAAGAAAAACCCGTTCCTCAAGGCGCTGCTCGGCGCGCTGACCGGCTTCAGCGAGAAGAAGACGACGATCGTCAGCGTCGTCATATCGCGCAGCGTCGCCGGCATCGACACGGTGGTGTTCGAACGGCCGCTCGCGGAGATCACCCGTGTCTCGGGCGGCAGCGACGAGATCAAGGTATCGACCCTCGCCACGGCCGACACGCGCGTGACGCCCTTTTTCGTACCCGATGCGGGCAGCACCGATCTCAAGGCACGGATCAAGCTTTCGGTGGTGGAGACCTACAAGAGCGACGACCTCGTCAAGGCGCGCGAGGGAGTCGATCCGGGTACCCCGATCACGGGATCGGTGGTGTCGGGGATCGGCGAGCTGCCCTATGCCGTCATCGTCAACCGGCTCTATATCGGCCTGCTCTCGGCGCTTTCGACTTCCGCCGACTATTCCAAGGAAGTCGCAATGAGCTTCGACGGCGCGGGCGGCTACAAGACCGCCAGCTTCCGGATCGCGCTCGATGCGACCAGCAACATCCGCTTCAGTCTGAAGCTCAAGGGCCGAAAGTCGCTGGTCACCACCGAGAAGACCGCTGCCGGACTGCTCGATTTCTCGGGGCTCAGCGATAGCCGCTTTGCCGATCAGATCCACCTGCTCGATCCCAACACCAAGCTGCCGGTCACGCTCAGCGCCTATCTCGATGCGAACAATGTTCCGCGCAGGCTGACCGAGCTATCCACCGGCACCACCGCTGCCCGAACCGACAAGGAGGCGGTGGACCTTGCGTGCCAGGATCTCCGCAAGGCGCTCTTTTCGTCGCCGATCAAGCTCGGTCTGAGCGATGCGCGCGCCGTGCTTTTCAACGAGATGAAGACGCGCAATCTTCTCGATCGGTTCGATGCTCGCGAGATGACGTGCACCGCCGATCAGGTCACACGGTGGAAGACCGAATTCGCCGGGCTCACGGTGCCCGAGCCGGCGCAGCCGGTGCCGATGACGGTGAGCGACAAGAACCGGCGGCTCGATCTGATCGCCACCGCCTGGGCCCAACCCGATCAGAACGCGCGCACCGCGCAATTCGCCAACAGCATCTCGGGCAACAGCATCAACGTGGTCGCCCCGGCGGAGCTGTTCCCCAACGCATTGATCAATCCGGGTGCCGACGGGCGCATCACGCAGCCCTTGTCGGCGCCGGGACTGGCGTTGCGTCAGAAGCGGTGTTTCGGCAACTACAAGCCAAGTTCGCCCGAGACGCTGCCCGAAGCCACGGCGTTCGCGCAATTCGAGGGGTTCGAGCCGAGCTACCTCGTCAAGATTCAATTCGAGGATCGCCAGAATTTCGATCCCGGCTTCGGTCCGCGGGTCAAGGCGCTCGACATCAAGGCCGCCGATGCGAACGACAAGGCATTGTACAATCAGAAGAGCGCTGGCGAGAAATGTTTCTGAACCGGCGCTCCGCTTGCGTTGCGGGCGGGCGAGCCTTTAAGCGGGGGTATGCGCTTCGAAGGTACCCAAAGCTATGTCGCGACGGAGGACCTCAAGGTCGCCGTCAACGCGGCCGTCACGCTCCGCCGCCCGTTGCTCGTCAAGGGCGAGCCCGGCACCGGCAAGACCGTCCTCGCTTACGAGATCGCCAAGGCGGTGGATGCGCCGCTGATCGAGTGGAACGTCAAATCGACCACCAAGGCGCAGCAGGGCCTGTACGATTATGACGCGGTCGCACGGCTGCGCGACGGCCAGCTCGGCGATCCGCGGGTCCACGACATCGCCAACTATATCCGCAAGGGCAAATTATGGGAGGCGTTCACCTCCCCCACCCCGCCGGTGCTGCTGATCGACGAGATCGACAAGGCCGACATCGAATTCCCCAACGATCTCCTTCAGGAGCTCGATCGGATGGAATTCCATGTCTACGAGACGAAGGAGACGATCCGCGCCGCCGAGCGCCCGATCGTCGTGATCACCTCGAACAACGAGAAGGAGTTGCCCGACGCGTTCCTGCGCCGCTGCTTCTTCCACTACATCAAATTTCCCGATCGCGAGACGATGCAGGCGATCATCGACGTCCATTTCCCGGGCATCCAGAAGATCCTCGTCTCTAAGGCGATGGACATCTTCTACGACATCCGCGAGGTGCCGGGCCTCAAGAAGAAGCCCTCGACCAGCGAATTGCTCGATTGGCTCAAGCTGCTGCTCCACGAGGAGATGCCGCTCGACGTGCTCCAGTCGAAGGACCCGAGCAAGGCGATCCCGCCGCTCCACGGCGCACTGCTCAAGAACGAGCAGGACGTCATGCTGTTCGAGCGCCTCGCCTTCATGAGCCGGAGACAGAGCAAGTGAGCCACTACACCGGGCGCTGCGCCTGCGGCGCGGTCACAGCGACGATCACCGGCGAGGCGGTCGCCACGCGCCAATGCTGGTGCCGTCAGTGTCAGCAGATCGCCGCGGGCTCGCCGACTACCAATGCGATGTTCGCTACCGACGCGATCGTGCTCGAGGGCGAGCTCGCTACCACCAGCTACACCGCCGCGAGCGGCAACACGCTCACCCAGAGCTTCTGCGGCAAATGCGGCACCCATGTGATGGGCCAGTCCTCGGCGCGCCCGCAATTCCGCACGATCCGCCTCGGCTTCCTCGACGCGCCCCACGATCTCGCGCCCGAGGTAGCGATCTGGACCGACGACGCGCCCGCCTGGGCCGTGATCGATCCCGCGCTCGAACGCTTCCCGCGCCAGCCCCCGCCGCCGGCGGCGAAATCCTGAGCGTATCGGCTCCGAAACAGAGTTAACGGATTTTTAACCACTTCGGGATACCGGGTGCACGGGGGGGTATCTGTATCGGTACCCGTGTATGCGTCTCCGTCTTGCGTTCTCTGCCCTGCTCGCCGCTGCGACGCTCGCGGCCGTTCCCGCGCGGGCGCAGTCGCTTCTCGAATATGTCGGCCAATGCGTTCCCTTCGCCCGCGAGGCGTCGGGGATCCGGATCTATGGTGATGCCTGGACCTGGTGGAGCCAGGCCGATGGCCGCTACCAGCGCGGGTCGAAACCGCGGGTCGGCGCCGTCCTCGCCTTTGCGAAGAGCGCGCGCCTGCCGCTCGGCCATGTCGCGGTGGTCAGCCGCATCGTCGACAAGCGCGTGCTGATGATCACCCACGCCAACTGGTCCCGCCTCAACGGCGCGCGCGGCCATGCCGAGCAGGACGTGACGTTGTTCGACGTCTCCGAGCGCGGCGACTGGAGTCGCGTCAAGGTCTGGTACCGCGACACGAACGGCCTCGGCAGCTCGATCTATCCCGCGCACGGCTTCATCTACGGCACGCCCGATCCCGCCGCGGGCAAGGCGGTGCGCCCTGCCCGCCCCGCCGCGGAGCTGACCAGCCGTCAGCCCGATTATGTCGGCTCGCTGATCGATGCCTATGTCCGCTGACTTGTGCGCCCCGCGCCGCTGACGCATTACTAGCCGCATGCGGGGGGAGCAGGGCGTCGACAGGCGGGTTTGGTGGCTGCTCGGCGCGATCCTCGCGCTCGGGCTGGCCTTGCGGATCGCGGGGGCGCAGGGCGCGCTCTGGCTCGACGAGGCGTGGTCGGCGAAGCAGGCGCACGATGCCGGCACGCCGCTCGGCGTGTTCCTCAATATCAATCACGACAACAACCATCATCTGAACTCGCTCTGGCTGCTGCTCGTCGGCTTCGACGCGCCGCCGATGCTCGCCCGTGCCTTGTCGATCGTCACCGGCACCGCCGCGATCCTCGTCGCCTGGGCGATCGGCGCGCGCCGCAGCGTGGCGCTCGGGCTGATCACGGCGTTGCTCTTCGCCATCTCGCCGGCGCTGGTGACCTTCGGCTCCGAAGCGCGCGGCTATGCGCCGATGACATTGGCGCTGCTCACCGCGATCCTGCTCGTCCACCGCTGGCTCGCCGGCGAGGCCGAACGCAGCCCCGCGCTCGCGCTCGCGATCTGCTTCTTCCTCGGCGCCTTTTCGCAGCTCACCATGTTCTTCGCCTTCTGCGCGCTCGCGGGCTGGGTGTTCTTCGCGCTGTGGAAACGCGACGGATTCCGGCCTGCGCTGGCGGACAGCTTCCGGCTCTTCCTGCCCTCGGCAGTCGCGCTCGCGCTGGTCGTGGTGATCATCCTCGGCGCCGCCGCCGCGCGCACCGGCTTCAAGTTCGGCCGCTATGATCCTTTCAACACGCTCGAGTTGCTCCACGGCGTCTCCGAGCTGGTCCAATATGCGCTCGGCTTTCCGATCGTCAGCATCTGGTGGTTCGCGCTGATCCCCGCGCTCGTCGTCCTCGCGCCTTCGGCCGGGGTCTCGCGCATCGCCTTCCACCGGCTCGCGATCCTCGCCTTCCCGCTCGGCCTCGCGCTGCTCCGCGCCGGCAATGTCGCGCACCCGCGCTATTACCTCCTCGTCGGCATCGCGCTGCTGCTCCTGATCGCCGAGCTGATCTGGCTTGGCTGGCGCGCCGGCGGCTGGAAGCGTTGGCTCGCCGCCGCCGCGCTCGCCGGCATCACCGTCGCCAGCCTCGCCTGCGACGTCGACCTCGCGATCAATCGCCGCGGCGATCCGGGCGCCGCGATCCGCGCGATGCAGGTCCGCGCGCCGCAGGGCACGCACCTGCTCCTCGATCGCGAAACCGGCATCGCCACCTTCGAGGCCGCCGCCGCCGCCGCCCATTACCCGCTCGCCGTCCAGCTGGAGGACTGCACCGCCGCGCGCTTCTTCCTCGCCGATCGCTTCCGCGGCGAGGAGCCCCCCGCCCGCATCGCGCTCTGCGGCGCCGTCTACGCGCCGATCGCCGCCGCCCGCGCGCACGGCATGTCGGGCACCCACTGGACGCTGTACGAGCGCCAGCCCTAGAAGGGCCTATGTTCTTCTCCTTCCTCGACGAGCTGCGCGCCGCGGGCATCCCGGCGAGCCTCAAGGAGCATCTGATCCTGCTCGAGGCGCTCGACCGCGACGTGATCGAGCGCACCCCCGAAGCGTTCTACTACCTCGCCCGCGCGACCTTCGTGAAGGACGAGGGACTGCTCGACCGCTTCGACCAGGTCTTCGCCAAGGTCTTCAAGGGCATCGCGACCCACTACGGCGTCGCCCCCGCCGAGATCCCCGAGGACTGGCTCAAGGCGGTCGCCGAGAAGTTCCTCACCCCCGAGGAGATGGAGGCGGTCAAGTCGCTCGGCTCGTGGGACGAGATCATGGAGACGCTCAAGCAGCGGCTCGCCGAGCAGCACGAACGCCATCAGGGCGGCAGCAAATGGATCGGCACCGGCGGCACCTCGCCCTTCGGCAATTCGGGCTACAATCCCGAAGGCGTTCGCATCGGCGGCGAGAGCAAGCATGGCCGCGCGCTCAAGGTCTGGGACCGGCGCGCCTTCAGGAATCTCGACAACACCCGCGAGCTCGGCACCCGCAACATCAAGGTCGCGCTTCGCCGGCTGCGCCGCTTCGCCCGCGAAGGCGCTGCGGACGAGCTCGACATCGATGCGACGATCGACGGCACCGCGCGCCAGGGCTGGCTCGACGTCCATATGCGCCCCGAGCGCCACAACGCGGTCAAGCTCCTGCTCTTCCTCGACGTCGGCGGCTCGATGGATCCCTTCGTCAAGCTCTGCGAGGAGCTGTTCTCGGCGGCCACCTCCGAGTTCAAGAACATGGAGTTCTTCTATTTCCACAACTGCCCCTATGAAGGCGTGTGGAAGGACAATCGCCGCCGTTTCACCGAGCGCACGCCGACCTGGGACATCCTCCACAAATATGGCCACGACTATAAGCTGATCTTCGTCGGCGACGCCTCGATGAGCGCGTACGAGATCAGCCATCCCGGCGGTTCGGTCGAGCATTTCAACGAGGAGGCGGGCGCGGTCTGGATGCAGCGGCTGGTGAACACCTATCCCGCCGCGGTCTGGCTCAACGTGCTCCCCGAGGCGCACTGGACCTATACCCAATCGGTCCAGCTGATCCGCGCGCTGATGCAGGACCGCATGTATCCGCTCACCCTCGCCGGCCTCGACGACGCGATGCGCGAGCTCAGCCGCAAGCGCTAGCGAAAGCGCCGATCGGATCGCAGGAGCACGCCCTTTACGCTCAATTCACCCCCGCGCGTTCCTTCGCGTCCTTCTGGATTTGCCGCGAAATCCGCCCCTTGGCGACGCGGCCCTTCATCAAGGGATTGGTGTGATAGAGCCCGTACAGATAGGAGCGATCGACTTCGCTCAGCTGGGGCGGCGCGCTGGCGGCGGAGTCGAACAGGGTCAGGATCGTATCGGTGGGAACGTTCGCGCGCGGCGGCAGCGCCCCGGCGAGCGTGCGCATCGCGACGTAATCGGCGATCTGGTTGAGCGTCTTGCCCAAAGTCGCCTCGTGATCGAGCACGATCATCGAACCGCTCACCGCCTGCTGCGTCGGCAGATAGAGGATCGAGGCGGTTTTGACGGTCATCGTCGGCCCGATCGGGCGCTGTCCGTCCTCGTTGAGGATCTCCACGGCGTTCCAGGTGTGCACCGGCCCGCTCCGGAAGGCCCGCTTGAGATCGACTTCGTTGACGCCCTCGAAGATCCGCGGTGTCCTGGCGCGCATTTCCTTGACCAGCGCGTCGCTGTCCTTGGCGAAGATAACCACAAGATTGCCGCGGCAATCCTCCTCCGCCAGCGGAGCCCCCGCCGCGCGCGCCACCGTACGGATGCGCCGCGCGATGATACCGGCATATTCATCGGCGATGCCGATGACCGTCGGACAGATCGGCACGTTGAAGCGCGTCAGCTGGCCGTCGACCCCCGCGCTGATCTCGCCGATATAGCGTTGCGCCACCTCGGGCGGGATCTCGCGCTGGCCGGTGACGGTCACCTCGTCGCCCGGGGTCTCCTGCGCAGCGGCGCCGCCGACGGCCAGCATCGAGGCCGCCACGCCCAGTCCGAAACGCATGAACCCGCTACGCATCACCGTCACTCCCAATAGGTGAGTGAGCGACCTAACACACTTATGGATTTCTGCAAGCCGAGCCGGCGCTTACAGCCGGTCGATCGCTCGATGCAGCCGGCGCAGCACCGCGCCGTCATGCGCGGGTCCGTTCACGGCCTCTCCCGCGAGCGCCATCAGTCGCACCGCGCCGAAGCTCGCCGAGAGCCCCTTGAGCCGCAGCGCCGCGCTGGCCCAGGCATCGGGCGTCTCGGCCGATTTCATCGCGCCGACGCAACGCTTCACGCTTTCGAGAAAGGCTTCGCGCAGCTCGGCGATCAGCGCGGGCTCGTCGCCCACCGCCGCCGCCAGCGTCGCATCGATTGCACCCGGATCATATGCCATGCCTCCGCGCTATCCGAACGGGGTTAACGGCTGGTTGCGCCCTGTTTGGCGAATTGTCCAAACATGGTACAGCTATGTCATGACTGGGGGAAACACCGCGCACGTCGTCTCGGAGCCGTCGAACGGCCACGAAGATCTCGTCCTCTCCGATACTTCGGCGCTGCCGGCGCCGCTCGAGGAACTCGAACTCGACGAGGATGACGCGCATCACGGCAGCGGCTGGGTATTGCCCACGCTCGCCTGGCTCGCAGTCGCCGGCTGGTTCGTCGCAACGATCTGGCTTGCGCTTCCCACGATTCAGCGCGGTATGGAGCCGGTCGCGCTGATTCAGCTGATCGCCGCGATCTGCGTGCCGCCCGCCCTTGTCGGAATCCTCTACCAGCTCGCGCTGCGCACGAGTCGCGCCGAGGCGCGGCGTTTCGGCGCCACCGCCCGCGCGATGCGCGCCGAGGCCGCCGCGCTCGAGCACGTCCTCGCGACGATCGCGCAAAAGGTCGCCGAGAACCGCGCCGCCCTGGTCGAGCACACCAGCGCGCTCACTGCGCTCGGCGAGCGCGCGGCCGAGCGGGTCGAGGGCGCCGCCGGCATGGTCGAGCGTCAGGCGCAGCGCATGGACGGCGGTATCCGCACCTTCGGCGAAGCGATGGACCAGGCCGAGAAGCGCTTCGAGATCATCCTGACCACGCTGCCCAAGGCGCATGACGAGATGCAGGGCCTCGCCCAGCGCATCGACGCCGCCGGGCTGCTCGCCAGCCAGCGCGCGGCATCGCTCGACACTCAGGTCACGGCGCTGTCCGAACGCGGGCGCGAGGCCGATCAGATCGCCGGCGGCGCCGCCGAACGGCTCGCCGCGCATATCGCGCGGATGGAAGCGACCAGCGAGACCGCGAGCAACCGGCTCGAGCAGGTCACCGAACAAATGTCGGTCGCGGTCGATGCCGTGCTCGATCGCGCCGCCAACGCCGTCGACGAGGCGCGCAAGGGCATCGCGACGCAGGGTGAGGCGATCCTCGCCATGCTCAGCGCCAATCAGGCCGCGCTCGACCGTGCCGGCCGTGACAGCGCCGAAGCGCTCGGCGCGCGCATGGCGACGATCGAGGAAGCGATCGGCCGGGTCGGCGCGCGCCTCGCCGAGGAGCAGGGCCGCGGCGACGCGCTGTTCACCGATCTCTCGGAAGGCGTCGACCGGCTCGATCGCGAGCTCCAGATCCTCCATGCCGCGGGCACCGATCGCACCCAGTCGCTCGCTGCCTCGATCAGCGCGCTGCAGGGCTCGACCGACGCGATGTCCGAAGCGCTGCGTACCGGCGATCAGCTCGCCCGCAAGGTGATCGGCACCTCGGAGGATCTGCTCACCGCGCTCGATGCCTCGGCACGCGAGATCGACGAGACCTTGCCCGACGCGATCGCCCGGCTCGACGCGCGGATTACCGCCAGCCGTCAGGTCGTCGCGGCGTCCAAGCCCGAGTTGCTCGCGCTGGTCACCGCCGCCGAGAGCACCCACGACGCGATCGAGGCGATCGCCGATGTCGTCTCGCAGCAGCGCGACACGCTCGCCAAGACCCAGGCCTCGCTGCTCGAGACGCTCGCCACCGGCAGCGATCAGGCCGCGTCGCTCGGCGCGATCGTCGACGATACGATCAACACCACCCGCCGCTTCGCCGAGACCGCCGCGCCGCAGCTCGTCGATGCGCTGGTCAATGTCCGCGAGACTGCCAGCGCCGCCGCAGCGCATGCCCGCGAGGCGATGGCCACGATCGTCCCCGACGCGTCGGCGGCGCTCGAGGAAGCCAGTGGCGAGGCGCTGCGCCGCGCGGTCGACGGCACCGTGCGTCGTCAGATGGCGCAGCTGGTCGACACCACCGAGGCCGCGGTCACCGCGGCCGCGCGTGCGTCCGAACGGCTCACCCAGCAGATGCTCGCGCTCGCCGATACCAGCTCGCGGCTCGAGGCACGGATCGAGGAGGAGCGCGCCGATCGCGAGCGCGCCGACAGCGACAATTTCGCGCGCCGCACCACGCTGCTGATCGAGGCGCTCAACTCGGCCTCGATCGACATCGCCAAGGCCTTCTCGGCCGAAGTCACCGACAGCGCCTGGGCCGCCTATCTCAAGGGCGATCGCGGCGTCTTCACGCGCCGCGCGGTGCGGCTGCTCGATGCCGGCGAGACCCGCGAGATCGCGCGGCTCCACGATGCCGATCCGGCCTTCCGCGAGCTCGTCAATCGCTACATCCACGATTTCGAGGCGATGCTCCGTCACATCCTCTCGCTGCGCGACGGCTCGACGCTGGGCGTGACCTTGCTCTCCTCCGACATGGGCAAGCTCTATGTCGCCCTCGCCCAGGCCATCGAGCGGCTGCGGACCTAGGCAACCCGGTTCCCCGCCCTGCTTGCAGGGAGAGATTGGCGGGAAGCGATCAGGGGTAGCTGCGCCTCCGCCCGCCGGGTGCCGGGCGCGACGTCTTCATGTTCTCCATTGTATGGCCTAGGCTCGCCGCATGGGACCATTGACCTTCATCATCAACGTCACCCTCGACGGCTGCGTCGATCACCAGGAGGGAATTGCCGACGACGAGACGCACGCCTTCTTCACCCACCTTATGGATGAGAGCGGCGCAATGCTGTGGGGTCGCGTCACCTACGAGATGATGGAGAGCTACTGGCCGGCAGTCGCCCGCGGCGACGTGGAGGCGCCGCCGGCGATGCGCGAATGGGCGATCAAGCTGGAGGCCAAGCCGAAGTACGTGGCGTCATCGACGCGAAAGGCCTTCCCATGGGCCAACAGCCACCACATCGAAGGCGAACTGCGCACGGGCGTGCAGAGGCTCAAGGACGCGACCCCGGCCGGCGTGCTCCTCTGCAGCGGCAAGCTCGCGACCGAGCTGGACCGGCTGGATCTGATCGACGAGTACAAGATCCTCGTGCACCCCAGGATCGCGGGCCACGGCCCGACCCTCTACCAGAGTGGATTGCCCGGCACGCGACGGCTCGAGCTGATCTCCGCCAGACCGCTCCGCAACGGCGCGGTCGCCATGCACTACCGGCGCGCGCGCTGACCCGGAGCAGGGAGCGGAGTTTCACGAGGGGCATGCATCCCTTCCAATGTAGGAAAAGCCCTGCCAGCCTCCCACCTGCTCTTTGAAAGCGTGGAGATCGTCCTACAGCCGGTAGGAAATCTTGTTTCGCCCCCGCGCAACTCTCGGAAAGCTTTTGCGCGACTCTTGCGACTCTAGGCCCGCGAAATCCTGCATCCCGCCGCCGAATCGGCCCGAAAAATCCTACCGATGCGCCCAGTCGAGCATATCGGTGGTCACCCAGCCGAACACATAGTTGAGGTAGAACAGCGCGAACAGCACGCTCGCGACGATCGTGGTACGGATGATGACCTTGCCGACGCTGAAGTTCACCGGCGCGCTTTCGGCCTGGCCGGGAACCAGCTCGGCCCCGGCCTCGTGCGCGGTACGCACCCCGAAGGGCAGCACGAGGAACACCGAGAACGCCCAGAACAGGAAATAGATCGCGAGCATCGACTGCCAGCGCATGGTCAGAGCTCCACGATCAACACGTCGACCACCGGCTTCTTGCCGGTGAAGCGTACCGCCACCCGCCGCACTGCCAGCCTCAGGCTCTCGCGCAGCGCCTCGAGGTTCCGGCCGTCCTTCTTCACGGCCTCCGCCGCGGCCTCTGCCGCTTCCTCGAGGAACGCGTCGCGATCCTCCTCGACCGGCACGCCCTGCACGCGGATCTGCGGCGCACCCTTGAGCTTATTGCCGTGGATCGCGACCGCGACCGAGATCTGGCCATAGAGCGCGATCCGCCGCCGCTCGGTGATCGTCGCGCCGTCGGCGGGCAGGATCACGTCGCCGTCGAGCACCAGCCGGCCCGCCGGCGCGTGCCCGATCTGCTTCGGCTTGCCCGGTGCGAGCCGCCAGATGTCGCCATTGACCTGGTTGATCGCCTCGGGAACGCCCTGTTCGAGCGCGAAGCGCGCCTGCTCGTGCATGTGGCGGACCTCGCCATGCACGGGCAGGATGATCTCGGGCCGGATCCAGCGATACATCTCGGCGAGCTCGGGCCGCCCGGGATGGCCCGAGACATGGACGAAGGCCTGGCGGTCGGTGATGATGTCGACGCCCTTGCCGGCGAGCGTGTTCATGATCCGGCCGATTGCGATCTCGTTGCCGGGGATCTGCCGCGACGAGAAGACCACGGTGTCGCCGGCGTGGAGCTTGAGGACATGGGTATCCTCGGCGATGCGATTGAGCGCGGCGCGCGGCTCGCCCTGCCCGCCGGTCGCCACGATCATCACCTGGTTGGGCGGCAGGCTCATCGCGGCCTCGAAGTCGACTGTCTCGGGGAAGTCGCGCAGATAGCCGGTGGCCTTGGCGACGCGGATGATCCGGTCGAGCGAGCGCCCGGCGACGCAGAGCTTGCGCCCCGTATCCTCGGCGACTTCGCCCAAGGTCTGGAGCCGTGCGGCGTTCGAGGCGAAGGTGGTGACGAGCACACGGCCCTTGATGCCAGCGACGACCTCGTCGAGCCCCTTGCGGACATCGCCCTCGGAGCCCGAGGCCTCGGGGTTGAAGACGTTGGTCGAATCGCAGACCAGGGCGAGCACGCCCTCGTCGCCGATCGCCGTCAATTCTGCCGCAGTCGACTGCCCACCCAGCGCGGGCGAGTCGTCGAGCTTCCAGTCGCCGGTGTGGAAGACCTTGCCATAGGGCGTCTCGATCAGGATCGCATTGCCCTCGGGGATCGAATGGGCGAGCGGCGTATAGGTCATCGTGAAGGGACCGACGCTGAACGGCCCGTCTTCCTTGACCACGTTGAGCTCGACCTTGTCGGTGATCCCCTCTTCCTCGAGCTTGCCGTAGATCAGCCCCGCGGTGAACGGCGTGGCATAGAGCGGCACGCCGAGATCGGCCGCGAGATAGGGCAAGGCGCCGATATGGTCCTCATGGCCGTGGGTGAGGACGATGCCGAGCAGGTCGTCGAGCCGTTCCTCGATGAACTGGAGGTCGGGCAGGATCACGTCGACGCCCGGATAATTGGCGTCGCCGAAGGTGATGCCGCAATCGACCATCAGCCATTTGCCCTGCGTGCCGTAGAGATTGACGTTCATGCCGATCTCGCCCGAGCCGCCGAGCGCGAGGAAGAGGAGTTCGTTACCTGGAGTCACTGAAATTCCTTGAATCGCGTCAACGGCTGCGTTCCCACAGCATCGCCAACCCCTGGATCGTCAAATCGGGCTCGACCATGTCGAACACGTCGGTCTGCTTCTCGAACAGGATCGCCAGCCCGCCGGTGGCGATCACCTTGAGCGGGCGCCCGACCTCGGCCTTGATCCGCGCGACCAACCCTTCGATCATCGCGACATAGCCCCAATAGATGCCGATGTGCATCTGGTCGACCGTGTTACGCCCGACCACGCTGCTGCTCTCGGGCGCCGAGATCGCGATCCTCGGCAGCTTGGCCGCTGCGGTCACCAGCGCGTCGAGCGACAGGTTGATCCCGGGGGCGATGATCCCGCCTTTGTACGCGCCTTGATAGTCGACCACCTCGAAGGTCGTCGCGGTGCCGAAGTCGATGATGATCAGATCGCCTTCGTGCCGGGCATGGGCTGCGATCATGTTGAGCGCGCGATCGGCGCCGAGGCTGGCCGGCTCCTCGACATCGAGCGCGAAGCCCCATTCGGCCTTGCCCTGCCCCGCGATCACCGCCTCGGTCTTGAAATATTTGCTGCTCAGCACCTGCAGATTGTGCAGCGCCCGCGGCACCACGGTGCCGATGATCACCCCGGTCACCGCCGAGCGGTCATAGCCCTCGAGGCTGAGCAGCTGGCTGAGCCACACCGCATATTCGTCGGCGGTGCGGCGCGGATCGGTGGCGATCCGCCAGCGCGCCTTGATCTCGCCCTCATCGACGAGCGCGAAGACGACATTGGTGTTGCCGGCATCGACGGCGAGCAGCATTTGCCTCTCCTTCAGAGCAGGAACACGTCGCCCGCGTGAATGACACGGGTAGTGCCGTCGGCCAAGCGCAGGATGAGCGCGCCCTGGTTGTCGAGCCCCTCGAATAGTCCGTCGACCGCCGATCCGTCGCTCAGCCGCGCGGTCAGCGCCGTGCCGGCGGAATGCGCCCGCGCCAGCCAGCGTTCGCGCACCGGCGCGATCCCCTCGCGCCAGCGCGACAGCCAGCGCGCGAAACTCTCGGCCAGCGTCTCGGCGAAGATGCCCGGATCGGGCGCCGGCCCATGCGCGGCGAAGCTGGTGGCGGGCCGATCGATGTCGGAGGGATGGTGCGCGAGATTGACGCCGAAGCCGATCACCACCGCATCCTCGGCGCGCTCGAGCAGGATGCCCGAGAGCTTGGCCCCGTCGACGAGCAGATCGTTGGGCCATTTGAGCACCGGCGCGAGCCCGAACACCCGCGCGGTCTCGTCCAACGCCACTGCGGCGACCAAAGCCAGCGTCGCCGCGGGCGGCTCGCCGGGGCGAACCCGGACGAGCGTCGAGATGTACAGATTGCCCTCGGGCGAGCTCCACGCCCTGCCCTGCCGTCCCCTGCCCCCGGTCTGCCGCTCCGCGCGCAGCCACAGCCCCTCGGCTGCGCCGCTGCGCGCGAGCGCCAGCATGTCGGCATTGGTCGATCCCGTCTCGGCGACGGTCCGGACGACGTGGCTCAGAACAGCGCCTTCGCGGCGAGCGTGGTCCAGGCGCCGAGCACCGGGATCAGCGCATAGCCGAGCGGCGAGACGAACGCCGCGGTCAGCAGGATCAGCCCGCCCTCGACGATGTCGGTCTTGCCCTCGAACGCCGGTGCCGGCTCGTCGAAGTACATCGTCTTGACGATCTTCAGATAGTAGAAGGCGCCGATCGCCGACATCGCGATACCGAACACCGCGAGCGGGAACAGCCCCGCCGCGACCGCCGCCTCGAACACCGCGAACTTGGCGTAGAAGCCGAACAGCGGCGGGATGCCCGCCAGGCTGAACATGAAGATCGCCAGTGCCGCCGCCAGCGCCGGCCGCGTCCGCGACATGCCCGACAGGCTGGCGATGGTCTCGACCTGCTCGCCCTCGGCGTTGCGCATCTGGAGCACGACGAGGAACGAGCCCAAGGTCATCACGACATAGATGGTCAGATAGACCAGCACGCCCGCAACGCCGCGCTCGGTGCCTGCGGCGAGACCGACAAGCGCGAAGCCGACATTGTTGATCGACGAGTAAGCGAGCAGTCGCTTGATGTTGCTCTGGCCGATCGCCGCGACCGCGCCGAGCAGGATCGAGGCGAGCGCCGCGAAGATCACGATCTGGCGCCAGTCGTGCAGCGCCGGGCCCATCGCCTCGACCGCCACGCGGATCGCGAGCGCGAGCGCCGCGACCTTGGGTGCCGAAGCGAAGAAGGCCGTGACCGGAGTCGGCGCGCCCTCATAGACGTCGGGCGTCCACATGTGGAACGGCACCGCGCTCATCTTGAAGGCGAGACCGGCGAAGACGAACACCAGGCCGAACATCAGGCCGAAGTTGCGCCCCCCTTCGGGCGCGGCCGCATAGGCCTGCGCGATGCCGTCGAACAGAGTCGTGCCCGAGAAGCCGTACACCAGGCTGATGCCGTAGAGCAGGATGCCCGAGGCGAGCGCACCGAGGACGAAATACTTCAGACCCGCCTCGGCCGAACGCGTGTCGCGGCGCATGAAGCTCGCCAGCACATAGGCGGCGAGGCTCTGCAGCTCGAGCCCGACATAGAGCGTCAGCAGATCGCCCGCCGATCCCATCATGCCCATGCCCGCGGCCGAGAGCAGGATCAGCACCGGATATTCAGGACGCAGATCATCGCCCGAGGTACGCTGGAAGAAGCCCGGCGCGATCAGGATCGAAACCGCCGCCGCACCGAAGATCAGCACCTTGGCGAAGGCGCCGAACATGTCCGGGCGATAAAGTCCGCCGAACGCCTCGCCGCCCGCCGATGCCGGACCGGCGAGCGCGATGCCAGCGCCGATCAGGATCGCGACCGAAGTCCAGCTCACCAGCTTCGTCGAAGCCTGGCCGCCCCATGCCGCGACGAGCATCAGCAGGATCGCGCCGACTGCCAGCACCAGCTCGGGCAGGCTCATCAGCAGTTGCGTTGAATAATCCATCAGTGCGCACCCCCATGCGCGGGCTCGGCAGCAGCCGCGCCATGGCCTTCGCCATGCGCCGGCGCCGCGGCGGGGTTACCGGGTGTGGGCTGCGAGTCGCCGGCCGGAGCCGCGCGCGCAACCCGCTCGACGAGGCGCGCGGTATCGGCGCGCATCGGGGCGAGGAAGCTCTCGGGATAGACGCCCATCCACAGCACCGCCGCCGCGATCGGGCCGAGCAGCCAGAGCTCGCGCATCGACAGATCGGGCATCGCGCGGACATCGTCCTTGGTGAGATCGCCGAACACCACGCGGCGATACAGGTACAGCATATAGGCCGCACCGAGGATGATGCCGGTGGTGCCGAGCAGCGCGGTCAATGTCGAGACCTTGTACACGCCGGTCAGCCCGAGGAACTCGCCGATGAAGTTGCTGGTGCCCGGCAGACCAACCGACGCCATGGTGAACAGCATGAACAAGGCGGCGTAGCGCGGCATGTTGATCGCGAGGCCGCCGTACCGGTCGATCTCACGGGTGTGCAGCCGATCGTAGATCACCCCGACGCAGAGGAACAGCGCGCCCGAGACGAGGCCGTGACCGAGCATCACCATCATCGCGCCGTCGATGCCCTGCGCGTTGAAGGCGAACAGGCCCATGGTCACGATCGCCATGTGCGCGACCGACGAATAGGCGATGAGCTTCTTCATGTCGGTCTGCACCAGCGCGACGAGCGAGGTATAGACCACCGCGACGCAGGAGAGCGCGAATACCAGCCACATCAGCTGTGCCGAAGCCTCGGGGAACATCGGCAGCGAGAAGCGCAGAAAGCCATAGCCGCCGAGCTTCAGCAGCACGCCGGCGAGGATCACCGACCCCGCGGTCGGCGCCTGGACGTGCGCGTCGGGAAGCCAGGTGTGCACCGGCCACATCGGCATCTTGACCGCGAACGAGGCGAAGAAGGCCAGCCACAGCCAGGTCTGGACCTGCGGCGGGAAATCATGCGCCATCAGCGCCGGAATGCTCGACGTGCCCGCGTCCATCGCCATGTAGAGCATCGCGATCAGCATCACGAGGCTGCCGATCAGCGTGTACAGGAAGAATTTGTACGACGCGTAGATGCGGTTGGCGCCGCCCCAGATGCCGATGATCAGGAACATCGGGATCAGGCCACCTTCGAAGAAGATGTAGAACAGGAACAGGTCCTGCGCGGCAAAGGTGCCGATCATCAGCAACTCGGTGGCGAGCATCGCGGCCATATATTCGGGCACGCGCTTCTCGATCGCCTGCCAGCTGGCGCCGATGCAGATCGGCATCAGGAACACCGAGAGCATGATCAGCATCAGTGCGAAGCCATCGATGCCGAGCGCCCAGGCGAAGCTGACGCCGTCGGGCTTGCCGAACAGCGACGCGTACTCGACGAACTGCCATTGCGGCGCATCGGGGCCAACCTGGAAGTTGGCCCAGAGGACGATGCCGAGGGCGAGATCGACCAAGGTCGCGATCAGCGCGATCCAGCGCGCGCTCTGCGCGTTGGCGAACAGGCACGCCACCGCCGCGACAGCGGGGATGACGAGCATGATGGTGAGGATCGGGAAGCCGCTCATCCTGCGATCACCCAGGTCAGCGCCGCAGTGAGGCCGATCAGCATGATGAACGCATAGGTGTAGACATATCCCGATTGCAGCCTGGCCGCGCCGACGCTGCCAAGGCGGATGACATTGGCGAGCCCATTCGGGCCGAAGCGGTCGATGGTCTTCTCGTCACCCGCCTTCCAGAGCACGCGGCCGATCGCCATGGCGGGGCGCACGAACAGGAAGTCGTAGAGTTCGTCGAAATACCATTTGTTGAGCAGGAAGGTGTAGAGCACGCGGAAATTGTCCGCGATCGCGCCGGCGAGACCCGGCTTCCCGATATAGGCGTACCAGGAGGTCGCGAGCCCGAACAGCATCGCAGCCGTCGCCGAGAGCTTCACCCAGGTCGGTACCTCGTGCATCGCGTGCATCAGATGGGCGTCGAAGGCGATCGCGCCGTTCCAGAAATGCGCGCCCTCTTCCGCCTCGATGAAGAAGCCGTGGAAGATGAAGCCCGCAGCAACGGCGCCGATCGACAGCAGCACCAGCGGGATCAACATCACCCACGGGCTCTCGTGCGGATGATAGCCCGCCGTACCCTTGTCGCCATAATCATGCGCCGCGAGATGCGGGTCGGGCCCATGGCCGACATCCTCGGCCGGGGGTCCCTCGCCATGATGGGCATCATGCTCATGATCGTGGTCATGACCATGCGCGTCGTGGACGGCGTGCTGGATATGCTCCGAGCCCGCCCAGCGCGGCTTGCCGTAGAAGGTCAGGAAGACGACGCGCCAGCTGTAGAAGCTGGTGAGCAGCGCGACGAACACGCCGACCCAGAAAGCGCTCGGCACGCCCGCGGCCCACGCCGCCTCGATGATCGCGTCCTTCGAGTGGAAGCCTGCGAAGCCGATGGCGAGATGGTTGCCGAACACCGCCGGGATGCCCACGCCGGTGATCGCGAGCGTGCCCGCCATCATCGTCCAGAAGGTCAGCGGGATGTGCTTACGCAGGCCGCCATAGAAGCGCATGTCCTGCTCGTGGTGCATCGCGTGGATCACCGAGCCGGCACCGAGGAACAGCAGCGCCTTGAAGAAGGCGTGCGTGAACAAATGGAACATCGCCGCGCCATAGGCGCCGACGCCCGCGGCGAAGAACATGTAGCCGAGCTGCGAACAGGTCGAATAGGCGATCACGCGCTTGATGTCGGTCTGGACGAGGCCGACGGTCGCGGCGAACAGGCAGGTTGCGGCGCCGACAAAGGTCACCACGCCCATCGCGGTGGGGCTCATCTCGAACATCGGCGACAGGCGGCAGACCATGAACACGCCCGCGGTGACCATCGTCGCGGCATGGATCAGCGCCGACACCGGGGTCGGGCCTTCCATCGCGTCGGGAAGCCAGGTGTGGAGACCGAGCTGCGCCGACTTGCCCATCGCGCCGAGGAACAGCAGCAGGCAGAGCACGGTCATCGTATCGAAGCGATGGCCGAGGAAGCCGATCGTCGACCCCGCCATGCCGGGTGCGGCCGCGAGGATCTCGGGGATCGAAACGGTGCCGAAGACGAGGAAGGTGCCGAAGATGCCGAGCATGAAGCCGAGATCGCCGACGCGGTTGACCACGAAGGCCTTGATCGCCGCGGCGTTGGCGCTGGGCTTGCGGAACCAGAAGCCGATGAGGAGGTACGAGGCGAGGCCCACGCCTTCCCAGCCGAAGAACATCTGGACGAGGTTGTTCGCGGTCACGAGCATCAGCATCGCGAAGGTGAACAGCGAGAGATAGGCGAAGAAGCGCGGCTGGTCCGGGTCCTCGCTCATATAGCCCCAGCTATAGAGGTGGACGAGCGCCGAGACGCTGGTGACGACCACGAGCATCACCGCGGTGAGCGCGTCGACGCGCAGCTCCCAGGTGAAGTCCATCGAGCCCGAGCTCACCCAGTGCAGCACCGGCGTGACGGTCGGCTCGATGCCGCCCTGCAGATAATCGATGAAGATCGGCCAGGAGAGCCCGCAGGCGACGAACAGCGCGCCCGTGGTCAACGCCTTGGGCAGCACCGAGCCGAACGCCTTGTTCGATAGCCCCGCAATGGCGGCGGCGATCAGCGGCAGGAATACGATGAGGAGAATCGGCGACATCAGCCCTTCATCCGATTGACGTCGTCGACCGAGATCGTGCCCCGGCTACGGAAGTAGATGACGAGAATGGCGAGACCGATCGCGGCCTCGCCGGCGGCGACAGTGAGCACGAACATCGCGAAGACCTGCCCGACGAGATCGCCCAGCGCCGCCGAGAAGGCGACGAGGTTGAGGTTCACCGCGAGCAGGATGAGCTCGATCGCCATCAGGATGACGATCAGGTTCTTCCGGTTCATGAAGATGCCGAGCACGCCCAAAGTGAACAGGATCGCACTGACGACGAGATAATGGGTGACGCCGATCACAGCTCGACCCCCTGCCCGACCGGCGGGTTCATGTTGCGGGTAGCGTCCTTGGCGCGGCGGTTGATCTGGCGATTGATGTTCTGCGGACGGACGTCGCTGCGCTGGCGATAGGTCAGCACGATCGCGCCGATCATCGCGACGAGCAGCACGAGGCCGGCGCCTTCGAACACATAGAGGTAGCGCGAATAGAGCAGCTGGCCGATCGCCTCGATGTTCGGCGTCGCGGGGTCGACCGGCGCGATGCGGCGGCCGAGCTCGAGCCCGCCCGCGCGGTATGCGCTGATCGCGATGACGATCTCGGCGACCAGCGCCACCGCGAGTGCGAGGCCGATCGCGGCATAGCGCATCACCCCGGCGCGCAGCTCGGCGAAGTCGATGTTGAGCATCATCACGACGAACAGGAAGAGCACCGCGACCGCGCCGACATAGACGATGACGAGCAGCATCGCGATGAACTCGGCGCCCGCGAGCACCATCAGCCCCGCCGCGTTGAAGAAGGCGAGGATGAGCCAGAGCACCGAATGCACCGGGTTGCGCGACAGGATCGTCAGCGCCGCGGAGGCGATGACGACGGTCGCGAACAGATAAAAGGCGATGAGCTGGATCACGGAATCGGACGGCCCCTGATTAGACTGACGCTAAGTTGGCGTGCGCTTAACGGTACGGTGCATCGGCGGCAAGGTTCGCGGCGATCGCGCGCTCCCAGCGGTCGCCGTTCGCGAGCAGCTTATCCTTGTCGTAGATCAGCTCCTCGCGGGTCTCGGTCGAGAATTCGAAGTTCGGCCCCTCGACGATCGCATCGACCGGGCACGCCTCCTGGCACAGGCCGCAATAGATGCACTTGGTCATGTCGATGTCGTAGCGCGTGGTGCGGCGGCTGCCGTCGTCACGCGGTTCGGCCTCGATCGTGATCGCCAGCGCCGGGCACACCGCCTCGCACAGCTTGCACGCGATGCAGCGCTCCTCGCCATTGGGATAACGGCGCAAGGCATGCTCGCCGCGGAAGCGGGGCGAGATCGGGTTCTTCTCATACGGGTAGTTGATCGTCGCCTTGGGCTTGAAGAAATACTTCAAGGTCAGCCAATGCGCCTTGATGAACTCCCACAAAGTGTAGGAACGGACGAGTTGGGCGATGCTCATAGGACACCTTCCACGCGGTGCAGCATCAGATAGCCGGACACCAGGAACACGAAGATCAGCGACAGCGGCAGGAAGATCTTCCAGCCCAGCCGCATCAACTGGTCGTAGCGATAGCGCGGGACCGTCGCCTTCACCCAGCTGAACACGAAGAAGAAGAACAGGATCTTGGCGAACAGCCAGATGATGCCCGGCACGAGATAGAGCGGCGCCCAGTCGAACGGGGGCAGATAGCCGCCCCAGAAGAGCGTCGCGTTGAGCGCGCACATCAGCAGCACGTTGGCATACTCGCCGAGCCAGTAGAGCGCGAAGCTCATCGACGAATATTCGGTCTGATAGCCCGCGACGAGCTCGGACTCGGCTTCGGTCAGGTCGAACGGCGCGCGCTGGGTCTCGGCGAGCGAGGAGATGAAGAACACCACCGCCATCGGGAAGAGCAGCGGGTTGAACCCGAAGCCGTTGAGCAGCCCGAAGATATGGCCCTTCTGTCCTTCGACGATGCCGCCGAGGTTGAACGTCCCCGCCCAGAGCACGATCGAGATCAGCACGAAGCCGATCGAGACTTCGTAGCTCACCATCTGCGCTGCGGCGCGGATCGCCGAGTAGAAGGGGTATTTCGAGTTGGACGACCAGCCCGCGAGGATGATCCCGTAGACGCCCAGCGACGATGCCGCGAGCACATAGAGCAGCCCGACATTGATGTTGGAGAGCACCACGCCCGCCTGCCACGGCACCACCGCCCACACGATCAACGCGACCGTGAAGGTGATGATCGGCGCGATCAGGAACAGGGCCTTATTGGCGCCCGACGGGATGATCGTTTCCTGCAGGAAGACCTTGAGGCCGTCGGCGAACGACTGGAGCAGCCCGAGCGGGCCGACCACGTTGGGACCGCGGCGCAGCGCCATCGCGGCCCAGATCTTGCGGTCGGCATAGATGATCATCGCGACCGCCAGCATCAGCGGCAATGCGATCACGAGGATCCCGACAATCGTGGCGATGAACCACGCCCAGCCGAACGGCAGGCCGATGGTGTTCTGGAAGAAGGCGGTCATTCCGCGGCCTCCGCAAAGTCTTCGCCGTGGAGCAGTTCGGCCGAGCAGCGCTGCATCGTCGGCGAGGCGCGGCAGATCGCGTTCGTCAGGTAGAAGTCCTTGATCGGATAGGTCACTTCGCCCGACGCCGTGGCGGAAAGCGCAGGCGCCTTCCACGCGAAGCTCACCAGACCCTCCTGCCCCAGTTCGGGCACTTCGGACGCCATCGCCGCGCGCAGCTCGTCGAAGCTGTCGAACGGCAGCGTGCGGCCGAGCCTGTCAGAGAGCGCGCGCAGGATCGACCAGTCCTCGCGCGCGTCGCCCGGTGCGAACACCGCGCGCTCGGCGTGCTGGACGCGGCCTTCGAGGTTCACATAAGTGCCCGGCTTCTCGGCCCAGGTGGCCGACGGCAGGATCACATCGGCGTGATGCGCGCCCTTGTCGCCATGATGGCCGATGAACACCTTGAAGCTGTTCTCGAACTGCGAGAAATCGACTTCGTCGGCGCCGAGGAAGAAAGTCAGCTTCGGGCTCGCGGCGACCACATCGGCGATGCCGCCCTTCTGCGCGAAGCCGAGCATCAGCGCGCCCATCCGCGCCGCGGCGGTGTGGACCACCCCGAAGCCGTTCCAGGCGGTGCCGTCCTCGAGCGTGCGAACCAGCTTCATCGGCTCGACCAGCGCGAGCGCGCCGCCGAACCCGTCCTTGAGCGCGCCGGGGCCGACGATGACGAGCGGCTTCTTCGCGCCGTCGAACGCCTGCACCACCTGATCGGGCAGCTTGCCGAGCAGCGACAGATCGTTGCCGAGCCATTCGAGCTTGTAGGTGAGATCGACCTCGGGTCCGATCGCGAAGACCTTGGCGCCCTTCTTGATCGCCTTGCGGACGCGCGTGTTGATCAGCGGCGCCTCCCAGCGGAGGTTGGAGCCGATCAGCAGGATCGCGTCGGCATCCTCGACGCCGGCGATCGTCGGGTTGAACGCTACCGCGCCGAGGCTCGACACGTCATAGGCCATGCCGGTCTGGCGGCTCTCGATCAGCTCGGAGCCGAGGCCCTTGAGCAGCGCCTTGGCGGCGTACATCGTCTCGCAATCGAGCAGGTCGCCAGCGATCGCAGCGACGCTCGAGCCTGCATTGACCGCGGCGATCGCGTCGAACGCCTCGTCCCAGCTCGCCTCGACCAGCTTTCCGGCCTTGCGGACGAACGGGCGATCGAGCCGCCGGCGCACGAGACCGTCGACATGATAGCGGGTCTTGTCGTGCGCCCACTCCTCGTTGACGTCCTCGTTGATCCGCGGAAGCACGCGCATCACCTGGCGGCCGCGGCTGTCGGCGCGGATGTTGGTGCCGACCGCGTCCATCACGTCGATCGAGAGGTTACGGCGCAGCTCCCAGGGGCGGTATTCGAAAGCCACCGGCTTGTGGGTCAGCGCGCCGACCGGGCAGAGATCGACGGTGTTGCCCGAGAGCTCGCTCTTGAACGCCTTCTCCAGATAGGTCGTGATTTGCATGTTCTCGCCGCGATAGATCGCGCCGATCTCGTCCACGCCCGCGACTTCCTCGCCGAAGCGGATGCAGCGGGTGCACTGGATGCAGCGGGTCATGATCGTCTTGATGATCGGACCCATATACTTCTCGGTCACCGCCCGCTTGTTCTCGGTGTAGCGGCTATGGCCCTTGCCATAGGCGACCGACTGGTCCTGCAGGTCGCACTCGCCGCCCTGATCGCAGATCGGGCAGTCGAGCGGGTGATTGATCAGCAGGAATTCCATCACGCCTTCGCGCGCGGCCTTCACCATCGGAGAGTCGGTGCGGATCTCCTGATTGTCGGCGGCGGGCAGCGCACACGAAGCCTGGGGCTTGGGCGGCCCGGGCTTCACCTCGACGAGGCACATGCGACAATTGCCGGCGATCGACAGCCGCTCGTGATAGCAGAAGCGCGGAATCTCCTTGCCCGCCGCTTCGCAGGCCTGAAGCACCGTGGCGCCCTGCGGCACCTCGACTTCGATTCCGTCTACTTTGACCTTGGGCATTGCGACTCAGCTTCCCGAAGCGGGTGTATGGGTGATGCGATAAGCCGCCAGCGCGATCTGCGCGCGCAGCCCCGGACGATTGATGCGGAGCTGCTGGCCCTTCGCCGTGCATTCTCCGAGGAAGGGCGTGACGCCACGCAGCGCCACGGTCTCCTGCTCGCTGGTCGGCTCGGTCTGGAGCAGCGCGACAATGGCCTCGGGCGCCTTGCGCACGATGCACATTCCCATCGCCTCGAGCTCGCCGCGCGCCTCGATCGGCGCCGCGCCTTCCCGCCACGCCAGCTTACCTGCAAGGCCGCGCCCCTCATCACGCATCAGCGCGCCTTCGGCCAGCGCCCCTGCAAGGAGGGATCCGGCCGCTTTGAGCTCGCCGCCGGTGAGGCAATAGCCGTGGCCGGTCGTGGTGCGACGAAGCGCTTCCTTATATTCCGGCGTGCGCAAATCCAGCGCGAGCACCTTCTCGACCGCGGACGGAGTCCGTTGGGCGACGCACTTGCCAAAATTATGCACGACCTGCACCGCCAGCGGATCGAGCTTCTGCGGCGCCTCGTCCTGCGCCAGCGCAGGCGATGCGGTCAGCACTGCGGCGATGATCGCGAGCGGCTTCACTCCGCGGCCTCCTGCATCGGCGCATCGGCGCTGCCGTTGCGCTCGTTGATGCGGCGCTCCAGCTCGGGCCGGAAATGCCGGATCAGGCCCTGGATCGGCCACGCCGCGGCGTCGCCGAGTGCGCAGATCGTATGGCCTTCGACCTGCTTGGTGACCTGCTGCAGCGTGTCGATCTCGCTGATGTCGGCATCGCCAGTGCGCAGCCGCTCCATCACGCGCCACATCCAGCCCGTGCCCTCGCGGCACGGCGTGCACTGGCCGCAGCTCTCATGCTTGTAGAAATAGGACAGACGCGAGATCGCGCGGACGACGTCGGTCGACTTGTCCATCACGATCACGGCCGCGGTGCCGAGGCCCGAGCCGACGCCGCGCAGGCCGTCAAAGTCCATCGGGCAATCCATGATCTGCGCCGCGGGAACGAGCGGCACCGAGGAGCCGCCCGGGATCACCGCGAGCAGATTGTCCCAGCCGCCGCGGATGCCGCCGCAATGCTTCTCGATCAGCTCGCGGAACGGGATGCTCATCGCCTCCTCGACCACGCAGGGCTTCTCGACATGGCCCGAGATCTGGAAGAGCTTGGTGCCCTTGTTGTTCTCGGCGCCGAAGCTCGCGAACCATTCGGGCGAGCGCCGTAGGATCGTCGGGACGACTGCGATCGACTCGACATTGTTGACCGTGGTCGGGCAGCCATAAAGGCCCGCACCCGCCGGGAAGGGCGGCTTCAAGCGCGGCTGGCCCTTCTTGCCCTCGAGGCTCTCGAGCATCGCGGTCTCTTCGCCGCAGATGTACGCGCCGGCGCCGCGATGGACGAAGACGTCGAAATCATAGCCCGAGCCGCAGGCATTCTTGCCGAGCAGGCCCTTGTCATAGGCCTCGGCGACCGCCGCGAAGAGCGTCTCCGCCTCGCGGATATATTCGCCGCGGATGTAGATGTACGCGGCGCGGGCGCGCATCGCATAGCCGGCGATCAGCGCGCCTTCGATCAGCTTGTGCGGATCGTGGCGGATGATCTCGCGGTCCTTGCACGAGCCCGGCTCGGACTCGTCGGCGTTGATCACGAGGAAGTTCGGCCGGTCGGGCCGCGGCTCCTTGGGCATGAACGACCATTTCGTGCCGGTCGGGAAGCCCGCCCCGCCGCGCCCGCGCAGGCCCGAGGCCTTGATGCGGTCGATGATCGTGTCCTGGCCGAGCGCCATCAGCGCCTTGGTGTTGTCCCAGTCGCCGCGCTTGAGCGACGCCGACAGGTTCCACGGCTGGTAGCCGTAGACATTGGTGAAGATGCGATCCTTGTCCTGCAGCATCTCTTAGCGTCCCTGCCCGACGAGCTTCTGGATCACCATGAAGGCGACCACGGCGAGCCCGACGAGGATGATGATCCCGAGCAGCTTGAAGGCGATCTTGAGCACCCAGCCGCCGATGACGATCGCGCCGATCACCGCGAGGACGACGAACAGGACGTTCTTGGTGTCCTGGCTCATGCCCATTCCCCGCGATAATCGTGGTTCTCGTTGACCATCGCGGTCAGCGTGGTCGGGCCGCCGACCGGCTCGACCGTATGCCGGCCCGGCTCCTGCGTGCCGGTCTTGGGGCTCTCGCCCTTCGCCAGCGCGTCGAGGATCGCGGTCGTGCGATCATAGTCGAGGTCTTCGTAATTATCGTCGTTGATCTGGACCATCGGCGCCGACGAGCAATTGCCCATGCACTCGACCTCGGTGAGCGTGAACAGCCCGTCCTCGGTGGTGTGGCCCTTCTTCAGCCCGCGCGCCTTGCACGCCGCCATCACATCGTCCGAGCCGCGCAGCATGCACGGCGTGGTGCCGCAGACCTGGACATGGTAGCGGCCGACCGGCGCGAGATTGAACATCGTGTAGAAGGTCGCGACCTCGAACACGCGGATGTACGGCATCTCGAGCACGCGCGCGACGAACTCGATCACCGGCACGGGCAGCCAGCCCTGCGTGTTGGTCTCGGCACCGACCTGGCGCTGGGCGAGGTCGAGGAACGGGATCGTGCACGACATCTGCCGACCCGCCGGATAGCGACCGAGGATCTCGCGCGCCTTTTCGGCATTCTCGGCCGACCATGCGAACGCGCCCCAGCGCGCGCGGGTCTCGGCCTCGTCGGGGATTTGCGGGGCGTCAGCCATCAGCGAATGAACTCCACCCGATCGACCTTGTCGTCGGCGAAAGAATAGACTGCCATCACTTCGAAGGGCTCGGCCTCGGGCGAGCGCATCACCTTCTCGTGCAGCACCGCGGTCTGGCCGAGCTGCCAGCCGCCGAGGATCTCGACGCGGTTGCCGGGGAATTCGGCGAACATCGCCTTGAGCCCCGAACGCACGCCTTCCTTGCCCTCCCGAACCACGGCGCCGCGATAGCCCGCTTCGCTCGCGTCATCGGTCATCAGCTCGACATAGGCGTCGGCGTCCTGCGCGTTGTAGCGGGCGATCATCTCGCGCGCGATTGCCACCTTGTCGCCGCTCACCGGTCACACTCCCCGAACACGATATCCATCGCGCCGAGAATGGCGGTGATGTCGGCGAGCATGTGGCCCTTCGACATGAAGTCCATCGCCTGGAGGTGGCTGAACGCAGTCGGGCGGACCTTGCAGCGATACGGCTTGTTGGTGCCGTCGCTCACCAAATAGACGCCGAACTCGCCCTTGGGGCTCTCGGTCGCGACGTAAACCTCGCCCGCGGGGACGTGATAGCCCTCGGTGAACAGCTTGAAGTGATGGATCAGCGCTTCCATCGACTGCTTCATCTCGCCGCGCTTGGGCGGCGCGACCTTGCGGTCGAGCGTCAGCACCGGCCCTTCGGGCATCTCGGCGAGGCACTGCTTCATGATCCGGGCGGACTGATAGACTTCCTCGACGCGCACCATGAAGCGATCATAGCAATCGCCGCGGGTGCCGACGGGGATGTCGAACTCCATCCGGTCATAGACGTCGTAAGGCTGCTGGCGGCGCAGATCCCAGGGGATGCCGGCGGCGCGGATCATCGGACCGGAAAAGCCCCATTTGATCGCGTCGTCGCGGCTTACCACGGCGATGTCGACATTGCGCTGCTTGAAGATGCGGTTCTCGGCGACGAGGCTGATCGCGTCGCCGAACAGCCGCGGCAGGCGCGTGTCGAGCCAGTCGGCGATGTCGGTGAGCAGCTTGAGCGGTACGTCCTGACGGACGCCGCCGACGCGATAATAGTTCGAGTGCATCCGCGCGCCCGAGGCACGCTCGAAGAAATTGAGGCAATCCTCGCGCAGCTCGAACATCCACAGGTTCGGCGTCATCGCGCCGACGTCCATCACGTGGCTGCCGAGGTTGAGCATGTGGTTGCAGATGCGCGTCAGCTCGGCGAAGAACACGCGCAGATACTGGCCGCGCAGCGGCACTTCGAGATCGAGCAGCTTCTCGACCGCGAGCACGAAGCTGTGTTCCATGCCGAGCGGCGAACAATAGTCGAACCGATCGAAATAGGGCAGCGCCTGGGTGTAGGTCTTGTACTCGATCAGCTTCTCGGTGCCGCGGTGGAGCAGGCCGACATGCGGATCGATGCGCTCGATGATCTCGCCGTCCAGCTCGGTGACGAGGCGCAGCACCCCGTGCGCCGCAGGGTGCTGCGGGCCGAAATTGATCGTGTAGTTGGCGATCGCGACGTCGCCCGTCTCCGGCTTGCCGGCGTCGGTGCGACCTTCGATCTCGTCGAGATAATCGGCCATTACGCTTCACCCTCCGGCGTCTTTTTGACGCGCGGTTTCCGCGGTTTCTTGACGACGTCCGGATCGGCGGGCGCGGGACCCGCCTCGGGTCCCGGCTTGCCCGCGCCGCTCTCGGCCGTGCTGTCGGTGGTCTTGGGCTTGCGGACGCGCGCCTTGGCCGTCTTCGCCGCCGGCGCATCGGCCTTGACGATTGCGTCGGCAGTCAGCGGCGTCGGCGCGCCTTTCGCCTCGGGCTGCGAAGCCACGGGAGCCGGCACCGGAGCGGGCGCAGGCGCCGGAGCGGGCGGCGGCGGGGCAGCCGCCTTCTCGTCACCCGGCAGCACATAGGCTGCGCCTTCCCACGGGCTCAGGAAGTCGAAATTGCGGAAATCCTGCGCCAGCTTGACCGGCTCATAGACCACGCGCTTCGATTCTTCCGAATAGCGCAGCTCGACATAGCCGGTCTGCGGGAAGTCTTTCCGAAGCGGATGCCCGACGAAGCCATAGTCGGTGAGGATGCGGCGCAGGTCCGTATTCCCCTCGAACAGCACGCCGTACATGTCGTAGACTTCGCGCTCGAGCCAGCCGGCGACCGGCCAGATGCCCGTCACCGACGGCACCGGCTTCTCCTCGTCGGTGGTCACGCGCACGCGGATGCGGTGGTTCCGGGTGAACGAGAGCAGCTGGTAGACCACGTCGAACCGCTCGGGGCGCGACGGATAGTCGGCACCGGCGATCTCGCTCAATTGCTGATATTCGAGGCCCGGCGTGTCGCGCAGCGCGATCATCGCCTCGACCAGCGAGTCGCGCGCGACGGTCAGCGAAACTTCGCCGACGGCATCCTTGCTTTCGACCAGCAGCGAACCCAGCGCAGCCTGCGCGGCTTCGATCACGCCATCGTTGGACGTGTAGGCGGGTGCTGGCGCCCTCACCGTTCGAGCGTCCCGATGCGGCGGATCTTCCGCTGGAGCTGCATCACGCCGTAGAGCAAAGCCTCGGCGGTCGGCGGACAGCCGGGGACATAGATGTCCACCGGCACGATCCGGTCGCAGCCGCGCACGACGCTGTAGCTATAATGGTAATAGCCGCCGCCATTCGCGCACGATCCCATCGAGATCACGTATTTCGGCTCGGACATCTGGTCATAGACCCGGCGCAGCGCCGGAGCCATCTTGTTGCAGAGCGTGCCCGCGACGATCATCACGTCCGACTGACGCGGAGACGCGCGCGGCGCGGCGCCAAAGCGCTCCATGTCGTAGCGCGGCATGTTGACGTGGATCATCTCGACCGCGCAGCAGGCGAGCCCGAAGGTCATCCACCACAGCGAGCCGGTACGCGCCCACTGGAACAGCTCCTCGGTCGACGTGACGAGGAAACCCTTGTCGCCGAGCTCGGCATTGATGTCGTCGAGAAACGCAACGTTCGGGAGCGTCCCCGGCGGCGGAGGGCTGAGTTCTACTCCCACTCCAACGCACCTTTCTTCCAGGCGTAAACGAGGCCGAGCGCGAGCTCGGCGATGAAGATCATCATCGAGATCCAGGCGACCCAGCCGAGGTCGAACACGCTGACCGCCCAAGGATAGAGGAATGCCGCTTCGAGATCGAAGACGATGAACAGGATCGCGACCAGATAGAAGCGAACGTCGAACTGGCTGCGCGAGTCCTCGAAAGCGGGGAAGCCGCACTCATATTCGGTGAGCTTCTCGGGCGTCGGCTTGTGCGCGCCGGTGAGCCGGCCGACCAGCATCGGCAGGAACACGAAGGCGCTCGAAAGCACCAGCGCGACGCCGAGGAACAGCAGGATCGGCAGATATTCGGATAGGTCGACCAAAGTGCCTTCTCGCGGATGCGGAATTTGAGGGGGCTTCTAGGACTGTGAACCGGGTGCGGCAAGGCCCGGAAGCCGTGAGAATCACTCGCAATAAGCGCAACTTCCAGACATAAGTCGCCATCCCGGCGAAAGTCGGGACCTCAGGCAGCGACGCGACCCATTTGCGGCCCCCGATCCCGGCTTTCGCCAGGATGACGGAGCGTCACTTGTTGCGGAGAGCGCCCGCCACGAGCTTGTGCAGCTTCGAATGCAGCACGTCGTTCGCGGCGAGGAACTGGTTGCGCTCGCGCGGCAGGTCCTGCCCACGGAAATCGGTGACGAAGCCGCCGGCCTCCTTGACCAGCAGCATCCCCGCCGCAACGTCCCAAGGCTTCAGGTGCGATTCCCAATAGCCGTCGAAACGCCCCGCAGCGACCCAGGCGAGGTCGAGCGCCGCAGCGCCGAGCCGGCGGATGCCCGCAACCTCGGGCGCCACCGCACCGAAGATCCGGCTCCATTCAACGAAATCGCCATGGCCGAGGAACGGAATGCCCGTGGCGATCAGCGCGTCGGCGAGGTCGCGCCGCGCGGAGACGCGCAGCCGCTGGCCCTGCAGCCACGCGCCCCTGCCCTTTTCGGCCCAGAAGCTTTCGTCGGTGAGCGGCTGGTAGATATAGCCGTGCGTGATCTCGGGCTTGCCCTGCGCGCCGTTCGGGTCCTCGACCGCGATCGACATGCAGAAATGCGGGATGCCGTGGAGAAAGTTGCTGGTGCCGTCGAGCGGATCGATGATCCAGCGCGGCTTGCTCGGATCGCCCGCGATCTCGCCGCGCTCCTCGACGAGGAAACCCCAATCGGGCCGCGCCTTCTGCAGCTCCTCGATCAGCGTGTCCTCGGCGCGCTTGTCGGCGAGGCTGACGAAGTCCGCCGGCCCCTTGCGGCTCACCTGGAGGTGCTGGACCTCGTTGAAATCGCGCCGCAGCCGCGGCCCAGCCTTGCGGACCGCGCGCTCGATGACGGTGATGATGCCGGAATGGGAAACCATAATACACCTATAGCCCTCTCCCCTTCAGGGGAGAGGGTTGGGAGAGGGGCAGTGCGGAGAAGGCGCGGTTCAGGCCCCTCTCCCCAACCCTCTCCCCGCAAGCGGAGAGAGGGAGATCGTGTTCAGTCCGCGCGGCGGACGTAGGTCTGCTCGTAAACGTCGACGACGATGCGGGTTCCCGAGGCGATGTGCGGCGGGACCATGACGCGGACGCCGTTCTCGAGCAGCGCGGGCTTGTACGACGACGACGCCGTCTGACCCTTCACCACGGCGTCGGCCTCGACGATCGTCGCTTCGATCGTGTCGGGCAGCTGCACCGAAATCGCCTCTTCGTCGTAGAGCTCCATCACCACGTCCATGCCGTCCTGCAGGAACGCCGCGGCGTCGCCGAGCAGATCGCGCGGCAGCGTGGTCTGGTCATAGGTGTCCTTGTCCATGAACACGAGGTTGTCACCCTCGGCGAACAGGAACTGGAAGTCCTTGGTGTCGAGGCGCACGCGCTCGACCGTCTCCGCCGAGCGGAAGCGGACATTGTTCTTGCGGCCGTCGCGCAGATTCTTGAGCTCGACCTGCATGTACGCACCGCCCTTGCCGGGCTGGGTGTGCTGGATCTTGACGGCGCGCCAGATGCCGCCTTCATATTCGATGATATTGCCGGGACGGATGTCCACGCCGCTGATCTTCATGGGATCGAGACCTGTAAGCTGAGAAAGAGCGAAGGTCGCGCCTTAGCGGGGCATCACGATTCCGGCAAGCGCTCCGGGGCGGCCGCCATCGCGGCGTCGATCCGGCCCTGCGCCTCTTCGTTCCAGAGCGGCGGATCCTCGGGCGTCGGAAGTCCGGGAAAGCTCGGCACATCGTCGGGCACGTTCACCAGCGGGTGCCGCGTTACCGTGAAGAAATGCGCGTTGGGCAGAATCCGCTCGTCGAGCGTGCCGCCGCGGACGAATCGGATCGCCTCGCCGAAATCCGGATGCGTGCCCCACAGGCCCACCCCGCAGCGCGGGCAGCGCGCCATGTTCGTCACCATGGTGCCGGATTGCGTGACGACGATTTCAGGCTCGCCTTCGCCGAGCATCTCGACACGATCAGCCTCGATCATCGCGTTGATCGCGAAGGCCGATCCGGTCTCGCGCTGGCAGACACGGCAATGGCAGCCGTTCACGAAGATCGGCGCCGAGGTCATTCGATAGCGGATATACCGGCAGTTGCAGCCGCCCTGCATCACGCACCTTTTTTGCACTGCCCCGCAGGTTAGGGAGTGGTCCGGCGGCCCGCAAGCAGCGGATAGGGATTTACGGGCTGGCCCTGCCACCAATTGTCGGCGGGCCGCATGTGCGAGACCGCGAAATGGAGATGGTAATTGCCCGTGCCGGCATTGCCGGTGTCGCCGACGAAGCCGAGCGGATCGCCGGTCCTGACCTCGACTCCCTCTACGATCCCCGGCGCATAGCGCTCGAGATGCGCGTAATAATAGCTCCACTGCCTGTCGGGCGAGCGGATGTAGAGCGTGATGCCGCCCCCGCCATTGCTGTAGAACAGCTTCTCGATCGTCCCCGGCGCCGCGGCGATCACCGGCGTGCCGCCTGGTGCCATGATATCGGTCGCCTGATGCGCGCGTGCCCCGTTGGCGCGCGACTGACCCCAGGTGTCGACGATCTGCGCGCGCTGCACGCCTTGGACGGGTATGGCGAGCAGCGGGTGTGTCCAAGTACCCGCGGACGCTGGCGGCAGCGCTTCGGCTGCCTGCACCGGAGCCTGGGCCACCGGCGTCGCGGGATCGCCCGGCACGATGCGGATCATCGACGCCATCGCGGCCAACGCCAGAAGCAAGATCAGCCCCACCCCCATGGTCAGCCGTCTTAGCATGGCATCACTCCTGGAACACCGCTTCGGCGCCCGGCTTGACCATCAGTGCCAGCCGCGCCGCGTCCCAATTGGTCAGCCGGATGCAGCCATGGCTCTGGGTACGCCCGATATTCTGCGGCTCGGGGGTGCCGTGGATGCCGTAATGCTCCTTGGAGAGGTCGAGCCAGACTACCCCGACCGGCCCGTTGGGCCCCGGCGGCAGCATCGCCTTCTCGTCGTCCTTCTTGGCATCCCAGAACAGGTCCGGGTTATAATGAAACTTAGGATTGGTATCTATTACATTGATTTTCCATGTTCCAATCGGCAGCGGATCATGCTGGCTGCCCATCGTCGCGCTGAACTGAGCAACCAGCCGATCGTCGGCGTCGAACACCTTGAGCACCTTCTCGGACTTGTCGACGACGACATGGTCGCCCACAGGTTGATGCGCGTCGACATTGAGGTCGGTCAGCGTCTGGCGCCATTCGGGCTTGAGATCACTGGCATAATCGCGCGAGCTCGGAAGCACGTTCGGGAAGACAAAGGTCGCGCCGGGCCCGATCGCGCCGCCGCCGGGATTGAGCTCGACCAGCACCTCGGGCGTGGTGTGGAACATCTCGGCGAGCTTCTCCAGCGGCCGCGTATAGGCGAGCGCCGGCAGCTTGGCCTGATCCTCGGGATCCTTGGGCGTCGGGTTGATGAAGGGCCCCTGCAGCATCGCCGGGTCGAGCGTCACCCGCGCCACCGGACGGCGATCGCGATATTGGTAAAGCGCCGCCAGCGTCTCGCGATCGAGCTTGCCGCTGGTCGTCAGCCCCTGGTTTTGCTGAAAGCCCTTGAGCGCCGCGGTCAACGACTGGCCCTCGCGCCCATCGACGATCCCCGGCGCGAAGCCGAGCGAGTCGAGGATCACCTGCGCATGCAGGACGGTATAGTCGATCGGCGGTTTCCCCTCGGCCACCCGTGCCCCCGGCTGCGCGGCGAGCGGCGCGATGGCGATCGCGGCGAGGCCCGCGGCGGCAAGCAATTTCTTACGCAAAGACAAGCTCCTGACCCACATATATCGGTCGGGAGAACGAATGCCCCGCTGCTTGTTTCCGGCGTCAGCCCGCGAGCACCGCTGCGAATGCCTTTACTGCCGCCGCCTCGTCGCCGCCCCACACCGCGGCGGATACCGCAAGGAAGTCGGCGCCTGCCGCCACCAGCGGCCGCGCATTTTCCGGCGTGATCCCGCCGATCGCCACACATGGAATCTCGAACACCGTGGTCCACCAGCTCAGGATCGACGGATCGGGGTGGTGCCGCACTTGCTTGGTCGTGGTCGGATAGAAGCTGCCGAACGCCACATAGTCGGCCCCCGCCTCGCCCGCTTCCATCGCGAGATGGCGGCTGTCATGGCAGGTCACGCCGATCTGCGCCGAAGGGCCGAGCACCGAGCGCGCCTCGCGCGGGTCGCCATCCTCCTGCCCGAGATGCACCCCGTCAGCTCCCAGCCGTTTCGCGAGGCTGATGCTGTCGTTGACGAGGAAGGCGACGTCGCGATCGGCGCAGATCCGCTGCAGCGGCTCGGCGAGCCGCGCCGCCTCATGCTGATCGACATCCTTCACCCGGAACTGGAAGGCGGCCACCGGCCCGGCATCGAGCGCGCGCGCCAACCGGTCAGCAAAGCCGCCGGCCACGTCGAGCGGCGAGATCAAATAGAGCTGGCACGCCGGCCGACGATGATCGCGCACGAATTGATCCGCAAAGCCCTCCAGCGCGTCGTCGGCGTCGAGGTCGTCTTCGGGATCGTGCATGGTCAACTCCGGGCTAGCGGAAATCCGCATCGGTTGTTCGGGCTGGGTCTACCCCCATTGGCGTCGTCGCTTCTACCCGGAGAAGCTGGCGGTCAAGACGATGTTGCCGCGATCGTGGTCCAGCCTGCGACGATATTCGCGCGATCCGCCACGTTCAGGCCCGACACCAGCTATAACGGGGAAAGACATGCGGCCCGTGAAAGGCGGCAACTCGCGCGCGAGCGCGGCAGATGCGGAGTTCGATTGCAATGGCCAGTGGCAAGCCTCGTTTCGTGCAGCTCAAGTCGATCAACGGCGAGCCGATGCTCGTCAACCTCGCGCTGGTGCGCACGGTGACCACGATCAACCTCGCCGGCGACGATGTCGGCGTGATCTCGTTCGACAAGGAGCATGAAGTGGTGGTCGGCTCGACGGTGTTCGACGTCACCGCAGCGATGGCCGAGAGCGCGCTCCCCCTCGGCGACTGAGCCCGCCCTAGCCGGTCACCAGCGCGATCAGGAACCCGTCCCAGGGCTTGGCGCCGACGGTCTGGAGCGCCGTCGCCGAAAGCCGCGGCTCGGCGGCCACGGCATCGAAAAGCGCGCGTGTCCCCACGATCCGCGGATCGTCGCTCGCCGGGTCGAGCACCCCGCCCTCGCGCACGACATTGTCGACGACGATCACCGTTCCGGGCCGCGACAGAGCGAGCGCCGCGCGCAAATAGGCGGCATTGCCCTCCTTGTCGGCGTCGATGAACACGAGGTCGAACGGCGCCTGCCCTTCCGCCCGCAACGCCGCTAGACTGTCCGCCGCCGGGCCGACCCGCACCTCGCATCGCGTCGCGAGACCGGCGCGTGCGAGATTGGCCTCCGCCACCGCGGCATGGTGCGGCTCGAGCTCGAGCGTCACCAGCCGGCCCTCGGGCGGCAGCGCGCGGGCGAGCCAGATCGTCGAATAGCCGCCGAGCGTGCCGATCTCGAGAATCCGCCGCGCACCCGTCATTCGCGCCAGCAAATGAAGGAATTTGCCTTGCACCGGCGCGACGTCGATCGCCGGGAGCCCGCCCGCTTCATTGGCGGCAAGCGCGGCGTCGAGCGCGGGATCAGGCTCCAGCAGCTTCGCCTCGATCCAGGCATCCACCGCGGCGGGGTTGGTCATGTCAGCGATGCGCAAGGAAGCTGCCAGCCACCGGGCGGGTCTCGGCGCTGAGCTCGAAGGCGGCAATCAGCGGGCGCCCCTTGGCGATCGCCGCGCGCACCGCGGGCAATTCGAGCGACGCCTTGTGGCTGGAGGCATCGTCCCAGATCTCGGTGATCCAGATCGCGTCCGGATCCTTGGCGTCCTCGGCGATCAGATATGCGCGGCACCCCGGCATCGCGCCGGTGCCCGAAGTGAGGATCGCGATCAGTTCGGCGCGCTTGCCCGGCTGCGCCTTCATCTTGCCGATCATCCCGAACGGCACCGGATCTTCCATCGCCTTCCCCTTCGCGAGCGCCGAGCCGCCCAGCATCGCGAGCGCGAGCCCTGCGAGTACCGGGCGGCGCGGCGTCATTCCTCGCCCTTGTAGATGCGCACTAGCCTGTCGAGCATCGCGAGTGCGTCCTCGCGCTTGCGCTGGAAGGTGTTGCGCCCGATGATCGAACCGTTGCCGCCGCCGTCGCGGATGTCGCGCGCGTCCTGATAGACCGCGTCCTCGCCCTTGGCAGCGCCGCCCGAGAAGACGACGATGCGGCGGCCGTTGAAGCAGCTCTGCACGACGTGCTTCACGCGATCGGCCTGCGCCGACCAGTCGCTGCCCTCATAGGCCTCTTGCGCGTCCTTCTGCTCGATATGCGCGCTCGGCAGCTTGACCTTGATGATGTGCGCGCCGAGCAGTCCCGCCATGTGTGCGGCATAGGCGCCGACATCGAGCGCGAGTTCGCCGTCCTTGGAGAGCTTGCCGCCGCGCGGATAGGACCAGATTACCGTCGCGATGCCGACCGAGGCCGCCTCGGCGCGCATCTCCTTGATCTCCTCCATCATCCCGAACACGTCGTCGGCACCGGGATAGATGGTGAAGCCGATGGCGGAGCAGCCGAGCCGCAGCGCATCATCGACGCCTCCGGTCACGGCCTGGTCGATCGAGGTCGCCCAGCTGTTCGACGAGTTGACCTTGAGGATCGTCGGGATCTGGCCCGCGAAACTGTCGGCGCCCGCCTCGATCATGCCGAGCGGCGCGGCATAGGCCGAGAGCCCCGCATCGATCGCGAGCTGAAAATGATAATGGGGATCATAGGCGGCGGGATTGACCGCGAAGCTGCGCGCCGGGCCGTGCTCGAAGCCCTGATCGACCGGCAGGATGATCAGCTTGCCGGTGCCGCCGAGGCGGCCCTGCATCAGGATCCGGGCAAGATTGGCCTTAACCCCGGGATTGTCGGACTCGTAGTTCGCGAGGATGGCGCGGACTGCGGGCGTGATGCTCATGACTTCCCCTTGATTCGGTTCCCTGTGCGGCGGTCCCTATCGCACCGCACAAGGGCCGGAAACCGCTGACAACGCTGACCAAAGGGGTAGATACCTACAAAGAGCCAAACCGCGGCTGCCTGACGACGAAACGCCGGGAGGCGCCCCGGTTCAGTGCATCGTGGCGGGCATCGCACCGCCTTGGCTGCGCGCGCGTGGAGACCGCATATCGTCGTCGAGGCGGAAGCGTGCTGCCTGCTCGACCAGCGCGACCACTTCGTGGCTGAGCGTGCGCGACGCCGCCGAGGTCTGTTCGACCATCGCCGCGTTCTGCTGGGTCGCCTGATCCATCGTGCCGATCGCGCCGCTGATCTCGCTCACCGCCGCCGACTGCGCCGCATTGTCTGCAGCCATGCCGCCGACAAGCTGATGGACCTGCCCGACTCCGTCGCAAATGCCGGCAAGCGCGCCGTCGACGCGCTCGACTGCCGCCACCGCAGCATGGATGTCGACCTGCGTCGCGGTGAGCTGGTCGCGGGCGCGGCCGGCTTCCTCTTCGGCCCGCATGGCGAGCGCGCTGACCAGATCGGCGACCACCGCGAAGCCGCGGCCCGCTTCGCCGGCGCGGCCCGCTTCGACCGCCGCGTTCATCGCCAGTACGCGCGTCTGGAAGGCGATCTTGTCGAGACCCTCGATCACGTCGTCGATCCCGCGCGCGCTTTCGCTGACCCGGGTCATCGCCTGCACCGCCTCGTCGGTGACCGCGCGGCCGCCTTGCACCGCATCGGTGGCCTCGCCCGCCCGTGCGACGGTCTGCGACGCGGCATCCGAGCTTGCCCGGATCCGGCCGTCGATCTGCGCGATCGCCGCGGTGGTCTGCTCGAGGCTCGCGGCATTGCTCTGGGTGCGGCGGGCAAGATTCTCGGAGGCCTGCGCGATCTCCGCGGAACCGGTGCGGATCGTCTCCGCGCTCTCGCGCACCGATCCGATCAGTCCGCGCAGCGCACCGAGCGCGTCGTTGAAGTTGCGCCGCACCGTCCCATAGCTTTCGGGAAATGCATCGCCGATCTCGGCCGTAAGGTCGCCCGCCGAGAGCTTGCCGAGACCGTCCGAAAGCGTGTCGACCACGAATTTCTGCTCGGCGTCGGCCGCCGCCTTGGCGCGATCCGCCGCCTCCTTGGCGACCGCCGCGTCGCGGAATACCAGCACCGCGCGTGCCATATCGCCGAACTCGTCGCCGCGTGCGGTCTCGGGCACGTCGACGCGATTGTCGCCGCCCGCGAGCCGCTTCATCACGCCGGTGAGCGCAATCACCGGCTTGCCGAGCAGACCGCGGAGCAAGCCCCACAGCAGCAGCGCCACCGCGAACATCGCGATCGCACCGACGATCACCGCCGATTCCTCCGATTTGCTCGCCCGGCGCATCTCGCTCAGGCTCGCCTGCACCGCCGCATATTTCTCCTTGCGCAGCGCCTCGGCACCGTCGGTCATTTCGTCGACAGCGCGCGATGCGCCGCTGCTGCCGGCGAGCTCGTGGGCGCGCGTGGCATCGGCCTGCGACATGTGCCCGAGCATCGGATCGACGACGGTACGCCGCCATTCGGCGACCGCGGCCATAGTCTTGTCGAGCAAGGCCCGATCATCGGCCTCGTCGAGCAGCGGGCGCAGCTTCGTCGCGGCGGCATCGAAGCGCTTCATGCTGTTCTCGAATGCCGCGACGTCCCCCGGGGCGTTGCTGACCGCATAGCCGCGAAGGTCGGCGACGGCGGCGAGCAGCGAATTCTCCACCTCCGCAGAGAGCGCCTGCTCCTCGTCGACGCGGTCATTGACCTGGCTGAGCTGCACCACTTCCGACGACTGGAGGTAGACGAAGCCCAGCGTGGCGGCAGCGGCGAGCATGATCGCGCCAAAGGCCGCGGCGAGCTTCCGGGAGATGGGGAGGGATTTGAGCATGTACAGGTTCCGGCCGATGCGGACACGCGCCCCCTCGAACGTGTCCCATTGTCAGAACCATTATAGATTGCCGAGGCGTCGCACCCTGCGATCGGCAGCAATAACAATCGATTGCGCCGTCGATTTCAGCTGCCGGCCCGCTGTGCGCGAGGAAAAGGGGAGCCGGCTTCCCGGCTCCCCTCCCCGTCAGTCGCGCGGCCTCAGGCTCACGAGCTGGTCGAGCACCGCGTTCAGGCCTGCGCCCGAACCCGCATGCACGTCGATGCGGCCGATCTTCTCGGTGACGCGCTCGAGCGATTCGAGCTCCTTCAGGCGGAGCAGCGTCGGATTGTCCTCCATCAGCTTCGCCGTGTTGAGCAGGCTCCGCGTCGCCGCGGTCTCCTCGCGCCGGCGGATCAGGTTCGCCTGCGCGACCTTCTCCGCCTCGACCACCTTGTTGATCAGCTCGCGCATGTCGCCCGGCAGGATCACGTCCTTGACGCCGAGTTCGGTCACCCGAACCCCGATGTCGCCGAGCTCGCGCCGGACATGGTCGACGATCTGCGTATCGACCGACACGCGGTCGTTGAGCACTTCGTCGAGCGTGCGCCCGCCCACGGCCTCGCGGACCGCGAACTGGACGAGCTTGTAGACATGCGCCTGGTAATCCGGTGTCGAGAGCGCGGCCTTCTCGACATCCGTCACCTGGACGAACGACGTGAGGGTGACACGCAGCGACACGCGGTCCCGCGTCAGGATCTCCTGCGCGGTCACCTCGAGCGGCACCGGACGCGTGTCCAGCGTCTTCGAGGTCACCTTGCGGCCGACCTGCCAATAGCCGTAGCGGCCCGGGCCCAGTGTCTCGACGAGCTCGCCGTCGAGGAACACGAGTCCCGCCTCCGCTTCGGACACCGCGACCGTGGCGATCGGCGCCGGCGCTGCCGGCCCGACCACCGCAGCCTTCTCGAACGCGACCAGCTGGCGCTTGTCGAGCCGCGCGGTGGCGGTGATGTCGAACGTGTCGACTGTCACCTTGTCCATCGCGCACCAGACATGCACCGCCTGGCCCGGCCGGACGATCAGCGCCGCGCGCCCATCGATCCAGACCACCGCGACCTCGCCTTCCTGCGGACGCGCCGAGACGAAATTGCCTTCAGCGAGCTCCGGATGGCGCTTCTCGATGATCTCCGCCCAGGGCGAGGCGAACATGCCCGATGCGACGAAGATCTCGACGCGCTTGCGGTTCAGCCAGTCCCAAAGCCGGTAGCGGCCCGGAGACAGGATATCGATGACGCGGCCATCCTTGATGAGGAGGCCGCGCTGGTTCTCAGCGATCACAACAGTCTTCATCATCGCCGGTCCTCCTCTCTTGCTCACACGCGCGCGGAACCATTTCCGCGGCGGGAGGCGGGCGTTAGATCGGCAAAGTAACGATTGCAACGATTATTTTGCTGCAGTGCAGCATATAACAATATGTTTAAGTCGTGATGTCGTTTGACAAGCACCTAAAATAGCCCGTCACTCCGGACTTGTTCCGGGGTCCACCAAGAGGCCAGCGAGAACCATGCACATTGAGCCTGTCGCGTGAGGCTGCGCGGATGCCGGAACAAGTTCGGCATGACGATTGGGGGCATTTGGGTAAAAGGTCGGCCGGCGGAGCGCTCTGCCGATGTCCGTGCGGGCTGGCGATTGAGGCAGCATTGTCGGATGTCTGGCAATCGCGCGGCGAGCAGGCGGGCGCCGCTCCCGGTACGAATGCCGCGTATCCCACGCGCGCCGCCGCTATCCTCGCCGGCACAAAGCCGGGCACCGGTTGCCTCGGCTCGGCGCAAGCGCCTCGCCTCGGCTGGAACGCCCCGCCGGCCTCCCGATATGGAGTGCCTTGCAAAGGGCACTGGCGTTTCAGGCCAGTTTGGAGCGGGAGTCGAACCCGCGACACACAGATTATCAGTCTGTTGCTCTCCCCATCTGAGCTATCCAGTGGGACGGAATCGAACCGTCAAGCTTGGACCTAAACCAAGTGGCTGCCATGCCAGGTCCGTTGAACCATGGAACACGGATCCGGCACGCCGGCCGCGCCCGGGGGGTCTCACGAGCCCCGCCGAAATGGCAAAACGGACCGCGCCTTTAGGACCGGATGCGCAACGAGTCCAGCGAATTATTGCTGCAGCGCAGCAACGCCGGGCAGTTCCTTGCCTTCCATCCATTCGAGAAAGGCGCCGCCAGCGGTCGACACGAAGCTGAAATCGTCCGCGACACCCGCCTGGTTGAGCGCCGCAACGGTGTCCCCGCCCCCCGCGACCGATACCAGCGACCCTTCCTTGGTCAGCGCCGCGGCGGTCTTCGCCAACGCAACCGTCGCGGTGTCGAAAGGCGGGGTCTCGAATGCTCCGAGCGGCCCGTTCCACACCAAAGTGCGACAAGTCTTGAGCACATCGGCCAGCGCCTCGGTCGCGGCTGGACCGACATCGAGGATCATCTCATCCGCGGCGACTTCGTGGACGTTCACCGTCCGCACCGGCGGGTTGGCGCGGAATTCTTTCGCTACCACCACGTCATAGGGCAGATGCACGGTGCAGTTCGCCTTGTCGGCGGCGTCGAGGATCTCCTCGGCGGTGGCGGTGAGGTCGTGCTCGCACAGCGACTTGCCGACGTTCACCCCGCGCGCGGCGAGGAAGGTGTTGGCCATGCCGCCGCCGATGATCAGGTGATCGACCTTCTCGACGAGGTGCCGGAGCACGTCGAGCTTGGACGAGACCTTGGCGCCGCCGACCACTGCCGCGACCGGATGCTCGGGATTGCCGAGCGCCTTGTCGAGCGCGTCGAGCTCGGCCTCCATCTGGCGGCCGGCATAGGCCGGAAGCTTGTGCGCGAGGCCTTCAGTCGAAGCGTGCGCCCGGTGCGCCGCCGAGAAGGCGTCGTTGACATAGAGATCGCCGAGCGCGGCGAGGCGGTCGACGGTCTCGGGTGCGTTCTTCTCCTCGCCCGCATCGAAGCGGGTATTTTCGAGGATGCCGACCTCGCCGTCGGCCATCGTTTCGATCACGCCTTCGGCGTCCTGATCGTCGATGAAGCGCACCGGGCGGCCGAGCACCTGGCTGAAGGGCTTGGTGACGAGCGCGAGGCTCATCTCCGGGTTACGTTGCCCCTTCGGGCGCCCGAAATGCGCGAGCACGATCACCTTGGCGCCCTTGTCCGCCAGCTCGGCGACCGTCTGGATCGCGGCACGCAGCCGCGTGTCGTCGGTCACCGCGCCATCGGCCATCGGCACGTTGAGATCCTCGCGGACCAGCACTCGCTTGCCGGTGATCTCGCCCATGTCGTCGAGCGTCTTGAAGTTGCGCGCCATAATCTCTCCTCCCCGCGCTCCTGCGAAACAGGAGCCCAGGATCACAAGCGAGGTCCTTTGAGGCTCTGGGCTCCTGCTTTCGCAGGAGCACAAAGTTCAGCCCAGCTTCGCCATCGCGGTCGCGGTGTCGACCATGCGGTTCGAGAAGCCCCATTCATTGTCGTACCAGCTGACCACACGGACCAGCTTGCCGTCGATCACTGCGGTTTCGAGGCTGTCGACGGTCGACGATGCGGGCGTGTGGACGATGTCGATCGAGACGAGCGGCTCGTCCGAATAGACCAGCACACCCTTGAGCGGACCGCTCTCCGACGCCGCCTTGAGGATCGCATTGATCTCGTCGCGGGTCGTGTCGCGCTTCGGGGTGAAGGTCAGGTCGACAAGGCTGCCATCGGGAACCGGAACGCGGATCGCCGAGCCGTCGAGCTTGCCCTTGAGCTCGGGCAGCACCTCGCCCACCGCGCGCGCGGCGCCGGTGGTGGTCGGGATGATGTTCATCGCAGCGGCGCGGGCGCGGCGCAGATCCGGGTGGATCTGGTCGAGGATCTTCTGATCGTTGGTATAGGCGTGCACCGTGGTCATCAGGCCACGCTCGATGCCGACGCTGTCGTTGAGCACCTTGGCGACCGGCGCAAGGCAATTGGTGGTGCACGACGCGTTCGAGACGATCGTGTGCCCGGCCTCGAGCTTGTCGTGGTTCACGCCATAGACGACGGTGAGGTCGACATTCTTGCCCGGCGCCGAGATCAGCACCTTCTTCGCGCCGGCATCGATATGCTTCTGCGCGTCGTCGCGGGTGGTGAAGAAGCCGGTGCATTCGAGCACCAGTTCGACGCCGTTCGCGGCATGCGGCAGGTTCGCCGGATCCTTCTCCTTGGTCACCTTGATGCGCTTGCCATCGATGATCAGGTCATCGCCCTCGGCGCTGACGGTACCCGGATATTTGCCGTGGACGCTATCGCGCGAGAAGAGCCATGCGTTGGACTTGGCGTCGGCGAGGTCGTTGATCGTAACCAGTTCGAGGCCGCTGTCGGGACGCTCGAGGATCGCGCGCGCGACCAGCCGTCCGATGCGGCCGAAACCGTTGATCGCAACCTTCGTCATATCGCTACACTCCTGCTTCGGTTTTGAGCCGTTCGGCTCGCTATATGGGTGCTCAGCCGAGCGCCGCCACGATCTGCGGCACGATCGCCGCGGCGGTGAGCCCGAAATATTCGTAGAGCTTCGGCGCAGGGCCGGACGCGCCGAACTTGTCGATGCCGAAGCGCAGTCCGGCGATGCCGGTGTAGCGCTCCCAGCCCATCGTCGTGCCCGCCTCGATCGAGACGCGCACCACATGATGTGGAAGGATGTCGTCGCGATACTCGGCGCTCTGCGCGTCGAACCGCTCCCAGCTCGGCATCGAGACGACGTCGGCGCCGATCCCCTGCGCCTCGAGCGCAGCGCGCACGGCGACCGCGATCTCGACTTCGGAACCGGTGGCGATCAGCACCACCTGCCGTTCGGCCTCGGCCGAGAGCAGCCGATAGGCGCCTCTGGCCGAGCGATTCTCGCCACCATCGGTGCGCAGCTGGGGCAGGTTCTGCCGCGAGAGCGCGAGCAGCGACGGGCCGTCGGTCTTCTCGAGCGCCAGCGCCCAGCATTCGGCGGTCTCGATCGTGTCGCACGGGCGGTAGACGTCGAGATTGGGGATGAGGCGCAGGCTCATCACATGCTCGATCGGCTGGTGCGTCGGGCCGTCCTCGCCGAGCCCGATCGAATCATGCGTCATCACATAGGCGACGCGCACCTGCTGGAGCGCCGAGAGACGGATCGCGGCGCGGGCATAGTCCGAGAAGACGAGGAAGGTGCCGCCATAGGGGATCACGCCCCCGTGCAGCGCCATGCCGTTCATCGCCGCGGCCATGCCGAACTCGCGGATGCCGTAATAGATGTAGCGCCCTTCATAGGTGCCCGCGGTGAGCGCCACGAGATCCTTGGTCAGCGTGTTGTTCGAACCGGTGAGATCGGCCGAGCCGCCGATCGTCTGCGGCATCGCCGTATTGATCGCCTCGAGCGCCATCTCCGAGGCTTTCCGCGTCGCGACCTTTTGGGGATTGGCGAGCAGGCCTTCGACATAGGGCTTGAGCCAAGCGTCGGACGCGGTGTCGCGGCCCTCGAAAGCCGCACGATTACCGTTGCCTGCCAATCGCTGCTGCCACTTGGCATGCGCTTCGGCGCCGCGCTTGCCGGTCTCCAGCCACGCCGCGCGGATATCTTCGGGAACTTCGAACGGGGCATGGTGCCAACCGAGCGTCTCGCGCGCCGCGGCGACTTCGTCCTTGCCCAGCGCCGCACCATGCACCTTGGAGGTGCCCTGCTTGTTGGGGGCGCCTTTGCCGATGATCGTACGGCAGCGGATCAGCGCGGGCCGATCCTCGTCGCGTGCTTCCTCGATCGCGGCGACGATGCTGTCCTCGTCATGCCCGTCGCATTCGGTGACGTACCAGCCGGTCGCCTCGTAGCGCGCGACGATGTCCTCGCTCGACGAGAGCGACACCGATCCGTCGATGGTGATCTTGTTGTCGTCCCACAGCACGATCAGCCGATCGAGCTTGAGATGCCCGGCAAGGCCGATCGCCTCGTGGTTGATGCCTTCCATCAGGCAGCCATCGCCGGCGATCACCCAGGTATGGTGGTCGACGAGATCATTGCCGAAGCTCGCGTTGAGGTGGCGCTCGGCGATCGCCATGCCCACTGCCATCGCCAAGCCCTGCCCGAGCGGCCCGGTGGTCGCCTCGACTCCGGCCAGCTCGAAATTCTCGGGGTGGCCCGCGCAAGGGCTGCCGATCTGACGGAAGTTGCGGATGTCCTCCAGCGTCGGACGGGCATAGCCGGTCAGATGGAGCAGCGAATAGATCAGCATCGATCCATGCCCCGCCGAGAGCACGAAGCGGTCGCGATCAGGCCAACGCGGAGCGGCCGGATCGAACTTCAGATAGCGCTGGAACAGCACCGTCGCGACGTCGGCCATGCCCATCGGCATGCCGGGATGCCCCGAATTGGCGGCCTCGACGGCATCCATCGAAAGGGCGCGGATCGCGTTGGCGCAATCGCTGAAGGAAACGGACACTGGGACTCCCCTGCTGGTCGCGCACGCCTTTGGGACGCATGCGCCCGCGCGTCAACCGCTGCGCCGGCTCCGGAGGCAAAGCCGTTGACGGCTCTCGAAAATTCGATGGGCCGTTGGACGCATGGACTCTTGCCGCGCCCGCCCGCTCTGCCTAATCGGTACGGTTATGGCCGAAAGCCCCGCAGACCGTATCGAACAGGCGCTCGCCCGGATCGAGCGCGCCGCGGCCGCGCGCGCCTATGCGACCGAGCGCCTCGCGCGCCGCCACGCCAAGCTGCGCTCGCGGATCGAGGAGGCGGTTGCGTCGCTCGATGTGCTGATCGCACGCGAAACGGCGAGCACGGAAGCCGATTGATGGCCGATATCGACATCACCATCGCCGGCCGCAGTTATTCGATCGCTGCGCGTGACGGTGACGAGCCGCACCTCCGCAATCTCGAATCGATCCTGCAGCAGCACGCGCAGACCGCGCAGCGCGCCTCGGGCGGGCTCAACGCCGAACGCACCCTCGTCTATCTCGCGCTGATCCTCGCCGACATGGTCGACGAAGTGCAGCGCAATCCGCCGCAAGGTGTCTCTCCCGTGCTGCTCGATCGCATCGCCGACCGGCTCGAGGCCGTGGCCGCGGCGCTCGAGGAAGACGCGGCCGAGGCTTGATCCACTCATAATCCTCCCTCGCAAAGCGAGGGAGGAATGAGAATGACCCCGTTGCGCCCTCCGCCCTTCGCCCCTACATGCATCGGCGGCGGGCACTGCCCGGTACGAGCCTTGGCATTATCCCTGAGGCTATTCATCATCCATGGGGGCTGTCCCTGTGCAGATCCTGGTCTGTCGCAAATGGTCCCCACCTGACGTAACGGGCGTCAGAGGATATTCTGGCAAACGGCCATGGCGGTCCCGCCACCGCATTCTTTCCGCATGATCATCGACAAACCCGCACTCCGCGCGAAGCTGCGCGCCGATCGCGACTTGTTCGCGGCGCAATCCTCGACCGCGATCGTGGCTCCCGAAGCCTATGTCGAGCGCCTCGCGCCGGAAATGATCGTCGCGACCTATTGCGCCGTGGGCAGCGAGGCCGATCCGACCCAGCTCGCCGCCGCGGCCGCGGCCGCCGGCTGCATGCTCGCCCTCCCCTTCGTCGTCGATCGCACCGCGCCGATCCGCTTCCTCGCCTGGCAGATCGGCGAACCGCTCGTCGCCGGTCCGTTCAACCTGCGCCAGCCCCATCCCTCGAGTCCCGAGGTCGCACCCGACGTGATCCTGACGCCGTTGATCGGGTTCGATCGCCGGCTCGATCGTCTCGGCCAGGGCGCCGGCCATTACGACCGCGCCTTCGCACGCTACGAATCGGCGTGGCGCGTCGGTGTGGCGTGGTCGGTGCAGGAAGTTCCTGCTATCCCCGCCGACATCTGGGACGTGCCTTTGCACGCGATCATCACCGAGGAGGGCATGTTGTGGCGCGAGGAGAAGTGAGGCCGAGCTGGCGCAAGCCCGCGGGCATGCTCGCGATCCTGCTGCTGATCCTCGTCTGGGTAGTGCTGGTCGCCACCTTCTCGACACAGATCGGCGCGCTGCCGATCCTCGTGCAGGCGGTGATCTATACTGCGCTCGGCATCGTGTGGATCACGCCGCTCAAGCCGCTGCTGCGCTGGATGGAGACCGGTCGCTGGCGCGCGCCGCAGCGCTGAGCCAGGGGCTTTCGATCGCATCTTCCAGGGAACGGCATGGCGCGAGTGACGGGGCTCGAACCCGCGACCTCCGGCGTGACAGGCCGGCGCTCTAACCAACTGAGCTACACCCGCTTGAACCAGGCGGGGCGACGCATGCCGCATCATGGAATGCGCTTCGGTTGACCACGGGAGCCCCTTTCGGGATCCCGCGTGGCGCGAGTGACGGGGCTCGAACCCGCGACCTCCGGCGTGACAGGCCGGCGCTCTAACCAACTGAGCTACACCCGCTCTCGAAGCGAGGAGGCGGCCACTAACCCCGGCTTTCGGGGGTGTCAACCGGATTGGTCGCGACTTTGTCGCCGATGGGTGTGCGTCTCGCCGGGATGGCTCACCAGCGTGCCGTGCTCGAACAGGAATCCGGCGATATCGGGCTTGCCCGCCGCATTGAGCACGGTCTGGATGATGATCAGCAGCGGGACCGCGAGCAGCGCGCCCGGCGTGCCCCACACCCATCCCCAGAAGCTCAGCGAGACGAGGATGAGAATCGGGCTGATCGTCAGCCGATGCCCGACGATCAACGGCGTGACGACATTGGCCTCGATCAGATGCGCGCCGATCATCAGCGCCGCCGGCAGCAGCGCCCACCAGATGTCGGCGAAGCTCATGAGTCCGCCCACCGCGAGCAGCAGCGCCGAAAGGACCGGGCCGATATAGGGGATGTAGTTGAGCAGCGCGACGATGCCGCCCCACATCAGCGGCGTCGGCATGCCGATCGCCCAGAGCGCGCCCGCCACGATCGCACCGAGCGTGACGTTGATCAGCGTGATCGTGCCCAGATAGGCCGAGGTGTCGTCGACCACGTCCTGGATCACCCGCGCCGTCGCCATCGCCCCGCCGAAACTCGCGCGCCGGGTGATCGCGTTCCGCCGGAGCCGCGTCCAGCCCGAGAGGAAGAAGTAGATCACGAGGATGGCGAAGAACATCTCGATCAACGCCGAGGGCGCCGAGGTGGTGAACAGATCGAGCAAGGAGCGCGGCGGCGGGACTGCGATCGTCTCGGGCTGGCGCGCGGGGGCGCTCGCGAAATTGTTGAGCGTCTTGTCGACGAAGCGTTCGAGCCGCGAATAGAAGCGGATCAGCGGCTCGAGATTGTGCTGGATCTTGGGGATGCTCTCGGGCAGCCGCTGCATCCATTGCCACGCCGGCACGACGATCGAGGCGAGCGCGATATTGGCGACGCTGAGGAACATCAGCACGCAAACGAACGCCGCCAGCGGCGCGGGCATGCGGTGACGCTCGAGCCATTCGAGCATGGGTACCAGCGCGATCGCGATCACCAGCGCGGCAGTGAGCGGCAGGAAGAAGGGCGAGCCTTCGCGCAGCGCGAAGGGGATCGCGAACAGCAGCCCGACGCCCAGCATCAACGCCAGCGCCGCCATCAGCCGATCGCGCCGCAACCCGGCGCCATCCTGCGCATCCGACGCAAGGATAGGCTCGCGCGGCGGCGCCGGCGGAATGCCGTCGTCCTGCTCGCTGCCGCCGCCCACGGCCCGCACCTGGTCGTCCACCCTTCGTTCTCCTTCGTGCCACTTCTAGGAGGCGGCGCGAGCGGGAGCAACGCCGGTTGCGCACGGCGCAATCCGGGGCCAGGCTGCAACCATGGGCGAACTGCTGCTGGTCCTCGACGAAGGAACGACCTCCACCCGCGCGATGCTGTTCGCGCCCTCCGGCGAATGCCTCGGCAGCCGGGCTGCGGAGCTTAGCCAGCACTATCCCGGACCCGGTCTTGTCGAGCATGACGCCGTCGAGATCTGGGAGCGCACCTGCGCCTGCGCCCGCGCGATGGTCGAAACCGCGGGCGGCGCCGACAGGATCGCGGCGATCGGCATCACCAATCAGCGCGAGACGATCGTCTTCTGGGACCGCAAGACCGGTGAGCCGCTCGCGCCAGCGATCGTCTGGCAGGACCGGCGCAGCGCCGCTTTGTGCCGTCAGTGGCGCGAGGCGGGCGAGGAACCCGGCGTGCAGGCGCGTACCGGGCTGCTGCTCGATCCCTATTTCTCCGGCACCAAGATCGCCTGGGCGATGCGGAATTGGCCCCAGCTCGCCGAAGCCGGCGACCGGCTCGCGATCGGCACGATCGAGAGCTGGCTGGTGTGGAAGCTTACCGGTGGCCTCCACATCACTGATGCGACCAACGCCTCCCGCACCCTGCTGATGAGCCTCGGCAGCGGCGGCTGGAGCGACGGGCTGCTCGACATGTTCGCGGCCCCGCGCGAAGCGCTGCCCGATATCGTCGACTGCGCCGGCCGCTTCGGTACGACGAAGCTGTTCGGCGGCGAGATCCCGATCTGCGGCCTCGCCGGCGACCAGCAGGCTGCGACGATCGGCCAAGCCTGCTTCGCCAGGGGCGAGACCAAGGCGACCTATGGCACCGGCGCCTTCGTCCTCACCAATGCGGGCACCGTCCCGCCCACTTCGAAGCACCGCCTGCTCGCCACCGTGCTCTGGCAATTGGGCGGCCGCCGCACCTATGCGATCGAAGGTTCGGTGTTCGTCGCCGGCAGTCTGATCCAGTGGCTGCGCGATTCGGTCGGGCTGATCGACACCGCGCGCGAGACCGAGGCGCTTGCCCGCTCGGTCGCCGACAATGGCGGCGTCTATCTTGTCCCCGCGCTGTCGGGCCTCGGCGCGCCCTGGTGGGAGCCCGATGCCCGTGCCTCGCTCTCTGGCCTCAGCTTCGCCAGCACCCGCGCGCATATCGTCCGTGCTGCGCTCGAGGCGATGGCGCACCAGAGCCACGATCTGAAGACCGCCTTCGCCGCCGATGGCGCCGACTGGGCGCGGCTGCGCGTCGATGGCGGCATGGTGACCAACGACTGGATGGCCCAAGACCTCGCCGACATGCTCGCCCTCCCCGTCGACCGCCCCGATTTCGCCGAGACCACTGCGCTCGGCGCGGCGATGCTCGCGGGCGTGGGCTGCGGACTGTTCAGCGGGCTGGAGGAAGCGGCCGGGATGCGCGGCGCGGGTACGACGTTCGAGCCGCAACTGGAGGAGGCGACCCGCGAGATGCGCCTCAAAGGCTGGAACGCCGCCGTCCAAAACGTCGTCACCTCCGCGAAAGCGGGGGCCTATCTCCAGTACCCACCACAAGCGCGGCGGTGAAAGTGGGCGGCTTTGTCTACATCGTCACCAACCGCAAGAACGGCGCCCTCTACACCGGCGTCACCGCGGATTTGCCGCGCCGGATTGCCGAGCACCGAGACGGCACTGGCAGCAGTTTCGCGCGCAAATGGGGCATCTGCCTGCTCGTCTATGTCGAGCATCATGACGAGATCGAGAACGCGATCGTCCGCGAGAAGCGGATCAAGAAATGGAACCGTGCGTGGAAGGTCACGCTGATCGAGAACGCAAATCCGGATTGGCGGGACCTGTGGTTCGACATCAACAAATAACTACCGTCATCCCCGCGAAAGCGGGGCCCCATCTCCCGGACTGTCCGCGAATATGACAGCGGTATGGCTAGAGCGCGCGGGAGATGGGCCCCCGCTTTCGCGGGGGTGACGGAGACGGGTAACGAAAAGACTAAGCCGCCGCCTCCGCCGCGAACTGCGCGCGCAGCTCGGTCTTCAATATCTTGCCCTGCGCGTTGCGCGGCAGCACGTCCTTCACGAAGCGCACCTGCACCGGCACCTTGAACGCCGCGAGCCGCGCGCGCACCCAGTCCTGCAGCTCGGCCTCGGTCGCAGTCTTGCCCGGCGCGAGGTGCACCACCGCCACTGGCTCCTCGCCGAGGATCTTGTGCGGCATGCCGACCAATGCGCAATCGGTCACCGCTGGGTGCGCATAGAGCACGTCCTCGACTTCGCTCGAATAGATGTTCTCGCCGCCGCGGATGACGATGTCCTTGGCGCGGTCGACGATGTAGAGGAAGCCGTCCTCGTCGAGCCGCGCGAGATCGCCCGTGCGCACCCAACCGTCGACAAAGGTCTGCGCGGTCGCCTCGGGCTTGTTCCAATAGCCTTTCACGATCATCGGCCCGCGCGCCCAGAGCTCGCCGACCTCGCCCACCGGCAATTCGCGGTCGCCTTCCACCGTCAGGATCTTGAGGTCCGCCGCCGCCACCGGCGGTCCCGCGCTGGTCGGCCGGCTGAGATAGTCCTCGCCCGAATGCGTGGTCACGGTCGCGGTGGTCTCGGTCATTCCCCAGCCATTGCCGGGCAGCGCGCCGAACTCCTCGTAGATCCGCTTGACCAGCTCGGGCGCGGAAGGCGCGCCGCCATAGGCGATGGTCTCGAGGCTGGAGAGGTCGTAGCGGTCGCGCGCCGGATGCTCGAGCAGCTGCCACGCGATCGTCGGCACGCCGCCGGTGGCGTTGACCTTCTCGCGCTCGATGATCCCCATCGCCAGCTCGGGGTCCCATTTGCGCATGAAGATCAGCGTCGATCCCGCCGCGACCGCGCCCATCATCGCCGCCGAACAGGCCGTGACGTGGAACAGCGGGATGACGAGCAGCATCGTCTTGGGCTCGGGCATCGCCGGCGGGACCTCGCCGCGCCGGAGCAAAGTCCGCGCCGCGACATAGGCGCTCGACATGATGTTGGTGACGAAGTTGCGATGCGTGCCAAGCGCGCCCTTGGGATTGCCCGTGGTCCCGCTGGTGTAGAAAATCGTTGCGTCGTCGTCGGGCGCCACCTCGGCGTCGGGAAAGCCGACATCGTCGAGTGCGCCCCACGCGTTCGGCGTTCCGATCAGCGATTCGAGCGCCATTGCCGGGGCTTCGAGGTCGCCCTTCGCGCGGCTGACCACCACATTCTCGAGATCGGGCAGCTCACCATAGCATTGCTTGAGCCGCTCGTGCCGCTCGCCATCGACGATAAGCAGCTTCGCGCCTGAATCCTTGAGCGCATATTCGAGTTCGCCGCCGGTCCACCACGCATTGAGCGGCACCATGATCGCGCCGATGCTCACCCCCGCGAAGAAGATCGCGGGCCATTCGGGCAGGTTGCGCATCGCGAGCGCGACGCGGTCGCCCTTCTTCACCCCCATCTCGACCAGCTTGTGCGCGATGTGCGCGGTCGCGCGGTAGTTGGCCTCGAAGCTGACGCGCTCGTCCTCGTAGATCGTGAACAGCCGCGGCCCATAAGCCCGGACCATCTGCGCCAGCAACCGCAGCGAGGGTGGCGCGTTCTTCCACACGCGCGTCGGCACGCCCCTGATGTCGACATTCTCCATCTCGAACTTCGCGCCCGGCGCGGTGAGCAGCGCCCTGGTCTGCTCGAGCGACATCTTCGGCCAATCGGGGTCGAGCGGAACGATCGGTTCGGGAGCCAAGCAACACCTCTCGATATAATTTTCTGAACATTGGGTTTGGGCATCGCAACCCAACCGAACGCAACGTTAGTGTTGATTCGCGCCGCGCTCAAGGCAATAGGGGAAGCGCGTCGCGGATAAGGCGCGGTCGGCCGGATTCGAACGAGAGGTATGCAGCCCGAGATGCACATGTCACGCCCCGGACGCTACGGATTCGACGCCTCGCGGCTCGCGCGAATCGATGCGTTCGTGAAGGCGCGCTATCTCGACTCGGGCAGGCTGCCCCACGCCCAGCTGCTCCTCGCCCGCGACGGCGAGATCGCGCATTTCTCGCATCAGGGCGCGGCGCGCGAAGGTGGCGCGCCGGTCGACGAGACAACCCTGTTCCGCATCGCCTCGATGACCAAGCCGATCACCAGCCTCGCCTTCATGATGCTGGTCGAAGAGGCGAAGGTGGCGCTCGACACCCCGGTCCATCATGTCCTCCCCGAGCTCAAAGGCCTCGGCGTCTATGCCGGGGGTGGGGCCGGCGTGCCCTTCGCGACGCGCGCGACGGCCGAGCCGATGCGGATGGTCGATTTGCTCCGCCACACGTCGGGCTTCACCTACAGCTTCCAGAACCGCACCAATGTCGACGCTGCCTATCGCGAGTCGAAGATGGAGAATTGGCACGGCAATCTCACGCTAGACGAATTCATCGCGGCTTTGGGCAAGCTCCCGCTCGAATTCTCGCCCGGCGCGGAATGGAATTATTCGGTCTCGACCGATGTGCTTGGCGCCGTGGTCGAGCGGGTCTCGGGTCTGACGCTCGATCGCTTCTTCGCCGAGCGCATCTTCGCGCCGCTCGGCATGCGCGATACCTTCTTTCAGGTGCCCGAGGACAAGATCGACCGCCTCGCCGATTGCTGGGCGATCGACGAAGCCAGCGGGCAGCGCGTGATGTACGATCGCGGCGCGGCGTCGGCCTGGTCGCGTTTCCCGAAGCTGGTCTCGGGCGGCGGCGGGCTCGTCTCGACCGCGCTCGACTATCACCGCTTCTGCACGATGTGTTTGAACGGCGGCGCGCTCGACGGGGTCCGCCTCGTCAGCCCCAAGACGATCGAGCTGATGACGATGAACCACCTCCCCGGCGGTTCGGACCTCGCCACCCTGTCGCGATCGCTGTTCAGCGAGACGACCAATGCCGGCACCGGCTTCGGCCTCGGGTTCGCAGTTACCACCAACGTGGCGAAGACCCTGATTCCCGGCTCGGCGGGCGAGTATTATTGGGGCGGCATGTTCTCGACCGCCTTCTTCGTCGACCCCGTGGAGCGCATCCACATGGTGTTCATGACCCAGCTCACCCCCTCGATGCGCTACCCGATCCGGCGCGAATTGAAGACGCTGATCTATTCGGCGCTGGCCTGAACGGCCGCGCACAAGAACAATATGGAGAAACCAATGACGTCCCCCATCACCACCAGCCGCCAGGGCGATGTCCTGATCCTCACGTCGGACAGCCCGCCGGTGAACGCGCTCAGCAACGCCGTGCGCCAGGGCCTCCAGGCCGGGATCGAGGAAGCGAAGAGCGACGACAGCATCAAGGCCGTCGTCATCGCCTGCGCCGGCAAGACTTTCTTCGCCGGCGCCGACATCACCGAGTTCGGCAAGGGAATGCAGGAGCCCTCGCTTCCCGTGCTCGTCGATCAGATCGAGGCGCTCGACAAGCCGGTGATCTCGGCCGTGCACGGCACCGCGCTCGGCGGCGGCTGCGAAGTCGCGCTTGCCTCGCACTATCGCATCGCCGTCCCCTCGGCGAAGTTTGGTCTGCCCGAGGTCAAGCTCGGCATCCTGCCCGGCGCCGGCGGCACCCAGCGCATGCCGCGCGTCGCGGGTGTCGAGACCGCGCTCGAGCTCGCCGCCAAGGGCGATCCGATCTCCGCAGAGCAGGCCAAGACGGTGGGCCTCGTCGACCGCCTCGCCACCGAGGGCAATCTCCTCGCCGATGCCGTCGCCTTCGCCAACGAAGTGATCGGCAAGCCGGTATCGCGCTCCAGCGAGCGCCCGGTCACCGTCGATCCGGCCGTTTTCGAGAGCTTCCGCAAGACCAACGCCAAGCGCTTCCGCGGCCTCGATGCGCCCGCGACGATCATCGATTTGATCGAGCAGACCGCCGGCAAACCCTATGCCGAGGGCGTCCAGGCCGAGCGCATGGGCTTCATGAAGCTGATCATGGGCACCCAGTCGGCGGCGCTGCGCCACATCTTCTTCGCCGAGCGCAAGGCCGCCAAGATCGACGGCATCGCCGAAGACATCCAGCCCCGCGACATCAAGCGCGTCGGCGTGATCGGCGCCGGCACGATGGGCGGCGGCATCTCGATGAACTTCCTCACCGCCGGCGTTCCCGTGACCATCGTCGAGATGGCGCAGGAAGCGCTCGACCGCGGGACCGGCACCATCCGCAAGAATTACGAGGCGACCGCGGCCAAAGGGCGCATGACCGCCGAACAGGTCGAAGGCGCGATGGGTCTGCTCAAGCCCACCCTCGATTTCGACGCGCTCGGCGAGTGCGACCTGATCATCGAGGCCGTCTATGAGAATATGGACGTCAAGAAGGACATCTTCGGCAAGCTCGACAAGATCGCCAAGCCGGGCGCGATCCTCGCCTCGAACACCAGCTACCTCAACATCGACGAGATCGCGGCGGTGACCAGCCGTCCGCAGGACGTGCTCGGCCTGCATTTCTTCTCGCCGGCTAACGTGATGAAGCTGCTCGAGATCGTCCGCGGCGCGAAGACCGCCGACGACGTGCTCGCTACTGCGATGGCGGTGTCGAAGAAGATCAAGAAAGTCGCCGTCATCGCGGGCGTCTGCTACGGCTTCATCGGCAATCGCATGCTGATGCCGCGTCAGGTCGAAGCCAACAAGATGCTGCTCGAAGGTGCCACGCCCGAGCAGATCGACAAGGTCCATGTCGCCTTCGGCATGCCGATGGGGCCGTTCCAGATGGCCGATCTCGCCGGCGTCGACATCGGCTGGCATCGCGATCCGAACCGCATCGAGAATATCCGTGACGCGCTCGCCGCCGAGGGCCGCTGGGGCCAGAAGAAGAGCGCCGGCTTCTACGATTATGACGAGAAGCGCACGCCCTCGAACAGCCCGCGCGTCGCCGAGCTGATCGCCGAGTGGCGCGAGAAGCTGAACGTGCCCCAGCATGAGGTCACCGAGGAGGAGATCGTCGTGCGCACGCTCTACACGATGGTCAACGAAGGCGCGCTGATCCTCGCCGAGAAGATGGCGCAGCGTGCGTCCGACATCGATGTGGTCTGGGTCTATGGCTATGGCTGGCCCCCGTACCGCGGCGGCCCGATGTTCTGGGCCGACACCGAAGGCCTCGCCAAGATCGTCGCCGGCCTCGAGAAATACGGCTTCGAAGTCGCGCCTTTGCTCCGCGAAAAGGCGGAAAAGGGCGAGAAGTTCAACAAGTAACGACCACTCTCCCTCTCCCGCCGGGAGAGGGAGGGAGCCGCCAAAGGCGGCGGAAGGGTGAGGGTGACCGGAACGGCGGCGCCATCACCCTCACCTTCCCACCGCCTGACGGCGGCGGGCCCCTCCCTCTCGCAACGGAAGAGGGGGTTCAGGAGAGGATGAATGGCAGAGGATCTGGAAACCTTCCGCGCCGAGACCCGCGCATGGCTCGAAGCCAATTGCCCGGAATCCATGCGCACCCCGATGCGCGGCGAGAAGGACGCCACCTGGGGCGGCCGCAACCCCATCTACGTCCATCCCGACCAGAAGCTCTGGATGGACCGGATGGGCGCGCGCGGCTGGACCGTTCCCGATTGGCCCAAGGCCTATGGCGGCGGCGGCCTGTCCCCCGCCGAAACCAAGATCCTCCGCGAGGAAATGGCGCGGCTCAAATGCCGCAACCCGCTCAACAGCTTCGGCATCTCGATGCTCGGCCCGGCGCTGCTCAAATACGGCACCGAGCAGCAGAAGCTCGAGCATCTGCCGAAGATCGCCCGCGGCGAGATCCGCTGGTGCCAAGGCTATAGTGAGCCCAATGCAGGCTCGGACCTCGCTGGCCTGCAGACCAGCGCCGAGGACGCTGGCGACCACTATATCGTCAATGGCCAGAAGGTCTGGACCAGCTACGCCGATCAGGCCGACTGGATCTTCTGCCTCGTCCGCACCGACAAGACCAGCAAGCAGGGCGGGATCAGCTTCGTGCTGTTCGACATGGCCAGCGAGGGCGTCTCGACCAGGCCGATCCTGCTGATCAGCGGCTACTCCCCCTTCTGCGAGACCTTCTTCGACAATGTGAAGGTGCCCAAGGCCAACCGCGTGCACGACGAAAACAAGGGTTGGGACGTCGCCAAATATCTGCTCGGCCACGAGCGCGAGATGATCTCGGGCATGGGGCTCGCCAGCCGCGGCGAGGATCCGCTGATCGAGGCAGCGCGCAAGGGCGTCGACCCGATCCTGCGCGCCCGGATCGCGCTGTTCGAGGTCCGCTCGAAAGCGTTCGCGGCGATGTCCGAGCGCTTCATCGACGAACTCAAGGCGGGCAAGGCGCACCCTGCCCAGCCATCGATGATGAAATATTACGGCACCGAGCTCAACAAGGCCCGGCACGAGCTGCTCATGGCGGCGGGCGGTAGCGATTCGCTGGAATGGGAAAGCGAGGCGAGCAACCACGGCGCCGCCCCGCGTGCCTGGCTGCGCACCAAAGCCAATTCGATCGAAGGCGGGACGAGCGAGATCCAGCTCAACATCATCGCCAAGCGCATCCTGGATTTGCCGTCCTGAACCAAATTCCCTCTCCCTTTGGGAGAGGGAGGGAGCCGACGCAGTCGGCGGAAGGGTGAGGACAGCACGAGGCGAGACGCTCGCGGATAGCTACCCTCACCCCACCCTCTTCCGAAGGGAGAGGGCTTAAGGAAGAAGAAGCATGCCCCTCTACCTCACCGACGAACAGACCATGCTCCGCGACACCGCGAAGGACTTCGTCGCCGAGCACGCCCCGGTCAGCCATATGCGCGCGCTCCGCGACGCCAATGACGCGACCGGCTTCAGTCGCGAGCTTTGGAAGCAATTCGCCGAACTCGGCCTCACCGGCATCCTGATCCCCGAGTCCGATAATGGCCTCGGCCTCGGCCATGTCGAGGCGGGTGTGGTGCTCGAGGAGATCGGCCGCAACCTTTCGCCCTCGCCTTTCCTCACCACCGCCGTCGCCGCGGTCGAGGCGCTCAAGGGCACGCCGCACGCCGCGCGTTGGTTCCCCGGCATCCTCGCCGGCGAGACCGTCGCCGCGCTCGCGATCGACGAGCGCGCCAAGCATGACGGCAAGGTCGCGATGAAAGCCGAGCGATCCGGCAACGGCTTCCGCCTCACCGGCGTCAAGCAGTTCGTCGCACATGGCCATGTCGCCGACCTGCTCCTCGTCGCCGCCGCGACCGACCATGGCACCACCTTGTTCGCCGTCCCCACCGACGCCAAGGGCCTCACCGCCGACCCGCAGCGCCTTGCCGACGCCAGCCTGGCCGCGCGGCTGATCTTCGACGGGGTCGAAGTCGATGCCGACGCCGTGGTCGGCGAAGTCGACCAGGCCCCCCTCGCCCGCCTCCTCTCCGCGGGCCGCACCGGCGCCTCGGCCGAATTGCTCGGCGTCGGCGGCGGCGCGATGGACATGACCGTCGGCTATCTCAAGGAGCGCAAGCAGTTCGGCCAGGTCATCGGCAGCTTCCAGGCGCTCCAGCACCGCGCCGCGCATCTCTACAGCGAAATGGAAGTCGCCCGCGCCGCCGTCCTCAAGGCGCAGCAGCTGCTCGACGCCGACGACGACCGCGCCGCCGACGCGGTCTCGGTCGCCAAGGCGATGACCGGACTCGCCACCACCCTCGCGGTGCAGGAGGGTATCCAGATGCACGGCGGCATCGGGATGACCGACGAATATGATATCGGCTTCTTCATGAAGCGCGCGCGCGTCCTCGCCGAACTGTTCGGCGACAGTAATTTCCACGCCGACGCGCTGGCGCAGGCGGCGGGATATTGATGATCACCGCCACCCACCAGCCGTCACCCCCGCGAAAGCGGGGGCCCATCTCGTGCAGAAGCAACCAGGTACAACAGCTGTTATGCACGTGGCACGTTCCGGAGATGGGTCCCCGCTTTCGCGGGGATGACGGTTTGGGGGGAAATCATGCCTGACCCCACCCCGCAAGAGCTCGTAACCCAGCTCACGACACTCCTCGACGTCGAGGAGATCGATACCGATCTCTATCGCGGCCCGCGTCTTCCCGGCGGCGTCGGCCGCGTGTTCGGCGGTCAGGTCATCGCGCAGGCGCTCCAGGCCGCGCAGCGCTCGGTGGAAGGCGACAGGACCGCCCACTCGCTCCACGCCTATTTCATGCGCCCCGGCGACGAGAACCACCCGATCATCTTCCGCGTCGTCCGCGATTTCGAAGGGCGCAGCTTCGCCAATCGCCGCGTCATCGCGATGCAGAAGGGCCGTCCGATCCTCAACATGACGGCGAGCTTCCAGTTGCCGTCCGACGGGCTCCATCACCAATTCGACATGCCTGACGTCCCCGATCCGGACCAGCTCCGCTCCGAGCGCGAGCTGCGCGAGGAAATCCGCGATCAGGTCCCCGAAAAGTTCCGCCGCTTCTTCCTGCGCGCCCGTCCGATCGAGATCCGTCCGGTCAATCCGCGCAACTGGTTCGCTCCCGACAAGATCGAGCCGCACCAGCATAGCTGGTTCCGCGTCGTCGCGCCGCTGCCCGACGATCCCGCGCTCCACCGCGCGATGCTCGCTTATGCCAGCGACATGACCCTGCTCGGCACCTGCCTGCTGCCGCACGGAGTGAGCTGGATGACCGGCGAGGTGCAGACCGCGAGCCTCGATCACGCGATCTGGCTGCACGAACCGTTCCGCTTCGACGAATGGTTGCTCTACACCACCGACAGCCCCTGGTCGGGGCACGCCCGCGGCTTCAACCGCGGCCGCATCTATGCGCGCGACGGCCGGCTGGTCGCGAGCGTGGCGCAGGAAGGGCTGATCCGCTTGCGCAACGACCGCGAGTAGCGGCAAAGAGCGTCGCATGACGACGCGCAGCTACCCTTATGTCACGCTCGACGTGTTCACCGACACCCGCTTCGGCGGCAATCCGCTCGCGGTGTTCACTGCCGCCGAAGGGTTGAGCGACGCCGAGATGCAGTCGCTCGCCGCCGAGATGAACTATAGCGAGACGACCTTCGTCCTGCCGCCGTCCGATCCGGCGAATACGGCACGCGTGCGCATCTTCCATCGCACCGCCGAAATGCCCTTTGCCGGCCATCCCAATGTCGGCACCGGCTATGTCCTCGCCGGCCTGCGTCCCGAGGCGGGCGACGTGCTGCGTTTCGAGGAAATCGCCGGCCTTGTCGAGATCCGCATCGCGCGCGACGCCGAGGGCAACGCGACCGGTGCCGAGATCGACGCGCCGCAGCCGCTCAGCATCCTCGGCACGCTGCCGGTGGAAGCGATCGCGCCGTGCATCGGCCTCACATCGACCGACCTCGTCACCGCCTCGCACATTCCGACCCGCGCCAGCGTCGGTGTCGACTTCGTGCTGGTCGAGGTGACGCGCGACGCCCTCGCCCGCGCGCTTCCCGATATCGCGACCTATCGCCGCGTCGCCGAGCAACATCTCGGCCCCGGCGACCGGCTGTCGATCTTCCTCTATGCTCGCGACGGCGACCGCATCCGCGCGCGCATGTTCTCGCCGCTGTCGGGCACATGGGAAGACCCGGCGACCGGCAGCGCCAATGCTGCGCTCGCGGCGTTGCTGCTGTCGATTCTCGGCGGCGACGAAGCCCGCTTCGACGTCACCCAAGGCGTCGAGATGGGCCGCCCGAGCAGCCTGAACCTGCGCGCGTGGCGCACCGCCAACGGCATCCGCGCCAGCGTCGGTGGAAGCTGCGTCTCGGTACTGCGTGGCGAGGCCCAGCTCTAGCCGGCACGCCGCTTCCGCCAAATCGATTGCGCAACCGGCGTCGCATCTGCATGCTCACGCAATCATGCCGCCATGGGCACGCGGAGGTGAGATGAACGTCTTTGTCAGTGTGGCGACCGGCCTCAGCCCCGAGCAGGAAGCGTTCGTCGATGCGGTGGAGAACCGGCTTCGCGCGATCGGACTCGTGCCCTGCACGATCGGACGGAACACGTTCAGCACCGAAGCGCCATTGCAGGCCGTCGTCCATTTGATGGCGCGCTGCGCCGGCACGGTGGTGATCGCGCTCGAGCGCTATCGTTTCGAAGACGGGCTCGAAAGGCCCGGCTCCCCAAAGGAGAAGCCGCTGGGCCCGGTGAGCTTCCCGACGGCATGGAATCAGATCGAAGCCGCGATGGCTTATGGCCGCAAGCTGCCGCTACTCGTGCTCGTCGACGAGAAGCTGCGGTGCGACGGTCTGCTCGAAAAGGGCAACGACTGGTACGTCCACGAACTGGCGATCGATCCGGCGGAGCTGAACGGCGCCGCGTTCGGCGGCCTGCTCAACGATTGGCGCGAGCGCCTTGTCCCGAAGCAGGCGGCACTCGACGCAGCGGAGCCGGAGGCGGCAGTCGATCCCGCCAAAATGTCCGTCGGCCAGTTGATCGCCGCCCTCAAGCCCGCGCAGCTTTGGGCCTCGCTCGTCGCGCTTGGCGGCGCGCTGGCGGGCGCATTCGCGCTGGGAATGAAGCTGGGCGGCTGACGCGCACGCCGCCGCGTGCAGCTAATTGCCCTTGGGTCGGACGACCATGTTGTAGGGCACGTAGAGGAAAACGTCGGTCAGCCCGGCACGCGACCATTCGACCGGGCGATCGAGCCCCTTGATCTCGACGCCATAGTCCGGCCCGAGCCGTGCGGAGATCGCCTTCGCATCGGCGGCGATGATGTCGAGTATCTCTCCGCGGAACTTGTCCGGTCCGACGAGCGAGAGCGTGAAGTCGTCGCCCGAGCCGCGGATTTCCGCGCGCCCCACCGCGGGGACCGCCTTGACGAAGCGGTTGATCCGGTCGCGCGCAGCGGCACCGTCGACGCCGTTGCCGATCCGCACCTTGGCCAGAAAGCTGGTACGATCGGTGTCGGGCCGATTGTCGTTGGTGAAGCCAAGGCCACGATAGTTGGCGAGCGTGAGCGGCTCGACCACCTCGTCGCCGGTGGCGAGCTCGACCCCGAACTTCGGCGCCAGCTCGATCGCGCTCTTCACCATGGCGAGGATTTCGCTCCGCCGCTTCTCGGCATCGCGCGTGTCCCCGGCGACGGTCACGTCGAGGATCGCGAAATCGGCGGCACGGCGCAGCCCGACCACGGGTCGGCTCTCGTCGAAGCCGTCGGTCTCGCGTCGCGTCCCGGTCACCACCACCTCAGCCTGGCTGAAATCCTGCGCGAGCGCCGGCATCGGCAACAGCATCAGGCAGGCGAACAGGATCCGTCGCGGCATCGACATGGCATTCCCCCCAATCGTTTCGACCGAGGCTGTCGTGCAACCAGGCCCAAGTCAATCAGAAGGCAGGCTTGCCGAATTCCTGTCGCGTCACCGGATGGCTCGACGACAGCCCGCCATCGACCACCCAGGCCTGACCGTTGACATAGCTCGCCTCGTCGCTGGCAAGGAACAGGGCCACCCGCGCGATCTCCTCGGGCGCGCCAGCGCGGCGCAGCGGGTTGAGCTGGCCGAGCTTGTGCTCCTTGCCGACCTCGCGGGCATAGTCGAACGCCCGCTGGGTCATCCCCGTCTCGATCAGCCCGGGACAAATCGCATTGACCCGGACATTCGAGGTCGCGAGCTGCTGCGCGGCGCTCTGGACGAGGTTGATCACCCCCGCCTTGCTTGCCGAATAGGCAGGTCCCCCCGCGCCCGAGCGCAGGCCCGCCACGCTCGCGGTGCACAGGATTGCGCCGCCGCCGCGGTCGACGATCTTCGGGCCCGCATGCTTGATGGCCAGTGCCGGCCCAATCAGGTTGACGCGCAGCACCTCGGTCCACAGCTCGACGCTGCTGTCGAAGATTCCCGCCGCGCCGCCCGAGATACCGGCATTGGCGAAGAATATATCCACGCCGCCGAACTGTTCGCACGCCGTGGCAACAAGCGCCTCTACGTCGCTCTCCTTGCCGGCATCCATCGAAACCGCGATCGCATTGTCGAGCCCTTCGACCGTGGCGTGGACCTGCCCCGACATGTCGGCCGCGACGACGCGCGCGCCTTCGGCGGCGAATGCCTGCGCCGACGCCCGCCCGATCCCCGAGCCCGCGCCGGTGACGATGACGACCTTGCCTTCGAACCGCATAGTCACTCCCATTCGCCCTCACTCTTCCCACTGCCTTCGGCAGCGGGCCCCTTCCCTCTCCCATCGGGAGAGGGACGGAGGCGGGAAGCGCCGGAAGGGTGAGGATGACACGCGTTTTCTATCACGCCCCCGCCTTCTCGGCGAAACCCCAGGCCGCCGCCGCCAACCCCGGCAGCCGCTCGACTGTCTTCGCCGCCTCGGCGCTCGACGCGTTGCCGTCGATGATCCGCTTCTTGATCCCCTGCACGATCCCGGTCAGCCGGAACAGATTATATGCGAAATACCAATTGAGGTCGGGCAGGCCGTCACGTCCCGTCGCCGCGGAATAACGCGCCACCACCGCCTCCAGCGTCGGGATCCCGGTCTCCGGCCCGGTGAGCCCCTGCACCCCCGAACGCCCTTCCGGTGCCGTTACCCAGCTCATCAGGAAATAGGAGAAATCGGCGAGCGGATCGCCGAGCGTCGACAGCTCCCAGTCGAGCACCGCGCGCACCCGCGGCGCATCGGGCGCAAAGATCATGTTGTCGATGCGGAAATCGCCATGGACGATGCTCGTCCGCGTTTGCGCCGGCACGGTGCGCGGCAGCCATTCGATCAGCCGCTCGACTTCGGGCATGTCGTCGGTCTGGCTCATGCGGTACTGTTTCGACCAGCGCGCCACTTGCCGCTCGAAATAATTGCCCGGCTTGCCGTAATCGCCGAGCCCCACCGCCTCATGATCCACCGAATGCAGCGCCGCGAGCGTATCGACGATCGCCTCGTACACCGCGGTCCGCTCCGCCGGCACCATGCCCGGCAGCGCGCCGTCCCAGAAGGTCCGCCCCTCGACCATCTCCATCAGATAGAAGGGCGCGCCGAGCACGTCCGCATCCTCGCAAAGCCCGAACGGCCGCGCGACCGGGAAGCCGGTGGGATGCAGCGCCGCGATCAGCCGGTACTCGCGCTCGACAGCGTGCGCCGAAGGCAGGATCGGCCCGAACGGCTTGCGCCGCAGCACATAGGCGCCGCTCGCCGCGTCGATCCGATAGGTCGGATTGCTCTGCCCGCCGGGGAACTTCTGAACCGCGAACGGTCCCGCGAACCCCGTGACGTTCGCGCCAAGCCATTCGCCCAGCCTGGTTTCGTCGAGGTCGCTCATGCGAACTGGATCACCGAGCGGACGCTGTGCCCGTCGCGCAGCTTGGCCATCGCGTCGTTTACCTCCTCGAGCCGGATCCGCTCGGCGACCATCGTGTCGAGGTCGAGCAGCCCGTCGAGATACATCCGCACCAGCCGCGGCATGTCGATCGGGAAGCGCGTGCTCCCCAGCAGCGATCCCTGGATCTTCTTGCCGGTAAGGAAGGTCGGCCCGGGCAGGCTGACATTGCCTCCCGGCGCGATCATCCCGAGGATCGTCGCGGTGCCGCCGCGTCGCAAGATGTGCCAGGCGAGCTCGGCGGTGTTGGGCCGCCCGACCGCCTCGATCGCATAATGGACTCCGCCATTGGTGCGTTTGAGCACGTCCTTGACGATCGTCGCCGAGCCGGGATCGAGCGTCTCGGTCGCACCGAGCCTCATCGCCAGCTCGCGCTTCTCGGGCATCGGATCGATCGCGAGGATCTGCCCTGCGCCCGCAATCTTCGCGGCATTGATCGCAGCGAGCCCGATCCCGCCCGCGCCGATCACCGCGACGCTCTCGCCGGGACGCACCCGGCTGTCGTTGAAGATCGCCCCCGCGCCGGTGATCACCGCGCAGCCGAGCAGCGCCGCGCGGTCGAGCGGCATTTCCTTGTCGATCGCGACGCAGGCATTCTCATGGACCAGCATCAACTCGGCAAAGGCCGAGAGGTTGAGGAAGGGCGCCAGCGGCGTGCCGTCGGCGAGCCGCAGCCGCGGTTCGGCATCCGCCGGCCGTCGCGTCGAGGGATCGATGCACAAGGACGGCCGCCCGGTGACGCACATCTCGCACGATCCGCAGAACACGGTGAAGAAGGTGATGACATGATCGCCGGGCTTGAGATGCGCGACGTCGCTGCCCACCGCCTCGACCACCCCCGCCGCCTCGTGCCCCGGCACGGTCGGCATCGGATGGGGGAAGGCGCCGTCGACGAAATGCAGGTCCGAACGGCACACCCCGCACGCCACGGTGCGGATCAGCACTTCGCGCGGCCCGGGCTTGTCGACCCGCACCTCAACGATCTCGAGCGGCTTCCCGGCTTCGAACAGTACCGCTGCTTTCATCTAGATCCTCCCCGGCACGGGGAGGGGGACCGCCGCGAAGCGGTGGTGGAGGGGGCGCGCCGCAAAGGATTCCGCTGGTGGAGAGCCCCCTCCACCAGCCTGCGGCTGGTCCCCCTCCCCGTTCCGGGGAGGAACGAAAAGGCACTCACCGGCTCACTCCCACGTCCCCCGACGAAACCCGATCCGCCTTCGCCGCCCCATATTTCCCGAACTCCGCGCGCGCGATCGCGCGGTTGTGGACCTCGTCGGGCCCATCGGCGAGCCGCAGCGTGCGAATCCCCGCCCAGTCATGCGCCAGTCCGAAATCGCTCGACACGCCCGCGCCGCCATGCGCCTGGATCGCGTCGTCGATGATCTGCAGCGCCATGGTCGGCGCCTGCACCTTGATCATCGCGATCTCGAGCTGCGCCGCCTTGTTGCCGGCCTTGTCCATCATGTCCGCCGCCTTGAGGCAGAGCAGCCGCGTCATTTCGATGTCGATCCGCGCCCGCGCGATGCGCTGCTCCCACACCGAGTGGTCCGAGAGCCGCTTGCCGAACGCCACCCGGCTGACCAGTCGCTTCGCCATCGCTTCGATCGCTTCCTCGGCCACTCCGATCGTGCGCATGCAGTGATGGATCCGCCCCGGCCCGAGCCGGCCCTGCGCGATCTCGAAGCCGCGCCCTTCGCCGAGGATGACATTGTCGATCGGCACGCGAACATTCTCGAGCACGACTTCGCCGTGCCCGTGCGGCGCATGATCATACCCGAAAACCGAAAGCATCCGTTCGATCTTCACGCCGGGGGCATCGAGCGGCACGAGGATCTGGCTCTGCTGCGCGTGCCGCGCCGCCTCTGGACTCGTCTTCCCCATCACGATCGCGACTGCGCAGCGCGGGTCGCCCACGCCAGACGACCACCATTTCCGCCCGTTGATCACATAATGATCGCCGTCGCGCTCCATCCGCGTCTCGATGTTGGTCGCGTCCGAGGAGGCAACCGCCGGCTCGGTCATCAGAAACGCCGATCGGATCTCGCCTTCCATCAGCGGCTTCAGCCATTGGTCCTTCTGCGCACGCGTCCCGTAGCGGTGGAGCACTTCCATGTTGCCGGTGTCAGGCGCCGAGCAATTGAAGCACTCCGAAGCCCAACCGAGCCGCCCCATCTCCTCGGCGCAGAGCGCATATTCGAGGTTGCTGAGCTGGGTGCCTTCGAACTCGAAGCTGTCGTCGACATGCGCCTGCCCCGAATGCGGCGGCATGAAGAAATTCCACAATCCGGCGGCCTTGGCCTTTGCCTTCACGTCCTCGATCACCGGCAGCACCTTCCAGCGATCGCCTTGCTTCTGCTGGGCGCGATAATCGCCGTCGCGCGGTCGGATCTCGCCATCGATGAACGCCTTCACCCGGTCGCGGAACCAGGTCTCCCGCTCGCTCAGCGTGAAGTCCATCGCAGCACCCTCCAGTCTCGTTGTCCGATCCTGCCTAGAACGTACCGGATATTCGGTAAAGGGGCTGAGCGTAGAGAAAAATCGGGACATGCATCTTCAAAAAACGCTTTGGCTGCGCCGCGAATTCGCTAAGCTGAATTGCAATGAATGCACCCGGTAACATCGAAGGCGGCAGCGGCACCAAGCGCTTCCAGGCCAAGCGCGACGCGATCCTCGCCGCGGCGGCCGACGCGATCAACGAGCAGAGCGCGAAGGGCATGACCTTCGCCGACGTGGCGCGCCGCGTCGGGCTCAACACCACCTCGGTCACCTATTACTTCAAGCGCAAGGAGGATCTCGCCGCCGCGGCGTTCGAGCAGACGCTCGAACGGCTCGATGCGATGCTCGACGCCGCGCTCGCGGAGCCGACGCCCGAGGCACGCGTGGCGCGCTACCTCAACATCAACATGGAGCGGCTCGCACGCATCCGCCGCGGCGAGGAGCGCGACTTCGCGATCCTCTCGGACCTGCGCGCGATGGAAGAGCCGACCAAGAGCCAGCTGCTCGCCGGCTGGCGCAACGTCTTCCGCAAGACGCGCAGCCTGTGGGGAGCGGGAGCCAACCGCGCCGAGACCGATCTGTATGGCGCCCGCGCGCATGTCCTGCTCGAGAACACCTTCTGGCTCACCGCCTGGCTGCCGCGCTACGAAGTCGACGAATATCCGCGCGTCGAGGCGCGGCTGATGGATGTTTTCCGCCTCGGCATCGCCGCGCCGGGAGAGGCCTGGACGCCCGAGCTGCTCGATCTCGAGCATGAGGAGCCCGAGCCGGGGCGCGAGGCGTTCCTCCTCGCCGCGACGCGGCTGATCAACGAGCTCGGCTATCGCGGCGCCTCGGTCCAGCGCATCGCTTCGGAGCTCAACGTCACCAAGGGCAGCTTCTATCATCACCTCGACGCCAAGGACGAACTGGTGATCGCCTGCTACAAGCGCAGTTTCGACATCATCGCCGACGCGCAACGGCTCGCCGAGAGCCACGAGGGCAGCCATTGGGAGCGGCTCGAAAGCACCGTCGCGACCCTGCTCGACTATCAGTTCTCCGAGCGCGGCCCGTTGCTGCGCACCACCGCGCTGTCGGGCCTCCCCCCGCGCGTGCGCACGACGATGATCGACCGCTCGAACCGCATCGCGCGGCGTTTCGCGGGCATGCTGTCCGACGGCATCGCCGAGGGCTCGATCCGCGCGATCGATCCGCTGGTGGCCAGCCAGGCGCTTATGGCGCTGCAGAACGCAGCGTTCGACATGCGCAAATGGGCGAGCACCATGCCGCGCGAAAAGGCCGTGGCCTTCTATGCCTCAACCTTGGCGTTCGGGCTGTTCGACGATCGCGTGCTCACGGCCTGAGCCTTTGCGGCGACTAACATATGTCCGGGAAATTTCCGGCGCGTCGCTGCACATAAGTACCTGATATCACCGCTATATTGGAAAGGACGCAGACCATCTGCACCACCTTCCTCGCGGGGACATTCCCATGCTCTGGTTCATCAAAGATGCACCCATTCGCCTGAAGCTGCTGATCGCCTTCGGGACGATGGTCGGTTTCACTGCGCTCACCACCCTCGCCGCGCTCGTGGCGCCAGGCTATGTCTTGATCGTCGGTATGATCGCCACGCTCACCGGCATCGTCTGCGCCGCATGGTTCCGCAGCGCGATCGCGACGCCCTATGTCAACACAGTCGTTCGCATGGAGGCGCTCGCCGCGGGCGATCTCGCCAGCCCGATCGCCTTCTTCGAGTATAAGGACTGCGTCGGCCGCATGACGAGGGCGATGCTCACCTTCCGCGATGCCGCCCGTCAGCAGATCGCCCTCAACGAGGAAGCGCGCAAACACGCCGGCATCGTGCGCGGGATGACGGCCAATCTCAGCCGCCTCGCCGATGGCGATCTCACTGCCGAGATCACCGAGGACTATCCCGGCGACTATGCGGAGCTGCGCACCAACTTCAACGCCGCATTGGCCGCGCTCCGCACGTTGATCGGTACGGTGAACGAAAGCGCCGCCACCATCCATATGGGCTCGGACGAGATCGCCCAGGCCTCCGAAAACCTCGCCCGGCGCACCGAGGCGAATGCCGCGAGCCTCGAGCAGACCTCGACTGCGGTCGCCCAAATGGATCAGCGGCTGAGAGCGACCGCCGAAGCCGCCGGCCGCACCGTCGCGCGCGCCGATGGCGCGATCGCCACCGTATCGGGCGGCCGCACCATCACCGATGAGGCCGTGCAGGCGATGACTCGCGTGTCGGAGAGCGCAAGGGGCATCGACAGCGTGATCGAAGGGCTCGACAAGATCGCCTTCCAGACGCGCGTACTGGCGATGAACGCGGCGGTCGAAGCGGGCCGCGCCGGCGAGGCGGGCCGCGGCTTCGCGGTCGTCGCCGACCTCGTGAGCGCGCTCGCCATGCGCGCCGAGGAGGAAGCCGGCCGCGCCCGCGACCAGCTCACCACCACCCAGAGCGAAGTCGTCGCCGCGGTCGAGATGGTCCAGAAGGTCGACGGCGCGCTTGCCGACATTTCGAGCGACGTCGCCGAAGTCCATGCGCTGCTCGGGCAGATGGCGACCGACAACCAGGCCCAATCGACGGCGATCTCCGAGATCAGCGGCGCGATCGGCACGATGGATCAGGCGACGCGGCAGAATGCCGCCATGGTCGAGGAGGCTTCAGCGGCGGCGCGCAGCCTCTCCGGCGAGATCGCCGGGCTCGCCGGCCACGCCGCACGCTTCACCGTCACCGGCGACCGGCGCACGTCCTCCCGAAAGCTGGCAGCTGCGCCGTCGTACCTGATGCATTGACGGAAACGGGCCCGCGGTCTCCCGCGGGCCCGCCGCCCAGGCCGGGGACGGTCAGAACCGTCCGCGCAGCGTCACGCCATAGGTCCGCGGTTCAGCGAGGAACTGCGAGAAAATCTGGCGCCCGCCCGGATATTGCGGGTCGACGAACGGAGTGGCGTTGAGGCCCGCCGCGAAGGGCGGCACGCCGGTGCCCCCCTCCTGGAAGGGCGAGTTGAACGCTACCTGGGCGTAGTTCTTGTTGAACAGATTCTGCCCCCAGACCTCGATCGCCCAGCGCTGGTTCGGGCCGCGGATGCCGATGCGTCCGTTCACCACCACATAGCTGTCCTGTTCCTTCTGCGGGAACAGGTCCGAACCGGTGTTGAAATCGTCGGTCAGGCGCGAGTCGACATAGAACAGCCCCGAAAGCCCCGAACCGCCGATATCGGGCGTCCAGGCGAACGAGCTCGTCGCGACGATCTCGGGCGCGTTCGACAGATTGTCGCCCGGCAGCTTGCGCAGCGACGGATTGAGCGGCGCGCCGCGGTCGTTGCCGACCAGATTGTCGCGATAGCGCGTGTCGGCATAGGTGATGCCCATGTTGACCTGGATATCGCGATGCGGCCGGAGCGTCGCTTCGATCTCCACACCCTGCGAACGCACGCCATAGGTCACGTCGTCGGCATTGCACGCGCCCGTCAACGCCGCCGGATTGAGGCTGAAGCCCGCGCCCGCGACGATCGTCGGATTGACGAAGTTCGCGCCGCCGACGCGCACGCTCTGGTCGCGATCCGCACCGCCCAGATCCTGCTTACAGCCGTTGACGTTCTGGACGATGAACACCGTTCCGTCGAACGTGTTGAGCTGGAAGTTGCTGAACTCCTGGCGGAACGCCGCAATGCTGAGCAGGAACGGCCCGGTGGCGTATTTGGCGCCGATCTCGAACGCGTTGACCGTCTCGGGATCGAACTGGAGGTTGCCGACCAGTGCCTGCGCCCCACCCGCGCTCGCGAACGACGCGGTGGGGGCCTTGAGCGCCGAACGATCGAGATTGAAGCCGCCCGCCTTGTAGCCGCGCGAGTAGCTGCCGTAGAGCAGCACATCCTCGTGCGGCTTCCACGAAAGCACCGCGGTGCCCGTGAACTTCGATTCCTTGCGCTCGTCGTCGATCGAGACGCCATTCAGCTCGGCCGTCGAATTGCCCTGGCACGAAAGGCCGAGGATCGAGTTGCTCACGCCGAAGAGCGCCGCACTGAAGCCCGGGCTGTTCGGGTTGATGAAGTTGCCCAGCCGCGCCTGATTGGCGACGCAGCCGGTGTTGTTGTTGCCGAAGGTCGCGTCGAAGCGCTTGCGCTCGTTGGTGTAGCGCAGGCCCAGGGTCAGATCGACGGTCGGGGTGACGTGGAAGATGTTGTGGGTGAACAGCGCCCAGTTGCGGCTGTTCTGCTCGTACACGTCGAGCGTGCTGCCACGATTGTTGATCGCGTCGAGCTCGTCGATCGCCGCGTAGATGAGCGGCGATGCCGCGCCGAACGCCGCCGGTCGCGCGGCGAGACAGCCGGGCGAAGTCGGCGAATAGAGCGCAGCGAGGCCACCGCCGGTCACCAGGCGGCAGGTGGCGTAGCGGCCATATTGGTTGCCGAACTTGAGATTGTCGGTCGCGGTCAGGTCCTCGTTCGCGAAATAGGCGCCGACCAGCCAGTCGAGCTTGTCGCCGAACGCCTTGCCCTGCAGCCGGAGCTCCTGGCTGAAGGTCTTGAACCGGCGCGACGAATTGCCGTCGGCCTCGCGGTACAGGATGTCGACCGCGCTATAGTCGGTGTCGCTTCCCTGATCGCTCTGATAGTCGCGATATGCCGTGATCGACGTCAGCGACGCCCCGCCGAAATCATAGTCGATCTGCAGCGAGATGCCCTTGTCCTCGGTCTCGCCCTGATAGGAACGGCCGCGCGTCACCGACAGCGTGCGATCGTAGCCGGCGGAATTGATCAGCGCGAGCGGTTGCCCGAGATCGCGCAGCACGTTGATGATGTTGTTGCCCGAAGCCGGCGGCAGCGCCCCCGTGGTGATCGGCACCGCGGGGTTGTTCAGGTTGCCGACCAGCGGATTGACCGACCGATCGACATAGGTCGCGCCGCAGCAGCGCTCGTCGCGCTTGGTATAGTCGCCGATCAGCCGGATGCTGAGATCGCTGCTCGGCTGGAACAGCAATTGCCCGCGCAGGAAATACCGATTGCGGTTGTTGACGTCGACGTCGTTGGTCGGGTCGGTGTAGAAGCCGTCGCGCTTCACATAGACGCCGTCGAGGCGCGCCGCGAGCGTCTCGGTGATCGGCCCGGTGACCCCCGCCGCCAGGCGGATCTGGTCGTAATTGCCATAGGTCGCCTCGGCATTGGCGCCGAACGTGAAAGAAGGCTGTTTGCTGATGATGTGGATGAGGCCGGCCGAAGCGTTGCGCCCGAACAGCGTGCCCTGCGGCCCGCGCAGCACCTCGACCCGCTCGATCTCGCCCAGTTCGTTGAGGCCGATGCCCGAACGCGAGCGATAGACGCCGTCGATGAACACCGCCACCGAGCTCTCGAGACCAGGGTTGTCGCCCACGGTCCCGATGCCGCGGATACGCGCCGAGCCGTTCGCCTCGCTGCCGGTCGACGAGACGAGCAGCGAGGGCGCGACCTGGTTGAGCTGGCGAATGTCGTTCGCGCCGGAGTTGGCGAGCGTCTCCGCGTTGACCGCCGAAATCGCCAGCGGCACGTCGGCGAGCACCTGCGCGCGGCCTTGCGCGGTGACGACGATCTCGCCGCCGTCGTCGCTCGGCTCGGCGGCCTGATTGGTGGTGTCCTGGCTATCCTGCGCATGCGCGGGCGCTGCGAGCGCCATGATCATCGCCGGCGCTGCACAGGCCGACAGAAGGCGTAACCGCATCATCATCTCCTCTCCCACCACAGGCTGGAACACTTGGCGGCTCCATACCCTACCCTCGAATAACACCCTTTTCCCTAAGGGCCGTCAAGCGTAACAAAGGTTGCAAAGCGGGACTGGACGGGAGGTGTTGCCCGTTTGCACCAGTCCGCAGACGCCCGTGCGACAGCAAACCGGCTTTCGGAAAGCCGGTCGTCGGGGGCGCGATACGGTGCGATCAATAGCCGGCCAGCCGGGCGAAACGGTCGCGATGCCAGGCGGCATTGCCCCACATCGCCTCGAGCACTCGCGCCCGCTTGAGCGTGAAGCCCGCGTCATGCTCGTCGGTCATGCCGATCCCGCCATGGAGCTGGATCATCTCGCGGCTGACGAGATGGAGCGTCTCGCCCGCCACTGCCTTGGCGAGGCTGATTTCCTGGCTGACATTGGCGCGGCCGCTGTCGATCGCCTCCAGCGCGCCCTCGACCACCGAGCGCATCAGCTCGAGTTCGGTGAACATCTTCGCCATCCGGTGCTGCAGCGCCTGGAACGAGGCGAGCACCTGGCCGAACTGGACGCGCGTCTTGAGATAGTCGTTGGTCTGCTCGAACGCTGCCTCCGCCATGCCGAGCATCTCCGCGCAGAGCGCCGCCGCGGCACGGTCGGTCACCTGGGTGCGCAGATCCGGGCCGCCGCCTTCGAGCTTCTCCGCCGGCGCGCCATCGAAGCGGATTTGTGCATGGCTGCGTGCATCGGTGAGCTTGCGCGGGCTTCGCATCACGCCTTCGTCGCCCGACACGAGATATAGCCCATCAACCGCGGCGACCACGAAGAGCTGCGCGCTGTCGCCCTCGGCGACGAATTCCTTGACCCCGCCGAGCTTGCCGCCTTCGACGGTCGTCGCGATCCGGTCGGGCGCGAAGCGCGGCCCTTCGTCCACCGCGAGCGTCGCGCCGATCTCGCCGGCTGCAATCCGCGGCAGCCATGCGGCCTGCTGCGCCTCCGACCCGCCGAGCAGCAGCGCGCTGGTCGCCGCGGCGGTCGCCGCAAGCGGAGTCGCCGCGAGGGTGCGCCCGAGTTGCTCGAGTACGAGCCCGAGCGAGACATAGCCCATCCCCGCTCCGCCCTGCGCCTCGGGGACGAGAATGCCCGCCCAGCCCATCTCGGCCTGCGCCCGCCACGCGGCGACGTCGTAGAATTCGGCCGGCGCCGCATCGCGCATCTTCCGGAAGGCAGAGACAGGCGATTCATTGTCCGCCCATTCGCGCGCCATGTCGCGGAGCATCGTCTGTTCTTCGGTCAGGACTGCCATCTCAAACTCTCCCTCTCTCCGCTTGCGGGGAGGGTCGGGGAGAGGGGCCCATCGCCCACGCTCGCCCCCCTCTCCCCGGCCCTCTCCCCCGAAGGAGAGAGGGAGCGATCACTGATGATCCAGCATCCCCAGGATCCGCTTGGCGATCACGTTGTTCTGGATCTCGCTCGACCCGCCATAGATCGACACCGCCTTGCCGAAGAGCCAGGCGCGGACGTCCTTGAGCGCGTCCTCCTCGAATCCCTCGCCTTCCCAGCCGAGCCCGGCCAGCCCGCGAATCTCGATCAGCAGTTCGGAACGCTCCTGCATGATCCGGGCGCCGACATTCTTCATGATCGAGGTCGCGGCCGACGGCCCCTGGTTCGATTTGGCTTCGAGCGAGGCCCGGCGCAGCGTCAGCAGAAAGGCGCGCAGGTCCATCTCGTGCCGCACGATCCGCCCGCGCAGATCCGCGTCGGCGATCCGACCCTCCGCGTCGACCCCAACATATCGCTTCGCGATCTGCCCGAGCGGCACGCCGGCAAACATCCGCCCTGCGGCCGACCCGCCGCCCGACAGGCTCGAACGCTCGTGCTGGAGCAGCCGCTTGCCGATCGTCCAGCCCTGCCCCTCTTCGCCGACCCGGTTGGTCTTCGGCACCTTCACATCGGTGAAGAAGGTCTCGCAAAAGGGCGACGAGCCCGAGATCAGCCGGATCGGTTTAACTTCCACGCCCGGCGTGTCCATGTCGCAGAGCAGGAAGGTGATGCCTTCGTGCTTCTTCGTCTTGTCGGTGCGGACGAGCATGAAGCATTTGTCCGCCCATTGCCCGCCGCTGGTCCAGGTCTTCTGGCCGTTGACCAGATAATGATCGCCCTTGTCCTCCGCGAAGCATTGCAGGCTCGCCAGGTCCGATCCCGCCCCCGGCTCCGAATAGCCTTGGCACCAGCGCACCGCCCCTTTGGCGATCGCCGGGATATGCTCGCGCTTCTGCGCCTCGCTGCCATATTCGAGCAGGGTCGGCCCGAACATCATCACGCCCATCCCGCCGATCGGGTTCCATGCGCCGATCCGCGCCATTTCCTCCTGCAGCACGCGCGCCTCGGCGCGGCTCAGCCCGCCGCCGCCATATTCCTTCGGCCAGGTCGGCACGCCCCAGCCCTTCGCGCCCATCGCCTGTTGCCAGGCCTCTTCCTCCGGCGAATTCTCGTGCGGCCCCTCGACCGCCGACATCGCATTGTCCTTGCCCTTGAGCGAAGGCGGGAAATGCGCCGCCAGCCAGTCGCGGACTTCGCTGCGGAACACCGTGAGCGGGTCCGCCGGGGCGTCGATCTCGGGTGCGGTCGCCATCATCCTCTCCTGCCGTACTCGGCTCGATTCGAAAATGCGGTATGGCAGCCACGGCGTCAAGCACCACTTCGTCACCCGGCGAAAGCCGGGGTCGCAAGCGTCAAGCGAACGGCTCGCGGCGCGAGATCGCGGCTTCCGCCGGGATGACGGGAGGGCTAGAACCCCAACCCGAAAAGGGGCTCGTCATGACATTCCACCATCGCGCGGTACCGATCGTGCTCGCCGCCGTGCTGATCGATTCGATCGGCTTCGGCATCGTCATGCCCGTGCTTCCCCGTCTGGTCGTCGAGCTCGCGCATGTCAGCCTCGAGGACGCCGCGCGGATCGGTGGCTATATGCTCGCCGCCTATGCCGTCACCCAGTTCTTCGCCGGGCCGATCCTCGGCACGCTCGGCGACAGTTTCGGCCGGCGCCCGGTGTTGCTCTTCTCGATGCTCGCCTTCGCCGCCGACTATGCCATGATGGCCGCCGCGCCGACGATCGCGTGGCTGTTCGTCGGCCGGATGATCGCGGGCGTCGCCGGCGCGTCCTACGGTCCCGCCAACGCCGTGCTCGCCGACGTGACGCCGCCCGAGAAGCGCGGCGCGACCTTCGGGCTGATGGGCGCCGCGTTCGGGATCGGCTTCATCCTCGGCCCCGCCATGGGCGGACTGATCGCCGGGCTCGGCACCCGCGCCCCGTTCATCGCCGCCGCGGTGCTCGCGGGCCTCAATGCGCTGTGGATCGTCGTCGCGCTTCCCGAGACGATGCTCCCCGAACGCCGCCGCCCCTTCCGCTGGGGCAACGCCCATGTCTTCGCCGCGTTCAGGCCGCTCTTCCACGCGGGGAACGCAGGCTGGCTGCTGCTCGCCGCCTTCCTCTGGCAGTTCGCGCACATGGTCTACCCTTCGACCTGGGCCTTCTGGAGCGAGATCGCGCTGGGCTGGGACGAGCAGGCGATCGGCTGGTCGCTCGCCGCTTCGGGACTGGCGATGGCGCTGGTCCAGACGCTCGTCACCGGGCGCGCGATCAAGCGTTGGGGCGAGGCGCGCACCGTGGTGCTCGGCATGCTCGCCGGCGGCTCGGTGTTCCTCGGCTATGTCTTCGTGCGGCAGGGCTGGATGGTCTATGCGCTGATCCCGATCGGCGCCTTTCAGGCGCTCGCCTGGCCGTCGATCAACGCGCTGCTCTCACGGATGACCGACGCACAGCACCAGGGCGCGCTGCAGGGCGGCATGGCCAGCCTCAACAGCGTCGCGCTGATCCTCGCGCCTTTGGTGCTCAGCCAGGCGCTCGCCCTCGGCGCCGAGCGCGGCTTCCCCGCGGGCAATTTCGTGCTCGCAGCGGGCCTCGCGTTCGCCGCACTGGTGATCGTGGTCCTGCGCGTCGTGCCCAAGGTCCAGCACGCAACCGCCGCGTCGCCGGGCGTCGCCGCCGATTAGGTCCGTTTCGAAGCCAATAACCGCCCCGTCCGCTTGACCGAGCCGCCCCACGATCGGATCATCGTCCGGCTCGGGAGACGCTATGGCCGAGCATTGCGCGCAACGACGAACGTGCGCCGACATCGTGCCGCGTGACGCAATGGCGCGCCCCGCGGCAGGCCGCCATGCCGCGACGCTCAATGCCACGTCGCGCGTCGGCCAGCTCCGCGACGCAGAGGCCCCAGCAGGTACGCGGCGCGACCCGGCGCAGAAAAGCGGACCCCGCCCCTGACACCACACCCATATTGGCGGCTATGGCCCGCACGGCCCCGTCGCCGACAATCCCGACAACATCGTCGCCGCGACCCGAGAATGTGCACCTGCTCCAGAATCTTTCGCCGGATTCGTTGCCGTCCATGGATCAGCTCCGCGACGGGGATGACAGCCAGCGGCTTGTCGATGCGCTCAACGCGCTGTGCAACCACCAAGGGCGTCAGCGCTGCGCCGTTGACCCATGTTGCTTTTTCGAAAAATGCGTATGGCGTCCGCGCTGCTGCTCGCCTACCAGTCCGGGCATGGGGGAATTTGAAGCAACCGCAGCGGCAATGCTGGCAAGCGATTTCGCGGCGCTGCCCGATCTGATCCGCGCCCACGCCCGCGAGCGTGGCGAAAAGACCGCGATCGTCTTCGGCGGCCGCGCAGTCACCTATGCCACACTCGACCGGCTCATGGACCGGATCGCGTTTTCGCTCCAGCGGGACGGCGCGAAACAGGGCGAGGCCGTTGCGATCCTCGGCCCCAACATGCTCGAATATGCGCTCACCTTTCTGGGGGCGCTGCGAGCCGGGTGCGTCGCCGCGCCGCTCGCTCCCTCGGCTACGCCCGAACAGCTCGCCGCGATGGTCGCCGATTGCGCCGCGCCGATCCTCTTCCACGACGCCGCCCATGACATCGACGTGCCCGTGCGCAAGGTCTATCTTGAGCAGCTGCTCGACTGGCTCGGCGACGGCACGCCCGAGCCGGTGACGGTGGGTCCCGACGACCCGTTCAACATCATCTATTCCTCGGGCACCACCGGCACGCCCAAGGGCATCGTCCAGCCGCATGCGATGCGCTGGGTCCATATCGGCCGCGCGCCCGCGGGTTTCGATCGCGCAGTGACGATGGTCGCCACGCCGCTCTACTCGAACACCACCCTCGTCAGCTTCCTGCCCACGCTCGGCTGGGGCGGCACGGTGGTGCTGATGGCCAGGTTCGACGCCCGCGAGTATCTCACCCTCGCCGAGCAGCACCGCGGCAGCGTCACCATGCTCGTGCCCGTCCAGTACCAGCGGATCATGGCCGATCCCGAGTTCGACCGGTTCGATCTCTCCAGCTTCACCCTCAAGACCTGCACCAGCGCGCCCTTCTCCGCCGCGCTCAAGGCCGACATCCTCGCGCGCTGGCCGGGGCTGCTCGTCGAATATTACGGCATGACCGAGGGCGGCGGGACCACGGTCCTCGTGTGCAACGCCCACCCCGACAAGCTCCATACTGTCGGCAAACCGATCGAGGGACACGACATCCGCCTGATCGACGACGAAGGCCGCGAAGTCGCGCAGGGCGAGACCGGCGAAGTCGTCGGCCGCTCGGCGGCGATGATGAGCGGCTATCACGGCCGCGCGGAGGCGACCGACGCCGCGACCTGGTACGACCGCGCCGGCAACCGCTTCATCCGCCACGGCGATATCGGCCGTTTCGACGAAGACGGCTTCCTGACCCTGCTCGACCGCAAGAAGGACCTGATCATCTCGGGCGGGTTCAACGTCTATCCCTCGGACCTCGAGGCGGTGCTGATCGCACATCCCGAGGTCGCCGATTGCAGCGTCGTCGGCATGCCCTCCGAGCAATGGGGCGAAACCCCGATCGGCTTCTATGTCGGCGGCGGCGACCCGGCGGAGATTCTCGGCTGGTGCAACGCCAGGCTCGGCAAGACCCAGCGCCTCGCCGACCTTGTCCGCGTCGACGAGCTGCCGCGCAGCGCGATCGGCAAGGTGCTCAAGCGCGAGCTGCGCGACCGGTATCGCGCATGACTCCGATCGCCGACATCCTCGCCTCCGCCGAGCGGCAGGAAGGCGGCTTGCGCACCGCGATCCCCGCCGACTGGATGCAGGGCCGCACTGCGTTCGGCGGCCTCTCCGCCGCGCTCGCGCTGCAGGCGGCGCTCGAGCTCGAACCCGACCTCCCGCCGCTCCGCTCGGCACAGATCGCGTTCATCGGCCCGCTCGCCGGCGCGGTGTCGGTAACCGCGACCAGGCTTCGCCGCGGCCGCAATGCCGCCTTCCTCCAGTCCGACCTCGTCTCCGAAGCGGGGCTCGGCCTGCGCGCCACCTTCGTGTTCATGGCCGAATTGCCCTCGGCGATCGCGCATGACGAGGCGACCCGCGCGCCGATCGCCCCGCCCGCGCCCGACGCCGAGCTCTACACCGGCCCCGAGACCTTCTTCACCGGCAACTTCAACTTCTGGGATCCGAAGGCCGAACTCGGCCCCGCCGAATGGCTGCGCTGGGCGCGACTGCGCGGCCGCGACGGGCTCCATCCGATGGTCGAGCTGCTGGCGGTCGGCGACGCGCTGCCCCCCGGCGCCTTCAAGCTCGCCGCCGAGCGCCAGACCCCGCTCAGCTCGCTCAACTGGCAGATCAACTTCCTCACCCCCGAACCGGCGACCGAGCAGGGCTGGTGGCTGCTCCAGGCGCAAGCCGACACCGCGCGGCACGGCTATTCGAGCCAGCGCATGGCGATCTGGAACGCCGCCGGCGCGCCGGTCGCCGAAGCGATGCAAGGCGTCGCCATCTTTGGCTGAGCCCAAAAATCCCCCCCGCTTCGCGAGGGAGGATTAGTGCCTCCAGCCTTCGCGACAATTTGCGACAACTTCGTCCTCGCCTGACAACTCCCTGCGACAGCCGCCTGCCAAAAGGCCTGCCAGTCGCGGCACGAGCCGCCTTCACGCTGGAGTTCGTGCCATGAAGAAAACCCTCGCCGCCGCCCTGCTGGGCGCCACGCTGTTGGCGGGCAGCGCCATTGCCGCGCCGCAGGACCGGCCGATGCGCGATCCGCTCGCGCAGGCCGATGCCGACAAGGACGGTACCGTCACCAAGGCCGAGGCGGTCGCCGAAGCCGAGACCCGCTTCGCCGCGCGCGATGCCAACAAGGACGGCAAGCTGAGCGGCGACGAGCTGCCCGGGCGCGGCGGCCGCAGGATGACTCGCGCCGACACCAATGGCGACGGCGCGATCTCGCTCGACGAGCAGCGCGCCCAGGCCGCCAGCCGCTTCGATCGCCTCGACACCAACAAGGACGGCAAGATCGACAAGGCCGAGAGCGATGCCGCGCGCGAGCGGATGCGCGGCTTCATGGAGCGCCAGGGCGGCGGCACCCCCGAAACCAACTAGCCCCCCTCGCCGGGCGGCACCCCTCCTCTCGCCGCCCGGCACTTCTTTTCGCTCGCGGAGTTGTTACGGTCGCATCATGTCCGACGCCCCCCATCTCCTCCTCGTCGACGACGAACGCTCGATCCGCGAGCCGCTCGCGCAGTATCTGACCAAACAGGGTTTCCGCGTGACGCAGGCGGGCGATGCCGAGGGCGCGCGGGCGCGGATGGCCGCCTATGCGATCGATCTCGTCATCCTCGACATCATGATGCCCGGCGAGGACGGGCTCAGCCTGTGCCGCCACATCCGCGAGACCAGCGAGACTCCGGTGATCCTGCTCACCGCGCGCAGCGAAGAGACCGACCGGATCGTCGGGCTCGAAATGGGTGCCGACGATTATGTCGTGAAGCCCTTTTCCCCTCGCGAGCTCGCCGCGCGCATCAAGGTCGTGCTGCGCCGCTGGACCGCCGGCAGCACGCGGCAGCATGCGCCCGAGACCGGCAGCTTCGCCTTTGCCGGCTGGGTGCTCAAGACCGGCGAACGCGCTCTGGTCGATCGCGAGGGCGTGTCGGTCGCGCTGTCGACCGGCGAGTACAACCTCCTCCACGCGCTGGTCACCCGCCCGCGCCAGGTGCTCACCCGCGACCAGCTGCTCGACCTGACCCAGGGCCGCGAGGCCGCGGCGTTCGACCGCGCGATCGACAATCAGGTCAGCCGCCTGCGCAAGAAGATCGAGCCCGACGCGCGCAACCCCACGCTGATCAAGACCGTCTGGGGCGGCGGCTATACCCTCGCCGCCGAGGTCACGCGGCTTTGACGCCCATTGCCACCGCCGCGGCGGGTGCCGCATGAGGCGTCTCCTCCCCCGTTCCCTCGCCGGGCAGATGGCGCTGCTGATCGCGGTTGCGCTGTTCACGGCGCAGGCGATCAATTTCGCGATCGCCGTTCGCGACCGCGCCCAGTTCCGCCTCGCCCAGGCGACGCGGCCGGCGATCACCCGCATCGTCGACGCGCTCGAACGCGAAAAGACCGCAGGCCGGGCGCTCGCGCCGGATCGCGGGCGCGTGCGCCGCGTCGCTGCCAACCCGATCCCGCCCGGGCTCGAGCGCCGCGACGAAGTCGCCACCGAGCTGCGCGCCCAGCTCACCGAGCTCGGCATCCAGGTCGGTCGGATCGACACCGGCATCCGCGCGATGGAAAGCGCGGACAATCGCGGTCACCGCCGCTACGGGAACGTGCTCGTCATCGCCGTCGAGCAGCCCGGCAATGGCTGGCTCACCGTCAACGCGCCCTGGATCCGGGCCGACCGGCGGCTGATCGCCGCGCTGACCTTCCAGACGATCATCCTCTACGTCATCATCCTGCTGCCGGTGATGTGGATCGTCCGCCGCATCTCGAAGCCGCTGCGCTCGCTCGCCGGCGCCGCACGCGACTTCCGCCCGGGCAACGGCGCCACCCCGCTCGAGGAGCGCGGCCCCAGCGACGTCCGCGCGGTGATCGCCGCCTATAACGCGCTCAGCCTGCGCGTGAACGCGATGCTCGACGAGAAGGACCGCATGCTCGGCGCGATCGGGCATGATCTGCGCACCCCGCTCGCCGCGCTGCGCGTCCGCATCGAATCGGTCGAGGACGATGACGACCGCAATCGCATGGCCGACACGATCGACGAGATGAACCGCACGCTCGACGACATCCTCTCGCTCGCGCGGCTCGGCCGCCCCAGCGAGCCGCCGACCGATGTCGATCTCTCGGCGCTGATCGATGCGGTGGTCGAGGATTTCCGCGATCTCGACCATCAGGTCACGTTCGAGGAGGCCGCACGGCTCAAGATGCATCTGCGCCCCTCGCTGATGCGCCGCGCGGTGCGCAACCTCATCGAGAACGCAGTCAAATATGGCGGCGGCGCCGAGGTGCGGCTGGCGCCTGGCGCCCGCAGCGTCGCGATCGAGGTCGCCGATCGCGGCCCGGGCATCCCCGCGGACAAGCTCGCCGCCGTGTTCGCGCCGTTCACCCGGCTCGAGACCTCGCGCAATCGTGAGACCGGCGGCATCGGCCTCGGCCTCGCGCTCGCCCGCGCGATCGTCCAGGACGCAGGGGGTGACATCGCGCTCGTCAATCGCGACGGCGGTGGGCTCACCGCAACGATCACGCTGCCGCGCCAGTAACTCCCCTCCCTGCTTGCAGGGAAGGGAAAGCCATTCAGGAGATCTGGCGCGCGACGTCGGCGAGGAGGATGCGCGCGACGGGCCGATGCCGCTCGTCCTCGACGTCGAGGCTGCCGTGCAGTTCGATCGGCGCACGGCGATTGCGGGTATGGAGCATTGCGCGCGCCGCCGAATGGGCGCCGGCAAGCGCGGCACGTAGATCGGGGAAGTCGCCGCCCTGTTCCGTGTGCTGAAGGGCGTTGCGGGTGTTCAGGCGGAAGAAGTAATGCGGCATGCATGCTGAATGCGCGAGATTTCAGCGAGTTGCTGCGATTGATCGGGATCAGGACGATTTTCGGAGGCGGCGCCACCCACAAACGGAAAGCGCCGGCGGGGCCAGCCCCACCGGCGCTTCGCTATTTCGTCGCCGCCGCGATGGGCGACGCGTCGGATCAGCCGACGATTTCTTCCGGCTTGAAGAAATAGGCGATCTCGATCGCCGCATTCTCGTCCGAGTCCGAGCCGTGGACCGAGTTCGCCTCGATCGACTCCGCCAGCTCCTTGCGGATCGTGCCGGCATCGGCATTCGCCGGGTTGGTGGCGCCCATGATGTCGCGGTTGCGCTGCATCGCGTTCTCGCCCTCGAGCACCTGCACCACGACCGGGCCCGAGATCATGAACGTGACCAGATCGTTGAAGAAGGGGCGCTCCTTATGGACCGCGTAGAAGCCTTCGGCCTGCTCGCGGGTCATCTGGATGCGCTTCGAGGCGACGACGCGCAGGCCGCCATCCTCGAGCATCTTGGTGACCGCACCGGTGAGGTTGCGGCGCGTGGCATCGGGCTTGATGATCGAAAAGGTCCGGGTCGCGGCCATGGCCGTGCGGCTCCTGTTTTGAGGTTGTGGAAAGTCGCGGCTCCCTAGTCCGGAGGCGCGGTGGATGCAAGCGGGGCGGGATCCGAGAAATGCATCGAACGGCGGCTAACGCCGCGAAATCTGACAGTCAGCCCGCCAAGCAGTTTCCTTGAAACCCGCCGTTCGTTCATCGGACTCGGTGAGGGTGGCAAACCCCAACGAAGCGGCCGCTCAACCGCCGCAGTCCGCTCCCTCAGGGGCTCCGAGTCGGCGATCCGAAATCTCGTAAGCATGTTGAATCTAAGTATTAAGTTCCCACGAATCCTGAAGGTTGTCAAAAAGGCAAAAAAGATAAATGATAACGCCAATCAAAGGGCTCGCATTCGACGCGAACGGATGAGCAACTCACTTGAGGAAACTCAATAGAGTAAGGTCATCTAATGTTGGTATTCGAAGGAGGCGACCATGGCAACTGTCCCGACCCCCGCCGCAACGCAGTCTGCGATAAGCTTGCCGGACCAAGATGCCTGCTGTCAGGGGTCCTGCGACCTTCCGTGGCTTGACCACCAGCAATGTCTGACGTTCCTGGAGGTGCGCAGGATTTCCCTGCCGCTGGAAAGGCTCGTCACGAACCGTGATGTCCGGGGAACCATCGTCATCCGGATTGTCTACACCCATACGCTGTGCCTCATTGGCAAGCAGCAGGGCGGCCTCGTCTACTCGTTGACGCTGCTGCCCGGCGAGACGACCACGCTTTACCATTCCGATCGTCACCGGCGCACGACCAGCGAAGATCAACGGTTCTCGATCGCCACGAGCTTCGCGCAATTCACCAGCGCGCTCGACCAGCGCCGACAGACCGGCGACATTTCTACCTTGCACCAGTTGGTGACCGGCAAGGTCAATGCCTCTGCGTCCGGAAGCGTGGATATCGAGATATGGGATCTGGGCGCCAAAGGTGCCGGATCATTCAATTCGAGTTCGACGGACACCACTGACATTACTTCGGCGAGGAATACATCTGATCGGTTTGTCTCGACCCTTCAGCAAGCGTCGCAATTCACGGAAATGCAAAGATCGATCACGATCTCAAGCTATGAAGACGATGAAACCATCGACACGACCAAGCGCGTCCTGGTAAATACCAACAAATGCTACGCGGTGAATTATTTCGTACGCAAGGTGCTCGATGTGTACGAGCTTTCGACCAAGGTCACCGAGGTGACGTTCGAGGTCATGACGAGTCAATATACCTCCGGCCCGCTGACTCCAGACCAGATCGGCCTTGTTCCAGGCCCCTATCGCGCCGCGGTGAAGGCTGCGCTAGCGGGCCTGCCCGAGATCGGCGAGACCGTCGAGCACCCGACGCGAATCTCCATCCCGACGGACGGCGTCGTCTATCTGCCGGAACTCGCCCACTGCTGCGCGCAAGACCCGGTCCTGGAAGCGGCAAGCCTGATCGCCCTCGAACGCGAGAAGGCCGAAGCGGAGAAGATCGCGATGGAAGTCCAATTGATGGCGCTCGAAGTACAGCGCCGCCAGGCGCTTCTGACCGCCGGTACGCTCGCCCCCTTCGCGCCCGCCGATCCAACGACGATTAACGCTTGAGATTTCGGCCGCGACTTAGGGGGACAGGTAGAGAATTTTCTGCTCGTATGTTTCGATATTGCCGGCCACGAGACCGCAACCGCCCAATTCCGGTCGTCCCCTGCCTCAGAGGCGCTTGTGAAGCTGCCATATGTTCAGCGCTCGCCGACGACGGCAATCGGGACGATAGATGCCATTTCCGGAAGCCCGATCCGGGACGGCAGGTATCTCGCCTATGGCTCCCCAAAAGTGGACGGATTGCTAACCACCCGATAGCCGACATCCGGCATTGCAATGTAGGATTTCGCCTGCTTCCCTCCCAGCCGGTCCGGCATACGCCGGCTGCGCTCTTTGACGTCGTCGATTTCTCCTACAGGCGAACGCAAGGATATTTCCTACCCACGCAACTAGAGAGTCGCTTTCACGCGACTCTTGCGACTCTTGCGACTCTAGACCGGCGAAATCCTGCAAAACGCCTCTGCGGCCTTCCTACACGGCGTCCGCCCTCCCCGCTATCTTCCCCACTCCGGAAGGCCGGGGCGACGGGGACCCGGTCTCAGCTCACGCCGCCTTCTCCCAGCGCCCTGCCTCGTTCTGCTTCCAGTAATTGCGGGTCACCTCCTCGCGATCGGCGAGCCCCTTCCACGCCGCGCGCGCCTCGGCGATCCTCTCCTCGTCGAAGAAGTGGAAGGCGCGGTCGAAGCCGAGCGCTTCCTCGCGCCAGAGGCCGTCGACCAGCGCGATGTTGCGGGCCCCGTTGGCCGCTTCGGGCGTTTCGGCGATCAGCACCGGTTGGCGGGCATCGTCCTCGCCTCCGGCCTGGCCGTGCGGCAGGAAGCTCTCGGGCGCGTAGCTCCACAGCAGCTGGTCGAGCTTCGCGCGCTGCGCGGGGTCCTCCGCGACGATCACCAGCCGTCCGCCGGCGGCGACGACCTTCTCGGCGATCCGGGGCAATGCGCGCTCGAGCGGCACCTGGGTGAGATGATAGAAGTCGACCTGCATGGCCCCTGTTAGCGGTTCCATGCGTTCGGGCCAACGCACGTGACGTTGCGATGCCGCAACCGCTGCGATAGGGCGGACGGTGCCGCGTGCCCGGGAGTGAAGGAAAAGGTGGGAATCGTCGTTACGCGCAAGGCATTGCTGCTGTCGGCCGCACTCGGGCTGTGCCTCGCGGCGCAGGCACGGGCGCAGACGCAGCAGACCGGTGCCCCGCCTGCGGCAGCGACGCCGCAGCCCGTGCTGGCGCCGCCCGCCCCGGTTCCCGCGCAGAATCTGCAGGACCGCGACGTCACGCCGCCGCCCCCGTCGACCGAAGCGACCTCGGCCAATCCCGACGAGGTCCAGTTCAACGCCGATCAGCTCGATTATGATTACGAGAACGACGTGGTCACCGCGAGCGGCGACGTCCGCCTCTATCGCCGCAGCGATCGGCTGCGCGCCGACAAGGTCGTCTGGAACCGCAAGACCGGGCAGGTCGTCGCCGAAGGCAACATCGTCATCGTCAACCCCGAGGGTGACGCGGCCTTTGGCGACCGCATCGAGCTGACCGACACGCTCAAGGACGGCGCGGTCGAGAACATGCTCGTCGTGCTCGAGGCGGGTGGGCGCATCGCCGCGCAGCGCGGCCGCCGCCAGAACGAGATCATCACCGTCGAGAATGCCGCCTACACGCCCTGCGCGGTGGTCGATTCGGAAGGCTGCCCCAAGGAGCCTTCGTGGAAGATCACCGCGCGGCGGGTGGTCTATGATCCGAGCAAGAAGCGCATCCGCTACACCGGGGCGCGCATCTCGGTGTTCGGCTTCGCCTCGATTCCGCTGCCGGTCTTCTCGCATCCCGCCGGCGGCACCAGCGACGACGGCTTCCTGACCCCCGATGTGCGGCTCGACCGCACCAACGGCTTCCAGATCGCCCTGCCCTATTATTTCAGCTTCGCGCCCAATCGCGATCTGACCGTCACGCCGCGCGTGTTCACCAACACGCTGCCGATGCTGCAGGCGGATTATCGCGCGCTCGAGAGCTTCGGCGCCTATCGCGTGAGCGCCTATGGCACCTATAGCCGCCGCGCCGACGATCTCACCGTGCCGACCACCCCGGCGACCTCGCGCAACGATTTCCGCGGCTATCTCGACGCCGTGGGGCGGTTCCAGTTCTCGCCCGAATGGAGCGCGAGCACGTCGTTGCGGCTGACCACCGACCGCACCTTCCTGCGCCGCTACGACATCTCGCGCGACGACCGGCTGCGCAACAATGTCCGGGTCGAGCGGATCGACCAGGACAGCTATTTCTCGATCAACGCCTGGGCGGTGCAGACGCTGCGCGTCGGCGAGCGCCAGGGGCTGCAGCCGTTCGTACTGCCCGAACTCGACTATCGCCGGCGGATGGACGACGGGCTGCTCGGCGGGCGCTTCGAATTCCAGCTCAACACGCTCGCGATCGGCCGCACCGAGGGGCAGGATTCGCAGCGCGCCTTCGCCAGCGCGCGCTGGGACCTGCGCAAGCTCACTGCCTGGGGGCAGGAAGTCACCTTCACTGCCTATGGCCGTGCCGACGCCTACAACACCGACGATACGCTGCTCACCACCGTGCCGAGCTATCGCGGCAACGAGGGCTTCCAGTTCCGCGGGATCGCGGCGGCGGCGATCGACGTCAAATGGCCGCTGGTCGGCGAATTCCTCGGCGGCACCCAGCGAATCACGCCGCGCGTGCAGATCGTCGCTGCGCCCAAGCTCGAGAATCTCGCCGTCCCGAACGAGGACGCCCGCGCGGTCGATCTCGAGGATTCGAACCTCTTCGCGCTCAATCGCTTCCCCGGCTACGACCGGTTCGAGGATTCGACCCGCTTCACCTGGGGTGTCGATTATTCGCTCTGGCTGCCGGGCTTCAGCGTCGACGCGAATGTCGGCCAGAGCTACCGGCTGTCGTCGCGGCCGACGATCTTCCCCGACGGCACCGGGCTCACCGATCGCGTATCGGACATCGTCGGACGCACCGTGGTGCGCTTCCGCGACTTCATCAGCTTCACGCACCGTTATCGCATCGACAAGGACAATTTCGCCGTTCGCCGCAACGAGATCGACGCCACGATCGGCTCGCGCGCGACCTATCTGCAGCTCGGCTATCTGCGGCTCAACCGCGACATCGGCGCGACGCTCGAGGATCTGCAGGACCGCGAAGAGGCCCGGGTTGGCGCGCGCGTCCAGATCGCGCGCTTCTGGTCGGTCTACGGGGCGATCCTCGTCGATCTGACCAACCGCGACGAGGACGCGCTATCGCAGGCGGATGGATTCGATCCGGTGCGCCATCGGCTCGGCGTCACTTATGAGGACGATTGCCTGCGCCTCGGCCTGACCTGGAAGCGCGATTACGAGACAACCGGCGACGCCCGCCGCGGCAACAGCTATCTTTTGTCGCTGGCTTTCAAGAATCTGGGGCGCTAGCTTGGCTCCGCGCGGGGCGTAACTCCCGTCAAGCCTTGGTTCAGGCACAATTGGCGAGTATGCGCCACGATCTCCCCGCTATGGATGAGGGTACGGCTTCACGTGAACATGGGTGTTGCAAAGGCGGCGCGCTTCGGCCGCAAGACTATTATGGCGTTCGGCCTCGCCGGCGTCGCGTCGATCGCGATCGCGCAAACCGTGCCCGACCAGCAGGTGCCCCAAACCGGCCTCGACATCCCGGCGAACTTCCAGTTGTTCGGCAAGGCCGATCCGAATGTCCGCAAGCCGACTGCGATCGTCAACGACACGGTGATCACCGGCACCGATGTCGACCAGCGCATGGCGATGGTCATCGGCATCAGCAAGCTCAACCTCAAGCCCGAGGAACGTGACCAGCTGCGCCTGCAGATGCTGCGCCAGCTGATCGACGAGACGCTGCAGATCCAGGAGGCCAAGGCCAACGAGATCACCGTCGATCCCAAGGAGATCGAATCGAGCTTCGGGCGCGTTTCGCGCAACTTCCAGAAGACCCCCGAGCAGATGCGCGGCTGGCTCAAGGAGATCGGCGCCTCGGAGCGCACGCTGCGCCGCCAGATCGAGGCCGACATCGCGTGGAACCGGCTGCTCCGCCGCCGCGTGAACATCAATGTCGGCGAGGCCGAAGTGAAGGCGATGCTCGATCGCATGAAGCAGGCCAAGGGCAGCGACGAATATCACGTCTACGAAATCTACCAGAACGCGACTCCCGATCGCGCGCAGGAAGTCCATGCCGGCATGCAGCGGATGATCCAGCAGATGCGCGAGGGCGCGCCGTTCGACTATCTCGCCAAGACCTATTCGGAAGCCTCGACCAAATCGGTGGGCGGCGATCTCGGCTGGGTCCGTCCGGGGATGCTGCCCGAGCAGCTCGCCAGCGCCGCGCAGGAGATGCAGCCCGGCCAGGTCGCCGGCCCGATTCAGCTGCCGACCGGCTTCTCGATCCTCTACCTCGCCGAGAAGCGCAAGGTGCTCACCGCCGATCCCAAGGACGCCAAGCTCAGCCTGCGGCAGGTCGCGATCAATTTCCCCAAGGGCCTCAGCCAGGAGCAGGCGACGGCGCGCGCAGGCGAGTTCGCCGCCGCGACCAAGACGATCAAGGGCTGCGGCGACGTCGCCAATGTCGCACAGGCGCAAGGCGCCGAAGTGGTCGACCGCGACGGGATCGCGATCAAGGAGCTCCCGCCCGCGCTGCAGAACATGTTGCTGCCGCTCCAGATCGGCCAGGTCACCCCGCCGTTCGGCTCGGTCGAGGACGGCGTGCGCGTACTCGTGCTGTGCGGCCGCGACGATCCGAAGGAAGCGAACGAGCCTTCGGTCGAGCAGGTTCAGAACCAGCTTGAGGAGCAGCGTACCAACCTGCGCGCCCAGCGCATGCTGCGCGATCTGCGCCGCGACGCGCTGGTCGAGTATCGTTGAGGCGCGCGGCGGGCGGATGACGCTGCCGCTCGCCATCGCGATGGGCGATTCCGCCGGGATCGGCCCTGAAATCACCGCCAAGGCGTGGAGCGCGCGCGCGCTCCACTCACTCGCACCCTTCTTCGCCGTGGGCGATCCGCGTGCGGTAGCAAAGGTGTGGGACGGACCGATCCGGCAGATCAGCGACCCGGCCGAAGCCGCCGGGACCTTCGCCGACGCACTGCCGATCATCTCGACCGGCGATGCCGGCGACGTGGTTCCGGGCACGCCCGATGTCGACAGCGCGCGCTGCGCGCTGCAGGCGCTCGAGCTCGCCTGCGGGCTGACCCGATCGGGCGCGGCGAGCGCATTGGTCACCGGGCCGGTCTCCAAGGTGCAGCTCTACCGGATCGGGTTCACCTATCCGGGCCAGACCGAGTTCGTCGCCGAACGCTGCGGCGTGGCCAGCGAGAATACGGTGATGATGCTGGCCGGACCGACGCTCAGGGTCGTGCCGATCACGGTGCATGTCCCGATTGCCGAGGTGCCCAATCTCATCTCGACCGAGCTGATCGTCGCCAAGGCGCGGGTGACCGCACGCGGGCTGCATCGCAATTTCGGCATCGAGCGGCCGCGGCTCGCCTTTGCCGGGCTCAACCCACACGCCGGCGAGAGCGGCGCGATCGGCCGCGAAGAGATCGAAATCCTCGCCCCCGCGCTCGAGCAGCTGCGCGCCGAGGGCATCGATGCGATCGGCCCTTTCGCCGCCGACACCATGTTCCACGCCCGCGCGCGCGCCGGCTATGATGCCGCGCTCTGTCTCTATCACGACCAGGCGCTGATCCCGATCAAGACGCTCCATTTCGACGACGGGGTGAACACCACGCTCGGCTTGCCGATCGTGCGCAGCTCGCCCGATCACGGTACGGCGTTCGGGATCGCGGGGCGCGACGAGGCCAATCCCGGCGCGATGATCGCCGCGATCCGCATGGCGGCCGCGCAGGCCGAGCGCCGCGCCGAAGCACTTGCCGGGATCGCGTGACCGAACTTCCCCCGCTTCGTGAGGTCATCCGCAAACACGGTCTCAGCGCCAGCAAGGCGCTGGGGCAGAATTTCCTGTTCGATCATCAGCTGCTCGCGCGCATCGCCAAGGTTCCGGGCGCACTGGCCGGCGCCGAGGTATTCGAGGTCGGCCCCGGCCCGGGCGGGCTGACCCGCGCGCTGCTCGATGCCGGCGCCTCGGTCACCGCGGTCGAGCGCGACCGTCGCTGCATTCCCGCGCTCGAGGAGCTGGGCGGCTTCTATCCGGACAAGCTCCGCGTGATCGAGGGCGACGCGCTGACGGTCGACGCGCCCTCGCTGTTCGCGGGCAAGCCGCACGTCGTCGCCAACCTGCCCTACAATGTCGGCACCGCGCTGCTCGTCGGCTGGCTCTCGGCGGCGTGGGAGCCGTGGTGGGCGAGTCTGACGCTGATGTTCCAGAAGGAAGTCGCCGAGCGCATCGTCGCGGCGCCGGGCACCGAAGCCTATGGCCGGCTGGCCGTGCTGGCGCAGTGGCGCTCGACGCCACGGATCGCGATGACGGTGCACCGCTCGGCCTTCACTCCGCCGCCCAAGGTGATGTCGGCGGTGGTGCATATCGTTCCAGCGCAGCAGCCTGAGGGCGTGCGCCTGCCGGTGCTCGAGGCGCTCACCGGCGCGGCATTCGGACAACGCCGGAAGATGCTGCGCCAGAGCCTCAAGGGCATGCCCGGCGCGCTCGCTGCGATGGAGACGCTCGGGATCGATTCGAGCCGGCGCGCCGAGACGGTGTCGGTAGCCGAGTTCGTCGCGCTCGCGCGCGTGCTGAGCTAGATCGCCTCACCAGTCCGATCCTCCCCTTGGCGAGGAAGGATCTCGAGAACGCTACGGCTTGGCGGTGGTCGCCTTCGCAGGCTCGGCCTGCGCGGTGGCGGTCGGCGGCGGGCCCTTGGCGATCGAGGCGGCAAGCGCCGTCGAATCGCCGCAGTCGCTGTTGCAGATCGTCTTGATCTTGGCGAGATTTTCGCGCGCCTTGGCGACCGCGCCCTTGGCGACCAATGCCTCGCCTTGGCCCCGCAGCGCGACGAGGTCGTTGGGCTCGAGCGCCAGCGCCTCGCGATAGAGGCGGATCGCCTTGCCCGGCAGCGCGCGTTCGCGCGCGATCTCGGCGAGGACGATGAAGGCCTGGCGGTTGCGCGGATCGACGGCGAGCGCGGTCTCGAGCGCATCCTGCGCGCCATCGAGATTACCGGCGGCCTTCGCGCCCCGCCCTTCTTCGAGCAACGCGAGCGACTTGGGATCGATCTGATCGTCGGGACGCTGGGCCATCAGCGAGGTCGAAACCGAGAGCAGCATCAGCGCCGCGGCGGCCGATATCGCAGTGATCCGCATGAAAATCTCCGAAAACGAGGCGCGTACGGCTATCATGGCCTTGTCATCTTCGCGACAAAAAAGCCATCGGTCGAGTCCCGTAAGGGGGTGAGCCGTAGTCCGGGGCCGCGCGGCGTGCCCTGGCCGAGCGCCAGCGGCTCGGCGGTCCAGCCCGGATGGCGAACAAGGAAGGCCTCGGCCTGCCCCGCCCCCTCGGCATCGAGCAGCGAACAGACGACATGGACGAGCGCGCCCCTCGGACGGACGAGCGCGGCGGCGATATCGAGCAATGCGGCCTGCGTCGCGACATAGCGCGCGAGCCGTTCGGGCGTGAGCCGCCAGCGCGCCTCGGGGTTGCGCCGCCACGTGCCGGTGCCCGAACAGGGGGCGTCGACCAGCACCAGATCGGCGCTGTCCCGCCGATCGGCGAGCATCGCCGTCTCGCGGCCGGGATCGAGCAGGCGGGTTTCGGCGATCGTCACCCCGGCGCGTTCGGCGCGCGGCATCAGCCGCGACAGCCGCGGTCGATCCACGTCGCAGGCGAGGATCGTGCCCTGGTTGGCCATCGCCGCGGCGAGAGCGAGCGTCTTGCCGCCGCCGCCGGCGCAGAGATCGATCACCTGCTGGCCGGGTTCGGCGCCCGTGGCGAGGCTGACCAGCTGGCTGCCGGCATCCTGCACTTCGAGCTGACCCTGCTTGTATGGCGGAAGCTGCTCGACCGGAGTATCCGCGGGCAAACGCAGGCCCGCCGGCAGGTTCGGCAAGGGCGTGGCGCCGGGGATCGCGTTCGCGACTGCGGCCGCATCGGCCTTTAGCGTGTTGACGCGGACGTCGAGCGAGGCGCGCTCCAGCAGCGCGGCCTGCTCTTCGCGGCCGAGGCCCGATGCCTCGAAGGCCTGCGCGAGCCAGCCCGGCAGCACGCCCGCTTCGGCGACGGGTTCGCCGGGCACGATTGGTGCGGGGCCATAGGAGGAGCCATCGAACAGCGCGGCCAGCTCGGGGCGGCGCTGCGCGAGTGCGAGCATCGCGGCGCGGCCGGTCTCGGGCCGCTCGCCGAGCATGCGGATCGCGTCGTAGACGAGCTCGCGGATCGCGCGGCGGTCCTTCGAGCCGGCATAGCGGCGCTCGGCGAACCAACGCGCGACGATCGTGTCCGCCGATCCGCCCTGATCGCGCGCGGCGGCGGTGATCTTGTCGAGCAGGTCGATCGCAGCCTGGAGACGGGCCGAGGGGTTCATGGCGCGACCAGAAGCAGAACGCACAGGGTTTGGACAGCGGAATCTGGGCCGGATGGACAAGGCGGGCTTATCCCGCCACTGACGCGCCGTCCCCGCAATCATAGCAAGGCAAAGCCATGGCATTCACCGCGAAGATCCTGCTCCTCGGCTCGGGTGAGCTCGGCCGCGAGTTCGTGATCTCGGCCAAACGGCTCGGCGCCCATATCATCGCGTGCGACAGCTATGCCGGCGCGCCGGCGATGCAGGTGGCCGACGACTTCGAGGTCTTCTCGATGCTCGACGGCGATCTGCTCCGCGGCGCGGTCGAGAAGCACCAGCCCGACTATGTCGTGCCCGAAGTGGAGGCGATCCGCACCGAAGTGCTCGCCGAGCTGGAGCGCGAGGGCTTCGCCATCGTCCCTTCGGCGCGCGCGACGATGATGACGATGAACCGCGACGGCATCCGCGAAGTCGCAGCGGTCGAGCTCGGGCTGCGCACCTCGCGCTATCGCTATGCGGAAAGCCTCGACGAGGTCCTGGCGGGCGCGGAGCACACCGGCCTGCCCTGCGTGATCAAGCCGGTGATGTCCTCCTCGGGCAAGGGGCAGAGCACCGTGCGCACGGCCGACGCGCTGGAGGCCGCCTGGGACTATGCCGTCGCCAATATGCGCGGCGACCGCAAGCGGGTGATCGTCGAGGAGTTCGTCGACTTCGACTACGAGATCACGCTGCTGACGATCCGCACGCGCGAGGGCGTGCTCTTCTGCCCGCCGATCGGGCACCGCCAGGAACGCGGCGACTATCAGGAGAGCTGGCAGCCCGCCGCGATGTCGCCCGGCGCGATCGCCGATGCGCAGGAAATGGCGCGCAAGGTGGTCGACGATCTCGGCGGCTATGGCATCTTCGGGGTCGAATTCTTCGTGAAGGGCGAGGAAGTGATCTTCTCCGAGCTCTCGCCCCGCCCGCACGACACCGGCATGGTGACGCTGATCTCGCAGAATCTCAGCGAATTCGACCTCCACGCCCGCGCCGTGATGGGTCTGCCGATCCCCGCAATCGCGCTGCGTGGACCTTCGGCTTCCGCCGTCATCCTCGCCGACCGCAATTCGGAGACGCTGGCATATGAGGGCCTGGCCGAGGCGCTCGCGGTATCGGACGGTGAAGTGGACATACGCATCTTCGGCAAGCCGAATTCGCGGCCATATCGGCGGATGGGCGTGGCGCTGGCGCTGGCCGGGGCCACCGACGAGGCGCGTCGGATCGCGGCGGAGGCGGCAGGCAAGGTGCGGATCGCGTACGGGGACTGAAGCACGAGATCCAGCCGGGCCGCGTCAATCAGCTTCGGCGGCCTCGACCTCGAGCAATTTGTCGACCGCCTCGATGTCCATCGCCGTCACCTGCACGACCTCCAGCGCGACATTGACGATTTCGTCGCCTGCGATCTGAAGCTGGGTGATCGGCGTGGTCCTCGCGTCGAGGCGCCGGATGCCGGTCTTCAGGATCTTCACCAGGAAGCGGTCGACGTCGTTGAGCACGAGCATCTTGATCGCCTGATTCTCGTCGAGCGCGAGCTGCTGGACGATGCCTTCATAGGCGACCGACGCTCCTTCGTGCGACGACCCGGTCAGCACATAGGCGACGACGAACGAGTCGCCCTTCTTGACCGCCCGTACGGCGGGCGCCAGCCATCCGAACGCGATCGGATCGAGCCGCGCAGTGACCCATTCGAGGCGGGAGAACCAGAAGGCGAGCGCGCCGCTCGCCGCGCCGATCAGCAGGATCGCGAATAGCCAGGCTTCGATGGCGATGTCGGAGGCGTTGCGGGCCGAAGCGCCGCCGCGCAGCAAGGCCTTGTAGATATTGGGATCGAAATCCACGGCGACGCAGTAGGGCATGCGCTGGCAGGCCGCTGCCTGAAGCGCGAAGAGCGCCGCGCCGAGAAGATGCCCGACGATGGTGCCGAGCATGACCATGAAAAGTGTCAGCGTCGAGTTGGGCCGGTCGGGGCTGGGAGAGAGAAAGTCGGTGCGCTCGCCCGCACGCCAGCCGGCCCAGGCGCAAAAGCCTGGAAACAACAACAGCAGTACGAGAAAGAGAGAATAGCTGAACGCCACCGCTGATCAGGCAGCGGGCGTCCGACGATTACCCTCTTGCTGCCTCGGGCGAGGTTCGAGGACATAGACGCCATTCTCGACGCGCGCTGCCTCGCGCACCCGCTGCCAGGTGCCGAAGCGCCCCTTAACCTGCCGGGCGAGCTGCATCGATCGGGTCGTATTCAGGCGCATGATCGTCTCCTGCGCTTCCTAAGGTAGCGATGAAATCGCCAACGTCCAGCCCCTGCCGGGCGATCCGCGCGACGAGGAGAGCAGAGAGGCCGCCCCGCCTTCACCGCGTCGGATAGTTCGGCGCCTCGCGGGTGATCGTCACGTCGTGGACATGGCTTTCCTTCAGACCCGCATTGGTGATGCGCACGAACCGGGCCTTTTTCTGGAATTCCGGGATCGTCCCCGCACCGACATAGCCCATCGACGCCTTCACGCCGCCGACGAGCTGGTGGATCACGTCGCGCGCCGGGCCCTTATAGGGCACCTGACCCTCGATGCCTTCGGGGACGAGCTTGAGCTGGTCCTTGACGTCCTGCTGGAAATAGCGGTCGGCCGAGCCGCGCGCCATCGCGCCGACGCTGCCCATGCCGCGATAGGATTTATAGGCGCGGCCCTGATAGAGGAAGGTCTCGCCCGGCGCCTCTTCGGTGCCGGCGAGCAGCGAGCCGACCATGCAGGTCGAGGCGCCCGCCGCGAGCGCCTTGGCGAGATCGCCCGAGGTGCGCAGGCCGCCATCGGCGACCACGGGCACACCCGACCTGGCCGCCTCAGCCGCGGCTTCCATCACTGCGGTGAGCTGGGGCACGCCGACGCCGGCGACCACCCGCGTGGTGCAGATCGAACCCGGGCCGATGCCGACCTTCACGCCATCGGCACCGGCATCGATCAGCGCACGCGCCGCCTCGGCGGTGGCGATGTTGCCGGCGATGACCTGGACGCGGTTCGAGAGCTTCTTCACCCGCTCGACCGCGCGCGACACGTCCTTGTTATGCCCGTGCGCGGTATCGATGACGATCAGATCGACTTCGGCATCGACCAGCGCCTCGGTGCGGGCGAAGCCCTTGTCGCCCACGGTCGAGGCAGCGGCGACGCAGAGCCGGCCGGCGCCATCCTTGGTGGCGTTGGGATAGGTTACCGCCTTCTCGATGTCCTTGACGGTGATCAGGCCGACGCAGCGATAGCCCTCGTCGACGACGAGCAGCTTCTCGATGCGGCGCTGGTGGAGCAGCCGGCGCGCTTCCTCTTGGCTCACGCCGGCCTGGACCGTGGCGAGGTTCTGGTGCGTCATCAGCTCGGAGACTGGCTGGTTGGGATTGCCCGCGAAGCGGACGTCGCGATTGGTGAGGATGCCGACGAGCCTGCCCGATGCCTCGACGATCGGGATGCCGCTGATCCGGTGGCGCTCCATCAGCGCAGTGGCTTCGCCGAGTGTGCCCTCGGGAGTCATGGTGATCGGATTGACCACCATGCCGCTCTCGAAGCGCTTGACCTGGCGGACGGCCTCGACCTGCTCCTCGATGTCGAGATTGCGGTGGAGCACGCCGATCCCGCCCAGCTGCGCCATGACGATCGCCATGTCGGCCTCAGTGACGGTGTCCATCGCCGAGGAGAGGATCGGGATGTTGAGCGAAAGGCCGCGCGTGACCTGGGTACGGGTGTCCGCCATGCTCGGCAGGACTTCGGACTCGCCCGGATAGAGAAGGACGTCGTCGAAAGTGAGGCCGAGGGGGATATCCATGAGGTGCGCCAAAGTCCTGAGTCGGGAGTTGGCGGCCCATGTAACCGCGGTCAGCGCAAACCGCTAGTGCCCCGCGCGACGATCGCGCTTTCGGCGCTCCTCACCGGCATATTCGGGGTCAGTGCTCTGTCGGCGATCGCTCTCGCTGCGACGCTCGTGCGGCTGCTGCTTCTCATGACGATCCATCAGACGTCTCCTCAAAGCCTGCAGCTTGATGCGATGATATTCAGATCGCGTGAGAAAACAGGGTAAGCGCGGCGTTAACCCGTTGCTTGCCCCGGGGCGGCCGAGGAGCCCACGGAGTCGAGATAGGGATAGAGCGTGGCCCTTTCGGCCTCGATCTGCTCGCGCATCGCGCTGCGCACCTGCGCCGACGCCTGGCAATAGCCCGGCCAGTCCTTGGCGAGCTGGCGCAGGCTCCAGGTGCCGATATGGTCCGAAGACGACGTCATGGCGGCGATGCTGGCCTCCCGCAGCGCACGCACTGCGGCGGCCTCGCCCGGGGGAAGCGTGAGCTGGAGCTGGACGCAAAGCGAGTCGACCAGCCGGCGCCGGGCGCCGCTGATGCGTGTCAGCCGGTATCGCAGGCTGGCGAGCGCCGCTTCGTCGGGACCCGGCTGCGACGTCAGGTCTTTCAATTCGTCGAGCATCGCCAGCAGTTGCTCGTGCAGTGTCTGCAAATCCGACATTCGTCATCCGTTGCGGCTTGTTCGTCCATGCATGACCAGCGCTGCGGTCGTCTGCAAGTTAGGGGAACGCCCATAGTTGGCCGCGGGTTTCTCGTAGTTCAGCGCAGGTTTCTAGCGATCAGGGCCTGCGCCTGCGCGACATGCATCGCCTCGATCATCCGGCCGCCGAAACGTTCGGCGCCGCCGGTGGCCGCCGCGATCAGCGCACGGGCCTCGGCGAGTTCGGCCTCGCTGGCGCCGAACGCCTCGGTAGCGATGGCGATCTGATTGGGGTGGATCAGCGACTTGCCGTCGAAGCCGAAGGCACGACCCTGCCGGCATTCGCGCGCGAGCCCCTCGGCATCGTCGAGCGCGTTGAACACGCCGTCGATCGCCCAGACGCCATGCGCGCGGGCGGCGAGGACGATCGACTGGCGCGAAAGGATCAGCCCCTCGTCGCCGGCGCCGGCCGGAATGCCGAGCTCGGCGCGCAGATCGTTCACACCGGCGATCAACCCGGCCACGCCGGGGACGGCGGCGATCCCCGCGGCCGCCAGCACGCCGCGCGGGGTCTCGATCATCGCGAGCAACGGCTTGCCCACCGCCCGGGCGATTGCCGCAGCGGCATCCGCGGTCTCGACCTTGGGCACCACCACGAAATCGCAGGCCGAGTGCGCTACTGCGGTTAGATCGGCCGGATGTTCGCCCGAGTCCACGCCGTTGACGCGGATCGCGCGCAGGCGATCGCCGAAACCCTCCACCACCGCGGCGACCGCCGCCTCGCGCGCGAGCGCCTTGGCATCGTCGCGCACCGCGTCCTCGAGATCGAGGATCACCATGTCGGCGGCGAGGCCCCGCGCCTTCTCGATCGCGCGCGGATTCGACGCGGGCAGGAACAGGGCGGTGCGCGGAGCCAGACGGGCTGTGGTCATGGCCCGACTCTATGCTAGCAAGGCGCAGGAATTGCGAGGGGAGTCGGGGGGAATGGACGTGCTGAACGTTTTTCTGATCGTGCTGGTCGCGGCGGTGCTGCTCTACCTCTTTTCGAGCGTGAAGATCGTTACCCAAGGCTATCAATATACGATCGAATATTTCGGCCGATTCACGGCAGTCGCCGCGCCCGGCCTCAATTTCTACCCCGCCTTCTTCTATCGCGTCGGCCGCAAGGTGAACATGATGGAGCAGGTGATCGACATCCCCGGGCAGGAGATCATCACCAAGGACAATGCGATGATCTCGACCGACGGCGTCGTGTTCTTCCAGGTCCTCGACGCGGCGAAGGCGGCCTATGAGGTGTCCGACCTCTATGTCGCGCTGCTTCAGCTCACCACGACCAATTTGCGCACCGTGATGGGATCGATGGATCTCGACGAGACGCTGTCGAAGCGCGACGAGATCAATGCGCGGCTGCTCTCGGTGGTCGACCACGCGACCACGCCCTGGGGCGTCAAGATCACCCGCGTCGAGATCAAGGACATCCGCCCGCCCGCCGACATCGTCAACGCGATGGGCCGCCAGATGAAGGCCGAACGCGAGAAGCGCGCCAACATCCTCGAGGCCGAAGGCACCCGCGCCTCGGAGATTCTGCGCGCCGAGGGCCAGAAACAGTCCAAGATCCTCGAGGCGGAAGGCCGGCGCGAGGCCGCCTTCCGCGACGCCGAGGCGCGCGAACGCTCGGCCGAAGCCGAGGCCAAGGCGACCGAATTGGTGTCGGACGCGATCGCCAAGGGGTCGAGCCAGGCGATCAACTATTTCGTCGCGCAGAAATATGTCGACGCGGTGAGCAAGTTCGCCACGTCTCCCAACGCCAAGACGATCCTGTTCCCGGTCGAGGCGACCCAGCTGATCGGTACGCTGGGCGGGATCGGCGAACTCGCCCGCGACGCGCTGGGCCATACGCCGCAGCCGCCCGCCCCGCCGGCCGCGCCGCGCGGCCGCCCGGCACCGTCCGGGTCGCAGGAGGGCTGAGCCATGAGCACGCTCGACGCGCTGCTCGTCACGCCCGGTCTCGCCTGGCTGATCTTCGCGGCGGTGCTCGCGCTCACCGAGCTGCTGTTGCCGGGCATCTTCCTCGTGTTCGTCGCGGCGGGTGCCGCGGTGACCGGCGTGATCACGCTGATCATCCCCGAGTTCGCGCTGCTGTTCCAGGTCGCGGTCTTCATCGTCGCGACTTCCGCCGCGGTCGGACTCGGCCGGCGCTGGTATCTGCGCAACCCCGTCCCCAGCGCCGACCCGCTCCTCAACGATCGCGCGGCGCGGCTGGTCGGCGAGATCGTGACCGTGGTCGAGCCGATCGCGGCGGGCAAAGGCAAGGTTCGCGTCGGCGACGGCGAATGGATCGCGTGCGGGCCCGACGCTCCGGTCGGCGCGCGCGTGCGCATCGTCGGCGCCGTCGGCACCGCACTCACCGTCGAGCCGGTGGCCGGCTGATCTGCAGATTCAAGGAATGACCATGCGTACCACTCGCCGCCAGCTTCTGCTCGGCACCGCCGGCACTCTCGCGGCCACCGCCCTGCCCCGTTCCGCGAACGCGCTGTTTCAGGATGCCGACGCCCGCGCAGATGCGCTGCTCACGCGCGTCGCGGAAAGCTTCCTCAAGCTCTACCCCGAAAATGCCACCACGCTCGGCATCGACAAGGACAAGCGCGCGCCGCTCAAGCACCAGCTCACCGACCGTTCGCCGGCAGGGCAGCGCAAGATCGCGGCGCATCTGCGCCAGACGCTCATCGACCTCGGCAAGCTCGACGCGAGCGCGCTCAGCCCGGTGATGCGCACCAATGTCGAGGTGGTGCAGGCCTCGTACGGCAACGGGCTCGAGGGGTTCGGCTTCGGCTATGGCGACGTCGCGGTCGGCAGCTGGCGCAACACGCCCTATGTCGTCATCCAGAATGTCGGCGCCTATCTCGACGTCCCGCGGATGCTCGACACCGATCATCAGGTGAAGACCCGCGAGGACGCCGAAGCCTATATCGATCGCGTCGAATCCTATGCCGGACAGCTCGACGGCGAGACCGAGCGGCTCAAGATCGCCGCGGCAAAGGGCGTGATCGCGCCCGATTTCCTGCTCGACAAGGCGCTCAAGCAATTGAAGATCGCCCGCGGCGGCAACACCGCCGGCTGGGGTCTGGTCACCTCGATCGCCAACCGCACCGCGGGGATGGACGGCGATTTCGGCAACGCCGCCTGGATGCTGGCGAACGACAAGGTCGCGCCGGCGCTCGATCGCCAGATCGCCGAGCTCGAACGCCAGCGGCGGCACGCCACCTCGGATGCCGGCGTGTGGAAGTTCAAGGACGGCGACGCTTACTACGCCTGGGCGCTGCGCGCCGGCACGACGACGACGATGAGCCCCGACGAGGTCCATCAGATGGGCCTCGATCAGCTCCGCACGATCCAGGCCGAGATGGACACGATCCTCAAGGGCCTCGGCTACACGCAAGGCAGCGTCGGCGCGCGGATGACCGCGCTGGGCAAGGATCCGCGCTTCCTGTTCCCCGACAATGATCAGGGCCGCGCCGAGATCCTCAAGCTCCTCAACGACCGGATCGCCGACATCCGCGGCCGCATGCCGCGCGCGTTCAACACGCTGGTGAAGGGCAATGTCGAGGTGCGCCGGTTGCCGCCGGAGGAAGAGCCCGGCGCGCCTGGTGCCTATGGCGGCGCGGGATCGATCGACGGGACGATCCCGGGCAAATTCTGGATCAACCTGCGCACCACCGGGCTGCACACGCGCTACAGCCTGCCCACCCTCTCCTATCACGAGGCGATCCCCGGCCATGTCTGGCAGGGCGAATATGCCTTCAAGCTGCCGCTGATCCGCACCTTGCTCTCGTTCAATGCCTATTCCGAAGGCTGGGCGCTCTATGCCGAGCAGCTCGCCGGCGAGCTGGGCGTTTATGACGAGGATCCGGTGGGGCGGCTCGGCTATCTCCAGTCGATCGGCTTCCGCGCCTGCCGGCTGGTGGTCGACTCCGGGCTCCACGCCAAGCGCTGGACGCGCAAGCAGGCGATCGACTGGTTCGTCGAAGCGAATGGCTCGTCCGAGGAGGAAGTCGCCGGCGAAGTCGATCGCTATTGCTCATGGCCGGGACAGGCCTGTGGCTACAAGGTCGGCCATAGCGAGATCAACCGGCTGCGCGACCGCGCCAAAGCCGCGCTGGGGCCGCGCTACGACTTCAAGGCGTTCAACGACGCGGTGGTGCTGGGCGGCAACGTTCCGATGACCGTGCTGGGGCATGTGGTCGATCGCCACATCGCTGCGCGGAAAGGCTAAGCTCCTCTTTTACCTAGCGTAGAATGCCGGAGGACGCCGTGTACGCCCTCTTAAGCGCGGCGGCGCACATTTCGGGGCATGAGACGGTCCGACCAATATGCGCCGCGCCAGCGGCGGAGCCTCAGGCTCTGGGCAGCGCCGCTTCCCGAGCCGGTCTATCGCGATTTCATCGACATGCTGTTCGGCATGCGATTGCCCGTTCTCGGCCTCGGCCTGGTCTATGTCGCGGTCGCGACGCTTTTCGCGATCGAATGGCGCGACCCGATCATGGCTGCTCTCGCAGGGAGCGCCGCGACGGTCACCGCAATCCGCCTGTGGGTCCTGCACGCCTATGGCCGCGTGCGGGCTTCCGCCTCGGTCGGCCAGCTCAAATGCTGGGAGCTGCGCTACGCGATCGGCAGTTGCGGGTTCGCGCTGTTGCTGGCCGCGCTCAACGTGCGGGGGCTCAGCTACAATCAGCCGCTCGTCGACCTGATCGCCGTGAGCCTCGTCTTCAGCTTCGGCGCGGGAATCGTCTCGCGCATCTCGGTACGGCCGGCGATCTGCGTGGCGAGCATGTTGCTGGCGACGGTTCCGACGATCGTCGCGCTGGCGGCCCACGCCTTCACGCCGGATGACGCGGCCTTGCATCCGCAGCTGTTCGCGATCCAGGTCGTGCTGCTTACGATGATCACGGCGCTGAGCCTGCAGACGGTGGGATATCTCTATCGCTCGGCGGTGCAGCACCACACCACCGAGCACGACATGGCGCATCTCGCCAAGCGCGACGCGCTGACGGGACTGGCGAACCGGCTTTTGCTGCGTGAGCGCTTTCAGGATGCCATGGCCAATGCCCGCAACGAAAGCGGTCGACTGGCCATCCACTATATCGATCTCGACGGCTTCAAGGCGATCAACGACGGCCATGGCCATCCGGCCGGCGACGCGCTGCTTCAGGAAGTGACGGCGCGGCTCTGCGCGGCGGTCAGGGCCGAGGACACCGTGGCCCGGCTCGGCGGCGACGAATTCGTGATCCTCCAGACCGACGTCGCGCTGGACAGCGAGGCCGAGATGCTCGCACGGCGGATCATCAAGAAGCTGAGCGCGCCCTACGAGATCCAGGGCAAGACCATGCGCATCTCGGCCAGCGTTGGCATCGCGATCGCGCCCGACGCAGGCCGCGAGCTCGACCGCCTGCTCTCGCGAGCGGACACCGCGCTGTACCGCTCGAAGACCGGCGGCAAGGGCCGGGCGCATTTCTGCACCCGCGAGGACGCGCCGGGCCGCAAGGCGGCCGCCTGACGCACAGCCGCCGGGGCGCGGCGGGGTTCAGCCTTCTTTCTTGCCGAACAGCCCCGAGATCATTTTGCCCATATCGTCGAGCGGGTTGCCGTCGCCGTCCTTGTCGAGCGCGGCGAGCAGCCCGCCCTTTTCCTTCAGGAGCTCGGCGAAGCGGCCGAGCGATCCCTCACCGCCGATATGGCCGATGATGTCCTGGATCTTGCCGAGCGGCAGCCCGGTCGCCGAGGCCGCACCCTGCGCGGTGTCGCCCGGCTCGACATGCGATTTGGCGAGCGCCCCGACCGCAGACTCGGTCTGTTCGGGCGACAGGCCCACCTTGGCGGCGAGGTTCTTGATATCGACGTTCTGGGTGACCTGACCGAGAATCCCGTCCAAAATGCTCATCGCGGACCTCCTTGGCGTGAACGCTCTCCGGGGCCGTCCCTAACACATCGCCGGCAACGGCGCACGGTCGGGTGCGACGAAGCGACGGCGCGCTGCCACCGAAAAGAGCAGATCGCGGCTGTAGAAGCCGAGCGGCCAGTCGCGGCGCCCCATGGGCGAGCGCAGCAGCGCGTTGACGCGCTCGGCGAGCCCCCCCGTGGGGTGATCGCGCAGGAACAGCCGGACTCCCGCGACATAGGTGCGGGTGATCGTGTCGTGATAGCCATTGGCATCGTCGTTCACCCCGCCGACGCTCTCGTTGAAGCGCGAGATCAGCCCCGCGATCTCGGCGTCGACATCCACATCGGGGCGCTCGGCGAGCAGATAGAGGCAGGCGGCGAGATGCGCTTCGTGGGTCCAGTCCTCGCGGACGAGGCTGCAGGCGAGCAGGCCTTCGCCGAGACGGAGGATCTCGGCGTCGGAGGCGAACAGGCGGGGGGAAAAATCGGTCATCGATCGGGCTCCTAGGCGCCCGATCGATGACCGGGCAAGTTCAGACGGGTTGAGGGGAGCGCGGCGCCGATTGTCGGACGCCCTCGTCGACATGCTCGGCGAACTGGGCGAAATTCTCGTTGAACAGGTCGACGAGCTTCGCCGCGGTGGCGTCGTACTGCACCTTGTTCGCCCAGCTCTCGCGCGGATCGAGCACCGCGGGATCGACCCCGGCGACGGCGACGGGCACCTTGAACCCGAAATTCGGATCGACGCGGAATTCGGCGTCGTTCAGGCTCCCGTCGAGCGCGGCGTTGAGCAAGGCGCGGGTGAGCTTGATCGGCATGCGCTTGATGCCCGGATCGGTGGCCATGCCCCCTGCCCAGCCGGTGTTGACCAGCCAGCAGTTCACGCCGCCTTTGGCGATCCGCTCCTTGAGCAGATTGCCATATTCGGACGGGTGGCGCGGCATGAAGGCGGCGCCGAAGCAGGTCGAGAAGGTCGCCTCAGGCTCGGTCACGCCGATCTCGGTGCCGGCCACCTTGGCGGTATAGCCCGAGAGGAAATGGTACATCGCCTGCTCGGGCGTGAGCTTCGCGATCGGGGGCATGATCCCGAAGGCATCGGCGGTGAGGAAGATGATGTTCCTCGGCACCGGGCCGAGATTGTGCGCGGACGTATTAGGGATGAAGTCGATCGGATAGGCGCCGCGGCTATTCTCGGCGAGGGTCGCATCGTCGAGATCGAGTTCGCGGCTCTCGGCGTCCATCACGACATTCTCGAGCACCGTGCCGAAGCGTTTCGTCGTCGCGAAGATCTCGGGCTCGGCTTCGGCCGAGAGGCGGATCATCTTGGCGTAGCAGCCCCCCTCGAAGTTGAAGACCGCGGTGTCCGACCAGCCATGTTCGTCGTCGCCGATCAGCGTGCGGCTGGCGTCGGCCGAGAGCGTGGTCTTGCCGGTGCCCGATAGCCCGAAGAACACCGCCGTGTCGCCATCGGGCCCGATATTGGCCGAGCAATGCATCGGCATCACGCCCTTGGGCGGGAGCAGATAGTTGAGCAGCCCGAAAACGCTCTTCTTCATCTCGCCGGCATAGGCGGTGCCGCCGATCAGGATCAGCTTCTCGGTAAGGCTGACCGCGATAACCGTCTCGCTGCGCGTGCCGTGGCGCGCGGGATCGGCGCGGAAGCTCGGCAGGTCGATGATCATATATTCGGGTGCGAACCCGGCGAGCGCGGCTTCCTCGGGCCGCACCAGCATCGTGCGGATGAACAGGCTATGCCAGGCGAGCTCGTTGATCACGCGGACATTGACGCGGTGCTCGGGCTGCGAACCGCCGTGCAGGTCCTGGACGAACAGCGTCTCGCGCCGGCCGACCTCGGCGAGGAAATCGGCTTTGAGCGCGGCGAAATGCTCCGGACTCATCGGCTTGTTGGTCTTGCCCCACCAGACATTGCGCTCGGTCTCCGCATCGCGGACGATGAACTTGTCGTTGGCCGAGCGGCCGGTGTGCTTGCCGGTGGCGACCACCAGCGGACCGTTCTTGGCGAGCCCCCCCTCGCCGCGGCGAAGGGCATGCTCGACGAGCGGTGCGGTTTCGAGATTCCAGAATAGCTGAGCGCCGGTCGCGATGCCCTGAGCATCGAGACCGTGGCGCGGGGTGCGCGTGGTCGACATCCAACCTCCAAGGTCGCTATGCCCCTTCCCGAAGGCGGGGCCGCGTTATCAATGGGATCGGCATAGGCAGCGCGCGGAAATCGCGTCAATCGGGGTAAACGGTGTCACCCGATTGAGCCGCCCGCCACTTTGCTTTAACCCGTCACTGATGCTCCAAAGCCACGCACGCTGCCCGGCATGACCGCGACGATCGCGCTGGTCGATGACGACCGCAACATCCTCACCTCGGTTTCGATCGCGCTCCAGACCGAAGGCTTCCTGACCCGCGTCTATTCCGACGGCGAGAGCGCATTGAAGGCGCTGATCGAGAACCCGCCCGATCTCGCCGTGCTCGACATCAAGATGCCGAAGATGGACGGGCTCGAGCTGCTGCGACGGCTGCGCGAGAAGAGCGCGATCCCGGTGATTTTTCTGACCAGCAAGGACGACGAACTCGACGAGGCGCTGGGGCTCGCGATGGGCGCCGACGACTATATCGCCAAGCCGTTCAGCCAGCGGCTGCTGATCGCGCGGATCCGGGCGATCCTGCGCCGCACCGAGGCCTCGCAAGCGAGCACCGAGGGCGATCCGCAGGAGCCGGCCGAGATCCTCGAGCGCGGACGGCTGACGATGGATCCGGCGCGCCACCGCGTCACCTGGGCAGGGACCAATGTGACGCTGACCGTCACCGAGTTCCTGATCCTCGAGACGCTGGCGCAGCGCCCGGGCATCGTTAAGACGCGCAACCAGCTGATGGACGCGGCCTATCAGGACGACATCTATGTCGACGACCGGACGATAGACAGTCACATCAAGCGCGTGCGACGCAAGTTCCGGCAAGTCGATTCCGACTTCGATGCTATCGAGACGCTCTATGGCGCCGGATACCGTTTCTCGGACGAATAGCGAGAACGACCTCGCGCTCAAATGGTCGAACCGCGTGAGCCTCACGCCGAGGATTCTCGCGGTCAACATCTTCGCGCTGGCGCTGCTCGGCAGCGGGTTCTTCTACCTCGACAGCTATCGCAGCCGGATCGTCGACAGCCGCGTCGCACAGGCGCGCGGCGAGGTTCGGCTGATCGCCCAGGCCGTGGCGTCGGCGACGCCCGAGCGGCGCGATCTGCTTGTGCTCAGCCTTGCCCGCGACACCGGCACGCGCATCCGCCTGTTCGACGAGGACGGCAAGCTGATCACCGACAGCCACGAACTGGGCCTGCGCAACCTCGTGCTCCGCGACCCCGACAAGGACCCGTTCAACCAGTCGACCGCGCGCTTCCTCGACGCCGTGATCGACACCGTGGCGGGCGCCGACCGCGCGCCGCTCTACCGCGAGCGCGGCCGCGACCGCGGACTCGACTGGCCCGATGTGCGGATCGCACGCGAGACCCACGGGACGCCTGCGACAGTGTGGCGTGCGCCCGACCGGACGCCGGTGATCACCGCCGCCGCGCCGATCACGCAACTCGGCGTGGTGATGACCACGGTCAATGCGCGCGACATCACCCAGACGGTGCGGATGGAGCGCTTCCGGCTCAGCGTCGTGCTGGCGATCGTATCGCTGCTCTCGATCCTGCTCTCGCTGTTCCTCGCGCGGACGATCGTGCGGCCGCTGCGCCGCCTCGCCCGCGCCGCGGTACGGGTCCGGCTGGGCCGCGCGCGCGAAGTGGTGGTCCCCCGCCTGCCCGAGCGCAGCGACGAGATCGGGCTGCTCGCCCGCGCGCTCTCGGACATGAGCCAGGCGTTGCGCGCGCGGATCGACGCGACCGAGAGCTTCGCCGCCGATGTCACCCACGAGCTCAAGAACCCGCTCGCCTCGCTGCGATCCGCGGTCGAGGGGCTGACCAAGGTCAAGGATCCGCAGCTGCAGGAGCAGCTGCTCGGCATCGTCCGCGACGACGTCCATCGGCTCGATCGGCTGATCACCGACATTTCCGACGCCTCGCGGCTCGACGCCCAGCTCAGCCGCGCGACCTTCGAGCCGGTCGATGTCGGGGCGATGATCGAGGCGTTGCTCGAGCAACGCGCGACGCGCGGCTTGCCCAACGGCGTCCGCATCGCCTTCGAGCGCCGCCCGCGCGGTGCTCTCACCGTGCTCGGCGAAGGCGCGCGGCTCGAGCGCGTGTTCGAGAATCTGATCGAGAACGCCATCTCCTTCTCGCCCGCAGGCGGGCTGATCGCGATCACCGCCGCATTCGAGGGCGAGATGCTGGTCATCAGCGTCGAGGACGAGGGTCCCGGCGTTCCCGAACAGGCGCGCGAGGCGATTTTCCGTCGATTCCACTCGGTCCGCCCCGAGAGTGAAGCCTTTGGTCAGCATTCGGGGCTAGGGCTTGCCATCGCACGTACCATCGTCGAAGGCCATCAGGGGAGCATTTCAGTGGAAACGCGGGAGGAGCGATTGCGCGGAGCACGGTTCGTGGTGCGGCTGCCTTTGGTGGAGCGCGACTGATGCCCGAGGTCCGGCTTCCGGAGGTCTCGTCGGAGACGGTGCATGGCGCCTGCGTCGCGATCGGCGGCCGCGCGGTGCTGATCGAGGGGCGATCGGGCGAAGGCAAGTCCGACCTCGCGCTGCGGCTGATCGACCGGGGCGCGACGCTGGTCGCCGACGGGCAAGTGATCTGCCAGCGCTACGACGGCGGGCTGATCGCCAGCGCGCCGTCGCATCTCGCCGGACGGATCGAAGTGCGCGGGCTGGGCATTGTCGAGATGCCGAGCGTGGAGCGTATCCCCGTGGACCTGCTGATCGTCATTCTCGACGCCCCGCCCCGCTTCCCCGAGGACGCGAGGACCCGGCGAATCGCGGGCGTGGACGTGCCGGTACTCGCGCTCGCCGCGCTCGAACCCTCGGCGCCGATCAAGGTCGAGCTCGCGGTCAAACAGGCGGCACGGTGACCCGGCGACGACCGCGACAGATATTGCTCGTCACCGGCATGTCGGGGGCGGGCAAGTCGACCGTGCTGCGCACGCTCGAGGATCTCGGCTGGGAGACCGTCGACAACCTCCCCCTGCTCCTGCTCCACCGGCTGCTCGACACGCCCCCGGGCGAAGGCGCCGACGGCGACGACGATCGCCCGCTGGCGCTCGGCATCGGCACCCAGACCCGCGGCTTCGACGCCGAGACCATCGTCCAGCGCGTCAAGAAGCTGAGCGAGCAGGAAGGCCATCAGATCGGCACGCTGTTCCTCGAATGCGCCGGCGCCGAGCTCGAGCGACGCTATTCGGAAACGCGGCGGCGCCATCCGCTCGCGCAGGACCGGCCGGCCAGCGACGGCATCGCGCGCGAACGCGAGCTGCTGATGCCGCTGCGGCGCTGGTCGAATCGGCTGATCGACACCACCAATCTCGCTTCGAACGAGCTCCAGCAGCAGATCCGCGCGACCTTTTCGGGCGAACGGCTGGGGCAGACGGTGCTGACGATCACCTCGTTCGGCTTCGCCCGCGGGCTGCCGCGCGACGCCGACCTCGTCTTCGACATGCGCTTCCTGCGCAACCCGCATTGGGTGGAGGCGCTGCGCCCGGGCACGGGCCGCGATGCCGACGTTTCCGCCTATATCGCCGAGGACCCCGCCTATGAAGCCGCGATGGCGCAGATCGAGTCGCTGCTGCTGCTGCTGGTTCCGCGCTACCAGGCCGAAGGAAAGGCATATGTCACCGTCGCGTTCGGGTGTACGGGGGGCCGCCATCGCTCGGTCCATGTCGCCGAACGGATGGCGCGGCGGTTGCGTGAAGAGGGTTTTTCGCCCACGGTGACGCACCGCGATTTGCAGACCGCGCCGCAGGACTCGCTGGAGGGGGCCCCGGTGACCATATCAGGGGGCGGAGTTTGAAATGATTGGTTTGGTACTCGTGACGCACGGGCGGCTCGCCGAGGAGTTCGTGGTCGCGATGGAGCATGTGGTGGGCCAGCAGGAGCGGATCGAATCGATCTGCATCGGCCCCGAAGACGATATGGAAAGCCGCCGCGCCGACATCGCCGAGGCGATCAAGAATGTGGACGAAGGCCGTGGCGTGATCGTGCTCAGCGATCTGTTCGGCGGCACCCCCTCGAACCTCGCCATCTCGCTGATGGAGGCGGGCCGCATCGAAGTAATCGCGGGCATCAACCTCCCGATGCTCATCCGGCTGGGCAGCGCGCGCAAGACGATGAAGGTGACCGAAGCCGTCGCCGCGGCGCGCGACGCGGGGCGCAAATATATCACGGTGGCATCCGAGGTGCTCGGCGAGGCCGCCGCGTGAGTCGTCGGTCGACACGGAGCGTGATGATCGAGAATCGCCGCGGCCTGCACGCACGGGCGAGCATGGCGTTCGTCACGCTCGCGACCAGCCAACCGGTGGAGCTCGTCGTCGAGAAGGACGGCGCCAGCGCCTCGGGCACCTCGATCCTCGACCTGATGATGCTCGGCGCCGCCAAGGGCGACACGATCACGATCAGCGCCGAGGGCGACGGCGCGCACGAGGCGGTCGAGGCGCTGGTCGCGCTGGTCGAGGCGCGGTTCGGCGAGGAATAGCCCTTCCGTACATGACCGGCTAAGGGCGTTCGATGCCCCGCGAGATAACCGCCTTTTCCAACCCGTTGATCAAGCGGGTGCGCAAACTGCGCGACAAGAAGCATCGGCGCGAGGAAGGGCTGTTCCTCGCCGAGGGGCTGCGCATCCTCACCGAAGCGCGCGAGGCCGGGCGGCTGCCCGATTATCTGTTCTTCGCCAGGGACATGGCCGGGCATCCGCTGGTCCGCGCGCTGGTCGACGCGACCGAGGGCGCCGGCGGCGAGGCAATCGAGACCAATGCCGACATCCTCTCCAAGCTCTCGGGCAAGGACAATCCCGGCGCAGTGGTGGGCGTCTATCCCGAATTCGCGCTGACGCTTGACCAGCTCGACCGCACCAGCGCGCCGATCTGGCTGGTCGCCGAGCGGCTGCGCGATCCCGGCAATCTCGGCACGATCTTGCGGACCGGCGACGCGGTCGGTGCCGGCGGGCTGATCCTGATCGACGACTGCGTCGACCCCTTCTCGGTCGAAGCCGTGCGCGCGAGCATGGGCGCGCTGTTCACCGTGCCCGTGGCCAAAGCGAGCTGGGCCGAGTTCGTGCCCTGGCTGCGCTCGGGTCAAGGCCAATTGGTCGGGCTCAGCCTCGATACCGCGTACGACTATAAGGCGGGCGACTATCGGGCGCCGACCTTCCTGCTCACCGGCAACGAGGCGCAGGGCATGCCCGACTTCATGGCCGAGGAATGCGACCTGCTGGTCAAGATCCCGATGCTCGGCAAGGCCGACAGCCTCAACGCCGCAGTGGCGACCGCGGTCATGGCCTATGAGGTGCTGAGTAGGACGCGCGGATAGCGATTCTGTAGGATTTCGCCGGTCTAGAGTCGCAAGAGTCGCGCAAAAACGACTCGCTCGTTGCGCGGCGACGCAATATCATTGCGCAATCCTGCAGGAAATTCTCGACCGTTTCAAAGAGCCTTCGAACGAGGCTGGCAGGGCAAATCCTACATTGCCAGCTTCCTGAACGGCGGCCGATCGTTACGGCCATGCGTCGTTCAGCCACGCTGCGTCATTGCTCCTTCTCGAAAAGGAGCAAATTCATGCGTTTCCCGACCCTTGTTGCCGCGAGCCTGATCGCGCTGACCGCCCTCCCCGCCACGGCGCAGGCGCAGGGCGAGTATCGCGCGCGCGGCACCGAGCCCTTCTGGAGCCTGACGATCGGCGCGCGGACGATGCAGTTCGACGCTCCCGGACGGCGCGCCGTGATCGTGCCGACGCCGGAAGTGATCCATGGCTTTGCCGGCGAGATCTGGCAGACGCGGCGGATCGACGTGAACACCGTCCACCGCGCCTGCAGCGATGGCATGAGCGACCGCGTCTATGCTGACACGGTGACAGTCAAGGTCGACGGGCGGACCTACAAAGGTTGCGGCGGCGACGTGAGCGCGCCGGCGGTGCGCGGCGGTCTGATCGAGGGCGAATGGCGGATCGAGGCACTATCGGGTCGGCCGGTGGCACGCGGCACGGCGCCCGGCGTCACCTTCCGTGACGGGCGCATCTCGGGCAATGCCAGCTGCAACCGCTTCAACGGCAGCTACGACTTCGCGCGCGGCCGGCTGACCGCGGGCCCGCTGGCGACCACGCGGATGGCCTGCATGGAGCGCGTGAAGAACGTGCAGGAAGCGACGATCCTCCGGCTGTTCGCCGAGCGACTGACGGTGAGCCGCAACCGCACCGGCAAGCTGGTGCTGAGCAGCGCCGACGGCCGGACGATGACGCTGGCGCCCGAACGCGGGCGCTGAAGCGGAATCAGCTCTTCTTCGCGCGCTGCTCGCGGATGAACTGGAGCTCGTTCTTTACCTTCTGATCGTCGGGGAAGAGCTCGAGGCACCGGTTGAACAGCGTCTCGGCCTCGCCGAGGCGGCCGAGCTCGATCAGATCATAGCCCATGCCGAACCAGGCGCGGCGCAGCGAGCGTTTGCGCTGATCGCCTTCCTCGGCCTGCGCGGCGGCGGCGGCGCGGCTGTAAAGGTCATAGGAGAGCTGCCACTTCTTCTGCGCCTGATAGGCGTAGCCGAGCTCGGACAGATAATGCGCGTGCGACGGCGAGAGCGCCACCGCCCGCTCGAGGAACGGCACCGCCGCATCGATCTGCTGCAGCTCGATCAACGCAAAGCCGCGCCCCCAGAGCGCGATGCACCAGCCCGGATCGATCGCCACGGCATCCTGCTTCGCCGCGGCCGCCTGGCCGAGATAGAGCAAGGCCTGTTTGGGATCGTGCGCGCAGTAGATCTTGCGCTTCTCGCCGGCATAGGCCTTCTCGTACTCGGCGAGCAGCGGCGCAAGGATAGCGATCGCCTCGGCGGCCTTGCCCGTGCGGATCGCCGCTATCGCCTCGCCCAGCTTTGCGGAGCGCGCGCTCTCCTCGGGCGATTGCTGCGCGGTTGGGGCCGATTGCGGCGCGGTTGTCCATCGTGCCTCTGCCGGGGTTGCCCCGATCAGAGCCAGTATTGCGAGCCAGCGCATTCGAATCATGGCGAACCTCCCCCTGTTCGGCGACGAAGCTATCAGTTTGGCGGGGCCGCGTCTCGGGGGGTGGCGCGTAGAGGGTCCCCCCCGCTTCGCGGGGGAGGAAATTATTCGGCCGCTTGCGCTTCCGGGTCTTCGTTCGACGGCAAAAGCTCCATCGCGGGCGCCCGCGCCACCACGTCGACGCTTTCGATGCTTTCGAGCGTGGCGTTGCCGGTATCGACGTTGAGCGCCTGGAAGCGCCGCGCCGAAACCAGCACGCGGCCTTCGAAGCTCGCGACGAACTTGTTGTAATTGTCGACCGCGCTGTTGAGCCCGCCGCCGACGCGCTTGAGATGCGTCGCGGCGGTGGCGAGGCGCTCGTACATCTCCTTGCCGAGCTTGCCGACTTCGCGCGCATCCTCGGTGAGCTTCTGCTGACGCCACATCGCCGCGACGGTGCGCGCGAGCGGCAGGAAGGCCGAGGGCCCGGCGATGATCACCCGGTTGCGCGCCGCACGTTCCCACAGCTCCATGTCGATCTCGAGCGCGCTCGACAGGAAATTGTCGCCCGGGATGTACATGATGACGAAGTCGGGCGCCTTTTCGAACTGCGCCCAATAGGCCTTGCGCGAGAGCGCATCGGCATGGTTGCGCACCGCGCGGGCATGCGCGGCGAGCGCGGTCTGACGCTCCTCCGCCGAGGTAGCTTCCGCTGCTGTCAGATAAGCATCAAGGACACACTTCACATCGACTATGAGCTGTTGATCGCCCGGCAGACGGATGATGAAATCGGGGCGGAGCGCGCCGTCCTCGGTCGCGACCGAGACTTCGGCGGCGAAATCGACATGACCGTCGAGCCCGGCGAGTTCGATCAGGTTGCGGAATTGCTGCTCGCCCCAGCGGCCGCGCGTCTTGGGCGCCGCGCGCAGCGCGTTGACCAGCCTCGCGGTCTCGGTGCGGGTCTCGCCGAGCCCGGCCTGGACCGCGGCGACGGCCTCCTTGAGCGCGCCATAGCTGTCATTGCGCTCCTTCTCGACGCGCTGGAGGCCCTCCTCATAGCGCTTGAGGGTCGACTCGACCGGCTGGAGCAGCGCCTTCATCTTGGCTTCGTTCGCCTCGCCGGACTGGTTGAAGCGCGCCTCGGCACGTTCGAGGAACACTTTCTGGGTCTCGCCCAGCATCGTGCTCGCGACCTCGCGGAACTGGCCGGTCATCGCCTCGCGCGCGGCCTTGAACTCGGCGAGGCGCTCTTCGAACGCATCGGCCTTGGCGCGGAGCTCGGTGAGCTGGAGGCGCGCCATATCGCGCTCGTCGCGCAGGCCGGCGAGTTCCTCGCGCAGGGCGGGCAACTGGCCGGCGCGTTCCTCGGCGACGACGAGGTCCGAGATTGCCGCCTTGAAGTCAGATTCGCGCTTGTCGCGCTCGGTACGTAGCTCCGCGAGGCGGCGCGAGGCGAGGAACCAGCCGATCGCGAGGCCGGCGAGCAGCGCCGCGAAGGTCGAGATGAGTGCGAGCGGGTCCAAATGCGCCTCCGGGAACAGAAGGCGAACTTAGCGTCTAGGGGGAGTCAGAGCAACCACATACTCGTCATCCCGGACCTGTTCCGGGATCCACTGCACCGCGACGGAAAGGACTGGAGGCTAGATGGAATCGCCAAGCCGCCTGGTGGACCCCGGCACAAGGCCGGGGTGACGGTTTGGTTGGATGCGGGGGTAGCCTACGCCGCGGCTTTGCGGGCCTTGGCGAGCTTCTTGAGGATCATGTCGCGCTTGAGGCGCGAGAGATGGTCGATGAAGACGATCCCCTCGAGATGGTCCATCTCGTGCTGGATGCAGGTGGCGAGCAGGCCCTCGAAGACCTCGTCATGCGCGGCGCCCTGTTCGTCGAGCCATTTGACCCGGCAGCGCGCGGGACGCTCGACATCGGCGAACTGGTCGGGGATCGACAGGCAGCCCTCGGTGTAGACCGACTGCTCGTCGGCGGGATCGAGGATCTCGGGATTGACGAAGACGCGCGGCGCGCGGATCGGCTTGCCCTCCTCGTCTTCCTCTTCCTGCAGGTCCATGACGATGACGCGCTTGGGCACGCCGACCTGGATCGCGGCGAGGCCGATTCCGGGGGCGTCGTACATCGTGTCGAACATGTCGGCGATCAGATCGCGCAACTCGTCATTCACCTCGTCGACGGGCTGGGAGACGAGGCGCAGGCGGGGATCGGGTACTTCGACAATCGGTAGAATGGCCATAGCGCGCCAATTTAATTCGCGCGCCGCCGCGCCGCAAGGCCGGTAAACTACGCGACGGGCCTTCTTGCGCGCAAAGCCTGGGCCAGGGTGCCCTCGTCGAGATAGTCGAGCTCGCCGCCGACGGGCAGGCCATGCGCGAGCTGGGTGAGGCGGATCGGATAGGCCTCGAGCCGCTCGGCGATGTAGTGCGCGGTGGTCTGGCCATCGAGCGTGGCGTTCATCGCGAGCACGACCTCGTCGATCCCCCCCGCGGCGATGCGGCGGACGAGGCTGTCGATGCGCAGATCCTCGGGCCGCACGCCCTCGAGCGCCGAGAGCCGGCCGCCCAGCACGTGGAACTTGCCGGGGAACAGCCGCGCGCGGTCGAGCGCCCAGAGGTCCGCGACTTCCTCGACCACGCAGAGCGAACGTACGTCGCGGCGCGGATCGGCGCAGATCGCGCAGGGATCGCTGGTATCGACATTGCCGCAGATCCCGCAGGTCGCAAGGCGGCGGCTGACCGCAGCGAGCGCCGACAGCAAGGGATCGAGCGCCGTCTCGCGCTTCTTGAGCAGATGGAGCACCGCGCGGCGCGCCGAGCGCGGGCCGAGCCCGGGAAGGCGGGAAAGCGCCTGGGTGAGGGCCTCGATTTCGGGGGATGCCATGTTCCAAGACATAGGGGCTTGCGCACGCCCCTGCCAAGCGGCGAGAGGGACCCATGCGGATCATCTTCATGGGAACCCCCGAATTCGCCGTCCCCACGCTCGATGCGCTGGTCGCGGCAGGGCATGACGTCGTGGCGGCGTACAGCCAGCCGCCGCGGCGCGGCAATCGCGGCAAGGTGGCGCCCTCCCCCGTCCACGCCCGCGCCGAGGCGCTGGGCATCGCGGTGCGCACCCCGCTCTCCTTCCGCAAGGAGCCCGAGGCGGTCGCGGACTTCGCCGCGCTGGCGGCGGACGTGGCGGTGGTCGCGGCCTATGGCCTGATCCTGCCCCAGGCGGTGCTCGATGCGCCGAAGCATGGCTGTCTCAACGTCCATGGCTCGCTGCTGCCGCGCTGGCGGGGCGCCGCGCCGATCCAGCGCGCGATCCTCGCCGGCGATGCCGAGACCGGCGTGGGGATCATGCAGATGGAGGCCGGGCTCGACACCGGCCCGGTGCGGCTGGAGGGGCGCACGCCGATCGATGGCAAGACCGCGGGAGAACTGACCACCGAGCTGAGCGCCTTGGGAGCGCGGCTGATGGTGCAGGTGTTGGGCGATATCGACGCCCATCCGGCCGTGCCGCAGCCCGAGCAGGGCGTGACCTATGCCGCCAAGATCGACAAGGCCGAGGCGCGGCTGGACTTCACGCGGCCTGCGGTCGAGGTGGAGCGGCAGGTGCGGGCATTCAACCCGGCGCCGGGGGCGTTCTTCGAGGTGGCCGGCGAGCGGGTGCGGGTGCATGCGGCGGAAATGGTTTCGGAAACCGGACCCTCGGGCAAAGTGGTCGATGATCGATTGACCATCGCCTGCGCGCTCGGCGCGATCCGCCCCACCCGCGTCCAGCGCGCGGGGCGTGGCGTCATGACGGCAGACGAGTTGCTGCGCGGCTTCCCGATCCCCGCAGGCACGCAGCTTTGACCCGGTTCGCGCTCACGGTGGAGTATGACGGGCGGCCGTTCATGGGCTGGCAGCGGCAGGACCACGGCCCGAGCGTCCAGGCGGCGATCGAGGAAGCGGCGTTCGCGGTGACCGGCGAGCGCGCGACGGTGCACGCCGCGGGGCGCACCGATGCGGGGGTGCACGGGCTGGGCATGCGCGCGCATCTCGACATCGCAAAGCCCATCACCCCCTTCCGGCTGATGGAGGCGCTCAACGCACGCGTGCGGCCCCATCCGGTGGCGATCCTCGACTGCGTGACGGTGCCCGATGACTGGCATGCGCGCTTCTCGTGCCTTGCGCGGCATTACGAATATCGCATCGTCAACCGGCGCGCGCCGCTGACCTGGGAGAAAGGACTGGCTTGGCGGATCGCCAACCCGCTCGACGCGGGGGCGATGCACGAAGCGGCACAGCTGCTGGTCGGCAAGCACGATTTCACCACGTTCCGCTCGGTCCATTGCCAGTCGGAGAGTCCGCTCAAGTCGCTCGACCGGCTCGACGTGACTCGCGACGGCGATCGGGTGACGGTGCGCGCCTCGGCGCGGTCGTTCCTCCACCATCAGGTGCGCTCGATGGTGGGGTGCCTCGCGCTGGTCGGCGAAGGGAAATGGACCGCGGCCGACCTGCGCGATGCGCTCGAGGCGCGCGACCGGACCCGGCTTGGGCTCAATGCGCCGTCGGACGGGTTGTTCTTCGTGCGCGCGGATTATCCTTGAATCGCTCTCCCTTCGGGAGAGGGAGGGAGCCGCACAGCGGCGGAAGGGTGAGGGTCGATACCTGCCCTCACCCTTTCCTCTCGCTTCGCGAGCGGGCCCCTTCCCGCTCCCAAAGGGAGCGGGAGATCAGCGGCTGAATCTCGCGGCCAGCTCGACATGGGTCGACCAGCGGAACTGGCCGACGGGCTGGACCCAATCGAGATGATAACCGGATTGAGACAAAGTCTCTGCATCGCGCGCGAAGGTGCTGGGATTACAGGAAACATAGGCGATCAGCGGCACCCCTGACTTCGCAATCTCGGCAGCCTGCTCGCGCGCACCGGCGCGAGGCGGATCGAGCACCACCGCGTCGAAGTTGGAGAGGTCCTTGGCGGTGACCGGGCGGCGGAACAGGTCGCGATGCTCGGCGAAGACCGCGCGGCCCGCCTGCCCCGCGGCCGATTTGAGCGCCATGATCGAGTCGCGCGCGGCCTCGGCGGCGTAGACCTTGGCTTTGGGGAAGGCGAAGGTGAAGGTGCCGAGCCCGGCGAACAGATCGGCCACCGCCTTCGCCTCGCCGACGATCTCCTGCACCGTCGCGACGAGCGCCGCCTCCCCCTCGGGCGTGGCCTGGAGGAAGTTGCCCGGCGGGAACGGCACCGGCACGCCGCCCAGCGTCACCGTGACCGGCTCGGGCTCGTAGCGCGCGCCCGGGCCGAAGCCTTCGTCGATCGACAGGCGGGCGAGATGGTGGCGGTGCGAGAAGGCGCTGAGCGCCTCGGCGGCGGCGAGCCCTTCCGCCTCGAGCCCGTCGATCAGCACGTCGACGCCCTGATCGGTCTGCGCGAGATGGACGTTGATCCGGCGATTGCCGGGGATGAGCGCGGCGAGCATGCCGCGTAGCGGCACCAGCAGCGCGAACAGCTCGGGCGCGAGGACCCAGCATTCCTCGAGATCGATCAATTCGTGGCTGTTCTGGCGGGTGAAGCCGAGCCGGATCTGGCGCCCCCGCCGCTCGGCGTGGAGCGTGGCGCGGCGGCGGGTATTGGGCGGCGAGAGCAAGGGCGCGCGGATATCGGCCTCGAGCCCCTGCGCGGCGAGCGCAGTGCTGACGCGATCGGCGATGAACTGGGTCCAGCTGATATCGTCGAGATGCTGGAGCTGGCAGCCGCCGCATTCGGGGAAATGCTTGCACGGCGGCGCCTGATGATGCGGGCCGGGCACGACCGATCCGTCGGCGGCGAGATGGTCGCCGGGCGCCGCGAAGGCGACATGGCGGCCATCGGCAGTGACGCCATCGCCGCGCGCGGCGACGCGGAGCACTTCGTCGTCGTTCACAGACATTCTGAAACCGCCTCGGGAATATGCATGATCAGCGCATCGGCGATCAGCGCGGGTCCTGCAAGCCGCGCGGCGCGGGCATGGAGCCATGCGGCGGCTTCGGCGGGAGCGGTCCCCTTCCCGCCCTGCACGATCTGCGCGGCGAGCAGCCCGGCGAGAACGTCGCCGGTGCCCGCGGTGGAGAGCCAGGGCGAGGCGCCGGCAAGGACGCGCACCTCTCCCTTGGGCGAGGCGATCACCGTGTCCGCGCCCTTGTGGAGGATCGTCGTGCGCGTCTCGGCGGCCGCGGCGAGCGTGCGCTCGATCTTGCTGCCCTCGCCGGCGAACATCCGGTCGAACTCGCCCGAATGCGGCGTGAGCCAGGTCGGCGCTGCGCGAGTCCCGAGCCAGCGCGCGGCGCCGCTGCCGAGCAAGGTGAGCGCGTCGCCATCGACGACCAGCGGCCTGGGCGCGGCGAAGGCGGCGCGGAGAAACGCCTCGGCGCGGCGGTCGCGGCCGAGACCGGGACCGAGCACGACGGCGTCGATCCGGTCCCAGTCGAGGAACTCGGTCAGGTCCTCGGCGCTGCGCACCTCGCGGCGGACCAAAGCGTCGGGACCGTCGGCCCAGGGACGATCGCCGGCAAGCACGACATAGCCCGCTCCGCCGGCCATCGCCGCGCGCGCGGCGAGGCGCGCAGCACCGGGCATCGCGCCCTCGATCACCGCGACGAGCCCGCGGCTGTATTTGTGGCTGTGTGCGCCGGGGGGTTCGAGCCGCGGCCGCGATACGGTGCGCCAGCGCGTGTCGACGGGGATGTCGAGATCGGCGAGGAGCAGCTTGCCGCAGCGTTCGAGACCGCAATCGAGCAGATGGCCGGGCTTGAGCGCGCCGAGCGCGAGCGTGACGTCGATCCCGCGCGGGGCGCCGAGATCGGCACCGGTATCGGTATCGATCCCCGAGGGCATGTCGATCGACAGGACGAACTCGGCCTGCTTGGCGAGATCGGCGAAGACCGCGGCGAGGCCGCGCTCGAGCGGGCGCGTCATGCCGGTGCCGAACAGCCCGTCGACGAGGACGGCACGCGGACGCGCGGCATAGAGCGAGCTGGTCGGCCCTTGCCACAAGGCCTGCATCCGCTCGGCAGCGCCGGTCTGCGGCGCGCCAGTGGCGACGAGATTGACGTCATGACCCCAACCATGGAGCAACCGCGCGGCGACGTACGCGTCACCGCCATTGTTGCCGGGGCCGGCAAGGATCAGGATCGGACGGCCCATCGCGAAACGCGCGACCTCCCGCGCGACCGCCGCCCCTGCCCGCTCCATCAACTCGTCCTGCGCGACGCCGCTGGCGAACACCGCCTGCTCGGCGGCGCGCATCTGCGCGGCAGTGACGATGGGGGCACCCGAGGGGATCATCGCGCGGCCTCTGCGCGGACGGTGGCCGGGAGCCTGTAGCGGGCACCGCCCAGCGCGACCTCGATGCTGTCGGGACCGAGCGGCGTCACCTTCGCCGGCTCGGCGCCGTCGGCCGCGATCACGCCGCGGCCGTCGCGGGTGATCTGGAGACGGTGGAAGGCGCCGTCGGGGTGGCGGAGGGTGAGGATCGTGCCGGCGGGGGTTTCGGTGGTGTCGAAGGTGCAGAGGGGGGCGAGATCCGCGGCGCCGGCGAGGGCGCAGGGGATTTTGGGGGGCTCAGGTTGGGTGGCGACGATCTCGTTAGAGGCCGTTGTGGTAGCCTGGAAAGTGTTCTCGGCCGGTTGCGACCCGCATGCCGTGAGGAGTAACGGCCACAGGAGCGCCAGTCTCCCTCTCCCGCCTGCGGGAGAGGGCCGGGGTGAGGGTGTGTGCGGGCGGCAGGCGGCGCGCATGCTGCCCCTACTGACCCTCACCCTTCCGCCGCTTCGCGGTTCCCTCCCTCTCCCGCAAGCGGGAGAGGGAATTGGGGAGAAGGTTGAGGATCAGATATCCGCGTAGACATGGCGTTCGGCGCTGGCTCCCGGATGGGTCACCGCGCCCTTATAGGCGGGGCCGACGGTCCGGGAATAGCGCCAGAGCGCGCCCGCCTGATAATCGTTGACGCGCGGCTGCCACTTGGCGCGACGCTCGGCGAGCACGTCCTCGGGCACGTCGAGATCGATCGTCCCCGCCTCGGCGTCGATGCGGATGATGTCGCCATTCTCGACCAGCGCGATCGGGCCGCCATCGGCGGCCTCGGGGCCGACATGGCCGATACAGAAGCCGCGGGTGGCGCCCGAGAAGCGGCCGTCAGTGATCAGCGCGACCTTCTCGCCCATGCCGAGCCCGTAGAGCGCGGCGGTGGTCGACAGCATCTCGCGCATGCCGGGGCCGCCCTTGGGACCCTCGTAGCGGATGATGACGACTTCGCCTTCCTCGATCTTGCGATGCTCGACCGCCTCGAAGGCGTCCTCCTCGCAATCGAACACGCGCGCGGGACCGGTGAACTGGAGCCGGTGCATGCCCGCCACCTTCACGATCGCTCCCTCGGGCGCCAGCGTGCCGCGCAGGCCGACGACGCCGCCGGTCGGCGAGAGCGGCGTCTTGACGTCATAGATGACCTTCTGGTCGGGGTTCCACGTGACCTGATCGATATTCTCGCCCAGCGTCTTGCCGGTCACGGTCATGCAATTGCCGTCGAGGAAGCCGCCCGCGAGCATCGTCTTCATCAGCATGTAGACGCCGCCGGCCTCGTGCATGTCCTTGGCGACATACTTGCCACCGGGCTTGAGATCAGCGATGTAAGGCGTTGATTTGAAAGCTTCGGCCACGTCGTGGAGATCGAAGTCGATCCCCGCTTCGCTCGCCATGGCGGGCAAGTGCAGCGCAGCGTTGGTCGAGCCGCCGGTGGCGGCGACGACGCGTGCGGCGTTGATGAACGCCTCGCGGGTGCAGATGTCGCGCGGGCGCAGATTGCGCTCGATCAGGTTCATCACCTGATGCCCCGCCGCGACGGCGATCTGCTCGCGCGATTGATAGGGCGCGGGCACCATGTTCGAATTGGGCAGCGAAAGACCGATCGCCTCGCCGACGCATGCCATGGTGTTGGCGGTGAACTGGCCGCCACAGGCGCCGTGCCCGGGGCACGCGACCTTCTCGAGCGCGGTCAGCTCGTGGAGCGGGCAATTGCCGGCGGCGAACTTGCCCACCGCCTCGAACACGTCCACGACGGTGACGTCCTTGTCGTGGAAGCGGCCGGGCAGGATCGAGCCGCCATAGACGAAGATCGACGGCACGTTGAGGCGGAGCATCGCCATCATCATGCCCGGGAGCGACTTGTCGCAACCGGCAAAGGCGACGAGCGCGTCGTAGCAATGGCCGCGGACGCTGAGCTCGACCGAGTCGGCGATGACCTCGCGGCTGATCAGCGAGGACTTCATCCCCTGATGCCCCATCGCGATGCCGTCGGTCACGGTGATCGTATTGAAGCGGCGCGGCATGCCGCCATTGGCGATCACGCCTTCGCGCGCGGCATCGGCCTGGAAATCGAGCGTGGTGTTGCACGGCGCGCTGTCGTTGCCCGCGCTGGCGATGGCGACGAAGGGCTTGGCGATATCCTCTTCGGGAATGCCCATCGCGTAATAATAGCTGCGGTGCGGCGCGCGCTCGGGTCCGACGGAGACATGGCGGCTGGGAAGGCGGGATTTGTCGAATCGCTGGGTCATGGTGCGCAAGCCTATGTCGCGGTGAGGACGTTTTGCGCAAGACTATTGCGCAAAGAATTTGCCAGCCCCGCTAAAGTCTGGCTCCATTGCTCCACCCCGGCAGCATCGCGAATCAGGTCGTTGCGGATCTCGATCGCGACCGAGGGGATGCCGTTCCCCTCGGCATGGCGGTTGAGCGTCGCGTTGAGCAGCCGGCCCGAATAGGGCTCGTTGTCGCCGGTCCCGAAGCCCTGCGCGCGGAGCCAGTCGATCGTCGGACGCGCGGCGCGGACGTCGCGATTGTAGAGCACGCCCACCTGCCACGGCCGCGGCGTGCCGCCATGTTCGAGGCACGGCGTGAAACTGTGGATCGAGAGGATCAGCTTCGGGCGCCGGGTGCGGATATGGCGGGCGAGCAGGCCGTGATAGGGCGCGTGGAAGCGGGCGATGCGCGCAGCCCGGTCCACCGCGTCGTTGCCCGGGATCAGGTGACCGTCGCTGCGATGGGGGATCAGGCCGATATGGTCGGGCTCGCGGTGGAGATCGATCACCAGCCGCGAGACCCTGGCGAGGATCGCCGGGGTATCGAGACGCGCCGCGAGGCTGCGGGTCACGGCGCCGGCGCCGATATCGACCGCGATGTGGAGATCGAGCAGTTCGGGAGCGATGCCGAGGTCGATATCGGCCGGCACCGCATTTGAGGCATGATCGCAGAGCAGCAGGATATCCTGCTGGTTTCCCTCGATGATTTCAGCGACCTCGTTCATCGATAAACCGGCTTGCGGCGTTCGCGGAAAGCGGCGAGGCCTTCGGCGAATTCGGCGCCGCCAAAGGCGTCGTCGAAAGCCTGGTCGAGCCCCTCGCCGCCACGCAGGGTGCGCTTGAGCAATGCCACCGCCTGCGGGGCATTGGCGGCGATCGCGGCCGCGAGCGCCGCGGCGGTCTCGCCGGCCTTTTTCGCCTGCAGCTCGACAAGACCGATGCGCTTGGCCTCGTCGGGCGCGATCCGGTCGCCGGTGAAGAGCAGCAGCGCGGCCATCCCCTTCCCCAGCTGCGCCGCGAGCCGCGCGACATCCTCCTGCGGATAGCCGATGCCGAGACGCGCGGGAGTGGTGGCGAATTCGGCCCGGGCGCCGGCGATGCGGATATCGGCGGCGAGGATCAGCGCGACCGCGGCGCCGAAACAGCCGCCGTCGATCGCGGCGATCACCGGCATCGGCAGCGCGGCGACCGCCTCGATCGCGTCGCGCATCGCCGTGCGGAAGACGGGGCGCAGCGCGGGATCCGCCTGCAGCGTCTCGAACTCGCGGACATCGGCGCCGGCGGAGAAGATGCCGGGCACGTCGGACGTGAGGATCACGGCGCGCGCATCGCCGACCGCGCGCGCCGCGGCCGCCAATGCCTGCCACGCGGCGATCGGGAGCGCGTTCTTCGCCTCGGGGCGTGCTAGCGCGATGGTCGCGACCGGGCCGTCGCGAGTCAGCTGGATCATGGCCGCGCTCTGCCCGATCGCACCGCGCGTGTCACGCTGGCGGGTTGCGGCGAAGGCCGTTGCCGGATAGCCCGCGGTCCATGACCCGCATCGTCGGCCATGTCGCGTCGCTCCACCGCTATCCCGTCAAGTCGATGGCGGGCGAGCGGCTGGGCGTCGCCGAAGTCGACTGGCAGGGAATCGAAGGCGACCGCCAATATGCGTTCCTGCGCAAGGCCAATGGCACGCGCTTCCCATGGCTGACCGCGCGCGAGGTGCCCGCGATGGTGCTCCACCGCGCCGTTTTCGCCGACCCCGGCGCGCCGAAGACCTCGGCGGTGCTGGTCGAGACTCCCGACGGCGCGGCGGTGCCGCTCCACGATCCGCTGCTCCTCGCCCATCTCGAGGCTGCGGCGGGCGAGCCGGTGGGGCTGCTCCAGGTCGCGCGCGGCATCTATGATGCGATGCCGATCTCGATCGTCACCACCGCGAGCCATGCCCGAGTCGAGGCAGTGCATGGCAGCGCGCTCGATCCGCGGCGCTTCCGGATGAACATCGTCATCGAGAGCGAGCTGGACGTCGGCGACTGGCAGGGGCAGCGGCTGGCCTTCGGCACGGGCGAGGACGGCGCAATGGTGCAGATGGCCGATCCGGTGCCGCGCTGCGCGATGATCACGCTCGATCCCGACACGGCCGCGAAGGACGTGGGGATCTTGCGCACGGTCGCACAGCGCTTCGGCAATGCCTATGGCCTATACGCCACCGCGGCGCGGCCGGGGCTGATCCGCGCGGGCGATCCGGTGCGGCTGGTGGATTGACGGAACCGGTCTGGAGAGAGCGATGACGGATCCGTCAAAGGCGTGGGATGGCGAGAAGGTCCGGAAATGGCTGGAGCGCCGGCTCGAGGCTTCGCGGCTGGATCAGGCAGCGGCGGACAGGCGCGGCTATGAGGCGCAGGACGATTACGACAAGGCGGCCGCCGAGGAATGGGTATGCCGAGCACTGAAAGCCGCGGAGTGCACCAACGATCAGGCCGCGCTCGCCGGGCGTCTGAAGCAATTGATCGGGCAGGACGAATATCCGGTCGCCGGCATCTATGACGATGCCCGGTTCGAACGGCACGTTCGCGGCCACCTCAGAAAATTGGCCAAAATGACCAAGGCGAACGAGGGATTTGAGAAGACGCTGCGCTATCAGTGAGCGCGGCAGAGGCGCCTCCGATCATGGTCGCACGCAATTGCGGCGCGTGGACCCTCAGCCCAGGCCGTCGAGCGCCTTTTCGACGCCGTCCATCGTGAAGGGCTTGGACAGGATCGGACGATCGCGCCACGCCTCGGCGATCGAATCCCCCGCCCCGCCGGTGGCGAGGATGAAGGGAATGCCGAGCGCGGCGAGCTTCTCCGCGACCGGCCAGCTCTGCTCGCCGCCGCGCAGATTGACGTCGAGGATCGCCGCATCGACTCCGCCGGCCTCGATCTGCCCCAGCGCACCGGCGACGTCGTCGGCAGTGCCGGCGACCTCACGGTCGAGCGCGTCGAGAAAATCCTCGAGCATCATCGCGATCAAGGGTTCATCCTCGACGATGAGGACACGGCGCAAGCTTGGCATAGGGGCCACTTCGCAGGAAATCCGGCTGTCGCCAAGAGGTTATTTCGGTGCGAGAACGTCGCGCGCAGCCTCGGCAAGCTGTTGAACCGAAAAGGGTTTAGGCAGGAAAGCAACGTTGTCGAGGTCGATCGACCGGCGCAGTTGCTCCTCGGCATAGCCCGACATGAACAGGATCGGCAGGTCGGGATATCTGGCGCGCACCTGCCGCGCCATGGTGGGTCCGTCCATCGAAGGCATCACCACGTCGCTGATCAGCAGATCGGGCTTGCCCATCCCCTCGAGCGTCTCGAGCGCGGCCTCGCCATTCTCCGCGGCGACCACGGTATAGCCCTGCCGCGTGAGCGCGCGCTCCGCGACGGCGCGGACCATGTCCTCGTCCTCGACCAGCAGGATCGTGCCCGATCCCCAAAGATCGATCTGGCGCGGCTTGACCGGCGTCTTGGCGACGACCGCCTCGGGCGCGGCATGGACGGGCAGATAGATGGTGAATTCGGCGCCGCCGCCGGGGACATTGTCGGCGAAGATGAACCCGCCCGATTGTTTGATGATGCCGTAGACCGTCGACAGGCCGAGCCCGGTCCCCTTCCCCACTTCCTTGGTGGTGAAGAAGGGCTCCCAGATCTTGCCGAGGATGTCGGGCGGGATGCCGGTGCCGGTGTCGGTGATGCGCAGCGCGGTATAGTCGCCGACGGGGAGGACGTCGTCGTCCATCTGGCGGACCTCGGCCGCGGCGACGCACGCGGTGGCGATGGTCAGCGTGCCGCCGCCGTTCGGATTGGCCGAGAGCATCGCGTCGCGCGCGTTGACCGCGAGATTGACCACGACCTGCTCGAGCTGGCCGGGATCGGCGCGTACCGGGCCGAGATTGCGTCCGTGCTTGACCTCGAGCCGGACGGTCTCGCCGAGCAGCCGCTTGAGGAGGTTCGAGACCTCCGAGATGACGTCGGGAAGCTGGAGCACCTGCGGGCGCAAGGTCTGCTGGCGCGAGAAGGCGAGCAGCTGGCGCGTCAGCGAAGCGGCGCGGTTCGAATTGGCGCGGATCTGCTGGATATCGTCATAGTCGCTGTCGCCCGGCGAATGGCGCATCAGCATCAGATCGCAATGGCCGATGATCGCGGTCAGAATGTTGTTGAAATCATGCGCGACGCCGCCGGCGAGCTGGCCCACCGCCTGCATCTTGGTCGCCTGCGCGATCTGGCGCTTCAGCTTGCCCTCCTCGCCCGAATCCTTGAGGCTGATCAGCACCGCGGCGTCGCCGAGCCCGCGCGCGCCGGCGATGGTCAGCGCGACCGGCTCTTCGGGAACGTCGTTGAAGCGCACGGTCATCTCGGCCGACTGGGCGGCGCCGCCGGCGAAGCGCCGGACCGCATCGGCGAGCGCAGCCTTGTCCTCGCGCACCACCAGATCGATCGGATAGAGCGGCGGCGCGGCGGGGTTGATCCGCGCGGCGCGCACGAACGCGTCGTTCATGCTGACGAAGCGGCCGTCGCGATCGACCAGCGCGAGCCCCGAGGGCAGCATCGCGATCAGCGAGCGGACATGCGCCGAGGCACTGGCACCGATCGCCGGCGCCGGCAGGCTGTGATTGTCCTCGTCGAGCAACGCGACGAGCATCGGCGCTTCCTCGCCGTCGAGGAAGGGAATCTGGAGGACGCGCAGGGGGTTCCCGTCGAGACCCTCGCGCTCGAAGCGGACGAGTCCCATCGAATCGGTGATCAGGAAGCGCGTGAAGTCGCGGCCCTCGGCGGGGGCATCGGGCGAGCCCATCGCACGCGCCTTGAACACGCGGTTGGCGGCGCGGATCCGCCCCTCGGGCGTGACCATCACCGCCATGATCCCGGCGCCGCCGAGCCGGCCGCCGGTAGCCCCGTCGATCAGCGCCTCGACCTGCGCGGCGAGATCGAGCGCCTGGACGCCGACGAAGCGCCAGACGAGCGATTCGTCGCCGACGCGCGCGACGCGGATCGAGACCGGCGCGCCGAAGACCTGGACATTGTCGACCCGCGCGGCGCCATCGCGCCATGCGGCGCGCGCGGCAGTGCCGAGCTCGGCGACCGCGGCGTCGCTGACCGGCAGGCTCGGCGGGGTCGGCCAGCCGGCGAAGAGGATCTCGTAGCGCGCATTGGCGCAGACCAGCCGCCCCGCCCGATCGGTGACGGCGAGCGCATCGTCCGAGGCGGCGGCGAGCGCCTGCGCGACGGCCCAGTCGGTATGCGCCTCGACCACCGCCTCGCGATGGAACAGTTTCCGGGACCCGAGCAGCACCCCCGCGGCGAGGATGCCGGCGGCGACGAAGCCGATCGCGACGGCACGATCGTTGAGCAGCAGCAGGATCAGCGCCCCGGCAATCATGCCCGCTATGCTCGCCGCGAGGACGGGCAGCACACGGCGCGCGGGCGCGGGAGTCGGCAAGGTCGCCATACGACTAGCGATGTTCGGTACGCGGGCGCGGGTCAAGTATTCCCTCTCCCTTTGGGAGAGGGAGGGAGCCGCGAAGCGGCGGAAGGGTGAGGGTCGATACCTGCCCTCACCCTTCCCACGCGCTTCGCGCGCGGGCCCCTTCCCGCTCCCAGTGGGAGCGGGAGATTCAGATCACCAGATCCGGACGCGCTGCTCGGGCGTGAGGAACAGCTTGTTGCCCGGCGCCGGTGCGAAGGCCGAGTACCAGGGATCGAGGTTGCGCACGACCCAGGCGCGCTGCTGCGAGGGCGAGTGCGGATCGGTGAGCAGCCGCTGGCGGAGATTGGCCTCGCGATAGTTGCGGCGCCAGACCTGCGCCCAGCCGAGATAGAAGCGCTGATCGCCCGAAGTGCCGTCGAGCACCGGCGCACCCTCGCCGCCCAGCGCATGCTTGTAGGCGTCATAGGCGACGGTGAGGCCGGCGAGATCGGCGACATTCTCGCCGAGCGTGAGCGCCCCCTTCACATGCATGCCCGGCAGCGGCTCATATTGATCATACTGCGCCGACAGCGCGTCGGTGCGCGCCTTGAACGCCGCGACGTCGGCGGGCGTCCACCAGTCGGTCAGGCGACCCTCGGCGTTGTACTTCGCGCCCTGGTCGTCGAAATGGTGGCTGAGCTCGTGCCCGATCACCGCGCCGATGCCGCCATAGTTGATCGCCGGATCGGCATTGGGGTCGAAGAAAGGCGGCTGCAGGATCGCCGCGGGGAAGACGATCTCGACCATGCCGAAATTGGCATAGGCGTTGATCTCCATCGGGGTCATGCCCCATTCCCAGCGCCGGATCGGGCTGCCGAGCTTCGAGATCTGGTCCTCATGCGCCCAGTTGTTGGCGCGGACATTGTTGCCATAGGCATCGCCCGCGCTGATCTGCAGCCTCGCATAATCGTGCCACTGGTCGGGATAGCCGATCTTGGGGGTGAAGGCGGCGAGCTTGGCATGCGCCTTCACCTTGGTCTCGGGCGCCATCCATTCGAGCTGGTCGATGCGGCGGTCCATCGCGGCGATGACGTTCTTAACCAGCGCGTCGGCCGCAGCCTTGGTCGCCGGCGGGAAATATTTGGCGACATAGACTTTGCTGACTTCGTCCGAGATCGCGCCGGTGGTGAACTCGACCGCGCGCTTCCAGCGGACCTGCTGCTCAGGCGTGCCCGAGAGCGTGGTGCCGTAGAATGCGAACTGCTCCTTGTCGAAGCTCGACGGCAGGACGTCGGCGAAATTGTCGAGGCTGCGGACCATCAGCTGGTCCTTGAGCACGCCCACCGGCGTGGTGCGGATCAGCTTCGCGATGCCGGTGACGGCGCTCGGCTGGGCGACGATGACATAATCGACATTGGCGCCGACGCCGGCGAGATAGCCGCGGAAATCGAAGCCCGGCGCCTTTTTCGTCAGCTCGGCGACGGTGAGCTTGTTGTAGGTCTTGTTGGCATCGCGGCTGTCGACGCGGGTCCAATGCGCCTGCGCCACCTGAGTCTCGAAGGCGAGGATCGCCTTGGCGCGCGCGGCGGCATTGGGCTCGCCGGCGAGCGTCAGCACATTGGCGAGATGCTTCTCATAGGCCGCACGCGTCTCGGCGAGCTTGGCGTCCTTCGAGAGATAATAGTCGCGATCGGGCATGCCGAGCCCGGCCTGGACGATGTTGAACGCATAGACTTCGGGGTTCTTGTCGTCCTGATTGACATAGCTGCCGAAGGGCACCGGCACGCCGTTGCGATCGGCCTGGGCGTAGAGCGCGGGGAGCCCGGCCTTGCTCTTCAGCCCCTTGATCTGATCGAGCCACGGGCGGATCGGCGCGATCCCCTTCGCATCGATGCCGGCCTGATCGAGATAGGTGGCATAGGCAGTGCCGATCTTCGAATTGGGATCGGCTTTGGCCGCCTCGAGGATCTCCTGCGTGCGCTGCTTCGACAGATCGTCGAGCACGCTGAACATGCCGAAATTGGATTTGTCGGCGGGGATCGGGGTGCTCTTGGCCCAGCTGCCATTGGCGAAGCCGTAGAAATCGTCGCCGGGGGCGACGCTCTTGTCCATGCCGGCCTCGTCGAAGCCGAAATTGCCGATCTGCGGGCGCGGCGCGGTGGGCGGCGCGACGGGGCCGATCGCGGCTTGCGAGACGGTTGCGGTCTGGGCGGCGACCGCCTCGGGCGGCGGAGTTTCGCCGCGGGTGCAGCCCGCGAGGAGCGCGGGTGCGGCGAGGAAGGTGGTGGCGAGAAGCGGAAGACGCATGGGCGGCCCTTCGAAAAGAGAAAGGCGTGTCTTACCCGGCCATTACGCCGCGTCAATCTGCCGCGCTGCACGCTCGCTTGACCGCTTGCGCCATTTGCGCGCGATCCAGAGCCGCCAGCTGAGCGCAGTGACGACATAGCCGAGGATGCCGCCGAGCACCGCGCAAATCGCCATGCCGACCGCGGTGGGCAGGCCGACATCGGCGGCGAGCCAGTGCAGCCAGCCGCTGTCCGCGGCGGTCTTCGCCACCGCCGCGGTCGGGCCGCCCCAATGCAGCGTCCAGCCGCCGACCTTGTAGTAGAGGATGAGCAGCAGCGGCGTGGTGAAGGGGTTGGTGAAGAAGGTGGTCAGCGCGGCGGCGGGCACATTGGCGCGCAGCGGCAGTGCGAGCACCGCCGAGGCCGGGATCTGGCCCATCGGGATCAGGATGCCGGTGAACATGCCGAGCGCGACGCCGCGCGGCACCGAGCGGCGCGTCATCCGCCACAGCGAGGAATGCAGGATGCGGCTGGCGAGCGGCTTCAGCCAGCGGTTCGATTCGAAGGTCTCGCGCGTCGGCAGGTTGCGCTGCACCCACCCGCGGAACCGGGCACCGAACCCGTCAGCCACGGTCGCGGAGGATCCGGCCTTGCTCCCGCTTCCAATCCCGTTCCTTGATGGACTCGCGCTTGTCATGCGTCTTCTTGCCCTTTGCGAGCGCGAGCTCGACCTTCGCGCGCCCCCGCCCGTTGAAATATATCGAGAGCGGGACGAGCGTCATGCCCTCGCGCGCCACCGCTCCATGGAGCTTGTTTATTTCGCGCTCATGAAGGAGCAATTTACGGGGCCGCTTGGGCTCGTGATTGTAGCGGTTGCCGTGGCTGAATTCGGGGATGTTCGAATTGACCAGCCAGACCCCGGTATCGTTGACCTCGGCATAGGCCTCGGCGATCGAGCCCTCGCCGAAGCGCAGCGACTTCACTTCGGTGCCGGTGAGCGCAATGCCGGCCTCGTAGGTATGTTCGATGAAATAATCGAACCGCGCGCGCCGGTTCTCGGCGACGGTCTTCACTTTCTCGAAGGTGGCAGGACGCGGACGGGCCATAAGAGGGGCGCATGTAGGGGGGCGGCGCGCCGAAGGGAAGCCGTTGGCGATGGCGCGACGAGAAAAGGCCCGGCAATCGTGCCGGGCCTCTCGCGATCCTCCCCGCCAGGGGGAGGTGTCGCCGCAGGCGACGGTTGGGCGGGATCATGCTGCATGGTCCGGGAGTCCTCCCCCTCCGTCATGCTTCGCATGCCCCCCCCTTGCGGGGAAGGATTTTGGCTCAGCGCATCCGCGTGCTGAACGAGATGCCGATGACGCGCGGATCGTTGAACACCGCGGCCATATAATTCTCGATCACGCCCTTGAGGTTCTTCTCGTTGGTGATGTTGCGCGCGAACGCCGCGATCTCCCATTCGCCGCCATTGCCTTCATAGCCGATCTTGAGACCGCCCTCGAAATTGCCGTCCGAAGTGAACTCCTTGGTGTCGTAGAGCACGAAGCTGGTGAATCCCTGCAGGTTCCAGTCGGTCGAGACGAAGAACTTGCCGTCGTTCGCGGTGGGGATGTCGTAGCGCGCGGCGACGTTGAGGTTGTACTCCGGCGCGTTGGGCAGGCGGTTGCCGTCGATCCGGGCGAAAACGCCGCGGCCGGCGATGGTCACCGTCGGATCGTTGACGGTGCAGACGATCACGCCGCCGAGCACGCAGACCTGCGCCAGCGCGTCCTGATCGTCGATCTCGGTGTGCAGCCAGCTGCCGCCGAGCGACAGGGCGAGATTGTCGACCGGGTGCAGGTCGAGCTCGGCCTCGACGCCATATGCCTTGGCCTTGTCGGCATTGAGCAGCACGCCGTTGCCGTTCACGTCGTTGGCGTTGAGCTGGATGTCGTCGACCGTGTAGTAGAAGCCGCTCAGGTTGAAGCGGACGCGATTGTCGAGCAGCGCGCCCTTCACTCCGGCTTCCCATGACAGGATCGTCTCCGATCCCGCCGTGGTGAAATCCGAGTTGAATACCGCCGAGCGGCCCTGGATCGTCGGGCCGCGGAAGCCGCTGGCGACGCGGGCATAGAGGCTGACATCCTCGTTGAGCTTGTAGAGTGCGCTGACGTCCCAGCTCTCCTTGGTGTCCTCGAGCTCGACGAAGCGGCGGCCGGTATAGGTCACCGCGCCGGTGCCGGTGTCGGCGGTCTTGAGCAGGCGCGTGGACTTGCTGTCGTTGGTGATGCGCGCGCCGGCGGTGAGCGTCAGGTTGGGAACGACCTCGTAGCTCGCCTGACCGAACGCCGCCCAGCTGGTGTTGACGTTGCGCAGCCGCACCCAGTTGTTGGGATTGCGGCTGTTGGGGTTGGCGGGATCGAACGGCGCCGAGAGGAAATAGCGGCGCTGGTAGAAATCGGTGATGTCGCGCGAGTCGAAATAATAGCCGCCGAACTGCCAGTTGAACGCGCCGGTGCCCGGGCTGGCGAGGCGCAGCTCCTGGCTGAACTGGTCGAGATCGCGGACATTGCCCTGCGACTGGCCGTAAAAGGCCGGGCCGGCGAACAGCGTCGCCGCGCCGCCATCGGTATCGCCGCGGCTATAGCCCGAAGTCGTCTCCCACGCCGAGATCGAGGTCAGCACCGCGCCGCCGAAATCATAGCTGGTGCGCAGCGACGCGCCATAGGTGTCATAAGCCTGCGGATTGTCCATCGCCTCGTCATAGGCGACGCGCGCGCGCGGCTCGTTCTCGACGCTGTTCGAGCCCTTCGCCAGCGCGCCGCGGTGGAACAGCGTCGAGCTGCCCTTGTACCAGCGGCCATGGCCCGACAGGTCGAAGGTCAGGCGATCGGTCGGCGTGAAGCGCAGCTGGAGGCGCAGGTTGCGATCGTCGAACCCGCCCATCCGGTTGAAGCCGCCGCGGGTGCCGTCGAAGCTGGCGCCGGTGTAGCTGTTGTCGACCCAGCCGTCGCGGTGCTGGTAGAGGCCCGACACGCGGAACGAGAGCAAATCGTCGACGATCGGGCCGCCGAAGCCGGCGTCGATATTGGCGCTCGAGAATTCGCCCACCGAAAGCGCGGCGCGGCCCTGAAAGCTGTCGCTCGGGCGGATCGTGTCGAACTTGACGATGCCGGCGGTGGTGTTGCGGCCGAACAGCGAGCCCTGCGGCCCGCGCAGCACCTCGACGCGGTCGAGATCATAGACCGGGTTCGACTTGAGCACGACATGCTCGAGCACGACATCGTCCTGGATGATCGACACCGGCTGCGAGGCGCCGAGATAGAAATCGATATTGCCGAGCCCGCGGATGTAGAAGCGCGGGAAGATGCGGCCGGTGGTCGTCTCGGCATAGAGGCCGGGGATGCGGCCGGCGAGCGCGAGCGTGTCGTCGCCCGCGGCCTGGAAGTCGCGGAGCTGCGCGCCCTGGATCACCGCCACCGACACCGGCACGTCGACCAGACGCTGCTCGCGGCGCTGCGCGGTGACGACGATGTCGCCTTCGGCTTCAGCCGACGCCTCGGGCGCCGGCGCGGCGTCCTGCGCGAAAGCGGTGCCGGCATAGAGCAAGGCGGCGATGGCCGCTCCGGAGCGAAGCGCGCGGCGGGCAAGGTCGGATTTCATTGATTCCCCATTTCTGTTCTCGGTTCCGCGGACGCACGCGGCCGTCGCCCGCGCGCACTGGCGCGGGACGGCTGGCGTCGACGAAAGGGCGATGTTCCCCGAGCGGGCGGCTAGGCCCGGAATGTGATGGGATTGTGACGGTTTCGCACCGTTCGCCCCGACTTGCGGTGCACAGTTTGCATGTCCGGTTGCACCGCGGGAAAGCGGCGCGTCAGATCAGCCCGGCATGCGCCAGCGCGGCGTCGACCGCGGCGCGGCTGGCGTCGGACGGCTCGGTCATCGGCAGGCGGAGCTCGGCCGAAAAGCCCGGGCGGACCTTGCCGAGCGCATATTTCACCGGCCCCGGCGAAGCATCGGTGAACATCGCGAGGTGGAGCGGGAAAAGCCGGTCGTGGAGCGCGAGCGCGCGGGCATTGTCGCCGAGCGTCCAGGCGGCCTGGAATTCGGCGCAGAGCCGCGGCGCGACATTGGCGGTGACCGAGATGCACCCCGTCCCGCCCATCGCGTTGAAGGCGAGCGCGGTCTCGTCATTGCCCGAGAGCTGGACGAAGCCGGTGCCGCAGCCGACGCGCTGCTCGGTGACGCGGGCGAGCTGGCCGGTGGCGTCCTTGACGCCGACGAAGCGGCCGGGGAACGCCTTGACGATCCGCGCCATCGTCGCGGGCTGGATATCGGTCACCGTCCGGCCGGGGACATTGTAGAGCACGATCGGCAGCTCGGTGGCGTTCGCCACGGCCTCGAAATGGCGGAAGATGCCTTCCTGGCTCGGGCGGTTGTAATAAGGCGGCACCATCAGCACCGCATCGGCGCCCGAATCCGCCGCGGCATGGACGTTGGCGATCGCCACTTGCGTGTCGTTCGAGCCGGCGCCGGCAAGGATCTTGACCCTGCCCTTCGCCTGATCGGCGCAGATGCGGACGACTTCGAAATGCTCTTCCTTGGTGAGCGTCGCCGCCTCGCCGGTGGTGCCGCAGGGCACCAGCGCCGACGAGCCTTCGGCAATCTGCCATTCAACAAGCGCGCGGTAATCTTCTTCGGCGAAGATGCCGTTACGGAACGGCGTGACGAGCGCGGGAATCGACCCGGAGAACATGGCGTGAAAATCTTCCTCAATTCCCGAGATCGGGACTGGCAGATAGGCGGCGAGTCCGTATGATGTCCAGCATGCTCGGGTCGGTTATCAAGAGCGCAGTGCTGCTCGCTGGCGTATCGGGGGTCGCGGTCTCATCGCAACTCACGCAGGAACAAATCCGGTCTGTGGCGGGGGCGCTGCAGGACATGGGCTCGCCGGTGACGCCGGCTTATGGCCAGTCCGATTCGGTCGGGCTCGCGCTCGCCGAATGGAAGCGGCTGCAGCAGTCCGACAACTGGCCCTTCTCCGACTATGCCAATTTCATGCTCGCGCATCCGGGCTGGCCCGGCGAGACCAGCCGGCGCGCGGCGGCCGAGACGGTGCTCGACAGCGGCAGCTTCGCGCCCGGTCTGGTGGTGCGCTTCTTCGAACGCTTCCCGCCGCTCACCCCGGCGGGGCATCTGCGCTTCGCCGAGGCGCTGGCAGCATCGGGCCGGCGCAACGACGCCAACGAGCAGGCGCGCAAGGCCTGGCGTGCCGGCACGCTGCGCCCCGCCGACGAGAGCAGGCTCATGGCGGGCTTCCTGCCGGCGCTGAGCCCCGCCGATCATGACGCGCGCGCGGACATGCTGCTGTGGAAGGGATCGACCAGCGCCGCCACGCGCTTGCTGGGCTTCGTCTCGCCGCCGAAACGCCCGATCTTCGAGGCGCGGATCGCGTTCCGGAGCAAGGCGCCCGACGCGGCGCTCAAGGGCGCCAATGCGATGGATATCGGCCGCAGCGACCCGGGCTTCATCGCCGATCGCGCGCTGTGGCTGCGCGATTCCGGCCAGAGCCCGGCGATGCGCTCCTATCTCGCGCAGCGGCCGCGGCTGACATCCTATCCCGGCGATGCCGAGGAATGGTATGAAGCGCTGCTGCTCGCCGCGCGCGGCGCCTCGTCCGACGGACAGCACAGCCTCGCCTGGCAGATCGCGAGCCAGGTCGACGACGCCTTCCCCTCGACAACGGTGATCGCCGAGCTGCCTTTGGGCGAGCGCGACGATTATACCAGCCTGACCTGGCTGGCGGGCACCACGGCCTATTACAATCTCGGCCGGCCGCGCGACGCAATCGGGATGTTCGAGCGCTATTCGAAAGGCTCGAAGACGCCGACCACCCAGTCCAAGGGGCTCTATTGGGCCGGGCGCGCCGCCGAGGCGGCGGGCGATCAAGCGGCGGCGACCGACTATTTCACTCGCGCCGCGGGCTTTTCCGATCTGTTCTACGGCCAGCTCGCCGCCGAACGGCTCGGCCGGACGCTCAAGGGGCCGCCGCCGCTCGACACCCGCGTCGCGAGCCCGGCGGCACGCGATGCCTTTTACAAGCGCGAGACGGTGCGCGCGGCGCAGCTGCTCGGAAATATGGGCGACCGCGTCTCGCAGGGGCTGTTCATCCGCCAGATCGCGCGCGACGCCACCACCGACAACGACCATGTCCTCGCCGCCGAGCTCAGCCGCACGATCGGGCGGCCCGATCTCGGGGTGATGGTGGGGCGCAGCGCGCTCGAGAACGGCCTGTCGGACTATACCGCAGCGGGCTTCCCCTCGGTGCGCGTCCCCGAATCGCAGCGCGATTACTGGACGATCGTCCATGCGATCGCGCGGCAGGAGAGCCAGTTCGACCGGGCGGCGGTGAGCCATGCCGGCGCGCGCGGGCTGATGCAGCTGATGCCCGGCACTGCGGCGGAGACCGCGGGCAAGCTCGGGCTCAGCTACAACCGGGAATCGCTGACCACCGACACCGACTACAACATCAAGCTCGGCTCGAGCTATTTCCAGCGGATGTTCAACCTCTATGGCAGCTATCCGCTGGCAGTGGCGGCGTACAATGCCGGGCCGGGCAATGTGAACAAATGGATGCGCGCCAATGGCGATCCGCGGCTGCCGGGCGGCGACATGGTCAAATGGATCGAGCAGATCCCGATCTTCGAGACCAAGAACTATGTCCAGCGCGTGCTCGAGAACGCCGTGGTCTATGATCTGATGAACCCCGAGCATGCGCGCTCGCGGGGGCCGGCGAACATGAGCTGGTATCTGGGGAAGAACCGGCCGGGTTGAGCTGATGATCGTCATCCCCGCGAAAGCGGGGACCCATCTCCCGAGCATTTCGCGGGCAAACAGTTGTCGTATTTTACGGCCTCTGCACGAGATGGGTCCCCGCTTTCGCGGGGATGACGTAAGGGGGCCCAATGGACCGCCCCAACTACATCACCCCCGCCGGCTATGCGGCGCTCAAGGCCGAATATGACGCGCTGTTCGCGACCGAGCGGCCGCAGCTGGTCGAGACGATTGCCTGGGCGGCGGGCAATGGCGACCGCTCGGAGAATGGCGACTACATCTATGGCCGCAAGCGGCTGCGCGAGATCGACCGGCGGCTGGGCTGGCTCTCGAAGCGGATGAAGGCCGCGAAGGTCGTCGATCCCTCTGCGCAGGAAGATCGGACCCGGGTGTTCTTCGGCGCGACGGTCACGATCGCCGACGAGGACGACCATCAGCGCATCCTGACGCTGGTCGGCGATGACGAGGCCGATGCGGGCAAGGGCATGATCGGCTGGAACGCCCCGATCGCCCGCGCGCTGCGCGGCGCGGCGCTCGGCGACCTCAGGCGCGTCACCCTGCCTGGTGGCGAGCGCGAATATGAAGTGATCGCGGTCACTTACCCCTGAATCGTGCCCGGTATGCGGTGAACCGACGTGCAGCCCCGATGGCGTTTCGACGCACCGTGGTAAACAAGCGACGGGAGCCCGAAGGTTCGGGTCCGGGTTTTGCGTGGGGTAGAATGGTTACGCAGCGTATTCTGGTTTCCGGCCGCGTCCAGGGCGTCGGCTATCGCGACTGGGTGGTGCGCACCGCCCAGCGTACGGGGCTGACCGGCTGGGTGCGCAACGTCAAGGACGGCCGGGTGGAGATCCTCGTCTCGGGCGAGGACGAGACCGTCGCGCGGCTGATCGAGGGCTGCCACGAAGGCACCCCGCTCGCGCGCGTCGACCATGTCGAGGCGTTCACTGCCGAGGACGAGAAGCGGCACAAGGGCTTCACGAAACGCTTCACCGCCTGAGCGGGAACGGCGTCGCGCCCGGCAGGGACGATCGCATCGCTCCCTCGCGAAGCCGGAAACGCTGGGTTTCGCCGGGCTCGATTGATTCTGCGCGGCAGGCATGAAAGGTTCCACTTGTGAAACGGCGCGCAGGAATGCGCCGTCGAACAGGAGGAACGCATGCCCATTCCCGCTAGCTGGTCCGGTCCCTTGCTCAGCGTGCTGCGCATCGCCGCGGCGCTCACCTTCCTGCACCATGGCACGTCGAAATTCTTCGGGCTGCCGCCCTTCCCCATGCCGCTCAGCCCGCTGCTCTACGCTGCGGGGGCGATCGAACTGGTCGGCGGCGCGCTGATGCTGATCGGGCTGTTCACCCGGCCGGCGGCGTTCATCGCCTCGGGCATGTCGGCGGTCGGCTATTTCATGTTCCACGCGCCGAACGGCTTCTATCCGTCGGTGAACCATGGCGAGGCGATCCTGCTCTACGCCTTCATCTTCCTCTACATCGCCGCGGCGGGCGCAGGCCCGTGGAGCGTCGACGCAGCGCGCAGCAAGCCCGCAGCGGTTTGACGATCAGCTGCAGGAGGCGAGCTTCGCCATCGCCTCCTGCAGCAGCGGCTCGACTTTCTCCGGCGGCATCTTCGCGAGCGCGGCGAGATCATGGTCGGCGCCGATCGTCTGCGCGAGGCGATAGCCGAGATAATAGCCGAAGCGCGGCGGCCAGCCGGTAGCAGCGCCCGACCCGCCCATGAAGAAGGCGCGGATATCGGTGTCGTCCTTCGAAGCGAATTTGCCGCGCGCGAAGCAGATCGCTTCGCCGAACCTCGGCTCGACCTCGGGCCGGATCGGCCGCGGCTGGGTGAGCAGCAGCCCGGAATCGTCGACGCCCGGGTTCATCCGCGACGCGGCGTAGACGGCGAGCCCCTCGATCCACAGGCTGCACCACAGCGCGCCGCAATCGGCGAAATATTGGCCGTGATAGATGTGGAAGAGTTCGTGGTCGAAAAACGGCCCGATCGTCTTCGTATCATGGATGCGCGCGATGACGTCGGCGCCGAACACCATCACCTCGCGCCCGCGCAACGTGCGCCCGCCGCCGTCCATCTCGCCGAGCGAATGGACGAGATAGATCGGCACCGTCGGGTGGAAATCGGGGAAGGCGACGCGGAAATGCCCGATCCCCTCGCGATAGGCGCGGCTGAACGCCGCCGCAGCGCTGCGATATTTGTCGCGCAGCGCGGGATATTCGTGCAGCGCCTTCGCCACGCGGATATCATATTGCGCGTCGTTCAGCCCGTTGCGCGGCTCGTAGAAGCCGGGGAAGAGCGCGTCGAAGCGGGCGCGGAACAGCTTCACGCGCTCCGCCTCGGGCATCGCACTGGTCTCGGTTGCGAACCGATCGAAGTCATCGGCATAGGAAGTGAACGGCGCGGCGGCGGGAGCGGTTTGCGCCGCTGCCGGAACGCCGGCCACGGCGCATGCGACTGCGAGGATCCGGGCAATCATCCGGGTGTGTTAGGCAGCCAGAACAGCCTTGTCCATCAGCCGCGATCCGGCGTCAGCGCCTTGCGCTGGGTGACGACCGCGACGCCGTGCCCGTCGATCTCGAACCCGGCGATGTGAAAGCCGTGGCGCAGGTTGAGCAGGATCATCGGATTATTGGCGGCGCGCGTACGGGTCTCGACGAAGCGATAGCCTGCAGCCGCCGCATGGTCGTGCTGGCGCCGCATCAATTCGGACGCGACGCCCTGCCCCCGCAGCTGCGGATGCACGCCGCCGAGCCACGAATAGAACAAGGCTCCGCCACGGCGATAGCCGAGCTTGAAGCCCACCCAGTCGCCGTCCGCGACCGCGAGCCAGAGCTCGGGATCCGCGATATGCGCCAGCCGGCCGCGCAGATAGGCGGAGTCGAATTCGCCGAACACGGTGTCGCAGAGCGCCAGCAATGGATCCGCCGCGTCTGCAATGGCTCCGGTCCAGCGCTGATAGTCGATCGAGGCCATGGCCCCGATAGACCAGCCCGCCGCGTCGACGGTCAAGGCCTCACCGTCTCCCGCGCGGCGCTGGGGCCTCGATCAGGCGGCCGTCGCCCAGCGTTCGGTCCCCGCCGTGGCGGACTGGCGGCGCGGCCGGTCCGACCCGGTATCGAAGCGCGCCGATTGTTCGGCGAGCGCGTTGACTTCGCCGGCAAGGTTGCGCGACGCGGCCGAGGTCTGCTCGACCATCGCCGCGTTCTTCTGGGTCGACTGATCCATCGCGCCCACCGCGACGCTGATCTGGCTGACTGCGCTGGCCTGTGCCGTATTGTCCTCGGCGAGGACGCCGAGCAGCTTGTGGACGGCGCCGACGCCGCCCGAGATCGCCTCGAGCGCGCCATCCATCCGCTGGACCGCATCGACCGCGGTGACGACTTCGCCCTGGGTCAGGGTGAGCTGATCGCGCGCGCGCTTCGCTTCTTCCTCGGCACGGAGCGCGAGCGCGGAGACGAGATCGGCGACCACGGCGAAGCCGCGGCCCGCCTCGCCGGCGCGGCCGGCCTCGACTGCCGCGTTCATCGCGAGAACGCGCGTCTGGAAGGCGATCTTGTCGACCCCCTCGATGACTTCGTCGATACCCGTCGCGCTCTCGCGCACGCGGCTCATCGCGAGGATCGCCTCGTCGGCGAGCGCGCGGCCGTCGCCGACGACGCGGATCGCCTCGTCGGCGCTCTGGACGGTCTGCGCCGCGGCGTCGACCGAATTGCGCAGGCGCTGGTCCATCTGGGCGAGCGCGGCCGAGGTCTCCTCGAGGCTCGCGGCATTGGCTTCGGTGCGGCGGGCGAGATCCTCGGAGGCCTGCGCGATCTCGGTCGACCCCGAGCGGATCGTCTCGGCGCCATCGGCCACCGACCGGATCAGGCTGCGCAGCGCGGCGAGCGCCGAATTGAAATTGGTCTTGAGGCTGGCATAGCTCGCGGGGAAGTCGATCCCGATCTCGCGCGTCAGATCGCCTTCCGCGAGCGCCGACAGGCCATCGGCGAGCGTCGTCGTCACGAGGGCCTGGGTCGCCGCCGCCGCGGCGGCGGTGTCGCGCTCTTTGGTCACAACCGAGGCGAGGAAGGCGTCGACCGCGCGCGCGATGTCGCCGATCTCGTCCTTCTGGGCGAGGTGGGGCACGCCGTCATTGGCATCGTCCTTCGCCAGCGCGTGGATCGCGGTGGCGAGATTCTGGATCGGCGCGACGACCTTGCGCGTGACGATGAAGATCGAGGCGGCGAGCACGCCCGCACCGAGCACGCATAGCAGCATGAGCAGGATCAGCATCGTCTGCGCGGTGGCCAGCGCCGACTTGGTTTCGGCATCGGCGATCTCGATCTGGAGCGTGACGAGCTTGCCGATCGCCTCCGAGACCGGGTCGATCGCGGCATAGAGATCGCTCACGACGAAACGGTCGAGCGCGGCGCGATCGCCGGCGCGCAGGATCGACGCGAGCTTCGCCACCGCCGCGTCGGCGCGGCCCATCGCCGTCTCGGCGTCCTTGGCGAGCTGCTCCTCCTCGCCTTCGATCCGGGTCGCGCGATAGCGCTTCCACGCCTCGGCCAGCTCACGCTGGCCGCGCTCGACGGCCTCGACCGCCGCCGGCACCGCGATATTGCCGTTGCGCGCCTTGTGCGCCGTATCGACGATGAGCACCGCATAGCTGTCCGCAACCAGCTTGAGGTCCTTGAGCGGCAGGACGCGGTCGTTGAGCACGGTCGCCAGCGAGGCTTCGCTCGATCGCGCGCTCCAGGTGAAGGCGCCCGCGAGCGCGACCAGCGTCACCCCGAGCACGGCCAGGGCGGCGAACAACTTGCGCTTCAACGTCATCATCAACTCCTGCGGGCGGCCGACGTCGGGCCTTCACAGAAGTTTCTTAGGAAGCTTCGCAATCCGACAGACACGAATCGGACATTTTCCCCCACCGCTCCGTATCTTACCTTAGGGCTGCCGCGCCGGCCCGCTACGCCGGATTGGTCGGTCGCGATTGGCCGCCCCGCTTTTTCGAGCCCCAATAATCGAAGGCCTGTGCCTGCAGCCGCGCGACCAACGCGGCCGCGTCCGGCCCGGTCCATTCGCCCTCATAGCCATAGGCGTCGCGCGCACCGACCCACCAGCCCTGCCCCGGCAGCCGATCGGTCTCGCGGACCACCAGCACCGCGAGATTGGGCTCACCGGCGGCGGCACCCGCCGTGTCGATCGCGTCGAGCGTCTTGCACACCGCGCGCATCTTCGGGCGGGTGAAGCGATGGCCGAGCTGGCCGAGCAGCTCGGAATAACTCATGGCGCGGCACTCGCGCGCGGCGGCGATCAGCACTGCGCGCACCCGCGCCACATCGGCGAGCGAGCCGGGACCTGCCTCGCCGGGCACCAGCCCTTCGTCGACCAGCCAGCGGCCGAGCGTGTCGCCGAAGCCGGGCGTCTTGCGAGCCATCAGACCGCAGACGCCCGGATCTTCATCAGCGGGTCAGCTTCTTGTACGACAGCGCGGTCGGGCGGTCGGCGGCGTCGCCGAGGCGGCGGCGCTTGTCTTCCTCATAGGCTTCGAAGTTTCCTTCGAACCATTCGACATGGCTGTTGCCCTCGAAGGCGAGGATGTGGGTGGCGAGACGATCGAGGAAGAAGCGGTCGTGGCTGATCACCACGGCGCAGCCCGCGAAATTCTCGATCGCCTCTTCGAGCGCGCCCAAGGTCTCGACGTCGAGATCGTTGGTCGGCTCGTCGAGCAGCAGCACGTTGCCGCCACGCTTGAGCATCTTGGCGATGTTGACGCGATTGCGCTCGCCGCCCGAAAGCTTGCCGACATTCTTCTGCTGATCGGCGCCCTTGAAGTTGAACGCGCCGACATAGGCGCGGGTCGACTGGTCGTGGCCGTTGACCTTCATGTAATCGAGCCCGTCCGAAATCTCTTCCCAGACATTCTTCTTGGGATCGAGGTGATCGCGGCTCTGGTCGACATAGCCGAGCCGGACGGTCGAGCCCATTTCGATCGTGCCGCTGTCCGGGGTCTCCTGCCCCGTGATCATCTTGAACAGCGTCGACTTGCCGGCGCCGTTGGGGCCGATCACGCCGACGATGCCGCCGGCGGGCAGCGTGAACGAGAGATCCTCGAACAGCAGCTTGTCGCCATAGGCCTTGGAGATGTTCTCGACCTCGATGACCTTGCCGCCGAGGCGCTCGGGCACCTGGATGACGATCTGGGCGCCGGTCGGCTTGCGGTTCTCCTGGCTCGCGACGAGCTGGTCGAACTTGGCGATACGCGCCTTGGATTTGGTCTGGCGGCCCTTGGGACCCTGGCGGATCCACTCGAGCTCGTCCTTGATCGCCTTCTGGCGGCCCGAGGCCTCGCGGTCCTCCTGCTCGAGGCGCTTGGCCTTCTTTTCCAGATAGGTCGAGTAATTGCCCTCGTACGGGAAATACTTGCCGCGATCGATCTCGAGGATCCAGCCGACGACATTGTCGAGGAAGTAGCGGTCGTGGGTGATCATCAGCACCGCGCCGGCATATTCCTTGAGATGGTTCTCGAGCCACTCGACGCTCTCCGCGTCGAGATGGTTGGTCGGTTCGTCGAGCAGCAGGATCGACGGCTTCTGGATCAGCAGGCGCGTGAGCGCGATGCGGCGCTTCTCACCGCCCGACAGATTCTCGACCGGCCAGTCCGACGGCGGGCAGCGCAGCGCTTCCATCGCGACTTCGAGCTGGTTGTCGAGCGTCCAGCCGTCGACGGCATCGATCTTGGCCTGGAGATCGCCCATCTCCTCCATCAGCGCGTCGAAATCGGTATCGTCCTTGGGATCGCCCATCTCGGCCGAGATCGCATTGAAGCGCTCGACCAGATTGGCGGTCTCGCGGGCGCCGTCCTTGACGTTCTCGAGCACGGTCTTGGTCGGGTCGAGCTGGGGCTCCTGCTCGAGATAGCCGACGGTGATGTTCTCGCCGGGCCATGCCTCGCCCGAGAAATCCTTGTCGACGCCGGCCATGATCTTCATCAGCGTCGACTTGCCGGCACCGTTGGGGCCGACGATGCCGATCTTCGCGCCCTGATAGAATTGCAGGTTGATGTTGTTGAGCACCGGCTTGGGAGCGCCGGGGAAGGTCTTGGTCATGTCCTTCATCACGAAGGCGTATTGGGCGGCCACGGGGCTGGTCTCCGTTTCGATCTCTGGAATGCGGGAAGTTTGGGCGCGCATGTAGCGATCGGCCGCCCGCTTGGCAACGCGAAGGGCGGCCGGCCGGGGCGGTGGATCGACGACGATGACCCGCGCCCGCAGCGGTGGTATGTTGGCCGCACCTGTGAGGAGCGCGCCATGTCCGGAGAGCAGCCTGAGGATACCAGCCTCTACGTCGCGGTCGTGAACGACGAGGAGCAATATTCGATCTGGCCGCAGGGCCGCGAATTGCCGCTCGGCTGGCGGGAAGCGGGCAAGTCCGGGACCAAGGCCGAAGTGCTCGCCTGGATCGAGGAGGTGTGGACCGACATGCGGCCGCTCAGCCTGCGCAAGAAGATGGAAGAGGCCGGGCTGAAATAGTCCCACGCGGAAACGCACGGGAAACCCGTCTGCGCATTGGCAAACGTTACGGGGGTGGCTAGCAAAGCGGGCCATGACCAAGCGCATCCTGCTCGCGGCCGTCGCCGCGCTCGCCCTTCCCCTTCCCGCCCTCGCCCAGACGCACGACGTGGCGGCGCTGCGCGACGCGGCGCTCAAGGACGATCTCGCCTGGGAGATCACCGAGGGGCTCACCACCGAGGTCGGCCAGCGGCTCGCGGCGACCGAAGCCGAGGAGCGCGCGCGCCAATGGGCGGTCAAGAAGTTGACCGCGCTGGGCTTCAAGAATGTCCGCATCGAGGGCTATCGCATGCCCTCCTGGGTGCGCGGCGAGGAAACCGCCGAGGTGCTCGGGGCGTCGGCGCAGAAGCTGGCGATCGCAGCGCTCGGCAATTCGGGATCGACCGGGCCGAAGGGGCTCGAGGCCGAGGTCGTCTTCTTCCCGACGCTCGCGGATCTGCAGGCCGCGCCGGCCGACGCCGTGAAGGGCAAGATCGTCTTCGTCAGCCATGCGATGACCCCGACGCAGGACGGATCGCAATATGGCGCGTTCGGCGGCGTGCGGCGGCAGGGCCCGGCGCTCGCGGCGAGCAAGGGCGCGGCGGCTATCCTGATCCGCTCGGTCGGCACCGATCATCACCGCAATCCGCACACTGGCGTGACCAATTGGCCGGAGGGCACCCGCCCGATCGCCGCGGCGGCGCTCTCGCTGCCCGACGCCGAGCAGCTCGAGCGGCTGCTCCAGCGCGGTCCGGTGCGGCTCAAGCTGCTGGTGACGCCGAGATTCGAAGGTGGCGCCCCCTCGGGCAACGTCATCGCCGAAGTGCCGGGCAGCGACCCGAGCGCGGGAATCGTGCTGATCGGCGGTCACCTCGACAGCTGGGATCTCGGCACCGGCGCGATCGACGACGCCTCGGGGCTCGGCATCACCACCGCCGCGGCCAAGCGAATCATGGACGCGGGCCAGCCACGCCGGACGATCCGCGTCGTCTGGTTCGGCGCCGAGGAAGTCGGCGGCTTCGGCGGCGAGGACTATGCCCGCAAGCATGCCGGCGAACGACACGTCTTTGCCTCCGAATCGGACTTCGGCGCCGATCGGGTGTGGAAGTTCGAGACCAACCTGCCCGATTCGGCCAAGCCGATCGGCGACCGGCTCGCCACGGCGCTGGCGCCGCTGGGCATCTCGCGCGGACGCGGCACCGCGGGCGGCGGAACCGATGTCGGCCCAGTATTACGTAGCGGCGTCGCGGGAATCGACCTCGACCAGTCGGGGCTGCGCTACTTCGACTATCACCACACGCCCGACGACACGCTCGACAAGGTGGACCCCGAGCAGCTACGGCAGAATGTGGCGGCGTGGACCGCGCTGCTCGCGATCGTCGCCAACGCGCCCGAGGATATCGGCAAGGTGACGCCCGCAGGACACTGACGCCCCCGATTCAGGGCGCTCGAGTGTCCGAATTCAGGCAAAAAAATGGCAAAATCTTTGCGCCCTGTCGCATTTGCGATTGACGCAGGCGCAACGACCGTTATGCCAGCGACTTCGCGTCGGCAATCGGGCCGGGTGCGAAACGTTTAAAGTTCCAATGGGAGCGACCCTATGAAGAAGATCCTCATTGTTGCTGCGACCGCCGGCCTGATGTCGCTCGCGGCTTGCAACGGCGGCACCACCAACACCACCGCCGAGAACGTCGCCGAGAGCCACGAGGCGAACGCCGCGATCTACGACGAGGCCGCTGACAACACCAGCAACGCCGTTGCCGAAGCCGTTCTCGAGAACGCCGCCGACGTCGAAGAGAACAAGGCCGACGCCGCCGAGGCGAACGCGCATTGATCTCTTTTCCGGTCCCTCGGGATCGGAGCTGAAGGTTAGAAAGGGCGCTCCCGCGAGGGGGCGCCCTTTTCCATTTGGGCGCGGATCGCCGCCGGCATAGAAACAGCGCGACTGGAACGGGGGACGAGATGGCGGCGGGCGTGAGCGTGAACGGGCAAAAGCGGCCCTTTTGGCGCCTGCTCTATTTCTGGGTGCTGATCGGCATCATCGCCGGGGTGGCCGTCGGCGCGTTGTGGCCCGCATTCGGTGCCGGCCTGCAGCCGCTTGGCGAAGGCTTCATCGCACTGGTCAAGATGATCATCCCGCCGGTGATCTTCCTGACCGTGGTGACCGGCATCGCCGCCTCGCACCAGCTCGCCGCGCTCGGCCGGGTGGTGGTCAAGGCCTTCGTCTATTTCCTGTTCTTCTCGACGCTGGCGCTGATCGTCGGGTTGGTGGTCGCGCATGTCGTCCAGCCGGGCGCGGGGATGAACGTCGATCCGCGCACGCTCAACGCCGCGTCGGTGCACGGCTTCGAGGAAAAGGCGCACGCCACCACGGTCACCGGCTTCCTCCTCTCGGTGATCCCGACGACTTTGGTCTCGGCCTTCACCAGCGGATCGATCCTCCAGATCCTGTTCGTCGCGGTGCTGTTCGGCGTGTCGTTGACCCTGGCGGGCGCGCCGGCGCGCCCGGTGACCGAGATGCTCGAACGGATCGCGCTGGTGGTGTTCCGGCTGGTGACGCTGGTGATGTGGGCGGCGCCGGTGGGTGCGTTGGGCGCGATGGCGTTCACGATCGGCAAATATGGGCTGGGCAGCCTGCTCAGCCTCGGCGCGCTGGTCGCCACCTTCTACGCGACCGCGCTGATCTTCGTGCTCGGGATCCTCGGCGCGGTGGCGGCGCTCAACGGCTTCTCGATCTTCAAGCTGATCCGCTATCTGAAGGCCGAGCTGCTGCTCGTGCTCGGCACTTCCTCGTCCGAGGCCGCCCTGCCCGCGCTGATCGAGAAGATGCAGCGCGCCGGGTGCGACAAGGAAGTGGTCGGCGTGGTGGTGCCCACCGGCTATTCGTTCAATCTCGACGGCACCAACATCTACATGACGCTCGCGGCCTTGTTCATCGCGCAGGCGACCGGGGTCGAGCTGACCTTGTGGGAGCAGCTGGCCTTGCTCGGCGTGGCGATGCTGAGCTCGAAGGGGGCCGCCGGAGTGACCGGATCGGGCTTCATCACGCTCGCCGCGACGCTGGCGATCGTGCCCAAGGTGCCGATCGCGGGCATGGCGCTGATCCTCGGCGTCGACCGCTTCATGAGCGAGTGCCGCAGCCTGACCAACTTCATGGGCAACGCCGTCGCGACGATCGTCGTGGCGCGCTGGGAAGGCGCGCTCGACAAGGACAAGCTCGCGCGCGCGCTCGACGGGGTGCCGGACGCACTGCCCGCCGCCCCGCCGATCGAAAGCGATCCCGACTAGGCGGGATCAGTGGAGCGAGGCCGCCCCCGCTTCCTTGCGCACCACTGTCGCGCGGCCCGCGAGCAGCGCGAACAGGCAGAGCGCCGCATAGCAGATCGCGGGGACGATCAGCGCGAAGGTGTAGCCGCCCTTGTCCGAGACCGCGCCGACGAGCAGCGGCAGCAGCGCCCCGCCGACGATCGCCGTGCAGAGCAGCCCCGAGGTCGATTCGACCGTGCCGCTCGAGCGCTCGAGCGTGAGCGTGAAGATCACGGGGAACATGATCGAGTTGAACAGCCCGATCGACAGCGCGACGAAGCCCGCGGTCACCCCGCCGACCGCGAAGACGTAGAAGCACATCGCCGCGGCGATCGCAGTGAAGACCGCGAGCAGGATGTGCGCGCGCACCGCGGCGAGCAGCCCCGAGCCGATCGCCCGGCCGACCATCGCGCCGAGCCAGTAGAGCGCGACCGCCTTGCCCGCTTCCTGCAGCGAGACGCCGGGCACGCCGTCGCTGCCCATCAGATAGCCGAGCACCGGCACCCCGAACGGCGCGTCGGACTGGCCCCAGACGCCATTGTCGTTGAGCAGCAGCGCCATCTGGGTGCCGATCGAGACCTCGGCGCCGACATAGAGGAAGATGGCGAGCCCGCCGAACAGCGCCCAGCGCGAGTTGAGCGCCGAGAACAGCCCCGCGGTCGACGCGACCGGCGGTGCGGCCTCGGTGACCACGCGGCGGCTGAGCCAGAAGAACACCGCCAGCGCGGCGATCAGTCCGCAGATCCACAGATAGGCCGAATCGATCCCCGCGAGCGCATCCGCCCGCACTGCGTCGGTGATCGCCGTGCCTTCCTTCACCTCGACGCCCTTGAGGAACAGATGCGCGCCGAGCAGCGGCCCCAGAAAGGTGCCGAACGAATTGAAGGTCTGGCTGAGCGTCAACCGGAGATGGCTGTAGCGCGGGTCGCCGAGCGCCGCGGCGAGCGGGTTGGCCGCGACCTGCAGGATGGTGATCCCGCTGGCGAGGATGAACAGCCCGAGCAGCACGAGCGTGAACACCGCGAGATTGGCCGCGGCGAGCATCACGAGGCAGCCCGCGATCATCAGCCCCAACGCGATCAGGATCGTCGGGATCGACTTGGCGCGCGAGAGCAAGGCCGCCGCGGGAAAGGAGATCAGGCCATAGGCGATGAAGAAGGCGAACGCCGCCGCCTGCGCCTGCAAATTGGTGAGCGTGAAGATGCCCTTCACCGAGGCGACCAGCGGGTCGATCAGGGAGGTGATGAACCCCCAAGCGAAAAACAGCGTGGTGACCGCTGCGAATGCGAGCGTGGTGCTCGACGATGCCGGACGCGCCAAGGCTATCTCCTCCCTATGTGCTGCAGGCGCGGCGTGGCGCCTGCATTTATCATGTTTGATTTCCCAATTCGCACAGCCGGATGCATCTGGCTAGGCGGCTGTCGCGAGCGCGGCGGCCGCGAGCGCGATCGAGCCCATCGGCCCGGCCATGTCGCCCAGCCCGGGGCGGCTGATATAGCTCCCGATCCGGGGCAGCTGCATATAGCCGTTGAGGCTGGCGATCAGCGCAGTCTCGATCCGCGCGACGAGATGCGGCTGGGCGGTGAGCACGCCGCCGCCGATCGCGATGCGCTGCGGCCCGGCGCCGCAGACCAGCGCATGCGCCATCGCCGCGAGATAGTGGATGATCGGCTGCCAGACGGGATCGTCCTCGGCCACTTCATGGACCCGCCGCCCGCCCAGCCGCGCGACCAGCGCCGAGCCCGAGGCCAGCCCCTCGACGCAATCCGCGTGGAAGCTGCAGACGCTGACATGATCGTCGCCCGCGAGTCGCGGCAGCCGGACATGGCCCCATTCGCTGTGCGCGAAGCCGCGCGTGGGGCGCCCATGGACGATCAGCCCGACGCCGACGCCGGTGCCGACGGTGACATAGGCGAAATCCTCCATCCCCTGACCGCAGCCCCAGGCGATCTCGGCCATTGCGGCGCCGTTGACGTCGGTATCGAATCCGACGGGCACCGCGAAGGGCGCCGAGAGCGTGCCGAGCACGTCGGTGCCGGGCCAGCCGGGCTTGGTGGTGGCGAGGATATGCCCATAAGACGGCGCGCGCGGATCGAGCTCGATCGGCCCGAACGAGGCGATGCCCAGCGCGCCGAAGCCCGGATGCCGGTTCCAGTCGTGCAGTATCTCGAGGATCGCCGGCAGCGTCTCCTCCGCACTGGTGGTCGGCACCACCTGCTGGTCGAGGATCCTGCCCGGGCCATAGGCGAGCGTACACACGCATTTCGTGCCACCCAGCTCCACTCCCGCAAAGGGAAGCGGGCGCGCCGCAGTGTCGTCCGAAACAGCTACTCCCCCGGACGACGACAAAGCGTTCGACATTCCCCCTCCCTGACACGGACCATAGCCGCACGAATCCTTGGGCTTGTGCGCCCCTGTATCGGCATTAATAATCCAAATTACATAATTCAACGGGTGAGGAGCGGATTGCGGTGAGCGCACAGGAAGGCAGGCTGAATCCATTCGCGATTATCGCGGCGAGCCTTGCGGGGCTGTTGTTCGGTTTCGACACCGCAGTGATCGCAGGCGTGACCGAGGCGCTGCGCGGCACGTTCGCGCTATCGGCGACCGAACTCGGCGCGGCTGTCTCCGCCGCGCTGATCGGGACGTTGGTCGGCGCGCTCGGCGCCGGCCATCCCGGCGACCGCTATGGCAGCCGCACGGTGCTGCTGTGGATCGCCATCGCCTATATCATCTCGGCGATCGGTTCGGGGCTGAGCAGCGGCCTCGGCATGCTGATCGCCTTCCGTTTCCTCGGCGGGCTCGCGATCGGCGGCTCGTCGGTGCTCGCGCCGGTCTATATCGCCGAAGTGAGCCCGGCCGAGCGGCGCGGCATGCTGGTCGGCTTCTTCCAGCTGAGCATCGTGCTGGGCATCCTCGCCGCCTATGTCAGCAACTTCCTGATCGGCCTGTCGCTCGACGGCGATCTCGAATGGCGCGTCAAGCTCGGCGTCGCTGCGGCGCCTGCCCTGCTGTTCCTGCTCCTCTTGCTGCGCGTGCCGCACAGTCCGCGCTGGCTGCATCATCGCGGCCGGACCGACGAGGCGCGCAGCGCGATCGGAACGCTGTCGATGGGCGATCCCGACACGCTGCTCGCCCAGTTCGGTGAAGGGGCCGCCGCGCCGGGCGACGATCGGCTGCGCTGGCGCCTGCACCGCCGGCCGATCCTGCTCGCGGTGGCGCTGGCGATGTTCAACCAGCTCTCGGGGATCAACGCGATCCTCTATTATCTCGGCGACATCTTCGCCGCGGCCGGTTTCGATTCGGTCTCCGCCGATCTCCAGGCGGTGGCGATCGGCGTGGCGAATCTGCTCGCGACGATATTGGGCATGGCGATCATCGATCGGGTCGGGCGCAAGCCGCTGCTGCTCATCGGCGCGCTCGGCACCGCCGCCGCGCTCGCCGCGGTCGCATTGATCTATTCGACCGGGCAGGGACAGCAGCTGCTGCTCCCCGCGCTGATCGGCTTCATCCTGTTCTTCGCGGTCTCGCAGGGCGCAGTGATCTGGGTCTATCTGTCCGAGATCTTCCCCACTGCGGTGCGCGCACGTGGCCAATCGCTTGGCAGCGCGACGCATTGGGGCATGAATGCGTTGATCGCATTCGGCTTTCCCGTAGTGGCACAATATACCCAGGCATTGCCATTCTGGCTGTTCGCTGGCGCGATGCTCGTGCAGGCTATAGTCATCTGGCGATATTTCCCCGAAACTCGCGGCGTCGCGCTGGAGACGATGGAAAGGACGGTCGAGGGTCGAGGATGACAGGTATGCAAGTAATGGCTCGGGCTGATGATAGCGCTACCTTCCCGATCGAGCGGCGCCGCGCCGCTGCCCTTCCCCGCCGCAGCGTGACCGCATCGGCATGACGGAGAGCAACACCGGCGAGCGCCCGCGGCTTTCGGGCACCAATCTCGAGCGCGCGGCCGATCACAATCAGCGCGTGACGCTCCACGCGATCCGCGTGCTCGGCCCGCTCACCCGGGTCGAGCTGGCCGGCATCACCGGGCTGACCGGCCCGGCGATCGCCAACATCACCAAGCGCCTGCTCCAGGACGGGCTGATCGACGAGGCCGGGCAGCGCCGCGGCGGGCGCGGCCAGCCGCCGACCAAGCTCGTGGTGCGCGCCGACGCCTGCTATTCGATCGGCGTCAACATCGACCGCGATCACATCACGCTCGTGCTGGTCGATTTCTCGGGCCAGACGCTGGCGCGCGTCTCCGAGGAAGTCGATTTCGCGCTGCCCGATCATGTCCGCGCGCTCTATCGCCGCTCGGTCAAGAACATGCTGCGCAAGGCCGGAGTGGATGTGGCCAAGGTCGTCGGCCTCGGCGTCGCGGTTCCCGACGATCTCGGGCTGGTCGATCTCCCGGGGCGCCCCGCGGAATATGCCGCGTGGGAAAAGGTCAACATGATCGATCTGTTCCGCGAGCCGCTCAACCTGCCGGTCTTCGTCGAGAACGACGCCGCCGCCGCCGCGATGGGCGAGATGCAATTGGGGCTCGGCCAGAAGAACAACAGCTTCTTCTATGTGCTGATCTCGTCGGGCCTTGGCGGCGGGCTTGTGGTCGACGGCTCCTATCTGCGCGGCGCCGACGGGCGCAGCGGCGAGTTGGGCTTCATGCGCGCCGGCGACGGCGCGGCGCCGGGCGAGGAGATCCAGCGCATGGTGTCGCTATCGGGCCTTGCGCGGCATCTCGAACGCAACGGGTGTCACCTCGCCGACGTGATGCGCGGCACCGATCCCGACAAGGCGACCACTGCCTGCGTTTCCGCATGGATCGAGGACGCCGCGCGCCAGCTGATCGTGCCGCTCGACGCGATCAACTGCCTGATCAACCCCGCGGCGGTGCTGGTCGGCGGCCGACTCCCCACCGCGATCCTCGAACGGCTGGCGGCGCGGACGAACGAACTGATGAAGGAACGCGCGGCCCTGCTGCCGACGGTGGCGCCGGTGGCACGCGCCGCACTCTCCGAGGACGCGCCGGCGGTGGGCGCGGCGATCCTGCCGTTCAGCCACTTCCTGCTGCCCAAGCAGGCGGCTTTGTGGAAGGCTTCGGCGTGAGCGACGCGGCGCAGGCCGGACCCGAGCCCGGACTAGCGGCCACCTGAATGGCGCCGCTCCGGATCTGGACCTTTAGCGTGGCCATTTTCGGTACCACCCTGTTTTGCACCAGTTGCGCCGGCAATCGCGCGACAGCCATCGATGCGGAAGGGCGACCCTGCGGAATGGTAATGGCGCGGGAAGGCGGATACCAGGACGAGCCGCGGGCTTGCGCGCTCCCTTCGGCGGAGTTGGTGGCCTCGCGATGTGCCACGCACGACCTCGTCACTTCGCCGAACTATAATCCTACTTATGACGACGAGGGGAACTTGATCGATGGGCCACCCTCACCCGAGTATCGCGTGACCGGGTTGCGTTGCAGGTTCACCAACCGCGAGCACAATGCGGCCTCTTGCCGATTCGAATTGTCACGCGCCGAGCCGGCGTTCGAGAAAAGGCCGCCCGAGACAAGGACGGCACGCTTCGAGCACCGCTTCACGCAGGATCATGGCCCGACCCACCATTTCTACAGCGTAGGCTGGTGGGCAGTGGATCGGTGCACGGCCGCGAAGACGGTGATCGGAAGCGCGGACACGCCGTAGCCGGCTGTCGTTCAGCCACTTGGTGCTGCCGAAGCGGGGGGCGCTATGAAGGCTTGGGCGTGATCAATATACCTCCCCCGCCGGGGAGAGGTGTCGTCGAAGGCGACGGAGAGGGAGAAATCACGGCACTAACCGTCGGGCTTCCTCCCCCTCCGTCATGCTGCGCATGCCACCTCCCCCTTGCGGGGGAGGACTGAAATTCCTCAGCCCGCGCCGTGCCCGAACGAAGGCGGGCGATCGGCCCCGGCGGTGCCGAAGCGCGAGGGCTGGCGGCCCATTACGAACACCAGCTCGCCGCCCTTGGCCAGATCGGCATGGCTGATCCAGTTCTTCGTCCACGGCTTGCCGTTCCAGCGAACCGACTGGATGTACGGCGCGTCGGGGGCGTTGCCCTCGGCGACCACGCGCAGCGTCCGCCCCTGCCCCAGCCGGACCTCGGCCTTGTCGAATAGCGGCGAGCCGAACACGTAGAGCGCGCTCACCGGATCGACCGGATAGAAGCCCAATGCGCTCAGCACGAACCAGGCGCTCATCTGGCCGCAATCGTCGTTGCCGATCTCGCCATCGGGATCGGCCTTGTACATCTCGGTGCACAGCCGGCGGATCATCGCCTGCGTCTTCCACGGCGCGCCGGCATAGGCATAGAGATAGGCGACGTGATGGTTGGGCTCGTTGCCGTGCGCATATTGCCCGACCAGCCCCGAAATGTCGGGTGGCGCATTGTCGGGCAGCGTCGACGGTGCGTTGAACAGCGCGTCGAGCTGCTTCTCGAACGCCGCGTCGCCGCCGAAATGGTCGATCAGGCCATGGACGTCGTGCTGATTGAGGAAGGTCGCCTGCCAGCCATTGGCCTCGGTGTAATCGCGATGCTTCTTGACGTCGTGGCCGATCTGGATCGGATCGTAATCCGCCCACCAGCTGCCGTCCGAGAATTTGGGGCGCGCGAAGCGGATCTTCGGATCGAGCACGTTGCGGTAGTTCCGGCTGCGTTCGCGCAGCTTCGCGGCATCGTCCTTCGCGCCCGCGGCGTCGGCGAGCACCGCCATCGCCCAGTCGTCATAGGCATATTCCTGGGTGCGGCTGACCGATTCCCAGATCTTGTCGGCGGGGATGTAGCCGAGGTCGTAATAATAGCCGCGGCCGAGCGAGCCGTCGCTGTCCTTGAAGTCGCGATCGAAGGCGCGGCGGCGGATATTGGGCCACGCCGCGGCATAATCGGCCTCGATCCCCTTGGCATGCGCCTCGGCGAGCACCGATACCGAATGCCAGCCGATCATGCAGCCGGTCTCGACTCCCTGAAGCTGCCAGACCGGCGGGCCATAGGGGCTCTGCTGGGTCTGGCGGATCAGGTCGCGCGTGAACATCCCCGCGCGCTCGGGCTGCACCAGCGTCAGCAGCGGATGCAGCGCGCGATAGGTGTCCCATAGCGAATAGGTGCTGAACGCGGGCGTGTCGGCGGGCGCCTGATGCACCGCGCGGTCCATCCCGACATAGCGGCCGTCGCGATCGGTGAAGAGCGTCGGCGCGAGGAAGCAATGATAGAGCGCGCTCGCCAGGATCGTGCGCTGGGCGGGCGTGCCGCCCTCGACGCGGACGGCGTCGAGCTGCTTCGCCCAGGCGCGGCGGGCGGCGGTGGCGGCGCGGTCGAAGTCCCAGCCCGGCGCCTCGGCGGCGAGCGCGGCTTTGGCGCCGGCGACGTCCACTGCCGAGATGCCGGTCTTGATCAGGATCGGTTCGCCGCCGGCCTCGTCGAAGAACAGCACGGCCTTGAGCTTGTTGCCGGTGACCGATTTCGCGCCCGCGGGCGCCGGCTTGTTGTCGTCGCCGAAGAACTCGGCGCGGCTCGGCTTGCGCGAGAGCTGGAGCGCGAAATGGATCTCGCGGCCCTTGGCCCAGCGATGCACCCGGCGGCTGCCGGTGAGCATGCCGGCATCGTCGATCGCCAGCGAGGCCCGGTCGACGATCGTGCCCTTGTCCCACACGTCGAGGATCATGTGCGCGAAGTCGATCAGGATGTGCCCGGCGCCGCCGGGAAAGTGATAGCGATGCAGCCCGGTACGCTCGGTGGCGGTGAGCTCGGCGAGCACGCCGGACTCGAGCTTGACGCGGTAATAGCCGGGCTCGGCATGTTCCTCGGAGAAGCGCTGGCGATAGCCGAGGTCGGGGTTGTCGAGCTTGCCCGGATCGAGCTCGAGCTTGCCGCGGGTCGGCACCACCAGCACGTCGAGCATGTCGCCGATGCCGGTCCCCGACAGGTGCGTGTGCGAGAAGCCCATGATCGAGCCGTCGGTGCGGTGATAGCCCGAGCACGCGTCCCAGCGGCTATTGTCGGTGTCGGGGCTCAGCTGGACCATGCCGAAGGGGAGCGACGCGCCCGGGAAGGTGTGGCCGTGCCCGCCGGTGCCGATGAACAGATCGGGTTTGGTCGCCACTGCCCCCTGCCCGCGCGCGAAGCCCGGCGCGGCGGAGGTCAGCGCGGCGAGCCCTGCACCCGCGAGAAGCTGGCGGCGATTGGCGGCGATCATCTGGGGGTTCCGGTCAGTAACGCTGAGCGAGCAGCGCGGGGCGGCGCTTCTCGATGTCGAGGATGAGGTCGCCGAACAGCCCATTGGCCCAGGCGAACCAGCTGCGGGTGAACTTCGTCGGATCGTCCTTGTGGAAGCTCTCGTGCATGAAGCCGGTGCCGCCATGCGAATTGCGCAGCGTCCGCAGGCACTGGCGGACCACCGCTTCGTCGTCGTTGACCAGCGCGCGGGTGATCAGCGACATCGGCCAGATCATGTCCATCCCGACATGCGGCCCGCCGATCCCCTCCCCGGCCTTGCCCGAGAAGAAATAGGGGTTGCGCGGGCTCCACGCGAGCGCAGCGGTGCGGCGATAGAGCGGATCGTTGCGATCGGCGGCGCCGAGCAAAGGCAGGCCCGACAGGCTCGGGACATTGGCGTCGTCGATGAAGATGGCATTGCCATAGCCGTCGACTTCGAACGCCCACACCTCGCCGCCCTTGCCGTCGGGCATCTTGCCATGCGCGTCGAGCGCCTGTTTGACCTCGGCGGCAAGCGCGGCGGCGTCCTGCGCCGCCGCGGCATCGCCGCGCGCCTCGCGCAGCACGGCGGCGAGCATGCCCAGCGCGGACACCGCGAACAGGTTCGACGGGATCAGGAACGGGAAGACGCAGGCGTCGTCCGAGGGCCGGAAGCCCGAATGGATCAGCCCGACCTTCTTCGTCGGCGCGCCATAGCCGGCGAACATCAGCGTCTCGGTCGGCGAGGGATCGACGCGCTGGAAATGATAGCCGCCCGGCCCATGCTTGCGCTGCTGCTCGCGGAGCGTCGCCACTGCCTGCGCCATGCCCCTGGCCCAGAGCGCGTCGAACGGCGTCTTGTCGCGCGTCGCGGTCCAATAGGCGTGCGCGAGCCGCATCGGATAGCAGAGCGAGTCGATCTCCCATTTCCGCTCGGCGACGCCGGGCTTCATGTCGGTCCGGTCGTTGATCGCCGGCAGGTTCGACTTGGCGGCCGGATCGCGGGTGTACGCATTGGCGTAGGGATCGAGCAGGATGCAGCGCGCCTGGCGCTGCATTGCGCCGTGGAACAGCCGGCGCAGATCGGCGTCCTTCGGCGTCAGATGGACATAGGTCTGGAGCTGCGCCGAGCTGTCGCGCAGCCACATCGCGTCGATGTCGCCGGTGATCACGAACGTGTCGGGCTTGCCGTCGACTTCGCCGAGCGTGACCGTGGTGTCGAGCGTGTTCGGGTAGCAATTCTCGAACAGCCAGGCGAGCTCGGGATCGGCGATCTTCGCTTTCACCCGCGAGATCTCGGCCTCGACCGCCTTGCTGGTGAAGCGACGCTCGCCTTTGGGCGGGCGCTTGCTCCCCTGCGCCTGCGCGAACGCCATGCCCGGGAGCGACGCCGCCATGGCGAGCGTGCCTGCGCCCGCAATCACTTCACGACGGTTCATTTACGCTCTCCCGGTGCGCTCATCGAGAAGGGCGCGGCGGCCTTGTCGGCGCCCCATTGCTTGTTGGGCGTCGGCCCCATCACGAAGCGCAGCGTGCCGCCCGCCTGCAGCGCCTCGCGCGTCAGCCAGGTTTTGTCGTGCTTCTTGCCGTTGAAGGTCACCGACTGGATGTAGACATTCTGCGCGCTGTTGTTCGCCGCCTCGATGCTGAGCTTCTTGCCGTTCGGCATGGTCAGCTCGACATTGCGGAACAGCGGGCTGCCGATCGCGTACTGGCCCACGGTCGGCGTCACCGGATAGAAGCCCAAAGCCGAGAAGACGTACCAGGCCGAGGTCTGGCCATTGTCCTCGTCGCCCGGATAGCCGTCGGGCGCCGACGAGTAGAGCCGGTGCATCACGTCGCGGACGTGGAACTGCGTCTTCCACGGCGCGCCCGCCCAGTCGTAGAGATAGGTCATGTGCTGGATCGGCTGGTTGCCATGGGCATATTGGCCCATGTTGACGATCTGCATCTCGCGGATCTCGTGGATCGTCTGGCCGTAATAGCTGTCGTCGAACAGCGGCGGGGTGCTGAAGATCGAGTCCAGCCGGTCGACGAACGCCTTGTCGCCGCCCATCAGATCGGCGAGCCCCTGCACGTCCTGCATCACCGACCAGCTGTAATGCAGCGAATTGCCCTCGGTGAAGGCGTCCCCCCATTTGAGCGGGTTGAACGGCGTCGACCAGCTGCCGTCCTGGTTGCGCCCGCGCATCCAGCCCGATTCCCTGTCGAACAGCTTCCGGTAATTCTGCGCCTGCGCGGCGTATTTCTCGGCGTCGGCGGTCTTGCCGAGCGCCGCGGCGAGCCGCGAGATCGCGAAATCGGCGGTGGCATATTCGAGCGTGCGCGCCGCGCTCTCGTTGATGCCGACGTCATACGGGACATAGCCGAGCTTGTTGTAGAGCTCGACGCCTTCGCGCCCGACGGCGGTGAGCACCCGGCCGCGCGCGTCGCGCGGACGCCCTTCCGAAGTCGTCGCGTTCTTGACCATCGCCTCGTACAGCGTCTCGACGTCGAAGCCGCGCACGCCATTGGCATAGGCATCGGCGATCAGGATCGCCGAGTTCGAGCCGATCATCACGCTGCGATGCCCCGGGCTCGCCCATTCGGGCAGCCAGCCCGATTCCTTGTAGGTGTTGACCAGACCCTGCATGATCTGGCTGTCCTGCTCGGGATACATCAGCGCGAAGAAGGGGAAGACCGCGCGCCACGTGTCCCAGAAGCCGTTGTCGGTGAACATCGGGCCGGGATGCACCTTGCCGTCATAGGGGCTGTAATGGACCGTCTGCCCCTGCGCGTCGACTTCGTGGAAGGTGCGCGGGAACTGCAGCATCCGGTACAGCGCCGAATAGAAGGTCCGGCGATTGTCGATGTTCGGATCGGTCACCCGGATCCGCGAGAATTCCTTCTCCCACACCGCTTTGGCCTTGGCCTCGGTCTGGTCGAAGCTGTCGCGGCCCACTTCGGTCGCGAGGTTGCGCTCGGCCTGGTCGAGGCTGATGAACGACGAGGCGACCTTGACCCCGACCTGCTCGCCCTTCTTCGTCTTGAAGCTGACGACGGCGCCGACATGCGCGCCTTCGCTCTTCGGCGCGTCGCGGAGCTGCCAATTCTCGTCCCAGGTGCGCGAGACGGTGAAGTCGTGGTCGAACTCGAGCACGAAGTAATTGTGGAAATTGGCCGGCACGCCGCCGCTGTTGTTGCGGACATAGCCGGTGATCCGCCGCCGCGCGGGATCGACCGTCACCATCGAGCCTTCGTTATAGGCGTCGAGGATGATGTGCGCGTCGTCGCTCTGCGGGAAGGTGAAGCGGAACTGCGCGGCGCGGTTGGTGGGCACCACTTCGGCGGTGACGTCGTGATCTGCGAGATAGACCTTGTACTTGTAGGCCTTGCTCTCCTCCGCCTTGTGGCTGAACCACGAGGCGCGCTCTTTCTGCTTGATGCGCAGCGGGCCGGTGGTCGCCATCAGCTCGAACGCGGCGTAGTCGTTCATCCACGGGCTGGGCTGGTGGGTCTGCTTGATCCCGCTGATCCGGTTGGCGTCATAGGTATAGCCCCAGCCGTCGCCCATCTCGCCGGTGACCGGGGTCCAGAAGTTCATCCCCCACGGCACCGCCACCGCGGGATAGGTGTTGCCGTAGGACAGCTCGTAGTTCGAGTCGGTGCCCATCAGCGGGTTCGCGAGATCGACCAGCGCTTCCTTTTGCGCGGTCTGGGCGTGCACGGCGATACCGGGCAGGCACAGGCCGGTGGTCGCCAGCAATGCGACGCCGCTCCGCAGCGCGTTTACAAGACGCTTGTTCAACGCAGTTTCCCCTCTTTTCGGCCCGATCGATAACCTGTTAAAGTCATTGCTCTTTTTCGTCATCCCCGCGAAAGCGGGGACCCATCTCCTGCCCGATCCGCACGCGGCCGTCGTGAACAGGAGGATGTCTCGGAAATCTGCTTCCCCTCCCTGCAAGGGAGGGGAGTCCGTGTTGGCGATGTGATATGGCCGAACGGCATCATCGCGCACGCCGGATCGGATGCGGCGCCACGCCTTCATCGGTCATCACCACGGGCTTGATCGTCCCGTCGGGATTGAATTCCATGCGGTCGAGCGCGAGCTGGCGGCGCTCGCCGCGCTCCTCGTTCAGCGGCCGGCGATGATAGGCGATCACCCATTCGTCGGTGCCCGGCAGGTTGACCACCGAATGGTGCCCCGCCCCGCGCGCGATCTTGAAGTCCTGCTGCAGGATCTTGCCCATCGGCTTGAACGGGCCGATCGGGCTCGGCCCCATCGCATAGGCGACGCTGTAGTCGGGGCCGGTCCAGCCGCCCTCGGACCACATCAGATAATAGGTGCCCTTGCGCTCGATCACGAACGAGCCCTCGACATAGCCGGGGGGCGTGATCTCCTTGAACAGCGATCCGTCGGCGTGCGGGACGATGGTCTTGAGGTCCTTGCTCAGCTTGACGACGTTGCAGTGCTGCCAGCCGCCATAGAAGAGATAGACCTGCCCGTCCCTGTCGCGGAAGGCGAAGGGGTCGATCGGCTGGGCGCCGTTGCGAAACTGGCCGATCAGCGGCTTGCCGATCGCGTCCCTGAACGGCCCGCCGGGCTTGTCGCTCACCGCGAGCCCGATCCCGCCCAGCTCGCCATCCTTCTGGATATCGTTGGCGCTGAAGAACATGTAATATTTGCCGTTCGCCGCGATCACCGACGGCGCCCAGATCGCGAAGGCGGCCCAGGCCGCGTTCTTCACGTCGAAGACATGCTCGTGCTTCGTCCAATGGACGAGATCCGGCGAGGAAAAGGCATTGAAGAAGGTCTGGATGCCGTAGGACGGCCGGACCATCTTCTGCTTGCGCAGCTCGATCTGCGCCGGCGTGAAGCCGGGCGAGACGTCCGGCACCGCGCCATGATCCGAATAGGTCGGATAGATCCAGTAGCGGTCCCCGAACGCGTGGATTTCGGGGTCGGCATACCAGCCCGGCACGATCGGGTTCGGCGCGGGCGCCGAGCCGGCGACGAGCAGCGCCGCCGCTGCCGCGAAGCCGGTCCGGATCAAACGCTTCATCTTCTTGCTCTCCCTGCCCCCTTCTGCCGCGCCTGCCGCTTCGCACCAACCCACAAAGGTGGAGGTGACCCGGGGGATCGGGTCACCTCCTAGGTGCCTTGGGGGGGCATTCAGGTGCGTGTCGGTACGACGCGTCAGAACTTGTACGAAAGGCCCAGATAGGCACGGCGACCGGCGTAATAGTTCGAGATGAACCGGTCCTTGGTGTCGTTGCCGAGATGGGCCCGCTGCTCGGACTTGGTCAGGTTGATGACCGAAGCCGTCAGCTGCAGGTTGTCGAAGAAGTTGTACGACGCGTTCAGGTCGATCTGCTCGTAGGGATCCGAGTAGACGTTGAGACCCGACTCGATCCCGCCGACGACTTCACCCTTGCGGTTGTACGAAGCCCGCAGCAGCAGCTTGGGGGTCTCGTAGAACACCGACGCGTTGATCTGGGTCTTCGCGCTGCCCACGAGCGGCGAAGTGCCGACCTTGGTGCCGTTCAGGCTGACATCGGCGACCGACGTGTCGTTATAGGTGAAGTTGACCTGCGCGCCGAGGCCGAACGGCAGCGTGTGCTGGGCGTACAGCTCGATGCCCTGCGAACGCGCCTTGGAGCCGTTCGCCTGCGTCGAATATTGCTGCACGGTCACCTGCTGGCCGGCGACTTCGGTCTGGATGTCGAGCACCAGCGGCACGATGAAGTCCGACACGTCCTTGCGGAACAAGGTCGCGCCGACCACCGAGCCGCGGCTGAAATACCATTCGAGGCCGAGGTCGTACTGCCACGCGTTGAACGGCTTCAGGTCGAAATTGCCGCCGCCGCCGAACCAGCCCGGCAGCGCGCCGAACTGCGCACGGTCGAAGACGAACGCATCCGAGTTGAAGGTCAGCGAACGCGCACCGGCGAGGTCGCCATAGCCCGGACGCGCGATCACCTTCGCCACCGCGCCGCGCATCAGCAGGTTCGGCGTGACGTCCCACGAGATGTTAAAGCTCGGCAGCCAGTCGGTATATTGCTTGTTCTCGTTGTTGGGGCTGAACACCTTCACCTGGCGCGCCGGCGTGCCGGTCGCCGGATCGCCGTCGCGCGGGATCACGAGGCAGTTGCCGTCCGGGCCGACCGGCACGTTCGGATCGAAGGGGCCGCCCGGACCATTGAAGCAATAGTCGTTCTCGTAGGTGATGACGTCGGTCGAGACGCCCGACTGCTTCGTGTTCGCGACACGCAGGCCGATATTGCCGCGCACCGGGCCGCTCTTGAAGTTGAGCTGGGCATAGCCCGCCCAGATCTTCTCGCGGATGTCGTACTGGTTCTCCGGCTCGGGAACGCGAACCGGACCGTTATAGGTCGTGTTCAGATAGTTGAGATAATTGTCCATGTTGAACGCCGGGAACACGGTCGTGTTGAAACCGCCGGCGATGTTGCCGATCGGCTTGCTCAGGAAGAAGTCCGGCTGGGTGACGGCGGCGCCGGCGGTGTCCTGATAGCGCCGGGTATTGGCGGCGTCCGAATACCATTCGTACCGGCCGGTCTCGCGGTGGACCCGCGCGTCGCGCCACTTGCCGCCGATCTGGATCGAGTCGATGAAGCTGTCGAACTTCCGCGTCAGATCGATCTGGGCATATTTCTGCTCGATCGAGCTGTTGCTGAAGCCCGAGCCGGTCGAGCCGAGATCGACCTGCGAGATGCCGCTCGTCAGATTCTGCTGCAGCTCGGGCGAGAACGCCATGTCCACCGACTGGTCGGTGAAGCTCCACTGGCTGAGCAGGTTGCCGTTGACGTTGCCCGCCGCACCCGCACCGGTGACCTTGCGCGGCTTGGCCTGCACGAAGAACTGGAACTCGGGGCCGCCGGTGGCCTTGGTCTTGCCGCCCGCGAAGCTCACGTTGAGGCGGCCGACATTCCAGTCGCCATGCAGGTCGAACGTGTTCGACACGCTGCGCTGACGATCGAAATAGCTCTGCATCGCAGGCGTTTCCATCGTGCACGGATTGGCGTTGGCACGGCAGGCAGTGCCTTCCGCCGGCACCTGGAAGGTCGCCGACTGCAGGATGGTCCCGCTCTTGTCGAAAGCGCCCGCGGTGAAGAAGTTGCCATAACCCCATTCGGGGATCTTCAGCACGTTGTTGACCTGGTTGCCCTTGAGCTGGAACCGGAAATAGTTCGCGGTCAGCTCGAGATTGTCGAACGGCTTCACCTGCACCGTCGCCTGGATGCCAAGGCGCTTGCGCTTCTCGATCAGGACCGACTCGTCGACCGACTGCGGCGCCCAATAGCCATTGTAATGCGTCCCGCCCTGCGTCGTGGCGCCGCCGCCCCAATAGGAGATCGCGTCGTCATTGGCATAGGTGTTGCCGTTGACGTCGGTCGCCGGGGTCGCCGCCGCATCGTCGGCCCACCAGTGCCAGCTCTCGGTGTTGGCGCCGAGCGTGCGGTTGGTGCGGACCTGATAGGTCGCGCCGAGCAGCACGCCGAAGGTCTTGTCCTCATTGTGCCACGAGATCAGGCCCGAAAGTTGCGGCTCGACCTTTTTGGTGACGTCCGAATAGGTGCCTTCTGCCGTGAAGCTGCCCGAGAAGGGGTCGAGGTCGAACGGCTTGCGGGTGTGGTTGATGATCACGCCGCCGACGCCGCCTTCGTCGAGGCGCGCCTCGGACGATTTGAACACCTCGACGCTGCCGATCAGGTTCGCCGGCAGCAGCAGATAGTCGAACGAGCGCGAGGGATCGCCGCCCGTGGAGGCGATGAAGTTGCCGTTGAGCTCGGTGAGCGTCAGGTCCGACGAAAGGCCGCGGATGCTGACCCGGCTGCCTTCGCCGCCGTCGCGGCTGATGATCACGCCGGGGACGCGCTGGAGCGCGTCGGCGACGTTCTTGTCGGGGAACTTGCCGACGTCCTCGGCGGTGATCACGTCGATGAAGGCGTTGGCTTCGCGCTTCTGCGACAGGCTCTGCTCGATCGACTGGCGATAGCCGGTGACGACGATGTCCTGCGTTTCTTCCTGTGCCGCGGCGTCGGCCGCGGGGGTTTCCTGCGCCGCCGCGCCCTCGGTCTGGGCGTGCGCGACACCCGACATCGCGACGAGCGCGCTCGCCGACAGCATCAGGTCACGGGCGATCCGCTTGCGCGTGCCGCTCCGCTGGTTCCGGTGGAAATTCATACCCTCTCTCCTCCCTGCGCCGGGACGTCCTCGCCTCCGGCATGTTGTGGACTCCGCGGCTCGGGCCGCGACCAACTCGTCGATCCAATCCTGAATATAAAAAGCAATTTGTCAATTGGATCGGGTCAGTTTGTGTTGCCCCCTCGACGACCCGTTGGCCAGGCCGCCGCAAGGGCGTGAAAGTTGCGATTCAGGTCAGGGCGCGACAGGCGCCGCCGCGGCACTTTTGTCACCTTCCCACAACGGCCTGGCCATCGCCGCGAACGCCTCGACCGGCGCCTTGGCGACCGCGCGGTCATAGGTCAGCAGTCCGTTGATCTCGCCCTCGACATCGGTGGTCTGGGTGTAGACCGAGGCGCTGAGGCCGTGGACCCTGGCCTGCCGCACGATCTCCTCGAACTTGCGCCGATAGCGCGCGAGATAATCGTCGGCGTCCTTCGCCACCTGATAGCTCCAGTTGCGCTTGCCGGCGCGCCAGAGATGGCCCTCGATCGGGCGTCCCACCCCGCCATATTCGCCGATCACGATCGCCCGCTCGGCCTGTCGGGTCGGCACCCTGGGAACATCCTCATAGGTGTGGATGTCGAGCACGTCCGAGTCGCGCGCAGCGACGTCGAGCCAGCCGCTGTCCGAGTTGACCAACCGGCTCGGGTCCATGCCGCGCACGAATTTGGTCAGCGTCGCGGAGTCGTACTGGCCCCAGCCTTCGTTGTTGACCACCCACAGCACGATCGACGGGAAGGCGCGCAGATCGCCGATCATCTGCGACAGCTCGGCCTGCTGGTCGCTCATCACGTCCGAGGAGAGCACCGCCTGGCTCTGGCTGGTGCCGGCGAGGAACTGGTCCTCGCCGCCACCTGAGGGCATGTCCTGCCAGATCAGCATGCCCATGCGATCGGCGTCGTAATAATAGCGCGCCGGCTCGACCTTGATGTGCTTGCGCACCATGTTGAACCCCGCCTTTTTCAGGAACTCGAGGTCGTAGCGCATCGCCTCTTCGGACGGCGGGGTGAGCAGCCCGTCGGGCCACCAGCCCTGATCGAGCGTGCCGTTCTGGAAATAGGGCTTGTTGTTGAGCAGCAGCATCGGCTGGCCGGTCACCGTGCCCGGTCCCACCGAGATCTTGCGCATCCCGAAATAGGCTTTGACCGTGTCGTGCGGCGCCCCGACCGCCTGCGCGCCCGCATAAGCTTCGGTCTCGCCGGTGGTGAAACGCGAATCATAGGCGACGCGATTGCGCTCGGGCTTGCCGGCGTACGGATCCTTGATCGTCACCAGCTCGGCAGTGAGATCGTAGAGGAACGGGTCCTCGGGCGACCAGAGATGCGCGTTGGGGATCGCGATGCTGGCATGGCGATTGGCGCGGACGATCGTCGAGGCGATCGGCTTCCCTTCCGAACGGACCGTGAGACGCACCGCGTCGGTGTCGTTGGCCCAGGCGCTCAGCGCGACATCGACCTCGACCTTGCCGGTATCGATGTTCGGCGTCGCGCGGACATCGGCGATGTGGAGCTTCGACACCGGCTCGAGCCAGACGGTCTGCCAGATGCCACTCGACGCGGTGTACCAAATGCCCTCGGGCTCGAGGATCTGCTTGCCGCGCGGCTGGCTGCCGGCACTGGTCGGATCGGCGACCTGCACGACGATCTCGTTGTTGCCCGGCTTGAGCGCCGAGCTGATGTCGAAGCCGAAGCTGTCCGATCCGCCCTTGTGCGCGCCGACCACGGCACCGTTGACCCAGACCACCGCCTCGTAATCGACCGCGCCGAAATTGAGCTTCACATTCTGTCCGGCCCAATCGGCCGGCACGGTGAAGGTGCGGCGATACCAGACACGGTCCTCGGGCAACACCTTGCGCGCGACGCCCGACAGCCGCGATTCGACCGCGAAGGGTACGAGGATCTTGCCGTCCATCTGCCTCGGCTGCGGCGCCCCCGCCTTGACGATCGCATAGTCCCACAGGCCGTTGAGGTTGAGCCATTTGTCGCGCTGGAGCTGCGGGCGCGGATAGCTGCGCCACGCATTCTCCGGCGTCACCGCCTGCCCCCAGCGGGTGGTGATCGCGCCGGTATAGACCTTGTCGTCACGCGCGGCCGGAGCCTGTTGGGCCAGCGCGGCGGTCGCGGGAAGCAGCGCCAGCGCCGAAACCATCGTCAGAAATCGCATTCTTCTCTCCCTTAGCGGCGCGACATCGAAGGCGGCGCGTCACCCGGCGCACTGCCCCAGGACTGGTTGGGCCTGGGGCCCATGGTCAGCACCAGTTTCGCGCCATTGACGATGTCGGCGTGGCGGAACCACGGCTTGTTCCAGGGCCGACCGTTCAGGGTGGCGGACTGGATGTAGGGGTTCTTTGCCGAATTGTTTTTCGCGATGATTTCCAGCGCCTTGCCGTTGCCCATCTGTAGCACCGAACGATCGAAGATCGGGCTGGCGAGGATATATTCGTCGCTCGACGGATCGACCGGATAGAAACCGAGCGCCGCCATCACGTACCAGGATGACGTCGCGCCCTGATCATCCATCCCGGCATAGCCATAGCCGGCCTCGTCGCTACCATAGAGATCGGCGAGGATGCGGCGGCTGAGCTCCTGCGTCTTCCACGGCTGGCCGCTCCACGCATAGAGGAACGGCGCTTGCTGGTCGGGCTGGTTGCCATGGACATACTGGCCGATCATGCCGGTGCAATCGCGGCAAATGCCGGTGGGGTTGTAAGGCTTGGTGAAGAATTCATCGAGCTTGGCGTTGAATCCCGCGCGGCCGCCGAGCGCGTCGATCAGCCCCTGCACATCGTGCGGCACCAACCACAGGGTCGACCAGCCCGAGGCCTCCTTCATCATGAAGTTGTAATAAGGCTCGGCGGGATCGAACGGGCTGATCCACTTGCCATCGGCAGTGCGGCCACGGACGAAGCCGATCGAGGGATCGAAGACGTTGCGCCAATTGCCTGCGCGCTTGCGGAACAGCCGCGCATCGTCGCGCTTGCCGAGCCGCTCGGCGAACTCGGCCATCGCGTGATCGTCCCACGCATATTCGAGCGTCTTCGCCGCACCCGCCTTGCCGCCGGCATAAGGCGGGCTGGGATTGCCCGCGGGGATCTCGTCCGAGACCCAGCCCTGCTTGCTGTACTCGGCGAGGAAGTCGCGCGGTCCCTTGGGGTCCAGCGCGTTCTTGCGCATATATTCATAGGCGGCGGCGTAATCGAACGGGATGCCGCGCCGCATCGCGCCGAGATAGAGGAACACGGCATTGTCGCCGTGGAACGAGCTGTTCATGAAGCCGCGCTCGCGCGCCATGTCGAGCTCGGACTGCATGATGTCGCGCACCGTCTCGGGCTCCATCAGCTCGAGCAGCACGATCTGGTTGCGCCCCGTATCCCAGAAGGGCACCGGCCCGTAGCGGTCATAGGCCGCGGTCTGCGTCTTGCCGTGGCTGTCGGTGAAGTCCTCGCCCTTGCGCGCGACCAGCCGCGGGCTGGCGAAGGACTGGAACAGCGTCGAATAGAACAGCATGCGCTGCTTCGACGTGCCGCCGGTCACCTGCACGCGATCGAGCAGCTGCGCCCAGGCGGCGCGCGCCTTGCCGCGGAGGCCGTCGAAATCCCAGCCCGGGCTCTCGGCGCGCAGCCGCGCCTCGGCGACTTCATAGCTGGCGCCATGCGCGATCTTGACCAGCACCGCCTCGCCCGCCCGGGTGGTGAAGTCGAGATAGGTGCCGGCGAAATTGCCCTCGATGCTGCGCGTGCCCGGCTGGACGTCCTTGTCGCCGATGCCATAGCCGCGCGCATTGCCGGGCGCCTTGCGGAAGGTGCCATAGCTTTTGAACGGCCTGGAGAATTCGGCGACGAAATAGCGGCCGTCGCGCGCCTCATTGTCGTTGCGCGTGGCAACGACGCCGCGGACGGTGCGGTCGCCGACGATCTCGACCGTGCCGCCGCGCCCCTGCAGATTGAGGATCACATGCGCGCGCTCGGTCGCCGGGAAGGTGAAGCGCATCAGCGCGGTCGCCTGCGTCGCGGTGAGCTCGACCTTCGTCTTGAACGTGTCGAGGAACACCGAATAATAGCCCGGCGCCGCTTTCTCGCGCGCCTTGTCGTAATATGCCTCGGTATAGACCGGCGGCACGGTCCAGGTGCCGACCACGGGCATCAGCGTCGGCGTGGCGCGCGCGCCATAAGTGGGCCCGCCCCCGCCAGTGAAGCCGATCATCGTCGGATTGGTGTAATAGTAAGGCGTCGCGACGCCCCACGGATAGCTCAGCTCGACATTGCTATTGATCGGCGCCGCCTCGACCGCGCTGTGCGGCAGCCGCGCGCCGGGCGAAGTCAGCCCCGAATAGAGCGGCTCGCCCGCGGGCGGTGCATTCCCGATCAGCTCGGGACGATCGAGCGGCGCGGTGCCGACCAGCGGATTGGCCTCATCGACCGGATCGGGGCGATTCTGGGAGACGGCAGGGCCGGCCAGCGCGAAGCCTGCGGCGGCGGTCAGCAGAACAGGGACCGAAGTCCGGCGACGTGCGACTGCCCGAGACGAGCGGACACGCAGCTTCATTTCAGATCCCTCCATCTGCGGGGCTGTTTGTCGCCCCTTTCCCCTGCTGACGCGGCACCCGCGCTTTCCTGCGCATCGCACCGACGCCGGCAAATTCGATTAAATAAATTATTTTGTCAATTGGTTTAGCGAAACGATCGGGCGCGTTTGCGTGGGCGCTGGTGGACGGCAGGATCGTAACGTGCGAGGCGTTGACCGACAGGCGCCAGGGAGGCGGCGGCGTCGGTGAGGGTGCGATTGCCCGCCCAAGGCAGCGAGCCAATCGGCGAATGACCGGAAGTGCGGCGCGACGCCGCAGAACTGCGTGAACAGCAAAGACCGTCGCTTGACAGAGCCTCAGCGGGTGGTTGCCGGATTACCCATATCGACTCAACCGGCTCGCCCGGGAATGCGCGACAGCGCCTGGCCCAAGGCCCTCAACTCAGCGTGCTGCCACCGTGGTTCGCATCTCGAACATATTGGTCCGCAGGAACGTCGCGACGTCGCGCTGATCCACGTAGATGTCCTGCCCCTTGCGGCCTGGCGGATACACCGCGCCCGACACCGGGCCGCGGAACGTTACGCCGTTCGGCCCGGTGTAGAGCAACGGGACGGTCTCGCTACCCGGAACCGATACGGCGGGTTGCGACTGCGCGATCGTCGCGGCACGGAGGATGCCGTGTCGCGCCGCGGCGCTTCGCCTTTCGTTGCAACATGTCATTGCTTCAATCCTGTTCCTCGGCATCCGCGAGCGGTAGATCGATGACGGGAGGCTGGGCCACGCTTCGCAGCGCGGCTGCGACAAGCTCGATTGCGCAGGCGGCGCCCGACAGGCCCAGCCACAACACGATGATCTGCGCCGCACCCTTCCCCAGCCAGAAGGCAAAGGGCAATGCGAACCACAGGCTGAGGCAATAGGGGCAATCCATCCATCGCCCCCATTGCCCCTGCCCTGCCCGGATCCGTAGGGCCGCGATCAGGGCGAATGGCCCGTCCTCATGCGCCACCAGGTGACATAGCCGCCACGTTGCCAGCGTGGCGACCATGAAGCCGAACCATTCAGTCATCGGCAATCCCGCAAGCCGCGCGATCAGTCCGCATTGAACACCGAAAATGCGACACTCGGATAGATCGGCGCATGATCGGGGTCATATTGCCATGGCGGCACGACCAGATGCCCGCCGTCGAACCCGCTTGGACTGAACGATCGCGACGAGACGGTACCGCCAAAGCTGTAGGTGCCCTGCGCCGCCGAGGCCGGCAATTGGTAGATGACCTGCAGCGTCTGGCTATTGTCACCCGGACTGTCGTGCCAATGCCAATAGGCGCCGGCGAAGAAGCTGCCGCCGCTGTGGCTGAACACGGCGAAATCGCCCGATCCGCAGCCAGAGGCCACCAGGCTGAGCGACCGGAGATGGAGCGCCGCGCCGGTGAACGTCACCCGGAAATACATGGTATGCGGCGTGCTTCCGCGGCGCACGACCGGGCAGACCGTATCGATCGGTGCCCAAGGACCACTCGACGACACGGAGGTCTCGACCAGGAACGACGCCGTCGGGGCACTGTTGTCGACCGTGAAGGCCACCGGATCGGATTGCGAGCTCGCGGTGGTGGCGTTGCCCAGCTCGAGCACCACCGAATACAGGCCGTTGGGCATGTTGTAGCTCGGCCAGTCGAGCAGCAGGTCCTGCGGCAGCCAGGGATTGGGCCCGGGCGGTAGCGCGATGGGATACCAGCCGTTGCCGTCCGCCGTCGCCACATGCCATTCGCCGATCCCGACGCCGTTGAGCCGGTAGAGCGGCCAGGTGAGCCCGACAAAGGGCGTGGGAGGCGTGAAGGTGGCACCCTGATCCGCGCTGTAGCGATAGACGAGGCGATAATGCGTCGCCGCGGCATCGGTCCGGTTGCAACCGAACAGCGACAGCACGCCCCGAAGCGGGGACTGCGCCGCACCCGGCGTCGGATCGATGAAATTGCCCGACGGATGCGGGCGGTTGGTGCGCACCGCATAACCCGTCGCGGCGTCATAGGTCGCCGGATCGCCGGTGACCGGGAGACGCCCGGCGAGCACGATCGCTGGCTGGTTGCCGCACGGCACCGGCGGCACGCCGCAAGTTGTGGAAGTGCGCGCATTGGGAGCGGCGTGCAGCGTCACCGGAGGGATCGCGCCGGCATTCCAGCGGACCTGGAAATGGCCCTCGCCATAGATCTGCTCCTCGACACCATCGCCATTGGTGTCCTGCAGCACGCGGAAGGTGATGTCGGGCACGTCGATGATCGGCGCCCAGACCGGCACGAGCACGTCGAAGCACCGCTTGAAAGGGCCGATATAGCGTCGCAGATCGAGCCCCTTCAGATCATCGGGGTTGATCGCGAGTTGGTGCCCCAGCGTCGCCGCGGCGGGATGCGTGTCCGCGACCTTGGCCGACCGGGTGGGTTTCGGGGCGGGAAGCGCGCGCAGCTCCGCAGGGAGCGGCGGGCGGATCTGATCGAGCAAGGCAGGCGCTGCGAGTTCCGCGTCGATCGCGGCGCTGCTGGTGCCGAAGCCGGCGGGGATCTGCAGCCGGCTTATTTTGGTGGCGACGTCGCGACCGAAGCTCTCGGCAACCTTGGTCACCAATTCGCCGCGGCTGATCCGTTCGAACGGAGCCGGATCGGGGCCGGGACCAGGACGTGGAAAATCCGGGATGCGCTCAGGGATCAGATGATCGATGATGTCCCGGATGTCGGGCCGCTCGAACAGGATCGGATAGCAGCGACGCTCGAGGCGGAAGCGCAACACGTGATCGATGTCGAACCTTGGGATCCAGACGCAGAAATTGCCGCATTCGTCGGTCCGCGTGGTGGCGATGACCTCGCGGTGGCAGAGGATCGGGAAATACCAGCTCCACGGCGACTCCACCGGAAAGAAGCCGAGGAACGAACAATCGGTGTCCTCGACCTGCACGGTGGCAAAGGGAACGGGCTGATCGACGCCGGTCACCGGATCGGTCTTGACCACACGGCCGCAGACCTTGCGGAACAGCAGCAGCGTCAGGTCGATCTCATAGGCGTATTTCTTTGCTATGTCGGCGAGGGTCTGACCGGCCAGCTTTTCGGCGGGGAGGTCTGTCACGGTGGCGAGGCGGGCCGCGGAGGCCTTGCTCAGCTTGAACTGCGCCGGATCGGCAGTGCTCTTGGTTACGCGCGTATCACGAGGCATCGTCTTGCTCCTAGTAAAGTCCCAGAAGCGACCGATTATCTATTTTTGGGGAGCCGCGCGGGCAGGCGCCATACTCCCGTATGCACAGGATAAATAAGCGCCCCGCCTATGTTTAACGGTATTGGGGCTTGATCAGCCCACGCGCCACAAAAGAGGCGCGCAAACATCGATCATTCCAGATCAGCCCAAGTTCCAATTATAGGATTGCTCGACCCATCACTATCGGGAAAATCCCGGAGCGAGGTGAACGACCGAAACGGGACCCTTGGACACCCGTCAGGAAAATGGTCGGGGAGACAGGATTCGAACCTGCGACATCCTGCTCCCAAAGCAGGCGCGCTACCGGACTGCGCCACTCCCCGACGCCGATGCCGCCTAGGCCTTTGCGTCGAAACACACAAGGGCGGCTGCTGGTGGGCCCGGCAGGACTCGAACCCGCAACCTAGCCGTTATGAGCGGCCAGCTCTAACCATTGAGCTACAGGCCCCCAGCGACCGCGGCACTAGCGGAGGTTGGGGCCGCGCCGCAAGCGGCGTCGAGGATCTCGGCGAGCGAAGCGGGCGCGGCGCCGAGCCGGGCGAGCGTGGCGAAGACCCCATCCCACCAACGCCAGAAGGTGGCCAGATCGGCGGCGTCGCGAACATAGGGCGTGTGCCCCGGCTCGACCGAAGGCGAGTGGAACCCGAAATTGAGCAGCCGGACCCCCTCGCCCACCGCAACGCGCACCGCCTCGAGTGCGTCGTCGAGCGGCATGTCCTCGGGCGTGAGCGCGACGCGCGCGAGCAGTCCGAGGCGGGCGGCGACGCCGCGGCCGCGCGGCAGCCTTCCCAGCGCGCGATAGAGCCCGGCACCACCACGCCGCGCCACGCCGGTGAATACCGTGGTGAGCGGCAGCTCGACGATCGCCGCTTCGGGACCGGCGCGAAAGGCGCGGTTCGGGATCGCCGCGAAATCCGGGCCGCCCTCGCTCGCATAACTATAGCCGGCGCGCATCGAGCTATCGACGCGGTAGCCGAGCCGGGCAAGGATCGCGAAGGTGTCGGGGCCGATCCCGTAGCGGCCCGCGCGATAGGCAAGCGGCCGCGTACCGAAGGCGACGGTGATCGCGTCGGTCAGCGCGGCGAGCTTGGCGGCTTCCAGCTCGGGCGGAAGATTGCCGGCGAAGCTGTTGAAGCCGTTGATCTGCTCATCGAAAGGCGGGTTGACCCAAGGGTGGAGCTGGGTGCCGACCGCCGAGCGTCCATCCTCCATGAGCCGGCGCAGCGTCTCGGCCGCGTGCGGGCTGGTGGCAATCGGATAATCGACCAGCCAGGTGAGCGGCACCCCGTGCGCGGCGAAGCGGGCATGCGCCGCCGGCATCGCGGCGATATGGCCGGTGCCATGTGCCTCGCGCGAGAGCGGTACTCGCCAGTCGAACTCCTCCTCGGTGTCGACGAACAGCGCGAAACGCGTGCCGAAGCTTTGGGGCCAATCCACGAACGACGCGGGCGCAGGGGCGGGCGGGCGATAGCCGCTGCCGGAATGCCGCTCCCCCACGGTCGGTTAGATCGCCTGGCCCACCGGATTGTTTACGGCGGCGGGCAGCCGCAAAGTCAAGCTCGAGGGCTCGATCGTCAGCCCGCCGCCCAGTTCGCGCGCGAGATTGCGGGCAAGGCGGAGCGCGAAGCCAGTGCCGAGCAAGGTCGAATCCTCGCGCTCGTCGTCGATGCCGAGCACCGAATCGCCCGGATAGTCGGCGAGCGCGCGCGGCCGATCGATCGCGATCGCGACGCGCTGATCGCTCTCGACCGCCATGTTGACGCCGATCCGCTCGCCCGGGCTGCTCGCCGAGACGAGAGTCGCCATCAGCCGCGCGAGCAGCCGCTCGACCGCGCGGCGATCGCCGGCGACGGTGTGATCCTCGATCGGCAGCGCGATCATCGAGCCGCGCAGCTCGAGCAAGGGTGCGAGATCGTCGGTGATGCCGGCGAGCAGCGGGCGGAGCGCGACGCGGCCGGGCACCAGCGCGAGCGCCGCGCTGTCGATCCGCGCCGCGAGATCGAGATCGTCGATCGCGCCGAGCAGTTCGCGCGCCTCGCTGCGGATGACGTTGGCGCGGGCGCGATAGACTTCGGCGACGGGGCCGAGCATCTGCGCCTCGATCATCTCGGCGAAACCGGCGATGGCGTTGGTCGGCGTACGCAGCTCATGGACGAGCTGGCGCAGCGATTCGGCCGGCGAGCCCGGAGGCATGTGCACGGGCTCGGCGCGCTCGTCGCTGCGCGGGCGGCGCGCAGTGCCGCGATAGCCGGTGAACCGGCCATTGGCGGGGTCGAAGACGGGGATTGCCGAAATCAGCCAGTCGCCCGCGGCGTCCGAGTGCCCCTCGATCATCATCCGCGCCGTGGAGAATCCGGTGCGGCGGCGGAATGCGCCCGCGGCGATGCCGTCGACCTGCGATCCCTCGGCGGATCCGGCCAGATCGAGCGAAAGCCCGATCACCGGCGCGCGGCTGACGCCGTCGACCCAGCGGACGATGCCCTTTTCGTCGGTCTCGAAGCGGAACTCGCCGACCTGCGCCGGCGCGGGAGCCGCAACCGGGCCGGTCTCCTCGCGATGGCGCCAGAAGGCGTCGATCCGGGCGACGACCTCGGCAATCTCGAACGGACCTTCCTCCTCGGCCGGCGCCGGGGGCGCGACGGGCTGCACGCGTGCGCCCGCAGTGGCCGCGGCCCCGATCCTGTCGCTATGGTCCATGTCCGGGTTCTGCGCGCCGGCGAAAGCTTCCGCAATCGATCCGGTGGATCTATCCACAGCTTCTGCAAGCGTGCCGTCGCGCACATCGGCGTCGGGCACCTCGGCATCGTTCGGCAGGACGAAATCGACCGGCCCGAAGCTCTCCAGCGCGCGCTGCACCTCTGGGCCGAGATCGCGGCGGTTGCGCAGGATCGTCCGCGCGGCGGGCGCCAGATCGGGAAGCAGCTGGATCCACTCGGCCGCGGCGAGACGCGCGCTGCGCAGCACGGGAATCGCGATCGGCAGCTCGTCGAGCGCGAACAGACGAACCAGCGGCGCGGGCGGATTGGCATATTCGAGCGCGCGGGCGCTCGCGGTGCGCACCGAGCGCGGGACTTCGCCGCGAATCGCGCGCAAGGTCGCCATCGCGCGGGTTGCCGGAGGAACGCGGCGGCGGCCGATCAGATCGACGAGCTGGCGCCACGCCGACTGCACGCCGTAGGGCGTGCCCAGATCGGCCGTGAGCACCGTCTCCAGAGTGTCGTCGAAGCGCACGCGCTGCCAATATCCCCGGGCGCGGGACTGCGCCTTCAGAATTTCTTAACGGTTGGAAACGGCCGATGGATACAGTCCATTTCGGCACGTCGCATTGTGGGACAATTGCGTTGCTTTGTAATTATCTTATAGTCTAGCAACCCCTGCATGCAACGAATCCACAATGAAAGAGACGACTCCATGCGATTCGACGACATCGACGTACGGATCCTTGGGCTGCTGCAAGATAATGGCCGGATGACCAATGTCGAACTCGCCGAGCGCGTGGGGCTGACCGCCCCGCCTTGCCTGCGCCGGGTCCGCGCGCTCGAGCAGCAGGGGGCGATCAGCGGCTATCACGCCGCGCTCGATCCGGCCGCGCTCGGCTACAACCTCACCGTCTTCGCGATGGTCAGCCTCAAGAGCCAGGCCGAAAGCGATCTGCGCGCGTTCGAGCAGCTGGTGACCGACATTCCCGAAGTCCGCGAATGCCATATGCTCAACGGCGAGATCGACTTCATCCTGAAGATCGTCGCCCCCGATCTGCAGAGCTTCCAGCAGATCCTGACGACCAAGCTCACCACCGCGCCCAATGTCGAGCATGTGAAGACGTCGCTGACGATCCGCACCTCGAAGGCGCTGCCGGGCGTCCCCGTTCCCGAAATGTGAAAAGGCCTGAAATGTGAGAAGGGGGCGGCATCGCTGCCGCCCCCTTCCCTTTTTCGATTGGCCGCAGCTCAGGCGAGCGGCGGGAAGTCGATCGAGGTCTGCCAGAGCAGCGCCAGATTGGCGTGGGTGCCCTTGACCGCCTGGAAGGCGGTGCGCGCCTCTTCCTTGCGGCCGAGCGCGCGCAGCGCGACGCCGCGGTTGAGGTTCACCTCATCCGCATCGACGCTGCCCTTCTGCAGCGCGAGGTCGTAGAGCTCGAGCGCCTTGGCGTAATTGCCCGAGGCGAGGAACGCGTCGGCGGTCTGCTGCGCGGTCTTGCCGTCCTTGCCCGCGACCGCCTGCTTGGCGAGGCCGTCGAGCGAGCCTTCCGATTTCACTGCGGTCTGCGAGGCAGCGTAGGTGCGCTGGACGTCGCTGTCGGCCGCCGGGATCTTGCCCGCCTTGCGCCCCTCGTCGATCACCGCCACGGCTTCCCAGGGAAGGCCCGACTGCTGCGCGGCGAAGCCGTAATCGGCATAGTCGGAGCGGTCGGCGAGCACGTTGGTGGCGCGCATCAGCCGGTAGAGGTTGATCTTCTGCGTCTTGGTATCGGTCGGCGTGCGATAGACCTGGATCGCCCAGCGCCAGTTCTGCGCGGTGGGATATTCGGCGATGAAGCGCTTGAGCCAGTCGGCCATCGCGGCGCGATCGCCGGTGGCGTTCACGCGCGGGATCACGAACTTGTACCAGTCGGCCGGCGGCTTGCGGCCGGCGGCCTTGCTCGCCTCGATCGCGTTGTTCACTTCGGCGATCGACTCGGCGTTCTTGCCGGTCGCGGCATAGGCATTGGCGAGGAGCACCGGCAGATCGGGCTGGTTGGTGCCGAGCTGGCGCGCCTTGAGCAGCACCGGGATCGCATCGGCGGGCTTCTTCTGCGCGACCAACTGCGAGCCGAGCATGTAGTTGTAGATGCCGCCATAGACGTTGACCCGATCCGCCGGGGTCTTGGGGTTGCTGGCAAGGATGCCGAGCGCCTTCATCTGTCCCGCCTCGTTCTTGCGCTCGAGCTCGAGCTGGAGACGGAGAAAGGCCGAATAATATTTCTCGTCGTCATTCTGGGCGACGGCTTCGGCGGCGGTGATCTGCGCATCGGCGGTGGCGAGATCCTTCGCCTTGAGCGCGGCCTCGCCCGCGGCGGCGGGGGTGCGGAACGCATCGCTGACCTTCAGCTGCGGTCCGGCATTCTGATTCTTGTCCGCCTTTTGCGCCAGCGCCGGCGCGGTGCCCAGCGTGGAAGCGCCCAGCGTCAGCGCGGCGGCCAGCGCGAGCTTCGAAACGAACGTCATGTACAACTCTCCTCGTGGGAACGGCATACCGATCGGCGGCTCCTCTAAATGGCCACCGCGCGCCGTTCAAGCGGACGCATTCACCATGTGCGATGGCAAGCGCGTCCTGAACGACGATTGAACATGTTCGTCGCGTCGTGCTGGCGCCCTCAGCGAAAACCGGCTTAGTTCGGCATCTGACTTGGGGGAATTTAGATGCTGACCTTTTTCGCGCTGATGCTTCAGACCGCCACGCTCGACGCCGACACTGGCAAGGCGGCACGAACCTGCGCGCAAGCGCTCGTCATCGTAGGAACCGGCACCGAATCGCCGATGCGGCTGACCTCGCACTTCACCTACATGGCGATGCACGCGGCGCGCGCCGAAGGTGCCGGCGCGAAGCTTTTCGAACGGCTGAACACGCTGTCGGACGAGATCGTCAAACAGCCGGCGCTGTCGCCCGAGGACGCGAAGCTGCTCGCGCCGCAATGCGACAAGCGCTTCCCGCTGGCGCGCAGCAACGCGCCCGCCCGCCTGCCCACCGATCCGTTCCGCCGCGACACGCTGTGCTTCGGCACGCTCTCGCTGCTCCAGGGCGCAGCCGAAGAGATTAGCAAGGAGGGCGATTCCTCGGCGCTCACCAAGATCGCGACCCGGCTCAAGCCGCTGTCGGACAAGATGACCGACGTCGAACTTCAGAAGCGCGGCCTCGCCAGCGAAGCGGCGTTCATGAAGGCGCTCAGCGACGAGATGAACGCCTCGATCGACGGCGGCAATCCGCTGGCAGTCGCCGCTGCCTGCGGGGTGACGGGAATCTAGCCGGAGCAGCGCCTCACGCGCGCGTGTACGCGTACGCGCGGGTTGGCAGGTGGTATCGGGCACGCTAGAGCCATCGTAACGTAACAAACTCCGAAAGCGTGATCCTTTGACCGACGAGACCCTGCTCGCCGACCCTTCTGATATTACTCCGATCTCGATCGTCGACGAGATGAAGACCTCGTACCTCGATTACGCGATGAGCGTGATCGTGGCGCGCGCCCTGCCTGACGTTCGCGATGGTCTCAAGCCGGTCCATCGCCGCATCCTCTACGCCGCGCAGGAAGGCGGCTATGTCGCTGGCCGCGCTTATCGCAAGTCGGCGCGTCTCGTCGGCGACGTGATGGGCAAGTATCACCCGCACGGCGACAGCTCGATCTACGACGCGATGGCGCGCATGGCCCAGGACTGGGCGATGCGGGTGCCTTTCATCGACGGCCAGGGCAATTTCGGCTCGATGGATCCCGATCCGCCCGCGGCGATGCGCTACACCGAAGCGCGACTCGCGCGAGTCGCTTCGGCGCTGCTCGACGATATCGACAAGGACACGGTCGACTTCCAGGCCAATTACGACGGCTCCGAGAGCGAGCCGACGGTCCTGCCCGCCCGCTTCCCCAACCTGCTGGTCAACGGCGCCGGCGGCATCGCGGTCGGCATGGCGACCAACATCCCGCCGCACAATCTCGGCGAAGTGATCGACGCCTGCCTCGCGTACATGGACAATGGCGCGGTCAGCCTCGAGGAGCTGATGGAGATCGTCCCCGGTCCGGACTTCCCGACCGGCGCGATCATCCTCGGCCGCTCGGGCTGCCGCTCGGCCTATCAGACCGGGCGCGGCTCGATCATGGTCCGCTCGCGCCACGTCTTCGAGCAGCGCGGCGAGCGGCGCTCGATCGTGCTCACCGAGATTCCCTACCAGCAGGGCAAGAACGCGCTGGTCGAGAAGATCGCCGAGGCCGCGAAGGAAAAGCGGATCGACGGCGTCAGCGACATCCGCGACGAATCGTCGCGCGAGGGCGTCCGCATCGTCATCGACCTCAAGCGCGACGCGACTCCCGAGGTGGTGCTCAACCAGCTGTGGCGGAACACCCCGGCGCAGTCGTCCTTCCCCGCCAACATGCTCGCAATCCGCGGCGGGCGCCCCGAGCTGCTCAATCTGCGCGACATCGTCGAGGCGTTCGTGCGCTTCCGCGAGGAAGTCATCACGCGGCGCTCGAAGTTCGAGCTCGCCAAGGCGCGCGACCGCGCGCACATCTTGCTCGGCCTCGTCATCGCCGTGACCAATCTCGACGAGGTCGTCCGCATCATCCGCGGCTCGTCGAGCCCCGCGGTGGCGCGCGACGCGCTGCTGCTGCGCGAATGGCCGATCGCGGAGATCGCGCCCTATATCCGCCTCGTCGAAGCGGTCGACACCGAAGTCACCGGCGACAGCTATCGCCTGAGCGAGGTCCAGGTCCGCGCGATCCTCGATCTGCGCCTGCACCGCCTCACGGCGCTCGGCCGCGACGAGATCGGCGACGAACTCGCCAAGCTCGCCGAATCGATCGCCGAGCTGCTCGAGATCCTCGGCAACCGTGCGCGACTCTACGAAGTGATGCGCGAGGAGCTGGTCGCGGTGCGCGACCAATACGCCACCCCGCGCCGCACCGAGATCGCCGCCGCCGCCGACGGGATCGAGGACGAGGATCTGATCGAGCGCGAGGACATGGTCGTCACCGTGACGGTGCAGGGCTATATCAAGCGCACCAGCCTCGACACCTTCCGCGCGCAGAACCGCGGCGGCAAGGGCCGCGCCGGCATGGCGACCAAGGAAGAGGATGCCGTCACCGAATTGTTCGTCACTTCGACGCACACGCCGGTGCTGTTCTTCTCGACCCTCGGCAAGGTCTATCGGATGAAGGTCTGGCGGCTGCCCGAGGGTGGCCCGGCCACGCGCGGACGCCCGATGATCAACATCCTGCCGCTGGCGGCTGGCGAGACGATCTCGACCGTGCTGCCGCTCCCCGAGGACGAGAATGAGTGGGGCAAGCTCCACGTCATGTTCGCGACGGCCAAGGGCTCGGCGCGCCGCAACTCGATGGACGCGTTCACCAACGTGCCCTCGAACGGCAAGATCGCGATGAAGTTCGAAGGCGAGGATGCCGACGACCGGCTGATCGGCGTGGCGTTGCTCGAAGAGGGCGACGACGTGCTGCTTGCCACGCACCAGGGCAAGGCGATCCGCTTCGCCGCCGACGACGTCCGCGAGTTCCAGAGCCGCAATTCGACCGGCGTGCGCGGCATGCGACTGGGGGAAGGCGACGAGGTCATCTCGCTCTCGATCCTCCACCGCGTCGGCACCACCAGCGAAGAGCGCGAAGCCTATCTCCGCTTCGCGCCGTGGAAGGCCGAGAAGGAAGGTGAGCCCGATCTCGCCGCGGAGCGCTTCGAGGAGCTCAAGAATCGCGAGCAATTCATCCTCACCGTCTGCGCAAACGGCTATGGCAAGCTGAGCTCGGCCTATGAATATCGCCGTACCGGACGCGGCGGCCAGGGCATCACCAATATCGACAATATCGGCCGCAACGGCCCGGTGGTGGCGAGCTTCCCGGCGAGCAAGGGGCACCAGCTGATGCTGGTCACCGATCAGGCCAAGATGATCCGCATGTCGCTCGGCGATCTGCGCGTAATCGGCCGCGGCTCGGCGGGCGTGCGGCTGTTCAACGTTGCCGACAACGAGCATGTCGTCTCGGCGGCCCGGATCGAGGAGAGCGAGGAAGAGGCCGAGACCAACCTCGCCGACGGCCCCGTGACCGGCGAACCAACCCCCGACGGCACCACGAGCGAAGACCTCGCCCGCGGGCCCGAGGATGGCCAGTAACTAGCCGTTACCCCGGCCTCGTGCCGGGGGTCCGCCGGGCACCGGGCATCGGTTCCTGTTGTCTGCCGCATCCTGTGCGGCGCGGTGGCCCCCGGAACAAGTCCGGGGTGACGAAGTAGTGCTGCTATGGCCAGCGCAGTCACGGAGAGACGGATGCCCGATTCCACTGCCTATAAGGTGCTCACCGCAGAGCAGATGTCGGCGCTGGAGCACGACGGCAGCTTCGCCGGCGCGCCGGTGGATCTGCAGGACGGCTATATCCACCTCTCCACCGCGGCGCAGCTGCAGGAGACGCTCGACAAGCATTTCGCCGGGCAGCACGGACTATGGCTCGCGGCGGTCGATCTCGAAGCGCTGGGCGAGGCCGTGAAATGGGAGCCTTCGCGCGGCGGGCAGCTTTTCCCGCATATCTATGCCGCGCTGCCGCTCGACGCAGTGATCGCCTATAGCGAGGTCCATTACGAGCCCGATGGCAGCCTGCGTCTGCCGGTTACCGGCTGAGGCGGGACAAAATGTCCGCTTGCCCTTGCGGACCGCTTCGGCGAAGGGCCGGCAGGTGACGGGATCGGCCCCAAAACAGCTTACCCCCTGGCAGCGCGTGGCGCTGCTACTGGTCGGCTGCGCGCTGCTCTTCCGGGTGGCGGTCCCCGCCGGATGGATGCCGCAGATCGGCGCGGGGCAAGTCACGCTGTCGTGGTGCGCCGATAGTGGCAATAGCGGCCCCGCCGCGCTGGACGAGGCCAAGGCGCTGCTCGCCAAGGCGATCGGCAAGCCCGCACCCGAAAAGCACGGCAAGGGTGGCGACCAGCCCTGCGCCTTCGCGATGGCCGCGCAGCCGCTCGCGCCGGCCGAGCCGCTCGCTTTCCCCCTGCCGGTCCCGGCCGCAGAGCCGACCCGGCAGGCCCGGCTCGAAACCATACCGGGCCGCGGCCTCGCTGCCCCGCCCCCGCTCGCCACCGGTCCTCCGCGCCTCGGCTGACGCTGCCGGCGTGCGTTCGCGCGCGCCTCGTGTCCGTTTTGCCGAGGAACCCCCATGTCCACGTCTGTACGCGCGCTGCTCGCAGCGCCTGTGTTGTTCGCCGCCCTTCCCGCTTATGCGCAGGAAAGGCCCCATGACGACGACGTCGTCGTCACTGCCGAGAAGCTCGTCGAGGAAGCCATCCAGCGCGTGGGCGAGACGCCGGGCGGCGCCAACGTCGTCTCCGCCGAGGAATTCGATGGCAGGCTTGCGGTGTCGTTGCGCGACGCGCTCGCCTTCTCGCCGGGCGTCTATGCCCAGCCGCGCTTCGGACAGGAAGTGCGCCTGTCGATCCGGGGCTCGGGGATCAGCCGCGGCTTCCACATGCGCGGGCTGACGCTGCTGCAGGACGGCGTTCCGATCAACCTCGCCGACGACAATGGCGATTTCCAGGAACTCGACCCCGCCTTCCTCCAGCATATCGAAGTGTTCCGCGGCGCCAATGCGCTGCGCTTCGGCGCCTCGACGCTGGGGGGCGCGATCAATGGGGTGACGCCGACCGGGCGCTCGTCCAGCGGCGTGCACCTCCGCGTGGACGGCGGCAGCTTCGATACGCTGCGTGGCTTCGCCAGCGCGGGCTATGCCGATGAGCGCGGCGATGCGTGGCTGGCGATCGCGGGCGACCGTTCGGATGGTGATCGCGATCATGCCGCCCGCAAGGCGCTGCGGGTCAACGGCAATATGGGGCTGCGGCTGAGTGAGGGTGTCGAGACGCGCTTCTATGCCAGCGCGCAGACGATCCGGCAGGAGCTCCCCGGCGCTCTCACCTATGCCGTCGTGCGCACTGCGTCCGAAACGGGCAACTTCGCCGGCGATCAGGCGCGCGACATCGATTCGCTGCGGCTGCAGAACCGCACCAGCATCGCGATCGGCAACGGCAATCTCGATGTCGGGCTGTTTCTCAACGCCAAGCAGCTCCACCACCCGATCTACCAGCTGGTAGACCAGAAATCGCTCGACTGGGGCAGCTATGCCCGGCTCGATCAGGATTTCGGTGGCTTCGGGTTCACCGCAGGCGTGACCGCGCGTTTCGGCAACGTCGCCTCGCGCCGTTTCGTCAATATGAACGGCGAGCGGGGCGCGAAGACCTTCGAGGCGGATCAAGCCGCGCGCACGATCGATGCCTATGCCGAGGCGCGGGCGCGGCCAGTCGAGCGGCTGACGTTGATCGCGGGGGCGGTCTATACTTCGGGGCTACGGAAGCAGGATCAGCTGTTTCCCACCGTCGCGAGCGGGCGTGCCACCTTCGACCAGCTCTCGCCCAAGCTCGGGCTGCTGTTCGAGCCGAACAGCCGGATCCAGCTTTACGCGAATCTGAGCCGCAGCCACGAGTTGCCGGGATTCATCGAGCTCGCGCAAATTGCCGACTTCGTTCCGCTCGACGCCCAGCGCGGCTGGACCGCCGAGATCGGCGGACGCGGGCGGGTTGGCCCGCTCCGCTTCGATGTCAGCCTCTATCGCGCCGATCTCGACGGCGAGTTGCTCCAGTACAACATCGCCCCACCGACCATCCCGGCGGCGACCTTCAATGCCGGCCGTACGCGGCACCAGGGCGTAGAGCTCGGGCTCGACCTCGACCTGACCGGTTGGGCGCGGCTGCGGCAGGTCTATCAGTATAGCGACTTCAAATTCCGCGGCGACGCCCAGTTCGGCGACAATCGCCTCCCCGTGATCCCCGAGCATCTCTATCGCGCCGAGCTGCGGCTGGGCAGCGACGCGCTGCACCTGTCACCCAATGTCGAATGGGTGCCGCGCGGCGCCTGGGTCGATTACGCCAACAGCTTCCGCACCGGCGGCTATGCGTTGCTCGGGCTGAGCGCAGAGGCGCGGGTCGACCGGCGCTTCACGCTGTTCGCCGATGCCCGCAATCTTGGCGGGCGCAAGGCGGCGGGCGACGTCTCCGCCGTGGTGCGATACACGCCCGCCAGCGCGATCTTCACTCCGGTCGAGCGACGCAGCCTGTTCGCCGGCGTGCGGGCGGCCTTCTGATGGCGACCCCCGCCCCCGGCACACGCTGGTACAATGCAGTGTGGCGCTGGCATTTCTATGCCGGGCTGTTCTGCATGCCTTTCGTACTGTGGCTCGCCACCACCGGCACGATCTATCTGTGGAAGCCGCAGATCGAGGCGTGGCTCGAACGGCCGTACGACACGCTGACCCCGGCGCGCCCCCGTGCGAGCGCCGATGCCCAGGTTCGGGCCGCTCTGGCGGCGGTACCGGGCGGGACTCTCCACAAATACCAGCTGCCGCAAGGGCCCGGCGAGGCGGCACGGGTGATCGTCGGCAAGCAGGGCATCGAGACGCGCGTCTATGTCGACCCTTACCGGTCGCGCGTGCTCCGGACCGAAGCGGAGAGCGATCGCCCGATGCGCTTCGTCTCGGAACTGCACGGCACCTTCCGCGCCGGCAATCCCGGCAGCTATCTGGTCGAGATCGCCGCCTGCTGGACGGTGACGATGCTGCTCACCGGCCTCTATCTCTGGTGGCCGCGCCGCGCACGCGGGCTCGCCGGCGTGCTCTATCCGCGCCTGCGCAGCGGCAAGCGGCTGTTCTGGCGCGATCTGCACGCAGTGGCAGGCATCTGGGTCGCCGCGCTCGCGTTGTTCCTGATCTCTACCGGCCTGCCCTGGGCCAAATTCTGGGGGAGCTATTTCAAGGAAGTCCGCACCGTCACCGCCACGCTCGATGGACCGCAGGACTGGCCGACCGGCGCGCGCAGCGCGATGCTGGGCGATCATGCCGAGCATGGCGGGATGACGATGTCGCATGTCGCCGCGCCGGGCGCCGAACTCGATCGCGTCGTCGCTGCGGTCTACCCTCTCGGCATCGCGGCGCCGGTGCTCATCGCGCCGCCTTCGGCGCCAGGCTCGCCATGGACGGTGACCTCGGACGCCGCCAATCGCCCGCTCCGCATCCGAATCACCGTCGACGGCACCACCGGCACGCTGACCTCGCGCCGCGACTTCGGCGAGCGCCATTGGCTCGACCGCGTGGTCGGCTACGGCATCGCGGCGCACGAAGGCGCGCTGTTCGGGCTTGCCAACCAGCTGCTCGGCACGCTGACCGCGTTCCTCCTCGCGACCCTCTCCGTCTCGGGTGCGGTAATGTGGTGGCGGCGCCGGCCAGAGGGGCTGCTCGGCGCGCCGATTGCTCTGGCGCGCCCGCGCTACGGACCGGTGCTGATCGGAGCGGTGCTGCTGCTCGCGCTGGCGATGCCGCTGTTCGCCGCCACGCTCATCGCGGCGGCGTTCGTGGACCGGTTTTTGCTGCCCCGTTGGCCCGCGGCATGCAAATGGTTGGGTCTCGTGCCGAAACGCGCTTGACGGCCCGGAAAGCTGCCCCTAATTGCCCGCCTTCCGCAGCGCATGGCCCCTTCGTCTAGCGGTCTAGGACGTCGCCCTCTCACGGCGAAAACACGGGTTCGAGTCCCGTAGGGGTCACCAGCGGCAGCGATCTGCCATTTCTTCCATACCGATGTCGCTTTTCACCGAAAGCGGCACGATTTCCACCTGCCACGCGCTCGGCAACGCCACGAGCGATCATCGGCGCCCGCGTCCGCTTGCCGTAATGGCGCACCCTTTCGCTGCTCATCCCGCGGATCGCGCCCGCCTCAGTGTCGCTCAGATCAAGCTCGACGCTGCCGGAGTGACCCAAAGCCGGGACTGAAAATGGCAGAGCTATTGCGACTGACTTGCAGTATTAAAGAGCCGCTGCTAGGCGCCGCCCGACAAGCCTGACCGCCTGAAGCGGAGCAGGCGGGGGGAACACCATGTCGCGTCGCTTACACCATTCGCTTCCCTTGCTCGCGCTCGCCGTCGCGATGCCGTCAGGCGCCTTCGCGCAGGACACTGCCGGCGCTCCGGACGAACCGACGGAAGCCTCGAACGAAGTCATCGTCACCGCCGCGCGGACGATCCTGCCTCCCAACGCCCTGCCGCTCACCATCGACGTGATCGACAAGACGACGCTCGACCAGCAGATCGCCATCTCCGGGTCGGTCACCGATGCGATCGCCAACCTCACCCCTTCCTTCTCCCCTACCCGCCAGAAGCTCACCGGCGCGGGGGAGACGCTGCGCGGCCGCTCGCCGCTCTATGCGATCAACGGCATTCCCCAATCGACGCCGCTGCGCGACGGCAGCCGCGACGGCTTCACCATCGACGGCTTTTTCGTCGACCGCGTCGAGCTGATCTACGGCTCGAACGCGCTGCAGGGCATCGGCGGCACCGGCGGCATCGTCAATCAGGTCACACTCGGCGCGCCGAAGACCGAGGGGCTCAGCGGCCGCGTGCTGGTGCAGGGCACCGCCGACAACGATTTCCACAGCGAAGGCCTTGGCGGCAAGGTCGCCGGCCTCGTCCAGTACAAGGCGGGTCGCTTCGACGCCTCGTTCGGCGCCGCCTATGAGGATCGCGGCCTCTTCTACGACGCCGAGGGGCGTCCGGTCGGCATCAACCTGACCCAGGGCGAGACGATGAACTCGCGGGCATTCTCGCTGTTCGGCCGGTTCGGCTATGCGGTGTCGGACAGCGCCCGGCTCGACCTGATCCTCTCGCGCTTCGATCTCGACAGCAAGCACGACTATGTCCCCGTCGGCGGGAACCGCGCGACCGGCCTGCCCACCAGCGCCCAGCGCGGCACGCCGCCGCTCGAGCCCGCGGCCAACCTCGCCGAAAGCGCCGCGCTCTCGCTCACCGACAGCGATCTCTGGGGCGGCAATTTCATCAGCCAGCTCTTCGTCAGCCGCACTCGCGACACGTTCGGCGCCGACGTCACGCCGCAGCCCACCCAGCAGGATCCCACGATCGCCCCGCTCGGCACGCTGTTCGACCAGACCGAGAACACCTCTCGCAAGCTCGGCGCCAAGATCAGCTATGAGCGCGCGCTTCCGGGCTTCGAGGCACTCACCCTGACGGTCGGTTTCGATGCGCTGTTCGACCGCACCGAGCAGCGTCTGATCGCCACGGACCGCACCTATGTGCCGCCGACCGACTTCCGCAGCCTCGCCCCTTTCGGCCAAGCCAATGTCAAGCTGTTCGACGGCCTGCTCCGTCTCGCCGGCGGCGCGCGCTGGGAGAATGTCCAGATCAAGATCGGGGACTATCATTCGATTGCCTCGACCACCTTCGTCCCCTGCACGCCGACCACGCCGGCGACTACGCCATGCGGCCCGTCGACCTATGGCGGCGTCGCCGTCGCTGGCGGCAGCCCGACCTTCAAGGACGCGCTCGTCAATGGCGGCATCATCGTCGAACCGCTCGCCGGTATCCGCGCCTATGCGAGCTATGCCGAGGGCTTCACCGTTCCCGATGTCGGCCGCATCACCCGCTCGCTTGGCCAGCCTGGCGTCGACATCGACAATTTCCTCGACATCGAGCCGATCGTCTCGAACAATCGCGAGATCGGCGTCGAAGTGAAGCGCGGCCCGCTCGATGCCAGCGCCACCTATTTCTGGTCGTCGAGCGACAAGGGCCAGCTGCTTATCCAGGGCCTTGACCGCAACTACGACGTTCAGCGCCTGCGCATCGAGATCGAAGGACTCGAGCTCAATCTGGGCGTCGCCACGCCGATCGAGGGGCTCAAGCTCGGGGTCGGCTATGCCCATATCGAGGGTCGCTTCGACAGCGATGCCAACCGCAACGCGCCCGACGGGATCGTCGACACGGATCTCGACGGCGTCAACATCTCGCCCGATCGCGTCAACCTGTCGGCGAGCTTCAATCGCGGCCGGCTCGCCGCGCTGGTCCAGTCGCAATTCTATCTGTCGCGCACCTTCCACGCCGATCCGGCCAAGCCGCGGCCCGATCTGCGCAACGATTTCGACGGCTACACCGTCGTTGATGCGAGCATCCGCTACGAGACGGGGTTCGGCGGGCTGCGCCTCAGCGCCCAGAACCTCTTCAACGTCCAGTATATCGACTATTCGAGCGACACCCGGCTGCCGACCGACAATCTCGCCTTCTTCGCGGGGCGCGGTCGCACCTTCACGCTCGGCTGGGACTATCGCTTCTGATGAAGGTGCTCGACCTGATCCACCGCTGGACCGGGGGGATCGTCGGACTGGTGCTGGCGATCATGGGGCTGAGCGGCGCGATCCTCGTCCATAAGGAGAGCTGGCTGCGGCTGCCCCATGCCGGTGACGCGCGGATCGCCGATCCGGCCGCGATCGCGGCGGCGACCGGAAAGCTGCTCGCCGCCGAACCCGGAGCGCAGTCGATCATCTATGCCGGCGATCGCTTCGGGCTACACCAGGCGCGCCTGCCGGGCGGCGCGGGCGCCTATGCCGATCAGGCGGGCAACATCGTCACCAGCTGGCAGAGCCAGTGGGAGCGGCCCGAGCTCTGGATCTTCGATCTGCACCACCATCTGTTCACCGGCGATGTCGGCGAGACGGTCATCGGTGTGGCGGGCCTCGCGGCGATCCTCTTCGTCGTCACCGGCGCGGTCCTGTGGTGGCGAACCCGCAGGACCTTCAAGTTCCGGCTCTGGCCCAAACGCCTGAGCCGTCCCGCGATCGTGATGCAACATCGCGACCTCGGGATCGTCGTGGCGCCCCTGCTGCTGCTCTCGGCGGTCACCGGAACGATGATGGTGTTCAAGCCCTTCGCGGCGCTCGTGATCGCGCCTTTTTCCGCGCCGTGGCAGGCGCTTGCGGCCAATGTGCCGCCCAAGGTCCCGAGCAAGCCGCTCGCCGCGCGGCCCGACTGGCCGGCGATCATCGGCGCGGCGCATGCGCGCTTTCCCGACGCGCAGATCCGCATCCTCACGCTGCCGCGCAAGCCCGGCGATCCGATCACCATCCGAATGAAGCGCGCCGCCGAATGGCTGCCCAACGGCCGCTCCATTCTCGCCTTCGACGCCGGCGACGGGCGCTTGCTCGCCGCCACCGACGCGCTGACGCTCCCGGCGGGCGCCCAGGTCTTCAACGGCGCCTATCCGCTCCACGCGGCCAGGGTCGGCGGCCTCGCCTGGCGGCTGACGATGACCGTCTCGGGGCTCGCGATGATGCTGCTCGGCAGTCTCACCGTATGGACCTTCTGGTTCAGGCGGCCGCGGCAAAAGCCGGCCAGCCGTCCTCGTCCACACGCCACCGCCTGACAATCGCGGAGGCGAGGCTCGGATTGGGGTCGCTGCGCATAGATTTCCTATTCAATAGATAGGAATTCAATTGTTCGGAGGCGCGCGCGCGCACGCTAGGCAATGGCATCGCCAGCCACCCAGCGGAGGAGACGACCATGTCGCTCAAGCTCTTCGACACCATCCCCGATTTCACCCAGGAATCGACCGAGGGCCCACTCAATTTCTACGACTGGGTCGGCAACGACTGGGTCGTCCTGTTCTCGCACCCCAGGGACTTCACCCCGGTCTGCACCACCGAGCTCGGCGCCGTGGCGAAGCTCAAGCCTGAATTCGAGAAGCGCGGGGTCAAGGTGATCGGATTGTCGGTCGATCCGGTCGACCAGCATCTGCGCTGGGCAAGCGATATCGAACGCACGCAAGGCGCGGCGCTCAACTTCCCGCTGATCGCCGATGTCGATCGCCGCGTCGCGAGCCTGCTGGGGCTGATCCATCCCAATGCCTCGGATACCGCGACGGTACGCAGCGTGTTCGTGATCGATCCGACGCGGCGCGTACGGCTGACGCTCACCTATCCCGCCTCGACCGGGCGCAATTTCGAGGAGATCCTGCGCACGATCGACAGCCTTCAGCTCACCGATCGACACAAGGTCGCGACTCCCGCCGACTGGAAGCAGGGCGAGGACGTGATCATCCTCCCCTCCATCGGCGGCGAGGAGGCTAAAACGCTGTTCCCCGCGGGCTGGACCGAGCACACACCTTATCTGCGCACCGTCGCGCAGCCGCAATCGGTGTGAGCCGCGTGCCGGCGACTCTCTCGTCATCGCCGTTCACGGCGGAGATCACGCACGCGGTCTCCGGGCTCAATGCCGCGCGCCTGGCCTGGCGCGAACGCCAGGCCGGGCGCCACGATGTTACCAGCTTTCCCTCCCCGCCCGAACTGGCGCACGCGATCGAGCATCTCGCCGCCGCGCTCTATCCGGTGCGGCTGGGCGGTTTTCGCGGCGGCGCGCTGCGCGAGGACGATTTCGTCGCGGACGCGCTTGGTCAGGCCTTTGCGATCTTGCGCGAGCAGGTGGCGCGCGAGCTCGACTATTGGCAGGGCTGGTGCGACGCGCCGTTCGATGCGGAGCAGGCCGAGACCATCGTCCGCCTCTTCGCGGCTTCGCTCCCCGAGATACGCGCGCTGATCGACAGCGACATCGAGGCCGCGTTCGTCGGCGATCCCGCCGCACGCACCGCGGACGAGATCCTGATCAGCTATCCCGGCGCACTGGCGATCCTGCACTATCGGATCGCCCATCAGCTCTTTTCGCTCGGTGCGGCGATCGTCGCGCGGGTGATCTCCGAACTCGCCAATGCGCGGACGGGCATCGACATCCATCCCGGCGCGACGATCGGCCCGCGCTTTTTCATCGATCACGGCACCGGCGTGGTGATCGGCGAGACCGCGATCATCGGCGCGAACGTGCGGCTCTACCAGCATGTCACGCTGGGCGCGCGCAGCCCGCTTGGGCTCGCCAGCATCGGCCCGCGCGATCGTTTCGCGCGGCATCCGATCGTCGAGGACGACGTGATCGTCTATGCCGGCGCGACGATCCTCGGCCGCGTCACGATCGGGCGCGGCAGCACCATCGGCGGCAATGTCTGGTTGCTCAGCGACGTGCCGCCCGGCAGCGTCGTGGTGCAGCCCGAGGCGGTGCAGCTCGACCCGACGACGGCGCGCGAAGTGACTGCGGAATTGCGATCCGCCCGCGCTTGATCGCTCCTGATGCCCGTACACGCCGGCCGATTCGACCGCGCACGCGGTCGAGCAGATCGTGCTGCCGTCCTCCAGGCGGGCACCCGGCTCGGGCGCGAGGGACGTGCGCCATTATGTCCGCAGCGCGGTCGACGTCTTCGTTTATCTCGAGCGGAGCGGCGTCAGGCGCCGCGTTGCCGAAGTGATGCTGGGCGGCGATTAGGGCCGCTGGCAATTCAGGGGCGGCGCGGCCTGCCCCCGCCACTACCACCGCCGGGACCCCGCTTCGGGCCAGAGCCGCCCTCGCGCGGCGGGCGCCGGTCGCCGTCGCGCGGCGGACGCCGCTCGCCACCGCCACGCGGACGATGCGAAGGCGGCGGGGAAGCCGGCGCGGTACGGCGCTGCTCGACGCCCTGCGCCACCGAATAGCCTTCCTTCAGCAATTTGGTGAACGCCGAGCGCACATTGGTGGCGATCGCCGTCTGCACGTCCTTCGGAAGATCGGCGAAAGTCGTGTTCGGGTGGATGCTGTTGAGCTCGCGCACCAGCAGGTTGGGCAGCCCGTTCGAAGCGTCCTTCAATGCCACGATCGAATCGAGGACGGTGGAGAACAGAATCTCCTGCATCAGGTCGGTAGCCGATTTCGCCATAGTGCCACCTCCACGCCCGTCCGGGGCGCCGGTGTCAAGCGATGAGTCGACGGCGCATGGTGCGCGATGCGCTACAGCGTCTCGAGCTGGGTGAACTGCACCGCCATTATTTCGCGCAAAATCAATTCGTCGCCTTCGCGCACGCCGCGTACCAGCCGCTGCGCGCCGGGATCGCCGAGCGGCATCACCAGCCGCCCGCCATCGGGGCTGAGCTGCGCGACCAGTGCCTCGGGCACCTCGCGCGCGGCGGCACAGACGAGAATCGCGTCGAACGGCGCCGCTTCCGCCCAGCCACGCGAACCGTCGCCGATGCGGATCGCGACTCGCTCGTGCCCCAGCGCGATCAGCCGGGCGTCGGCGATGCCGGCGAACTCCTCGACCACCTCGACGCTCCACACGCGCGCCGCGAGCCGCGCGAGGATCGCGGTCTGGTAGCCGAGCCCGGTACCCACCTCGAGCACGCTGTCGGTCTCGGCGAGATCGAGCAGCTCGATCATCAGCGCCGCCATGAAGGGCTGCGAGATCGTCTTGTCGAAGCCGATCGGCAAGGGGCTGTTCTGATAGGCGAGCGGCACGAACTGCGTCGGCACGAACAGATGCCGCGGCACTGCGAGCAACGCCTCGCGCACCCGCGATGCCAGCGCAGGGCGCCCGATCTCCTCCTGCAGCAGGTCGAATTCGATATCGATCAGCTCGACCATATGGCGCCGCAGAATGGCGAGATGCGCTTCGGTGAGCGGCTTCATTTGCGTCTCTCCTGCAGACCCGGAAGATTGAACGCACAATCGAACCGAGCGCAACATCGACGCGCCGAACAGGGCTCTGTGATAACGCTCCCAATTACTACCGATAGGTACGAATCTGCTTGCAACCCGTGTCCGGGTCGTTACTTGCTGCACCGCAGAAAGGGGAGTTCTGTGAGGCGCGCGCTCGTACTAATCGGATTCACGCTGCTTGCCGGATGCGGTGGAGAGCAGGCTCCGCCTGCCCCGCCCCCGCCGCAGGTGACCGTCGCCACGCCGCTTCAGCGCGAGGTGGTGGACTGGGACGACTATACCGGGCGCTTCGTCGCGCCGCAGGACGTCGAGATTCGCCCGCGCGTCAACGGGGTGGTGACCGCGATCCACTTCAGCGACGGGCAGGACGTGCGCCAGGGCGCGCCGCTGTTCACGATCGATCCGCGCCCCTATCGCGCCACGCTCGCCCAGGCGCAGGCCCAGGCCTCGCGCGCCAACGCGGCGCTGTCGAACGCGCGTCAGGTCACTGCACGCAGCCGCAAGCTGGCGACCGCGCAGGCCGTGAGCACCGAGGAGCTCGAGGCGAACATCGCCGCCGAGCGTACCGCGGCCGCCGATCTCGCCGCCGCGCGCGCCGCGATCAACGCCGCCGAGCTCAATCTCAGCTTCACCACCGTGCGCGCGCCGTTCAGCGGCCGGATGTCGGATCGCCGGGTGAGCCTCGGCGATTCGGTGGCGGACGGCCAGACCGTGCTCACCCGCATCGTCTCGCTCGACCCGATCTGGTTCCAGTTCGAGGGCGCCGAGGCCTTCTATCTCAAGAATCTGCGCCAGGATAAGCGCGGCGAGCGCGGCTCCTCGCGCCACACGCCCAACCCGATCCAGATCCAGCTCGCCGACGAGACCGATTATCGCTGGAGCGGGCGGATGGAGTTCCTCGACAACACGGTCGATCCCAATTCGGGCACGATCCGCGCGCACGCGGTGGTCCAGAACCCCACCCGCTTCCTCACGCCCGGCATGTTCGGCCGCGCGCGGCTGCTCGGCTCGGGCACCTACAAGGCGATGCTGATTCCCGACGAGGCGGTCGTCACCGATCAGACCCGGCGGCTCGTCTATGTCGTCGGCAAGGACAACAAGGCGACGCCGCGCCCGGTGGAGGTCGGCGCCATGGTCGAGGGCCTGCGCATCGTCCGCGACGGCCTCGCGCCGACCGATCAGGTGGTGATCACCGGCATCGGCCGTTTGCAGCCCGGCGCACCGGTCCAGCCGGTCAAGGGCGTGATCAAGGCCGATCCGACCCGGCAGGCCGCGCCGACCGCGCCGCGCCGCGAGCCGGCTTCGGGCCAGGCCACCCTCCGCTAAGGCCGCCCCGATGAAATTCCCCCATTTCTTCATCGAGCGGCCGATCTTCGCGGCGGTGCTCTCGATCCTGATCGTGATCATCGGCGCGATCGCCTATCCGTCGCTGCCGATCGCGCAATATCCGAGCATCGCGCCGCCGACGGTGGTGGTCACCGCCACTTATCCGGGCGCGAGCGCGGAGACGCTTGCCGAAACGGTCGCCGCACCGCTCGAACAGGCGATCAACGGCGTCGAGAACATGATCTACATGACCTCGTCGTCGACCGGAAACGGCCAGACCCAGATCACGATCAGCTTCAAGCAGGGCACCGACGTCGATCAGGCGCAGGTGCTGGTGCAGAACCGCGTCCAGCAGGCCGAGCCGCGCCTGCCCGAGGACGTCCGCCGTCTCGGCATCACGGTGAACAAGAACTCGCCCGACTTCCTGATGGTCGTGTTCTTCACCTCGCCCGACAACAGTCTCGATATCCAGTATATCTCCAACTACGTCACGCTGCAGGTGCTCGATCGCATCGCGCGCGTTCCCGGCGTCGGCCAGGCGCAGGCGTTCGGCGGCCGCGACTACAATATGCGCGTGTGGATCGATCCCGGCCTCGCGGCGGCGCGCAACATGACCGTCGACGAGGTGGTCAACGCGATCCGCGGCCAGAATCTGCAGGTCGCCGCCGGCGCGGTCGGCCAGCCGCCCTATGGCAAGGCCAGCCCCGCGTTCGAGCTCGGCGTGCAGGCGCAGGGACGCCTGAGCTCGCCGGAGGAGTTCGGCGCAGTCGTGGTCAAGCGCGACGATACCGGCCGGCTGACCTTCCTGCGCGATGTCGCACGAGTCGAGCTCGGCGCGCAGGATTACAACTTCAACGGCTATCTCGGCGGCAAGAGCGCGGTCGGCATGGGCATCTTCCAGATGCCCGGATCGAACGCATTGGCCACCGCCGACGCGGTGAAGAAGGAGCTCGACACGCTCGCGCAGAGCTTCCCCGCGGGGATGAAATACTCGATCGACTACAACCCGACCGAATATATCGACGAGTCGATCAGCGCGGTCGAGCACACGCTGATCGAGGCACTGATCCTCGTCGTGCTGGTGGTGCTGATCTTCCTGCAGAGCTGGCGGACGGCGATCATCCCGATCATCGCGATTCCCGTGTCGCTGGTCGGCGCCTTCGCGGTGCTGCTCGCCTTCGGCTATTCGCTCAACACCTTGTCGCTGTTCGGGCTCGTCCTCGCGATCGGCATCGTCGTCGACGACGCGATCGTCGTCGTCGAGAATGTCGAGCGTTTGATGGAAGAGAAGGGCCTGTCGCCGCGCGAGGCGGCGCACGAGACGATGGACGAGGTCTCCGGCGCGATCGTCGCGATCTCGCTCGTGCTCGTCGGCGTGTTCATCCCGACGATGTTCATCCCCGGCATCTCGGGCGCCTTCTACCAGCAGTTCGCGATCACCATCGCCTCGGCGACGATCATCTCGGCCTTCGTCTCGCTGACGCTGTCGCCGGCGCTCTGCGCGCTGGTGCTCAAAAAGCCCGACCATGATCGGCAGCCGCGCCCCGGCTTGCTCGGCCTGCCCGGGCGGCTGGGTCGGAAGTTCAACGACGGCTTCACCTGGCTTTCGCACAAATATAGCCGGGTCACCGCGCGGCTGGTGCGCATGCTGGTGCTCGTCGGCGCGCTCTATCTCGTGCTGATCCTCGTCGTCGGCTGGCGGTTCACCGCGACGCCCAGCGGCTTCATCCCGCCGCAGGACCAGGGCTATCTGATCGGCGTGGTCTCGCTGCCGCCGGGCTCGTCCCTCCAGCGCACCGACGCCGTGGTGCGCGAGACGATCAAGGAATCGATGAAGCTCGACGGCATCCAGACCTCGATCGGCTTCGCCGGCCTCGACGGCGCGAGCTTCTCGACCGCGCCGAATGCGGGCGTCGTCTTCTTCGCGCTCAAGCCGCATGCCGATCGCAAGCAGAGCGCCGACGAGATCCAGCAGGCGCTCTATCCGGCGCTCGCGGGGATCAAGGGTGGCGACATCATGGTGATCGCGCCGCCGCCCGTTCCGGGCATCGGCACCGGCGGCGGCTTCAAGATGATGATCCAGGACCGTAGCGGTCAGGGATATCAGGCGCTGGCGCAGGCATCGATGGCGATGATGATGGGCGCCAACCAGGCCGAGGGTGTCGCCGGCGCCTTCTCGCTGTTCAACACCGGAACCCCGCGCCTCACCGCCGATGTCGACCGCGACCGCGCCGAGCGGATGGGCGTGCCGGTGGCCAACATCTATTCGACGCTCGGTTCCTATCTGGGCTCGGCCTATGTCAACGACTTCAACTATCTCGGCCGCACCTTCCGCGTGACCGCGCAGGCCGACGCGCCCTATCGCGACGAAGCCTCGGACATTCAGGTGCTCAAGACGCGCTCGGCCTCGGGCCAGATGGTGCCGATGAGCGCGGTGATGGCGCTCAAGAACGATGCCGGCCCCTATCGCGTGGTACGCTACAATCTCTACCCGGCCGCCGAACTGATGGGCGACACCAAGCCCGGCTATTCGACCGGCCAGTCGCTCGACTCGATGGAGGCGCTCGCCAGCAAGACCCTGCCCAAGGGCATGGGCTTCGAATGGACCGAGCTCGCCTTCGAGCAGCGCCAGGCGGGCAATACCGGCCTGATCGCCTTCGGGCTCGCGGTGGTGTTCGTCTTCCTGCTGCTCGCGGCGCTCTACGAGAGCCTCGTGCTGCCGCTGGCGGTGATCCTGATCGTGCCGATGTGCCTGCTCGCGGCGATCCTCGGGGTGAACCTGATGGGGATGGACAACAACATCCTGACCCAGATCGGCCTCGTCGTGCTGATCGGCCTCGCTGCCAAGAACGCGATCCTGATCGTCGAGTTCGCGCGGCAGGGCGAGGAGGAGCAAGGGCTCGATCCGCGCGCCGCGGCCGAGCAGGCGGCGCATCAGCGCATGCGCCCGATCATCATGACCTCGATCGCGTTCATCCTCGGCGTGCTGCCGCTGGTGATCGCCACCGGTGCAGCCGCGGAGCTCCGCCAGGCGCTGGGCGTCGCGGTGTTCTTCGGGATGATCGGCGTGACGATCTTCGGCCTGCTCTTCACCCCGGCCTTCTATGTGATGACGCGCAAGCTCGCCGATTGGGGACATCGCCAGCGGCTGCGCTTTTCGCGCAAGCCCGAAACGCCCGAAACGCCCGAAACGCCCGAAGCGGAGGCCACGGCATGAAGCGCCTGACTCTGCTCGCCGCGGGGCTGCTCTCCGCATGCGCCGTCGGCCCGAACTATGAGCGCCCCGAAACGCCGCAGGCGGCGGCGGGGGCGTTCGTCGATCCGGGCGTCACCAAGGTCTCGCCCGGCGCGGTCGAGGGCGAATGGTGGCATCTGTTCCGCGATCCGGCGCTCGATCGGCTCGTCGTCGACGCGCTGGCGCACAATACCGACATCCGCGTCGCCGCCGCCAATCTCCGCCGCGTCCGCGCGCTGCTTTCGGAGGCGCGCAACCAGCGGTTGCCGACCACCGATCTCAGCGCCCGCTACACGCGCCAGCGGCAGGGAGCGAACGCGACCAACATCCCGGGCGCGCAGAGCGCCGATTTCGACTTCTTCCAGGTCGGGCTCGACGCGGGCTATCAGGTCGATCTGTTCGGACAGGTGTCGCGCTCGATCGAGGCGGCGCGCGGCGATGTCGCCGCGGCGCAGGCCGGGCTCGACGCGGCGCGGATCGCGATCGCGGCCGAGACCGCGCGCACCTATGCCCAGGCGTGCAGCTTCGCGGCACAGGCCGGGGTCGCGCGGGAGACTGCGCAGCTGCAGGATCAGACGCTGGGCCTCACCCGGCGGCTGCTCGAGGCCGGCCGCGGCACGCAGCGCGACGTCGACCAGACCCTGGTTCTCGCCGAGAATGCCCGCGCGCAGGTTCCCCTGTTCGAAGCCGAGCGCCGCGCGGCGCTCTATGCGCTCGCCACGCTCACCGGCCGCCCGCCGGCCGAGATCGATGCCGCGGCGGCGCAATGCACGGTGCCGCCGCAAGTCAGCGGGCTGATCCCGGTGGGCGACGGCGCGGCGCTGCTCGCGCGCCGCCCCGATGTCCGCCAGGCCGAGCGCACGCTCGCCGCCGACACCGCCCGGGTCGGCGTCGCCACTGCGGCGCTCTATCCGTCGATCCGGCTGCTCGGCTCGGTCTCGCTCGGGGCGCAGGATATCGGCGATCTCGCAAAGTCGGACTCGTTCAGCTTCTCGCTCGGGCCGCTGATCAGCTGGAGCTTCCCGAACATGGGCCAGGCCCGTTCGCGGTTGCGTCAGGCCGAGGCGACCGCCGAAGGCTCGCTCGCGACGTTCGACGGCACCGTGCTCACCGCGCTGCGCGAAGTAGAGCAGGCGCTGGCGCGCTATTCGGGCGAGATCGAGCGCAACGTTGCGCTGCGCCGCGCCGAAGTGGCGGCGAGCAACGCCGCGCGCATCGCCGGGCTGCGCTTCACTGCGGGCCGCGACACTTTGCTCCAGCGGATCGACGCCGAACGCGATCGGGCCAGCGCCCGCGCCGCGCTGGCGCAATCGAACGCATCGCTCGCCGAGGCGCAGGTGGCGCTGTTCAACGCGCTCGGCGGCGGCTGGGAAAATGCTCCGCCTCCCGAGCGGCGCGCGCCCACGGCGGCGGCACAATAGGCTTCACTTCCCCGGCGGCGAGTCCGCCGGGTTGTGTTTGGCGAGAAAGCCGTCGAGCCGGGTGAGGAAGTCGGCGAGGTTGGCGGGATCGTCGAGGCCGTGGCCCTCGGTGGCGTAGAAGGCCGAGACGACTTCGGCGATGGGCGCTTCCTTGCGCTTGGCGAGCGCCTTGATCAGCTGCTGCGCCTGTTCGGCGGGGACGTTCCGGTCGCGCGCGCCATGCGCGATCAGCAACGGCACGCGCATCCGCTCCGCTTGGGCGAGCGGCGAGAGCGCCTTGAGATCGGCGTCCTTCTCGCCGCGGACATGCTGCTCCCATTGTTTGAAATAGCGCGGCGCGCTGAAGCTCTTGCGGTCGTAGCGCAGCATCCCCGGCAGGTCGGTCACGCCCGCGAGGCTCGCAGCGCAACGATAGCGCTCGGGATTGCGGAGCGCGCCCCACAGCGCGACATAGCCGCCATAGGATATGCCCATGATGCAGACGCGTTTGGGATCGATGATGCCCTGCCCGGCCAGCCAGTCGACGCCGTCGTCGACATCGTCCTGCATCTTGCGGCCCCATTGCCCATAGCCGCGCTCGACGAAATCCTTGCCATAGCCCGTCGAGCCGCGGAAATTGGGCTGGAGCACGGCATAGCCCCGGCTCGCGAGAAACTGCACATAGGGATCGTAGCGCCAGCTGTCGCGCGCGAAGGGCCCGCCATGCGGCAGGACGATGAGCGGGAGGTTGCGGCCCGGACGCCCGTCAGGGAGAGTCAGATAGCCCGGAATCGAGAGACCGTCGCGCGCGGTATAGCGGATCGGCGCGACGGCGCTCAGCCGCGTCTCGGCGAGCTTGCCATAGGGCTTGACCAGCGCCTCGAGCCGGCGTGCCTCGAGATCGAAGCGATAGAAGGTGCCGGGATCGCTCGCGCCGCCCGTCCAGATCAGCATGTGCTTGCCGTCGGCGCTGCGATCGACGACCAGCGTGTCGAGACCGGGAAATGCCTTGTCGAGGCGCTTCTGCACCGTCTGCATCGCGGGCTCCAACCACGCGACATGCGCGCGCTCGTCTTCATAGGAGATGCCCGCGATCGAGCGGGTCACCGGGTTGGGAACGATCGCCGTGACGTCCACTGCGGGATGCTCGTAGATCGCCTCGCCGATCTGCCCGGTGCGGAAATCGAAGCGATAGGCCGCGAAGCGCCCCGTCTTCGCATTGGTGATGATCGCCCCGCTATTCTCGCCCGGGAAGAAATAGACATTGTCGACCGATCCCCCGGTCTCCTCGATGCGCGGCGAGCGGACCTTGGCCAGCGGTGCCCCGGGCTGATCGCGATACCACATCGTCCAGCGGTCACCGTCATAGGCGATCCCCGCGCGCACCACCCCGGCGCCGTCCGCGAACCAGCTCCAGACATCGGGACGCCCCTTCTCGATGACCTGGCTCGCGCCGGTGGTCAGATCGATCCGTCGCACCCATGGCGTTCCGCCCAGCGACTTCTGCGCGGCGAGCAGCAGCCACTCGCCCTTGGGATCGATATAGAGAATCTCGCCGGCGAAGGGCGTCTTGCTCTCCGGATCGAGGTTACGATGCGCCTTGGTCGTGAGGTCGAGCAGGATCCATCGCGAAAAGGGCAGCGTCAGCCCGAACAGGTCGAGGTTGAGCTGCGACTTGACGATCAGCCGATTGGGCCCGGCCCATTCGATGCCCGAGATATCGGAAGTGCCGACATCGTAATAGGCCGGCTCGAGATCCTTGTCCGCCAGCGTGGCGACGAGCAGCCGCTTCACGGCGCCCTTCTGCTCGACCGCCGCGACGCGCGCCGCGTCGGGCGAGAGCGTCGGCAGCGCAAAGGCCGGCTTCTCGGCGAAGACGGCGGGCGAAACCAAAGCGGGCGCCGGCGGCGCAGGCGGAGTCTGCGCGATGGCGTCCGCCGCGCAGAGGACGATAAGCGCCGCGCCGATGCGGCCCAGCCGATATATTTGCATTCTTGCCCCCTCGCCGTGCTCCCGCGGCGCGCCCCAGCCTAGTGCCAAGTCGAACGAAGCGGCAAGCCTCGCGTCAGGGGCGTCGCACGGTGATCGGCTTGCCCGCATAGACGAAGCCCTGCGCCGATTCGGCAAAGTCCGGCGCGACGGCGCGATCCGGGCCATAGAAGCGCACCGATATCGCGCGCCTGCCCGCCATGCCGTCATAGCCACCCGTGCGCGCGCCGATCGTCAGCGTGCCCGCCGCCTCGTCCCACGTCACCGGCACGCGCGCGAACTTGCCCTGCTTGTAGGCGGGGCTGACGCCGTCGTCCTCGTAGAGTGAGAAGGCCCCGTCGGCGCCGGTGAAGACGTGCAGCACGATCGGCCCGTCGGGCTGCTCGCCGACATGCTCGATCGCCGCGCCGGTCGGCACGATCGATCCGGCGCGGACGAACAGCGGCATGCGCTCGCGCGGCGCCGCCGCCTTGATCGTCTGTCCGCCCTTGTGGAAGGCGCCGCTCGCGAAATCGTACCAGCCTGCCCCGGCGGGCAGGTAGACGTCGCGAGCACGCGCGTTGAATTCGGTGACCGGCGCGACGAGGAAGGCCGGGCCGAACAGGTACGCGTCGTCGACATTCCACGTCTTGCGATCGGCCGGGAAGTCCATCACCAGCCCGCGCATCATCGTGCCGTCCTTATGCCAGGTGTCGGCGGCGATCGTGTAGACGTACGGCATCAGCCGGTAGCGGAGTTGGTCGTACCAGAGCATCGACTCGAACATCGCCTTGTCCTCCGCCGCGATCTCGAAGATCTCGCGCTTCGGCGTCTCGCCATGGCTGCGGAACAAGGGCGAGAAGGCGCCGAACTGGAACCAGCGCAGATTGAGCTCGCGCCATTCGGCGACGTGTTCGGGCTCCTGCTTCGTATAGCGGTCCTCCAGCGCGAAGCCGCCGATATCGTGCGTCCAGTTGGGCACCCCCGACATCGACAGATTGACCCCGGCCGAGATCTGGTCGCGCAGATCGTCCCAGCGCGCGGCGACGTCGCCCGACCAGAGCGCCGCGCTCGCCCGCTGGAGCCCGCCGAACCCCGAACGCGTCAGGATGAAGGGCCGCTTGTCCGGCAAGGCGGCGCGCAGCCCGTCGGCAACGCCCTCGGCATGGATCAGCGGGAAGCTGTTGAACAACGCAGCCGCCGGTCCCGCGGCGGTCGGCCCCATCCGGTCGATGCGCTGCTCGATCGACAGGTTCGAATGGATGTCGGGCTCGGTCGCGTCCATCCACCAGGCGTCGAAGCCCTTGTCGACCAGCCCTTCCTTCATCTGGCGGAAATAGATCTCGCGCGCCTCGGGCGCATAGGGATCGTAATCGGTGTTCTCATAGCCCTTGCCGACCCAGTCCTTCTCCTTCGCCTTGAGATTGCCGAGATAGAGATGGCCCCTGGCCATCAGTTCCTGCGCGTTCTTCGTGTTCGGATAGAATTTGGGCCAGACCGAGATCATCACCCGCGTGTCCAGCGCATGCGCCTCGTTGACCATGCCGACCGGGTCGGGGAAGCGTTTGGCGTCGAAGCAATGGCAGCCCCATTGGTCCTCTGGCCAGTAGAACCAGTCTTGCACGATGTTGTCGATCGGGATCTGGCGCTTGCGATATTCGCGGACCACGCCGAGCAATTGCTCCTGCGTCTCGTAGCGCTGGCGGCTCTGCCAGAAGCCATAGGCCCAGTTGGGCATCATCTCGGCCTTGCCGGTGAGCCCGCGATAGCCCGCGATCACTTCGTCCATGTTCCGCCCGCCGACATAATAATAGTCGATCGCGCGACCGACGTCCGAGGAGAGCCAGAGCGAGTGGCGATCGGGCTGCGTGAGCGGGTCCGAATGAAACAGCGCGAGATAGCCGGCATTGGGCTCCCATTCGACGCGCAGGTCGATCGGCTTGCCCGCGGTCATCGCCAGCTCGAAATGGTGGAACCACGGGTTCCAGTTCTGCCGCCAGCGCGACAGCACTTCCTTGCCGTCGGCGAACACCCTCACATAGCTCGACGAATAGAGCCGGAACTTGTGCGTGCCCGTCTTGTCGGGCGTGACGGTGCCGCGCCACACCACCCGCTGCTTGCCGACCACCACGCCCGCGGTGTTCTGCCCGCTCTCCGACGACGCGACGGTCTGCGCCTTGGCCGCTGCCGGCCAGTTCGCCTGGTCCTTGATGAACTGATAGTCGATGAACGGCTCCTGCCGGCTGACCGCGAGCCTGTCGCCGAGATAATAGTCGGCCTGCCAGCCCGGCTTGCCGCCGCTCGATACCTTCAGCCCCTGCCCGACATGCGCATAGGGTACCGGATTGCCGAAGCGCGTGATCGAGGCATTGTCCCAGAGCAGTCCGTAATTGCGCGTCGACACCAGGAACGGGATCGCGATGTCCATATTGTGCTGGGCGAGTTCGACGTCTTCGCCGTTATAATTCATCTGCGGGTTCTGGTGCTGGCCGAGCCCGTAAAAGCCTTCGTCGGTGCCGCGGTTGAACTGCTGTTCGGTCGCGAGGAAGGGCTTGCCGTCGGCGGTCGTCGGCGTGAAGCGCCGCCGCGCTTCCTCGGCGAGGACGAGCTTCCCGGCGGCATCGCGGAACTGCACCCGGCCGTCGGAAAGGCGGATCTCGGCGGTTGCGCGCGGCAGCTTGAGCGTCACCAGCCCCCTCGCCTCGGTGACCACCGGATCGCCCGCCGCGTCCGCGGTCACCATCAGGCTCTTGGGCAGGTTGAGGTCGCTCGCGGGCACCGCGGTCACGCGGAAGCTCGCATCGCCATAGGCAAGCACCCGCACCCGTTTCGCCGCGCCCTGATCGGGCGTCACGATCACGCCATGCGCCACGCGTTCGACTTCGGACGCCAGCGCCGTGCCCGACAGCAGCAAGGTGACGAGCGCCACCCCCCTCAGCAGATTCCGCAACGGCCCTCTCCCCTGTTTTTACATGTGCTACGTATTTTCACCTTGGGCGTCCAGCCGCGGCACGCGACCAAAGCCCGCGCCTACGCGGTGATCCGCAGGTTCCCGGCATTGAAGCATTAACCTTGTCCGGCTAACGAAAGCCCGCGGGGTTCAAGTCGGGGCGGGTTCGAGGACGATGGCCGAATTCTTCATTTCGATCTATGCGATGCTGGCGATGTTCGTCCTCTTCGCCATGCAGCGCAATCAGCGCGAGCAGCGTCCCAATCCGCAGATGGTGACGATGGTCGGCTGGGGGCTGTTCTCGCTCTCCTCGACGCTCGCGATCCTGCTCGGCGCGGTCGCGCTCGCCGTGGCGCTGGGGCTGCAGATGCCGCTCCCCGCCAGCTTCGACGCGTCGATTTTCTAAAGGGCCGATGCCGCTCTACGCGATCGGCGGCCACCAGCCACAAATCGCTCCCGACGCCTGGGTCGCGCCGAGCGCCGACCTGATCGGTGACGTGCGCCTCGCCGCGCTCGCCAGCGTCTGGTTCGGCGCGGTGATCCGTGCGGACAACACGCCGATCGTGATCGGCGCGCGCACCAATGTCCAGGACGGCGCGATGCTCCATTCCGATCCCGGCGCGCCGTGCACTTTGGGTGAGGACGTCACGGTCGGCCATCACGCGATCCTGCACGGCTGCACGATCGGCGACCGCACGCTGATCGGCATGGGCGCGACGATCCTCAACCGCGCGGTGATCCCTGAAGACTGCCTCGTCGGCGCCGGCGCGCTGGTCACGGAGGGCAAGACCTTCCCGGCCGGCCATCTGATCGTCGGCTCTCCGGCCAAGGCGATCCGCCCGCTCGACGACGCGCAAAAGGCGCTGCTCAAGGCCAGCGCCGCGCTCTATGCCGCCAAGCAGTGCGATTACGCGCAGGATCTACGCCGAGTCGATTAAAGCCTCATCGACGCCACCGGGCCCTGCCGTAGCGTCGCCGGCACCGGGATAGACAGCCCGATCGGTTGCGCTACAAAACCGGTCCATGGCCCTTCCCCCGCTGTTCGATCGCCTCCGGCTCCCCGTCATCGGCTCGCCGCTGTTCATCATCTCGGTGCCCGATCTGGTGATCGCCCAGTGCAAGGCGGGGATCGTCGGCTCCTTCCCCGCATTGAACGCGCGGCCGCAGAGCCTGCTCGACGAATGGCTCCACCGGATCACCGAAGAGCTTGCCGCCTGGGATCGCGCCAATCCCGACACTCCCGCTGCGCCCTTCGCGGTCAACCAGATCGTCCATCGCTCGAACGACCGGCTCGAAGCCGACATGCACACCTGCGCCAAATGGAAGGTGCCGATCGTGATCACCTCGCTCGGCGCGCGCCCCGAGCTCAACCAGGCGGTGCACAGCTGGGGCGGGATCACGCTCCACGACGTGATCGACGATCGCTTCGCGCACAAGGCCGTGGAAAAAGGCGCCGACGGGCTGATCCTCGTCGCCGCGGGCGCGGGCGGCCATGCCGGGCGGCTCAACCCCTTCGCCTTCGTCCAGGAAGTGCGCGAATGGTTCGACGGGCCGCTGATCCTGTCGGGCGCGATCGCCACCGGCCGTGCGATCCTCGCCGCGCAGGTGATGGGTGCCGACCTCGCCTATATCGGCTCACCCTTCATCGCCACCGACGAGGCCAATGCCGTCGACGCCTATAAGCAGGGCATCATCGAGGGACGCGCCGCCGACATCGTCTATTCGAACCTCTTCACCGGCGTGCACGGCAATTATCTGCGCAGCTCGATCGTCGCGGCGGGGCTCGACCCCGACAAGCTCCCCGAGAGCGATCCCAGCGCGATGAACTTCGGCGGTGCCAAGGCCTGGAAGGAGATCTGGGGTTCGGGCCAGGGGATCGGCGCGGTCACCGCGATCGAGCCCGCCGCGGTGCGGATCGAGCGGCTGAGGAAGGAATATGCCGCGGCACGGGCAGCGCTGGGCTGACCCAATCCTCCCTCGCGCAGCGGGGGAGGTGGCGCCGAAGGCGACGGAGGGGGCATCTCCGCAAGCGACATCGCCCGCGGAGAGTCCCCCTCCACCAGCTTCGCTGGTCCCCCTCCCCCGCTGCGCGAGGGAGGAACAAGAACTAAAAAGAAGCGCTGAGCCGATCGAGCATGCGGCGCGCCGGGCTATCATCGATAACGGGCTCGTCGAGCGAGGCATCGAGGCGCGCGACGCGGCGGTGCAGTTCGATGCTGGTGGCGATGATCGCGCGCGCCTGGGGCGGCATCGACTCGAGCGTCGCATCGTCGGTCTCGGGCGCCTCGCCCAGCCGCCGCGCAGGCGACAACGCATCGCCAGGGGTCAGCTCGCCCGCGGCGACCGCGCGCTGGGTCAGCAACCAGGCGATGATGTGCATCAGCCGCGTCGTCACCTTGAGCGACTCGCACGAGAAGGTCACGCGGCTCAGCGCCTCGAGCGAGTCGCGCTCGGTCCGGCCGACCACGTCGAAATAGGCGCGCGCCTCGTCCGCCAGCACCATCGCCTCGACATAGAGCGAGTCGACCAGCCTGCGGTGGATCGTCGAGGTTGCCTGCTCCGTCATTCGGACAGGGAGTGCCATATCGAGCGCGGCAATTGAATGCTTAATATCAGCGGGTTCGCGTCCCGGCGCGGGAGGCGTCAGGCGATGATGTCGGGGATCAGATGGTCTTCGAGCTGGCTGATCTCGTCGCGCAGGCGCAGTTTGCGCTTCTTCAGCCGGGCGAGCTGGAGCTGATCCGCCACGACGGTCTGGTGCAGCGCCTCGATCGCGGCATCGAGATCCCGATGTTCCGAGCGCAATGCTTCGAGCCGCCGCTGGATCTCGCCATTGTCCATCTTCCGCCCCTCTACGCACAGATCGCTCGCGGCCAAAAGGCCCGTAACGGACCATCGCGCCTTTTCCGCGGGCTGTCGATTGCGCCGAATACAGGGGGCGACAAGCCGCGCGAAAGGTGATTTATTGGCTTCCCCCGGTCGCTTAACGAAGGAGGACGCTTCCATGCAGAATGCGCATTTCGCGGCACTCAATGCCAAGCATTCGACTCTGGATCAACGGATCGTCGCCGAGTCGCAGCGACCCCTTCCCGATCAAATGCTGCTCGCGGAATTGAAGAAGCAGAAACTGCGCGTCAAGGAGGAGCTGAGCCGCTAGCGCCTGCTCGGGCGCTTTGTCGCGGAGGTGTGGTCTCGATGCCGCACCTCCAGCGGGCGCCGAACCAAATTCTGAAGGAGATCGGCGACTCAGCGCCGGGTAATCACCGGCCTCGCGAATTGCGATGCAGGCGCGCGCTTGCCGACCGGCTTGCGGGCGAGCATCGGATCGATCTCGATGTCGAAGGCCACGCCGACGCGGCCATCGGTCGCCCAGGCGATGCGGCCCTTTACCCAGCCCACGCCGCGCACCTCGATCTCGACCGGGGTGCCGATGTCGACCGGCGCGGCATATTCGGCCATCAGGCCGCCCGACGAAAGGTTGCGCACGCGCACCTGCGCGATCTTGTCGTCGCCGGTCAGGCGGAACTGCGCCGTCAGCAACAGGCTGTCGCGCGAACCGGTGCGCTGGCCGGTGAAATCATCGGCCGAGAGCGCGTTCACGGAATCGGTAGAAAACTGGTCCATCTGAGCCGCTCAAACGCAAGATTGATCTGCGTCAGTTAGAGCAGCAATCCTTGACGAAAGCGTAAATTTAAAGGGCCGCGCGCAAAAATCGCACGGCCCTCGGCATCGCTATTCGTCGCGCGAGACCTTCTCGTTGCGCTCGTGGCGCTCCTGCGCCTCGACCGTCATCGTCGCGATCGGCCGTGCCTCGAGCCGCGCGAGCGAGATCGGCTCGCCGGTCACTTCGCAATAGCCATATTCGCCCTCGTCGATCCGGCGCAGCGCCGCGTCGATCTTGGCGATGAGCTTGCGCTGGCGGTCGCGCGTGCGCAGCTCGATCGACCAGTCGGTCTCGCTCGAAGCGCGATCGGTGAGATCGGCCTCGCGCAGCGAGTCGGTCTGCAGCTGATTGAGGGTTCCCGCAGCCTCGCGGTAGATCGCGTCCTTCCACGCGTGCAGCTTCTCGCGGAAATATTCCTGCTGCCGCGGGTTCATGAAGGGTTCGTCGTTGCTGGGCCGATACCCATCGTCGCCGTCATTCGCTGCCGGCGGAAAATGTTTCCCGGGTTCCTCGGAACGTTCCAATACCGTCGCCATCCCCACTCTCCACACCGGTCACCCAGTGGCCAAGCCGCTGGATGACTGCTTTTGCCCGCACGCCCTATACTTGCGCGAGGGCGCATTAACAAGCGTGTCATTATGACAGCCGCGCTGTCTAATCAGCGGTAACATGACGGAAATTAGCGACGGCTGAACAACGACTCCCGACCGTCGCGATTAACCATGCCCGTTAACAAGTAACGGAACCGTCCAACGCCGAACCGTACCGAAACCGCACATTAACCATAAGCTCTGCGCGGCGAGGCGGAAAAAGCGTCCGCGAACAAGGTAAACAGCCCTCGTTTCGCTTGCGCTTAATAGTTTGTTTTGCGTTTCTTCCTCATTGAAGGCGCACGAGCTGCTGACGGTCCCGTGGGGAGCGAGGCGCCAGCAACAGGAAGAGTGGGACATCATGTCGGTTCGCATGGCCTTGGCGAAACTCTGCGCATGTGCCTGTGGCGGCGCAGTCATCGGCGGCGGCGGCGTCTATGCCGTGGAACGCGTGACCCAGCCCAGCGTGGTCCAGCAATACACCGTCGCGAAGAAGCGCGTCGTCCGCAAGGGCGCGGTCGCCGGCGTGACGCGCAAGAAGCTGGTGCGCCGCGTGACCACGACCACCACCACCCAGGCCCCGCCCCAGGTCGTCGTCGTGACGACTCAGGGCGCGCCGATCCCCCTTCCCCCGCGCGAGATGCCGGCGGTGGCCGCCGCGAGCAGCGCCGCGGCGGGCGTGGTCGGCGGTTCGGGCGGCTATGGCGGCTTCGGCGGCGGCTTCTTCGCCGGCGGCTTCTTCGGCAGCTCGGGAAGCAGCTCGGGCAGCAGCGGCATCAACATCGAGATCTCGAGCGGCGGCTCGTCGACGAGCACCTCGTCGGGCGGCTCGTCCACCTCGACCGGCGGATCGTCGACTTCCACTTCCACCGGCGGCTCGTCGACCTCGACTTCGAGCGGCGTGAGCTCGTCGACCTCGTCGTCGACCTCCTCCTCGACGTCGTCATCCACTTCCTCGTCGTCCTCGACCTCGTCGAGCACGTCGTCGAGCGGCAACTGGAGCACCTCGAGCGGCTGGAGCACCTCGAGCAGCTGGGGCTGCAAATGGGGCAAGCATTGCGGCGGCCACGGCTCGAGCGGCTCGTCGGGCGGTCCGCCCCCCGAGCCGGTTCCCGCCCCGCCGATGATCCTGCTGTTCGGCGGTGCCGCGGCGGCGCTGGTCGCCCGCAAGCGCTTCGGCAAGAAGAAGGCCGAGACCGCCGCGGCCTAAGGCCCCTTTTTACTCCGCCCGGATCAGCGCCTCCTCGATCTGCGGCACGGTGTGTCCGGTCAGGTCCTTGTCGAGCTCGCCCCGCAGGCGGTCGCTCACTTCCTTGTGATAATGCTTCCGTAGCTCGCCCAGCGTCCGCGGCGGCGCGACGATGATCAGCGACTCGAAGTCGTTGGCGAGCGCGCGCTTCTTGAGCAGCGCCGCGGTCTCGGCGGCGAAGCGGTCTTCCTCGAGCTGGTGGAAGTCGACTTCCTCCATATTGCCCCCGCCCCATTGCGCGCCCGCGGTGCGGGTGCCCATCGCCCCGCCGGCGAGGTCGGTCGCCTGCTCGTGGTGATCGGGATTGTGCTTGTCGACCACCTTCTTCTCGACCTGCAGGTTCGGACGGAAGGCGTTGCCCTCGTTCCTCAGGAACAGCATCTTCCGGCCATCCGCCACCACCACGACTGCATCGTGCGGAACCTGCATCGTTCATCTCCTCATTGGCTGCTGCTCGCTCAACGCAGCCGCACGCCGCAGGGTTGCGCGCGAAGAGGCGGGCGGTCATACGCCCGGCCATGCACGACATCCGCTTCATCCGCGAAACCCCCGAGGCATTCGACGCCGGTCTGGCCAAGCGTGGGCTCGCGCCGCGTTCGGCGGAGCTGCTCGCGCTCGACGAGCGCCGCCGTGCGCTGATCACCGAGGCGCAGACCACGCAGGCGCGCCGCAACGAGGTGTCGAAGGCGATCGGTGCCGCCAAGGCGCGCCGCGACGATCCCACCGATCTGATGGCCGAGGTCGCCGCGCTCAAGGAGCGGATGCCCGCGATCGACGCCGAGGAGAAGGCGGTCGGCGCCGAGCTGACCGAGGCGCTCGCGGCGATCCCCAACCTCCCCCTCGCCGACGTGCCCCAGGGCGCCGACGAGGAAGACAATGCCCTTGTCCACGCGCGCGGCACCCCGCCGGCGTTCGGCTTCGCGGCGAAGGAGCATGACGCGATCGGCCCCGCGCTCGGGCTCGATTTCGAGACCGGCGCGCTGCTCGCCGGCTCGCGCTTCACCTTCGTGCGCGGCGCCGCGGCGCGGCTCCACCGCGCGCTCGGCCAGTTCATGCTCGACACGCTGACCCGCGACCATGGCTATGAGGAGGCCGTGGTGCCGCTGCTCGTGCGCAGCGAGGCGATGTTCGGCACCGGCCAGCTGCCCAAATTCGCCGAGGACAGCTTCCAGACGACCGACGGCCGCTGGCTGATCCCGACCTCCGAAGTGAGCCTCACCAACAGCGTGCGCGAGCAGATCCTGTCCGAGGAGGTGCTGCCGCTGCGCTTCACCGCGCTCTCGCCCTGCTTCCGCTCCGAAGCCGGCTCGGCCGGGCGCGACACGCGCGGCTATATCCGCCAGCACCAGTTCGAGAAGGTCGAGATGGTCTCGATCACCACGCCCGACCAGTCCGAAGCCGAGCACGAGCGGATGACCGCCTGCGCCGAGGACATCCTCGACAAGCTCGGCCTCGCCTTCCGCCGGATGAAGCTGTGCACCGGCGACATGGGCTTCTCTGCCGCGCGCACCTATGACCTCGAAGTGTGGCTGCCCGGCCAGGCGCGCTATCGCGAAATCTCGTCCTGCTCGACCTGCACCGATTTCCAGGCCCGCCGGATGAACGCGCGCTATCGCCCCGAGGGCGAGAAGGCGACGCGCTTCGTCCACACGCTCAACGGCTCGGGCCTCGCGGTGGGGCGTACGCTGGTCGCGGTGGTCGAGAATTATCAGCAGGAGGACGGCGCGGTCGCAGTGCCGGCGGTGCTCCAGCCCTATCTCGGCGGGCTGACCCTGCTGGAGCCGAAGGCATGATGATCCTCAAATCCTCCCTCGCGCAGCGGGGGAGGTGGCATGCGCAGCATGACGGAGGGGGCCTCTCCCCAAGCTCCGTCGCTCGCGGACAGGCCCCCTCCACCGCTTCGCGGTCCCCCTCCCCCGCTGCGCGAGGGAGGATTTAGAGAATGCGCATCCTCCTCACCAACGACGACGGCATCCACGCCCGCGGCCTCGCCGTGCTCGAGCGCATCGCCCGGACGCTCTCCGACGACATCACGATCGTCGCCCCCGCCGAGGAGCAATCGGGCAAGAGCCGCTCGCTCACCCTCACCGAGCCGTTCCGCGTCCGCCGCCTCGGCGACAATCGCTACGCCGTGCGCGGCACGCCCACCGATTGCGTGATGTTCGCGCTCGCCGAGGCGATGGCGGATTCGCCGCCCGATCTCGTCCTGTCGGGCGTCAATCGCGGCGGCAATCTCGGCGAGGATGTCAGCTATTCGGGCACCGTCTCGGCGGCGATGGAAGGCGCGCTCGCCGGGATCCGCTCGATCGCGCTCAGCCAGCGCTACGCACAGACCGGCATGGGCGACAAGGTCCCGTTCGACACCGCCGAGGCATGGGGCGAGCGGGTGCTCCGCCCGCTGCTCGACGCCGAATGGGCGCCGCGCACGCTGATCAACATCAACTTCCCGCCAGTGCCGCCCGAGGCCGTGCGCGGCATCAAGCCGGTGTCGCAGGGGCTGCGCGACTATGGCCGGGTCGGGCTCGACAAGCGCGTCGATCCGCGCGGCTTCCCTTATTATTGGCTCGCGATGAGCCGGCTGCCGCACACGCCGGAGCCCGACACCGATCTCGAGGCGATCGAGCAGGGCTGGGTCACCGTCACCCCGCTCCATCTCGATCTCACCCACCGCAAGTCGCTGGAAAGCCTCAAGTCGCTCTATTGTTAACCACTCACGTTTCCCTTATTAAATTTTGAAGGGGTTAGGGAGCTGGCAATGCGCCGGATGGGGGCACTGCTGTTCGGCGTCGTCTTGATGTCGGGCTGCATACCGGCTGAGGCCGGAAGGAGACCGGGCAGTTACGACGCGCCGGACCCGAATCGACCGCAGGAACAGGAGCGATTCGAGCGGCGCTCGCTCGATCAGGACGTGCGCGCCCTGCCCGCGCCGCCGCCGGCCTGGGAGGCGCGCGCCGTCGCGCCCGACGCGAAGCAGGTGGCGAGCACGGTCTGGGTGGTCCAGCCCGGCGAGACGCTGCGCACCATCTCTGCGAAGACCGGCGCCGGCTCGGAGGCGATCGCGCGCGCCAACGCGCTCGCCGCGCCGTTCGTCATCCAGCCCGGCCAGCGGCTGAACATCCCCGGCGGGCGCTATCATCTCGTCCGCACGGGCGAGACCGGCATCGCGATCGCGCGCGCCTATAAGGTCGAATGGTCGCGCGTCGTCGCGGCCAATGCGCTCGCCGAGCCCTATATCCTGCGCACCGGCCAGCGGCTGCTGATTCCGGGCAGCCGTCCCGAGACGCTCGAGGAACGCGCCGCGCGCTTCCATCTCGACATCGACGACATCCTGACCGGCGGCGAGCCGGCGCTCGCGGCCAATGCGAAGCCGGCCAAGCCCACGGCCTCCTCCGCGCGCGTGCTCCCCGCGACCACGCCGGTCGCCGCGCCGACCAGCCGGGTGGCGAGCAACCTCGCCTGGCCGGTGCGCGGCACGGTCGTGAAGCGCTTCGGCCCGGGCAAGAGCGGCGAGCGCAACGACGGGATCAAGATCGCGGTGCCGCTCGACACGCCGGTGCTGGCCGCCGCAGACGGCGTGATCGCCTATGTCGGCAGCGACGTGCCCGCGCTGGGCGGGCTCGTCATCGTCAAGCACGCCAACAGCATGACCACGGTCTATGGCCATGCCGGACAATTGCTCGTGCAGCGCGGTCAATCGGTGAAGAAGGGCCAGATGATCGCGCTCTCGGGCAATTCGGGATTCGCCGACCGTCCCGAGCTCCATTTCGAAATCCGCCAGGGGCGCACACCGGTCGATCCGGTATCGAGGCTGCCGGCGCGTTGATTGAGAATCCTCCCCCGCCAGGGGGAGGTGGCAGCGAAGCTGACGGAGGGGGAGGAAACCCTGAGCGCTGTGATTCCTCCCCCTCCGCCGCCTACGGCGGCACCTCCCCCTGGCGGGGGAGGATGGGCACCCCCTTGCCCCTCCCTTTCCGGCAGGGGATAGAGAAGCCGGATGGCCCTGCTCCCGCCCGCCACGCTGAAACGCAAATCCAGCCTGCCGGTCTGGCTCTCGATCGGCTGGCGCGTGCTGGCGGTGCTTGCTCTGCTCGCGCTCGCCGTCGGGGTGCACTGGATCGAGCGCGACGGGCTCAAGGACACTGCCGACGGGCATGTCAGCTTCCTCGACATCCTCTATTTCACCTCGATCTCGGTGACCACCACCGGCTATGGCGACATCGTGCCGGTGAGCAATTCGGCGCGGATGTTCGATGCCTTCGTGGTCACTCCGATCCGCGTCTTCGTGGTGCTGCTCTTCCTCGGCACCGCCTATAATTTTGTGCTCAAGCGAACCTGGGACAAATGGCGTATGGCACTGATCCAGCGGACCCTTTCGGGGCACATCATCGTCGCGGGCTACGGCACCACCGGCTCCGAGACCGTCGACGAGTTGATCGCGCGCGGCACCGCTGCCGGCCAGATCGTCGTGGTCGATCGCAACGAGGAGCATATCGCCCGCGCCAAGGCGTGCGGCTGCATCGTGCTGCAGGCCGACGCGACGCGCGATCAGGTGCTCAAGGACGTCCATATCGCCAGCGCGCGGTCGATGATCGTTTGCGCGGGGCGCGACGACACCTCGATCCTGATCACCCTCACCGCGCGCCATCTCGCGCCCGGGCTGCCGATCAGCGTGATCGTGCGTAACGAAGACAACGAGCTGCCCGCGCGTGCGGCAGGCGCGACGACGGTGGTCAATCCGGTGAGCTTCGCCGGGCTGCTCCTCGCCAGCTCGTGCAAGGGGCCGCATCTTTCGGACTATCTGATGGATCTCGCCTCGTTCCATGGCGAGGTCGAGCTCTCCGAGCGCCCCGCCCGCCCCGATGAGATCGGCAAGCCGCTGGCGGCGATCCGGACCGGGCTCGGCGTGCGCATCTATCGCGACGGCGCGCCCTATGGCCACAAGGCGCCCGAGGCTGCGGCGCTGATGGCCGGCGATCAGATCGTCGAGATCATCACGGCCTGAGCCATCCTCCCCGGCACGGGGAGGATCGCGGTGCACACGTTAGGCGCCGCCCCTACCTCACCCAACACTGGCGCGCGCCTCGTCGCATTCCTCGCAGCGCTCCTCCGGGTCGTGGAGGAAGATCAGCGGATCGGCCCGAACGCGTTCGGCAGCGATGCGGACCAGATCCGCGGCCTCGATCAGCCGCGCCTCCGCCTGCCCTACCCGCCCCTCGCGCTGCAATCCCTCGGCGCGCAGCCACACGTCCGCCAGCGCGAACTTCTCGCAGCAGCTGTCGTTCTCGCCATAATCGACGCGTGTCCCGTCGGCCGCCGTGTAGTGGAAGGCACTGCGATAGGGCGCGCCGCCGATCAGCTCGGCGAGGTGCAGCATGGTGTTGGCGTCATGGCCCACGCCGAGCAGCAATATCTGCCCGTCGGCCTCGCGGATCCGGTCGATCGCGCTTCCCGGCGCGGCCGGCGGCAGCACGAACGGACCGCCGACGATCCACTCGGCCTTGGGACCGGCCACTGCGACCGCGTCGAAATGCGCGCTCCGCACTACGCCCGGCTGCTGCCAGAACAGCGAAGGCACGATCCCCAGATCCTCGCGATTGGGCGTGGTCGCGGCATCGAAGGGCAGATCGTCCTCGCCCGTCGCCGAGGGCATCGCCAACGTCCCCTCCGGCCCCAACGTCGCTTGCAGCGCCGCGATCAGCCCGAGCGGCCCGCCCTCGACGGGGCGCACCGCGCGATAGCTCGAATGGACGAGCAGCACCCCGCCGTCGCGCACTCCGAGCGCGCGGAGTTGCGCGATCAGTTCGTCGCGTGTGGTCGATTTCATATGCCCCTGCCTTGCAATGTAGGTTTTCGCCTGCTTCCGTGGCCGCCGGTTCGGCATTCGCCACCGCGCTCTTTGACGCCGTCGATTCTCCTACAGCCGAACGCAAGGATATTTCCTACCCGCGCAATTCCAGAGTCGTTCTTGCGCGACTCTTGCGACTCTAGGCCGGCAAAACCCTACAAAAAGGCGTCTCGAACGTCCTCCAGGTCAGGAAGGCCAGGATCGCTGGCGCCGTCGCTTTCGCGCTTGACCCCTCGCCTATGGCCGTGCTGGTCGCGCGCATGCCAATCCTCTTCGCCCGCGCCCTGCCGATCCTGCTGCTGATCGGCTCGAACATCCTGATGACCTTCGCCTGGTACGGGCATCTCAAGTTCAAGGACAAGCCGCTGCTTGCGGTGATCCTCGTCAGCTGGGGAATCGCCTTTTTCGAATATTGCCTCGTCATCCCCGCCAATCGCTGGGGCAGCGACATTTATTCGGCCGCCCAGCTCAAGGGGATGCAGGAAGTGATCACCCTGTCGGTGTTCGCGGTCTTCTCGGTCCTCTATCTGGAGCAGAGGATCACGGTGAACCATCTGATCGGCTTCGCGCTGATCGCGGCGGGCGCATTCTTCCTGTTCAAGGCGCCGATCGCCGGGGGCTAGCGCAACAAGCCGAAGATCGCGCCCATCACCAGGTAGATCGTGATCCAGTAGCCCGCGTCGATCAGGAACAGCGATCGCGGCTGGCGCGAGAAGAGATAGTTCACGCCGATCGAGGTCGCGATGAAGCCGACGCCGATGATCGCCGCGACCACCACCGAATAGTGCAGCCCCAGCCCCGACGGCATGTCGTACGTGCCGTAGAGATGGTCGAGCATGAACGCGGCGATCAGGTTGAGCACGAAGGTGCCGCCGAAGATCAGCGGCATGTTGGCCCCCGCGGCGCTCTCCGGCGTGATCCCGCGCGCCTTCATCCATGCCTTGCCGAACAACGGGCCATACCAGAGCCCACCCACGAGAAAGCCGGCGAGCGCCGCCAGCACGATCGGAAGCCAATGGAAATGCATCCTTCCCTCCCCTGTTTGCAGAGGCGTGAAGGTACGTCGGAAACCCCCGGCTAGCAATTTGCGCGAAAAAGCCTATGTCGCCCGCCAATCATGGCAACCAAAATCCCCGAGGCCCCTCGCGTAGGGATGGTGTCGCTCGGCTGTCCGAAGAACCTCGTCGACAGCGAACGCATCCTCACCAAGCTGCGCAGCGACGGCTATGCGATGTCGCCCGACTATCAGGGCGCCGACGTCGTGCTGGTCAACACCTGCGGCTTTCTCGACTCGGCCAAGGAAGAGTCGCTCGAAGCGATCGGCGAGGCGATCGCCGAGAATGGCCGCGTCATCGTCACCGGCTGCATGGGCAAGGAAGCCGAGGTCATCCGCGCGCGCTTCCCCAATGTCCTCGCGGTCACCGGCGCGCATCAATATGAGGAAGTCGTCGGCGCGGTGCACGAGGCGGCGCCGATGCCGCCCTCGCCCTTCGTCAATCTGGTGCCCGATGCGGGGCTCAAGCTCACCCCCCGCCACTACAGCTATCTGAAGATCTCCGAGGGCTGCAACCACCGCTGCGCCTTCTGCATCATACCGGCACTGCGCGGCGATCTGGTCAGCCGCCGCCCCGACGCGATCCTGCGCGAAGCCGAGAAGCTGGTCGAGGCCGGCACGAAGGAACTGCTGGTCATCAGCCAGGACACCTCGGCGTACGGGGTGGATATCCGCAAGGAGCCGCGGATGTGGAAGGGGCAGGAAGTCGTCCCCCACATGACCGACCTGGCCCGCGAGCTCGGCAAGATCGCGCCCTGGGTGCGGCTCCACTATGTCTACCCCTATCCGCATGTCGACCAGGTCATCCCGCTGATGGCCGAGGGGCTGATCCTCCCCTATCTCGACATCCCCTTCCAGCACGCCTCGCCGACGGTGCTGCGCTCGATGAAGCGTCCGGCCAACGAGGCCAAGGTGCTCGAACGGCTGCGCAACTGGCGCGCGATCGCCCCCGATCTGACGATCCGCTCGACCTTCGTCGTCGGCTTCCCCGGCGAGACCGAGGCGGATTTCCAATATCTGCTCGACTGGCTCGACGAGGCCCAGCTCGACCGTGTCGGTGCGTTCCGCTTCGAGCCGGTCGAAGGCGCCCCCGCCAATGATCTCCCCGGCGCGGTGCCCGAGGAGGTCAAGGAAGAGCGCTACGCCCGGATCATGGCAAAGACCGCGGCGATCTCGGCTGCGAAGCTTCAGGCAAAAGTCGGCCGCACGCTCGAGGTGATCATCGACGAAGTCGGCGAGGAAGGCGGCGCCACCGGCCGCAGCCAGGCCGACGCGCCCGAGATCGACGGCGAGGTCTTCCTGCGCGATGCCGGGCATCTGAAGCAGGGCGACATCGTCCGCGTCGAGATCGAGGACGCCGACGAGCATGATCTCTACGGGGTGCCGCTGGCCAGCAACTGAGCGGCGCCTTATGGACGGCGCGAAGGAGTTCGCGATGCTCGTCCGTACCCTGCTCATTGCCCTGTCGATCGCCCTGCCCGCCACTGCGCGCGCCCAGTCCGGCGATGCCGCGCATCTCTATGCCTATCGCCTGAGCGATCGGGCGCGATTCGAGGAAGGCTATCGCCGCCATCTCGGCTGGCACGCCGATCGCGGCGACAGGCTGGCATGGTATGCCTGGTACGTCACCGCCGGAGAGCGCCGCGGCGCCTTTGTCGACGGGACCTTCGGCGCGACGCCCGAGGCGCTGGAAAACCGGATCGAACCCGACGCCGACGCCGCCGATTTCCGCGCCAACGCCGCGCCTTTCGCCACCGCACTCGGAAACGAGGGTTGGACCCTCTGGCGCGCCGCGAGCCGGGCGACCTCGCTCGAGCAGCGCCGGCCTGGCACGCTGATCCACGTCCTCGCGATCAAGCCCGCGGACGCCGCGCGTTTCGAGGCGGCGATCACTGCGCATCCCGTCCCGGGCGCCGCCTGGTATCGCGGCGGCGACAAGGCTCCGGCGCCCTGGCTGCTGATCGTCCCCGCCCGTTCGGCGACTGCCGTGCCATCCGTCGCGACGATCCTCGGCCGCACGCATCCGGCGCTCGCGCAGACGCAGGTCGTGCGGGCGGAGACATGGCGCTATGCGTCGCGGCTCGCGCTGATGCCAGGCGAACCGCTCCAGCCCTGAGGTCCATGCCGCGGCGTCATGGCCCGGCAAACCCAAGACACTGGAAACTCGCCGTCTTGCCCCTAAACCGGACTCCAGCATTGCCCGGGGGAATCATTTTGCCATCGCCTCACCGTGTCGCGTCGGCGTTTCTCCTCGGCCTTGGCTGGCTGGCGCTTGCCGGCGTCAGCGCCGGCGATCCCACCGCCAGCGTCATGTCCGTCGATCCGCTGACGGTGCCGGACGACGATTTCGCCCGGCATCGCGATCCCGCCGAGTGGAAGGGCCTCGTGGTCAGCCGGGTCGAGTTCCGCGAGGAGCGCGCGGCGTGGCGGCTATGGCGGATCGCCAACAAGCATCACCATCGCGGCCCCTTGTGGTTCGTGCCGCACGACAACGAGAATGCGGGGTTCGAGGCGGGGCTCGAGGCGGTGCGGCGCTGGGGCGGGACGCTGATCGCCGTCGACGCCGGCATCGGCGAGGACGGGGTGCGGATGAACCGCGCGGTCGATTATGGCCGGCCGGTCGATCCCAACCGCAATTTCGACAGCGCGCTCCCCGGCTATGCCCGCCACATCCTCGCCGATCTCAAGCCGGGCATGCCGATCATCGCGCTCCACACGAACGGCCGCGGCTTCGACACCGGCGAATCGCGCTGCAACAAGTCCGATCCGCCCGGCGGCGGGGTGATCTCGATCCGCTATTGCGACGACGTGCTGCGCCCCAGCCCGTCGCTCGGCCGCGCCTGGCCGTGGGACGATGACGACACCGTCGCCTTCGCCACCTTCCGGACCGGCGGCGCGCCTTCCGACGCGTACTGCCGCGACGCGATGGTCGCCGCGGACTTCAACGTGGTGCAGGAGCGCGTGATCGCCAGCGACCGCTCGCTATCGAACTATGCCGTGCTCCACGGGCTCGACTATCTCAACTTCGAGACGCTCGACCGCGGCGACAGCCCCGAGGGGCTCGCCGAAGGCCGGCGTCGTCTCGTCCACATCATCGGGCGCGCACTGGCGATGTGCGCGCCCAAGGTGAAACCGGTCGAGCGCTGAGCTCAGCCGGCGATGGTGTCGAGCGCCTTCACGGCTTCTTCCGGCAGGACCAGATCGCGCGCCGCGAGATTCTCCCGGAGATGCGCCAGCGAGGATGTGCCCGGAATCAGCAGGATGTTGGGCGAACGCTGGAGCAGCCAGGCGAGCGCCACCTGCATCGGCATCGCGCCGAGTTCCTTCGCGACCGCGTCGAGCGCGCCCGACTGCAGCGGCGAGAAACCACCGAGCGGGAAGAACGGCACATAGGCGATGCCCGCCGCGGCAAGCGTGTCGATCAGCGCGTCGTCGGCGCGGTGCGCGAGGTTATACTGGTTCTGGACGCAGACCACCGGCGCGATCATCCGCGCCTCGCCAATCTGCGTGGCGGTGGCGTTGCTGAGTCCGAGATGACGGATCAGCCCCTGCTCGCGCAGGCTGGCGAGCCGCTCGAACTGCGGCGCGATCGATCCTTCGCTCGGGGCGTGGACATCGCCCATCACGCGGAGGTTGACGACATCGAGCGCCGCCAGCCCGAGGTTGCGCAGATTGTCGTGGACCTGCGCCTCGAGTTCGTCGGGGCTCGAGGCGGGCAGCCACGCCGCATCCGCGCCGCGTCGCGCACCGACCTTGGTGACGATCACCAGATCGTCGGGATAGGGATGCAGCGCCTCGCGGATGATCTGGTTGGTGACGTGCGGGCCATAAAAGTCGCTGGTGTCGATGTGGTTGACCCCGCTGGCGACGGCTTCGCGCAACACCGCCAAGGCCTGATCGCGGTCGCGCGGCGGACCGAAAACGCCCGGGCCGGCGAGCTGCATCGCGCCATAGCCGAGCCGGTTCACGCTGCGGTCGCCGAACTGGAAGGTCAGGGGAAGGTGAGCCATGTGACGAACTCCTCGATAGACACAGCCCTAGCTAGGCCTTGCACCATCGATCGATAATCCAGCATAATCTGCACAGGCCGTGCGGATTATCGAACAATGAAGATCGACCTCGGGGATTTGAACGCGTTCGTGACGGTAGCGCGCGCAGGCGGCTTTCGCGACGGTGCGCGCGCGAGCGGCGCGAGCGCCTCCGGGCTCAGCGAGGCGGTGCGCCGCTTCGAAGAGCAAGTCGGGGTGCGCCTGCTCAACCGCACCACGCGCAGCGTCGCGCCCACCGAGGCGGGCGCGCGGCTGCTCGAACGCCTCGGTCCCGCGCTGTCCGAAGTCGAGGCGGCGCTCGACATAGTCAACATCTTCCGCGATCGCCCTGCGGGCACGCTCAAGCTCAACGTGCCGGTGATCGCCGCGCGGCTGGTGCTTCCCGCGATCCTGCCCGGCTTCCTCGCCGCCTATCCCGAGATCCAGCTCGAGATCATCGCCGAGGACAGCTTCGTCGACCTGCTCGCCTCGGGTTGCGATGCCGGCATCCGCTATGACGAGCGGCTCGAACTGGACATGATCGCGGTACCGATCGGCCCGCGTGTCCAGCGCTTCGCCGCGGGTGCCGCGCCCGGCTATCTCGCGCGCCGGGGAACGCCCGAGCATCCGCGCGACCTGCTCGCGCATCAGTGCCTGCGCGGCCGCTTCGCCAATCGCGGGCTGCACGCCTGGGAGTTCTCCCGCGACGGCGAGACCGTTCGCGTCGAGCCCAGCGGCCCCTTGATCGTCAGCCTCAGCACCGCGTTCGACTTGCTGATCGCCACCGCGATCGCAGGCGGCGGCGTCGTCACCTCGTTCGAGGAACTGCTGCGTCCGCATTTCGACAGCGGCACGCTGGTGCCGGTGCTCGAGCCGTGGTGGGAAAGCTTTCCGGGACCCTTCCTCTATTATCCGGGCCGACGGCTCGTCCCCGCGCCGCTGCGCGCCTTCATCGACTATGTGAAGGCGCATCCTGCTCAGGACAGTGCATAGGCTACCACTTCGTCGCTCACCGGCGTCTCCATGAAATGGTGCCCGCCGGCATAGAGAACGAGATACTGCTTGCCGCCCACTTCATAGGTCACCGGCGTCGCCTGCCCGCCGCCGGGGAGCACGTCCTTCCATAAAGTCTTGCCGGTGCGCAGATCGATCGCGCGGATCAGATTGTCGGTCGCCGCGGCGATGAAGACGAGGCCGCTCGCAGTGACCACCGCGCCGCCATTGTTGGGCGTCCCGATCGTGATCGGCAGCATCGAGGGGATGCCGAACGGGCCGTTGGTGCGCGCCTCGCCGAAGGGGCGGTCCCAGATCGTCCTGCCGCTAGCCATGTCGATCGCGCGGATCCCGCCATAGGGCGGCTGTTTGCAGAGCATGCCGGTGACCGGCATCCGCCAGCCCGCATTGACGCTGATCGCATAAGGCGTGTTGGCCTGCGGATCGCCCGCGCCTTCGGCCCCGCCGATCTTGCCGCGCGCCTGATCGCGCGGCGCCCAGCCCAGTTTGTCGGCCTCGGCGCGGGGCACGAGGCGGACATAATTGGGCATGTCGTTATAGTTGGCGACGATCACGCCGCGCTGCGGATCGACGGCGATCCCGCCCCAATCGGTGCCGCCATTATAGCCCGGATATTCGATCGAATGCCCGTTCGCGACGGGCGGGGTGAAGAAGCCGTGATAGCTCGCCCGGCGAAACTGGATCCGGCAGATCATCTGGTCGATCGGCGACATGCCCCACATATCGCGCTCGGTAAGGTCGGGCTTGCGCAGCGTGTGCCACAGCGACACCGGCTGGGTCGGCGCGCGCTGCTGCGGCTCGACGCCGCCGCCGGGCACGCGCATCTCGCCGACCGGCGTGAGCGGACGGCCGGTGCGGCGATCGAGCACATAGATGTCGCCCTGTTTCGAGGGCAGCACCAGCGCCGGCGTACCCTGATAGTCGACCAGCGTCGCCTGCGCGCCGAAATCATAGTCCCAGACGTCGCGGCGGACCGCCTGGAAACGCCAGCGCGGCTTGCCGGTGGTGACGTCGAGCGCGACCAGCGAGGTCGCGAACATATTCTCCTCAGGGCGGCGCAGCGACGAATAATAGTCCGCCGCGGCATTGCCCATCGGCAGATAGACGAGGCCGAGCTGCTCGTCGCCGCTCGCCAGGGTCCACATGTTCGGGGTGCCGCGCGCCCATTCCTGACCCGCGGGCGGGGCGCCGTTCCATGTCGGGTGCATCATGTCCCATGCCCAGCGCAATTGGCCGGTGCGCGCATCGAACCCCTGGATCACGCCCGAGGGCGCCCAGCGATCCTGCCCGTCGAGCACCTGATGCCCGGTCACGAGGATCCCGCGCACCAAGGTGGGCGGCGAGTTGATCGAGACGAAACCGTCGGGAACCTTGCCCATGCCGATCTTGGCATCGACCTGGCCGTTGGTGCCGAAATCGGCGCAGAGCCGGCCCGAGCGTGCGTCGACCGCGATCAGCCGCGCGTCGAGCGTGCCTGCGATGATCCGCGTCGCGCAGGGCTGGTCGGCGGCCATGCCCGGCACGGCATAATGCACCACCCCGCGGCATGCCGCGGTGTAGGGAATGGCGTTGTCAGGGACCTTGGGATCGTAGCGCCAGCGTTCCTTGCCCGTCGCCGGGTCGAGCGAAATCAGGATGTTCTTGGGGGTGCAGAGATACAGGCTGTCGCCGATCTTGAGCGGCGTGTTCTCGGCGCCATAGGTGTTGCGGATCTGCGGTGAGGACGGGAGATCGCCGGTGTGGATCGTCCAGGCGCGCCGGAGCTTGCCGACATTCTCGGCATTGATCTGGGCGAGCGCCGAATAGCGCCGTGCGCTGACCGTGCCACCGTAGCTCGGCCAGTCGGCGCCGACGCTCTGCCCCGAGGGGTCGGCCATCCCGCGCGTGCCCGCAGCGGGAAGCGCGGCGAGAACCGGATCGGGCTGGTTGGCGGCCGCCACCCAGAAGTCGACCGTAGTGACCAGCAGCGCCGCGACGAGACCGATCACCGCCAGCCGCCAGCGATCGGCGCGCCGGCTCAGCGTCGCCATCGCGAGGATCACGCCGAGGAGCAGGACAACCGGCGCGATCACCCTCGGCACCTGCGCCCAGGCGTTGGCGCCGACTTCCCACCACGCCCAGACCATGCTGAGCAGCACGATCGCGAGATAGACCCAGCCGCCCACCATGCGCCCGCGCACCAGCAGCACGCCCGCAACCGTCATCGCGACTCCGGTCAGCAGATAATAGAGCGAGCCGCCGAGCAGCGCGAGCCACGCGCCGCCGACCACGAGGAGCAGCCCGATCAGCGCGACGAGCATGCCGATCAGGATCGACAGCCAGCTTCCCCATCGCCGGGGACGTTGGCCGAGGATCGGTTGACTGACTGGCGACGACGCGGTGTCGGAACGGGCATCGGTCAAGGCAGGTCTCCCGCGGATGCTTCGGAGGCAGCGGAGTAAAGGCGCTGGAGCAACCAGCCTCGGCCGGCCACGGTTCCGGAATGAACAAAATTTCATCTTGAAACCGGGGGCTAGGCGCGGCGGCTTCGCGCCCCTAGATCGGGGGCATGCCTGATCTCACCACGCTTGTTCAGCCCGATCGCGGCCAGCCCGCCCGCACCATCCACCTGATCGACGCCAAGGGGTATGACACCTGGCTCGCCGCCCAGCCGCCGCGCCACCGCACCGCCGCGCAGGCACAGAAGCTCGCCCCCACCGGCTATTCGAGCGCGATCCTGCCCGGCGACGGACCCGAGGACTGGTCGGTGGTGACCGTGGTCGCCAATGTCGAGCGGCTCACGCCCTGGTGCCTCGCCAAGCTCGCCGAGACGCTTCCCGAAGGCGCCTACCGTGTCGAGGGGCGCGAGCCCGGCAAGGCGATCTATGGTTGGCTCGCCGCCCAGTACAAGTTCGACCGCTACAAGAAGAAGGACGACAAGGCGCAGGGTCCGCGGGTGCTGCTCAGCGGGGATCCCGCCCGCATGGAAGAGGCGCTGCGCCTCGCCGGCGTCGCCTTCAAGCTGCGCGACCGGATCAACACCGGCGCGAACGACATGGGTCCGGCCGATCTCGAGGCCGCCGCGGCCGAGCTGGCCAAGGACTATGGCGCCACCCTCACCGTGGCGAAGGGCAAGGAAGTCGAGAAGGGCTATGGCATGCTCTGGGCGGTCGGCAAGGCCGCCGGCGAGGGCCGCGAGCCGCGGCTGATCGAGCTCGAATGGGGCAATCCCGAGCATCCCCGCATCGCGATCATCGGCAAGGGCGTGTGCTTCGACACCGGCGGGCTCGACATCAAGCCCGCCGCGGGCATGCGGCTGATGAAAAAGGACATGGGCGGCGCCGCGCACGCGCTCGCGCTATCCGAGCTGGTGATGCAGCACCGTCTGCCGGTCCGCCTCCACATGCTCGTCCCCGCGGTCGAGAATTCGATCAACGGCGAGGCGACCCGCCCGGGCGATGTGATGATCTCGCGCAAGGGCGTCTCGGTCGAGAACAGCAATACCGATGCCGAGGGCCGGCTGATCCTCGGCGACGCGCTGACCAAGGCGGCCGAAAGCGAGCCCGAGCTGGTCTTCGACTTCGCCACGCTGACGGGTGCGGCGCGCGTCGCGCTCGGCGCGGATCTCCAGGCGGTGTTCGCCAATGACGACACGCTCGCCGCCGAGCTGCTCGCCGCCGCCGAGAGCGAGGCCGATCCGATGTGGCGGATGCCGCTCTACGAGCCGTACAAGGAAGCGCTCAAATCGGACGTCGCCGACATGGTCAACGCGGCCGAGGGTCCGTTCGGCGGCGCGATCACCGCCGCGCTGTTCCTCAAGGAGTTCGCGCCCGAAAAGGCGCAATGGGCGCATTTCGACATCTTCTGCTGGAACGGCTCGGCCAAGCCGGGCCGGCCCAAGGGCGCCGAGGCGGTGAGCCTGCGCGCGACCTGGAAGGTACTCAAGGATCGCTACGCCGGCTGAACCCGCGCGCCGCGCGCCTCGACGTCGTCCTTCGACATCGGGTAGCCGAAGTGGAATCCCTGCCCCATCGCGCAGCCGAGCTGAACGAGGGTCCGCGCGGTCGAGGCGGATTCGATCCCCTCGGCCACCACGGGAAGGCCGAGCGTGTTGGCCAAGGTGATGATCGCGTGGACCAGCCGCAGCGCCTCGGGATCGCGCTCCATCGCCGTGACGAACGAGCGATCGATCTTGAGCCGGTCGAACGGCAGCATCTGGAGGTGCTGGAGCGATGAATAGCCGGTGCCGAAATCGTCGAGCGCCAGCTGGATGCCCTGGTTCTTGAGCGAGGCGATGGTCTGCTGCGCGCTGTGCGCGTCGACGATCAGCGCGTTCTCGGTGATCTCGATCGTGAGGCGCGGCGCGGGAAAGCGCTCGCGCGTCAGCACCGCCAGCACCTTCTGGCTGAACCAGGGGTCCTTGAGCTGGATCGGCGAGACGTTGATCGCGATCGCCACCTCCCAGTCGCGCGTCTCGCGGCAGGCGCGGCGCAGCAGCCGCAGCATCAACTCGTTGATCAGCCCGCATTCCTCGGCGATCGGAATGAACAGCTCCGGCCCGATCGCCTCGCCGTCCGCGTGCTGCCAGCGGGCGAGCAGCTCATAGCCGACCACCACGCCGCGCTTCAGATCGACGATCGGCTGATAGTGCGGCACAAAGGCATCGTCCGCCATCGCCTCGCGCATCTGGCGTTCGATTTCGGCGCGACGACGGATCTCGGCATCGAGCGCCGGTTCGAACGCGCAATGCTGGCTGCGGCCGGATTGCTTGGCCTTGTACAGCGCGATGTCGGCACGGCGCATCAGCGTCTCGAGATCGCGCGCATCGCCGGGATAGAGCGATATGCCGACGCTCGCACCGATATGATGGACGAGGTCGGAGCCGGCGAATGCGCGCTGCATCGCCTGGACGATCGCCTGGGCGGCGCGCCGCGCGCCCTCGCCATCGGCATCGACGATCACCGCAAACTCGTCGCCGCCGAGGCGATAGCTGTTCCCCAACCCCGCGACGGCGCCGGTGAGCCGCGTCGCGACGGCACGGAGCAGCGCATCGCCGGCGGGATGGCCATGGACGTCGTTGACCGACTTGAAGCGATCGAGGTCGACAATGAGCAATCCGAAATGCTCGCCGTTCGCGGCACGGGCAACGCGCGCTTCGAGCGTCTCGGTGAGCGCGCGCCGGTTGGGCAGGCCGGTCAGCGGATCGTGATAGGCGAGCTGGTGCGCACGCTGCTCGGCACCCTGCGCCCGTCGCTGCTCGGTCACCATTTCGGCGCGCGAGGTCAGCACCTCGATGAAGCCCGCATGCGTGGTCCGCAGCATCCGCAGGATCAAGGTCGTGACGACGATGATGTTGAAGCCGAGGCCGCGCAGGATCCAGTCGCCGGAGAACAGCAGGCACAGCGTGACCGGCATCGCGCCGAAGAGCAGGACGGCATGGCCGGCACGCGGCAGCGACTGCAGGCAGTAGCAGCAGCTGATCGCACCGATGAAGATGTAGAGCGCGATGCAGGCGCGGCGCACCACATCCGCCTCGAAATAGAGGAACAGCCCCCACCCGCCAAAACCGAGGCTCAACAACGCTGCGACGATCGTCGTACCGCGCAGATAGCGTGCAATCGCCTCGGGTTCGGGAGTGAAGCCCCGACGGCGCAGCCAGAAGGCCGCGCGCAAGCCGCCGAGCACCGCCAGCACGACGGGCATGCCCATGCTCCACCATGCGCTCACCGTGCCGTGCGACGCGAAGCCGAGGAACGCCGCATCGACGAGCATCAGCGCGTACATCAGCGGGACCTGCTGGCGCAGGGTGCGGAACTGCTCGACCAGGATCGCGCGATCCTGCTCGCAATCGATCGAAACGGCAGGGTGCGATCGCCGCAGCATATTCAATTATAGCGAGGCGGGTCGCCTGCGCGGGTGGAAGCGACGGAAATAACTGATATTTTCGAGCGTCAGCGCGCCTCGAAGTCGAGCGTTCGCGCGAAGAAGGGCAGCATCTCGCTATAGATCCGTCCGCCCTCGCCCCAATGGCGCTCGCCCCAGCCGCCGCGATATTCCTCGGCCTCATAGGGCACGCCGAACGCGTCGAGCACGCGCGTGAAGGCCTGGTTCGAGACGATATGATCGGCGTTGGCGTCTCCGCGCGCCCAATCGAACATCAGCCCGCGCAGCCGCTTGAGATTGTCGGCGTGCAGCGGGACCTGGCGTTCGAGGAAGAAGCTCGCGTTGAGCCGCTCGGTGCGCGCGGCGTCGATCACGAGCCGATCGTCGACGAGCCGCGCGGGCGTCGCGAACCGCAGGGGCTGCGCCGGATCGGCAAGATGCGCCTGGAAGATCGACGTGAAGATCAGCGAGAAGCCGTCACCGCGGAGCGCCTCGATAGACTGCGCGCTGCCCAGCAGCCGCCAATCGGGCCGCGAGAACATCGTCTGGAGCCCCGGACCGGTGCCGATCGGGTGGAGCGCATAGACCGCGCCGAAGACCTCCGGATGGCGCATCCCGAAGCGGATCGCGCCGTGCCCGCCCATCCGGTCTCCCGCCACCCCGCGCGATTCCGCCCGGGCGAGCGTGCGGTAGCGCGCGTCGACCCTCGGGACGAGCTCGCGCACCATGAAGTCGTCCCAATTGCCGGTCGCTGCCGAATTGACGTACCAGCTCCCGCCCGCCGGCGTGGTGAAATCGGCGGTGACGACGATCACCGGCCCGATGACCTGCCGCGCGATCGCGCGGTCGAACAGCGCCTCGGCGCCATTGGCGACATAGGGTGCGCGATCGTCCTCGAAGAAGCTCGAAAGATAATAGACCACCGGATAGCGCCGCGCGGCGCCGGCATAGCCGTCGGGCAGATAGACGGTGACCCCGCGCAGGTTCGCAATCCCCGCCGGATTTCCGCGCAGACTGGCAGCATCGATCCGGTGATGCTCGAGCGTGCCGGCGAATGCGTTCCCCGCAAGCGACAGAAGCATCAACGTCAACAACAGGCGGACGTGCATCCCATGTCTCCTCGCGCGGGGACCGATGCCAGCCTAGGCGGCGGAGCGCGCGGCTCCAAGCCCCCTCCCCGCGCCCCGCCGGCTCTGCTATCACCTGCGCCATGCAGGCCGCACATCCGAGACTCGTCCTCGCCGCCTGCATCCTCGCCTCGAGCCTCGCCTTCATCGACGGGTCGGTCACCAATGTCGCGCTGCCGGCGATCGGCGCCGACCTCGGCGCGACTCCGGCCGAGCTGCAATGGACGATCAACGCCTATCTGCTGCCGCTCTCGGCGCTGTTGCTGATCGGCGGGGCGGCGGGCGACCATTTCGGGCGGCGCAAGCTGCTGGTCCTCGGCATCGCGGTGTTCACGCTCGCCTCAATTGCCTGCGCGCTGGCCGCGGACCTGACCCTGCTCCTCGTCGCCCGCGCGGCGCAGGGGATCGGCGCGGCGATCCTTCTGCCCAACAGCCTCGCCGTTCTCGGCAACGCCTTCACGGGCGAGGCGCGCGGCAAGGCGATCGGTACCTGGGCCGGCGTCGGCGCGATTGCCGGTGCGGTGGGCCCGCCGCTCGGCGGCTGGCTGGTCGACGCGATCGGCTGGCGTGCGATCTTCTATGTCAACGTGCCGGTGGCAGCCGCTGCGGTCGTCATCGCGCTGCGCTACGTCGACGAGAGTTCCGAAGGCGAACTGCCGCTCGATCTGCCCGGCGCGCTGGCGGCGACCGTGGCGCTGGGCGCCGTCACCTGGGCGCTCACGCTCTGGTCCAGCCACCACGCTTTCGACGGGACCGTCGCGATCGGCCTCGCCGCCGGCCTCATCGCCACGGCGCTCTTCGTCTGGATCGAACATCATCGCGGTACGCGCGCGATGATGCCGGTGGCGATGTTCGCCTCGCGCGCCTTTGCCGGGCTGACGTTGCTCACCTTCCTGCTCTACGGCGCGCTCGGCGGGGTGCTGCTCCTCCTGCCTTTCGTGCTGATCGAGGCCGCCGGCTATACCGCGCTGCAGGCGGGGCTCGCGCTGCTGCCGATGCCGCTCGGCATGGGGCTCGCCTCACGGGTGATGGGGAAACTCACCGCGCGGGTCGGGCCGCGCTGGCCGCTCACGATCGGTGCTTTCGTCGTCGCGATCGGGTTCGCGCTGCTCGTGATGGTCGATGCGGATGCTTCCTACTGGACCAGCGTCTTCCCGGGCTGCCTCGTCATCGCGATCGGCATGTCGAGCGTCGCCGCACCGCTGACCACCGCAGTGCTCGCCGCCGTCGACGATACCCATGCCGGCACCGCCTCGGGCTTCAACAGCGCGATCGCGCGCACCGGTGGGCTGATCGCCACCGCGATCGCCGGCGCGGTGATCGCCAGCGCCGGCCCCGGGCTGATCGCGGCCTTCCATGGCGGTGCGCTGGTCGGGGCCGCGCTCGCCGCCGCCGCCAGCGTCACCGCGCTGCTGACGCTGGGCGAGATCAGGAAAGCGACGCCGCAGCCGCGATGATCGGTACGAACTTCTCGGCGGTCAGGCTCGCGCCGCCGACCAGCGCGCCATCGACATTGTCGACCGCGAGGATGTCGCGCGCGTTCATGCCGGTCACCGATCCGCCGTAAAGGATACGAATTCCGTCGGCGGCCTCGCCGACCATGGTGCGCAGCTTGGCCCGCGCGATCGCGTGCATCGAGGCGATCTCCTCGAGCGTCGGGGTCTTGCCGGTGCCGATCGCCCAGCGCGGCTCATAGGCGAGCGTCAGCCAGTCGCCATGTGCGCTCTCGGGCAGCGACTTCTCGATCTGGGACTGGACGATCCGCTCGGCGCGGCCGGCATCGTGCTCGGCCTCGGTCTCGCCGCAGCACAGGATCACGCGGAGGCCGTGGCGCCGCGCCGCCGCCGCCTTGGCCCAGGCGTCGTGGCTGGTCTCGTGCTGGTCCGCGCGGCGCTCCGAATGGCCGACGATGGTCAGCGTCGCGCCGCATTCGCGCAGCATGTCGGCCGAGATGCAGCCGGTATGCGCGCCCTTGTCGGCTTCGTGGACGTCCTGCGCGCCGATCGGCAGCGCACCCGCCACCGCCACCGCGGGCGCAATCAGCGTGAAGGGCACGCACAACGCGACGTCGACGCCGGGATTTGCCGCGGCCGCGGCGGCGATCGCCTCGACCTCGCCCAGCTGCGCCTTGAGCCCGTACATCTTCCAGTTTCCGGCAACCAGCTTGCGGCGCATGTCCAACTCCCTCTCTTTGGTCGCAGCCGATACCAAGCCCCACGCGCTGCACAAGCTTGAAGGCGCGCCCTCCCGGCCCTAAAGCACGCCAAATTCCTCTTGCGAACGGCCCTTCATGCTCAATTTCTTCCGCCGCTTCACCAAGTCGCGCTACGGCCTGATCGCGGTGTTCATCTTCCTCGGCATCATCGCGCTGGCATTCGTCGCGGGCGACGTGACCGGCATCCGCATGAACGGGGCCGGCGCCGGAGGCAATGTCGTCGCCAAGGTCGGGAGCCGGAAGATCACCGACCGCGAGGTCCGCGAGCGGGTCGACCTGTTCCTGCGCAATCTGCAGCGCGAGGGGCAGAACGTCACGATGGAGCAGTTCCTCGCGCAGGGCGGCCTCGAGATGACGCTCGACGAGATGATCAACAGCGCCGCGCTGGTCGAGTTCGCGCAGCGCTCGGGGATGCAGGTCAGCAAGAAGCTGATCGATGGCGAGATCGCGAGCAACCCGGCCTTTGTCGGGCTCGACGGCAAGTTCAGCCAGAAGCAGTTCGAGGATCTGCTCGCGCAGAACCGTATCCCGCCCGCCATGTTTCGCGAAGGCATGACCAACGAGCGCTACAATCTCTGGCTGGTCAATCGCGGAACGCTGGGCAGCCAGATCCCCGAGAGCGTGCTGCTTCCCTATGCCTCGCTGCTGCTCGAGCGCCGCACGGGCACGGTCGGCCTCGTCCCGACGGCCGCGATGGATCCGGGGCCCGATCCCGACGACAAGACGCTGGCCGCCTGGTATCAGTCGCGGAGCGCACGCTACACCGTGCCGCAGCGCCGGATCGTGCGCTATGCGGTGGTGAAGCCCGATCAGCTGCGCGCCGGCACCGCGGCGACCGAAGCCGAGATCGCGGACGCCTACAAAAAGGCCGGCAACCGCTTCGCGGCGACCGAGAAGCGCAATGTCCGCCAGCTGGTCGTGCTCGACCAGGCGACCGCCAACCGCATCGCCGGCGAAGTGAAGGGCGGCAAGACGCTCGCCGCCGCCGCGAGCGCCGCAGGGCTCGAGCCGACCAATTTCGAGGGCGTCGAGAAGGCGGCGCTGGCACGCCAGACGGCTCCCGCGGTCGCCGATGCCGCGTTCGCCGCCGCGCAGGGCGGTGTGGTCGGACCGGTCCGCTCGCCGCTCGGCTGGCACGTGCTCCAGGTCGAGAAGATCGAGCAGATCGCAGCGAAGACGCTCGAGCAGGCCCATGCCGAGCTCGCCGGCGAGATCAGCTCGCGCAAGCTCGCCCAGGCGCTCGCCGACCTGCGCCAGAAGCTCGAGGACGGGATCGGCGACAGCAAGAATTTCGACGAGCTCGTCGCCGATGCGAAGCTGACGCCGGGGCGCACGCCCGCGCTCACCGCGCAGGGCACCGATCCCGAGAATCCCGAGTTCAAGCCCGATCCCGCAACCGCGGCGATCATGCGCGCCGGCTTCGCCATCGAGCAGCCGGGCGATGACTCGCAGATCGTTCCGATCGCGCCGGACGGCAGCTTCGCGCTGGTCGGGCTCGAGCGCATCGTCGCCGCCGCCCCGCGCCCGCTCGCGCAGATCCGCGCGCAGGTGTTGAGGGACTATCTGGTCGAGAAGGCACTCCAGAAGGCACGAACGGTGGCCACCCAGGTGATCGCCAAGGTCGAGAAGGGCATGCCGATGCAGCAGGCGCTGACCGAGGCCGGCGTCACCAAGGGTCCGCCGCCCAAGCCTTTCGACTTCAAGCGCGCCGACGTGCTTCGTCCGAACATCGCGCCCTATCTCCAGATGGCGTTCCGCATGGCGCCGGGTAAGGCGAAGCTGGTCGAGGGTACGAACCGCGAGGGCTATTATGTCGTGCATCTCGCACAGGTCGAGGAGCATAGCGCCGCGGGCGATCAGGCCGCGATCCAGCGCGTGCGCGGCGACATCGCGCCGCAGGTCGGGCCCGAATATGCGCGCCAGTTCATCGCCGCGATCCGCAACGACGTGAAGGTGACGCGCAACGACAAGGCGCTCGCGCAGCTCCGCGCCGATCTGAGCCGCACGGGCTCGGCGCGCTGAGGTGACCGACGGCGTCGAAGCCGCACGGGCGGCGCTCGCCGCCGGCCGGCCGGCGTTGCTCTGGCGTCGGCAGGTCGCCGATACCGAGACGCCGGTCGCCGCGGCGCTCAAGCTGATCGAGCCGGGCCGCGGCGACTTCCTGCTCGAATCGGTCGAGGGCGGATCGGTCCGCGGCCGCCATAGCCTGATCGGTCTCGCCCCCGACCTCGTCTTCCGCGCCACCGGCGACGCGGCGGCGATCAACCCGCACTGGCTGGTCGACCGCGACGCTTTCGCACCCTGCGCCGAACCCGCGCTCGAGGCACTGCGCGGGCTCGTCGAGCGCTGTCGGATGGACGTGCCGGCCGAGCTGCCGCGCGCGCTCGCCTGCCTTGTCGGCTATTTCAGCTACGAGACGGTGGGACTGGTCGAGAAGCTGCCGCGGCCGCCGGCGAACCCGATCGGGGTGCCCGACATGATGTTCGTCCGGCCGACGGTCGTGCTGATCTTCGATCGGTTGGCCGACACGCTGTTCCTCGTCGCGCCGGTCTGGCCCGATGCCGGGCGCGACGCGGAAAGCCTGATCGCCGCCGCGGCCGAACGCATCGACGCCACCGCCGCCCGGCTAGGCACCGCAGCGCTGCCCGCGCCGGTCCGCGCCGAGCCTCGCGAGATCGCGCTCAGCCCGGTGCTCGAACCCGGCCGGTATGGCGAAATGGTCGCGCGCGCCAAGGACTATATCGCGGCGGGCGACATCTTCCAGGTCGTGCTCGCCCAACGCTTCACGACTCCCTTCGCGCTGCCCCCGTTCGAGCTCTACCGCGCGCTGCGCCGGGTGAACCCCTCGCCCTTCCTCTATCATCTTGACCTGCCGGGCTTCGCGCTCACCGGATCGAGCCCCGAGATCCTCGTGCGCGCCCGCGACGGCGAGATCACCATCCGCCCGATCGCCGGCACGCGCCCGCGCGGCAAGACCGCGGCGGAGGACGAAGCCAACCGCGCCAGCCTGCTCGCCGATCCCAAGGAGCGCGCCGAGCATCTGATGCTGCTCGATCTCGGCCGCAACGATGTCGGCCGCGCCGCGGATGCGGGCAGCGTCCGGGTGACCGACAGCTACACGGTCGAATTCTACAGCCATGTGATGCACATCGTCTCGAACGTGGTCGGCGCCCTCAAGCCGGGCAGCGATGCGCTCGACGCGCTGTTCGCGGGCTTCCCCGCGGGGACGGTGAGCGGCGCCCCCAAGGTTCGCGCCTGCCAGATCATCGCCGAGCTCGAACCCGAAACGCGCGGGCCGTACGCGGGCGGCGTCGGCTATTTCTCGCCCGACGGATCGATGGACAGCTGCATCGTGCTCCGCACCGCGCTGATCAAGGACGGGGTGATGCACGTCCAGGCCGGCGCGGGCATCGTCGCGGATTCGGACCCCGCCTATGAGCAGCGCGAATGCGAGGCCAAGGCCGGCGCGCTCTTCGCCGCCGCGCGCGAGGCCGTGGCGCGGGCAGCCGAGGCGGGATTCGGGCAGTAAAATTCCTCCCCGAGCTTGTCTCGGGGAGGGGGACCACCGCTACGCGGCGGTCCCCCTCCCCCAGCAAGCTGGAGGAGGGACTATCTCAATCCTCGGCCGGCGCCGTCGCCCGCGCCGCCTTGGCCTTGGCGTCCAGCCGTTCCTGATACCATTGCCGGATCGCCGCACGCGTGCAGCCGGTCTGGCCGCCGATGCCGACGGGCGAGCAGCTGTTGGGCAGCCCGGCGCGGTTGAATTCCTCGACCGTCTCGACGCGGTTGGTCCAGGCCTGCGCAGCCGCGCCTTCGTTGGGCTGGTTCCGCAGGCTCTTGGGGATGCGATAGGGCGATTCGCCCGCGTTGGCGCAGACCACGACTTCGTCGGGGCTCTCGGCCGGCGGGCATTTCTCTTCGCCATAGAGCAGGATCGAGCGCACTCGCTTCGGCGGGCCGTCTTGCCGGGCGCCGTCCTGCGCCGGGGCAGGAGCAGCCACGAGCGCGGCAAAGAGCAAGGTGGAAAGCATGGATACTCCTTTGAACAGCGAACTACGCCTCTGCAGCGTCAGCGTTGCCGCCGCACTGTGGCCGCGCCAAGGCAATTATGGGCCAAGCCAATTGTGAGATCGCGCGAAACGCCTTAACCGCTCCTGCATGATCCTCGTCATCGACAATTACGACAGCTTCACCTGGAACCTCGTCCATTATCTGATGGAACTCGGCGCGGAGGTGCAGGTGGTGCGCAACGACGCGCTGAGCGCGCGCGACGCGATCGCCAGCAACGCGCAGGCCTTCCTGATCTCGCCGGGCCCGTGCACGCCGAATGAGGCTGGGATCAGCCTCGATCTCGTCGCCGCCTGCGCCGAGCTGCGCAAGCCTTTGCTCGGCGTCTGTCTCGGCCATCAGGCGATCGGCCAGCATTTCGGCGGCAACGTCGTGCGCGGCGGGCTGATGCACGGCAAGACCTCGCCGGTCGAGCATGACGGCACCGGGCTGTTCGAGGGCCTGCCCTCTCCCTTCACCGCGACGCGCTACCATTCGCTGATCGTCACCGACATTCCCAAGGAACTGGTCATCAACGCCACCGCGGCGGATGCGTCGGTGATGGGAGTCCGCCACCGGGACCTGCCGATCCACGGCGTCCAGTTCCACCCCGAGAGCATCGCCACCGAGCACGGCCATGCGATGCTGGCGAATTTCATGCGGCTCGCGGGGATCGAGGCGAAGGCGCTCGCCTGACGGGCATCGGGCGTCGATCCATATTGGAATGGGCGACGATGTTCGAAGCCCTCTCACATCTTGCGACAATTTCGCCCCTGCGTTGCAATTCTCCTGCGACAGGTCGCTGCCATTCGGTTCGCATCGCCCGATCCGGGCGCAACGGAGACTCGAATGGATCGTAAATTGAAATTTGCCGGTGTCGCCTTCGCCGGCCTTCTCGCGCTGGGCGCGGGCGGGGTCGCGGTGGCGGGCATGAACGACGGGCCCGGCCGCTTCGGCCGTGCCGACGCCAACAACGACGGCCAGATCACCCGTGCCGAATGGATGCAGGCGGCCACGGCCCGCTTCGACAAGTTCGACGTGAACAAGGATGGCAAGCTCACTGCCGACGAAATGCCGCGCCGCCACGGCCATCATCGCCACGGCCCGCATCGCGGCGGTCCGGACGGAGGACGCGGCGGTCCCGATTGGGATCGCGGCGGCCCGCCGCCCCCGCCACCGGGCGCGCCGGCACCCAGCGCCTCGGCCGCGCCGACCCCGTCGCCGCAGCAGTAACTCGGTAGGGCGTCCGGTCCCATGGCCCGGACGCCCTACTTCCACACCCCGGCGTACGCCCGCTGCGTCTCAGCGTTTCATCGCTTCAGGCCGCGCCGGCACTTCCGCACCACCCCAGTTCCGACGTGCTCGGCCGCCCGGGTTCTTGTCATATTCCTCGCGCCACGGATCGACATAGCTGCTCGCCGCCCAGATATCCCATTGCGCCGCCATCCTGCGCACGCGCGCAGGCTGACGCGCCGCGAGATCGTGCAGCTCGGTCCGGTCCCGTGCCATGTCGAAGAGCTGCCAGGGCTGTCCGAACCGCGCGACGAGCTTCCATTTCCCGTCACGAACCGCGCGATTGCCCTCATGCTCCCAGAAGATCGGGCGATCGCGCGCGAGCGGCCGCCCGCTGAATGCGGGCACCATCGAACGCCCCTGCATCGGCACGATGTCATGGTCATGGTAGCGCGTCGGATAGCTCGCGCCGCCGAGTTCGACGAGCGTCGGCATCACGTCGATCAGATGCCCCGGCGCGCGCACCATGGTACCGCGCAGCCGCGCATCGATCCCCCGCGGCCAATGCGCGATCATCGCAGTCGCGATCCCGCCTTCCCCGGTATGGTGTTTGAAATATTGGAACGGCGTGTTCTGCAGCGTTGCCCAGTTCATCCCCACCCAGACATTGGATTGCGCGCTGCCGGGTGCACCCTTGCCGAGCAGGCGGCCATCGGGCCCGCTCTCGGCATTGCCGCCATTGTCGCACAGGAAGAGGATCAAGGTGTTGTCCAGCTCGCCCGACTGGCGGAGCCGCTCGACGAGAGTGCCGATCGACCTGTCGACGCGGCTGATCATCGCGGCATAGACCGCCATCATCGTGTCGAAGCGATCCTTGTCCCCGGCCGACAATTTTTCCCAATCATAGCTGTTGGGCAGCGCCGGCGGCAGCCGCGTGTCGGCCGGCACGATGCCGAGCGCTTTCTGCCGCGCGAGCCGTTCGCGGCGCAGGGCCTCCCAGCCGCGCATATAGCTGCCCTTGAATCTGGCGACGTCTTCCGGCGGGGCCATCAGGGGGAAATGCGCCGAGGTGAAGGGCATATAGAGGAAGAAGGGCCTTCGCTGCGCCTCGGCCTCCTTGATGAACTTCGTCTGCCAATCGACGAACATGTCGGGCGAATACCAGTTGCCCTGCCCCACTTCGGGCGAACTCGCGGGCACCTTGCGCCCGTCGATGAAGACATCCTTCGCCACCGGCTGGGGCTGGTCCGGATAATAGAGCTCGCCGACGGGCGAGGTCAGCGAGCGGTCGAACCCGCGCTGCCACGGCGTGACGCCCCGCGCGAGGCCGAGATGCCATTTGCCTGCCATCGCCGTGAAGTATCCGGCCGACTTCAGCACTTCGGCGAGCGTGACGACGCGATCGGACAGCTTGCCCTGCAGCCCTTTGCCTGCCGGCGCCACGATCCCCTCGAGATGTCCGAGGCCGGCCTGGTGCGGATAGGTCCCGGTGAGCAGCGAGGCGCGCGAAGGGCTGCACCGCGCGCTGTTGTAGAACTGCGTGAAGCGGAGGCCGCCGCTGGCGAGCGCATCGATATTGGGCGTCGGGATCTCGCCCCCGAAACTGCCGAAATCGGAAAAGCCGACATCGTCGAGCAGGATCACCACGACATTAGGGCGCGTGGGCTGCGGCCTGTCGGCAGCGGGTCGCGCACTGCCCGCGCCGAACGGCATCGCGCTTGCAGCCATCGCCGCCGCTATGCCGCCCGCCCGGGCCAGCAATTGGGCGATCCCACGTCTTTTCATCTCCACTCTCTCCTCGCTTCGCCTCTTTCGGCGCTTTCGCCGCGGGCATGATTTGTCAGATCAGGTGTCGTCAGTTTTTGAGAGATTTATATTATCAATATCACATAGCCACGCTTCGAGGGGCTCGGCAAGTCGGCCAGACGCAGCCGGGCTTGGGTCCACCCGCATCAGGAATTGCTCGACTCGGCCGCGTGTCGCCGGAATAGAGGCGTCGTGACTGTCTCGACCCTCCTTCCCGACCCCTCCTCGCCGCTTTCGCGGGAGAGCGCCGCCCAGGCCTTTGCGGACATTCTCGACGGCAGCGCGCCCGAGGCTGCGATCGAGCAATTCCTGATCGCGCTCAGCCTCCGCGGCGAAACCAGCATCGAGATCGCCGAGGCGGCGCGGGCGATGCGCGAGCGGCTGATCCCGATCACTGCCCCCGCCGGCGCGATCGACGTCTGTGGAACCGGCGGCGACGGCCATCACACGCTCAACGTCTCGACTGCAGTGAGCCTCGTCGTCGCGGCGTGCGGCGTCCCCGTCGCCAAGCACGGCAACCGCGCCGCCTCGTCCAAAGCCGGCGCCGCCGACACGCTCGAGGCGCTGGGGCTCAATCTCGATCGTGCCGCGGCGCGCGCCGAGGAGAGCCTGCACGAGCTCGGCATCGCCTTCCTCTTCGCCCAGCACCATCATCCGGCGATGGCGCGGATCGGGCCGCTCCGCCGCCGCATCGGCCGACGGACGATCTTCAACCTGATGGGACCGCTCGCCAATCCCGCGCACGTCTCGCGCCAGCTGATCGGCATCGCCCGCCCCGATTACGCGCCCATCTATGCCGAGGCGCTGGTCCAGCTCGGCGCCGAGGCCGCGGCGATCGTTTCGGGCGAGGAGAGCCTCGACGAGCTCTCGACCGAAGGGCCCAGCGTGGTCGTCAACGTCGGCAGCGCGGCGCTGCCGGCGCGGATCGCGCCCGAAGATGCCGGCCTGCCCCGCCATCCGCTCGCGGCGATCCGCGGCGGCGATCCGGCATACAATGCGCTCGCGCTGCGCCGCTTGCTCCAGGGCGAGACCGGCGCCTATCGCGACGCGGTGCTGCTCAACGCCGCCGCCGCGCTGATGGTCGCCGGCCGCGTCGACAATCTGGTCGACGGCGTCGAGGAAGCTGCCGAGGCGATCGACGGCGGGCTCGCCAATACGCTGCTTGATTGCTGGATCGCCTTCGCATGAGCACGATCCTCGACAAGATCCTCGCGACCAAGCGCGCCGAAGTCGCCGCACGCCGCGCCGCGCCGGTTGCGCACCCCGAACCCTCGCCGCCGCGCGGGTTCAAGGCCGCGCTCGACGCCAGGGTCGCCGCCGGCGGCTATGGGCTGATCGCCGAGATCAAGAAGGCCAGCCCGTCCAAAGGTCTGATCCGCCCCGATTTCGATCCCCCCGCGCATGCCCGCGCCTATGCGGCGGGCGGTGCCGCCTGCCTGTCGGTGCTCACCGATCAGGAGTATTTCCAGGGGCATGAGGATTATCTGATCGCCGCGCGCGCCGCGTGCGATCTGCCGGTGATCCGCAAGGATTTCATGGTCGATCCGTGGCAGGTCGCGGAATCGCGCGGCATCGGCGCCGATGCGATCCTGATCATCGTCGCTGCGCTCGACGATGGCCCGATGGCCGAAATCGAGGCCGCGGCGCTCGAGCTCGGCATGGACGTGCTGGTCGAGGTCCACGACGCCGACGAGCTCGAGCGCGCGCTGCGGCTCCGATCGCGGCTGATCGGCGTCAACAATCGCAACCTCAAGACCTTCGAGGTCGATCTTCAAAAAACCTACGAACTTGTTCGCCACGCCCCGAAGGATTGCACCTTCGTCGCCGAGTCCGGCCTCACCAGCCGCGCCGATCTCGACGCGATGGCCGCGCACGATATCCGCTGCTTCCTGATCGGCGAGTCATTGATGCGGCAGGACGATATCGAGGCCGCGACGCGGACGCTGGTGGGATGAGCGACCTCACCCATCTCGACGAGTCCGGGGCCGCCCGCATGGTCGATGTCGGGGGCAAGCCGGTCACGGCGCGTGAGGCAGTCGCCACCGGCCGCATCACCATGTCGCGCGAGGCCGCTGCGGCGATCCGCGCGGGCAGCGTCAGGAAGGGCGACGTGCTCGCCACTGCGCGCATCGCCGGGATCATGGCGGCCAAGAAGACCGCCGGGTTGATCCCGCTCTGCCACCCGCTGCCGCTCACCCGCGTGGCGGTGGACCTCACGCCCGACGAAACCGGCGTCACCGTCACCGCCACGGCGGCGATCGAAGGCAAGACCGGCGTCGAGATGGAGGCGCTCACCGCTGCCAGCGTCGCGCTGCTGACTTTGTACGACATGGCAAAAGCGCTCGATAAAGCCATGATAATCGGTGATATCCGCTTGCTGTCGAAAAAGGGTGGCAAGTCCGGCGACTGGTCGGCCTGACTCCTGGAACGCCGCCGCGCCGGCATCGCTGTCCTGTCATCAAAATATCGTCGAGGCGGGAATGCTGCCGCGCTGGCGCTGGCGCTGGCGCTCGCACCGGCTCGAGCAGCACGAGAAGGATCGCGATCAGGCGCGCCGCCCCGTGCTCGCGGCAGGCGCCGGGCGAGCATCGCCTGCCCGGCATTAGGGATTCTACAACCGCGAATCTTAACCCGGATTTCAGGCCCTTTAAGCAAAGACTTGCGCCACGGCCGGGGTGGGAAAAACAGTAATGATTCAAGCACTCAGGTCCGCGACCATCTTCTCGCTCTCGGCCGATCCGCCGCGCGCGGTACGCCAGCGCCCCGATGCCCAGGCGGCGTTCGACGCGGCGTTCCTCGTCAGCGACTGCGAACGCTTCCCCTGTTCGCTCCAGCGGCTCTCGTCCGCCGGCGCCACGATCGCGATCGACGCCCAGCTCGGCGAGGCCGAGCCGATGCGGCTCGAAATGGCCAGCGGCCAGGCGATCCCCGGCAAGGTCGACTGGAGCGCCGACGGCGAAGTGGGCTTCGTCTTCGATGCGCCGATCGACATCATCAGCACCCTCGCCCGCACGCTCGCCAGCCTCCCGGCCGAGCGGCGCAGCATGCCGCGAGTCGAGATCCACCAGCTCGTCGCGATCCGCAGCGGCAGCAAAGTCGAGCATGCCCGCACGCGCAACATCTCGCAGGGCGGCGTCGGCATCGACACGCGGCTCGACCTCGCCATCGGCGACCCGGTCCAGCTCACCTTCGACGCGCTCCGCCCGCTCGACGGCACGGTCCGCTGGGTGCAGGACGGCCATGCCGGCATCGCGTTCGACGAGGAGCTCGGCTGGCAGACGCTGATGCCGTGGCTGCGCCACGCCCAACGCGTCCAGGCCGGATCGCCCACCCCGCCGGCTTCGTTCGAGAGCGAGGGGATGATCCCCGACAAGCACGCGATCCGCCTCGATGCGCCCGCCAGCGTCCGCGAAGGCGTGCGCTGGTGGAACGCGCGCGTCCGCGGGATCACCGCGCACCTCGTCGAGCTCGAGACGCGCGCCGTGCTCGCCCCCGGCGCGCAGCTCTGGGTCTCGCTCCCCGAGATCGGCGGCGGCCCGGCCAATGTGATCGAGGCGACGCACAATCGCATCCTCTGCGAGTTCCGCCTGCCGTTGCGCCCGCGCGACCTCAGCCTCGTCACCGGCGGCCAGGCGCCGCGCTGAGCGCTTGCGCCGGGCGCGGTTCCCGGCGCATGGCAAGGGCGATGTCCACGCTCCTGCCCGTCGTCGAAGCCCGTTCGCGCCTCCTCGCGCTCGCCGCGCCGCTGGCGACGGAGCAGGTCCCGCTGACAGAGGCTGCCGGACGCTGGGCCGCGGGCGACCTCCACGCGCGTCGCACCCAGCCGGGCGCCGATCTCTCGGCGATGGACGGCTATGCGATCCGCTTCGCCGACCTGCCGGGGCCGTGGCGGGTGATCGGCGAAAGCGCCGCCGGCCGCGGCTTTGCCGGTGCCGTGCGGTCCGGGGAGGCAGTCCGCATCTTCACCGGCGCGCCCCTGCCCGCCGGCGCCGATACGGTGATGGTGCAGGAGGAAGCTGCGCGCGACGGCGACACGCTCCACCTCGCCGGCGAAGGCCCTGCCACGCACGGCCGCAACGTCCGCCGCCGCGGCCTCGATTTCTCCGAAGGCGATTTGCTGGTCCGCGCGGGTGAGCGCCTCACTCCGGCCCGGCTCGCGCTCGCCGGTGCCGCCGGGCATGGCCAGATCGCGGTCCGCCGCAAGGTCCGCGTGGCGATCGCGGCGACGGGCGACGAACTGGTCGCGCCCGGCGCGCCAGTGGGCGAGGCGCAGCTCCCCGAGACCAATCGGCTGATGCTCGCCGCCCAGCTCGCCGATCTGCCGGTCGAGCTGCTCGATCTCGGCATCCTTCCCGACGATCGCGCGGCGCTGGAGGCGGGGTTCCGCGCCGTCGACGCCGATGTGCTCGTCACCAGCGGCGGCGCCTCGGTCGGCGATCACGATCTCGTCCGTCCCGCGCTCGAGGCGGCAGGCGCGACCATCGACTTCTGGAAGATCGCGCTCCGGCCGGGAAAGCCGATGATGGCCGGGCGGCTGGGCGACACGGTCGTGCTCGGTTTGCCCGGCAATCCGGTCTCGGCCTTCGTCACCGCGCTGCTCTTCGTCCGTCCGCTCGTAGCGCATCTCGCCGGCGCCGCCGATCCGTTGCCGCGCACCCGCGCCGCCACGCTGGGCGAGCCGCTTGCGGCCAATGGCGAGCGCACCGACTATCTGCGCGCCGAGATCCGCGACGGCCGCGTCCTCGCCTCGACGCTGCAGGACAGCGCGATGCTCCAGACGCTCGCGCGCGCGACCTGCCTGATCGTCCGCGAGCCCCATGCCCCCGCGGCCCGCACCGGCGACCCGGTGGAGATCCTCGACCTCGCTTGACAAGCCGCAAGAACATTGCGTAAACGTTCCGTGTCTGTTCTGGACAGGAGGATTGCATGCTCACGCGCAAGCAGCACGAGCTCATCTGCTTCATTGCCGATCGTTTGGCCGAGACCGGCGTTTCGCCTTCGTTCGAGGAAATGAAGGAGGCGCTCGACCTCAAGTCCAAGTCGGGTGTGCACCGGCTGATCAGCGCGCTGGAGGAGCGTGAGTTCATCCGCCGCCTGCCCAATCGCGCCCGTGCGCTCGAAGTGCTGCGCGTACCGGAGCGCGGCGACGCGAAGCCTGCCGCCAAGGCCGCGGCGAAGCCCGCAGCCCCCGCCCCCAGCCTGCCCACTCCGGCCAACGACGTGGTCGAGATCCCGCTGCACGGCCGTATCGCCGCCGGTACGCCGATCGAGGCGCTCGAGGGCTCGACGATGCTCCCGGTCCCCGCGGCATTGCTCGGCGCGGGCGAGCATTATGCGCTCGAAGTCGCCGGCGATTCGATGGTCGAGGCCGGCATTCTCGACGGCGATTATGCGCTGATCCGCCGCACCGAAGTGGCGCGCGACGGCGAGATCGTCGTGGCGCTGATCGACGATGCCGAGGCGACGCTCAAATATTTCCGCAAGGAAGGCGCGATGATCCGGCTCGATCCGGCCAATCGCGATTACAACGCGCAGCGCTACCGGCCCGATCAGGTCCGCGTTCAGGGCCGGCTTGCAGGGTTGCTGCGGCGCTATTGATCTCGGGACCCCCTCACGCGTCGGGGTGTAGCAAGGCGCCATCTCGAAATTGGCCGGCTTCACCCATTATTGGTGGTTTGCGCGGCAATCGGCTTGGAACGCGGTGTGGCGGCGCGGATGTACTAATGCGCCCCTAGGTGCCGACAACTCGTTGTATACGTCGCGCATCGCGTCCGGGTGGCAGCCCGAATAGCCGCTTATACTCCCTGCTGAATTGCGACGCACTCTCGTAACCGACCGAGAATGCGACAGCGGCCGTCGCGGCGTCGCCGGCGATCAGGCGTCGCCGCGCCTCGTGCAGCCGGAGCTGCTTCTGATACTGCAAGGGGCTGACTCCGGTTGTCGCCTTGAAGCGGCGGTGGAAAGTCGTGACGCTCATCCCGCTCACCTCCGCCATCGTCTCGATAGTGAGGTCGTCGGCCAGGTGATCGCGTATCCACGCTATGACGCGTCTGATCCGCGATATCCCCGAATCTGCTCGAGCGATCTGACGCAGCAAGCCGCCTTGCGGGCCTATCAGCAAGCGGAAGAGAAGCTCGTCTTCGAGACGAGGTGCCAACACCGGTATCTCGTCGGGGCGATCGAGCAATTCGACCATCCGCCGCCAGGCATCGAGCAGGGCGGCTCCGGCGCGGGTGACGCCAAATCCTGCCGCAGTCGCAGATTCAGGCATCTCGGCCATGTCCAGAAGCAGAGCGGCGAGCCTGGTGGATTTAAGCCGCAGGTTGAGCGCGAGATACGGTTCAGCCTCGCTCGCCTCGCTGATTTGGCCGAGCGCGGGAACCTCGGTGGCAACGACAAGGCACTCGCCGGCTCCATAGGATAAGGTCGTATCGCCGATCATCGTTCGCTTTGCACCTTGGAGCACGAGGCACGCGGTCGGCTCGTAGACGATCGGCATCACCTCGGTGGGCGCAGACAGCGTGAAAATCTCCATTCGCGGGATCGCCACAGATGATCCGGCATGACGGAGCGCGGCAGCCCGGATGTCGGCAAGCAGGGTCATGATCCGCACCAGCGCGCATTGCGCAAAAAGATCAAGGTGATGGCAGAATTGGGCAAGTATTTGGAAGCTTCGGGCATTCGATTGCGGCGACCAGTGTATACATGCGGTGCGCGATCAGGAGAATGCGGCCATGCAGACGCGTACCATCATCCTTACCGGGGCAAGCGACGGCATCGGTGCAGCAGCCGCCCAGGCGTTGAAGGCGCATGGGCACAATGTCATCCTCGTCGGCCGTTCACCCGCCAAGACCGAGGCAATCGCGCGTGCCCTTTCGGCACCCTTCCACATCGCCGACTATGCGAAGCTTTCGGATGTGCGGCGTCTGGCTGCGGAGCTGTCGCGGTACGATCGGATCGATGTCCTCGCGAACAATGCGGGCGGCATCATGGGGCCGCGGAAGATCACCGAGGACGGTTTCGAGAAGACGTTTCAAGTCAATCATCTGGCGCCGTTCCTGCTGACGCGGCTCCTGATGGAGAAGCTCATCGCCAGCCGCGCATCGGTGATTCAGACCGCCAGCCAGGCCGCCAATATGTGGGGCAAGGACTTCGACGTGCGCGATCTCGACAACGCACGCGATTACGCGCCGGAAAGAGCCTATGGCCGGGCCAAGCTGGAGAACATCCTTTTCACGCGCGAACTCGACCGGCGACACCGCGCAGACGGCATCTCGGCCGTCGCCTTTCATCCCGGTGTGGTGCGATCAGGCTTCGCCAGCGACACCAGCCACTTCATGCGGTCCATCTATCATTCTCCGCTCAAGTATCTCGTGACCATCAGCCCCCGGAAAAGCGCCGAGCGGCTGACGGCGCTTGCCGAAGGAACGCCGGGGTCCGACTGGCAACCGGGCGAGGTCTACGACAAGGGCAAGCCAATGCCGGTCGCGTTCAAGGACGACGGCCGTATTGCTAAGATGCTATGGGAACGCAGCGAAGAACTGTTGGCCGAAAGGGATGTGACAGGCTGAGCAGGCACCCGGATCATCTGCCAGATATGTCCGCAATCGTCGCAAGCGACCGCGCCGCGATGCGATCCCTCTGGAGCCCAGTTTCTCTTGGCCAGTTCATCGCACACCCCCTGACTTAACGAACGGCGGCTGAACCATGGGCGGTGCGAGCCACGGATGGCCGCCGCCGCTCCGCACCGTCCGCACATTGGCGTCGGCGAAGCGGATTGCCACACCGCCGGTCCTGGCCAACGTCTCGCGGTCGAGGCGTAGCCAATGCGGCACGCAACCAGGCGGCAGGCGGCGCTCGCTCACCACGACGTCCGCGGCCCGGCAAGCGGCAACCATCTCGCCCCACGGCACCAGATAGAAGCTGCGCGTGGCGAGGACGCGCCAGCGGCGCGAACCGGAGCCGATATCGACAAGGCAGAGATCGGGGCTGCACCGCGCGCCGGGAGCATCCGAGAGCAGCAGGAGCGCCGTGTCCTCGGCGCCGCTATTCTCGCCGAGCACCGAGCGCGTATAGTCGCCGGCGCGATCGCGCAGCAGCGCCATCTCGCCGCTCGCCATGCGGATCGCGAGATGACGGCCGTCGCCGGTGACGAGCAGATCGGGCGGCGGCGTCAGCAGCGCCCAGCCCATGCCGATGGCGAAAGGCAGGGCGCCCGCCCAACGGACGCGCGTCCGCCACAACGCGACCCAGAGCCCGCCCGCGATAACGAGCGCATAGGCGCCGCCGGGCATTGCCGGCAATGCCGCCACCGCGCCGGGCGCCGATGCCGTGGCATGGGCGAGCCAGAGCAGCAGATCGAGCGCACGCGCGGTGAGCCACCAGAGCGGCGCTCCGATCCCGATCAGGTCGAGCGCCAGCGCCAGCGCCTCGAGCGGCATGATCACGAAAGTGGTCAGCGGGATCGCAACGATATTGGCGAGCGCGCCATAGACGCCCGCTTTGTGGAAATGGAACAGCCCGATCGGCATCAGCGCGAGCTCAACCACGAGACCGGTGAGCAGCAGCGACCCCAGCCCGCGCAGCAGGCGGTGGCCACGACCCTCCTCGCGTCGCTGGAACCAGCCGCGCACCCGCGGGCTCTCGTGCAGCGCGACGATCGCGGTCACCGCGGCGAAGCTCAGCTGAAAGCTCGGGCCCGCGAGCGATTCGGGCCAGAGCAGCAACACCAGCAGCGCGCCCGCTGCCACGAGCCTGAGCGTGATCGCCTCGCGCCCGAGGCTCATTGCGAGCAGGACGAGCAGCGCCGCCGCGCAGGAGCGGATCGTCGGGACCTCGGCTCCGGTCAGCAGCGTATAGCCCACCGCCGCGAGCGCCCCCGCCCCCGCAGCCACCAGCGGCAATCGCCAACGCAGCGCGAGGGTTGGGCTGAGCGCGAGCAGCCGCAGCACCAGCAGCATCGCCGCCGCGGTGACTGCGGTGACGTGGAGTCCGCTCACCGACAGCAGATGTGCAAGGCCCGAGCGGCGCATCGCCTCCGAATCCGCCTCGGCGATCGCGCCCTGGTCGCCGGTGGCGAGCGCGCTGGCGATGCCGCCGCCGCTGCCCGCGATTCGCGACTGGATATGCGTCGAGAGCCGGGTCCGCAGGTCCGCGCCCGGCGCGGCGGCGGGCGTGACGACCTCGATCGGCGCGAAGCCCTTTCCCGTCGCGCCCAACCCCGCAAACCAGGCGACGCGGGCAAAATCATACGCGCCCGGCACCGCTGCGGGCGGCGGCGGCATCAGCCGCGCCCGCAGGCGGATCACCGCGCCCTGCGCGATATCGGGGATCGCATCTGCGCGGTCGAGATTGACCCGCACCCGTGGCGGCAGATCGGCATGCCCCTGCGGCGCCAACGTCACCCGGACCATGTCGCGCGCGGGCAATTGCTCGATTCGCTCGACCCGCGCCGTCAGGACCACCACTGCCGGCCGCGCGAGCACCGGCGAGGCGACGCGGTCGCTGCGCCACCAGATCAGCGCGCAGCCCATAGCGAACACCAGCCCCGCCACGGCGACCACGCGCGGCGCTCTGCCCCCGGCCGGCAGCGCGAGCGCGACCAGCGCCAGCGCGAGGCTGCCGAGGATGGAACCGATCCAGCGCGCCGCATCAGGGAGCAGGAACCATGCGGCGATGCCCGCGCCGAGCATCACCGGCAGCCAGAGCACCAGTTGCTCGCGCTCGGCCTCGAGCCAATTTTCGAGCGTATGGCCCCCGTGGCGAAGCGGCCCCCTCGCCCCCATTTGAAGGGCGGGCAACCCCGTGCTAGGGGCCTCGGCGGCTGAGCTGGCCATCGATTTTCAAGTCTGGGAGCAAGCGCGGTTGAGCGCAATATCTGATACCGGCGCCGGGAAGGCCGTCGTAACGCGCTTCGCGCCGTCCCCCACCGGGTTCCTCCACATCGGCGGCGCGCGCACGGCGCTGTTCAATCTGCTGTTCGCCCGCCACCATGGCGGCAAGTTCCTGCTGCGCATCGAGGATACCGATCGAGCGCGCTCGACCGACGCGGCGATCGCCGCGATCCTCGATGGGATGCGCTGGCTCGATCTCGAATGGGACGGCGAGGAAATCTACCAGTTCGCGCGCGCCGGCCGCCACGCCGAGGTCGCGCGCGCGATGCTCGCCAACGGCCATGCCTATAAGTGCTTCGCCACGGCCGAGGAGCTCGAGGCGATGCGCGCCGGGCAGCGCGCCAACAAGCAGCCGCTGCGCTATGACGGCCGCTGGCGCGACCGCGCCGAGAGCGAGGCACCCGCAGGCGCGCCCTATGTGATCCGCCTCAAGGCGCCGCGCGAGGGCAGCGTCACGATCGACGATCAGGTCCAGGGTGCGGTCACGGTCAACAACAGCGAGCTCGACGACATGGTCCTGCTCCGCTCGGACGGCACGCCGACCTATATGCTCGCCGTGGTGGTCGACGATCACGACATGGGGGTCACCCATGTCATCCGCGGCGACGACCATCTCAACAACGCGTTCCGCCAGCTGCCGATCTATCGGGCGATGGGCTGGGACGAGCCGGTCTATGCGCACATCCCGCTGATCCACGGCGCGGACGGCGCCAAGCTCTCCAAGCGCCACGGCGCGCTCGGCGTCGACGCCTATCGCGACGAGCTCGGCCTGCTGCCCGAGGCGGTCTCCAACTATCTGCTCCGTCTCGGCTGGGGCCATGGCGACGACGAGATCATCAGCCGCGAGCAGGCGGTCGAATGGTTCGACCTCGCCGGCGTGGGCAAGAGCCCGTCGCGCTTCGACCTCAAGAAGCTCGAGAATCTCAACGGCCATTATATCCGCGCCAGCGACGATTCGCGGCTGGCCGAACTGGTCGCGGCGCGGCTGCCCTTCGAAGTCTCGGAATCGCAATCGACGCTGCTCGGCGAGGCCATGGCCTCGCTCAAGCCGCGCGCGGCGAATTTGAACGAGCTCGCCGAGGGCGCGATGTTCCTTTTCCGGACACGCCCGCTCGATCTCGACGAAGGCGCGAGCGCCTTGCTGGGGGGAGACGCCCCCCAGCTTTTGTTTCGGATCCATGTCGCGCTTGACGCGGCGGGAAGCTGGGATACGGAGGCGCTCGAAGCGGCGGTACGCACCGTCGCCGACGAGGCGGGGGTCAAGCTCGGCGCCGTCGCGCAGCCTTTGCGCGCCGCACTCACCGGGCGACGAACCTCTCCGGGCATCTTCGACGTTCTGGCATTGCTGGGGCGGGAGGAAAGCCTGGCCCGCATCGCCGATCACATGACCAAGCCCGCCTGATTCGGGCCAGACGAGGACGACGTTTATGAGCGACACCGCCAAGCTTCAGGTTGCGGGGAAAGAAGTGGACTACCCGGTCCTCACGGGCAGCGTCGGCCCGGACGTCGTCGACATTCGCAAGCTCTATGCCCAGACGGGCACCTTCACCTACGATCCCGGCTTCACCTCGACCGCGTCGTGCGAGTCCGGGCTGACCTATATCGACGGCGACGAGGGCGTGCTGCTCCATCGCGGCTATCCGATCGGCCAGCTCGCCGAGCAGTCGAGCTTCATGGAAGTCGCCTATCTGCTGCTCAACGGCGAGCTGCCGGGCAAGGACGAGCTCGACAAGTTCAACAACACGATCACCCGCCACACCATGCTGCACGAGCAGCTGGCGACCTTCTACCGCGGCTTCCGCCGCGACGCGCACCCGATGGCGGTGATGTGCGGCGTGGTCGGCGCGCTCTCGGCCTTCTACCACGACTCGACCGACATCACCGATCCCAAGCAGCGCATGATCGCGTCGCACCGGCTGATCGCCAAGATGCCGACGATCGCGGCGATGGCGTACAAGTACAGCGTCGGCCAGCCCTTCCTCTATCCGGACAATTCGCTGTCCTACACCGGCAACTTCCTGCGCATGACCTTCGGCGTCCCGGCGGAGGAATATGTCGTGAACCCGGTCGTCGAGAAGGCGCTCGACCGCATCTTCATCCTCCACGCCGATCACGAGCAGAACGCCTCGACCTCGACCGTGCGTCTCGCCGGCTCGTCGGGCGCGAACCCCTTTGCCTGCATCGCGGCGGGCATCGCCTGCCTCTGGGGGCCCGCGCATGGCGGCGCCAACGAGGCGGCGCTCAACATGCTCCACGAGATCGGCCGTCCGGAGCGCATCCCCGAGTTCATCGCGCGCGCCAAGGACAAGAATGATCCGTTCCGCCTGATGGGCTTCGGCCACCGCGTCTACAAGAATTACGACCCGCGCGCGACGGTGATGCAGAAGACCGTGCGCGAAGTGTTCAAGGAACTGAACGTCTCCGATCCGGTGTTCGAGGTCGCGCTCCAGCTCGAGGAAATGGCGCTCAAGGACGATTATTTCGTCGAGAAGAAGCTGTTCCCGAATGTCGACTTCTATTCCGGCGTGATCCTCTCGGCGATCGGCTTCCCGACGACGATGTTCACCGCGCTGTTCGCGCTCGCCCGCACCGTCGGCTGGGTCGCGCAGTGGAACGAGATGATCTCGGATCCCGAGCAGAAGATCGGCCGCCCGCGTCAGCTCTACACCGGTCCCGTCCAGCGCGACTACGTCCCCGTCGACAAGCGCTGACCGCCAAACTCCCCTCCCTGCGTGCAGGGAGGGGAAACCTCTTCCTCGATCCACTCCCGAAACGCCGCCATCGCCGGGCTCTGCGCGCGCGACTTGAGCCAGGTCAGCCAATAGCGCCCGGTCGAGACCTCGATCCCGAACGGCCGCACCAGCGCGTCGCCGTCGATCAGTCGTCCCAGCATCGAAGCCGGCGCCAGCGCCACGCCCGCGCCCTGCAGCGCCGCCTCGGCCATCGCCAGCGACGAATCGAACACCGGGCCCTTGAGCGTCGGCGGTGCGACTCCGGCGGCGTCGAACCAGCGGATCCATTCGTCGGCGCGGTAGGAGCGCAGCAGCGGCCGTCCGAGCAAGTCGCGCGGCTCGGTCAGCCCCCGCGCCAGCGCCGGCGTGCAGAGCGGCGTCAGCGGCGCCTCGATCAGCGGCACGGCCTCGGTGGCGTGCCACGCGCCGTCGCCGAAGCGGATCGCATAGTCGAGCCCCTCGCCCGCCAGATCGACGCGGTTGTTGTTGGTGAACAGCCGGAGGTCGATCCGCGGGTGCGCGGCGCGGAACGCCGGCAGCCGCGGCAGCAGCCAGCCGGTGGCGAAGGTTCCCACTGCCGCGACCGAGAGCAATTGCGTCGCCTCGCCGCTCGCGATTCCCTCGACCAGCTCGGCGATCCTGTCGAAGCTCCCGGCGAGCGCCGGCTGCAGCGTGAGCCCCTCGTCGGTGAGCGCCAATCCGCGCGGCAAGCGGCGGAACAGCTTCACTCCCAACCGGGTCTCGAGCCCCTTCACCTGATGGCTGATCGCCGCCTGCGTGACACACAGCTCGATCGCCGCGCGCGTAAAGGAGAGATGTCGGGCCGAGGCCTCGAACGCCCGCAGGGCATTGAGCGGCAGATGCGGGCGGACCATCGCGCAGCCATAAGCTGATCTAATGCCGCAAGCCAATAGGGCGGGAAATTCCGGCCGAACCTGTACCGGAGACTACAACTCGATTCAGCAACGCGAAGCGATGCGGCGGCTAAACCGCTCTGACTGCGGGGACAAAAGACAGGAGAGAGCATGATGAGGATTGTCAGGATCATCGCCGCCGCCGCGCTCGCCGTGACGGGCATCGCCGGCGCCACCGCTGCCAGCGCCGCGCCGGTCACTGCCGTCAGCGCAGTCGCCGCGGTTCAGGACTATGGCTACGGCTATGGCTATCGCGACGGCTATCGCTATCGCGACCGTGATCGCTGGGACCGCGGCGACCGCGGCGACCGCCGCTGGGATCGGGGCCGCCGCTATGATCGCGGCCGCTATTACCGCAACCACCACCGCCGCTGCTGGACCGAATGGCGCCGCTATCAGGGCCGCGTGACGGTCTGCCGCCGCTGACCCGGGTTTGGGGCGCCTGCCGATTGCGGCGGGCGCCCTTTCCTCAGTCCCGCGTCGGCAGCGAGAAGATGAAGCGCGCGCCCATTCCGGGCGCGCTGTCGACCTTGAGATCGCCACCCATCGCACGCGCGAGCCGCCGCGCGATATAGAGGCCGAGCCCCGAACCGCCCGGCTCGCTATCGTCGACCCGGCCGAACTTCTCGAAGATCTTGACGTGATCCTCGAGCGCGATGCCCTTGCCTTGATCGGCGACGATCACGCAGCTCTTCTTGTCCTCGCGTTCGAGCCGGATCCACACCATCGCGCCCGGTGGCGAATAGCGCACCGCATTGCCGATCAGATTGACCAGCACCTGGAGCGCACGGCGAAACTCGCCGGTCGCCGGGAGCGCCTCGTCGGCTGCCGGCTTGTCGATCCGCACCTCCGATTGCGCCGCGCGTACGCCGAGCAGCCCCGAGGCGCGCCGTGCCACGTCCGCGAGATCGATCGGCTCGAGCGCGATCGCGAAGTCCTCGCGCTCGATCGCCTGCAGATCGACCAGGTCCTCGACCAGTCCGAGCAAATGCCGTCCGGCATTGGCGATGTCGCTGGCATATTCGGCATAGTCGGGCTTGAGCGGCCCATCGAGCTGCGCGCTGATGCTGTCGGCATTGGCGATGATCTTGCCCAAAGGCCCGCGCAGCGCGCGATCGAGCCGTTGGCTGAACGAATCGGGGAAGCCGCCGAACGACGCTGCCGGCGCCGGCAGAGGCGTATCGGGCCCGGGCTCGGGCGGCAGCGGCGTCTCGAGCATATGCGCCGCGCCGACGAAACCGGCGAAACGGCCGCCCGGATCGCTGCGCGGAGTGGCCGCGAGCCGCACCATCCGCCCGGTACCGCGGATTTCGGCCTTCTGGCCGTCAAACTGCGCCTGCGCCGCGACAGCATCGAGGATCGGCAGATTGCCGCTCTCGTCCTGCTCGAGATGGAAGAGCCGGGTCAGCGGCTGGCCGAGCATCTCGCTCGAATCGAAGCCATAGCGTTCGCCCGCCTCGATCGACAGGAAGGTGATCCGCAGCGAGGCATCGGTTTCCCACAGCCAGTCGGCAGCCGAACGGAAGAAATCGCCTTCGCGCTCGAGCTCGCTCGCGATCGCCCGCCATGCGGGACGCTGGCGCCAGCCGCTGACTTCGAGCCGCACCCCGCCCTGCTCGGGCTCGGCGCGCACCCACAGATCGAGATCGTCCTCGCCATCGGCGGCGACGACATTGCGCGAGATGGCGATGCCCAGCCGTTGGGCGAGCCGCGCCAGCGCCGCGATCGGCGGCACCGCGAACGGCACGCCGGTATCGCCGCCGGCGCGTTGGTTGAGCTCGGCGAGCCGTGCCTCGGCATCGAGCAGGCGCCCTTCGCGATCGAGGCGCCCCCAAGAGACCGGCAGGGTGCGGTCGATCGCGTTCACGCCGCTGCCCTCGTGCTCGCGAGCGCAAGCAGCGCCGTGCGATAGTCGGGATCGAGCCGCAGCGGCGCGATCGCCTCGCGCGCTTCGTCGCCGGGGATGGCGACGATCGAATCGAGACGGTCGGCAAAGCGCTCGACGTCGCGGCGCGGATCGGCCTCGCACAAGGCGAAGCCGATCTGGGCGACGGTCTCGCGACCGAGATCGAGCGCGCGAAGCGCCAGCCACAGGCGATCCGCGCCCGAATCGAGCACGATCTCGCGCGCCAGCGGATAGCCGACGCCCAGCGCATGCGCGAACAGCGCGATGAACAGCACGATGCGGCGGTCGCCCAGTGCCTCGACGAGCAATTTGGGCAGTTCGTCGGGACGGGCGTCGATCGCTGCGGCGAAGCGCATCGCCGCCGCCTCGAGCCGATCGCCTTCGTCATAGGCCGCGAGGCTGCGCTGCGCGGCATCGCACAGCGCGCGATCGAGCACGGGAAGCGCACCATTGGCGGCCTCGCCGACGCGTTCGCGCAGCGCCGCCGCCACCCACCAGACCAGCCGGTGATGCAGATCCGCAGGCAGGTCCGTATGGGTGAGCGGCCCGATATCGGGTCCGCCGCGCCGCCGGCTCTCGGCGACCAGCAGCGCCATCGCACCGCTGGCGAGCGCGCGATCGGGGTGCTGGACGAAGCGATTGACGAGGCTCGGCCGTTCCGGATCGTCGGGTGCGTGCATCGGCAGCGCCGCTGCGATCGCGTCCTGACGCACCCGCGCCATCAGCTCGGCCATCAGCGTCGGCTCGCGCAGCACGCCTGCCGCGAACAGCCGCTCGAAAACCCCCACTTCGGTGCGCAGGATCGATGCCGCGAGTCGGCTCTCGCCGCGGCCGCCGAGCAGTTGCGCGCCATGTTCGCGGATATCGGCTTCAACCGTGTCGATCAGCGCGCGCAGCAGCAGCGCCAGCGCGACGCGTGTCCGCTCGTCGAGCCGTGCCGCGTCGGGCAGGAAGAAATCGTCGATCGCCACGGCAAGCCCGTCATGGGCGCGCGTCTCCGCAGCCGCCGCACGTGCGAGCAACCGGCTGGCGCCCTCGATGGCACCGGGGTTTATGTCGACAGGACTTTCCGACATCGGCCCCTGATAAGCGCAATGTGATTAAAGCGAAGCTAAGCTTTTTCTCGAGTGCCCTCAACCGCGGCGGCAAGCGTTACAAAGGCATAGGCGGCGGCAGCAGCCAATCCATATTGGATGACTCCAGCCAGCGCGAAGGGCGTCAGCAGCAGCAGATGCGCCGACGGGCTGGCCCACCAGCGGCGATGCCGCGAGGGCGCGCGCTCGATGAGGAATTGCGCCGCGAGCGCCACCGCCGCGAGCACCAGCGGCGTGCTGGTGTCGAGCCGCACGCGCTCCATCCAGCCGCAGCCGAGGGCGACGCCCCCGAACAGGGCGAGCAGCGCCCATTCGATCACGCGCGCGCGTCGCTCCTCGCCGCGCAGCGCCGCCATCGCGCCGCCCGTGGCCAGCGAGGCGGCGGAAAGCAGCGCGGCGATCAACCCCGTCCCTTCCCAATTATATCCGATCGCCGTGAAGGAACCGAGCGCGAGCACGCCGCCGATGGCGAACAGGCCCCAACCCGGGAAGTTGCGCGAGACCAGCTCGGGCAGCGCCATCCGCGCGATGCGGGTGAAGACCCAGCGATCGGCCCAGCCGACGCGACGCTCGGTCAGCGCGGCGAGCACGCCGGTGTTGCGCGCGGCGAGGCCTTCGGCGGTGTGCTCGACGGCATGGCCGCTGCGCAGCCAGCTCGCGGAGAGCGGGACGTGCTCGGCGCCCGATTGCGCTGCGACGCGCAACAGCGCCGATTGAAAGTCGTAATCGTCGGGCATCTGCGCGATCTGGCCGAGCTGCCCCACCGAGATCCGCGCGACGCCCGCCCAGCAATCGCGCATGTCGAGCCGCTCGATCGCCGCGGGCGAACTGGCGTCATCGGTGACGAGCAGCGCTTCGGGTCCGTCATGGCCCATCCGGTCCATCACCGGATCGGTGGTGACCAGCCCGTCGGCCATCACCAGCACACGCGCGCCGTCGTCGATCTTCTCGGCGGCTTCCTCGGCCGAGCGCACGATCTCGACCCTGACTTCGCGCCGCCCCGCGCGATTCACCGCGGCGAGCAGCGCCGGCGTCATTCGCCCGACCGCGACGAGCACTTGCTCCGCGCCGGCGCCGATCAACAACCGGATCTGGTATTCGAGCAGCGTCATGCCACCGAACGGCAATGTCGCGACGAGCGTCCCCGGACGGTCGCTCGCCTCCTCGATCGCAAAAATCAGCCCCGCCAGCATGTTCGTTTCGTTAGGCGGAATGGCGGGGCCACGCAATTCCTCGTGCAGGTGAACGCTGACGCCCGGCGCCGACTTGCGGCACCGGGCGTGGGAGAAGGAACGCGGGTCGAATTCGGCCGCCGCGGAAAGTCAGGCGCCGACGAGTGCGCCCATCTTTCCGGTGCTGCCGAACACCTCGACCTTGCCGCCGCTCGCGCGACGCCGCTGGAGCCAGTCCTTGAGCAGCTCGGAACAAGTATGGTCGATCGCCGAGCATTTCGAGAGATCGAGCCGCACCGGCCCCTTGCCCGGCAGCGCGTCGAGCTTCGCCGAGAGCCTGGGCAGCGCCACGAAGGTCGCTGCGCCCGAAAGTGCGATCGTGCGATGCTCTTCCTCTTCGTGCTCCTCGACCCGCAGGCGCAGCTTGCGGAAGTGCGGAAGCAGCTCGAGCAGCGACAGCGCGATGCCGACGAGCACGCCGGTGAGCAGATCCTCCGCGACGACCAGCACGAGCGTCACCGCCCAGATCATCGCGGGCAGCGCGCCGTAATCGCGCAGCAAATGCTTCGCGTGGCTGAAGTTCACCAGACGCGCGCCGGTCACGACCAGCACCGCGCCGAGCGCTGCCATCGGGATCTCGCGCAGCAGCCAGGGCAGCAACGCGACGAAGCCGAGGATCCACACGCCGTGCAGCATCGCCGACAGCCGGGTCTGCGCGCCCGCCTGGACGTTCGCCGAGCTGCGGACGATGACGCCCGTCATCGGCAGCGCGCCGGCGGCGCCGCAGAGCAGATTGCCGATGCCCTGCGCGCGGAGCTCCTTGTTGTAATTGGTGCGCACCCCGTCGTGCATCCGGTCGACCGCCGCCGCCGAGAGCAGGGTCTCGGCGCTGGCGATGAACGCGATGGCGAGCGCCGCGCCGATGATCGAGGGATTGAGCAGCAGCGCGAACGAAGTCGCGTCGGGCAGCGTGATCGCCGCGGCGATGTTCTCGGGCACGCTCACGCGCGTGACGCCGAGCCCGAGCAGGAAGGCGAGCAAGGTGCTCGCGACCACGCCCATCAGCGCGCCCGGAACCAGCTTGAGCGCCGCGGGCCGCCATTTCTCCCAGCCGAGCATCACCGCGATGGTGGTGAGGCCCAAAGCCAGCGCGATCTCGGCGCCCGCGATGCTGGTCGGCGAGAGGCCGAGCAGGCGCCCGGGCATCGCGGCGAGGTTCTCGAGGCCGCTCGGCAGCGGCTTCGAATCGAACATCACATGGAACTGGCCGATCACGATCAGCACGCCGATGCCGGCGAGCATGCCGTGCACCACCGCGGGCGAGATCGCGCGGAACCAGCCGCCGAGCCGGAAGATCCCCGCGAGAACCTGCACCAGCCCCGCGAGCATCAGGATCGGTCCGAGCGCGGAGAGCCCCTGGTCGCGCACCAGCTCGAACACGATCACCGCAAGGCCCGCGGCAGGGCCGCTGACCTGCAGCGGCGAGCCCGCCAGCGCGCCGACGACGATGCCGCCGATGATGCCGGTGATCAGCCCCTTTTCGGGCGACACGCCCGAGGCGATCGCGATGCCCATGCACAGCGGCATCGCGACGAGGAACACCACGATCGACGCAGTCAGATCGCGCACGTTGAACGCGAATTTGGGCAGAGCGAGCCGCGGGGTTTCGGCGGCGGCGCTCATTCCGCGGCCTCCACGCGTTCGGCTGCGAGACGCGCCGCGGCGGGCAGCGCGACGGGGAGCTCGGCGCCCTCGCGGATCGGCACGAACTGGCCGCTGACGCCGTCGAGCGCCAGCACCTCGCCCGCGCCGATGTCGAAGAACCAGCCGTGCAGCGCCACCGCGCCGCGCGCGATCGCCGCGGCGACCGACGGGTGGGTGCGCAGATGCGCGATCTGGATCACGACGTTCTCGAGGCTCGCCGCGCGCACCGACTCGCCATTTTCGAGCTCGGGATAGCCGCGCTTCACCACGCTCGCCGCCGCGGCGCTGTGCCGCAGCCAAGCCGCGACATTGGGCATGTTCTCGAGCATGTGCGGGTTCATCAGCGCCTTCATCGCGCCGCAATCGGAATGGCCGCACACGATGATGTCGTGCACGCCCAGCGCCTCGACGGCATATTCCACCGTTGAGGAGACCCCGCCATTCTGGGTGGCGAAGGGCGGCACGATGTTGCCGGCGTTGCGGCAGACGAAGAGCTCGCCCGGCCCCGCCTGCAGGATCTGTTCGGGCACCACGCGCGAATCCGCGCAGGAGATCATCAGTGCCTTGGGGCTTTGCCCGTCGCTCGCCAGGCGACCGTATAGATCGCTCTGATCCGGAAAGACCTGCTTCGCGAAGCTCAGCACGCGTCCCATCAATTCGTTCACTGGATATACTCCTTGTCAGCCCGCGCGACGCGAGCATGATTCAGGAGGTACGGACGCTGTTTTGCTGCGGCGCAGCGCGTATGTAAGGAAGTGTTTCCCCGGCGTTCGGCCGTGTCAGCCGAGCGGCAGCCGGATCTCGGCGCGCAAGCCGCCGGCGCTGCGATTGCGCAGATCGAACGTGCCGCCTTCGACCGCGACGGCGCGCGCGACGATCGAGAGACCGAGCCCCAGCCCCATCGTGTCGCGCGACCGCGCCTGATCGAGCCGGACAAAGGGCTGCAGCACCGAGTGGATCGCCTCGTCCGGGATGCCCGGGCCGTCGTCCTCGACACGCAGCACGATCGAATCGTCCTTGCGGGCGAGCGTGATCCACACGCGCTCGGCATGATGGACCGCGTTCTCGACGAGATTGACCAGCGCGCGCTTGAACGCGCCCGGGTGCACCGCGTGCTCGCAATGGTCGGGACCCTCGTAGCGCACGTCGCCGCCGCGGTCGCGCGCGTCGTCGGCGACGGTCTGGCACAGGGCGGCGAGGTCGACCCGCACCGGCCGCTCGCCATCGTCGTCGCCACTCAGATAGGCGAGCAGCGAACCGATCATCGCCTCCATCTCGCCGATATCGGCCTCGATCGCGCGATGGGCCTCGGGATCCTCGACCGCGTCGGCGCGCAGCCGCAGCCGCGCCAGCGGGGTGCGCATGTCGTGTCCCACCGCGGCCAGCGCCTGGGTGCGATCCTCGATCAGCCCATGGATCCGCGCCTGCATGCGGTTGAACGCGCGGATCACGCGCCGCAGCTCGCGCGGCCCTGCCTCGGGCAATTCCTCGGCCTCGTTGCTGCCGACCCGCTCGGCCGCCTGCGCGAGTTTGCGCATCGGCAGCAAGGTCTGCCGCACGAGCGCCCCGCCGATGAGGATGATCGCGACCGCCGGCGCGAGCCCGAGCAGGATCCGTTCGAGCGAGAAGCTCAATTCGTGCACCGGCTCGCGCGTCGCGAACTGCATCCAGCTTCCGTCGGGCAGCGTCACGCCGCCCTCAACCACGGCGTTTCGGCCGCTCCCGGTGAGGCGCAGCCGCGGATTGGCCAGGGCGAGGCTCGGCTCCCATGCCACCACCTGACGGTGCACCCGGTCGAGCTTCGGCGCGATGTGGAGCCGCGCTGGAAGCGCGGTGCTCCAGCGCACGATATAGCGGCTCGTGGTCAAATCGGCGGCAAGCGCGGGGCGCCCTGCGGGCGGCTCCTCGGCGAGCAGCTTGCGCGCGATCACCAGATGCTCGGCGAGCCGCCGCGCCTCGTCGTCGCGCACCGAGAGCTGGCTGGTCCGCTCGTAGAAGAAGGTGCTCGCCCCGAACTCGATCAGGATCGCGAGCAGCAGGATGCCGAAGATCCTGCCGATCAGGCCGATCGAGGGACGCAGCATGCGCGTCAGGTTCGCGTGACGGTCGCGTTCAGCATATAGCCCACGCCACGCACCGTGACGATCGGCGCCTTGCCATGCGCGTTCGAAAGCTTGCGCCGCAGCCGGCTGATCAGCACGTCGACGCTGCGATCCGAGCTGTCGCCCAGCCGCATGCGCGAAAGCTCGATCAGCCGCTCGCGCGCGATCACCCGCCCGGCATGGTCGCACATGCTGACCAGCAGATCGAACTCCGCACCGGTCAGCTCGACCAGCGCGCCGCTGGGCGAAGTGAGCTCGCGCCGCGGCAGGCTGATGCTCCAGCCGTCGAACTGGACCAGCCCCTTCACTTGATGCGACGGCGATTGTTCGGGGGTACCCCGGCGCAGCACCGCGCGGACGCGCGCGATCAGCTCGCGCGTGCCGAACGGCTTGGCGAGATAATCGTCGGCGCCGAGCTCGAGCCCGACGACACGATCGGTCTCGCTATTCTTGGCCGAGATGAAGATGATCGGCACGCGGCTCCGCTCGCGGATCATCCGGCACAGATCGATGCCGCTGGTGCCGGGGAGCATGATGTCGAGGATCACCAGATCGACCGGCGAAGCCTCGAACGCCAGCCACATCTCGGGCGCGGTGGCGACCGGGCGGACGCGGAAGCCATGCTCCTGCAGCGCCCGCGCGGTGAGCGTCCGGAGCGGGGGATCGTCCTCGACGAGGAGGATGGTGGGCGAAGCGACCGACTGATGCAGCATCGCGAGTGGACCTAGGGGCACCATCAGTGCGGAACAAGTCTTCGCACCGCAGCATCGCGGCGCAGCAACGTTTCGTTACGTTCGCGCGAACCAGGAGCAACACAGCCACCGTAGCTCCCTCTCAACCCCATGTTGAGGAAACCATCATGCTTCTCGTGACGTTCGCCGCGTTCGGACTGGCCACCGTGCAGGCCGGCCCCCGCCAGTCGGTCGAATATCGTACGCATCACGTGTCTGCGGGCCTCAAGGCGGGCTGCAAGGTGTGGACCGTCCACACGCCGGCTGGCAAGATCGGCGGCCAGCGCGCGATCGTCCGCTGCCCATCCGCGGTCGAGGCCCTCGAGGCCGATGCCGCGCCGAAAAGCGGGCGCGCCGGCTGATCGCTGCGCCGATCGCCGCACCCATCGCTCGCTCTGCCGATGTCGCCCTCGTGACGCGTTCGTTCGGGGCGGCAGGGAGAAAATCGCATGTTCTTCACTCTGCTCCTCCTCCAGGCCGCAGCCCCGCTCGAACTGACTTGCGGCGGCAGCGGAATCGCCGTCCGCGAAGATGTCGCCACCATCTATGGTTCCCAGAACAGCGGCAACAGCGCCTGGCCCAGCGTCCATGCGCGCGAAACGAGCCGCTTTCAGGACCGCGTCGCGCTTCGTCTCGCCGCCGGCAATAGCCGCATCCGCCTGCCCGCGGCCATGCTTCCGGCCGCCCAAAGCGGCGACGGCTGGCTCAGCTTCGGCAAGGTGGAGGTGACCGATCAATCGATCACCGGCTTTGCCGCGGTCAACGCGATGAGCCGTCCCAAGGTCCATATCGATCGCAGGACCGGAGCGATCCGCATCACCGGCAGGTCCGCATCCTATGCCGGCACCTGCGACACCGCGCGTTCCTGATCCGCACTGCGCCGCTGGCGTAGAACCACAGCCACAACATCCTCGGGAAGCGCCAGATCCGCCGCGGCGTGATCGGCGTCCCCATCTGTGCGCACACCGCGCCGGCACAAACATCCTGCCAACACGCTTGAATTGCCGGGCGGCCCGAGCCATTGCGGCCGCTTCGCCTTGAATCGCCGCGCAGGAAGTCCGTCATCCGTCAGATTGCCGCCCTCCCCTATCGAACCGACGGCGTGGCAGCCGATGCGGCGGTCCGCATCCTGCTGATCACCTCGCGCGGCACGGGTCGCTGGGTGGTGCCCAAGGGGAATCCGATGTCGGGCACCGCGCCGCATGTCGCGGCCGCACAGGAAGCGGAAGAAGAGGCCGGCGTGCTCGGTCCCGTCTGCCCGACGCCGCTCGGCTCGTATCGCTATCGCAAGCTCCGCGGCAGCGGCGCGTCGCTGATGATGGATGTCGATGTCTTCCCGCTCGCAGTCACCCGCGAGCTGCCCGACTGGAAGGAACGGCCGGAGCGCGAGCGCCGGTGGTTCACGCTGGCCGAGGCGGCGGACGCCGTCGAGGAACCGGATCTGCGCGATCTGATCCGCTCGTTCGGCGCTTCCGAGTTCAAGGCTGCAACCCAGCGCATCGGCATGTTGAACGCCGTCGCTGAAAAATCGAGGTTAGGTCCGATGTTTGCCTGGTTCCAGCGCCTGTTGCCCCGCACGGGCAACTTCTTCGAATTGTTCGAGGCGCATGCCACGACCGTGATGGCAGGTGCGGACGCGCTGGCCCGCCTGCTCGAAGGCGGCCCTGCGAGCAAGGAGCATGTCCGCGAGGTCATCGAGCGCGAGCATGACGCCGACACCATCACCCGCGACGTGCTCCAGACGGTGCGCAAGACCTTCCTCACGCCGTTCGATCGCGGGGCGATCACGAGCCTGATCGGCGCGCTCGACGATTCGATCGACGAGATGCAGGCGACCGCCAACGCGATCGCGCTCTATGAGGTCGAGAGCTTCGCGCCCGAGATGAAGGACATGGCGGCGATCATCGTCGACGCCGCGCGCGTCACCGCCGAGGCGATGCCGCTGCTCCGCAACGTCGCGCAGAACGCCGCCCGGCTGCACGAGCTCACCGAGCGCCTCGTCCGCATGGAGGGGCATGCCGATGACATCCATGCCGCCGGCCTCAAGCGCACCTTCAAGGAACATGGCGCGGGCGATACGCTCAAGTTCGTCGTCGATCGCGAGGTCTACAAGCATCTCGAGCGGATCGTCGACGCGTTCGAGGACGTCGCGAACGAGATCGACGGCATCGTGATCGATCACGCCTGATCGCCGCGACATGCACGAACTCGCCTTGCCCCTGCTGATCGGCCTGATCGCCGTCGCGCTTGCGTTCGATTTCCTCAACGGTCTGCACGACGCGGCCAATTCGATCGCGACCGTCGTCGCAACCCGTTTGCTGTCGCCGGTGCAGGCAGTGCTGTTCGCCGCGGTGTTCAACTTCGCCGCCTATTTCCTCACCATCGCGATCCCCTCGCTCCATGCCGTCGCCGAGACGATCGGCAAGGGGCTGGTGGACAAGGACGTCGTCACCCCCGCGGTGATTTTCGGCGCGCTGGCGGGCGCGATGTTCTGGAACGTGCTGACCTGGATGAAGGGCATCCCCTCGTCGAGCAGCCACGCGCTGATCGGCGGGCTGATCGGCGCGGGCGTCGCGCATGCCGGGCTCACCGGCATCCATTGGGGTGGACTCAACAAGACCCTGCTCGCGATCGTGCTTTCGCCGACGCTCGGCATGTTCCTCGCGATGCTCGTGATGCTGGTCAGCTCGTGGCTGCTCCACCGCGCTACCGCGCGTACCGCCGAGCGCAGCTTCCGCAGCCTGCACCTCATCTCCTCGGCCGCCTATTCGCTGAGCCACGGCCTGAACGACGCGCAGAAGACGATGGGCATCATCACGGTGCTGCTCTACTCGACCGGAAACCTGACCGGCGAGTTCCACGTGCCCCATTGGGTGGCGATCAGCTGCTATGTCGCGATCGCGCTCGGCACCATGACCGGCGGTTGGAAGATCATCGAGACCATGGGCTCGCGGATCACCAAGCTGTCGCAGCATCAGGGCTTCAGCGCTTCGCTGGCCGGCTCGATCGTGCTCTTCGCCGCCTCGGCGCTCGGCATCCCGGTGTCGACCACGCACACGATCACCGGATCGATCATCGGCGCCGGAACCGCGCGGCGTGCCTCCGCGGTGCGCTGGGGCGTGGCGCGGAGCGTGGTGATGGCGTGGGTGATCACCATCCCGGCCTCGGCGCTGGTCGGCGCCGGCTTCTACGCGGTGACCCTGCTCTTCTAGCCGCCCGGTCTGCGCAGCGCGCGGCACTGGCTGGGAGTCTGGCCGAAGCGCGCGCGGAACAGGCGGCTGAAATGCGCCGCGTCGCTGAAGCCGAGCCGGTCGGCGATCGCACCGATCCGCTCTTCGCTGCCCGGATCGAGCAACGCCTGCCGCGCCGCATCGAGCCGGGTGTTGCGGATATAGGTCTGGACCCCGCCTTCCTTCTCGAACAGCCGGTGCAGCGTGCTCCGCGACACCTTCAGACGCCGGCAGAGATTGGCGACGGTGAGCGAGGGCGATTCGAGGTTGGCGCGGATCTCCTCGCGGGCGTGCGCTGCGGCGCCGCGCGCCGGTGGGGCCGCCGCGTCGTCGGCGCCGGTCGCCGCGTGGACCGCGACCACCAGCAGGTCGAGCAGCGTGCGGGCGAGCCGCGGCGCATCCTCGGTGGCGATCCGTTGCAGGTTCTCGCTGATCTTGAGCAGATGGGCGTGGAGCAACGATGCCTCGTCACGCCCGATCACGATGCCGTGCAGCGCCGCCACCGGGCCCAGCTGGGATTCGGCGAGCGCGCGCGGGATCGCCATCTGGATCGAGCGCGCGATCGACATCGTCATGGTGACCGGCTGGGCGATGTCGAAGAGCAGGATCTCGCCGGCGCGGACGGCGAATTCGCGGCTCCGGGCGAGCCCGTGCATCTCCCCCTCGAGCAGCACGCCCACGCCGAGGATGTCGATGCGATCGGCGGCGATCCGGTCGGGCGTCCGCTCGAGCACGCGCGCGGTCCCGTGCGAATAGGAGACGATGATCCCGTCCAGCGCGATATTCTCGGCGGAAGTCGAGAAAGGTCCGATCGGCGTCGATTCGAACAGCGACGCGATGCTGGGCCAGCCGCGGCCCGACCAGGTTTCGTGGCGATCGGCAGGAGGAATGCTCGCCGTCGAATAACGGACGGGCTCGATGCCCCGCCTGGCCCCCATAGATGCGCTCCGATCCTGCAGGAACGCCTGCGGGAACGCATGCCATTCCGGATACTTAATCAACATTTTACATCAAAACCTGCGTTAGGAAACAGCCTGTCGCGGCCCTACGCAGATTTCCTGAACCGCCTCGAAAGCTTGCCGTAAGGCGCCGGCGCGGCTATCGTGATGAAAACATTTTTATAAGCGAAAAAGGTGGGGATATGCGGCTGACCCGAAGGCAGGCACTGGGAAGCTTTGCAGGCGCCGCCGCGGCAACTTTGCCACCTTCCGCCCAAGCCGAAGTCACGCCCGACTGGTCGAGCCTCACCGCCGCCTTCCGGGTTCCCGACTGGTTCCGCGATGCCAAATTCGGCATCTGGGCGCATTGGAGCGCGCAATGCGTGCCCGAGTTCGGCGACTGGTACGGTCGCCAGATGTACATCCAGGGCAACCCCTTCTACGCCCACCATCTCGCGCATTATGGCCATCCGGCCGATCACGGCTTCCTCGAGATCGAAAATGCCTGGAAGGCCGAGCACTGGGACCCCGAGCATCTGATCGGGCTCTACAAGGCCGCGGGCGCGCGCTACTTCATGGCGCTCGCCAACCATCACGACAATCTCGACACGTTCGACAGCAAGCACCACGCGTGGAACACGCTCCGCGTCGGGCCGAAGCGCGACATCATCGGCACGTGGGAGAAGATCGCGCGCGCCAACGGCCTGCGCTTCGCGGTCTCCAACCACAGCGCGCATGCGTGGCACTGGTGGCAGACCGCCTATGGCTATGACGCCGAAGGCCCGCGCGCCGGCGAGCGCTACGACGCGTTCAAACTGACCCGGGCCGACGGTGCGGGCAAATGGTGGGACGGCCTCGACCCGCAGGAACTCTATACCGGCCCCGCCATGGTCCCGCCCGACGGGATCGGAAGCGCACAGGCGATGCGCGACTGGCACGACGTCCATAGTGGCCGCTGGATGGAGTTCGCTCCGCCCGAGAACCCGCATCATGTCGCCAAATGGCTGCTCCGTCAGCAGGATCTGGTCGAGAAATATCGGCCCGACATGGTCTATTTCGACGATTTCGGCCTGCCCTTCGGAGCGGTGGGGGTCGAGGCGCTCGCGCATTATTACCGCCAGAGCATCGCGCGCGATGGCCAGGTCGAGGTCGTCGCCACCGCCAAGCAGCTCAGCCCCTATCAGCGCACCGCGCTGGTCGATGATGTCGAGCGCGGCTTCAGTGACCGGCTGCGCGCGGAGCCCTGGCAGACCTGCACCTGCATCGGCGACTGGCACTACAACCGTGCCCGCTACGATCAGAAATCGTACATGCCTGCTTTCAAGGTCATCCAGCGGCTCTGCGACATCGTCTCCAAGAACGGCAATCTGCTGCTCTCGATCCCGGTGCGCGGCGACGGCACGATCGATAGCGAGGAAGAGAAGATCCTCGCCGGCGTCACCCGCTGGATGAAGCGCAACGGCGACGCCGCCATCTTCGGCTCGCGGCCCTGGCGCATCTATGGCGAAGGCCCGACCAAGGTCGGCGGCGGCATGTTCAACGAAGGCAAGGTCGAGTTCACCGCCGAGGACGTGCGCTTCACCACCCGCAAGGGCGCGCTCTACGCCGCGTTTCTCGCATGGCCCGAGCAGCCGGTGACCATCGTCGCGCTCGGCAAGGCGGCACTGCCCGATGCCGTTATCGAGCGCGTCGAGCTGGTCGGCGGCGGGCGTGTGCAGTTCGAGCGCGGCGCGGCGGGGCTGACGGTCACCCTGCCCCGCGTGGGCGCTGGGGACTTCGTCCCCGTTCTCCGAATCGACGGGCGGGGGCTGGTCTAGCTCCTTCGCCGGAGCACGGGGTTCTCGATTTCCAGGCCTATTCGAACTCGAGGATCGCGGCGTCGACCGCGAGGCTGTCGCCGGGCGCGAAATTCGCCACCTTGACCACCCCCGCCCGCTCGGCGCGGAGGATGTTCTCCATCTTCATCGCTTCGACCACCGCGAGCGGCTGGCCCGCCTCTACCCTGTCCCCCGGCGCGACATGGAGCTGGCTGAGCAGCCCCGGCATCGGCGCGAGCAGGAACTTGCTCATGTCCGGCGGGACTTTCTCGATCATGTGGTGGCGGAAGCGCGCGACGTGCGGCGGCAATACCTCGACGCGGTGCGTCGCGCCATGCGTGGTGAGGCGCCACGACGCACCCTTGCGCTCCACGGCGACGGTGAACGGAACGTCGTCGATCCGCACCGCGAACAGCGGCTCGCCGGGCCGCCAATGACCGACCAACTCCATCGGCGCACCGGCGCCGCGGACGAGCTGGACGCCGCCAAGGCTTTCGAGCGCCAGCTCGAAGCGCTCGCCGTCGATCGTGATAACGCGCTCGCCGCCTGGTGCCACCGGGCCATTGAGCTGCCCGCTGATCTGCGCAGCGCGGCCGGCGCGCTCGCAATCGATCGCCAGCGCCGCCGCCGCAAGCTTGCGCCGCAACGCTGCCGACGCCGGCGCGCCTTCGAATCCCTCCGGATACTCCTCGGCAATGAAGCCGGTGGTCAGGGCGCCTTCGCGAAAGCGCGGATGCTGCATGATCGCCGAGACGAAATCGATGTTGTGTCCGATACCTTCGATCCGGAAGCGATCGAGCGCGGCGATCTGCCGGTCGGCGGCTTCGGCACGCGTCGGCGCCCAGGTCACCAGCTTGGCGATCATCGGATCGTAGAACATCGAGATCTCGCTGCCCTCGGTCACGCCGTCATCGACGCGGGTGACCCCGCTCTCGTCCCGCGCCTCGGCGGGCGGGCGATAGCGCACCAGCCGGCCGGTCGAAGGCAGGAATCCGCGATAGGGATCCTCGGCATAGACGCGGTTCTCGATCGCCCAGCCGGTGAGCTTCACCTCGTCCTGCGTGAAGGCCAGCTCCTCGCCCGCCGCGACGCGGATCATCTGCTCGACAAGGTCGAGCCCGGTGATCTCCTCGGTGACCGGATGCTCGACCTGGAGCCGGGTATTCATCTCGAGGAAGTAGAAGCCCGCGCCGGTCTTGTCGGCGCCCGAGACGATCAGCTCGACGGTGCCGGCGCTGTAATATCCCACCGCGCGCGCCAGTGCGACGGCCTGCTCGCCCATCGCCTTGCGCATCTCGGGCGTGACGAAGGGCGACGGCGCTTCCTCGACGACCTTCTGGTGCCGCCGCTGGATCGAGCATTCGCGTTCGCCGAGATAGACGATGTTGCCGTGCTGGTCGCCGAGCACCTGGATCTCGATATGGCGCGGCTGCTCGATGAACTTCTCGATGAACACGCGGTCGTCGCCGAAACTCGCCAGCCCCTCGCGTTTGGTCGCCTCGAAGCCCTCGCGGACGTCCTGCTCGCTCCAAGCCAGCCGCATGCCCTTGCCGCCGCCGCCGGCCGAGGCCTTCATCATCACCGGATAGCCGATCTCGGAGGCGATCCGCACCGCATGCTCGGTATCATCGATCTCGCCGACATAGCCAGGAACGACGTTCACCCCCGCCTGCTTCGCCAGCTTCTTGGATTCGATCTTGTCGCCCATCGCCGCGATCGCACCCGGCGGTGGACCGACGAACGCGATTCCCGCCTCTGCACAGGCCCTGGCGAAGCTCTCGCGCTCGGAGAGAAAGCCATAGCCCGGATGGATGCAGTCCGCCCCGGTCTCCTTCGCCGCGAGCAGGATGAGATCAGCCTTGAGATAGGATTCCGCCGCCGGTGCCGGACCCAGCCGGACCGCCTCGTCGGCCATCCGCACATGCGGCGCGCGCGCATCGGCGTCCGAATAGACCGCGACGGTAGCGATCCCCATCTTCTTGGCGGTGCGGATCACGCGGCACGCGATCTCGCCGCGATTGGCGACCAGGATCTTCTTGAACATTATTCCTCGCCTAAATCCGGTTCAGTCGTTCCCAGCGCTGGCGCAATCCATCGCAATCTTTGATTTCGTAAAGGTCGATTCTCTCGCGATGCCGCAGCCGTCGTGGCACGCGGACCTCGATCTCCTCGCCTTTGCGTAGCCGTAGACGAAGAATATCCAGCAGCATCATTGCCGGCCACGCCCGAAACTCCTTGCGCACCTCTTCGATATCCGCGTCCGCACGAAGCACAGCGATGTCCTTGAACATACCGCGCATCTGCACGAGCGTGAAACTCGTCACTCCGCCGCTTCCATCCGCATCGGTTCCTCGGCTTGCAGCGTCGTCATCCCCAGCTTGGCGAACAACGCCGCGTCGGCGCTTTCGCCCGCATTTCCCGTGGTGAGCAGCTTGTCTCCGGTGAAGATCGAGTTGGCGCCCGCCATGAAGCAGAGCGCCTGCGTCGCGTCGCTCATGCTTTCGCGCCCCGCCGACAGCCGCACCATGCTCTCGGGCATCGTGATCCGCGCCACCGCCAGCGTCCGCACGAACTCGATATCGTCGATCTTCGCCAGCGGCGTATCCGCCAGCATATCGCCGAGCACCGTGCCCTTCACCGGCACCAGCGCGTTGACCGGCACGCTCTCGGGATGCCGCGGCAGCGTGGCGAGCGCATGGATGAAGCCCACCCGATCGCCGCGCGTCTCGCCCATCCCGACGATCCCGCCGCAGCACACGTTGATCCCGGCCTCCCGGACATGCTCGAGCGTGTCGAGCCGCTCCTCGAAGCTGCGCGTGGTGATCACCTCGCCATAGCGCTCGGGCGACGTGTCGATATTGTGGTTGTAATAGTCGAGCCCGGCATCGGCGAGCATAGCCGCCTGGGAGGGCGTGAGCATCCCCAGCGTCATGCAGGTTTCCATACCCATCTGCCGCACGCCCTTCACCATCTCCACGATGGCGGGCATGTCGCGGTCCTTGGGGTTGCGCCACGCCGCGCCCATGCAGAACCGCGACGAACCATTGTCCTTGGCCTGCGCCGCCGCTTGCAGCACCGCGCGGACATCCATCAATTTGGTTGCCTTGAGCCCGGTCTCGGCATGCACCGACTGGTTGCAATAACCGCAATCCTCGGGGCAGCCGCCGGTCTTGATCGACAGCAAGGTCGACATCTGGACCTGATCGGGCGCGTGATGCGCGCGGTGTACGGTCTGCGCGCGGAATACCAGCTCGCCGAAGGGCAGATCGAACAGCGCGGCAATCTCTTCGCGGGTCCAGTCGGTACGCACGTCACTCATTCGGCAGCCTCTTCGATCGGGGGCAGATTATGTCCGAGCAGCTTGAGCACTTCCGCGGCCGCGCTGACAAGGTTGGTGCCGGGTCCGAAGATCGCCTGCACGCCATGCGCGCGGAGGAATTCGTAATCCTGCGGCGGAATCACGCCCCCTGCCACGACCTTGATATCGGCGTGGCCCGCTTCCTTGAGCGCGGTCACCAGCTCGGGAATCAGCGTCTTGTGCCCCGCGGCGAGGCTCGACGCACCGACGACATCGACGCTCTTCTCGATCGCCAGCGCGCAGGTTTCGGCCGGGGTCTGGAACAGCGGACCCGACACCACTTCGAATCCCAGATCGGCGAAGGCGCTCGCGACGACATTGGCGCCGCGGTCATGCCCATCCTGTCCCATCTTGGCGACGAGCACACGCGGCTTGCGTCCCTGCCGGCGCGCGAACGCGGCAACGCCTTCCTCGGCGCGGAGCCAGCCCTTGTCCTCGGCATGCGCCGGGCCATAGACCCCCTTGATCGGCGTGACGCCCACCGCATGCCGGCCGAACGCGACTTCCATCGCCGCCGACATCTCGCCGAGCGTGCAGCGTGCGCGTGCGGCCTCGACGCAGAGCGCGAGCAGATTGTCATTGCCCGCCGCGCCGCGCCGCAGATTGCCCAGTGCCTCCTCCGCCTTCACCGCATCGCGATCCGCGCGGGTCTTCGTGATCCGCTTGATCTGGTCGGCGCGGACCCGGGTGTTGTCGATCTCGAGGATGTCGATCGGGGCATCATCGGGATTGAGGTATTTGTTCACCCCGACGATCACGTCCTCGCCGCGATCGACCCGCGCCTGCCGTGCCGCCGCGGCGCGCTCGATATGCTCCTTGGGCATGCCGCTCTCGACCGCATGGGTCATCCCGCCCAGTGCCTCGACCTCCTCGATCAGCGCCCAAGCCTTGTCGGCGAGCTCCTGCGTCAGCGCCTCGACATAATAGCTGCCGCCGAGCGGGTCGACGACGTGCGTCATCCCCGTCTCTTCCTGCAGGATCAGCTGGGTGTTGCGCGCGATCCGGGCGGAGAAGTCGGTGGGCAGCGCCACCGCCTCGTCGAGGCTGTTGGTGTGGAGCGACTGCGTGCCGCCAAAGGTCGCCGCCATCGCCTCGATCGTGGTGCGGACGACGTTGTTGTACGGATCCTGCTCGGTGAGCGACACGCCCGAGGTCTGGCAATGCGTACGCAGCATCTGCGAGCGCGGGCTGCCGCCGAAGCCGGCGATGATCCGGCTCCACAAGGTCCGCGCCGCGCGGAGCTTCGCCACCTCCATGAAGAAGTTCATGCCAATGCCGAAGAAGAATGACAGCCGCCCGGCGAATTCGTCGATGGTCAGCCCGCGCGCGATCGCCGCGCGGACATAGGCCATACCGTCGGCGAGCGTGAAGGCGAGCTCCTGCACCGCCGTCGCCCCCGCCTCGTGCATATGGTAGCCCGAGATCGAGATCGAGTTGAACCGCGACATGTGCTCGGCGGTATAGGCGATGATGTCCGCGACGATCCGCATCGAGGGCTCGGGCGGATAGATATAGGTGTTGCGGACCATGAACTCCTTGAGGATGTCGTTCTGGATGGTCCCGGTGAGCTGATCCTGCCGTACGCCCTGCTCTTCGGCGGCGACGATGTAGAATGCGAGGCATGGCAGCACCGCGCCGTTCATCGTCATCGACACCGACATCTGGTCGAGCGGGATGCCGTCGAACAGGATCTGCATGTCGGCGAGCGTGTCGATCGCGACGCCCGCCTTGCCAACATCGCCCGTGACGCGCGGGTGATCGCTGTCATAGCCGCGATGGGTGGCGAGATCGAAGGCGATCGAGAGGCCCTTCTGCCCCGCGGCGAGATTGCGGCGGTAAAAGGCGTTCGATTCCTCGGCGGTGGAGAAGCCGGCATATTGGCGGATCGTCCAGGGGCGGCCGGCGTACATCGTCGCCTTCACCCCGCGCGTGAACGGCGCGAAGCCGGGGAGCCCGGGATCGGGCGCATCGGCAGCGGTGTAGAGTGGCTTGACCGCGATCCCCTCGGGCGTGTGCCGGGTGAGATCGGCGTCCTTCACTTCCTTCGCGGCGAGCGCAGCCCAGGCATCGAGGGAGGGCTTGTCGCTCACTTGCCTTTGAACTCCGGCTTGCGCTTCTGGAGGAACGCGATCCCGCCCTCCATCGAGTCCGCCGACCCGCGCGCCGCGCGCTGGTTGTCGGCCTCGCGCGCCATCGCTTCTTCGTAGCTGCTGCCGAGCCCCGCATGGAGCTGGCGGCGCATCAGCCCGAGCGCGATCGTCGGCCCCGCGGCGAGGCGCTCGGCCAGCCGCCAGGTCTCGCTTTCGAGCACGTCCTCATGGACGACCTCATAGACCATCCCCCAGTCGCGCGCCTTGTCGGCATGGATGCGCTCGCCGAGCATCATCATCTCGAGCGCGCGGCTGCGGCCGATCAGCCGCGGCAGCATCCAGCTTGCCCCGCCATCGGGCACGAGCCCGATATTGACGAAGGCCTGGAGGAAATAGGCATTGCTCGTGGCGACGCAGAAATCGGCGGCGAGCGCGAGGCTGCAGCCGATCCCCGCCGCCGGCCCCCGGACGCCGCTGACCACCGGAACGCCAAGCTCGGCGATGGCGAGCAGCGCGGGGTTGTAGTGCTGCGTGAGCGCCTCATGCGTCGCCGCGCCGGGATCGCCTGCCGAAAGCGCACCGCTCGCGACATCGGCGCCGGAGCAGAATGCCTTGCCCGCACCGAGGAACAGGACCGCGCGTGCGCCGTCGAGATCGCCGATCGCTGCGGCGATCTCGTCGAACATCGCCGGCGGCGCGGCGTTGAGCCGTTCGGGCCGGTTGAGCGTGATCGCGAGCACATCGCCACGGCGCTCGGTGAGGATATGTTCGAAGCTCATGCGGCGTCCTTGATTCTTGCGGCTGCCGCCCTGACGAGCGGGAGCACGTAAGTTTGCGAAAGTGTCGCGAGCGGGCGTTTCTCGGCCTCGTCGGCGGTCAGCCAGAACAACGCGTCGATCTCCTCGCCGGGCTCGGGCGTGCCGTCAATTTCGACACGAAACAGCCGGGATTCGACATGGCGGCCGGGCTCGTGGACCGCCGGCGCGGTGTAGGTCCCGACATATTCGGCGCGGCCAAGGTTGCACCCCAATTCCTCGCGCAGCTCGCGGGCGAGCGCCGCTTCGGGCGTCTCGCCGGGCTCGATCTTGCCGCCGGGCTGGATCAGCGCCTCGGTGCCGCGCTTGCGCACCATCAGCGTGCGCCCCGCAGCGTCGAGGATCAGCGCCGACACGATCCGGATAGGTTCAGCCTCAATGCCCATCCTTCGGCGTCTCCATGATCTCGGTGAGCACTCCGCCCATGTCCTTGGGATGCAGGAAGAAAATCAGCGTGCCATGCGCCCCGATCCGCGGCTCGCCGAGCACCCGCGCGCCCCTGGCCTCGAACCACGCTTTGGCTGCGTGAATATCCGGCACCTCGTAGCAGAGATGATGCTGCCCACCCTGCGGGTTCTTCGCGAGGAAGCCATGGATCGGCGAGCCCTCGCCCAGCGGCTCGATCAGCTCGATCTGGCTGTTCGGCGTGTCGACGAAGCAAACTTTCACGCCTTGCGCGGGCAAGTCGAAGGGCTCGCGGATCACCTGCGCGCCCATCACATCGCGGTAAAAGGCGATCGAGTCCGCGATCGAGGGCGTCGCGACGCCGACATGGTTGAGACGGCCGAGCTTCATTTCCCCTCCGTCACCCCGGCGAAAGCCGGGGTCTCGTGCCACGCACCGTGCGCCTGCCGCCCGAGATCCCGGCTTTCGCCGGGATGACGGGCAAGGTCACAGCGGAATATTGTCATGCTTCTTCCACGGGTTCTCGAGCTGCTTGTTGCGCAGCTTGCGCAACCCCAGCGCCACCCGCCGCCGCGTCGAGTGCGGCAGGATGACCTCGTCGATAAAGCCCTTGCTCGCCGCCACGAACGGGTTGGCGAAGCGAGTCTCGTACTCGGCGGTGCGCTCGGCGATCTCCTCGGGCGTCTTGCCCCGGAAGATGATCTCGACCGCGCCCTTGGCGCCCATCACCGCGATCTCGGCGGTCGGCCAGGCGTAGTTCAGGTCCCCGCGCAGATGCTTCGAGGCCATCACGTCATAGGCGCCGCCATAAGCCTTGCGCGTGATCACGGTGATCTTGGGGACGGTCGCCTCGGCATAGGCATAGAGCAATTTGGCGCCGTGCTTGATGATGCCGCTATGCTCCTGGCCGACGCCGGGCAGGAAGCCGGGGACATCGACGAAGGTAACGATCGGGATCTCGAACGCGTCGCAGAAGCGCACGAAGCGCGCGGCCTTCTTGGACGAATTGATGTCGAGCACCCCGGCGAGCACCATCGGCTGATTGGCGACGACGCCGACCGTCCGCCCCTCGATCCGGCCGAAGCCGATCAGGATGTTGCCGGCATGGCTCGGCTGGAGCTCGAAGAACTCGCCCTCGTCGAGCGTCTTCCGGATCAGCTCGTGCATGTCATAGGGCTGGTTGGCGCTCGGCGGGATCAGCGTGTCGAGGCTCTGCTCGATGCGGTCCCACGGATCGTCGCACGGCCGCTCGGGAACGCTCTCCCGATTGGACGCGGGCAAGAAGTCCACGAAGTCGCGGGCCGCGAGCAGCGCCTCGATATCGTTATCGAAGGCGACATCGGCGACCCCCGACTTCGTGGTATGCGTCACCGCTCCACCCAGTTCCTCCTGCGTGACGATCTCGTTGGTAACGGTCTTCACTACATCCGGGCCGGTGACGAACATGTACGATGAATCCTTCACCATGAAGATGAAGTCGGTCATCGCGGGAGAATAGACGGCCCCGCCTGCGCAGGGGCCCATGATCAGCGAGAGCTGCGGTACCACGCCGCTCGCCAGTACGTTGCGCTGGAACACTTCGGCATAGCCGCCGAGCGACGCGACGCCCTCCTGGATGCGCGCGCCGCCGCTATCGTTGAGCCCGATCACGGGCGCACCGACCTTCATCGCCATGTCCATGATCTTGCAGATCTTCTGCGCGTGGCGCTCGGAGAGCGAGCCGCCGAACACGGTGAAATCCTGACTGAACACGAAGACGAGGCGGCCGTTGATCGTGCCCGAGCCGGTGACGACGCCGTCGCCGGGGACGATCTGTTCCTCCATGCCGAAATCGACGCAATTATGCTCGACATACATGTCGAGCTCCTCGAACGATCCCTCGTCGAGCAGCACTTCGACCCGCTCGCGCGCAGTGAGCTTGCCCTTGGCATGCTGCGCGTCGATGCGCTTCTGCCCGCCGCCAAGGCGAGCCGCGGCGCGGCGGCGCTCCAGTTCCTCGATCGTCGACGACATTGGGGTCTCCAGCGGTGGCGCCTTCTGCACAGGGCATGCGCGGCGAGGCAAATGCAATGTTGCAAAGTTGCGGTGAGGAGGTTTGCAGAATATGCTGGGCGGTATGCGATGCGCGCCGCCCCTTGCAATTCCTCCCTCGCGAAGCGGGGGAGGTGGCAGGCGCAGCCTGACGGAGGGGGCGCCTCCGCAAGCGATCTACGTGCGGAGAGGCCCCCTCCGTCGCCTTCGGCGCCACCTCCCCCGCTTCGCGAGGGAGGATTTATGAGCCAGCCCCGCCGCCGGCTGTTCGAAGGCTTCCGCCTGCGCGACCTGCGCCGCCGGCTGAATCTCAGCCAGGCGGCGATGGCCACGCGGCTCGGCATCTCGGTCCCCTATCTCTCGCAGATCGAGAATAACGGCCGTCCGATCACTGACGTGGTATTGCTCGCGCTCGCCCGCGAATTCCCGATGGAGGCCGCCGATATCGGCGCCGAGGCCGAGACTTCGACCCTGCTCCGCACGATCGACGCCGCGACCGACACCAGCATCCCCGCGCACGCGCTGGGCGAGACCGACGTTCGCCGCGGGCTCGAGCAGCAGCCTCTGCTCGCCCGCCGGCTCGTCGCGGTGCACGAGGCATGGCGCCGCAGCCAGGAGCAGCTCCGCGTGCTCGACGATCGTTTCGACACCGGATCGAGCGAAGCGGCGCCGCTTCCCTGGGAAGAAGTGCGCGACTGGTTCCAGGCCGAAGGCAATTACATCGACGCCATCGACCGCTCCGCGGAGGCGCTTGCCGACGCGCTCGACGAGGGTCTCGTCGCCCCGGCGATCGAGGAAAGACTGCTCCGCTGGCACGGCGTCCGCGTTATCGGCGTCGACAATGACGGCGGCGAGCTGAGCCGCTTCGACGAGGCGAGCCGCACGCTGGCGCTCAACGCAGGCCTGCCGCCCGAAAGCCGCGCCTTCCTGCTCGCCCACCGGCTGGTCCGCTACGAATTCGCCAACGAGATGCGCCATGTCGTCGCCGAGGCGGGACTGGCGAGTCAGGCCTCGCGCGAGCTGCTCAGCGTCGGCCTCGCCAACTATGCCGCAGGGGCGTTGCTGATGCCGTACGGCCAGTTCCGCACCCGCGCACGCGAGGTGCGCCACGATATCGATCGTCTTCGCCAGCGCTTCGGCGTCAGCTTCGAGCAGGCGTGTCACCGGCTCTCGACGCTCCAGCGTCCCGGCGCCGCCGGCCTGCCCTTCTTCTTCTGCCGGGTCGACATGGCGGGCAATATCACCAAGCGCCACTCGGCAACGCGGCTCCAGTTCGCCGCGCTGGGCGGCGCCTGCCCGCTCTGGATCGTCCATGAGGCGGTGGCCATCCCCGACCGGATCCTCGTCCAGCTCGCCGAGATGCCCGACGGCACGCGCTACGTCTCGATGGCCAAGGGCCTGGTCAAGCCGTCGGGCAGCTATGCCCGACCGCCGCGCCGCTACGCCGTGGCGCTGGGCTGCGAGGAGGCCCATGCGGCCGACTTCGTCTATGCCGACGATCTCCGCCCCGGCGGCGCGGCGACGCCGATCGGAGCGAGCTGCCGCATCTGCCCCCGGATGGACTGCGATCAGCGCGCCTTCCCGCCCGCCGGCTCGGTCATCGAGATCGATGCGGATAGAAGGAGCGTGGTGCCCTACGCGTTTCGCTGATCAAACTCCTCCCCGGCACGGGGCGGGGGACCGCGCCCGCAGGGCGTGGTGGAGGGGGCATGCCGCAAGGGATTCCCCAGGAGGAGGGCCCCCTCCACCATGCTTCGCATGGTCCCCCTCCCCGTTCCGGGGAGGATCGGTACTTCAATCGATGTTGTTCGCCAGGCCCACCGCCCGGTTGTAGGAGTCGACCATCGATTGCGCGTCGTTGGCCGAATGCGACTGCTTGAGCTGGCGATATTGACCGATCATCGATCCGAGCATGTCGACGACGAGACTTTGGACGCCGAGCCGGCTCGTCTCCACCGGCTCCTTCGCTTTGGCCTTGGCATCCGCGATCGCCTTTTGCTGATCGGCCAGCAGCTTCTCCAGCGCGCCCGCGATCGCATCCGCCTTGGCGAACACCGCTGGATCCTTGAGATCCTCGGGTTTGTTGAACAGCCCGACCAGATCCTCGGCCTGCTGCATCGCCAGCTTGTTGTTGTAGCCTACCCTGTCGCCGCTCTGCTTCAGGCTGGCGAGTTCCTGCCCGGCGCCCGCGCGACGCTGCTTGACGAGCGCGGCGTTGAAATCCTCCATCGCCTTCAGCGCCGCATCGAATTCGGCGGTCATCTGCGCGTCTTCGGCCTTGCCGCGCTTCAGCGAATCCTGACGATAGGCCTTGGTGTTGTAATAGGCATAGAGCGGACCCAGCCGCGCCAGCACCTTTTGCAGCGCGGCGTCGAGCGTCTCCGCAGCTGCATCGAGCGGACCCAGCGCGCCGGGCAGCGCGCGCGCCGCTTTGAGCTTGCCCTCAGCGCTCTCGATCCAGCCATCGCTGATCGTGATATTTTCGTCCGGCGACCGGCTGGCAATGCGGGCCTCCTTGTAGGTCTGCACCGTCGCCGGCAGGCCGAAGGTCTCGATCAACGCATTATACGCTTCGGTATAGGCGCTCAGCTTGGCCGCCGCAGCGGGCGAACTCGTCGTCGCCTCTGCCGATCCGTTCCCCCCGTTCCCCGATCCCGAGCCCCCGCAGGCGCTCAGCACGAACAATCCCGCCAGGGCGACACCCTGGCGCAGCTTTACTTTCCGCATTCGGCAGATCCCCTAGATCGTTGCGAACGCGTAACGCAGGACAGGCGATTTCGATCCGGATCAAGATATGTCGAGTCAGGGTTTGGCTGAGGCGGTCGCCATGTGCCGGTCGAGGAAGTCGAAGATCGTCCCCCAGAGATGCTCGCTGATCCCGGGTCCGCCGACCTTATGGGTGTGGCCCGGATAGAGCATCATCTCGAACGGCACCTTCCGCTGCTGCAGCGTCGCCGCCATCGCGGTGGTATGCTCGAGCACGACATTGTCGTCGGCCATGCCGTGGACGATCAGCAGCGGATCGGCGATCCTGGCGGCGTCGCCGATCGTGTCCGAAACCTTGTACGCCTCCGGCACCTTGGTCGGATCGCCCATATAGCGCTCGGTATAATGGGTGTCGTAGAGTTCCCACTTGCTCACCGGCGCGCCGGCGATGCCCGCGGCGAAGGTGCCGGGCGCCGCCTCGAGCATCTTGAGCGTCATATAGCCGCCGTACGACCAGCCATAGGTGACGATCTTCGTCGGATCGACGAAATCGAGCGTCTTGAGATAATTGGCGCCGGCGACCTGATCCTCGACCTCGACCGAGCCCATCGCGTGCCAGATCGCATCCTCGAACGCCTTGCCGCGATTGGCCGAACCGCGATTGTCGATCTGGAACCAGATATAGCCGCGATCGACGATGTACTGCTGCAGCGCCCCGCCCCAGGCCTTGCTCACGGTCTGCGAATGCGGACCGCCATAATGCTGGAAGAACACCGGGTAGCGCTTGCCCGGCTCGCGCTTCGGCGCGACCATCTCCCAGTGCAGCGTGGTGCCGTCGGGGCCCTTGATGGTTCCGAAAGTCCGCTCGTGGTGGCTGGCGAGATACGGATTGTAGGGGTGATCCGCCGCGGTCACGGCGTTCTCGTTCACCCAGGCGATGCGCTTGCCTGCGGCATCGGCGAGATAGACCTGCGTCGGCTGCCGGGTGTTCGAGCGCGTGACGATCGCGCGGGTGCCCGCCGGGTCCATCACCGCATTGTTCCACCAGCCGGCTTCGGTCAGCCGGGTGACCGCGCCGGGCTTGCGATAGCTCGCCACATAGAGGTGGCGTTCGAGCACGCCGTCCTTGTTGCCGAGGAAGAAGACACGGCCATGGCCCTGGTCGACGCCGACGACGTCAGGCGTGACTTCCCACGCGCCTTTGGTCAGCTGGGTCCATTTGCCCTTGGCGAAGCGATAGAGATGGCCATGGCCGTCGCGCTCGGACCACCAGATCAGGCTGCCGTCGTCGAGCGGCGTCAGTGCGTTGGACAGATTGACCCAGCTCTTCGGCCCCGACTTCTCGCTGAACAGCACCGAGGACTTGCCCGTCGCCGGATCGACTGCGAGCAGATCGAGCACCGTCTGGTCGCGGTTCTGGCGTTGCACGTAGAGCGTCTTGCCGTCACGCGACCAGTCGACACGCGCGAGATAGATGTCGGTCCCGGTGCCGAGATCGACCTTCACCTTCTCGCTGCCGTCGGGGCGCATCACATAGAGTTCGACCAGCGCGTTGGGCGTGCCCGCCTTGGGGTAGCGCTGCTGATAGATGTTGGTGCCCTCGGCGCCGATCGCGGCGCGGGTGACGATGCCGACCGGCGCCTCGTCGAAGCGCTCGACCGCGACGCGGCTGTCGTCGCGCGCCCACCAATGGCCGGTGAAGCGATCCATTTCCTCTTGCGCGACGAACTCGGCCTCGCCCCAATGGACCGTGTCGGCGCCATCGTCGGTCAGGCGCTTCGGCGTGCCGGTGGCGAGATCCATCACGAACAGATTCTGGTCCTGGACATAGCTCGCATAGCGGCCCGCGGGGCTCACCACCGCGTTGAGCTTGGGCCCCGCCGCGGCGGCGAGCCTGGTCGCCTGCCCGTCGAGCCGGGCGAGATAGAGCTCGCCGTCGAGCGGCACGAGGATCGACTGCGAATCCGCCGACCAGTCATAAGAGACGATGCCCTTGGTCCCGCCGATGCGCGCGCGCTCGCGCTGCATCTTCTCGGCCTCGGAGAGCGCGGCACCGGTACCCAGCTTCTTCGAATCGACCAGCATCCGCCACTCGCCGGTACGCGTGTCCATCGCCCAGAGATCGAAGCGATCCTTGTCGTCGGCGCGGTTGCGCAGCAGGGTGACCCATTTGCCGTCGGGCGAGAGGGTGAGCTTGCGCGGCGTGGTGCCGGCGAGATCGGGGCTGGCGAAGACGCGCTCGATCGTCAGGTCCTTGCCCTGCGCCACCGCTTCACCGGTCATCAGCGGTGCTCCCAGCGCAGCCAAAGCCAATCCCAGCACCCATTTACGCATTCCCGTTCTCTCCGGAGCTCGCGCCCGGCGGACGCGGGCGAACCCGCCTTATTGCGGGCCGCGGGCTTCGGGTAAAGGCCTGCGCCTATTCGAGATTGAGCGCGACCTTGCGCGAAACGAGGATGAAGCGCGGCCCCGCGCCGTTCGCCGCGGCACGGTCGTCGGGATTGTAGAGCGCGCATTTGCGCAAGGACAGACAACCGCAGCCGATGCAGCCGTCGAGATCGTCGAGCGTGCGCTGGAGCTGCGCCACCCGCGTCTCGATGACTTGCCGAAAGCCGCGGCTGATCCGCTTCCAGTCCGCCGCGGTCGGGGCACTGCCCTCGGGCAGTTTCCCGAGCTCGGCGGCGATCTGCGGCAGAGTGAAGCCGAGCTGCTGCGCGATCAGCGCGAACGACACGCGGCGGATATCGGCGCGCAGGAAGCGGCGCTGGTTGCCCGCAGTGCGGATCGGATGGACCAGCCCCTTGCGCTCGTAGAAGCGCACCGCCGACACCGAAAGCCCGGTGCGCGCCGCCAGCTCGCCGATCGTCAGCAACTCGTTTCCGCGCGATCCCGGCACCGTGATTTTCCCGCTTGACCTCAACTTAGGTTGAGGTTGTAGCTGCTTGCGGCATGGCCTCCAACCGGGAAAGGGACCCCATGCCGCAGCCTTATATCGAGCACGTCAATCTCACCGTGCGCAGCCCCGAGCGCACCGCGAAGCTGCTCGCCGATCTGTTCGACTGGCACGTCCGCTGGGAAGGCCCGGCGCGCGACAATGGCCGCACGATCCATGTCGGCGACGAACGCACCTATCTCGCGGTCTACACCCCGCCCGAGGCGCCCGACGACTCGGTCTTCGAGAAAGGCCGCCCGCTCAACCATGTCGGCATCCTCGTCGACGATCTCGACGATATCGAGCGGCGGGTGATCGCCGCGGGGCTGATCCCCTTCGCGCACGCCGATTACGACCCCGGCCGTCGCTTCTATTTCTACGATCACGACGGCACCGAGTTCGAGATCGTCAGCTACGCCTGATCGAGGGATCGCGGAACTCAGCCGCCGCGCTTGCGGCGGCGGAATTCCGCGACCTTGGCCTTGTTTCCGCAGCCCTTCATCGAGCACCAGCGCCGATCGCCGGCGCGCGACGTGTCGAGGAACAGCAGCGCGCAGCCCTCCGCCTCGCACTGGCGGATGCGCGCCTGGTCGGCGCCACCAAGCAGCAACACCGCCTCGCGCGCCAACAGCGCGAGCAGTGCCGCCGCGTCGCCGCGCCAGCGCGCGCCTCCCTTCGGATCGAGCCACGGAGCGGCGGCAGGCGCGCCGGCGAGACGATTGAGCGTCGCCACGTCCTCGCCGGCCGGGGCGCGGCCGCCGATCCGCGCGTCGGCGATCGCATAGACCGCCTCGCGCAGCGCGTGCGCTGTCGCGAGTTCGTCGACCGATGTCGGCGGCACGGACTCCGCCATTCCACTCGCCACGAGCCACCGCCCGAGATCCTCCGGCGCCGCGAGCAATTCGCGAGGGTCCGCCTTCAGCCGACGCGCGAGCGTCGCAGTGAAATCGAGCGCGACATGCCCGCCGCGGAAACGGAAGCCGTCACGCAATTCGCCTTCGCTCGAACCACCTATGCTCATGTTACCGCATTGACAGGTTACCGCTTCTGCCGCAAGCACGCGTCAGTAACTGATTTATCAGGTTACCACATTTTAGGGAGACTGAGGATGTTGCGGATTGTTCTCTTGGCAGGAGCCTTTTCGCTGACGGCCGCGACCAATGGATCGGCAGCGCCTTCCGCGCCCGAGCTTTCGCTTGCCGGAACCTGGGCGATGGATTCCGCCTATGAGATCCTCGCCGACGGCCGGCGCACGACCAATTATGGCGCGCATCCCCGCGGATTGCTGATCATCGACGCGGCGGGTCGCTACAGCCTGCAGATCTTCCGTCCCGATCGCACGCGCTTCGCCTCGGGAGACAAGGTGCGCGGCACGGCTGAGGAATATCGCGACGCGGCGCTCGGTTCGAGCACCCATTTCGGTCGGGTTCGCCTCGACGCCGCGAAGCACCAGATCATTTTCGCGATTGAGGCCGCCTCTTTTCCGAACTGGGAAGGCCGCGAACAGGTGCGCGACTATGACTATCGCGACGGCGTGCTGCGCTACGCGGTGCCCGCCAGCGCCTCGGGCAATGGGACGACGGCCTATTCAGTCTGGCGGCGGGTGGCGACGCGCTGATGTCCGTCTGGAACAGCGCACTCGTTTCGGCCGCGACCGCAACCATCGGCGCGCGCAGTCGCGCATAACCGCCCTTCCCCCGAGGCGCGGCTTTCGCGTCGCGCAAATGGAGACCGACATGGCGGAGCATTACTGCGGGTCCGATTGGGTCGAGCACGGGCCCCTGCTGTTCGATGCGATCCACCGACTGATCGGCCGGATCTTTCGGAGGCAATGAAAAAGGGCGCGGTAGCCATCGCCACCGCGCCCTTTCCTGTCTCGAAAAGCCGAAGCTTATTCGGCGGCCTCGACCTCGGTCGGGCGCACATCGCGACGCTCGGCGATACGCGCCGACTTGCCGGTGCGGCCGCGCAGATAATAGAGCTTGGCGCGACGGACGACGCCGCGGCGGACAACCTCGATCGAATCGATGTTCGGCGAATAGAGCGGGAAGACGCGCTCGACGCCCTCGCCGAACGAAATCTTGCGGACGGTGAAGCTGCTGCCCATGCCCTTGTTGGCGCGGGCGATGCACACGCCTTCGTAGTTCTGGACGCGGGTGCGCTCGCCTTCGACGACCTTCACACCGACCTTCAGTGTGTCGCCGGGGCGGAATTCCGGAATCTTCTTCGCCTCGTTGAACTTGGCGATCTGCTCGGCTTCGAGCGTCTGGATGACGTTCATGACTTGTCGTTCCTGTTTCGTCGCCGCGCGCCAGAGGGAGGTTGAACCCGAGCGCCCTCATGGCGCTCCCAAAGGTCCGGCCTCCTTAGCCGTGTATCGGTCTCGGCTTGAGCGCGTCGCCAAGCCTCGATCCTCGCATGATCCCCCGATCGCAGCACTTCGGGGATCGTGCGCCCTTCCCACTCAGCAGGACGGGTATATTGCGGATATTCGAGCAGCCCCGTTTCGAAGCTCTCATCCTCTCCGCTGGAAGGCGCGCCCATTACTCCGGGAAGCAGCCGAATGCAAGCATCGAGAAGGGTCAACGCCGCCATCTCGCCGCCCGAGAGGATATAGTCGCCGATCGACACCTGTTCGATGTCGCGCGCCTCGAACAAACGCTCGTCGATCCCCTCGAATCGGCCGCACAAAATCGTGACGCCCTCGCCCGCGGCGAGCGCACGCACCCGCTCCTGCGTCAGCGGCGCGCCGCGCGGCGTCATCGCCAGCACAGGACGGCCGGTCGCCACGCTGTCGAGCGCAGCGGCGATCACGTCGGCGCGCATCACCATCCCCGCGCCGCCCCCCGCCGGCGTGTCGTCGACCGAACGATGCTTGTCGGTCGCGAAGTCGCGGATCTGGACGGTCTCGAGATCCCACCGCCCCTCGCGCAGCGCCCGCCCGGCGAGCGAAATGCCGAGCGGTCCCGGGAACATCTCCGGATAGAGGGTGAGGATCGTCGCAGCGAAAGCCATGCGCGCGTTTCGCGCCCACGCGCCGCTTTGGCAAGCGCTCAGCCGCGGCCGGCGCCGCTCTCGAAATGCGCTTTCATGCACGCCAGCCCCTGCGCCATCATCGGCGAGACGCGCTCGACGAGCGAGTCCGGCAACAGATCGGCCGTCCAGACCACTTGCGTGCCCTCCGGCGCATCCCTGACCTCGAGCACCCCATTGTGATGTTCGAACGCCTTGATTGCCCAGACCATTCGGCGGCGCCCGTCATCGACCGATACGATCGTCTCATCGGCCACCGCGCCATTGGCGAACGTCACCCGACGCACCGGCGCGCCCTCGCCGTCGAGCATCTCGGTCCTGGCGACGAAGCCGGGCACCAACCGGTCGTGCAGCCGATCGATTTCGCGCGCGGCGCGCCACACGGTGTCGGGATCGGCCGCAATGAACACCTCTTGATGAATCGATGCCATGAACGTCACTCCGCTGCTGTCGCGAAACCGACTAGCGCTGCTCCGCCGCCCGCGCTGGCAGAAATCGGACGCGATCATCGCCGCCGAGCGACAAACATCGCGGCAGCGACTATGGTGCCGCGGATGACGCCGCCGATCGATCCGGAGAGCGACCTCGACTTCGCGACCTGCGAGCAGGCGCGATATGCGCGCGACCCCGCATTCGACGGGGTGATCTTCATCGCGGTCAAATCGACCCGCATCTATTGCCGCCCGGTCTGCCCGGTGCGCCAGCCGCTAACCCGGAACGTCCGCTATTACCCCAGCGCCGCCGCGGCGGAGGCCGCAGGGTTCCGCCCGTGCCTGCGCTGCCGGCCCGAGACCGCGCCGCATTCGCCCGCATGGAACGGCACGCGCGCGACCGTCGACCGCGCGCTTCGCCTGATCGAGCAGGGCGCGCTCGACGAAGTCGGAGTCGACGCGCTGGCCGATCGGCTCGGCATGGGCGCGCGGCACCTCACCCGCCTGTTCCGCCGCTATCTCGACACCACGCCGCTCGCGGCGGCGCGCACCGCGCGCATCCAGCGCGCCAAGCGGCTGCTCGACACCACCGATCTGGGAATGACCGAGATCGCGCTGGCGGCGGGCTTCGGCAGCGTGCGCTCGTTCAACGCGGCATTCCAGCAAGTCTATCGCGCGCCGCCGGGTGCGCTGAAGCGGCGCAACCTGCGTTAGGTCGCTGCAGCGGGGCGAAGCCGCCTGGTCGTCCGCGATTATTATGGAAAGGTCGTCACCGAGTATGACCTCAGTGCGGGAGCCGGCGCGCCCTGATTTCAACCGGCGCGCTGAATCGGCGTAACGTGCGTTTAGACGCCCCATGGACGACTGCATCATCATCGGCGCGGGCCCCGCCGGCCTCACCGCCGCGATCTATCTCGCCCGTTTCCACCTCCGGATCCGCCTGTTCGACTGCGGATCGAGCCGCGCGGCGCTGATCCCGTGCACGCACAATCACGCCGGCTTTCCCGACGGCATATCGGGCAGGGAACTGCTCGCGCGCATGGCCGAGCAGGCGGAGAAATACGGCGCGGTGCGCGAGCGCGCCGAAGTCACCGCGCTCCGGCCCGCCGAGACCGGCTTTGTCGCGCGGGTCGGCGAGCGCGACTATCCGGCGCGCGCTGTGCTGCTCGCCACCGGCGTGGTCAACCATCGCCCGGAGATGGACGAGGCGCTCCACGCCGAGGCGCTGCAGCGCGGGCTGCTGCGCTATTGTCCGATCTGCGACGGCTATGAAGTCACCGACAAACGCGTCGGCGTGATCGGCACCGGCGAGCGCGGGACCAACGAGGCGCTGTTCTTGCGCGGCTATTCGGCCGAGGTGACGCTGGTCTCGCCCGAGGCCGAGCACGATCTGCCCGCGGAGCTGGCGGCCGAGCTCGATGCCGCGGGTGTCGCGCGCATAGACGGCCCTTGCGGCAATTACGCAGTCGAGGGCGACCGGCTCGCCTTCGACACGGCGCATGGCCGACTGTCGTTCGACAGCGTCTATCCGGCTTTAGGCTCGCGCATCCGCTCGGGCCTTGCGATCCAGGCCGGCGCGCGCGCCGCCGAGGACGGATGCCTGGAAGTCGACGACCATCAGCGCACCTCGGTCCCCGGACTGTTCGCGGCGGGCGACGTCGCCAAAGGCCTCGACCAGATCAGCCATGCCATGGGCGAGGCCGGCGTCGCGGCCACCACGATCCGCAACATGCTCGCCGAGCAGCGCCCGCTCCGGCGCTAGCCGCCGCCGCCGCAGCCGCCGCACCCACCGCCGCCGCAGCCGCCACCGCCGCCGCCTCCCCCATCGCCCCCGCCGCCCGAGCCGCTGTCGCCGCTCGTCGTGCGCATCCGGTGGAAGTCGCCCCAGGCCGAACCGACCAGCACCGTGGTACCGAACAGCGCCACCGCAAGGTCGGTCTCGTCTGCCGCCGCGCCGCGGCTCAGCCGTTCGGAGCGCGCGCGGGTTTCGGCGAGCAGTTCCCGCCCGGCGCGTGTCCGCCGATCGAGGATGGCGAACCGGATCAGCGCCAGAAAGGCCGTCAGCACCAGCAGCAAAGTGAGATAGCCGACCGGCCGCTCGCGCGCCTGCCCGATCTCGAGCTTGATCCAGCCAAAGGCGAACAGCAGGAAATAGGGCGAGGTCTGCCAGAAGCGCATTTGCCAGGCAGTCCCGCTGTCCATCAGCAGATCGTCCGCGACCAGCCGCGCGCGGATCGGATCGGCGTGGCGACCGACCGCGCCGGAGATTGCGCCCCAGCTGGCCGGCTGGGGCAATGCGAGAACGCTGCGCTCGGCCGGCGTGCCGCCACCGAGACCGCCGGCGAGGAACTTGTCCTTCCCGTCCATCACCAGCTGCCGCGTCGCGAGCAGCCGCGTGGTCACCGCCTCGGCGAACCGCGCGGAGCCGCCCGCGAGAAAGGCGAGATGATCGGTATCGGTCTTGCGCGGTGTGCGGCCTTCGGGCCGGAGCCAGCGCGGAATGATCAATCCGGCGAGGATCGTGAGGATCAGCAGCACGCCGTAAAGTTGGAGAAACGGCCCGCCGGTAAGATCGAAGGGTCCGAGCGACATAAAGTCCTAGCTCCTCTGCATGAGAATCCCCAGCGCGAGCGCAGACAGCACCGCCATGACGACCAGCAGAGCGATCCGGAGCGCGTTTCGGGGAACGATAATCGCGTCGCGTGGATGCACGCGGCGCGCCTTGTGGTCCTCGTTCAGCCGCCGCGCCGCGTCGGGCCACAGATCCGCGGGCGGGGAGCCGAAGACGCGCTCATAGCTCCTCAGCGTCTCGGCATATTGGGTGAAGAAGCGATGCTGCTCGTCGCTGCCGCCGGCGGTCGGGCCATGGTGCAGCGGGCGGCCAAGGACTTCGGGGCAGAAGCGCTCCCAATAGTCGCGACTATAGGTCAGGTGCAGATGCCAGGCCTGATCGACCTCGTCCGAAGGCGTGACCGGATGGCCGGCGGTGACCGCGAGGAAGCAGAAGCGCTTATACTCCTCGATCACCCGATCGGCCTGGGACCGACGCCAGCCATTCTCGCGCGCCAGCCGCTCGGCAAACGACAGCGCCGCGTCTTCGGGGCCGATGGTGTAAAGGGAGAGCCTGTTCCAGACCGGGTGGTCGGCGGGGGTTCGAGACAGACCGGAGGCCTTGCTCATCTAATGCCCATTTAGCGGATGGATATTAAACTTCCGTGACAGCGCGACGGCGAAAGAGTGACGCCGGCACGGTGCCCGGTCAATCGCCCCGGCGCATCCTGCCGGTGACGAGCGCGATCGCCCAATCCGGACGGCCCTCGGCCTCGGCTTTTCGCGCCGCCGCCAGATGATCATAGGCGACGGCTCGCAGCGCGATCGTGTCGCCATCGAGCGTCGCATAGCGGGCAAGCGGATCGCCATTCTCGACTCGATAGGGCCAGGGATGATCGTCGTCATACGCCTGCAGGCCCACGCTGCCGGGGTTGAGTACAGAACGGCCGTCCGCGAGCACGCGGAGATGTGGAATGTGCGTGTGGCCACACAAGATTTGCCGCTCGCGCCGCCCTTCCAGCCGACCGACGATCTCGATTTCGTTGGCGGCGCGCAGTCCAGAAGGTTCGAGCGTTTCGAGCAGCGGCTCGACATCGCTTGCCGGCGTGCCGTGGCAGAGCAGCGTGTCGTCGAGGGTCAGCATCGCGGGCAATGCCGCCATCCAACGCAGCTGCGCATCGGACAGACGCGGCCGGGTGAAGGCATCGGAAGCGTTCATTCGCTCGGGCGGGAGCGTCAGCACCTGCCGCTCATGGTTGCCGGCGATCGTCGGCCAGTCCCGCGCCATCAGATAATCGGCCGTCTCCGCCGGCCAGAGCGGGCCGGACAGGATGTCGCCGAGATTGAGGAAATGCGTGCAGCCCTGCGCCTCGGCATCCGCAACGACCGCCTCCAGCGCAGGCAAGTTGCCGTGGATGTCGGAGAGGACGGCGATGCGCGTCACACGATGAACCCGGCGTCCACCACCAGTCGCTTTTCATCCCATTCGGGTACGGCTTCGAGGCGCATCGGCACCATGAAGCGCTTGCCGTCGGGGCGCTCGATCTCGAGCACATCGCCGGCGCCGTAATTGTCGATCGCGACCACCGAGCCGATCGCCTCGCCCGCGGTCGAGGTCACCGCGAGGCCGAGCAGATCGACATGATAATATTCGCCCTCTTCGAGCGGCGGCAACGCAGAGCGCGGGACGGTGAGCGCGGTGCCGCGCATGGCTTCGGCGGCGTTGCGGTCGGCGATTTCGGCGAAGCGCGCGATCGCGCCATTGGCGCCGTGCCGGACGCTCTTCAGCGTCAGCGTGCCGTCGTTGAACGATTTATAGGCGGCGATATCGTCGGCGAAGACCTTGAGACGGACTTCGCCGGCGATGCCGTGCGCGCCGATGATCGCTGCGAGGGTGACGGGACGGTCGCTCATCGCCGCCCCGTCCTCCCGGGTTCAGCCCTCAGGCGAGCCCGGTTGCTGCGACGGCGTATCGTCGCCGCCTTCCGCGGGCGCGTCGGTCGACTTGCCCGCGGGGTTGGTGCCGGTGTCGCCGGGCGCTTCACGATCCTGCGTATCCGGTCCGGTTTCGGGTTTGCTGGCCATCCTGCGCTCCTTGCGACGGTGTTCGTCTTCGAGAACGCATGATGGCCGGCAAGTGCCTTAGCCTTCCGACTTTTCTTCGGCGGGCGTCTGCTCGGCAACCGCCTCGGCGACCTGCTCGGCCTCCGGGGTCGGTGCTTCGGTCGCAGCTTCGACCTCGGCGGCGACGACCGCCTCGGCTTCCGCCTGCGTGTCCTCGGCTACGGGCGCTTCCTCGGCGACGGGCTCAGGCGCCGGCGCTGCTGCTGCCTCTGCCGCGGCTTCCTCGGCGGCCTTGGCCTTCTCGGCACGCTCCTCGGCGCGCTCGACGGCCTTCTCGCCCGGCTTGCCCTTGTTCGGGTTGTTGCGCGCAGTGCGCTCCTTGACGCCGATGACGTCGAGGAAGCGGGCGACGCGGTCGGTCGGCTGCGCACCGACGCTCAGCCAATGCTTGGCGCGGTCGCCGTCGAGCACGACGCGCTTCTCGTCGTCCTTGCCGAGCAGCGGGTTGTAGGTGCCGATCTTCTCGATGAACTTGCCATCACGGGGCGAGCGCGCATCGGCGATCACGATCCGGTAGTAGGGACGCTTCTTCGAACCGCCGCGCGAGAGACGCATAGAGAGTGCCATTACAAATCTTCCTTCTTACAATCTGAGTTCAAGTTACTTCTTTTTCAGGAAATTCTCGAAACCGGGCGGGAGATTGGCGCCGCCGGGCAGCCCGGGAAGCCCGCCGCCCATCTTGCCCATCATCTCACCCATTTCGGGTCCGCCGAGCGCGTTGCCGACACCCGCCATCCCGCCGCCGGGACCGCCCTTGCCGAGCATGCCCAGCATGCCCTTGAGGCCACCCATTTTCTTGAGCCGCTTCATCGCGGTCTGCATCTCCTGATGCATCTTGAGCAGCTTGTTGACGTCCTGGACCGTCGTGCCGCTGCCCTTGGCGATGCGGATCTTGCGCTTGGCGTTGAGCAGCTCCGGCTTGGCGCGCTCCTTGGGCGTCATCGAGGTGATCATCGCATCCATGCGGAGCAGGATCTTCTCATCGACCGCGCCCGAGGCCATCGCCGCCTGCGCCTTCTTCATGCCGGGAATCATCCCCGCCAGCGCACCGAGACCGCCCATGCGGCGCATCTGCGCCAGCTGCGCGCGCAGGTCGTTCATGTCGAACTGGCCCTTGGCGAGCCGGCTCGCCATGCGTTCGGCATCTTCCTGCTGGATCGCCTCGGCGGCGCGCTCGACCAGCGAGACCACGTCGCCCATGCCGAGGATGCGGCCGGCGACGCGCTTCGGATGGAAGGGCTCGATCGCTTCGAGCTTTTCGCCGACGCCGGCGAACTTGATCGGCTTGCCGGTCACCGCGCGCATCGACAGCGCCGCGCCCCCGCGGGCATCGCCGTCCATGCGGGTGAGGATCACGCCGGTGAGCGGCACCTGCTCGGAGAAGCTCGATGCGACGTTCACTGCGTCCTGACCGGTCAGGCTGTCGACGACGAGCAGGATCTCGGCAGGGTTGGCGATGTCCGCCACCGCCTTCATCTCGTCCATCAGCGCCTGATCGACGTGGAGGCGGCCCGCGGTGTCGAGCATCAGCACGTCGAAGCCCTGCAGCTTCGCGGCGCTCAGCGCGCGCCTGGCGATGTCGACGGGCTGCTGACCCGCAACGATCGGCAGGGTCGCGACTTCGGTCTGGGTGCCGAGCACCGCGAGCTGTTCCTGCGCCGCCGGACGATTCACGTCCAGCGAGGCCATCATCACCTTTTTGCCCTGCGCCTTGGCGAGCAATTTGGCGAGCTTGGCGGTGGTGGTGGTCTTGCCCGAGCCCTGCAGACCGACGAGCATGATCACCGCAGGCGGCGTGACGCCGATCTCGAGCTCGGCGGTGTCGCTGCCGAGCATGTCGACCAGCGCATCATGGACGATCTTGACGACCTGCTGGCCCGGGGTCACCGAGCGCAGCACCTGCTGGCCGATCGCCTGTTCGGTGACCTTGTCGACGAAATCGCGCGCGACCGGCAGCGCGACATCGGCCTCGAGCAGCGCGATCCGCACTTCGCGCATCGCGGTGCGGACATCGCCTTCATTGAGCGCGCCACGCCCGCGCAGCCGCTCGAAGACGCCGCCTAGCCGATCGCTCAGACTGTCGAACATGGGACCCAGATCACTCCAAATTCACGAACCGACCCGCCAAACGCAAAACGCGCCGGCGGACGAAACCTCGTCGGCCGGCGTCACCTCGATGGGTGGCATCGTTTCGCGTCCCTTGGGAACGGTCGGGGGCGCACATAGCGACAGATGCCGGGCAGCGCAACCTCGCAGGCGGCACCGCACGCCGAACCGTGCCGGTAAGGTTTCGGAAAGCTCCGTATTTAACCTGATTTACACCCTCAAAAGCGAAAACGGGCCCGTCAATCAGGGGGCGTGCGTCTGTTCATGTCACGGGATCTCGAGGAAGACATGATGCAAGTTCGCGCTCCGCGCCCCAGCCTGCTCACCGGCGCGATCAGCGTGGCGGCCATCCTGCTGTTCGTCGGGATCGGCAGCTCGGTGCTCTCGAAGACGCTGCAGCATCATTTCGAAGGCGGCGAACCGGCCAGCCAGCCGCTCGTCATCGCGCTGCTGCTCAACGTCGCGCTGATCCTGTTCGGCTGGCGCCGCCATTCGAGCCTCCATCACGAGCTCCAGATCCGTGCGGCCGCCGAGGAGCGTGCCCAGCAGCTCGCCAGCCGCGATCCGCTGACGGGTTTCCTCAATCGCCGCAGCCTCGCCGAGGAAGGTGCCGCGATGTTCACGCGCGCCCAGCGCCGCCGCCGGGCGATGGCGCTGGTGATGCTCGACCTCGATCATTTCAAGACGATCAACGACATGCACGGCCACGCCGTGGGCGATGCGCTGCTCCGCGCGGTCGCCAGCGAGATCGCGCATTTCATGCCGCCGATCGCGCTCACCGCGCGGCTGGGCGGCGACGAGTTCGCCTGCGGCTTCCTGTTCGATCCCGCCGATCCGGCGACTGTCGAGCGGATCGCCGAGAAGCTGGTCAGCCGCATGGCCCAGCCGTTCGAGGCCGAGGGTCTGCGCCTGCACATCAGCTGCTCGCTCGGCATCGCGCGCTCGGACTTCGACTGCCCCGGCATCGACGCGCTGATGCGTGCCGCCGACATCGCGATGTACCAGGCCAAGAAATCGGGCCGGAACCGTTTCGCCTGGTTCGATCAATCGATGGAGCGCGAGCTCCAGATCCGCAACGAGCTCGAGAGCGGACTGCGCCTCGCCATTCCGCGTCAGGAAGTCGTTCCCTATTTCGAGCAGCAGATCGACCTCACCACCGGCCGTATCCACGGCTTCGAGGTACTCGCGCGCTGGGAGCATCCGACGCGCGGGATGATCAGTCCCGAGATGTTCATCCCGATCGCCGAGGAAACGGGAATGATCGGCGATCTCTCGCTGTCGATCATGCGCCAGGCGCTGCTCGCCGCGCGCGACTGGGATCCGGGCCTGCGCGTCTCGGTCAACATTTCGCCCTGGCAGCTGCGCGACGCCTGGCTGGCGCAGAAGATCATCAAGGTTCTCACCGAGACGGGCTTCCCCGCCGATCGGCTCGAGGTCGAAATCACCGAGAGCGCGCTGTTCGACAATCTCGCGCTCGCCCAGTCGATCGTCGGCAGCCTCAAGAATCAGGGCGTCCACCTCGCGCTCGACGATTTCGGCACCGGCTATTCGTCGCTCGCGCACCTGCGCGCGCTGCCCTTCGACCGGATCAAGATCGACAAGAGCTTCATCATGTCGCTGAACGAGAGCGCCGATTCGGCCGCGATCGTCAATGCGATCATCAGCCTCGGCGAGAGCCTCAACCTGCCGATCACCGCAGAGGGCGTCGAGGATGCCGAGATCGAGGCACGGCTCCGCGCGCTCGGCTGTGCCAAGGCCCAGGGCTGGCACTATGGCAAGCCGCTCTCGATCGCGGGCGCCCGCCGCCTGCTCGCCGAGCGCCGCCTGCTCCGCGGTGCGGTCGCCACCGAAACCCCGGTACCGGTCAGCGGCCAGCGCCTCGCGGGCTAGCTACCACCCCGCGCCCGGCTGGCGCAGATATTCCTCTTCCTCCGGCGTCGATGCCCGCCCGAGCGCGGCATTGCGGCTCGGAAAGCGCCCGTAGCGCGCGATGACCTCGGCATGCTGGCGCGCATAGTCGAGGGCCTCTTCCTGCCCCAGCGCCGCGAAGCAGCTCAGGCTCACCGCCTGCAACTCGCGGCTTTCGGCATGTTCGAAGGGCAGATAGAGGAACTGGCGCTGTGCCTTGGTCATGTCGCGGTCCCACCCACGCTCGACCGCGAGGCTCGCGAGTTCCTGCGCGACCGGATCCGCGGCGAAAGCCTCGGGCGTGCCGCGATGCACGTTGCGGCTGAACTGATCGAGCAGGATCACCGCCGCAAGCAAGGCGCGCGGCTCGTCGCGCCAGCCGTCGGCGCGGTTCGCCAGCACCTCGCGCCGCAGCGTCTCGAACCGCTCCTCGATCATCCGGTCGAGCTCGTCCGACCTCGCGAACCATTGTTCGGGCATCAGTCCCTCGAACCAGAAGCCGAGCACTTCCTCGGCCTTCACATGGACTTCCGACGCCGCGGCTCCTAGATCGCTCGCCAATGCCCGTCTCCTCTCCGCAGATCATCAATATGGGTTGCCGCCTCAACCTTGCCGAGGGCGAGTCGATCCGTGCGCTGCTGTCGGGGCGTGACACGATCGTGATCAATAGCTGCGCCGTGACCAACGAGGCGGTCAAGCAGACCCGCCAGGCGATCCGCCGCGCGCGGCGCGAACGGCCCGGCGCCGAGCTGGTCGTCACCGGCTGCGCGGCGCAGATCGATCCCGCCGGTTTCGCGGCCATGCCCGAGGTCAACCGCGTCATCGGCAATGGCGAGAAGCTCAGAGCAGAAGCCTGGCAAGCTGGCGGCGCGCCCGTGCTCGTACAGGACATCATGGCCGTACGCGAAACCGCGCCGCATCTCGCGGCGAGCTTCTCGACGCACGCCCGCGCCTTCGTCGAGGTCCAGAATGGCTGCGACCATCGCTGCACCTTCTGCGCGATACCCTTTGGCCGCGGCAACAGCCGCTCGGTCCCGGCCGGCGCAGTGATCGACCGGGTCGCCGCGCTTGCCGACAACCATGCCGAGATCGTGCTCACCGGCGTCGACCTGACCAGCTATGGTCCCGATCTGCCCGGGGCACCCAGCCTCGGCCAACTGGTCGAGCGCATCCTGCGCCATGTGCCCAAGCTCCGGCGCCTCCGCCTCTCCTCGCTCGACGGCGTCGAGATCGACGACCGGCTGTTCGCACTGCTGACGCAGGAGCCGCGGCTTCAGCCGCATGTCCATCTCTCGCTGCAGGCCGGCGACGACATGGTGCTCAAGCGGATGAAGCGCCGCCACAGCCGCGCCGAAAGCGTCGCATTGGTCGCGCGGCTCAAGGCCGCGCGCGACGACATCGCGATCGGCGCCGACCTGATCGGCGGCTTCCCGACCGAGGACGAAGCCATGTTCGCCAACAGCCTCGCGCTGATCGACGATTGCGATATCGTCCATGCGCACATCTTCCCCTACAGCCCGCGCGCCGGCACGCCCGCCGCGCGCATGCCGCAGGTCGTGCCCGCAGTGGCGAAGGCGCGCGCCGCCCGCCTCCGCGAAGCCGCCGCGGCGCGCCGTTCGCGCTGGCTGCAAAGCCTGATAGGCAGCGATCAGCAAATCTTGGTAGAGCGGCCCGGCGACCGCGGCCATGCCGGCAATTTCGCCGAGGTACGCTTGCCGCAATCCGAAGTTGGAGACATCGTGACCGTGACCATCAAGGCCATCGAGGACGGGAAGCTGATCGCATGAGCAGCAATCCCTCGTGGCACGAGAAGCTGCTCGGCGGCTTCCGCAAGACTTCCGATCGACTCCTCGGCAATCTCGCCGGCCTTTCCGGTGCCCGGCTCGACGACGCGACGCTCGACGATATCGAGGAGGCGCTGATCGCCTCGGACCTCGGCCCCGGCACTGCAGCCAAGGTCCGCGCACGCCTCGCCGAAGGCCAATATGAGCGCAACATGGAGGAGCTCGGCATCCGCCTCGTCGTCGCCGAGGAGATCGAGAAGGCGCTCCAGCCGGTCGCGAAGCACCTCGAGATCGAAGCGTTTCCGCGCCCGCAGGTGATCCTCGTCATCGGCGTCAACGGCAGCGGCAAAACCACCACGATCGCCAAGCTCGCCAATCTGCTCGTCGAGCAGGATTACGGCGTGATGCTCGCCGCGGGCGACACGTTCCGCGCCGCCGCGATCGGCCAGCTCAAGACCTGGGCCGAACGGATCGGCGTGCCGATCGTCACCGGCCCCGAAGGTGGCGACGCCGCGGGGATCGTCTACGAAGCGGTCAAGCAGGCGACCGCAACGGGCATCGACGTGCTGATCGTCGACACCGCCGGCCGGCTTCAGAACAAGCGCGAGCTGATGGACGAGCTCGCCAAGATCCGCCGGGTGCTCGGCCGGCTCAACCCGGCCGCGCCGCACGACGTGGTGCTCGTGCTCGACGCCACCACCGGCCAGAATGCGCTGAGCCAGATCGAAGTGTTCAAGGAAGTCGCCGGCGTCACCGGCCTCGTCATGACCAAACTCGACGGCACGGCGCGCGGCGGCGTGCTGGTCGCCGCAGCCGAGAAATACGGCCTCCCCATCCATGCGATCGGCGTGGGCGAGAAGGTCGACGACCTGCGTCCGTTCGACGCCAGCGAAGTCGCGCGCATCATCGCCGGGGTGGACGAGCTCGTCTCGCCGCGGTCGCGCTGAGCCTGTTATGGAAACCGGAATGAACCAGACCGCCCCCCGCACCCCGCTCGCGCCCGGCTTGCGCATGCTGATCGATTTCGGTCCGCTCGCGGTGTTCTTCCTCGTCAACAGCTACGCGCCAGGGCTGCAGATCCAGCGGATCATGACCGCGACGGTGGCCTTCATGGTCGCGATGGCGCTGGCGATGGGGCTCAGTTGGTGGAAGGTGCGCCATATCTCCCCGATGCTGTGGATCACCGGCGCACTGGTGCTGGTGTTCGGCAGCCTCACGCTCTGGTTCCATGACCAGAGCTTCATCCAGATGAAGCCGACGATCGTCTATACGATGTTCGCGGTGATCCTCGGCTATGGCCTGATCACCGGCAAGCCGCTGCTCCAGATGCTGCTCGAACAGGCCTATCCCGGGCTTTCGGCCAGGGGCTGGCGGCTGCTGACGATCAACTGGACCGGTTTCTTCGTCGCGATGGCCATCCTCAACGAAGCGATGCGCCAGGTGCTGAGCTGGGATCAGTGGGTCACCTTCAAGACCTGGGCAGTGATCCCGCTCACCCTGGTTTTCGCGATGCTCAACATCCCGATGCTGCTCAAGCACGGCCTCCAGCTGGAAAAGCCCGAGGACACGCCGCTCCCGCCTGAGGGGTGATCCAAAAATCCCTCTCCCTTTGGGAGAGGGAGGGAGCCGCGGAGCGGCGGAAGGGTGAGGATCAATCCGCCCTCACCCTTCCCACTGCCTTCGGCAGCGGGCCCCTTCCCGCTCCCAGAGGGAGCGGGAGAAGCAGTTCAGCCCTGATCGGCGCGGCTCACGCCTGCTCCGTCGAGGTTCTGGGCGACGAAATCCCAGTTGATCAGGTTCGCCGATACCGCATCGAGATAGGCCGGGCGCGCATTGCGGTAGTCGACGTAATAGGCGTGCTCCCACACGTCGATCGTCAGCAGCGGCAGCATGCCATCATAGACCACCGGGGTGTCCGCGTCGTGCAGCGAGGTCACCTTGAGCTTGCCGCCGTCGAGCACCAGCCAGCCCCAGCCGCTGGCGAAATGATTGGTCGACTCGGTCACCAGCGCCTTCACCAGCGCCTCGGCCGAACCGAAGCCGTCGTTGATCAGATCGGCGAGCTTGCCGCTCGGCGACTGCTTCTCGGGGCTCAGGCACTGCCAGAAGAAGCTGTGGTTCCAGACCTGGGCGGAGTTGTTGAACAGCCCCTTGTCGCCGGTCTCCTTGGCCTTCTGGATGACTTCGGAGAGCTTCAGCCCTTCGAGCCCCTTCTCGACCACGAAGCCGTTGGTCTTGTCGACATAGGCCTTGTGATGCTTGCCGTGGTGGAATTCGAGCGTCTCCGCCGACATGTGCGGGGCAAGCGCACCCTTGTCATAGGGCAGCGCAGGAAGTTCGAAAGCCATGGGGATACTCCGTGTTCGATTCACCCGCCCAACGATCCGCGGCGGGAAGCGGTCCTCCCCTAGCTCCGAAAATCCCCCGCTGTCCCGCAAATTTCGTTGCGTGTGACAAACGAAAATTCCGATCATAAGCTGGGCTCCTCAGGCGCCGGGGGCAATCGGCGCCGGAAACGGAGGGGAGCCACATGGACAAGTTTTTCGGCAATCTACACGCGGTGCTCGCGGTCAGCCTCGTGCTGGCGATCGGCCTGATGTTCGCACCTTATTTCGCGCCGCCGCTCGGGCTGTGGAACGGCGTGTTCCAATGGCTGCATGTTTTCTTCGGCATCACCTGGATCGGGCTGCTCTACTATTTCAACTTCGTCCAGATCCCGACCATGCCGAGCATCCCGGCCGAGCTGAAGCCCGGCGTATCGAAGTTCATCGCGCCCAAAGCCCTGTTCTTCTTCCGCTATGCCGCGCTGCTCACCGTGATCACCGGGCTGATCCTCGCGTGGCTCTACCACGAGCTCGAGGACGCGCTGCTGCTGCGCGAGAATGCCCGGCTGATCGGCATCGGCATGTGGCTGGCGCTGTTCATGGCCGCCAATGTCTGGTTCGTGATCTGGCCCAACCAGAAAAAGGTGCTCGGGCTCGTCGAGGCCGACGACGCCACCAAAGCGAAGGCCGGCAAGGTCGCGATGATGGCTTCGCGCACCAACGTCCTGCTCTCGCTGCCGATGCTGCTGGCGATGACGAATTATCATTGATCGAGAGATCCTCCCGCGCGAAGCGGGGGAGGTGGCGCCGAAGGCGACGGAGGGGGCATAGCCGCAGGCGGACCGCTCGCGGAGAAGCCCCCCTCCACCCACTTCGTGGTCCCCCTCCCCCGCTTCGCGAGGGAGGATAAAGGAAACTTACCCCCCCACGCCCAGCAGTTCGTGCCGCTTGAGCGCGTGCCGTAGCTGATCATAGGTCAGCCCCAGCGCCTCCGCGGTCGAGCGCTGGTTGTAGCGGTGCTCGGCCAGCGCGCGCGACAATAGCTGGCGCTCGAACGCATTCACCCGCGTCTTGAAATCCGTGCCCCCGTCGAACGACGCGGCCGGTTCGGCCCGCTCGACCGGTGCAGCGGCGGGCGCGGCGGCAGGCGCCGGCGCCGCAGCCCCGCCCGGCGACACCGCCCGCGGTCGGAAAGGCGACTGGAACGGATCGATCTCGATCGAATCCACCGGCCCCTCGCGCTCCCAGCGATAGACCGCGCGCTCGACGACGTTGCGCAGCTCGCGGACGTTGCCCGGCCAATCATAGTTGAGCAGCGTGTCGAGCGCATTCGGGCCCCAACCGGGCCAGTCGATCAGCCCGATCTCCGCCGCCATGCGCCGCCCGAAGAAATCGGCGAGCACTTCGATATCACCGCGCCGCGCGCGCAAGGGCGGCAACGTCACCACCTCGAACGAAAGCCGATCGAGGAGGTCGGCGCGGAACGTGCCCTTCTCGACCTTGTCGGGCAGATGCTCGTTGGTCGCCGCGACGATGCGGACGTCGACGTTGAGCGGCCGCGACGATCCGATCCGCGTCACTTCGCCATATTCGACTGCGCGAAGCAGCCGCTCCTGTGCCGCCATCGACAGCGTGCCGAGCTCGTCGAGGAACAAGGTGCCGCGATGCGATTCCTCGAAGCGCCCCGCGCGCGCCTTGGTCGCGCCGGTGAAGGCCCCCGCCTCATGTCCGAACAACTCGGCCTCGATCAGCGTCTCGGGAAGCGCGGCGCAGTTCATCACCACCAGCGGCTGATCCCAGCGCGGGCTCAGACGATGGAGACGTTCGGCGACCAGCTCCTTGCCGGTACCGCGTTCACCGATGACGAGCACCGGCCGGTCGAGCGCGGCGGCGCGGCTGGCGCGCTCGAGCGCGTCGAGAAAGGCGCCGGATTGGCCGATGACTTGGGTAGCGCGCTCCATGCCGAACCTTTGGCGAATTTCACCAACTCTTGGCAAGAGTTATTTGCGGATCGAGGCGCCAGAAACGGGCGAAACCCACGGAAAACTGCGGTTTTCGTAAATTGGCACGCATCCTGCTGAGATGTTGGCAAGCCCGGACAACGGGCCAACGAAAACACCAAGGTTCAGGGAACGAGATCATGACCTACGAAGCAGCCAATCTCCGCAATGCCTTTGTCGCAGTCGCCATCGCCTTTCTCGCCAGCGCCGTCCTGATGGCCGGCGCGGTGGGCCCGGCGGTCGCCTGAGGCCACGAAGTCTCCCCGCTCACCTGCCCCGGTGAGCGGAAACCCGCCGGGAGGGACACCCCCTAGTCCCTCCCGGCGGATCCCGAAAACGAAGGAGTGTTAGAATGGGTATCTTCTCGCGAACCCGCGACATCATCGCCGCCAACGTCACCGACCTGCTCGACAAGGCCGAGGACCCGGCCAAGATGATCCGCATGATCATCCTCGAGATGGAAGAGACGCTGGTCGAGGTTCGCGCCTCCGCCGCCCGCACCATCGCCGACCAGAAGGAAATGCGCCGCCACATCGCCAAGCTCGAGAAGCTCCAGGAGAGCTGGACCGAGAAGGCCGAGCTGGCGCTCTCCAAGGGCCGCGAAGATCTCGCCAAGGCAGCTTTGGTCGAGAAGCAGAAGGCTTCGGACATGTGCGAGCAGCTGGGCGAGGAGATCGCGGTGCTCGACGAGGCGCTCAAGGCCTCGGAAGAGGATATCACCAAGCTCCAGAACAAGCTGCGCGAGGCGCGGGTTCGTCAGAACTCGGTGGTCGCCCGGCTCGAGAGCGCCAACAACCGTACCCGCTTGCGCGAAATGACCAATGGTTCGAAGATGCAGGACGCCTTTTCGCGCTTCGACGTCCTCGAACGCCGGGTCGACTTCGCCGAGGGCCGCGCCGAGGCGGCGGGTCTGGGCAGCGTGCCCAAGACGCTCGAGGAAGAGATCGCCGAGCTGCGCTCGTCCGAGAAGGTCGATGCCGAGCTGGAAGCGCTGAAGGCCCGTCTGGCCAAGGGAGCGTAAGCGATGGAAGAGGTTTTCGTGCCGATCGTAATCGTCGGGATCCTCTTCGTCGGCCTCCCCTGGGTGGTTCTGCACTACATCACCAGGTGGAAGACCGCGGCGACGATCACCGGCGAGGACGAGAAGCTCCTCGACGAGCTCTACTACACGGCTCGCCAGCTCGAGGAGCGCCTGCTCACCGTCGAACGCATCATCGCCGCCGACAACCCCGATTTCCGCCCGCTCTCGGCCTCGCGCCCCGAGCAGAGCCCGTTCGATATCTCGAGGAGGAACTGAGATGTCCGCCGCACGTACGAAATTCTATCTCGACAAGCAGAATGCGAAGTTCCTCGGTGTCTGCTCGGGTCTCGCCGACTACACCGGCATCGAGGCGATCTGGCTCCGGGTGGGCATGGTCTTCCTCGCCTTCGCGACCAGCGGCACGTCGATCTTCGTCTACTTCCTGATCGCCTGGCTCGCGCCGAACAAGCCGGCCGGCCTCTATCAGGGACCCGAGGAAGAGAAGTTCTGGCAGGGGGTGCGCAGCAACCCCAGCCGCTCGACCGCCCAGGTCCGCTCGACCTTCCGCGACATCGATCGCCGGCTCGCCGACATCGAGATGTACTATACGAGCCGCAACACGCGCCTCGCCGATGAGATCGACAGCCTCCGCTGAGGCGGGGGCAGTCAAAGGGGACGAGACATGGATCCGACGCCATATTTCATCATGGGGATGCTCACCGGGGTCGCGGGCCTCCTCGCCATCCAGTTCTTCGCCAACCGCAAGGTGAAGCGCGCACTGGCCCAGATCGCCCGCACCGCCCCGGCGGTGGAGCATGAGGAAAGCAAGCAGCAGCGCCGCGAGACGCTCGAAATGCATCGCCGCCTCGCCGTGCTGGAAAAGATCGTGACCGATCAGCCGCACCGGCTGCAAACCGAGATCGACAGCCTGCGCTGAGCCCATCGCCAGGTCGTCAACAGGAGGGAAGAAATGAGGGAGTTGAGTTGGCTGGTACCGGTGCTGATCGTCGCGGCGATCATGGCATCCAAGGCCTTCCAGACCTGGGTCCGCGCCAAGCACGGCTACCCGATGGAGGAAAGCCGCCGGCACCGCCGCGGCGAGCCCGCGACCGATCTGGAGGCCGAGCGCAAGATCGCGCTGCTCTCCACCGAGAATGAACGGCTGACCGGCCAGATCAGCCGGCTCGAGGAGCGGATCGCAGTGCTCGAACGGATCGCCACCGATCCCGCCGAGCGCGTCGCCCGCGAAATCGACTCGCTACGCTGAGGAAGGACCCGCGATGAACGAGGCACTTCTCATGAACAATCTCCCCTGGATCGTCGGCGGCGCGCTGCTGCTCGGTGCATTCGGGATCGCCGGGTGGATCTTCACCACCTGGCTGCGGATCAAGAACGGCTACCCGCTCGAAAACAGCTGGGGCAAGGCGATCTACCCGCAGAAGAACGACGAGGCGATGGAGCGCATCAAGCTCCTGAGCCAGGAGAATGCCCAGCTCCGCGCCGAATTGGGCTCGATCAAGGACCGGCTGGCGAACGTCGAACGGATCGTCACCGACAGCGCCCACAGCCTCGATCGCGAGATCGAACAGCTGCGCGGCAAGAGCAACTGAGGAGCAAGTTCGATGAACCCGATCCTGATCCCCATTCTCGGCATCGCCTGTGGCATGATCGCCATCGTGTTCGGCGTCGCCAACGACATGTTCAAGCGCTGGCTCAAGCACAAGGAGGCGATGACCCAGGTGATCGCCGCCCAGACCGCCGAGCAGGCCGCCCAATATGCCGCCCATGTCGAGCGGCTCGAACAGAGGGTCCGCGTTCTCGAACGGATCGTCACCGACCGCGGCATCGCCGTCGCGGATGAAATCGAACAGCTGCGCGAAGCGCCGCTCAACTAGACCCCGCTGCGCAAAGCGCCGCTAAAACCAAGGACTACCAAAATGCTGATTGTTGTGTTCGCAGTGCTGACCGCACTGTGCGGGGGAGCTATTGCCCTCGCAGAAGCCCGGGACCGCCCCGTCCGCCGCGCCGAAAAGCTGGCCCGGCAGCAACAACAGGGCGTCTGAGGCACCGCCAAGGGAGTATCAGGGATGAACCCGCTCGAAATGGTTGTCGCGATCGTCGCGATTGTGATGGTCGCAAGCGTTCTCAAGGCACGCTTCGGCATCCACAAGGACAAGGACGGCATCGAGCGCTACCACGGCGCGGATCCCGCGGCCGCCGCCGAGGCAGCCCGGCTTCGCGACGAAGTCCGGTCGCTCAGGGAACGCGTCCAGGTCCTCGAGCGGGTCATCACCGATAACGAAGCCAGCAGCCTGCGCCTCGACCGCGAGATCGAGCAGCTGCGCGACAAGAAGAACCCCTGATCAGGGAGGCAATCATGACCGTCGATCCCAATCTCTACATCACCCTCTCCGTCTCGGGCCTTGCCGGCCTCGCGATGGTGACCACGGCGGGACTGTCCGGCTGGCGCGGTTGGCTGGCGCTCAAGCGCCAGGAACTCGCCGGGCGCGAGACGGGCACGCCGCCGGCCGAACCGACGATCCCCTCCGCCGCATCGCGGATCGAGATCGCCGATCTCAAGGAACGCATCCGCAAGCTCGAGGCGATCGCTGCCGGAGTGGATCTGTAAGGCGCTGTCGCCCCGGCGAAAGCCGGGGCCTCCCGCCGCGAGCCGGCGCATGCGGCAAGCGATCCCGGCTTTCGCCGGGATGACGGTTGGAAAGCGGCGAGCGCGCGCTATAGCGCCAGCATGACCAGCCTCGCCGACCTCCGCGACGAATATGCATTTCTCGACGCTGACGACCGTTACCGCCTGCTGATCGACCTGGGCCGCGCGCTCGAGCCGATGCCCGAACCGCTCAAGACCGACGCCACGCTCGTCCGCGGCTGTTCGGCCGCCGTCTGGGTCTATCCCACCCGCAACGAAGACGGCGCGCTCCATTTCCTCGCCGATTCGAATGCCGCGATCACCAAAGGCATCATCGCGCTGATATTGCTCACGGTACAGGACCGCAGCCCCGCCGAGATCCTCGCCATCGAGATCGAAGCCGCGCTCGCACCCTTCGACCTGCGCAATCAGCTCAGCTCGAACCGCACCCAGGGAATCCCCAACATGATCGCCCTGATCCGCGAGACCGCGCAGCGCTACGCCTGAACCCGCGAGAGGGGACGAAGCGATGATCGTCGCGATGATGCTTGCCGGAATGGCGCTCCCGACGCAGGACGCTCCGGTCCCGGCCGGCCGTCGGGATGGCCCATTCGCCGCGACGACGACCGGCAAGCCGAAACAGGTGAAGCCCGGACGGCATGTCGACATGCCGCAGGGGCCGCTCGACAGCGTCGTGATCCGTCTCGAGCGCAGCGCCTGTTACGGCCCCTGCCCCGACTATGCGATCGAGATCCACGGCAGCGGCGAAGTGGTGTTCATCGGCAAGCGCCACATCCTAACGCCAGGGCGTCACACCTTCCGCGTCGATCCGCGGGCGGTCGCGGCGCTCGTCGAGCAATTCCGCGCCGCAGACTTCTGGTCGTTGCGGCCTGAATATGAGGCGCCAATCACCGACAACCCGAGCTACACGCTCTCGCTCACGATCGGCGGCAAGACCAGGAGAGTGCTCGATTATGTCGGCACGATGGTCGGCATGCCGGCAGTGGTCACCCAGCTGGAGGATGCAGTCGACAAGGCCGCGGGAAGCGACCGCTGGATCGCCGGCGATGAAACCACCCTGGCGGCATTGCGCGTGGAGCACTGGGACCCTCGTTCTCCCGACGCGGCCCGCATGCTCGCCGTCGCAGCCGCGACTGCCCCGGACGCGCTGGTCCATGGCTTGCTGGACGACGGGGTGAGCCCGGTTGTCGAACGGCAAGCCACCGAAGACTGGTTCGAAAGCGGGGCGAGCGCGCTCGAAAATGCGGCCATGCGCGCGCGACTGGCGATCGTGCGCCGGCTGATTGCCGCAGGCGCACCCGTCGACGATCGCGCATTCCGCGGTGCGATTGCCTCGGGCAATCCGGAGATCGTCGCCGAATTCCTCAAGTACAAACCCGACATCAATGCACGCGACGCGAACGGCCTGACGCCGTTGCTTTGGGTCGAGGCTGGCCCGCATCCCTATTGGAACGACAAGGGACAGGGCGACGCAACCGGCGTGATCCGCCTGCTCCTCGAAGCGGGCGCGGACATAAATGCCGCCGACAAGGATGGTGAGACGCCGCTCCACAAGACAGTGGTTGCGGAAAACGCCCGCGCCTATCTTGCCGCGGGCGCGTCGATCGACAAGCGCGATAGCGACGGGACCACGGCCTTGGACAATACCTTCTCCGAAGACGTCGCTCTGCTGTTGCTCGATGCCGGGGCAAAGCCGGACAATCTCGACGCATTCCTCAAGCGTGCCCGCTATCGCGAGTGGGCAAAGGTCCTCGCACGAATGGCCGGCGGCTAGCGCTCAGCCAATCCCAGGTCCTCCGCCACCGCGCCGACATCCGCGCCCTCGGGCACGAGCAGCCATTCGCGTGCCGCCGCACCGTTGACCACGGTCACCGCGCCCCGCGGGCACACGCCGAGGCACTTGACCTCGACGATCCCCGCCGCAGCCTTGCGGCCTTTCTTCAACCCGAGCTGTTTGCGCAGCGCCTTGGCGAGCGGAGTCCGGCCCCTGGGCCCGAAGCCGCCGTCCAGCTTCTTCGAGCATTTTGCGCAGACCAGAACCGCGTTCGACCAGTTCGAGCGAACGTGCTGCTTCAATCGGGCTTCCACGTCCGGCGTTCTTCGGCGACCTTGAGCACCTCGTACGCCGCCTGGATCGCGTGAAAGCGCTTGGCGGCCTCGGCGTCGCCGGGCTTCACATCGGGGTGGTTCGATTTGGCGAGCCGGCGCCACGCCGTACGCACCGCCTCGAAATCCGCGTCGACTTCGAGATCGAGCACTTCGAGCGCACGCATCTCGTCGCGCGAACGGCTGCCGTCGCCGGGCCCCGCCCAGCTATTGTGCTTCGACTCGGCGAAGCCCGAAGCGTCGCGCCGTTCCTCGGCCTCGCGCTGTGCCGCTTCTTCGGCGGTCAGCCCTTCGAAATAATTCCAGTTGCGGTTGTATTCGGCGGCGTGCGTCTCGCAGAAATACCAGCGCTCGGGGCTGTTGGGCGATTTGGGCGCAGGCCGGTCGCCGGGTTCCTCGCAGCCGTGCCGGTCGCACAGCCGGACCTTCACTGCCTCGCGCTCGGCGCCATATTCGCGCCAGCGGGGGAAACCCCAGTCGGAGGATCGTGTCGCGCGTGGCATGCGGTGCAGATAGGGGCGACGACACGCAAACGCCACCCGTCAATATCGCTTGCGGCCCGGGCCCTGCTTTCGCGGGAACGCCGGGACACCAACGAAAATGCCAGAGGGTCTATAAGCCGGGTTCTGTCCACCCCTTGCGGGGCTGTGCGGCCATTCCTCTAGGCGACGGATCGCTCCGCCGCTCAAGCAACCAACCCGGGCGACGGGCCGGAACCAGGCCCATGCGCCGCCCCTATTCGGTCTTGCTCCCGGTGGGGTTTGCCATGCCGCTTCCGTTGCCGGTCGCGCGGTGCGCTCTTGCCGCACCCTTTCACCCTTGCCCTCAACCCCGGCTTTCAGGCGGAGTCAGCGGGCGGTCTGCTCTCTGTGGCACTTTCCCTGAACCAGCAAGCTGGCCCGCCGGGCGTTACCCGGCACCGTGGTTCCGTGGAGCCCGGACTTTCCTCGGCGATGCAAGCATCGACGCGGCCGCCCGACCCTCTGGCAGCGCCCGATGTAGCGGCGGCCGAGCCGGGCGCAAGGATTTATGCCGCTTCGGGATCTTCCGCGGTCTCGTCCGCCTTCCCCGCGGCGGCTTCGGCCTCCCTCACGGCGGTGCCCCAAGCCTGCACCGCGACCAGCGTCTGGGTCGAAAGCGGCCCGCGCCCGATCGGGATGCGGCGATAATCCGAACCCACGCCGATCACGCCATCGGCGCCGTTCACGCGCGCGCTGCGATCCAGCAGCGCCGTCGCCTCGGCGACCGTTGGTGTGTTGACGGCAGGGACTTCCTTGTCGTCCGCGTCGACCTTGATCACGCCGCTGAGCCGCACCTGCACCGGGCCCATCCGGGCCATTCCGCTACCGTTGAGCATTTCGTTCTGCCTCCGACTTTGCCCGATAGACTCCGCGCCGCTGCCACGGAATTGCCGGAAACAGTGAACGCGCCGCACACCTTCTTTTTCGTGCAGGCCCACGGCATCGGGTGCGCGGGCAATAGTGCCAGCTACCCCGGCTAGCCCTCGCGAGCGGCGTGGCTCAATCATCCCCCTGCGGTTTGGGGAGCAGCAGCGCGAGCAGGATGCAGCGGCATTCCATGTCGATCTCGCCGTCGATCAGTTCGGGACGAAAGCGGCGCTGGAAGGCGGTCACCGCCGCCTCCGCATCGGTCACGTCATAGCCGAAACGCTCGAGCGCGAGCATGAACCCGGCATCGGGCCAGCCCGGGTCGACGAGATTCCTGGTCGGCCGCGGCAGCGCGAGCCGCAGCCGCGCCAGCGCATGCCAGTTGAACAGCTCGCCCGGGTCCTGCTTGCGTGCCGGCGCGACGTCCGAATGGCCGACGACATTGCCGCGGGTGATGCCGTGGCGCTCCTTGATGTCGGCGACCAACGGGATCAGCGCGCCCATCTGCGCGTCGGGGAACGGCCGATAGCCGAATTCATGTCCCGGATTGACGATCTCGATCCCGATCGACGCCGAATTGACGTCGGTCACGCCGCGCCAGTGCGAGCGCCCGGCGTGCCACGCGCGGTGGCGTTCGTCGACCAGCCGCAGGATGGTCCCGTCCTCGTCGACCAGATAATGCGCCGAGACCTTGGCCTCGGAGTCGCGCAGCCGTTCGATCGCCGCTTGGCCGCTCTCCATGCCGGTATAGTGGAGCACGATCATCGATACCGGCAGCTCGCGCGCGTCGTAATTGGGCGAGGGTGCGTCGATAATGGTGAGGCTGCTGGTCATCGCCCGCGATCGTAGGGGCGCCGGCATGCCCCCCGCAAGGGGTCAGCCGAAGGCGGAGCGCTTCGCCGGCGTCGTCTCGATCGCGCGGTAGAAGCCCCGGAAGCGATCGCACGGCTTGAACTGATCGGTCAGTCCGATCACCGTCTCGCCCGCTCCGAGCACGAGCAGTCCGCCCGGACGGAGCGCCGAGGCGAGGATCGCGAAGACCTCGCGGCGTACGTCCTGCGAGAAATAGAGCAGCACGTTGCGGCACAGCACGACGTCGAACTTGCCGGGGGGCGGCGCGTCGGCGGTGAGGTTCTGCTGGCGGAACTGGATCCGGCGGAGCAATTCGGGCTTAGCCGCCCAGTCGCCGCCGGCGCTGTCGAACCACGTCATCATCCGCCGCACCGGCAGCCCGCGCTGGATCTCGAACTGCGAATAGCGGCCGGCGCGTGCGCGCGTCAGCGCGGCGGGCGAGACGTCGGTCGCGACGATCTCGGGGGCCGCGAGGCCCTCGCCCATGCCGCATTCGTCGAACAGCATCGCGAGGCTGAGCGGCTCCTGCCCGGTCGAGCAGCCTGACGACCAGATGCGGACCTTCCGCTCCGGCGTCTCGGCCTGCAACGCCTTGGTGGCGTCGACGATCATGTCGAGCACTGCCGCGTCGCGGAAGAAACTCGTCTCCTGGTTCAATAGCGCATCCACGACCTGATCCCCTAAATCCCCGGTCCGTGTCGCGACCAGCTGGGCGACCAGCTGATCGAGCGACGCGAGTCCCCTCTCGCGCAGCAGCGGCTTGAGCGCGGTCTCGATCCGCCACGCCCGATTGGCAGCGATCTGCTGCCCGGTGCGCTGCTCGAGCAGCGCCGAGATGAGGTTCATCGCTCCCGACGAACCTGGTGGCGCCGATGTCGGGAAGTGCATCATGCCCTCCCCTGCCGCGCCACGAGTCGCCCGAGTTCGTCGGGCGGCAGTACCGCGCTCGCGTGGCCGGCATTGGCCACCGCACCCGGCATCCCCCAGATCACCGAGCTGGCGCGATCCTGGACGAGGATTTTCGCCCCCGCTTCGACGAGACGCTTTGCGCCCTCCGCGCCGTCGCGGCCCATGCCGCTCAGCACCACCGCAAGCGCGCGCTTGCCGAAGACTTCGGCGATCGATTCGAACATCGGGTCGACCGAGGGCATGCAGCCGCTCAGCGACTTCTCGTCGCTCAGCCGTACCGACCAGCCGTCGGACATCCGCACCACGCGCATATGCGCGTCGCCCGGCGCGACGATGATCCGGCCGGGCCGCACGCGCATGCGATCGCTCGCCACTTCGCAGGGGCGGCTGCCGAGCACCGCAAGCTGTGCGGCGAAATAGCTCATGAACGAGATCGGGAGATGCTGGGTCACCAAGATCGGGACCTGGAAACTGGCAGGGATCGCCCGCAGGAATTGGCTGAGTGCGTGGATGCCGCCGGTGGAGGCGCCGATCGCGACGATGTCGAAATCGTTCGGCGCAGTGACGGGGCCAAAGCTCGCTGGCGCATGCGCGGGGGGCTCGGCGTGCGGCTCGACGAGTCGCGACAGCCGTTCCTCGAGTACTTCGGCGAAGCGTCCGCCGAACGTGCCGATCCCGGGTTTGACCAAAGTGTCGGCGGCGCCCAGCGCGAGCGCCTGCACCGTCACCGCCGCGCCTTCATCGGCCGAGGAGGAGACGATCAGCACCTTGGCGCCATTGCCCGCGGCGAGCACATCGGGGAGTGCGGTCAGCCCGTCGATCCCGGGCATGTCGATGTCGAGCAGCACGATGTCGACGCGGTGCTGTGCGAGATAGTCGAGCGCGGCGCGCACGTCGCTCAGCGCCGCCGCGACGCGGAAACGCCGCGTGCCGTCGACCATCCGCCCGAGCACCGATCGCGCGACGACCGAATCGTCGACGATCAGCACCTGCGCCGGAGGAACGGGCCCACGCGAATCAGGCAATATCGAGCTGAGTGCGACGGCCACGTCCGGCTTCCGGCGTTCAGGCTACGCCGACGATCTGCAGCTTGCTCTCGAGCGTCTCGCGGTCGAACGGCTTCATGACATATTCGTCGGCACCGGCTTCGATCGCGGCGCGGATATAGGCCATGCCGTTCTCGGTGGTGCAGAACACCACCTTGGGGCGCTGCGGCAGCCCCGAATCCTTGAGCGCGCGCAGGAAGTCCATCCCGCTCATCACCGGCATGTTCCAGTCGAGCAGCACCACATCCGGCGTCGCCGCCATGCACGAATCCAGCGCCTCGCGGCCGTCGCCGGCCTCGCGCACTTCAAAGTCGAGCGTCTCGAGGATGTGCCGCGCGACCTTGCGGATCACCTTGGAGTCGTCGACGACAAGACAAGTCTTCATGTTTCCCTGTTCCCCGATGGCAGGCGTCTGTTCCATCATAGTGCAGCAACAGACGTAAGCGCCGCGTTAATCGAACAAAAATCAGTTCAGCGTCGTCGAATAGCCTGGCACCAACGCAGCGAGATCGATTGCCAGAATCGGCTCGCCGTCGCGTTCGACGATGCCGCGACCGGCGCGCTGCCACGCCGTGTCGAGCGTCACTCCGCCGCCGAGCGGCAGCAGATCGAACGGTGCGACGTCGTCGAGCGCGTCGACCAGCAGCGCATAATGATGCCCCTCGACATGCGTAATCACGGCGCGGCGCGCCTGCTCCGAGCTGTCGAGCCCCAGCGCGCTATGCGTGTCGACCACGGTCACCACGCGGCTGCGCAGCGCCGCGAGCCCGCGGACGTGCTTCGAGGCGAGCGGCACTTGCGTGACCTCGCCGATATCGACCACCGACTCGACCTGGTCGGAGTCGATCGCGACCGCGCGGCCGGCGAGCTGGGCGATGAGATAGAGATGCGCCATCAGCGGCCCTTCCCGGCCACACGGGCCTCGAGCGCGGAAAGCAGACCCGCGCGGTCATAGCGATAGATGCTGTCGTCGCCCGCGCCGGCTGCGGCACGGCGGCTGCGCAGCCGCACCACCGGCGCCTTCGCGGCGAGCTCGGCGGGCGCCTCATCGGCGGAGAGCACCACCGCCGGCGTCTCACCCGGCGGCAGCTGGGTCACGATGCGATAGCCTGCGGTTTCGAGCAGCGGGCGCACGAACGAGGCCATCCAGCCGTCCTTGTCGCCGGCGATCAGGCAGAGCGGCGCCACCTCCTCGGCATCGCGATCAGCATGCTCGTCGAACACCCAGAGGATGTCGAGCAACTCGACCTGCTCGCCGTCGATCAACGCGACGCCCGCGATCGGCCCCGGCTCGCGGGCAGGAACCAGATCCTCGGGCAGCAGGATGATGTCGAGCGCTTCCTCGATCGCATAGCTGACTTCGTTGGCACCATCCTTGAGGCGCAGCACGTTGAGCCGCTCGCGCCCCTCGATCTCGCCCTGCGCGGCGAGCGGGAGGATCCGCCCGTCGATCGTCACCCGGAAGCGGCCCGCGGCGAAGCGCACGCTATGGCCCTCGACCTGCTCGACCCGGTCGACCGCCGCCAGCGGCACCGCACGGCGCACACCGTCGAGGTCGCAGAACATCAGCGCCGGCAGACCGGGCACTTCCTCGGCCACCGCTTCCTCTTCGTAGTCGCGCTGCGCGGTGCGGCTGAAGTCGAGCCCGGCGACGTTCGCCATGCCGGCGCAATCGAGCATCAGCATCGGCAGACCGCTGTCGGGCAGCGTCTGGCCGGCATAGACTCCCGTGGTCATCACCGCCGGTGATGCCGGCTTGATCACCAGCTCCTCATTGTCGAGCACAGTATCGACCGCGAGCGCATAGCTCCCCTCGCCGACGCTGACGATCGCCAGCATCTGGCCGTCGCCATCGTCCTGCCGCGCGATGCCGAGCAGTCCGGCGAGATCGATCAGCGGCATCCGCCGGTCGCGCACCGTCGCGATCGGCGTTCCGCCGAGCACGTCGAGCCGGATCGCCTCGCTCCGCTCGGTGACGATCTCCTCGATCGCCTGGCGCGAGATCGCGAAGCGCTGATTGCCTACGCCGACGACGATCGCCGAGATGATCGACAGCGTCAGCGGCACATGGATCGCGAGCCGCAGCCCCTTGCCAGGCTGGCTGTCGAGGTCGACGCGCCCCCCGATCTGCTCGATCGAGGCGCGGACAATGTCCATTCCCACACCACGGCCCGAGACCTCGCTGACCTCGTCCTTGCTCGAAAGCCCCGGCTCGAACACGAGGTCGAGCCTGCCGCGCTCGGAAAGCGCACGCAGCCGCGCCTCGTCACGGCCATTGGCAACGAGCTTGCGGATCAGCTTGTCGGTGTCGATCCCGCGGCCGTCATCGGCGATCTCGATGATGATCTGGTTGCCCGACTGGCGTGCCGAGACGGTCAGTCGGCCGCTCTCGCGCTTGCCCGCAGCGCGGCGCTCGGCGGGCGACTCGATGCCGTGATCGATCGAATTGCGGATGATGTGGACCAGCGGGTCGCGCATCATCTCGATCATCTCGCGGTCGAGCTCGACGTCCGATCCCTCGACATGGAGCAGCACCGACTTGCTCAGCCCCGCGGCGGTGTCGCGCACCATCCGCGGCAGCGCCGAGAACAGCGCATCGATCTTCTGCATGCGCGTGCGCGTCACTGTGTCGCGCATCTCGCCGACGGTGAGCGACAATCGCTCGAGCGCCGCTTCGATCGTCGGGTCGATGTCGCCGCCACGCAGCCGCCGCGCCAGTTCGTTTCGCGCGAGCACCATATCGGACATGCCCGACATCATTCGGTCGAGCAGGTCGACGTTGAGCCGCACGCTGCGCGCCGGTGCGCGCTGCAGCCCGGCCGGACTCGCCTGCGCGATTTCCTCGGCACCCTCGGCCAGCGCCGCGATCAGCAGCTCGTCGCCCTGATCGGGAAGGCTGGTGCCCGAATCGATCGCCTCGACCAGTTCGCCGATCCGGTCGACCACCGCGAGCACCGCGTTGACCAGCGGCCGGTCGGGCGAACGCACGCCTTCGCGGACCTGTGCGAGCACGTCCTCGGCGGCATGGCTCAACCGACCCAGCCGCGGCAGATCGAGGAAGCCGCAGCTCCCTTTGACCGTGTGCACGAAGCGAAAGATCGCATCGAGACGGGCGCGATCCTCGGGATGCGCTTCCCAAGCGACGATCTCGCCCGAAAGCGCCTCGAGCGTCTCGCGCGTCTCGGCGATGAATTCCTGAATCAGGTCGTCCATGGGGCCCCGGAGCAAATTTGCGGGGCCACTGTGCACAGATGGTGGTTAAAAGGGGGTTTAGCGATTGCGGCGAAAGCTCAACCAAAGCGCCGAAATCAGGAAGTAGAACGCACCGAACGCGGCATAGGGTACGATGTCGCCGATACCGGGCATGGCGGGGCCGGACGATCGGCTGAGGAAGAACCCTCCCGCGAGCGCAGACTGCGCACCGCTCAGGATCATCGTCCACTGCGCGCCATAGGATTTCCAGCGCCGCACCCCCGTGGCGAGCTGCAGGGCACCGGCAAGGATCGCCCACACGCCGAATATCGCGAGCACGGCCTTCATGTCCCCGATCGACGCCGCCACGGCGACCGCCGTCGCCGTGCTCACCGCGACGTTGAGCGCCTGGGTCGGATTGCTGCGCAAGCCCCCGTTGCGCGCGCCGTCGATCAGGTTGGCGAGCGCATCCCATGCCGGATAGGCGATCAGCAACAGGGCCGCGGCGAACGGCTCGGCCTTCCCTAGCGTGGCCGCGGCGCCGATCCACACCGCCGCCGCGCCGGCGCGGAGAAAATAATAGCGCCGCAACGCGCCAGTCTCGGCGGTGGCCGGCGCCGCGGCGCCCTGTTCAACGGTCTGGTACATGAGGGGATCTCCGTATCTACCTTCCAGTAGGTAGGTCGGCCATAAGCGATTGCCGATCCGCGCGCAACCGCTTATCTACCTACCGGAAGGTAGAAACATGCAAGTCACCCGCTCCACCGCACAACAGATACTCGACGAGGCCCGGCACCTGATCATGAAGCGGGGCTATAACGGGTTCAGCTATGCCGATATCGCCGCCACGATCGGCATCCGGAAGGCGAGCATCCACCATCATTTCGCCGGCAAGAGCGACCTGGCGAAAGCCGTGGTCGAGGAGTCGCAGGCGATCATCGAGGCGCAGGTCGCGCTGCTGGCCGAAGCCGAGCCCGAAGCCAGCGCGCAACTCCGCGCCTATGCGGCCTATTGGGAGCGCTGCATCGCCGACGATAGCGCGCCCTTTTGCGTCGCCGCGATGCTGGCGGCGGAACTACCGAGCCTGCCCGAGGATCTCGCAACATCCGTGAGAGGTCATTTCGCCGCCTTGACCGGATGGCTCGCGCGGCTTCTGGCCCTCGGCGTTCGACAAGGGAGCGTGTCGCTGGTCCGCTCGCCCGCGGAAGAGGCCGACGCCTTCATGTCCGCCATCTATGGTGCGATGCTATCGGCGCGGGCGTTCGGTGAGCCGCGGCGTTTCGCGGCAATCACCGAGACCCTGCTCTCGCGCGTCGTTCGGCTGGGATAGTTTGCCGTCGCTCAGGCGACCGGAAAACTCGCTCCGAACAGCAATACGTCCGAATCCGGCGGCGACACCTGCAGCGTCCCCCCGCCCTGGCTCACCAGCGCATGCGCGAGGAAGGCGGCCGCCGCACGCGGCGTGATCGGCATGTCTTCCTGCCCGCCGGCGAGCGCGCTGCGCAGCTCGGGATCGAGCACGATCCGGGGCCCGTCTGCGCGCACGACGATCTCGATCGATCCCTCGACGATCTCGGCGCCGATATCGAGCTGCCCGCCGCGGATCAGCGCGTCGCCGCCGATCAGCGCAAGGTTGAGCAGTACCTTGATCGCGTGCTTGGGCAGTACCGGGTCCTCGACCATCCAGCCGATCTTCACCCGGTGGTTATCGCCGAACAGCCCCTCGAGCGCCGCCTGCGCCTCGCGCGTGTCGACCGTCTCGCCGAAGCCGCCGGCCGCGCCGAACGCGAGGCGGAAGAATTTGAGCTTATTGGCGCTCGCTCGCGCGCTCTCGCTGAGCAGTTCGAGGCAGCGCGCGCGCATCTCCGGGTCGTGCTCGTCCGCGAGCAACTCGAGCCCGTTGTTGAGCGCGCCGACGGGGCTGAGCAGGTCGTGGCAGAGCCTCGAACACAACAGGCTCGCGAAATCGGTCGGGCTGATGTTCAAGGATTTTGGCTCCGGTTACCCCAGCGCCTCTTTGGCGCAGCAACGGGGCGGCTGCAAGTCGCGCGCCGCTTGCCGCGCCTCGCGCTAGACGACGCGGCGTCCCGAGAAGAGCTGGATCAGCCCGACGATGAGCGCGACGACGAGGATGATGTGGATGAGGCCGCCGCCGATATGGAACGCGAAGCCGAGCAGCCAGAGCACGATCAGGATAAGCGCGATGGTCCAAAGCATCTTGAGCACTCCGTTGATATGAAAAGGCAAACGAGGTGCGAGGGCGAAACGTTCCGCGTTCGTCCGCGCCTCTAGGTAATGTCCATGCACGGGCCACGGGTTCCTCCCGATTGAGAGGGACCTCGGCGACCCCATAATCGGAGCCGCGATCGGAGAGCCTCTGAAATGCCAGTTGCCCAGCGCATTTTTCCCGGGCTCTTCCGCGCGCCGCGATGGAACGGCTTCTCTCTCCTCCCCCCTTGAGAGGCGCGTCATCAGGTGCGGCGGCGGGATGGACAGCGACCGCCGCCGTACCGACTTCGCTGGCCACGCGCACGCGGACCGGCCGCACGCAGGTCTGATGCTCTCCGATACCTGCGCGCCGGCTGGAGGAACGCCCGCGCTGCGCGGCCAACGGCAAGGGCCGCGTACATACGCGGCCCTTTTTTTGTCGGAAATACACGATCTTCACCGTGCAGACTCCGGCATATCGGATTCCGCCGGGCCGGTGCGGCAAGACGCCGAGTAGGGGTTTTTCTCTATGGCCACCCGGCGCGCTTTCACGGAGACTGTTCACGGGCAACAGGGACTGACGCGTCGAGAACGATTTCTCGATGGGACGCCGCAGCTATTGTTACCCGGATGTGGCGAGGACGGCGATGCACGATGACCTATCGGCCTTGAGGCGCTCCCGTGAGTAGCGTGACGCGCCGGATTCTGATCGCCGACGATCATGACGTGGTCCGCCGCGGCGTGCGCACGCTGCTGGAGACGCGGCCCAATCTGCACATCGTCGCGGAAGCGGCCAATGGGCGGGCGGCGCTGGAAGAGGCGCGGTCGACCCAGCCCGACATCGCGGTGATCGACTATTCGCTTCCCGAGCTGAACGGCCTCGATCTCACTGCCGCGCTCAAGCGCGAGAATCCGCGGCTCGAGGTACTGGTCTACACGATGCACGAGCGCGAGGATCTGGTGCTGGAGGTGCTTCGCGCGGGCGCCCGCGGCTATGTACTCAAATCGGATACCGAGAAGCATCTGCTCGCGGCGATCGACGCGCTCTCGATCCATCGCCCCTATTTCTCCGGGGTCATCTCGGAGACCCTGCTCGAGCGCTTCCTCGATTCCTCGCCGCACGCCCAGGCGACCTTGACTCACCGCGAACGCGAGGTGGTCCAGCTGATCGCCGAGGGCAAGATCAACAAGGAAGTCGGCTATATCCTCAACATCAGCGTGAAGACGGTCGAGACGCATCGCGCGTCGGCGATGCACAAGCTCAAATTGCGCACCACCGCCGAGCTTGTCCGCTTCGCCGTGCGGAACAACATCATCGAGCCCTGAGGACGCGAAGCGCGCGTCGGTGGGCGCGCTTCCAGGTCAGCACGCAACTTTCGGGTAACGGGTGCGGCTTGTTGAGACCCGATCCTAGGCCGCTGCGAACCCTTCGGCAGGTACGAAGGTCTGCCCGGCGCCGTCGCGGGGGATCGCAGCGGCGACCGTCGTCCCTTCGGCAGCCGGGCGCGAGCGGATCATGAACCGTCCCCCGAGCTCGATCACCCGGTTGGCCATCGCCGCCATCCCCACGCCGGAAGGAGGGCGATCGCGCCATCCTTCGGGGAGTCCGACGCCGTCGTCCTTCACGATGACGAACAGGATATCGTCGCGACTCTCCAGCCGCACCCGGACATGCTCCGCATGCGCATGGCGATGGATATTGGCGAGCGCTTCCTGGACGACACGGAACATCGCGGCCTCCACCGCGGTGCCGCGGCGGCGATCCTTTCCGTAGATTTGTGCCGAGATCTGCAGCCCGGACCGTTGCTCGAGCCCCTCGCACAAGGCGCGGACCGCACCGTGCAATCCGCAAAGCCGTAGCTCGGGCGGATGCAGCATATAGGTAACCCCGCGCAGATCGCGGTGGAATTGCGCGAGCAGATCGCTGATCTCCTGCGCGATCGCGATCGCCGCCGGATCGCTGCTCACCGCGAGCAGCCGCGCCAGCCCGAGATTGACTCCCGTCAGATGCTGCGCGGCGGTGTCGTGCAGTTCGCGCGCGACGCGCTGGCGCTCGTCTTCCTGCGCCCGGATCAGGCTGGCCTGCGCACGCATCAGGCACGCGCTCAGCGTCAACGTCTGCGCCCGAAGCGCGACCAGCTCGGTCACGTTGATCCGCGAAACCGTCGCATAGCGGCGATTGTCGGTCTCGAAGACCGAGATCGAGATCTGGAAATGGCAATCGTCAGCGCCGGCCTTGTACGATCCGATGAACTGGCTGGTGGCGCCGGCATCGATCTCGCGAATGCCGCGGAGCATCACTTCGGCGCCGTTGCGATCGAGATTCACGTTCTCGCGGAAATATCGGGCGAGATTGCCGCCCCGCTTCAGCAATGCCGGCTGCCCCACCTGCTCGAGCGCGCACTTCCACGCCGCGTTGACCACAAGGATGTTCCATCGGCCGTCCACCACGGCCACTTGCGCGAGCTCGTCTCCGGCGAGAACATGATGTGCGTCGGGGCCGGACATCTGGCCCAGGTCGTTGCAACCTTCGGGCAATTCGCTTGCCGCGCCTTTCCCTCGCAGGGTGAGACGCATCTCGATCGGCAATTGCGGCCCCATCAGGTACGACATCTGTTACCCCCAGATATCTGCACACGGCACCAGCTTGTTCGTTCCCTTCCCGAGGAACTCCGATCGAAGTGCAAAGGTTTTCCGACCGAATAAATCTATTTTAATTTATTCCCCCGCGAGTCGCAACGCCTTAAGAGAGGTCACTGAAGTTATTTTTCCTTCAAGGTCTGAATCTTGGTTTGAATCGTTCAAATGCGCGACAAAATCGGAATCCCCATACGTACAATCACTGTCGCGCGTTTCGACTTCTGGCTAAATCGCCTCCAGAAACAATGACCGCCTGGCTTCGAGCCACATTTGGCATCGAAACTTCCCATCGATTTGACCGACGAGGCATCGCGCGGGATTCTGCCGCCGCCTACTGGAACGATCCACGCGCTCGACTAACACCCATCCTCGGCAGGACCGGTATCGACGAGCGCCATCTCGGTGAAACGCCCATGCACCAGGCCCGACGGACCGGTGCGCCACAACCGGATTCCGTCGCTCCCGGCAATCAGCCACAGCTTGCCGTCGGGCTCTGCCATCGCCGCGTCGGTGGCAGAGGGCGTCGCCTCGCCGTTCGGGTGCGAATGCCAATATCCGACGATTTTCGGCCCGCCCGCGCGCTCGGCCCGTAGCGCGGCGAACAGCGCGCCCGGGTCGATCTCAAACCGTCGTTCGGGTGCTTCCGCCACGTTCTCAACCGCTTGCATTGCCGTGATGGCATCGGCGGCGCCGAACAACAGCCCACATGCCTCGCGTGGCAGGCAATCCGCGGAAATCCGTCGAATACCGATCAGTACATATCTTGAAACGCGTATCGTCATCCCCATCTAGGCGTACAGAATGGACCGGGGGGTTACTACACTCGAAGCGCGGATTGCTGAGGCCGCGGATGGTTGGCGGCTCGATCGCGCGCTTGCCGATGCCGTGCCCACGCTATCGCGCGAGCGATTGAAAGCGCTGATCGCCAGCGGCGCGGTCACGGGGCCCGAAGGCCTCGCCCGCGATCCCGCGAAAAAGGCCCCCGGCGGCGCGCTGTTCAGCATCGCGGTGCCCGACCCGATCCCGGCGCACAACGAAGCACAGGATATCGCGCTCGATGTCGTCTTCGAAGACGAGCATCTGATCGTGATCGACAAGCCCGCCGGGCTCGTCGTCCACCCCGCCGCCGGCAATCTCGACGGCACCTTGGTCAACGCCCTGCTCCACCATTGCGCGGGGCAGCTTTCGGGGATCGGCGGCGTCGCACGGCCCGGCATCGTCCATCGCATCGACAAGGACACGTCGGGGCTGATGGTCGCCGCCAAGACCGATCGAGCGCATGAGGGGCTGGCGCGCCAGTTCAAGGCGCACAGCATCGATCGACGCTACAAGGCGATCGTCGCAGGAATGGTCAAAGCCTCCGAAGGTACGATCGATGCGCGACTCGGTCGCTCGCCGACCAACCGCAAGAAGATGGCGATCGTTCGCGAAGGTCAGGGCAAGCATGCAGTCACCCATTGGCGCCTGCTTCGCCAGTTGCGTGAGGCGGCGCTGATAGAATGCCGGCTGGAGACCGGACGTACCCATCAAGTCCGCGTCCATATGGCATCGATCGGCCACGCGCTGCTCGGCGATCCGGTCTATGGCGGCACCCGGCCGGCGCATCGTTCAGTTCTGGCAACGCTGGATTTCCGCCGACAGGCCTTGCATGCGGCCCATCTGGGGTTCATTCACCCCGTGAAAAGCCACGCTTTGGCGTTCGATAGCGAAATGCCTGCGGATATGCAGGAACTGTTCAATAAGCTCATCGTATGAATTTCGTGGCGTTGCCCCTTGCGGGGCCGCGCCCAGTGAAGGGAGAATATGATCCATGGCTAGCGGCAGCAACGTCCCTGCGACGATCCCCGCGCTTGGCGGTGAGGCGAGCCTCAACCGCTATCTGTCTGAGATCAAGAAGTTTCCGATCCTCGCGCCCGAGCAGGAATATATGCTCGCCAAGCGCTTCCAGGAGCATGGCGATCCCGATGCGGCCGCACAGCTGGTCACGTCGCACCTGCGCCTCGTGGCCAAGATCGCGATGGGCTATCGCGGCTATGGCCTGCCCGTCTCCGAGCTCATTTCGGAGGGTAATATCGGCCTGATGCAGGGCGTGAAGAAATTCGAGCCCGATCGGGGCTTCCGCCTCGCAACCTATGCGATGTGGTGGATCCGCGCCTCGATCCAGGAATTCATCCTGCGCAGCTGGAGCCTCGTGAAGATGGGCACCACCGCGGCGCAGAAGAAGCTGTTCTTCAACCTGCGCCGGATGAAGGCCAAGCTCGACGCGTTCGAGGACGGCGATCTTTCGCCCGAGCATCTCGCCAAGATCGCCACCGATCTCGGCGTGACCGAGGAAGAGGTCACCTCGATGAACCGCCGCATGGCGATGGGCGGGGATACCTCGCTCAACGTGCCGATGCGCGAGGACGGCGAGGGCCAGTGGCAGGATTGGCTGCAGGACGACAGCCAGCTTCAGGACGAGGCGGTCGCCGAAGCGCAGGAGGCGGATGTCCGTCACGAGATGCTCGTGGACGCGATGGAAGACCTCAACGAGCGCGAGAAGCACATCCTCACCGAGCGTCGTCTGACCGACGATCCCAAGACGCTCGAGGAGCTGAGCCAGGTCTATGGCGTGTCGCGCGAGCGCGTGCGCCAGATCGAGGTCCGCGCCTTCGAGAAGCTCCAGAAGGCAATGATGCGTCTCGCCGGCGAACGGCGGCTGCTCGCTGCGTACTGACGCGACGGTTGCGTTGATCGGCCGCCGCCGCCAATCGTGCCCGCATGGGTGACGAACGGCACGATGATCAATTTCCGGAAACCGCGGGCGTCCGGGCTCAGCAGGTGACGACACGTGTCGACGCGCCGGAGCCCCTCCCCGCCCGCAAGCGTCCGCGCAAGACGCTGCGGCGGCGGATTCTCGGCTGGATCGTAAAGGCGATCCTGATCTTCGTGATCGGCTCGGTGGTCTGGGTTGCCGCGCTGCGCTTCATCAATCCGCCGATCACCTTCACGATGATCGGCGACATTGTCGGCGGGCACGGCGTCACCAAGCGCTGGATGAGCCTCGATCGCATCGATCCCAGCATGGCGCGCGCCGCGATCGCCGCCGAGGACGGCCGCTTTTGCGAGCATAATGGCTTCGACTACAAGGCAATCGCGGCGGCGGCCGCGCGCAACGCCACGGGTAAGAAGCGCATCCGCGGCGGCTCGACGATCAGCCAGCAGACGGCCAAGAACGTCTTTCTCTGGCAAGGCGGGGGCTATTTCCGCAAGGGCCTCGAGGCGTGGTTCACGCTGCTCATCGAGAATATCTGGGGCAAAAGGCGGATCATGGAGGTCTATCTCAACGTCGCCGAGACGGGGATTGGCACCTACGGCGTCAACGCCGGCGCGATGCGCTATTTCAAGCACGATGCGTCGAAGCTCAGCGATCGCGAGGCCGCGCTGATCGCCGCGGTGCTGCCGCTCCCCAAGAAACGCGCCGCGATCGACCCGAGAGGCTTCACGCGGCGCTATGGCAATTCGATCAACCGCCGGATCGGCGTCGTCGCGGGAGACGGGCTCGACGCCTGCCTCCGATAACTTAGTCCACCTTCTTCGCTGCGTCCTTGGCCGCGCCGCCAACGTCCTTGGCTGCGCCGCCGACATCCTTCGCGGCCTCGGTGATCGCGTCGGTCTTCACATTTTCGCGATTGTTCTGGTTGATCAGATACAGCGCACCGATCACGACGAGGATCAGCACGGCCAGCCCGATCAGCAGACCCGCGCCGCCGCCGCCGCGCCGCTCGATCACCGTGGTGCCGGAAGGCGCGCTGGCGGTCTCGGTGACGCGCTCCGAAGTCGTACCGTCGGTACGCTCAACAACTCGATCGACCATGGACTCTCTCCTCCTCTATACCCGCCAGCAACCGGCAAGAGGGTGAGATTGTTCCTTTTTGGCCCTGATCGGGATCAGAAGGGCAGCTTGAATCCCGGCGGCAGCGGCAGCCCGCTGCTCATCTTGGACATCTCCGCCTGCGACGCCGCATCGGCCTTGGCGCGCGCATCGTTGAACGCGGCGGCGACAAGATCCTCGAGCATGCCCTTCTCGGAAGGCGCGAGCAGCGACTCATCGATGTCGACGCCGATGATCCGCCCCTTGGCGCTCGCCTTGACCTTGACCAGCCCGCCGCCCGAGACGCCCTCGACCTCGATCGTGTCGAGCGTCGCCTGTGCCTTGGTGAGCTCGGCCTGGACGTTCTGCGCCATGGCCATGATCTCTTCGAGGCTCTTCATGCCTGATTACTCCGTACATTGGTCCAGCCGATCAGCTCGGCTTCGGGAAAGGCTTCGATCGCCGCGGCGACCACGGGCGAGCGTAATACCGCATCGCGCTCGGCGGCTTCGTTCGCCGCCGCCTCCTCACGCAGCGTCGGCGCACCCGCCTCTTCAACGCATGTCAGTCGCCAGTTGACTCCAGTCGATTCGCGCAGCGCGGCACCCAGCTCGCGAACGAAATCCTGCGGCAGTTCGCGCGCCGCGCCGAATTCGAACTCCGAACCGTCGAACCGCACCGGTCGCAGATAGTCGCGGACCTGTTGGGCGAGCTGGAAGCGCTTGTTGCGCTCCAGATGCGCGACCAGCTCGGCCATGTTGGTCGGCATCGCCGGCTCTGCGGGCTTCGCCGCCGGGGCCGGCGCAGGCGCCGACACGCTCACGCTGCCGTTCGCGATCTGCCGCGCCAGCTCTCCCGGATCGGGCAATTGCGAGGCATGGATCACGCGCAGCAGCGCCATCTCGCACGCCTCGATCGGCAGTGCGGCCTTGGCGACTTCGTCATGCCCGCGCAGCAGCAGCTGCCAGAGCCGGTGCAGCGCCGGGAAGGACAGGCCCGCGGCCCAGTCCTGCAGCGCCTTGAGCTCTTCGGTCGATTGCCCGGCATTCGCTTCGGTGCCCAGCTTGGCCAGCGTCACGCCGTGCACCGTCTCGAGCAAGGTGCGCAGCACCGCCTGCGGATCGACGCCGAGATCATATTGCCCACGCAGCGCCGCGAGCGCGCCCGTCGCGTCGCCGGCGAGCAGCAGGGCGAACAGCGTGCGGATCGCGCCGCGGTCCGAAAGCCCGAGCATCTGGCGAACCGCTTCCGCGCGCACCCCGCCGCCTTCGAGCCCGGCATGCGCGATCGCCTGGTCGAGAATCGAGAGCCCGTCGCGCGCCGACCCTTCCGCCGCGCGCGCGATCAGCGTCAGCGCCTCGGGCTCCGCCTCGACGCCCTCGGCCTGCGCGACCATCGCAAAATGCCCGGCGAGCTTCTCGGCGGGGATGCGGCGCAGGTCGAAGCGCTGGCAGCGCGACAGCACCGTCACCGGAACCTTGTTCACTTCGGTGGTCGCGAACAGGAACTTCACATGCGCCGGCGGCTCCTCGAGCGTCTTGAGCAGACCGTTGAACGCGGCCTTGGAGAGCATATGGACTTCGTCGATGATGTAGATTTTGTAGCGCGCCGAGACCGCCGAATAGCGCGATGCCTCGATGATCTCGCGGATGTCGTCGATGCCGGTATGGCTCGCCGCATCCATCTCGATCACGTCGATATGGCGCCCCTCGGCGATCGCGCGACACGGCTCGCAGACTCCGCACGGATCGATCGTAGGTCCGCCCTGCCCGTCCGGCCCGATGCAGTTGAGCGCCTTGGCGATCAGCCGCGCAGTCGAGGTCTTGCCCACCCCGCGAACGCCGGTGAGCAGAAAGGCATGCGCCAGCCGGTCGCGCCGGATCGCGTTGCCCAAGGTCTGGACCATCGCGTCCTGGCCGATCAGCTCGCTGAACGTCTGTGGCCGGTATTTGCGCGCAAGCACCCGATAGGCATTGTCGCGCGGCTGCGGGGGTTCGTCGAGGCCAAGCAGGGAATCGGACATCGCGTTTTACCCTAGCCGCCCGGGCGGCCAGTGTCGAACGAATGGCGAACTCCTTCTAACGGAATCAACATCTTCATTAAGCCCCCCTTCCCCAATCCGGCACGATTGTCGCGTCACGTCATCTTCGCAGGTAACTGAAAGACTTGGCGACGATTGCTCGCGCCGCGAAATGAACCAGCGATGAAAAGGGGGATGGGTGGGAGCCGGAACGACCCGCGGCGAAATCGTTACGGCTGCTTCCTTCCGGATCTGACCGGGTTGGCGACGACCACGTCCGCCCGACTCCCGCGGCGCATATGGGCAAAGTCTGCGGCTTAGGCAAGTCCGGGAGCACGTGAACGGCGCGCTCCCGGAAAGATGTCAGCGATAATAGCGCACCTTGCGGCAGGTGCGGACGTGGTGCCCGCCCCGCCATTTGCGCGTGCAGACGGTGCGATAATAAGCGCGTCGGTGACGGCGATCATAGCTGCGGCGGCGGTCCTCGCGATGGTAGCGCCGGCTGTCCTGGCCGAGGTCGATCGCGCTGGCCGCGATGGCTGCGGCCGAGATAGCGACGGGCGCCGCCGCGGGAACCGGGGCAGCCGATGCCGCGGGAACAGCCAGAACCGCGGCCGCGGCAGCTGCCACGAGCGTGATGATCTTCATTCGTGCTCTCCTGTCATGCTCATCCCCGCGAGCGCTGCAAATCCCTGGGCGCGCCACTGGTTCCGTCCGCATCGGCAGCGCCGTTCGTGGTGATGGCCACATTCTTCCCGCGCCGCTGCGCGAGTTCCTCCTCGGCGCGGTCGCCGGTGATGCGCAACGCCTCGAGCTCGGTCTCGCTCTTGCCCTCGATCTCCATCAACTCGTCGCGCGCACCCTTCATCGCGTGGATGAGTTCGTCGATCTTGAGATGCAGCGCCACTTCGTGACGCTTCTGCTGGTTGAGCACCATCTGGGTGAGCGTGATCGCGAGCACCGAAAGCACCAGCGTCAGCACCGCGGTCGCCGCGTCGCCGAGCGGGAGCAGGAACCAGGCGCAGCAGAAGACGATGACGCCAGCCAAGGCGGCCGGGTGCCCGGCGACGTTCGCCCCGCCGTCCGAGATTCGGCATCCGATATTGTACAGCGTTTGCCGTAGCCCGGGCTTTTCCATCAGCGCCGAGAACGACCGGCGCCCGCCAGCCGTTCCGCGCCTCAGCGCCCTTGCATGTCGCGATGCTCGGCGGGCATGTGCACGGTCAGCCCGTCGAGTTCCGCGGTCAGCACGATCTGGCAGGCGAGCCGGCTGGTTCGCGTCGCGCCCATGGCGAGGTCGAGCATGTCCTCCTCCTCCTCGCTGGCGCGCGGCAGGCGCGCGAAATCCTCCGCCGCGACGATGACATGGCAAGTCGAGCAAGACATTTGCCCCTCGCAGGTCCCTTCGAGCGGCTGGCCGGCATTCTGCGCGACCTCGAGCAATATGGCTCCCTCAGCCGCTTCGACTTCCTGCGTCTCGCCCGGATCGGCGCCAATGAAGCGCACGCGGATCATGCCGCCACCTTCTGCGCACGCGCCGCGGCGATGATCCGGTCCAGCGCGGCGAGCAGCTCCTCTTCCGTCGTATAGCGCCCGAAGCCGAGCCGGATGCTCGATCGCGCCTCGGCATCGCTCAGCCCGATCGCGCGCAGCACATGGCTCGGCCGGCCCGATCCGCTCGCACAGGCCGATCCCGCCGAAAAAGCGATGTCGCGCAGATCCGACATCAGCCGTGCGACGTCGAGCCCGGCCCGCCGGATGTTGAAATTGCCGTGGTAGCGCTCGTCGCGCGAACCGTTAAGCACCCACTCGCCGCCGACATGCGCCAGCGCCGCGCGGAACAGCTGTTCGGCATGGGCATGGTCCGCGCCGAAGCGTTGCCTGGCGAGCCGCGCCGCCGCGCCGAAGCCGGCGCAGAGTGCAGGCGACAAAGTCCCCGATCGCCCCGCCGGCTCCTGCCCGCCGCCATGGAGCAATGGATCGAGCATGACGCCGTCGCGGATCCACAGCGCGCCGACTCCCTTGGGCCCGTGGATCTTGTGCGCCGAGACCGCGACCAGATCGCATTCCTCCGGGATCCGCACCCGGCCATAGCCCTGCACCGCGTCGCACAGGAACAGTGCGCCCGCCGCCTTCGCCAGCCCGGCCAGCTGCTCGATCGGCTGGATCACGCCGATCTCGTTGTTGACCAGCATCGCTGCGAGCAGCCCGGTGCCCGGCCGCAGCGCCGCGCGCGCCGCCGCGAAATCGACCAGCCCGTCATTTTCCACCGGCAGCACGGTGACCTCGCGTCCCTTGCGCGCCTCGGCCTCGACCGTGTCGAGCACCGCGGCATGCTCGGTCGCCAGTGTGACGATCGGCCCACGCGTGCCCTTGATCGCCCAGTTGAGCGCCTCGGTCGCGCCGCTGGTGAAGCTCACCGCGCCTCCCTCGGGCATCAGCGCGGCCACGTCGTCGCGCGCAACCTCCACCGCCGCTTTGGCCTTGCGCCCTGCCGCATGCGCCGAATGCGGATTGGCATGCTGGCTCTCGAGCCAGGGCAGCATCGCGGCGAGCGCCTCGGGCGCGAGCGGCGTGGTGGCCTGATAGTCGAGATAGGTCATGCCGCGCGCGCCCGTGCCGCGGTGGCGGTGTCGCGCCAGAGTTGGGCGAACCGCTCCACTTCGGCCTCGCTGGTCGTTCGCCCAAAGCTCACGCGCACCACTTCGCGCAGCTCGGGCTCCTGCCATCCCATCGCCGAGAGCACATGGCTCGGCCGCATGCTTCCCGACGAGCAGGCGCTGCCCGCCGACACCGAGATTCCGCCCAGATCGAAACGGATCAGCTGCGCCGCCGCCGACACGCCCGGCATGCGATAGGCGCCGATCAACGGGGTGCGCGGGCTGGCTGCGCCGACCACTTCGCCCCCCGCCTCGCGGATCGCCGTCTCGAGCTTGGCCCGCAGCCTCGTCATCCGCGCCAGATCTTCGGGCTCGCTCACCGCCGCGGCATAGCCGAGCGCGCCCGGCAGATTCTCGGTCCCCGCGCGATAGCCCTTTTCCTGCCCGCCCATCGGCAGCAACGCCCCGAAGTCCCGCACCAGCAGCGCGCCGATCCCCGGGGGCCCGCCGCGCTTGTGCGCCGAGACCGTGACCAGATCGGCGTGACGCAGCACCGCATCGTCCGCGCGCGCCGGCATCTGCGCGGCGTCGACGAGCAAAATCCCACCCGCGGCATGGACCACCTCGGCGATTCTCCCGATCGGCTGGCGCACGCCGGTCTCACTGTTCGCCCATTGCACGCAGAGCAAAGTGCGCCCCTGCCCTTCGAGCGCCCTCCGCAACGCGTCGAGATCGAGAATCCCGTCGGCGTCGACCGGCAACACCGCTGCGCCTTCCGAATGCCGCAGCACCGAATCATGCTCGACTGCGGTGATCAGCCGACGCTCGGCCATCGACCGCGTCAGCGCGAGATGCAGCGATTCGCTCGCCCCCGAGGTCAGCACCAGCTCGTGCGCCCAGCCATAGGCCGCCGCGATTCGGCTCCGCGCAGCCTCCAACGCCGCCCGCGCCCCGCGCCCCTCGGCATGCGGCGAAGAAGGATTCGCCCAATGCGCCATCCCTTCGTTCACCGCCGCCACCGCGGCGGGAATCATCGGGGTTGTCGCGGCATGGTCCAGATAGATACGGTCGGCCAAGTTGGTTCCAATTGCGTGAAGGGCGGCGCTGCCTATATAGCGCCCAACTCCCCGCGCTCCACTGCGCGCCCCATTTTCAAGGCAGGCTACATTGCCCGAAGTCATCTTCCCCGGTCCCGAAGGCCGCCTCGAAGGCCGTTTCGCTCCCGCCCCCAAGCCGCGCGCGCCCGTCGCGATGATCCTTCACCCGCACCCCAATGCGGGCGGCACGATGAACAACCGCATCGTCCAGGAGCTCTACAAGACCTTCCAGCGCCGCGGCTTCGCCACCTTGCGCTTCAACTTCCGCGGCGTCGGCAAGAGCCAGGGCACGTTCGACAACGGCATCGGCGAGCTTAGCGACGCGGCCAGCGCGCTCGACTGGGTGCAGAGCTTCCATCCGGAAGCCTCGACCACCTGGATCGCGGGCGTCTCGTTCGGCGCGTGGATCGGCATGCAGCTGCTGATGCGCCGCCCCGAGATCCGCGGCTTCATTTCGGTCGCCCCGCCGGCGAACATGTACGATTTCAGCTTCCTCGCACCCTGCCCCTCGTCGGGCATCATCATCCAGGGCGAGGGTGACGAAGTCGCGACTCCGGCCGCGACCCAGAAGCTGGTCGACAAGCTGCGCACCCAGAAGCACATCACGATCCACCACGACACCATCCCCGGCGCGAACCATTTCTTCGAGCACGAGATGGACCAGCTGATGGGCTCGGTGGATCGCTATCTCGACATGCGCCTCGACCCCAACTCGCCGATCCGGTGATCCGATAGGCCAAGTTCCGTGCTCCTGCGAAAGCAGGAGCACGGAGGCGGTGCCCACCAGGCTATTTATCCAACACCCGATCGATCCACCGATCGACGATCGCCGTCCCCGGATAGTCCGCGTCACCGAGTGAGCGGTTGATCGCCATGTGCCCGCGCAAGCCTTGCCCCGCGAGCGCCTCCACCGACACCTCCGCGCCCGCCCCGCGCAGCACCGCGCCCAGCGCCTCCGATTGCCGGCGTCCGTCTTCGCGATCGACATGCAGGATCAGGAATGCCGGCGCATTGGGCGCCGCGGCCTGCAAGGTCGGTGAGAGCGCCTTCTGCCGCGCCACATCGTCGCCGAACGCCTGTGCATAGGTGCGCCGCATGATCCGCGGCCCGTCGCTGAGTTGCGCCGACACGTCATAGGCCGCGCCGTCCAGCAGTACGACGCCGTCGAGCCGGTCGAGCCCCAGCCCGGCGCGCTTCAAATATTGCGGATCGGTCGCGACCAGTGCGGCGAGATGCGCGCCCGCGCTGTGCCCCGCCAGCACGATGCGCGACGCGTCGATGCCGAGTTCGCGGGCATGGCCAACCAGATAGCCGATCGCCTCCGCCACGTCCTGCGCCTGATCCTCGACCCGCGCGCCCGGCACCAGCCGGTAGTTAACCGAAGCGAAGGCGAAGCCGCGCCCAGTGAAATGATCGACCTTCTCCGCGCCGGTGGCATTGCGTTTGTCGCCCTGCCGCCAGCCACCGCCATGGACGAAGACGATCAGTGGCGCCGGACCGCTTGCCCCGCGCGCAGGATAGAGATCGAGCCGCTGGAGCGGATCGGTGCCATAGGCGATCTCGCGCGCCGCGCCCGCCACCTGCGTGATCGGAAACAAGTCGCGCGCGCCCGACGGTGCGCTCAAGGCCGTGGCCAGCAATGCCGCGCAGATCAGCTTTCGGCGCATCGCACGCTCCTCCTGTGGAGCCGCGAAGCTATCGGGGGCCGATCGGACGGTCCAACCTTCTTGTGTGACCAAATGTAACGATGTGCCCTAGCAGGTGCGCATTTGGAGGCAGATCAGCCTGCGAGCCTCCCGTTGCCGGTTCAGCTCACTTTTCAGTTGCTCCGCTGCTACGCGATCATGCGCCTGGCGCTCCTCCAGCTCGGCGACGGTGCTGCATCTCCGCTTCGGAAGCACTGATCCCGTCTCGACCCTGGTCTCACAGACGATCTTCTTCTTGCGGTCCTTCACGCCAGTGATGGTGATCGGGTCACGGCTGCCGTCCTGCGCGGCGGCTGACCCGCCGCCCGGCGGCGCGGTCTGCGCGCTGGCGAAGGGGGATACAAGAAGCGCGATTACGGCGAGCAGATGCGAGTCCATTCCGGTTCCTCTGGCCATCCTCGCCGCGCATGAGTCTGCCAGTCGTTTCCACGCCCGTAAACCGGTTTCGAACGCGGCGGGTGCGAGGGACTAGATCGACCAGATCAGCAGATTGCCGAGCAGCACCAGCGCCGCGATCAGCATCAGCACGCCCTTGGTCCGGTCGCCCCCGCGCCACGTACGCACCGCCCCCCAGACCAGCGAGAACATCGCGATCACCGCGATGCTCAGCATCAGCGGATTGAGCGCGGGATCCATCATCGCAGCACCAGCCAGATCAGCAGCGCGATCGCCACGCCCACCGCCACGAAGCCTGCGATCACCTTGGGCTCACCGCGATAGATCAGCCGCAGGAAATACCAGAGGAACCAGCCGAGCCCGCGGGTACCGACGCTCAGTACGTTGGCGATCACCGCGCCGAACCGCGTTTCCTTCATCAATCCCTCGATCCCAGCACCGCCGCATAGGCGTCCGGGTCCGCATTGCCCCCCGAAAGGATCACCAGCAAGCCCGGCGCCAGCGTGATCTTTCCGGCCAGCACCGCGGCGAGCGCCACCGAGCCGCCCGGCTCGAGCACCAGCCGCAGCTTCGCCGCCGCCCAACGCTGCGCGTCCCGGATCTCGCGCTCGCTCACCGCGATCCCTTTCGCATCGCGCCGGCTGAGCACGTCGAAGGTCAGCGGCGACACTTCCCTGGTCTGCAGCGCGTCGCACGCAGTGGCGGGCGGATTGTCACCCACCGGCTCGATCCAGCCCGCCTCGAGGCTGCGCCGCATGTCGTCCCAGCCCTCGGGCTCGACGACGGTCATCTCGGCCTCGGGAAGCGCGAGCGCCAGTCCAGCCGCCAGCCCGCCACCGCCGCACGGCACCACGACATGCGAAGGATCGGGCAACTTGGCCTCGACCATCTGGGTCATCGCCTCGATGCCCGCGCTGCCCTGTCCCTCGATGATCCACGGATCGTCGAAACTCGGCACCAGAGCCGCACCGCGCGCATGCGCGAGATGCGCGGCGATCTTCTCGCGGCTCTCGGTCGCACGGTCGTATTTCACCACCTCGGCGCCCATCGCCAGCGTCGACTCGAGCTTCACCCTGGGCGCATCGGCCGGCATCACGATCACTGCGGGGATGCCGAGCCGCTTCGCTGCCCAGGCGACTCCCTGCGCGTGATTCCCCGACGAGAAAGCGACGACGCCCTTCTCACGCGCCGCAGCGTCGAGCGCAGTCAGCCGGTGCCACGCTCCGCGGATCTTGAACGCGCCGATCGGCTGGAGCGATTCCGCCTTGAAGCACACCGGAACCCCGCGAATTTCCGCTGTCAGCAGAGGAGTTTGTGGCAAAATCGCCGCGATCTTCGCCGCAGCGTCGCGCACCCCCGCCCGGGTCGGCTGTCGCACAATCGTCACACTTCACCCCCGCCGTATAATTCCGGGTCCTCGAATCACTTTACATGGGGGGACCTCGCCCCTAAATGCCGCCTTCCGCTGCCCCATGGGACTTCCAACCGCAAGGCAGCTTTTCGTCAATGTTTGCCGCAAGGCATTTGGAGGTCCCTTGAGTTGCACAAGCATCATCGCGCGCTGGGGTTAGCGTCTCCCCGATCGAACGCCGTTCGCGGCATCGACATCGCCAGCCAGCGGCCGGTTCAGCCGGTCACGCTGACTCGTCCGCACGCCGCGTCGCGGGCCGCCCGTTTCTTCGTCGAGAAGTTTCCGGGCCGCTCGATGTACGCGGTGAAGGCCAATCCGTCGCCGGATCTGCTCCAGATCCTGTGGGATAGCGGAATCACGCATTACGACGTCGCGTCGATCGCCGAGGTCCGCCTCGTCGCGTCGACGCTGCCCGAAGCCACGCTCTGCTTCATGCACCCGGTCAAGGCCGAGGAGGCGATCGCAGAGGCATATTTCGAGCATGGCGTTCGCGTGTTCAGCCTCGACAGCATCGAAGAGCTCGAGAAGATCGTCGCCGCGACCAAGGGCGCCGAGGACCTGACGCTGTGCGTGCGGATGCGCGTCTCGTCGGATCACTCCAAGCTCAGCCTCGCGTCCAAATTCGGCGTCGGTCCCGGCGAGTCGAAGGAACTGCTGATGGCGACCCGTCAGGTCGCCGATGCGCTCGGCATCTGCTTCCATGTCGGCAGCCAGGCGATGTCGCCCGAGGCCTATGGCAATGCGATGGAGCGCGTCCGCGCCGCGATCGTCGAGGCGGGCGTCACCGTCGACGTGATCGATGTCGGCGGCGGCTTTCCCTCGTCCTATCCGGGCATGGAGCCGCCGCCGCTCGAGCTCTATTTCGCGACGATCCACCGTGCGTTCGAGAGCCTGCCGATCTCCTATTCGGCCGAGCTCTGGGCCGAGCCGGGCCGTGCGCTCTGCGCCGAGTACAGCTCGATCATCGTGCGCGTCGAGAAACGCCGCGGCGATGAGCTCTACATCAACGACGGCGCCTATGGCGCGCTGTTCGATGCGGCGCATATCGGCTGGCGCTTCCCCGTCCGTCTCCTCCGCGAGCCGGATTCGAACGCCCGCGACGTCGAGTTCAGCTTCTACGGGCCGACCTGCGACGATCTCGATCACATGGCGGGCCCGTTCCCGCTGCCCGCCGACATCCGTGCCGGCGACTATATCGAGATCGGCATGCTCGGCGCGTATGGCGCGGCGATGCGCACGGCGTTCAACGGCTTCGGCTCGGACCAGACGGTGATCGTCGACGACGAGCCGATGACCTCGCTCTATTGCGAGCAGGCCGAGGAACAGGCGCCGGCCTCGAACGTCGTCAAGCTGTAACCAGACCTAGCCAGACGGCAGGCTTTGAAATCGGAAGCGGGGTGCTCTATGCGCCCCGCCTTCCTATGGGTTTCCGCGTCCCCTTGAATGACGGCGGCCATGCAGATTGGGAGATCCCCATGTCCGATACCCTCACCAAGACGGCGGCGGCCAATCCGCCGATCAACGACACCCGCAAGGCCGAGCTTCTGTCGAAGGAAGTGAAGCACATCGACATCACCAAGTTCGACGCGCGCCCGATCGTCGACGCGATGGCCGATATGAGCTTCACCAGCCGCGACCTCGGCCGCGCGACCAACATCTACAACCAGATGCTGGCCGACAAGGATTGCACCATCTTCCTCGTCGTCGCGGGCTCGACCTCGGCCGGCGGCTGCATGGACCTCTATGCCGAGCTGGTGCGCAACAACATGATCGACGGCATCGTCGCCACCGGCGCGACCATCGTCGACATGGATTTCTTCGAGGGCCTCGGCCACAAGCATTATCAGGCGCTCGAGATCCCCGACGACGACACGCTGCGCTCGCTCTACATCGACCGCATCTACGACACGTACATCGACGAGGAAGACCTTCAGCACGTCGATCACACGATCTTCGAGATCGCGGAGTCGCTCGAGCCGGGTGCCTATTCGTCGCGCGCCTTCATCCGCGAGATGGGCAAGTATCTCGTCGAGCACGGCAAGAAGGAGAACAGCCTCGTCAAGCTCGCCTATGAGCATGACGTGCCGATCTTCTGCCCGGCCTTCGTCGACTCGTCGGCGGGCTTCGGCCTCGTCAAGCACCAGGTCGATGCTGCCAAGGCCGGCAAGCCCTATGTGATGATCGACGCGGTGGCCGACTTCCGCGAGCTCACCCAGATCAAGATCGAGGCGGGCACCACCGGCCTGCTCATGATCGGCGGCGGCGTACCCAAGAACTTCATCCAGGACACCGTCGTCTGCGCCGAGATTCTCGGCCATGAGGACGTCGCCGTGCACAAATACGCGGTCCAGATCACCGTCGCCGATGTCCGCGACGGCGCCTGCTCGTCCTCGACGCTGCAGGAGGCCGCGAGCTGGGGCAAGGTCAACACCGGTATCGAGCAGATGGTTTTCGCCGAGGCCGGCTCGGTGATGCCGCTCCTTGCCAGCGACGCCTACCACCGCGGCCACTGGAAGGACCGCGCCAAGCGCGGCTGGGCCAAGCTGTTCGCCTGACGGGCGCCCGCTCCCTCAATCACGAAGCCGGTCGGATTTTCGGGTCCGACCGGCTTTTTTCTGGGTGACGTCAACCCCAAGCTCGCCCGGTCCGGATGCGATCGGGCGCGTCGCAATACATCGCCCGGACGTTCTTTCCTCGCGCAGGCCCGCCCGGTCCGGGGCGCCGCCCGCTGCAAACGAGGAGAGAGCAGATGTCCGAATCCTGCACCGTCGTCGTCACCAACAATTCTGGCCGCTCACTGGATGCCGTGGCGATCTGGTACGCCCCCGATGGCGGCGTGCCGAGCGACATGAGCGCGATACCCCCCACCGTCGCCGCCTCGAATCTGGCGGATGGCGCTTCGATACGGGGCAGCACGCCAATCGTGTCCTTCTCCCCGGTCGACTATTGGATCGGCGGCGTGCTCTTCGAAGGCGACGGCACCAACTATGTGCTCTGCGGCATCGACGGCGAGACCGGCAAGGAATTCGAAGTGTCGGACGGCAGCACGATCACTTTCGTGATCAATGCCTATACCGCCGGCACGACCAACCAGAAGAACGACGTGACGATCCAGTACAGCGACGGAAGCGACGGCAGTGCGCAATTGCTCCATGAGGGGCTCGGCAGGCTCGCCGATTTCACGGCGGGCGCATTGCGCGAGATCGCCGAGCACACCATCGGCGAATTGCTCGCCGCCTGACCCGTCGGGTCGCCGGGTCGCGGGGCCCGGCGATACCGGCTCATTCCTGCGCCGCGCGCGCCTTGCGCACCATCTCGCCCATCTGCGTCACCGCCGCGTCGAACCGCCCCTCGCGCTCGGCGAAGCGCAGCGGCTTGACGCGTTCGACGAGGATCTCCGCCGGGGTCGGCCCCTGCCCGAACAGCGCCATCACCTCGTCGATGAATGCGTCGAGCGGCTGATAGCCCGGGCGGCTCTCCTGTCCCGGCGTGAGGCCGGTCTGCACGGCGGGCGGCGCCAGCTCGATAACCTCGACCTTGCCCTGCAACGCGTCGCGCAGCGCCACGGTATAGCTGTGGATCGCCGCCTTGGTCGCCGAATAGGTCGGCGCGAGCGCGATCGGCACGAATGCCAGCCCCGAGCTGACGTTGACGATCGTCGCGTCGCCGCGCGCCACGAGATGGTCGATCAGCGCATTGGTCAGGCGGATCGGGCCGAGCAGATTGGTGGTGATCGTCGCTTCGGCATCGCCAAGATCCCGTCGCGCGTCGAGCGCCTCGTAGCGCATGATCCCGGCATTGTTGATCACAACGTTGAGCGACGGATGTTCGGCAAGCGCGCGCCGCGCGAAATCCTCGATCCCTTGCGCACTCTCGACGTCGAGCGTCATCGCGAACATCCCCTCGCGTCCCGCCACCACCGTATCGAGCGCTTCCTGCCTGCGCCCCGCGACGATCACGCGATTGCCCTGCGCGTGAAAGCGCTCCGCGAGCGCCGCGCCGATGCCCGAGCCGCCGCCGGTGATGAGAATGGTGTTGCCGCTGGTCTTCATCGTGCCGTTCCTCCGAAGGGTTGCTGCGGACAATCTAGACCGTTACTCTCTTTGAGTAAGACGGCACCAGAAAGATTTATACACACCGTTTGGAGAGTGTAACTTGGCCAAATCGGCTCCGCTTCCCCCCGCCCGGCAGAAACCCTGGCCCGATGGCGGGGATCCGCGCGTCGACGCGTTGGTCACCGACGTGATCGGTCGCGTCGCTGACAAATGGACGATGCTGATCCTCGAAGAACTCGCCGGGCGCGAGCATCTGCGCTTCACCCAGATCGGCAAGCTGGTGCCGGGGATTAGCCAGAAGATGCTCACCCAGACGCTCCGCCAGATGGAGCGTGACGGGCTGGTCACGCGCACTGTCCACCCGGTGATCCCGCCGCATGTCGATTATCGCCTCACCGATCTCGGCGAGAGCCTCGGCGCTGCGTTTTGCGGCGTCTGGCTATGGGCGGAAGCCAATCTCGACCGGATCGAGACGGCGCGCAGCGCTTTCGATGCGCGCTCGGCGATCCGGCCTTCCTGATCGGCCGCGAACCGCGCTAGGAGAGCACAAACCGAAAAGGGGAGGATGCCATGCAGATCGACCGCCGCACGCTGATCGGGGGTGCCGCCGCGCTCACCCTCGCCCCCGCCGCGCACGCCCAGTCCGACCCGATCCCCTATGTGGCGGGCACCGGCACCGCCGCCTGGCCGCCGAAGGAGCATTTCAAGCTCTGGCCCGGCACGCCCCCCGGCGCGCCCTCGCCCCTCCCCACCAACAATTTCACGATCAACGGCAGCTTCAAGGAACTCTGGCTGCGTGGCGTCTCCGAGCCGATGGTCGGCGTCTATCGCCCGGCAAAGCCCGACGGCCGCGCCGTGCTGTCGATCCCCGGCGGAGGCTATGGTTTCGTCTCGATCGAGAATGAAGGCGTCGATGTCGCCAAGGCGCTGACTCCGCACGGGATCACCGTCTTCGTCCTCGCCTACCGCCTGCCCGGCGAAGGCTGGGCCAATCGCGCCGACGTGCCGCTGCAGGACGCGCAGCGCGCGATGCGGCTCATCCGCGCCAATGCGGGCAAATACGGGATCGATCCCGCGAAACTCGGCATTTGCGGTTTCTCCGCCGGCGGCCATCTCGGCGCCTCGCTCGCGGTCGGCCACGCCGATCCGGTCTATGCGCCCATAGACGCTGCCGACCAGCAGAGCGCCCGTCCGCATTTTGCCGGTCTCGTCTACCCGGTCGTTTCATTCAGCACCGCGGGCATGAACAGCCGCTCGGCCGGAATGCTGCTCGGGGACAGCAAGGATGCAGCCCTGCTCGCCCGCTATGAAACCAGCGACCGGATCACTTCCGAGACTCCCCCGATCTTCCTCGTCCACGCAGTCGACGACGGCACCGTGCCGGTGGCGCAGAGCCTGCTGACGATCGAGAAATGCCGCGCCGCGAACGTGGCGGTCGAGGCGCATATCTTCGAGAAAGGCGGCCACGGCTTCGGCGCGCTCCACCTGCCGGCAGATGCGCCCGGCCGCCTCTGGCCAGATCTGTTCGCCCGCTGGACCGCGAAGCGCTAGATCCGTTGCGTTTCCGAACTGATTAGGGCAGCCTCCCCGCTTTCTTGGGGAGGAAAAGATGCACAGCCAGATTCTCGCGCCCGTTGTCGCGCTGATCGCCTGGTCGCTGGTCATGCTGGTCTGGATGATGGCGGTGCGCATGCCCGCGCTCAAACGCGCCGGGATCGACATGTCGAAGGCGCGCGGCGGACGTCCCGGCATCCTCGACGGCATGGTCGACGAGCGCGCGCAATGGCCCGCGCACAATTACATCCATCTGATGGAGCAGCCGACGCTGTTCTACGCGGCATGCTTCGCGCTCGCGCTGCTGGGCGCCGGCGACGGCATCAACGCGTGGATCGCCTGGACCTATGTCGGGCTGCGGATCCTCCACAGCCTCGTCCAGGCGACCTTCAACAAGGTCGCGGTGCGCTTCAGCCTGTTCGTCCTGTCGACGCTGACGCTCATGGCGCTGACCCTGCACGCGGGCATAGCCATCTGGCACTGACCAAAGATCCTCCCTCGCGAAGCGGGAGAGGAAAGGGTCACCCGAACAACCGCTCCAGACTTCGCTCGAGCATCAGCAGCTGCCACAAGGTCCGGCCATGCTCGGCGCGGCCCGCCTTATGGTCGGCGGCGAGCTTCTCGATCGCCGCGGGCTCGAACCATCCCGTCCCCGCCAGCACCCGCGCCCGCGCCAGCCCCGCCGCCTCGTCGGCGAGCGCACCCCGGAACCATGCGCTGATCGGCGTCACGAACCCCATTTTGGGCCGATACAGGATGTCCTTGGGCAGCCAAGGCTCGAGCGCCTTCTTCATCAGCCATTTGCCCTGCCCCGCCTTGATCCGGAGCGCGGGCGGCAAGGTCGCGGCGAACTCGACGAGGCGATAGTCGAGCAAGGGCTCGCGCGCCTCGAGGCTCACCGCCATGCTGGTCCGGTCGACCTTGGTCAGGATGTCGCCGGGCAGCCAATGCTTGATGTCGGCATATTGCGCGCGGTCGAGCGCGTCGCGCGCCGGTGCCTTGCGCATCGTGTCGAGATAGCGCTGCTCGGCGCTGTGCCCCGCCAGCGTGTGCTTCGCCGCGCTGGTGTAGAGCCGGTCGCGCAGCTCTGGCGTGGTGACCCCCACCGCCCGCGCGTAGGCGGCCTCGCCGCTCTCGGCGAGCGAGAGCAAGGTCGTCTTGGCGCGCAGCGGCCGCGGCGCCCAGTCAGCCTTGGGATAGAGCCGCCCCAGCGTCCCGAACACGTTGGTCCGCAGACCCTCGGGCAGCAGCCCGCGCACCCGCTCCTCGGCGGCGAAGAATTTATAGCGCCGATAGCCCGCGAACGCCTCGTCGGCTCCGTCGCCCGATAGCGCCACCGTCACGGTCTCGCGCGCGAGTTCGCACACCCGATAGGTCGGCAGCGCCGAGGCATCGGCAAAGGGCTCGTCGAACGCCGCGACCAGCGTGTCGATCAGCGCGAAATCGTCCGAACCCACCGTCCGCGAGCGATGCGCGGTGGCGAAGCGCTCGGCGATCGCCCTGGCATAGTCGCTCTCGTCATGCCCCGCCTCGTCGAAGCCGATCGTGCAGGTCTTGACTGCCGCCTTGCTCGCCTCGGCCATCAGCGCGACCACGGCGCTGCTGTCGACTCCACCCGACAGGAAGGCGCCGAGCGGCACGTCGGCGATCATCCGCGCGCGCGCCGCGGCGCGCATGTGCTCGATCAGCTCGGCCTCGAGATCGCGGACCTTGCCGGTCGCGCGCTTCGAGAAATCCACGTCCCACCAGCGCACCGGCTGGGGAATGCGCTTGCCGCGCTGGAGCAGCAGATAATGCCCGGCCGGCAGCTTCTTGACCCCAACAAGCAGCGAGGCGTCGTCGGGCACGTAGCCGAGCCCGAGATAGTCCTCGACCGCGCGGAAATCGGGCCGCCGACGGAACAGCGGATGCGCGAGCAGCCCTTTGATCTCCGAAGCGAACGCCACTGCCCCGTCGGCGAGCTTGGTATAGACGAGCGGCTTCACTCCGAAGCGATCGCGCGCGAGGAAGAGGCTCTGCTTCTCCGCGTCGTAGAGCGCGAAGGCGAACATGCCGTTGAGCTTCTCGAGCATCGCCGGGCCCCAGGCTTTCCAGCCATGGAGCAGCACCTCGGTATCGCTTTCGGTGCGGAACCGCGCGCCCTTGGCCTCGAGCGCGGTGCGCACCTCGCGGAAATTATAGATCTCGCCATTGTAGGTGACGACGATACTCTCGTCGGGCGTCGCCATCGGCTGGACGCCGCCTTCGAGATCGATGATCGACAGCCGGCGATGGCCGAGCCCGACGCCGGGCGCGGTCCATATCCCCGCCCCGTCGGGCCCGCGATGCGCCAGCGCGTCGCGCATCTGGACGACGCGCGCCGGTTCGACGGGTTTCGCGATGGCGGGGTAATAGAGCCCCGCGATGCCGCACATGGCTAGCGGCCGCCGGCGATGCGGTCGGCGAAGACGTCGACGGGGCCGAGCGCCGCGAGGAAGCCCTCGATCGCCGCCTCGGCATGCGCGTCGGCGCCCTGCTCGGCCGACAGCAGCACCGCCACCGCGGCCTGATTCCCCCCCAGCAGCTTGGCCTTCAACGTCTCGAACTTCACTTGGCTGTCGCTCCCGGTCAGCTTCCCGCCGACGCGGTACCAACTAACCGTCACGCGTTCCACCCGCTCGGGACCGGTCATGCGCAGCGCGTGACCGCCCGAAAGATCGGGCAGATCGGCGATGCGCACCCACCGGTCGTTCTCGCGGATCGCGCCGATCCCGAACCCGACCAGTTCCTTGCCTTCGTGCTGGCTCGCATAGGCCGCCACCGCGAGATCGACGGTGCGTCCGTCGGCATCCGCATAACGCTGGACCAGCAAGCGATCGGCGCCCGGATAATTGGGTGACCACGGCGCGATCGTGCTCGCTCCCATGCGATGCCAGCCAGCAAGCTCGGGCAGTTCGACCTTGGCCGGCAGCGGCGTAGCGCGCGCGGCGATCAGGCTCGCCCAACCGAGAAACAGGCTCGCCACGGTGAGCGCGAGCAACGCCGTCACCGACGCCTCGGCGCGCGCTCGGGGCGTCGCCTGCAGCCGTGTGGGATCGAACCAGGCAGCATCCGGGTCACGATCGAACCACTTCCAGCCGATCGCCAGCACCGCGGCCATCACCGCAGCGAAGAACACCCAGCCATAGACGATATGGTCGAAGCCGGTCGCGGCCTCGACCGAGGTCCACCACGCCGCATAGATCGTCCCGAAGGCGCGCAGCCCATTGGCGAAGACGGGCACGACCAGCGCCATCGCGAGGAACGCCGCGCGCCGCGTCCACGAGACGTAGCAGACATTGGCGACGAGCACCCCGAACGCGATCATCGCGATCACGAACTTCGCTCCCGAGCATGCCTCGGCGACTTCGAAATAACCGTTCGACGTGGTGATCAGCACCCCGTCGACGCTCGCCGGCACCCCGAATAGATGGAGCAACGGCATCACCATCGCGACGGTGATCGTCTGCAGCGGCCCTTCGAGGAAATCGCCGAAGGGCACGAGGAACGCCATATAGGCGAGCGGGAAGAGCAAAGCACGGCTCACATTGGGCCCGAGCACGCTGACCACCGCGCCCTGCAGCATCAGCACCAGCCCTGCATGCCGGAACAGCGCCACGCCGGCGGCATCGCCGAGCAGCCAGCCGAGCCCGCCGGCCGCGACCAGCGCCAGCCCCGGCCACCAGCCCTGCGGCCGCACTAGCGCCAGCCCGTTCCGCCGCTGCCAGACCAGCCAGCCGATCACCGGGGCGATGAACAGGCAATGCCCGAAGGTCGTATTGGTCCAGTAGATCGTCGCGAGATCGATCGCGTCACGCCGGAACAGCACCAGCAACGCTGTCCATGCACCCACGAGGATCCCCGCGTGCCGCATCCAGCGCGCATCGAAACCCGGCTCCGTCACCGCGACATCGCTCTGCGGGATCGCAACGGTCATGCCGCCTTCCCCAGCCGCGCCGGCAAGCCGAGCAGCGCATCGAGCGGCGCCAGCCGCGCGTCCCAACCATAGCGCGCGATCACCCGCGCCCGCGCCGCACATCCCAGCGCCGCGCCGCGCTCCGGATCGGAGAGCAATGCGTTCACCGCTTCCTCCAGATCGGCCGCAGTCGCGCCGACGGCGATCGTCCCGCCATGGTCGATGCCCTCGGCCGCCGCGCTCGACGCGACCACCGGCCGCGCCATCGCCATCGCCTCGAGCACCTTGTTCTGAATCCCGCGGGCGAGCTTGAGCGGCGCCACCACGACCGCAGCGGCGGCGAGCCAGCCGCGCACATCGGCGACTTCGCCGGTGACGGTCACGCCCGCGTGCCGTGCCAGCGCCTTCACCGCCTCGGTCGGATTGCGCCCGACGATCGCGAAGCGCGCCTCGGGATGCGCCGCGCGCACCCGCGGCAGGATCGCCTCGGCGAACCAGGTCACCGCTTCGATATTGGGCCGATAGTCCATCTGTCCGGTGAACACGATCAGCGCGCTGCCCCCATCCACCGGCACGAAGTCCGCTGCGGGATCGTAAAGCACGGTGTCGATGCCGTTCTCGATCGCCTGCACGCGCTCCGCCCCGGTCGCACCGCGGAACAATGCCGCCTCGGCCTCGCTGACGAACAGGCTCGCATCGGCGCGCGCCGCGACTGCCCGTTCGAAGCCCTGCAGCAGCCGAGCCTCGCGGCCGTAAACCCAGCGCATCGGCGCGCCCGCTTCCTCGGCATAGGCAGCGAACTTGGCCGAATCCATGTCGACGAAGTCCATGATCACCCGGGCGCCCGGCTCGGCCGGCAGATATTGCGCCATCTGGCTCGAGAAGACGAAGATCGTCTCGATCGCCTCGCGGTTCAGGACCTCCCGGACCGCCCGGCGCATCGCCGCATCGTCGAACGCCGTCAGCGACAGCGGGCGTCCCGAAGCCAGCGCCTGCAGCGCCGCGACGAGCTGCGGCTTCGACCGCCGCACGATCGCGCGGCTCGCCGTGACCGCCGCCAGCTCCGGCCGGTCCATGTCGCGGGCATCGTCGGCGAACGCCGCGAGATGCATACGCCCGCGCCCCGCCAGATGCCGGAGCATGTGATAGCTGCGGATCTTGTCGCCGCGATCGGGGGGGAATGGCACGCGGTGGGCGAGGAAGAGCATGTCTCCCATCAGCCCAGCCCTCGCGCGATCCACGGTCCGAGCCGGTTCGCTGCCCAGAGCGGCAGCCGCTTCCACGCGCGCACCTGCAAGCTGTATTTCGGATCGAGCGGATTGACCTTGCGTGCGACGACGCCCTCGGGCGCACGCGTGAAATAGGTCAGTGGTTCGGGCTCGAACCCCCAATTCTTCTTGAACGCCGCCGCACCCGTCCCCGTCTTGGAGCGACCGAAATCGAAGCGCGTGCAGCCGCGCTCGCGGGCGTGGCGCATCAGGCCGAAATACATCGCGTCGTTCGCGCGCAGCACCCGCGCTGCGTCGCCACCCCCGCCCCAATAGGGATAAACCGTCCCCCGCCAGTAGAGGCTCAGCACGCTCGCCACGCCGACGCCCTGATGCCGCACCGTCAGCACGTCCGCCGACGGCCCGAATTCGTCGAGCGCCGCAGCGAACAGCGCGCGCGGAAACACCGGTGTCCCGAGATTGCGCACCGATTCCGCATAGAGTGCGTAATGCGTCGCCCCGTCCGCGCCGGTCTCGACGGCGAGATCGTTGCCGAACGACCGCCGCACTTCGGCGCGCTGCTTGCGCGGGATGGCGAGCAGCTCGGCCTCGTCGTCCGCGGCGAGATCGCGCGCGAAGCCGCAATAGGTCGTCGAGTCGACTTGCCACGCTTCGCCAGGATTCGCCCCGCCGCGCAGTTCGACCGTCGGGCAGCTCAGCCGCCCCGCCAGCGCCCATGCCGCTTCCGCAAGCGCCGATATGGTCGCCGGTTTGTCGGCAAGCACGCCCCCGCCCACCCCGAACCCTGTCGACACCAGCGCGCGCCCAAACAATGGCGAATGCACTTCGGTGAGCGGCAATACGCCCGCGATACCGCCAGCCCCCTCGGCGACGAGATAGTGGCTCTTCTGCCGGCACCCACGCACCACCGCGGCGCTCCACGCCGGGAGATGGAAAGGCGTCGCTTCGGGATGCTCGAGCAGCCAAGCGCCGATCCGCGCCCGCTCGCCGGAATCGCCCGGATCGGCGACGCGCAGCGCCAGCGGCCGCGCCAGTAGCGGCGCGTTCACTGCAGCCGCTCCGCCTCGCGCGCCGCGATCGCGTCGATCCGGCCCCAGTCATGGGTAGCGATCAGCTTTTCGAGCTTGCCCGCCATCGCGCCGAGCCGGGCATAATGCCTGAGCTTCGATTTGAGCGGTGCGTTAACGACCCGCGGCTGCCCCGGATCGACTTCCCAGGGGTGGAAATAGAAGATTGCCGGAGTCGCCGCCGCATTGGCGCTACGCACCGCGCGATCGGTCACGCCGTTGGGCAGCAGCCGGAAGAACCCGCCGCCCGCGGTGATCTCGCGCCCGAAGACGCTCGCGATGGTCACCGGCAGCTCGATCAACCCCGCATCGGCAATCGGCCGGAACGGCCCGCGCGGGGCTTCCGGCCAGCCATAATGATCGTGCCGGATCGGCGCGATGCTCGACGAATAAAGATAGCCCGCCTCGGCCAGCTCGGCATGCGCCCAAGGGGTGCGCGCGTCGATCGAGAAGCTCGGCGCGCGATAGCCGGTCACCTGCGTCCCGCACGCATCCTCCAGCGCTGCGCGCGCATCGGCGAGATCGGCGCGGAATTGCTTCGCGTCCATGGTGAACACGCGCTGGTGCGCCCAGCCATGGCTGGCGACCTCGTGCCCCGCCTCGGCGATCCGCCGGATCAGCGCCGGATAGCGCTTCGCCACCCAGCCGAGCGTGAAGAAGGTTGCCCGCACGCCCGCGGCGCCGAACAGCGCCAGCACGCGATCGGTGTTCGCCTCGACGCGATGCTCGAGCCGGTCCCAGTCGTCGCGCGCGATCGTCTTCTCGAACGCACCGACCTGGAACCAGTCCTCGACATCTACCGAGAGGCCGTTGACCAGCATGGCCTCAGGCGGCCGCGTGTCCGCGCAGGCTCGAAAGGTCGGGCCGGCGCTCGCCGTCACCGCTCTCGACCCAGTCGACGAGCAGCGTGAGCACGCGGCGCAGCGCCGCGTCCTGTTCCTGGATCTGCTTCTCGAGCGCGGCGATGCGGAGGTCGAGCGCGCTGTCCGTCACCGGTGCCGGCACCGCTTCTTCCGCAATCAAAGGACTTGTCGCGACGAGCTCGGTCGGCGTCGGCGTGCCCATCGCCAGCGGCGCGATGTCGCGCAGCTCGAGCGGCTCGGCGAACGCGTCGACGCGCTTCGGTGCAGGCGTGCCGGCGGCGTCATTGTCGAGATCGGCGATCACCGCCGCCACTTCGGGCGCGCCGAAGGTGTCGAGCTGCTCGATCGCGCCGAACAGCAGCACGCGGCCCGCGAGCTGGTTCACCCGGCGCGGGATCCCGCCCGACCAGCGATGCATCGCCGCCAGCGCGTCGTTGGTGAAGCGCGGCTTGCCCCGCCAGCCGACGCACGACAGGCGGTGAAGCAGATAGGGCTCGACTTCGGCCGGATCCATCGGGGCGAGATGGTGCATCGCGATCACGCGCTGGCGCAACTGTTCGAGTGTGCCGTCCTGCAGCGTCAGCCGGAACTCGGGCTGGCCGAGCAGGAAGATCTGGAGCAGCGGATAGCCGCCGGCCTGGAAGTTGGAGAGCATGCGCAGCTCTTCGAGGCTTTCGGCAGGCAGCGCCTGCGCCTCGTCGATGATCAGCAGCGTGCGGCGCCCGTCGCGTGCCACGGCGTGCAGCCCATGCTCGATCGCGGCGAGCATCGCCGCCTTGCTCGCGCCGGTCGCGTCGATCTCGAGCCCCGCGCACACGGTCTGGAGCAGGTCCTCGGGGCGCAGCTGGGTCGAGACGATCTTGATGACGTTGAGCCGCTGCTCGTCGATCTCGCCGAGCAGATGCCCCATCAGCGTGGTCTTGCCCACGCCGGGATCGCCGGTGATCACCACGAAGCCCTCGCCCTGGCTCAGGCCATAGCCGAGATAGGCCATCGCCTTGCGGTGCGTCGCCGTGTCGAACCAGAAGCGCGGATCCGGCGTCAGCTGGAAGGGCCGCCCGCTCAGTCCATAATGGTCGTCGTACATCTGCCTCAGTCCCTCAGAACCCGTAGCGGAGCCCCACCAATGCCTGCGCCTGCGCGGAAGCATTGTTGTCGCCTTCCCTGTCGAAACCGAACAGCCCGAGCGACGCGGTCGCGCCGAGCGGTCCGAAACTATGCGTGTATGCCGTGTTCGCGCCCCAGCCGAAAATGCCCTGCGCATTGGCGAGGTCGGTGTCGTAATAGCTGCCGAACACGCTGGTGCTGACCGAGCCGTTGCGGCCGACATCGCCCGAGGCGAAGAGCTGCGCGTAGATGCTCTCGTCCGACGTGCCGTCGATGCTCACGCCGCCCACTTGCTGCGGAGTCAGGAAGGTGCGGCGCGCATAGCCGCCGCCGACACCGATCCGGGTGCTGCCGCGGTTGAGCACCGCGATGCCGGTCACGCCGCGGGCGCGATAGGCCGAGGTCACCGTCGAAGCGAACACCTGGTTGAGGCAGCCGCCCGCCGCGGCGCCGGTGGTGCCGAAGACGCAGCCGCCGAACTGGTTGCCGAACGGATCGGTGGTGGTCACGAACGCAGTCGGCAGCCGGGTCAGCTGGCCGTTGAGCTCCTGCCCGAAGGTCTCGACGCTGTCATAGACGCCGATCTGCACGCCGCTGCCCGGGCCGATCTGATAGCTCGCCGATCCGGTATAGCTCATCGAGCCGTAACGCCGGCCGACGCGCGCCTCGAGGAAGGTGCGGCGGCTCGGCCGCCAGATCACGCCGGCGTCCCAGAAAGTGCCGTCGAAATTATAGGCGATGCGCCGCGGCGAGGCCGGATCGGTCACGAAGCGGCCGTTGCGGTCGATCACCGGCGCGCCGCCGCTCATCAGCGCGTCGCGCTGGCTGACGTCGATCTTCTCGTAGCCGACGCCCGCCGTGAGCGCGACACCGCGCCCGACCGGAAGCACCACATCACCACGTGCGTATTTGCCCTCGAAGCGCTGGTCGAGCTGCCCGGCATCCTCGCGCGTGTACGAGCCGCTCGCCGTGACGCCGACCGGCAGGACGGTGCCCGACTTCACGCCGACGCTGGCGGTCGCGACATGGACCTTGGAATCGTCATAGCGATCGAGCGGCGGCTGGCCGGCCGGAACGCCGGTGCCGCCATTGGGCGCCTCGACCTTGGTATAGCCGAAGCGATAGGCGGCATTGGCGAAGGCCGGGCCGATATGCGTGGCGAGGCTCGGCCCGACATAGCCGGCAAAGACCTGGCTGCTGTTGCCGATATTGCCCTGCGAGGTCGCGAAGGCGTCGCCGCGGATGTCGGCGCGGCCGCGCGCGGCGATCGCGCCGGCCTCGATCGTCAGCTCCGGCGTGATCTTCGCACGTGCCTGGGCAAGGCCGCTGTGCATCGAATCGTCCGCCAGATCCTTGTCGTAGGAAAAGCGGTGCTCATACTGGTAGCTGACCTGCACCTCGACGCGGCGGCTGGTCACCTGCGCGTCGATGCCCGCGCCCACGGTCGAATAGGTCAGCACATCGCCGCCCCGGTTGAGATCGGAGACGAGCACCTGGCTCGCTTCGATATAGGGCGTCACGCGTGTACGCTGCGCGTGCGCAGGCGCCGCCGCGCAAACCAGCGCGACCGCAGCCGTGAGAACCAGCCGGGTCACTCGCCCGCCTCCCCGTAATAGCTTCCGAACCGGCGACCGCCGGGCTGGAACGAAACCGAATTGAGCAGCAACTGGATGTGCTCGCAGCCGTCGAGCGTGTTGACCGCGTCGCGCAGGTCGCTCTCGCTGGTGCGGTCGGCGCGGACGACGAGCATCACTTGCCCGACGAGCGCCGCCAGCACCGATGCGGGCGAGGCCGCGAGCGCGGGCGGCGAATCGAAAATCACGATACGGCGCGGATTGGCGCGCGCGAGGCCGTCAAGGATCGCCCGCGCCCGGTCGCTCGCCAGCAATTCGGTATCGCTGTTGCTGTGCGTGCCGGCCGGAAGCACCGAAAGCTGCGGCACGTCGGTGTCGATGATGCAGTCCTCGACATTCGCCACGGCCCCCGAGAGCGCGTCGAGCAGCCCCGGCCCTTCGGGAAGTCCCAGCCGGCCGAGCACGTCGGGCTTGGCGAAATCGGCGTCGACGAGCAGGATCTCCATGTCCTTCTCGGCGGCGAGCGAGAGCGCGAGGTTGATCGCGCAGAAGGTCTTGCCCTCGTTCGGCTGCGCCGAGCAGACAAGGATCATCCGCGCCCGATCGGCTGCGCCCGCATCCTGCCCCGCCACCGCGCGCGCGGTGAGGAGCAGCTGGCGCTTCACCATGCGGAATTCCTCCGCCATCGCAGTGACCCGGTCGCCCGGAACCAGCATCCCGCCCTCGCGCAACGCGATGCGGTCGATCGGCGCCTCACGACGCGCGATGCGCGGCGCCGGCTTCGGCTCGGGCTGAACCACGGGCCGCGGCGCAGGCGCTTCCACCTCTGCAATCGTCTCCGGCAGCTCGGGCGCGAGTTCGGTGAGCGTCAGCGGCTCTTCCTCGGGCACCATAATCGGCGCCGCCGGCGGCGTCGCCGGGCGCAGATAGCCATATTGCTCCGCCGCCCGTTCGAGCAGCGATCCGCGATAGCGGCGGGGGGTTTCGTCGTTCATCTCAGGCACCCATTCCGCGCTGGACCATCTCGAGCCCGAGCATCCCGACAAAGGCCACCGCCAGCCCCGCGGTAGCGCCCATGAACAGTCGCAGCTTCCGGCGCCGCAGCGCGATCTCGGCCGCGCTCAGCACTTCGCCGATCGATCCGATCACCGGCATCCCGCTCACCTTCTCCAGCCGCGCCGCGGTCGGGAAGGTCGTGGTCAGCTTGTCGAGCCCGAATGCGCCGGCCACGCCCGCGCCCAGCCCCGCGATCAGCACCGCGGCGAGCAGCAGCGGCCGGTTGGGCTTGGTCGGCGCGCGCGCCAGCGTCGGCGGATCGACGATGTCGAACTTGACCGCGTCGGTCTCGGTCTGCGCCTGGCTGCGGATGCGCACCTGCTCGCGGTCCGAGAGCAGCTTGTCATATTGGTCCTTGAGGACCTGATATTCGCGGTCGATCTGGCCCTGCTCGGCGGCGACGCCCGGCGCCTCGGCCATCTTGGCCTCGAACTGGGCGAGGTCGCCTTCGATCTGGCTCTTGCGCTGGGTGAGCGCCGCCACGGTCGCGGCCTTGTCGGCCTGCATCGACTTGAGGCTGAGATAGAGCGGGTTGCTCGCCCCCGCCGCGCCGTTCACCGCGGGCTCGGCGCGCGCGGCGGCCTGGGCCTGCGCGAGCTGGCTATTGAGCGCGATCATGTCGGGATGGCTGTCGGTCCAGCCGCGGGCGCGTCCCTCGGCGAGTTGGCCCTGGATCGCCTGCAAGCGCGCGCGTGCCGGTCCCGTGACCGCGCCGCCCTGCCCCGCGACGTTCATCGGCGTGCCCGCCATCTGGCCGTTGACCGCGCTCAGCCCGCTCTGCGCTGCGGCGAGGTCCGACTGGACCTGCGCCAGCTGCGCCCGCGCCGCGCCGATGCGGTCGTTGAGCGATCCGGTGCCCGGCAACGCGCCGAGATAACGCGCCGCGAAATCGGCCTTCTTGGCTTCGGCTTCCTGCAGCGCCTTCTGGCGCACCTCGAGTTGCTGGTCGAGGAAGCGCAGCGACTGGCCGCTGGCGTCGCGGCCATCGGCGAGATTCTCCTCGACGAACACGTCGATCAGCTTCTGCGCGATCTGCTGCGCCAGCCGGCCGCTCGGCGCGGTGACGGTGATCTCGAACAGATTGTCCTGCTGCGCGGTGAGCTTGATCGCCTTTTGCAGCCCCGCGATCCGGTCGGCGACGTCCTGGTTGCTCGACACGGTCTTCGCCATGTCGGTTCCGCGCACGACCTTTTCGAGATTGACCGCCGAGGTCAGCGTCTGGCGGATACGGTCGATGTCGCGCTGCTGCTGCTGCGCCGAGGCGACGCCGTCGGTCGGCAGGATCTGGCGCAATTGCACGAAGATCCGCGCGCGCGATTCATAGCTGTTCGGCATTTGCGACACGACCAGCCAGCCCGCGAGGCACAGCCCCCAGGCGATCGCGAGCGCGATCCAGCGCCGCATCCAGATCGCATGCAGCGCCGCGCGCGCTTCGTCGAAGAGACTGCCCATGTGCCGCGCCTCAGAACATGCTTTCGGGGATGATCAGCACATCGCCCGGTTCGAGGCGGACATTCGCCGAGATGTCGCCGTTCTTGAGCAGGTCGCCGAGGCGCACCTTGTACTCGCGCTGCTTGCCAGTCGCCTTGTCGTAACGCACCAGCCGCGCGCGATTGCCCGAGGCATATTCGCTGAGGCCACCCACGGCGATCATCGCGTCGAGCGCGGTCATGTTGGCGCGATAGGGGATCGAGGCCGGCTTCTCGGTCGCACCGACGACGCGGACCTGCTGGCTATAGGTGCCCGAGAAATTCTCGACGATCACCGAGACGATCGGATCCTTGATGTACTCGCCGAGCGCGTACTTCAGATCGTCCGCGAGCATCGCCGGGGTCTTGCCCACTGCGGGCATGTCGCTGATCAGCGGTGTGGTGATCCGGCCGTCGGGGCGCACCTGCACCTTGGCCGACAGCTCGGGATTGCGCCACACGAAGACGTTGAGTTGATCCATCGGGCCGATGACATATTCGTCGCTGGGCGCCTCGCGGGTCGCGACGCTGCCCGCAGGCGGCAGTTCGGGCCGGCTCCCCCCGGAGCATCCCGAGAGCAGGGCGGCGATGACGCCAACGCCCGCCAGAACCCCGCCAAACGACTTGAAAACCATGTTCGAGCTCCCTCCCCAGCGGAGTCGAGCGCGGCCGACGTCTCGGCCGCTCCCCCGCCTGGATCAGGGGCAGCTATGGCCTTCAGAGGTAAAGATAGCGTTAGGCGTCGTCGCCCGCGCCCACCAGCAGCTCGCGCGCCGGCGGATGACCGAGAAAAGCCGAAGGGCTCGCGGTGGCGCCATAGGCGCCCGAGGCGAAGATCGCGATGACGTCACCCACCCGCGCTATCGGCAGCGCCACCCGATCGGCGAGCCGGTCGAGCGGCGTGCAGAGCGGCCCGACGATCGTCACCACTTCCTCAGGCGGATCCTGCAGCCGGTGCGCTACCGCGACCGGATAGTTGCGCCGGACCACCGTCCCGAAATTGCCGGTCGCGGCGAGATGGTGGTTGAGCCCGCCGTCGACCACGAGGAAGGTCTCGCCCTGGCTCACCTTCCGATCGACCACGCGCGCCAGATAGACCCCCGCCTCGCCGACCAGCCAACGCCCGAGCTCGATCGCATAGCTGGTCCGCAGCTTGCCGATCGCTTCGCCCAGCGACGCGCCGATCGCCTCGACGTCGAGCGGCGCGTCGCCCGGGAAATAGGGAATGCCGAACCCGCCGCCGAGATTGACCAGAGGCGGCGCGCGGTGCGCTTCCTCGGCGATCCGCGCCGCCAGCGCGACCGTCGCCGCCTGCGTCTCGATCACCGCCTGTGTGTCGAGCGACTGCGAGCCGGCGAAAATATGCAGCCCGCGCCACTCGGCGCCGCCGAGGATCAGCCGTTTGACCAGCCCGGCGACATGCTGCGCCTCGACGCCGAAGGGCGATGCGCGCCCGCCCATCTTCATCCCCGATCCGCGCAACTCGAAGTCCGGATTCACTCGAACCGCGAGCTTGGGCCGCATCTCGAGCAGCCCACCGATCGCCAGCGCGCGCTGCGCCTCGCTTTCGGATTCGATGTTGATCGTCACGCCCGCGCGGATCGCCAGCTCGAGTTCGGCGTCGCGCTTGCCCGGTCCGGCGAAGCTGATCGTCTTCGCCGCCATGACGTCGAGCGCGCGATCCATCTCCCCCGCCGAGGCGACGTCGATCCCGTCGACCAAAGGCGCGATCGCCTTGAGCAGCGGCGGGAACGGGTTGGCCTTGATCGCATAATGCACCGCGACGCCCGCGGGCAGCGCCGCGCGCAGCCGCGCGATCCGCGCCTCGACGATGCGGAAGTCGTAGACATAGGCCGGCGTCGGCTCGTCGAGCCACGGCAGCGTGGCGAGCTCGCGGAACTCCGGCGGGATCGGGCCAAAAGCTTTGGGGTTCATGCCAATTCTCCCCGCAACGCCGATCGATCGAGCTTGCCATTGGGGTTCCGCGGCAATTCCTCCCGCCATTCGTACCGCGCCGGCTGCATGAAGCTCGGCAATTCGCGCCGCAGCCGCGTCCGCAAATCCTCCTCGCGTGAGCCATCTCCCCGCGCGATCACCACGATCGTCTGCCCCAGCCTTTCGTCCGCCACCCCGAACGCCGCCGCCTCGGCCACTTCGCCGCCGCCGAGCACCGCGTCCTCGATCTCGGTCGGGCTGATCCGGTTGCCCGCGCTCTTGATCATCTCGTCATCGCGCCCGACGAAGCGCAGCAGCCCTTCGCCGTCCTCGATCACCGTGTCGCCCGACCATACCGCCATGCCCCCGCTTGTGGCGAATTCGGGCGCCGGACGGAAGCGCTGCGCGGTCCGCTCGGCATCCTGCCAATAGCCCTGCGCCACCAAAGGTCCGGCATGGACCAGTTCACCCGGCTCACCCGGCGCGGCGCGGTTGCCGTCGGGACCTACCACCAGGATCTCGGCAAAGGGGATCGCGCGCCCGATTGACTCCGGATGCGCATCGACCAGCGCAGGCGCCAGATAGGTCGAGCGAAATGCCTCGGTGAGCCCGTACATCGGATAGAGATCGGCGTGGGGGAACCGCTCGCGCAGTCCGCGCACGAGCCGCGGCGTCAGCGCCCCGCCCGAATTGGTCAGCCGCCTGAGCCGCGCCGCGGCCTCCGCCGGCCATTCCGCCTCGAGCAACTGCACCCAGAGCGGCGGCACGCCCGCGAGACTGGTGACGCCATGACGCTCGACCGCCTTCACCACGTCGCGCGCGGTGAGATAGTCGAGCGGGATCACCCGTCCGCCCGCGGCCCAGGTCGAGAAGAGCTGGTTCTGGCCATAATCGAAGCTGAGCGGCAGCACCCCGAGCACACGATCCTCAGAATCGATCTGAAGATAATGCGCCACGCTAATGGCGCCGAGCCATAAATTGGCGTGACTTAACATCACCCCCTTTGGCCGCCCGGTCGATCCCGAGGTATAGAGGATCGCGGCCAGCGCGTCGGGATGGGCCTCCGAAGGCGCCAACGCATCGTCCGAAACCAATTCCTCCTCGGTGACGATCACGCACCCCGCCGGTACATCGCCCGGCTCCAGCGCCGCGATCCGCGCTTGCTGCGTCACCAGCACCCGCGCACCGCTGTCGGCGAGGATATGCGCCACCTGCGCACGCTTGAGCACCGGATTGACCGGCACATGCACCAGCCCCGCACGCGGCGCCGCGAGCGGCATCAGGCACGCGGTGCGCGTCTTGGGCAGCCAGCTCGCGACGCGCTCGCCCGCGCCGAGCCCCTGCCCGGCCAGCCAATGCGCGATGCCGCCGACCCGCGCTTCGAGCTCGGCATAGGAAAGCGTCCCGGCGCGATCCTCGAGCGCCACCGCATCCGCGGCACCGCGCAGCGGCAAGGTGTCGATCGGTTTCGGAACGGGATCGAGGGCAATCATGGCTGCCGACCTTAGCCTTGGCAGCGCACCCGCCAAGCCTTACGGAGGCGAAAAATCGCTCGCAGGGGATACGCATTGCAGCGCGAAGGGTTCGCAGAGGTTGAGGCCACGGTCCGCGGGGTGCTGCGCGACGTGCTGGGATTGAGCGCGGAGCGCGCGGCGGCCTTCCATGAGGATACGCCGCTGTTCGGCGCGCTGCCCGAGCTCGATTCGCTCGCGGTGGCAGGCGTGCTCACCGAGATCGAGGACCGGCTCGGCATCCTGATCGAGGATGACGAAGTCGATGGCGAGATGCTCGAGAGCTTCGGCGCGCTCACCCGCTTTGCCGCCGACAAGGCGCTCGGTTGATCGATCACTATGACTGGGCGGGCGGGCGCGAGGCGATGCTCCGCTTCGGCTCCGATACCGGCCCGGTCGTGGTCGCGGCGCTTCCCTTGTTCGAGGAAGCCAATCGCACGCGCGCCTTCGTGGTGACGATCCTGCGCGGTCTCGCCGAGCGCGGCATCGCAGGCGCGCTTCCCGATCTCCCGGGTCAGGGCGAGAGTCTGCTTCCGACCGAGTTGGCGACTCTGGCGGGGCTCCGCGAAGGATTCGCGGCAGCGTGCAGAGGGTTCGACACGGCTTATGCGTTCGCCGTCCGCAGCGGCGCCCTGCTCGATACGCAGGCGCAGCTAGCCGGGCGCTGCCATCTCGTGCCGACTACCGGTGTCGAATTGGCCCGCGAGCTAGGCCGGATTCGCGCTCCGCATGACCGTAATGACTATGCCGGCAACCTGCTCTCGCGGGAACTGCTCGCCGAGATCGAGGAGGCGATGCCGGCCGCCGCGCGCACCCTACGGTTCGAAGGCGATGCCCGCGCCGCCGATGTGAAGCTGCGCGGGGCGCCGCTCTGGCGCCGCGCCGAGCCCGACAATGACCCCGCCCTCGCGACGCTGCTGGCCGACGATATCGCCGCATGGGTGCGCGCATGCGAAGGCTGATCGCATTCCCCTGCGCGGGCGAGACGCTGGTCGGTACGCTCGACGCTGCGCCGGGAACCACCGGGCTGCTCATCGTCTCGGGCGGCAACGAAATCCGCGCCGGTGCGCACCGGGGGATGGCGCTGCTCGCCGGGCGGCTCGCCGAAGCAGGGCATCCGGTTTTTCGCTTCGACCGCCGCGGCATCGGCGACTCGAGCGGGGACAATCGGGGCTTCGAGAGCAGCGTCGACGATATCGAAACGGCTGCGGCGATTTTCCGCCAGAGCGTTCCCCATCTCACGCGGATCGTTGGTTTCGGCAATTGCGACGCGGCGGCTGCGCTCGCCCTGTTCCATCGCACCGCCGGAATCGACGCGCTGATCCTGGCCAATCCCTGGATCGTAGAGGAACAAGACGACGACCTGCCCCCCGCGGCCGCGATCCGCGCCCATTATGCCGAACGCCTCCGCGATCCTCGCCAGTGGCTGAGAGCGCTCCGAGGTGGCGTTGATATTTCAAAACTTGTCAGGGGTTTATTGAAGTCTTCTGTAAGTCAATCACAAGCACCGAACACGCTAGCTGCACGGCTGGCCCAGGCATTGGGCGCTGCCGAAATACCCGTCTCGCTGCTCCTCGCACGCCGCGACAACACTGCCATCGCCTTTCTGGACGCCTGGTGCGGCGCTGCTTTCGAGCAAGCCCGAGCCAAGGCCCAAGTCGAGCAGCGCGACACCGCGAGCCACAGCTTCGCCTCGCCGGACGACAAGAACTGGCTGTTCGAACGGGTGCTCGCGGCGCTCTAAGCCGTCATCCCGGCGAAAGCCGGGATCTCAGGCGGCGTCTTACTCCGCCGCTTCGGCGACCTGCTCGAAATCGCTCTCGGCGAGGAAGCGTTCGGCGTCGAGCGCGGCCATGCAGCCGGTGCCCGCCGCGGTGATCGCCTGGCGGTAATGCTTATCCATCACGTCGCCGCACGCGAACACGCCGGGCACGTTGGTGCGCGTGGTGCCCTTGTCGACGGTGATGTAGCCGTCCTCGTCGAGGGCGATATGGCCGCGGAACAGCTCGGTCGCCGGATGATGCCCGATCGCGACGAAGCCGCCATCGACCTCGATCGTCGAGAGCTCTCCGGTCACCATGTCCTTGAGTTCGATGCCGACCAGCCCGGCAACGCCGCCGCCGTCGATGAAACGCTCGACCTTCTTGTTCCACAAGGTGGTGATCTTGTCGTTGGCGAACAGCCGCTTCTGGAGGATCTTCTCCGCGCGCAGGCTGTCGCGGCGGTGGATCAGCGTCACGTCATGGCTGTGGTTGGTCAGGTAGAGCGCCTCCTCGACCGCGGTGTTGCCGCCGCCGATCACCGCTACCTTCTTGCCGCGGAAGAAGAAGCCGTCGCAGGTCGCGCAGGCGCTGACGCCCTTGCCCTGGAGCAGCTTCTCCGAATCGAGCCCGAGCCATTTGGCCTGCGCCCCCGTCGCGATCACCAGCGTGTCGCCGACATAGACGGTGCCGCTGTCGCCCACCATGCGGAACGGCCGCTGCGATACGTCGACCTCGACGATCGTGTCCCACATCATCTGCGCGCCGACATGCTCGGCCTGGGCCTGCATCTCCTGCATCAGCCACGGCCCCTGGATCACTTCGCGGAAGCCGGGATAATTCTCGACGTCGGTGGTGGTCATCAGCTGCCCGCCGGGCTGGATGCCCTGCACCACGATCGGGGCCAGGCCCGCACGCGCGCCGTAGATGGCGGCGGAGAGCCCGGCGGGGCCCGAACCGAGGATGAGCATGCGAGTCGAATGGGTAGCGGTCATGGTGCGTCCGATATCTCAGGGATACCGCATCTAGGGGTTCGGCATCGCCGAGCGCAACATGGGTTGCCGCCTTGCCTGCGCCGACAAAGCAAATTTATGTGGGCAGATAGCCCTTCGCTCAGCGCGCGGCGGGCAGATAGGCCTTGGGAATCGGGTCTTTCTCCGACTCCTGCATCCAGAAGACGTTGACGATCCACCAGCGCTTGCCGTCGTGGAACAGCTGGATGCTGTTGATCCCGCGAATGGCCGGCATCTCATCGCTCTGCGGCTTCCCGTCATAGGTCGAGAAGATCTGGGCGACATGGCCGAAATGGTCGGTCTTCCGGGCGATCTCGGTCTCGTGGAAGCCGATCCGTTCGAGCAGCGGGCCGCTGCGCGCGATATAGTCCTCGGGCGTCAGCATCCGCGCCCGCGCGACATCGCTGTCCTTGGGCGTGCCTGTCGGGACGAGCTTAGCGCCCGGATAGAAGAGCGAACGGAAGCGGTCCCAGTCACGCTTTTGCCCGACATCGCCCGAGATCGTCCCATAGAGCGCGGCGAGAATCGAATCGATCGAAGCGACGTCCTCAGCCTTCGCCGCAGGGAGGCCGGCGAACGGATCGACGGCCGCCGCGGGTGCCGTCTGCTGCGCGGCCGCGGGAAGCGTCGGGAGAGTCAGAAGCGCCGCTCCGGCAAGCGAGCGAAGGGCAAGGGCTTTGAGCATGCAGGGCCTTCCTGTTCGTACGTGATGCGACGAAGCTTAGGGTGCGACCCCGGCGAAGCATAGCGCCGCGCTTGCGCGAATGGCGGGAGGGGAAACGCGCCCGGACAGGGCTCCCGCGCCCTTGGCCGCCAGCCTCTCGAGATCCCCAGTCCCGTTGTCCCGGCCTGAGCCGCGAGGATCGCGCGGGCCGAGGCCGTGTCCGAAGGAAGTAGTGGGTCTCCGCTTCGGCTCAGCCTGATCGACGCCCGGATGATCGAAAGGCTACGGCCTTGGTCGATTACCCTGCGTAGGAAGTAACCCGTGATCGACGCGCACTCATCCTGATGTGACGTTTCGATCAGTGTTTGGTTGCGTAAGAGCGGGGAACATGAGGACCTATTCCAGCCGGATCGATGGCACGCTGAATGACGACGTCATTCGGGGCACGAACCTCAACGATCTGATCCGCGCCCTCCTGGGCGCCGATCGCGTCGACGCCGGAGATGGCGACGACGATGTTTATGGCGGTGACGGCCACGATTATCTGATCGGCGGCGCGGGCATCGACTATCTCTATGGCGAGAATGGCAACGACCGCCTCGACGGCGGCCTGGGCAATGATCGGCTGATCGGCGCCGACGGCAACGACATCCTGTCCGGTGGCGACAATGACGATTATCTCGACGGCGGGATCGGACACGATCAGATCCTCGGCGATGGCGGCAACGACACCATCTACGCCGGCGATGGCCGCGACTATATCGATGGCGGCTATGGCGACGACATCATCTATGCCGGCCCCGGCGACGACGGCTTCCTCAACGAGATCAATCCGGCGACCGGCAAACTGACCACCCAGGCGGTGGGCGGCGGCGCGGGTAACGACACGATCTATGGCGAGGGCGGCAACGACAAGCTCAAGGGCCAGTCGGGCAACGACCATGTCTATGGCGGCGACGGCAATGATCGCGTCGATGGCGGCGACGGCGACAACTGGCTCGAAGGCGGCATCGGTGACGATATTCTGTCGGCCGAAAATGGCGTCGACGTGCTGCTCGGCGGCGATGGGCGCGACAATCTGCAGGCCGGCGCCGGCAACGATTATATGGAAGGCGGCAACGACGCCGATACGATGAGCGGCGAGGCCGGCAACGACCAGATGTTCGGCGATGGCGGCGACGACTATATGCTCGGCGGCGACGGTGCCGACCGCATCCATGGCGGCCTGGGCTTCGACAAATTGTTCGGCGAGCTCGGCGCGGACCAGCTTTGGGGCGATGCCGGGGCGGACTGGTTCGTCTTCAAGGGTGCCGGCGCACTCGACGGCGGCGACCGGATCGAGGACTTCCAGGACGGGATCGACAAGATCGTGCTGGAGAAATTGGGCGTCACCGCGTTCCAGACCGGGGGACAGGCGGGCACCGTCTTCGCGCAGGATCTCGCGAATGGCGATGTCCGCCTGAACGTCGTCAGTTCGTCCGGCGCGGCGTTCGGCATCGTGCTCGCCGATCCGTTCGGCACGCTCAGCGCATCGCACATCGGCGCGAACGACTTCCTCTTCGCCTGAAACGGGCGCGCGCGCAAAGGCCCGAGCGCGTCGGCCGCGGGGGGATAATCCGCCCCGCGGCCGACGCGTCAACGATCGCCGTCACCGGCCAGCGGGGTCGACGACAAACGGCGCCACTTCAGAAAATGTCACTGCCGGCGAAGGCTCCGAGCGTATTGAGCCCGGTAAGAACCACCGCCTGATCGATCACATGGTCTCCGTTCGCGTCCCAGAAGAGCCACCCGTCGGTCGCGCCCGCCACGAACACGACTTGCGACCCTGCGTTGGCAAGCGCCTGCGCCGCCGCCAGGCCGTCGCCATAAGTCGAGGTCGCAATCGCGGTTTCGCTGTAGCTGCCCGGCGATCCGCTGAAGATATCGAGATCGATATGATCGACGCCGGTGACGAAATCGGTGATCCCGTCGTTGAAACCGGCGCCGGCGGAGGTGTCGCCGAACGCGAAGACGAAGGTGTCGTCTTCGGTGCCGCCCGTCATCACATCCTTGCCCTTGCCGCCGATCAGCACGTCCGTGCCCGCCTGGCCGCGCAGCGTATCGTTCGAATCGCCGCCGTCGAGCCAGTCATTGCCGGCACCGCCATCGAGCGTGTCGACCTGCCCTCCGCCGAATAGCGTGTCGCTTCCGATATTGCCGGTGAGCGTGTCGTTGCCGTCGCCGCCGTCGAGGATGTCGTCGCCCGATCCGCCGTCGATATTGTCGTCACCGGCGAGGCCCCAAAGGTGGTTGGCCGCGCCATTGCCGACCATGATATTGCCCACCGCATTGCCGGTCCCGTCGATCGCGACGCTGCCGGTGAGCACGAGCTTCTCGACATCGGTGGTCAACGCGTAGGTGACCGAGGCATTGACGAGATCGATGCCACCGCCGGCGAGTTCGATCACGAGATCGTCGTTGCTGCTGTTGCCGTCGTTCGACCAGGTATCGACGACATAGGTGTCGTTGTCGGCACCACCCTCCAGACGGTCCGCGCCCGTGCCGCCGTCGAGCGAGTCACTGCCCGCGCCGCCCTGCAGCCAGTCGTTTCCGGCGTTGCCGGTGAGCACGTCGGTACCCGCGCCGCCGAGGATCGTGTCGTTGCCGTCACCGCCCGAGACGAAGTCGTTGCCGTTGCCACCGTCGAGCAGATTGTCGCCGAGATTGCCGGTGATCGTGTTGCCCAGGTCGTTGCCCCAGCCCGCGATCGCGGCACCCGTCAGCGTCAGATTCTCGACATTGTCGGCCAGGCGATAGCTGACCGATGCGAAGACCTGGTCCGTGCCCGAAGCAGCGGCCTCGATCACCTGATCATCATCGGGCGCCCAGCCATTGTCGGACCAGGTGTCGACATAATAAATGTCGTTGCCGACACCCCCGTCCATATAGTCGGCGCCCGCACCGCCATCGATGCTGTCGTTGCCGCCCTTTGCGAAGATCGTGTCGTTGAGCGCCGTGGTCTGATAGGCGACGGCGGCACCCGGCGAGAAGGTCTCGTTGGCGCCGTTGCCGTTCAGCGTCCGGCCGATTTCGTTGACGTCGCCGATCGAGATGGCGAGTGCCTGCTGGTCCACGAACGTACCGTCGGTCGCGGATACGATCACGTCATAGACATTGTTGGCGCCGGCATCGAGCGGATGCTCGTAATCGGGCGCGTTGACGAAGCGGAGCGCGCCCGTCGTCGCATCGATCGCGAAGAACGCCGCGTCCGCGCCGCCGGCAATCGCGTAGCTCAGCGGAGGACCGTCGGGATCGGCGGCAGTCACTGTGGTCACGGACGTGCCATTCTCGAGCATCGACAATGCCGCCGTGGCGCCGCCGCCGTTCGAGCCGATCACCGGAGCGGTGTCGTTCAGATTGAGCACGGTCAGGGTGAGCGCCTGCGTGGCCGTGGCAACCCCGTCGCTCGCACCGACCGTGACGAGATAGATATTGTCGCCATCGGCGTCGGTCGGCGCTTCGAAATCCGGTGCGACGAGGAAGCGGAGCGCGCCGGTAACCGAATCGATCTCGAAGAGCGCCGCATCGGCGCCGCCGGTGATCAGATAGGTGAGCGCGCCGCCGTCGGCGTCGGTCGCGGCGACGGTGGTGACCGCCGTGCCGTTCTCGTTGATCGAAACCGCGGCCGTGGTGCCGCCGCCGTTCGAGGTCAGCACTGGCGCATTGTCATTCGCGTTGGCGACCCCGACCGCGAGCGTCTGCCAGAAGGAATTCACACCGTCGCTGGCTGATACGATCACCTGATAGACATTGTCGTGATTGGCATCGGTTGGCGCTTCGTAATCGGGCGCGCTGACGAAGGTCAGTTCGCCCGTCGCGGCATCGATCGCGAAGCGCGTGCCGTCGGCGCCGCCAACGATCGCGTAGGTCAAAGGATCATTGTCGGGATCGGTAGCGGCGATCGTGGTGACCACCGTACCGTTCTCATCGCGTGTCACGCTCGCGGTGCGTCCGCCGGCGATCACCGGGGCGTTGCCATCGGCCAGATCACCGACGCTGATCGTCAAAAGTTGCTGCCCGACCCCGCCCGCGCCGTCATCCGCGCCAACGAGAACGAGATAGTTGTTGTCGCCATCGGCATCGACGGCATTTTCGAAGTCGGGAGCCGCCTTGAAGGTCAGCGCGCCGGTGACACCGTCGATCGCGAAGAACGCGGCGTCAGCGCCGCCGAGGATGCGATAGGTCATCGACTGGCCGATATCCGGATCGGTTGCCTGCACGATCGTGACCGGTCCCGTACCGTTCTCGTCGTAACTTGCCGCCGCAGTCGCGCCGCCGCCGTTCGAGACGATGGTGGGCGGGATGCTGAGATGCGTCGCATCGACCAGCAGGTCGGCGAACTGGAAGAACTCGACGTTCGTCAAGATGTCGGATCCGTCGGGCGCACCGACGCGCTGATCCGTGAGCGTCAGGCTCCCGTCGGGATTGGCGCGCAGCAGATAGTCGACGCGATTGCCGCTGAAGACGACCGTGTCGACCTCGGTGCCGCCGTCGATCGTGTCGTCGCCGCCACCCGCGAAGATCGTGTCATTCCCGGCTTCCCCGCCGAGGTAATCGCGACCGACTCCGCCGTCGAGCAAGTCGTTGTCGGCACCGCCGCGCAGCTCGTCATTCCCGCTCATTCCGTAGAGCTGGTCGTTGCCCGCATTGCCCTGAAGCTTGTCGTTGCCGGTATTGGCGGCGTCGTCGCCATAGAGGATGTCGTTGCCCGATCCGCCGATCAGCGCGTCGTTGCCCTCGCCGCCATAAAGCAGGTCATTGTCGTCGCCGCCGTCGAGCGTGTCATCGCGACCGCCACCATACAGAATGTCGTCGCCCTTCTGGCCATATAGCGTGTCGTAGCTGCGGCTGCCGTCGGCGCCGAAATCGTCGCCATAGATGCGGTCATTGCCGTCGCCGGCATAGATCACGTCGGCGCCCGCGAAGCCGAGGATCAAATCGTCGCCCGCCTCGCCATAGAGGATGTCGCCGCCGGCGCCGCCGATCAGCGTGTCATTGCCGTCGCCGGCATAGATCTTCATGTCCTTGGCATAGGCGACGCCACCGGAGCCATGCGCGGTGAGATCGACGATGTCGTCGCCCGCCCCGAGATACATCAGCTGGATGCCCTGGAAGCCACCGAGCCCGTCGTTGAAGCCGCCATTGTTGTAGGCGACGAAATCATTGCCGCTCGATCCGTAGATGGCGTCGAACCTGTCCCCGATGATCAGATCGTTCGAACCGTTCACGTTGACGCCGGTCAGTTGGAAGACCGCGCCCGTGGCGGTGTGCAGCGACGTGGTCCAGACGAAACTGGGGAAAAACAGGTCCACCCGCAAATTGTTCGGGTTCGTATCCTTGTTGAACAAATAGAAGGCGTCAGCCCCGCTTGTTCCGGTGAGCGTCTGGCTCCCGAGGACGTTATAATAGTTGGCCATTTCGACCCACCCCATCGCTGAACGAACGGTGGACTTTATTTCATGGGGCGGGTGATGGCATTACGCCCTCACGGATACCGCTCCGTCATTTGCGGTTGTGCCCCGATGGCCTCGTCGCGGTCCGATAGCGCCCCCGAACTGCCCGACAGGACAGGCCCATATGGCTGACGCGGACCGGCTTTTGCGTACGAGCATCGCGCCGAATCGTGCCCGGCGCTCACAAACCAAGGCAGGCGCACCGACCGTTCGCCCCCACCCCGGCAAACCCGTCCCGTATCCGCCGATGCGCGGCGCACTACCGGCATCGGGTAACCCGCGACATCATCCGATTGGCCCTGCGCTACCCCGGATGCGCATGCCGGGCTGCAGCCTCTTTGCCGTATGGTTCGACACAAGCCGAGGCATGTGGGGCTCTCGGGGAGGGTTATATGCAGATAGTACTCCTCGCCGGCGGGCTTGGATCCCGGCTATCGGAAGAGACGGTAAGCATTCCGAAGCCCATGGTCGAGGTATCCGGCCGCCCGATCATCCTTCACGTCATGGATATATATAGTCACTGGGGTCACAAGGACTTCATTGTGGCCTGTGGTTACAAATCCATGATGATGAAGAAGTTCTTCCATGATCTGTATTTCATGGGGAACGATTTCACGGTTGCGGTCCAGGACGGCAATGTCGCGCTCCGCCCAAACCATCCGATGGACTGGAATGTCTCGGTCGTCGACACCGGCCAGCACACCATGACCGGCGGGCGCCTGCGGCGCCTTCGCGAATGGATCGGAAACGAGACGTTCATGGTCACCTACTCGGACGGCGTCGGCAACATCGACATCGAGGCCCTGATCGCCTTCCACCGGTCGCATGGCGGCCTGGCAACGGTCACCGCGGTCCAGCCGCCCGCGCGCTTCGGCAATCTGGAGCTCAAGGGCGACAAGGTGGTCGAGTTCACCGAGAAGGTCCGCAAGCACGAGACCTGGATCAATGGCGGCTTCTTCGTCTTCGAGCCCGAGGTCCTCGACTATCTGTCGGGAGATGACGAACCGCTCGAGCAGGCGCCGCTTGCCGCTCTCGCACGCGATGGCGAATTGTTCGCCTACAAGCACACCGGTTTCTGGCATCCGATGGATACCGTCCGGGATCGCGATCACCTCAATCAATTGTGTGTATCCGGCGACATCCCTTGGATGAAGATGCCCTGCCCCAGGGCAGTCGAACCGCTGCTCCAGCCATTAGCGACCAATGTCTGATGTGGCGCTAGACGAATGCCGGTTGGGCCGTGCGCTGGCCGGCCGTCGCGTGTTGCTGACCGGGCATACCGGCTTCAAGGGCGGCTGGCTGGCACTCTGGCTCCGGCGACTGGGCGCCGACACCACGGCCGTCGCCCTGCCCCCCAGCGACGGCCAACCCAGCCTGTTCGACGCGCTCGATGTCGCGTCGCTCCTCCACCACCATGTCGCGGACATTCGCTCGGTCGAGCAGTTCGATGCCGCCGTGGCCGGTTTCGACGCCGATATCGTGATCCACATGGCGGCGCAGTCGTTGGTCCGGCCGTCCTTCGCCGATCCCGTCGCGACCTTCCACACCAATGTGGTGGGAACCGCGATCGTGCTCGACGCGGCGCGGCGCATGCCCGGCCTGCGGGGTGTTCTCGTGGTGACCAGCGACAAATGCTATGCCAACCACGAATGGCCCTGGGGCTATCGCGAGATCGATCGGCTCGGCGGGGCTGATCCGTACAGCGCCTCCAAAGGGTGCGCCGAGCTGGTCGTCGACGCCTATCGCAGATCGTTTTTCCGCGAGCCCGGCGGGCCGATCATCGCCTCGGCCCGTGCGGGCAACGTCTTCGGCGGCGGCGACTGGTCGGAGGACCGCCTCGTCCCCGACGCGGTCCGCGCGGTGACGAGCGGTGGGCCGATGCGTGTTCGCAATCCGCGCAGCGTTCGGCCGTGGCAGCACGTACTCGAGCCGCTTGCCGGCTATCTCATGCTCGCCGCCGGCATGATGGAGGGGAATCGCGACCTCGACGGCGCCTGGAACTTCGGACCCGATAGCGCCGGCGTCGTCGATGTCGAAACCCTCGTGAACGCATTTCGCGATGCCTGGGGAATGGGCGCGCTCGAAGTGCAGTTCGATCGCAGCGACGAGACGCGGCCCGAGGCAGGCCTTTTGAGTCTCGATAGCAGCAAGGCGAGGATCGGCCTCGGCTGGCGCCCGCGGCTCACCGTCGAGCAGGCGATGGCGCTGACGGTCGAATGGTACCGCGCGCACCTCGGCAAAACGGACATGCGGGCGTTCAGCGAACGTCAGATCGAACAATATGTCGCGGGAACAGCAAACACGGCAGGCGGAGCGACGATAGCCTCCGACCGTACACAGGGGGCCAGGCTATGCGCGTGAACTACGGCCAGACCGTTCATGGTGATGACGAGATCGATGCGGTCGTCGCGGTATTGCGCGGTTCGACCCAGATGGGCGATCGCGTGCGCGAGATGCAGAGCCGCGTCGCCGCGCTGTTCGCCAAGCGGCACGGGATCATGGTGAATTCGGGATCGTCGGCGAACTATCTGGCGGTGGAGTTGCTCGATCTTCCCCGCGGCAGCGAAGTGATCACCCCTGCCCTCACCTTCGCGACCACGGTTGCGCCGATCGTTCGCAATGGCCTCGTGCCCGCCTTTGTCGATGTGCGCCCGGGAACCTACAATATCGATGAAGACGCGATCGAGGCCATGATCGGCGCCCGGACGCGCGCGATGATGATCCCGTCGCTGATCGGCAATCTTCCCGACTGGGACCGGATCCGCGACATCGCCGACCGGCACGGGCTGATCGTGATCGAGGACAGCGCCGACACGCTGGGCGCGACGCTTCGCGGCACCAGCACGGGGACGCGATCGGACATCAGCACGACGAGCTTCTATGGTTCGCACGTCATCAACGCCGCGGGCAATGGCGGGATGCTGTGCCTCAACAGCGACGCGATGGCCCGTCGCGGCGTGCTGTTGCGCTCATGGGGCCGATCCTCCTCGCTTTTCGTCGATTCCGAAGCGGTGGAGCGGCGGTTCGACGTGGATCTGCAGGGCATCCCCTACGACGCCAAATTCGTCTTCGAGGAGCTGGGCTACAATCTCGAGCCCTCCGAAATCGGCGCGGCGTTCGGCCTCATCCAGCTGACCAAGCTCGAGCACAACATCGTCGCGCGGGAACGCAATTTCGCCCGGCACCTGGCATTCTTCGCGCGGTACCAGGATTGGCTGACGCTGCCGCAACAGCTCCCCCAGTCCCGGACCGGCTGGCTCGCCTTCCCGCTGACGCTTCGGCCGGAAGCCCCCTTCAACCGGCGCGATCTCCAGATCTTCCTCGAGAAGCGCGACATCCAGACCCGCGTCGTCTTCACCGGAAACATCCTGCGCCAGCCCGCCATGACGGGCGTCGAGGTGCGGGTCTCCGACCAGGGATATCCGGAGGCAGACGCCGTGATGAAGGGCGGCATCCTGCTGGCCTGCCATCATGGCCTCGAGGGCGCCCAGATCGATCACATCCATGCCTGCTTCGAACAATTCGTCGAAGGCATCACCGGAAAAACGGAACCCCTGCGCGATTGCGCCTAGCGTGAAAGGTTGAACAATGGAGCGACTTGAGCACTGCCGTGCTTGCCTTGCGCCGCAGCCCTATCTGTTTCTGGCTCTGGGCGATCATCCGCCCGCCAACATGTTCGTCCGCCCCAACGAGGTCGACGAGGAGCAGCCGAGCTTCTCGCTGAACACGCAGGCCTGTCTGCATTGCGGTCTGATCCAGATCGCCGATCAGATCCCGACGGACTTCTTCCGTCACTATCTCTACGTACCGTCGGGCGCCACGACGATGCACCGCCACTTCGGCGAACTCGCCGAAACGCTGAAACGGCGCGCCGGTGAGGGGCTGATCGTCGATATCGGCTGCAATGACGGCCTGCTGCTCAAGGCGTGCAACGATCTGGGCTGCAACACGCTCGGGGTCGATCCTGCCGCCAATCTGGCCGAACTGGCCAATGCGCGCGGCGTGGCGGTGCACGTCGCCTATTTCGACCCGCCGACCGCGAGGAAGCTGCGCAAGGATCGCGGTGCGGCGAAAGTGATCGTCACGACCAACACCTTCAACCATATCGGCGATCTGCACTATTTCATGGCCGGCGTCGTGGATCTGCTCGACGAAGCGGGAACCTTCGTCGTCGAGGTGCCGTGGGCCAAGGAACTGCTCGAGCGCAACGAGTTCGACACCGTCTACCAGGAGCATGTCTCCGAATTCAGCCTGTCGTCGATGGTCCGGCTCGGCAACTTCTTCGATCTGGAGGTCGTCGACGTCCATAAATTGCCGATCCACGGCGGATCGATGCGGGTCTTCTTCCAGCGCAAATTGCAGGCGACCGCCACCGCCGCGGTCGGGGAGATGCTCGAAGAGGAGCTCGAGGCGGGGATGCTCGAGCCCAGGACCTATGATGATTTCGCCGATCGGGTCGAAGAGGTCCGGCGCGATTTGATCGCGATGCTCGCCGAGCTGAAGAGACAAGGCCTGAAGATCGCCGGATATGGCGCCCCCGCGAAGGGCAACACGCTGCTCAACTATTTCGGAGTCGGGCCCAACCATCTCGACTTTCTGGTCGACCGCAATCCTCTGAAACAGGGGCTCTTCTCGCCCGGGATGAAGATCGAGGTGCGGTCGCCCGAGGCGATCGAGACCGAGCGGCCCGATATTCTGATGGTGCTCGCCTGGAACTTCCTCGACGAGATCCGGGAGCAGCAAGCCGCGTTCACCTCGCGCGGCGGGCGTTTCCTCGTGCCGCTGCCGCGACCGGTTCTGGTGAACTGACCAGCGAGAGGGGAAGCATCGGCGATGTCGGAATGCGTCCTGATCACAGGCGGCGCCGGCTTTATCGGTTCGAAACTCGCGGCGGCGCACGCCGCAGCCGGCGACGATGTCCATATCGTCGTCCGGCCGCGAGGTCGGATCGGGTCGAGCCGCCTGACTCCCGGGGCGATCGTCGCGCGCATGCATCTCGATGATGTCGAAGCATTGTCGACCCACTTGCTGAAGGCGCGGCCCACGATCATCTATCATCTGGCGAGCGACACCGGCCGCGGCATCGGCAATGCCCATGCGCTCGATGCGCATCCTTTAACCGGCGACCTGCACAATTTCCTGGCGCTGGTGACGGCGGCGCAAACGGCGCCGCCGCGCGTGCTGGTGAGGGCCGGATCGCTGGCCGAATATGGCAATGGCGTCACGCCGTCGCGCGAAAGCCAGCGCGAGCAACCCTTGTCGGCCTACACCACTGCCATGGTTGCCGGGGCGCACTATGCGGCGCTCCTTCAGCCGACGCTCCCCTTCGCTATTTTCACCGCGCGCCTCGCGCTCATCTATGGCGAAGGCCAGTCCGACAGCTTCCTGATCCCCCGCCTCGTCCAGCAATGCCTTGCGGGAACGCCGTGCGAGGTGCGGCACCCATCGCGCCGGCGCGACCTGATGCACGTGGACGACGCGGTCGAGGGTTTGCGCGCGCTTGCCCGCTCGGATCTCCCGGGAGGATCGATCGTCAATCTCTGCACCGGAATCGCTCCGACGATGCGCGATGTTGCCGGGCGGATCAGCGATCTCGCGGAGACGGACCCGGCATTGATCACTTATGGCGAGGATGCGGAATCGGAAACCGAGATCACCAATGTTCTCGGCGCGCCCGATCTTGCGCGCGCGCTGTTGGGATGGAGCGCGGGGGTCGCGCTCGACGACGGGCTGGCCCGCACGGTAGCCGGCGCAAGACAACGGACATACGCATGACCGCCCCGGAAGAAACCTTGGTCTCGGTGCTCGTGCCGGTACTCAACGAAGCCGTGAACGTCGACCGCGCCTATACCGAGATAACGCGCGTGTTCGATGATCTCCCCGGCTATGCCTGCGAGATCGTCTTCACCGACAATCACTCGACCGACGCGACCTTCCCCCTGCTCCGCGCCATCGCCCGCGCCGACCCGCGCGTCCGCGTCATCCGCTTTGCCCGGAACATCGGATATCAGCGATCGCTTCTCGTCGCCTATCAGAATGCGCGCGGCGCCTGCTCCATTCAGATCGATTGCGACCTCCAGGATCCCCCGCACCTCATCCCCCACATGCTGTCGCTGTGGCGCGAAGGTCATCAGGTCGTTTACGGCGTACGGCGCTCGCTTGCCGAAGGCCGGGTCAAGGCGACGATGCGCCGCTGGTTCTATTACGGCATCAATGCACTCAGCGAAGACGACCTGCCGTTGAACGCAGGCGAATTCAGGCTGGTCGACCGTCGTTTGCTCGACGAGCTCCGGAACGTCCAGGACACCAGCCCCTATCTACGCGGGCTCATCAGCTCGATGGGCTTCTCGCAGATCGGCTTCGAATATGATCGCGTCGCGCGCGTAGCGGGGGAAAGCAAGTTTCCGTTCCGCAAGATGCTCGGCCTCGCCGCCGACGGTGTTCTCAACCACTCGCTCATCCCGTTGCGCGTCGCCTCCGGCGTCGGCCTCGCGGTGGGGGTGACGACCACCCTGCTCATCCTGGTCTACCTCGCCGGGCGACTTGCCTTCGGGCAGCAATGGCCCGCAGGCTTCGCGACGACGACGATGCTCCTGCTGCTCGGTATCACGCTGAATGCCCTGTTCCTCGGCGTGATCGGCGAATATCTCGGCCGGATCTTCATGCAGGTGAAGGGTCGCCCGGCGCCCATCATCGAAGCGCGGCTCAACGACACGCCTGCGCCTGCGCCCATGCCGGCCGCCCACCCGGATTCCGCGACGCCGCCCCGCAGGCGAAAGCGAGCGGCACCGGCGGACGCGGTCGCGTAAACAGGATCATCTCGCGAGCGGCATCGCCACGTCCGACCCGAACGGCGCGCGCGTCATATCCATGTGCCACGGCGAAGGCCGACAGCGGCGCATCGAGCGTCCCCTCCTCGCCGATCAGGATTGCCGCCGGAGGTGCGGTTTCCAGCAGGGCGCCAACCGTCTCCGGGGAAGTCAGGGCACGATAATGTTCGCGGTCTGCCGCCGGTATCCACGCGCTGGCACGATATACGAAGGGGCCCATGGCGAGGGACGGATAGACCTCCAGTCCTCCTTCCAGCGCATAGACCGGCGACAAGGTGGCCATCGCGCTGCGCCCGGGTCCCGGCTGCACCATCCTCGCTATCCTGGCCGCGTCGGAATGAACCCGAAACCCGGTCCAGCCTGCCATGTTGGCGACCCTGGGCGCGCTGGAGAGCAGGATCGAGATGCCGAGCACGGCCGCCACGGTCAGCGCGGCGATCAGGAACGGACGTGCGATGCTCCGCTCACGGGCATCGAGTGCTCCATGCAGGAACGCGAGCAGCATCAGAGCGAAAGGGATCGGCATCGTGAAATATTGCGGGAATGCCGGCGTCGGCAGAAACGAGACGATCGCTGCGAGCGCGGTGATCGCCGTCAACAGCACGACCGGCCAGCGCCTGGCCCAGTCGAACTTCGTGCGAAACACGCCTCGGCCAAGGGCCAATGTCGCGTAGAATGTGAGCGCCAGCAGCAGAATCAGATTGGTTCCGCTGAACCAGGATCGCTGCGCCGTCAGCGCCTTGGCCATCAGGCCGATCGCCTTGGGATCCACAGGGTCGGCATGCGTCCGCCAGTAACCGAGTTGAGGGCCGCGATGGAAACTCACCACATGGGCAAAGAAGCCCGACGGGTCCTGCGCCAGAAAATACAGGGTCGGTGCCCCGCCGAGGGTGGCGCCCGCGAGCATGGGCAGCATGATCCGGGTCAAACGGGCGCGTATCGGGAGCTGCGGTGGAACCAGAAACGCGGCAATGGCGACCGGCGGCAAAAGAACGACATAGTTCGCCTTGAACCCGATCGCCGCGGCGAGGAGGAAACCGGCGAGCGCCGCCAGCCCGCGGGACGGCGTCGTTCGGGTGGCAGCCTCGATGAACGCCAGCAGTCCGAACAGCGCGAACGGCGTCGCGATGAAATTGTTCGTGACCGCCATGCCGGTCGCATCCAGCAGAGCGGGATTGGCGACCAGCAGCGCCACCAGAACCGCCGCGACAAGGTCACTCCGCGCGTGACGGCGACCGATCAATATCAGCGCGCCTGCCGTCAGGAGCCATGCAACGAAGATCACCAACCTGCCGACCAGGACATAGTGCCCACCGACCGCAGCGAACACCCCGGCAAGCAGGATCGGCAGATTCGGCAAATGGCTGAAGCCGAAATCCGGATAGAGTTTGTCGACCGAGAAGAGGACCGCGGCCGGCACGTAGAATTGCTCGTCGTGCTGCAACGGATAGGTCATGATCCGAGCGAACAATCCGATCAGGACCAGCAGCAAAGCAAGCCAGGCCAGCCCGGCGCGTTTCGATGGAGAGCCGATGGCGATCCCCGTCCGGCCGCCGGCCACCTGTGCGTTCGTGTCGATCAGCACTGAACCCCTCCTCGCGCGCGACGGGATCAGAATAGGTCCATCGGCGCGGCAGTCGGCGTGCGCAGGGGGAGTAGCCCTTTGTCGAATGCGGTGAGGATTGCCGCCTTTGCTATCACGTCGATGCTCTTACGCGGAGCTTGCCGCGCGACATGCGCGCTCCATCAGGCAACGGGCGAAACGTGCAGACCGCAACCAAGTTCTTCACCACAGATCCCGACAGCGTGACTCCGCGTGACGAAGCATTGTTCTTCGGCGGGCTGCGAACCGGCAATTCCACCTTCAAGCGGACGAGCGAGGCGCGGTTTCGCGCCGTGGATCGCGCGCTGATCGAGTGCCTCGACCGGGCGAACGCCACGATCGACACGGTGCTCGATCTGGGCATTTCCTCCGGCGTCACCACGCTCGAGCTCACGGCGGCGATCGCGCGGTCGGGCCGCTCGGTCCGGACCACCGCGACCGATCGCCTGCTCGCCGCGCGCATCGTCGATTTGCCGATGGGGTGTCGGGCGCTCGTCGAGCCTGGCGGCCATATCCTGCAATATGAGATACTGGGCCGGGCGATGCGCCCATGGACGCGGCGGCTGGACTATGTGACCGGGATGGTGATCGTACGGAAATTGGCGAACCACGCGTTGGGGCCGCTCGCGCGGGCGCAAGCGGCGTCATCCCGGTTCGGCAGTTCCGTCACGCTCGTCAGTCCGCGGCTGACGCGTTCGGACACCATGCGGTTGATCGAGGACGACATCACCGTCCGCAACTCGGCGCTGACACGTGGTTTCGATCTGATCCGCGCCGCAAACATTCTCAACCGTCATTATTTCGAGCCGGCCGAGCTCCGCAGCGCGGTCGAAAATGTTCGCTCCTATTTGCGAGGTCCCGGCGCGTGGCTGCTGGTCTTGCGGACGCATGGCGACGCCGACCACCATGGCAGCCTGTTCCGAATGCGCGCCGACAGGACTCTTGCCGTCGAGATGCGTTGGGGCGAGGGCTCCGAGATCGAGGACATGTTTCTCCCCGCGCCGAACCCTCAAAGCGCGGGACGACCGGCCATTCGCTGATTGTGCGCATAGTGTAGAAATTCATCGAGATTGGCCCAGCCATTGCCATTGGCATCCTGCCACGCATCGTTGCGACGCGGGTCGCAGCGGTTCGCGGCTTCCCAACGATCCGACATGCCGTCGCCGTCGCTATCCTGGTAGGGCGCGCCACCGGCGATCGCCGGCAGCTCCCGATTGGACCGGCCGATCGCCCCCGTACGGGAGCGCACCTCGCCGACGATCCGGGCATCGACCTGATCGCGCGGAAACGCGCCAGCGCCCGCCAGCACAGCGGCGTAGCTATTGCGGGCAGCCATCGGCTTCACCGTGAGCGGGCAGACCAGCTTCGGCACCAGCGCGCCCCGCGCAGCCGGGGACAGGATGATCCCGCCGCCGTCGACGACATTGTCGTGGGAATAGATTCGGGCGGTGCCGGTCGATGCGATCTGCGGCCGGTCGATGCCGAAAGCGAGACGTGGGGTATTGGGGCCGCGACGATAATAGTTGCCGACCATGTTCACCGGCGTCCCGCCATAGCTCTCCCAGACTTCGCTGAATTGCACCTGCGCGTTGTACAGAACGTTATTGACCACCTCGACGCAGGATCCGGGGGGAAAGTTGATGTCGGGATTGCGGTCGCCGTTATGCGCGCACAAATTCTTCAGGAAGCTGACGCGTTGCGGGCCCGTCGGATCGCTCGAGAGGAGCGCGCATTTGTCGTGGCGCGGAACGCCCTCGGCGAAGATCGACCAGGAGACGGTGATGGCGTCGTTGCCGGCATAGCCGCCGAAATTCTCGTCGCGCGCCCAGGAGGCACTGACATGATCAAGGATGACGTTGCGGCTGCTCTCGATGATGAAGGCGCTGTCTGCGCGCCGCTGCTCGCCATCGCGATCGAGCCTCACGCGAATGTCCCGAACGATCACATCGTGCGTGTTCTTGATGACGAACGGGGTGAAGGCGCCCTTCCCTCCCGCATGGGTGATCAGGATGCCCCCGCCGGGCGCGGTCTCCCCCGCGATCGTGATATAGGGATTGCGGATGTCCGGCCGCATCGTGGTGTAGCGGATGACGCCGCCGACGCGAAAAACGCAGACCCGGGGTCCCGCCGCAACGATGCAGGCGCGCAACGATCCGGGACCGGAATCTGCGAGCGTCGTCACTGCGATGATGCGGCCGCCACGCCCTCCCTGCGCCATACGGCCGAAACCCTCCGCCCCCGGGAAAGCAGGCCTTGCCGGCGCCGCCGGCGGCGCATCGCCTGGCGCCATGGCGCAGATCAGGAGCGCGCCGACGCCGAGGCGGCCGATCAGCGACATCGTCCGGCAATCCTTGCTAACGGCCATGTCCCCCGCTTTCCCGTCAATACCGGATGCGCACGCCGAGCTCGACCGTCGCGCGCGTGAACTTGTCGATGGTGAGATCCGCATCGCGGCGTGCAAATCCGACGGCGATGAACGGCGCCACGACGCGATTCATGAGATAGCGCGCTTCGCCGCGCAGCTGCAGCGTGCTCTGATTGCGCGGCACCGTCGCGCGATATTGGGTGTCGAGCCACGAGATCTCGCCCGAGAGCAGGAAGTTGTGCCGCGCCTCCTGATCGACGCGCAGCGCGATCCGCGTGTCGGTGCGGTTGGTGGCGCCGGCGCGGACGGTCGCAACGTCCCCGCGCGAGACCTGCACCGTCACCGCCGTTCGCGGTCGCGGCGACCAGGTGAGTTCGCCATTGGCGGCAAAGCCCGTGAAGCCGGACAGCGTCGGGTCGTCGGGGTCGAACCGGAAGACGCCCACACCCATACGGCCCCGCAACTTGCTCAGCACGTCGCGGCTGACGCCAGCCAGCAGCCCGAAGGTCGTCGCATCGCGGTTGACGCCGCTGATGTCGAAATCGGTGACGAAGTCGCGCCGTGTCGCATAGCCCTGAAGGAAGAACGAGATCGGCGCCGACGGTCTCCACGCCAGGCTGGCCGAGCCGCGGTAGATCCGCATGTTGCGGTCGCGCTCGCGCACGTCGCGATAGAAGAACTGCTGGTATCCGCCGTTGAGCGTCAGGCCGATCTGCGCACCGCGATATCCATAGCCGAGCTCGACGCCCGGAATGTCGATCCTGCGCGGCGGCTCGTCGATACCGCCCCGACGTTCGGGGTCGGCGCGGCTTTCGACCGCACGATCATAGCGCGCCGCGATCGACAGCGTTTGCCTGGGGCCGGGAACCAGCTCGGCGGAAGCCGCGGCGCCGAAGCTGGCCGCGTTCTCGCGTCCGATGGCTGCATGCTGGCGGATGTCCGCATATAGTTCGCCGTGCAGCCGCGTGTTCGCAGTGTTGCGATCGACCTCGACCCGCGGCCGCACCACGCCGATCACGTCATCCCGGGGCTTGGTCGAAGTCGCATAGACATTGGTGTCGTAGAGCGCCGAGGTCTCGGCTTCGATCCTGATCGTGGTCTTGCCGATCAGTATCGGTCGCGGCTCGTAGCCCGGTCGCGGCAGGTCGAGCGGCGACAAAGGACGATTCTGGTCTTGCGCCGCGGCCGGCATGGTACCGACGCTCGCGAGAAGACAGACGACCGATGCTGCCATGCCGCGACGACGAGACCCATTGCCGAAACTGCGTCGCGACTGGACGCTTCTCAGAACCATGCTTCCGGCACCACGAGCGTGTCGCCGGGAAGAACGCGCGCTTCGGCGCCGGCGCGCGCCTTGTGCGGCACGCGTTTGTAGGTCCGGACCAGTTCGATATCGCGCTTGTTGGCGCGGAACGTGTATCCACCCGCGATCGAGACTGCGGTCAGGACGGTCATCCCGGGAACATAGGGATATTGGCCGGGCCGTTGCACCTCGCCGAGGATGAAGAAGGGCCGGAATTTCTGCACCTGAACGCTGACGCTTGCGCGGGGAGCGAGGTCGCGGGACCGCAATGCGCCGCTGATCGCCGTCTCCAGTTCGCCGGTCGACAATCCCTCGACCTCGAGCGTGGACAGGAGGGGCAACGAAATCGTGCCGGCGTCGCTGACCGTATAGGCGTTGGTCATCGAATCGAAGCCGAACACCATGACCCGCAACTCGTCGCCGGGGCCGAGGCGGTAGCTCTGATCCGCAGCAGACTCCACGGGCGGCAGTCCCGAGATGCTGCCGGCGCAGCCGGACAGCGACAGCAGCGCGGCGGCCAGGAACGATCGAGGCATCGAGTTTCCCCTACAATGCTGCAGTGATCGACGCAGACTACGCTTTTTACCCCAAACCAGGCTGGTCCATTCGGGTCGGCGGCATGTCCAAAGGGGGTACGCCAGGCCGGCGCGCACGCACTTCGGGCGCGAGGACCAGCGCCAGTGCGACGAAGAGCGGAACGCCCCAGCTGCGCGAATACATGTGCGGCGCGGCCATCGAGAAAATCAGGAATGAAGTGAAGACGGCGAGTCCTAGCCCGGCGGCAGCGCGATCGCGCGCGAGCGCCCGGAACGCCAGCGCAACCGCCGTGAGGTTCATCACGATCCAGCCGGACATCGCGAGCAGACCGCCCTCGGCCCATAGCAGAAGGAATATGTTGTGGACCGGAGCGGCCGCACGACTGACCACACGATACTGGTCGACTCCGATCCCCACCAGGCTGGTCCGGTCGATGACCGTCAAGGCTTCCTTGACCAGATCGAGCCTGCCCGAATAGGTGCCGGCCTGGTTCAAATCCTGATTCTGCAACGCCCCGACAACGCGCTTTTCGAACGCCGGCGGGATACTGACGCCGGATACTATCACGACGGTGCTGAGCGCGACGAACGCCAGCAACAATCGCACCGAGCGCATATTCCCGCAGATCAGGAGGAACACCGCGGCGCTCAGCGTGGTCGCCGTGAAGCCGGTGAAGGAGCCGGTGAACAAAATCGCCACGATCAATATGGCGAGCGACAGCAGGGCCGTCACCATGCCGATATGGCGGGCGCGCTGCAGATAGAGCACCAGGGGAACGGTCATCGCGATGACTGCGGCGTTCCAGTTCGCGTCCGCCATGAACGCGCCAAGGCGGTGTTCGCCCGTGATGAACTCCGGGCCGAAACGCTTCGCCGCTTCATAGGAGCCTTCCAGATAGTAATAGACCCCGATCCCGAACAGCTCCATGAGCACGACGCCGGCGAGCGCCGCCTTGGCCTGACGGACCGCGGTGTCGCGCTTCACCCCCATCATCAGCATCGGGACCAGTGCGAATGCGAACGCATATTGCGAGGCCCCGGTGATCCATCGCATCGGATCTCCGTTCACGACGCTGCCGATCAACAGGCCCGTCAGGAGCATGGCCAGGCCGATGAACCAGATCGGCGTCAGGTCTCCGAGCGGACGAACGTTGAGCCGCCGTCCCGCGAGATAGAAGAGCGCTCCGAGGACGAACAACGCGTCGCTGATAGTGAACAGCAAACCCGAGGTTATGCGCCAGGTGGTATAGGGCGCCAGGAAGAGCGCGACGAGCACCCATGTTTCCCCGAGCCAGCCGAGCGCATAGGTGCTCGATGGCCGCGCGCTGGGAAGATGATGCGCAAAGGTGGCTTGAGAAGTCATTGGCCGCGGCACGCCGCGCGAGTCCAGGCGCTCAGGTCTCGATCGAGAAGGCGCTCGAGCCGCGCGACATCCTCCGCGTAAAAGTCGTGCAGCCGCGCGCGCAGGTCCGCGGTCAGCGGCGGATACTCGATCGGGCGGGCGATGAGCCGGCGCGTCGCTTCGAACGCCGGATTGCCGCGCAAGGGCTCGACCAGATTCTTGACCGATTGCGGCAAGCGCCGCAGCGCCCGAGGGACCAGCGGCGCGGCGCTGTCGTTGCTACGTCGCCGGATCTGCTCGTCGTCGATGGCCGGAGGGAGGTGAAGCGTGCGACAGATATCGGCGAGGACCCGCCCGGGCTCGGCGCGAATGTCGTCATAGAGAAGGATCTTGAGCCGATGCGCGGGAAAATGGTCCCGCCACCGGGCGATATGACGCGCGTAGAGGCCGCTCTGGAGGAAACGCGGAGTCTCCGACCGCGCATCCAGATACCGTTCCACGTCGCCCCCGACATAGCCGCGGCGGAAGTGCATGCAGTAATCGGAATAGGCGCGGTCGACGGGGTTGCGGAGCTGGGCGATCAGCATGGCGTCGGGCAGCAGCGCCGCGGCCCGCGCCGGCGCTTTGCCGTCCGCGAGATAGTCGGCGGATTTCTCTCCGATCAACCGGTCGCGGCCAGCCTCGGCGAACAGTGACGCATACCAGGCCTCGCCGCGATCATAGGCCCGGCTGAAATAATGCGGTTCCGGCCCGGGCAGGAACACGTCGTCGCGGGCGCGGAGCTGATCCGCGACCCATGTCGTCGCCGCTTTCACGGCCCCGATGATCAGGAATTGCGGTAAGTGCCGCTGCGTCATGCCTGTCTCCGGTCAGTGGCTGGCTTTCGAGATGACCGCCGCCACGGCCTGCGCCATTCGCTCGACATCCGCGACGCCCAGCGTCTGGTCGCAGGGGAGCATCAGGCTCGTCTCGCCCAGCATCCTCGAAACCGGCAGCCGCGCCAGAGGTGCGGATGGAGTACCGACGAAGGCTTGCTCGCGATAGATTTCGGGGCAGATTCCCGTGCCCACGGGGATGCCCCGCGCGAGCAGCGTGCTCAGGATCCGGTCACGCGACCAGCCGGGTTTCAACCGCTCGGGCCGAACGAACGCGTAATATTTGTAATAGGCATTGAGGATCGAAGGCGGTGCCGACACCGTACGCGCGGCCGGGAGCGCGGCGAGTTGATGATTGAGGATCGTCGCATTGCGGTTGCGGTCGGCGACCCAGCGATCGAGCTTGCCGAGCTGGAGCAGACCGATCCCGGCCTGCATCTCGGTCATCCGGTAGTTGCTGCCGACCGAACCATGGAGCCAGCGGAATTGACCATTGCCCGGCGGAACAGGGCCCCGCGGAGGCGACTTGCCATGATCCTTGAAGGCCCAGGCGCGTTCCCAGACCCCGGTGTCGCGCACGAGGAGCAGCCCGCCCTCCCCTCCGGTCGATATGATTTTGTCGGTGCAGAAAGAGAATGCGGCGACATCGCCGAAGCTGCCCGCCGGGCGCCCGTTCCACCGGGCGCCGTGCGCCTGTGCGCAATCCTCCACCACGGCGAGGCCAAGCGCCTCGGCCAGAGTCATGATCTCGTCCATCGGCGCGGGCCAGCCGGCCAGATGCACGACGATGATCGCGCGAGTCCGTGGCGTGATCGCCGCCGCGATCGTCGACGCGTTGACCGTCTGGCTGTCGGCATCGACATCGGCGAAAATCGGCGTGGCGCCAATGGTGACGACGCAACTCGCGCTCGCGACGAAACTCCGCGCCGGAACGATGACTTCGTCGCCAGGCCCGATCCCCAGCGCGCGGAGCGCCAACTCGAGCGCCAGCGTGCCGTTTGCGACAGCGATGGCGTGCTTTTGCTCGCAGCGCGCGGCGAAGGCCGCCTCGAAAGCACGACACCGCTCGCCATGATGCAGTGCGTTGACGCGCCCGGACCGAAGGATGCTGGCAACCTCCGCGACCTCGTCCTCGGCGTAGATCGGCCAGGTCGAGCGGATCGGCGCCAGCGGAGTCGGCGCGATCGCAATCCGCGCCCGGTGACGGGTTTTCGGCTCGAGGAGCGTCGTCGCGCTTGCATCGGCGGTGGGCACGTCTTCCCCCTGGGCTAGTTGAGTTGCGCCGCCAGTTGCGGTCGGCGAACCTCGGGCTCCCGGCGTCGCCGGGGCGGAGGCGTTTCGTGCGACAGCAGCGCCAGAGCCGCGGCCCGGCAGGCAGAATCATCGCCACGGCTGACGGCGCATTCGAGCTCATCGAACGCGCGTTGCAGGACCGGGCGCGGAACGACGTGCGAGGCCGCCTCGAACACGCCCTGCATGCCTGACGGAAGCCGCTCCTCCTGGCTGTCGAACAGCTCTTCGAAGAGCTTCTCGCCGGGGCGAAGGCCGACGATCTCGATATTGACGTCGAGATCCGGCTCGAGGCCGGCGAGACGGATCATGCGCCGTGCCACGTCCATCACCCGCACCGGCGCACCCATGTCGAGCACATAGATCCGGCCGCGGCTCTCCTCGTCCTCGAGGCCGCATGCAGCACTATGGAGGACCAGCTGGACCGCCTCGTTGACGGTCATGAAGAACCGCTCGATGTCCTTGTGAGTCACCGTGAGCGGACCACCCCGGCTGAGTTGACGCTGGAACAGCGGGATGAGCGATCCGCTCGATCCCAGCACGTTGCCGAACCGGACGGTCATGAACCGCGGCGCGTCGGCCATGTCGGCGCCGGCCAGGTCCAGCGCCTGGCAATAAAGCTCGCCCAAACGCTTGGTCACGCCCATGAAGCCGACGGGATTGACTGCCTTGTCGGTCGAAACCTGCACCATCGCGCGCGCCCGGTAGCGCCTCGCGGCATCGGCAACGTTGCGGGTCCCGAGCACATTGGTCTGCACCCCCGCTGTCGGATGTCTCTCGACCAGCGGCACGTGCTTCAATGCGGCCGCGTGGAAAACCAGCTCGGGCCGATGCTCGGCGAAGACCCGCATCAGCTGCTCGCGCTGACGGATCGAGCAGAGCACCGGCGTGCGCGGGATCCGCGGATGGTTCTCGCGCATCTCCAGGTCGATCTCGTAGAGATTGAATTCGCAGGCATCGAGAAGGATCAGGCGCTCGGGCCCGAAGGCCGAGATCTGCCGGACGAGCTCGCGTCCGATCGTTCCGCCCGCGCCGGTCACCAGCACCCTGCGCCCGCGGATCGCCGCCTCGACCGACTTGCTGTCGAGCCCGACCTGCGGCCGGCCGAGCAGTTCGGCGATATCGATGAAATGCAGGTCGAGCTTCTCGTTCGAGTTCGGCCTGTAGGTCGTCAGTCCAGGGAGATACGCCACATCCAGGTTCAGGCTTTGGGCTTCGCTCGCGATATTCACGGTGGCGCTGCCACGAAGCTGGTCGGGATGGCCGGCGAACAGCAGGCATTGCGGCCGCCGATCGCTGGCCTCCAGACGCTCGACGACCTGTCTCAATTCACATGTCGAGCCCAGGATCGGAACGCCCCGCACCTGCATCGGCCCGCGTACGCCCGCCGTGTCGAGAATGCCGATCGGCTGAAGCCCGGTGTCCCCTTCGCGCTCGATATAGCGCAGCAGCCGCTCCACCCGGTCGCTCGATCCGACGAGAAGTACCCGGCGCGATCGGCCGCCGGGCGGCAAAATAGGTTGCGGCGGATTGACGCTGCCACTCAGATATTCCGCAGCCAGGCGACGGGCGACGCGCGCGCCCCCCATCATCGCGATCTGGACGAGCCACAGGATCGCCGGGATCGAACGCGGCATCCACTCAATCTCGCCGACCAGCAGCAGCAACAGGATGTACGCGCCGATCGCCAGCGTCGTGCCGATGGCTATCTCGACCAGATCGCCAATCGATACGAAGCGCCACAATCGCCGATAGGTCCGCATTGCGAAGAAGGTCGTCATGGCAGCGACGAGGAACAGCGGGGCTGCCCATGGAAATTCGGTGAGGATTTCGCCCGCCCGCTGACTTCCAACACGAAGTGTCAACGCGATGGAAACGCTTGATGCGGATATAATTCCATCGATCAAGCAAATAATAATTACACGGCCGGACGGGATTGCTTCCACGAGCCTAGTATATCTTGCCATTATTAAGCTCCACTGGACGGAACCAATGCCTTACAGGTTCATTATATATCTCCTCCGCATCGGAATGCGGCTGCAATATGATTGACGTTGGCTTCCCGCTGACCAACAGTTTATCCACAGCGAGACGAGACGGAAGTCGACCAGAAGGTTCTGACCTTTCGGACAGCCAGGCTGGTCGATTCTGGGGGGGCTCGGGGACAAGATCCGCGTCAGGGATTAGCTGCCACCTCCCGAGGGGGTGACTGTTCCCAGGACGGGGGCATACCGACGCTCCCGCCTACCCCATAAGGAGATGGCCGGATTAGCAGGCTCAGCTGGTTCGCCAGCCCGCGTAGATTGCTCGCGACCGGCGGATTCCGGCAAGGCCAAAGGGCACGCAACCGCATGAGCAGGGCGATCACAACGGCAGGACGGAAGCAAAGAAACGCACCGGCTTCTGCGATCGAACCTCACGACCCAATCGCTTTCAACGATCGCCCCACAGCGGCCGGCAAGCCGCACGAGCGGCTCGTCATATGCTTTCCCTTTGCCGGTGGCATGATCGGCGGGAGCCATGTTTCCGCGCTGGCATTGATCCGATCGCTCGATCGCACGCGCTACGAACCTCTGGTGCTTCTGCACGGGCCGCCGGGGCCGCTCGGCGAGCTCCTTCAGGCGCATGGCATAAAGGCTGAAGCTGCGCCGATCGAAGCCTCGGCCGGAAGCGGTATCCCGGCGCTGGGGCGCATGATCCGGCAGGGCCCCGGACGGTTGCGTCGCGCAGCCAGGTTCCTGCGCGAACGACGCGTCCGGATCGTGCATACCAATGAAGGCCCCATGCACGCGACCTGGACGCTGGCGGCGCGCTTCGCGGGCGCGCGTCACATCTGGCATCATCGCGGCAACCCGCGCGCGCTGGGCTTGCGCTACCTGGCGCCGCTGCTCGCGCATCAGGTGATCTGCGTTTCGCGTTTCGCAGCGCCGGCTCCGGGCCTGCTTTCCGCCAGGCGGAAGAGCTCGATCGTGTTCAGCCCCTTCGACACCACACGCCCGGACGTCGACGCGCAATCCGCGCGCGCCGCCCTGATCGCCGCAATCGACGTCCCCGCAGATGCGTTGGTCCTCACCTTTATCGGTCATTTCGCCGCGCGAAAGCGGCCGCTGGTTTTCATCGATACCATCGCTGCGCTGAGGAACGCCGACCTAGGACGGCCGGTCATAGGGTTGCTGTTCGGCGAAGAGTTCGAACCGGGACAACAGGCCCTGATCGAACAACGCATCCGCCAGCTCGGCCTCGACGACAATGTTCGGCTGATGGGATTCCGCCAGCCTATCGAGCCTTGGCTCGCCGGGAGCGATCTGTTGATCGTTCCCGCAGTGGACGAGCCATTCGGCAGGACGCTCATCGAAGCGATGCTGTTGGGCACACCGGTCGTCGCGGCAGCTTCGGGCGGTAATCTCGAGGCGATCCGGGACGGTGAAACCGGCATCCTCGCCCCCCCCGATCGCCCCGGCGAGTTCGCGGAACGGATCGCGGAACTGGCGCGCGACGATGCGCGCGCACGTTCGATCGCGACGCGCGCGCAGGCCGAGGCGCGCACGAAGTTCGGCATCGATCGCCATGTTCGCGCGATCACGGCGATCTACCAGGAGAGTCTGGCGTGAAGGCCATGCCCGCCAGGCGCCCGCTGGTGGCTGTCGAGCACGTGACGACCAGCCTCAACATGGGCGGCGCGCAGGCGATGCTCGTCAAACTCATCGAGGCCGGAGCGGATAGCGACCGCAGCGGTTCGAGCGTGGTTTCCCTGATGCGGCCGGGCGTCATGCTGGCGGCGCTGCGCGAGGCCGGATGTCCAGTTTACTCGCTCGGAATGCGTCGCGGACTGGTGGGTCCCTTTGGTTTGATCCGGCTGCTGCGCGTCACCGCCCGCGTGCGGCCGGACGTGATTCAGGGATGGATGTATCACGGCAATCTCGCTGCGAGCGTCGCCGGATTCGCGCATGGTGCGCACGTTCCGGTCGTCTGGAACGTGCGCCACTCGCTCGGCGCCCATGCCAAGGAAACCCGAACGACCCGGCAACTCCTGGCCCTCAGCGCGCGGATGTCGCGCTCGGTCGCGGCGATCATCTATAATTCCCGGGCAGCCGCCCGCGAGCACGAGGCGATAGGCTTCGCGAGCGACCGCGCCATCTACATTCCCAATGGGTTCGACTGCGATCTCTACAAGCCAGATCGCAGCCGGCGAGCGCTTTTGCGCACGCAGTTCGGCATCGCCGACGACGCCATCGTCGTCGCGATCGTCGCGCGCCTCCACCCAATGAAGGACCACGACATGCTCGTCAGCGCCGTCAGCCGCGCGCGCGCTGCGGGATGCAAGCTGCATCTGCTGATGGCAGGCACCGATCTCGACACCCCTCCACCGGAGCTGGCAAAGCACATCGCGGAGTCGCTACCGGAAGGCAGCGTGACGCTCGTGGGCGAACGCAACGACGTCGCCGATTGGCTGCCGGGTGTCGACATACTCGCTCTCTCCTCGGCATGGGGCGAGGCTTTCCCCAATATCCTCGGCGAGGCGATGGCCTGCGGCGTCCCGTGCGTCGCTACCGATGTCGGCGATTGCGAATCCATCCTCGCCGAAACCGGACTGACCGTGCCTCGCCGCGATGTTGAGGCCATGGCTGCGGCATTGATCCGAATGGCCGCGCTCGGCGAGGCCGGGCGTGCGAATATGGGGGCCGCCGCGCGTGAACGGGTCGTCAATCATTTCGAGCTTCGCCAGGTCGCGCTGCAATATCGCCGCCTCTACGCCGCCCTGCTCGACCGCACCTTCGCCCCGAGCGCGGATTTCGGCGGATCGGGTGTGCGCGGCGCGGGAGCACGCGCGGCATGAAGGTCGTCATCCTCGCCAGCCTCTCCTACTCGTTGATCAATTTCCGGGGTGCGCTGATCTCCGCGATGATCGCGGAAGGACATGAGGTCGTCGCATGTGCCCCCGATGCGGACCCGGAGACGGCGGCTGCGCTGTCCGCGATGGGTGTGCGATATTGTTGCGTTCCCATGGCCCGCACCGGTCTCAACCCGTTCCGCGATCTGGTCACGCTTCGCCACCTGATCCGCCTGATACGGACCGAAGCGCCCGATGTGGTGCTCGCCTACACCCAGAAGCCGATCATCTATGGCGGGCTGGCGACCCGGATCGCAGGCGGACATGCCCGTTTCCACGCGATGGTGAGCGGCCTCGGACACGTCTATACCGATCTGGGTGGCCGCGGCCACGCGCTGCTCCGCCACCTCGTGTCGCGGCTCTACCGCATCGCCGTCGCGCGTGCGTCGACCGTCATCGTCTTCAACAGCGATGACGAAGCCGAAATGCGACGCCATGGCATCCTCCGGACAGATCATCATGTCGTCCAGGTCGCGGGTTCGGGCGTCGACGTCGCGAGGTTCGCGCCTTCCGCGACGACGGGTACGTCCCCCGTCTTCCTGATGATCGCGCGCCTGATGCGCGACAAGGGCCTTGTCGAGTTCGTGGAGGCGGCGCGGCTGGTCCGGGCGCGCTTCCCCGCCGCGCGCTTCCGCATCCTGGGTCCGCTCGATCCCAATCCCACCGGCATCACGCTGGCCGAGATTCGGCAATGGGTCGCCGCTGGAGACATCGAGTATCTGGGCGAGACCCGGGACGTCGCACCGCATCTGGCGGATGCCAGCGTGTTCGTGCTTCCGAGCTATTATCGCGAAGGCCTTCCGCGGACGATCCTCGAGGCGATGGCGTGCGGCAATCCCGTGATCACGGCCGATATGCCGGGCTGCAGGGACGCGGTCACGCACGGCTCGGACGGACTTCTCGTACCGCCCCGCGACGCACCGGCGCTGGCCGAAGCGATGGCGCATCTGATCGAAAACCCCGAACTGATCGCCCGCATGGGCGCGCGTGCGCGGGAAACCGCATGCGATCGTTTCGATGTGAACAAGGTCAATGCCCATCTGCTGGCCGTCATGGAACTGGACAAAGGCACGCAGCGATCGGCCCTCCGTCAGCCGCGCCGCGCGATCGGCGATTTCGCCGTGCTGCAATTCCTGATCGCGGCCATGGCTCTGCTGGCGGCGCTTCCCGTCATGGCAATCGTCGCTCTTGTCGTCCTGTCGACCACGGGTTCGCCAATCCTGTTCCGACAGAGCCGGGCAGGAGTCGGCCGGCGCAGTTTCGCGCTGGTCAAGTTTCGCACCATGGTGGACGCCAACGATGTCGAGGGAAACCCGCTGCCCGACGCAGCGCGCCTCACCGCCACCAGTCGCGTGCTTCGCCGCACGCGGCTGGACGAGTTGCCGAGCCTCTGGAACGTGCTTTGCGGCCAGATGAACCTCGTCGGCCCCCGCCCCCTGCTGCCTGAAACCGTGGCCGATATGGGCGAAGGCGGCGAAGCCCGGTGCAAGGTCAAACCCGGGCTTACCGGATGGGCCCAGGTCAACGGCAACACGTTGCTGAGCGACGCGGACAAGCTCGCGCTCGACCTTTCCTACATTGAGCATCGCAGCCTCCGGCTCGACCTCGAGATCCTGTTCCGGACAGCGGCGATGCTCGTGGGCGGCGAGCGCATCAACACCCTCAATATCGAGCGGAGCTATGCGGGCACTGTTGATCGGCGCGGTTGAGAGCACGCGCATCGCAGCGGAAGCGATTTCCCGCGCGCCCGGCTGGAGCTTGGCCGCGATCGCGACGCTGCCGCCAAATCTCGCGCATCGGCATTCCGACTTCGTCGATCTTGCCGGGCCGGCGCACGCGGCGAACGCCCCGCTTCTGCACACGTCCAACATCAACAGCGACGAATTCCTGTCGCGGATCGAGGCCTTGTCTCCCGACACCACCTTCGTGATCGGCTGGTCGCAATTATGCGGCGGCGCATTTCGCAAAGCCGCGCGCGAACGCGTCCTCGGCTACCACCCGGCGGCGTTGCCGAGACTGCGCGGCCGAGGCGTCATCCCGTGGACCATCCTGCTCGACGAGAAGATCACGGCATCCACGCTCTTCTGGATCGACGAGGGAACCGACAGCGGCCCGATCGTGGCGCAGCGCTATCTTCACGTCGCGCCCGATGAGACGGCGGGCTCGCTCTACGCGCGACACATGACGGCGCTGGACGCATTGCTGACCGAAACCCTGCCCCGGCTGCTGGAACAGGATTGCCGGGGCGAACCGCAAGACGAGACTTTCGCGACCTGGGCCGCGCGGCGACGGCCGGAAGATGGCCGGATAGACTGGACGCGGTCTGCTACGGAAGTGAACCGGTTGGTCCGCGCGGTCGGGCGCCCCTATCCGGGCGCCTTCGCCGGTGATGGCGATCGGCGCGTGACGATCTGGTCCGCCGAGCTGCACCAGAACGGGCAGCGCCACCAGGCCCTGCCCGGCCAGGTGATCGGGCGCACGGACGACAGCTTCGTCGTCCGATGCGGCGACGGCGCAGCCCTTTCGGTGTCGGACTTTGCCGCGCCCGGCGATCGGGCTCCGGCGCTGCACAGCATCGTGGGAGGCTGATCGATGGACGGCTTCCCCCGCGCCGCCGATCGGATCCTGGTCATCGCGCCGCATCCCGATGACGAAGTGCTGGGTTGCGGCGGCACGATGGCGCGGCTCGCCGAGCTGGGCGTGCGAGTCGAGGTCGCGATCATGACCGAAGGCAAGCCGCCGCGATTTGACCGGACCGCGGTCGACAGGGTGCGCGCCGAAGCCGCCGCGGCGCATGCCTTGCTGGGCGTGAGCGCCACGCACCATCTCGATCTCCCCGCCGCCCAGCTGGATGGCGTTGCGCATGCCGATCTCAACGCCGCGATGGGCCGCCTGATCGACGAGACGATGCCCGATACGATCTTCGTGCCGTTCATCGGCGACATCCATCTCGACCATCAGCTGATTTTCCGGTCCGCGATGGTCGCTGCCCGGCCGCGTCAGGCGACCTATCCGCGCACGATCATGGCCTATGAGACGCTTTCCGAGACCAATTGGTCGGCGCCCTATGTCGAACCGGCCTTCGTTCCGAGCGTCTATGTCGACATCGCGTCGACGCTGGATCGCAAGCTGGCGGCTTTCGCCGCCTATGAATCGCAATGCTGCGCCTTTCCAAATGAGCGATCGCCGGACGCCATCCGCGCGCTGGCCACGCTGCGCGGCGCAACGGTCCACCGTTTCGCCGCCGAGGCCTTCGTACTGGTACGGGAGGTAATCTAGACATGCTGGTAGAAATCGGGATCGACGACATGGCGACCGACGGGACCAAAGCGACCGGCGAGCGAAAACGCCTGACCATGCTCGTCACCTCGGCCGGGCGGCGCGTCGCGCTGCTGCAGGCGTTCCGCCGCGGTGCGGAAGAACTCGGCGTCGAGCTCGACCTGCTCGCGTGCGATCTCGAACCGGAATTGAGCGCCGCATGTCACGTCGCCGACGATGCCTTCGCCGTTCCGGCAGCAACCGATGCGGAGTATATACCGGCGATCCTCGGGATATGCCGCGATCGCCGCGTCCAGCTCGTCGTGCCGACGATCGATCCCGAGCTCGCGCCGCTCGCCCGCGCGCGTGATCGTTTCGCGGCGCTGGGCGCGCATGTCGCGACCTGCGCGCCCGAGGCGATCGAGATCGCGCGCGACAAGCTGAAGACCGCCGAGTTTCTCGCCGCGCACGACATTCCGACGCCGCGCACGGCGACGCTCGCGGCGGTTCGAGCGGCCCCCGAAAGCTGGACATGGCCCGTCCTTGTGAAGCCGCGTCACGGCAGCGCCGGTCGATCGGTTTCGGTCGCCCGAACCCCGGCCGATCTTCCGTCGGATGCCGACGAACCCATGATCGTCCAGACGTTGCTCCAAGGGGAGGAATGGACCGTCAATCTCTATATCGACGATGCCGGTCGCGTCCGCGCGGTGGTGCCGCACCGCCGGATCAAGGTCCGTGCCGGCGAAGTCGAAAAGGGCGTGACGCGCCGTGCGCCGCGCCTGATCGAGCTAGGCGAACGGATCGCCGCCGGCCTCCCTGGCGCTCGTGGCGTCCTTTGCTATCAGGCAATGGTCGCGCCCGACGGAGAGGCGAGCGTTTTCGAAATCAACGCGCGCTTCGGCGGCGGATACCCATTGGCCGATCATGCCGGCGCGGCCTTCGCGCGGTGGCTGATGGAGGCCCGGCTGGGCATGCCGAGCAGCGCCGGCAACGACTGGGCGGAGGACGTCGTCATGCTCCGCTACGATGCGGCGGTGTTCGTAGCGCCATGACCCTCACGATCGTCCTCGATCTCGACGACACGCTATATCTCGAAGAGACCTATGTCCGTAGCGGCATCGTCTGGATCTCGGGCTGGCTCGAGCGCGAGATGGGGATCGAGGGGTTTCAGGCCGAAGCCGAGGCCTTGCGCGAGGCCGGGGTACGCGATCACCTCTTCGATCGCGTCCTGGTGCGTCTCGGCATGGCGCCGCGGCCGGCGCTCGTCGAGCTTCTGGTCGAAAAGTACCGATCGCATCCCCCGTCGATCTCGCTGGCGACCGACGCCGAGGCGTTTCTGGGTGCCGACCATGGCTTTGCCCTCGCGCTCATCACCGATGGATATGCCGTGGCGCAACGGGCGAAGATCGCGGCTCTCGGTCTCGATCGCTTCGCCATCCACCCGATGATCTGCACCGACGAGTGGGGCGCGGAATATTGGAAACCGCACCGGCGCGCCTTCGAGGCGGTCGAGAAAGCGCGCCCGGGCGGATCCGCGAACTTCGTCTATGTCGCCGACAATCCCGCGAAGGATTTTTTCGCGCCGCGCAAGCTCGGTTGGCGAACCGTCCAGATCGATCGTCCCGGCGCCATCCACCCCCGCGACTATCCGATCCCCAGCCACAATGCCGACACGCACATCCGCTCTTTCGACGAGCTCGCGTCGCGCATCGAGCAGCTTCCGCACCAGCAGCGATTGACCGGTTAGATGCGGGTGGCTTTCGTTCTGGCGGCGTTGGATGCCGGCGGTGCGGAACGCGTGGTCGATCTGCTGTCGCGCGCCGTGCTGGCGCGGGGTTGGGAGGTGACGGTCATCACGTTCGACCGTCCAACCGACCGGATCTTCCATCGCTATGAGGAACGCGTGCGCTTCCGGCGGCTCGCTTTGCCAAATGCCGCGAGAGGGCCGGCTCGGTTGCTGCTGATGATCCGGCGGGTCCGGGCGCTTCGCCAGCTCCTGCGTGCGGAGCGCTTCGACGTCGCGGTGTCCTTCTTGACGAAGATCAACGTACTCGCGCTGCTCGCGAGGATCGGCACCGCGACACCCATGATCGTTTCGGAGCGGAACAACCCGCTTCGACAGCGGTCCAATGCGGTCTGGCGGATCCTGCTCGACCGTCTGTACCCGACCGCCGCCGCCATCGTCATGCAGACCGAAGGCAGCAAGCGCTGCCTTCCTCCCGAGCAGCGCGCCCGCGCGTTGGTGATCCCCAACCCCGTGCCGGCGCCCCCGGCGCAATCGCGTTCCCCGGCCCCGCCCACCATCGTGGCCGTGGGGCGGCTCAACGAGCAGAAGGGTTTCGACCTGTTGCTCAGCGCGTTCGCCGCGATTGCCGGCGAGTTGCCCGACTGGCGATTGATGATCTTCGGCGAAGGCCCGGAACGGGCCGCATTGGCAAGCCGGATCGATCGTCTGGGGCTCGCCGGTCGCGCCTCCCTTCCGGGCTTGAGCACCGCGCCGGCTGGCTGGATCGCCGCCTGCGACATCTTCGTGTCGTCTTCGCGTTATGAGGGATTCCCCAATGCCTTGGCCGAAGCCATGCGCGCCGGCTTGCCCGCAGTCGCGTTCGATTGCGATTTCGGGCCGGCGGACCTGATCACCGACGATGTCGACGGCCTGCTCGTTCCGCCCGAAAATGTCCCGGCGCTTGCCGCGGCGCTGTTACGCCTCGCCACCGACAAAGCGCTTTGCGATCGATTGGGCGCTTCGGCAGCGGCAGGAACCGCCCGTTTCGACTCGCTCCACATCGATGGGGCCTGGATCGATCTGATGACGCATTGCATTGCCGGCGGCCAGCGGGCCAATCGCCCCGCTGAAACGACGCATCGCCATAGTTTTTGAATATGCGGCCATAGCATCAGGCTCATCGTCGCGCGCAAACGCCGCCATTTCCTCAAGATTCCCGCCGCAGATCCGCTCCAATTCTTTTTGATCGCCAAGCGCCATTCCTGCGCCGCCTCACCCATATGGATGATAGCCCTCCCGGTAAAAATACTTATATATGTTATATTTAGATATATTTCCTTACATATACGCGGGTGCATTGGGTGTTCACAGGAAAAAAGTATCCGCTGTCACTGTTATTCACAATAGACCAAGCCACCCATCTGCAAGGATCATTAAAAGAAATCGCGATAATTATTTCCCGTCCTTATCACCCCATGTGGAATCTACTTATAGCCTTTCGGGTCCATCTCGGACACATTCGAAGCCCATGTTAACAAAATATGGGGGTCGCAGGTTCCTAACTAACAGGGGGTATCGTTATGTTAGAGGGTTTGCATGTTTCGATTCTGGGGAAGAGCGAAATCATCCGGGAGGGCTTGAAGCGTATCCTGAGCGACCAGGGGTTCGTCGTCGATGCAGCCGCATCGAGCTCCTTCGACTTTGGATCGCTCGACTGCGATGTCGTCATCGTCGATGCGCATTCGCTCGAAGAGGGTCTCCAGTCCTGTCAGGAGCTGCGCGATCGATCTCCGACAAGCCGCATCGTGCTCATGATGGATCAATATCACATCGAGGAAGTGGCGCGCGCGTTCGCTTCGGGCGTGGTCGACGGTTACCTCGTCAAAGCGATCTCCTGTGCGCCGCTCGCCGGGGCGCTGCGTCTCATCGCGATGGGCGAAAAGGTCCTTCCATCGGAGGTAGCCGAATCCCTTACGCATTCCATTCCGCAAATAATGTGGAGCGGACGTGAAACCGGGGTCAGTGGCCTGCCCTTGTCGACGCGCGAGATCGAGATATTGAAGTGCCTGCTCGATGGCGACCCCAACAAGGTCATTTCCCGTCGACTGGGCATTGCCGATGCGACGGTCAAAGTTCACATCAAAGCGATCCTCCGCAAGCTGCGCGTGCAGAACCGTACGCAGGCAGCGATCTGGGCGGCGAACCGCGGACTCACTCTGTCGACGGAGGCAGATCCAGCGCTGCTCGTCGCAGCGACCGCGCAAACAGAAGACCCGATGCCGGCAGCCAGATCGCGTTGAAGGCGATGTGGGCAAGGCCGGCGCCGGCCACGCCCAGTCGCGGCACCGCAGTGAACAGGACCGCGTAGAATGCGATCGCCGACACGATGGCGCTCGACATCAGCTTCGTCTGCAGGCCCATTGAAGCGAGGCCGGGCCGCAAGGCGCTGCCGGAAAGGAACAGCAGCGCGGCGAGCGATTGAATGATCAGTGGATCGATGGCGTCCTCGAACCCCGATCCACCGATGACACGGATGATCTTGTCGCCGGCCACGATGACGATGGCGACGAATGCCAGCCCGAAGGCTACCGTAAAAGCCTCGACCTGCCGGATCGTCGCGGCGAATCTCGCCAGATCACCCCGCGCCCAGAGCCGCGCAAGGTCGGGGTAGATGACCTGCTGCATCATCGCGCCGGCCTTCATCGCAGCCATCGTGAACTTGCGGACGAGGTGGTAGATGCCGGCTCCGGCGGGTCCGGCAATCGCCGCCACGGCGAGAAGGTCGATCTCCTGCGTGCTCTTGCGGATCAGGACCGTGCCGTTCGCCGCCAGCGTGAAGCTCCAGATCCCGGGAAAACGCTCGGAGGGACTCGCGATCCGCGCGGCGGCAAAATCGCCATAGCCCTGCCGCTTCAATTCGCGCCACGCGATCCAGCTGAGCAGCAGACGCTGCGCGCACTGGAGGACGATGCCGAGGAGAAGGAGCGCCCAGATCGAGCCGCCCACGACCCAGATCACCGCCACGCCGGCAAGGCGGACAACGGCGATCGCGGGTTCGAGCCAGGCGATCGCGGCGAAACGGTCGAACAACCGAAGGATCCCGATCGGAGCCGAGGAAATGCCGAAGACCATCGCAACGCAATAGATCCGCGCCATCGTGCTGGTCTCGGGCTCCCAATTGAGCCAGTGCGCCGCTATCGGCACCGCAACGAGTGCGACCCCCGCGGCGGCCGACGCGCCAAAGACGTCCATGATCACGCTGAGCTTGACCAGCGCGCGAAACCGCTGGCGGTCGCCCTTCTCGAGCGCGTCGGCTCCATAGCGGATCAGCGCCTGCCACGTCTCGAGCCGGACGATCTGGTCGACCATGCGCCCATAGCCTTCGACGGTCGCGAGGATGCCGAGCAGCGCAGGCCCCAGCATCTGCGCGCTGAGCCCGAGCGTGACCATGCCGAGCGCGAGCGCCGCCGCGTTGCCGCTCACGAGATGGAGGACGTTGCGCGCGAACCGCGCAAGTGCGCCGCCTCCCGGCGGGCGCGACAGGGCTTCCGCGAGCGGTGGTTCCGGCGGCATCGTGCTCAAAACGACGGCCGACGGCGATTTGGGGCCTTGGCAACCATGAGAGTCCTCCGGCGCACATTGCAGGACATGCCACCAGGTCGGCAAATCGCCGCTTCCGATATCGAGATACCCCGGAAGGGTTAAGCGGCCCGCATGGCGTTAGCCATCTGGTGGTAGCCGGACACCCCGTCGAGGAACCGGAGTTCTTGCAGCCCTATCCTTCATTGCCGCTGCGACCTCGATTGGCGCGCCCTACAAGCTTGTACGCTCCGCGCCATCGGGTGCGCGCACGCGTCGCCACAGGATGAACAGGCATGAACATGCACGAGCCCGTCCTACAGGACCATCGGCGCCCGGACCTCCGCCTCGACGGAGCGTCTGCGGGCACCGATTTTCTTCGCGTGCTCCGGCGCCGCTATCGCGGGATCCTCGCGACGGCGGTTCTGGTGATGGGTATCGCCGTCATCGCATTGCTGGTCATCGAACCGCGCTACCAGGCGACGGCGATCATGCGGGTCGATACCGATGGCCTCGACGTCGCCGATGACGGATCGACGCCAACTTCCATTCGCGATCTGGAATTGCGGCGAACGCACCAGATCGAAACGCAGCTGCAGCTCCTGAATTCGCGCGCCGTCGCGCGTCAGGTCGTGCGCGATCTGGCACTTTTCGACGATCCCGAATTCAATCCCGCCGCAGAGACGCCCTTGCCCACCAAAACGGACGCGGCGGGAAACAAGACCGTCGTGGTGCCGCCCCAGCTGATCGAAAAGGTCACCGATCGTTTGCGCGCGGCGGTCAATGTCGAGCAGGACGGCCAGACCAGCTTCATCAATGTCACTGCGACTTCCGCCAATCCGGCAAAGGCGGCGCGGATCGCGAACAAGATCACATCCTCCTACATCGCCATCCAGACGACGGAGCGCCGCGCTTCCCAACGCCGGGTAGCCGCAGCGCTGGGCCAGCGTGTGGAAGAGCTGCGCCAACAGCTTCTCGCCACCAACATGTCGATCGCGTCCTATCGAAGGCAGCACAATATCGATCCCGGGCCCGGCAATGACGCCAATTCGGCACAGATGAGCAGGCTCGGATCCGAACTCGCCGCTGCCCGCGCGGCGCGCGCCGAGGCAGGCGCGCGCAGCGGCGGGAGCAACGCGGGCGGGCAGCTCATGTCCGGCTTGCTCGCGAACCTGCGCACGCAGGAGAGTGCCACGAGCCAGCGTCTGGCACAGTTGTTGACGCAATATGGCCATGCGCATCCCGACGTGCAGAAGGCCGATGCCGAGCTCGCGCAGGTCCGCGGCGCCATCACCGCCGAGACCAGCCGGCTTCGGCAGCAGTTCAGCAACGACGTCGCGGCGCAGGGCGCCCGCGAGGCGACGCTCTCGGGTGATCTGGGCAGCATGCGCGGACAGTCGCTCGAACGCGGCGTGCTGAGCGTGCCGCTGCTCGATCTCGAGCGCACGGCGACGGCGACGCAGGAAGTCTATCTTTCGCTCCTGTCGCGGCTGAAACAGACGCTGCGACAGAGTGATCTCGTCAAGGCGGATGCGAATGTGGCGTCGCCGGCACTGTTGCCGACCCAGCCGAGCTTCCCGCGCCCGGCGCCGATTCTGGGCGCGGCGATCGCCGCAACGATGATCCTCAGCCTCATCTGGGTGCTCGTGGCGGAGGCGACCGACAATCATGTGCGCAGCGCAACGCAGATCCACACGCTGACCGGGCTCCCCACCTTCGGCTTCATCCCGGAGATTTCACGCCGCAAGCGGCTGTCGGCGCCGGTCGCGGTGATCTCGCGACCCTATTCCATCTTCGCCGAGTCCGTCAGAACGATGGAGGGAAGACTGTCCCGGTTGTTGCCGCGGCCCTCGGGCAACGTGATCGTGGTCACCTCGCCATTGCCCAATGATGGGAAGACCACCGTGGCGATTGCGCTCGCCGCCGCCGCGGTCGCGACCTTCCGATCCGCGATCGTCATCGAATTCGATCTGAGGCGGCCCGGGCTCGACGGGCTGGTCGATCTGGAAGGCGATGAGAAGGATCTGTTCGACTATCTTCGCGGCGAAGCCACGCTTGATGAGATCATCCTGCCGAGCGTGGCCGCGCCCGGCCTCAAGGCGATCTTCGTCCGCAAGCCGGCCGCCGATCCGGGCGCCGTGCTGGCCTCGCCCCAAATCAAGGACCTGCTGGACGCGTTGCGCAAGCGCTTCGACCAGATCGTCGTCATCACGCCGCCGGTTCTCGCCGTGGGAGATGCCCGCTCCGTGGCGCGGTTTGCCGATGCCGTGCTGCTGGTTCTGCGGTGGGGCAGCACCACGCCCGAGCTCGTGCAATCGACCCTCGCGCAATTCGACGGCGAGGTCACGGGCGTGGTGTTCAATCGGGTCAGCTATCCCAAACACGCGCGCCTGGCCTATGGCGACGGCCTGCAATATTACCGCAAGTTCAAAACCTATTACGAGCAGCGGCCCACCGGCGCCTTGCCCGGCCTCGCCCGCTCATGATGCCCGCCCCCGCGATCACCTGGCGGTCGCGCCGATGATGCTGATGTCCGGGACAGATCGGCCGTCAGGGGCGAGCGAGCAGGATATCCGTGGGCTTCCCGCGGGTCATGCAGCGCCGCCTCCCCCGCCCGGCGGGGCGGCACCGACCAAGGCCCGGCTCCTGATCGTCGACCCGCGATCACTCACCCGGGACTGCCTCGTCGCGGCACTGCGCGATGCATCCGATGTGGAGTCCGCCGTTGCGGTCGCCAATCTCGAGGAGGCCGTCGCCTTCACGGCCCAGAACCGCGTCGAGGCCGTCGTCGTCAACCTCGCCGCCGATCCGTTCAGCGAAGCCGACCTCGCCAATATCGTCACGACATTGTGCAGCCTCGGCGGGCTCAGCGTGGTCATCGTTCTCACCAACACGATCGATCCGCCGCATGCCGCAGCAGCGCTTCGGCAGGGCGTCCGTGTCTATCTCAGCAGCGATACCCCCTTCGAGCGGATCATCGAGGCGATCCGGTTCGCCTGCGCCGGCTGGATAATCTACCCCGCCTTCGACTTCTCGCTTTTCGCGCCATACGACACGGGAATGTTCCCCGCCGCGGGGCGTGGCGCCGAATTCGCGTGCACGCCGCGACAGCTGCAGGTGCTCGATGGCCTCGAACGCGGGCTGAGCAACAAGAGCATCGCGCTGGCGCTCGGCGTCAGCGAGCGCACGGTCAAGGCGCATGTCAAGGAACTGATGCGCCGGTTGAAAGCCAACAACCGGACTCAGGTCGTCGCGCTCGCGTCGCACCTTCCCAAGCCTCGGTCCACGGTCCTGCCGCCGCGCTACTGAAGTTAATTCCTGAAAATATTTATTAGGATAACAAGGGTTATGTCCGTTCGGACATGCGCATCAGACCTAATATCTATTCTGGATATTTGCCGATAGGCCAGCGTTTGCGCCGATTCGCCGGAGTTCCTAACCAACTCCAGCGTCTTTCATTTACCTAGCATCGGCCATCAAGGCGATGAAATCATTTGATTTCACCAAAAGATCTAGGGTTGTTATTATGCGTACGCTTAACATAAACTACAAACATCTCATAGGAATTTTTGCACTGCTCGGCGCCGCTCTGGTGCTCGGCGCGCGGGCCACGCCGGTCCAACTGGGCTCGCAGGTAGCCCTCACCGGCAAGGTGCGCGTCATGCAGAGCGACCTTAGCACGGGCGTCGGCATCCAGAATGCCGGCGCGGTGGGTACGGTGACGGGCGGCCCGGTGAAGCAGGGGCAAAAGATCTGGTGGCGCGTCGACTTTGCGAGCGGCGCGGACGGCTGGGTAGCCGAGGACCTCCTTTCGGTGACCGGCAACGCGCCCACGGTTCAGCTGACGGCCGCCCCCACAACCATTTCCCCCGGGGGTTCGACGACGCTGACCTGGTCCAGCACGAACGCCACGAGTTGCACCGCCGCGGGCAGCCCGGCGTTCACCGGCGCGAAGAATCCCAGCGGAACGGCCACCGTTTCGCTTTCCCAGACGACCATTCTCACCCTGGCATGCGCCAACAGCGCCGCCAGTAGCACCGCCCAGACGACAGTCACGGTCGCTGGCACTACGGCCATCAGTCTCAGCGCCGATCCCGCGACGATCGCGTCGGGGGCATCGAGCACGCTGCGCTGGACCGCGACCGGTGCTTCCACCTGTACGGCAAGCGGCGACTCCTCCTTCACCGGAACGAAGGCGGCGAGCGGCACCGCCGTGGTCCGTCCGACGCAGTCGACGACGTACCAGCTGAGTTGCGTCATCGCGGGAACGACGCGGACCGCGTCTACGGCGGTCACGGTCGCAGGCGCGACGGGCGGGAGTTCGGCTTTCGCCAACCCCGACGATGGCGCCATCCCCGATCGCGCGCAGCATCCGCTCGCCTTCCCTACCGCGATCGGTTTCGGCAAATTCACCAGCGTTCGAAGCCCGGACGCCGTGGTCTACAAGATCAACACGCTCGAGGACGTCGCGTCGCCGAGCGACGGCAAGATCAGCTATCGCGAGTGCGCGCTCGCCCGCGCCATCACCACGCCCTACGCCATTCCCGCCAACCGGCCGCGCTACTGCGTGTTCGATGTCGCGGGGGCGATCGTGCTGCAATCGCCTGCCTTCATCACCGTGCCCAAAATCTACATCGCGGGGCAAAGCTCGCCGGGCGGCATCGAGTTCAGGCTGGGCGCCAACTACAATCCGGTCGATTCCCTGATCGACACGCGCAAGGACGGGCACGACATGATCCTCCGCCACGTCCGCACGCGCACCGGGCCCCATGTCGGGCGGACGTCGGAGAATGGCGATCCGATCCGGATGTCCGGCACCAACAACCAGATCCTCGATCACGTGTCGACGATGTTCGGGACGGACGAAAGCCTCGACATGGCGTGCACGAACTGCACCGTCCAATGGTCGATCATCGGACCCAATATCTGCCTGAACGCCGGCCACACCTCGTCGCTGCACTGCAAGAGCTTCTTCCTGAAGCCCGCCTCGTCGATTACCATCACCCACAACCTGTCGCAGCATGGCGAGCAGCGGGGTCTCAACATTTCGGTCGGCATCAATCAGCCCCCGGCGGGGAACACCGGTCAGGCCGACATATTCAACAACGTCCTGTATAATTTCATCGCTGAGACCGGACTGATCTCGAACCAGTTCGGCAGCGTCTATGCCAACTGGATGGGCAACGTCGCGCTGCGCGGACCCAAATACAATGCCAGCGACGGCAATTATCTGATCGGCCTGTACAATCTCGGCGCGCAGGATCCCTTCGGCTTCTCGATCTACTCGAACGGCAACGTCACGCCGCGAACGCGCATCGCCGGTCAGTTCGGCAGCACGACGACCGATCCGTTCGTCAACAGCGCCGGATTCATCGCGCATGTCACCCCGTCGACGGTGTGCGGCGTGACCTCCACCGGGCTGCGCGATTGCAGCCGCAACGGCCTCGCGGTGGTGCAGAACGCCGCTTACGTCCTGCGCCCCGGCGCGACGGCACAGACGTTCGCCCCCTCGCAGGTAACGACCGCCGAACAGGCGATGCGCGACGTGCTCGCATTCGCCGGAGCGGACCTGTGCCGGGACGGCCCCTGCCGCGACAATGTCGACGCGCTCTACATCGACGATGTCCGGACATGCGACTCTGCGCCTTATATGTTCGCCTCGAAATGGCCCTCGACCGTCGCCGAGGCCGGGGGCTGGGCACAGATCACGCAGGGCGCGGCAAAGGTCGACAGCGACAATGACGGCATGCCCGATGAGTGGGAGCGCCGCTTCAGGAATACCAACCCGCTCGTCTGGGATGCCAATGACGACAAGGACGGCGACGGATATCCCAATATCGAGGAATATCTGAACGCGCTGGCGCGCGACGACGCACGGTACACCGGCCAGATCGGCGCCGGCACCGGGCGGGTCCCGGCCTATAATTGCGGTCGCGCGATGTATTAAGTCCAGCGAAGGTACGGGCTCGCGCCGGCTGGTCCCCGCCGCTCGCCCGCGATCGCACCTACCCCCTTGAAGTACGCAGGAATGGCAAGCCCCTGCGTCGCTATCCTGTGCCATCCTTCCCGTCGCGCCACGCGGATCGGCGTCGAGTTCGGGATGTCCATGGCACGTCGCCTCACCCACCTCCAGTTGCTGGAAGCCGAGAGCATCCATATCCTGCGAGAGGTCGTCGCCGAGGCGCAACGGCCGGTCATGCTCTACTCTGCGGGCAAGGATTCGGCGGTCATGCTGAATCTCGCGCGCAAGGCCTTCCACCCTTCTGCCCCGCCCTTCCCGCTGCTCCATGTCGATACGACGTGGAAGTTCCGCGACATGTATCGCATCCGCGACGCCGCGGCCGCAGCCGCCGGGATGGAATTGATCGTGCATCGCAATCCCGAGGCGTTGGCGCGGGGAATCAATCCGTTCGATCATGGCTCGCTCCACACCGACATGTGGAAGACCGAGGGGCTGAAACAGGCAATCGATCAATATCGCTTCGACACCGCGCTTTGCGGGGCGCGTCGGGACGAAGAAAAATCGCGCTCCAAGGAACGGATATTCAGCCTCCGCTCGAACAACCATCGCTGGGACCCACGAAATCAGCGACCGGAACTGTGGAATTTATACAATCTGAAGAAGAATGACGGCGAAACCTTCCGCGTCTTCCCGCTGTCCAATTGGACCGAGCTGGATATATGGCAATATATTCGCTCCGAAGGCATCGAGATTTCGTCGCTCTATTTCGGCGCCTCGCGACCGACGGTACAGCGGAACGGCATGATCCTGATGGTCGACGATGATCGTTTCCGTTTCGCCCCCCAGGACAAGGTCGTCGATCGCTGGATCCGGTTTCGGACGCTCGGCTGTTATCCGCTGACCGGCGCGATCGAGAGCCGCGCGACGACGCTTCCGGAGATCATTGCCGAAACGCTCGTGAGCACCGTCTCCGAACGCCATAGCCGTGCGATCGACCATGACCAGGCCGCGAGCATGGAGAAGAAGAAAGCCGAGGGATATTTCTGATGGATGGCGATCCCGGCTTGCCGCGCGCGCGTTCGAACGACGGAGCCGCTCCGTCGAACGAACCCGGCGTTACCGCTCGCCGTCCGGATCCTCCCCAGGCTCCCGACGCGATTGCCGACGCGCCTTCCGGCCGCGCCGATCCATCGAGCGTTCGCGATATCGAGGCATGGCTCGCCGCCGCGCAAAGCAAGTCGCTGCTGCGCTTCATCACCTGCGGATCGGTCGACGATGGTAAATCGACGCTGATCGGCCGGCTGCTCTACGACACGAAGGCGGTCTTCGAGGATCAGCTGGCGAGCCTCGCCGGCGATGCTCCGCGCACCGGCACCCGGCGCGAAGCGATCGATTTCGCCTCGCTGCTCGACGGCCTGTCCGCGGAGCGCGAGCAGGGCATCACGATCGACGTTGCCTATCGATTCTTCGCGACCGAAAGGCGGAAATTCATCGTCGCCGACACGCCGGGTCACGAGCAATATACCCGCAACATGGTGACGGGCGCGTCGACCGCCGATCTCGCCATCGTTCTGATCGATGCCCGCAAGGGCGTGCTCACGCAGACGCGCCGTCATAGCTTCCTCGTCCATCTGCTCGGCGTTCGCGACATCGTGCTGGCGGTCACCAAGATGGACCTGGTCGGGTTCGATCAGGCGATATTCGACGCCATCGTCGCCGATTATCGCGCCTTCGCCGGCACCGCGGGGATCATGGAGGTTACGGCGATTCCGGTATGCGGACTGGCCGGCGACAATATCGCCACGCGATCGGCGCGCACACCCTGGTACAAGGGCCCGACGCTCCTCGACCTTCTCGAAGGCGTCACGCTCGACCGCGAGGGGGATCAGGCGCGCGCGTTCTGCATGCCCGTCCAGTGGGTCAATCGGGCCAATCTGGACTTTCGGGGCCTTGCCGGGCTGATCGCCAGTGGCGAGGTACGGCCCGGCGACGCCGTCCGGGTGCTGCCCTCGGGGCGGACATCCTCGGTCGCGCGCATCGTGACCGCCGATGGCGATCTCGATGCGGCAGTGGCGGGCCAGGCAGTGACGCTCACGCTGGCCGACGAAGTGGATTGCTCGCGCGGCGGCGCCATCTGCGCGGCGAACGACCCGCTTCAGTGCGCGGATCAATTCGACGTGAAGCTGTTCTGGATGGACGAGGCGCCGCTCGTGCCCGGCCGTTCCTACTGGCTCAAATGCGGCCCCCAACTGGTGTCGGCCACCGTGCATCCGCCGAAATACCAGCTGAGCGTCAACACCATGGAGCATCTCGCCGCCAAGACGCTCGACATGAACGCGATCGGCGTGGCCGAACTGGCGACCGACAGGCCGATTATCTTCGCGCCCTATTCGGAGAATCGGACGCTGGGCGGCTTCATCCTGATCGACAAGGCCACCAACGCGACTGCGGGCGCCGGCGTCGTCAATTTCGCCCTGCGACGCGCGCAGAACACGCATCATCAGCATTTCGATGTCGATCGCGACCAGCGCATGCGCCTCAAGAACCAGACGCCGATGGTATTGTGGTTCACCGGCTTGTCGGGCGCGGGGAAATCGACGATCGCCAACAAGGTCGAGCAGCGGCTGTGCCGCATGCACCGCCACACCTTCATGCTCGACGGCGACAATGTCCGTCAGGGGCTGAATCGGGACCTCGGATTCACCGAGGTGGACCGGATCGAGAATCTGCGCCGGGTCGGCGAGGTGGCGCGCCTGATGACCGATGCCGGCCTGATCGTGATCGCCGCATTCATCTCCCCCTTCCGCGCGGAACGCACGATGGTGCGAAACCTCATCGGGAGCAGCCAGTTCGTCGAGATCTTCGTCGACACACCGCTGTCCGTCGCCGAAGCGCGGGACGTAAAGGGGCTCTATGCCAAGGCGCGCAGCGGTGCGCTCAGCAACTTCACCGGGATCGACAGCCGCTACGAGACGCCGCTCGCCCCCGATATCCGCATCGACACGACGCAGATGACCGCTGACGAGGCCGCCGAACTGATCGTCGCGAAGATCATTCCCTAGCGGATTCTGGCGGCTCGTCCCATTTTCCGCTCGCATCGGCTCTCGGTCGCGAGAGACGCCCCGCCCCCTGTCCCTTTGGCCAACTCGTTGCGCCAGCCGGGGCTGTCTAGAAGCACCACGGTTCAGGGGCGCCGGAGAATTATACGTAGATGACACGATCCCTTCTGCGACGGGATGGGCTCGCCGGCTTCGCTGCGGCATTTGCGCTCGCGCTGCTCCTCGCCGGTTGCGGCGATGGCGGCAGCAACCGCAGTGCAGGCGGCATCGTGACGCCGGTACCGAGCCCGACACCCGCCCCCTCCCCGACGCCGACCGTCACCCTCACCGCCTCGCCGGCCACGATCTCGGCCGGCGCGTCGAGCACGCTCAGCTGGACCAGCGCCGCCGGCGCGACCGGCTGCACCGCCACTGGCGATGCGCAGTTCAGCGGCGCCCAGCCCGCGAACGGGAACGTCACGGTCAGCCCCGCCGCCACCACCAACTATGTGCTGAGCTGCACCTTCAGCTCGGGCGCGGTCGCGGGTTCCGCCATCGTGACCGTGCAAGGGTCGCCCCCGCCCGTCGGCGCTGCCGGCGCCTTCGCCAATCCGGACGATGGCGGCATCCCCGACCGCAATCTGCACCCGCTCGCCTTCCCCACCGCGGTCGGCTACGGCCGCGCCACCAGCGTCCGCGCGGCCAATGCCGTCGTGTACAAGATCAACACGCTCGACGATGTCGCCGACGCCAATGACGGCAAGATCAGCTATCGCGAATGCGCGCTCGCGCTGGCGGTCACCACACCCTATGCGATCCCCGCCGGTCGCCCGCGCTACTGCGTGTTCGACGTGGCGGGCGCGATCATCCTGCAATCGCCCGCGCGGATCACCATCCCCAAAATCTACATCGCCGGGCAGACCTCGCCCGGCGGCATCGAATTCCGGCTGGGCGCCAACTACAACCCGGTGGACTCGCTGATCGACACGCGGCGCGGCGGCGATCACATGATCCTGCGTCATGTCCGCGTGCGGCTGGGCGAGCATCCCGGGCGCTCTTCCGACAATGGCGATCCGATCCGGCTGCAGGAAACCAGCTTCCAGATCATCGATCATGTCTCGAGCATGTTCGGGACCGACGAGAGCCTCGACACGGCCTGCCAGAATTGCACGATCCAATGGTCGATCATCGGCCCCAATATCTGCCTCAACGCCGGGCACAGCTCGTCGCTGCACTGCAAGAGTTTCTTCCTCAAGCCCGCCTCGAACGTCACCATCGCGCACAATCTGACGCAGCATGGCGAGCAGCGCGCCATCAACATCGCCCCCGGCACCAACCCGCCGACCGCGGGCAATCTCGGTCAGGCGGACATCTTCAACAATGTCCTCTATGATTTCATCGCCGAGACGGGGCTGGTCTCCAACCAGTTCGGCAGCGTCTATGCCAATTACATCGGCAACGCGAACCTGCGCGGCCCGCGCTACAACGCGAGCGATGGCAATTATCTGATCGGCCTCTACACTCCCGGAACGGGCTCCGGGTTCGGCTTCAACATCTATGCCCGCGACAATGTCACGCCGCGTACCCGTGTCGCCGGCCAGTTCGGCTCGACCGTCACCGATCCCTTCGTCAACGTGGCGGGCTTCATCGCGCATGTCGTGCCGTCGACGATCTGCGGGGTGACGCCTGCCGGCGTGGCGGATTGTTCGCGCAGCGGGCTCGATGTCGTGCAGAACAGCAGCTTCGCGCTCGCGCCGGGCCGTTCGCTGATGTTCGATCCCGGCCAGATCACCGGCGCCGAACAGGCGCTGCGCGACGTGCTGACCTATGCCGGGGCGGATCGCTGCCGCGACGGCGCGTGCCGCGACAATGTCGACGCGCTCTATGTCGACGATGTGCGCACCTGCGACATGGCGCCGTGGCTCTTCGAGTCGGCATGGACATCGACCGTCGCCCAGTCCGGCGGCTGGGCGAACCTGACGCAGGGCGCCGCCAAAGCCGACAGCGACAATGACGGCATGCCCGACGATTGGGAACGCCGCTTCACCAACACCAACCCCAATGTCTGGGATGCCAATGCGGATGCCGATGGCGACGGCTATCCCAATATCGAGGAATATCTGAACGCGCTGGCGCAGGACGATGTGCGCTATGCCGGCTTCGTCGGATCGGGCACGGGCCGCGTACCCGCCTATAATTGCGGACGGCCGATGTATTGAGCCCAGGTCGCGCAGGCGCGCCGGAAGCTAGAACTCGAAGGGTACCCGCAACGTCGTGCGAAGATCGGCGGCGTCGTCCGTCGCGCCGACCTCTACGATCCAGTCCAGCGTCGTCCGCTGCGTGGCGCGATAGCTGATGCCGAACAGCAATCGGCCGAGCTGAAGGTCGCGCGATCTGCTGATGATCGTATCGCCCAATGTCGGCACGCCGGCAGTGACGCTGACCGGCCGGATGTGGCTCTTGGTCGCGAACTGCCAATTATGCGCATAGGCGAAGCTCATCGACAGGCGCGGGTTGAGCGAGATTCCGAGGCCGATGGTCGCACTGGGAGACCCGCCGGGCACGACCCGGTCGATCTGCGCGTCGTTGATCCGCGTGTCGACATCGCGGCCGAAGTTGAAGGTATAGCCGAATACGCCGAACAACGTCGCAGGATCGCTCGGCATCAACAGGGTCAGGCTCGGCTGGACGGCCCAGAAGCCCGATCCGGTCGCCCCCTCCTGCGCATTACCCAGCGCGCTGCGCGGCACATCGAAGGGGTTGGTTCCCGTGGGCGCGATCACCTGGACTCCGGCGATCATATAGGGCCAGCCGTTGCGGGCATCGGCGATCTGGTAGCGCGCCTGCAACTCGATGTCGCCCAGCCCCGATCCGCGTGTGGACGTGTTGATCGTGCCGGCGCCGGACTGGGGCGGGTTCTGGATCAGCGGCACCAGCACCGCGGTGTCCCAGCGCCAGACCCAGGGCACGCGCGCCGCTATTTCGAGCCGGCTGGTCAAGCCGAGACGCGCCGTCGCGGCGGCGGTCAGGATATCCTGCCGGCTCTCGTTGATGTCGAACACGCCGATCAACACCGACTTGGGGATCTCGATACCGCGAAACACGAAACGGTTGCGGTCCGAGCGAATATATTCGAGCGACGGCTCGATCCTGATACGTCCGGGTCGCGACAATATGCCGCCCTGATCGGCAAGCACGGCCACGCGCGGCGTTGCGTCGTTGCCCGGCGGCTTGATGCCCACCTGGGCCGCGGGTGGATCCTGGCTGCGGCCGGCAGGGGGAATCAGCGCCGCCTCCGGGAGCCCTTCGGCGCGCATCCGGTCGAGCAATGCATCCTCGAGCATGGTGAGGCGCTTCTTCTGCTCATCGAGCACGCGCTGCTGCTCGTCCACCGCGCGGCGCTCGTCCGCGATCTGGCGTTGCAGGCTGAGTAGATCGGCGCTCTGCGGGACGATATTCTGCGGCTCGGCGCGCGCTGCCGTCGTCATCGCCGTCAGCCCGAAGGCAGCGAGGCAAAATGGTCCGCGTCTCATCTCAATAGCCCCCTCGCGTCGCGGCCCCGGCGAGCAGATTGTCGAGCCGGAGTATCATCGTGCTGGTCGGTATCGCCGAACCGCGCACATCGATGTCGATCGTGACCATGGTGTCGATCACGCGGTCATTGGCCGTATTGGCCACCAGCGCCCCGGTGGCCGTTCCGATCATGTGACGCAGATCGAGTCCGTCGCCGGCGAGAAGGACGGTCGATTGGGCGTCCGTTTGCTCGAGCCGGACCGAGCCCCATGGCGTCTGGACCGGATCGCCGTTCGGAACGATCACGATCGGTTGCCCGCCATCGCTTCCCCGAGCGAAAGACGTGTCCTGCGTGAAGCGAACGAGTGACGGCCCGTTGGGGCCGGGCACCAGAAACGCGGTTCCCGTCGTCTGCGGGTGGGCGTCGCCGCCGCCATAGATCATCAGGCGCGACACCTCGTCGAGGCTCAGCACCGTGCTGAGCACGAGGCGACCATCGATCAACGTATCCATCGTGATGCCGAGGCGGATGTTCATGCCGTTGGGCAATTCGAAGCCGCCCCTGGCGCTGGCGAGCCCATCGTCGGGGACCACGCGCGCGCCTTCGAAGGGCGCGGTCTGGGCGGCCGCCTCCGGTACGACAAAGGCCGCAGCGGCGGCACCGAGCAGGAGAGAAAGTGCGCGCATCGTCGCTCTCCTCGCTAGAGCTCGCCCGGGAACGACGGCGCGCGGACCAGCGCCAGCGCCTGGAGGCTGACGGGCTCCATCACCTTCGTCGCGCGGCTCCGCGCGACCAGCGCCCATTCGGACTCCCGGTTGAAGCTGCGCTTGCCCTCCTCGATCCCGTCGCCCAGCGCGAACAATATGCCGTTCCACATCGCGCGGAAGCGCTTCACGTCGATCAGGCGGATGCCGAGCGAAGGATCGCCCACGAGCACCTGCCCGCCCTCGACGCCCTTGACGACGACAAAATGCCGATAGCCCCGCACATTGATCAGCGCGATGCCGGGAACCCGCGTACGCGCGACGTCGTCGAGGCTGACGATATACCCCTCCGCACGGACGCCATGCGCGTTCAGATACCGTTTCATGTCGAGCAGCGAGAAGCCGAGCCGGCGGATCTCTTCGCGATCGCCTTTCTGCCACATGCCCATGAAGACCGATTGCTCGGTGGCATCCTTGCCGTAGTGAAACCGCAGCAAGGTGGCGACCGCGGCCGAGCCGCAACTGAAATCATGGCGCTGACGCACCACCGTCAGGAACCGCCGCTCGGCCATGCTCTTGACCGGAACGTCATAGTCGCCCGCAGTCAGCGCGAGCGTCCGGCCGGGCGTGTCGATGATCGAGGGTCCGCAGCCGCTCAGCAGCAGCATCGCGCCCGCCCCTGCAATCTTATGGCTGAAGCGCGACATTGACGGTCATCGCGCTGTTGATGGCGACATTGTTGCCGGTGTTGATGTTGAACAGCGCCAGCCCGTTGAAATTGTCGAGCGCGCCGCCGCCCAGATTGATGGTGCCTGTCGTGAAATCGCCGTTGATCGTGTTGCCCTCGACCGTGCTGGTGCTTGTGGTGGTCGTCGTCTGCTGGACCACGCGAATATCGGCCATGCCGCGCGCGTCCGCCAACAGGCTGTCGGCAACCGGCACCGGGTCGGGAGGCACCTCCTGCGCGCGCACCGGAGCGGCGGCAACGCCAGATAGTAAAGCGACGCCGAGCGTCGCCACAAAGACGCGGTCCACGGCTGATCTCCCTTGTCTTCGACAATGAAAGATGACCGGCCGTCTCGCGAACGAGACGGCCGGTCCGCGCGTGTCACGGATTCAGCGTCAAGCTTCCTACCGATGCGCTCACATTCACGCTGGCGTTCTGCGAGGCGTAGAAGCCGGTGTTGACGTTCAACGCGTTCAGGCCCGCGAAGTTCGCGAAGGCACCGTTGTCGAACGTGGAATCCCAGCTCATGACCTGCGAAGCGCCGCCTGCGCCGCCTTCGCCGCCGGCGCCGCCGGCACCAGCCACGCCGCCCGCGCCGCCGGCCCCGCCTGCGCCGCCGTCACCACTGGACCCGCCGGCTCCGCCGGAACCGCCAGAACCGCCGGCCCCGCCGGCCCCGCCGGTTCCGCCGTCAGTGGTAGTGCCGCTATCGTCGCTGCTGCCTTCGTCACCGTCGGAGCCGCCGGACCCGCCATAACCACCGGAACCGCCGGAACCACCGGAGCCGCCGACTGTGGCGCCGCCGGACCCGCCGCCGCCGCCGCCGTCGCCATAGCCGCCAGCGGCGCCGGAGCCACCGGAACCGCCGGGTGCCCAGTTGGTGAGATAGACCTCACCACCCGTCACGGTCGCGGCGAGGTTGGCCGGTGTGGATATCGTCGTATAGGTGGAAGTGGCGATGCCGCCATTGTTGGCCGCACCAGCGCCGCTCGCATCGCTGTTGTTCGAACTGTCGGTCCAGGTCGAGCTGTCGGTCCAGGTCGAATTGTCCTCGGTGGTCGTCGTCGTCGTGGTGGCGTTGGTCCACGTCACCGTCGACTCATTGTCTGCCGTTATGCCGGCGCCGGTGCCCGAGCCGGGCGTTTCTTGTGCGAGAGCCGGTGTTGCTGTGAGCGCGAGTGCGCCAAACGCAACGCCTACGTACAGGATGCGCTTCATGACATCTCCTCCATGCGAATTGAGGCGGCCGCCGATATCGCTGATGCCCCCCGGAACGAGATGTTGCAGGTCGCGCGGCGAAATCGGGACCGCAGCATATAGCTCGCGTCGGCGCTGCACGATTAGCCCCACACGGGATCGCGCCCTCTCCTCAAACGCGACAAATCGCTACCCCCGGATGAGGTCCGGGATTACCGATCAACCGATGTGCACGATGCCGGTCAGAAGGGCGCAAACCAGTTCGGCCTGCCGGTGGGTGCTGGTCTTGACGAAGACCTGCTTCAGATAGGCGCGCGCGGTCTGTATCTGGATGTGCATGCGCCCGGCGGCGGCCTCGATCGTCGCGCCGCCGACGAGATGCACCGCCAGCGTCGACTCGGTCGCCGTCAGGCCGTAAGCGCGGCAAAGCGCCGTAACCATCGCTCCCATGTCACGATCGGGTTCGAGCAGGTACAGCGCCGTGGCCGGCTTGCTCCACAGATCATACTGACATCCCAGCGACGCCACGACGGCAATCAGCGGCCGGCCTCGCATGCGATGCAGAAGCAACACGTGGAAGCTCTCTGCCGAAGCCGAGTCATGTCGAATTGCGGTTTGCAGGCGAACGGCATCGTCGAAGTCCGTAGCGGCGATCGCGTGGCCCGCGCGTCGGATACCATCGCCGGCGTTCAGCAGCCGCTGCGCGCGCGTGTTCGCGAACCAGGGCGAGGCATCCGGATCGAGCAGGATAAGGCCGAAATCGAACCGGTCGATCGCCCGCACCAGCCCATCGCGCAGGGCGTGTTCGCACTCGGCCCGCCAGATGATCCCGAGCATGGGTTCGACCCAATCGCCGAGCGCTTCGGGCACTTGTCCGTCCCAGCTCTGCTCGACGCCGTCAGCCCGACAGACCGTCAATCCAACCGCACCCCGGGGAGCGACCCGGTAGAGGAAGGTTATCCGCGCATGGCCGTCCTCGTCGTGCGAGGCCTTCACTGGCCACCCCAACGCCCCCCGCCATTCGGTTCCGTTCGCCTCCCGCGGTTCGGCGAGATCGCGGTCGATCGAGGCAGCGATCTCCGAAGCGAGCGTGCCCGGCATGTTGAGCGCCGTGAGGATCCTTGGTGAATCGCCTTCCGGACCATGCAACGTCAACATCCCCATGGATGCGTCCAGCCGATTGGTAACCAGATTTAACAAAGCCTCCGCATGGGCATCGCTTTGACGCGTGGTCGAAATTTGATCCACGATAGACCCCTTCATTCGTCGAACCCGCCGCGAGCAAGGGAGGCTCGCCGTGCGCAGCGAAACTAGGCGCGGGCAACTCAAAAATGGGGGCTAATATGGCTGATTGTGTGACTTTTGCGGCTTAGAACGACCGACGGCAAGATGGTCCGCCCGAAGCGTCGGACAGGGATCGCCATCCGGTTCTCAGCCCGTCGCCGGAGATTTTCCCCTCGCCTCCCTCTTCGCGAACCCCGGCACGGGACCGAAGGCGGTTGCCGAGGCTTCAGCGCGATCGGGGGGCGCAGCGTTCCTGTCTTCGCATCGCAATTTGCGGAACCGGCCGGCGAACCTTCCAGGAGTCAGACGGCACTGCAAGCACAGGCCCGATGCCAATTTGCTTTCGGGATACCGTCATATCACCGACATGAGGCCGCGTTTCTGAATATTCTCAGCTATTTGGGCCACAAAAACCGCCATATCAAACTAATTCCCTTAACAGCCTTGCCGCGGCTTGTCGGCAATTTTGCCCCTACAACGGAGTACGACAATTTATCCAATTGCGACCATTACGTATGCGTTTCCACGGATCGATCTTGTGTAGATTGATGATCTACTTCATCATCTCGGTGCTACACCTAAATCCGCGAGTATAATGGCTGTCTGCCGCAAGAGGCATGCCGCTATCTAGCCTTGCCGGCCAATTCGCCGGCGCAGGAACGGAGATCGGCGCTTTGATTGAGATGGTTCCTCTCGAACATTGCCTCGAAGACTCGGGAGAGCCGGATCTCATCATCGATCGATCCGGAAATGTGGTCTTCGCGACGACCGCCGCAAAATCGCTTGCCGGAGCGACGCTGCCGCGCTTCGACGCCGACGATTCCCTGGAGCATCTCCTCGCCGACTGGTCGGCACAGCGCGAGAGCTACGAATATACCGGCGTTGCGACGCTCCGCCTCGCCGACGGCGCGGCGTCCCCCATGCGCCTCGCGGTATCGATCATTGACTATCGAGGCGTGCCTCACCTGCTAGGGCGACTGCGTCCGCTCGAACACCCGGACCCGAGCGACGCCGATCTCTGGAGCGACATCGCCACCGCGGCGCGCGACGGCGCCTTCGCGGCCGTCGGCGCCGTGGTCGAGCACGAGATCAACCAGTCGCTCGCCGCGATCGTGAATTATGTGCAGACCTCGGTGGTGTTGCTGGGCGAGCGCGCGGAAGGCAGCAGGCTTGTCCGCGACGCCCTCTCCGACGCCGGACGGCAGGCGCTGCGCTGCGCGGACATGCTGCGCGCGCTCCGGCATAGTTTCAGCTTTCAGGACAGCACGCTGGTGCGACACTCGCTGAACGGTGTCGTCCGGCAGGCGCAGGCGCTGCTTGCCACTACGCGCGCCGGGCGCGCCTCTACGCTCGCGCTCAAATGCGAAGGACCGGAAGTCTTCGCGCAATTGAGCCACACCCCGTTTCTCTGGATGCTTTTTCTGCTGATGCAGCGATGCGTCGCGCATGCGTCGTCGGACCGGGAATCCGCGATCGAGGTGGGGATAGAAAGCGGCAACGGCCAGGTAATCCTGCGCTTTCCGGCCTGCAGGGTGTCGAGCAGCGCGTCCACGGCCCCGGGGGGGCTATTCTTCGAGCGCTTATCCTCGGGCAAGGACGATGTGCGCCTGTTTGCGATATGCCAGGCGACGATGCGCCTGCATGGAGGACATGTCTCGATCGCGGGGGATCAGGGGAATCCGGGGGTCCAGCTGGTCTTGCCAAAGGCCGGTGCGGAAGAGGGGCGATATGGCTGAGAAGGGGATCGTCCATATCGTAGACGACGAACTGCCAATTCGCAGATCGATCGCGTTCGTTCTGCAAGGCCTCGGCTATCTTCCCGAGACCTGGGCGAGCGGCGCCGAGTTCATCCAGCACGTCGAACGCTCGCAACGGGCCTGCGTCATTCTCGATCTTCACATGCCCGATATCGGCGGGCTCGGCATTCAGGAATGGATGAACGAGCATGGCATATTGTTGCCCGTGATCATCCTGACCGGACAAGGCGACATCCAGACCGCGGTCCGCGCCATCCAGAACGGGGCGGTCGATTTTCTCGAAAAGCCGGTTTCGCGCCACGCCTTGCTGGGCGTGATCGAACAGGCCTTCGAACGGCTCGACGACATCTCGACGCAGGTCGAACGACGCGAACAGGCGCTGCGGCGCCTGAAGGTGTTGACCCATCGCGAGCGGGAGATACTCGACCGGCTCGCCAAGGGGCATTCCAACAAGGAAATCGCGCTGATGTTCGGCATCAGCCCGCGAACGGTGGAGGTGCACCGCGCCAACATCATGTTCAAGCTGCGCGTGACGAGTTTCCCCGACGCACTGCGCCTCGCCTTCCTGTCGGAACTCGGCGAGACGGACGAGGACGGGGAGCCGATGCGCTCGCCGCACGTCCCTCCGCCCGAATAAGGTACCGAGGCGGGAATAAAGGCAGCACCCGGACGCGTCGGCACGCGCTGGACCCACCTGACGTCGAGTCGGACGAACCGGGTCGCTCGCCCGGGAAATCTGCCGCGCATTCCGGCGGCGGACGGAAACCCCACGGACATGTTGTTGTAACATCCGCAACGCCGAGGAAACGTCTCAGCCATCTTGCGTGCTTTTGAGGAGACAGGTCGGGGCAAAAGCACGACGTGGATGCGACGGCTCCTTTACGCGCGAATCCGTGCCTTCCATCGCCCGCCGCAGCGCATGCCGTGATCCGGCATGGGCCAGTCCAACCCCATGCCTGTCCGCGTGGGGCAGTATGTAAAGGTAACGATGCGTAATATTGCTCGCGCTCTGCGTGCGGGGACTGCCCTGTCGGCACTGACCCTCGCCACCACCCTCTTCGCCGTCCCGGCATTCGCCCAGGACACCGCCACCACCCCGACCACCACCGAAGACCAGACCGACGCCAATGATGGCGGCGAGGTCGTCGTCACCGGCTCGCTGTTCGCGACCAAGATCACGGCGTCGCCGGTAACCACGGTCACCGCCGAAACGCTCGATCAGCGCGGCATCAGCACCGTGCAGGAGGGTCTGCAGCGCCTCGCCTCGAACAACGGCCCGACGCTGACCAACAGCTTCTCGGCGAACGGCGCGTTCGCGGGCGGCGCATCGGGCATCTCGCTGCGCGGCCTTTCGACCAACTCGACGCTGGTGCTCTTCGACGGCCTCCGCGCCGCCTATTATCCGCTCGCCGACGACGCGACGCGCAACTTCGTCGATCTCAACACGATCCCCGACGACATCATCGACCGCGTCGAGGTGCTGCGCGACGGCGCCTCGTCCAGCTACGGCGCGGATGCGATCGCGGGCGTGGTCAACATCATCACCAAGCGCGAGTTCCAGGGCGTCTCGGCGCGCGCCGAAGCCGGCATCTCGCAGGACGGCATCGCGCCGACCCAGCGCCTCTCGTTGACCGCCGGCACCGGCGATCTCGATGCGGACGGGTTCAACGCCTATGTCAGCGGCTTCTACTACCACGCCGGCGCGGTTTATAATCGCGACCTGCCCTATCCGTTCAATTCGGACGATCAGACCGGGATCGGCGGACCCAACAACCTGGTGAACGGCGACAATTTCGCCACCAATTATGCCGGGTCGAACCTCTATGTCGCGCCGGGCTCGGGCGGCCGCTACCAGCTGCTCACCAATGGCTGCGTCAACGGCACCGCGAGCGCGACCAGCGCGACGCAGCAGGCCGACAACGCGCTGCTGCCGACCAGCATCTGCCAGCAGGACATGACCAATCGCTACGGCGTGGTCGCGCCGCAGATCGATCGCTTCGGCGTGTCGGCGCACGTCACCAAGACGTTCGGCGATTCGGCCGAGGCCTATCTGCAGGTCAATTTCCAGCAGTCGCGCTCGCAATATTCGGGCACGGCGTCGTCGATCTACGCCAATGCACCGGCGGGCATCTACTACGCGCCCTATTCGACGCGTGGCAGCGGCGCGAGCTTCGCGCCGGGCTCGGGGGCGCTGACGCTCCCGGTCTATGTCTGCGCCGCGCGCGCCAATTGCGACACCGCGGCGGATCGCACGCTCAACCCGAACAATCCGTTCGCGGCGTCGGGCGAGACGGCGACGCTGATCGGCGGCATGCCCAACCTCACCCGGTACGATGAATCGCGCAGCCGCGTGTACCGTGCCGCCGCGGGCGTGAAGGGCAGATTCGGCGACGATTGGGACTATAAGGTCGACGCGACCGCGATGCACACCGATCTGCGTCGCACGTTCAACGGCTATATCCAGATCCAGCACCTGCTGGATGTGATCGCCGACGGTTCGTACAATTTCGTCAACCCGGCCGCGAACAGCCAGGCGGTGACCAGCTATCTGGCGCCGGAGCTCAACGTCGATGCCTCGTCGGATCTCTATCAGCTGCAGGCGAGCCTGAGCAAAACGGTGACCGAATTGCCGGGCGGTCCGCTCAAGGTCGGCGTCGGTGCCTCGGTGTTCTACGAAGCCGTGGATTCGCCTTCCGCGAACAGCGACATCAACGGGCCGACCCAGCGCTACTTCACGATCAACGCGTTCGGCACCGAAGGCCATCGCACGGTCTCCTCGGCGTTCGGCGAGATCAACGCGCCGGTGCTCGACATGCTCGAGGTCAACGCTTCGGGCCGCTACGATCATTATTCGACCGGTCAGGGCTATTTCTCGCCGAAGTTCGGCGCGAAGTTCACTCCCGTCGACATGATCACGATCCGCGGCAACTGGTCGCGCGGGTTCCGCATCCCGAGCTTCGGCGAGGCGAATGCGCTGCCGACGACGGGCTATGTCAACAACTCGGCCGGCCTGTTCAACGATGCGTATCTGGCGCAATATGGCTGCTCGGTGGCGACGTTCAGCACCGCGTGCCCGCAATATCTCCGCTCGGCCAGCTATGGTCAGACGACGCTCGCGTCGCCCGATCTGAAGCCGGAGAAGTCGCGCAGCATCACGCTGGGCGCGGTCTTCACGCCGATGCGGAACGTCTCGTTCACGGTCGACTATTTCAACATCAAGAAGACCGACGCGATCACCTCGCTCTCCTCGGGCGATGCGCTGCGGGCCTATTATGCCGGTCAGGCGGTGCCCGATGGCTATACGATCATCGCGGACGCGGTTGATCCCGCGCACCCGAACGCGCTGCCGCGCGTGGCGTTCGTGCAGTCGCACTATGTCAATGCCAACACGATCAAGTCGGAAGGCATCGATTTCGGGGCGAATGCGCGCTTCAACTTCGGCGGCGTGACCTGGACGAGCAATCTCGATGCGACGCTCCAGCTCGAGCTCAGCACCACGCTGGCCGACGGCACGCGCGAGACCTATGTCGACACGATCGGCAACTACAACCTGACCGCGGGTTCGGGCACCTATCGTTGGCACGGCAGCTGGCTGAACAGCTTCGCGTTCGGCGACTACACGCTGTCGACCACGGCCAACTACACCTCGGGCTATGACCTGTCCGCGATGGATCAGGGCAATGCGTACCGGGATTGCGGTCTCGCGCCGTCGCCGGCTTACACGGGCTGCCGCGTGAAGAGCTATCTGACGTTCGACCTCAACGCGACCGCCAAGGTGACCGACGGGTTCACGCTCTACGCGAACGTGCTCAACCTGTTCGATCGCCTGCCGGACTATGATCCGGTGACCTATGGCGCCTATCTCTACAACCCGGTCCAGGCCGGCGAAGGCATCTACGGCCGTCGCTTCCTGGTCGGTGCGAAGGTCAATTTCTGAACCCTCGCCTCGAGCGCTCCCCGCTCCTGGCAAATAACTGGAGGGGCGGCCCACGGGCCGCCCCTCCTTTTTTATGGGCGCCCGGGGAGCGGCCGGGCTCTGCAGGGATCCGAACGCGTGATCGACCTACGGACGCGCAATCGCTAAATCGGCGATCTTTCGCCTAACAACGCCCCTTCAACCGCAGGCGTTATTAAGTCCAATCGTCAAATTCTTCCAATATAAACTAAAATTGTGAAGTGGTGTGTTTATATTGCACTCTTGATGAATTCTATATATTTGATGTCGAGCATCCATCGAAAGAGCATCTTATAGACTTCTAGACACGCAACCCCGGGGAGGCACCGATGGTCTTTACCAAGTCGCAACTTGCGATGCTGGCGGGCGCGATGGCGATCGCGGCGCCGGTCGCTGCACAACCTGCGGCAGGCGCTCCCAAGTGGCTCACCCAGGGCGACAAGCTGTTTGGAAAACCGGCAAAGAACGGCGATCCCGACGGCAAGGACCCCGCATCCGATATCAGTGGCCTGGCGTGTGCGCCGGCGCGTTCTACGGGCAGGCTTTGCCTTGTGGTCGACGACGAGAGCCAGGGCGCGCAGATCATCATCCTGACCGATGATCGCCCCATCGTCGGAGACTTCATCCGCCTCTCGACCCTGACCTATGAATCGAAGCCGCTGGAGCTGGATGCCGAGTCCGTGGCCTGGGCCAATGGCGCCTTTTACGTCCTCGGCTCGCATGGCCGTCCCCGGCACGGGCAAGGTGCCGAGGAACAGAAGAATCGCGCACGGGCGCAAGCCACTCGCAGCCTCTTCGAGATCCGGCTGGATTCCGATGCCGTCGATCCGCGCACCGGCAAGATCGTCCGCCCGGCCGTCATCAGATCGTCTGCCCGTCTTTCAGAGGCGATTTCGGCGCAATCCGAGCTGGGACCTTTCTTCGACAAGGCTCTCGAGGAAGGCGGGGTCACCATCGAGGGCAGCGCCGTCAAAGGCTCCACCCTGTACGTCGGCTTCCGCGGCCCCGTTCCAAAGACCGAAGCCGCGGTGCTCTCGATACCGCTGGCATCGCTTTTCGACGGCAATGCCCCGGCGCGAGGAAATGTGCAGTGGTTGCCGCTGGGGAAAGACACTTTTGGCAAGGCGCGCGGCATACGTGACCTCGTTGCGGTCGATGGCGGCTATGTCGGCATAGCAGGCCCGATGAAAGACCCTGAGGATCCCAAATATGTGATCAGGCCGGGCGACTATGCCGTCTTCCGTTGGAGCGGACAGGGGCTCCCCATTGTCAGGGATCTGGGCGGCTTCGATGCGGGCAACAAGCCCGAGGCGCTCGTTCCCCTCGGCTTTGACGGGGGCCGGATGCGCGCGCTGCTCCTGTTCGACGGCCCCCTCAACGGCGCGCCGCGGTTGATCGAGCAAGACTTCGGCGGACAAGGCGCAACCGGCGATGCGCAGCGTCCCTGACTGCCCGACAGAGGCGCTCGCGGTGCCTCGCGCCATCAACGCCGGGCGTCCGGCGTCTCGCCCGGCGCCGGCCTAACGCGCCGGCTGAATCGGCGGAGTGAAGGCCGGCACGGCGAATTTCGGTGCGGTCAGCGTGACCTCGGTGGGCAGGCCACTCGTCTCGCCGGTGCGCAGGAAGTCGTAGATCGCCTGCTTCGCGGCGGGGCTTTCGCGCAGCTGGTAGAAGGTCCCGTCATGCCCGGCGCGGTGGACGAGGATCGCGTGGCCCATGGGGAAATAGGGCAGCAGACCGAGCGTGTTCTCGATCGGGGTCGAGGTGTCCCAGTCGCCATGGACGAAGACCACGGGAATCGGAGTCACGCGCGGCAGCCGTACCGCGTCGCCCATGTCCGGCGTCGGCCAATCGGGTGCCGAGACCAGATTGGCCTCGAAGTTCCACGTGCCGAGCAGGTCGACTGCCGGATCGGTGCGCATCTGGTGCTCGCGGCTCGCCGAGACGCCCAGGCTGGAGTCCGCCAGCGGGCCGATCAGCTTGATCGGGCTGGCGGCGCGATCGGATAAGGTCTGGCGCGCCCAATCGTCGTAATGGCCGTGATAGAGCGACAGGATGAAGGCCGGCCAATGCCCGGCCTCGTCGGTGTGCGCCAGCAGGGCGAGTTGCAGGTCTTGCGCCCCGAGCACGACCGTCTGCGCCTTGCCGGTATCGTCGGAGACGGTGACGCGGACGGGCGCGGCAGCAAAGCGCCGGTGCAAGGCGCGTATCGCTTCCATCATTCCACCCTTGGGCAGCCAGGGCGCCAGGCCGGGATCGCGATCGGCATCGAAGGCGATCCGCTGGAGCGCGGCGAAGACGTGCGAGGGCATGTCGAAACCGTTGTTCAGCGGCTCGACGCTCGAGAGCACCGCGCGCGCGACGATCTCCGGATGGAAGCGCATCACGGCCAGCGACCATTGCGAGCCGAAGCTGCCGCCGAACAGGCTGATCTTGTCATAGCCGAGCGCGCGTCGGAGATCGTCGACATCCGCCGCGAAGGCCTTGATCGTATAACCCGACAGATCCTTGTCCGGATTATGCGCGACGGCGCGCCTGGCAAGCGCCTGCATCGCGGCCGCATCTGCGCGCGCCGACGCCGGCTCGCCGGGCGGAGAAGCGTCGGCCGTCTCGACGAGCATCTCGCCACGGCGAGTATAGCCGCGCTGCTCGATCACCACGAGATCGCCGGCGGCGCCGAAGGTCAGCCAGGAGCGTAGACGGCTCCGCGCCGTTTCATTCGTCTCCGCGAAGGCGCCGAGCACGCTCAATCCCGGGCCGCCAGGCAGCCAGAAGATCGGCGGCGCGCCGGTGGGCCGCGGTGCCTTGATCCGCGCGAATCCGACACCGATCCTGCGACTGTCCGGCTTGTCCCGATTCTCCGGCACGTAGAGCGTGCCGATCTCATAGGACACCGTTTCGCCGGTCGGGAGCTTGACGCTTCCCTGTTCGATCACGATCCGGTCTGCCGCCGCCTGCGGGATAGCGGCTTCGACAGCTCCTGTCTGAACGCCAAGGGCCACGATCGCGTAGACCAGCATGCGGATCGATCGCATAGGAACTCCCCGGACAATGGGTTGCGGCGCATTGCTCACCGATATATAATTCCATGTCAAGATACTTCATGTGAAGATAATTGCTACCAATGACTGAACAGCGCGCCGCCCCGCCGGAAACCGATGTCGTCGACCAGCTGCTGGAAGACTGGGCGCGCGAGCGGCCGGATCTTGACGCTTCCGCGATGGCGGTGGTCGGGCGACTCCTGCATCTGGGTGGGCTGTTGCAGGCCCGGGCGGGCGAGCGGCTTCAGGCTATGGGTATCAGCTACACCGAGCTCGACGTGCTGGCGACGCTGCGGCGATCGGGATCCCCCTATCGGCTGAGCCCCACCGTGCTCCGGCAATCCGTGCTGCTCACTTCGGGCGCGATGACTGCGTGCCTCAACCGGCTCGAGCAGCGCGGGTTGATTTCCCGCAATCCGGACGACAGCGATCGGCGGTCGCTATTGGCGGCACTGACCCCGGGAGGCGTGGAATTGATCGAGACTGCGATCGCTTCGCACTTCGAGCAAGCCGAACAGGCGATCGCCGACCTGGATGCAGCCGATCGCGACGCTCTGGCGCGCCTGCTGCGGACGGTCCGGCTTCAACTCTGAGCTTGATCTATCGTCACTGCCGGTCGCGGTGCCGGGCCTGACGGCGCACGATCGCGGACTGTGCATCGCCGTCCAGATGCGCGGAAGATTCACTCTGTTTTGCACCAAACCCGGGGACGATGCCCCCGACGCACGCGCAGGCCTGGCATCCCGGCAATCTGAATGAGCGTCTGCTTTCGAGAGGCGGTTTGCGATCGCTGCCGTTCTCCCGAAAGCTCGCCCGGACGGTCGCTTGGGACCAATCCCCGCCATCTGGCGGCCACCTTACGGGATAAGCAACAGCTTCCCCGTGGTGGCACGGCTTTCCATCGCCGCATGCGCCTCGGCGGCCTCCGACAGAGCGAAGTCGCGGGCTGGCGCGATCCGCAGCTTGCCCGCGCGGACCCAGTCGAACAGCCGGGTGGTGCGAGCGCGCAGCAACTCGGGGGTGTGAACATGATCCGAGAAGACGGCGTAGCCGAGCTTGATGCTGCGCGGCAGGCTCATGATGTCGATCCGCCCCGGACCGCCCAGCACCGGGCCGTACCAGCACAAGGTCCCGGAGCGGCGCAACGCGGCCAGCGAGCCGTCGAAGGTCGCAGGGCCGGAGCCGTCATAGACCACGTGCACGCCCTCGCCACCGGTGAGCCGGATGACCTCGGCCGCGAAATCCCCCTCGGCGTCGACGATGACATGGTCCGCGCCGGCCGCCTTCGCGGCGTCGACCTTGGCCGCGCTCGAGACCCGGCCGATCACCGTGCCGCCGCGGAGCTTGATGATCTGGGTGAGCAATTGCCCCAGCCCACCAGCGGCGGCGTGCACCAGCGCGACATCGCCCGGCTGCACCGGATAGAAGTCGGTCGCGAAATGGCTGGCGGTGAGCCCCTGCATCATCAGCGACGCCGCAGTCCGATCGTCGATATCGTCGGGCACCGGCACGAGCCCGGCGGCAGGAATGGCGATCCGCTCGGCATAGCTGCCCGGGGCGTAGACCCAGGCGACGCGCTGCCCGACCGCAAGATCCGTCACGCCCTCGCCCAGCGCGAGGACGCGGCCGGCGCCTTCGACGCCCAGAGCACGCGGCAGCGGCATCTCATGCCACGCCATTCCCTGGCGCACCCCCACGTCCATGAAATTCACGCCGCTCACGGCGACCGCGACCAGCACTTCGCCCGGGCCCGGAACGGGCTCCGGCAGGTCCAGCAGTTCGAGCACCTCGGTTCCGCCGATCGCGGTCATCGCAATGGTCTTCATCTTGAAGCTCCTTGTTGAATGATCATTCCAGAATTGGGCAAAAAAAATCAGCGCAGCGCGCGCAGGGTGAGATCGACAAGAGCGGAAATCTGCTCGGGCCCCGCGCCCGCTCGCGCGGCGAGGCGGATGCTGGAAATCGTCGTGATCAGGAAGGTCGCGAGGTGGTCGAGGTCGTGATCGGCCGCGACGTCGCCCTGCGCTTGCGCTCTGGCCAGGGCGCCCTTCACCGCCCGGGCCAGCGTGGCGCTCGAGGCCTGGCGTAGCTTCACCAGCTCTGGCCGGGTGCAGCCGAACTCGACGGTGGCGCTGAGGCCGAGACAGGCTTGGCTGGCCTCGGCCGCGACGCGGTCGAACATCGCGCGGATCCCCTCGATCGCCCGCTCGCGGCTCGCCAGCAGTTCGGCATGCGTACGCACCTCGTCCTGCGAATAACGCTGCACAGCCGCGCGATAGATGCCCCATTTGTCGCCGAACGTATCGTACAGGCTCTGCCGCCCGATCCCCATCGCATCGACGAGCATCTGCGCCGAGCTGCCCTCGAAGCCATGCTCGCGAAACACCGCTATCGCAGCCTGCACGGCGGCATCGACGTCGAATTCCTTGGGGCGGGCCATGGTGGAGAGATAATGTACTGGAACGATCGTTCAAGATGTGATTGAGAGCCGCAATGGATTCTCCGGCACGCACCCTCCGATGATCGCCCCGCGCTGGTACCGCGACCTCGACCCAAACGGCCGCCGGGCGTTCCGCAGCACCTATGCCGGGTTCAGCATCGATGCGATGAACGTCCAGCTCTATTCGTTCATCCTGCCATTGCTGCTGACGCTCTGGCAGCTCTCGCCCGCGGCGGGCGGGTTGCTGGCGACGGTCATGCTCGTCGCCTCGGCCGCCGGCGGCTGGCTGGCCGGGCTTGCCTCCGACCGGCTCGGGCGCGTGCGGGTACTGCAGGGGACGATCATCTGGATGGCCCTCGCCACCCTGGCCTGCGGGCTGGCGCAGAATTTCGAGCAGTTGCTCGTCGCGCGGACGCTCCAGGGGCTCGGCTTCGGCGCCGAATGGGCAGTCGGCGCGGTGTTCATGGGGGAGATCGCCGCGGCGGCGACGCGCGGTCGGCTGGTCGGAACCGCGCAGAGCGCCTGGGCGATCGGTTGGGGCCTCGCCGCCGCGACCTCCACCATCGCCGTCGCGCTGCTGCCGCCGGAACTGGGCTGGCGCGCCGCCTTTTTCGTGAGCCTGCCCCCGGCGCTGGCGGTCTTCGTCGCGCGCCGCCGGCTCACCGAATCCGCCACTTTCCTCGCCGCCCCGGACGGCGAGGCGTGGCACCGGATCTTCCACCGCCGGATGCGCGGCAACACCGCCCGGGGCAGCCTGCTCGCGATCGGAACGCATGGCGGCTATTGGGCGCTCGCCACCTGGTGGCCGACGATGCTCCGGCTCGAGCGCGGCATGACCACCACGCAGGCGGCGTCGCACATGGCGGTGCTCGTCGGCGGCTCGCTCGCGGGCTATATGCTCGGCGCGGTGCTCGCCGACCGCATCGGCCGCCGGGCCACGCTCGCGCTGTTCGCCTCCGGCGGGATCGCCACGGTGCTTCTTGCCACCGAAACCGCGGTCCCCGATGCCGTGCTGCTCGCACTCGGGGTACCACTCGGGCTCTTCGCGATGGGGCTGTACAGCGCGATCGGGCCGGTGCTGAACGAGCTCTACCCGACGCGGCTGCGCGGCTCGGGCCTCGGCTTCTGTTACAATGTCGGGCGCGGCGTGGCCGGCCTCGCGCCCTTCGCGGTGGGCGGCAGCATCGCCGCGTTCGGCATCGCCCATTCGATCGGCATCTACGTGTCCGTCGCCTGGATACTGGTGCTGCTCGCCGCGGCGCTGCTGCGCGAGACGAGGGGCATGGAGCTCACGCCAGCATGGAAAGGCGCCTAGAAGCCGAGCTCGGTGAGGCTGGGCTGATCGGCGGGACGCGGACCCTCCGGCCAGCGCAGCGCCCGCTCGTGCGCCTGGATCGGATGCTCGTTGGCGGCGGTGAGGCGGCGACGCACCAGCCCGCCATCGTCGAACTCGATCTCCTCGCTGCCATAGACGCGGAACCAGGTGCCGCTGTCGTTGCGGAACTCCGCGGCGTGACGTGTGCTGAGCCGATTGTCGCCTTCCGCCCAGAGCTCGATCACCAGGCGAAGCTCGATCTCGCGGCGCAGCTGGCGCTCGAGAAAGGTGCGGATCTGCTCGCGGCCCCACAGGAAATTGACGCGGTTGCGCCACTGGCAATCGATCGTGCTGGCGAGCAGGATCGCCTGCAGGTCGCGGCGGTTCCAGGCGTCCTCGGCAGCGCGGACGTGCTGCTCCATCGCCGGACTGAATCGGGGCATCGTATCTTTCAACCTCAGCAGAGCATCCGCGATTATGGCGCAGGGCCCGGCAACGGCCAGTTAGGCGCTGTTAGTTTCCGAGAACGACCGAGCCCGCTCACAGCAGATCATAGCGATTAACGGGCACCCTTTCTCCGCCAAGGCTATCAGCAGATCGTTCCCCGCCGCCGAAAGGACCCGAGCCATGCCGAAGCTTCTGCCCGAAACCTCCACCGATCGCCGCGGCTTCGTCCACGGCGCCGCCGCGATCGCTGCGGCGCTAACCGGCGGCGGCGCTCCGGTATTGGCGGCTGCACCGCGGATGCCCTCGACCCCCTCCCCCTTCGGCCCGGTCCGGCAGGTCGACGCCGGCGTGCTCAGCATCGGCTATGTCGAGATGGGCCCCGCTTCGGGGCCGGCCGTCCTGCTCTTCCATGGCTGGCCCTATGCCATCGATGCCTTCGCGGAGGTCGCGCCGCTGCTCGCCGCGCGCGGCTATCGCGTGATCGTGCCGCATCTGCGCGGCCATGGCACCACGGTCTTCCGTTCGGCCGATACGCCGCGCAACGCCCAGCAGGCTGCGCTGGCGGCCGACGGGCTCGCGCTGATGGACGCGCTTCGCATCGAGCAGGCGATCGTCGCCGGCTTCGACTGGGGCGCGCGCACCGCAGGCATCATGGCGGTGCTCTGGCCCGAGCGCTGCAAGGCGCTGGTCTCGGTCAGCGGCTATCTGATCGGCGGCCAGGCCGGCAACGCGAAGCCACTGCCGCCCGCGGCCGAGCTGCAATGGTGGTATCAATTCTATTTCGCCACCGAACGCGGCAAGGCCGGCTACGCCGCCAACACCAGGGCGTTCAATCAGCTGATCTGGCAGCTGGCCTCGCCGAAATGGAAGTTCGACGCCGCGACCTTCGACCGGTCGGCGGCCGTGTTCGCCAATCCGGACCATGTCGCGATCGTGATCCACAATTATCGCTGGCGGCTCGGGCTCGCCGAGGGCGAGTCACGATATGACGCCGTCGAGGCGAGGCTGGCCGCCGCGCCGCCGGTGACGATCCCGTCGATCACCATGGAAGGCGACGCCAACGGCGCGCCGCATCCCGACCCCGCGCAATATCGCGCCAGGTTCACCGGGCCCTATGCGCATCGGCTGATCACCGGCGGAATCGGCCACAATCTGCCGCAGGAAGCCCCGGCCGCCTTCGCCAAGGCCGTGCTCGACGTCGCCCGACTGGCCAGCTGAGGAGGACGGACATGCAGCGGCTCGCAACCTGCGGTCTCGCGCTCGCGGCGTTGGTCTTCGGGGTCTCGGCGGTGGTCGCCGCCCAGCGCCCCGCCAGCGAGGTTTCGCCGGTCTATGGGGTCACGCTCCCCAAAGACTATCGCGACTGGAAGCTGATCAGCGTCGCGCATGAGGCCGGCAAGAACAACGATATCCGCGCCATTCTGGGCAACGAGATCGCCGTGAAGGCCTTTCGCCAAGGCAGGCGCCCTTTCCCCGACGGCGCCGTCATCGTGCGGCTGGCATGGCGGTTCGAATCGTCGCCACGCAACGACAGCGTCTTTCCCGCCCCCCAGTCCTTCGTCGCGGGAGCGCCCGTCAACGTGCAGGTCAGCGTCAAGGATTCGAAGCGCTACGCCGCGAGCGGCGGCTGGGGCTATGGGCAGTTCGAGAACGGCGTGGCGAACCAGGATCCGGCGCTCACCCGGGCCTGCTTCACTTGCCACGCCAAGCTCGACGCGCTCGACAAAAAGGCGGACCTCGTCTTCACCGACTATTCGCAATAAGGATCGCCCGCGACCGGCGACGCAGGAGCGACGCTGGCCGCGGGCGTGACGCCGGCGGTGTTGGGGGGAACGCCGGCGCGCAGTTCATCGCGCGGTTGCCGCCCTTTCGATCAGGCTCGCCACGGCCGGCGCGTTCGAAACCATCACCACGTGCGAGGCGCCCTTCACCACCACCGTCCCACGTGATCCGGCGCGATCGGCCATGAACGCCAGCGCGGCGGGCGGGATGTTCCGGTCCTTGTCGCCGTAGACGAACCACGCAGGGATGTGCTTCCACGCCGGCGCGGTGGAGGCTTCCCCGAGCGCCGCTTCGGCAACCGGGCGCTGACCGGCGGCCATCAGCCGCGCCTCGCCCGCGGGCACGTCCGCCGCGAACTGGTCGTGGAAGCGGGCCTGAAGGATGTAGAGATCGGTGCCGCCGCTCGCGAGCTTGACCGGCGGCGCCAGCGTGGGCGCCAGCGTGCTGCCCGGGAACTTGCCGGTCAGGCCCAGCGCGGTCTCGCCGGCATCGGGCGCGAAGGCGGCGACATAGACCAGCGCCTTGACGTTGGCCGCGCCCTCGCCCGCCTCGCTGATCACCGAGCCGCCATAGCTATGGCCGACGAGCACGACCGGCCCGGGGATGCTGTCGACCAGTGCGCGTACCGCATCGGCATCGGCGCGAACCCCGCGCAGCGGATTGGCGGCAGCGACTACGGTATAGCCGTCGCGCTCGAGGATCCGGACCACGCCGTTCCAGCTCGACGAATCAGCGAAGGCGCCGTGGACGAGCACCACGGTGGGTTTCGCGCTTTGGGCCTGCGCAGCGAGCGGCAGCGCGGCGGTGGCGAGCAGCAGCCCGCCGGCAATCAGCTTCTTCATGTCGGTCTCCTTCGCAAACGGGGGTCAGACGAGCCGGACGACGGCGTCGATGTTGCCCTTGATCGCCTTCGAATAGGGGCAGGTGCGGTGCGCCGCTTCGATCAGCTGGCGCGCGATCTCGGGTTCGACGCCGGGAACACGGACGTTGAGCCGGGCGGCGAGCGAATAGCCGTCCTCGCCGTGACGCAGATCGACTTCGGCATCGATCGCGAGGTCGCCAGGCAGGGTCATACCCTTGCTCTTCGCGGCGATCGCCATCGCGCCTTCGAAACAGGCCGACCAGCCGGCGGCGAACAGCTGCTCGGGATTGGTGCCGGCGCCGGGGCTGCCGGGAACGGCGAGCACGATGTCGAGGCGGCCGTCCGAGCTGCGGGCGGCGCCTTCGCGACCGCCGGTCACGTGCACATGGGCGGTATACAGGGTCTTGATGTCGGACATGGTCTTCTCCTTGGGGATGGGCTCAGCGAAGCGAACGGAAAGCGGCGCGAACCTCCTCGGCGAACAGCGCCGGCTGCTCCCACGCGGCGAAATGGCCGCCGTCCCGCACTTCGTTGAAGTAGAAGAGATTGGCGTAGCAGCGCTGGGCCCAGCTCCTGGGCGCGCGGAAGATCTCGCCGGGAAACACGCTCACCGCGACCGGCAGATCGATGATCCCGCGCGCGTTGAAATTGTTGGAATGGTCCTCCCAGTAGATTCGCGCGGCGGACGCGCCGGTCCCGGTCAACCAGTAGAGCGAGATATCGTCGAGGATCGCGTCGCGGCCGAGAACGCGCTCCGGATGGCCATCGGCATAGACCCATTGCGCGATCTTCTCGTACATCCACGCCGCCATGCCGACCGGTGAATCGACCAGCGAATAGCCAATGGTCTGCGGTCGGGTGTTCATCATCGCCGCATAGGCCGAATTGTCGCGGTAGAACGCTTCGAGCTGGTCGAATGCGCCGCGCTCCGGAGGCGTCAGGCTCGCGGGAGCGGGATCGCCGGCGGCGAGGACCTTCGCGATGTCGGCGGGAACCACCGCGGGCATGTTGAGATGGATGCCGATCAGGCCGGGCACATGCTGCAGCGCCATGCGCTGCGAGATCACCGAGCCGCAATCGCCGCCCTGGCTGACAAAGCGATCATATCCGAGCCGCCGCATCAGCATCCCCCAGGCGCGGCCGACATGATCCGAGCCCCAGCCGGGCACCGTCGGCTTTGCGGAGAAGCCGAAGCCGGGGATCGACGGGATCACCAGATGGAAGGCGTCCTCGGCCTTGCCGCCATGCGCGGTCGGGTTGGTCAGCGGCTCGATGACCTTGAGGAATTCGAGGATCGAGCCCGGCCAGCCATGGGTGAGGATCATCGGCATTGCGTTCTCGTGCCGCGAGCGGACATGGATGAAGTGGATGTCGAGGCCGTCGATCCCGGTCACGAACATCGGCAGCGCGTTGAGCCTCGCCTCGACCTTTCGCCAGTCATAGCCTTGCGTCCAGTAGCGCATCAGCGGCTCGAGCGTCTGGCGGCGCACGCCTTGCCCGTCATCGCCGGCCGGCTGGGCGTCGGCCCAGCGAGTCTCGGCGATCCGGCGCTTCATTGCCCGGATATCGACCTCCGGAATCGCGACCCGAAAAGGTCGGATGGCGCCGTCGCCCCCTTGCGCGCTTGCGATGGACGGCATGGCGCTGAGCGCGCCCGCCACGGTGGCCCCAACGACGAACTGACGGCGCGAGGGATGGTCTGCGAACATTGGGCTCTTCTCCCCGATCTGGTTGCCGCCAGATTTAGAGAAGCGGCGCGGCCGCGCCCGTTAAGTGCAGTGATGCGGTGTTAGCGATCGCGAGGGCGGCGGGCCCACGGCACGCGCTTTCAGGAACTAACGCCTGCCCCGCGACGGCTAACGGGAAGTGCCGCGCGGGCCGCTTATTATCCATGGTGACCGGCAACAGGAGGCAGGCACATGGACCAGAGACGCTCGCTTGGCTTCGCTGCGGCCGCAGTCGCGGCGGCGGCGGCGACCACCGCCATCTGCTTCGGCGATGCGCTCGGCCTTGCCCGATCCCCGGCCAAGGCCGGCGATGCCGTCGCCGGCGCGCCCTTCCGCGCCACCTCGCACCCGATCGAGGTACTGCAGGGCGTCGCGCCGTGGTTGCTCCCCGCGCCCGAAGGCCCCGGGTCGCTGCGCGGCAAGGTCGTGATCGTCAATTTCTGGACCTATTCCTGCATCAACTCGCTGCGCGCGCTTCCTTATCTGCGTGCGTGGAGCGAGCGCTACGGGAGCAAGGGGCTCGCAGTGGTCGGCGTGCACGCGCCCGAATTCGGCTTCGAGAAAAACCCGGCGAACGTCCGCCTCGCCCTCGATCAGCTCGATGTCCGCTATCCGAACCTGCAGGACAATGACTATGCGGTGTGGCGCACCTTCGCCAACCGGGGCTGGCCCGGCATCTATTTCATCGATGCGCACGGCAAGATCCGCGGCTATCGGCTCGGCGAAGGCGGATATGACGAGGGCGAGCAGTTGATCCGCACGCTGCTGGCCGAAGCGGGCCGGAATGTCTCCGACGTGCCGCTGTCTCCGATCGAGGGCAAGGGCGTCGAGGCGCAGGCCGACTGGGCCGATCTGGGATCCCCCGAAGCCTATCTCGGCTATGACAAGGCAGTCGGCTTCGCTTCCCCCGGCGGCCTCCGCAAGGACGGCGCGCAGGGCTATGCCGCCGCGGCGAGCCTGCCGCGCAACCGCTGGGATCTGGCGGGCGGCTGGAAGGTCGGCGGCGAATATGCGGCGCTGGAGAGCGGCCCCGGCACCCTCCGCTTCCGCTTCCACGCCCGCGACGCGCATCTGGTGCTGGGCGGCGCGCCGGATGGCCGCCCGGTGCGGTTCCGCATGACGATCGACGGCCGCGCACCCGGCGCCAGCCACGGCGTGGATGTCGATGCGGCCGGCTGGGGCGAAGTGAAGGAGGATCGGCTCTACCAGCTGGTCCGCCAGTCCGGCGAGATCGCCGACCGCACCGTCGCGATCACATTCTCGCGCCCCGGCGTACGCGCCTATGTTTTCACCTTCGGCTGATCGGAACGGAATCATGACACGGACCTGGCTGGTGACCGGCAGCTCGCGCGGCTTCGGGCGCGCGCTGTGCGAGGCGATCCTCGACGCGGGCGATAATCTGCTGGCGACGGCGCGCGACCCCGATCAGCTCGCCGGGCTGGGCGACGGGCTGGGCGACGGGCGTCCCGGCAAGCTCGCCACTGCGCGGCTCGACGTGACCTCGGAGGCGGACGCCGCCGCCGCCGTGGCCGCGGCGATCGGCGTCTTCGGCGCGCTCGACGTCTTGGTCAACAACGCCGGCTATGGCGATGTCGGCTCGGTCGAGGACACGCCGATCGAGTCCTTCCGCCGCCAGATCGACACCAATTTGTTCGGCACGATCCTGATGACCAAGGCGGTGATCCCGCACATGCGCGAGCGGCGCAGCGGCCATATCGTCCAGTTCTCCTCGGTCGGCGGGCGGGTCGGCGCGCCGGGACGCGCGCCCTACTCGACAGCCAAATGGGGCGTCGAGGGCTTCTCCGAGGTGCTCGCGCAGGAGATGGCGCTGATCGGCGTGCGCGTGACGATCGTCGAGCCCGGCGGCTTCCGCACCGATTTCGCCGGATCCTCGACCTGGCTCGACGCGGGCCGCGCCGAATATGACGCTGTGGTCGGCAATGCGGCACGGATGCAGGCGGCGTATCACGGCAAGCAGCCCGGCGATCCCCGTCGCGGCGCGCAGGCGATCCTCGCGATCGTCGCTTCCGAGGCGCCGCCGCTTCGCCTCCCGCTCGGCAGCGACGCCGTCGCCGCGATAGAGCGCAGCGACAGAGCCCGGCTCGACGAGCTGGCGCGCTGGCGCACGCTCAGCGTGTCGACCGATTTCCCGAAGGAATAATCGTCCGGCGGGATTGAGACGCGCCGCCGCGCGCGGCATGGATCGGCCGACCAGACAGGGGTAATGGCAGATCGTGGCGGACCTGGATCAGCAGCTTGGCGAACGCTTGTGCTTCGGGCCCTTCTGCCTGTCCCCGGGCGCGCGCCTGCTGACCCGGCACGGCGAACCGGTCGAGATCGGCGGCCGCTCCTTCGACCTGCTGGTAGTACTCACCGAGCAGCCCGGCCGCGTCCTCTCCAAGCGCGAGCTGCTCAAGCGCGTCTGGTCGGACGTGGTGGTCGAGGACGGAAGCTTGCGCTTCCACATGGCCGGGCTGCGCAAGCTGCTCGGTGATGGCGTCGATGGCGCGCGCTACATCGCCACTCAGGTCGGCGTCGGCTACGCATTCGTCGCTCCGATCGAGCGCCACGGCGGTACGGCCCCGCGGCGCCCGGAAGAGAGCGCCAGGGCCACCGTCACCGCCAATCTGCCCGCGCGCCTGCCCCATCTCATCGGGCGCGAGCGCGACGTGGAATTGCTGGTCGAGCGCGTCGCCGATACGCCGCTCTTCTCGATCGTCGGCGCGGCGGGGGTCGGCAAGACCTCGCTCGCCGTCGAGACCGGCTATCGACTGGCGCCGACGTTCGGGGATCAGGTCGCGTTCGTCGATTTCAGCATGCTCGAGAATATGGCGGTAGTGCCCTCGATGATTGCCGGCGCGATGGGGATTGCGGTCCAGAGCGACGATCCGCTCGCGGTGATCCTCGGCCATATCCGCGACCGCCCTTTCCTGCTCATCCTCGACAATTGCGAGCATGTCATCGAAGCGGTCGCCGGCATCGTCGAGCGGATCGTCGAGGAGGCGCCCGGGGCGCGCATACTGGCCACGTCGCGCGAGCCGCTGCGCGTGCGCGCGGAACATGTCCTTCGCCTCGACGCGCTCGGCTACCCCGAAGACCTGTCCGGACTGACGCGCGAGCAGCTGCTGGCCTATCCAGCGGTGCAGCTCTTCCGCGAACGCGCCACCGCCGCGGATAGCGCGCTGGTGCTCGACGAGGAAGGAGCCAGGCTGCTTGCCGAGATGTGCCAGCGCCTCGGCGGCATGGCCTTGCCGATCGAGCTGGCCGCCGTCCGTGTCGCGACGCACGGCATCGAAGCTACCGCGCGCCAGCTCGGCGAGCGGTTCAGCCTCGGCTGGTCGGGCCGGCGCACGGCGCAGCCGCGTCAGCAGACGCTCCAGGCCACGCTCGACTGGAGCTATGATCTGCTCTCCGATGCCGAGCGCGTCGTGCTCGAACGTCTCTCGATCTTCGTCGGCCCCTTTTCGATCGACGCCGCGCTGGGCGTGGTGGCGGACGCCGGGATCGGATCCGACGAAGTCGCCGTCGCGCTCGACGAGCTCACCTCGAAATCGCTGATCGCTCCCGATCGCTCGCGCCGCACCGGCACCTATCGGCTGCTCGAGATGACTCGTGCCTATGCTCGCGAAAAGCTGTCCGCGCGCGGCGAGGCGGCGCAGGCCGCCATCGCCCGGCGCCACGCCGCCTTCTTCCTCACCGAGCTCGAAATGGCCGAACAGGAGGAAGGCGTGTTGCAGGACGCCAGGCCGCTTCGCCCCCAGCTCGGCAATATCCGCAGCGCGCTCGACTGGTGCTTCGGCCCCGGGGGCGATCGCCCGATGGCGGTGCGCCTCGCCGCTGCCAGCGCGCCGGTGTTCCTCAACCTGTCGCATTTGATCGAATGCCGCACCTGGTGCAGCCGCGCGCTCGCCGAGATCGCGGACGGCCAGCGCGGCACCGCCCTCGAGCTCGAGCTGCAGGCGGCGCTCGGCATCGCCCTGATGTTCACGCGCGGCAACAGCGAGGCCGCGGGGAACGCGCTCGCCCGCGCGCTCGAGATCGCGACGACGCTCGACGACAAATGGAACCAGCTGCGCCTGCTCGGCCGGCTTCACATCTTCCACGAGCGCGTCGGCGAATATGCCGTTGCGATGCGCCACGCCGAGCGCGCGGTCGCAGTTGCCGAGGCCATCGGCGCGCCCGAGGCAATTGGCGTGGCCTATTCGCTTTCGGGCATCTCGCACCATCTCGGCGGGGACCAGAAGGCTGCGCGGCGCGCGCTCGAGCTTTCGCTGCAGATGAGCCCGCCTTCGGCTCGGGGCCGGACCATCCATTACGGCTTCGATCATCGGAACCGCTCGGGGATCGCGCTGGCGCGAACCCTGTGGCTCTCGGGCGATGCCGAGCAAGCCGGCCGGCTGGCGCGACAATTCGTCCGCGAGGCGGCGCGGCTCGATCATCCGCTCACGCATTGCATCGCGCTGATCTGGTCGCTCTCGGTCTTTCTCTGGATGGAGGATTTCGCCGCGGCCGAGGCCGATCTCGCCGCCTTCACCGAATGCGCCCAGGTCAATGCGCTGGCCCCCTATATCGCCGCGGCGGCGGGGTTTCGCGGCGAGCTGGACATCCAGCGCGGCCGCACCGGCGACGCACTCGCCGCGGTCGAGGAGAGCCTCTCGCGGCTACGCGCAGCGCGCTACGAGCTGCTGACCACGCCCTTCTCGATCGCGCTCGCCCGCGGCCTCGCCGCGGAGTCGCGTATCGGTGAGGTATTGGCGCTGATCGACGCCACGCTCGCACGCTGCGAAGCCAATGGCGAGCGGTTCGCGGTGCCCGAGCTGCTTCGCCTCAAGGCCCGGACCGTGCGATCGGCCGGGGCTGCAGAGGGTGCGCGCACCGCGCTGCTCGAAGCGGCGCTCGCGCTCAGTCGCGAACAGGGCGCCCGCGCCTGGGAACTGAGGGTCGCCGCCGACCTCGCAGCCGGCGATCCGCTCCCCCTCCCGGGCTAGGCCCCAGCCATCTCGATCCGGCGCACGATGCCGATCGCCTCGAGGAACCGATCGTCATGGCTGACGACCAGAAGCGCGCCATCAAAAGCCCTCAGCCCGATTTCGACCGCCGCGATCGAATCCATGTCGAGGTGATTGGTAGGCTCGTCGAGCACGAGGAGCGGCGGCGGCTTCACCCCGCCGAGCACGCAGGCAAGCCCCGCGCGCAGCAGCTGCCCGCCGCTGAGCGTCGCCACGCGGCGATCGGCGGCGTCGGCCCTGAACTGGAAGCGCGCCAGCGCCGCCCGGCAATCATTGTCGATCATGCCCGGGTTCAGCGCGCGGAAATTCTCCGCGATCGTGGCCTCGGCGTCGAGAATGCTCACACGCTGGTCGAACCAGGCGAACGGGACATGGACGGTCGCCCGTCCCCCCCATGGCGCCAGCTCGCCCGTGATCACCCGGAGCAGCGTGGACTTGCCCGAGCCGTTTGGCCCGCCGATCGCCACTCGCTCGGGGCCCGCCAGATGCAGCGAAACGTCGTTCAGCAAGGGGCGGTCCGGGGCATAGCCGAAGCGGACATGCTCGACGTCGAGGACGCGCATTCCCGCCGGAAGGTTGCTGGAGGCCAGCTGAAGGGCCATCGTCGCGGTCCGCTCGACGCGACTCCTCGCCGCGGTCAGCGACTGATCGGCCTCGGCGCGCATCCGATCCGCCAGGCGCGCGCCCTCCCCGCCGCTCTTCTCCGCGCGATCGCGGCGAGCGCCCACCAATATGCGCGGCAGATCCCCGCGCGCGCCCCGGCGGCTGCCGGCGGCATCGCGGCGTTGCTTCCGCTCCACGGCCTGCTGGGCCTTGCGCGCGACCTCCGTCGCCCGGCGCTCGGCCGAGGCGAGATCACGCTCGACAGCTTCCTGCTCGACGGCCTTGCGTGCCTGATAGGCGCTCCAGTTCCCGCCATAGCGCGCCGCGCCGAGCGAGGTCAGCTCGACGATGGCATCGAGACGCTCGAGCAGCTCGCGATCATGGCTGACGACCAGCGCGCCCGCACGCCAGCCTTCGAGCAGCGCGCATACTGCCCGACGGCCGTCGCGATCCAGATCGTTGGTGGGTTCGTCGAGCAGGAGAAAGTCGGGTTCGCGGAACAGCACGCCGGCGAGTGCCGCGCGCGTACGCTGCCCGCCGGAAAGGCGAATGAGACGCGCGTCCAGTTCGACGTCCAATCCAACCTTGATCAGCGCTTCGGCCGCGCGCGCTTCCAACGTCCAGTCGGCCTCCGCCAGCTCATCGATCGATGCCGTCCCCGCCTCCGCCTTGCGCAACAGCGCCATGCCGGCGGACGCGCCCATGAGATCGGCGACCGTCTCGAGCGGCGATATCTGAACCATCTGCCGCAGCGTGCCGACCGTGCCGTCGATCACGATACGGCCGCGGCTCGGGGTCAGATCGCCCGAAATGAGCTTGAGGAGCGTGGTCTTGCCCACGCCGTTGCGGCCGATGATGCCGGTGCGTTCGCGCTGAAAGGTGAGCGAAATGTCCGAAAGGACGGAATGCCCGTCAGGCGCGGACCACCCGATATTGGCAAGCGAAATGGATGGCGGCATGAATCGGGACTTTCCTGACGGCGATATTCGAGGGCGCTGCTGTCAGGAGAAGATCCATGTCGCTACAAACTCCGCTTCGGTTGCGTTGGGGAAATAGGTGGCAAACCGCTCCCCAACAAGCGCAATGCCCAACATCCCGTCGCTTGGGATAGCGGATCGATCGCACGAAGGGGGGTGCTTTCGTCCGCTACCTGCACAGAACGGACACCGGAGGAGCCGACATCGCATGGCCGGCATCCCGCCGCGGCCGCCTCGATCTCGCCGGAAGCGATCGATTGATAGATCCTGGATCTGCTTGGGCCGGTGCGCCGAACCGCGTCCGGCGCACGCAGGCTGATCAGCTCCAGCATCGGCCCGGCGTTCCTTCGATCGTCCGATCCCCCGCTCATCCCTTCACGCCTTTACGGTGTCGAGCAAAGGCACGGTCGCTTTCCAGGCGCGATGGAGAGCCGGCCGCGAATGCGCGACGCCGCGCCGTCACGCCGCACTGATCTTGCCATAGCCCGTCGAGCTTGAGACGCCGCCGCCGCCGCCAAGATTGATGCCGAAGCCGACCAGCGAGAGATCGTCGCTGTTCATGATCACCATGATCGTCACGCTAACTCCAAGCGAGGCGCCGAACTGCCAGATACTCGTCGAGAAATTCAGGCTATGCGGTTCCGCGGTCATGGCTCCCAGCAAAATACCGGCGGCGATCCCACCGCCAATTCCCAGATTGAAGGAACCGAAGCTCACCGCCGCGCAGTTCGACGAGTCGATGATGTCGTAGGCGACGCCGCTTCCGCCCCCGCCACCGAACAGTCCGACCTGCGCGCCGGTGGACCATCCGATAAACACCGTCCGCAGCAACTGATCCGCTTTCACCGAGCCGAGCGCGTTCGTGAAGATGCCGTTGTTCAGCATCTGACCGGTATTTGCGGAATTGGTCGGCCCGCTTGCGATGGCCTTGATGATGGCCGGGCCCTGCGGCGAGTTCGACACCGCGCTTCCGCCAGCGACGAGGGCATTGATGGCGCTGCGGTGTTGCCCGAGATATTTGGCACCTGCCTTTGCGATATCCCATGGCCACTGGAAGGCGGCCGAAGCCAAAGGCGCCCCGCCGACCCCCATGGCGCCTTCATGCGCCGCAAGTGTCTGCTGGATAATGTCTGCGAACGGGTCGGACATGGCTCTATCCTTGGCGATCCGCCGGCCGCAGGACCGCGGCCGGCGCACATTGCTTCAGCTGAAGTTCCAGACATGGCCGCCGAACACAGCGGCGCCTCCACCGACGCCGACGCCGACGCCGATGGAGATCCCATAGCCCAATATGTCCACGCCCATGCCGGTGAAGAACGTGGTGAAGGTCGCGCCGAGACCATAGTTGACGCCCACCGTCAGGCCATAGATCTGGGTATTCAGCTCCGAGGGTAGCTTGTTGAAGATGCAGGCCTGGACATTGATATCGACCGCAACCTTCAGCCCAAGCTCGAGCGTGGCAAAACCATAGCCCATCGGGCCTTCGCGTTTCGCAATATCCCAGGCGCAGCCAATCCCCCCCAGGCCACCAATCAGGACCATCGCTTCCGCGCTGACGCCGACGGAAATCGTCGTGAAAAGGCTGGATGCCTTCACATTGTCCAGCGTCGGTCCGAATATGCCCCCGTCGCCGGATCCCCCGGTGGCGCCGAATATCCCGACCGACGTCTGGTCCTGCTCGGTCTGGGTAAGCGGGCTGTTTTGCCAGTTGTTGCTGTTCAGGCCTGCCACGAAGCTGCTGTTGGCGCTTGCCACGGAATTGGTGTTCTGGGTCGTTCCATCGACCAGGCCCTGGTTGGCGCCGTAGAACGCCTTGGTGGCGTCGAGGATCTGCTGGTTCGAAGGCGCACTTTGCGACAGCATGATATGGTCGCGCGAGACGGCGGAGTTGCGCAGCAGTGCGATTCCAGGTGTCGTCCGAAGGTCGCCGGGTTTCAGGCTCTCGAGCGTATCGCCCCACATAAGCGGTTTCCTTTCTGCATGAATTGGCGGTCGCGTCTGCGGGGTTACGGCCAGATGGCAGTTGCTCCGGCGAAGACCGCGCTGTTGACGGGAAGATTGACGGTTGCGCCCGAGCTGACGACGAAGCCGTAGGGTGCGAGGTCCGGCGAGAGCAGCATCTTCAGATTGATGGCCAGACCCTGCACGCTCGTTGCGACGTAGAGGCCGATGACCGCGCTGTGGAGTTCGCTGGCCGGGTTGGTCCAGACCCCGAACTGAAGATTGGATCCGAGGCTCGTCGTCACGGTGTTCTTGAAGAGATCGAGCGTGAGCATCGTGCCCGTGGTTGCCGATCCTGCGAGATCGCGGTCGAAGCCGATGGTGCCGACATTTCCGCCGGGTAGCGTGTTCGAGAACGCGCCCACCGAAAAGCTCTTGAGCGCCGGCTCCGTGCGGGCTGCGGCAATTGCGGACTGCGCGTCATGCGAGGCATAGATCGGATCGACGACCGACGGCCCGATCCCGCGGCTCAGCCAGTTCAATGAGTCCAGATCCGTGATCGCCTGCAACTGCGAACCGGTGTTGATGATATTCACCAGCGCGATCGTCATCGCGTCGACGGCGGGCTGAAACTGGGAATAGGCCGCCTTGGCTGCGTTGATGATCTGCTGGTTGCTGGGCGCCGCCGCTGCCCGCAGTTCGTCCGATTCCGCCTCCGGGGCGTGGGCGTCCAGGATTGCCCGCGAGAATTGATACAGCATGACTATACCCCTGCTCAGTTTCAGCCAGAATTTGGATCAATTGGCGCGCCGCCCGGCGGCGCGCCGGCATCGTCAAAAAATCCAGGTGTAGCCACCAACGACGGTCGCGCCGCCGCCGACGCCAACGCCGACGCCCACGGAAAATCCGAAGGTCCCCAGGGTGGGCGTCATGTAGATGCCGAGCGACACGCCGACTTCCAGGTCGAGATTGACCTCCAGGCCATAAAAGGCTCCGGCCAGGCTCGCGGGCTTGCAGTTCCACAGTCCGACCTGCAGGTTGAGCGCGACGTCGATGTCGAGGCCAAGCTTCCCGGCCGCATAGCCCATGCCGTTCACGATGCCGGAATTGTCGAGTTCGATGGCAATTCCGATTCCACCCTCTTCTCCGAGGATGACCTGGGCGGACTCGCTGATCCCGATGGTCATGGAATAGATGGAGCTATTGCTCTTCGCCGCCTCGACGGCCGGCTGCATGTCCGCCGCCGCATATACCTGCTGCGTTGTCGGCGTGATCGGCGCGGCCTGGCGGGCCTTCCAGTTGAATGCATTCAGCGCGGCGACGTTCGGCTGCCCCTGACTCGACTGCGCGTATTTGAGCCCCGAGAGTGTCGATGCATCAACCGCATCGGAATTGGCGTGATAAGCCGCCTTCGCCGCATCCAGGATTTCCTGATTTGACGGTGGCTTAGCAGTAAGCTGGCCTAGTCTTCGCGCCGTAAGATGGGGGCGCGCTTCGGTACGAAGCATTGACTCCGGGTGCAACTTATCCAGCTGATCTGCAAACAATAACCGTGCCATCTGAACCTCACTATTTGCGGAGGAGATTGGTTATATTTGTTAGACTCAATCTAGACTCGACATTTCCGAATCGTCAACGCCAATTTTTGGTAAATTTCACATACGTAGACTCTAATAGCCAAATAACGCATTCATTCATTTTGGATTTAAAGTTCGACTCTAGATGAATTGCTCAATATCATGACGTTACTCACCAAGGTTCATTAAGTGTTATATATTGGCACCAGCGCCGATGCCCGCGATAACGGATAAATTCAAAGAGAGGATCGGCCGAATTCAGGCCAGCGAGGACGACGATCGGCACCAGCAGCGCGACATCGGCGCCCCTGGAATCGGCACCGATATCGTGTTTCGCTTTCGCGCGGAGAGACCCGCTGTCTCGCCGCGGTGTTCGGTGGCGGTTCGGTGGCCCGTCCTCGCCGACCGGCGGCGGCAAACCGCGCGGGCAACCAGCTTGCCCGCCACTGTGTCCCGCAGAAGAAGGCCTCGAGGCGAGGAACTTGCTGGCGCATCGCCTGGCCGGTCAGAAGCGCGTCAGATTTCCCATCGAAACTTAGGTACTGCTTCCCAAGCACGCGTTGATGCTAGGCTCGGTGAGAGGAGAACCTTATGAACGTGTGCGCCCTGCTCCCCGCTACCCTGCTACTTGCCTCTGCGCTGCCGGCGGCAGCGCAAGACACGCCCGCGTCCGTCGCGCGGCTCGACCACGTCGCGATCTGGGTCGCGGACCAACAGAAGAGCATCGAGTTCTATCGCGACCTGTTCGGCCTGGGCGAAATCCCCGCGCCATTTCCTGCCGGCGGGCCGCGCTGGATGCGCTTCGCCAACGGAATAGAACTCCATATCCAGCCCGGCCGCACCGCACCGGTGGAGCAACATCGCCGCGTTCACATGGCGATCGCTGTAGCGAATCTCGACCTGATCATGGCCAAGCTCAAGGCGCGCGGTCAGGGTTGGAGCGACGTCGCGGGTACGCCCGGCGCGATCCAGACCATGCGCACCGATGGCATCCGCCAAATCTTCTTTCAGGATCCCGACGGCTATTGGATCGAAGTAAACGACACGCTCAAGAAGCGGTGACCGTTGACCGTCTGCTCGATCCCTTCCGAAGTCGGATGTTGCTTATCGTCCAAGGCCCAATCGTGCTCGGTGTCGCCGGCCGCAAGGAACAACCCATAGGCTTCCGCTCGCCGGCCCTGGCCTTCATTCCGCATCATCGCAGCCGGGTCGCTCGCGATCGGACGCCAAAATATTTGAATTTACAGCAGAAAAAAGCGCCCTCGGACGAAACGGGACGATTCTGGAGAGGAGCCGCTATGGGGACCTGGTAGCGGAGGAGGGACTTGAACCCCCGACACGCGGATTATGATTCCGCTGCTCTAACCAACTGAGCTACTCCGCCCCGGACAGGGCCGCCCTTCCGGGCGAGGGCGCGACATAGGTCCCGCTTTCGCGCCGGTCAAGCCGACATCTTCACGCAAACATATGCCGCGAGTGGGGCTCCCAGGGTCCGCCGCGATACCACCAGCTCGCCAGACCTGCGATCTCGACCTCGCGCGGGGCGAAATCGCGCGAAAGCGCGCCCAGCACGACCTTGGCGAGCGACGGGCGGACCTTGTTCTGGACGGTGACGTGCGGCCGCCAGCGGCCTGCGTCCTGCGGCATCAGCAGCCCCGCGAACGCCTCGCACAGACCCTCGCGAATCGCGACGAGCGCAGGCGCCTCGATTCGATAGGCCACGCCCCCGCCGAGCGAGATCAGCCCGGTCACCTTCGCCCGCGGCGCGCGGATCCCCCGCGCCTCCGCCGACAGCCGCTGCCTGAGCTCCTCGGCCACGCCCGGCGGCAGATGGTGGAACAGCGTGAGATGCGCGGGCAGCACGTTGCGATCGGGCGGATAATGCTCGCGCCGCAGCGTATCGAACCACGCCTGGTCCTGCCGCCCGAACAGCGCCGTGACGATCAGCGGCGCGGGGCTCGTCAAATCTCGACCTGGCTCCCCAGCTCGACCACGCGGTTGGTCGGCAGGCGGAAGAACTCCATCGCGCTTTCGGCGTTGCGCAGCATCCACGCGAACAGCTTCTCGCGCCAGATCATCATCCCCGGCCGCGACGACGGCAGCAAAGTCTGCCGCGCGAGGAAGAAGCTGGTGTCCATCATCTTGAACTCGGCGCCGCACGCGCTGACCTGCTTGAGCGCCGCGGGCACGTCGGCCTCCTGCATGAAGCCGTAATAGAGGATCATGCGGTGGAAGCCCTTGCCGAGATCGTCGATGTTCATCCGTTTCTCGTCGGGCACATAGGGCACGTCGGCGATCTTCACGGTGAGCAGGATCACGCGCTCGTGGAGCACCTTGTTGTGCTTGAGATTGTGGAGCAGCGCATGCGGCACCCCGTCGGGGGTCGAGGTCATGAACACCGCGGTCCCCGGCACCCGCGCCGCCGCGATCGCCGCCGATTCGATGAAGATCTTGATCGGCATCGCACTCTCGCGCAGCCGCTCGATCATCAGCTTGCGCCCCTTGGCCCAGGTGGTGAGCAGGGTGAAGACGATGAAGCCCACCATCAGCGGGAACCAGCCGCCATCGGGCACCTTGGTCAGGTTGGCGGCGAAATAGGCGAGGTCCACCGTGAAGAACAGCGCGAGCAGCGGCAGCGCATAGCGCTTCTTCCACTTCCACAGCGCGAACAGCACCACGGCGAGCAGGCAATTGTCGATCAGCATCGCCCCGGTGACGGCGATCCCATAGGCCGCGGTCAGGTTCGACGAGGTCCGGAACGACAGGACGAGCAGGATCACCATCGACATCAGCGCCCAATTGATCACCGGGATGTAGATCTGCCCCGCGGTCGAGGCGCTGGTATGCTCGATCTTGAGCCGCGGCACGAAGCCGAGCTGGATCGCCTGCTGGGTGACCGAGAAGGCACCCGAGATCACCGCCTGCGAGGCGATGATCGCCGCCATCGTCGCGAGGATCACCAGCGGCAGCTGCAGCCCGTCGGGCGCGAGCATGTAGAAGGGGCTGGTCAGCGCGCTCGCGCCGTCGCGCATCAGCAGCGCGCCCTGCCCCATATAGTTGAGGATCAGCGCGGGCAGCACGAACCACAGCCACGAGACGCGGATCGGCTTGCGCCCGAAATGCCCCATATCCGCATAGAGCGCCTCGGCGCCGGTCACCGCCAGCACCACCGAGCCGAGCGCGAGAAACGCCGCGAGCGGATCGATCAGGAAGAAATCCACCGCATGCGTCGGCGACAGCGCCCAGAGGATCTCGGGCGTCCGGACGAAGCTCAGCACCCCCAGCGTCGCGATCGTCAGGAAATAGAGCATCATGATCGGGCCGAACAGCGCGCCGACTCGCGCCGTGCCCGTCCGCTGGATCGAGAAGAGCATGACGAGGATCACCACCGCGATCGGGATCACGAGATTGGCGAAGCTCGGCGCGGCGATCGCGACGCCCTCGACCGCCGAGAGCACCGACACCGCCGGGGTGATCATCGAATCGCCATAGAAGAGCGCGGTCGCGAACACCCCGAGCAGCACGATTCCCTGCGTCCAGCGCTTCTGGTTGGCGCTGCGCGAGATCAGCGCGAGCAGCGCGAGGCTGCCGCCCTCGCCCTTGTTGTCGGCGCGCATGATGATCGTGACGTACTTCAGCGTCACCACCGCCATCATCGACCAGAACATCAGGCTGATCACGCCCATGATATGGACGGTGTCGAGGTCGAGCTTGTGGTGCCCGGCGAAGGTCTCGCGGAAAGCGTAGAGCGGGCTGGTGCCGATGTCGCCGAAGACGATTCCGATCGCGCCGAGCGCGAGCTTCCACGTCGCGTCCGCGGCATGGCCGTGCGCTCCGTGCGATTCGTCGTGGGTCGGGCGCGTCTCCGCTTGCCCGCTTGCGTTGATGTTCACTGTCGCGGCTGTCGCGCGAGGGAAGGAACCGGCCTGGTCATACGACCTGTGTTCTCGTCTGCGATAAAGTGCGCGGGCCGTTAGCACGTGCAACATGCGCTAGCAACGGGGCCCGATCGACGCAGATGGTCATCCCGCTGCAGACGCGCAAGTGGTCGACTGGTTCCTCACCGATCCGGCGCGAACAGCGCATCGGCCTCACCGCGCGTCGGCACCGCGCGCAGCACGAAGCTCGAGTTGATCGTCACCACTCCCGGCAGCCGGCCCAGATGCTCGCGGTGAAGCCGTTCATAATCATCGAGATCCTGCGCGAGCACCTTGAGCCGATAGTCCTGCCCGCCCGAGACCAGCGCGCATTCGACCACCCCGTCGATCTCCGCCACGGCGCGCTCGAATCGCGCCAGATCCTCCTCGATTTGCGTCCCCAGCGTGATGTCGACCAGGGCGGTGATCCGGAAGCCCAGCCGTCTATGTCCCAGTCTGGCACCATAGCCGGTGATATGGCCCGAGCCCTCGAGCGCCTGGATCCGCCGCGTGCACGCCGATTGCGACAGACCCACCTGTTGCGCCACCTGGCTCACCGGCGCCCGCGCATCGGCGGCAAGCAGTTTGAGGATTGCCGTGTCGATCCGATCCATCGCGCAAATATCTCCGATAAGATCCCAGAATACCGCAAATTCATGCGTGAAAGCCAGTAGCGACTGATGAACTTTGCAGAGATTCGCGGCGGTAACTTGCGATACCATCCTTGCCACACGGACTCTGGAGAGAATGCCATGCGCATCGGTGTGCCCAAGGAAATCAAGAATCACGAATATCGCGTCGGCCTGACCCCGGCCTCGGTCGCCGAGCTGGTCCATGCCGGCCATGAGGTGCTGGTCGAAACCAAGGCCGGCATGGGAATCGACTTCGCCGACGAGGCGTACACCAAGGTCGGCGCGAAGATCGCCCCCGACGCCGCCACGGTGTTCGCCGGCAGCGACATGATCGTGAAGGTCAAGGAGCCCCAGCCGCAGGAGATCGCGCTGCTCGAGCCGCGCCACATCCTGTTCACCTATCTCCACCTCGCCGCCGACAAGCCGCAGGCCGAAGGTTTGATGCAGTCCGGCGCGACCTGCATCGCTTATGAGACGGTCACCTCGAACTCGGGCGCCCTCCCCCTGCTCAAGCCGATGAGCGAAGTCGCGGGCCGCATGTCGATCCAGGTCGCCTCGCACTATCTCGAAAAGGAACAGGGCGGTCGCGGCGAGTTGCTCGGCGGCGTTCCCGGCGTCGCGCCGTGCAAGGTTGCGATCCTCGGCGGCGGCGTCTCGGGGATCAACGCCGCGCAAATGGCCACCGGCCAGCGCGCAGACGTGACGATCTACGACATCAACAACGAGCGCCTCGCCGAGCTCGACATGCATTTCGGCAGCCAGATCAAGACCGCCTATGCCAGCAAGGCGGCGATCGCGGAGGCCGTGCGGACTTCGCAGGTAGTGATCGGCGCGGTGCTCGTCCCCGGCGCCGCTGCGCCCAAGCTCGTCACCCGCGACCAGCTCAAGACGATGATGCGCGGCTCGGTGCTGGTCGACATCGCGATCGATCAGGGCGGCTGCTTCGAGACCTCGAAGCCCACCACGCACGACGATCCCGTCTACGAGATCGACGGCGTGATCCATTATTGCGTCGCCAACATGCCCGGCGCGGTCGCGCGCACCTCGGCCTTCGCGCTCAACAACGCGACGCTGCCCTTCGTGCTCAAGCTCGCCAATCTCGGCGCCGAGGCGGCGATGAAGGCCGACCGGCACCTCGCCAACGGCCTCAACGTCTACAAGGGCAAGATCGCCTTCAAGGCCGTCGCCGACAATCTCGACCTGCCCTACGAGGCATGGGCGGGCTGAACCTCTTGAATCCCCCTCCCTCTCAGGGAGGGGCTAGGGGTGGGTAAGAAAAGGTCGGGCTCGATGCCCGGCCTTTTCCTTTTGTCGAGAACATCTCGATGGGCTCGCCTTCGGCTCGCACCCACCCCCTGCCCCTCCCTTGCAGGGAGGGGAGTTCTCAGGGGGTAGGCTTTGCCCCCTTCTCCGCCGCCGCCTTCGCCGCCAGAAACTGGTCCAGCAAAAACAGCCGCACCACCAGCTGGTCGCGATAGCTCGCCTTTTCCGGCGTCAGCGCCACGGCCTTCGCCCACCACGGCCGCGCCTCGGCGAACCTGCCCTCGCGGATCAGCGCCAGCCCGTAGAAGAAGGGCGGGCCCGGATGCTGCGGCGCCAGCTGGAGCGCGCGCTCGAACGCGAACTTCGCCGCCGGCGAGACCTGATTGCCGTCATTCTCGGCGAGCTTGATCCCCAGCCACATCCACGCGCCCGGATCGCCGCTGGCCTGCCGCGTCGTCAGGATCATCGCGCGCACGGCGGTGTCGGGCGCGCCCGCCCGGGTCATCGCGTCGGCGCGCATGAACGAACCCCAGGTGAAGTTGAACCGGCCGAACATGGCGTCGCGGATCGCGATGATCTCGGGGTCGATCTCGCCGCCCTTCTGCACGGTCGAGACCGGATGCCCCGCCAGCCCCGGACTGCCCTGCCACGCATAGCCCGCCGCGCCGAGCGTCAGCGCGGTGGCGGCGACGGTCCACAGCTTGCGCGGAAAACCGGTCAGCCACAGCAGCAGCGCCGCGCCCAGCGCGATCCCGGCGAAGATCAGCCAGCCCATCATTGCTGCCGCCTCCGGAAGACCCGCCGCGCGAGCAGCAGCCCGATTCCGAGCAGGATCACAGGCGCGAGCCAGAGCGGCGCGGTGATCCAGCTCAGCGGCGGATCATAGGTGACATAGTCGCCGTAGCGCTCGACCAGCCATTTGCGGATCTCGGCCGGAGACTCCCCCGCCGCGACCTTCTGACGCACCAGCGCGCGCATGTCCCCTGCCATCTCGGCATCGCTGTCGGCGATCGACTGGCCCTGGCAGACGAGGCAGCGCAGCGTATCCATCAGCGCCTTGGCCCTGGCCTCCTGCGCGGGATCGGGCAGCTGGGTATAAGCGAGCTCGGCGGGAGGAAGATTGGAGTCGGCGAGCGACGGCGCCGCCAGCACCAACGTCATCCCCAACACCACCGTCACCCTGGCCTTGCGCCGGGGCCCACCACGGCGCGATGGAACGGACGAGAGGCGAGAGGCCGTGGCGCGCCGCGCGGCGGATCCCGGAACGAGTCCGGGATGACCGCTGGAGGGGGAAACGCCCCTCACTTCGCCTTCTCCAGCTCGCCGAGCAGCATCGGCACGTCGTCCTCGCGGATATCGCCGATATGCTGGTACGCGATCCGCCCCTCGGCATCGATCACGAAGGTCTCGGGCACGCCCGACGAGCCCAGCGCCAGCTGCGCGCGGCTCGCCTTGTCGTCGCCGATCCGTGCATAGGGGTCGCCGTGCCGCGCGAGGAACGCCTGCACCGCCTCGGGCGTGTCGCGGATGGCGATCGCGTCGATCTCCACCCCTGCCTGTTTGAGCCGCATCAGCTGCGGCGCCTCGGCGATGCACGGGATGCACCAGCTGGCGAAGATGTTGAGCAGCCGCGGCTTGCCCTTGAGCTCGCCGGTCACGATCCCCGGCTTGTCCGGCAACAGCGCCGGCAGCGCGAGCGCAGGTAGCGGCTTGCCGACCATCGCCGAATGCACCGTCCGATCGCCGGGCTTGAGCAGCCCGCTCGCGACCAACGCGAAGACCAGCGCGAACAGCACCAGCGGTGCCCAGATCAGCACGCGCCTCATGCGTATGCCTCCGCATCGTCGGCGCGCCGCTCGCGGCGCACCCGGCCGATCAGCGCCAGCGCGCCGCCCAGCGCGATCAGCCCGCCGCCGAGCCAGATCAAAGTCACGAACGGTTTCCACCACAGCCGGATCTGCCAGCGCCCCTGTTCGTCGCCCTGCCCCAGCACCGTGTAGAGCTGGCCGTCGAGCATCGTGCTGATCGCCGCCTCGTTGGTGTTGGTCGGCGGGGTGCTGAAGAAGCGCTGCTGCGGGAACAGCTCGAACATCGGCCCGTCGCCGCGGCGCACCTGCAGCCGCGCCTCGAGCGCCGACCAGTTCGGCCCGATCGCGGCGTGCACGTCCGCCAGCGTCACCCGGAACGGTCCGACGGTGACGTTCTGCCCGACCTGGATCGCCGCGAGCCGCTCGGTCTTGAACGCGCTGTCCGCGGCCATGCCCGCGATGCTCACCGCGACGCCCAGATGCGCGATCACCATGCCCCAGACATGGAGCGGCGTCCGGCGCAGATTGCGCCGCGCCACCGGCACGACGCTCGCCACGGCGAGCCCCACCGCCAGCGCGATGCCGAGCACCGGCACGAAATGCATGCCCCCCGAAAGCGCGAAGATCAGCGCGAACGCCGCACCCGCGGCCGCGGTCGGCACCAGCGCGCGCCTCGCCAGCGCGTTCCAGTTGTCGCGCCGCCAGCGCAGCAGCGGCCCCGCCGCGGTCGCGACGATCAGCGCCAGCGCCACCGGCACCAGCGCCTTGTTGAAGAACGGCGCGCCGATCGAGAGCTGCACCCCCGCCGCCTGCGCCGCGAGCGGGTAGAGCGTGCCGATGAACACCACGCCGAGGATCACCGAGAGCAGCAGATTGTTGAGCACCAGCGCGCCTTCGCGGCTCACCAGCTGGAAGGTCGATCCCTGCGTCACGGTGCCGACGCGCGCGCCGAACAGCGCCAGCGCGCCGCCGATATAGATGCCGAGCAGCGCGAGGATGAAGGTGCCGCGGGTCGGGTCGACCGCGAAGGCGTGGACGCTGACGAGGATGCCCGAGCGCACGAGGAAGGTGCCGATCATCGACATCGCGAACGCGACGAGCGCGAGCATCAGCGTCCAGGCGCGCAGCCCGTCGCGCGTCGCCAGCACGGTCACCGAATGGAGCAGCGCGGTTGCCGCCAGCCACGGCATCAGCGAAGCGTTCTCGACCGGGTCCCAGAACCACCAGCCGCCCCAGCCGAGCTCGTAATAGGCCCAATAGCTGCCCGCGGTGATCCCGATCGTCAGGAAGATCCACGCCGCGAGCACCCAGGGTCGCATCGCTTTGGCGAAGGCCGGGCCGACGTCGCGCATCAGCAGCGCGCCCACCGCGAAGCTGAACGCCACCGAGAGCCCGACATAGCCGAGATAGAGCGTCGGCGGATGGAAGGCGAGGCCGGGGTCCTGCAGCAGCGGGTTGAGCCCCTGCCCGTCCGCCGCCGGCGGGTTGAGCCGCACGAACGGGTTCGAGGCGAAGGCGAGGAAGGCGTAGAAGCCGAGCCCGATCGCCGCCTGCGCGCCCAGCGTCGCTGCGAGCGTCCCGCCCGGCAGCCGTCGCTCGAACGCCGCGACGCCGGCGCCCGCCGTCGCGAGCACGGTGACCCAGAGCAGCATCGAGCCTTCGTGATTCCCCCACGCGCCCGCCACCTTGTAGAGCAAGGGTTTGAGCGAATGGCTGTTGGTCGCGACCAGCAGCACCGACATGTCGCTGCGCACGAACAACGCGATCAGCAGCCCGAACGCGGCCAGCGCGAGCAGCCCCTGCACCAGCGCGGTGCGCCGCAGTGCCGTCATCAGTTCCGCTTCGCCGCGGCCGACGGTGCTGGCCTTCGCCGCGCCCCAGGCCAGCAGCAGCTGGACCAGCGCGAACGCCGCCGCCAGCCACAGCGCGGCAAGCCCTGCCTCTGCAATCATTTGTCGAGCGTCTCGCTCTTGTGCATGTTCCCCGCGGTCTGCGGCGGCATGTAGCGCTCGTCATGCTTGGCGAGCAGATTGTCCGCGGTGAAGCTGCCGTCGGGGTTGAACTTGCCCTCCGCGACCACGCCCGAGCCTTCCTTGAACAGATCGGGCGCGACGCCGCGGAACGCCACCGGCACCCGCGCCTTGCCGTCGGTCACCACGAAGCCGATCGAGATGCCGTCGGGCTTGCGCGCGATCGAGCCCTTCTCGACCATCCCGCCGAGCCGCACCGCCTTGCCGAGCGGCAGCGGCTTCCCCGCGACGTCGCCCGGCGCGTAGAAGAACGCCGCCTCGTCGCGCAGCGCCGACAGCGCCAGCCCCGCCGCACCGCCGACCGCGGCGAGCGCGAGCAGCCCGAGCACGAGGCGTTGATGCTTGGGCTTCATGGCTCGCGCCTCAACGACTCCGCCGCCGCCTCGGCGCGGCGCATCGAGGCCCAGGCCCATAGCGCCAGCCCGGCGGTGCCGACCAAGGTCACGGCATAGGCCGCGCCCACAAAGGCCCAATGGTTCATCGCGCCGCCATCCGCCGCAGCCGCGCCTCGACCTTCTGCGTCGCGAGCATCGCCCGCATCCGCATCAGCACCACGCCCGCGAACAGCAAGCTGAACCCGCCGATCGTGAAGAAGAGCGGCCACAGCATCGAGCCGTCGATGCTCGAGCCGGTCAGCCCGATGCTCTGCCCCTGGTGGAGCGTGTTCCACCACACCACCGAATAGCGCACGATCGGCAGCAACACCGATCCCGCCACCCCGAACAGGGCCGGCACGCGCCCGTCGCCGCCACGATCCGCATCGGCGCGGGCGAGCGCGATATACGCGACATAGACGAAGAACAGCAGCAGCATGCTCGTCAGCCGCCCGTCCCATTCCCACCAGGTGCCCCAGGTCGGCCGCCCCCAGATCGCGCCGGTGATCAGGCAGAGCGCGGCGAACACCGCCCCCGCCGGCGCGATCGACCGCGCGGCGATATGCGCGAGCGGATGCCGCCAGATCAGATAGCCGAGGCTCGCCCCCGCCACGCCGGTCCAGCCCCCCATCCCCAGCCACGCCGCGGGGACATGGATGTAGAGGATCCGCACGCTCTCCTTCTGGAGATAGTCCGCCGGGGTTTGCGTCAGCCCCGCCCAGGCCCCGAACAGCACCAGCGCCACCCCGGCCCAGAACAGGACCGGCGTCAGCGGGCGCGCGAGCTTCAGGAAGCGCGTGGGGTTGGCGAGTGCGTGGATCACGATGCTTGTCGCAGCCAATAGCGGGGTTCGCCCGCGGAATCTACGCCGGGTTGAGCCATGGCAACGCTCGGTTGCCGGTTTTGCGCTTGTGCGCCGTCATCGCTGTCATCATGGTTTCGTCACGGGACCGTAAGGATAGGGCGCGGCCGCATTCGGGGAGAGAGTGCGCACGCGGACACACGCCGGCCTTCCCCCGGTGCACCATTTTCACAAGGACCAGCGCCATGCCTTTCATCACCACCAGCGACGGCACCGAGATCTACTACAAGGATTGGGGCCCCAAGACCGCCCAGGCGATCGTCTTCCATCATGGCTGGCCGCTCTCGGCGGACGATTGGGACACGCAGATGTTCTTCTTCCTCGAGCATGGCTATCGCGTCATCGCGCACGACCGTCGCGGACATGGCCGCTCGACCCAGACCGACACCGGCAACGAGATGGACACCTATGCCGCCGACGTGATCGCGCTCGCCGCGGCGCTCGACCTCAAGGACGCGATCCATGTCGGTCATTCCACCGGCGGCGGCGAAGTCGCGCATTATGTCGCGCGCGCCGAGTCGGGCCGCGTTTCCAAGGCCGTGCTAATCGGCGCGGTCCCGCCGGTCATGCTCAAGTCCGAATCGAACCCCGGCGGCCTGCCGATCGACGTGTTCGACGGCATCCGTGCCGGCGTCGCCAACAACCGTTCGCAATTCTACATCGATCTGCCGGCCGGCCCTTTCTACGGCTACAACCGCGAGGGCGCCGACGTGAAGCAGGGCATCATCGACAATTGGTGGCGCCAGGGCATGATGGGCGGGATCAAGGCGCATTATGACTGCGTCAAAGCCTTTTCGGAGACCGACTTCACCGAAGACCTCAAGAAGATCGACGTGCCGGTGCTGCTGCTCCACGGCGAGGACGATCAGATCGTCCCGATCGCCGATTCGGCGCTGATCGGGATCAAGCTGCTCAAGCACGGCTCGATCAAGACCTATCCGGGCCTCCCCCACGGCATGGCGACCACCCATGCCGACATCATCAACGCCGATCTGCTCGCCTTCATCCGAAGCTGAGCGAGGTAAATTCCCGAATCCTCCCTCGCGCAAGCGGGGAGGAATTTCGACTACTCCGACACGCATCAAATCCTCCCTCGCGAAGCGGGGGAGGAAGTTTCCCGGACCATGCCACCAGCCACGCCCGCATCCGACACGCGGTTCGCACCACCAGATCCTCCCTCGCGCAGCGGGGGAGGTGGCGCCGAAGGCGACGGAGGGGGCGTCTCCGCAAGCGACGTCGCCCGCGGATGCGCCCCCTCCACCACCGCTTCGCGGCGGTCCCCCTCCCCCGCTGCGCGAGGGAGGAATTTCGCCGGCAGTGGAGTCGCCGCCGCCTAAATCTCCCCCGTCAGCGTCAGCGTCACCACGCGCTTGCCGTTCGGCGTGAACAGCCCGGCATTGCTGGCATTCCACACGAACTTGTCGAACAGGTTGGTCACCCGCGCGCGGACCGTCAGCGGCTGGCCCTCCACTTCGAAGCGCTGGCGCAGCCCGGCATGGAAGATCGCGTAGCGCGGCAGCGTCGCGCTGTTCTCGCGATTGGCGTAGCGTTGCCCACGGAAATTGACGCCGCCGTCGATCGCCAGCCCTGCCACGCCCGGCACCTGCCATGTCAGATTGGCGAGCGCGATCACTTCGGGCCGCCCGATCGGATGCGATCCGATCACCCCCCGATCGACCAGCTCGCCGCTGATCTCCGCATCCAGCCAGGTCGCGCCCAACACCGCGCTCAGCCGCTCGGTGATCGGCCCGGCCAGCGACAGCTCGACCCCGCGATGCCGCACCTCGCCGACGAACCCATAGACGCCGTTGGCGTCGAGCCCCGGCAGCGGCTTCGAGAGATCGAACAGCCCCGCGATCAGGGTCGGGCCACCCGGGATCCGGTATTTGAGCCCCAGCTCGGCCTGTCGCGACAGCGCCGCCGGCAGCACCGCGCCGCGATTCACCGCATTGCCCGGCGCCACCCCCGCTTCCTCGAGCCCGCGCGCATAGCTGGCAAAGGCGGTCAGCTCCGAGGTGATCCCGCCGGTGATCGCGGCGCTGTAGAGCCATGGCCGCGTCGTCTCGCGCGTCTCGCTGCCGTCGAGCGCGCGCACGGTCTTGGTATATTCGGCGCGCTGGACATCGGCACGCAGTTCGACCGCGCTGCCGATCGACAGCCGATAGCCCAGACCGCCCGCCCATTGCCCGACCTCGTCGCGCTTGCGGCGCGGATCGATCGCGAAGGCGGGACGCGGGATCGCCACCGGTTCGTCGACATCGGCAAACCGCACCATCGGCAGGGCCGTCCCCGGCCCCATCGAGGCAAGGCTGTCGCGGCGCCGGAGCATCGCGATCACCCGGTGCTGGAGCGCGCCGGTGGCGAAGCTCTTCGCCGCGGTCACCTCGGCCGAGATCGAGCGGAAGCGCTCGCCGCCGAACGCCTGCGCCACTTCATCGACGGGCCCGCCTCCCGCGGGAAAGCGGATCAGGTTGAAATAGGTCCGCTCGTCATGGACTCGCGACAGAAAGCCCGAGGCCCCGAACGCCCAGCCGCGTCCCGCATCGATATCGGCGATCAGCCCCGCCTGCGTCGTCTCGGTGCGCTGTTCCATCCAGGGCTGCGAACGCTCGGGCCCGCGCACTACCTCCGGCGGCGGCATCCCGTCGGCGGTGGCGAACACCGTGTCGCCGCCGCGCTCGAACCAGGTCCGGCCGTACATGCCCGTGAGCCGCACCCCCGGCAGCGGCGACCAGCGCGGGACGATCCCCGCCGCGAAGAAGTCGCCGCCGGTGCCGTCGGTATAATCCTGCAACGGATTGGCCTGAATGCTGCCGACCAGCCCGAGATCGCCCTCTGCCGAAGCCGTGGTCACGCGCGCGGAGAGCACCGGCCCGCTGCCGCCCCACCACCCCGTCTCGACTCGCGCGCGGGTTCCCGCCGGGGCGTCGGGCAGGTCATATTGCACCACCCCCGAAGGTGCGGCGAAATCGGTGCGCAGTCCGTTCGCGCCCACGCGGATCGCAGTGCCGTCGATCAAGGTCAGCGGCAGCCCGGTCGCCCGGACGAAATAATGGTCCTCGATCCGGTAATTGCCGGCGCTCTGCAGATCGAAGCCGCGCACTTCGCTTTCGCTGTACAGCCCGACATCCTCGATCCCCACCCGCCGGCCGAACGCGTCGTCGGCGGCGCGGACGACATCGCGGCCCTGCGGTGCCGGGGCGGGCACCGGCGTGGGAACGGATTGCGCCTGTTGGGCAAGCGCGTCGGGAACAACGAGCAACGACAGACAATAGAGGGAAACACGCATCGACTATGGTCCTTTTCGTTCGCCCCTCGGGTTGCTCGAATCCCGCAGCCACGCATGCTTCGGGAGCGGATTGGGACGAACGTCACGTCCGCGTGACGAACGGCCGTTCGCGCGCGCGCACGGGTGCGCTATCCTGCGTGCATGGCGACGAGGCCCCACGAGTCGATTTCGGACCTGACCATCTCCGGCACCGGCGCTGCGGTGCTGGCCGCACTCGCTTTCCTGCTTGGCTATGGCGTCCGTGGCAGCGGCACTGCGCCAGCCCCGCGGCCGGCCGCGTCCAACCCCGAGAATGATTTCACCGTCGCGCTGATCTGGGGCACGCTGATCACGCTCGGCTGGGTGTTCCGCGATCGGCTGCGCGACGCGCTGATGGCGCCGCAGCGCTCGCGGCTGCTGCTGCTCGTGCTCGCCTTCGTGCCGGTGGCGATCGCCGACGCTCTGTCGACGCAGATCCTCGCGGCCCCGGTCGATCCGAGCTGCGCGCTACCGCCGGTCTCTCCTTTCGCCGATTTCCTGCCGCGCGTCGCGATCCTCGGCACCACGATGCTGTTGGTCCTGCTCGCCTGGGAGCAGCATCTGGCGGCGAAGCCGCAGCCCGCCCCGCGCTTCGACCCGGCACCGCAGCTGCCGACTCCCGCGGCGCCCGGCAATTGGCTCGATTTTCCCGAAGCCCCGCTGCTTCGCGTCCGCGCCGACGATGTCGTGCTGATCCGCTCGGCGGGCAATTACAGCGAGATCGTCGCGCACGGTCGCGCGCATCTCGTCCGCGCCACGTTGAGCGAGCTCGCCGATCGTCTCGCCCCGATGGGCTTCGTCCGCGTCCACCGCCAGACGGTGATCAATGCGCGGAGCGTGCGCCAGGTCTGCCGCGACGGCGCCGGCCGCGCGCTCGTCCACCTCGCCTGCGGCAACGCCGTCCCCGTCGGCCGCCGCTACCTGACCGCGATCGACACGCTGACGCGGTAGTCGCCCCAAATCCTCCCTCGCGAAGCGGGGGAGGTGGCGCCGAAGGCGACGGAGGGGGCCTCTCCCCAAGCGATATCGCCCGCGGATATGCCCCCTCCGCCGCTTCGCGGCGGTCCCCCTCCCCGCTGCGCGAGGGAGGGAGTTTTCGCGGGCTATGCCGCCAACCCCGCCAGATCGGCGCGCGTGTTGATGTTCACCAGCCCAAGCTCCGCATCGGCAACCCGCACTGCTCCCGCATGCGCCACCCAGCCCCCGATCGCCCGGTGCCCGCGCGCCAGATGCGCGTCGAGCGCCGCCGCCAGCCCGGCCGGCCAGAAGCCGATCGCATGCTGCGCCGCCAGCACCCGCGCGCCGTCGCTTTCGAGCCGCGCACGCAAATCCCGGGGCAGCGGATGCACGTCGAGCGGAATGCACAGCACTGCGTCGAACCCGCTCGCCGCCGCATGGTGAAGCGCCGCATTGAGCCCGCCGAGCGGCCCGCAATCGGCAACCGGCCGATCGGCCAGCGCGATCAGGCCCGGCCACTCCCGTCCGCACACCACCAGCCCCTCGGTCTGGGCGCGCAATGTCGCCACCGCATGATCGATCAGCCGGCGCCCGCCATAGGCCGCCAGTGCCTTGTCGCTCCCGAAGCGCCGCGAACGCCCGCCCGCGAGCAACGCGCCGAGCACGCGCATCACGGGTTCGCCTTCGCCGCCGCCCGCAGTACGGGCGCCGCATCTTCCAGCCGCACCGCTTCGCCGACGAGCAGCAAGGTCGGCTTGCCCTCGGTCACGGCCTGCACCGCAAGCGGCAGCAGATCGAGCCGCGTGCGCAGGCAGCGCTCGCTTGCGAGGCTCACGTCGCAGGCGACCAGCACCGGCGTCTTCGGGTCGAGCCCGTGCGCGATCAGGTTGCGGCTGATGTCGGCCGCAGCCGATCTGCCCATGTAGAAAGCCGTGGTGCAGGCCGGGTCGGCGAGCGCCGCCCAGTCGAGATCGAGCGCCTCGCCGGCACGCGCATGCGCGGTCACGAACTGCACGCGCCGCGCCAGCCCGCGCAGCGACAGCGAGATCCCGGCCGAAGCCGCTGCCGCGCTCGCCGCCGTCACGCCCGGGCAGATCCGCGCGCGCACGCCCACGTCGGCCAGCGCCGCGACTTCCTCCATCGAGCGCCCGAACATCGAAGGATCGCCGCCCTTCAGCCGCACCACGCGCTCGCCTGCCAGCGCCGCCTCGACGAGCAGCGCGTTGATCGAACCCTGGTCCTTCGAATGCCGCCCCGAGCGCTTGCCCACCGGCACTTTGCGCACATGCGCCGGGATCAGCGCGAGCACGCCCTCGCCGACCAGCGCGTCGTAGAACACCAGGCTCGCCGCGCGCAGCAGCCGCTCGGCCTTGCGCGTGAGCAGATCGGGGTCGCCGGGGCCAGCACCGACGAGCCACACCTCGCCAGGGGCGATCGCTTCCTCAGCCATTGGCCGCACTCCTGCTCTCTTCGATCAGCCGGCGGATCGCCGGGCGGCACGAGCCGCAATTGGTCCCTGCCGAAAGCGCCGCGCCCACGGCCTCGACGCTGGTCAGCTGTTGCGATGCGACGGCCTGGACGATCGTCTTGAGGCCCACGTCGAAGCACAGGCAAACGATCGGTCCGCGATCCTCGCGCGCGCCCGGCGGCGCACCGGCGAGCACCGCCGGCCCCGCCGCTTCGCCGATCTGCGCGATCAGCCACTCGCGCGAGGGCAGCAGCCCCTCGCGGGTGACGAACAATGCCGCGGCGAGCTTGCCGTCCTGGAGCACCGCGATGCGTCGCGATCCGCGCGCGCGGTCGAACGCCTCGACGCGCTCGCCTTTGGGCAGCAGCGCATCGAGCTGGCCGGGCTCGCCTTCGCCGGCCAGTTCGTAGAGCACCCCGCCCGGCACGCGCACCCGCGTCGCCCACAGGCAATCGGGCTGCCTCACCTCGCCGGTCGCGAGCAGGAAGCCGCGCCAACCCACCGCGGCCGGCGCGATCGCCGCCGGCGTGGCCTTGAATCCCGGCTGGCCCGAATGCGGATCGACCAGCGGTCGCGGCAGCAGCCCGGTGCGTCCGCCGGTCGATTGCTGGTCGGTCCAGTGGATCGGGGTGAACAGCTCGCCGCGGCGCTGGCCGGCGCTGAAAGTGACACGGAACACGCTTTCGCCCTGCGGGGTCGATACGCGGGCCAGTCCGCGATCGGTCAGGCCGAGTTCGGCGGCATCGTCGGGATGGACCTCGACCATGGGTTCGTCGCGGTGGCGGGCGAGTTTGGGGCTCAGCCCGGTGCGCGTCATCGTGTGCCAATGGTCGCGATAACGCCCGGTATTCAACGTCATGGGCCATTTGGGCAGCGGCTCGTGGAGCGGGCCCTGCTGGACGGGGACGAGCCGCGCCTTGCCGTCCGCGGTCGGGAAGCGGCCCTCGGCAAAGGGCTCGCCGCCCCAGCGGAACGGTGCCAACTTATCGTAGGCTTCGTTGCCGATCGCCGCCTGGCCGGGGAGTGCGAACAGCCGCGCGCCATGGTTCTGATAGGTGGAGAGTCGGGCATGTTCGCGGAAGATTTCCGCCGGCCGGTCATAGGCGAACGCCGTCCGCCACCCCATCCGCCGCGCAACGTTTGCAACGATCCACCAGTCCGGCATCGCTTCGCCAGGCAGGTCCAGAATGGCCCGTTGCCGGCTGATCCGCCGCTCCGAATTGGTGACCGTCCCGTCCTTCTCCCCCCAGGCCGCGGCGGGCAACCGGACATGCGCGAACTTGCTGGTATCGGTTTCCGCGATCACGTCCGAAACCACCACGAACGGGCACGCCGCCAGCGCCTCCCTGACCCGCCCGGCATCGGGCATCGACACCGCCGGATTGGTCGCCATCACCCAGAGCGCCTTGATCCGCCCCTCGCCCACCGCGCGGAACAGATCGACCGCCTTGAGCCCCGGCTTGCACGCCATCGCCGGCGCCGCCCAGAAACGCTCGACCCGCGCCACATTCTCGGGTGCGAAATCCATATGCGCCGCCAACGTCGAGGCGAGCCCGCCGACCTCGCGGCCGCCCATCGCATTGGGCTGGCCGGTGATCGAGAAGGGCGCCGCACCCCTCTTGCCGATCCGCCCGGTGGCGAGGTGCAGGTTGACGATCGCGTTGACCTGATCGGTGCCCCGCAGCGCCTGGTTCACGCCCTGGCTGAACAAGGTGACCGTGCGCGGGTGCGCGGCAAATAGCTCGAAGAAGCGCCTGAGGTCGGCGGGCGGCACATCGCATGCCTTCGCCACCGACCACAGGTCGCTTCCCTCTCCAACCTTGTCCCAGAAATCCTCAGGTATGCTGACGCTGCGGCTCAAGAAGCCCTCGTCGATCAGTCCATTGGTGCGGCAATGCGCGAGCAGGCCGTTCATCAGCGCGACGTCGCTGCCCGGGCGGATCGGCAAATGCAGGTCTGCCTCGTCGGCGGTCTCGGTACGGCGCGGATCGATCACCACCAGCTTCGCGCCTGCATCGCAGCGCGCGCGGATGCGCTGATAGACCACCGGATGACACCATGCGGTGTTCGAGCCGACCAGCACGAACAGATCCGCCGCGTCGAGATCCTCGTACGAAGCCGGCACCACGTCCTCGCCGAACGCGCGGGTATGGCCGGCAACCGCGCTCGACATGCACAGCCGCGAATTGGTGTCGATGTTCGCCGAACCGATGAAGCCTTTCATCAGCTTGTTGGCGACGTAGTAGTCCTCGGTGAGCAGCTGCCCCGAGACGTAGAAGGCGACGCTGTCGGGCCCGTGCTCGGCGATGGTCTGGCGAAAGCGCTTCGCCACCAGATCGAGCGCCTTGTCCCAGCTCGCCCGCTTCTTGCCGATCATCGGGTGGAGCAGCCGCCCCTCGAGGCCTACCGTTTCGCCGAGATGCGTCCCCTTCGAGCAGAGCCGGCCATGATTGGCGGGGTGCTCGGGATCGCCCTTGATCTCGACCGAACGGTCGCCGGTACGCGTGGCGAGGATGCCGCAGCCGACGCCGCAATAGGCGCAGGTGGTGCGGACTTTCTCCACTAGGCCGCCGCCTTCAACGCGCCGGCGCGGCAGATCAGCACCCGTCCGGCGTTGACCTTGACCGGGATCACCGGCGTGCAGCCCTTGTCGTTACCCTGCGCCTCTCCGGTCTTGAGCGCGATGTTCCAGTTGTGCAGCGGGCAGGCGACGCTGTGGCCATGGACGATGCCCTGGCTCAGCGGGCCGCCCTTGTGCGGACAGCGATTGACCAAAGCGAACACCTGATTGTCGCCGGTGCGGAACACCGCGATCTCCTCACCGCCATCGACCGGAACGGTGCGGCTGCCGCGCACCGGGATCTCGTGCAGCCAGCCGATATCGAGCCATTCGCCGATCATGCGATTTCCTCCAGACGGGGTTTGAATGCGGCCATGTGCGCGTGCTGCTCGCGCTCCTGCCCGGCCGCGCGTTCGGCCCAGGGATCGTCCTGGCTGAAGCTCTGCGAGTACCAGAAGCGCGCGGCGAGCGCGTCGCGCAGCTCGGCATCCTCGACGATGCGATCCTTGACGTACTGGAGCCCGACGCGCTCGATCCACGGCGCAGTACGCTCGAGATAGCGTGCCTCCTCGCGATAGAGCTGCACGAAGGCGGCGGCATAGTGCATCGCTTCCTCCTCGGTCGCGACCTTGACCAACAGGTCAGTCGCGCGGACATGGATGCCGCCATTGCCGCCGACATGGAGCTCGTAGCCCGAGTCGACGCAGACCACGCCGAAGTCCTTGATCGTCGCCTCGGCGCAGTTCCGCGGGCAGCCCGAGACCGCCATCTTGAACTTGTGCGGCATCCAGCTGCCCCAGAAGCCGCGTTCGAGCTTGACGCCGAGGCCGGTCGAATCCTGGGTACCGAAGCGGCACCATTCGGAGCCGACACAGGTTTTCACCGTGCGCAGCGCCTTGCCGTACGCATGCCCCGAAACCATGCCGGCGGCATTGAGGTCGGCCCAGACCGCAGGCAGATCCTCCTTCTTGATCCCGAAGATGTCGAGCCGCTGGCCGCCGGTGACCTTGACCATCGGCGCGTCGTATTTCTCGACGACATCGGCGATCGCGCGCAGCTCCTGCGGCGTGGTGATCCCGCCCCACATGCGTGGCACCACCGAATAGGTGCCGTCCTTCTGGATGTTTGCGTGCATCCGCTCGTTGACGAAGCGGCTCTGCTGGTCGTCCTGATATTCGCCCGGCAGCGCGCAGAGCAGATAGTAGTTGAGCGCGGGGCGGCACGAAGAGCAGCCGTCAGGGGTCGACCAGTGCAGCTTCTGCATCACTTCGGGGATCGACTTCATCCCTTGGGCGACGATCTCGCGACGGACATCGTCATGGCCGAAGCTGGTGCATTTGCACATCGTCTTCGGGCCGGCCTGGACCTCGTCGCCGAGCGTCAGCGCGAGCAAATTCTCGACCAGCCCGGTGCAAGAGCCGCAGCTCGCCGAGGCCTTGCAGCTGCCGCGCACCGCGTCGAGGCTGCACGCACCCTTCTCGATGCAGGCGACCACCTGCCCCTTGGTCACGCCGTTGCAGCCGCAGATCTCGGCATCGTCCGAGAGCGCCGCAACGGCCGCCTTAGGGTCCGCGGCGCCCCCTCCCGAGGCGAAGGCCTGGCCGAAGATCAGCACGTCGCGGAGCTGGGACACGTCCTCCTGCTTCTTGAGCAGGTCGAAATACCAGCTGCCGTCGCCGGTATCGCCATAGAGCACGGCGCCGACGATGCGATCGTCCTTGACCACCACGCGCTTGTAGACCCCGCGGCTGGCGTCGCGCAGCACGATGTCCTCGGCGCCGTCGCCGCCCGAGAAATCGCCCGCCGAGAAGACGTCGATCCCCGAGACCTTGAGCTTGGTCGAGGTGACCGAGCCCTTGTAGCCGGTGTGGCGCTCGACCAGCCCGTCGGCGAGCGCGCGGCACATCTCCCAGAGCGGCGCGACGAGGCCATAGACCTGCCCGTCATGCTCGACGCATTCGCCGACCGCGAGCACGTTGGCGTCGCTGGTCACCATATGGTCGTCCACCTGGATGCCGCGGCCGACCGCAAGCCCCGCCTCGCGGGCCAGCGCGGTGCTGGGGCGGATGCCCACCGCCATCACCACCAGGCTCGCCGGGATCACCCGGCCGTCCTTGAGCTTCACGCCCTCGACCGCATCGGTGCCGAGGATTTCGGCGGTGTCCGCCCCGGTGAGGATCGTCTGCCCGCGCGCCTCCAGCGCCGATTTGAGCAGCCAGCCGGCTGCCTCGTCGAGCTGGCGCTCCATCAGCGTCGGCATCAGATGGAGCACGGTGACCTTCATGCCGCGCAGGCTGAGCCCGTGCGCTGCCTCGAGCCCGAGCAGCCCGCCGCCGATCACCACCGCCTCGCCGCCCCCGTGCGCCTTTCCGGCTTCGGCCGCGGCGAGCATCGCGTCGACATCCTTCATGTCGCGGAAGCTGATCACCCCGGGCAGGTCCTTGCCGGGCACGGGGATGATGAAGGGATCCGAGCCGGTCGCGATCAGCAGCTTGTCGTAGCCGACGGTGCGACCGCTTTGTGAGGTGACCGTCCGGCCTGCGCGATCGATCGCAGTGACGGGATCGCTGGAGATCAGCTCGATGCCGTTGTCGCGATACCAGTCGAGCCCGTTGATGACGATCTCGTCGAAGCTCTTCTCGCCCGCGAGCACCGGCGAGAGCATGATCCGGTTGTAGTTCACATGCGGCTCGGCGCCGAAGATCGTCACCCGATAGCGATCGGGATCGCGTGCCAGCAACTCCTCGACCGCGCGGCATCCCGCCATGCCGTTGCCGACCACCACGAGATGCTCACGGCGTGCGGGCACGTCGGGTGCCCCCTCCGCCGCCTCACCGGTCCAGCCTTCGCCAATCAACTCCATGCGCAAGCTCCAGAACGCAAAAAGGCCGCCATGCGGGCCGCTGGAGAAATCCAGCGCCTGCATGGCGGCCTTGCCAATTCACCCTGACCGACGGCTGCCGATCGATGCACCACCGGTTCCCGACCCTGGGAGCGGCGGCTATGTCTCGTACGGGCTACATTGCCCGTTCGTGTCCATGATGCTGATTCGCGTGCCAGACATCAAGTGCGAATTTTGCATTGCAGCAAAATCTCCACGCCGTCATCCCGGCCTCGCGCCGGGATGATGGGGATCGCTAAAGCGCCCAATCGAGCTGCAGCCACAGCTTGCGCGTATCGGTCGCGAACAAATCCGCGCTGTAGTCCGCGTAGCGCAGCGACACCGTGGTCTTGCCCAGCTTGCCGCTGGCCAGCAGGTCGATCTCGTCGCCATAATGCCGCACCAGCCGATCGCTCTCGAAGCGATGATACGCCGCCTGCAAGCTCACGCCCTTGAACGGTCCCAGCGCCTTGGTCCCCCAGCCCAGGCTCCCATAGAGATCGCGCACGCCATCCGGCGGCGTGGTCAGGAACTTGTCCGCCCAGCCCTGGAACTTGAAATTGGTCCCCAGCGGAAACTGGAACGAGGTCAGCGCCACGCCCCGGTCCGCCCCGAGCACTTCATACCCCGCACCCAGCTTGAATCCCGACGCCTCGAGACCGGCATCGAGCAGATAATAATCCGCGCGATAGTCGTTGGGATTGCGCCCATATCCGGACTGGCTGGCATAGCTCGCCTGGTAGGAGAGCTTCGCCGTCCCCGACAGCTTCTGCGCGCCCGCCAGCCGCACGCCATAGCTCTGGCTCGACAGCCGATAGCCCTGCACCGCCGCCTCGTCCTGATCGACCAGATAGGCGAAACCGGTCAGCGTCCCTGCCGGCGAGGCCCAGGACAGATTGGCGAAGACATTGTCGCCGCCCACTGCCTGCTGCCGGGCCGCATTGCCCTCGACGCCCCAGATCGTCCGTGCACTCCAGGCATAGCTCAGGTCCGCCTTGAGCCCCTTCGCCGGCGTCAGCTCGAGCCGCACCGCATCGAAAGTTTGCGCATTCTGCCGGAATCCGACATTCCCGACGAAACGCTCGTCGTCGAGCGCGATCCGCTGGCGCCCTGCAGTAACGGCGAACGCCTTGGCCTTGTACTGGAGTTGCGCGCGGTAGAGCGCGACATTCTCCGGGTCGGCCACCAATGGCCGCGTCGCGGCACCGTGCAGCCCGTCATAATAATCGTCGACTGCCGCCATCGTGCCCTGCGCCTCGACCAAAGCGGTCCATGGCCCGGTCGAAGCCTGCACGCCGGCGCGCACCCGCACCGTCAGCGCCTCGGCGTCCTGTGTCAGCCCGCCCTGCTCGACATGCTCGTAGCGGACCCGTGCCTCGGCGAGCGGCTTGATCTGCTGGGCGCAAGCGGGCCCCGCGGCGGCCAGCCCGACCGCCGTCAACAATATGGATTTCATGTCGGTCCCCCGATCAGAGGGGCGGACGGGCGGCCCGCCCCTGCCCGTTCAGATGCGCGCGCCGCTCGTCCAGCTGCTGCGCCACCGCCCCTTGACGAAGGTCAGCCCGGCCATCGCCAGCAGCGCGAGCCCCGCGAAGATCAGGAACCCCGCCGAGAAGCTACCGGTAAGCTGTTTGGCGAACCCCAGCGACGAGGCGAGGTAGAAGCCGCCGATCCCGCCGGCCATGCCGACCAGCCCGGTCATCACCCCGATCTCGGCCTGAAAGCGCTGCGGCACGAGCTGGAACACCGATCCGTTGCCGGTGCCGAGCGCGAGCATCGCCACCACGAACATCGCAAGCGCGCTCCCCACGCTCTGCGCCGCGCTCACGCCGGCCAGCGCCAGCGCCGCGACGACGAACACCACCGACAGCGCTTTCACCCCGCCGATCCGATCGGCGAGCGCGCCGCCGAGCGGGCGGATCAGCGATCCCGCGAACACGCAGGCCGCGGTGCAATAGCCGGCGGTGACCGTGGTCAGGCCGAACCGGTCGGTGAAATAGATCGGCAGCGATGCCGCGAGCCCGACGAACCCGCCAAAGGTGACGGCATAGAAGCCCATCAGCCACCACGCATCCGCCACCTTGAGCGGCTGGAAATAGGCTGCAAGCTTCTTGGGCGCCGGCGCGTTGGGCGCGTCCTTCGCGAGCAGCATATAGGCGACGAACACGATCGTCAGCGGAATGCAGGCGAGGCCCAGCACCGAATTCCACCCGAAGATCTTGGCGAGCGTCGGCGCGAACAAGGCGGCGAGCACGGTGCCCGAATTGCCCATGCCCGCGAGCCCCATCGCCTTGCCCTGATGCTCGGGCGGATACCAGCGGCTGGCGAGCGGCAAGGCGATCGCGAAGCTTGCGCCCGCGAAGCCGAGGATCACGCCCAGCGCCAGCGTGCCGGCGAAGCTGTTGACCCCCAGCACCCATGCGGTGAACAATCCGACGATCACGATCACCTGGCTGATCGCCCCGGCGCGCTTGGGCCCGATCCGGTCGACCAGCAGCCCGTTGACGACGCGCAGCAGCGCCCCCGCCAGCGTCGGCGTCGCCACCATCAGCCCCTTTTGCGCCGCGGTCAGGTGCAGCGTCTTGGCGATCTCCGGGGCCAGCGGCCCAAGCAGCACCCAGACCATGAACGCCAGATCGAAATAGAGGAACGCCGCGATCAACGTCGGCGTATGGCCCGATTCCCAGAAGCTCGACTTCGTCCGCGGGATCGGATCCACATCCGCGCCGCCGCCGGCATAGTCGAAGGTTTCGCGCATCAGTTCCGCAATCTTCATCGCCCGAACTCCCCGGTGCCGGAGGCACCAATCAAAGCTGTGCCCCGCAGGCACGAAAAAAGCCGCCTCCGGCCTCCCGCGCATTGCAGGGACCGGACAGCGGCTTTGCTGATGGTTTGTGCGGAGGACCGGCCCGGCGCTGGGATGGCCTTCCATGACCGCGCTACGTCGCGCGTTGTCCTATAGGTTCATCAACCAGAAACATTTCGCAAGTGCAAAAAACTTATCCGCGATCACCGCGCAAGTGCAGCAAGATATCCGCCGATATCGTCGGGATCGAACACCGTGCCATCGAAGAAGCGATCCGGGCCCAAGGTCAGCGCACCCTGATAGGCGCCCACCGGCAGCGGCGCGGTCAACGCCCCTTCCAACTTCATGCTCGCCCCCGGCATCGGCAACCCCTCGCCGCCCAGCGCGCGGCGATAGATGTCGGGACGGAACACGTCGGCGGCCTGGCGCTCGGTCGCGGCATCGGCCTTGACCATCCCCCAGCGCACCAATTGCGAATAGATCCACAGCGCCTGACTGCGCCACGGAAAGCCCGAAGCCTCGCGATGGAAGAGCAGGAAATCGGGAATGTCGGTCGGCGGATCGCCGCGGCGCAGCACGAGCCGGCCGCTCAACGCGCCCATGATCCACTCGGCGGGCTGGCCGACATGCTCGGGGCGTTCGAGCAATTGCGCCAGCTCCTCGCGATTGGCCGGATCGTCGCACCACGAGGCCGCCTGCGACACCGCGACGAGCAGCCGATCGACCGTTTCCGCATTGCTCTCCATCCAGTCGGTGCGCATCGCCAGCACCTTCTCGACGCCGCGCTTCCAGATGTCGACGCCGGCCGCGACGATCTCGCCTACGCCTTCGGCGACCGCAACGCTGTTCCACGGCTCGCCGGCGATGAACCCGTCGATCTCGCCGAGCCGCATCGCCTCGACCATGAACGAAGGCGGCAGCACGCGCAGCTGGACGTCGCGGTCCGGATCGACCCCGGCATAGCCGAGCCAGTAGCGCAGCATCAGCGCATGGCTCGAGAAGCGATGGACCACGCCGATCACCGGCTTGCGCTTGTAGAGCCCGATCGCATTGGCGAAGTCGTGCGCCACCGCCTCGGGATCGTGGACGCGTTTGGCCGGATCAGGATCGAGCGCCTGCGCGAATTCGGGCGCCATCACCAGCGCATTGCCGTTGACGTTGAGCTTGAACGGCGCCGAGATCGCCGCCGGATGCTGGCTGAGCCCCAGATTCACGGCGATCGCCAGCGGCGCGAGCATGTGCGCGGCCTGGACCTGACCATAGACCAGCCGATCGCGCAACGTCGCCCAGGAGGTGGTGCGCACGAGGCTGAGATCGATCCCCTGCGCCTCGGCAAAGCCCTTTGCGCGGGCAGCGACCAAAGGTGCGCTGTCGGTCAGCGGCAGGAAGGCGATCGATAACGGCGTCATTACAGCCCCCCCAACAGGCTATGGGCAGTGATCAGCGCCTCGGCGACATCGGCGATGCGCTTGCTCTGGCTCATCGCGGTCGAGCGCAGCAGCGCATAGGCATCGGGCTCGGACAGGCCCCGCGTCTGCATCAGGATGGCCTTGGCTTTGTCGATCGTCTTGCGGTCGGCGAGCGCGGTGCGCGCCTCGTCGAGCTCGGTCTGCATCCGCGCGAAAGCGTTGAAGCGGCGGATCGCCAGATCGAGGATCGGCTTGACCCGGTCTTTCCGAAGCCCATCGACGACATAGGCCGACACGCCGGCATCGATCGCCGCGCCGATCATCGCCTCGTCGGACTGATCGACGAACATCGCGATCGGCCGCGCCAGCGCGCGGCTGACCGCGAGCATCTCTTCCAGCGTGTCGCGGCTCGGGCTGCCCAGATCCATCAGCACCACATCGGGCGCCATTCGTTCGAGCTTGGCGACGAACGCGCCCTGCGGCGGCACGACATGGATGTCGTCATAGCCCGCGTCCCGCAGCCCTTCCTCGAGCACGGTCGCGCGCAAGCCGCTGTCGTCGACGATCACGATCCGCAAGGACGCCGTTTCCCCATAGGAGTCGCGCGCCTAATGCAGGCGCGCGCCGCCGCCGGTCAATCGTCGATCGAGCGCTTGTACGTCTCGGGCAGCAGGAAGAGCCCGACCAACAGCGTCACGATCGCCGCGACCACCGGATACCAGAGGCCGTAATAGATATCGCCCGTCGCCGCGACCATCGCGAAGGCGGTCGCCGGCAGGAAGCCGCCGAACCAGCCATTGCCGATATGATAAGGCAGCGACATCGAGGTGTAGCGGATCCGGCTCGGGAACAGCTCGACCAGCATCGCCGCGATCGGGCCATAGACCATCGTCACCAGCAGCACGAGCGCGGTCAGTATCGCCACGACCATCGGCTTGTTGATCGCCGCGGGATCGGCTTTGGCGGGATAGCCCGCCTCGGCGAGCGCCGCCTTGGCCGCATCCTGGAAGTCGGCGATGCCGATCGCGGCTACCGCGCTCTCGCGCAGCGTCTCCTTGCGCGGGTCATAGACGGGCACGCGCTGCGCGCCGATCTGAACGACCGCGGTCGTCCCCGCGGGCGCCGCGACGTTGCGATAGGCGATGCCTTGCCGCGCGAGGAACGCCTTGGCGATGTCGCAGCTCGAGCCGTCGAACTTGTTCTTGCCGATCGGATCGAACTGGAACGAGCATTCGGCGGGGTCCGCAGTCACCGTCACCGGCGCGTTCTTCTGGGCGTGCGCCAGCGCCGGGTTGGCGGCCTCGGTGAGCAGGCCGAACAGGGGGAAATAGCTCGCCGCGGCGATCGCGCAGCCGGCGAGGATGATCGGCTTGCGGCCGATCCGGTCGCTCAGCCACCCGAAGAACACGAAGAAGGGCGTGCCGATCGCCAGCGCGATCGCGATCAGGATGTTGGTCGTCCAGCCATCGACCTTGAGCGTCTTTTCGAGGAAGAACAAAGCGTAGAACTGCCCGGTGTACCAGACCACCGCCTGCCCCACGACTGCGCCGAACAACGCGATCAACACGAGGCGCAGGTTGCTCCAGCGACCGAATGCCTCGGTCAGCGGTGCCTTGGAAGTAGTCCCTTCCTCCTTCATCTTCTGGAAGACCGGGCTCTCGTTGAGCTGGAGCCGGATCCACATCGAGACGCCGAGGAGGATGATCGAGACGAGGAAGGGCACGCGCCAGCCCCAGTCGGCGAACGCCGCCTCGCCCACCGTCCAACGCGTGCCGATCACCACCAGCAGCGCGGCGAACAGCCCGAGCGTCGCGGTGGTCTGGATCCAGCTGGTGTAGAGCCCGCGCTTGTCGTTGGGGGCATGCTCGGCGACATAGGTCGCCGCGCCGCCATATTCGCCGCCCAGCGCGAGTCCCTGCAACAGCCTGAGCAGGATCAGCACCGTGGGCGCGGCGAGGCCGATCTGGGCATAGCCGGGCAGCAGCCCGACAACGAAGGTCGAAAGCCCCATGATCCCCATCGTGACGAGGAACGTGTTCTTGCGCCCGACCAGGTCGCCGATCCGCCCGAAGACGAGCGCGCCAAACGGCCGAACCGCAAAGCCGGCGGCAAACACTCCCAGCGCGAAAATGAAGCCGGTGGTCTCGTTGAGCCCGGAGAGAAAATGGCTGGTGATGTAACTGACCAGCAGCCCGTACAGGTAGAAATCATACCATTCGAAGACCGTGCCGAGCGACGATGCCGCGATCACCAGTTTCTCGTTTTGCGTCGCCTGGTGGTGATAGGGCTGCCCCGCTGCATCGGCCATGAATCGCTCCCCTTTTGTTATCGCTACCCAACCACAGGAAGCCGCGGCTGCCTACCCCTCGCGCTTCACAGCGGCGCCGCATCGTCCTAAACGGTCGCCATGATCGACCGCTTCTTCCTCTCTCACCCGCGCAGCGTCGGTGAGAGCTATGGCGAGCACGCCGCCACCGCGTCGCGCTTCGGCTTCACGATGATCGTCGGGGGCGCGGCCTGCGTGGTGCACGCGGTGCTGCCCTTCCTGTTCGTCCGCACCGCGAGCGACACGGTCAAGAAGCTCTACGGCCAGATGAAGGCGCGTCAGCCCGCTTTCTCGCAGGAACGCCCGGCGTTCCAGCAGCCCGAGTGGCAGATCGAATACGAGATCTGAGCGGGAGCGCGGGGGAATGATCGAGCACGTCGCCATCATCGGCGCGGGCTTTTCGGGCACGCTGCAGGCGATCAACCTGCTCCGTCACGAAGGCCCCCGCGCCACGCTGATCGAACGCGCACCGGTGGCGGGCACCGGGCTCGCTTATGGCGCCGCGCACCCGAGCCACGTCCTCAACGTCCGCGCCGCGAACATGAGTGCCTTCCCCGACGACCCCTCGCATTTCGTCCGCTGGCTCGAAGCGCGTGGCGTGCAGAACGCTCCCGCCGCCTTCATCCCGCGTGTGACGTACGGCGAGTATCTGCGCGAATTGCTCGAGGCGGCGCTGCGCGACCCCAGCGGCCGGCTCACGCTGCTCCGCGACGAAGTGCAGGACGTCGAGGTCGACGGCGACGTCAAGGTGCGGCTCCGCGGCACCACGCTCGAAGCAGATGCCGCGGTGCTCGCGGTGGGTAATCTCCCGCCGCACGATCCGCCCGGACTGGACCCGGCAGAGCTCTCCGCGCACCGTTACAAGGGCGATCCGTGGGATGCCTCGGTCCCCGAGAATCTCGGCCCTGACGACATTGTCCTCGTCATCGGCACCGGCCTCACCATGGTGGATGTCGTCCTGCTGCTCGACGCGCGCGGCTTCAAGGGCCGGATCGTCGCGCTCTCGCGCCGCGGCCTGCTCCCGCGCCCGCACGCTCCGGGCAGCGACTGGCAGAAGATCGACGAGCGCCCCGCCACCACTGCCTCGCAACTCCTGCACAACGTCCGGACCCGCGGCGCGGCGATCGGCTGGCGCAATGCGGTCGACGAGCTCCGTCCCTTCACCCAGGCGATGTGGGGCAATGCCAGCGAGGCCGAGCGCGGCCGCTTCCTGCGCCATCTCCGCCCGTGGTGGGACGTCCACCGCCACCGCCTCGCGCCCGAGGTCTATGCGCGGCTGATGGCCGTGATCGAGCGCGGGCAGCTCGACGTGATTGCCGGCAAGACGCTCGGATTCGACGAGCGCGCGGACGGCATCGAAGTCCGCCTCCGCCGCCGCGGTGCCGATACCGCCGAGACCTTGCTCGCCCAGCGGATCGTCAATTGCACCGGCCCCCTGGGCGACCTCGCCCGCACCGAGGAGCCGCTGCTCCAGAAGCTCGCCGCGCGCGGCACGATCCGCCCCGACGCCGCGCATCTGGGTATCGATGTCGACAATCAGGGCCAGACGATCGACGCGCGGGGCCGGGCCAATGCCAATCTCTATGCGCTCGGGCCGATGACCCGCGGCGCCTTTTGGGAGATCGTCGCGGTTCCCGACATCCGCACCCAGACCTGGAACGTCGCCCGTCGGCTCTCCAATGCCCATTGGGTGGGCGGCGAAGGGCTGTAGCGGAAGGTTGCGAAAGTGCCGCGGAACGAGGGTTTCGCGGGATAGTATCAATTGACACTATCTGGCCGGAAGCGTATTTCCGGCGCCATGACCGATCCCGCAAATCCGCCGCACAATCCTCTGGGCCTCAACGGCTTCGAGTTCGTCGAATTCACATCGCCCGACCCCGAGGCGATGGCGCGCCAGTTCGAGCAGATGGGCTTCGTCGCCAGCCACCGCCACCCGCGCAAGAACATCACCCGCTACAAGCAGGGCCGCATCAACCTGATGCTCAACCGCGACGATGCCGGCCGCGTCGCGAAGTTCCGCGGCGAGCACGGCCCCTCGGCGAGCGCGATGGCCTTCCGCGTCGCCGATCCGGCCAAGGCGATGGAATGGGCGCTCGCCCACGGCGCCGAGCGCACCGACGAGGACGACACGGTGATCATGGGGATCGGCGGCTCGTATCTCTATTTCATCGAGGACGGCCACGATCTCTATGCCGATTGGGCCGAGTTCCCCGGCTGGCGCGAGGCCGAGGCGGAGAACAATGTCGGGCTCGATCTGCTCGACCACCTCACCCACAATGTCCGGCGCGGCCAGATGCGGGTCTGGTCGGAATTCTACAAGACGCTCTTCGGCTTCGAGGAGCAGAAATATTTCGACATCAAGGGCCAGGCGACCGGGCTGTTCAGCCAGGCGATGATCGCCCCGGACAAGGCGATCCGGATCCCGCTCAACGAGAGCCAGGACGACACCAGCCAGATCGAGGAATTCATCCGCGAGTATCATGGCGAAGGCATCCAGCACCTCGCCCTCACCACCGACGACATCTACGACACGGTCGAGCGGCTGCGCGCGCGCGGCGTGCGCCTGCAGGACACGATCGAGACCTATTTCGAGCTGATCGACAAGCGCGTCCCCGGCCATGGCGAGGATGTCGAGCGGCTGCGCAAGAACCGCATCCTGATCGACGGCAATGTCGGCGACGAAGGCATCCTGCTGCAGATCTTCACCGAGAACATGTTCGGGCCGATCTTCTTCGAGATCATCCAGCGCAAGGGCAATGAAGGCTTCGGCAACGGCAACTTCCAGGCGCTGTTCGAGAGCATCGAGCTCGACCAGATCCGCCGCGGGGTGATCAAGGTCGACGCCTGAGCCGCCATCCGACACGCGTTCCAATCTCTTCCCCTCCCTGCAAGGGAGGGGTTAGGGGTGGGTCCAGCGAAAGGCGGGCTCGATGCCCGGCTTTCGCTTCCGCCCCGAAGCGCGGCAGGGCTCGCTGCGCTCGCACCCACCCCCAGCCCCTCCCTTGCAGGGAGGGGAGCAAGGCAGGGCAATGACCGACTATTTCCCCGGCTTCGGCAATCATGTCTCGACCGAGGCGGTCTCCGGCGCCCTCCCCATCGGCCGCAACTCGCCGCAAAAGCCCGCCTTCGGCCTCTATGCCGAGCAGCTCTCGGGCACCGCCTTCACTGCGCCGCGGCACGAGAACCGCCGCTCGTGGCTCTATCGCCTGCGGCCGACCGCCGAGCATCCGCCCTTCACCCGCTACGCCGGCGCCGCGACCTTCGCCCCCGGCACCGTGCAGGAACCCCTGCCCCCCAATCGCCTGCGCTGGGACCCGATCCCCAACCCCGCCACGCCGACCGACCTGATCGACGGCATGACCACCATGCTGGCCAATCGCGATCCCGCCGATCTCGAGGGCGTCGCGGTCCATGTCTACGCCGCCAACAAGGACATGACCGACCGTGTCTTCGTCGACGCCGATGGCGAGCTGCTGTTCATTCCCCAGGCCGGCCGTCTCCGGCTGCTCACCGAGCTGGGCCGCATCGATATCGCGCCCGGCCAGATCGCGCTCGTCCCGCGCGGGGTGAAGTTCCGCGCCTTGCTCCCCGACGGCGAAGCACGCGGCTATGTCGCGGAGAATCACGGCGCGCTGTTCCGCCTCCCCGATCTCGGCCCGATCGGCGCCAACGGGCTCGCCAATCCACGCGATTTCGAGACCCCCGCCGCCTGGTTCGAGGACCGCGACGATGCATGCGAGATTGTGCAAAAATCGTTGGGAAGCCTGTGGACAACCACGCTCGACCATAGCCCGCTCGACGTGGTGGCGTGGCACGGCAACCTCGCCCCGTGGCGCTACGATCTCGCCCGGTTCAACACGATCAACACGGTGAGCTTCGACCATCCCGATCCGTCGATCTTCACCGTGCTGACCTCGCCGAGCGACGTGCCCGGCCGCGCCAATGCGGATTTCGTGATCTTCCCGCCGCGCTGGATGGTCGCCGAGGACAGCTTCCGCCCGCCCTGGTTCCACCGCAACGTGATGAGCGAGGCGATGGGCCTCATCCACGGCGCCTATGACGCCAAGGCCGAGGGTTTCGCGCCGGGCGGGCTCTCGCTGCATAACCTCATGGCCGGGCACGGGCCCGATCTGGCGAGCTGGGAAGGCGCGAGCAACGCCGAGCTCAAGCCGCACAAGATCGAGGGCACGATGGCGTTCATGGTCGAGACCTGCTGGCCGTATCGGCCGACGCGGTTCGCGCTGGAACGGGCGCAGCCGGATTATGATGCGGCGTGGAAGGGGTTTCCGAAGGCGGTGTTGCCTTGAAATTCCTCCCCGGCACGGGGAGGTGGCAGCGCGAAGCGCTGACGGAGGGGGCTCTCCGCATGGGACACCCTTTGCGGCGCGCCCCCTCCACCATGCTGCGCATGGTCCCCAGCGTCGGGTCGCTCGTTCCGGGGAGGAGTTTTTTTGATGGTCGACCATTCCAATCCTCCCCCGGAGGGGGAGGGGGACCAGCGCAGCTGGTGGAGGGGTAGTCTCCACGAGCGATGGTTCGGCCTTTGGGGCGACTACCCCTCCACCGCTTCGCGGTCCCCCTCCCCCTCCGGGGGAGGATTGCGCTGATGGACCGCCTCACCGCGACTCCCGCCGGCGTCACGCTCGGCCCCCTCGCGCTCATCCCCGACGACGGCGCCCGCAACTTCGTCCTCGAGTTGCGCGCGGGCCGCTTCCACGGTTTCGTCGTGCGCAAGGGCGAGTCCGTCCACGGCTATGTCGACAGCTGCGCGCATATGGCGCTGCCGCTCGCGCAACGGCTCGACCAATATCTCACCCCCGATGCCAGCCATATCCAGTGCAGCTGGCACGGTGCGCTCTACCGGATCGAGGACGGGACCTGCGTCGGCGGCCCGTGCGTCGGCGCGCGGCTCCAGCCCTGGCCGGTGACCGTCACCGACGGGATGATCGTTACCGCGTGACCGCTTGTGATCGGCCGCGATATCGGCGAAAAGCGGGACAAATAGGACAGCATTGCTGACAAATCAGCACGGGAGAGGCAGGATGGAACCCACGCTCGATTTCGGTCTCGGCGAAACCGCCGACATGATCCGGGAGACCACGGCGCGCTTCGCCAAGGAGCAGATCGAACCGCTGGCCGCGAAGATCGACGCCGAGGACTGGTTCCCGCGCGATCTCTGGCCGGCGATGGGCGAGCTCGGACTCCATGGCATCACCGTCGAGGAGGAATGGGGCGGGCTCGGGCTCGGCTATCTCGAGCATGTCGTCGCGCAGGAGGAAGTCGCGCGCGCCTCGGCCTCGATCGGCCTCTCCTACGGGGCCCATTCGAACCTGTGCGTCAACCAGATCCGCCGCTGGGCCAATCCCGAGCAGAAGGCCAAATACCTTCCCAAGCTTATCTCGGGCGAGCATGTCGGGTCGCTCGCCATGTCCGAGGCCGGCGCCGGCTCGGACGTCGTCTCGATGAAGCTGCGCGCCGAGAAGACCGACCGCGGTTATGTGCTGAATGGCACCAAATTCTGGATCACCAACGCCGCCTATGCCGACACGCTCGTCGTCTACGCCAAGACCGGCGAAGGCTCGCGCGGCATCACCACCTTCCTGATCGAGAAGGACATGCCCGGCTTCTCGATCGGCCAGAAGATCGACAAGATGGGCATGCGCGGCTCGCCCACCGCGGAACTCGTGTTCAATGACTGCGAGGTTCCCGAAGAGAATGTGATGGGCCCGCTCAACGGCGGCGTCGGCGTGCTGATGTCGGGCCTCGATTACGAGCGCACCGTGCTCGCCGGCATCCAGCTCGGCATCATGCAGGCCTGTCTCGACGTGGTGTTGCCCTATCTGCGCGAGCGCAAGCAGTTCGGTCAGCCGATCGGGCATTTCCAGCTGATGCAGGCCAAGGTGGCGGACATGTATGTCGCGCTCAATTCGGCCCGCGCCTATGTCTATGCGGTGGCGCGGAATTGCGATGCGGGTCGCACCACGCGCTTCGACGCGGCGGGCGCGATCCTGCTCGCCTCGGAGAATGCCGTGAAGGTGTCGCTCGAGGCGATCCAGGCGCTGGGCGGCGCGGGCTATACCAAGGACTGGCCCGTCGAACGCTTCGCCCGCGACGCCAAGCTGCTCGATATCGGCGCGGGGACCAACGAGATCCGCCGGATGCTGATCGGCCGGGAATTGGTGGGGGGCTAGTCAAATTCCTCCCCGGAACGGGGAGGGGGATCATGCGCAGCATGGTGGAGGAGCTCTCCACGAGCGATTCCATAGGAGGCACGCCCCCTCCACTACGCCCTGCGGGCGCAGTCCCCCTCCCCGTTCCGGGGAGGAATTTTACTTGAACAGCCCCAGATCGATCGCTTCGGCCATCGCGGTCTCGCCGCGGCCGTCGGGGTGGAGATTGTCGCCGCCCTGCAGATTCGCCGCGAGCCGCTTCGGATTGGCCGGATCGGCGACGACCTTCTCCATGTCGATCACCGCGTCGAAATCCTTCGACGTCCGCATCCAGTTGTTGACCGCGACCCGCATCGCTTCGCCCGTCGGCGTCGCATAGCCTGCGCCCTCGAAGGGCAGGATCGTCATCGCATAGACCTTGATCCCGCGGTCATGCGCGCGCAGCGCCAGCTGGCGATAGCCCGCGATCAGCTGATCGGCAGTGATCGTCGGCCGCGGGGTGCCGTTCTGCGGCCGCCCCGAATTGCCGATGTCGTTGATCCCTTCGAGCAGCACCACATGGCTGACGCCCGGCACCGCGAGCACGTCGCGATCGAAGCGCGACAGCGCGCTCGGGCCGGTGCCGTGGGCGAGGATGCGATTGCCCGAGATCGCCTGCGTCACCACGACATGCGGCTTGCCCGCCGCCGCCAGCCGCCGACCGAGCACGTCGCCCCAGCGGCAGCGCGGCATCGCGTCGTTGGCGCAGCCGACATTGTCGGTGATCGAATCGCCGAACGCGACGACCACCGGGCGCGGCTTCGCGGCCGACACGTCGATCCCCGAAATCAGCGGCCGCAGCCGCCATTTGTCGGCGGGCGCGAAGTCCTCGCCAGTGTGATCGCCCGGCGCCGAGACGAGCGTCTGCTGGCCGACCACGTCATGGACGGTGTTGAATTGCGTCGCCTCGGGGAAGAACAGCGAGACCTCGACCACGTCGAACGCCTTGACCGGCAGCGCGATCGCGTCGCTGACCAACGGCGCGCCCTCGGGCACGCGCACCGAACCCTGCCCGCCGAACGTCACCTTGACCGCCTGCCCGCCGGCGAGCCGCACCGTTGCCGAACCGATGGTCAGCGCGGGGCCATAATCGTTGGCGAGCCGCAGGCGGAGCTGCGAACCGCCCGCGCCGACGCGGACCGCCGAGCGGATCGTGACATTCTCCAGCGTCTTCGCCTGCTCGGCCGGGACCTGCCACATGCTCGCGGTCCACGCCCGCGTCCAGCCGGGGCCGCCCGGCGCCGCCGCGACCAGCATCAGCGCCGCGCTCGCGACGACAACCCGCATACCCCGCATCGCTCTCTCCCTTTTTTCGATTATGCCGTCAGCGCCCGGACGGGCGCGTCACCAGACCTTCACGCGCTGCCCGGGCTCGAGGAACAGCTTCTGCCCCGATTGCACGTTGAACGCGGGGTACCAGGCATCGAGGTTGCGCACCGTCTGGGCGCGCCAGCGCGCCGGAGCATGCGCATCGGTGGCGACGCGTGCGCGCAGCGTCTGCTCGCGCGACTTTTCGCGCCACGCCTGGGCATAAGCGAGGAAGAAGCGCTGGTCGCCGGTCAGCCCGCCGATCACCGGCGCTTGCTTGCCGCCGAGCGCGGCATGGTACGCCTCGTACGCCGCGGTCAGCCCCGCGACGTCGGCGATATTCTCGCTCAAGGTCTGCTGGCCGTTGATGAACAGCCCCGGCAGCACCTCATAGGCGTTGAATTGCTTGACCAGCGCCTGTCCGCTCGCCTTGAAGCGCGCGAGATCGGCAGGCGTCCACCAGTTGCGCAGGCGGCCCGTAGCGTCGAAATTGGCGCCGAGATCGTCGAAGCCATGGCTGATCTCATGCCCGATGACGGCGCCGATCGCGCCGTAATTGGCCGCGGCGTCGGCGCCCGGATCGTAGAAGGGCGCCTGCAGGATCGCGGCGGGGAAGTTGAGCGCATTCTGCAGCGGCAGATTGACCGCGTTCACCGTCTGCGGCGTCAGCCACCATTCGCCGCGATCGACCGGCTTGCCGATCTTGGCGAGCTGGTGGCGATATTCGACGCGCTCGGCGCGACGGAGATTGCCCACCGGATCATCGGCCTTGACCTCGAGGCTCGCATAGCTGCGCCACGTCTCGGGATAGCCGATCCCGACCTGCATCCCCGCGATCTTGCGGCGCGCCTCGGCCTTGGTCGTGTCCGCCATCCAGGGCAGCGCGGCGACGCGCTTGTCGAACGCGGCGAGGATGCCCTTCACCATGTTCTGGATGTCGGCCTTGGACGAGGCGGGGAAGAAGTCCTTCACATAGAGCTGGCCGACCGCATCGCCGAGCCACGCGTTGACGCTGCCGATCGCGCGCTTGTCGCGCGGGCGCGGCTTCTGCTGGCCGCTCAGCGTATGGCCGAAGAACTCGAAATGCGCCTGGTCGAAAGCCGCGGGCAGCACCGCGCTGACCTGATCGATGCGGTGGAAGGTCAGCCAGTCCTGCCACGCCTGGAGCGGCTCGCTGCCGACCAGCCTGGCCATCGCGATCACCGTCTGCGGGTGCCAGACGATGAAGTCCTGCTGCGCGCCGAGCCCGGCGGCGTTCCAGAAGGCGTCCCAGTCGATCCCCGGCGCCTTCTTCGCGAAGTCGGCCTTCTTCCACGGATTGTTGGCCTTGTGGATGTCCTGGCTGGTGACGATGTCGGTGTGCGCGCGCGCGATCCTGGTCTCGAGGTCGAACACGCGCTGCGCCCGGGCATCGGGCTCGGTGATGTTGGCGAGGCTCAGCAGCTTGCCGATATAGGCGCGATACTGGTTGCGGATCGCCGCCATCTCGGGCTTGTCCGAGAGGTAATAGTCGCGATCGGGGAGCCCGATGCCGCCCTGCAGCAGATAGGGCACATTGGTGTCGGGCCGGTCGAGCGCCTGGCTGATGAACAGCCCGAAGATATTGTCGGTGCCGAAATCGGTGGCGTTGAGCGGATCGACATCGGCGCGGATATTGGCGCCGAGCATCGTCGACAGCGCCTTCTTGTCCCCCAGCGCGGCGATCGCGTCCATCTCCGGCCCGAGCGGCGAGAGCCCGTGCTGCTCGATCGCCGCGGTGTCGGTGAAGGCGTTGTACCAATCGGCGATGCGGCGCTGATCGGTGCCGACCGCGGCATTGGCCTTGAGCGCGGCCTGGACGATCGCGACGTTGTTCGCCTCGGCCTTGTTGTAGACTTCGAGGAAGGCGCCGATGCTCGAGCGGTCCGCCGGGATCTCGGCGCGGGCGCGCCAGCCGCCATTGGCGTGCTCCTCGAAATCGTCGCCGGGCGTCACGCTTTTGTTGAGCCCCGCGACGTCCACGCCGATGCCGGCACCCGCTGTGGCGGTCGCGCCGTTGTCGGCCGGCCCGCCCCCGGTGCAGGCTGCGGTTGCGAGAAGCAGTGCAAACAACGCCGCGCGAGTCGTCACGATCGGGCTCTCCACTCGTTCCAGTCGTGCAGCGTGCTACTCTCGCGCGACGCCGCGCGCCAGTCCTTCCCAAGCAGCCGGCCGCAGTGTAGGCAGGGCAAAACTAGGACAGGAAGGATGCCCTAATGAGCGCTCCGGTGCTCGACTCGAAGGTGTCGCCCGAGGGAGAGGAATATCGCGCCCGCGCCGCGCATAATCGCGGTCTGGCCGAGCGATTGCGCGCCGATGTCGCCAGAGCCGCGCGCGGCGGCTCCGATGCGGCGCGCGAGCGCCACGCCAGCCGCGGCAAGCTGCTCCCGCGCGAACGCGTCGAACGGTTGCTCGATCCGGGCAGCTCGTTCCTCGAGATCGGCCAGCTCGCCGCCTGCGACATGTACGGGGGCGAGGTCCCCGGCGCCGGGATGATCGCCGGGATCGGCCGCGTCTCGGGTCGTACCGTGATGATCGTGTGCAACGATGCCACGGTGAAGGGCGGCACCTATTATCCGATGACGGTCAAGAAGCATCTCCGCGCGCAGGAGATCGCCGAGGCCAATCGCCTGCCCTGCATCTATCTGGTCGATTCGGGCGGCGCCAACCTGCCGCACCAGGCCGAGGTCTTCCCCGACCGCGACCATTTCGGCCGGATCTTCTTCAACCAGGCCAATATGTCCGCGCTCGGCATCCCGCAGATCGCCTGCGTGATGGGCAGCTGCACCGCCGGCGGCGCGTACGTCCCCGCGATGAGCGACGAGAGCGTGATCGTCCGCAACCAGGGCACGATCTTCCTCGCCGGCCCGCCGCTGGTGAAGGCCGCGACCGGCGAAGTGATCAGCGCCGAGGATCTGGGTGGCGGCGACCTGCACGGCCGCAAATCGGGCGTGGTCGATCATGTCGCCGAGAATGACGAGCACGCGCTGACCATCGTCCGCGACATCGTCAGCCACCTCCCCGCCGATCGCACCCCCGACATCGCGCTGCTCGACCCGCGCGCGCCCAAATACGCGCCCGAAGAACTCTACGGCATCGTCCCCGAGGACGTCCGCGCCCCCTATGACGTCCATGAGGTGATCGCCCGGATCGTCGACGGCAGCGAATTCCACGAGTTCAAGGCGCTGTACGGCACCAGCCTCGTCTGCGGCTTCGCGCATATCTGGGGGATGCCGGTCGGGATCATCGCCAATAACGGCATATTGTTCTCGGAGAGCGCGCAAAAGGGCGCGCATTTCATCGAGCTCGCCTGCCAGCGGCGCATTCCGCTGCTGTTCCTCCAGAACATCTCGGGCTTCATGGTCGGCGGAAAGTACGAGGCCGAGGGCATCGCCAAGCACGGCGCCAAGCTGGTCACCGCCGTCGCCACCGCCACCGTGCCCAAGGTAACCGTCCTCATCGGCGGCAGCTTCGGCGCGGGCAATTACGGCATGTGCGGCCGCGCCTACAGCCCGCGCTTCCTGTTCAGCTGGCCCAACAGCCGCATCTCGGTGATGGGCGGCGAGCAGGCGGCGAGCGTGCTCGCCACGGTCCACCGCGACGCCGAGAAATGGACGCCGGAGGAAGCCGAAGCCTTCAAGGCGCCGATCCGCCAGCGCTACGAGGACGAAGGCAATCCGTGGCACGCCACGGCGCGCCTGTGGGACGACGGCATCATCGATCCCGCCCAGACCCGCGACGTCCTCGGCCTCGCCTTCGCCGCCACGCTGAACGCCCCGATCCCCGAACGCCCGGCATTCGGCGTGTTCCGGATGTGATGGGAAAGACGGCACCCTTTCACTCCTCCCCTAGCCTGCCCCGGGGACGGAAATCCCCGGGTGCTTGCGCGGCGCGCGCTACACACCGCAGTCACTTCCTTTTCGTCGCATTACCGTTGAACATCGCATGGCGCCTTCCACGCTTCGAATTGCCTTGGCCGGGACCAGCTCGGAGAGGAATTGAAAGGTCGTCATGAAGCTCGTTGTCGCAGCAGCCCTCCTCGCTCCGCTCCCCGTGCAGGCCCAGACCACAACCCCTGCCTTCACCGATATCGAAGCCGATATCCGCGCCCGATGCGACGCGGGCAGCTTCTCCGGCACGGTGATCGTGATGCGCGGCAAGGAAGCGTTGCTCCACGTTCGCTGCCAGCCGCCCGGCAGCCCCGGCATCGCGGCCGACGCGCGCTTCAAGTTCTTCTCGATGTCGAAGATGTTCACCGGCGCCGCAATCGCACGATTGGTGGAGAGCGGCAAAATAGATCCCACTACCCGGCTACGCGTCTACTTCCCGCACCTGCCCCCCGCCTGGCGCGACGTTCAAGTGCGCGAGCTGCTCACCCACAGTTCGGGCATTCCCGATCTGTCGGAGCGCCTGATCCCCGAGTTCGAGCAGCCCGACACCGATCATCACACCGCGCTCGATCGGTTGCTCGGCAAGCTGGAAGGTGAGAACCCGCCGCTCGTCTTCGAACCGGGCACCCGCTTCGCCTACAATAATTTCGGCTATGAGCTGCTCGCGCAGATCGGTGCCGCAGCCGCGCGCAAACCATTCGACAAGGTGCTCCACGAGCTCGTGCTCGATCCCGCGGGGATGCGAGACACGGTGGTGGCGATGCCGCGCTATGCCGCAGGCAGGCTGGACGGGTCGCGCTCCATCGAACGGCTTGTGCCCGGTTTCAACGGCGCTCCGGGCACGCTCGAGCCGGCAGAGAGCTATTCGTTCGTCCAGCTGGGCGCGGGCGCGCTGATTGGCAGCGCCGACGACCTCGTCGCCTATGCCAATACGCTACACGGCAACCGCCTGCTCTCCGCCGCTCTCCAGACGCGCATCGCGGGAGAGGCCTATCCGGTGCGGGCGGGCGTTAGCTACGGCTACGGCGTGATGTACCGTCAGATCGCCGGTTGTACGATCGTCCAGCATAGCGGAGGTAGCAACGGTTATGTCAGCGACTTCGCCCGCATTCCGGCACGTGACGAGACAGTGATCGTTCTGAGCAATTTTGGTTTCGCGAAAGCCGAGGAGCTTCGCATGAAGATGATCGAACGCCTTACCGCCGCGAACCCCTGCATTCCAGAACCGACCAAGGAATCCTGATGCGCCTGCTTCTCGCCCTCGCCCTCCTCGCACCGCTCTCCGCTTTAGCGCAGACCACGCCCGTCGCGCCGATCGTGAAAGGCACTGCCCTGCCCCCGCCCGCCAGCGAGGAAGCCGCCGTGCTCGCGCCGATCCAAGCGCTCTTCGCGGGTCTTGCTGCGCATGACGGTGCGGCGATGGCAGGGACGCTGCACGGCAATGGCGGGGTCACCGTCATTACCACCCAGCCCGACGGCACTACGGCGATCCGGCAGAAGAGCTGGGCTGACTGGACCGCGGGCATCAAGCCGGGCCCCGAACGCTATGAGGAGCGTATGCCCGCCCCCGCGATCGAGATCGACGGCGATCTCGCGATGGTCTGGGGCGATTACAGCTTCCTGATCGACGGCAAGCTCCATCATTGCGGCGTGAACCATTTCGGCCTCGCCCGCGTCGAAGGCCAATGGAAGATCGTCAGCCTCGGCTGGACCTCGCGCACCACGGGATGCCCCGCGCAATGAGCCGCGATACGCTGTTCCTGCTCGAGCATGAATTCGCCGACCCGGCGCTGGGCGGCGCGCGCGTCTTCTATTGCAAGGACTGCATCACGATCGAAGGCCTGCTCGCGACCTTTCCGGAGCGCGCCGCGAACCTCGACGTGATCCGCGTGCCCTGGCCGCGCCCGCGCGCGGCGGTGGTCGCGGCGATCGGCGAGACCAATCAGAACCTGCCCGCGCTGGTGTGGGATGGCGGCTTCGTCAACGAGATCGAGCCGCTGCTCGCGGCACTGGCCGAGCGCCACGGCTTTCCGGAACGACACCCATGATCACCTCGCTCCTCATCGCCAATCGCGGCGAGATCGCCTGCCGGATCATCCGCACGGCGCGCGAAATGGGGATCCGCACCGTCGCGGTCTATTCGGATGCCGATGCGCAAGCGCTCCATGTCCGCCAGGCCGACGAGGCCGTGCATATCGGCCCCTCGCCGGCGCGCGAGAGCTATCTGGTCGGCGAGAAGATCATCGCCGCCGCCAAAGCCACGGGCGCCGAGGCGATCCATCCGGGCTATGGCTTCCTCTCCGAGAACGCCGATTTCGCGCAGGCGGTGATCGACGCCGGGCTGATCTGGGTCGGACCCAACCCCGACAGCATCCGCGCGATGGGCCTCAAGGACGCCGCCAAGGCGCGGATGATCGCCGCGGGCGTGCCGGTCACCCCCGGCTATCTCGGCGAGGATCAGTCGCCCGAACGGCTGCAGGCCGAGGCCGATGCGATCGGCTATCCGGTGCTGATCAAGGCCGTGGCGGGCGGCGGCGGCAAGGGCATGCGCCGCGTCGACGCGCCCGCGGATTTCGATGACGCGCTCGCCAGCTGCAAGCGCGAGGCAGCTTCGTCGTTCGGCGACGACCGGGTGCTGCTCGAGAAGTACATCCTTTCGCCGCGCCACATCGAAGTGCAGGTGTTCGGCGACAGCCACGGCAATGTCGTCCATCTGTTCGAGCGCGACTGCTCGCTGCAGCGCCGCCACCAGAAGGTGATCGAGGAGGCCCCTGCCCCCGGCATGGATCCCGAAACCCGCGAAGCGATCTGCGCCGCCGCGGTGCGCGCGGCCAAGGCGGTCGACTATGTCGGCGCGGGCACGATCGAGTTCATCGCCGACGCCAGCGAGGGCCTGCGCGCCGACCGCATCTGGTTCATGGAGATGAACACGCGGCTGCAGGTCGAGCATCCGGTGACCGAGGAGATCACCGGGCAGGATCTGGTCGAGTGGCAGCTGCGCGTGGCGAGCGGCGAGCCGCTGCCGCTCGCACAGGACGCGCTGACCATCGCCGGCTGGGCGATGGAAGCACGGCTCTATGCCGAGGATCCGGCAGCGGGTTTCCTCCCCTCGATCGGCCCGCTGATCGCCTTCGATCTCAATGACGGCATGATCCGTTCGGACGTGGGCGTCGAGGAAGGCGGGGCGGTCTCGCCCTTCTACGATCCGATGATCGCCAAGCTGATCGTCTTCGGCATGGACCGCGCGAGCGTGATCGAGCGCCTCGGCGACGCGCTTTGCCGCAGCGTGGTCTGGCCGGTGCGCACCAACGGCGCGTTCTTGGTGAAACTGCTCGCCGACCCCGATTTCGTGGCCGGCGATGTCGATACCGGACTGATCGCACGCAAGGGCGAGGCGCTGATGCCGCCGCGGCTGCCCTCCGAAGAGGTGCTGCGCGGCGCCGCGTGGCGCCTGTTCGAAGACCAAAAGGCGCGGACCGGGCTCGACCTCCCCGGCTTCCGACTCAACGGCCCGCCGCGGCGATCGGCGATCCTCGATGTGGACGGCACGCGCGCGCCGGTGGATTTCGCCGACGATGCCGAGCGCTGGTATATGGAGATCCATGACGGCCGGGTTCGCGTCACCGAGTCCGGCCAGACCTTCTCGATCGGCTTCGCACGCACCGACGGCGCGACCGGGGCCATCGCCGGCGACGGCGCGATCCTCGCTCCGATGCCCGGCCGCGTGACCGCCGTCGAAGTGGCCACAGGCGAAACGGTCGCCAAAGGCCAGCGCCTCGTCACGCTCGAGGCGATGAAGATGGAGCATGGCCTCGTCGCGCCGTTCGACGGCGTCGTGGCCGAGCTCAATGCGGACGCCGGCGCACAGGTCACCGAAGGCAGCTTGCTCGTCCGGATAGAGAAAACCGAATGACGCTGACGATGCGCCCGGCGACGCGCGCGGAGCTGCCGGAGATCGTCGCGCTGCTCTGGGACGACGAGACCGCGCGCCACCGCGAGGATCCGGGCGAGCCACTCGATCCGCGCTACCTCGCGGCGTTCGACGCGATCACGGCCGATCCCAACCAGCATCTGATCGCCGCCGAACTGGGCGGCCGCGTGATCGGCACGATGCAGCTGAGCTTCCTCCCCGGCCTCTCCTTCCGCGGCGCGTGGCGCGCGCAGATCGAGGCGGTGCGGATCGCGAGCGACTTGCGCGGACGGGGACTCGGCGAACAAATGATCCGCTGGGCCGTCGATCAGGCGCGCGCGCGCGACTGCAAGCTGGTCCAGCTCACTTCGACCGCGACGCGCACCGCGGCGCATCGCTTCTATGCCCGGCTCGGCTTCGTTCAGAGCCATGTCGGCATGAAACTGCATCTGAGGGACTGAACATGGCCGGACGATTTTTCGACGAATGGCAGGTCGGCGACCGGATCGAGCATGCGTTGCGCCGCACCGTCACCGAGACCGACAACCTTCTTTTCTCGACCCTCACGCACAACACCCAGCCGCTCCACATCGACGCCGAGGCGGCGCGCGCGAGCGAATTCGGCCAGATCCTCGTCAACGGCACCTTCACCTTCAGCCTGATGGTGGGGATCACCGTGGGTGACACCACCGCGGGCACGCTCGTCGCCAATCTCGGCTACGACAAGCTGGTGATGCCCAAGCCCGTCTTCCTCGGCGACACGCTGCGCGCCTCGTCCGAAGTCACCGAGTTGCGCCCGAGCAAGTCGCGCCCGGGCCAGGGCATCGTCACGTGGCGGCATCAGATGCACAACCAGCGGGACGAACTGGTCTGCGAATGTTTGCGCTCGGCATTGTTGCGGAGCCGCCCCGCCTGAGCCACGGTACGCGGGATGCACGAAGTAGAATTCGCAGTGATCGGCGGCGGCGCGGCGGGGATCGCCGCGGCGCGCACGCTCGCCGATGCGGGCCGCGAGGTGCTGATCGTCGAGGCGAGCGGTCGACTCGGCGGACGCGCGCGCACGGTGCATGTCGCCGGCATGCCGATCGATCTCGGCGCGGGCTGGCTCCATTCGGCGCCGAAAAACCCCTGGGTCGGAATCGCCGAGGCGAGCGGCTTCAGCGTCTATCGCACGCGCCCGCGCTGGGGCGAGCAATGGCGCGGGCTCGGCTTTAGCGAAGCCGAACAGGAAGCGATGTGGCACGCGTTCGAAGCCTTCCAGCAGGCGATGGACACGCCGCCGCCGAGCGACCGCGCCTCCGATCTGCTCCCCGTCGGCGGCGAATGGAACGCGGCGCTCGACGCGCTCTCAGGCTATATCAACGGCGCGCCGATGCGCGAGATGTCGGTCACCGACTGGCGCGCCTATGACGCGGCCGCGATCAACGTGGATTGGCGCGTGACCCAGGGCTATGGCGCGCTCGTCGCCGCGCACGCCGCGGGGCTGCGCGTGGCGCTGGCCACCCCGGTGACCGCGATCGACACCTCCGGCACGCGGCTGCGCCTCGAGACTCCGCGCGGGACGATCACTGCCGGCGCTGCGATCGTCACCGTCTCGACCAACGTCCTCGCCAGCGGCGCCATCGCCCTGCCCGGCCACGACGCGATCCTCCACGCCGCCGCCGAGCTGCCGCTGGGCCTCGCCGACAAATTGTTCTTCGCGCTCGAAGGCGGGGAGGAAATCGAGGACGACGCCCATCTGCTCGGCAATCCGCGATCCGCGCTCACGGGCACCTATACGCTCCGCCCCTTCGGACGGCCGGTCGTCGAGTGCATGCTCGGCGGCGAAGGCGCGCGGGCGATGGAGAAGGAAGGCCTCGACGGCGCCGCCGCCTTCGCGATCGGCGAGCTCGTCGCGCTGCTCGGCGGCGACTGGCGCAAGCGGCTCCGCTTCGTCGCCGGTTCGGCCTGGGGCCGCGAGGATCTTATCCTCGGCGGCTATAGCCACGCGTTGCCCGGCCGGGCCGCAGCGCGCGCCACGCTCGCCACGCCGATCGACCCGCGCATCCGCTTCGCCGGCGAGGCCTGCTCGTCCGGCGAATTCTCCACCGCGCACGGCGCCCACAACACCGGCGTCGCCGCCGCGAAGGCGCTGCTCGCGGGCTAGGCCGCGGCCGCTTTCGCCGGCTCGGGGTTGGAGAATTCCATCTCCTGATCGATCCCGCCGAATTTGAGCGCCATCACGTCGCGCGTATAGTTCTGGTGGAGCCGCCACGGCTTGCGCGTTCCCTGTCGCGGCAGCTGCCCCGCGGCACGCTGGACATAGCCCGAGGTGAAGTCGAGGAACGGCGCCGCCTCGAGCGGTCCCTGCACCCGCGGCGTCACCTGCCGCATCCCGCGCTTCTGCATCGCGTTGAGCAGCCGCGTCACATAATTGGCGGTCAGATCCGATTTCAGCGTCCAGCTGGCATTGGTGTAGCCGAACGAGATCGCGAAATTGGGTACGTCGGAGAACATCATGCCCTTGTAGGTCATGTGCCGCGCCGGCTCGAACGGCGCGCCGTCGACGCGGATCGCCGCCCCGCCGAGCAGCTGGATCTCGAGCCCCGTCGCCGTGACGATCAGATCGGCTTCGAGCGTCTCCCCCGAAGCCAGCCTGATGCCGTTCGCCACGAAGCGATCGATCGTATCGGTGACGACGCCCGCCTTGCCCTCGCGGATCGCGGCGAACAGGTCCGCATCGGGGACGAGGCACAGCCGCTGGTCCCACGGATTGTAGCGCGGCGTGAAATGGGTATCGACATCGTGCCCGGGCAGCTCCTTGCGCACCATGTCGACGATCGCCTGCCTGGCCTTTTCGGGCCGCTTGCGCATCGCGCGGAAGAAATATTGCTGGAGCAGCACGTTCTTCCACCGGGTGAGGCCATAGGCGGTCTTCGCCGGCAGCTTGCCGCGCAGCCAGTTGGCGATCCCGTCCTCCGAAGGCCGCGCGACGATATAGGTCGGCGAGCGCTGGAGCATCGTCACCTGCGCCGCCTGCTTCGCCAGCTCGGGCACCAGAGTCACCGCGGTCGCGCCGCTGCCGATCACCACCACCTTCTTGCCGGCATAATCGATATCGCCGGTCCAGAATTGCGGATGGACGATCCGGCCCTTGAAGTCCTTCGCCCCGGCAAATTCGGGCGCGTACCCCCGGGCGTAGTTATAATAGCCGCTCGCCATCAGCAGAAAGGCGCAGGTGAAGCGCCGCTCCTCGCCGTCCTGCTCCGCCACCACGCTCCAGCGCGCGTCCGCGCTCGACCAGTCCGCGCTTTTGACGCGGTGGCCGTAGCGGATGTGCCGGTCGATGCCATATTCGCGCGCGGTCTCGTCGAGATAGCGCAGGATCGACGGTCCGTCGGCGATCGCCTTGGCGTCGGTCCAGGGTTTGAACGAGAAGCCCAATGTGTACATGTCCGAGTCCGAGCGGATGCCCGGATAGCGGAACAGGTCCCATGTCCCGCCCAGCCGGTCGCGCCCCTCGAGGATCACATAGCTGCGTGTCGGGCTGTTCGCCTGCAGATGCCAGCCCGCGCCGATGCCGGAGATCCCGGCTCCTACCACCACGACGTCGAAATGCTCGGTCATTCGCCTCTCCGCGGCCGGCTATTTACATCGTTGTAAACAGCCGGACACCCGGCAATCAAGCCGCGATGGCGATCGGCGTCAATAATCCCGCGAATAGCGCAGGCTGACGCTCGACCCGCCGAACGACGCGGTCTGCGAGAGCAGGCTGAGCGAGCGGGTCAGCGCGATCTCGAGCTGGGTGGCGGTGAAGCCCCGCGCATCGGTGATGATCTCGATATAGATGTCGTTGGTGATGTATTTGCCCGCCGCCAGCGAGGTGCCGCGCCCGCTGGTGTCGTCGGCACCGAGGATGCGCAGCCGGTCGATCCCGGTCGCCGAGCGGAGCTGGCCGAGCGGGTTGAGCCCGCCGCCCGAGCCGCTCAGCGAATTGACCGCGGCGGCGAGCTGGATCGCCTCGGTCGCCGAGAGATTGGTCACGTTGGTCCCGAAGAATAGCCGCGCCAGCACTTCCTCCTGCGGCAGAGTCGGCGACGAGGTGAAGGCGATGCGCGGCTGCTGCGCGGTGCCCGAAATGTCGATGATCGCCGTGATGCCCTCGGCGGTGGTGCTCGCCTCGACATCGATGCTCGGGTTCGACAATTGCGAGCCCTGGAAGCGGATATTGCCGCGCGTCACGTCGAAGCGGCGATTGGCGAAGCTGTAGGTGCCGCGGATGAGCTCCAGATTGCCGCGGACCTCGGGCGCAGCGGTGGTGCCGCCCACGAACATGCGCGCGCTCCATTCGGATTCGAGCCCCATGCCCGAGACGAACAGCCGGTTGTCGGCGACGAGCCGCAGATCGAGGTCGAACGCGCCGCTGCGCGCCGGCGCGGCGGGGCGGACCGGTCCAGCATCGACCATCTCGCTGCGACGCCGGATGCCGGTGAGCTGGGGAATCTCGGCAGCGCCCTGGCGGATGATCTGGTAGCGCGCCTCGGGGATGACCAGCCGACCTTCGATCTTCGAAACTTGCGGGTTCTTGGTGATGGTGAGGCGCCCGGTTGCCGTCGCGCCCAACGCGTCGCTGCTCGCGAGCCGCGCATTCTTGAAATCGGCGACGATGTTCATCGGATAACCGGCCGCCGCCGAGAAGCCGATGCGGCCCTGTGCGGTGATCGTGCCGTCCCCGGCGCGCCCGCTCGCCTCGTCGAGGATCAATTCGTCGTCCGAGAAGCGGCCCGCGACCTTCAGATTGGTGATCTGCGTGCCGAAGGTCTCGTTGCCATAGGCGAGGTTCTCGCCACGCACGACGCCGGTGAGATCGGGCTCGCGCACGCGCCCGGAGAAGTCCGCGGCGATGCCGATCGCTCCGGTGAGATGCTGGTTGGTCAGCCCGGCGAGCGAGAAAGGCACCGCGGCGGGGCCGTTGTAACGGATGCCGCCCGAGAGCGGCGCACCCATCAGCCGCTCGGTCCACGGCCCCGCGCCCGGTCCCAGCGGCCGCAGCGTCGCCACTACCCTGCCGATCGTCGTGGTGCCGCGCTTGATCAGCGCGCGTGCGTCGCCGCCGTCGGGCAGCAGCTTGCCGACAAAACTGACATCCACGGGGGTCGAGACGGTGGCGAGGCTCGAGCGAGTGAAATCGTCGATCTCGAGCCGCGCATCCGCGCTCGGGAAGGCATCGGAATTGGGCTGGGCGAAGTCGAGGCTTCCGGTCGCGGTCCCGCCGAGACCGAGGCCGGGAACGAGCCCGTTGACGAAGGCGAGGTCGAGCTTGTCGAGCCGTGCCTGCAGCGCGAGCCCGGTGCCATAGCTGCCGGCCAGCCGCATGCTGCCCTGATCGAAATCGACTTGGGTCGGCAGCAGGCGATAGGTGTCGCCGGCGATCTGGATGCGCGCCGGATTGACGGTGCGGAACTTGATCCCGCTCCCCTGCCCCTGCAGCGCCACCACCCACAAATTGGGCGACAGCCGCGCATTGGCGGCGACCTGGAAGGGTACGCCCGTCGATCCGGTCGCCACGGCCTGCGCAGTGCCGCTGCCGCCCTGATAGTCGATCTTCGCACGCGCGGTCTTGAGCACGAACTGGCCGCTGCGCAGATTGGCCAGTTGTATGTCGGCGACGATCTGCGGCGTCTCCATGAGCACCAGGTTCGCCGAGATCAAAGCGCGGCCGATGGTCAGTTCGGCATCGCCCGGGATCTTCGCATTGAGCGCGCGCGCCTGGATCTGCGCGGCCTGATAGCGCCCCTGCGCGGCGAGCTCGGCGCTGCCGACGACGCCCGAGCCCTCGAAGCGCAATCGCCCGGCGAACGGCCCCGCCGCGGTCTGCTGGAGGTTGCCCGTGATATCCATGCCCGCGAAGCGCGCGCTTTCGATATCGATCGCGAGCGCCTTGCCGGTGCGGACCACGACATTGGCATTGAACGGGCCATATCTGGTCCCGCCGGTGGCCGCGACCGCCCAGGCGTTGCCGCGGCCACGGATCTTCGCCTCGAGATCGACCAGCCCCACGCCCAGACCGGGCTTCGGCGCGCGCAGCAGCACCACGGGGGCGTTCATCGTGCCCGTAACCCGCGCGGTCATCGGGCCATATTGCGTCGACACCGCATCGGCGTTGATCAGGATCGGCCCCGCCGGGTCATAGCGCCCCGATCCGCGCAAGATGCGGAATTGCGGCGCGCGCAGCCTGATGTCCTCGACCGCGATCACGCCGGTGGGCCCGAGCGTGACGCGCGCCGAGGCGGCGGCGTTGCCGCCGAGGAAGTTGCGCACCCCGGCATTGGTCAGCTTGCGCGTTTCGGCGGCGACATGCCCACGGATACCCCAGCCGCCGCCGCGCGCGACGAACAGTTCGGCGTCGGTCTTGAGATCGACGATGCCGACGCCGTTGATCGCATAGTTGTTGATCCGGCCCTTGATCGCGCCGGTGTAGCGACCCCGGCCCATATCGGCGGCGATGATCGCGGTCGCGTCGACCCGGTCCGAGCGCAGCCGCAGATTGTCCGAGAGGATCTGGTCGCCCGAAATGGCGAGATCGCCAACGATCGAGAGATTGGTGACGAGTCCGCCTACCGCAGCATTGAGCCCCGACACGCGCGCGGCGCGCGCGCGGATCGGCACGAGGATGCGATCCGCATCCACCCGCGCCCTGCCTTCGGCATAAAGTCCCTCGACGATCGTCTCGCCGAAGCCGAGCGAGGCGGCGCTCAGCTTGTAATCGACCACCGGCCGGTTGAATGGCCCGTCCAGCGCCAGCGCGGCGCGCACCGATCGCCCGTTGAGATTGGGCGCGATCGCGCCGGGGGTGAGCAGCATCGCGTCGATGTTGAGATTTCGGAAGCGATTATGGCCGAGATCGACTGCGCCCTTGGCCTCGACCGACAGCGCGCGCGAGTGCAGCTTGAGCACCCCGTCGCCGACGCGATCGCGCCACACCGCGTCGAGCGCAACGTCGAGCTGCGGCGTCGCCAGCCGCTCGACCGGCCCCTGCATGTACACGCCCGGCCAGGTCGGCCCGCGCACCTGGAAGCGGCCGTTCTGCGCGGCCACCGCCAGATCGGCGATCGGCTTGCCGCCCAAAGTCGCGCGGGCCTTGCCCTGCCAGCTGCGCCAATTGCCGTTGCCGTCGACATCGAACGCCACCGGCTGCGTCAGCCCCATCAGCCCGGTGACCAGCCCGTTCGCCGGGGCGCTCAGCTTCATATCGATATCGAGCTTGTTCTGCTCGGGCACCGCATCGAGCTTGAGCGTCAGCGTATCGCCGCCCGGCACCCCCGGAGCCGCGATCGTCGCACCATCGGCGGTAATCTGCGCACGCCCGCCCGAGAGATGCGCGCTACCGCGCAGCCGCCCGAGATGCCGCTGCCCGCTCACTGCCGGATCGATGTCGATCCGCGCGATGTCCAACCGCGCGATGTCGATGTCGATATCGGGGAGCAACGGCGCCTTGGGATCGGTCGACGGTTTGAGCGCGGGCCGCCGCAGCAAGTGGATCTCGGGGCTGCTCAGGCTGCGGATGTCGACGTGATTGCGGATATAGGCGAACGGCCGCCAATCGACGTCGATCTCCTTCGCGGTGGCGAAAGTCCCCTGCGTGTCGCGCACCTGCACGTCGCGCAGCTTCATCGCGCCGAACAGCGATCCCTCGATCCGCCTCACCCTGAAGTTGAGCCCCGAGGCGAGGCTCAGCCGGTGGAGCTGCTGGGCGACGAAATCGCGGCCCGGCTGGGTGTTGAGCCCCACGACGAGCAGCCCGAGCGCGACCACGACCGCGGTGAGCGCGATCGCCCCCCATTTCACCACGCGCTGCCAGATCGGCCGACGCTCGACGATCGCCGTCTCGGCCGGTGCGTCGGCGGGTTCGATCGCTTCGGGCGGCGGGGGCGGATCGGTCGCCATCAGAAGGCCTGCCCGATCGAGATGTAGAGCGAGATGCGCGATTCGCCCGGCTTGCGCGCGATCGGCGTCGCCACGTCGACGCGCAACGGACCGAAATTGGTGTAGAGCCGCCCGCCGATCCCGGCGCCGAAGCGCATGTTGCGCAGCGTCGGGTAGATCCCCTCATAGACCTGCCCGGCGTCGACGAACGGCACGATGCCGTAATTGCCGAAGCGATAGCGCGCCTCGATCGCGAATTCGTTGAGCGCGCGTCCGCCGACCGGCCGCCCGTCGGGCGAGCGCGGGCCGAGTTCCTGATAGCCGAAGCCACGCACCGAACCGCCGCCGCCGGCATAATAGCGCCGCGAGGGCGGCAGATCGTCGCGCGCGACGCCGGGGATCGATCCGACGCGCGCCCGTCCGGCGAGCACGATGCTCGTCGAGACAGGATAATAGACCGTACCCTCGGCCATCAGCCGCGCATAGGGCCGCGCCGCACCGCGTACCGAGGTCTCGGGGCTCACATTGCCCTTGAGCCGGAAGCCGCGCGTCGGGTTGAGCAGATTGTCCGACGCGTCATAGCCGATGAAGGTCGGCAGCGCCGCGATCAGCCACGTGCCGCGATCGCGCCCGCCGGCGTTGAAATTATAGCGATCCTCGTTCGAGCCGACGATCTCGGCGCCGTAGAAATAGGTCCAGCGCTTCTGCCAGATCGGCGTGGAATCGCGCGACCAGCGCACCGCGATCGAGCCGGTATAGGATTCGAACGCCGCGAAATCGGAATGGTTGGCCGAGGCGCTGACCTGGAAGGTGCGGTCGCGCTGCCCGGCGTTCGAGCGGCGGAAGGTGCCGGTCAGGCCTTGCTCCTGCGTGCCGAGGATCGCGCTGGCGATCAGCGCGCCCTCGGGCGGGAACAGGTTGCGGTGCGTCCAGCTGCCCTCGGCGCGGAAGCCCTGCCCGGTGCTGTAGCCGACTTCGGCGGCGAGCGTGCGCGCGCGGCCGCGGTTCTGGCGGACGAGCAGATCGACCACTTCGGTATCGTCCGGCCCCTTCTCGCCGGTGCGCACCGGCTCGACCGAGACGGTCGAGAACAGGCTCGTCGCGATCAGCGCCTCGCGCAGATCGTCGACCTTGCGGCTGTCGTAGAGCTGGCCGGGCTTGTAACGCCGCAGGATGTCGATGTGGTCGACGTCGAACACCTGGCGCCGCCCCTCGCTGACGATCTTGCCGAACGACGAACGCGGCCCGAGCTCGACCGGCAGCGTATAGTCGCCGGTGTGCGTCTCCTCGTCGAGCAATATGTCGCGATCGCCGAGATGGACGAAGGGATAGCCCTGTTGCGGCAGCCTCAGGCTGACATTGGCCTCGGCGCCCTGCACGCGCTCGGCCTGGATCGGGTCGCCCGGGTTGAGGTTGAGCTCGCGGTCGAGCAGCCCCGGCGGCACGCTCGGGGTGCTCACCACCTCGACCTTGCCGAGCCGGTAGAGCGCCCCGGGCGTCGCGCTGACCGTCGCGCGGACATTGCCCGAATTCTTCGGATTCTGCTCGATCGTCGAGATCGCGGTGCCGTCATAATAGCCGAGCGAATGCATCAGCCGCACCGCCAGCTTCTCGTCCTCGCGCGCCCGCGCCGCGACCATCGCCGCGTTGGAGGCCTTGCCGTTGCCGTCCTCGAGCGCCGAAAGGTCGCGGAACCGGTCCTCGAGCCCGATCTTGTCGAGCCCCTCGACCGCCACCGTGTATCGGATCGTCGCGACCTTCTCGTCCTCGATCCCCTCGATCTTGACCGGCTCGGCCTTGAACTCGGCGAGCGGAACCAGCGGCTGGGCGAATTCGGGCGCCTCGGCGGCGGGCGGCGGAAAGCTCTCGATCTGGTTGGTCACCGTCCCGGGAGTCGCCGGCCCGGTGACCGGCGGCTTGCCGAAGTCTTTCATCGGCTCGAGCGGCGCGTTGATGTCGTCGCTCAGCTTGGGCAGCGCCGCCTCGAATTCGGCATCGGGCACGATCGTCTCGTCCTGCGGCTGAACCTCCTGCGGGTCGACATCGGGCAGCGCCGAGGTCGGCGCCCCCTGCCCCGGCTTGGGGTCCGAAACCTGCGCGCACGCCACGCCCGGCAGGAACGCCGTCCCCGCCAGCGCGGCAAACCATACCGCTGTTACCCCTCTACGCACGCGCCTCCTCGGGAGCCGCGATCCCCGGCCCTCTCGCAAGCGTAACGACCCATTTGCGCTTTGGCTCCCCTCCCCGGGCAAATCGCCAATCATTCCAGCGTCCAGGCGGATCGACTGCACGCAAACTCCTTGCGGCTCCGAAACGACCCTGCGGCCCGACGCCGGCAAATGCAATCGCGGGCACGAATTTCCTTGCCCCGCGGCCACTTCGCGCCCATCTGCGACTTTCCATGTCATTTGCAGATCTTCCCGCGCTTCTCGCCGAAGCGCTCGCCGCGCGTGGCTATGCCGCGCCCACCGCCGTCCAGGCCGCCGTCATCGAACCCGAAGCCGCGGGCCGCGACCTCATCGTCTCCGCCCAGACCGGGTCGGGCAAGACCGTCGCCTTCGGCCTCGCCATGCAGGGCGAGCTGCTCGGCGAGGACGGCCGCGTCGTTCCTACCCGCGAGCCGCACGCGCTGATCATCGCCCCCACCCGCGAGCTCGCGCTCCAGGTCAGCCGCGAGCTGATCTGGCTCTACGGCCCGACCGGCGCGCGCATCGCCACCTGCGTCGGCGGGATGGACGCCTCGAAGGAGCGCCGCCAGCTCAATTACGGCGCGCACATCGTCGTCGGCACCCCCGGGCGCCTGCGCGACCATCTCGAACGCGGTGCGCTCGACCTCTCCGCGCTCCGTGCCGTCGTCCTCGACGAGGCCGACGAGATGCTCGACATGGGCTTCCGCGACGATCTCGAGGCGATCCTCGACGGCGCGCCCGAGACCCGCCGCACCCTGCTCTTCTCGGCGACGATGCCCAAGCCGATCGTCGCGCTCGCCAAGCGCTACCAGAAGGACGCGCTGCGCATCTCGACCGTCGGCGAGGAGCGCGGCCATGGCGACATCGCCTATCAGGCAGTCACCATCTCGCCCTCGGACACCGAGCATGCGGTGATCAACCTGCTCCGCTTCCACGAGGCCGAGACCGCGATCCTGTTCTGCGCCACGCGCGACAATGTCCGCCATCTCCACGCCACGCTGGTCGAGCGCGGCTTCTCCGCGGTCGCGCTGTCGGGCGAGCATAGCCAGTCCGAGCGCAACCACGCGCTCCAGGCGCTGCGCGACCGCCGCGCCCGGGTCTGCGTCGCCACCGACGTCGCCGCGCGCGGCATCGACCTGCCCACGCTCAGCCTCGTCATCCATGTCGAGCTGCCGCGCGACGCCGAGGCGCTCCAGCACCGTTCGGGCCGCACCGGCCGCGCCGGCAAGAAGGGCACCGCGGTCCTCCTCGTCCCCTATCCGCGCCGCCGCCGCGTCGAGATGATGCTGCGCGGCGCGCGCATCAACGCCGAGTGGATCGAAGCGCCGACCCCCGAGGCGATCCGCGCCAACGATCGCGAGCGCCTGCTCGCCGCGATGCTCGCGCCGGTCGAGACCGACGAGGAGGATCTGGCCCTGGCCGAGCGCCTGCTCGCCGAGAAGAGCCCCCAGGAGATCGCCGCCGCGCTCGTCCGCGCGCACCGCGCCGCGATGCCCGAGCCCGAGGAACTGATCGAGCAGACCCCCGACGCCCGCCGCGCCGCGCAGCAGGAGCGCCACCGCCCCGGCTTCGACGACATCGCGTGGTTCCGCATGGACATCGGGCGTCGGCAAAATGCCGATCCGCGCTGGGTGCTGCCGCTGATCTGCCGCCGCGGCCACATCACCAAGAACGAGATCGGCGCGATCCGCATCGGCCCGAACGAGACCTATTTCCAGGTCCCCCGCGCGATCGCCGCCAAGTTCGCCTCCGCCGCCCAGCGCACCGCCGAGGGCGACGAGGACGTCCGCATCGAGCCCTCGCGCGAAGGCCCGCCCCAGCACGGCGGCGGTGGCGGCGGCGGCCCGCGTCAGGGCGGCGGCCGCCCCTCGCACCATAGCGGCCCCCGTCCCCCGCATCAGGGCGAAGGCCGCCCGCAGCACGCCGGCGAAGGCCGCCCGCAGCGCCGTCAGGACCCCAGCCGTCCGCAGACGCCCTACAAGGCCAAGCCCCACCGCAAGGGCCCGCCGCGCGGGTGAACGCGGTGGGCTGTGCCGCTCCGATCCTCCCCCGGAGGGGGAGGGGGACCGCCGAAGGCGGTGGAGGGGGAGTCGCCACCGGCGACATCGCTTGGGGAGATTACCTCTCCACCAGCTTCGCTGGTCCCCAGCACGGGGTCGAACATGCCCCGCATGTTCGAGGATCGTCCGGGGAACGATCCGGCCCCGCGCTCCCTCCGGGAGAGGATTTTCGAGCGCACGCATGACCACCCCGCGCATTCTCGTCGATGCCGATGCCTGTCCGGTGAAGGAGGAGATCTACAAGGTCGCCTTCCGCCACGAGGTCCCCGTGGTCGTGGTCAGCAACCAGCATCTGCGCATCCCCGCGCACCCGCTGCTCGGCCGGCAGGTGGTGAGCGACAGCTTCGACGCCGCCGACGACTGGATCGCCGAGCAATCGGTGCCCGGCGCGATCGTGATCACCGCCGACATCCTCCTCGCCGACCGTGCGCTCAAGGCCGGCGCGCGCGTCCTCGCGCCCACCGGCAAGCCCTTCACCACCAGCTCGATCGGCAGCGCGATCGCGACCCGCGCGATCATGGCCGACCTGCGCGCCGGCGGCGACCAGCTCGGCGGCCCCGCCCCCTTCGCCAAGGCGGATCGCTCGCGCTTCCTGCAGGCGCTCGATCAAGTCGTTGTCGCAGTCAAACGCGGCCGCTAGCGCCCGTCTCCCGCCGGGAGAGAAGCCCGTTGCCGAAGGCAGTGGCAGAGTGACCATCCGCTACCGCCTCGCCCCCGGGGCGCTTCACCCCCGCTGCTGAAACACCAAAGTGTTTCCGCTGGGATCGTCGATATAGACTTCGCGCGTGCCCCAGCTCTGGTCCAGCGGACCTTCGTGCACGGGTGAGCCCGCCCGGCTGGGCACCGAAAGCCCGTTCGCCACGAACGATGCGAACAGCGCGTCGACATCGTCGCAAAGCACGATCGCAGCGCAATGCCCGTATCGCCCCTCCCCCGGCGCCAGATTGAGATGCATTTCATCCGCGCCGCGAGTCAGCCCCGCATAGAAGGGCGCCTCGTCGGGCATGGTGAAAGCGAGCTCGAAATCGAGGACGCCCGTGTAGAAGGCGATCGCCTCCGGAACGTCCCGCACGATCAGCAACGGAATGAGCATGGGACTCCTCCCCGCTTCAGCTTGTCCGGCGGGAGGTTCGCACAAAGCCGCATGTCCGGCAAACGCCAGCCCGCGCAGCCGCCGGCCGCCTGGCGTCCGTCTTCGCCGAACCCTGCGCCGCCTTCGTCGCCCTGCGCTGGCACGCGCCTCCGAAACGCGCACGCTCCCCCCAAACGGGAGACACTGCGATGAGACGAACCCATACCGCGCTCCGCTGGGCGCTGATCCTCGCGCCGCTCGCCCCGGCCACCGCCGCGGCGCAGGACCAGGGCGCCTATGCCGCGGCGATGGACCGCGCGACGGCGCAGCGCGCGATCGATCCGGCCAAACCGGGCGACAAGGACCTCGACTGCACCCAGATCCGCGCCGAACTCGCCGCGCTCGAGCAAAGCATCGGCGGCGGCCTCGACCGCCTCAACGGCACGGTCTCGGCGAGCAACGCCGCGGCCAAGGCCGATCGCGACGCGCGCGCGGCGCTGCGCGCGGTCCGCAACGCCGCCAACACCGTGCTCCCGGTCGGCGAGCTGATCGCCGCGCCGGTCGAAGCCGCCCTCGACGCCAAACGCGCCGCGCAACAGGGCCGCACCGTCGCCGCGGCATCGGCGCTGTCGGGGGACTTCCAGTACACCGCCGCGCGCATGGGATTGCTCCACCAGCTGGCGGGGGAGCGGTGCACGGCGAAAGACTGAGTAACGAGAAGGTAGGAAAGTAAGCGGCCCGGAACGGGCGGAATAGCGCGTCGATAACGGGATCGTCGAACAATCGCGATCATACTTGATGGCGATCACCGTGGACATCTTGCTCGCGGACGGTGCGCTCAGGACCGGCGCGCGACTGATCGCTCCCACCGCAGCGCCTCACTACGAACTCGATCGACGCCTTCGTCGGGACCGATTGCCCGCGCTTTCTCTCAGGCGCGGACGAAAGCGCGGTCGAAAGATCAAGCAGAGTCGATTGAACCCGGCGGCTTCTTTAGCCGCAACTTGTCGATAATATTCTGCATTTCCAGCAACAACTTGCACCCGGCACGAACCTTCACCAGGTCATCCCCCAACGTTCCGGCGAAATGCACCTTCGCCTGCTCTGCCAACGACATGAGTTCGGTATAGCGCCCTTCACCAAGCTTCTTGCGAATGACTTCGAATCCCCCAGTGAGGGCGCGAAATTCCGTATCTATATTCCTTCCCGGAAAATAGCCGCTGCTATCGATGAACTCAGGAGCCTCGAGCGCCATCGCTCCGAGCAGGTCCCAAATCTCACCGGGCGTTTGCGGGATATAGGGCTGATAGGGTCGCATCGCAGCTATCTCCTCGAACGCGTTATCGCGTAGGAACCACCAGCTCGGGTGGGTCGGACGATGATGACTATGTCAGGCTGAAAATCGCTCGCGAAGAAACCTCTTATCTGCTTCATTCCAGGCGTTTTCCGAGCGAGTGTTGCATCGAAAGCCACGTTTCCGACGCGAGAATCCGGAATGGTGTACGTCCTGTCAGTCTCACCGGTCTGATATTCGCGTCCAACTACTCGCACCGGATGGCGCGGGTTACTGATGATCTGGGGGAAATTATACAGCTGCCGCAATTCTCTTCGCACCGTGAGATCGATGAAATTTCCCAGCGCCTCCTGATCAGAAAGCCTTGTCTGCAGGCGCCCTTCTCGCAACGCTTTGATGCCCGCTGCGTAAGCCGCATCGACCTTCCTCTGCAGGAAGCGGAATGTCTCCACCTGAAGAGGTCGGGGGTCACCGAGCAAGCGATAGAATGCCGCAGCGCGATCCATTCGCAAGCCATTGAGATAATTCATTCTTCCTTCAAACGTACCAGGAAAACTGTCGTAGACTATGTATTTGGGGTCAATCTTCTTGATTTGCGCTATGATTGCTTCTGCCGATTTTGTCGTCAGCGTGAGCGTCAGGTCGTTGGCAGCCTGTGTCGGACCGAAGAAATCATCGAACGGAGCCAATATTGCGCTACCAACTGCGCTACGCCAGTTGGGGAACACTTGGTGTAGCGTCATCGGGTCCTGAAATGCTCCGCTATTGCTCCTGCTTCTGCCAGACCCGCCCCTCGCTGTCGGCCCGCCCGGTGGGGCCGACGCGTAGCCCCGAGGCGACACGATGATGGCGCCTGGCGACCGCGGTCCGCCCGGCGCAAAGGTGAACTGCCCGTTTCGCGGGTCGTGATACGGGTTGAACTTGAACTCTACCGTACCGTCGTCGGCCGTTCGTCGCCCAGTGCGCAGATACAATCGAAATGCACGCCGTGCCAGGCTGTCAAAGCCCGCTATTTGTCCCTGCATGCCCACCTCCACATCGGGAACAAATCAAGAACTATCCTACAAGTCAACGCCGCTCTAATCCGTGGGCGATCGGCGCTGCCGCCCGCGCTTTGACATCGCGAACACCGCGCAAACCCGCATCGGGCTCACCTTCGCCTGACCTTCCGCGCCGCAACGCGCGCCGGCCCGGTTGCCCTCCATCCCGCCCCATCCTAAGCTCCGCGCAAAATCAGAACCCCGGGGCACCATGCACATTTCGAAAACCCTCCTCGCCACCGCGCTGGCGGCCACCCTCGCGCTTCCCGCCCACGCCCAGCGCGGCCCCGCGCCGATCACTCCCGAGCATGTCCGCGCGCATGTCGACGTGCTCGCCGGGCCGGCGCTGCGCGGGCGCGGCAGCGCGACGCCCGACGAGGCCGCGGCGGCTGCCTATGTCGCGTCGATGTTCCGCGGCTATGGCCTCGCGACCGCGCCGGGGATGACCGGCTACACCCAGCCGATCGAATTGGTCAGCCTGCGTCTCGACGGCGCGCCGGTGCTCACCGCCAATGGCGTGGCGGTCGACGCCCCGCTGCTGTTCACTTCCAACGGCCAGCCGGTGCGCGGCAAGCTCGCCGCCTTTGCCGGCGCCGATCCGAAACAGGTCCCTGCCGCCGCGGCGGTGATCGTCACCAACCCCGCGGCCAACGGGCTCCAGTTCGCCGGCGGAGTCGATCCCACCAAGGTCCAGCTCGTCATCATCCGCGCCACCGATCAGGTGCGCGGCTATTATGACCGGATCGGCGGCCGCCCGCGCCTGCCGCGCTACATCAAGGGCGAGACGCCGCGTCCGCGCCCGACCGTGATCGCGCTGAACGACGCCGCGTTCGACAAGCTCGCCGCGCAGGACGGCGCCGCAATCGCGCTCGAATTGCCCGGGCTGGTCGAGCAGGCGCAGGTGACCACCAACGCGATCGGCTTCCTCCCCGGCACCGATCCGGCCGCGGGGGTGATCCTGATCTCGGCGCATCTCGACCATCTCGGCGTCCGCCCCGACGGCAAGATCATGTACGGCGCCAATGACGACGCCTCGGGCACCGCCGCGGTGCTCGAACTGGCGCGGAGCCTCGCCGGCACCAGGCATCGCCGCGGCATCCTGTTCGCCGCCTATGGCAGCGAGGAGGCCGGCGGCTTCGGCGCGCACTGGTTCGCCGCGCATCCGCCGGTGCCGCTCGGCGACATCGTCGCCAATCTCGAGATCGAGATGATCGGCCAGCAGGACCCGAAGCTCCCTGCGGGCACGATGATGATGACCGGGTTCGAGCGCTCGACCTTCGGCGACACGCTGAAGGCGCACGGCGCCTTGGTCACCACCGATCCCTATCCCGAGCAGAACTTCTTCCGCCGCTCGGACAATTACGCGTTGGCGCTCAAGGGCGTGGTCGCGCACACCGTCTCGGGCTGGGCGACGGTGCCGACCTATCACACGCCTGAGGACACGATCGACAAGCTCGACATCCCCTTCATGGCGCGCGCGATCCAGTCGCTGGTCAAGCCGATCGCCAGCCTCGCCGACAGCAAGGCCAGGCCCGAATGGAAGCCCGGCGGCCAGCCGACCGAGTGAAACGATGACCGCCGGCGAACTCCACGACCTGTTGGTGACCGCGCTCGTGCGCCAATATGGGGGCAGCAAGCGCGCCTGGCGCGCCGCTTTGGGACCCTTGCGAGTCCACGACCCCGCCACCCATCCGCATTGCAACTGGTCGGCGTCGCCTTCGGGCAGCAGCACCGAGAATGCCGCGATCGAACGGCTGCAGGACGAGCTCCGCGGGCAGTACCCGCTGGTGACGGGGGACTGAAAACGCCCCTCCCTGCAAGCAGGGAGGGGAAAGGCCAGCTCACGCCGCGCGCAGCGCCCGTGCCGCCGCGACCATCGCCTCGATCGCCGGCTTCACTTCCTCCCATTTCCGCGTCTTGAGCCCGCAATCGGGGTTCACCCAGAGCTGGTCGGGGCGAAGATGCTGTTCGGCGAGCCGCATCAGCGACACCATCTCGCCCTCGCCCGGCACGCGCGGTGCGTGGATGTCGTACACCCCCGGCCCGATCGCGCCGGGGTAGCGGTATGCGGCAAAGCCCTCGAGCAGCTCCATCTGCGAGCGCGCGGTCTCGATCGAGATCACGTCGGCGTCCATCGCACCGATCGCCGGCAGGATGTCGTTGAACTCCGAATAGCACATATGCGTGTGGATCTGGGTCGCGTCGCCCACCCCCGCGGCGGAGAGCCGGAAGGCGCCGACCGCCCAGGCGAGATAGGCGTTCCAGTCGCGCTTCCGGAGCGGCAGGCCCTCCCGAAGTGCGGCCTCGTCGATCTGGATCGCCTTGCATCCCGCCGCCTCGAGGTCGGTCACCTCGTCGCGAATGGCGAGCGCGATCTGGCGGCACGAGTCCGCGCGCGGCTGGTCGTCGCGGACGAACGACCAGTTGAGGATCGTCACCGGCCCGGTGAGCATGCCCTTGACCGGCTTGTCGGTCAGGCTCTGGGCATAGCGCCACCACTCGACCGTCATCGGCTGCGGGCGCGAGACGTCGCCATAGAGGATCGGCGGGCGCACGCAGCGCGAGCCGTAACTCTGGACCCAGCCATTGGCGGTGAAGGCGAAGCCGGCGAGCTGCTCGCCGAAATACTGGACCATGTCGTTGCGCTCGAACTCGCCATGGACGAGCATGTCGAGCCCCACTTCCTCCTGCCAGCGGATCGTGCGTTCGGTCTCCTCGCGCAGAAAGGCCTCGTACGCTGCCGCGTCGAGCTCGCCGCGATTGAAGCGCGCGCGGGCGTTGCGCACCTCGCTGGTCTGCGGGAACGAGCCGATCGTGGTGGTGGGGAATGCCGGCAGGCCGAGCACCGCCGCCTGTGCGGCGCCGCGCCCGGCGATGTCCGTCGCGCGCTCGTACATCGCCGCGCTCACCGCCGCCACGCGGGTGCGGACGGCAGGGTTGTGCACGCGCGGCGAGGCCTTGCGGTTCGCGGCGGCCTGCGACGCCCGGGCGAGCTCCCCGGCGACGCTCGCGCGCCCCTCGTTGAGCGCGCGCTTGAGCAGCGCCAGTTCCTCGACCTTCTGCACCGCGAAGGCGAGCCACTGCGTCACTTCGGCGTCGAGCTTCTTCTCGAGCGCCAGATCGACCGGCACATGGAGCAGCGAGCAGGACGGTGCGAGCACCAGATCGCGCGTCGCTGCGATCGGCGCGATCCGGTCGAGCAGCGCGTCGAGATCGGCCCGCCAGACATTGCGCCCGTCGACCACGCCGAGCGACAGCAGCAGCGTCTTCGGCGCGGCCTTGAGCACCGCGTCGAGCTGCTCGGGCGCACGCACCAGATCGACATGCAGCCCCGCCACCGGCAGCGCCGCGCCGAAAGCGAGATTGTCGCCCAGTCCGCCGAAATAGGTGGTGAGCATCAGCTTCGGTCCCGAGCGCGACAGCCGGGCATAGGCCCGGGTCAACGCCCGCCGCTGCTTCTCGTCGAGATCGAGCACCAGCACCGGCTCGTCGATCTGCACCCATTCGGCGCCGGCATGGGCGAGCTGGCCGAGGATCGCCGCATAAAGCCCGAGCACTTCGTCGAGAAAGTCGAACGGGTCGACACCGCGGCCCTTGGCCAGGCTGAGCCAGGTCACCGGCCCGAGCAGCACCGGCCGGGTTTCATAGCCCTGCGCCTTCGCCTCGCGATACTCGTCGACGATCTTGAGCCGGTTGAGCGCGAGCTTCTGTCCCTCGGCGAGCTCGGGCACGAGATAATGATAGTTGGTGTCGAACCATTTGGTCATCTCGCAGGCAGTGACGCTGCCATGGCTGCACCCGGCGTGATCACCCTCCCCGGTGGTGCCGCGCGCCATCGCGAAATAGGTGGCGAGCCCCGCCTCGCCATCGGCGCTGCGATAGCGTTCGGGGATCGCGCCCAGCATCACGCTGGTGTCGAGGACGTGATCGTAGAGCGAGAAGTCGTTCGAGGGCAGCCAGTCGGCGCCGAGCGCCTTCTGTCGCGCCCAGCCGGCGGTGCGCAGGCCCGCGGCCGCCTCGATCAGCGCGGACTCGCTGCTTTTGCCCGACCAGAAGGCCTCGAGCGCGTGCTTCAGCTCGCGCCGCGGCCCGATGCGCGGAAATCCCAATGTAGCAACAGTGATGGTCATGTTCTTCAACCCCGAAGAATGGGGCGAGGAGCGGACCAGACGCACACATGCGCGGCCCAATAGCCCGGCCGGCATGCAGGCGGCCAATCCGGGCACCCCGCCGGTGGACGTTATCGCGTCGGAGGCAGGTCTCCTGGCTCGCGGGTCAGCGCGGCGGTCCGTCTTCCCGGGGCGAACCCAGTGACATGGTGGACCGCAGCTCGCCGCTTACAGTTGCGGGGGCAGCGCCGGTCTTGCACCGGCTTCCCGTCTTAGCTCCGCCGCGGGCACGCGCCCGGACGGAGAACCTTCGACGCGTGCAGGATCGCATTGTCGCTAGCGGTCGTCAAGCATCATATAAAGAATTCTTTATATGACAGGTCGAGCGCTATTTGACCGGTCGCTTCTCGAGCTTCCGCGCGAGCGTGCGGCGATGCATGCCCAGCCGGCGCGCGGTCTCGGAAATGTTGAACCCGGTCGCCGCGAGCGTCTCGTTGATCATTTCCCACTCGTGCGTCTTGAGCGAAGTCGCACGGCCGGTGACCGGCACCTCCGGATCGCCCGACGCCTTGCCGAACGCCGCCTCGATGTCGTCGGTGTTCGACGGCTTCGCCAGATAATGGCTGGCGCCCAGCTTGATCGCCTCCACCGCGGTGCCGATGCTGGCATAGCCGGTCAGCACCACGATCAGCATCCCGGGATCCTGCGCATGCAGCCTCGCCACGCAGGGGAGCCCAGATGCAGTGCCCAGCTTGAGGTCGACCACCGCGCGATCGGGCGTTTCCTCCGCCAGCAGCGCGTCGAGTTCCGCGGGTCCCGAGGCAACGCGCACGCGATAGCCGCGCCGCTCGAACGAGCGCTGCAGCGTCCGCGCGAAGGTCGTGTCGTCCTCGACGATGACGAGGCTCGGGCCGTCTGCCATGCTATTCTCCTGCCACCCCCGCGAGCGGCAGCAGGATGCGTACTTCCGCGCCGCTGTCGAGATTCCGTGCCTCGAGCCGTCCACCCAGCCTGCGCGCAACATTGGTCGCGAGGAACAGTCCGAGGCCGTGACCGGCGCCCTTGCTCGAGCGATAGGGTTTGCCGACATGCGCCAGCGCGTCGGGCTCGAAGCCCGGCCCGAAATCGCGCACCGCGATCGACAGCATTCCAGCCTCGGTCCGCACGATCAGCCCCACGCCCGTCGGCGAGGCGGCGGCGGCGTTGTCGAGCAGGTTCCACACGGCCTGGCGCAGCGCCGGATCGGCCGCGACGACGGCGGTTTCGACGCCGTCCCGGGTATAGCCCAGCGGCACCTGCGGGTGGGTGGGGCGCCACGCCGCCACGAGCGCGTCGAGATACGCCGCGACCTTGATGCTCTCCATCTCCTCGCCGCGCGGCTGGCCGGCCGAATGGAGAATGTCGGATACGATCGCCTTGCAGCGCTGCACCTCAGCCTGCATCTCCTCGACCTCGCCGGCAAGCTGCGGGTCCCCGGCGATCGCCGGCATCCGCCGCCAGTCGGCGAGGATCACCGACAGCGAGCCGAGCGGCGTCCCGAGCTCATGCGCCGCGCCCGAGGCGAACAGCCCCATGCGGACGATGCCCTCTTCCTCCGCGGCGTGCTGGCGGAGGTCCGCGAGATAGTCGTCGCGGGCGTGAAGGTTGCGGCTGATCCGGACGATGAACAGGACGAGGAGAGTCGCCACCATGACGAAACCGAGCCAGCGGCCGATGGCGAACAGGTCCGCGCCTTCGGGTATCAAGCCGATCGGCAGATCGAGCGGGACATAACGGACGGTCAGCAGCGCATAGCTCAGACAGGTGGCGACGACGAGAATCGTCACCAGCGTGGAGGGCAGCAGGATCGCCCCGAGCACCACCTGCAGCAGGAAGAGCGAAATGAACGGATTGGTCGCGCCGCCGCTGAAATAGAGCTGAAGCGTCAGCGCCCCCATGTCGATGAGCAATGCGACCATCACTTCGATGTTGCGCACGCGGTGATGCGGCAGCGCCATATGGGCGACGAAATTGGCGCCCGCGAGGAACAGCGCGACGCTGAGCATTTCGGCGAGCGGCAGCGGCACGCCGAGCGCGAAATGCACGAACAATATGGTCAGCGTCTGCCCGGCGACCGCGATCCAGCGCAACTGCATCAGCTGACGCATATTCTCCGCCGCCGCCGTGTCCGCCGACAGGCCGCTCGGCGCGCCGGACCGCTTGCGGGTCAGCGCGAGCAGCGGCGCGTCCATCACCGTTGCACCGGCTTGCGCAGCACGAGCACGGCCGCCGCCACGCTCAGCAGCGCGAGCGCGAACCAGGTGATCGCATAGACGAGATGGCTGTTGCGGAAGCGGACCACGGTGAGCCCCCCTAGCGGATAGCCGCCGGCGTTGGGAGTGGCGTCGGCATCGACGAAGAACGGTGCGACCTTGCCGAGGCCGCGCGCCTGCGCGATGGCCGCGACGTCGCGCGAGTACCAACGATCGTCCGCCGGGTCATTCGAACGCAGAAAGGCGCCCCTCGGCTCGCTCGCTCGCATCAGGCCGACGACGGTCACCGCGCCGCCCATCTGCCCCACGGGCCGCGCCGCCGGGCTGCGGCGGTCGCCGGGGACGAAGCCGCGGTTGACCAGTACGATCCCCTGCCCCGTGTCCAGCGGCGTAAGCACCCAGAAGCCGGCGCCCCGCTCGGTGACGGCCTGCACCAGCGTCTCATGGCCGTGATCGAACACGCCGCTCAGCCGCACGCGCCGATATTCGAAGTCCTGCACGTCGAGGCCTGACCAGGCAGCCGGGAGCGGCACCGGTGCGGGCGGCGCATGGATCCGCGCCTCGACGCGTTCGATCAGATCCAGCTTCCACACCAGCCGCTCGACCTGCCAGATGCCGAGCGCCGCGAAGCCCGCCGCCGCGAACAGCGCCAGCCCGATCAGCAGCGCGCGTTTCAGGACGGCGCGCCCATCTCCGCGGAGGGCATCGGCATCATGTTGCTGTTGAGATGGTACATGATCCACAGCGACCCGGCGAGCACGATCACCACCAGCACCGCGGTGAAGATATAGGCCATCAAGGTCCAGCCGCCTTCCGCGCGCGTGTTGACGTGGAGGAAGCATACCGTGTGCACGATGATCTGCGCCATCGCGAAGCCGATGATCAGGATCGCGGTGGCCGTCGGATTCTGCAGCGCACCGGTCATCACCAGCCAGAACGGCACCGCGGTGAGCACCACCGAGAGCAGGAAGCCGATCAGATAGCCGCGGCGCGTATAATGGGGCGCCTCGTCATGGCCGTGATCGGCGTGCGAATGGGTGGCGTCGTTCATCGCAGGACCCCGAGCAGATAGACGAAGGTGAAGACGCCGATCCAGACGACGTCGAGGAAGTGCCAGAACATGCTGAGGCACATCAGCCGCCGCTTGTTGTCGGCGACGAGTCCGCGCTGGCTGAGCTGGACCAGCATCACGCCGAGCCAGATGATCCCGAAGGTGACGTGCAGCCCGTGCGTCGAGACCAGAGTGAAGAAGGCCGAGAGGAAGGCGCTGCGCTGCGGCGTCGCGCCTTCGGCAATCAGATTGCCGAACTCGAAGAGCTCGATCCCGACGAAGCCGGCGCCGAGCAGCCCCGTGACCGCCAGCCAGAGCTGGGTGGCGCGCAGCTTGTCTTCCTGCATCGCGATCACCGCGAAGCCATAGGTGATCGACGAGACCAGCAGCAGCGCAGTGTTCACTGCGACGAGCGGCAGCTCGAAGATCTCATGCGGAGTCGGACCGCCGGCATAGCTGGTGCTCAGCACGCCGAAGGTGGCGAAGAGCGTCGCGAAGATGAGCGCGTCGCTCATCAGATAGATCCAGAAGCCGATCAGCGTGCTGCCGCCGGGCGCGTGGTGGTGCGTGTCCTCGATATCGTAGAAGGAGACGTCGCCCGCGCGGGTTTCGGTCAGGGTATCCGCGGCCATGTCAGGCTCCCGCCGCGAGCAGCTGGGTGCGCGCGTCCTCGTTTTGCGTCACTTCGTCCGCGGGGATGAAGTAGTCGCGGTTGTAGTTGAAGGTATGGGCGATGGCGACGACCAGCAGCCCCACCGCGGAGATCGCCGCGAGCCACCACATATACCAGATCATCCCGAAGCCGAGCGCCAGCGCCAGACCGGACAGGATGACGCCCGTGCCGGTGTTGCGCGGCATATGGATCGGCTTGAAGCCGGTCGTCGGACGCTGCGCGCCGCGCTCCTTCATGTCGTACCAGGCGTCGAGATCGTGGATCACCGGGGTGAAGGCGAAGTTGTACGCCGGCGGCGGCGACGAGGTCGCCCATTCGAGCGTGCGCCCGTTCCACGGATCGCCGGTGGTGTCGCGCAGCTTGTCGCGGTTCTTGATGCTCACGCCGATCTGGATGAGGAAGCCGAGAATGCCGACCGCGATGATCGCCACGCCGATCGCAGCGATGACGAACAGCCACTGCGTCGACGGATCCTCGATATGCTGGAGGCGCCGCGTGACGCCCATCAGGCCCGCCACGTACATCGGCGTCCAGGCGACCCAATAGCCGATCACCCAGCCCCAGAAGTTGACCTTCCCCCAGAACGGATCGAGCTTGAAGCCGAAGGCCTTGGGCCACCAGTACTCGATCGCCGCGAACAGGCCGAACACCACGCCGCCGATGATCACGTTGTGGAAGTGCGCGACGAGGAAGAGCGAGTTGTGGAGCACGAAATCGGCCGGCGGCACGGCGAGCAGCACGCCGGTCATGCCGCCCACCACGAAGGTGATCATGAAGGCGAGCACCCACTGCATCGGCAGCTCGAAACGGATCTTGCCGCGGTACATCGTGAACAGCCAGTTGAAGATCTTCGCGCCGGTCGGGATCGAGATGATCATCGTCGCGATGCCGAAGAAGCTGTTGACGCTCGCGCCCGAGCCCATGGTGAAGAAGTGGTGGAGCCACACCAGCCACGACAGGATCGTGATCACCACCGTCGCGTAGACCATCGACGAATAGCCGAAGAGCCGCTTGCCGGTGAAGGTCGAGGTGATCTCGGAATAGATGCCGAATGCCGGGAGGACGAGGACGTACACCTCGGGGTGGCCCCAGATCCACACCAGGTTCCAGTACATCATCGGGTTGCCGCCGAGATCGTTGGTGAAGAAGTTGGTGCCGACATAGCGATCGAGCATCAGCATCGCGAACGCCGCGGTCAGCACCGGGAAGATCGCCACCACGAGGATGTTGCTGCAGAAAGCGGTCCAGACGAAGATCGGCATCTTCATCATCGTCATGCCCGGCGCGCGCATCTTGATCACGGTCGCGACCATGTTGATGCCGGATAAGGTTGTGCCGATGCCGGCTATCTGCAGCGCCCAGAGATAATAGTCCGGCCCCGTGTCCGGGCTGTTCTGCAGGTTGGTGACCGGCACATAGTTGAGCCAGCCGCCGCGCGAGAACTCGCCGACGAACAGCGAGATCATCACCAGCCCCGCCCCCGCGGCGGTCAGCCAGAAGCTCAGATTGTTGAGATACGGGAAGGCCACGTCGCGCGCGCCGATCTGGAGCGGCATGACGAAGTTGACGATGCCCACCACCAGCGGGATCGCCACGAAGAAGATCATGATCGTCCCGTGCGCGGTGAAGATCTGATCATAATGGTGCGGCGGCAGATAGCCTTCGTTGCCGCCGAACGCGATCGCCTGCTGCAGGCGCATCATGATCGCGTCCGAGAAGCCGCGCAGCAGCATGACGACGCCGAGGATCATGTACATGATCCCGATCTTCTTGTGATCGATCGAGGTCAGCCAGTCGCGCCACAGCCAGCCCCAGAGCTTGAACTTGGTGATCGCGGCGACGACGCCGATGCCGCCGAGGACGACGACGGCGAAGGTGACGAGCAGGATCGGCTCGTGGATCGGGAAGGATTCGAAGGTGAGGCGGCCAAAGATCGCCCGGCTGAGACTTTCGTCGAACATGGTGGCTCCGGCCGTTCAGGCTGCGCCGGCGCGGGCGAGGCCCGGCGCGGCAGGGACGAGGTTGAGCGAGGTGTTGCGACTGGCCGGCGCTTCCTTCGCCTCAGGCGAGGTGCGGTTCGGGCCATCGCCCTTTTCCTCACCTTGCTTGAAGATCGCGCCCTTGGGCTTCTCGCCCGGAGGCGGCGGCGCGGCACGGCCGGGCGGCATCCCCGCGCCCGCATGCGGATCGTGCGGATGTCCGCCGCCCGAGCGCATGTCGTGCTGCATCACATCCTTCATGCACGGTGTGCCGGGGCGGACGCAGCGATTGAAGACGCGATCGAAGAGATCCCCTTCGACGCCCGAGAAGTACATCGCCGGCACCCGCTCGCTGGGCTTTTCGAGCTCGAGGAAGCGATTGGTGTCGAGCACCTGCCCGCTGCCCTTGACCCGTGCGACCCAGCCGTCGAACCCGCCCTGGTCGACGCCGTAGAGCTTGAAGCGCATGTTCGAGAAGCCGGCGCCGCTATAATTGGCGGACATGCCCTCGAACTGCCCGGGCCGGTTGAGCACCGCGTGCAGCGTGCTGCGCATGCCGGGCATGGTGTAAATCATCCCCGCCATGGTGGGCGCGTAGAAGGTGTTCATCATGTTGGTCGAAGTGAGCTCGAAGCGCACCTGACGATCGACCGGCAGTGCCAGCTCGTTGACCGTCGCGACGCCCTGCTCGGGATAGATGAACAGCCATTTCCAGTCGAGCGAGACGACCTGCACGACGAGCGGCTTGGCCTTGGGATCGACTGCCTTCTCGGCCGAGATCCGGTTGAGCGGGCGAAAGGGATCGAGCAGGTGCGTGCTCCACCAGGTCAGCGCGCCGAGGCAGATGATGATCAGCAGCGGTGCCGACCAGATGACCAGCTCGAGCGCGGTCGAATGGTCGAAATGCGGATCGTAGGTGGCGTCCTTGTTGCTCTGGCGATAGCGCCACGCGAATACGACGATCAGTGCCAGCACCGGCACGATGATCAGCAGCATCAACGCCGTGGAGATATAGATGATGTCGCGCTGCTGGAGAGCGATGTCGCCCGCGGGATCGAGCACCGCGCCGTTGCACCCCGCCAGCAGGGCGGCGAGCGGCAACAGGCTGAGGAACCGGCGTGCAGTGGACATGGATGTGTCTTCGCGCATGGACCTCCGCCTATCCCGGCGCCCCGTCGCGCCGACATTGGACATTTTGTCCTATCCCCGCCGTGGCGCTTTTCTGGTGCAACGGGCGTTGAAACGCAATAACATCAGAAAAGGCTGCCGGAGCTAGCGAATGAGTGCACCGATCGCCGCGTCGAACTCGACGCCCCTCGAACGCGATGCCCGCATCGTGAATGCCCGCGACCACAAGATCGCGCCGGGCGAGATCGCCATCGGCGTGATCATCGGCCGCACCAGCGAATTCTTCGACTTCTTCGTCTACGCGATCGCCTCGGTGCTGGTCTTCCCGGCAGTGGTCTTCCCGTTCGTCGATCCGCTGACCGGCACGCTCTATTCGTTCGGGCTGTTCGCGCTCGCGTTCATCGCCCGGCCGCTCGGCTCGGCGATCTTCATGTGGGTCGATCGCAACCACGGCAAGGGCGTGAAGCTCACCATCGCGTTGTTCCTGCTCGGCGGATCGACCATGGCGATCTCGTTCCTGCCCGGCTATGCCGCGATCGGCATCGCCTCGGTCTGGCTGCTCGCGCTCGCCCGCTTCGCCCAGGGCGTCGCGCTCGGCGGCGCGTGGGACGGCCTGCCCTCGCTGCTGGCGCTCAACGCGCCGAAGGAGCATCGCGGCTGGTACGCGATGATCCCGCAGCTCGGCGCACCGCTCGGCCTGATCGTGGCGGCGGCGCTGTTCGCCTTCTTCCTCTCGACGCTCTCGACCGAGGACTTCCTGTCCTGGGGCTGGCGCTACCCCTTCTTCGTCGCCTTCGCGATCAACGTCGTCGCGCTGTTCGCGCGGCTGCGCCTCGTCGCCACGCCCGAGTTCGAGCGGCTGTTCGAGAGCCGCGAGCTCCAGCCCGCGCCGATCGGCGAGACGATCCGCGAGGAAGGCCGCACCGTCGTGCTCGGCGCCTTCGCCCCGCTCGCCAGCTTCGCATTGTTCCATCTGGTGACCGTGTTCCCGCTGTCATGGGTCGTGCTCAACACCGGCGAGACCGTGGTCCGCTTCCTCGTCATCGAGATCATCGGCGCGGTCGTCTGCGTGCTCTCGATCCTCGCCTCGGGGCTGATCGCCGACATCGTCGGGCGCCGCGCGGTGCTCGGCGTCTCGGCAGTGCTGATCGGCGCCTATAGCGGCTTCGCCCCGCAGCTTCTGGGCGCGGGGAGCTTCGGCGAGACCGTCTACATGATCGCCGGCTTCGTGCTGCTCGGACTCGCCTTCGGCCAGTCCTCGGGGGCCGTGAACGGCAGCTTCTCCGCCGAGCGTCGCTATACCGGCGCAGCGATCACCGCGAACCTTTCGTGGCTGATCGGCGCAGGTTTCGCGCCGCTCGTGGCGCTCGCGCTGGCGAGCAATTTCGGGCTGTGGTCGGTCGGCGCCTATCTGCTCTCGGGCGCGGTCTGCACGCTCGTCGCGCTCGCGATCAACAAGGACTGGGCGCAGCCTTTCGGCATCGTCTCGCGCTCGGACCCCGAGCCGCAAGCCTGACAACCTTCGTCCTCCTGGCGCGTTGCACCGGGTGCAACCCCCAGGAGGACGGCGTGCCCCACGGCGGCAAGTCGAGCTACACCGACAAGCGGAAACGCAAGGCCGGTTCGAGCCAAAGCGCCGAGAAGCGTTCGGCTGCCGCCAAAAAGGGTTGGGAAACGCGCCGCCGGCGTGGCAACGGGTGATCGAACCATGAGCGTCATCGGCTGGAAGCTCGATCGGGCGCAGCGCACCGAACTGCTCGAGCAATTCCCGCCCGAATGGCCGGACGTGATCGCCGATCATGTGACGCTCGAAGCGCGCGTCGCCCCCGACACACCCCTCCCCGCCCCGGTCGAGGCCGAGATCGTCGGCGCGATCAGCGACGGCGAAGGGCTGCAGGCGATGGTCGTGGCGCTCGACGGCAGCACCGACCGGCCCGACGGCAGCACGTATCACATCACCTGGTCGCTCGACCGCGCCCGCGGCCGCAGGCCGTTCGAGAGCAACAAGGTGATCGCCGAGCGCGGATGGCGGCCGCTCGCCGCGCCGGTCCCGATCCGGCTCACCCCGGCGCGGTTCGACTGATGCAGCTCTATCTCGACTGCGACGGTGTCCTCGCCGATTTCGACCGCGGCGCGACCGAATTGCTTGGACTGCCGCCCCGCGCCTTCGAGAAGCGCCGCGGGATCGCCGCCTTCTGGCGCGAGATCGCACGCCACCCCGATTTCTACGGCACGCTACCGCTGATGCCCGATGCGCAACGGCTGTTCGAGGCGGTGCGCCATCTCGAGCCGGTGATCCTTACCGGCCTGCCGCGCGGCACCTGGGCAGCACCGCAGAAAGTGCGCTGGGCGGCCGAGCATTTCCCGGGAACCCGGATCCTCACCGTCATGGCAGTCGACAAGCGCAACCATGCGCAGCGAGGCGACATATTGGTCGACGACCAGCGCAAGCACGCGCATCTCTGGGAAGAGGCCGGCGGCATCTTCGTTCACCATGAGGACGCCGATAGCACGATCGCGAAGCTCGCGGCGCTGGGCGTGCAGGTACGCTCGCAAGCTTCGCCATGACCGACTTCGCGCGGCTCCGGGACCGAATGGTCGAGGTGCAGCTCGCGCGCCGCGGGATCCGGGACGCAAGCGTGCTGGCGGCGATGCGCCTGGTGCCGCGCGAGCGCTTCGTGCCTGCCGGGCTCGAGAAGTTCGCCTATCGCGATTCGCCGCTTCCCATCGGCGAGGAGCAGACGATCTCGCAACCCTGGATCGTCGCAGCAATGATCGAAGCCGCGGAAGTCGCGCCCGGCGATCGCGCGCTCGAGGTCGGCGCAGGCTCGGGCTATGCCGCCGCGGTGCTCGGCCAGATCGCGGACCGGGTCTTCGCGATCGAGCGCCGTTCGGCGCTCGCCACACTGGCGCGCGAACGCATCGCGGCACTGGGCTATGATAATATCGATATCCGTATCGGCGACGGCACGCGCGGGCTCGAGGCGGAAGCGCCATTCAACGCGATCCTCGTGTCGGCAGGCAGCCCCGACGTCCCGCAGGCGCTCAAGCAGCAGCTTGCGATCGGCGGCCATCTGGTGATCCCGGTCGGCGCACGCGGCGAGCAGATCCTCTGCAAGCTGACCCGGACTGGCGAGACGCGCTTCGAGGAGCTGAATCTCGGCGCCGTGATGTTCGTGCCGCTGATCGGCGAACAGGGCTGGCAAAGCGGACCGGCGGACTGACGCTGCGTCGGCCCACTAGCGGATCGGCACGAACCCGGTATCGGTCAGCCGGAGGCGGCGCAAGTCGACGCCCATCTCGCCCTGGAACCGTGCCGCGGCCGCGTCGCCGAGCCGGCGCATCAGGGCCCGGTCGCCGCGCCGGATGGCGTCGTCGAATGCGGCGTGCTGGATCAGGAAATTGAGGATCAGTATCTCCGAGAATTCCTGCCGCTGCGCCTCGCCCATCCGCAGCTGCGCGGGATTGGCGGCCAGCATCGCCCGGACCTGATTGCGGACGCCCAGCACCTGAGCGCGGTTGTTGTCGGCGGTATTGGCCATCGCCCAATTAAGGATCCAATAGGCTGTCAGCGCGTCAGCCATGTCGTTGGTGCGCAGGCCGTCATTGGCGACCAGCTGCGCCCAGTTCTGCACCGGATCGGTCTTCCCCATCGTCGCCGCGAGCCTCGCGGCGTCGGCGGCGCCCACCTTGCCACCCATCCATGACGCGAATTGCCGCCGCACGCGCGCGCTCACTGCCGGCGATGGGCGGTAGCCGGTGACGGTCATGGCAGTGGGAGCGGCGGCAACTGCGTTCTTCGCCGGCCGCGGCGCCGGCCGATCGATTGGCGCGCCGATTGAAGCTTCGATCCGCTGGCGGTTGAGGATGTCCGACAGCACATAGTTCTGCGGCAGCACCGTCCCCATGTCCTGCGCCGCTGCGGGCGCGGCCCATCCGGCGGTCAGAAAGAGGATCACAGCAGCAAGGCGCATCGACGGATCTCCGAGAACTCCGCCTTGCTTAAGCACGCCGCGTGACAGCGCCAAACGCGCGAGGCCTCGATCCGTCGCGCACCCGGCTCGGTCGAACGTCTAGCGCAGCCTCCGGAAACGGATCGCCGTGCCGCCGCCGGGGGCGAGCGACAGATCGAGCACATCGTCGCGAGTCACCACGCGCTTCGCGATCCGATAGGCCTGCGGATTGGTGCGGTAATCCGCCTGCGGCCCATCGGCATAGATCTGCGCCTCGTAGCGCGCATCGGCCGCGAGGAAGCCCAGCGGCTGGCGCAGCGCGCGCGCATTCTCGTCGGTGATCGCGCCGAGATACCAGTCCTCCCCGCCCCGCTCTTGCCGCGCGACGACGACATAGTCGCCGATCGCGGCCTGCAGCGTGCGCGACTGCTCCCAGTCGGTCGGCACGTCCTTGATGAATTGGAAGGCATCGGGCCGCGCCTCGTAATTCTCGGGCAGGTCCGCCGCCATCTGCACCGGCGAATAGAGCACCACATATTCGGCGAGCTGGGTCGCCAGCGTCGACTGGACGCGCCGGGTCAGCTCGGTCTGGCCGTGCGCGAGATCGAAGATGCCGGGAGTGAAGTCCATCGGCCCCGCGAGCATCCGGGCGAAAGGCAATATGGTGAGATGCTCGGGCGGGTTGGTCGGCACGCCCCACGCGTTGAACTCCTGTCCGCGCGCGCCTTCGCGGCTGATCATGTTGGGCCAGGTGCGCCGCAGCCCGGTGTCCTTGACGGGCTCGTGCGCGTCGATCGCGATGCGATGCTTCGCGGCCACCTCGGCGACGTGCAGGTGATGCCGGACCATGTACTGCCCGGCGAACCATTGCTTGCCGCCCTTGGCGTCGACCACCTCGCCGCTGTGGCGGACATAGCCGGTCTTGACCACGCCGACGCCCAGCTTCGCGTACATCGCCATCGCGTCCTCGAGCTGGCGCTCGTAATTCTCGACCGCGCCCGCGGTCTCGTTATGCCCGATCAGCTGGACGCCCTTTTCGCGCGCATAGGCGGCGAGCGCCGGCGCGTCGAAATCGGGATAAGCCTTGGTGAAGCTGAATTTCTCGCCATTGGCGATCCAATCGCCGTCCCAGCCCTGGTTCCAGCCCTCGACGAGCACGCCGCCGAACCCGTTCTTCGCGGCGAAATCGATATAGCGCTTCACATTGGCGGTGTTGGCGCCGTGGCGATAGCCGCTGCCCCAGGTCGAGTGGTTGAGATGCATCTCCCACCAGATCCCGACATATTTGCCCGGCTTGAACCACGAGACGTCGCCGAGCTTGTTGGGCGCGTTGAGGTTGAGCTCGATCCGGCTGTCGGCAAGCGCCGCGGGGCTGTCGCCGATCAGCACGGTACGCCATGGCGTGACGAACGCACCAATCTTCTCGGCCGCGCTGCCGTCGGGCGCGGGCATCAGCGAGGCGGTGAGCGTCCCCGTCCCGTTGCCGGCGAGCAGCATGCTCGGAAAGTCGATCAACGCCGCCTCGTGGAACGAGAGGTAGACGCCATTGTCGCCCTTGAGCGTCAGCGGCGTCTCGGCGAGCGTGATCCGGCGTGCATCGGTCTGGGTGTAGAGATATTCGTCGCGCTCCTGCCCCAGCGCCGGGTACCACCACGCCTGATTGCCGCCGACGGGGCGGAACTGGGTGCGGTCGGCGATCACCTTGACCGTCTGCCCGGCCGGAACCGCATAGCCGTAGCGCAGTCCGATCCCGTCATCGAACACACGGAAGGTGACATCTACCGCCCGGTTCAGCACCGTGTCGCCGCTCAGTGTCACCACCAGCTCGTTATGCCGGTCGCGGATCACGCGCTGCTCGCCCCAGGGCTGCTCCCAGCTGGTGTCGACTGTGTTGCGCCGCGGATTGGCCAGCGCGGTGAACCGCGCCGGCAGCTCGCCCTCGAAGGTCAGGCCGAGCTCGCCCGGTGCGAGCACCGGCTTGCCCTCGCGGGTGACTTCGTAGGTCGCCTTGCCGCCTGCCACTTCGACGCAGAGCTCGAGCAGCTTGCCCGGCGACTGGACGCACTCGCGCGCCTCGGCCGCGGCGATGCCCTGCATGAGCGCGACGAGCGAGACGGCGGTGAGACGGAGAGACATGGACATGTCCTTTGCAAAGCGTGGACCGGGCCTCGCCGCGAGCCGTCGCCACGCAGCCTGGTCGAATCGGAACCCGAAAGAATCGCGCCGCCGCCGGGGTTTCGCGGCGGCGCGAGGGAGGGTCGTCAGAATTTGGCGCGAATGCCGAACTGGAAGCGCCGATCGACGCGGCTCCATGCCGAGTCGAGATAGACCGGCCGCGCATTGGGGGTCGCGGGCGAGTCGCCGAAGATCTGCTGCTGGTACACGCTGGTGGTGTTGAGCAGGTTCGACGCGTCGACCGAGAGCTCGATATAGCGATTGACCGAGAGGCGCAGCGACCCGTCGAGATAGCCCGCCGCCTTCTGGAACACCGGCAGGCCGATGCAGCAGTCGAGATTCTGGGTCAGATAGCGCGAGCGCCAGTTATAGGCGAGCCGGAAGCCCACCGGCCCCTTCTCGTACAGCGCCACCGCGTTGAAGGTGTGCTTCGAGATGCCCGCCAGCTGGTGCGAGTCGATCACCGATCCGGTTCCCCCCAGCGCCGGCTGCCCCGCGCCGACCGCACCGAGATTGGCGCTCGACGAGGCGTTGAGCAGGTTCGAGTTGTTGATCCCCGACTGGTGGACATAGGTGTAGTTGAGCTGGGTGCCGAACCCGCTCAGCAACCCGGGCAGGAAGTCGAAGAAGGTCTGGAGGCCCGCTTCGAGGCCGAGCAGCTCGCCGCCGTCCTTCGCATTGGCGGGTCCGAGGATCTGCACCGTCTGGGTCGAGCCGTTGTTCAGGAAGCTGGTCGCGCCGAACTGGCCGAAGGTGATGCTGCCGTTGAGCTTCTTGTAGAAGCCGGTCAGCGTGATCGAGCTGCTCTTGCCCATATAATGCTCGAACGACAGATCGAACTGGTCGGCGGTGATCGGCTTGAGCGCGGCGTTGCCGGCATTGGCCTGGAACACGAAATTATAGCCGGTGACGTTCGCCGCGGTGTGCGCCGCGGTGGGCGAATTGTAGACGATGTAGGGCGAGTCCGGCGTGGTGGCGTAGATCGGCCCGTTGATCGCCACGCTGTTGCGCAGGAAGCCGATATCGGGCCGCGACATCGCCCGCGAGTAAGCGAAGCGGATGAAGCTCCTGTCGTCGAGCCCGAAGCGGACGTTGAAGCTCGGCAGCCATTCGGTGCTCGAGGCCTTGTACGTATTGGCCAGCGCCGCGCCGTTGGCGAAAGCGCGGATCGTCGGCGTCAGATAGCAGGCGGGATTGACGATGTTGTTGCCGCTGAGCGGCGTGCCGCACGGCTGGAGATTGGCGAACACGTCCGCGTTCGGGAAGGCGATGCTGCCCTCGCTGGTCTCGCGGGTCTTGACCACGCGCACGCCGACATTGCCGACCACGCTGACCCCGCCGATCATCTTGTCGTCCCCGCCGAAGCGCAGCATCAGATAGGCCGCCTCGGTCTGCTCGCGGACCTTGAGCACTTCGCCCGGCGTGAAGCAGTCGTCGACCGTCGCCTCGGCGCGGTCGCAGATCGCGGTGTAGCCCGGCAGGATCGGCGAATGCGTGGTGGCGCCGCTCAGCGACGTGAGCAGATGGTTGAAGTCCTTGAGCGTGTCGCGGTTGAGGAAGACCAGCGGGCCGTTGGGGAAGACCTTCCCATCATAGAGGCCGCCCATGTCGTAGGGCTCCCAGATCCCCGCGCCATAGCCGCTGAAGTTCGGGTGGCCGACATTGCCGCCGCAATTGCCGGTGTTGGTCGGATAGGCGCCGCCGCTGGTGTTGTCGGCGTTGAAGCCCGGGCCGTTGCAGAACCAGGGCTGCGCGATCGGGGTCCAGTTGAACGTCGAGTAGCGGACATTCTGCTTGCGGTCGGCATAGCGTACGCCGCCCTTGATCGAGTCGAACCAGCCGTCGCCGCCGAACTCATATTCGAGGTCGCCGCGCAGCGCGACGGAATTGGCGTCATTGTCCTCGACATGGCCCTGGATGAACGGGATCCAGTAATTGTGCGCGTTGGCGAGCCCGCCCGTCGCGTAGTTCACGTTCGAGCCGGGCAGATAGGCGATCTGAGGGGTTCCGTCCTTGTTGGTGCTGTACTGGAAGTTCGCCATCGATCCTGCGGCGACGAGGATGTCGTTATTGTAGGTCGACGCGTCGATATATTGCGCGTCCAGATTGACGTGGACGCGGTCCGAGACATCCCATTTGAGATTGGCCGAGTAATCGCGCGTGCCTTCGCGGTGCGCGAAGTTGCGCGCCTCGTTCTCGAGATAGAGCCCGTCGCGCAGCGTCGTGCAGACCGACGGCGCGGCGCAATTGTTGACGAACGGCAGCCCGGGGACCGCCGAGCCGGCGTTGATCGCCGCCTGCGTGCTCTCCCAGGTGCCGCTGAAGCTGCCATGGCCCTGCGTCAGCACGCCCGACTGGAGCATGCCGTTCGAGCCGAACACCAGCGCGCCGCTGCCGTCGGCCGGACCGAGCGCGGTGCCGGTGCGCGGATTGAACGCCGGCGTGCCGAAGTAATTGCCGTCGAGCTTGGCGTGGCTGGCGCGCTCGAACCAACCGTTGCGGTAGTGCGAGTCGACATATTGCAGCGTCGCGCGGACGGTGCCTTCGTTGTTCTCATATTGCGCGGCGAGCGCGATGCCGCGGCGTTTGCGGTCGTAATCGACCTCGGAGAAGCGCACGCCGTCGGGCGCATAGGCGAAGCCGCTGCCGCCGAACGGATTGGCGGTGCAGCCGATGCTGCCGTCCGAGGTGACATTGCCCGCTGCGGGCGTGCCGAAGCCCGCGCTGCAATAGGTGTCGATCTTGTCCATGATCACGCTCTCGGTGCGCGTGACGACATGGCTCTGGGCATAGCTGGCGAGCAGGCCGAAGCGGCCGATCGGGGTCTCGAAGGTGTTGCTGATCAGCCCCGAGAATTCGGGGGTCCAGCGGCCCGAACGATCGCCATAGTTCATCCGGAAATTGGCAGTGACGAGCAGACCGTTCTGGTCGAACGGCACGCGGGTACGCAGATTGACCGTGCCGGCGATGCCGCCCTCGATCATCTCGGCGGTCTGGTTCTTGTAGGCGTCGACCCCGGCGAGCAGCTCGGGCGAGACGTCGTTGAACTGCAGCCCGCGCGCCGAATCCGCCGAGAAGCTGTCGCGGCCGTTGAACTCGGTGCGAACCTGGGTGAGGCCGCGGATCAGCACGCCGGTCGGCTCGCCCGAGGGGTGCGTGCTGTCGTCGGCCGACTGGAGCCGGTTGACCGTGATGCCCGGCACGCGCGCCAGCGCCTCGGCCGCCGACTTGTCGGGGAAGGCGCCGATGTCGGTCGCGGTGATCGAGTCGACAAAGGTGTCGGCGTTGCGCTTGATGTTCTGCGACGTACCGAGCGCGGCGCGGACGCCGACCACCACAACGTCCTCTACCGGCTCCTGCGCGGCAGCGCCGTCCGCAACCTGCGCCTGCGCCGGAGCATCGGCGGTCTGCGCCTGCGCCGCCGATGCCGCGCCGAAGACGATCAGCGCACAGAGCGAGACGCCGCCCTGCAGCGCGCGGAACCGACGAGTCGAATGGAAATCCGTCATGCATGCCTCCCCTTATGCTCCGCTTTTGCGCGGATGCATTTCGGGCGCGGCTATTGCCCCGCCCGTTCCGGTTGCATGGAATTGCGTAAATTTGCACGCGTTGCAAGTGAAAATTTTAGGCGCTCTCTAAGGAGAGTCCTTTGTCACCTCTATCGGGGCGTGCAAATTGTTTATGCAATTTTGCATTACACCCGCGACGCTTTGGGGATAGTCAGCGACAAACAGGCGCCGGCGGCGAGCGCCGCCGCAGCGACGGTCAGCGCGCCGCCTGGAGCGCCGCCGAAGGGCACGCGCACCAGCACGCCGAGCGTCGCCGCGGCGACGAGCTGAGGCAGCACGATGAAGATGTTGTGGATACCCATATACACACCCATCTTGCGCGCCGGCACGCCGTCCGAGAGCATCGCATAGGGCAGCGACAGGATCGCCGCCCAGGCGATGCCGATGCCGATCGCCGGCAGCCACAGATCCCCTGCCCGCCCAAAGGTCGCGAAGCCGAACAGTCCTAGCGCACCGCAACTCAGGCAGAACGCGTGGCAGGCGCGCCGCCCGGCCCGGCGCGCGATCGCGGGCAGCATCAAAGCAACCAGTGCAGCGACCGCATTATATTCGGCGAACAGCATCCCCACCCAATCGGCGCTGCGGCCATAGCCTGCTGAGGCGGGATCGCGGCTCGCCGGATCGAGCGCGGCGACCGCCGGAATCGCATAGACCCACAGCGCGAACATCCCGAACCAGGTGAAGAACTGGACCAGCGCCAGCCGCCGGAGCACCGCCGGCATGTGGAGAATGTCCTCGACGATCACCACCATGCCGATCGAGCTGCGCCCGAACCGCCGCATCGCCACCGCGGCGAGCTGGAGCAGCCCGAACAGCGCCGCGATCCCCGCCATCAGATAGAGTTCGCGCGGCGCCGCGAGCAGCGGCGTGAGCAGCGCGAGCACGGTGCCGCCCAGCATCCACGCCACGCCGCTCTTCGCCAGCGCGGCAGCGCCGCTCGCGCTCGGGACTTCGGGATGCGCGATATCGGTCGCCGCGGCGGCAAGCTGCTCAGGCGGCCGTTCGGTCGTGGTCGCCACCGACCAGCCGACCGTCGCGAGCAATAACACTGCGCCCACGCCATAGGCCGCGACGACGGTATCCGCCCCGCCCCCTATCCCGAACCAGTTGGTGAGCATCCATGGCAGCGCGGAGGCGAACACTGCGCCCGCGCCGATGAAGAACACCTGCAGCGCGAAAGCCGAGGTTCGCTGCGGCTCGGGCAAAGTATCAGCGACCAGTGCGCGGAACGGCTCCATCGCGATGTTGATCGATGCCGTGAGCACCCAAAGCATCAAACAGGCCGACCACAGCGTCGTCACGCTCGGCATCGCCAGTAGCGCCAGTGCGGTCAGCAGTCCTCCGGCGAGGATATAGGGGCGCCGCCGCCCGAGCCGCCCCCAGGTCCGGTCGCTGAGATGCCCGACCACCGGCTGGACGAGCAGCCCGGTGATCGGCGCGGCGATCCACAGCAAGGCGAGCTCGTCGACGTCCGCGCCCAAGGTCTGGAAGATGCGGCTGGTGTTGACGTTCTGCAGGCCCCAGACGATCTGCACGCCGAACAGACCGAGGCACATGTTCCACAAGTGCAAGGCGGCGCGGGACGGCGCTGCATCGCGATCCGAACTCGCGGCGCGGAACGCCAGCCTCCTGATCGCTTGCAAAGTCCCCCTCTCGATGCGCTACTAGGCCGTCTTCGGCATTGCCGTCAGCTTGGGTCCGATGGGTAGCAATAGCAACAACAATACCACCCTGCAGGATCTGGCGGAGCTCGCCGGCGTCTCGGTGTCGACCGTGTCGCGCGCGCTCAACGATCACCCGCTGATCAGCACGCGCACCAAGCAGCGCGTCTGGGCGCTCGCGCGCGAGCACGACTATCCGTTCAAGCCGACCATGCCCGCGGGGCCGATCGGCGCGGTGGGATCGATCGCGATCGTCACTCCGGTGATGCGCGGGCGACCGCTGCCGCTATCGCACCCCTTCTTCCTCGAGCTGCTCGCCAATATCGGTGAGGCGGCGCGCGAGCGCGACTGCGACTTCACTGTCAGCCACACCGCGCCGACCAGCTTCGACGATCTGATCGTCGCGACCACCACCAGCCGCGCCGACGGCGTGATCTTCCTCGGCCAGTCGATGCTGCACGAGGAGTTCAACCGGCTCGCGGATACCAATGCGCGCTTCGTCGTCTGGGGCGCCCAGTTGCCCGGCCAGCGTTACTGCTCGATCGGCTCGGACAATCTGCTCGGCGGCGGCCGTGCGACCCGCCACCTCGCCCGCCTCGGCCGCAAGCGCATCCTGTTCCTCGGCGGCAGCGACCCCGAGGCGATGCAGCGCCGCCGCGGCTATCTCGATGCGCTCGCCGAGAGCGGTCTCGAGGCGGATCCCGAACGGATCGTCACGGTCGAGTTCGAGCTGGAGTCGGCCTTCTCGGCCGTGAGCGGATTGCTCAAGCGCGGCGTCGCGTTCGACGGCATCGTGGCGGCGAGCGACCTGATCGCGCTTGGCGCGATCCAGGCGCTGCGGCAGGGTGGCAAATCGGTGCCGCAGGATGTTTCGGTGGTCGGCTATGACGACATGTTGCTCAGCCGGCTGAGCACGCCGACGCTCAGCACCGTCCGTCAGGACACGTTCGCGGCGGGGCGGCTGCTCGTCTCGCGGATCATGGACAAGGACGAGCATCAGGAAAGCAAGCGCCTGCCCACTGAACTGATCGTCCGCGAATCCTGCGGCGGCTGACGGGCGGCCTCGCTCAGAACGAAGCGGTCGCATTGAGCGACAGGTATTTCGTCCAGCGCCCCGGCGGCGCGTTCGGTGCCTCGCGCAGGAAACGCCCCTTTTTGAGCAGCACCGCGTCGAGCTCGAGGCGTATCGCTTTCGTCAGCTGGCGGCGCACGCGCGCATCGACCTGCGTGCCGGCGAACGAACCCGACTTCCCCGATGGGTCGCGCACCCCGGTGGTCGAGAAACTGTCCTCGCGCGCATCGAGCCAGATCGGCCGCAGCGTCGCCATCAGGTCGGTGCGTTTGTCCGGCGTCGCCTCGATCCGCACGCCGGGGCTGATGAAGTTGGCGCGTCCGAATGCGCTGTAGAGGCCGGATGGGCCCAGATCGGCCCGGCGCATGCCGAACAGCGTATCGAACCGGCCATAGCGCCCGCCCGGCCGATCGCCGCTCGCCTGATCATATTCGATCGATACGCGCGGCTTCCAGCCGCCGGCGAAGCTATAGCCGGCATCGGCGTGAACGAACCATGCGCTGACCAGCTGGCGCGGCGACGCGGCGGCGAAGCCGGTCGACACGCGGCCACGCTGGAGGATGGCTTCCACTTCGAAATCGGCACGCTTCGGGGCAGGCTCGCTGATCAGCCGCAGCGCCGCCGTGTTCAGCGATCGATCCCGCGTGGGGCGACCCGGCCGGTCGCGCTCGCCGAGGTGGAAGAAGGAAGCTTCGACCATCGTCGCGCCGATCACCCGCGCGCGGCTCGCCAGCCCGCCCCAAAGCACGAGATCGAACCCTTCGCGGTCCGGCGCGACAGCATGGCGGCGGAGCCGATCGGGATCGTCCGGTCGGCGCTGCTGCGGCAACACGTAGACGAGCGTCGCCTTCCAGCCACGCGGATCGCCCAAGTCCGCGCGTACGCCGGTATAGCCGCTGGTCGTGTTGCGATAATCGTCGGCGGCGACGAGACGGCGCGAACCGAGATTGAGCAGGAAACGGCCCGCCTGCAACGAAGCCGTGCTGCCGTTGCCGAGCAGGCCCTTCGAGCGCACCTCGACGAACGCCTGTACCAGCTCGACCGTGTTCACTTCGTTCGTGGTGATCGGCGTGCCGTCATCGCCGCCATAGACGCGGCTGTCCCAGAGCTCCGCTGCAACGCGCACCGGCCCGTCGCGATATTCGGCGAGCAACGTCGTGCGCAGATTGACGAGGTCATCGGCCGTGTTGAGACCGGCGCGCGGCTGGCCGGTGATCGCCTCGTAGCGCAAGCGCGCAGTGCCCGAGACCGCGAAGCCGTCGCTCGCCTCCTGCGCCGCGGCCGAGGCGCCCCAAAGCGTCAGGCACGGCGCCAGCAAGCGACCACAACGAGCGCCGCGACGGATACGGGCTGCACATTTTCGAGAGGTGGAACGATTCGACAAGAGCGTGCGGCGTCCTTTCGAGGGAAGTCAGGACGCGATACTTCGGCTGTCGCCTCGTGGGGAGACCGCGGTCCCCATGGCTCGCAATTCAGCGGATCGTGGGCCAGCTGTCAAACCGGCCGGGCAGGGCCGCGCCGTGGCGGCTATCCGGTGAGGGAAGTGGCGGAGAGGGTGGGATTCGAACCCACGGTACCCGTAAAGGCACGCCGCATTTCGAGTGCGGTACATTCGACCACTCTGCCACCTCTCCGCGAGGTCTTTAGATGCCGTTGTCGGGGTTTCCGACGAGCGCCACCGGTCGATAGAGCGGGGGCCATTAGCCGAGTCATTTGAGCGACGCAAGCTCCGCGCTTGTGCGGAAGCGAAGAGGCACTAGATTATGTCCATGACCAGCCCATCCGCCCCCTCCGCGCCGCTCGAGCCCGGAATCCCGATGCCGCCGGTCTCCTCGGCGCGCTTCGCGATCGGCGATGTCGTCCGCCACCGTCTGTTCGATTTCCGCGGCGTGATCTTCGACGTCGATCCGGTCTTCGCCAATTCGGACGAATGGTATGAGGCGATCCCCGAGGACGTCCGCCCGCGCAAGGACCAGCCTTTCTACCATCTGCTCGCCGAGAATGCCGAATCGAGCTACATCGCCTATGTCAGCCAGCAGAATCTGGTGGTCGACGACAGCGACGAGCCGGTCGACCACCCGGCGATCAGCGGCCTGTTCGAGCGCTTTGCCGGCGGCCGCTACAAGCTGAAGCCGCACCACCGACACTAGATGTCGAAGGGGGCGTCACCGCCCCCTTCCCGCTCCCTCAGAACTGCGCCGTGAAGCGCCCGTAGACGAATCGCCCGTTGAAGCCGAACGGCGAGAAGCTGCTGTACGGCTGGTAATAGGCATCGACCGGATAGAAGCCGCCGACCCCGGCCGGCCGCGCGCCGGTGGGCCGCGCCGTCGGATAGGTGTCAAACAGATTGTTGGCGCCGAACGCGAAGGTGGCATGTTCCTTCAGCGTCACGCGCACTTCCAGATCGGTGACCCATTTGGGCTCGAGGAACACGTCGTCGGGACCATAGGCGGTCAGGCTGAGCGGATCGGCGATCGGCGCGACGGCGCCGGGCGCGACCACATCGCCGTAGCGCGTCGTCCGCGCGGTGATCCCGAACCAGCCGACCGTGCCGTCGGCGCTCAGCACGACCTTGTCCCGTGGCTGGCCGTTGGTGAAGCGGATCCCCTCGACGCGACCGAACAGGATCAGCCCAGGGATTTGCGCCAGCGGCCCCAGATCGGTGATCCGCCGGTCGATCTTGTTGGTGTTGCGGTTGTACGCCGCCGAGAGCGACCAGTTGCCGAGCGATTCGAGCCCCATCCGATAGGTCGCGACCACGTCCACGCCCTGCGTGGTGGTGTCGAGGCCATTGATGAAGAAGCGCGCGGCGCCGACCGACTGGAAGCCGTTGGCGTCGAGGATCGCCTTCACCGCGGCGTTGACCGCCGCAGTGCCGCTGCCCGCGGCGCCGAGATTCTCGGTGAGGACGATCCGGTCCTTGATCTTGATGTGATAATAATCGGCGGTGAGATTGAAGCCGCGGAACGGGTTCAGCGTCGCGCCCGCGCTGAAGTTCACCGACTTCTCGGGCTCGAGCGGCTTCGATCCCAGCGCCCGCGCCACCGGGCTCGATACCGGCTGGGTGCTGATCTCCACCGGCACGCCCGAGATGAAGTTGGTCGAGGTGGTGGTGAAATATTGCTGATGGAGCGAAGGCGCGCGGAAGCCGTTCGACACCGAACCGCGAATCGCGAAGCCCGGGCTGAACTCGAAACGCGCCGCGAGCTTGCCGTTCAGCGTCCCGCCGAAATCGGAGAAATGCTCGTAGCGGCCGGCGGCAGTCACCGTGAACCCGGTGAAGATGTCGGTGTCGAGCTCGACATAGCCGGCATAGCTGTGCCGCCCGACATCGGTCTCGGCCGAGGCCGGGAAGCCCGGAAAGCCCTGCGCGCCGACCAGCGCGCCGCGGCCGGGGAAGGTGCATATGCTGGTTCCCGCATTGAAGACGCCGCCCTGCGTTGCGCAATTCGCCGCGGTGGTCGTTTGCGCGGCGACGAAATAGGGCCCGATCGCATAGGATTGCGTCTCGCCCGGCCGGATATTGAACGAGTCGTTGCGGTATTCGGCGCCGAAGGCGAGCGTCAGCGGCTTGGCGAGCCCGAAGTCGAATTCGCGGCTGAGATCGAGATTGGCGGTCAGCTGCCCGAACGCGAGCCCGCCCGAATCGAAATTGCTCTGCGAGAGCGGGCCATAGGAAGTGTTGAGGCTGTTCTCGGTGCGATAATCGAACTGGTTATGGCCATAGACCACCGAGAGATCGCTGGAGAATCCGCCCACTTCGCCGCGGATGCCGAGCGCGGCCGAATAGTCGGTCAGGTCCGAATGGATGAACGGCAGGAACCCGTCGGCACGCAGCGGCACGAAATTCGCCGTGGTCGGCGTCGTCGCGGGGGTGATCACCGACCAGTTGCGATTGTTCGCCGAAGCCGATTGGCGCCAATTGGCGGCGCTCAGGCCGTCGCGCTTCGAATAGGAGCCGAAGGCATAGAGCTCGAAGTCGCCGCCCAGCGGCACGCCGGTATTGACGAAGACATTGTAATCCTCGGTCTTCGGGTCACCATATTGGAAGTTGAGCCGGTTGAAGCCGATCTCGCGCGCATCGAACGCCGCGGTGGGGCGGTTGTAGTTGGGGCGAAGATCATATCCGGCGCGATTGGTGTTGTCGCGGTCGCGATATTCGGCGGTGAGGTTGAAATAGCCCTCGGCACCGATCGGCAGGCCGACGTTGAAGCCCAGCGTCCAGAGATCGCCGTCATTGGCCTTGCGCTCGCCGTCGCGATTGGCGGCGAGGATGCGGCCATCCGCGGGATCGAAGCTCGGCTGGCCGCCGCTGAGTACGAGGCCCGTGACGTTGGGCACGCCGCTCAGCGTGGTGATGTATTTGCCATAGCTAACCTGCGCGCGCCCGCCGTGATTGGCGCGCTTGAGCTGGACGTTGATCACGCCCGCGATCGCGTCCGAGCCATATTGCGACGAGGCGCCGTCGCGCAGCACTTCGATCCGGTCGATCGCCAGCGCGGGGATCGTGTTGAGGTCGACGGCGGCCGAGCCGCGGCCGACCGATCCGTTGATGTTGAGCAGCGCCGTGACGTGCCGGCGCTTGCCGTTGACCAGCACGAGCGTCTGGTCGGGCGCGAGCCCGCGCAGCGAGGCGGGCCGAATCACGTCGGTGCCGTCGGTGATCGAGGGTTGGGGAAAGTTGAACGACGGGACGAGCTGGTTGAGGATCTTGTTGGTCTCGCCCAGCCCCGAGCTCGCCATCGATTCGGCGGAGATCACGTCGATCGGCACCGGGCTGTCGGCGATGGTGCGGTTGGCGGCACGGGTGCCGGTGACGACGATGGTGTTGCCGGGGTCGTCGTCGGCGACGGCATCGTCAGGCACCGCGCCCTCCACCTGATCGGCGACCGGAGGAGTCGCCGTAGTCTGCGCCTGTGCCGAAGTCGCGAGAGCAAGAGCCGAAGCAGAGAACGAAAGCATCGAGAAGATCGTGCGTCGCATGATTTGCCTCCCTTTGGGGAGGGCCGGCCTCCCGGCGACATCATGCGCGCATGATCCCGTAACGAAAGAGCAACCTTTGTGCGCTGCAATACTATTTCCGGCGCTGTGGCCGTCGCGCAACAACCTGGAAATACTTGCCATCGCCCGCGCACGGATCGACATCGCAGGCAGCCCTCTCGTGAAATGCGCGGATTCCGGGCCCGAAAATGGCACTCCAAGGTTGACAGCGCGCGCCGCTTCCCTTAGCTGCGCCCTTCCTCCTGCCGGGGTAATCTCTTGGCGGGCACATGCTTTTGTAGGTTGAGACATCGCCATGTTCGCTATCGTGCGCACGGGCGGCAAGCAGTATCGCGTTGCCGCCGGAGACAAGATCGTCGTCGAGAAGCTCGACGGAGAGGCCGGCTCGACGGTCACGCTGGGCGACGTGCTGCTCGCCGGCGAAGGCTCGGAGCTGAAGCCGACCGACGGCCTCACCGTCTCGGCCGAGATCGTCGCGCAGGCGAAGGGCGAGAAGGTCATCGTCTTCAAGAAGCGCCGCCGGCACAACTATCGCCGCCGCAACGGCCATCGCCAGAACCACACGATCCTGAAGATCACCGCGATCGGTGCGCAGGAAGAGAAGAAGAAGGCCGCGAAGCCGAAGAAGGCTGCAGCTGCTCCCGCCGAGGCCGAAGCCCCGGCCGCGGAAGCCTGAGCCGTCAACGAGATTCGAGGAGTATAGACAATGGCACATAAGAAAGCAGGCGGCTCTTCGCGCAACGGTCGCGATTCGGCAGGCCGCCGTCTCGGCGTCAAGAAGTTCGGCAGCGAAGCCGTGATCGCGGGCAACATCATCGTGCGCCAGCGCGGCACCAAGATTTATCCGGGCGTGAACGTGGGCATGGGCAAGGACCATACCCTTTTCGCGCTTACCGACGGCCGCGTGTCGTTCAAGGTCGGCAAGCTCGGCCGCAAATTCTGCTCGGTAGACGCTATTGCGGAAGCAGCCGAATAACATCGGGTAACCGGCCGGGTTGCCCACCAGGGTGACCCGGGTCCGACGAACGGACCAGCTGAAAAGGGAGACGGGTCACCTCGGCTCCCTTTTTCTTTTGCTCCCACGAAATGCGGCTGCAAACTGGCTGTCACACAGACACGTCAGGGGCACCGCAAGACCGAGGAGACTGGTCATGTTCGTGCGTACGCAAAGACTGACGCTCAGGCCCGGCTGGCGCGAGGACGCCGCCGAGCTCGCCCGCGCGATGGGGCACGAGGAAGTGGTGCGCAACCTGGCGCGCGCGCCCTGGCCCTATACGATCGAGGCCGCGGAGACCTTCGCCGCCAGCTTCGAGGATTCGTGCGATCCCCGATTCCTGATCTTCGCGCATCAGGACGGCGGGCTGCGATTGATCGGCGGGATCGGGATCGGGCCGTTCGACAAGGAACAGCACGAGTTCGGCTACTGGATCACTCCCGACGCCTGGGGCCGCGGCTATGCGACCGAGGCGGGCGCCGCGGTGCTCCGCGCCGCACGCGCGGCAGGGATCCGGCATGTCGTCGCCGGCCACTATCTCGACAACCCGGCCTCGGGGCGCGTGCTGCGCAAGCTGGGCTTCCGCCCCACCGGACGCGTGACGCAGGTCTATTCGCGTGGGCGCGGTACGGCGCTTCCCTCGGCACGTTTCGAGCTGGATCTCTCGGGAGGCGGCGCGATCGATCACGATCCGCGGCACCGAATGGCGGCGTGACCTGGTCACGCCGCCACGGACTTCCTCGCCCTGCCCGATCGTAACCCGGAGTCCCGATCGCGGAAAGCCCGTCTTATTCGCGGCTTTCGCCGCGGCATTTCCTCCTTTAAGCCGGGCTCCCCTGGGGCAAGAGTAATCTGACGTCGATGGCATCCCGTGCACGCAAGCGCCTGTCTCCCGAGGAATCGCGCGATGCCGCGCTCGAGGCCGCCCGTACGCTGCTGCTCGAAGCCGGGCCGCAGGCAGTCACGCTGAAGGCGGTCGCCGCGAAGATCGGGCGTACCCATGCCAATCTGCTCCACCATTTCGGCTCGGCCGCCGGGTTGCAAAAGGCGCTCGCCGCCAGCATCGCCGGCGCGGTGACCGCCGAGATCGGCGCCGCGGTGCTCCGCGCCCGTAGCGGCGATCACGATCCGCGCGAGGTCGTCGATCTCACCTTCGACGCGTTCGGCAAGGGCGGCGCGGGCGCTTTGGCCAGCTGGATGATCCTCAATGGCAACGAGGACGCGCTCGATCCGATCCTCGAGGCGATCCACCGGTTGGTCGACGAGATCAGCACCGACGCGATGGATGCCCAGCTGCTGCGCGAGGAGACGCTCCAGCTAACCCTGATGGCACTGGGCGATGCGCTGCTCGGCGGCCCGATGGCACGCGCGGTCGATCTACCGCGCGCGCGCGCGAGAGAGATAGCCATCGCGCAGCTGCGCCATTCGGTAGCGAAGGAAAGCTAGGCAGCCTGCTGCGCGGCGCGGCGCGTCTCGAGTTCGACCGCCTCGTTCACTGCGCGTCCGAGCGTGGCCATGGTGAACGGCTTGCGCAGCACGCTGCGCCCGCCGAATACGTCCGCCTCGGCCTCGCCGGCGAAGCCGGTCACGAACAGCACCGCGACGCCGTCGAGCCGGTCGCCGAGTCCCGCGATCATCTCGGGGCCCGTCTGCCCCGGCATCAGCACGTCGGAGATCACCAGATCGAGCGACGCCATGCCCGCGACCACCCCCGGCGCGGCCAGCGGATCGGGGCACGAGGTCACCCGGTGGCCGAGCTCCTGCAGCGCGCCCACCGTCGCGCCGAGCACGCGCGGATCGTCCTCGACGACGAGGATGTCGAAGCTGCGCGCCGGCACGCTCTCCTCCGCCACAGCCGGCTGCGACGCCGGTGCGGGCGCCTCCGCCGCAGCAGCGGCCGGCTCGCCGAGATGGCGCGGCAGATAGACCATCACGCTGGTGCCGCTGCCCGGCACGGTGTGAATCGCAATCTCGCCCCCCGATTGGCGGACGAAACCGAATATCTGGCTGAGCCCGAGCCCCGTCCCCTTGCCCACCGGCTTGGTGGTGAAGAAGGGCTCGAAGACGCGATCGAGCACTTCGGGAGTCATGCCGCACCCGGTGTCGGCCACGGTGATCAGCACGTAATCGCCGGCGGGGCATTCGCCGACTTCGTTCTCGGCGAGCACCTTGCCGTCGGTGGTGATGGTGAGCGTCCCGCGCCCTTCCATCGCGTCGCGCGCATTGACCGCGAGGTTGAGCAGCGCGTTCTCGAGCTGATGGCGATCGACCCACACGGTCCAGCCAATGCCCGCGTCGCGGGTCTTGACTGCGATCGTGTCGCCCAAAGTGCGATCGAGCAGGTCGGACATGCCCGCGATCAGCCCCCCTGCCTCGACTGCCTCCGGCAGCAGCGGCTCCGAGCGCGAGAAGGCGAGCAGGCGGCGGGTGAGCGCGGCGGCGCGATTGGCGCCCTCCATCGCATTCTCGATATGCTGCTGCGCGTCGGGGCCGCCGGTGTGGAGATGCCGCTTGGCGAGCTCGAGCCCGCCGAGCACCACCGCCAGCATATTGTTGAAGTCGTGCGCGATGCCGCCGGTCAGCTGGCCCACCGCCTCCATCTTCTGCACCTGGCGCAGCTTGGCCTCGGCCTGTTCGCGCTCGCGCGCCTCGGCGCGCAGCTCGGCGGTGGCGGCATCGACGGCGAGCTGGAGCTCGGCCGCGCGCTCGCGCTGCGCCGTCGCCTCGGCATCGGCCGCGGCACGCTCGCCCTCGGCGGCGATCGCCAGCCAGCCGAGCAGCACCGCGCCGACGACGATCATCACCCCGAACGCCGTCAGGATTCGCGAAGCGAAGCTCGAATTGTCGATCAGATCGCCCGCGGCGCGCGTCCGGTCGCGCAGCAGCACCCGCTCCGAATCGACGACGCGGCCGAGCATGGTCTCGACGGCCTGCCGCGCGGGGCTCTGCCGCACGCGATAATAGGCGCCCCAGGCGTCCTTGTGCCGCTTGTAGGTCGAATAGAGCGCAGTCTCGCTGAGCTCGTTGCCGCGCGCGTCGAAGGCGCGGCGCAGCTGGCCGATCTGGCTCTGCTGGCGCGCACTGTCGCGGGTGAGCTGCTGCAATCGGATGAGCTGCTCGTTGGCCCGTGCCCAGTGCGAATAATATTGCTGACCCAGCGTCTTGTCGGCGCTCACCACATAGCGCCCGAGCGCCGCCTCCGCCGCGGAGATCTCGCCCGACAGCTGGTTGGCGCGGATGACCACCTCGAACGTATGCTGCTGGAGCGCCACCGCGCGGTCGCGCTCCTGATCGGTGCGCTGCTGGAGAACGATGATCGCGACCAGCACGCCCAGCCCGAGCAACGCGAGCAGGCCGAGGACGAGGATGCGCCAGTTCGTCACTCGACGAACGCGTTCCAACGCGATGCCTTGCCCCTCACTCATATGAATGAATCTAGGAGCCCGAGGCGCGCGGGGAAAGCGGTTAGACTCAGCTTAACGTATCGCGCCCACGCTTTGGCCCGCAGCACGGAACATTTCGAGGATTCGTGCAACTTGCTCGGCCGTGTGTTCGGCGCAGAGCGAGCAGCGCAGCAGATAGGTGCCCGCCGGCGTCGCGGGCGGGCGCGCCATGTTCACGTACAGGCCGTTGTCGAGCAGCCCCTGCCACATCCGCACCGCCTGCTCCTGATCCTCGAGGATCACCGCGATGATCGCGCTGTCGGGCGTTTCGGTGCCGAGCTTGAAGCCCATCTCCTTCAGCCCGCCATGCAGCGTCCGGGCATTTTCCCAGAGATGCTGGCGCTTGTTGTGCGCGTGGCGGAGCTTGCGGATCGAGGTCGCTGCGGTCGCCACCACGCTCGGCGGCAGCGAGGCGGTGAAGATGTATGGCCGGCACGCCAGCCGGATCGCCTCGAACTTGGGATGGTTCGAGACGCAGAAGCCGCCGACGGTGCCCACCGATTTCGAGAAGGTGCCGACGATGAAATCGACATCGCCCTCGCAGCCCTGCGCCTCGTAGACGCCGCGGCCATTGGGGCCATAGAAGCCCATCGAATGCGCTTCGTCGGAGAGCACCATCGCGCCGTGCTTCTTGGCGACGGCGACCATCTCCTTGAGCGGCGCGATGTCGCCGAGCATCGAATAGACGCCCTCGAGCACCACCAGCTTGCCCGCCTCCTTGGGCAGGCGGCCGAGGCGCTTGTCGAGATCCGCGATATCGTTGTGGCGGAAGCGGACGATCTCGGCATAGCCCTGCTTGCAGCCGTCATAGATCGAGGCGTGGCTGTCGGCGTCGAGGATGACGTACTCGCCCTTCCCCGCCAGCGTGCTGATCATGCCCAGATTGGCCATGTAGCCGGTCGAGAAGACGATCGCGCCGGTGGTGCCGTAGAATTCGCGCAGCGCCTCCTCGACTTCCATATGATCGCGGAAGGTGCCGTTGAGCATGCGGCTGCCGTTGGTGCCGCTGCCGAACTGATCGAGCGCGTCCTTGCCCGCCTGGATCACATCCGGGTCGAAGGTCATGCCCATATAGTTGTAGGTGCCGAGCAGGATCGTGTCCCTGCCCTTGATCACCGCCTCGGTGGGCGACTTCACTTCGTCCATCACGATCGCGAACGGATCGGTGACGCCGCTGTCGAGCAGTGCCTGGCGCTCGGCGATGAGCCCGTCGAACTTGCTCATCAGGTCGCGCTCGGGAGCGACCGCCACCGGATTCTCGGGCAGCGCGTCGGCAGTCTGGATCGCGTCGGTCATGTCAGCCCTTCAGCTTCTGGACCGCATCGACGAGCTGGCCGACAGTCTCGATCTCGGCCTGCATGTTCATCGTGATGATGATGTCGAATTCGTCCTCGATCGCCGCGACGAAATCCATCACGGTGAGGCTGTCCCATTCGAGATCGCCGGCAAAGGTGGTGCTCTCGCTCAGCGTGACGCCTTTCTTGTTGAAAGGTTCGATCTGGGCGGTGACGGTCTCGAAGACTTCTGCGCGTTCGGTCATGCGGCGGTCCCTTAGTGCGATCAGGGACAGGTGCCAAGCGAATGCGGCGCCATCGCGGCCATCCTGCGCCCGCACCGCGAAAGCGTCAGGCGGCGCAGCCTTCTCCCGCGCGCCCGGCAGATTCCCGATGATGCGCTTGATCGGCGCGGTCCACATCCTCATCAGGATGGACGCACGCTCCTCCGTCGTGAACGGCCTAGAGCAGCCCCTGCTCGCGATACCAGGCCGCGGTCGCGGCGAGCCCCGTCTGCGTCTCGACCCGTGGCTGCCAGAGCTCGGCCGGCGGGCGCCGCGCCGGATCGATCACCCAGTCCTCGTGGCAGAAATAGGCGACCCGGTCGGGCGTGAGCTTGGCGCCCTTGCCGCGGACCAGCCGATCGAGATGCGCGCCCGCCATCATCAGCGGCCGCGGCAGCGCGAGCGCCGCCACCCGCTTGCCGGTCGCCGTGCCGATCGCCTGGGCGAATTCCTTGTGGCTCCACCCGTCGTCGCGGCCGTCGTCGCAATCATAGCCGCGGCCATGATTGCCGGTGGTCGCCAGCGCGAGCAGCAGCCTCCCCAGATCGCCGACCTCGACCACCGACAGCCGTCCGCCGGGCGGGAGCAAAGCGATCCCCTTTTTCGCGAGCTTGAACAGCTCGAGCATCTCCATGTCGCCGGGGCCGTAGATCGCCGGCGGACGCACCAGCGCGGTATCGAGCAACGAATCCTCGACCAGCCGCTCGGCCTCGGCCTTGGACCAGCCATAATCGGACATGCCCGGCTCGCGCGCGGCGAGCGACGAGACATGGACGAAACGCCGCACTCCCGCCCCTTCGGCCGCAGCGAGCATGTTCTGCGTGCCTTCGATATTGCCCGCAGCGAAGCCCGCGCGATCGGGCGCGTTGACCACGCCCGCGACATGGATCACCACATCGGCGCCGTCGCAGAGCCGCGCCAACACGCCTTTGTTGCCCAGATCGCCGGCGACCCATTCGAGATGGGCTCGCTCGGCTTGCTCGCGCCGGGTGAGCGCGCGCACCTGATGCCCCGCCTCGACCGCCAGCGCGATCAGCCGCGAGCCGACGAACCCGGTGCCGCCGGTGATCGCGAGCGTGCTCACAGCAGCGCCATATGGCTGCGATGGACCAGCGCGGAGCGCGGCGCATAGCCGAGGATCCCGGCATGTTCCTCGCTGCGCCGGCCCACGAGCCGCGCCGCATCCTCGGCCGGATATTCGGCGAGTCCGCGCGCCAGCGTCCGACCCGCGGGGTCGGCGATCACGACGAGATCGCCGCGCGCGAAATCGCCGTCGATCCGTGTCGCGCCCGCCGCGAGCAGGCTCTTGCCGCCCGCGAGCGCCCTCGCGGCGCCCGCATCGACATGGATCGTGCCGCGCGCGGTGAGCCCGCCCGCCAGCCATGCCTTGCGCGCTGGCGCCGCCTTCTCTGCGACGAATAGAGTATGTCTCGCCTCGGCCGAGAGCGGCCGCTCGACCCGGCCCGAGGCGATCGCGAGATGCGCCCCCGCGGCATTGGCGATCCGTGCCGCCTGGATCTTCGAGACCATCCCGCCCGATCCCATGCCCGAGGCCGAGCCCTTGTCCGCCATCGCCTCGATCGCGGCGTCGATCCGCTCGACCCGCGCGATATGCTGTGCGCCCGGCTGCGCCGGGTTGCGATCGTAGAGTCCGTCGACGTCCGAAAGCAGCACCACGCCCTGCGCGCCCGCCGCCTGCGCCACGCGCGCGGCTAGCCGGTCATTGTCGCCGAAGCGGATCTCCTCGGTCGCGACGCTGTCATTCTCGTTGAGCACCGGCACCACACCGAGTCCGAGCAACCGGTCGAGCGTCGCCGCGGCGTTGAGATAGCGCCGGCGATGCTCGAGATCGTCGAGGGTGACGAGCATCTGCGCGGCAGTCAGCCCCTCCGCGCCGAGCGTCTCGGCCCAGACCTGGCTGAGCGCGATCTGCCCGGTCGCCGCCGCTGCCTGCGCGTCCTCGAGGCTCGCGCGCCCGCCCTTGGCCAGCCCCAGCCGCCGCGCGCCGAGCGCGATCGCCCCCGACGAGACCACGGCGACCTGCTGCCCGGCCCGAACGCGCGCGGCGATATCCGCGGTGATCCCTTCCAGCCATGCCCGCCGCACGCCGCCTTCGGGATCGACGAGCAACGCCGAGCCGATCTTGACGACGATGCGCGGGCAGGAGGAAGGCGGGAAGAGCGCGGCGCTCATCTCAGACCGGCGACCACTCGATCGCATCCTCGCCCTCGTCGTCGTCGCCCACTGCGCCCGGCTCGGGACCGATCGCCTCGAGCAGCTTGTCGAGCGCCCAGTCGACACCGACGCCGCTCGCGCCCGAGATCGGAATCACTTCCGACCCGCTCGCTTCCTCGAGCTCGGCCGAGAGCGCAGCGATCAGTTCGTCGTCGAGTGTGTCGATCTTGTTGAGCGCCACGATGACCCGCTTGTCGGTCAGCCCCGCGCCATAGGCCTCGAGCTCGTCGCGGACGATCCGATAGCTCTCCGCCACGTCTTCGTCATTGGCGTCGACGAGATGGAGCAGCACCTGGCAGCGCTCGATATGGCCGAGGAAGCGATCCCCGATCCCCGCCCCCTCGGCGGCGCCCGCGATCAGCCCGGGAATGTCGGCGACCACGAATTCGCGCTGCTTGTGGCGCACCACGCCCAGCTGCGGCCGGGTGGTGGTGAAGGCATAGGCGCCGACCTTGGCCTGCGCGTTGGTCACCTGATTGATGAAGGTCGACTTGCCGGCATTGGGCAGCCCGACCAGTCCGGCGTCGGCGAGCAGCTTCAGGCGGAGCCACACCCACGCCTCGTCGCTCGGCCAGCCGGTGCCGTGCTGGCGCGGGGCGCGGTTGGTCGAGGTCTTGTAGCTGGCATTGCCGCGCCCGCCGTCGCCGCCGCGCAGGAAGACGATCCGCTCGCCCACCTTGGTCAGATCCGCCAGCAGCGTGCGCTCCTCGTCATCGGCGAGGACCTGGGTGCCCACCGGCACCTTGATGATCAGGTCCTCGCCGCCGCCGCCGGTGCGGTTCGCACCCGAACCGCCCTGCCCGCGCTGCGCCCGGAAATGCTGGGTGTAACGGAAGTCGATCAGCGTGTTGAGGCCGGCCACCGCCTCGAACACGATATCGCCGCCCTTGCCGCCATTGCCGCCGTCGGGGCCGCCATATTCGATGAACTTCTCGCGCCGGAAGCTCACCGCGCCGGGGCCGCCGGCGCCTGAGCGCACGAAAATCTTCGCCTGATCCAGAAAATGCATTTCGAGCTCATAGCGACGCGCCGCAAACTCGTCACCCCATGCGGGACCGCCTTCCAGGCAAGATCCGGCGTCGTGTTGTCGCTCGTCCACACCACATCGACAAAGTAGCTATTTTGAATATTGACAGACCGAGGGCACTGCTAAACTCTTTCAAGGCTCCGTAATGGAGACTCGACCAAGAAAGGCGTGGACTATGTACAATATCCCCGATTTTGCATTCGAGCATATCAACGAATCCAACGCGATTGGCGGCGGCGCTTGCGATGTTTTCATGGCGGTCGTCGAATTCGTATTTTACTGATCAGCACTACCTTTATCCGCCCGGAGCAAAGGATCAGGCTCCGGGCGACCTCTCGGCAAAGGTGCGGATGATGCGGAACGATGTACTTCTTGCCCTGATCTCGTCGCTCGACGAAATGATGGAACATTCACCTGCCGGGCCGCAGCACCACGCCGATATCGACGCCTTCCTCGAAAGCGGCTGGATGCGCGATCACATCCGCGGAATGGCCATCCGCGCTCTCGACCGGATCAAGGGCCGCGAGCATACGATGCTCACGCCCGACAGCGACAATCCGGCGATGATGTTTCGCGACGGCGAGCGGATGTTCGGAGACGAAGGCGCAGGCAAGCGCGAGCTGTTCCTGCGATCGGGCAATGCCCGAAGTTCGTATCATTCGGTTTTCGAGGAGCCTTTCGTCATCGTCGCGATCGACGACATCGTCGTCGAGGAGCTGATCGTGGAGGGCCTCGAGAACGGCGACTTCTACTATCCGCACCCGGGTGTCTCGTTGCGTCGCGGCCGGAGCTGGCGCCTCAGCCGCGGCGAGGCAATCGTACGCGCGGACCCGGAAGCCTTCCTCAACGTCCAGCAGGACGACAGCGCCAAATATCTCACCTATATCCGTGGCGAACGCCCCGCCTCCTACCGGCTCGTCTTCGACAAGCAGTCGCTGCGCCTGATCGCAACCGGCGGACTCGATCTCGTCACGGCGAAGGCGCTCTCCTATCTGGAAGTTCTCGAAGCGATTGGCTCGCCGCTGCTCGCGGAGATCGCGATGGAATATACCAGCCACTATTCGCCGGTGATCCGCTGGCGGGCTTTGTCCTCGCTCAACAAAATCCGTCATCCAGAGACCGAGACGGTGCTGCACCAGTTCTGCAACGACGAGGTCGCGTTCGTCGCCCGCGGCGCGGCGCGGATCCTGGCGGAAGGAAAACGCTGATGGTCCTCTTCCTGGGCGCGCGTTACGATTGCGCGGAAAGCACTTACGGGATCGCCGAGTTTTCCGAGGACCTGGCGCGCGCGGACAATCTTCCCGCCCCCGAAAAATACCACCATGTCGCCGAGCTCCTGTCGCGCCTTACGGGCGAGATTGCCTATATCGAGGAGTTCATTCGCAAGATCTTTCATGCGCGCGATCCGAATCAGGTTGTGGACGGCTATGGCGACACCAGCCTGCTGCTCGGTGGCACCGAGCAATTCTCGTTCCGGATGGTCAAATGGCTCCCCGACAAGCAGGTGCCCCTTCCCGAGCACGAGCGCGAGGGCCTGGCCTACGACCTGCTCCACAACCACGACTTCAACCTGATCACCAAGGGCATTCACGGGGACGGCTACGAGACCGATGTCTATCGGTTCGATGCCTCGACCATCGTGGGCGCGTATGACGAACCGGTGGCGATGGCCTATCAGGGCCGCTTCAAGCTCTCGCCCGGCAGCGTGATGTGGTACGAGCAGTACAACGATGTCCACACGCAGATATCGCCGCGCGGCTTCTCGCTGAGCTTCAACGTGATTCCGAAGGATCGAGCGCTTCGGCACAGCCAGTTCATCTTCGACCGGAGCACCAGCCGCATCAAGGAATTCACTCGCAACGGGACGGCGCGGACGCTGTCCCTGTTGAATCTACTGTGCGATTTCGATGCGGGCGACGAGACCCGCGAACTCGTCGTCGATCTCGGGCAGAGCACCGCCAATTTGTGGCTCAAGATGTCTATCGCGGCGTTCGTCTCCGAACGATGGTCGATCGATCGCCGGGAGGTCTGGGATTCGTTCGAGATTCCAGAGCGCTATTCTCGTGCTCTCGACATCCCGGCCGACCATTTCTCGGTGCGTCGCATCCGATAGCGCAAGAGCCGTTCGCGTCCCGTCGGCCGGAAGGTTCCACCGGGTCGGCCCGCCAATGCCGATAGCCGTTGACAAGCACGCCGCTTAGCCACCACGACGCTCTGCGATGTTCACGTCGATCGACCGCTATCTCGCCCGTGTGATCGCGGTGCCGTTGCTGGCCAATCTGGTAATTGCGTCGATGCTTCTCGTGCTCGACCGCATGCGCATCCTGTTCGACTTCGTCGCCAGCGAAGGCGGGCCGGTGAACGTGGTCTGGCGCATGCTCGCCAACCTGCTCCCTGAATATCTGGGGCTGGGCATCCCCATCGGGCTGATGCTCGGTTGCCTGCTCGGCTTTCGCCGGCTCGCCATTTCCTCGGAGCTGGACGTGCTGCGCGCCGTGGGCGTGGGCTACACCCGGCTGCTGCGCGTCCCCTATATGTACGCCATCGGGCTGGCGCTGCTGAACCTTTCGATCATCGGCTTCGTCCAGCCTTGGGCGCGCTACAATTACGAGCAACTCCGTTTCGAGTTGCGGTCGGGCGCGCTCGGCGCGTCGATCAAGGTTGGCGAGTTCACCAGCTTCGGCAGCCGCATGACCCTGCGCATCGAGGGCAGCGCTAACGAGGGGCGCGATCTTTCGGGGATCTTCGTGCGGATGACCACGAGGGAAGGACCGCTCGCCGTCACCGCCGAGAAGGGCCAGTTCCTCCGCTCGGATGATCCCGATACGATCATCTTCAGGCTGACCAAGGGAACGCTGGTCCACACTGCGCAGGGATCGCAAGTGCCGCGCGTGCTGACCTTCGACACGCACAATCTGCCCATTCCTCTGCCCAAATATGAGCAGTTCCGCAGGCGCGGGGACAAGAATCTGGAGCTCACCCTGCCCGAACTCGCGGTGATCGGGAAGAGCGCGGATGCCACCCAGACGCAGCGCGACACCAGCCGCGCGGCGTTCCACTTCCGCCTTGCCGAAGTCGTCTCGATGTTCCTGCTGCCGATGCTCGCCGTTGCGCTCGGCATCCCGCCCAAGCGTTCGACCTCGGCGCTCGGCGTGTTCCTCTCAATCGTGATGATCGTCACCTATCACAAGGTGAACGAATATGGGCAATCGCTCGGCAGCCTCGGGCGGATCGATCCGATCATCGCGCTTTGGGTGCCCTTCGCCATCTTCGCGGGGCTGGTGATCTGGATGTACCACACCGTGGCCTATGTCCCCGGCGGCCAGCCGATCGGTGGGCTCGAAAAAGTCTTCGCCAAGCTATGGGCCGCGATCCGCCGGCGTCTGCCCGGCCGCCGCCGCAAGGCGATCGAGGTCCCGGCATGAACCCGGCCGCCTTCTTTCCGTCGCGCACCATGGCGCTCTACATGGGCAAGATGTTCCTCGTGCGCACCTTCGCCATCCTCGCGGCGTTGGTGCTCGTGCTCCAGGCGCTCGATCTGCTGAGCGAATCGGGACGGATCATGGCCCATCCGGGCAATGGCGAGGCCGAGATCTGGCGCTATGTCGGCCTGCGCACGCCGCAGATCATGGCGACTTTCCTGCCCTTCTCGACGCTGCTCGGCACGATCCTCGCGCTGTCGCAGCTCAACCAGAACAGCGAAGTGATCGCGATGAAGGCCTCCGGGCTTTCGGCGCATCAGGTGCTCGCGCCGCTGATCCTGACGGCGCTCGGCGTCGCCGCGCTCTCCTTCGCCTTCAACGAACGGGTCGTGAGCCGCGCCACCGCGACGCTCGAGCAATGGAAGAAGGTCGATTACGGCCCGCTGCCCGTCGACCGCGGCGATCGCTCCAATGTCTGGGTCAAGGAAGGCGACAATCTGATCGTCGTCGATCAGATCCGAGGCCGCGGCGACGCGGCGCAGCTCTATGGCGTCACTGTCTATGAGCGGGCCGGCCAATCGCTCCGCGCGATCCTGACCGCGAAGCATGGCGTGCGCGACGGCGAAGGATGGAAGGTCGACGGCGCGCAGCGCTTCGACATCGCGGCGGGCACGCTCGCCGATCTCGCCCCGCTCCGCATCGCCAACGGCGTGCGACCGGACCAGTTCACGCTCAGCCACATCAACGCCGACGGCCTTTCCTTCAGCGCGCTGCGCGAAGTTATCAACGATCTGCGCGTCGCCGGCCGCCCGACCAAGGCGCTCGAAGGCTCGCTGTGGCACAAGCTCTCCGGGCCGCTCTCCTCGGTGCTGATGCCGCTGCTCGGCGCGGTCGCCGCCTTCGGCATCGCGCGATCGGGCAAGCTGTTCGTCCGCGCGGTGATCGGCATGGCGCTCGGCTTCCTCTATTTCGTCGCGGACAATTTCGCGCTGGCGATGGGCAATCTCGGCGCCTACCCGCCGTTTCTCGCCGCCTGGGCGCCGTTCCTGCTGTTCCTGATGATCGGCGAAGCGGTACTGCTCCGAACCGAGGAATAGCCTCCGGTGACGGCGACGATCCCCGGACCGGATGGGCAGCCCCGCTGCCGATGGAGCGCGGCGACTCCGGAGTTCCTGCCCTATCACGATCGCGAATGGGGCTTCCCGGTCGCCGACGATCGCCGGCTGTTCGAGAAACTCTGCCTCGAAGGTTTCCAGTCGGGCCTGAGCTGGCGCACGATCCTCGCCAAGCGCGAGAATTTCCGCGCCGCCTTTCACGGCTTCGATTTCGATCGGGTCGCGGCCTTCACCGATGCCGATGTCGAGCGCCTGCTCGGCGACGCCGGCATCGTCCGCCATCGCGGCAAGATCACCGCGGTGATCAACAACGCGCAGTGCCTGCAGGAACTGGTCCGTCGGGAGGGATCGTTCGCCGCCTATATCTGGCGCTTCGAGCCCCGTCCGGAGGAACTGGCGCCCCCGCAGACCGCATCGACCTCGCCCGCCTCGATCGCCCTGTCGAAGGACCTCAAGAAGCGCGGCTGGGCCTTTGTCGGCCCCACAACGGTCTTTGCCTTCATGCAGGCCATGGGCCTGATCAACGATCACGCCGAGGGCTGCGTGATCCGCGAGCAGGCGGCGAAAGCGCGGCAGGCGTTCAAGCCGCCCGCCTAGCTTCTTCCCGCAGCCCGCGATGCCGGCATGGACCACCGTCTCGTCCATATCCGCTTTCGTCGAACCAGGACTTGTCGCAGCGCTTCGCATCTCCCCAAACCGCCCCGCGCGCGATCGCGCTTGTTCTCACGGGAGAAAGCAATGCTGTTCAGAACGAGCCTGCGCGCCGCAGCGGTAGCGCTGGCGCTGGCGGCTCATCCGCATGTCGCGCTCGCGCAGACACAGCGACCGACGATTCACGTCAATGACGGCCTGGTCTTCCCCTGGATGAACCTGATCCGCTTTTGGGAAACGTCGGGCGATCAGGCGATGGGAGCGTCTCCCAGCGAGCGCGCGCCGGGCCGGATCTTCCGGAAACCCGGCGTCTTCGTCCACGGCAATGTGCCCAAGGCGCAAGCGGACCTCCTCACCCGCAAGCTCACCGCCGCGCTCGATATCCTGCTCGCGCAGATACCGCTTCGCGATATTCACGGCTCCTATCTGATGTCGTCGATCAACATCAGCCGCGCGCTGAGCGGGCAGGTGCAGGGCTGCCTGAGCATTCGCGCCTTCCCGATCAATCTCGCCGACCCGCTGACCCGGGTGGACGAGGGCCGCTATTCCACCCCCGGCGGCGAGGGCCCCTCGCTCAACGTCTGGTACAATGCGCCGCTCTACGATCGCACCGATCGGGTGTTCATCATCGGCGAATATGACGGGATCAAGATCCAGCCGGCCGGCCCCGGCTATGCGGGGATCATCGTCAAATCGGACCGACAGTTTCTGGTCCCCGGCAAGAACGGGAACGTGCTCAACCCCAAATTCTTCGACACCAGCCGACCCGTCGGCGACCTCCAGCTGCTCTGGTTCCACGCATCGAGCGGATATCGCGACAGGCAGGTGCCCACCGGCTGGAACGCCCGCCTCGCCGCCGCCGGCTTCATGGCCGACTGGGGCGAGATCGTGCGGAAAATGGAGCAGACACGCTAGCTAGCCTCGCGGCCATCGAGCTTTTCGGTGGTGCGGTGGCGGCGCGGCATGCCATCCTTCCCGGCCACTGCTGCCGGAGTTCGCCCATGCGCCTTGCCTTGCTCGCCTGCCTCGCTCTGATCACCACCGCAATCCCGGCGTTGGCGCAGCGCGCACCGCTCGATCCGCAAAAAGCGGTGTACGAGCTTCGCACCTACACCCCCGCGCCGGGCAAGCTCGCCGCGCTCAACGCGCGGTTCCGGGCGCACACGCTCAAGCTGTTCGAGAAGCATGGCATGCACAACGTCGCTTATTGGAACGAGCAGCCGACCGGCGAGGCGCGCGAGGGCCGGGTGATCTATATCCTCGCTTATCCCGACCGCGCAGCGCGCGACGCTGCCTGGAAGGCGTTCGGCGAGGATCCCGAGTGGCGCGCCGTCGCCGCCGCGTCGGAGGCCGATGGCAAACTGGTGGCCAAGGTCGACAGCGTGTTCATGACGATGACCGATTATTCGCCGAGCCTCGCTCTGCCGCGCTAGCCAGAAAATTCCTCCCCCAGCGAGCTGGGGGAGGAATTCGCCCCCAAACGAAACGGGCCGGCCCACAAGGGACCGGCCCGCTATCGTTCAGCCCGGGAGCGAACCTAGCGCCGCACGCCCATCGTGCTGCGCGCCAGCTGGCCGACGAGCCCCGGCAGACCCTTGTAGCTCGCCTTGTGATAGGGCGAATCCTGCTCGACCATCGCGGTCAGGCGGCGATGGGCGATGCCGAGATTGTGATAGGGCACGCTCGGCAGCAGATGGTGCAGCGCGTGGTAGCGCAGACCCACCGGCGCCCAGAGCGCGGGCAGCAGCGCCGGCGGCGGCACGTTGACGCTGTCGAGATACTGCGCGGTCACCGTCATCGCCTCGCCTTCATTCTCCCAGAGATGCGCGACGAGCGTGCGGACCTGGTTGATCACCGTGATCGTGCCGATCACAGCGAGGAAGATCGCGAAGGCGCGCAGCGGGATCACACCCGTCGCGGTCAGGCCGATCAGCGCGATCGCCCAGACACTGGTCGCGGCTTCCTGCCACAGCCACTGTTTGCGCGCCTCGCCCTCGGCGGGGCGGCGGCGGAAGGACGGGTTGATCACCAGCCCCGAATAGCGCTCGACCACCGGCTTGCGCAGCACCGGAACGACCAGCGAGAGCGGCGCGAGCAGCGCATAGCGGATCAGCAGCCCGATCGGCGCCAGCGCCGCGATCAGCACGAATAGCGGCAACGACCAGGGTTTCATCAGCGCGAGCGGCAGATATTCGGGATCCTCGACCGTGCCATAGCGCGTGCGGGCATGGTGGAGATTGTGCACGCCCTCGTACATGAACGAAGGCACCATCAGCGGCACGCCGACGAGCAGGTTCCAGCCGAGCCGATAGCCCGGCACGCTGCTGTGCTTCATATGCGTGATTTCGTGGATGAAGCTGCCCGCGCGATAGAGCGCGAGCACCGCCACCAGTCCGGCGAGCAGCGCCAGACCCGGCGAGGTCAGCATGATCGCCAGCGCGAGCGCGCCATAGCCGACCACCACCGAAGCGAGGGTGTCGGCCCAATAGACCAGCGGGCGCGCCTTGTGCAGGTCGCGCGCGATCTCCGCGGCGGCACGCAGCATCGCCTTGTCGTCGGCGATGCGACCCGCCGCGGCTCGCGTCGAAGGCGCGGCCGGTGCCGTCGTCTCGCGCAAATCCAGTGCGATAGTAGAGTTCATGGGTACATCCATTGCCTCTAGATAGTGGCTAGAACGGGGCAACAACAGGGGGATGCCGCGGCGCAGCAGGTTGTGCTTGACAAGCGCCCCCCTGAAGCCGGACTTCGGCGCACTCTCCAGAAGGTGCCCGTTCATGTCCGAACTCGCCGTCCGCCCGATCAGCTCGAAGGCGGATATCAATGCTTTCGTCGAACTCGCCTATCGCCTCAACGGCGATGATCCCCATTGGGTCGCCCCGCTGCGCGACGAAGTGAAGGCGACGATCGACCCGAAGAAGAATGGCTGGTTCAGCCATGCCGAGGCGCAGCTGTTCCTCGCAGAGCGCGGCGGCAAGGTCGTCGGACGGATCTCGGCGCATATCGATCGGCTAGCGCTCGAAATGCCGCCCGAGCAGGGTTTCGGCCCGGGCACCGGCTTCTGGGGGCTGTTCGAGGCCGAGGATGCCGAAGTCGCCGCCGCGGTGATCGCCGCGGCCGAGGCGTGGCTACGCGACAAGGGCATGACCCGCGCGTTGGGGCCGGTCAGCCTGTCGATCTGGGAAGAGCCGGGGCTGCTGGTCAAGGGCCATGACCATTCCCCGACGGTGCTGATGGGGCATCACCCCGCTCGCTATCAGGGCTGGATCGAGGCGCTGGGCTATGCTGAAGCCAAGAAACTGATCACCTATGACCTCGACATCGCGCAGGGCTTTCCGCCGCTGATCCAGCGCATCGTCGCCGCGGGCGAGAAGAATGCCCGCATCAAGATCCGCAAGGTCAACAAGAAGCGCTTCGACGAGGAGGCCGCGATCATCCTCGCGATCCTCAACGACGCATGGTCGGACAATTGGGGGTTCGTGCCGCTGACCCAGCCCGAGATCGACGATGTCGGCAAGAAGCTGAAGCCGCTGGTATTCGAGGATCTGATCATGATCGCCGAGCTCGACGGCGAGCCGGTAGCGTTCATGGTCACCCTGCCCGATCTCAACGAGCCGCTGAAGCCGCTCAAGGGCTCGTTGCTGCCGTTCGGCTGGGCCAAGCTGCTGCTCTGGCTGCGCAAACCCAAGGCGCACACGATGCGCGTGCCGCTGATGGGCGTGGTCAAAAGGCTGCAGAGCTCGCGCATGGCGAGCCAGCTTGCCTTCATGATGATCGAATATATCCGCCGCGCGGCGGTGCCCAATTACGGCGCGAAGCGCGGTGAGATCGGCTGGATCCTCGATGACAATCAAGGGATGATTGCCATCGCCGACGCGATCGAAAGCCGGATCAACCGCGAATATGTGATCTATCAGAAGCCGATCTGAACGGCGGCTCCGCAGCGGAAATGCTTCGCGCTGCGGGACGGCCGGGTCGACGCCCGACGCCGCGATCCACGCCGCGCGCGTGCGGCGATCCTTGATGCGGACACGGCTTCCGGTCGGAACGCCGTGCTTGATCGTGATTTTCCCTTTCAGGGCGCCGGCGAGCACGCCCTCGCGCGCTCGCCGGCCCGGTTATCGGCTCACTTCTGCGCGGACGCGGTAGCGGGATCGACGCCGGTTTTGGCGATCCATTGCTCGCGGGTCAGGCAGGTCTTGCCGTTGAAGATCGTGCCGGTGCTGGTCTGCGGCTTGACGCAATAGCGGCGCTCCTTGCCGCCCGCCTTGGCCGAGGCCTTGGGCGTGTCGGTGGTCGGATCCGGCGCAGCGGCATAGGCCGGCGCAGTGGCGCCCGCGACGAGGACGGCGGCGGCGATGAAAGCGGCGGCGGCGCTCGAAACGCGGCCGGTGGTGCGATTGCTGAACATATCCCTGACTCCTTTTACTTCAGACACCAGGCGCTCCCTCGTACCGCCTGCACCAGAAGCTTTGCATTCCCCGTGCCAGTTTTCAGGAATATGGAATTTCAACTACTTAGCTGTGTTACACTTCCAAGTCACCGCCATAACACAGCAATACACGCCAAGTTTTGGCGGATGCCGCAGGGGCACTGTTCGAAAAGGGACAGTAGCGACTGTCCGGAACCGGGCGCGACTGTCCGATTCCGTAGCGTCAGATCGCAGTTCCGTAGCGTCGGGGTCCGCGCCTCAGCGCAGCGTCACCCAGGTCGGGGCGTGATCGCTGGCCTTTTCGCGGCCGCGATAGTCCTTGTCGACGCCCGCCCCGATCAGCCGGTCGGCGGCCTGCGGACTGAGCAGAAGATGGTCGATGCGGAACCCCGCATCGCGCTGCCAGCAGCCCGCCTGATAGTCCCAGAAGGTCCAGATGCCGCCGGCGGGAAAGCGCGTCCGGAGCGCATCGGTCCAGCCCTGCGCGAGCAGGCTGCGATAGCGCTGGCGCGATTCCGGCTGCATCAGGGCGTCGCTCGCCATAGCGCGTACCGAGAAGGTGTCGTCATCATTGGGGATGACGTTGTAATCGCCCGCCAGCACCACCGGCCGCTCCTCGGCGAGCAGCGCCCGCGCGCGATCGGCGAGCCGCTCCATCCATTTGAGCTTGTAGTCGAACTTGGGGCCCGGCTGCGGATTGCCGTTGGGCAGATAGATCGAGGCGATCACCAGATCGCCGACCTCGGCCTCGACATAGCGGCTATGCGCGTCCTCGGGATCCCCCGCGAGCCCGCGCTGGCGCTCGACCGGCTGCTGCCCGCGCGCGAGCACCGCGACGCCGTTGAAGCCCTTCTGGCCGTGCCAGACGGCGCCGTAGCCCGCCTTCTCGATATCGCCAACCGGCAGCGTCTCGTCAGCGCCCTTCAGTTCCTGAAGGCACACCAGATCGGGCTTCTGCTCGTCGAGATATTCGAGCAGGCGCTCCATGCGCGCCTTGATCCCGTTGACGTTGTAGGTGACGATTTTCATCCCCGCTGGTTAGCGGGACGCGCGACGCAGCGCCAGCGCTACCGCTGGCGGGTCAGACCGAGAAGCTGGTGCCGCAGCCGCAGCCCGACGCCGCGTTGGGATTGGTCACTGCGAAATGCGCACCGCCGAGATTGTCGACGAAGTCGACCTGGGCACCGCGCACCAGATCGAGACTTATGGAATCGACCACCAGCCGCACGCCGTCGGTCTCGACGACGCTGTCGTCGCCTTCCACCGCCTCGGCCATGCCGAACTTGTACTGGAAGCCCGAACAGCCCCCCCCTTCCACCGAAAGCCGCAGGATCGCGGGCTTCGACTGTTTCGCGGCGATCGCCGCCACGCGCGCGGCGGCGGCGGCGGTGAGCGCGATCTCCGGCTGGGTGAGCGTGGCCATGCGCCGGAGATAGTGGCGCCGGCGCGTCGAGGCAATGCGGCGCGGACGGGCTTGGGATAACAGGATGTTTACCATGGACTTCTAACAGAGGGCGACAGGATGGCCGCTCTCCGAATGAACTCCGCCTTGCACGATTCCGAGGATCTGACCCGCGACCTGCTCGATCAGGCGCTCCGCTGCGCCAGCAACGGCATCATCCTTTTCGATGAGGATGAGACCGTCCAGCTCGCCAATGAACGGCTCCACGCGCTGTTCGGCATGCCGCAGGGTGCGGTGAAGCCGGGCGACACGCTGAGCGACTTCCTGCATGCCTGCGGCCGCGCCGTCGGCTGGGATGCCGCGCGGACCGCGCAGATCCTCGAGAACCACCGCAGCTGGAAGGACGAGGGCGTCGATCGCACGATCGAGCACCGCCTCGACGATGGCGGAATCGTCCGCGTCACCTTCCGCCCGCGTCCCGGCCGCGGCGCGGTGCTCACCTATGACGACATCACCAACGAGCGTCGGCTCGAGGAAATCGCGCAGGAGCGCGCCGGCGCCGAGCAGCAATTCCGCACCGAGATCGCGCATACCGTAAGCCGGATCGCCGAAGCGGCGGTCGAGGTCAGCGCGACCGGCGACGGCGCCGAGCGCGCGATTGCCGCAGCCTCGGCAGGAACCGGCGAACTGGTCACCGCCGCCGAGCAATCGGCCGAGGCGATGAGCGCCGCGGCGAGCACTGCCGCCGCCATGTCGTCGGTGATCGCCAGCATGGCCGACGAGGCCGGCCGCGCGGCGCTCGGCACCGCCAGCGCCGCTGCCGATGCGCGCCGGACGCTCGATCTCTCCGAGAACCTCGCCAGCCACGCACAGGAGATCGGCTCGATCCTCGACTGGATCCGCAACATCTCCAGCCAGACCAAATTGCTCGCGCTCAACGCCACGATCGAGGCGGCGCGTGCGGGCGATGCCGGGCGCGGCTTCGGCGTCGTCGCGCAGGAAGTGAAGTCGCTCGCCGAGCAGACCGCGCGCGCCGCCAACGAGATCTCGGCCAAGATCGACGGCATCCGCGCCGCGACCGAACAGGTGGTCAGCGCCAACAGCGCGATCGAATCGGGGCTCGACGAGGTCCGCCAGCAGGCCGATCGCATCCAGGCGACGATCGAGGCGCAGCACGTTCAGGTCAATGTGATCGTCTCGGCAGTGGACGAGACCGCGCTCACCGCGCGCCAGATGGCCGACAACATCCTCGCGGTCGACAGCAACACTCGCGCGCTGGGCAATGCAGTCGGCGAAGTGAGCAGCACCTTCGGCCAGGTTCGCCAGCTCATCGAGCATCTCGAAGTCGGATCCGATCGCTTCCTGCGCGCCCGCGCCTAGCGGTTTCGCGCCTTTCGGCAAAAGCTCAGCTTTTGCTCATGATCCCCATCCGTCGCCCGTGACACGCCGTGCCTCGCATTCGAGGCAAGGAGCAAGGCGATGGCAGTGACGAACAGCGATGGCGGCAGCGTGCGGCGCCGCCCGCCCTGGCGCATCCTCGGTTGGGGTGCGGCGGGGGCGGTGCTCCTGCTTCCGCTGCTCGCCGGCGCGCCATGGACGGGATCGGACTATATCGTGATGGCGTTCCTGCTCGGCGGCGCTGGGCTGCTGCTCGAGCTTGCGGTGCGCGTCTCCGGCGATCGCCTCTATCGCGCCGGTGCGGGCGTCGCAGTCGCGGCCGCCTTTCTGCTGCTCTGGGTCAATGGCGCGGTCGGCTTTCTCGGCGACGAGGACAATCCCGCCAATCTGATGTTCCTCGGCGTGCTTGCCATCGCGCTCGCCGGAGCGATCATCGCCAACTTCAGGGCCACGGGCATGGCACGCGCGATGTTCGTCACCGCGGCGGCGCAGCTATTGGTCGGTGTCGTTGCGCTCGCGGCGGGGCTCGGCTCGCCGGGCTATGCGGGCATCTACGAAGCCGTGATGGGCACCAGCGTTTTCGCGGGTCTTTGGCTGCTCTCGGGCGGCCTGTTTCGCAAGGCCGCGGCCTGAGCTGAGATTTTCATTCAAGAAGAGATGCTTGATGCGTCAGGCGTGATACAATGGAAGGATGGATTTCGAGGTAACCATGCGCGGCGTGCCGTCCGCGACGCTCCGGCGTCGCGATCGTACGCGCGCGCGCGGGCACGGCCCCGGAAGCGACGCCGCGTCGTGAGCGAAGCGCTGAACCAGCGCGAGCGGATGCCGCGCAAGAATCTGATGCTCGCCGCCACGATCGAATCGGCTGGCACCCGCGCGCCCGTGCGCATCCGCAACCTGTCCGAGACCGGCGCGATGCTCGATGGGGCGGCGCTGCCTGACGCGGGCGCCGGGCTCACATTGCTGCGCGCCGACATCCAGGTCGCGGCGATGGTGGTGTGGCGCGAAGCCGGACGCTGCGGAATCCGCTTCGACAATGTCGCAGCGTCAGTCGACGAATGGGTCACCGGCAAGCGCGCGGCGACGTTCAACGGCCAACGCGGCCAGGCGCGCGTCGACGCGATCCAGACCGCGGTCCGCAGTGGCGCCATCCTCCCCTCTGAGCCGGTGCCGGCAACCGGCACCGCGCTGCGTCCGGGTGAACTCGAACAGCGCGTCTCGGAAGAGATCGTCTATGTCCAGCGCCTGATCGACGCGCTCGGCGAGGACCTGGTCGAGGACCCGGTGATGCTCCAGCGCCATTCGAGTGTGCTGCAGAATCTCGATCGCGCGAGTCAGGTGCTCGCGCATCTGGGGACAGTGCTCGCCGCGCCGGACCGCGCGGCCGCGGCGCAGGCGATCACGATGCAGGATCTGCGCGAGCGCCTGCTGCGAAAGCCGATTTTCTAGAAAGCCGGGCCGGAGGGCGGTGCCGGGGTCGTTGCCCCGGCACTCCTCTCCTGACTCTTACTTCGCGGGGCCGCCGACGCCGCCCTGCGCGCGGTTCTGGACCGCGGTCAAATATTCGCCGGTCTGGAGGAAGGGGATCGGATTGACCGCCTTGCCGTCGACGCGGACTTCATAATGGAGATGGCTGCCGGTCGAACGGCCGGTCGAGCCCATCAGGCCGATCATCTGCCCGCGGCGGACGCGGGTGTTGTCGGCGACGAGGATCTTGGAAAGGTGGCCGTAGCGCGTTTCGATGCCGCGGCCATGATTGATCTGGACGAGATTGCCGTAGCCGCCCTGGCGGCCGGCATGGCTGATCACGCCGTCGGCGGTCGCATAGATCGGCGTGCCGATCGTGCCGGGGATATCGACGCCGGCGTGCATCGCAGCGGTGCCGCGGAACGGATCCGAACGCACGCCGAAGCTCGAGGTGAACACCAGCTTGTCGACCGGCTGCATCGACGGGATCGAGATCACCGTCTGCTCGAGCGCGTCGAGCTTCTTCCAGGTCAGGAACAGCGCGCGGAACTGCGCATCGGCGCTCTCGGCCGAATCCGAGCCCGCGGCGCCGTCGTTATTGTCGTCCATCGGCTCGTAAGGACCACCCATCGCGCCCTGCACGCGGACGAAACGCTCGGGAGCGAGGCCGAGACGGCGGAAATGGCTGGCGGTCTGCTGATAGCGTGCCTCGCCCGCAAGACGGGCCTTGCCGGCAAGCGCGGCCTGGCGCTGTTCGACCGCGCGGAGGGGGGCGAGCATCTCGTCGGCGACGGCGCTGGTCTTCGAATCGGTGTCGGCGAGCGCGGCGTCGAGCGCGACCGGATCGGTCTTGCCGTTCAGCACCGCGGAGATCAGCGCCTGGCGCTGCTCGACGCGGGCGGCCTGCAGCTTGGCGGCTTCCTTGGCGGCGGCGACTTCGGCCTGCATCTTGGCGACCTGCGCGCGCATCTTGGCGACCTGCGCCTCGGGCGATCCGGGAACCGCGTTCACGCCGCTGACGGCGATCGCGCCAGCCATCGCCTGCGACACGCCATAGCCCGAAAAGAGAACGGTGATCGCGGCGGCGCCGGCGAGAAGCGCCTGGGTGCGGCCGGCGATGCTGAAACGGCGCAGATCGCGGCCGTCATGGAAAATAAAATCACGGGTAGTGAAAAAATCGCGGAACCGCTTGCCCAGGTTCGCATTCTTGTCGTTCGAAACGTTAGCCATGAGTCCCCGGCGGTCCAAGGCAAGCGCGCACCGATTGCGACCCGGTGATCGGCTTACAAAAATTCCAACGATCCAGTTGCAGCCCCTCCGCGTCTGGACGGTCGGGGTTTGGCCTGAGAAATCAGGGAACCGCAAGCGCTGCGTAGTAACCACGCGTCAGACCGGCTGAGTCGCGCGCCGAGTCGTTGAATGGAGGTTTAATCAGCCCCCGGAAATGGGTACGGACGAGGTGCCGCCACGTCGTTTCCGGGTTAATATTTTGTTCACGACAGGCTGATTCGAACCACAGGGTCCCGGCCCGGACATGGGCCACTTCGTCGGTCAGGATGCGGCTCAGGATCGCCGCGGTGGCGCGGTCGCCCACCGCGTCAAAACGCTCGATCGTAGAAGGCGTTACGTCGAGGCCACGCGCTTCGAGCACCATCGGAACCACCGCCAGCCGCGCCAGCGAATCATGCGCGGTCGCCGCCGCGGCGTCCCACAATCCGTCATGCGCAGGCATCGCGCCGTAATGGCTGCCGAGTTGCTTGAGCCGCCGGTCGAGCAGCGCGAAATGCATCGCCTCGTCGGCGCCGACCTTCATCCAGTCGTCGGTAAATCCGCGCGCGAATTCACCGCCGAACCGGCCAACCGCGTCGAAGGCGAGATCGATCGCCGCGAATTCGATATGCGCAAGCGCGTGGATCAGCGCGACGCGCCCGCGCTCGGATCCGCCCTTGCCGCGCTTGGGCATGCGGTTGGGGGGCAGCAACTCCGGCTGGTCCGGCCGCGCTGGCCGATCGGGCATCGCCACATCGAAACGATGGTCCAGCCGCCCCAGCCGCCAGTCGCGCGCCGCCGCCCGCGCCGCCTTGATCTTGGCCAGCGGCTCGCTGGCGTCGAGCACCGCCCGCGCCGCCTCGGCGACGCTGCGCCTCACTTGCCGAGCATCTCCTTCGCCGAGGCGAGCACCGCCTCGGCATGGCCGGGCACGCGCACCTTGCGCCACGCGCGGAACAGCTTGCCGTCGCCATCGAACAGGAAGGTCGAGCGGTCGATGCCCATATAGCGCCGGCCGTAGAGCTGCTTCTCGATCCACACGCCAAAGGCTTCCATCACCGTTCCGTCATCGGTCGCGAGCGGCACGCTGAGATCATATTTTTCGGTGAATTTCCGGTGCTTTGCAGCGCTATCCTTGGAGACGCCGAGAAGTTCGACGCCGAGCGCGGCGAACTGCGGGAGCAGCGCGGAGAAGTCCTGCGCCTCGCGCGTGCAGCCGGCGGTGTCGTCCTTGGGATAGAAATAGAGCAGCAGCGGCCCTTTGCGCCCGGCCAGCGCGATGGGTCCCTCGCTCCCTTCCAGCGTCAGCGCGGGAAGCGCGTCTCCGGGCTCGATCATTCCAGGTCTCCGTCAGCCGCCGGCGCGGATCGCCGCCCAGCACTCGGCCACCTCCTGCCGGGTCCGCTCGAGCGAGGCAACCACCTCGTCCCACGATGCCAGCCCCATCGCACGCGCGATCAGCGCCTGCGTCGTCTCGCCCGGCGGGCGCGCATCCGGCGCGACGAGCCGCAGCGTCACCAGCAGCCGCGAGAGCAGCGCATGGGCGCCGACCATCGTCTCCGAGAGCAGTCCCTGCCCGGCCAGCAGCCGGATCGCCTCGCGCAGCCGCGGCGTGAAGGCCATACGGTGCCGCAGCTGGAGCACGTGCACCGCGAATTCGAGATCGACCAGCCCACCGGGCAGCAGCTTGGCGTCGAGCGGCCCCGTCGGCGGTTTGTGCGCCGCCATCTCTTCGCGCATCTTCACGGCATCGGCGAGGATGTCGCGCTCGGGCCGCGCGCCGCCCAGCACCGCGTCGACGATCGCCTGCACGGCCTCCCGCGCCGCCGGCGAGCCGAACACCGGCCGCGCCCGGGTGAGCGCCATATGCTCCCATGTCCACGCATCCTCGCGCTGATAGCGCTCGAAGGCGTCGAGCGACACGACCAGCGGCCCCTGCGCGCCCGAGGGGCGCAGCCGCGTATCGACGTCGTAGAGCGGCCCCGCCGCGGTCGGCACCGAGAGCGCCGCGGTCACCCGCTGGGCCAGCCGGTTGTAATAAGTCACTGCCCCCAGCGGCTTCGCGCCGTGGGATTCGGCGGCATAGTCGCCGGTGAACAGATAGACGAGGTCGAGGTCCGAGGCATGGGTGAGCGCCTGCCCGCCCATTCGGCCGAGCGCGAGGATCACCAGCTCGCTGCCGGGCACCCGGCCATGCGTGCGCTGGAACTCCGCCACCGTGGCCGCCGCGAGCACCTCGATCGCCGCCTCGGCGATCCGCGCATAGCCATAGGACACCTCGATCGGGTCGCTCGCGCCCGCCACGATCTGCGCGCCCAATGCGAAACGCTTCTCGCCGACCAGCCGCCGGACATGCTCGAGCTGCCACTGATAATCGGCCCCGCCCTCGCGCGCCGCCATCGCGTCGATCAGCTCGGGGATCGCAGCGACGGGCTCCAGCGCGCTCGCGTCGATCAGCCCGTCGAGCAGCTCGGCGCGGCGCCCGAGCTGCTCGGCGAGCGTCGGCGCGTGGCACAGGATCGCGCTCATCAGCTGGCGGAGCCCGGGCTGCGCCTCGAGCAACCGGAAGAAGTTGATCGCGCTCGGCAGCCGCGAAAGCATCGCGTCGAACCGGGTGATCGCATGCGTGCTGTCCGGCGCCTTCGCGAAGGCGTCGATCAGCCCGGGCAGCAGCGCCTCGAGCGCCTCGCGCGCCTGCGGGCTGCGCAGCGCCGGATAGCCGCCGCCGCGCCAGCCCTCGACGATCCGCAGCGCACCCGCGGGATGGTCGAACCCGGCGTCCTTGAGCCGTGCCTCCAGCGTCTCGGAATCGGCGGGAAGCCGCGGCTCCTCCTCGCCCGCCAGCCCGTCATAGACGCGCCCGACCCGCTCGACATGCGGCCGCAGTCGCTCGATCAGCGCTGCGCCGTCCGTCAGCCCATGCAGTGCCGCGACATTGTCGAGCGCCGCCTGCCCCGCGGGAAGCGTGTGCGTCTGAAGATCGTCGACCATCTGCAGCCGATGCTCGACGGTGCGGAATTCGACATAGGCGGCGGTCAGCGCCGCCGCATCGTCGGGGTCGATCCGCCCCGCCCCGGCCAGCGCCGCCAGCGCGTCGCGCGTCGCCGGCACGCGTAGCTCGGGATCGCGTCCGCCGTGAATCAACTGATGGATCTGCGCGTAGAATTCGATCTCGCGGATGCCGCCGCGTCCACGCTTGAGATCATACCCCGGCCCGAATGCCTGCGCCTGGGCATAATGGTCGCGGATCCGGCGCGAGATGTCGCGGATCTCGCGGATCGTCCCGTAATCGACCGCGCGCCGCCACACGAACGGCCGGATCGCCTCGAGGAAGCGCGCGCCGAGCGCGGTATCGCCGGCGCAGGCGCGCGCCCGGATGAACGCCGCGCGTTCCCAGGGCAGCGCCTGCGATTCATAATAGGAGATCGCCGCCTCCACCGGGAGCGCGATCGGGGTCACTTCGGGCGACGGCCGCAGCCGCAGGTCGACCCGCATCACATAGCCATCGGCGTCGCGCGCCTGGAGCAGCTCGATCACGCGCCGGCCGATCCGCACCGCCGCCTCCTCGACCGCCTCGCGCGGCCGGCACGGCAGGGTCGCCGGGTCGAAGATCAGGATCGGATCGATGTCGGAGGAATAATTGAGCTCGCGGCTGCCGAGCTTGCCCAGCGCGATCGCGGCGAAGCCCTGCGGCTCGGCATCGGGAGTCCGCTCGCGGATCGCGGCGCGGATCGCGCGATCGAGCGCGTCGTCGGCGAAATCGCTCAGCAGGTTGGTGACCCGGGTGAGGTCGAGCCGCCCGGACAGATCGCCCAGCGCGACGAGCAGCGCGAGCCGCCGGCGCTCCAGTCGCAATCGCCGCGATTCGGGCATGTCCGCATCGAGCGCCCGCGCAGTCGCGAGCGGGTCGCCGAGCGCCTGTTCGAGGTTCTCGACCAACAGCGACTCGCGGTCGAGCAGCATCGCCAGGAACGGCGCATGACTTCGGGCGCGATCAATCGCCGCCGCCAAGTCCCCGGAATTCATTCGGAAACCCCTTGTCGATACGCGCCGGGAACAACACATTTAGCAAAGTCAAGCAACAAATGTGAATCCGAGGCGTTTTTCCGTCGTGACCCGACCGTCATCCTGTTCCGCCCCCGAGGCCCATGCCCGCGCTTACCGCGTCGAACTGCCCCGCGCCAGCGACGCGATCGCGCTGTCGCTGCGCGATGCCTTCGATCGCGAGGCCGGCCTGCCCGACGACATGGCGATGCTGCTGCGCCGGCTGAACCAGATGATCCCGCACTGATCGGCGCGGCGCGCCCGCGCCGCTACGGGGTGCGTGGATCGAGAGACTATTCCTGGCGCTCGCGGCTCAAATCGTCGACTTCGCCCATGATCGTGTCGAGCGCGCTCTTGCCCCCCGGATTGGGCAGGCTCTCGCGGCGCGAAGGCAATTGCCCCTCGGTCAGCAGCGCCTCGAGCGCGACGCGGCCGCGCGCGACGCGGCTCTTGATCGTGCCGACCGCGACATTGCAGATCTCGGCCGCCTCCTCATAGGCGAAGCCGCCCGCGCCGACGAGGATCAGCGCCTCGCGCTGCGGCTGCGGCAGATGCAGCAGCGCGCGCTGCATGTCGTTCAATTCGACGTGCCGATCCTGGCTCGCCGGCGCCGCGAGCAGCCGGTCGGCGACAAGATCGTCCCATTCGCCCTTGAAGCGCGCGCGGCGCATCTGGGAGAGATAGAGGTTGCGCAGAATGATGAAGGTCCATGCGCGCATATTGGTGCCGGCCTGGAAGCGCTGGCGCGCCGCCCAGGCCTTGAGCAAGGTCTCCTGCACCAGATCGTCGGCGAGGTCGCGGCTGCCCGAAAGCGAACGCCCGAAGGCGCGCAAATGCGGGATCACCGTCGCGAGCTGTTTCTTGAACTCCGGATCGGAGAGCGCAACGTGCTCGCGCGGCGGCTCCGCCGCCGCCTCGTCGGCGTGATCGTCAGGCTGTTCGGACTCAGTCATTCGATCCCGCTCAATTTCACGTGCCGGGTTAGGGCGTAGATTGGAGATAGGCGCCGCGGACGCGATTGCCAGCATTTTCGGACGGCCTCCGGGTCTCAGAACCAGAGGATGACGGCGAACGCTATGATCACCAGCGCGAGGCCGAAGCCCAGCACATAGCGCGTCATATGCGGCGTGGTGCCCGCGCGGGCGCGGTCGGTGGAGACATGGATGGGTTCGTTGCTCTCAGCCATGTCCCCTCAACCCACCAAAACCGTTTTGGGTCCGTATCATGTGGAACCCGCACCGGAATTTTTCAGGCGGCGGCGGGCACCGTGGCCTGGTCGAAGAACAGCGCCTGGCTGATCGTGGTCTTCACTGTTTCGCGCTGGAATGGCTTGGTGATCAGGAAGGTCGGCTCGGGCCGCTCGCCGGTGAGCAGCCGCTCGGGGAAAGCCGTGATGAAGATCACCGGCACGCTGAACTCGGCGAGGATGTCCTTCACCGCATCGATTCCCGAGCTGTCGTCCGCGAGCTGGATGTCGGCGAGCACGAGGCCGGGGCGGTCCTCCATCGCAAGCGCCACCGCTTCGTCGCGCGTGACCGCGACGCCGGTGACTTCGTGGCCGAGATCGCGGACGATCTGCTCGAGATCCATCGCGATCAGCGGCTCGTCCTCGATGATCATCACGCGCGTGCGCGTCTGACGCTCGATCTCGGCGACCGCTTCGGCGACCAGCGCGGAGACCTGGCCGGGCTCTTCCTCGATCAGATAGCCGGCATCCTCGATGCTGAAGCCTTCGACCGTGGTGAGCAGCAGCGCCTGGCGCGAGAGCGGGGTGAGACGCGCGAGCCGCTTGCGGGCGATCATCTCCGCCTCGTTGGTCGTATCCTCGACGATGTCCTCTTCCTCGAGATGCGTCGATTGCCAGATCGCCTGGAAGGTCCGGTAGAGGCCGAGCCGGGGATCGACGTCGCGCGGGAACTGGTCGGGCGCCGCGACGATGGCTTCGAGCGCCGCGCGCACATAGCGGTCGCCTTCGGCCTGGCTGCCGGTGAGCGCGCGGGCGTAACGGCGGAGCAGAGGAAGGTGCGGCGCGAGTTGCTGTCCAAGCGACATAAGGGAATTCTTCTCCTTCGAGATGCGCGGGTGGCTTTCTCGCCCCCCGACGCCGTCATTGCAATCACTTCTGCTTTTCCGAAGGAGCCCCTCCCCGGATTTCGCATCGCCTGTGGAACAATCGACGCGCTATTTGGTTTCATCGCCCAGTCCCCGCGGCGCACGACGCGCCACGGGAGCGCTTGCGCTCCGGCGTCATGACGTTAATCGGGCAATGGGTGCTCATGCGTATTTCACAGTCCGGGTCCCGGACAACTCGGGTCCTCACGGGGGGAATTGGTGCGTTCCGCTAAGGATGAAACAACCAGGCCGCCAAAGCCAAAAGGCGGGACGGAGAGCAGCAAGCCCAACCGCAACCTGGGCGATGCGCTGCGCCAGGCCTATGATGAGGCCGTTCGCGAAGCCGTGCCCGATGATTTGCTCGACCTGCTGAAGAAGCTCGACTAGCCAAAGCGCATGGACAGCACGGATCTGGAGCCGCGTCCGAGGGGACCCGCGGCGGCGCTGGCGCGCATGCCCACCGGGGCGAAAGTCTTCCTGATCCTCGTCGGTGCCTTGCTCCCGCTCGCACTGATCGCGTTGTTCACCACGCTCCAGACCACCCGCACGGCCGATACCGAGGCCCGCGCGCGGCTGCGCGCGATCGCCGCCGAGAGTTCGGGCGTCGTCGACAATGCCCTCGGCAATCAGGTGAGCCAGATGACCCGGGCGCTTGCCGCGCTCGAGCAGGATCCGCACGACGCGGCCAGCTGCACACAGTTGGCGGGCAGTTTCGCAGCGCAGGGCAATGTCCGTTTCGCCGTCGCCGATCAGCAGGGGCGCATCTTGTGCGGGCAGCGCTTCTCGCTTCCGGCCGCGCCTTCGCCCCGCCCCGCCGAAACGCGCGTGTCGTTGCTCGACGACGGGATGGCCATTCGCATCGGCGGCGCGTTGGGCATGAGCGCAACCGCCTGGTATCCGGTGCCTGCGCTCGCGGCACTGGCCCGACCGAGCGGCTTCGTCCCCGATTATGGCGCCGCGCTGGTTCGCGGCGACGAGCGTCTCGTCCTGCGCCATCTCGGCGGCGACGAAAGTCCGCTCGGGCGCCGCGAGACCGTCCGCAGCGAATTGTCGATCGATCAGCTGTCGCTCGAAATGTCGACGCCGGGCGCGCCGATCACCTCGCCATTGATCATCGCGACAGTGTTGCTGGTGCTGATGTGGATCGCCGCCGCGGCGATCGGCTGGTTCGTGGTCGATCGCCTGCTCATCCGTCCGCTCCGCCGGCTGCGGACCAGCGTCGGCAATTATCGGCCAGGCGAGGTGCTCGACATGAAGCGCTTCGGCGCGATGCCCGCGCAGGAGATTCGCGAGCTCGGCGATACCTTCCAGCAGATCACCCGCACCGTGCAGCTCCACGAGGCCGATCTCGCCGAAGGTCTGGTGCGCCAGACCCGGCTGACGCGCGAGGTCCATCATCGCGTCAAGAACAACCTCCAGGTCATCTCGAGCCTGATCAATTTCCACGCGCGCGGCGCAAGGAGCGGTGAGGCGACCGAGGCCTATGCCTCGATCCAGCGCCGCGTCGACGCGCTGGCGGTGGTCCATCGCCACCATTATGCCGAGCTTGAGGAAAATCGCGGACTCGAACTCCGCTCGGTGATCGGCGAGCTCGCCGCCAATATCCGCGCCACCGCGCCCGAGCGCGCGTCGGGGCTCGGCATCACGCTCGAGATCGAGCCGCTGCTGGTCAATCAGGACGTCGCGATCGCGGTCGCCTTCCTGATCACCGAGCTCGTCGAGCTGGCGGTGAACTGCAATCCGACGACGCATGTCCGCATCTCGATCAAGAGCGACGAGGCCGAGCCCGATCGCGCGATCCTGCGGGTCAATTCGCCCGCCCTCGTCGAGAGTACCGAGCTCGATGCGCTGCTCGAAAGCCGCTATGGCCGGGTGATCGCCGGACTGGCGCGCCAGCTGCGCACCAAGCTCCACCATGATCCGCTCGTTGGCGCCTATGAGGCCTCGATTGCGATTACCGGACGTCCCTGAAATTTTTTTCGAAAAATGCGCGACGGACGGGAACCCTCGATGAGGATGCACGTTCTGCAGTTCGGATAGTGACCTTTTGCCCCCCCGCTCTCGCTATCCAAGACATGGGCCCGGAAGCGTCAACCCTCCCCCCCCCCGGTGACGCTTCCGGGCCTAACATTTTCTGACATCAACGGAATTTCTGTGCCGCGCCGCCGCTGCGTCGTGCCTGCGGCGGAACGATTCCGGGCGCCCGGGCATTTTTTCCCTGTCACAAGCTGGAGAGTTTCAATGCGCAAGATTTTCACCTGTGCCGCGCTTGCCGGTGCGATCCTCGTCTCGGCCTGCAACACCGTCGAAGGTGTCGGCCGCGACGTAGCTTCGGCGGGTGACACCGTCGCCGACGCCGCGGACGACAACAAATAGATCCCCGGATCAGGCTTTTGACGAAGGCCCCTCCCCGTTGCGGGAGGGGTTTTTCGTATCAGGCGGCTTCGGCCGCTTCGGACTCCGCGGCGGAACGCCGCCGACGCGTGAACCAGATCGCGATCAGCGACAGGAAATAAAGCCCGACCAGCGGAACCGCGAGCAGGAGCTGCGAGCCCACATCGGGCGGGGTCAGCACCGCAGCGATCGCAAAAGCTGCGACGACGGCATAGCGCCACGCGCTCTTGAGCTGTTCATAGCTGACGATCCCCGCCCGCTCGATCAGCATCAGCAGCACCGGCAGCAGGAAGGTGATGCCGAAGGCGAAGAGGAACTGCATCACGAAATCGAGATATTTTTCCGCCTCGGGCAGCGCCTCCTGATGGACGCCGCTGTTGCCGAGATCGCCCTGATAGCCGAGCAGGAAATGCAGCGCCGTCGGGATCGCGATGAAATAGGCGAGCGCGGCGCCGGCGATGAACAGCACCGGCGTTGCCAGAAGAAAGGGCAACAGCGCCCTTTTTTCCTTCCGGTAGAGCCCCGGCGCCACGAACTGCCAGAGCTGCGTCGCGATCACCGGGAACGACAGCATCATCGCCGCGAAGAAGGCGACCTTGAGCTGCACGAAGAAGGCCCCGAAGATCTGGGTGAAGATGATCTTGTCCTGCCCGGCCGCGGCGAGCGGATGGACGAGGAAGCCGTAGATCTCCTTCGAGAAATAGAAAGAGGCGAAGAAGGTCAGCACCAACGCCGCCACGCAGTAGAGCAAGCGCCGGCGCAGTTCGATCAGGTGCTCCAGCAGCGGCTGCTGGGTATCGTCGATATCCCTCATTCCGCGGCCTCGGCGGGCGGCGCGGCCTTGGGCTTGCGGACGCGCGGCTTCGGCGCAGGCCCGGCGGCCGATCCGGCATCGGCTTCCGAAGCGCTGGCCGATTTGCGCGCGCGCTTCGGCTTTGCCGGCGCCGCGGGGACCGTCGGCTCCTCGTCGCGAATCGCAGGCTGCTCGACCATCAGCGGCGGGGCATCCTCAGCAAGGTGCGCCGCTTCGGTCTCCGCTGCGGGCGCAGGGAGCGCCGCGGGCGGATGCTCGGCCATGATCCGGGCATTCTCGGTCGCCCATTGCTTCTCGAGCTCGGCCAGTTCGGCCTCGCGGACCATGTTGTCGAAACCGGAACGGAACTGGCGCGCGACGGAGCGCGCCTTGCCGACCCATTTGCCCACGAAGCGCATGGCCTTGGGCAGATCCTTGGGCCCGATCACGAGGAGCGCCACGATGGCGACGACCACGAATTCGGGCGCGTTGAAGTCTAGCATCGATCAATCGCCAGAAGCGGCTCCCCTGCAGGCGCGGGGAGCGCAGTATATCAGCGCGGCTCTTCGCGCGCGGGCTCGGCGTCACGCTGCACGGTCGGCTCGGGAGCCGCCTTGCCTTCGATCCGAGTCGCCGGCTTGTCGTCGTCGTCGTCCTCGGTCATGCCCTTCTTGAACTGCTTGATGCCCTTGGCCACGTCGCCCATCATGTTCGAGAAGCGGCCGCCGCCGAGCAGCAGGATCGCTATCACGCCCAGCACGAGCCAGTGCCAGATGCTGCCCATACCCATAACTAAATCTCCTTGATTCAAGCCCTATCTAGGCTCCGTCGGAACCTGCGGCAATGGCCCGGACGCCCGGCGCCCCTATTCGTCGTCTGTGACAGTTTCGATTTCGCCCGGACCGGCTTCCTCGCTCTCGCCCAGCGCCTCCATGGCGAGGTCCACGGGATCTAGCAGCCCGGCCGCCTTGAGGTCGTCGATTCCCGGCAAATCGCGCCGGCTGGCGAGCCCGAACTGGCTGAGGAACCCCGCCGTCGTCGCATAGGTGAGCGGGCGCCCGGGCACTTCGCGCCGCCCTGCAGGGCGCACCCAGCCTGCCTCCATCAGCACGTCGATCGTCCCCTTGGAGATCTGCACGCCGCGGATCGCCTCGATCTCGGCGCGCGTCACCGGCTCGTGATAGGCGATGATCGCCAGCGTCTCGATCCCCGCGCGGCTGAGCTTGCGGCTCTCCTCACGATCGCGTCGCAGCAAATGCGCGAGGTCGGCGGCGGTCTGGAAATGCCAACGCTCGCCGCGCCGGACCAGCTCGATCCCCCGCCCGGCATAAAGATCCTCCAGCGCCGCCAGTGCGCCGCGCACATCGGCCTCGGCGCCGACATGCGCCTTGATCTCGTCGATCGTCATCGGCTGCTCCGACGCGAATAGTACCGCCTCGACGGCGCGGCCGAGATCGTCCTGCGGAGTCATGCGCTCGCCTTGAGATAGAGCGGCGCGAACGCCGATTTCTGCTTGAGCTCGAGCCGCCCCTGCCGCGCGAGCTCGAGTGCGGCGACGAAGGACGAGGCCAGCGCCGACTTGCGATAGGTGCCGCTCGCGCCCTCGGGCAGGAAGGTCTCGATCGTGCTCCATTCGATCCGTGCGCCGATCAGCATCGAGACGCGCTCGATCGCCTCCTCCAGCGTCATCACGTCGCGATGCGCGACGACGTGCATCACCGGGCGGGTGCGCGCGCTGATCCGGCCATAGGCGGCGATCAGATCGTAGATTTCGGCCTCGTAGCGTCCCTTGCGCACCACGCGCAGCCCTTCGGGGGCGCCGCGCAGGAAAACGTCGCGCCCCAGCCGGTCGCGCGCCACCAGCCGTGCCCCGGCCTCGCGCATCGCATTGAGCCGCTCGAGCCGCAGCTGGAGCCGGAGCGCCAGTTCCTCGGGGCTCGGGCTCTCCTCGGGATTGCGCGGCAGCAGCAGCGCCGATTTGAGATAGGCGAGCCACGCCGCCATCACGAGATAATCGGCCGCCAGCTCGAGCCGCAGCGCGCGCGCCTGGTTCACGAAGGTCAGATATTGCTCGACCAGCTCGAGGATCGAAATCTGCCGCAGATCGACCTTCTGGTTGCGCGCGAGCGCGAGCAACAGGTCGAGCGGGCCTTCCCAGCCTTCGATGTCGATCTTGAGAGTGTCGTCCGGCGCGGCTTCGCTCATTGCGCGGCGAGTTAAGCAGGTCGTTCAGGCGAGCGCCAGCAGTTCGTCCCGCTTCGCCGCGAGCGCCTCGAAATCGCCCGGCTCCTGCCCGCCCGCGATCGTCGCCATCGCCCGCTCCAGCCGCACGAGGCAGTCCGGCGTCGCCTCGCCGATCAGCCCCGCGATCTCGACCATCTCGTCCATCCGCGCCCAGCAATCGAGCACCACGTCGCACCCCGCGGCGAGCGCCTGCGCGGCCTTCTCGCCAGCGGTGCCGGACAAGGCCTTCATGTCGATATCGTCGGTCATCAGCAGCCCGTCGAACCCGATCCGGCCGCGGATGATCCCGGAGATCACCTTGGGCGAGAGCGTCGCCGGGCGCTCCGCATCCCACGCCTCGAACACGACATGGCACGTCATCCCCATCGGCGCGTCGCTCAGCCGCACGAACGGCTCGAGATCCCATTCGAGCGCCGCCGCCTCCGCCTTGACGTGCGGCAGGTCGTAATGGCTGTCGACCAGCGCGCGGCCGTGCCCGGGCATGTGCTTGACCACGCCGACCACCCCGCCCCGGCGCATGCCCTCGAGCGTCGCCTGCCCCAGCGCCGCGACGCGCATCGGATCGCCGCCGAATGCGCGGTCGCCGATCGCCTCGGTGACGTCGGGCTGGCGCACGTCGAGCAACGGCGCGCAATTCACCGTCACCCCCACTTCGGCGAGCATCGTCGCCAGCGCCTGCGCATTGGCGCGCGCCGCCTCGATCGCCGAGATCGGCGCGACTTCGTACAGCGCATCGAACGCGGCGCCTGCCGGAAAGGCCGGCCATTCGGGCGGCACCATCCGCGCCACGCGCCCGCCCTCCTGGTCGATCAGGATCGGCAGGTCCGCGCGGCCCGAGAGATCGCGCAGGCTGTCGGTGAGCGCCTTCATCTGCGCGCGATCGCCGCAATTGCGCTTGAACAGGATGTAGCCGAGCGGGTCCGCGTCCTTGAAGAAAGCGCGCTCGTCCGCGGTCAGGGCATGGCCGGAGACGCCGAAGATGACGGGTTTCATCCCCCCGCCTTAGACGAACCGGTTGCGGGCCGGAAAGGCCCGGCGCTCAATTCGCGACGAAGCAGTTCTCGCCTGCGACCTTCAGCCGGCCGCACAGCTCGCGCGCCTGCGGGTTGCTGCCGGCATTGACCCGCAGCCGCCAGACAATGTTGCCATTGGCCGCCTCGCCGCGCTCGACCGATTTGCCGAGCGGCGCGAGATAGGAGAAGCGCTTCGAGAGCCGCGCCCAGGCGATGTTGGCGCCCGCCTCGTTGGGGAAGGCGCCGAGCTGGAGCAGCGAACCCGAACCAGGTCGCGGCGCCACAGCCGGACGCGTGCCCGCGGACGCGTTGGGCGTAACCGTGGTCGGTCCCGGGATCGACAGCTTGACGTTCTTGCTCCCCGGCGTGGTGCCGCCCGGCGCCGCGGCGCGGGTGCCTTCCACGGGCGTCTCGGGAATCGCGCCGACATTGATGCTCGAATTGCTCGCCGCGCCCTGGCTGGTCGAGAAGACGGTGTCGCCTTCGCCTTCGGCCTTCATCCCGCCGGGCTCGTCGGGCTTGACCTTGTAGTCGCCCGCCGGCGCCTTGATCAGCTCGCCATTGCCCCCGCTCACCGTCTGCGAGCGCTGATACCAGAGATAGCCGACCGCCACGAAGCCCACCACCGCGAGCGCGAGCACCGCTATCAGCATGAACCGCGCGGCCGAATAGTCCCGCGGATAGTCCTCCTCGGCCGTCTCCAGCCAGGGAAGGCGATCATGCTCGTCGAAATCCTGACCGGTCCGCAGGCTCATCCTAGTGCATCTCCTGCACGGCCTCGACACCCATGAGGCCCAACCCGTTACGGATAATCTGTCCCACGCCGCGCGCCAAGAAAAGCCGTGCGCAAGTCAACGCAGGCTGATCGGCGAGTAGGAAGCGGCGCTCGGGGCGATCGTTGCCGACATTCCACAAAGCGTGAAGTGCTGCAGCCAAGTCATAGAGATAGAACGCAATTCTGTGCGGCTCACGCGCCAGCGCCGCGCCCTCGACGACGCGCGGGAACTGCGCCGCGAGCTTCACCAATGCCAGCTCGTCCGTATCAAGCAGGGACAGATCGGCGCTCGGGCACGCGATTCCCGCTTCGGCCGCACGGCGGTGGAGCGAAGCGATCCGGGCATGCGCGTAGTTCACATAGAAGACCGGATTGTCCTTCGAAGCCTCCACCACCTTGGCGAAATCGAAGTCCATCTGGGCATCGGCTTTCCGCGTCAGCATGGTGAAGCGGACCACGTCCTTGCCGACTTCGTTGACCACGTCCGCCAGCGTGACGAAATTGCCCGAGCGCTTGGACATCTTCACCGGCTCGCCGGCGCGGAGCAACCGGACCATCTGGACCAGCTTGACGTCGAACCGGGTCTTGCCGCCGGTCAGCGCCTGCACCGCCGCGACGATCCGCTTGACCGTGCCGGCATGGTCGGCACCCCAGATGTCGATCAGCTGATCGGCGTCCTGCGCCTTCTGGAAGTGATAGGCGAGATCGGCGCCGAAATAGGTCCATTGCCCGTTCGACTTCTTGATCGGGCGGTCCTGATCGTCGCCGAACTGCGTCGAGCGGAACAACGGCAGCTCGACGGGCTCCCAATCCTCGGGCGTCTCGCCCTTGGGTGCCTCGAGCACGCCGTCATAGACGAGGTCGCGCTCGCGCAGCCACGCCTCGGCCGCCTCGGGCTTGCCCGCCGCCTGGAGCTCGGCCTCGGACGAGAACAGGTCGTGATGGATGCCGAGCAGGGCGAGATCGGCCCTGATCATCACCAGCATCGAGGCAACGGCTTCCTTGCGGAACAGCGCGAGCCATTCCTCCTCGGGCTCGCCGACGAACCTGTCGCCATGCTCGGCGGCGAGCTTCTCGCCCACCGGCTTCAGATATTCGCCCGGATAAAGGCCCTCGGGGATCTCGATGGTCTCGCCCAGCGCCTCGCGGTAGCGCAGGTGCGCCGAGCGGGCGAGCACGTCGACCTGCCCGCCCGCGTCGTTGACATAATATTCGCGAACGACCTTGTGCCCGACATATTCGAGCAAGGACGCGAGCGCGTCGCCGACCACTGCGCCGCGGCAATGCCCCATGTGCATCGGGCCGGTGGGGTTGGCCGAGACATATTCGACGTTGACCGTCGTGCCTGCGCCGATCGTCGAGCGGCCGTAATCGCCCTCGCTCTTCAGTATCTCGTCGAGCTCGGCGCGCCACGTCGCGTCGGTGAGCGTCAGGTTGATGAAGCCCGGCCCGGCGACCGACACCGCCGAGACTTCGTCCAGCTTCCCGAGCTCGCTCGCGATCTTCTCGGCCAGCGCGCGCGGATTGGTCCCCGCGGGCTTGGCGAGCACCATCGCGGCGTTGGTCGCGAGATCGCCATGACTCGCATCGCGCGGCGGCTCGACCGTGACCGCGCGTCGCTCCAGCCCGGCAGGCAAGTCGCCGGCGGCGACGAGCGCGTCGAGAGCGGCATCCAGATGCGCGGCAAAACGGGCGTAGAGAGTCATTGCGGTTCCAACAGTGAACGGAAGCCGGCGCTCTAGCCGAAGCGCGACGTCGGCGCAAAGCATCCCCAAAATCCTCCCTCGCGCAGCGGGGGAGGTGGCGCCGAAGGCGACGGAGGGGGCCTCTCCGCCGGCGACGTCACTCGCGGAGAGGCCCCCTCCACCACTTCGTGGTCCCCCTCCCCGCTGCGCGAGGGAGGATTAAAAGGTCACGCCCGCACCAGATCCCGCATCGCCTTTTCCGCGCGCATGTCCGGAAACAGCTTCGCCGCAGTCCGCGTCGGCGCGAGATCGAAATGCGACGCCACCGCGCTGTTGATCAGCGTGTCGAGCCCCGCAGTCGGCTTGAGATCGCGCCCCTCGTACAGCGAGGCATCGCCCAGCCCCGGCCAGTCGGCGACCACGCGCCCGCCGTTGATCGCACCGCCCATCAGCATCGCCAGCGAGCCCGTACCGTGATCGGTCCCCTGCGTGCCGTTGACCTTCACCGTCCGGCCGAACTCGGTCGCGACCACCAGCATCGTGTCGGCCCAGAGCGGTCCCAACCCCTGCCGGATCGCGCCGACCATCGCGTCGAGCCCTTTGAGCTGCCCCGTCAGCCGCCCACGCTGCTGGGCATGCGTATCCCAGCCACCGGTCTCGATCATCGCGATCCGCGCTCCGCCCTCGGCCGTGAGCAGCTTGGCGGCGAGCGCGCCCGTCGCCGCGGCATTGCGGCCATTGTCGGCGGCGAGGTCGCTGGTCAGCATCCGCGTCGCGGTCGCCTGCTCCCAGATGGCATGGAGCTGCGGATCCTCGCGGTACATCGCCGAGACGCGCGCGATCAGATCGTCAGAGGCGTCGGGCAGCGCCGAGGGTGCATAGCTCGCCACTTCGACCGGCCCACGCAGCGCCATCGGGATCGTCGCGGCGAGCGCGATCGCCTTGTCGTCGGCGGGGAGCAGCGAGAGCAGCCGGTTGAGCCAGCCGTCCTTGAGCGCATAGGCGCTGCTGCCGCCGGTCTCGAGCACATTCTGCCCGTCGAAGTGCGAGCGTTCGCGATAGGGGGAGGCCACCGCGTGGACGAACAGCGCCTGCTTGGCCTGCCACAGCCCGTGCGCATTGGTCATCGCGGGATGCAGCGCGAACATCGAATCGAGCTTGGGGGCGGTCGCGAAATCCTCCGCCAGCACGCCGCGCTGGCTGACGAACGCCGGATCGCCCACCGGCGCGAGCGTCCCCAGCCCGTCCGCGGCACCGCGTTGGATGATGAACACGAAGCGGCGCTCGGTCGCCGCCCGCGCCAGCGCGAGGCGCGGCCCGAAAGCCGAAGTGACGACCGCGGAGGCACCGAGTGCCACGAAGCTGCGACGCGTGATCATGGCCTATCTCCGCATGAATTCGGGGGCGACGAGCATCAGCGCCACGCCCTGCCCCGGGCTCTCCGCCCGCGCGATCGACTGCGCGGTGCTCTCGCTCAGCGTATCGGGAAAGAGCTCGGCGGCGCGCCGGCGCGCGTCGACGGTGTCGCGCGTGCGCTGGGCGAAACGCTCGGCCGCCTCGACCCGGCGCATCACGGCGTCGGGGCCCGCCCAGCTCCCCGCGACATCGTCCCAGCCCGCAGGCGAGCCAGGCTTCCACACCGGCTGGCCGAGCTGGGTCATCAGCCCGTTGATCGCCATCGGCGGCAGCTGCTGCGCGCCGAGGCCGCGCAGTGCCGAGATCGTCCACTCCCAGGGCGACTTGAACTTGACCGGCTGCGCCACCCAGCATTCGGGCGCCGCGACGAGCGCGCGATAGACCGTCGGCAAGTCGCCGCCCGACTGAAGGAACGCCGCCTCGAGCCTGCCCACCAACGCGGGTGGCGGCTCGTCGCCGGCGAAGTGCCGGGCGAGCTTGGTCGCGATGTGCCGCGCGGTGGCCGGGTGCGTCGCGATCAGATCGAGGACGGACGCCGCTTGCGCCTCGCCCGGCTGCGGCCAGCTCTTGCCGAGGATCGTGCGCGTCCCCGGCTCGTGCAGCCGCGGCGCGAAGACGAAGCTGCCGCCGGCCTCGTTCGGCGCGCCGCCCCGCCGCAGTCCGGCGACGGTCCAGCCGGTCATCGCCCGGGCGAATTCGGTGACGTCGGCCTGGCTGTATCCGGTGCGCACGCCGAGCGTGTGCAGCTCCAGGATCTCGCGTGCGAGATTCTCGTTGAGCCCCGCCTTCCGGCCGCGCTGACCGCTCGCCTGGCCCAGCGCGCTGTTCGGCCCGACCGATTGCGCCTGATCGAGATAGAGCAGCATCGCCGGATGCCGCTCGACGGCGTGGAGCATGTCGCCGAACCTGCCGAGCACATGCGGGCGTACGGCCTCGAACTCGAGGCTGCCCGCGAGCCCGACCATTTCGAGCTTGTCCGCCGACACCGCGAAATGGTTCGCCCAGAAATGCACGAGCCGCTCGACGAACGGCGCCGGCGCATTGAGCGCGGTCAGCGCCCGCGCCGCGACCGCGTCGCCATAATGATCGCGCGCCTGGAGCCGCGCGTCGCGCCGAACTTGCGCTGCCGGGTCATCCGGATCCTTCCGGCGCGCGGGCATCCCCTGCATCATCGGGGATCCGCGCATCGCCGGCTCGGTCTCCATTTGCGGCGGCGGTGCGGCATCGCGGCGCGTCTCGCGTCGGGCATCGCGAAGCTCGCGCCGATAATCCGCGATCTCGCCGACGATCCGGCTGCCCGGCGCCAGCGCGGCGATCGCCTGCGGCCGCGCCTCGTAGCGATCGAGCTGGGCGAGCAGCCAGCGCTCCGGATCGCCGCCGGGGGCATCGCCGGGACGCGCCCCGAGGCCGAAGCGGTTCAGCGCGATGCTAGCCTTGGCCATGGCGGTCGTCCCTTGCTGCGTGAAGCTAGATACGCACGCACTTGTCGCAGAAGTTTGTCACCCGCTCGGCTCGCCGCGATTCTTGCACGGACTGCAACCATGGCTGCCGCGCTTTGCGATTGCCGATTTTGTTGCGTCGCAGCAATTTGGTTTCGAGAACAAAACAAAACGTAACAGGGATGCCGGTCTGGCTCTTTCGAGCATTTGAAGGAGAAAGATCGTGACCAAGCTTCTGATTGCGGCCGCTGCCGCCACTATCGCTTTCGCTGCCCCCGCCACCGCCAAGGAGCGCGTGTTCACGCACGAGGGCATCACCTATGCCTATACGTCGACGCCGAGCGACGAGGGCGTCGTCCTCGAAGGCACGGCTTCGAAGGGCGGCAAGTTCCGCCTCGTCGTCAAGGGCGACTGGGTCAACGGCTATGCCGGCGGTGCCCGCGTGTCGTTCCGTACGCCGAAGCGCGAGACGGTGGTTCAGGTCGCCCAGCGCTGAGTGTTCCGGAGGGGCCTTCGCCGTATGCGGAGGCCCTTTTCCGTCAGAATCCCTCGGGCAGACTGATCGGTCCGACGATGTCGCAATAGCGCGCGATCGCATAGCGATCGGTCATCCCGGCGATGAAGTCGGCGATGTGGCGGCTCCGCCACGGCTCTTCCTCCGGCAGCGCCTCGCGCCATTCCGCCGGCATGCGCGCCGGATCGTCGGCATAGGCGGCGAACAGCCCCGCCACCACGCCATGCGCGGCCTCGGCCGCCGCGAGCTGGCTCGGATGGTGGTAGAGATTGGCGTACATGAAGCGCTTGAGCCCGCGCTCGGCCTCGCGCATCGCCTCCGAGAAACAGGCGAGGCAGCGCCCCGCGGCGCGCACTTCGTCCGCGGTTTCGATCCCGCTCGCGGCGAGTTCGGCCCGCGTCGAGACGATCAGATCGTTGACCATCTCGCCGATCTGCGACCGGATCAGCTCGCCCACCAGCCGCCGCGCCGGCACGCCGGGGAACTTCGCCTCGACGCGGCGCCAGCCCTCGGCGATCATCGGCACTTCCATCAGCTGGTCGAGGCCGAGCAGCCCGGCGCGCAAGCCATCGTCGATGTCGTGATTGTCATAGGCGATGTCGTCCGCCAGCGCCGCGACCTGCGCCTCGAGCGAGGGCCAGCGGGTCAGTTCGAGATCGAATTCGCCGTCGGCGGCCGCGAGGGCCCATTCCGGCGCCGCGATCGGTCCATTATGCTTGGCGAGTCCCTCGAGCGTCTCCCAAGTCAGGTTGAGCCCATGCCACGCCGGATAGGGCCGCTCGAGTTCGGTCAGGGTCCGCAGCGTATGCCCGTTGTGATCGAATCCGCCCTGCCCGGCCAGCGCCGCCTCGAGCGCATCCTCGCCGGCATGGCCGAAGGGCGGATGGCCGATATCGTGCGCGAGGCAGAGCGCCTCGGTGAGATCCTCGTTGAGCCCGAGCACCCGCGCGATCGTCCGCCCGATCTGCGCGACCTCGAGGCTGTGCGTCAGCCGCACCCGGAAATGGTCGCCGTCGGGCGCCATGAACACCTGCGTCTTGTGCCGCAGCCGCCGGAAGCTGATCGAATGGATGATCCGGTCGCGATCGCGCTGAAACGCGTCGCGCGGTCCGCGGACAGTCCCGCTTTGTTCTTCGTGGCGGCGCCCGCGGCTTCGTTCCGGTGTGCTCGCCCAGGAAGAAGTCGCTTTCACGCCCCGCCCCTAGCCGCTCGGAACGCGCTTGTCGAAGCCTTACGGCACCGATGCAACGGCCTTCGCGGTCCAGCCCGATCCCGTTCTTCAGCGCCCCGATCAGTCCGCCGCGAGCTTCGTCACCTTCTGCCCTGCCTCGCTGGTGACCACGAAGGCCAACACGCCCGACTTGCCGAGCGAATTGACGAAGGTCTGCGCCTCCCCCGCCGTCTTGAAGGGACCGGTCAGCACCCGGTTGGTCGCGCGGAGCGGCATCCACCAGCCCGCCCTGCCGCGGAAAGCCGCGGGCGCTCTGGCGACGACAGCCTTCCACGCCTTGGGCAGACTCGCTTCGTTGGCGCCGCCGGCAACCTGCACCCAGACGCGCTTCGGCTCGGCCTTGGCCGGGTCCTTGGCCCTGGGATCGGGCTTCTTCGCCTTGGGGTCGGGCTTGGCTGGTTCGGCTTTCTTCGCCTTGGGGTCGGGCTTGGCCGGTTCCGGCCTGGGCTTGGCAGGCTCGGGCCTGGGTGCCGGCGGAGGCGTCGCGGCGACACGTGCGGGCTCGGGGGGAAGCTCGACCGGCTCGACACTCACGATCCGCAGCTCCTCGCCCGGGATCGTGATCCCGGCGACGATCGCCGCAAGCACCGAATCTTCCTGCCCGACGCGCGCCGGGCCCGGCGGCGCCGGATCGGGCCGCGCGGCGACGGCGCTTGCAGGCGTGACCGTGCCGCTTTCCTGTGGCGGACGCGCGGTCGCGGGCAAGGTCTCCGCGGCAGGCCGTTCCGGCGCCGCCGCGACGTTGGTCGGGGCCGGGGTCGGGGCCGAGGTCGGCGCCGGTATAGGCGTCTCGGTTCGCGTCGTGGCGGTCGCGGTATCGCCGGCGACGACCGCGGCGGGACCGCCCTGCCCCGGCGCAGTGACGAGGTTGCGCGCAGGCGGCGGCGTCTCGCGGCGCGCGACCTCGACGGGTGCGGCGCGCTCGCGGATCGGCGCATCGATCTCCTCGGCGCGCGGCGCGGGAAGCGGCTGGACCATCGGCGCCGGCGCGCGCGCGAGGCTCGGCGGTCCCGGGAGCGGGTCGGCTGCCGCGGTCCGCATCGGCGCCGTCGGCGCGGGAGCCGGCTGCGTCGACACGGCGCGCGTGACGGGCGGCACGATCGCCCGCGAGTCGCGCTGGCGGCGCGATCCCCGGCCGCGTTCCGTATTTTGCGCAGGCGCGGGCCGCGCGGCCTGGGCCGGCGGCTGTGCCTGCGCCAGCTGCACCGGCCGCGCGGGCGCGACGTAGCGCGGCAGCGACGGCGCCATCCGCGCGTCGGCGAGCCGCGCCGCAGAGGGCGAAAGCTGACCGAAATGCACTGCGAATGCCCGATCGGCAGGCGCCAGATTGGCAAGCCGGCGGAAGAAGGGCGCGAGCGAATGCCCCATATTGCCCGGCATCATGCTCGTCGCGATCCGTTCGGCGCCGGGCATGTCGTTGTTCATCGCGAGGATGAAGGCGCGCGCGCGCCACGCCGCGCGATCGGTCTTGCGCAGCAGCGGATCGAGCTGCCGCATCGCCTCCTCGACATTGCCGGCGATCCCCAGCGACAGCGCATAGCGGCGCACCGTCTCGTCGTCGCGCTCGCTTTGCAGCGCCAGCTTGTAATCGGCCTGTGCGAGCCCGGGCTGACCGAGCAGATCATAGGCGAAGCCGCGATCGGCGGCATAGTCGCGCGCGGGCAGCCCGCGCGCCTCGGCGGTCTGGAACAGCCGCAGCGCCTCGCCGGGCCGCTCCATCCGCACCAGCGTCGAGGCGCGACCGGCAAGGATGCGCGGGTTGCTCGGGTCGATCGCCTCGGCGCGCGCGAAAAAGGCGAGTGCCGCCGCGGTATCGCCCAGCCGCGCACTCAGATTCCCTGCCTCGAGCAGCGCACGCACGTCGCGCGGATCGGCGGCGAGCACGCGCATCTCCTGCGCGAGCCGGTCGGCATCGGGGTTGATCTGCTGGATCATCCCGGTCTGGGCGTGCACGAGCGAGGAACCCGTGGCGAGCAGCAGCGCCAGGGCAATCGGTTGCAGGAATCGAATTTGCTTCATCGAGCGATCAGCCAGACACGGCATTGGCTGAACCGCCAATGACGCGTCGCCGGCGGCTCGCCGAAACGAGATCCGCCGGCGACGAACGCCTTATTGGTTGTTCTGGCTGCGCAGGAAGCGCGGAATGTCGAGCGGATCCTTGTCGTCCTCCTCGACTGCCTTGGAGGCGCCGCGCGAGGCCATGCGTTCGAACAGCGTGCCGCCGGCGCGGCGAGCCGGCTTGGCCTCGGCCGCGGGCTCGTCGTCGCTGCCGCCGGTCAGCCAGCGGCGACGGCTGGTGAGCTCGGGAGCAGGCGCAGGCTCGGGCTCGGCAGCCGGCTCATCGAGCGGCACGGCATTGCCTTCGCCGAGCAGCAGTTCGTCGGAATCGCCTGCCTCGTCATAGCTCGCCACCGGCTCTTCCTGCTGCGGCTCGGGCTCGGCCGCCACCTCGGGCGCCTCGAGAACGAGGGGAGCCTCGTCCTCCTGCGCTTCCTCGGGCTCGTAGCTCGGTTCGGAGAAGCCCGGCTCGGCCGCAGGAGCGGCCGGTTCGGCAGCGGCAGCAGCCGGTGCGGCGCTGCGCCGCGGCGTCGCGAACGAGAAGACGCGCGGCTGCTCGGTCGCCGGCGCGGCGCGCGCCTGCGCATCGGCATCGATGCCGGTCGCGACGACCGACACGCGGATCTTGCCTTCGAGGTCCGGATTGAACGCCGAACCCCAGATGATGTTCGCGTCGGGATCGACCAGCTCGCGGATGTGGTTCGCGGCTTCGTCGACCTCGAGCAGGCGCATGTCCTCGCCGCCGGTGATCGAGACGATCACGCCCTTGGCGCCGTTCATGCTGACCCCGTCGAGCAGCGGGTTGGCGATCGCCTTCTGCGCGGCAATCAGCGCGCGGTCGTCGCCGTCGGCCTCGCCGGTGCCCATCATCGCCTTGCCCATCTCCTGCATCACCGAGCGGACGTCGGCGAAGTCGAGGTTGATCAGGCCCGGCATGACCATCAGATCGGTGATCCCGCGCACGCCCTGCTGGAGCACCTCGTCGGCCATTTCGAAGGCCTGTTTGAAGGTGGTGTTGGCGTTGGCGATCAGGAACAGATTCTGGTTGGGGATGACGATGAGCGTGTCGACGTACTTCTGCAGCTCTTCGATGCCCGATTCCGCCGATTGCGCGCGGCGGCGGCCTTCGAAGGCGAAGGGCTTGGTGACGACGCCGACGGTCAGGATGCCCATGTCGCGCGCGGCCTTGGCGATCACCGGCGCGGCGCCGGTGCCCGTGCCGCCGCCCATGCCGGCGGCGATGAAGCACATATGCGCGCCTTCGAGCGCCTTCTGGACCTGGTCGATCGTCTCTTCGGCCGCGGCGCGTCCGATTTCGGGACGCGATCCGGCGCCCAACCCTTGCGTGATCTTCGCGCCGAGCTGGATGCGCTGCCCGGCCGAGGACTGCTTGAGTGCCTGCGCGTCGGTGTTGGCAACGAGGAACTCGACGCCCTGCACATCGGCGCGGATCATGTTGGCGATCGCGTTGCCGCCGGCTCCGCCGACGCCGATCACCGTGATCTTGGGCGTCAGCTCGTCGACGTCAGCCGGAAGAAATTCGATGCTCATTCCTTAATCTCCCCTGGCGCCGCCATCGCGCTGGGGCGGCGCCGTTGAACGCTTTGATGCACTATGGATGCAACCGACTCTAGTGGAAACAGGCCCGCCGGTCGTATTTCTTTAATAATTCGACCGAAATGCCGCCATGAGTCGCTGAAATACCGCGCCCGGGCTGGCCTTGGTCACCATCTGATGACCGGCGGGCTCGAGCGCGCGCAGATCGATCGGATCGGCCGCGGCGAAGCGCGCGAGCCCCGCCAGCGTCGCGAAGGCCGGACCGGCATGTGCTTCGGGGAGCGCGATCAGCCCCTTGGGGCGGCCGACGCGGACGGCGTTGCCGAGCGACTGCTGGGCATAATCGGCGATGCCCTTCAGCTCGGCGCCGCCGCCGGTGAGCACGATCTGGCGGCCGATCGGATCCTGGAAGCCGAGCTTGCGCAGCTCCTTCTGGATCTCGACCATCAGTCGCTCGAGCCGCTGGCGGATCGTCGCGTTGAGCTGCGCCTTGGTGATGCGCGGTCCCTCGGCACCATCGTCGGGAATCGCCGGCTGGACATCGATCATCTCGTGATTGTCGCGCGGGCTCAGATTGGCCGAGCCGTGGAAGCATTTGGTGCGTTCGGCCCAGTTGCGCGCGGTGCCGAATGCCGAGGCGATGTCGTCGGTGATGTCGGCCGAACCCATCGGGATCGAGGCAAGGCCCGCGAGCACGCCGCCGGCGAACACCGAGACATTGGTCACCCCCGCGCCGATCTCGACCAGCGCGACGCCCAGCTCGCGCTCCTCGTCGGTGAGGCAGGCGAGCCCGGTGGCAACCGGTGCGGCGATGATCGAGCGGACCTCGAGATGCGCCGAGCGGACGCAGAGGTCGAGATTGCGGACCGGCGAACCCTCGGTCGAGACGACGTGGATGTCGATGCCGAGCCGGTCGGCGTGCAGCCCGAGCGGGCGCTTGACCCCGGCGAGCCCGTCGATCGTGTAGCAGGTCGGCTGGGCATGGAGCACCATCTTGCCCTGCGGATCGATCGCGTCGCGCCCGGCCTTGAGCAGTTCGTCGATATCGGCCTGCTCGACGCGGTGGCCGCCGAGATCGGCTTCGAGCTTGACGACGTCGGACAGAAGTCCGCCCGCCGAGAAGCTGACCCAGACATCCTCGATATTGGTGCCGGCGATGCGCTCGGCCTGCTCGACCGCCTCGCGGATCGCGAGCTCGGTGGCGTGCATGTCGGCGACATAGCCGCGCTTGACGCCGCGGCTCTCGCGCTGGCCGGTGCCGAGCACGACGAGCTGGCCATTGTCCGCGCGCTGCGCGATCAGCGCCGAGACCTTGGACGACCCCACGTCGAGCGCGGTGATCAGTCCTTCGGGTACCGTCTTGGCCATCCTGCTATTCCCCTGTCCCAACGCTGGTCGTGGCCGTTTGCCCCAACGGCCGCTGCATCACCATATTCCCCGGTACGCGCATGTCGAAGCGTATCGTACCCTTACGTAGCAGACCTTGCGCCGCATCCAACTCTGCGAATTTGCGTAAGGACTTAGCCGCTTCTTCCTCGCCTTCGGGAAGCTGGAGTTTCTCGCCGCTGGCGAAAGTCAGATCCCAGCGCCGGTTGCCGACCCATGTCGCCGCCTTGACCAACGGCTTGAGCGACGGCGCCTCGTCGAGCAGCTTGCGCCGCGCGGGCTCCTGCGCATTGGCGCCCTCGCCGATCAGCAGCGGCAGATCGGGCATCGCATCGGTGGAAACGGGCTCGAGCGGCACGCCCGTGGTGTCGACCAACATCAGCTGGCCGTGCTGCTGCCAGATCGCCGCCGCCTCGCGCTCGATGATGAAGATGCGCAGCGTGTTGGGCAGCCGCCGCGAGACGCGTGCATCCTTGACCCAGGGATATTTGAGCAGCCGCTCGCGCACCAGCGCGAGGTCGACCAGCGGCATCGCGCGGGAATCCTGGTCGAGCGCCTGGGTGAGCACGGTCATCTTGTCCATGCGCTTGATGCCGTCGATCTGGATCTCGTCGACCTTGAGCCCGGCATCGCCCACGACATTGGCCACCGCGATGCCCATCGTCGCCGGCACCCCGAACCACGTCGCCACGCCGAGCGCGATGGCGCCGACGGTGCCGACGATGCTCCAGGTCGCGATCCTGGTCAGCGTCGCCTGGCTGAACGGCAACGCCGCGACGGCCTGGTCGAGCAGCCCCGGCCGCTTCGGCCGGCGCGCGTTCGCCTTGCGCTTGTTGGGCGCCGCGCCGCGTCGGGTCGCGGTGCGCTGGGCGGGCTTGCGGCTCAAGCGAGCGCCTCGTCGACGATGCGCTGGACCAGCTCGGCATAGGAGATGCCAAGATGCCTTGCCTGTTCGGGGACGAGGCTCAGCGGCGTCATCCCCGGCTGGGTGTTGACCTCGAGCAGGAACAGCCCGTCGGCGCCCTGGCTGTCGTCCCAGCGGAAGTCCGAGCGCGAGCAGCCCTTGCAGCCGAGCAGCCGATGCGCGTCGAGCGCGATCCGCTTGCAGGCGTCCGCCACGTCCTCGGGGATGTCGGCGGGAAAGACATGTTCGGTCAGCCCGTCGGTATATTTGGCGTCGTAGTCGTAGAATCCGCTCTTGGGCTTGAGCTCGGTCACCCCCAGCGCCTGATCGCCGAGCACCGCCGTGGTCAGCTCGCGCCCGCGGATGAAGGGCTCGGCGAGAAGCTCGTCGAACTCCTGCCACGGCCCGCGCGCGTTGGCGCTGATCGGATTGCCGTAATTGCCCTCCGCGGTCACGATCGCCACGCCCACCGACGAGCCTTCGTTGACCGGCTTGAGCACATAGGGCCGCGGCAGCGGATCGCGCGCATACAGCTCCTCGCTGCGCACCATCCGCCCGCCGGGCATCGGGATGCCGTGCGGCACCAGCGCCTGCTTGGTGAGCTGCTTGTCGATCGCGATCACCGAGGTGACCAGCCCCGAATGGGTGTATTTGAGCCCCATCAGGTCGAGCATGCCCTGCACCGTCCCGTCCTCGCCGGGGGTGCCGTGCAGCGCGTTGAACACGATGTCAGGCTTCAACGCCGCAAGCGTGCTCGCGACGTCGCGGTCCATGTCGACGCGGCTGACGCGATGCCCCAGGCTCTCGAGCGCATCCGCGACGCCGTTGCCCGACATCAGCGAAACCTCGCGCTCGGCGGACCACCCGCCCATCAGTACGGCGATGTGCAACTTGCCGCCCATCAATTCCTCCCCGGCACGGGGAGGTGGCAGCGCAAAGCGCTGGCGGAGGGGGATCGCCGCGAAGGATTCCCAAGGAGGAGAGTCCCCTCCACCAGCCTGCGGCTGGTCCCCCTCCCCGTTCCGGGGAGGATCAAAGAAACGCCCATCACTTCGTCACCCCGATACGCTGGATTTCCCACTCCAGCGCAACGCCGGACTGCGCCTTCACCTTCGCGCGGACCTCTTCGCCCAGCGCCTCGATGTCGGCCGAACTGGCATTGCCCAGATTGAGCAGGAAATTGCAGTGTTTTTCGCTGACTTGCGCATCACCTCGCCGCAATCCGCGGCAGCCCGCCGCATCGATCAGCGCCCAGGCCTTGTGGCCCTCCGGATTCTTGAAGGTCGAGCCTCCGGTCTTCGAGCGCAACGGCTGCGATTCCTCGCGCGCGGCGGCGATGCGGTCCATCTCGGCCTGCACCACCTCCGGCGCTTCGGCATGGCCACGAAAAGTGGCGCTCACCACGATCGCGCCGCGGGGCAACTCGCTATGGCGATAGGTGTAGCCGAGTTCCTCCAGCGGCAGGATCTTTTGCTCTCCGGAGCGCAGCACGACCTCGCACTCGACCAGGATGTCGCGGGTCTCGCGGCCATAGGCGCCACCGTTCATCCGCACGAATCCGCCGACCGTTCCCGGGATCGAGCGCAGGAACTCGACGCCCCCGATCCCCGCATCGCGCGCCTTTGACGAAACGAGGATGCCCGACGCGCCGCCGCCGCATTTGAGCGTGGTCGCATCGCGCTGCTCGACCGTCGCGAAGGCCTTGCCCAGCCGCACCACCACGCCCGGCACGCCGCCGTCGCGCACGATCATGTTCGAGCCCAGCCCCAGCCCCATCACCGGGACCGCGGGGTCGAGCGCGAACAGGAAATTGGCGAGATCGTCGACATCCGCGGGCTCGAACAGCCATTCCGCCGCGCCGCCGCTCTTGAACCACACGAGCGGCGCGAGCGGCGCACCGTGGGTCAGTTTTCCGCGGACAGGGGGCAAAGCATAGCAGACGCTCACTTCCAGCCCCACATCCTGGCCCATTGCTGCCACGCCTCGAGGTTCGCCTCGGCGGCCTTCTGCCCGGCTTCCTGCAGCGCGGTCATCTGCTTGCCCGCGTCGAGCATCTTCTGCGCCGCGTCGATCTGCGCCTTTTGCGCGCGGAGGATCTCGCGCTGCATCTCGATCGCGGTCGAGAACCAGTCGCTCATGCCGGCGCGCCCTCCCGCACCGCCGCGATCGCCGGGGCGAGCCCCGCGGCCCATTTGGTGATGTCGCCCGCGCCGAGGCACACGACCATGTCGCCCGGCACCGCCGCTTGCGCCAGCACCTGCGCCAGCGCCTCGGCATCGCCCACCGCATCCGCCGAGCGATGCCCGCGCCGCCGGATCCCGTCGACCAAAGCCTCGGCGTCGACGCCCTCGCGCGGCTCCTCGCCCGCGGCATAGACCGGCGTCACCAGCACCATGTCGGCGTCGTTGAAGGCCTGGGCGAAGTCGTCCATCAGATTGCCCAGCCGCGAATAGCGATGCGGCTGGACCACCGCGATCACCCGCCCCTCGGCGCTCTCGCGCGCCGCGGCGAGCACCGCGCGGATCTCGACCGGGTGGTGGCCATAATCGTCGATGATCGTCACCCCGCCGATCTCGCCGACCTTGGTGAAGCGGCGCTTGACCCCTTCGAACCTCGCGAAGCCCTGCTGGATCGTCGCGTCGGGGATGCCGAGCTCGAGCGCCACGCCGATCGCGGCGAGCGCGTTCTGGACATTGTGGCGGCCGGGCATCGGCAGCTCGATATTCTCGATCGAGCGGACCGTGCCGTCGCGGTTGCGGATGATCGCCTCGAAGCGATTGCCTCCGCCATGCGGCGTGACGTTCACCCCGCGCACATCGGCGCTGGCGGCGAAGCCATAGGTGATGATCCGCCGGTCGCGGACGCGCGGGATGATCGCCTGCACTTCGGGATGGTCGAGGCAGAGCAACGCCGCGCCATAGAAGGGCACATTCTCGACGAACTCGACATAGGCGTCCTTGGCGCGGTCGAACGAGCCATAATGGTCGAGATGCTCGGGATCGATATTGGTCACCACTGCGATCGTACCGTCGAGGCGCAGGAAGCTGCCGTCGCTCTCATCGGCCTCGACCACCATCCACTCGCTGTCGCCGAGCCGCGCGTTCGAGCCGTACTGGTTGATGATCCCGCCGTTGATCACCGTCGGATCGACCCCGCCCGCGTCGAGCAGCGCTGCGACCATCGAGGTCGTCGTGGTCTTGCCATGCGTCCCCGCCACCGCGACGGTGGACTTCAGCCGCATCAGCTCGGCGAGCATCTCGGCGCGGCGCACCACCGGCACGCGGCGCTGATAGGCGGCTTCGACCTCGGGATTGGTGCGCACGATCGCGGTCGAGACCACCACCACCGCCGCGTCGCCGATATTCTCGGCCTTGTGGCCGATCGCGATCGGGATGCCGCGATCACGCAACCCCTGCACGACATAGCCCTCGGCGACGTCCGAGCCCTGCACCTTGTAGCCGAGATTGTGCATCACCTCGGCGATGCCCGACATGCCGATGCCGCCGATCCCGACGAAATGGATCGTGCCGATGTCGGTTGCGACACCTTTCATGCGTGGGCGAGCCTTCCATGGATGGCCGCGCGGCGCACCTTGATCGGCGCCGTCGGGGCGTGAATCGATTCGACGAGATCGGCGAGGTCGGTCGCCGCATGCGGACGCCCGACGCTCTTCGCGCGCGCCGCCGCATTCTCCAGCGCCTTGGCATCGAGCCCGAGCTTCTGGATCTGCTTGGCGAGCTCGGTCGCGGTGAAGGCGCGCTGCGCGATCGTCCGCGCGCCGCCGGCATTGGTGATCTCGCGCGCATTGGCGGTCTGGTGATCGTCGGTCGCGCTCGGCAGCGGCACGAGGATCGCCGGGCGCCCCGCCGCAGTCAGCTCGGCGATCGTCGAGGCGCCCGCGCGGGCGATGACGATATGCGCCCAGGCCAGCGCCTCGGGCATGTCGGTGATATAGGTCGAGACGTCGGCGGGGATGCCGTGCGCCTGATACTTGGCGCGTACCGCGTCGATATCCTCGATCCGCGCCTGATGCGTCACTTGCAGCCGCCGGCGGAAATGCACCGGCAGCAAAGCGAGCCCGTCGGGCACCACCCGGCTCAGCACCGTCGCGCCCTGGCTGCCGCCGGTGACGAGCACGCGGAAGATGCCGTCCTCGTCGAGGATCGGATAGGGGCGCTCGCGCAGCGCCAGCACCGCCTCGCGCACCGGATTGCCGATCAGATGCGTCTTGCGCGCCCAGCGCGGCTTCGTCCGCTCGACCGCGTCATAGCTGGTCGCGATCGCGTCGACCCGGCCGGCGACGAAGCGATTGACCCGGCCGAGCACCGCGTTCTGCTCGTGGATCACGGTCGGCACGCCGGCGCGGAATGCCGCGAGGATCGAGGGCAAGGCTGGGTAGCCGCCGAACCCGATCACCGCCGCGGGGCGCATGTCCCGATAGAGCCGCAGCGCCATCGATCGTCCCGCCATGATACGGCTCGCCGCGCGAAGATAGCCGAGCGGCCCCCCGCCCAGCCGCCCCGCCGGCAGCACATGCGTCTCGACCCCGTCGAACAGCCCCGGAAAGCGCACGCCGCGATCGTCGCTGACCAACGCGACCTTGTGCCCCCTCTTCGCCAGCTCGGCCGCGAGGGCGGCAGCGGGCACCATGTGCCCCCCGGTCCCGCCCGCTGCCAGAACATAGCTGCGCGAATTCGTCATCCCTTGCTCCACCGACCCGTATATGGCGAGCGCTTCAGATACGGGTTTCGGCGCGTGAAGGCGAGCAGCAACCCGTATCCGATCGACAGCGCGATCATCGACGATCCGCCATAGCTGATGAACGGCAGGGTCATGCCCTTGGAGGGCGCGATGCCGGTGTTCACCGCCATGTTGATCAGCGCCTGCACGCCGAACTGCGCGGCGAGCCCCGAGGCGGCGAGCAGACGGAAGGCATCCTCCTCGTCGAGCATCTTCATGAACACCCGGATCACGATCGCGGCATAGAGCACGACGATCACCGCACAGGCGGCGAGCCCGAACTCCTCGCCGATCACCGAGAAGATGTAATCGGTATGCGCCTCGGGCAGCTTGAACTTGACCTGCCCGCTTCCCGGTCCGGCCCCGGTGAGCCCGCCCGCGCTCAGCGTCTGGTGCGCCATGTCGACCTGATAGCGGTCGGCGAGCGCGGCCTCCTTGGTAGGGAACAGGAAATTGTCGATGCGGGTGCGCGCGGTGCTGTAGAACAGATAGGCGGCGACCACGCCCGCAAAGGCCGTGCCGATGAGCCCGCCGATCGCCGCGGGCGAGATGCCCGAGATGGTCAGCAGGATCAGCCAGACGATCCCGAACACCATGGTTTGGCCGAAATCGGGCTGAAGCATCAGCAGCACCGCGATCACGGCGGTCAGCCCGCCGGTGAGGAACAGCACCGGAAGCTCCGGATCCTTGGCGCGGAACGACAGCATCCACGCGGTCGCGACGATGAAGAAGGGCTTGAGGAACTCGGACGGCTGGAGATCGGAGATGCCCAGATCGAGCCAGCGCCGCGCGCCATTGGTCTCGGTTCCGATGATCGGCACCAGCGCCAGCAGCAGCAGGAACACCGCAGCGCCGATCAGCGCGAAGCGCCGCGCGAGCGTCACCGGCAGCATCGAGACGCCGATCAGCACCGGCACCGAAAGGCACGCCCAGACCAGCTGCCGCCAGAAATAATGCATCGGCGGCATGATGTGGGTCGCGTCCGAATAGCGCTTCGCCGTCGCCGGCGAGGCGGCCGCGACCGCGACCAGCCCGATCGCGATCAGCAGCATCGCGAGCAGCAGCAGCATCCGGTCGACTTCCCAGAACCACATGCCCGCGCGCGTGGTATTGGCGCGGCCGAGCTGCTTGCTCACCCGCCGTTTGACGTCGCCGTTCGGCCTCTCGGTGTCGGCGGCTTCGCTCATTCGAGCGCCTCCACCGCCGCGCGGAACGCCGCCCCGCGCGCCTCATAATCCTTGAACTGGTCGAACGAGGCGCAGGCCGGCGAGAGCAGCACCGTGTCGCCCGGCTGCGCCTGCGCCGCCGCGCTGCGCACCGCCGCATCGAGCGTGCCCGAGCGTTCGACCGGCATCTCGCCTTCGAGCAGCGAGGCGAACAGCTCGCCCGCGTCGCCGATCGTATAGGCCTTGACGACATGGCCGAAGCCCGGCCGGCACGCCTCGAGGCTGTCGGTCTTGGCGAGCCCGCCGAGGATCCAGTGGATCCGCGGATAGGCCTTGAGCGCCGGCGTGGTGGAATCGGCGTTGGTCGCCTTGCTGTCGTTGACGAACAGCACGCCGTGCTTCGTCGCGACGCGCTCCATGCGGTGCGGCAGGCCGGGGAAGCTCTCGAGCCCGTTGTCGATCGCGGCAGCATCGATGCCCAGCGCCTCGCACGCGGCGATCGCGGCGAGCGCGTTCTGGGCGTTGTGCGGGCCCTGGAGCGCCGGCCAGCGCGACTGGTCCATGCACACGCCTGGCGCGATCTTGTGCAGATCCTCGCTACGGCCCGACACTGCAAGCTCCCGCGCGATATCAGCCGAGGGGATCTCGCCGATCCCGATCACCGCCGCGTGCCCCTTCGACTGCATTTCGAACAGCCGCGCCTTGGCTGCCGCATAGGCCTCGAACCCGGCATAGCGGTCGAGATGGTCCGGCGTGATGTTGAGCAGCACTGCGACGTCGCAGTCGAGGCTGAAGGTCAGGTCGATCTGATAGCTCGACAGTTCGAGCACATAGACCCCGCCCGCCGGCAGCGGATCGCGGCCGAGGATCGGCAGGCCGATATTGCCGCCCGCAAGGCTCGGCAGACCGGCGGTGCGGCAGATATGGTCGATCAGCGCGGTGGTGGTCGACTTGCCGTTGGTCCCGGTGATGCCGACCACTCTGTGTGGCGGCAGTTCGGCCCGGGCCTGTGCGAACAGCTCGACATCGCCGATAATGGGGACGCCGAAGGATGCGGCATGCGCGGCGATCGGATGCGTGTTGAGCGGGACGCCGGGCGACACGACGACGCCGGCGAAACCGGTCAGATCGAGGGTCCGCGGATCGGCAAGCACCAGATCCTCCCCGGCACGGGGAGGGGGATCAGCCGCAGGCTGGTGGAGGGGGTTCTCCTCATTGGGAATCGCCTGTGGCGCCCCCCCTCCACCACCGACTTCGTCGGCGGTCTCCCTCCCCGTGCCGGGGAGGATTTTATCCCGCGCCTCTTCCTTGCTATCCCACGCGACAACTTCCGCCCCGCTCGCCAGCAGCGCGTGCACCGTCGCCAGCCCGGACCGCGCAAGGCCGAGCACCGCATAGCGTTTGCCGCGCCAGGCCGTGCTCGTGATCACCGCAGCTTCAGCGTCGCGAGCCCCGCCAGCGCCAGCACGAATGCGATGATCCAGAAACGGATCACCACGGTCGGCTCCGACCAGCCGAGTTGCTCGAAATGATGATGGATCGGCGCCATCCGGAAGACGCGCTTGCCGGTGCGCTTGAAGAAGAACACCTGGATGATCACGCTCAGCGCCTCGACGACGAACAGTCCGCCGATGATGCCGAGCACCAGCTCATGCTGCGACGAGACCGCGATCGCGCCGAGCGCGCCGCCCAGCGCGAGGCTGCCGGTATCGCCCATGAACACCGCCGCCGGGGGTGCGTTGAACCACAGGAACGCCAGCCCTGCGCCTACGATCGCGCCGCAGAAGATCGCGAGGTCGCCCGCACCCGGCACGTGCGGGATGCCCAGATAGGTGGCGAACACCTTGTTACCCGCCAGATAGGCGATCAGCATGAACGCCATGCTGGCGATCACCACCGGCATCGTCGCGAGCCCGTCGAGCCCGTCGGTGAGGTTCACCGCATTGCCGAACGCCACGATCGTGAAGGCGGCGAAGGGGATGTAGAACCAGCCGAGATCGGGGTGGATCCAGCTGAAGAAGGGCACATAGAGCTGCGTGCCGGTCTGGCCGATGATCACCCAGCTCGCGATGCCAGCTATCACGAACTCGCCGAGCAGCCGCACCTTGCCCGAAACGCCCGCGGTGCTCGCTTTGCGGACCTTGTCATAGTCGTCGAGGAATCCGATCGCGCCGAAGCCGAAGGTCACGAACATGCACGCCCAGACCAGGGGATTGGCGAGGTCCATCCACAGCAGCAGCGAGATCATCAGGCTGGTGAGGATCATCAGCCCGCCCATCGTCGGCGTGCCGCGCTTGGCGAGATGGGTCTGCGGCCCGTCGCTGCGGATCGGCTGCCCCTTGCCCTGGCGGACGCGCAGCCATCCGATGAACCTCGGGCCGATGATCAGTCCGAGCAGCAGCGCCGTCGCCACCGCCGCGCCGGTCCGGAACGAGAGATAGCGGATGAGATTGAGGATTCCAGGGAAGCCCAGCTGTTCGGCGATCCAGTAAAGCATCAGGCCATCGCCCTTTCCGCCAATGCCGCCACTACGCCCGAGAGACGCACGCCGTTCGAACCTTTCACGAGGACCGCATCGCCCGGCGCCAGTACGGCATTCAGCCGTTCGCGCGCGGTTGCGGCGTCGGGCACATGGACGAAATCGATCCTGCCCTCAAGCGCATTCGCGAGCGCGCCCATCGCTTCGCCGACGAGAATGGCATAGTCGACCCCCGCCGCCGCGATCGGCTCGGCCAGTCCGGCATGGAACGCGTCCGAATGCTCGCCGAGCTCGCGCATCTCGCCGAGCACCGCGATCTTGCGTCCGGGCTCGTTGGCGAGCACCGCCAGCGTCGCGCGCATCGAGGCGGGATTGGCGTTGTAGCTCTCGTCGATCACCAGCGCCTCGCCGCCCGGCAGCTCGGCCATGAAGCGCGCGCCGCGCCCGGCGAGCCCGCCCATTTCGGCGAGCGCGAGCCCGGCCTGTTCGAGGTCGCCGCCAACGGCATCGACTGCCGCGAGGATCGCCATCGCGTTGGAAACCCAATGCTCGCCCGGCTGGGCGATGGTGAAGCTCAGTTCGCGTGCGTCGAAATGCGCGGTGACGAAGGTCCCGCCGGTGCGCGTCCGCATCCGCTCGGCCGCGCGGAAATCGGCGCCGTGGTGCAAGCCGAAGGTCACGATCCGTCCGGCATGGGGCCTTGCCGCGGCGATCAGCCGGTCGCGATGCGGGCTGTCGAACGGCACGATCGCGGTCCCGCCCGGCTCGAGCCCCTGGAAGATCTCGCCCTTGGCGTCGGCGATCGCCTCCTCGCTGGCGAAGAAGCCCATATGCGCGGGCGCGATCGTGGTGACGATCGCGACATGCGGCCGCACCAGCCGGGTCAGCTGGGCCAGCTCGCCTTCGTGGTTCATCCCCATCTCGAACACGCCGAAGCGCGCGTAGCGCGGCATCCGGGCGAGGCTCAGCGGCACGCCGGTATGGTTGTTGTAGCTCTTGACCGAACGATGCGCGCAGCCCGGATCGCAGCGGTCGAGCGCCGCGAACAGCGCTTCCTTGGTCCCGGTCTTGCCCACCGATCCGGTGACGCCGATCACCTTGCCCTGCATCCGCGCGCGCGATGCGGCGCCGAGCGCGTCGAGCGCCGCGGTGGTGTCGGCCACCAGCACCTGCGGATGCGGCGTCTCGCTCGAGACCACCGCCCCCGCGGCGCCCTGCGCAAAAGCCTGGTCGAGGAAGCGATGCCCGTCGGTGGTCTCGCCCTTGAGCGCGAGGAACAGATCGCCGGGCCCGACTTCGCGCGAGTCGAAGGTTACGCCGGCAACGTCGAACGGCGCGGAGGCGGTTCCACCGCAAGCGGCTGCAATTTCAGCCGAAGTCCAGAGCGTCACGCCGCGCATTCCCGGGCAACGCTCACATCGTCGAAAGGAAGCACGCGGTCGCCGACGATCTGGCCCTGCTCGTGACCTTTGCCGGCGATCAGTACGATATCCTCGGGACCCGCCATCTGGATCGCCGCCGCGATCGCCTCGCGCCGCCCCCCGATCTCGGTGGCCTCCGCGGCACCTTTGAGAACTTCCGCGCGGATCGCCGCGGGATCCTCGGTGCGCGGATTGTCGTCGGTGACGATCACCACGTCGGCCCCCGCCGCCGCCGCCTGCCCCATCGGCTTCCGCTTGCCGGCATCGCGGTCGCCGCCCGCACCGAACACGAGGATCAGCCGCCCGCTGGTATGCGGCTTGAGCGCCGCGATCGCCGCCTCGATCGCATCGGGGGTGTGTGCGTAATCGACATAGACCGGCGCGCCGCCCCGCGTGATCACCGCCCGTTCGAGCCGCCCGCGCACCGGCTGCAGCCGCGCGAGATTGGCGAGCGTCATCGTGACGTCGCCGCCGGTCGCGATCACCAGCCCCGCCGCGGTCAGCGCATTCGCGGCCTGATAGGCGCCGATCAGCGGCAGCATCACCTTGTGGGTCTTGCCTCCGGCCTCGATCGTCAGTCCCTGCCCCAGCAAGGTCGGGTCGCGCCCGACCAGCTTGAGCGTCTCGCCATGCTCGCCCACCGTGATCAGCCGGTTGCCGCGCATCCGCGCGAGTTCCTCGACCCGCGGGCTATGCGGATCGTCGGCCCAGACGACCGCGGCCCCGTCGAGCGCGAGCACATCGGCGAAGAGGCGGAGCTTGGCATGGAAATAGGCCGCCATGTCGCCGTGATAGTCGAGATGGTCGCGGCTGAGGTTGGTGAACGCCGCGGCGCACACCGGCAGCCCTTCGGTGCGATATTGCGAGAGCCCGTGGCTCGACGCCTCGAACGCCACATGCGTCACGCCTTCGCGCGCCAGCCCCGCGACGTTGGCGAGGAAGGTGACGACATCTGGTGTGGTCAGCCCGGTAGAGACGGTATCGTCCGATGTGGTCACGCCCAGCGTCCCGATCGACGCCGCATGCTGCCCCGCCATCCGCCAGAGCTGACGCGTCATCTCGACGGTCGAGGTCTTGCCGTTGGTCCCCGTCACCGCCACCGCGGTCTCGGGGAAGGGCGCGAAGAATTGCGCCGCGAGCTGCGCGAACTTCTCGCGCGGGTTGATGTCGGCGATATGCACCGCGCCTTCGACCATCGCCTCCGGCCGCGCGACGACCGCCACCGCGCCCGCTTTCACCGCCGCGGGGATGAAGTCCTCGCCATTGACCCGCGCACCCTCGAACGCGCCGAACACCGTTCCCGGCGCAACCTTGCGGTGATCGATCGCGAAGCCGGTGATCGCGGCGGCTTCCTCCCCGCCGGTCAGCGCGCCGAGTTTCATTCGGCGCCCAGCTTGGGATCGGGCCCAGTCCAGATCAGCGGGAGCAGTTCGCGCTCGTCGATGTCGCGACCGGCATCGGGGGTAACGCCGAGCAGCGTGCCGGTGCGGCTGACGACGCGTGATACCACGGGCGCGGCGGTCCACGCGGCGGTGGTGCGGAATACCCCTTTTGCGGGATTTGCCTTGGGCGAGTCGAGCATGGCGACCATCACATAGCGCGGTGCGTCGATCGGGAAAGCCGCCGCGAAGGTCGAGACGTTGCGATGCTTGTCGTAACCGCCCCCCGACGCGGCTTCCGCGGTCCCGGTCTTGCCGGCGATCCGAAACCCCGGCGCCTCGCCCTTGCGGCCGGTGCCCTTGAGCACGATCAGCCGGAGCAGCTGGCGCATGCGGGCGCTGGTCGATTCCTTGAGCGCGCGCTGGCCCTCGGGGACCTGCGCCGGATCGACCTTGAGCAGCGTCGTCGGACGCAAGATGCCGCCGTTAACCAGAGTCGCATAGGCGTTGGCGAGATGGAGCGGCGTCACCGCGATGCCATGGCCATAAGCGGTGGTCATCACCGTGATGCGTCCCCAATAGCCCGGCCAGAGCGGGCGCGCGCCGCCCACTTCGATCCCTGGACGCCGATCGAAGCCGAGCCGCCGGAACATGTCCTGCAGCTTTTCGGCACCGAGCTCGTCGGCGATCCGCGCGGTGGCGATGTTTGACGAATAGATCAGGGTCTCGGGGATGTTCAGCCAGCGAAACTGCTCGTCGCCCGGATCGTCATGGATCATGAACCGCCCGACCTGCAGCGGTCGCGTCGCGTCGAAGCGACGCGCCATGTTGGTGATCGTGCCCGAATCGATCGCTGCAGCGACCGCGAGCGGCTTGAAGGTCGAACCGAGCTCATAGACGCTCTGGGTCACGTTGTTCGGCGGCGCCGCGCCCGGCAGCGCATTGGGGTTGAAGCTGGGCAGCGAAGTCATCGCGAGCACTTCGCCGGTCCGCACGTCGAGGATCACGCCCGCCGCGCCGCGTGCCTGCAGATCGGTCATCGCGCGGCCGAGCTCGTTCTCGAGCGCCGCCTGGACTCGCGCGTCGATCGACAGCGCCACCGGGGCGCCACGCTTCGCCGGGTCGGTCAGGCGCCCGTCGAGCACTTTCTCCATCCCCGATACGCCGGCACCCTTGGCATCGAGGAAGCCGAGGATGTGCGCCGCCATCGTCGATTGCGGATAGAGCCGGTCGGGCTCGCGCTGGAATTCCATGCCCGGCTCGCCGAGCGCATTCACTGCGGTCACCAGCTCGGGCATCGCGCGGCGCTTCAGATAGGCGAAGCTGCCGCCCGAATTGAGCAGCGCATAATATTGGCCCGCATTCTTGTCGGGGATCAGCTCGGCGAGGCGTTGTGCGAGCGCCGTTTTGTCGCCGATCACCTGATTGGGGTGCACCGCGATGGACCACGCCTCGATGCTGCGCGCGAGCGGCGCGCCGTTGCGGTCGACGATGTCGCCACGCGGCGGAATCAGCGCGGCGGCGATGTCACGCGCGGTGGCGGGCTCGGCCCAGAGGGCGAGCAGCGCGAGCTTGCCGATCACCACCAGCATGCCGAAGCCGAACAGCAAAGAGAGCACCATCAGCCGCAGCTGGGCGACGGCGACAAGCGCTTGACGGGCACCGCCCGTACGACCCTGCCGGGCCGGCGGGGCGACGACGACGATCAACGGAGCGCCAGCTTCTCGCGCTTCGCCAGCTTTTGCAGGTCTTCCATCGTCGACGCGCTCAATACGCCACGATCCACCGAGGCGATCGCCTGGCGGTCTGCCTTCTTCATCAGCTTGCGAAGCTCCCCATCCTGCTGCGCCGCGCTCCGCACGGCCACAGCGGCTACTTGCGGCGCGCCCTGCACCGGATTGGCAGCCGGCGCCACCACCGCGGCAGTGGTCTGCGCCGCGGCTGCGCCAGTCGGCACCACCAGCGCGGCGAGCTGAATCTCGGCCGGCTGCTGATCGAGGCTCGCCAGCGCGGTCTCGCCCGCCAGATATTGCTGCGGCATCGGCGCGGCGAGCGCGAGCACCTCGCCATTCCAGCGCTCGAGCTGGGCAAGGTTGGCGCGCGTGTTGAACTCGGTCTCCAGGCCGCGAATGTCGCGCTGCGCCTGGACGATCGCCAGCCGCGCCGCCTCCAGCTTGCCGCGCTCGGCGGCGCCATAGGAATTCACGAGATAGCATGCGGGCGCCACGACAACGCCACACAGGAACCATCCCAGTCCCTTGAAGCCCTGCACTCCCATCAGCTCACTCCCTCACTGTCCCACGGCGCCGCGGCGGTGCGACGCGCCACGCGCAGCGTTGCCGACCGGGCGCGCGGATTACGCGCAACCTCCGCCTCGCCCGGCCGGACGGCCTTGGCGGGCGTTTCGAAACTCGGCGCGGCCCTGGGGCCCGCCATCGGACGATGTCGCGAGCCCGTGGGCTCGCTTCCGCTCCGCTCGCGCAGGAACCTTTTGACCATCCGGTCCTCGAGCGAGTGGAAGGTGACCACTGCCAGCCGGCCGCCAGGCTTGAGCACGCGCTCGGCCGCAGCGAGTCCTTCCGCGAGCTCGTCGAGCTCGCGGTTGAGGTGGATGCGGATAGCCTGAAAGGTCCGGGTAGCCGGGTCCTTCTTATCGTATTGTTTATGGTTTAATGATTTTCTAACCACGTTTGCTAGTTGGGAAGTCCGCTTAAGGGGTCGTGCGGATACGATCGCCCGCGCAACCCGGCGCGAGCGCGGTTCTTCACCATAATTAAACAAGATATCGGCGATCTCGTCTTCGTCGGCGGTGTTGAGCCACTCCTCGGCGGTCATCCCCGACTGGCTCATCCGCATGTCCAGCGGACCGTCGGTCTGGAAGCTGAAACCCCGCTCGGCCTGGTCGAGCTGCATGGACGAGACGCCGATATCCATCGTCACGCCGTCGACCGGCACGAGGCCGCGACGCGCGAGCTCGCCTTCCATCTGGCTGAACGGCGCCTCGATCAGGATCAGCCGCCCGCCCGATTCAGCGACAAGGGTTTGGCCGCCTTCGATCGCATGGGGGTCACGATCGAAGGCGGCCACCTCGGCACCCCGCTCGAGGATGGCGTTGGTGTAGCCGCCCGCACCGAAGGTCGCATCGACATGACGCTCGCCGGGCACGATGGCGAGACCGTCGACGACTTCGTCGAGCAGCACGGGGATATGGGGCGCGCTCACAGCTTCACGCCCTTCGATTGGCAGAGATATTCGCAGATCTCGCGCAGGCCCGGATCGGCATTCTCGTCGGCGAGCAGCACTTCGGGCGCCCAGACGTCGAACGTCTCGCCCGAGCCATTGAAGAAGGCCCATTTGCCGATCTTCGCCTTCATCCGGAAGAAAGGCGGGATCACGAAGCGGCCGCTGTCGTCGAACGGCGCCTTCTCGACCTGACCGAAGGCGCGGCGCTTGGCACGCGTGTCGACCTCGGCGCCGCGCTCCTCGGCAAGCGCCTCCTTGCGATCGAGCCGGTCGTACTTCTCCTTCGACCAGCTGAGGTCATGCGCGGAGAGGCACGGATCCTCCGGGTGGAGGCCCACGACGATCTGGCGGATGTCGGAATTGCGCTCGGCGGCAGCGCGCAGGTCTGCGGGAATAGCGACGCGACCCTTCTGGTCGACCGCCTGGAGCGCAAATCCTTCGAAGAGCTCCCTATCCGCCACGCCCAAACCCCTTTTGGGCACGCCTTTCCCGTCTCCGGAATCGCGGTTCCCTGCCGCCCTCCGGCGCTACGTCTCACGGTGAAAGGGATCGTGCCCCCTTAAGCATCCTCTTTGATCACAAAATGCGCCGGGACACAACGGGTAAAGCGGGGATTTGACGGGAATTTCCCCCACTTTTCCCCTCAAAATCGGTATGTTTTGCTTATGATTTTGTTATGTTCGCTCTTTGTTTTGTTTACGCGGAATGAGATCGCCCGAGCCGCACAATCGCTCGGAAATTTGCTATTTATCTTTTTATTATAGTTACTTATGGAGAATGCCGGATCGGTTCGCCGACTATCGCCCGGATTTCACGCGCGCAGCCGCACACGACTCGCGCGGGCAAATCCCCGCGCCACCCGCTTCATCCCGTCAGTTTTGGGGGTTGCCGCCCTGCCCGTCGGATGGCGCATCGGTCGAGGATGCGCTCGGCGCCACGCCCAGCTCGGCGAGCGGCTCATCTTTGTCCTTGTCGGTGGTGAGGTTGACCGGCTCGACGGTCATGTTGGCCACTACGGAGGCGTTGGGGGCCCCCACTGCCGTCACCGGTTGGTCGCGATTGGCCGAGGAAAAGATCGCGCTGGCCAGTCCGATGAGCACCAACACCATCGCCAGGCCGGTCATGCCGACCCGGACACGTTGCATCGCCTGGGCTGAGTCTCGCGATCCCGACTTCATATCTGTGGCATAAATGTAACGCTTCGGCGCTGCCTTGTCGAGGCAGGCGCAGTCATTCGGGCTCAGGCGGCGTCGAGCCACTCCGGAACACTGAGCCCTTTCGCACGCAACCACTCGGCATTGTATAGCGTCGAGAGGTAGCGGAAGCCGGTGTCGCACAGGATCGTCGCGACGCGCTTGCCCGGCCCCAATTGCTTCGCGAGCCTTACCGCGCCGGCAACGTTGATCCCCGAGGAGAGGCCGAGGCACAGCCCTTCCTCGGCGAGCAGGCGGCGCACCCATTCGAGCCCCTCCTCGTCGGAGATGCGGAATTGCGCGTCGATCGGCGCACCCTCGAGATTGCCCGTGATCCGCCCCTGCCCGATGCCCTCGGCGACCGACGAACCCTCTGACTTCAGCTCGCCACAGGCATAATATGCATAGAGCGCCGCGCCGTACGGATCGCTTAGGGCGATGCACACCTGCTCGTCCTTGGCCTTGAGCCCCAGCCCGACACCCGCGAGCGTTCCCCCGGTGCCCACCGAGCAGGTGAAGCCATCGATCCGCCCGTCCATCTGCGACCAGATCTCCTCGGCGGTGCCGACGATGTGCGCGCGCCGATTGGCGATGTTGTCGAACTGGTTGGCCCAGATCGCGTTCGGCGTCTCCTCGGCGATCCGGCGCGAGGTGTGGACGAAATGACCCGGGTTCGAATAGGGCGCCGCCGGCACCAGCACCAGCTCGGCGCCGAGCGCGCGCAGCGTGTCCATCTTCTCGCGCGATTGGGTCTCGGGCATGACGATGATCGTCTTGTAGCCCTTGGCATTGGCGACCAGCGCGAGCCCGATCCCGGTATTGCCCGCAGTGCCCTCGACGATCGTGCCGCCCGGCGCGATCGCGCCGCGCTCCTCGGCGTCCTGAACGATGAACAGCGCCGCGCGGTCCTTCACCGAGGCGCCGGGATTGGCGAATTCACACTTGCCGAAGATGTCGCAGCCGGTCGCCTCGCTCGGCCCTTTGAGCCGCACCAGCGGAGTATTGCCGATCAGGCCCAGCGTGTCGGATGTCAGATGCATGGCGGCTAGATAGGGGTGTCGGGCCCGCAACCGCAAGCAAGCGAAACTATGCGGTGACGCCCGCGCGCTTCAGATGCGGCGCCAACCGTCCGCCGAGCCACAGGAAGAACATCCGGTAATCGGAAAAGAGCGACCAGAGCGGATAGGTGAAGGTCGCCGGGCGGTTCTTCTCTACGCCGAAATGCGCCGCCCAGGCGAAGCCATAGCCGGCGAGCGGGATCAGCAGCCACCACCAGCCGCCCTGCGTCAGCGCGATCGCGAGGAAGACGAAGGTCAGCGCGGTTCCGATATAGTGCAGCCGGCGCGTCTCCGGCTTCGCATGCTCGCGCAGATAATAGGGCCAGAAATCGGCGTAGCGGGTGATGGTGCGCGCCATTCGCACAAGCTATCGCACGCGGATGGAGCCGCGCAAGCATTCCTTCCCGCCCGTCGTCGACGCGCGCGTGCGGCTCCTCGTCCTCGGCTCGCTACCCGGCGAACGCTCGCTCGCCGAGCGGCGCTATTACGCGCATCCGCAGAACCAATTCTGGCGACTGATTTCCCCGGCCGCCGGCCAGGAACTCGCTCCACGCCCCTATGACGAGCGCCTGGAAGCCCTGCTCTCCGCGCATATCGGCCTGTGGGATGTCGTCGCCAGCGCCACCCGCCCGGGCAGCACCGACGCGGCGATGCGCGACATCGAGGGGCATGACATCGCAGCGCTCGCCGCCACGCTCCCCGATCTTCGCGCGATCGCCTTCAACGGCGGCACCGCACTGCGTCACGGCCTCAAGCAGCTCGGCACGGCGGCGAACCGTTATGCGATCGTCGCCCTGCCCTCGAGCAGCCCGCTCCACACGATCGGCTTCGAAGCGAAGCTGCCGGCGTGGACGGCGCTGGCGAACTGGCTATAGCGAGATCGAGCGCGAGCGACTTCCCGCTGGAAGGCAGACGGAATCGCGCTCCCTTTAGGCTGATATCTCTGGCTACTGCGCCTTGGCCGCCTTGCGCTGCGCCGCCTCGAACTGCGCCTTGTTGCGCTCCGCCCATTCATAGGCGTCCGGCCCGGCGCAGCCCTTCAGCATGCGCGGACCGATCCGCGCTTCGGCGGTCAGCGGCAGCTGCGCCTTGCCGCGCGCGCAAGCGTCGGCACTCAGCGTGATTGTCACTGTTTCGCCCTCGGGCGTCCGTGTCTCGATCAGGGCCTTCCCGCCTGCGAGTTTCGGGCTCGCCGGATAAAAATCGGTCGGCGTCGCGGCGGCGCCGTCGGTGAAGGCGATGGTGCCCGGCGCGATGTAGATCGTCCATCGCGGCGCATCGCCCGAAGCGCGGATCGGCTTGTTGAGGTCCACGCCGCCCAGCATCGGCCCTGGCGTGGGCGAAGGCGTTGGCGCTGCGCTGGTATTGGCCATCTCCCCGCCATCGCCGCAGCCGGCGAGCGCCAGCGCCAGTCCCGCAATCGCCCAGTGCCGCATCGCCTTCTCCTCCTCCCCGTCCTGCGAATCCGGACCGCGTCGGTCAAGCGTTTCCTGCGCGGTCATGTTCTGCTAATGTTCCCATCGTGACTCACTCAGCCCCTCTGTCGGTCGAAAGCGCCAGGCCGCGCCGCGCAACGGTCGATCACGCGGTTGAAATTCCCGGAGAGCTTTTGCGGGAAAAGGGCGAAGCCAGCCGCGGCATTTCCAACATGCTGGGCTTTCCGCCGCGGCCATTGCGCTGGTTGTTCCTCGATCTCAATTCCTATTTCGCCAGCGTCGAGCAACAGCTCGATCCGGCGCTTCGCGGCAAACCGGTGATCGTCGCCCCGGTCGATGCCGACACCACCGTCGCGATCGCCGCTTCGGTCGAGGCCAAGCGCTACGGCATCTCGACCGGCACCCCGGTCTGGGAAGCGAAGCGCAAGTGCCGCGACTTGCTGATCGCGCCCGCGCGCCACCAGAAATATGTCGAGTTCCACGACGCGATCATCGCGGAGATCTGGAAGCACATCCCGGTCACGCATGTCTGCTCGATCGACGAGGTCGCGTGCCGGTTACTCGACAATGAGAATTCGCCCGAGGCCGCGGTCGCGCTGGCGAAGCGGATCAAGGCCGGGATCCGCGCCCGTGTCGGCGAATGCCTGACCAGCTCGGTCGGCATCGCGCCCAACCGGCTGCTCGCCAAGCTCGCCTCGGATCTGCAGAAACCCGACGGGCTGGTGGTGCTCACCGCGGACCAGCTTCCGCACCGGCTGTACGATCTCAAGCTGCGCGAAATCGCCGGGATCGGCGCCAAGATGGAGCGCCGACTCGCGCGCGACGGGATCCTCGACATCCGCCAGCTCTGCGAGCGCCGCCCGCGCGACGCGGGCACGGCTTGGGGCGGCATCAATGGCGACCGGCTCTGGTATCTGCTCCACGGCGTCGAGCTGCCCGAGAAGCCGACGCAGAGCCGCACGATCGGCCACAGCCACGTCCTGAGCCCGAGCAAGCGCGGGCTCGAGCCGACGCGACTCACCGCGCGCCGCCTCGCGCTCAAGGCGGCGAGCCGGCTACGCCGCAAGGGTTATCGCAGCCGGCTGCTCGTGCTTCACGGCAAATTCGAGGACGACAAGTCCAACTGGCGCGCCTCGATCAAGCTGCCCAATACGCAGGACAGCTTCGTCATCCTCTCCGCGCTCGATTCGCTTTTCCCCCGCCTCGCCGCGGCGGGGCGCCAGCGCACCGGCGGCTTCCGGCTGCGGATGGTCGGGGTGACCTTGTGCGAGATCGAGGGAGTCGAAGGCGAGCAGGGCTCGCTGTTCGCCGCGCTCGATCCCGACGATCCCCTCGCCCGCGAGACGCGCACGCTGTCGCTCAGCCGCGCGATGGACCGGATCAACGAGAAGTTCGGGCGCCACGCAGTCAGTGTCGGGCCGCTGAATGGCGGGCGCATAGACGCTGTGGGAACGAAAATCGCCTTTGGCCGAATCCCGGACCTCGACGAATTCCACGAATAGCATTCACACGGGAGAAACAATCAATTGGTTACGCTGCGCCGCAACACAATAATGTGACCTTGTATCACGAATCACTTGACGATTCTTGCAGCCTGACCGAAAGCAAATTCCGCTATGAAGAACCCCTCTCTTATTGCCGCCGCCGCTGTTGCGCTCTTTTCCCTCGCTGCTTGCGAAAGCAAGCCGGAGGAAGTGAGCAGCACCGCGCCCGATCCCATGGCCTCGCAGCTCGCCAACGCCGCGCCGGTCGAGCTCCCGCCTGCGATCGCCGAGAGCGTCACGCTGCGCTGCGGCGATAACAGCCTGATTTACGTCGATTTCTTCCAGGGCAACAAGCAGGTCCAGCTCAAGACCGAAAAGGGCGGCCCCGCGACGATGCTCAAGGCGGCCGAGGCCGGCCAGCCCTTCGAGGCCGCGGGCGGCTTCAAGCTCACCGGCACGCCGAAGAATGTCAGCGTCACGCTGCCCGGCAAGGCCGCCAAGACCTGCCACGCCTGAGGCGCGGTCGATCCTTCATTTTCCAGGGCCGGCGGGGCTTCCCCGCCGGCCCTTTTTCATGTCAGCTTTACAGGCGCGAAGGAGGACTGGTTTGGCGACGATCGCAGTCTACAGCCTCAAGGGCGGCGTCGGGAAAACGACGCTGGCGGTCAATCTCGCCTGGGCCGCGGCGACGCGCTCGGCGCGCCGGACCCTGCTCTGGGATCTCGATCCCCAGGCGGCCTCGACTTTCCTGCTCGAGGGCAAGGCGAGTGGCCGCAGCGAAGCGCAGGCGATCTTTACCCGCGATGTCGCTCCCGCCAAACTCGCCCGGCACACCGGCATCGACCGGCTCGACCTGATCGCCGCCGACGCCTCGCTTCGCGCGCTCGACCGGACCTTTCACGAGCTCGACAAGAAGAAGCGCCTCGCCAAGCTGCTCGGCGCGCTCGACCAAGGCTATGAACGCATGCTGCTCGATTGCCCGCCCGGTCTCACCGAGACCAGCGAGCAGGTGATGCGCGCCGCCGATCTGATCGTCGTGCCGGTGATCCCCTCTCCGCTCTCGATGCGCGCGCTCGCCGAGGTCGAGAGCCATCTCGGCCGCAAGAGCGCGCCGCTGTTGCCAGTCCATTCGATGGTCGACCGTCGCCGCAAGCTCCATGCCGAGGCGCTCGCCGCCCAGCCCGACTGGCCGGTGATCCCAATGGCCAGCGTGGTCGAGGCGATGGCGGTGCGGCACCGGCCGGTGGGCGCCTTCGCACCGCGCAGCCCCGGCGCACAGGCATTCGCGGAATTGTGGCAGGCGATCGAACGCCGGCTGACCTCCGCGCGTTGAGGCGGCGATGACTCACCGCCTGCCGCCTCAGCTCGATCTCGATCCCGATCTGGTGCTGCGCGCCTATGCGATGGGCGTTTTCCCGATGGCCGATCATCGGCTCGCCTCGAGTGTCTATTGGGTCGAGCCCAAGCTGCGCGGCATCCTGCCGCTCGACGGCTTCCATCTCTCGCGCTCGCTGCGAAAGACGATTCTCGCCGATCGCTTCCGGGTCACGGTCGACACGGCGTTTTCGCAAATCCTCCAGCTCTGCGCCGAATCGGCGACGGACCGGCCCGACACCTGGATCAACGGCCCGATCGAGCGCGTCTTCACCGAGCTCCATCGTCGCGGCTTCGCGCATTCGATCGAATGCTGGGACGGCGACCGGCTCGCCGGCGGTCTGTACGGGCTCGCGCTGGGCCGCGCCTTTTTCGGCGAATCGATGGTCACCCGCGTCCGCGACGCCTCGAAGGTCGCCTTCGCCCATCTGGTCGCGCGGCTGACGGCCGGGGGGTTCACTTTGCTCGACTGCCAATTTCAGACCGAGCACCTCGCCTCGCTCGGTGCTGTCGAGATCCCGCGCGACGACTATGTCGCGTTGCTGGGCGCTGCGCTCGGCGATTCAGGTGCGGGGCTCTCGCTCGGCGCACCTTCGGTCTCGGGTGACTTCTTCGCGCTCGACCGGTCTCCCGAGCCGCCCGCGCCCGCTACGGGGGCCGGAACCGTATCGGGCCCGCTGTCGCGGAAGGTCATCGCGCAGCTCTTGGGCCACACGTCGTAGATCGGGTGCTGGATGACGTTGAGCGCCGGCCGCTCCTTGTAGAGCCAGCCCGAAAAGACTCGCCGCCAGCTCTTGTCGATCTGCTCGACATCGACCTGAACGAACGCGCCGGTCAGCTGGTCGGCCTCCCAGGGCGCAGTCTTGTCGCACGCGCGCAGCCTGACGATGACGTCGCCGATCCGCGCCGCCTGGCCGGGCTTCAATTTGAACTCGCGCGACTGGCCGTTGCGCTTGTTGAGCAGTCCGAGCACCGCCTCGCGCTCGTTCATCGGCGTGGCCGCAGCGTTGAGCACGCTGGTATCGGGGCCGACCGCCACCACCTCGGCGCCGCCCGCGGCATTGCCCGGACCGGTGGTGATCACCAGATCGTCGGCGGCGTTGTTGCCGGCCTCCTCGCCGCCCTTGCATGCGCCAGTGGCGAGCAGCAGCGCCGCCGCCGCCGCGATTGCGGCGCCCCGCTTCATGCGTCGGGGGTCCAGGCCTCGTAGTCGCCGGTCGAACGCGCCCGCTGGCCGCCCGCCTCGAGCGCGCCGGACGGGCGATAGGCGGCGCGGGTGCCGGTCTGGTTCGGCTCGGCAGGCTTCTCCCACACCCTAGGCGCCGGCAGCGCCTGATCGGGCGCGGCGTCGATCTGGTGGTGCAGCCAGCTGAACCATTCGGGCGGGACGCGGCTGGCATCGTTCGAGCCGCTGTAGATCACCCAGCGCCGGGTGATCCCGTTGGGGTCCTTGCCCCCTTCCCAATAGGTGTTGCCCAGTGAATCCTCGCCGAGCCGGGTCTTGCCGCGCAAGCCGACCCACGTGCCGAACGTGGCCTTGTTCCACCAGGTGAAGGGATTGAGATTCAGGCTCATGCGCGCCGATTAGCCGCGAGGGCGCGCGGAGGCAATCGAATCCGCGCGCTCGCGCACGGTGCCGATCACTGTCCCGAGCCGGCCCAGCGCACCTTGTCGCCCGGCGCGATGCCGAGTTCGGCCGCCTTGCCGCCGTTGATCTCGAGCACCGCGCTCACCGGCTCGCCCGATCGCATCGGCTGCTCCGAATAGGGGATCGCGTTTTCGGCGATCGCGGCGATGCTGCCGTCGGGGCGGATGAAGAGGATGTCGAGCGGGCTCGGCGTGTTCTTCATCCAGAAGCTCGCCTCGCGCGGCGCGCCGCCGCCCGCCGGATAGGGTGCGAAGAGCATGCCGCCATTGGCGGGGATCTGGGTGCGGAACATCAGGCCGCGCTCCTGCTCGGCCGCAGTGCGCGCGACTTCGACGTTGAACTCCTTCGGTCCGGCCTTCGTGTCGACCGTGACGAGGATCTTGGTCGGGCCGTCCTGCTCGGTGGCGGCGTTGGCGCCGCTATTTCCGCTGCACGCAGTGGACACGAGCAATGCCGCTGCGGCGAATGCCGCCCGCACGCCATATTTGCGAATCATCGTCTCAGCCGGTCCTCTCGACCGCCACTGCCAGCGGCCCTTTGTCGCCCGCGACGATGCGTGCGCTGAGCGGCTGGCCGGGCTCGACCTCCTCGATCTCGGCGCGGCGCAACGTCTCCATATGGACGAATATATCGGCCGAGTCGGTGCCGCGCACCAGAAATCCGTAGCCCTTGAGGCGATTGAACCATTTGACCGTCACCGGCTCGAACGGCCCTGCCTCGTCGATCAGCTTGATCCGGTCGGTGCGCTCGGACGGGCGCTTGGGCGCCTCGACCGCCTCGCTCAGATCGATCGAGCGAATCTCCTTGGCCTGAAGCCCACGCTGACGGTGCACCGCGACGCATTCGACCCGGGCGCCTTCGGGCAAGCTTCGCCTGCCATGCTCCTGCAGCACGGTGAAATGGATCAATATATCCCCGGCCTCGCTGTCATCGGCGACGAGGAACCCGAACCCCCGGGTCACGTCGAACCATTTGACAACACCGCGATAAACCTGGCCTTCCGACGCCGTCTCCGCCCTCAAACCCTCGTCCCCCGGCGGCGCGATCACAGGATCGCTTGGCGCAAGCTGTTGTTCAGCACGCATTATCTAGTCCCCCAAGGGACCGTATTTAACACAGCAATTTCCAAATGTGGAATTGCTTTGTTGTGCCTGGTCTTCAGGGTTTAATCAGAAAACCGGTCCCAGTCAGGGACGATCAACGCCTCGATATCATCTCCGGGCTCCATGCCGATGATTTTTCTGGAAAGATCCATGCCGTGCCCGGCGCGCAGCATGGCGGCCAGATGCTTCTCGCGCTGCTGGCGGTCGGCCGCTTCGCGCGCGAAAGGCCCGATGCGCTTGCGCCGGGCGAAGGCAATCGCGCTCGTCGGCGCGTCCGTCGCGATCGCCGATGCCACTGCATCCATGTCGGCATCCTCGATCCCTGCGTGACGCAGCGCCTGGCCGACACGGCGCGCGCCAAAGCCCCGCCGCCCCATCGCCCCTGCCCTGGTCTCGGCGAACAACCGGTCGTTCACATAGCCCAGATCGGCCATGCGCTGCGCGACCCCGGCCGCGTCGGGAGCGCGCTCGCCGACCCAGCCGCGCTCGCGCACCTTGCGCAAGAGATAGTCGGCCAACCGCCCTCTTGTGGTTGCGTAACGCTCGACGTAACGCAGCGCCAATCGCTGCAGATCGGCTTCGTTCAGGGGGATCAGCGGGCGCCGCGTACGGGTCATGCGCCATGATTGTGCCACAGTGGCAACCGATTTTGAACGCCAGTGCGTAGCAGAGCCGTCCGCATTTAGTATGCGTTGTGGGGGCACAACGGGTCTGCCAGCTCACAGGGGCACGAGATAAAGAATGGTATTGGACGAAACGGGATCGCATCAGGGTGTCATGGAAACGGGAAAACCCGTGCCGACCCCGACCGCCGACAGCCACCCCCGCCGCCTCGCGGACTTCGCCACGCTCGGCGAGGCGCTCGATTACGCGGCTGAGGGCGTTCGCGGACTGAACTTCCACGACGCGCGCGGCAATCTGGCGCGGCCCTATCCCTTCTCGGAGCTGCGCCGCGACGCCATTGCGCAGGCCCATCGCCTGATCGCCGCGGGAGTGAAGCCCGAAGACAGGATCGCGCTGATCGCCGAGACGGGCACCGAATTCGCCTCGCTCTTCTTCGGCGTGGTCTATGCGGGCGCCTGGCCGGTGCCGCTGCCGCTGCCGACCAGCTTCGGCGGTGCGCAATCCTATATCGATCAGCTCCGCGTCCAGCTCGAGAGCTGCGATCCGAGCATGCTGATCTTCCCGCCCGAAATCGGCGCGATGTGCGCAGAAGCCGCGCGGATCACCGGAGTCGAGGGAATCGACTGGGCCGAGTTCGGCGCCCGCACGGCGCCCGAAGTGGCGCTGCCCGAAGCGAGCACGAACGACATCGCCTATCTGCAATATTCGAGCGGTTCGACGCGCTTTCCGCACGGCGTGGCGATCACCCATCATGCGCTGCTCAACAATCTCGCGGCGCACAGCCACGGCATGCAGCTTCAGGAGACCGACCGCTGCATCTCGTGGCTGCCCTGGTATCACGACATGGGGCTGGTCGGCTGCTTCCTCTCGGTCGTCGCCAATCAGGTCTCGACCGACTATCTCAAGACCGAGGATTTCGCCCGGCGTCCGCTCGCCTGGCTCGATCTGATCAGCCGCAATGAGGGCTCTACCCTCTCCTATTCGCCGACGTTCGGCTACGACATCTGCGCGCGCCGCATGTCGTCGCAGACCAAGGCCAGCGAGCGCTTCGACCTGTCGCGCTGGCGCGTGGCGGGCAACGGCGCCGACATGATCCGCCCGGACGTGATGCAGTCCTTCGTCGACGCTTTCGCCGATGCCGGTTTCAAGGCTTCGGCTTTCCTGCCGAGCTACGGCCTCGCCGAGGCGACGCTGGCGGTTTCGATCATGCCGCCGGGTGAAGGCATCGTCGTCGAGCTCGTCGAGGAGACGCAGCTCGCCGGCGGCGACGTGGCGCGCAAGGATCGCCCGCAGCGTTTCCGCGCGATCGTCAATTGCGGCAAGCCGGTGAAGGACATGGAAGTCCAGGTCCGCGAGGAGGACGGCACGCCGCTTCCCGAAAAGGCGATCGGCAAGGTCTGGTGCCGCGGCCCCAGCGTCATGGTCGGCTATTTCCGCGATCCCGAATCGACCGCCGCCTGCATGAAGGACGGCTGGCTCGATACCGGCGATATGGGCTATATCTCAGACGGTTATGTCTACATCGTCGGCCGGGCGAAGGACATGATCATCATCAACGGCAAGAACCACTGGCCGCAGGACATCGAATGGGCGGTGGAGCAGCTGCCGGGGTTCAAGCAAGGCGACATCGCCGCCTTCGCGATCACCACGCCAGGCGGCGAAGAGACCCCCGCGGTGCTCGTCCAGTGCCGCACCTCGGACGAAAAGGAGCGTATCCGGCTCCGCGACGAGATCCGCGAGCGGGTGCGCTCTGTTACCGGTATGAACTGCGTGATAGAGCTCGTGCCGCCGCGTACGCTGCCGCGCACCAGTTCGGGCAAGCTGAGCCGTGCCAAGGCGCGCAACCTCTATCTCAACGGCGAGATCAAGCCCTACGATCTCGCCGCCTGAACGACCGGGCGGGCCGGCGCTGCCGGCTCGCCCGCCCAGGCGTTGCGCGCGTAGGACGATGTTCCGGATGCGGCACAAATTTCCTCCGTTTCGCCGCCAAATCTAACCTCTCGCTAACCACCCCTGGGCTAATCCGGCCGGGTGACCAGCCAGACAACTTCTCAATTCGCCCGGCCGCGCATCGACGCGCGCGCGCTTCTCGGGCTCTACGATCCGGCGGACGCCATCGATTGGGGGCCGATTCGCGCCGCGCAATTGCACGCCGGCAGCCAGTTGGCGCTGTTCATGCTCGCCGCAAATCTGGTCGGCGCATCGCTCATCACCATGCTCCTCGCCCCGCTGGCGCCGCTCTGGCAGCTGGCGAGCTGGGGCGCTCTTGCGGCAGCGGTCGCCTGCGCGGTCGCATTTCGCCGGCTCTCCCGGCATCACCGCAACGCGGTCACGGCATCGCTCAAGGATGTGCGCGACACCGTGCTCGACGGCGTCGCGATGGGCGCGGTCTGGTCGATCCCGCCGCTCGCGTTCGGCCATGCCGCCGATGCCGGCGTCGCGCTTGGCCTGTGGGTGATCATCTCGCTGCTGATGACCGCTTCCGCGGTCGCGATGGCGGCATTGCCGCTCGCCACCATCGCCTTCGTGGCGATCGTCGGCGCGTCGATCGCCACGATGCTGGCCCTGATCGCGTCGCCAGTGCTGGCCGCGGCTGCGGCTCTGCTCACCTTGCTGCTCGCGATCGCCACCTTCGGCCGCGGCCGCGCACTCGTGGTGATCCGCGCCAGCGAGCTGGCGCTCGCCGAGCGTGACGAGACCGTCAGCCTACTGCTCCGCGAGTTCGAGGAATCCGGCTCCGACTGGCTCTGGGAGATCGACGCCCAACGCCGGGTCGCCCGCGCCAATCCCCGCTTCGCCGTATCGCTCGGCGCCGATCCGAAGACGATCAACGGCACCCCCTTCCTTCAGGTGCTCGCCGGTCCGACCTGGGAGGACGGCAATTTCGCCCCTGAGCTGCGGGTGCTCGCCGACAAGCTCAAAGGGCGCGAACCGTTCCGCGACCTGTTGCTCCCGGTCTATGTCAACGATGACGAGCGCTGGTGGGAGATGTCCGCCAGCCCGCGCTACGACGAGCGCGGCGCCTTCATCGGCTTCCGCGGCGTCGGCTCGGACGTCACCGAGGCACGCAAATCGGCGGACAAGATCAACCATATGGCGCGCTACGACACGCTGACCGGCCTGCCCAACCGCCTGCTGATCAACGAGACGCTCGCTCGCGCTATGGCCGATGCCGACAAATGGGGTTCGCGCTGCGCGTTCATGATGATCGACCTCGATCGCTTCAAGGCCGTCAACGACACGCTCGGCCACCCGGTCGGCGATCGCCTGCTCGGGCGCGTCTCGGAGCGGCTCAAGTTGCTGATGACCGAGAACGAGATGATCGGCCGGCTCGGCGGCGACGAGTTCGCCGTGGTCGTGCGCGACGCGACCGATACCCAGCGGATCGAGCAGCTCGCCCAGACCATCATCGATTCGCTGTCGCGTCCCTATGAAGTCGACCAGCATACGCTTTACATCGGCGCCTCGGTCGGTCTCGCGGTCGGGCCACGCGACGGACGCACCGCCGAGATGCTGATCCGCTCGGCCGATCTCGCGCTCTATCGCTCGAAGGACGCCGGCGGCGGCGTCTTCCATGCCTATGAACCCCAGCTCCACATGGCTGCGGAGGAGCGCCGCGTGCTCGAGATCGCGCTGCGCAGCGCGGTCGAGCAGGGCGAGATGCACCTCAATTACCAGCCGGTGGTCAACGCCGCTACGGGCCAGCTGACCGGCTTCGAGGCGCTGCTGCGCTGGACGCACCCCGAGTTCGGCAATGTCTCGCCCGCCAAGTTCGTTCCGCTTGCCGAGGAAGCCCGGCTGATCGCGCCGATCGGCGAATGGGTGCTTCGCACCGCCTGCGACGAGGCGGCGCGCTGGGACGTGCCCGCACGCATCGCGGTCAATGTCAGCCCCGAGCAACTCCACAATCCCGCCTTTGTCGGCATCGTCGCCCAGGCGCTCGCCCAGTCCGGGCTGCTGCCCGAACGGCTCGAGCTCGAAGTCACCGAAAGCGTGTTCATGCGCGAGGGCACCGTAGCGGTCGAAGTACTCGAGAAGATCCTCGATCTCGGGGTGCGGTTGAGCCTCGACGATTTCGGCACCGGTTATTCGTCGCTCGGCTACCTCGCGCATACCCGCTTCAGCTCGATCAAGATCGACCGCAGCTTCGTCCAGGGCGCGTCGAAGGGCACCAAAGAGGCAATCGCGATCATCCGTGCAGTGGTGGCGCTCGCCGACAGCCTCGGAATGGCGACCACCGCCGAAGGCGTCGAGACCGAGGAGGAGCACCAGATGGTCCAGCAGCTCGGCTGCTCCAAGGTCCAGGGCTATTATTTCGGCCGCCCGCTCCCGGTGATCGAAGCGCGCGCGCTGGCGATGCATGCGTCCGGCGGCAGCGTCGCCGCGTGAGAATGCTTGCTAGCGCGCCGCGGGCCCGCTAAGGGCAGCGACCGCACAGGGGCGTAGCTCAGCTGGTTAGAGCGTCGGTCTCCAAAACCGAAGGCCCTCGGTTCGAATCCGAGCGCCCCTGCCATTTCCCCAATTGTCCGTGATTTTACTCTTTGATCGTAGTCACGTTACCGGATGCTCAGCGCGGAGCGCGGTAACGATGATGCGCGCCGGAGTGGATCGTGATGCACGCGCGAAACGCAGCGCAGGACAGCAAGACATGGCGGATTTTCATCGTCGTGATTAGCGGGCGGCAAGCGCAATCGTTTGACGCCAAACGAGTCGGAGGAATATACTCCGGACCGAATAATTCACTTCGTTGGAATAGCCGCCTAGGGTGCGGCTTGTACCCGCACCCCGGGGGGGCGTGCTTCTGCTTCATCGTGTCCGGTTCGACCCGGGAAGACACGGAGAAGGGGTAACGTGGGTGCAGGATGCGGCGGCTCAGCTCCTCGGGGTCAGTCCCGGAATCGCGGGCCTGCGCGCCTATCTTCCGAAGGTTGGGCGGTCGCGTGTCACCGTGCTCGTTACCGGCGAGACCGGTACGGGCAAGGAACGCGTCGCCCAGGCCATCCACGCGTTGAGTCCGCGTCGGAACAAGCCCTTTTTGGCGGTCAACTGCGCGGCGATCCCGGAGGCTCTACTTGAATCGGAGCTGTTCGGGCACGAGCGGGGAGCGTTCACCGGCGCCCACCGGGCAAGTCGTGGCCTGATCGGGGAGGCCAATGGTGGCACGCTGTTCCTTGACGAAATCGGCGAAATGAGCGGCTGGGCGCAGACAAAGATGCTGCGAGCGCTGGAGACCGGCGAGGTTCAGCCGGTCGGCGGCGCGCGGCCGGTGCCGACCGATGTGCGGATCATCGCCGCCACGAACCAACCGCTCGAAACGCTTGTCGCCCAGCACCGCTTCCGCGCCGACCTGTTCTACAGGCTGAACATCGCGCGGGTGGACCTGCCGCCGCTGCGCGAGCGGCCCGAAGATGTGCCGGTGCTGTTCGGCGCGGCGGTGAGCGAACTGAATCACCGCGACGGTCGGCATGTCGGCCCTCCGGATGCCGATCTACTCGACTGTCTGCTCGCGCATGACTGGCCGGGGAACGTCCGCGAGCTACGTAATCTCGCCGAGGCGATCTTCATCGACCCGCCGGAAGGCGCGATCCGCTTCGACCACCTCCCGCCCGCCTTCGGCCAGCTATTTGGACGCTATCGGCGAACGGCCTCGGTCGAGCGCGATCGGCTGCTCGACGCGCTGCGCGCGACCAACTGGAACAAGACCGAGACGGCGAAGTCCTTGAACTGGTCGCGAATGACGCTCTACCGCAAGCTCGCCCGCTACCACATCGAACCTGGCGACTAAGGGGTTGCGCGCGGGGCGCCGCGCGCGATCCCGGTGTAACTTGTCACCGGCGGGGCCGACAGCCTGTTACAGCCCGTCGGTGACAGTGTCGCCGGCCGCGGAGTGCGCGTTGCGATTCCGGCCCCGGAATACCGTCCCTCCGCTCCGCTCGCGCCGTTTGGCACACCGCTTGCTGCCGGAAGGCGCGATCCCGCGCGACGGACGGCGAGGTAATGCGAAGTTCGATGGCTCCTTCGAAATCTCCGAACCGACCCGGCAAGGCGCCGCTGGCGATCTACGCGAACTATTGCGAGATCGGACACAACGCGCTCGAGTTCCTGATCGACTTCGGCCAGTTCCGGCCCGAGGACGCTGTCGTCCATTTCCACTCGCGCATCGTCTCTGGCCCCGTCCAGACCAAGCTGTTCGCCCGGCTGCTGTGCGACGCGATCGACCGCTACGAGGCCGATCACGGCGCGATCGCCGAACTCCAAGACAATGACGATCCGCTCGAGGCGCTGCTTGCCAGCATCCCGGACTTCGAGCGGCGAGCGATGATCGCGCGCACCGAGCCTCGACCATATGACGGTCGGGGCGAGCCACCCGAACGCGCGTCGGCCTCATCCCATTCCGCGCCCCCCGCCAAATCAACGAGGTGATGCAAATGCCCGCGCAGATCCGTCCGACCCGGCTCGACGTGAACGACCGCTTCCCGATGCTGGCATTCAACATCCACACCGACGGGCAACCGCAGCGCGTCGAGGTGGTCGTCGCTACCAACCCGCAACTCTTCACCGACAAATCGCAACGGAACATGGGCAATTTCTATTCGAGCCGCGCCCAGGGTCCGCTGCCGGTGCCCGGCGGCGATGCCGTCTACATGCTTCCCCCGAACGTCCTTGCCCGCTTCATCGGCCAGGAGCGGTTGTACTTCGGGCTGGCGACGGCACCGTCCAACAATGGCGCGAAGCTGGAAGTCAGTGTCAGCCCGCACGAGGACAGCCCCTATGTCTCGATCAGGGCGCTGACCGGGCGCAGCCTGCGCCGCGTTCGTATGCTCCCCAGCCGTCAGGAACGCGCGGCCGGCTATGGCGGGGATGGCCAGAAGGCGCTCGAATGGGCCGGCGACGAGGCGCAGCCCGGCACGCAGCCCGCGAAGCCCGCGAACGGAGACGCAGCGCCTGCCGCAAATGGCGGCGGATCCGGCGTGCCTTCCACCAGCGCCGAGCCGGCTGCCTATGACGACGGCTTCGGCCCGATGCCCGACACTGGCGCGCCAACTCCCCAGGCAACCAACGGCGCGAATGGCGGCAACGGCAAGAGCGCCGCCGCACAGGGTCTCGGTCGCCCCCGCAACGGCGCCGTCTCACGTGCGCAGGACTACAACATCGTCAAACCCTATTACGATCCGACCACGGTGGGCGAGGCGGTGGGGCAACTCATCGACATGATCAAACGGCTGGGCACGTGGAGCGCCGGGGTCCCGCGCACCGACTTCGCGCCGCATTCGGCGATCTGCCATCTGGTGTTCCCGGAAGGGATCGGAACCGGCTTCTATGTGTCACCGGACACGATCCTGACCGCCGCGCATCTACTCTATGGCAAGACCAACGGGCAGGTCTATGTGGGCCGCAATGGAACCAGCTCCCTGGCGAACTTCGCGATCGCCGAAGCGGACTGGACGCTGCACCCGCTCTATGACGGCACCCACGACAACGACATCGCCGTCATCCGCGTCTCGACCCCGCCGCCGAACGGCTTCTACTTCGAGTTGGAGGACCTCGCTGCCTGCCGCGAGGAACCGGTCGTCGTCTGCGGTTATGCCGCGGAGGGCGGGCTCGATCCAACCAAGCAGCACCTCGATGCCGATCACGTGCGCGAAGTTTCGGACAATCTGGAGATCATCTACTACAGTCTCCAGACGACCGGCGGCACCAGCGGCTCACCGGTGTTCTATGCCACCGCCTATGAGGACGAGGCACGCCAGCAGTCGGTGCAGAGCATCCGCGCGTTCGGCGTCCACGTCGATTTGCATTCCGATCGGCTCAACCAGGGTTGCCGGCTGAGCGCGAGCAAGATCGCCTGGATTCAGGGGCGCGGACTAGTTTCGGTGTCCCAGTCGCTCGGCCGGAGCCGCCCTGGGTCGGGCCGGGCGCGTTCCGCCACGCTGAGCGCCAGCGATCCGCTCAGCGTCGAAGTCAAATACCGGATGTTCATCCCCTCCCCGGCGATCGACGCGCCGACCACCGTTTATGGCGGGGACGGGCGCGGCTTCTCCTATGATCAAGGCACGAGCAGAGGCGAGATCACAGCCCTGGTGCAGCTAAGCGCGGGCGGCGGGGTCGAATCGATCAGCGTGCAGGATCGCCATTGGGGAGAGAGCACCGCATACGCCACTGCCGACACCAGCCATCCCGACGGCAAACCCGACTGGTGGCTGGAGAAAACCGCGGGCGCACAGCCCACCGATCGGGCGACGCTGTCCGCCGACGATGAGAATCTCAGCATTCGCGTCGGCTCGGGCAGCCTGACGCGCAACATCACGGCGACCGCCGAGCCCGCCTCGATCGTCACGATCGAGGCCGTGGGGGCGCTTCCGCTGGCGGTAACGGCCCCGGCGATCGACGCCGACATGTCGGTGCTGCTGCGCATTGCCAACGGATCGGTCGAGGCACGGGTGCTCGGCAGCCATGACGGCTTTCCCTGCCACGAGCTCTATGTGAACGGGCAGCAGCTTTACGCCTATGATCCAGTCGTCGCCGGCAATGACCCGACGGCGCTGTTCCCGCCGATGGACATCGACGCCGACACCGCGTGGACGAAAGTTGCCGATATGTCGTCGATGGAGCAGGCACAGGCGCTCACCCTATCCTATCTCGCCGACGCTCCTGCGACCCGCCGCGCGCGCAAGATGGCGCGCACGCTCAGTTCGGATGACTTCACGCTCAACTGGGACGAAGTGCAGTCGCTGGCACAGCCGACCGAACTGAGCTGCTGGGCAACCGCCGGCGCGATGCTGATCGGCTGGCGCGACCAGGTCTCGATCTCGCCAGAGAGCATTGCCGAGATCGGCGGGCGCACTACCGCCACCGGGCTGGATCCGGCCCAGGTGGGCCAATTCGCCGACGAGCTCGGCCTCGTCGCCGAACCACCCCAATGCTACACAATCGATGGCTTTCGCCAGTTGCTCGAGACGAAGGGGCCACTGTGGGTCGGCGCCTCGGTGCCAGGGCTCCACGCAATCGTGGTCACCGGCATGTACCAAGCCGAGGGCCAGATCTATGTGCGGATCACCGATCCATGGGATCGCGAGGTCGGCAGCCCCGGTTCGCCCGGACCCTATGCGGACACCCATGCCACGGGCAGCCGATACATCCTCAAATGGGAGGATTTCGTCGCCGAATATGAGGCAGCGGCTACCGACTACGCGCAGGTCAACCTGCAGATCCTCGACTCCGGCAGCACCGGGTTACGGCAGCCCAACCGTGGTCCGGACATACCGGCCGGCTATGCGATGTCGCTGAGCCGTTCGCGGGCGACCAGCCGCGCCGGCGCCAAGGCGCTGGGCACCGTAGTGCCCTCTTACGATCCCAGCGATCCGCGCGGCATTCTCACCCAGATCCTCGACTTCTTCGGGCGTTTCGGCGAGTGGTCGACCGGCGTCGACATGACCCGGGCGATGCCGCACAGCGCCATTTGCCAGCTCCAGATCACGCTGGCGGACGGCAGCCTCGCCGGCGGCACCGGCTTCTACGCCGGGCCCGGACTGATCGCGACCTGCGCGCATTGCCTCGTCAACGCCACGTCGGTTCGCGTGTTTGCCGGGCGGACCGATGGCGACTTCCTGACGATGTTCGATGTCGATCCAGCCGACTGGACCGTCCATCCGCACTTCGCCGCAACCGACGATCCCTACGACATCGGAGTGATCCGGGTGCAGTGGGCGGGCGGCATGGCACCGAACGGCAATTACTTCGAGTTGCAGGACCTGCAGGGCGGCGTCGGCTCGAAGGTCGTCGTCAGCGGCTATGCGGGCGACAACGTCAACATCAACCGCCAGCACATGGATGGCACCACCATCCATGAGCTGTCGCCCGATGGGCATCACGTCTTCTACAATCTGCAGACGTCGGGCGGCGAGAGCGGTGCCCCCGTGATGGCCTTGCTCACCGATACCGACACGGACGGCTGGGCCGATGCCGTCCGTGTCGTTGGCATTCATGTCGACGCGCATAGCCCGACGCGGAACATGGGCGTGCGGCTGACACCCGAGAAGATCAGCTGGATCCTCAACCGGGGCATGGTCGCGCCCGCGGCGATGTCGCTCGGCGCCCGGTCGCGCCCGCCCGCGCCCCCGGCTCGCACGCAGGGCGCCGCGCGTGCCTTTGACGCGAACGCGCCACTTTCCCCGGCCCGCCGCGTCGAAGTGAGCGATCGCAACGGCGTCCATTATGATCTCGAACAGGCCGACGGAATGCGCGGCCCTCGCACCCAGCCCGCAGTGCAGATGCCGCCGATGCCGGCGCGTGTCGCGGTCGAGGACTGGCCGCGCATGCCCGACGGCGCCGACGCTACCTGCGCCGGCGTGGCGATCGTCTGGAGCTACGCCGCCGGATCGGTCGGCGACATACGGGTGACGCCCACCGAGGCCGCGGCGGCCGATGGCTGGCAATTGTCGGTGACCGGCCGGCTGACCGACGGACCCGACGAGGAGACCAGAGCGGCGATGACGGTCGATCTTAGCTACTGCTTCCGGCGCGGCCGCGATGAAGAGCATGCGGCCACGGTGCGGGTCGTGCTGCGCGGCGACGGCAGTCACGAGCGAACCAACCAGTGGCTGCCGGTTCTGGCTCCGGTGTATTGAGGTCCTTCGGTGCCAGCCCTTCGCCCACCACCGCCGCCGCCCAGCTACGGAAGCGCCGCGCCGCCAGGACTCGCGCAAGGGCTGGCGCGCGACGCGTTCGGCCGCGAAATCGTCGAGCCCGTTCCCACGCCGGAGCAGCCGGCCGACGATCCGCTTGCTGCGACCAATGGCAGTAGTGCCAAGAAGGAGACCGCCACCGACGCGCTCGGCCGCCGCGCCGGCGCTCTACTCGACGAGATCGACTTTCCGACCTTCGTGGCGAGCCTCGTCAACGGCACTTTCGACGCGATGGTCGATTCCTCGATCCGGCAGATGGAGAGCTTCGCCGAACTGGTGGCCGCCGTCGCCAAGCCGCTCGATCAGTTCGCCCAGGAGAACGTCACGCTAAACCAGGCGCGCGACTGGATCATCGAGCAATATCCTCGCGACGTGACGTTGGTCGAGCAGGACGGTCAACCCCGACTGGCGCCGCGCCCGCAACCCGACCCGGACGGGTTCGGCCCGCCCAGCCCGCCATGGTTGGCCGAGTACGGCGCAGAAGGAGCGGACCTGGACCAGGACCTCCTCGAGGAGCAGATCCTGCCGCAGGCACGCGATCGCGTCGCGCAGCAGCGTTTGCAGACGCTCGCCACCATGGTGTTGATGGGGGTCAACCGCATCGTCGTGAAGGACGGCACCGTCTCCGCCAAGCTCCGCTTCCGTGCGGCAGCGGTCGATCACGCCTCTGTCGACTATGCTATTTCCAACGATCCCTCGACGCCGGCTAGCGACTGGACGGTGCGTGGCAGCCGCAGCGCGCCCTCGGCGGTTACCAAAGTTTCCACGCTGGGAATGAACGTCCAGGCTGATAGCCAGCTCGAGGCGATCCTGACCGGCGAGGTGAGGATCAACTTCGCGAGCGAGACGGTGCCGCTCGACCGCTTCGTCGATGACGCGAGCCGCTCGCTGCTCGAGCGGCATTCGCGCAAGATCCAGACCGCGACCCGTGCGGCGGCGGCAGCAGCGGCGCCAGCGCCGGTGCCACCGGTACTTCCTGCGCCAGCCGCGGCGATCATGCCGGCCGCGCCGGCGCCGAGCGCCGCCCCGGCGCCAGAGCCAAGGCCCGTCGCATGAGCACGCTTCATCCGCTCAGCCTGATGCTCGTCGATGTCGCCGAGGGAGTGTTCGCCGTCGCGCCGCGCCGGGGCGTCCAGGCAACGCACATCGAGATGACGGTGCCGATCGACATCGCCGTCAACGCCCGCGCCGAGCTGCTGGGCGAGCTGCCGCGCTTCGTCACTCGCACCGCCTTCGATGCGCCGCCCTCGCGCCTCACTATCGTCTGGTCGGAGGTACCGGCATGACCCCCGACACCGGCACCCTGCCCCTCGAGCACTTCATCCAGGCTGTGCAGAGCCAGCTCGACAACGCCCAGATGGCGATGGCGGTGAAGGCGCGCAATCTCAACATGGCTTTGACCTTCGCGATCAAGGACATCACCCTTGATCTTCGCGCCCATGTTGAATTCGCCAAGAGCGAGATCCGCATCCGTCCGGCCACCGCCAACGAAAAAGACGCGAGCATATTCCACCTCGTCTTCACCGCGATCACCCGACCAGCGATTGAAGAGACGGCGGCAGCGCTCTCGACCGATGCGGACGACCAGTCGATCGACGAGTTGAAGGATGATCTGTCGGACGAGGACCGGCGTCGGCTGGAATGGGCCGGAGTGCGGACAGTGTCCAAGCTGCGTGAGATCGAGGAGAGCAAGGAGAGCCATACGATCGGTCGGCTGACCAGTCTCCCGGTGGAGCGGCTCCGCAAGGCGCTCGAACGTGCCTCGGTACCGCTGGTCGACCATGTGCTGCCGGTCCAGTCATCGTTCGACGACGGCGCCACGCCGCCGCTGATCCGGGTGCGCGGCCGCAATCTCAAGGGCAAAGGCATGCCGCGCGTCACCGTCGGCGGCGAGCCGGTCGCGCTGGTCAAGGCTGATGATGGCGAACTTCTGTTTGCGCCCTCTCCCGATCAGTGGTCGGGAGAGCTGGCGATCGCGCCCGGCGCGGCGGGGCCGACCACACTGAGCTTCGATCTCAGTGCCTTCGCGCCGATCCCGCGCGCGAATGGCCATGCGGCGGGCGACAGCCCGACCCCAGCAGCGGAGGCGGCACCATGCTGACGATCCGCAAGCTCGCCATGCCGTGGGCACCCGTCGGCGCGCGCAATTATTGCCTGCCGAACAAACTACTGCTCACCCTGACGCTGGGCGAGGCGCCGGAAGCGATCCCGGCCGCGATGGACGTGCGCGGCGGGTTCAGCCGTCCGGCTACGATGATCGACGGCGGTGCGATCGATCGAATTCTCACCCGTTTCGGGGGCGCGACGCGCGTCGCGCGGGTCCATGCCGCCGCCGCGAGCCTGGGCGCGCCGGGTCAGCGCCACTGCCGCTACGACGTGATCGAGCAGGTCAGCGGAGTCGCACGGGCCTTTCTCGTCGAGGTCGAGCCTGGTTCCAGCCTCGGTCCGCTGATCGACAGCCTTGCGCAGCTGACGACGGTCGAGGCGGTCAGCCCCAACTATGTGTCGGTGACGCCGTTCGAGGCGATGGTCGCGTCGCTGGCGCACGAGTCCGGCGACGACGGCTGGGACAGCCGAGCGATGGTTCGCGCCTCCGAAGCGCTCGCCCATGAGCCCGGCGACGCGGCGGTAATCGTCGGCATCATCGACAGCGGCACCGCGCCGCATCACCCGGAGCTGGCCGGCCGCTTCCGGTCGGGCTACGACACCGTCCAGTTGAATGCGGGCAGCGTCGGGCCCGGCATCGAACTGCTGGGCGATCGCTCGCAGCAGGATGACGATCCCTCCGACGATTATGTCGGTCACGGCATGGGCTGCTCGGGGATCATCGGCGCGCTCGGACTCGACATGCCTCCTGGTCTCGCCGGCGAGGCGCAGCTATTGCCGATCCGCGCGCTGGGTGCGGCCCGGCTGCCCGATAAGAGCCATGCGGTAGGGCTCGGCGCGATCAGCGACCTCGACGCCGCATGCAAGCTTGCGATCGATCTCGGCGCCAAGGTGCTCAACATGAGCTTCGGCACCGACGATGCTGCACTGCCGCCGCACAGCCCCAAGCCGCACGCCGAAACCGTCCGCTATGCCTGCGAACGCGGTTGCATCCTTGTCGCGGCGTCGGGCAACGATGGCGAGCAGACCCGCTATTGGCCCGCGGCGCATCCGGAGGTGATCGCTGTAGGCGCGGTCAGCAAGGATTCACGGCCGGCGCGCTTCTCGACGCGCGGCGATCATGTCGCGCTCTGCGCCCCGGGCGAGAGCATCCTGACGACCGCGCTCGACGGCTACCAGGTGGCTACCGGCACCAGCTTCGCCGCCCCCTTCGTCGCCGCCTCCGCCGCGCTGCTCGTCGCGCGTTCGTTACGCCGGTCTCGGCCGCTCGACGGGCCGAGCGTGAAGCAGCTGCTGATGCAGACCGCGCGCCCATTCGCCGGAGGCGCATCGGACAGCGGCACCGGCATCCTCGATGCCGCCGCGGCGCTCGCCGCGCTCGATGCCTCGATCGACGCAGCCCACTACCAGCAACAAAGGCAGGTGGAAAATGGATGAGCCCGACACAGCCGAGGAGGGCCCGCCCGAGCCTGCCCCCCGCCCAAAATCCGCGAAGCCCAGCCCAACGAGACGACGTGCGAGGAGAAGCACAATGAGCATTATTAACAACATTCGCTATCGCGACCTGGCTCGCCGGGAAGCAACCGAGCGCGATCGTCTGGAGGCGCGCCGGGACAGCCTGGAAGTGGCGGGCAAGAAGCGCCCGCTCACCGAAGAGGAGCGCGAGGAGCAGAAGCGGATCAAGCGTATCCTCGACCATCTCGCGAAGCGGAAGGAAGATTCGGGCGACCCGTTGTTCGTCGCCGCACGCAAGCTGTTTAACGACAGCCCCGCGGTGCTCGGCGGCGTGCGCGTCCTCGGCCAGCGCGCGGGACAGCTCGAGCTTGAGGACAACGAGGATGACGCAACCGCCATCAAGGCCGCGCTAATCCTCGGACTCCTCATAGCCGGAGATGCTGAAGGGCCGCAGGTCGTCCTCGTGGGTCAGGAGACCGTGCCCGACACGACCGACCGCGACTTCGTGGAGCTCAAGAGAAACTTCTGGGGCGCGGTCGCGACGGCTGCGGAACAGGAAGACCTCGCCGGCCTGGTGCTGCCGATCATCGCTCGGGAGGGCGACCCGGACGGCATGCGCGAAGGTGGTCGCGATCCGCAGGTGGACGCGGGCGAGTTCGCCGACGTGGTGACCAAGCTATACGCCCGCGGCATCACCGTGGACGAGCCGCAGCTGCGCCGCCGGGTGAACGAAGCGCTCGACCGGGTCCAGCGAGTTGGGGACGAGAACAACTTCCTCGACAACGGGATCGATCTGCCGGACCTCGACGATCCCAGCATCACCAACAACGAGATCGTCGCCGAGAATGTCCGATTGATGGGGCCGATGATCGTCGCGGCGATGTTCGAGGAATTGAAGGCGTTCACCGTCATCGACAAGCTGGTCGAGCTGTTCCAGGCCGGCCAGTTGCCGATCGGCTCGGGCGAGGCCGGCAAGAACCTCTACGAATATTGGAAGGAAGCACCCAATCGGATGAATGAGGGCGAGCGGCGCAACTTCTACGCGATGACCATGGGCATTCCGGGTGGCGATACCGCCGGCCAGGTAAATCGCGACTTCAACGACTTGTGGATTCGTTTCGTCTCGTCGGTATCGTCCTTCGTCCGCCAGAACGAGGTGGACCGGTTGTTGCGCGCCGATGCTCCCTTCGCGGTGGGCCACCAGCAGATCCGCAAGGCGGCGCGCGATCTCGCCGCCAACCTGTCGCTGCACGGCTACGGCATGTCCTTCTATGCCGCGCTCGAACTCCAACAGCAGATCAAGTTCATGATCAAGGTGCTCGGCGATAGCGAAATTCGATCGTCCTACGGCGCGCGCGACATGTGGCAGGTCATCGACCAGGTGGCGACGCTCGAACTCGGCGGGGCGAAGACCAGCTCACGCTATCGGACGCTCGCCACCTGCGGGGCGATCATCACCGCCTGGCTCGCCAACAACGTCAGCCGCATCATGCGACCGACAGGGCCGATCATCGACATCCGCGAGGTGCGCGATCCGACGCCGCCGCCTTCGGGCCACAAGCCGACGAGCAACCCTTCCGACTATGATCTCGTCAACGCCTGCGAGCTGTGGCTGGCCGACACCGCGACGAGCGACGAGCGGATCGAGGAGCTGTCGCAGCCGCGCGAGGCGCCGGTGATGACCTCCAAGCCGATCCCGATCCCCACGATGGCGCGCGACATGCTCGGCGACCTGCCGGGACTGGGACTGGGGCTCGGCGGAGCCGCCGCATACGCGCACCGTGGCAACGGCTCCGCGACACGGCAATGAAGGCCGGCGAACAGCGCCCACGCTGATCGCCACCTCGCTTCCGACCTCCAGGAGGAGATGATAGATGGCTGCTCAACCGCTTGCGACCAAGGTGGCCCAACGCCTGGCCCGTGCCGCGCAATCGCTCGGCACGCCGGATCCGACGCCACCGCTGCAGGGGCTGCTGACCCGGACTTTCGCGCTGCCCGAGGGCGATCCGCGCTATGGCAACAACGCGCTGACGCCGATGGCAGCGCCGTTCGAGCCCAGCTTCTCCGAACTGCAGCCGGGTAAGCTGCGCTTCACCATCGAACCGCTCGGTCCCGAAGCCTCGGGGCTTGACCGGCGCGACGAGGCGACGCGCGAGATGCGGCGGCTGATCGGTCAATGCATCGGTCGCGACGCGTTGCGCTGGTTCGACGAGCGCAGCGAACCATGGCGAGGCGGCTTCGGAGCCGGCGGCAACCTCAACTATGGGGCGTTCTTCGGCACCAGCACCGACCGGGACGGGCTCTATTCCTCCAAGGTATATTATGAGAGCCGGCCGAACGAGATTCATGCGCTCACCCCGGCGTCCTTCAATATCGTGTCGACCGCATTGTCGCTGATGCCGTGGCTGCAGCCGCTCTTTACGACGATCGAGGCGCGGCGGGATACCGGCGGCGAGCGCATCACGTTCCTGTGTCCGCGCCCGCTGCGCCTGGCCGAGTTGCAGCCGCTGCTCGAGGCGCTGGGCCTCGAGCAGCGGCTGCCGGCGATCATGCAAACCGTCGGGCTGACGCTGGGCGGCCGCTTCGAGCTGCCTGCCGGATCGGTGATGCTTGCTTTCGGCCAGTCGCAGGAAGGCGTCGAGTTCGAGCTTTATATCGTCCTCGGGGCGATCCCCGACATTCCGATCAATTTCCTCCAGCTTCTGACGTTGGGTCTGAGCGAGCGGCCGCGTGGCCTCAATGCGCTTGAACGCTGGATGAGCGCCTTCACGCCTGAGGACGAGGTCTGGCCGGGCCGGTTCTCGATCATGAGCCTGAAGACCAGCGCCGCCTCGCCGCCGCGCGTCAGCCTCTATCTGCGCCCGGTAGAGTTCGAGGTGGCGCCCCCGGCGCTCGCCGCAGCCTGACCGAGGAACCCGAGGAACCCACCATGTCCGCCCAGCCGAGCTATCAGCCCGCCCCTGTTCCGGCCCCACGCATTCCCGACCCACGGGTGCGCGCGGAGGTCCAGAACCTGCTGACCCGCAGCCAGGCGTTCAACGAAATGCCGCCCGACAGACAACGCGAGGTGGCGAAGAATACCGCGCTGGTCGCAGACTATCTGGCGGCGCCCGAGGGTATTCCGGGGAACCGGATCGCGGGCGGAGTCGGCAACCCCGCGCCGGCGCGCGCGATGGACGACCCGGGTCCGCAGGAGGAGGATTACGAAACCGCACGCACGGCGGTGACCGAGATCGGCAACGAGAAATTCAGGGCCGATGCGGCGCGGGAAGGCGCCGATGCGATGAAGCTGATGAACAAATCGATCGGCTTTCCGACCTTCGTCGGCGGGCTGATCCAGGGCGTGTTCGCAGCGATCGTCCGCTCCTCGATCGAGCAGATGGAAGCTTATTCCAAAATGATCGCCGATGTCGCCAAGTCACTCGGCCAATTCATGGAGGACAATGTTACACCCAACCAGGGGCGGGACCATATGGTGGACATGTTCCCGGACGTGTTCGACATTGGGGCGGGAGATGATTTCTCGGAAAGTCCGGGCCCCAGGCTGATGCTGAAGGACGGCGTCGACGAGAGTTCCGCGCTGAAGCGGGTCAACAGCTCGATCACCTTCGACAACGGCGCACTCAAGAGCCTCGACCTGTCGGACGAGAATGTCGAGATGGCGATCGTCACCGCCGCGCGGATGCAACTCGCCAAGCAGCGCCAGCAGCTGATGGCGAGCCTGGTGTTGATGGGGATCAACCGTATCGTCGTGACCGACGGGCGCATCTCGGCCAAGATGCTGATCGAGGTGCAGTCGCGCGATGGCCGTAAGATGAGCCGTAGCGCCGCCGCCTATGATTACGCGCGCGATCAGCAAGGCAACATCCAGTCGACGCGCTCCGGCGACGAGACGTATGAGAGGAACGTCAACCAGAGCGGCCAGAGCACCGGCTGGGGCAACTACCGCTCGACCGGCGAGGATTACTCGTACGAGGGATATGCGAAGGGCACCTCGAAATATGAGGAAAAGCCGGTCATGACCGCTTCGAGCGCGGCGACCGAGGCGAGCGAAGCCTCGTTGCAGATGCGCTCGCAGCTTGCCGGCAACGTCGAGGTCAACTTCAAGAGCGACTATCTGCCGCTCGACAAGATGGCGACGCCGGGAATGATCGCCGCGATCCAGGGCAACTCGACGCCGGTCGATCCAAACGTGCTGCCCTCTGCGAAAACCGCGCCCTCCGCCGAGGGCACGGCGCCGGCTGGCGCGGCGGCGCCCACCGCCGGCACGCCGGCTACAGGTCCGTAACCTCCCGCCCATCCAAAGGTTCGTTCATTGGAGCGCCGAAGTGACCAACCCCCCGCCCAACGCCGAGTGGACCAGCGCTAGCTCGCTCGACGCGGTGCGGCCACAGGTGCGCGAGCTGCTGACGGCGGTCCCGGCGTTCGGCGAGCTGCCCGAGGACGAGCGCCGCGCGCTCGCGGCGAACATGGTCAAGGTAATGTCCTATATCGCCGATCCGAACGGCATCAGCGCGCAGCCTCCCCAGCCCCCGCCTCTCGCCGCCGCGGCCTCAGTTCAGCCCTTGGCCGCCCGGGCACTGGATCAGGAAGACACGATCAAGAACTTCGGCAAGCTCAACGCGCAGACCCCGGACAAGACCGGCAAGAACTTCTACGCGGGCGGCGTTCGCGAGGGCACCGAGGCGTTCGGCGCGTTGGTGCAGAAGGTCGACTTTCCCAAGTTCGTCGGCGGGCTCATCAAGAACGTCTTTCAGGCGATCGTCGAATCCTCGATCGAGCAGATGCGCGCCTATGGCGAGCTGATCGCCAACGTCGCCAAGACCGTCGACCAGTTCATGACCGACAACATCTCGGCCGGTGCCGGCCGAGACTGGCTCGCCGGCCGTTACCCGGATGCGCTCGGCGTGCAGGTATCGGATTCCGCCGAGGCGTTTGCCCTGGACGGCGAACCGCCGCCGCCCACGGCCACGCTTGTCACGCAGGGCGAGAATCCAGAGGTCCGCCTCGCCGAGATCAGCAAGGACATGAACATCAATCCGCCGATCACCGACCTGTCCGACGCCGACGCGGAACTCAGGCTCGTCACCGCGGCGAGGCTGCAGATGGCCCGGCAGCGGCAGCAGTTGCTCTCGTCGATGGTGATGCTCGGCATCAACCGCATCGTCATCACCGACGGCAGCATCACGGCCAAGGTCATCTTCGACATGCGCGCAAGCAGCGAGGCGAAGGCAAGCAACACCGCGAGCATGTACGACAAGGAGGCATCCCTGAATCGGAACACCGTTTCTGCGAGCACCGGCGCGTGGTTCAGCCCCGTCTCCACCGAATTCTCCAACGTCAACCAGCAGGAGCATGTCGCGACCGTCGCCTCGGCGGTGGACGAATCGAGCACCGACAAGGCTGAGGTGAAGGCGCGCCTCTCGGGTGACGTCCGGGTCAACTTCAAAAGCGACTATCTGCCACTCGAGAAGATGGCGACGCCCGAAATGATGTCCGTCATCCAGGGCAATTCCACGCCCTACAACCCCAATAACAAGCCGGCGTCGCCCGGCTCGGGCGCATGAACCTGGTTCTCCAGACGCTGTACCCGGGGGCTGCAAGTCCCCCCACCCGCCTGCCTGCGCCGCCCCCGCCCTCATGCTCGGTGGCGAGGGCACAGGCGCTTCCCCCGCCAGCCCACCCCGACGCCGACGAGGCCGAGCTTGCACGTGCGATCGAGCACGCCGACCGGCTGACCGGCCGGGCGATGACGCTGGCGCTGGCGCTGGAGGATATCGGCGCCATCGACCTGCCGCCGCTGCCCGAAACCGCGATCGACCAGGCGCAGTTGCGCGCCGTCGCCAGCCTCTACCTCGCCGCTGAGCTGGAACAGGCGGATGTGATTCCGGCGGTCGAGGCGCTGGCCGGGCTGGCATCAAGCGGCGCGGTATCCGCCGATCTCGGCGCGGCGGGCGGACTGGTGCGAGCCGTCTGGAAATCGCGCAACGAACGCGCGACCGCCGAGGAGCGCGCCGGCTTTTTCGCCCGGCTGTTCGGCTCCAGCGACGAGGAGGCGTCGAACAGCTTCGAGCTCGACATGATCGAGCTATGCGAAGCGCTCTACAAGCTCGACGAGCTGGCGACCAACGCGACCTATGGCGGCATCGCCCAGCAAGCGCGAGTGCGCGCCGCTGCCGGGCGGCTGATCGACGGGATCGTCGCTGGGGCCAGTGGCATCACTGTTTTCTTTGCCCAGGAGATATTGACCACGCTCAAGCAGGCGCTGGCGATCCTCGGTCATCCTGACTTGCGCGGGGCGCTGGGCGCGCGCGACGTGTGGGCGGCGGTGGAGCGGATTGACCGGTTGGCGCGCCGCCCGCAAGCCGACGGCCGAACGCATCTGCGGCGGGGCCGGGCGGGGATGACCATACTCGCCTGGCTGGCCGAGGCTGCGCCGCATCTGCGGGCGCCGGCACAGCCGCTGGTCGGGCTGGATCATCCCGTGATCGCAGCGGCGATCGACTGGCTGGAAGCCTCGCTGTCGCTGAGCGAGTCGGCCGCCGCGCCGCCGCCACAGGCTCCGGCCCTACCCCCGGCATCGCCTTGGGCGGCACTCGCGGGCTGATGGTATGGCGACCGCAGCCGTCCCTGTCGCAGCGTCGCTGATCGCGGCGCCTCCGCATAGTCTGGGCGAACCGCGTCCGGAGGCGCGAGCGGCAATCCGGGACCTGCTGACCAGCGCCGCGGCGTATCAGTCGCTTGATCCGGAGACCCGGCGCACCATCGCTTCGTCGCTGGTGCGGATCTCCAGCACCGCGCTGGCGCTCGCCGACGAAGGCGGACCGGATATCGGGGAGCCGGACGAACTATTGCCTCCTCCCGCCTCGGCGCTCGCCGCCGAACTCCCCCTCGCCCGCGCGCAGACCGCCGGCGACAAGTTCTCGGGCGTCAGCGCCTCGCGGGTAGGTGACACCACCAAGCAGATTCTCAACGCCGTTTCCTTCCCCCGCTTCGTCAACGAGCTGATCACCGGCGTGTTCAAGGCGCTGCACGAATCCAACCAGCAGCAGATGGCCAGCTTCGTCGACCTGATAAAGAACGTCTCGACCACCATCGACGGCTTTGCCGACGCCAATCTCGGCGATGCCGGCGCCCGCACCTGGCTGGCCGAACGCTTCCCGGGGAGCTTCGTCGTATCGGGCGACAACGACGACGGCGGCTTCGACAACCCCGCCGAAATGAGCCCCGAGGAGCGCAAGGAGTGGCAGGCGGAGCGTGACGCCTCGACCAAGCTGCGGCTCAAGCCCAACGCTGTCATGCCAAGCGAGGCGGCGTTGAAGACCGCACTCGGCCTCGGTCCGCAGGACAGTGTGCCGAGCGGTGATCCCGAGAACCTCGTCGGCTTTGCGCGCTCGGCGCTCGCCAGACAGCGCCAGCAGGTTCTCTCCTCGATGGTGATGATGGGACTGCAGCGGCTGGTGGTCGACAGCGGCAGGCTCAACGCCTCGATGCGCTTCCATATCGATACGCGCAGCGCCGCCGCCGAGGACACCGGCAGCATGTTCGATATCCGGAACGAATCCGAGGCGAGCGGCAAGCTGGGCGTCGGCCCCTGGGGGATGGAGGCCAAGGTAAAAAACACCATCGGCTATGTCTCGACCGAACAGACCCAGACGACCGAGGAGATGAATACCAGCGTGGACCTCAACTCCTCGGTCGAGCTGATTTTCCACACCGATTACGTTCCGCTCTCGCGGCTCGCCGGGGTCGGAGACATTGATCGCATCCGCGTCAATAGCCTGAACCCAGCCGAAGAGCTGCGCATCGGTAGCGAAGAGGCGAAGGCACGCATTGCCGCCCAGCGTCAGTCCGAGGCGGGCCGGGAGAGCGCACTCAGCCAGCGCCTGCAGCGCCCCGCGCCACCACAGGCACCGCCCGCGCCCACGCCGAAGCCGGATACCAAGGAGGCGGCCAAGGGCGGCGCGAAGGATGGGGCCAAGGAACCGGCGAAGGATGGCGCGAAGGAGCCGGCGAAGGAGGGCGCGAAAGAACCGGCGAAAGAGGGCACGAAGGAGCCGGCCAAGGATGCTGCCAAAGAGCCGGCCAAGACGCCACCAAAGGCTCCGGCCAAGCAACCCGCCACGACGACGCCCAAAAAGTGAATTCTGATCGTCATCCGCGCGATCGTCGCTTACAAAATCGACGAGCTCTCCACTGATCTGGCCCGCAGCGGCGCTTGCGCCGTCTTTTCGCGAGCGCGCCGACGGGCGTTTGATTGCCGCCAGGGGCGCCGCGGGTTGTTTCCACCGGTCAGGCGAACCTCGACAGCTCTGCCCCCGTACCGGACCTCACGCCCGGCTGTTTGCGCCAAGCCACGCCGGTGTCTGGCGACACCTCGACCACCCGAAACAGGCGTGTCCCGCGCATACCGGGATACGTTCCACCCCGCTGACCGGCGCACGCCCAGAAGCAGAGCGTCCGCTCTGCCACCGATCCACTCCGTGCCATAAATTTGTCTGACTAATCGATGCAAGGTGTGCCTCCAGTCTGTGAATAGATTGCGGCTTGGGCAATGGAAGTGGTTGGCGCATGCTTGTCGCGGATGTCTCGCAAGCGAGGGGGGTGTAGTTCATGCGCAGAGGTTTTTCCGGTTCGTGGCGCCAGGCCGCGATGGGTGCTGGGTGCGCATTCCTGGGCCTCGCGCAGCCGGCCGCCGCGCAGCAGGTGGGTTCCCCGCACGCGCAAGTAATCGACGTCACGATCGACGTCGATGTGGGCAAAACCGAAGGTGCGCTCAAGCCGGTCTGGCGCTTCTTCGGCGCCGACGAGCCCAATTACGCGACGATGAAAGACGGGCGCAAACTGCTCGTTCATCTCGGCGAACTCAGGCCGGGCAGCGTTTATTTCCGCGCGCACAATTTGCTCAACACCGGCGACGGCACCCCGGCGTTCAAATGGGGCAGCACCAACATCTATACCGAGGACAAGGCCGGCAACCCGATTTACGACTGGAAGGTCGTCGACCATCTGATCGACACCTATCTCGCGCGCGGCGTGCGGCCCTATCTGCAGCTCGGCTTCATGCCGGAGGCGCTATCCTCTGCCCCCGCGGAGCAACCGTACCAGCACCTCTGGCGCCCCGGCTTCGCCTATAAGCTGATCGAGGGCCGATGGAACGCTCCGCCTAATGACTACAAGAAATGGGCCGAGCTGATCTACCAGTGGACGCTCCACAACGTGCAGCGTTACGGCAGGCAAGAAGTCGAGAGCTGGTATTTCGAGGTCTGGAACGAACCCAATGGCGAATCCTATTGGAAGGGCACGCCGGAGGAATTCGACAAGCTCCACGACTATGCCATCGACGCGGTGCGCCGCGCGCTCCCGACTGCGCGCGTAGGCGGTCCGGACGTCGCCGGCGCGGGTGGCGCGTTCATGGATCAGTTCCTCGCGCACATCGCGCGCGGCACCAATCACGCCACGGGCCTGACGGGCACGCCGACCGACTTTCTCGCCTTCCATGCCAAAGGGCGACCCGAGTTCGTCGACGGCCATGTGCGGATGGGGATTTCGACGCACCTCAAAGGGGTAAGTGCTGGCTTCGCCAAGATCGCCGCAGTGCCCGAGCTCGCCGCGAAGCCGATCGTCATCGGCGAAAGTGACCCCGAAGGCTGCGCCGCCTGCCCCGGCCTGCAGAACGGCTATCGCAACGGCACGATGTATTCGAGCTACACCGCCGCGAGTTTCGCACGCATCTGGGCACTGGCGGACAAGCACAAGGTCAATCTCGAAGGCGTTCTCACCTGGGCCTTCACCTTCGAGGATCAGCCCTGGTTCGCCGGCTATCGCCAGCTCGCCAGCAACGGCGTCGATCTCCCCGTGCTGAACATATTCCGTATGTTCTCGAAGCTGGGCGAAACCCGCGTCGCAGCGACCAGCAGCGCGCAGCTGTCACTCGAGGCGATCACTGCGCAGGGCGTGCGCGGCGCGCCGGACGTCGGTACGATCGCCACGGTAGCACGCGACGGCAGGGTTGCGGTGCTGGTGTGGAACTATCACGACGACGACGTTCCCGGCCCCGATGCCGCCATCAAGCTCAACCTTTCGGGCCTGGAGCGTGGCGACAGCCGACGGCTCACCGCGTGGCGCGTCGACAAGAGTCATGCCAATGCCTATGCCGCGTGGCAGGCGATGGGATCGCCCCAATCGCCCGACGAAACCCAGTACGCCCTGCTTGAAAAGGCGTCGCAATTGCTGCCCGAACCCGCGCGCATCGTCGCCGTTCGATCCGGCCGTGCAAAGGTGGATGTCACCGTGCCGCGTCAGGGAGTTACGCTGTTGATCTTCGATACCACCGCTTCGCGGGCGCCGCGCGCGCGGCAGTGATTCTGCAGCGTGAATGTCGGAGGATGGGCTGAAAGCGGCAGACGCAATCCGGAAGGCCAGTCAGCTGCGATCGATCGCTCTGCGACCAGCACGACTTTGTGCGCGGTTGCTCCCGTCTCCGGCGCCCGTTGGGCTGTGCCGCCTCGTGGAGCGAAAAGGTCGCGTGGATAGGTGGCAGATCGAGAACAAGTGATTGTCCCTGGCGATTGTTAGCGATACCATCGCTAAAAACAGGAGAGGGAAATGCGTGTACTCAAATTCGCAGCTGTCGCTGCCACACTGATGCTGGCCGGCGCCGCGCATGCTCAGGCGGTCGGTAGTCCCGCCCCGCCGCCGCCACCACCGCCTAGCCCATCCGTCATGCCGGAAATGCGCGGCCCTGACGAGCGCTTCGCCGATTTGAATAGGCTGCGCGACGAGGTAGCCGCGGGGCGCACCAGGTCCTCGCGCCCGGTTCCCGCGAGCCCCGACGATGTCATACCGGGCGAGGAAGTGCGGGATTCAAAGGGCGTCGTGATCGGCTCGGTCGAGAAGGTGGGCATGGGGTTCGCCGTGGTCGCCAGTCCGGCAGGCAGGATCGAAGTCGAATTCGCGTCGTTCGCCAAGAACAACAAGGGTCTGCTGATCAACATGCCCAAAGCCAAATTCGACGCGATCGTCGCAGGCAGCAGCAAGCCGGCGAACTGAGGATATCGCAAGCCGGAGGGCGCGGCGGCACGACTGGTGCAGTGACTGCATGACGGACTAACGCTTTCGGGGCGCGCCGGACGGACGATTCTCCGGTGCTCAGCGGCCCCGGAACGCCGCCGCCGTAACGCCATTCCCACGCAAGGCCGCGCAGTTGGTCCAGGGCACGAAGAACCGGGGGACCGACACCCGGCCTCGATAGCAGGGTTTACTGTCGTTCCGGGCGTACCTGACCGTCTCGCCGCTCCGGAGCCAAGCTGACAGTCGAGGATCGCTACCCTGCCGTGGTCGCTGGACAATAGCTCCGCAGAAATGCTTCGTGCGTGGGCAGCTTCGCCACCGCCGCGGCCACGTTGCCTTTGAGCCCGGCCAGCGCCTGCCGCAGGTCCGCCGACGGCATCATCTTCGCAAGCTCGTGATAACCCCGCGGCGCGAGCCCCTGCCCCATCAGCACCTGCACCCAGGAATCGAGGCGGAACAGGTCGATCCCGTCCTGATAGGCATGTGCGCCATCGCGAAAGGCAGCGATCCTCTGCTTGAGCGAATCCGGTACGTCCATCTCGCGGCACCGCTGCCAGAAGGGCTCCTCGCGCCGGTTGAGGTGATAATGGAGAATGATGAAATCGCGGATATTTTCCATTTCCTGCCGCGATTGGTCATTGAAGCGCTCCACTGCCGCTTCGCTCACGCCGCCGAACGGGAACGTCTGGATCAGGCGGGTGATCGCGACCTTGACCAGATGGATGCTCGTCGACTCGAGTGGCTCGATGAACCCGCTCGCCAGCCCCAGCGCGAGGCAATTGCCGTTCCACACTTTCTTGCGCCGCCCCGTTCGGTAGCGGATCAGCCGCGGATCGAACAAAGCCTGACCGTCGATAGCGTCGAGAAGCTTCGACCTCGCTTCGTCGTCTGACATGTAGTCGCTGGCAAAGACGATGCCGTTGCCCACCCGGTGCTGCAGCGGAATCCGCCACCTCCACCCCGCCTGGTGCGCGATCGCGCGCGTATAGGGCACCGGCGGCGCAACCGACTCGCTCTGTACAGCGAACGCGCTGTTGGTCTTGAGCCAGTGCGTCCAATCCTCGTAACCGGTCTCCAGCGCCTGCTCGATCAGCAACCCCCGGAACCCCGTACAGTCAAGAAACAGGTCGCCCTCGATCCGACTGCCCGATTCGAGGCACAGCGCCGTGATGAAGCCGCTTTCAGTATCGCGCTCCACGCTCGCGATCTTGCCTTCGACGCGCTTCACGCCCGCCGGCTCGGCGAGCTTGCGCAGGAATCGCGCATAGAGCGTCGCGTCGAGATGGTAGGCATAATTGATCGTTGCGCCCTCGCCGGTCGCAAAGCGCTCCGCTTCCGCCGCCTGCAGCTCGAAGCAATAATCGCCGAGGTCCCCGCCAAAGCCCTGTGACCTCGCTTCCAGCCAGAAATGGTGGAACGACGCCATCCAGGTCGATTTCCGCCCGATCTCGCCGAAGCTGTGGACATACCGGTCGCCGGCTTTGTCCCAATCCTCGAAGGCGATGCCCAATTTGAAGGTCGACTGGGTTTCACGCATGAATATCGACTCGTCGATACCCAGCAGCTGATGGAAGCTGCGCGAAGTGGGGATGGTCGACTCGCCCACGCCGATCGTGCCGATCTCGTCAGATTCGACCAAGGTGATGTCGAGCAAGGGCCCGAGCTGCTTCACCAGGGCCGCGGCGGCGACCCAGCCCGCGGTGCCGCCGCCTGCAATGACAACCCGTTTCACGATCTTCGCATTCACTCGGCGTCTCCGTCAACGATTGAGGCGGTTGAGCAACTGTGCGCGTAGCCGCCGGGCCTTGATTTCGTCGATCGGCGCCAGATTGCCGCGCGCCTGCTCGGGCAGGTGCGCTCCGGCCCGCTCGGCCGGGCCGAAGATGTAATAGTCGAACAGCGCCTTCCACCCGCTTTTCTCATGCTCCGGGCGGTCGCGCAGGCTGAGCAGCGCGTGGAGCAGGGTGTTCTGGGGCGTGTCCATGAAGCGGGGCGACGTGTTCCACCAATAGTTGATCATCGCGTTGAACGGATCGAGCGCCTCGACCTGATGCCACCACAAAGCGGGATAGATCAGCGCATCGCCTGGCTCCATCTCCGCCACCTCGGCCGCGGCGAGCGCCTCGGCGAAGCGGGGATGGCGGACCAGATCGGGAGCGTCGAAGTCGACCATCGAGACCACTTGGCCCGCAGGCGTCAAATCGAGCGGGCCGGGATAGAGATTGGCGGCCTGATCGGGCGGGAACAAGGTGAAGCGCCGATGCCCGACCAACGTGACGGCGATGTTGTTCGACATGTCGTAGTGCGCGGACGCCGTGGTCCGGTTGCCGATCCAGATGCTCACCAGTGGCGGGTGCTCGGCCAGCTGCGGATCGCCGAAGGGCAGCGCGGCCTGTTCCCGAAGGCCCGGCAGATAGAGGTCTATATCGGTGGAGCCGATATAGATGGCCGGCGCATCGGGATCGCCCAGGCCGGCGAGAAGCTGGTCGAGATAGCCGGAGAGCGATCCGCTCTCCCTTGCGAAATTGAGCGCCGTGCAATCCTCGGTATAACCGAAACGGCCTCCGATTGCCGGATCGCCGACATAGGCCGTGACGGGACGGCCGCCGTCGAACCGCTTGAGCCAGGCAATGGCCGACCCGGCGCTTTCCAGCCCGGCAGCGACCAGCGGCAGGTCGCGCGCGATTCCGCGCAGGATCGCTGGGCGGCCATCGGCGATAAGATCGCCCACCGGCAGGCTGCGTGCCTCCGCTCCCTCGATTACGCGCGTGCGGCGAGTGATGGCAGGCATCGCGATTAGCCGGTCGGGCTCGGCAGCGCTTGTTTGCGCGCAATCAGCTGCTGCACGTTACCAAGCGAGGCCGCCGCCAGGATGCCCAGGCGCAACACGCCCGAGCGGTACAGCCGCTCCAGCGGCTCGCCCGCCACGGCTGCAAGTTGCTCGATATCCACAACGAGCACGTCAGGCACGGTGTAGCGTCGATCCTCGCTCACATCGATAGTGAGCGTGACCGGCGCGAGCAGACCGGCTTCGTCGAGCGCCGCATAAGCGGCCGGAGCGTTTGTCATCTCCTGGTAGAGCAGCCGAAGCACGCCTGAAATACGCTCGAGATAGGGCGCCGTACCGCCATGCTCGAGGAACAGCGGCAGGCTCTCGCCTTCCCCTACGCGCGGATCGTCCATGTCGACATGTATCATCGGCTCACCCGGCGCCGCGTCGGCAGAGTCCCGCGATATGCCGATCGAGAAGGGGCCCCGCTGATGGCTGGCAGGCACATAGCGGCTCGTCCAGCGATCGCCGGACAGATAGAGGTTTTCGTCCCGGTCCAGCCCCAACAATGCATATGCCTGAAGCCCGGTATCGCGACGGCGGAATATGATTGCGAACTCGCGCTGCAGCTCCTCGAACTCGGCGGGGAACACCAGCGCCTGATTGGCGGCGTCGCCGAACTCGGCGCCCGCCCTCGGGCTGACGCGCAGATTCGCATGGTCGATATTGTTGATCTGTACGGGGTTCATCCGCTCCGGTCCTGTTTCTGCCAAGCCTAGCAGCGCGATAGCGTCGGATAAAAGAAAAAGGCCGCTGCACAGTGCGCGGCGGCCTTTCTCCCCCTTTGCCGGGAGTGAGCGCGGCCCACTCCCGAATTCGGTCAGAAGCGGAAACGCCCGCCGAGCCAGAAGCGCGGCTTGAGTTCCTGCACATAGACCAGGTTGGTCTCGGTGCGGGCATACTGACGGAACGGCTCGCTCGTCAGATTGACCGCTTCGAGCGACACCGAGAAGTTCTGGGTGATGTCGTAGCTGATGTTCGCATCCAGCGTGCCGAAGGTGTCGGTGAACAGCGGGTTGCGGTTGCCGCCCTGGTTCGTGCCCGACAGATATTTGTCACGCCAGTTGTACGCGACGCGGGCCGAAAGACCGCCCTTCTCGTATATCGCAGTAAGGTTCGCGCTGTCGCCCAGACCGGTCAACGCGAAGATGTTGACGTTCGGGTCGGCATAGGGATCCACATTCACGTCACCGTCGACCTTGGTGTACGATGCCGAGAAACCGAAGCCGGTTTGCCCAAAGAAGTGGGTCCACGCGACTTCGAAGCCGTGCACATTGCCTTCACGATTGTTGACCGGACCGCTGATCGCGAAGTTGAACAGCGGATCGTTCGCATCGGCAACGATGTCGACCGCGGTAGCCAGGTTATTGTAGAACGCCGTGCCGAGGCCGGTGCCAGGGGTGTAATTGGCCTGGAAGGCCGCTGTCGCAGCTGCCTGGTTGCCGTTGTTCTGCACCAGAAGCGCAGTGTAGGCGAACAGGTTGATGTCGCTCAGGGGAATATTGTTGGCCCTGAGATAATTCAGCGCCACGCCAGAGCGGGTACCCGCGGCGCCCGAGCTCGGATCCCGCAGGCCGAACAGGTTGCCGTTGGTGACCTGGGTACCGATGAAGTTACGTACGTTCTTGTTGAAAAAGCCGATCGAGACGAAGCTCGAAGGCTTGTAATACCACTCCAGCGACACGTCGAAATTGTCGGACTCAAGCGGCAACAGCCCCGGATCCTGCACGGTTGCACCCGCAGCCGCCGCACCGAGCGCCGTCGGGCGGTTCGGCGCGCCCGCAGTCACGGATGCGAACAGGTTGCCGTAGTCGGCACGGGCCAGGGTCTGGCTGAACGAGGTACGCGCAACCACATTGTCGAGCACTTCGATGTTGAAGTCGAGTGACGGCAGCAGATTGTCGTACTTCGCCTTCTGGACCACGGCGCCACCGGCGGGCCCACCGTCGACGTAGAGGTCGTTGTCCGACGCCCAGCGAATTGCGGACGGCACGGACTGGAGCGCGAGCGAATTGACCCTGGTCTGCTCGTAGCGGACGCCGATCAACGCGTTTGCACGGCGTCCGGCGATTTCACCGCCCCAGGCCAGCTGACCATAAACCGCCCAGGTCTTCTCGCCCACGGTGTCGTCCGCCGACCCCTGCAGCACGGTGTTTCTGCCGGGCTGGTTCTCATAATAAGGGGAGAAGATGTTGAGCAGGTCGACTGCGTTCGCGCGGAAGGCCACCAGCGACGACCCGCTCGAGTTCGGGTTATATTTGTCGAACTTGCAGGTCATGCAGAAGGTTTTGACCAGATCGCCGGCCATCGATTTGACGAGGCCGGTGTCGGTGATGCCCCAGTCGCCCAGCATCTGCTGGGTGTTGGAGGTCGCCGACCGCATCTTCGCATCGACATAGTCGCTGCCGAAGACGAAGCGGCTTTCGTTACCCAGGTCCCAGGCGAATTCCGCGCTGTACTGGTTGATCCGGGATTCCTGCTCCGACGTGATGACACGCGCAATCTGGGTTCCCACATCGCCGATGTCGAGCTGGTTGTTGCAGTTGCCGCCACGGCCGCCGTTCGTCGCGCTGCAATCGTTGATCGTTTCCGATTGCTGGGGGAAGCCGGTGGTGAAGTCGAGGCGGTGAGTGGAACGGACCGGCGCGCCGATCGAGAACGTCACCGCGGACGAGCCGTTCGGGTTGTCGGGGTTCGTCGTGGACTTCGCGTGGTTGGCGTCGAGCGTCAGCGACATATTGTCGGTGAAGTTCCATTTGATGTTGCCGCCGATCGAGTACAACTCGGTGTCGGTAGCGAACCGCTGCTGCTCATAGCCCTTGTCCGCCTGCACGGCCTCGGCCAGGATGACGGCACTCTGCATGTGCTTGTTGTCGTCGAAGGTGACGTCAGTGAACGGCCGCTGGAACCAGTTGGTCTGTTCGCTGCGCTCGTCGCTCAGCTTGTTCCGGGCATAAAGGCCGTCGACCGTGACCTCGATGGCATCCGACGGCTTGAACTGGACGACCGCCTGACCGTTGAGGCGCTCGCGGCGATTTTCCGAGAACTGATAACGGCTGTCGTTGGGGATCTGAACATAGGGCGTCGTCGGACGATTGGTGATGTTCGTCGTCGGGCTGATGTACGGGCCGGCCGTGCTGAGGAAAGAGGCCAGCGGCACGATATTCCAGTAGTTCGGATTCGACTGGATCGACGTCGATTCGCGCAGCTGATAGCTGCCGAACAGCGTGACGCCGAAGGTTTCGCTGTTGTTCTTCCAATTGATCAGGCCCGAGACTTCGGGCGTGATCTTGCTCAGATCGCCCTCGGCATGCTCGACCGATCGATCATAAAGCGCCTTGGCGCCGATCGAGCCCGACAGACCATCCTCGCGCGCATCGAGCGGACGGCGGGTGACGACGTTGATCGATGCGCCGATGCCGCCCGAGGGAATGTTCGCGCGGCCGGTCTTGAAGACTTCCAGCGTGGCGACGCCTTCCGAGGCAAGGTTCTGGAAGTCGAACGAGCGGCCGGTGCCACGCGCGAAGGCGTTGCCGGTGCTCGTGTCGATGCTGGTGGACGGGAGCTGGCGTCCGTTCAGCGTCACGAGGTTGAAGCCGCCACTGAAGCCGCGGACCGCGACCTGCGAGCCTTCGCCGTTGGCGCGGGTGATCGACACACCCGTGATACGCTGCAGCGATTCAGCCAGGTTGGTGTCGGGGAACTTGCCGATATCTTCGGCGGAGATCGCGTCGACGACGCCGGCGGAGTTGCGCTTGATCGCGATCGCCTGATCCAGCGAGGCACGGATACCGGTAACGACGACGTCTTCTGTCGGGGGTTCCTCCTGAGAGGCCGCGGTGGCGGCCTGGGGCGCAGCAGTGTCGCCCGAGGGCGCTGTGCCCTGCGCGAACGCCGCTGCCGGTATCATGAAGGTCGCCGCGATCGCGATAGCGGATGCCGAGCGCGCAAGCGCCGGCGTAAGCCGAATGCTATTCATTAAGTCCCCTCCGATGTCGGCGCGCCAGGGCTCGCCGCATGATTCTTTATTTTGAGTCGGCATCTACCGCTCGATGTTAACGCTAACACCCTGTCCCACGTTGTCAACGGTGACATTCGAAACTGGGCGTGAAAAATGGCGTTCGCCCCCGCGTAAAGAAGTAACTGTAAACACTTGATTTTTTTATCAACTCAGGAGTTGCCCACGCCTTTTCCGGGTTGGTGCGACAAAAATCACACAGTGGCGTCGACGAAATCGCGACCGGAATCCCTTGGGGAAGCGGACCCGCACGTGGCGCAGCTTCGATCTCGCGCTCCATCAAGAGTGCGCTTGTGAAAATATGATTTCATAAATAAAATATCATCATCCACTGACATAGGAGATGGTTTTGGGGCGATTCGCTGGTTGCTGGGCCTTTCTCCGCTCCCGGGACCGCAAGCGGCGCCTTGCAATGCTGCTGGCGCTCGGCTTGGTCGGCAGCATTCCCGCCCGGGCGATGGCGGGGCCGTCTTTCGTCCAGCAGGCTGTCACCGATGAAAAGAAGTCCGCGCTGAAAACCGATAACAGCAGCGCGGCCCTCGCCCCGGAATTGCGCCTTTCGGAAGCGGACATGTCCTGGTGGCGTGACGCCAAACTCGGCGTGTTTGTCCATTGGGGCCTCTATGCCATTCCGGCCGTCGGCGAATGGCACATGTTCAACGCTCACGTGCCGCCCGCCGAATATGCGAAGCTGGCGCAGCGCTTCGCTCCCAGGCATTACGATCCCGCACATTGGGCGACGATCGCGCGCGGTGCCGGCGCCCGCTACATCGTTCTGACCGCACGACATCATGACGGATTTGCCCTGTGGGACAGCCCCGGCAGCTTTGGCCGGTTCGACGCGATGCATTCGGCGGCCCGTCGTGATCTGGTAAAGCCGTTCGTCGAGGCGGCGCGAAGTCAGGGGCTCCGCGTGGGACTCTACTATTCTCCGCTGGACTGGCGATTTCCGGCCTATTTCCACATCCGCGAAATGCCGGAGAATGCGGCTGCCTTCCGAAAGCAGACCTATGATCAGGTACGCGAGCTGACGACGCGTTACGGGCGCATCGACATTCTATGGTATGACGGCGGATGGCTGGCGCACCAAGGCACCGACGCCGATGCCGCCTGGTTCTGGCGCCCGGAAATACTGAATGCTGGAGTGCGCCTGCATCAGCCCAAGATAGTGATCAATCCGCGTTCCGGCTGGCAAGGGGATTTCGACACCGAGGAAGGCGCCGGTCCAATCACGGGGCCCATCCGGCGCAAACCTTGGGAAAAGACCTTTTCACTCAATCAGAAAGCGTGGGGATATACGAGCGAGCAGCAGCTTATGCCGCTGGATCAATTGAAGCGGCTGTTCGTCGATGCCGTGATCCGCAACGGCAATCTGCACGTCAATGTCGGGCCCGACCCCGACGGCGTGGTCCCTGAAGGTCAGGAGCGATTGCTCCATGCGTTCGGCGCCTGGAATCAACGCTATCGGGAAAGCTTTTTCGGAACCCGCCCGGGGCCGCTACAGCCGGCGGATGGCAGCTATGGAACGACGCATCGCGGCCGAACGGTCTATCTGCATGTCCTGCGCTGGCCGAATGAGACCTTGGCAATTCCCGCACTGCCCGGCCGCGTGTTGCGCGCGACCAACATGGTCGACGGGAAGAAAATCGATCTGCAGCAGCGTCCGGGAGAAGTCAGGATCCGCACGCCGCGCGCGCAGGATCCCATCGACACGGTTCTGAAGCTCGAACTGGAAGCTTCGACAGCAACATAAGCCGATGATAGAAACCCTTCGCTATTTTGACCGCACGGCGGCAACGCCCCCGCCAGCTTCAAACTCTTGGCGGCAATGTCATCCGCTTCCCGGAAGCGAGCGAACCGGCTGACGAAGCGGGATCCGCGAACGCTATCCCGACCCTCTCGTCGAGGGCGTGCGCCGGACGCGGTGAGAAACGCGCCAGGCCGCGCTTGAACCCGGATCGAGATGTGCCTTTACAGGTTATCCCCGAAAAATCGCGGTTCGCGAACCCAGCATGTGCCCGGTTCCCGAGCCGATCGGGAGAGAGACATGCCCATTTCGGAGCGCTTCAGCGTGCGAGCGGGGCTGTTGCTGAGCGCAGCAGTTCTTCCGGCGGCGCCGGCGATGGCGCAGAACGCGCCGGGCGAAACGCCCTCGCCTGACAACCAGGCCGAGACGTCGGCTCCGACAGCGCAGGCCACGCCCGCGTCGGACGAGGCCTATGGCAATCAGGAGATCGTGGTCACCGGCCAGACTAGCCGCGACCGCCCACTGATCACCGCTTCGGCCGACATCACCTATGCGACGCGCGCGGATATCGACCGCAGGGCGCCCCGTTCGACCGCGGACATGCTCGAGCTCGTGCCCGGCATCTTCGTCGAGGGCACGGCGGGCGAGCTTTCGAACAACTATTCGGTCCGCGGCCTGCAGGGCGGCGGCCAGCGTTTCGTCCAGCTCGAAGAGGATGGGATGCCCGTGCTCTATCAGGGCGGCGGCGCCGACTTCTTCTTCTCGCAGGACCTGACCATCGACCGGCTCGAGGCCGTGAAGGGCGGCTCGTCGGGCGTGCTGACGGTGAACGGCGCGGGCGCCACGATCAACTTCATCTCGAAGCGGCCCAGTTTCGATGGGGCCGAGGGGATAGCGCGCGCCACTGCCTATAATTACGGCCTCAAGCGCGGCGATCTCTACTATTCGGCGCCGATCGCCAACAATCTGGCGTTCAGCGTCGGCGGCTATTTCCAGAGCAGCCCCGGCGTGCGCAGGAACCCGTTCGACTATGAGGGCTATCGCGTGAAGGCGATGCTCGAATATCGCTTCGACAGCGGCGGCTATCTGCGGCTCACCGGCAAAATCGGCGATCTCAAGACGGCCTATTATGCCGGCATGCCCTATGCCTATAACAACGGCAAGCCGGGCGGCGTCCCCGGGCTCGACAGACAATGGGACAATATCGGCGGTGACGCCTTCGCGCGCATCTCGGTGCCGGTCTCGACATTCGTCGAACCCGACGGGCTCCGTGACTTCCGGCTGAGCGAAGGCGTGCGCGCCAAGACCAAACAGCTGCGGCTCGACTTCGAAAAGCCGGTGACCGACGGGCTCGAGCTGTTCCTGCGGACCCGCTATCTGGATTACAGCTACGACTTCAACGGGCTGTTCCCCGGATCGGGCACGGGCAATGCCGGGCTGACCAGCGCGGCCAACTATCTGACGCCGGGATCGATTTCGCCGATCAACAATTTGCTCACCCTCGGCGCGGCGGCGTTCCCCGGCACCGTGCGCTACGGCATCAAGAATCTGCGCACCGGCACCATCATCGGATCGAACCAGACCGACATATTGAGCGGGCTGAACGGCAATGGCTTCCTGCAGCAAACCGTGCTCAACCACGACTATCTGAAGGGCACCGATTTCGGAGCGAATGCCGGCTTCCGCTGGGAGTTTGAAAGCGGCGCCTTCAAGAATTCGCTGACCGCGGGCGTGCTCTACTACGACGTCCGCCGCAAGCAGAACCAGTCGGCGACTGCGACCGTGGTCAACGACGTCCGCAACAACAGCGACATCTACGACATCGTCGCGCTCGACGCGAACAACAACGTCGTCGGCACGCTCAGCGACAACGGCCTCATTTCCTATGGCGACTGGGGCGTCGGCATCCGCGAGCGCGACGACAAGTCCATGTCGGTCTACATCAACGACGAGATCACGATTGGCGACAAGCTGCACATTGACGCCGGCATCCGCTGGGAAAGCGACGAGGCGAGGTTCCGCGACGGTCGCGCCGCCGCGGTCAACCAGCCGGTGCCGCCCGGCACGGCGGGTGTCATCCCGACGGTGGGGCCGACTTGGGATGGCACCTTCAACGTCACCCGGCGAACGCAGTCGGCGACGGCCTGGACAGTCGGCGCCAGCTATCTGATCACACCCAATCTCTCGATCTACGGGCGTTACGCCAAGGGCTTCCAGACCAATAACACCGATCCGGTGACGGGGATCGAGCTCTACGAAGCGGGCGTCCGCTACCAGCTCGGCCGCTTCCTCAGCGCTTCGGCCACGGTGTTCCGCACCAACTTCGACGACCAGTTCTACAATTTCATCGACCCCTCGGATCCGACCCAGCAGACGAGCTTCCTCGCGGACCTCAGCACCAAAGGCGTGGAGATCAATGCGGTGGTGCGGCCGGTCGACTGGTTCTCGGTCGACTTCACCGGCGTGTTCCAGGATCCGACGCTGAGCAATCTCAGGCTCAACGGCGTGCAACAACCGACCTATGACGGCAACCGGCCGGAGCGCACGCCCGCGCAGCTCTACACGATCACGCCGGCGATCAAGCTGCCGAACGGGCTGGGCGAGGTCTTTGCGCGGTACAAATATGTCGGCAAGATCTTCGCGGATTCGGGGAATGGCGTAGCGCTGCCCGGCTATGGTGTGACCGGGGCGGGCGTCACGCTCAACTTGACGAGGAACTTGCAGGTGAGCTTCGACGCCGACAATATCTTCAACGTGACCGGTCTCACCGAAGGCAATCCGCGCCAGGGGCAGACGCAAAACGCCGCTTCCGGCTATTTCTACGCGCGCGGGATCGTCGGCCCGACCTATGGCGGCACGGTGACGCTGAAATTCTGATGGTGGCGAAGTTTGCGCGAAGCCTCGCTGCGGGGATGTGCCTGATGGCCGCGGCCCCCGGACCGGCGCAGCGCGCGCCCGAGCTCAACTATCAGCGTACCGAGGGCCAGAATCTCAACGCGTTCGTTCGCGACGGCAAGGTCGCTGCGCACCTGTTGCTGCGCTCGGGCATCGATCCGCGCATCCTCGTCGCCTTCCCGGCCGGGAATAGCGGTGTGGGATTGTGGTTCGACCGGACGGCGGCACCCGTAGAGTGGCGCCTCGAACGCGCACCGCAACCGGTGACGCTGGCCGACGGCCGGGGACGGCCGCTCTACGGCATCCGCTCGGTGGCGGTCGTCGCTGCGCCCCGGCTCTCCATCAGGCAGGCGGTGCTGTCCAATGTGCGCTTCCTGCGCGACTATCAGGCGATCGGCAAATTCCCCGCCGAGGTCGCCGCGCCGATGCGGGTGGAAGGCGACCGGATCGTCTATGCCCGCGATCGGGTGGACGGCGCGCCGGGCTACCGGCTCGAGCTGCGCGTGCTCGACGGACGAGTCGACAAGGGCGCGATCATAGCCAGCGCGGGCGGTCGCATCCGTCTGGAGATCATTGCGGCGAGCGGGGACACGCCGCTGACGGGATTGACCCTGCCCGAGCTGCTCAACGAGCGTGCCGCGAACGATCCGACGGCGCGCAACGCGCTGCATTTCCTCAGCTATCGCGAGAAGTTCCTCGCCGGCTCGTGGCGGTTCAACACCTATTTCGGGCGCGACACGCTGATGTCCGTACGCCTGCTGATGCCGGCGCTCCAGCCCGCGGCGATCGAGGCGGGGCTCGGCGCGGTGCTCGCGCGGCTCGACGAAGCGGGCGAAGTCGCGCACGAGGAGGGGCTGTCCGAATTCGCGATCCTCGACCGGCGCCAGCATGGCGGCAGCGGCGACGCGCCGACGCTCGACTATGCGATGATCGACGACGATTTCATGCTCGCGCCGGTCGCGGCGCACTATCTGCTCGATCATGCCCCGCCGGACGCGGCGCGCGCCTTTCTCGGCCGCGATATCCCCAGCGAGGCCAAACCGGGCAGCTCCGAGCGCGTCGGCGCCGCGCTGGTGCGCAATCTGCGCTTCGTGCTCGCGCAGGCGCAGCCCTTCGCCGAGGCGCCAGACGTCGCGCGGCTCGTCTCGCTAAAGCCCGGGCGGACCGCGGGCCAATGGCGCGACAGCGGCGACGGCCTCGGCGGCGGGCGCTACCCCTACGACGTCAACGCCGTGTTCGTCCCCGCGGCGCTCGATGCCGCCGCCCGCCTGTTTCGGGCCGGGCTGCTCGACCCCTATCTGGCCGCCGCGGATCGGGCGGCATTCGGCCGGGCCGGCGCGATGGCCGAGCTGTGGCGGAGCCGCGCGCCTAGGCTGTTCCGCGTCTCCGTTCCAGCCGCCCGAGCCGCGCCGATGATCCGCGCCTATGCGGCGGGGTTCGGCGTACCCGCCCAGCCCGCCCTCGCCGCGCTGGGCAAGGCCCCCCTCACCTTCCATGCGATCGCGCTCGACGCGAAGGCCGCGCCGGTGCCGATCCTCAACTCCGACGAGGGTTTCGCGCTGCTCTTCGGCGATCCCCCGCCGGCCGATCTCGACGCCTTCGTCGGAGCGATCATGCGGCCCTTCCCCGCCGGGCTGATGACCGATATCGGCCTGCTCGTCGCCAATCCCGTGCTGGCCGAGCCCGCGATGCAGGCGCGCTTCACGCCCTCGGCCTATCACGGCACCGTGGTCTGGTCGTGGCAGCAAGCGCTGCTTGCCGCGGGTCTTGAGCGCCAGCTCGCGCGGAGCGACTTGCCCACGGCGACGCGCGGCCGGCTCGGCCAGGCGCAGGCGCGGCTGTGGCGCGCCATCTCGGCGACGCGTGCGCTCCAGAGTTCCGAGCTCTGGTCCTGGACCTGGGAAGGCGGGCGCTATCGGCTGGTGCCGTTCGGCGCGGGGCGGCAGGATGTCGACGAATCCAACGCCGCGCAGCTATGGAGCACGGTCTATCTCGCCGTGCGGCCGCCGACTGCTACGCAGCGGCCAGGAAGGCGGTAACCGTCAGCCGGCCGCGCGCAGGATCGCCGGTCAACGCCGTATCCGGACCGATCGCCCCGCTGTGGAGCATCGCGCTGCGGTAGACGAGCGCGCGGTTGTAGCGTCCCTCGATCAGCGCGGTCCGCTCGAACAGGGCCGTGCTGCTCGCGATATAGGCCGGCGGCGGGCCTTGGGCCCGGACCTCCTCGTTGATCCGCTCGAAATAGGCAGGTGCGCGCGCCTCGTCGATCGTCTCGAAGCCCGTGGCGCGGTGGCGGAAGAAGGCGGTGCCGTCGCCACCCTCGGGCACCAGATAGTGGACGAGCGCGATCCGGCCGGGTGCCACCGCGTCGACATGCGGCAGGCGCTGCTGCACCGACAGCGCCTCAGGCGAGGTGGTCACGATCGAGAAGCTGGCGTCGAGCAGGTCGGCGCGGCCGCCCAAACCGAAGACTTCGCGCAGCGTCGCGGCGATCAGCGGCCGGACCGCCGCGAGATAATCGGACGGCAGCGGCGCGCGCAGCCCGGGATAGTGGCGGTCCGCAGGGACGAAGGGAGCCGCCAGCGCCGCCGCACGGAGCCCGTCGGGATCAGGTGCGAAACCGTCGATGATCGCGATCGCGTGCCGTTCGTACCCGATCCGCCGCGCGACGATCTCCGGCGCGGTCATGGCCCGACCGGTGCGCCCTGGACCTCTGCCAGCACCGCGTCGTGCAGCGGCAGCGTGGCGGCGGCGCGCGCGACCAGATCGGCAACCTGCTCCAGCTGGGCGCGGTTGGTGGCGGCATCGAGCGTATCGGCGAGCGGATTGTAGCCCTCGGCAAGCACGCCCTGGCCGTTGAGCACGGCGAGCCAGCTGGCCTCGCGGAACAGCTCGTCGCTGCTCACCATCACTCGGCCCGAGCGGCGATAATGCGCCTCGCGCTCGACGAGCGTCTCGGGCAGCGCCATGCGCCGGCATTGCTCCCAGAGGAGATCCTGCCGATCCTGGGCGTGGTAGTGGAGGATCAGGAAGTCCTTGATATTGTCCATGTCGGCGGCGAACAGCGCGTCGAAGCGGCGCGCCAGCGCGGGATCGCAGTCCCGGTCCGGAAACAGGGTGAGCAGCTTGGCGATGCCGCTCTGGATCAGATGGATGCTGGTCGATTCGAGCGGCTCGAGAAAGCCCGACGAGAGCCCGATCGCCACGACGTTCCCGAGCCAGGCACGTCGTCGCCGTCCAGCCGTGAAGCGGAGGAAACGCGGCTCGGCCAAGGCTTCGCCGTCGAGAGTGGCGAGCAGCGACGCGGCCGCCTCGTCGTCGCTGATGAACCGGCTGGCATAAACATAGCCGTTGCCGGTGCGGTGCTGGAGCGGGATGCGCCACTGCCAGCCTGCGGGCCGGGCGGTGGCGCGGGTGTGCGGCGTCGTCGCGGCCACGCGCGCGCACGGCACGGCGACGGCGCGATCACAAGGCAGCCAGTGCGACCAGTCGTCATGGCCAGCCTGCATCACGCCCTCGATCAGCAGCGCACGGAAGCCCGAGCAGTCGATGAACAATTCGCCTTCGAGCCGATCCCCGCGCGACGTGACGAGCGCGGTGACGAAGCCGGTCCCGGGGTGCTGTTCGACCCGTTCGAGCTTGCCTTCGATGCGGGTCACGCCGTTCGCCTCGGCGAGGCCACGCAAGTGGCGAGCATAGAGGCTGGCGTCGAAATGATAGGCATAGCCCAAGGTCGAGAGGACCGATCGGGCATCGTTCGTCGGCTTGGCGAAGCGCCCCTCGTGCGCCAGCCGCGTGGCGAGCGAGAAGGCGGAGAGCGGCAGCTCCAGTCCTTCGGCTCGCCCCTTGAGCCAGCGATGATGGAAGGCGACGCCGGGGAGCGGAATGCCGTATTGGCCGAAGGGGTGGAAATAGCGATGGCCGGGCCGCGCCCAATCGACGAACTCGATGCCGAGCTTGAACGTGGCTCCGGTCGCGCGGAGAAAGGCGGCCTCGTCCAGCCCGATCAACGCGTTGAACCAATGGATCGTCGGGATCGTCGCTTCCCCGACACCCACGGTCCCGATCTCTTCCGATTCCAGCAGCGCGATCGAAAGCCGCGGGCCGAAGGTCCGTGCGAGCGCCGCCGCGGTCATCCAGCCGGCAGTGCCTCCGCCCAGAATGACCACCCGGCCGATCCGGCCTGTTCCAGCCTCATCGATGTGCGCCACTTGATACCCTTTGCGAGCAAGGCCACGCCTATCGACGCCAGCATAGTCCAGCGAAGCTGCATTGTGCAGCGGCGTGCGGCCTCAAGCCGGCTCGGGAACGCGCTGGATCATCGTGAGCGAGCGAATGATCGCTCCAACTGAACCGTGGCCGCGGGCAAAAGCGCGGCGTGCCTGCTCCAAAGGTGAGGTTCGACTGCCGATTGGCGTGCAGTGCTCACCCGTCGGCTCGATGGTGCACAGGAGAGGGCGGCGCCATCCTTTGCCCGTTCCCGGACTGACGGCGCGCTCGGGCGTCGGCCTGCGTGCGTGCCGGGCGCCGACTGGCTCATTGAAGAGGAAGCGACGATGTTGAAGTGGATTTGCCTTGTCATCGCAGTGACGCTGGGCGTCGGCGCGCTCCTCAATGGCGCCTACATGCTGGCGTCGCCTGCTGGCTGGTATTTCGCGGTGCCCGGCGTCACCACCACCGGACCGTTCAACCAGCATTTCATCCGCGATATCGGCATCATCTTTCTGTTCCTCGGCGTGGCCTTCCTGATCGGCGCTGCCCGGCCGCGGTTCCGGATCGTGCTGTGGGGTGCCGCAACACTCTGGCTGAGTTGCCATGCGTTGTTCCATTTCTGGGAAGTCGCAGTCGGCATTTGCGGCGCTTCGGCGCTGGCACGCGATTTTCCCGCCGTCACGCTCCCGGCGCTGCTCGGTTGGGGGCTGACGCTATGGGCTTTCACCGAAGCCCGTCGCGGATCGAGCGCAACACACACGGATCCCGCACTACCGACGGGTCACCCGGCAATGCGCAAAGCGGAGTAATCGACGACGCGCGATCCAGAGTATCAGGAGAACGCGGACATTCGGCGCGGCGTCAGGAAGCGACTCATCGGAGCGCTGCCTTGCATCGTTCGCGATGCTGACGGGCCCCGGTCATTGCCGGTGCCATACCAGTCGGCCTCGCGTGCCGAATTGCGCTAAGGCGTGTGCGAGACAGCCCTATGATTCGTGAGGCGAGCACCGATGACGGCTGATGGAGCTTCACCGCAGCGGCACCGGGTGGTCATCGTCGGCGCGGGGTTCGGCGGCTTGTGGGCCGTAAAGCATCTGAAGGGGGCGCCCGTCGACATCATCCTGATCGACCAGCGCAATCATCACCTCTTCCAGCCGCTCCTCTATCAGGTCGCCACCGCGTCGCTCGCGCCCTCGGAGGTCGCCTGGCCGATCCGCGCGATGCTCTGCGATCGCGGCGACGTCACGACGATCCTCGGCACCGTGGTAGGCGTGGACCCGATAGGCCGCGTTGTGCGCCTCGCCGATGCCAGCACGGTGCCATATGAAACGCTGATCCTCGCTACGGGCGCGCGCCATGGCTATTTCGGCCATGACGAATGGGAAGCCACGGCTCCAGGCCTCAAGACGATTGAGGATGCCACGGCCATCCGCAGCCATATCTTGCTGGCGTTCGAACAGGCCGAGCGCGAAGTCGATCCCGCACGGCGGGAAGCGCTGCTCACCTTCGTGATCATCGGTGCCGGCCCCACGGGCGTCGAACTCGCGGGCACTATCGCCGATCTCGCGCATGACACGCTCCCGCGCGAGTTCCGTGCCATCGATACGCACCGGACGAAGGTGCTGCTCGTCGAGGCTGGGCCCAAGGTCTTGAACGGCTATCCGGACGATCTCTCAAACTATGCCAAACGGGCGCTGGAGAAGCTCGGCGTCGAGGTGAGCCTGGGCGCCGCGGTCACGCAGATCGAACGCGACGCGGTTACCTTCGGCGAACGAAGCCTCAAGGCGCATACGATCATCTGGGCCGCAGGTGTGCGCGCCTCGCCGGCGGCGGAATGGCTGGGGGTGCCAGCGGACCGGAACGGGCGGATCATCGTCGAGCCGGACCTTGGCGTTCCCGGTCATCCCGACATCTTCGCGCTGGGAGATACGGTCGCCGTCAAGGCGCCGGACGGCTCGCCCGTACCCGGCATCGCTCCCGCGGCGAAGCAGGAAGGGGCGTTCGTTGCGGAGGTGATCCGACGGCGGCTCGCCGGGAAGCCCGCGCAACCCCCGTTCCGCTATCACCATGAGGGCAGCCTTGCCCAGATCGGCAAGCGCAAGGCGGTGATCGATTTCGGATGGTTGAAGCTGCGCGGCGCGGCCGCCTGGTGGTTATGGGGCATCGCGCACATCTATTTTCTGGTCGGCGTGCGCTCCCGGCTGAGCGTCGCGCTCAATTGGTTGTGGATCTATACGCGCAACCATCGCAGCGCGCGGCTCATCACACGGTCCGGCAACGAGCCCACGGTCGACTGACGGCGAATCCAGCGGCGGCAGATGCTCGCCGCACAAGCGCCCGATTTCGGATGCCGCCCACCGCTGCGGCTTCCGCGACGAAGCCCCGCGCTCCCGAAGACGACAGCGCGCCAAAACCTTCGCTTGTAACAGAGCCGTCGCGAATCAGCCCTAGGCGCCCGGTCATTCCAAAAGGGGGATCCGACATGCGCGCTACCGCCGCGAAACCTTATGCCCATTCGCTTCTGATTTCAGCATGTGCGCTGGCGGTTGCGCAGCCCGGCGTCGCTGCGGCGCAAGACATGACGCAGGCCGGGACCGAGGAGGCGACCGAGGGCCAAGAGCAAACCGACATCGTCGTCACCGGCAGCGCGCGCGCCCAGCGCCGCTTCGACGTCTCCTATGCCGTCAATTCGCTGACGCCGGAGGAAGTCCAGAAGATCGCGCCGAAGAATTTCGCCGATCTGCTCGGCACCGTTCCCGGCATCCAGGTCGAGGCGACCGGCGGCGAAGTGCAGAACATCACCCGCGTCCGCGGCATCCCCACCGATCGCGGCTATCTGATCTTCCAGCAGGACGGGTTGCCGCTCTATCACGAGATCGACGGGGTGTTCTTCAATTCGGGCGAAGGCATGAATCGCTTCGACCTGATGACCGAGCGCGTCGAGATCGTGCGCGGCGGCCCGGCCCCGATCTTCGCGAGCAGCGCCGCGGCGATCGCCAACAACATCACCGTCACCGGCGATGCCCAATCGCGCGGCAAGGCGCAGCTCACGCTCGGCGACACCGGCCTCTATCGCATCGACGCGATGCAGTCAGGGCCGGTCGGCGAGAACAGCTATTTCGCGATCGGCGGCTTCCTGCGCCAGCATGACGGCTATCGCGACAGCGGCTTCCCCAGCGACAAGGGCGGGCAGATCCGCGCCAATTTCAAGCAGGATCTCGGCAACGGCTCGGTCAAGATCTCGGCGATGTACGTCAACGACCACAATCTCTTCTATCTGCCGATTCCGGTCGCCGATCCGCGCAATCCGGCGGTCTCGCTCGATCGCTATATCGACTATCACACCGGCACGCTGAACTCGCCGGCACTACGCAACGTCAACATCTTCTATCGCGACGGCGCAGGCGCGGTGCAGCGCGTCAATCGCGACCTCGCCGACGGGCGGCACATGCGCTTCTTCAACACCGCGGTGGACTGGGAAGGCGATTTCGGCGGCTGGCTGGTGTCGGGCAAGTTCGGCTTCACCAAGGGCAAGAGCAGCTTCGACGCCTTTTACTCGACCACCAACCCGGCCGACGCCGCTACCTTCGCCGCGAGCTATCTGACCCCCGCGCGCACCGCCTTCGGGGCGGGCGTGGCGCGGCTGGGCTATGCGCTCGGCGGCTCCAACGGCGGGATCATTTACGATCCCTCCGCCGCATCGGGCCTGATCATGTCGGGCCAGTATCGCGCTATCGAGGCCGACTTCTATTCGGGCCAGGCCGATCTCAGCGTAACGCGCAAGTTCGAGACCGGCCTCGGCACCCACGACGTCCGCGCCGGGATCTACGGCTCGCTCTACGGCGTCAAAAGCCTGCAAATCTATCAGGACATGCTGATCGAAGTGCAGAGCCGGCCGCGCCTGATCGATCTCGTCGCCTATTCGGCCACCGGTGCGGTGCTCGGCTCGGTCACCCGGAACGGCGTGCTGCGCTACACGACCACGCTCAATCAGGGCGAAGGCGATGCGCGGATGGTGGCGCTCTATGCCAATGACACCTGGGAGATCACGCAGGGCCTGCGCCTCGACGCAGGGATCCGCAAGGAATGGTACAAGTACAAGGGCTATGCGCTGCTCTCCGCCAACGCCGATCTCGGCGACGCGACGACGCTCGCCGACAACACCACGCGCGCCTTCACCGGCGCGGCGGTGACGCGCGAGCTCGAGCCTTCGGCGACCAACTGGACAGTGGGCCTCAACTATGACTTCACCGACAATCTCGGCGCTTATGGTCGCGTGTCGAACCTCGAGGTGCCGCCGCAGCTCGGCGTGGTGACGAGCACCGCGCCGACCATCATCAAGACCAAGGCGCGCCAGTACGAGCTGGGCGTCAAGGCGAGCTTCGGCCGCCACTATCTCTACGTCACCGGCTTCTACACCAGGTTCGATCCGTTCAATGCCTCGTTCGTGGCGTTCAACCCGGTCACCGGCCGCAACGATCAGGCCGTGCCGTTCATCGGCGAGGCGGTGGCGAAGGGCGTCGAGATCGACAGCCGGATCGCGCCGACGCGCTGGTTCGACCTGACCGGCTCGGTCACCTGGGCCGACCCGCAATATCGCAACCTCGAGAACAGCGCGGGCGCGGACCCGAGCGCGGTCAACGGCAACCAGATCATCCGCGAGCCCAAATTCTTCGGCAATCTGCGCCCCGCGGTGCACTTCCCGGTCGGCGGCGAGGGCGAAGTCGAGATCGCGGGCCGCTACGAATGGACCGGTCGCCGCTATGTCGACCTGTTCAACCTGACCGCCCTTCCCGCCTATCAGACCTTCGGCGCCAGCGCGTCGATCACCTGGGGGCCGTGGCGCGCGCAGGTCGTCGGCGACAATCTCACCAACGCCAGGGGCCTGACCGAGGGCAATCCGCGCACCGACCAGCTCGCCGGCCAGGGCGCGACCGACGCCATCTATGGCCGCCCGCTGTTCGGCCGCAACTTCCGCCTGATCCTCAGCCGGAGCTGGTAAGGGTGCGCGCGTCGAGGCTGCTGGGGATCTATCTCGGGCTGGCGGCTGCCGCGCTGCCAGGCGCCGCCCGGGCGCAGGATCCGAAGGGCTATGCCGCGCCCTTCGCCGACACGCTCGAGACACGGGTTTTCCCGCTTCTCGCGATGCTGCGAGCGGCCGATGGCTGGGCGCAGGCACTGCGCACCGATCCGGCCCTGCGCAAGCTTGCGGCCGAGCGGGCTGCGCGTGTACCCGCAGAGACCTGCACCCCCTCCCCGCAATGCTACGCCGACGCATGGCTGTGGACCGAGGCGGACATTGCCACGGTCGAGAGCCGCTTGCGCCTGCTGCTGCGCGATCCCCACCTCGCCGGGGCATTGGTCACGCCGCAAATGCGCCGCTCGGGGCGCTTCGCCCGCTATGCGACGCTCGCCGATGCGGAGCTCGTCGCGACCGCCTGGGCAGAGACCGCGGCGGCGATCAATCGCGTGATCGCCGTCTATGCCAAAGGTGTGGCGCCGCGTTACCCGAAAATCGACGCGGGCATCTTCGACACCGCCGCGCCGGAATTCGCCACCGTGCTGGGCGCACACGGCGTGGCAACGGCGGCGCTGGTACGTGACGGCGATCTGTTCTTCGATCCCGCGCTTCGTTACGCGGTCGGGCTGCTGCAGATGAACGAGCGCGCCGAGGCAGGAAGTTTTCGTCCGCTGCTCGGCGGAGAGAATGCCACGGCGCTTCGCGCCATCGGCAAAACGGATTGGCCGAAGCATCCCTACACCGCGCTGCTCGTCTTCGGGCATGGGCCCGAGGACGCGCAGTCGCGCACCGGGGTGATGGGGCATATCCGTATGCGCATCGCCGCCGAGTTCTTCGCGCGCGGTCTCGCGCCGTTCATCATCGTCTCAGGCGGCAACGTCCACCCCAATCGCACCCCGTTCAACGAAGCGGTCGAGATGAAGCGGCTGCTGATCGAGCAGCATGGCATTCCGGCCGATCGCATCCTGATCGAGCCGCACGCACGCCATACCACTACCAATTTGCGCAACACTGCGCGGCTGTTGCTCGCCGCCGGCTTTCCCGTCGATCGGCCCGCGCTGATCGTCTCGGATAACAAGACGATCCGCTATATCGGCAGCGCCGAACTCGCCGGGCGCAACCTGCGCGAGATGGGCGTGCAGCCCGGAACCGTGACACCGGGGCCTGACCAGTTCAGCCTCAAATTCACGCCCGCGCCGATCGCCTTCCATGTCGAACCCACGGATCCGCTCGATCCGTGAAGCGCATCGCCGCAGCCATGCCGGCGATCTCACCCGTCATCGCCAAAATCGCTTCACATCGAACAGATCCTTGCTCGCGCGCTCCGCGCCTTCGATGAGACTCTTTTTCCGCCCCTTCGACAAAAGCTTCGCCGCATCGGGATCGTCCGCGATACCGAGCTTTCCCAGGATATCCGGTGCGATTGCGAGGTCGTTGATCGCGCCGAGCCGGTCCTGGAGCACCTCCAGCGCAACGGCGAAATCCTTGTAGCGGCGCCTCTCGCCTCTCCGCTCGAAAAGCCCTTCGAAAAACTCCGTCGCGTAGCGCAGCTTCTTGGCGTCCTTGCGAACCTCGTGCCGCGCGCGATCGTCCGCATCGGCGAGATCGCGTCCGCCCTTCTTGACCTTGCCGTAAAAGCGGCGGAGCGCTTTGGCGGCGAACGCGCGCACCGGCGGGTTGCCGTCGCCCTCGCGATCGGCCCAGTCCAGCCCCGCCTCGCTTGACGTCCTCTGTGCGAGATCGATCATCAGCTGCCGCGCGCGCGACGACGCAAGCGCCGTGTCGACGCGGTCATAGGCCGCCTCGCGCGCGCCCGCGAGGCGATCCCGAAACGAACCGGGCCCGGCGCGCTCCAGCAATACGTCCAGATTGCGCGCGTCGCCGAACTCCGAAGCGAGCCAGCGCAACCCGTCACGCAAGTCCGCGTCGGCGTCCCCGGTCAGCGGCTTGAAGATCGTGAACGCCGATCGCAGGCGGCGCAGCGCCACCCGCGCCTGATGCAACGCCCCGGCATGTCGCCCCGTCGCCAGCAACGCCTCGTTGAGCCGGAACTGCAGCAGGCAGGACTGGACGATGCGCCGAAATGCCTGTGCCGCGGTCATCTCGCCCGAGAGATCGATCCGCCCGGCCTTGGCCATCGTCGAAGCCGGACCGAGCAACGCATAGCCGCGCGCCGCCTTGGCCTGCACGCCCAGGCGCACCGGCGCGACGGCATCGAGCCGGTGAGCGAGCGCGAACAGCGTGGCGGGATCCCCTTGCTTGAGCTCCAGCTCGATCTCGCAGATCGGAGTCCGGCGTTCGCCGGCAACGACCTTGCCGCGGTCGATGACCAGCTCGATCGTCGTATCTTGCTCGCTGATGATCCAGATACGCCGTTCGATATCCACCTCGAATACGGGCGCGAGCGCATCGGCGTCATCACCCAGCAGCGCCCGGACCGGCGTTGCGTCGTCGAGGATCGGTGTATCGTCCGCGACCGGGCGCTCCCATTCGGATCGCGTGAAGAGGCCAACGCCGCTGGCTCCGTTCGCCTTGATCGTCTGTACGCGCTTCCCGTCCGACCAGCGGATGCGAAGCGATAGGCCGTGCTTCGCCAGGTCTCGATCCGGCGTATCGAAATAGATCGACTTCTGTCGCGCCGTTTCCGGATCGCCGGCCAGCACCCCCGAAGCCTCGATTGCATCAGCAGCTTCCGACGTCAGCTCAAGCTTCAGTTCGACTTCGTCTGCCATCACCACCAATCTACAGCGCGGCGACCGCCACTGAAAGCCGGCGCCGCTTCAGACGGGCGCGGGAGCCGCATCGCGAGCGGCGGTCCCTGCCTGCGTCCGTTCCCGGCCGATCCCGGAACGGCCGCTTTCAGGCTTCGAACTCGGGATGGCTGCCATTTGCGCAAACTGTGCACGAGCGACTGCCAACGGTCCCCGCTCCTCTCTCCCCTCTCACTTATTTGCACCAGGAGACGCCGCATTATTGGGCAACAGCTGTCCGACCGCCTTGGCTGTCCGTTTCACTTCCTGGATGCTGCCGTCCGGATTGTAGCGGAGTGGTGCGAACGTGATAGAGCGCCGCTCGCTCCCACCGCCCGGCAGAAGATTATCGTGATAGAAAAGCCAGGTGTTCCCACCGTGCTCGATTATGGCCTGATGGTTGGTCGAGATCGGCAGATAGTCCAGTATGAGGCCACGGTATCGAAACGGACCCATGGGACTTGTCGAGGTGGCGTAGACGATCTGCCCGGGCCAACCGGTCGAAAAGCTGAAATAATAGGCTCCCCCACGCTCGTGCAGGAAAGGCGCCTCGCCGTACTTCTTCCGGGGGTCGCCCTGCGGGAATCCCTCTATGATCAGATCGCGGATGGGCCCGTCCAGCGTCACCATGTCGGGACGTAGCCTGACGATCTTCGGCACGCGGGTGCCGAAAAACAGATAGGCTTGCCCGTCCTTATCGGTGAATATCGCTGGATCGATCGGCTCGGCGCCAACATTCGCGTCCCGCGCCTTATCGACCAACGCATCCGACCGGGCGTCATGGAAAGGTCCCTCGGGCCGGTCCGCGACGGCCACACCGATCTTGTCTCCGCCGACGGGGGCGTAGAAGAAGTATTTGCCGTGCCGGTACGCGACTTCGGGCGCCCAGGCTTTGGCATCGGGCCTCGCCCATTTGAAAACGGTGACGTCGAGCGGGGCGCCCTTGTCGACCCAGGTCTTCATGTCCTTCGATGTGTAGAGCCGCCACGCGGTGGAATCCCAATATTTGCCGCTGTTCGAGGCATCGTCGGTCGCATAGACATAATATTCGCCGGCGAAGACGTGCGGCGAGGGATCGGCGCTGAAGCGGTTCGTTATGGGCTGCTGGCCAAAGGCCGCGGTCGGCGCGACGAGCGCCAACGCCAGGAATGCACTAGTCAACCCGAGCTTGATCATATGGAACTCCCCCTTGGCCGTGTCTGGCAGCCACCGCTGCCAGACTCTTGCCACCTTCTCCCTTTCCTTACCGGCCCGCGTCGTTCGAGCGACGACGATCAGTAAGTCGCCCGCAACGAAATCCCGAAACGGCGATCGTTGAGCTGATATTGCAGCGGCGCCGCGGGCGTGCCGATGTAGAGCACGTTCATCCGGTTGTTGATGTTGACCGCGTCGATCGACAACGCGAGGTGCTTGTTGAGGTCGAAGCTCAGCGATGCGTCGAGTGAGGCATAGGGCCTGGCATATTGCGGGATGCCGTTCGCGCCGCTGCCGGTCGTCTGGTCGAGATAGCTCGAGCGCCAGCTCCACGCGACGCGTGCGGTGACCGGCCCCTTCTCGTACAGGCCGACGATATTGTAGCTGTGCTTCGACAGTTTCTCGAGCGGCACCTGCTGCGGGATGTTGGATCCCGGCGTCGAGAAGGGATTGGACACGCTGCTGTCGACATAGGTGTAGTTGGCCTGGACGCCGAGACCGCTCAGCACGCCGGGCAGGAAGTCGAAGAATTGCTGATAGCCGATCTCGGCGCCCTTCACTTCGCCGTCGCCCGAATTGACCACGGTGCTCACGTCATAGTCGACGCCGTTGAAGCTCTGGACGATCGTGCCGCCGGCGAGGAAGCCCTTCACCTTCTTGTAGAACAGGCCGGCCGTCAGCGATCCGGCGGGCGCGAAATACCATTCGGCGGTCAGATCGAAATTGTCCGATTCGATCGGCCGCAGGCGCGGATTGCCCGAGCTCGCGCTGGGATGTCCGGTGACCGGATTGACCTGATTGGGGTTGTTGAGCGTCAGGTTGGTCGAGAGCTGGTCGAAATTGGGTCGCGCGAGGCCCTTGGAATAAGCGAAGCGCATCTGGAAATCGTCGCCGAAGCGCGCGCGCAGATTGAAGCTCGGCAGCGCGCGCGTATAGCTGTTGTCGATTGCGATCGGGCTCGTGGTGCCGTCTGAATTGAACTGGGTACCACGCGACGTCGCCTCGGTCCGCACCAGACGGACGCCCGCGCCGCCGTCGATCCGGACGCTGCCGAGCTCGAAGGCATAATCGGCGACGCCCCAGGAAGTGAAAGTCTTCTCGGTCTGCCGGTTGAGGTCGCCGGGGGCGAAGCTGTCCTTGGTCTGCGCGCCGAGCAGCGCAAAGAGCGCCCTGGTCTGCGCCAACACGCCGTCGCCCGGGGGGAAGGCCGGATAGAGCAGGCCGCCCGTGACGGTGTTGCCGTCGAACCAGTTCTTCGAAGGTCCAGGCATCGAGAGCTGGGGATTCTGGGACAGCGGCACCAGCGGCGTCCCCGCCGGCGCCGAGCAATTCGGATCGGCGCCGAGCGAGGTCACGCAGACGCCGTGCCAAGTCCCGCGCAGATCGATATTGCTGTCCGCATAGCGCAGGCCGCCGCGCAGCTTCGACAGGAAACCCCCGCCCAGCTCATATTCGAGGTTGTAGGCCAGCGCGAGCGTGTCGGCGTCGTTCCGTTGCAGCGAGTCCACAATGTACGGAGTCGTATAGTTGGCCGGATTGTTGAGCAGCGAGGGATCGCGCACATCCCAGCGCGGATATTTGCCGGTCAGGTCGAAATCGACGATCGTGCTATGCGGCGTGGTGAGGCCGTTCTGCCCCGACTGGGTGTAGAGCGACAGCACATGACCGTTGCGATCGGCATTGTAATAGGACGTCAGATACTGGGCGTCGAAATTCATTTTGATGCGATCGCTCGCCTGCCAGTCCAGGTTCAACGTGAAGTTCTGGCTCGCACTCCAGAGCTCCTGATCGAAACGGCCGGTCTCGAAGGTCTGGTGTTGCAGCGAACCCTTGGTCGCATAGCCCTCGTCATTGAAAACGAAGGTCGCGCCCGGGAGCGGATCGGTGCCGTAGCTCGTCACGTTGCCGTTGGCATCGCGGACGTTGGTGCGGTTGTTATAGTCGTAGTAATAGGCGCCGGTACGGTTGAACCAATATTTGGTGCCCTGATACTGGGCGGTCAGGAGCACGGCGTCGCTCGCTTGCCATTGCAACGCGGCGGCAACGCCCAGGCGCTTGCGATCGCCGGTGTCGTCGTAGATCTCGAAGCCGTAGGGAACCTGCGCGTTCGCAGGCGCGCCGGCGATCGAGCCGGCCGCGACGGTGTCGAACGGCCCCGCGAGCAGGCCATCCTGACGATACTGGCTCTTGCTGTATACCGCGTTCAGCAGGACGCCGATCTCGCCGATCCCGGTATCGAACCGATTGCTGTAGAGCGCCGACGCCGCGCCGCCGAACTTGTCGACCCGATCATAGTAATTGCCGCGCACGGTGGCGCTGATCACCTGGCCCGGCGAATCGAAGGGCCTGCGCGTGCGCAGGTTCACCGCGCCGCCGACGCCGCCTTCGATGATGTTGGCGGGGGCGTTCTTGTAGACGTCGATTCCGGCCAGTAGCTCGGGGGGAACGCCTTCGAGATCGAAAGCGCGGCCGCCCGAGGCTGAATAGACCGCGCGGCCGTCGAGGAAGTTCTGCACCTGGGTCAGGCCGCGAACGGTGACCGCGGGCTGGGTGCGATGATCGAAGTCGGTGGCGCCTTCGCCGTAACGGCGCTGGATCTGCACGCCGGGGATGCGCTGCAGCGCTTCGGTGGTGTTGGCGTCGGGCAGCTTGCCGATGTCCTGTGCCTGTACCGAATCCACGACCTGGTCGGCATCGCGCTTGATCGCCTGCGCCGAACGGATGCTCTCGCGCACGCCGGTGACGAGGATCTCGCCCTGGCTCTCGGTATCGTTCGCCTGGCCTGCAGCGGACTGAGCGGCCTCCTGCGCCACCGCCGTTACGCCAGGACCCATCGCGACCAACGCCACGATCGAGCTGCCAACCAGGAATTTGAATGCCTGCACGCTTCCCTCCTCAATGACGTCCGGCCGCCCGGATCTGGATATGTCTGACTATATACCGAGGACTCGGATTAATATGACAAGTGGGGAAACTGCTGACCGTTCTGGTCTTACGACGAATGGAAAGGACGCCCGCCGGGACGGCCAGGGCTTCGTCGGAGAAATGCCGGCCGCTCTGTAAAATCCGAAGACTCCGCCGGCACGCAACTGCTGGTCGTGATTTGCGGACCGCGGCTTTCGGAGTTGAAGGTGTGATAGCTGCCGTTCTTGCGGGCTCTGCGGAACGTCAGCAACGCCCCGGTAGCGGACATTTGGCTGTTCAGTGCAGAATTCGCTGATAGTGCGCATCTTCGGTGACGAAATGCGTCGGGGGTTGGAGCTGAATCTTCCAGATGGTCGGAGTGCCGCACTTCATGAGGTTTGCGTTACGCAGATTGGCCGGATGCCCCGCGGACAGCGTGTCGAGGAGTGCGGCCCGGCGGCATCCCTGCCGGCGGTCCCGCGCGATCGGCGGGATCATCGCCGCCATGGGGCTCGTCGCCGCCACGCCGCTCCATGCCCAGTCAGACCAGGTCGCGGTCACGATCCGTCCGGCAATCGATCGCCCCGGGCCGACCTTCGAGGGCTGGGGTACCGCGCTCGCGTGGTTCGCCGAGGTGACGGGCGGCTATCCTGACGGCACGCGCGAGCGGCTCGCCGACCTCCTCTATGGCCCTGACGGGCTCGGCTGGACCATCGCACGCTATAATATCGGCGGTGGCAATCCCGCCGGTACGCCGCCCTATTTGCGTCCCGGCGCCGCCGTGCCGGGCTTTTGGCGGCGGCCCGAGGACGCGATCGGCGACGATTGGTGGAAGCCCGAGGACCCGGCGATGTGGGACTGGTCGGCCGATGCCAACCAGCGCTGGTGGCTGGACGCGATCCGCAAGCGGGTCCGCGCCCCGATCTTCGAGGCGTTTTCCAACTCGCCGCCCTGGTTCCTGACGGTCAGCGGTCGCGTTTCGGGTGCGGAAAAGGGAACCGACGACAATCTGCGTTCTGGGCAGGAAGGCCGGTTTGCGGCCTATCTCGCCCGTGTCGTCGACGAACTGCAACGGCGCCATCAGATCACCTTCCGGACCCTGTCGCCGTTCAACGAGCCGAATACCGACTATTGGTTCGCCACGAACACGCAGGAAGGCGCTCACTGGAGCCCCGCGCGGCAGGCGGCGATGATTGACGCCACCGCGGCTGCCCTGAGGGGTCAAGGGCTTACGACGGCGATCGCCGCGCCGGACGAGACCAACTCGCATCTCTTCGTGCGCGATTGGGCGGGGTATCCGCCCGCCACGCGAGCCTGTATCGGTCAGCTCAACGTCCATAGCTACGGCACTGTCCACCAGACCGCAGTGCGCGATATCGCGCGGGCGTCGGGTATTCGCCTGTGGATGAGCGAGAACGACACGCCGCTGGAGAAGGAGCCGGAGGACTTCGGGGATATGTCCTCAGCGCTCGCCTTTGCCGAGCACGTGATCCACGATCTCAAACGCCTCGAGCCTTCCGCCTGGGTCTTCTGGCAGGCGATCGAGACGCTCAGCGCGCAGAATGGCGCGGGAGGCTCGAACTGGGGGCTCATCAAAATGGATCTGCGCGCAGCGCCGGACGCGCCGCACCCGATCCATGTCACCGCCAAATACTGGGCGATGGCCTCGTTCAGCCGGTATATCCGTCCCGGCTATCGCCTTGTCCCCGTGGACGACGCGGATACGGTGGCGGCGCTGGCACCTGAAGGCCGGACCTTGGTGCTGATCCACCTGAACCCCGGCCCAATCTCGCGGGCGCTGACGATTGCGGTGCCACGCGCTGCGGTGCGGGAAGTCATCGTCACAGACGCGACGCGCCAGGCTGCTCGCGTCGCATCGAGCCCCCGCCCCGCGCTTGTCGCGTCGCCTGGATCCGTGACGACGATCGTAATGACCATTCCAGAGCGAAGGCTCGACCACGGCACACCGGCACGCCCACGGCAGGCGTGCCGGTAAGCCTTCAGCAGGATCCGCTCAAAATCGCCTCCCGCGCATCTAGAAGGTCCCCTGAATCGTCAGGGTGAAGAGCGGCCCGACCATCTGGTGCTGGCGCTCGTAGAAGCTCACCGGCGCGCTGTTGCGCCGGCCGGAATAGACGGTGCGGTAATAACGCACATGGCCGTCGTTGAGATTGAAGACCTGAAAGTTCACCTTGAGGCCCTTCACGTCCTTCAGCTCGATGAACGCGCTGGTATAGGGGCCCTCCCAGCTCTGATTGATCTCATCGAGATAGTAAGCGAGCCCGTAGTGCTCGAACGAGAGGCCCCCGCCCCAGGCGATCTGCGTGCCGGGAATATCGTGACGCAGCGTCAGTGCGGCCCAGCGATCGCGGGTGTTGCTGATCACGCGTGGGGTGCCGGTAAGCGGATCGCGCACGCGGCTCCGCTCGAAACCCACATCGGCGTCGAGCTTGGCACCTTTCCAGCCGATCGGGTCGAACTGGATCGTGCTGATGCTCTGGGCGCCAAATCGGGTGGCGCGCGGCAGATTGCCGACCGCATCGCCATCGACGCCGACGGGAATATGGTCGACGATGTCCTCCACCCAGTGATTATATACCTTGAGCCGCGTCTTGCCCCATCGCCCGAAATTGCGACCGACCTCCCCCGTCAGCTCCCAGCTTTGCGGCGGCACGAGATTGGGATTGGCGTCGTTCTCGCGATCGTTGGTGATGTCCTGATTGGCGAGGAAGTCGTAGAAGCTGATCTGGCCGACCTTGCGCTCGAATTTGAGACTCGCGTCCCAGCCCGTGGCCGGACGCCAGGCGAGCGAGGCGCTCCCCTTGGGGCGGAAGAAATGACGCGCCGGATCGGGGCTGCCCAGCTTGGCGAGCTCCGAATATTCCGCCCCGCCCGCAAGCTGCAGGTCCAGCCTGGACGATAGCGGGCGGCTCAGCGCCGCAATGCCTTGGTAGCGCTTCTCGGTCACGGTTCCGCTGCCCTGCGGAAAGGGGATGTCGACATAGCTGCCATCCGGCTGGAGGCTGGCCAGACTGCTCCGCTGCACGAGCCGATTGTCGGCGCGCTCGAACGAGACGGTCCAGTCGTTGCGCCCCCCTTTCCAGCGATATTCCAGCCGACCGATCGTCTCGCTGATCTTCGAATCCTGCCCGTAGCGCGTGCCCGTCGAGGGCGCGCCGCTGTCATAATCGGTGCGCTGGTCGTAGGTCGCCGGAGCATGCTCGAAATGGCGCAGGCCGATCGCCTTCAGCCGGCCGCCGCCCAGCGGCACCGAAACGTCGCCGCTGATATCATACTGGAAGCCGAAGGTGCGGCGGCGATTGTCCCAGTCATTGTGGTTTCCGTCGACGCGCACGCGCCGCTGGAAATTGTCGCCACGGTTCCAATAGGGATAATAAGCGAGGTTGAGATTGGCCTGAAGCGGCCCGTTGCCGCCATATTTGAGGATCGCGGAGACCCGCGCCTGATCGAAGCTGTTCCAATAGACCTGATCGCGCCGCTCGATCAGCGAACCGTCGGGTGAGAGGATGCGATAATCGTTTCCTCCCATCGCGCCGCGGCCGGGATCGTTCTCCAGCGACACGGTATAGCCCAGCGCGCCGCTCGTCCCGCTATAGCTGATCGATCCGGCGAGCCAGCGCGGCTTGGCGAAATGCGGCCGCAACTGCGGGCTCCAGCTGAAATTGCCCCCCGCCTTGCGGTCGGCCTTCAGGATCACGTCGGCGACCTGCCCCGTAAGGCCGGCGATGCCGAGCGAGGCCGCTTCCTTGATCTCGATGCGCTCGACATCGGCCGCGGGCATTTTCTGCAGCTGCGCGGTCGCCCCGCCCGCTTTATCGGTGGCGCGCTGGCCATTGATCAGCACATTCTCCGAGGCCTCCCCCAGCCCGCGCGCGTCGTCGGCGCCGCGGATGGTGAACCCCGGCACCTGAGTCAGCATGTCGTAGGCGGTCTGCGGCGCGAAGCGTGCGAAGTCGGCCGGTGTGAACACCTTGGCGCCGGTGGAAGCGGGCGCGCCGGAGGGATCGGCAGGCGGCGTTTCGAGCTGGGCCCGGGCGGATAGCGGCACGAGCAGCGCCGCCGACACCACCAGCCATTCTCCCGCGAGACGCGGCGTCCGGACCGAACGAAGTTTCTGATATGCCCGGCTCATTTGCTGGCCCGCAGATCCTGGGCGTCGATACCCGCGATCCGCAGCTTGATCAGCTCGCCTGCGTCGAGATTTCGCGCTCCGCCGTTCGCGAAGGCGCGGACATAGTCGGGCGTGACGTCGAAGATGCGCAGCTGGATCAGCGTCTCGGGAGACAGGTCGCGCAGACCTGCTGCGCGCATCGACCGCACAAAATCGGGCGTAACGCCGTGGATCCGCATGGCGAGCAGGTTTTCGGGGCTGATCCTTGTGTATCCGAGCCCGGCATATTCGCCGATCGCTTCGGGGGTCACGCCATGGATCTTGAACGCCACCAGCGTCTGGATCGCGCCGCTTTTGTAGCCGGCGTTGGCGAAGCCGCGCACCAGATCCGGCGTGATCTGGAAAATGCCGAGCTGGATCAGCTCGTCGAGCGTGGGCGTCCCCCACCCTTGGGCGCGCAACACGTCGAGCACCTCGAGCGACACGCCGCTCATGATGAGCGCGAAGCTCTGGTCCCCGTCGGGCCGAGCGATGCCACGGGCAGCGAGCCGGTCCGCAAAGGCCGGGCTCGGCGTCATTGCGCAATTGCCGTCGGCACGCCGGTCATGCCCGAGCCCTTCGCAGGCTAGCGTACCGGCCGGCCGCACGAGCCGGAACTGGACTCGACCGCCGCGATCGAACGTATCGCGCGTCAGTCCCTCGAAATCTGACAGCGGCACCGACTGGGACCAGTTGTTGCGGTGCTTCGGGCCGGCATTGTGCTCGACGCGCAGTTCCACATCGGACGGCCCCTCCAGATGCGCTTCGAAAGCGAGGCGATCCTCGGTGTCGAGCGGAGTGGCGGACGCGCAGCAGGTGAGCAGCATCGCAGCCGAAGCGAGCACGGAACGAAGCATGAGCAGTCTCCTCGATGACGGGCAAAGGGGTGCCGTTCGCCCGCGACAGGGCGTTTTGGCGGTACGGTGCAGGAGGTAGAGGTGGCGCGAACGCGATGCCCGTTACGGGCCGTCGCTGTCCTTGTCCGGATCGAAGCCCAGCGCCTTCAGCTCGGTGAGCTTGTGGGGCGAGGTCACGCTGATCCCGCGCGCCCGGAGCTTGCGCACATATTGGGGAGTGACGCCAAGGGCGATCATGCCCTGATAGTCGTCGAGCGAGCCATGGACCCCGAGCCTGCGCATCTCGCCAAGATAGCCGGGATCAAGCCGCAGTGCGCGCGCATTCAATATTTGTTCGAAGCTCTTCGCCATTCCGGCGGCGCGCATCTCGCGGACATATTCGGGCGTGACGTCCAGCGATCGCGCCTGCACCAGCTGATCCGTGGTGAGTCCCGGCAGGCCCGCCTGCGCCATCGCGCGCTTATATTCGGGCGTTACGCCGACGGCGCGCATCTCGATGAGCTGATCGACATCGACCTCTTGCGATCCGCGGACCGACGGGCTCGTCTGTGCCACCACCACGGGGCGGACAAGCTGGACCACCTGCGCGGATATCTGCGACGCGGAATTCGCCTCGACCAAGGCCTGTTCATTGGTGGACGTGGGAGGCGAAGCAGCGGTGCCCTCCGCACGCGCCGCCACGCCGTGCGTCAACGGAGTCGTCGATGATGCCGATGATGCCGATGATGCCGATGATGCCGGTGCGACGCGCGCTGCGCCTGTCGGGTTCGCAGCGACCGATGCGGCCTGGCTGGGCGCGAGCGTCAACGCGGCAAGCGGGACGGCCATGGTAAGCATTCCCGCGGCGAACCCCGCGACCCACGATTTGCCCGAGGGCTGGCGCGCGGGATTGAGGTCCAGCACCCGCGCGATGCGTCGATGCAGCGAGTTCTTCCCGGGCGCCACGCCATGCGCGCCGAGCAGCACGCCGCGGCACTCGTGACGGGCCACGCCGATCAACAGCTCGGCATAATCAGGTCCGTTGATATTGGCGGCGAGCACGGCGTCGTCCGCGGCTTCCTCGCGCAGTTGATGGGCTTCGCGCGCCAGAACCCAGGCGAGCGGATTGAACCAGAAGGCGGCGGTGGCGACGCGCGCGAGCATCAGCTTCGCCCAATCGAGCTGGACGACATGCGCCAGCTCGTGCGCAATGATCGCCTCGGCCTGTTCGGGCGCGCGCGCGGCCGCGTCGCTGAGCAGGATCGTCGGGCGCATCAGCCCCCAACTGATCGGCGAAGCAAGCTCTTCGCTCCTGAGCAACGCCGTGCCGCTCTTGAAGCCCATGCGCCGCTGGGCCCGGGCGAGCGCGGCCAGCCATTCGGGTTCGACCAGCACTTCGGCGCGCGCGCGCAGGCCGACCAGGCGAAACAATGCCGCCAGCGTGAGAAGCAGCAATGCCGCGGTCGGCAGCAGATAGGCATGTCGCGCCAGCGCGCTCACGACGTCGCCGAGCGTCGAAGGCTGGTCGGGTGCGGCCTGAACCCGCGGTTCGACCGCCGGTAGCGGAAGCGCGGCTCCGGTCGCCTGCGCGATACCCACCGTCGAGGGTGTCGCCGTAACGGGGGGCGTCGTCGTGCCGATCCCAACTACACGCGCGATCGGTTCCGGAACCGGCAACGACAGCGACGGCAGGGCCAGGCTCGCAAGCGGCAGCGCGACCAGCGCGAACAGCCCGAGATGCGCGATCGTCGAGCGCTCCGCGGCGGAGCGGCGGCGGGTCAGGCGGAGCAGCAGCAATGTCGCGGCGGCGACGAGGAGCGACTTGAGCGCGAGAAGCAATATGGCCATCGTTATTCTCCGCTGGCCCGGGCCTGCCGCGCTTGCGCGATCATGGCCTCGAGTTCGTCGAGCTCGCGCGCATCGGGTTGCTGCGCCATCCCCAGCAGCGCGCTGGCCGCGCTGATCGGCGATCCGTTGAAGAAAGTCCGCACGACCTGACTGAGCGCAGTCCGTCGCGCCTGGCTGTCGGGCAGGGTCGGCGAAAAGACAAACCCTCGTTCGCTTTCATCCCGGCGCACGAAGCCCTTGTCTTCGAGTCGCTTGAGCATCGCACGCACCGCCGATCCGGTGAGCCGGTCGGGCAGCGCGTCGCAAATATCCGAAACGGTGCGCGATCCCCCCTCATAGAGCAGGTCGACGATCTGACGTTCGCGGGGCGGCAGTTGCGAAAGCATGGCATACCTTTCAGACTACATTTGTAGCGTGCTACATTTGTAGCGCGAACGCAAGCGGTATCTTTCGGCGCTTCTCCGCTGCGCCCAAAACCCGGCGCTGCGCCCGTCGTCCGGCCGAAATCTCGCAAAGCGTAGCGCTACGCTTTGCAGCCTGAAGTCACGAAAGCCCGCCCAGCCGAAGCCTGAGTGCCCGGATTTGATCCGCTCCGCTGGAGGGGAAATTCGCAAGTCATGGCGATGGGGACGCTCCAGATTCGGGGTTCTTCCTGATGGTGGGCGTCTGGGTCTTTCCTATGCTTGCCGGGAAAGGATCGGATTGGGCGTGAGCAAGTGAACGTCCCGATCAGAACGCGGGAACCCGATGGCCAGGCCCTCCAATCGGTGCGGTCGATACCGGGGAGCGGGTTCCCGCGGCTCCACGTGACACAGGTCGATGCGCAAATAGGCTGAAGTGAAACAGAATCTATTGCCGAAAGGATTTCGCTGATGAGGAAAATCCGGGTTCGGGCCTTGACGACGATCGCCCTTTTAGCCGTGACGGGGTGCGCAGGCGCCGACCCCGGCAATTTCGACGCCAATAATCCCTCGGCGTCGCGTCAACCACGACAATGCTTCTGGGCTCGAGATGCGCGCAATTTCGCGGCCGTCAACTCCAGCACTGTCAACGTGCGCGTGGGTCGCGACATCTACCGCATCGACACATTCGGCATCTGTCGCGACCTCAACTGGACCCATCGCATGGCGCTGGTGACGAGGGGGAGCTCGATGATTTGCGTCGGGTCCGGTCTCGGTACCTCGATCGTCACCCGCGGGCCCGGCGGGCGACAGAATTGTCAGGTCCAATCGATCACCGCGCTGACCCCTGAACAAATTGCGGCGCTCCCACCTGGCCACCGACCCTAGAGAGCCTGGTCTAAAGCCCGAGTTCCTTCAGGATAGCTTCGCGCAAATTTTGCGCCTCGGGGCTCGAGAGCTTGCGCGGATGCGGCAGGTCCACATGGAAAGTGGTCTGGATCGTGGTCGGACGCGGCGACAGCACCAGGATGCGATCCGCCAGATAGATCGCCTCCTCGACGTCGTGGGTGATCAGCAGCACCGTGTGACGCTCTTCGTCGAGAATGCGCCGCAACTCGGTCTGCATTCGCAGGCTCATCAGCGCGTCGAGAGCCGAAAAGGGCTCGTCCATGTACAGGATCTCGGGCTTCACCACGAAGGCGCGTGCGAGTTCGACGCGCTTGAGCATGCCGCCGGACAGCTCGTGCGGGTACGCTTTCTCGAACCCGCTCAGCCCCACCATCTCGATATAGCGATGGGCGAGTTCCAGCCGCTCGCTCTGGCTGGCGTCGGTCAGGCCGAACATGACATTGTCCTGCACGGTCAGCCACGGGAACACCGATCCGTGTTGCGAGATCATGATGCCGTTCCGGCTGGGACCGGTCACCTTGACGCCGTCGATCCTGACCGTACCCTGGTCCGGACGCTCGAAACCGGCGATGATGTTGAGCAGGGTCGACTTGCCGCAGCCCGAAGGGCCGACGATCGCGACGAACTCGCCGTCGCGGACTTCGAAGTCCGCGCCGCCGACGACGGACAGTTCGCCGAACCCCTTGCGGATCCCGTCGACGACGATCTGCTTATCGGACATAGCGCCACTTCACCGTATCGAGCCGCTCGAGCAGGCGGGTGGCGCCGTCGAGCAGCAGCCCGATCACGCCGATGATGATCATGCTCGCGATCACCAGATCGTAGCGGTTGCCGGCGTTGCGCGAGTCCATGATGAGATAGCCGAGGCCGGAGTTGAGCGCGATCATCTCCGCGGCGACGACCACGAGCCACGCCACGCCGAGGCCGATGCGCATGCCGACGATGATCTCCGGCAAAACTGCGGGAATCACCACCCGGGTGAACAGCACGCGGCGCGAGACACCAAAATTCGCGGCCGCCCGCAGGTAGCGTCGATCGATCGTGCGTACGCCCACGGTGGTCTGCACCATCATCGGGAACACCGAAGATATGAAGATCAGGAAGATCGGCGAGAAGTCACCAACGCCGAACCAGAGGATGGCGACGGGGATCCAGGCGATCGGCGAGATCGGCCGCAGCATCTGGAACAGCGGGTTCAACGTGTAGAATGCGCCGGAAACCCAGCCCATCCACAAGCCGAGCGGCACGCCGATCAGAAGCGCCAGCCCGAACCCGATCTCGACGCGAAACAGCGACGCTTCGATGTGCTGCCACAAGGTGCCGTCCTGCGCCAGCGCCCAGGCTCCGGTCGCGACCTCGCCCGGGGTCGGAAAGATGGCGTTGTCGCTGTTCGCGACCACGATCCACCACACGGCGATCAGCAGCCCGATCAGGAGCACCGGAGGCACGACCCTCGCCAGCGCGTTGTTGGCTTCCCTCACCCATTCCCCCCAGGATCCTACCGGGCCGGATGATCGCACCATGCCGGGTCGGAACCGTTTGTCGAATTGCCGTCGCGACCCGCCGGGTTTGCGACATCACGACCCGATTTCACAACCTCGAACGGCGACCGGTATGACGCCGCAGCTCACATTTTCGTGCGAGTGCCGCCTCGTGTTGCGCCAGGGCAACAAGGTAGGAACGTACCTACAATTGGGTTCATGCACGCGAGCTGCGCATTGTTCACCGGGTCGACGCCATCGGGGTCGGGACTCGGGTCGGGATTCCGACGCATCACACCGCGTTCGTCAGTTCGCGCCAACGCCAACGAATCCTCTCCCAGCCGGGCGCGGGAGTCGGGTTCACGATCACGTTGAGCTGCCCGTTGGCGTGCGCGGTGCACTGGAAGCTGTAGGTCGATGCCTGCTCGAAAGGCAGACGGAAGCTCTGGCCCGGCATGATCAGCGTCGGGCCGAAGATGTGCGGAGCGCTGTCCGCGTTTCTGAACACCAATATGTCGTTGAGGCCGAGCGTCAGCCGGATCGTCTGCGGCAGAATTTCGATCTTCTCTCCAGCGAGACGGCGTGCCGAGGTTCCGGGCGGAATCTCGAATATCTCCTCATGCGACGCCGCTTCGATCGGCGCCAGCGCAGCCCATCCGAGTGCGCCGAGCAGGGGTAGCGATAGCACAGCCGCGACCAGGTGCCGGCGTCCGAAGGGTTTCCATGATGGCGGCCGCATGCTGAACGATTATTATGCCAACAGGATCTGGATGTCGTGCACGAAGTCTACGGGATCGTGTCCGAACGGCATCATCGCCCGCAGCTTGCCATCGCGATCGATCAGGAAAATCGACGATGTATGGTCCATCGCATAGTCTGGGCCCGTGCCCCGCTTGACCGCCGTGACGCCGTATTTCTCGCGCACCGCCGCCAGCGCATCCGGAGTGCCCGTGGCGCCGATGAAGGCGCGATCGAACGCCTTCAGATAATCCCGCATATGCGCGGCATCATCCCGCGCCGGATCTACGGTCACGAAGATCACCTGCACCGAATCCGCCGCCTTGCCGAGTTTGCTGCGGGCCTGCGCGAGCGTCGCCAGCGTGGTGGGGCACACCGCCGCGCAATAAGTGAAGCCGAACGTCAGCAGCACGACCTTTCCGCGATAGCGCGCCAGCGTCACTTCGGATCCGTCGGAGCCCGGCAGCGAGAAGTCGGGCGCCGGATGCGCTGGATCAAACGCCCCGGCGCGCATTCCCCCCGATCGCGCGGCGTCATGCGCAGGCGCCGCCTCCGGTCGCGCGGCGTCGCGCGACAGCGTCGTGACGGCCACACCCGCCACCAGCAACGAGACCAGCAACATTCCGGCCAGGATCGGAAGCCGCCGCGCGGTCAAAGCGCTATCGACGCGGGCCGTGCTGCGCGCGCGAAGCTCTCGTCGACATATTTCGCGTAGGGAACCGGGTGCTTCAGCGCCCCGGCGGCGACGGCCTGCTGCATCAGGTCATCGAACTCCCGCGGGATCATGCGCAGGTCGCCATAGGTGACCCGGTCCTCCGGGTGACGCATCACGAAGCGGAGGATATTGGGGTCCTGGTTGAAATATTCGCGCCTGGCGGCGATCTGGATCGCCGTTTCGCGGTTCTTCCGTTGCCCGTCGAGCCAACTGCCCGCCGCGAGCACGTAATTGACGAGATTCTGCACGAGCGGCCGGTTCGACGCGATCAGTTCCTCGCGCACCGTCAGGACGCAGCACATGTAACGGGGCCACTCGTCGCGCGTCATGGTCAGCGGCCGTGCATAGCCCGCGCTCTGCGCCGCCGCCCCGAAGGGCTCGCCGGTGCAATAGGCATCGACTCCCTTCACATAGAGCGCAGCCGGCATGTCCGCCGGCGCCATCTCGACGATCTCGACCTCCTTCGGCGTCATGCCCTCCTTGGCGAGCATCTTGCGCAGGAACAGGAAGTCGACCGCGAACCGACTGGGGATCGCGATGCGCTTACGGGCAAGGTCGCGGAAATTTCGGTAGGACGAATCGGTGCGAACCATGATCACCGCGCCCGAACGATGGCCGATCGACACGATCTTCACCGGCACCTGTTTGTCAGCGAGGTCCATCACCAGCGGCGCCAGCATATAGGCCGCCTGGACATCGCCGGACATCAGCGATTCCTTCAGCTCGGGCCACCCGTTGTACCGGCTGAATCCGAAGGCGAGTTGCGCCGCATCCCGCGTTCCGAAGGGGTTTGCGGCCTGGTTGGCAGCGCAGGCGACCGGCAGCGTCAGGTTGCAGGTCACGGCGAGTCCCCCGACCTTCACAGGCTCGGCCACCGCCTCGGGAACCAACAACCTGCGGGCGGGGATCGCCACGGCGGCGACCGCACCCGCGCCAAGCGCGCCGCGCAGCAGCAGCCGGCGGTCGACGTACCGGCCGAGGCCGGCGCCAGAGGAGGATCCGCTTTCCATAGTTAGCCTGCAAGCGTAGCAAACCGCTGTCTGGCCGCACAAGAGCGGCCCAATCGTATCGACGGGGCGTGCATCCCAATGGGGCGGCCGCGTGAATCCGGGGAGGTTGCCGTGAGATCTGTGGCTTTCGCTCTATTTCTGTCGCTTCCGATCGCGGCCTGCTCGCAACCGTCCCCGATCGAGGTGAAAGACGTGTGGGCGCGCGAAACGGTCGCCGATGCGGCAAATGCGGCAGTCTATATGACGATCACCTCGCCGACGCCGGACCGGCTGATTGCCGCTTCCACCCCTGTCGCGAAAAAGACCGACCTCATGACGATGGAAAGCGGCGGCGGCGCGATGGGGATGAAGTACCTCAAAGCCATCGATATTCCGGCCGGCCAGCCCGTAAGTCTGAATCCAGGCGGGCTGCACGTCTGGCTCGCCGGCCTGAACCAACCGCTCAAGGCCGGCCAGAGCTTTCCGCTGACGCTCAAATTCGAGAAGGCAGGCGAGCGCGAGGTTGCCGTATCCGTCATAGAACCGGCCGCAGCGCCCCCCATGTCAGGGATGACGATGTAACGCGGCCTTCCCCTGGAAGCCCATTTCGACCGTCTCGTCCTTCCGGGAGGGTTCGCGTATCGACCACGAAGGCCTGCCATCGCCCGCATATCCCCTTCGTCTCGCCCGCATTGCGGCTTTCGCTGCGCCTGCGAATAGGGCAGGAACGCGCACCACGTTTCGCTGGAGTCCGCATGTTTCGTCCGATGTACGACTGGGTCCTGCGCATGGCGCATCATCGCCACGCGCTTCGCAGCCTGGCCGTGGTCTCGTTCGCCGAGAGCAGCTTCTTCCCGATCCCGCCGGACGTGATGGTCGTGCCGATGGTCCTCGCCCGGCGCGACAAGGCCTATACGATCGCCGCGGTGTGCACGCTCGCCTCGATCATCGGCGGCATGTTCGGCTATGCGATCGGCTATTTTCTGATGGAGAGCCTCGGCCAGTGGCTCATCCAGCTCTATCATATGGAATCGAAGATCGAGGCGCTGCGCCACGGCTATGATCAATATGGCGCCGCGATCATCCTGCTGAAGGGCCTGACGCCGATCCCGTTCAAGCTCGTCACCATCGCCAGTGGCCTGTTCCATTTCAATTTCCCGCTTTTCGTGATCCTTGCAACCATTACGCGCGCCGCGCGCTTCTTCCTGATCGCCGCGCTGCTCAAGCGGTTCGGCGAGCCCATGCAAGCATTCATCGAAAAGCGATTGAATCTGTTCGCATGGGGATTTCTGATCTTGCTCGCCGGCGGCTTCGCCGCAGTGGCACTGATCTAGCCAAGGATCCTGTGCATGTTCAAAAAACTGGCTGTAATCACCGCCGCGTCGGCGATGGTCTTCGCATCGACCGCGGCGCAGGCCGGATCGGCCTCTGCCCTTAGCCTGCGCAATGCGCCCGCGGTCGAAACAAGCGCGGCTGCTACGCGCGCCAGCACCCCGGCTGCGAACCAGAGCAAGATCATGGGCGGCACGGCGCTCTATGCGGCGATCGGCATCCTGGGCGTGCTCATCCTGCTCGAGGCAACCGAAGTCATCAACATCTTCGGCGGCGGCGACGACGAACCCGACAGCCCCTGAGCACCGCTTTTATCCTTTCCTGACGGCAGCGCCCGGCCCGGCCGGGGGCTGCCGTTGTCGCGTCCCGTGCGGCCCCGGATGCCGCCGCGATCGCATGTCGACGGCGCGCCGGACGGCGAATGCGGCGGCTGGCCGACTCCTCCAAGCACCGCTTGCTTTTGCCCCCTGCCCTCGCTAGATACCCGTCCCAATCCGACAGCGTGATGGGAACACGCCGGTCCTTCCCCCGGAAGGAGCGGCAGCGGACCCATGCCCCGCTGAAGGGCCCCATTTTCTGACGAGGATGCCCCAGTGGCGAAGACCAGTCCCCTCGAATTCATCCGCCAGGTGCAGGCCGAGACCCGCAAGGTCGTGTGGCCGTCGCGCCGGGAAACGATCATGACCGGCGTGATGGTGCTGATCATGGCGACGCTGCTCGGCGTCTTCTTCCTCGGCGTGGATTCGTTCTTCGACTTCGTCGTCCGCACCCTCCTCCGCTTCGCGCAATAAGGAACGACAAAGCATGGCGCGCTGGTACATCATCCACGCCTATTCGGGCTTCGAGGGCAAGGTCCGCGATCAGATCCTCGCCGACGCGACCCGGCTCGGGCTCGACCGGCTGGTCGAGGCGGTCGAAGTCCCCACGGAGACCGTCACCGAGGTCCGTCGTGGCAAGAAGATCCAGTCCGAGCGGAAGTTCTTCCCGGGCTATGTGCTCGCCAAGCTCGAGATGAACGACGACGTCTACCACCTCGTCAAGAACACCCCCAAGGTCACCGGCTTCCTCGGCTCGTCGGGCAAGCCCCAGCCGATCAGCGAGGCCGAAGCCGCGCGCATCCTCAACACCAAGGAAGAGGCCGCCTCCGCCGCGCCCAAGGCGCGTGTCCATGTCGATTACGACATCGGCGACACGGTCAAGGTCACTTCGGGCAATTTCGCGACCTTCTCGGGCGTGGTCGAGGAGCTCGACTTCGACAAGAGCCGCGTGAAGGTCTCGATCTCGATCTTCGGCCGCGCCACCCCGCTGGAGCTGGGCTTCGAGGACGTCGAACGCGTCAAGTAACGCGCACCGTTCGGGCAGAAACACGGAAGGCCGGGGCGAAAGCCCCGGCCTTTTTTTGGGTCCGGCTGATGCGAGGCTCCGCGTGACTTCCCATCAAATAGAGCCTGTCCCCGCCTCAGCCCGCCAACGTCGCGCTGTCGATGACGAAGCGGTACTTCACGTCGCTGCGCTGCATCCGGTCATAAGCCTCGTCGATCTGCTGGATGCGGATCATCTCGATATCGGCGACGATGTCGTGCTCGGCGCAGAAATCGAGCATCTCCTGCGTCTCGGCGATACCGCCGATCAGCGATCCGGCGATCGCCTTGCGCCCAAAGATCAGCGCCGAGACGTCGGGCGAAGGATGCGCATGCTCGGGCACTCCGACCAAAGTCAGGGTGCCGTCGCGCCTGAGCAGCGCGGTGAAGGCGTCGAGATCATGGCTCGCCGCGACGGTATCGAGGATGAAGTCGAAGCTGCCGGCGTGCGCCGCCATCTCCCCGGCGTTGCGCGAGACCACGACTTCGTCCGCGCCGAGCGCCTTCGCATCCGCACGCTTGCTCTCGGACGTGGTGAAGGCGACGACATGCGCGCCCAGCGCATGCGCGAGCTTCACGCCCATATGGCCGAGCCCGCCGATCCCGACGATCCCCACCTTCTTGCCCGGCCCGACCTTCCAGTGGCGGAGCGGCGACCAGGTGGTGATCCCCGCACAGAGCAACGGCGCGACTGCGGCGAGTTGCGCCTCGGGATGCGTCACCTTGAGAACGAACTTGTCGTCGACGACGATCCGCTGCGAATAGCCGCCCAGAGTATGGCCCGGCGCATCCGCTGTCGGGAAGTTATACGTGCCCGTAAAGCCATTCTCGCAATATTGCTCGAGCCCCTCGTCGCACGAGGCGCAATGCTGGCAGCTGTCGACCATGCAGCCGACCCCGACCAGATCGCCCACCGCGAATTTGGTCACATGGTCGCCGACTGCGCTGACGCGGCCGACGATCTCGTGCCCCGGCACGCAAGGGTAGATCGTCCCGCCCCATTCGGAGCGGACCTGGTGCAGGTCCGAATGGCAGACCCCGCAATAGGCGATCTCGATCTGGACGTCGTGCGCACCCGGCGCGCGGCGCTCGATGTCGATCGGCTCGAGCGGCTTGTCGGCGGCATAGGCGCCATAGGCTTTGGTGGTCATTTGGGATTCCCTTGTTGAAATCGGTTCGCCGGGGGTCCGGCGCGATATTCAGCGTCGGTGACGTGCTCCATCCACGCGACCATCTCGCCGTCGAGCGCTTCCTGGATGGCGATGTGGGTCATCGCGGTGGTCGGCGTCGCACCGTGCCAGTGGCGATGCTCCGGCGAACACCAGATCACGTCGCCGGCGCGGATCTCGACGATCGGCTCGCCTTCGCATTGGGTCCAGCCGACACCGGAGGTGACCACCAGCGTCTGGCCCAGCGGGTGCGTGTGCCAGGCGGTGCGCGCGCCCGGCTCGAAGGTGACGCTCGCTGCGCCATGGCGCGCCGGCTCGGGCGCGGTATTGAGCATGTCGATGCGGACCGATCCGGTGAACCAGTCGGCCGGGCCCCGCTGCGAAGGCCGTGTGCCGTTGCGATAAAGCTTCATCTGAATCTCCTCGGTCCGCCCAGATAGGCCGCGATGCCAGCCGCGATTAGCCGCTATGATCTCCAAGCAGTTGTGAGTAGAACTCAACAATGGATCGACAGCATCTCGCAGAGCTTTCCGCCTTCCTCAGCATCGCGCGTGAGCGGAGCTTCACCCGCGCGGCGGCACAGCTGGGAGTCACCCCGTCAGCGCTCAGTCACAGCATGCGGGCACTCGAGGCCCGGCTGGGTCTCCGCCTGCTCAATCGCACCACCCGCAGCGTGACCCCTACCGAGGCCGGCGAGCGGCTGCTGCGCTCGGTCGGCCCGCGCTTCGACGAGATCGAGGCGGAAGTGGCGGGGCTGAGCGCGCTGCGCGACAAGCCCGCGGGGACGGTGCGGATCAACGCCGACGAGCATTCGATGGCGACGGTGCTCTGGCCCGCGCTCCGCCGCATATTGCCCGACTATCCCGAAATCCATGTCGAGGTCGTCACCGATTATACGCTGACCGATATCGTCGCCGAGCGCTTCGACGCCGGCGTCCGCTTCGGCGAGATCGTCGCAAAGGACATGATCGCAGTGCCCATCGGCCCCGAGGCGCAGATGCTGGCGGTGGCCTCGCCTGCCTATTTCGCCGCGCACGGTCGGCCCGGCACGCTGGAGGCGCTGACCGATCATTGCTGCATCAACCTTCGGTTGCCCACCTATGGCGGACTCTATGCCTGGGACTTCACGCGGGATGGCCGCGATCTGCGCGTGCGCGTCGAAGGGCAGCTGACCTTCTCGTCGATCCTGCCGATCCTCGAGGCCGCGCTCGACGGCTTCGGAATCGGCTATCTGCCGGTCTCGATGATCCAGCCGCATCTCGACAGCGGCGCGCTCGAGGCGGTGCTGACCGAATGGTCGCCGCCCTTCCCCGGCTATCACCTCTATTACCCGAGCCGTCGCCAGCCCACGCCCGCCTTCGCGACGATCGTAGAGGCCTTGCGCTATCGTCCCTGAAGCGGGGAATCAGGCCCCTGGTCGCGGCCGGGGAAGAGCATCCGGCTGCAGCCCTACCTCGCGATCGCAGTCCTTCCGCGGCAGGTTGAGCCAGCTCCGGACTCCCGCCGGTGGCGCCTGATCGGCCAGCCCCACCGCCGGCCACTCATCCGACGCAGGCATATGCTCGGTGCCGAACAACCGATCCCAGATCGTCGTGAAGGCGCCGAAATTCCTGTCGAAATGCCGCTCCTCCAGGGAGTGGTGGATCCGATGATAGCGGTTGTCGACGAGGATCGCCCGCAGCGGCCCCAGCGTCGCGCGGGTCGGCGAGTGGATCCACACGACGTGAAGGCCGAGCAGCGTGGTCGCGATCGGGATCGCCGGGCTGGTATGGGCGAAGACCAGAGCCAGCGGCAGCTGAAGCATCACCGTCGACATCAGCGGCTCGCTGATATGGTGATAGCTGTTGAGCGCGTTCAGATGCTCCACCGAATGGTGGACCGAGTGCCAGCGCCACAACCAGCGGTGCTGCGCCCGGTGGTACCAGTAGAAGAAGAAGTCGTGGACCATCGCGCCGAACAGCGCCCCGGCGATCCCCGCGCCTATGCTGCCCCACCAGCCCGTCTCGTCGAACGAAAGCGTGAAGAACGGTTCGATGCCGAGATTGTCCAGCGCCGCGCGCAACAATACCGACAGGCCGAAATAGAGCGGAACCAGCGCCGCCCAATAGCCGATCGCATGAAGGCGCGCGCGCAGCGGCTGTTGCTCGCGCGGACTGAGCAATTCAAAGGCGGTCAACGTTGCGAAGACGAAGATCCAGCCAAGGGCCGAAGCCTTGAGTCCGGGAAGGTACGAGAGCGGCTCCATCGTCTCGATGGTCTAGCGTCGGAATGGCGAACAGCGGGTAAATGGCGACGCCGGAATGGTTCGGATGCGCTCCCCGCCGGATCGGCTTCGCCGCGATCGCTTCTTGCCTGCTTGCATCAGGCGCGCTTTTCGATCGTCGAAGCGGTGCGCTATCCCCCGGGGCGCGGGCCACGGCTCATGGCAGGGCAGTGACGTCGAGCGGCAGCGCGAGCTGGATCGTTTCGAGCCCGCGTTCGCGAACCTTTTGCGGGGATGCGATCAGCCCGCGTTTGGCGAGCGGCCCATCGGGCGCCCACATCGAGGCGTAGAGATTCAGGAAATCCTTGAGGCCCGCCACTGCGTCGAGATGGCGCTTCTTGACGTAGAGATAGAGGGTACGGACGCCCGGATATTTGCCGCTGGCGATCGCCGCATAGTCTGGCGTTACCCCGTCGATCGGCACGCCGTGCAACCGGCCACGATTGCGGTCGAGATACGAATAGCCGATCAGCCCGAGCGCGTTCGGGTTCTGCGCCAGCCCCTCGACGATGACATTGTCGTCCTCGCCGCGCTCGGCATAGGCGCCATCGGTGCGGATCTGGCGGCAGGCGGTGTCGAACAGCGCCGGATCGGCGGCCTTTTTGAGCTCGCTTGCTTCGGGCATCGCCTCGACGCAGCCATGTTCGAGGATCAGTTCGACAAAGGCGTCGCGCGTCCCGCTGGTCGCAGGCGGCCCGATCACGAGGATCGGAATCGCGGGAAGCTTCGGATTGACGTCCTTCCACGTCTTCGCCGCATTGGGCTTGCCCTTTGGATTGGCGGCGAGCGCGAGATAGACGTCCTTGCGGGTCAGCTGGAGCTTGGGCCCGGCATTGGATTCGGCGAGCGCGATGCCGTCGAGCCCGATCGGGATCTCGATGATGTCGCCGACGCCATTGGACTGGCAGCGGTCATATTCGATGCGCCGCATCCGGCGTGAGGCGTCGGCGATGTCGGGATAGGTATAGCCTGCGCCTTCGCAAAAGCGCCGGATGCCCGCGCCGGTGCCGATCGATTCGATCAATGGCGCCTTGCGGCCCTTCTTGCCCTCGACGAACGCCTCCGCCACCGTGCGCGTGAACGGATAGATCGTCGAGGATCCCACTGCCCGGATCTCCCGGGAAGAACTGCCGTCGCACGCTGCAAGCGCGAGCGAAAGCGCCACGCACGTCAAGGCACCAGACCGGCCAGGCATCGCCATTCCCCTCCCATCCCGCGATTGGGGGCGCAAAAGCACACGCGTCCGTTGCTGCCTGTGTCGAACAGCCGGGTTACCGCCTTATGACAGGGCGGCGCGGCGGCGTGTTCGGGCAGGTTCGGAGGACGGCCGGCCTCATAAGGGTTTGCCTTTTGCCCGGCATTCGGTTAGGGGCGCGCGCTTCCAAAGCACACGCAATGGAAACCCTGCGGGAGGACGCCCCGGCGTCCGGCTGAACCGCTAAACTTGATCGGGGCCTTTCAGGCTCCCTGAAAGAGAGTGACATGGCAAAGAAGATTACCGGCTATATCAAGCTGCAGGTGCCTGCGGGCGCCGCCAACCCCTCGCCGCCGATCGGCCCTGCCCTGGGTCAGCGCGGCGTGAACATCATGGAATTCTGCAAGGCGTTCAACGCCCAGACCGGCGACACCGAGAAGGGCACCCCCCTTCCCACCGTGATCACCGTCTATGCGGACCGTTCGTTCTCGTTCGAGACCAAGACGCCGCCGGCGACCTATCTGATCAAGAAGGCGATCAACCTGAAGTCGGGCTCGAAGGAGCCGGGCAAGTCGGTCGCGGGCAAGATCAAGCGCTCGCAGCTGAGCGAGATCGCCCAGGTGAAGATGAAGGACCTGAACGCCAACGACATCGAGGCAGCGACCAAGATCATCGAAGGCTCCGCCCGCGCGATGGGCCTCGAAGTGGTGGAGGGCTGAGATCATGGCCAAGCTGACCAAGAAGCAGAAGACCTGGACCATCGACGCGAACAAGCTCCACGGCGTCGATGAAGCCATCGGCATCGTCAAGGCGAACGCCACCTCGAAGTTCGACGAGACCGTCGAAGTCGCGCTCAACCTCGGCGTCGATCCGCGCCACGCCGACCAGATGGTCCGCGGCGTCGTGACGCTGCCCAAGGGCACCGGCAAGACCGTGCGCGTCGGCGTGTTCGCCAAGGGCGCCAAGGCCGACGAGGCCCGCGAGGCGGGTGCCGACGTCGTCGGCGCCGAAGACCTGATGGAAATCATCCAGGGCGGCAAGATCGACTTCGATCGCTGCATCGCCACCCCGGACATGATGGGCCTGGTCGGTCGTCTCGGTAAGGTGCTCGGCCCGAAGGGCCTGATGCCGAACCCGAAGCTCGGCACCGTGACCATGAACGTCGGCGAGGCCGTCAAGGCCGCCAAGGGCGGTCAGGTCGAGTATCGCGTCGAGAAAGCCGGCATCATCCACTCGGGCATCGGCAAGGCGTCGTTCCCGGCCGAGGACCTGCGCGCGAATTTCGACGCGCTGGTCGACGCAGTGGTCAAGGCCAAGCCGGCGGGCGCCAAGGGCAAGTACCTCCGCAAGGTCGCACTGAGCTCGTCGATGGGCCCGGGCGTCAAGGTCGACGTGGCGGAAGTCGCCACGGTCTGATCTGCCCTCACGGCAAATAAAATTTTGAAGGGGCCGGAAGCGATTCCGGCCCCTTCTTCTTATCTGCGCGCCGCCGCCTCCGCCGCCCGCGTTGACGACTCGGACGGCGAGGCGCAGGGATTCCCGCGGTTGCCTGTTCGTAGCGCGCAATCCGTTCGCGGCCTCGTTCCGCTCCGCTCGAGCAAGCAACGCCTCAGAGCAGGAGAACGATCATGCCCGGATGGTATCCGTCGGTAGGCAGACGGCATTTTCTCGCATCGACTGTCGCCGGAACGATTGGCGCGCTCGCGCCGCTGAGCGCCGATGCGGCGCCCGCCCAGCCCCCCACCGGCCCCGCCGAGACGCTGGCGCAGAGCCCCGCCGCCGCACCGCCCACCACCGCCACGATCTTCGGCGGCCTGCCCGGCGACGCGGCGCTGGCGACGCCGACCGGCGACGACGATACGATCCGCCCGTTCAGCTATCATGCCTCCGACGAGGCCCTGGCCGACCTCAGGCGCCGGATCGCGATGACGCGTTGGCCCGGCAGGGAGCTGGTCGACGATCCGACGCAGGGCGTGCAGCTCGCGACGATGCGCAAGCTCGCCGACTATTGGGAGAGGGACTATGACTGGCACGAAGTCGAGGCGCGGCTGAACACCCTGCCCCAGTTCGTCACCCGGATCGACGGAGTCGACATCCACTTCATCCATGTCAGGTCACAGCACCCGCACGCGTTGCCGTTGATCCTCACCCATGGCTGGCCGGGATCGATCATCGAGGAGCTCAAGGTGATCGGGCCGCTCACTAATCCGACTGCATTTGGGGGGAGCGCCGCCGATGCGTTCGACGTGGTGATCCCCTCGATCCCCGGATACGGATTCTCGGGCAAGCCGGCCGAGCTCGGCTGGGATCCGGTGCGGATCGCAAAGGCTTGGGCGGCGCTGATGACCCGGCTCGGCTATTCGCGGTTCGTCGCCTCGGGCGGCGATTGGGGCGATCCGATCACCGAGCAGCTCGCGGTCCACGAGCCGACGCGCGTGCTCGGCGTGCATCTCAACATGCCCTCGGCGATCCCGCCCGAGATCGAGGCCGCGCTGGCGGCGGGCGGCGCCCCGCCGGCCGGGCTCACCGCCGAGGAGGCGCAGGCCTATGCGCAGCTCGACTTCTTCTACAAGAACGGGCTCGGCTATGCGCAGGAGATGAACCACCGGCCGCAGACGCTCTATGCGCTCGAGGACTCGCCGATGGGGCTGGCCGCATGGATCCTCGACCACGACATCCGCAGCTACGAGTTGATCGCGGGCATATTCGACGGCGCGGACGAGGGCCTGACGCGTGACGACATACTCGACAACATCACCCTCTACTGGCTGACCGAGACCGCAGTCTCCTCGGCGCGGCTCTATTGGGAGAACAAGCTCGCCTTCTTCAAACCGCAGGGCGTGACCGTCCCCGTGGTGGTAAGCGCCTTCCCCGACGAGCTCTATCAGGCGCCGCGGAGCTGGGCGGAGCGAAGCTTCCCGAAGCTGATCTACTATAACCGCCATCCGAAGGGCGGGCATTTCGCGGCGTGGGAACAGCCCGAGGCGTTCACGGAAGATTTGCGCGCCGGGTTCCGCTCGATGCATTGAGCCGGGCTCACTATCGGCGGGCGGCGCACTCCTGCTCCGTCCGCCTCGCAAATCGGAGATGCGGATGCTCCATCGATTTGCCTTGCCGTGGATCCTGCTGACGGGCGTCGCGCAGGCGCAGACCGCACCGGCACCGGGCGTCTCGCGAACCGACCTCCAGCGGCACGATCTCGCCACGCCTGGCCGCGAGATGGTGCAGGCGCGCGTCGACTTCGCGCCGGGTGCGTTCGCACCGAGCCATCGCCATCCGGGCGAGGAGGTCGTCTATGTCCTCAAGGGGACGATCGAATATCGGCTCGAGGGGAAGCCGGCGGTGACGCTCGGCCCGGGCGGGGTGCTGTTCATCGCGGAAGGCGTCGCGCATTCCGCGCGCAATATCGGCAACGACGATGCATCCGAGCTCGCCACCTATTTCGTTGCGAAAGGCAAGCCCCTGGCGTTGCCGGCCGACTGAAATGCACAGGCCGGTTTGAAACAGGGACACATGGTACGAACCGATCGGCGTGCCGACGATCACCATGCAAGGTGACGCCAACGGCACGCCGTATCCGCCGCCTTCCCTTTTCGCGGATCGGCGGCATACTCGTACGCAAAACAGGAGGGGTATATGCGGCATGCGACGCTTGCCGGCGGGCTCTGGATGCTCGCCCTGTCCGTTCCCGTCAGTGCCCAGACCGCGCCCCCGCAGGACGAGACGATCGTCGTCCAGGGCCGGCTGGAGAGACTCAGCCATTGGCGCCAGGCCGAGACCGATCACGTCGCCGTGATCAGCGATGGCAGCGAGGCCGAACTGCGTCGCATCGCGCACAATCTCGAACGGTTGCACTTCCTGCTCTCCGTGCTGCTCGGCCGCGCCGACCAGCCCGACGACATGCGCAAGCTGCGCGTTACCTTGGTCGGCGATTCGCGCGAATTCGACGCGATGGGCCTGCGCAACCTGCACTTCACCCCCGGCCCGTGGCGCAGCGGCTTCGACGTGCAGGGCTATTATGATCCGCGCGAGGACGGCCCGGTGCTCGCCGCGACGCGCTACGACACGCGCGTCCAGCTCGAGCGGGGGACGAGCCTCGCCGGGATCCTGCCTGATCTGATCCGCGCGACCAGCGGCGGTGCATCCGATCCCACCGCCAACGACGCGGGGCTGAGCACGCATCTGGCAGGGCCTGTCGGCGCCAGCGCGCGCTTCGCGAAAAAGGACGATCCATTCGCGATCGGCGTCAACGAGGTCTCGGTGCCGGTCACCGCCGAGGGGCGGATCTATGCGGCCTTCGCGCGCAACTGGTTGCTGACGCATTTCCCCAACGCCTATCCGCGCTGGTACGTCGATGGCTTTGGCGAGCTGTTCGCGACGATCGAGGTCAAGACGGACGGACAGATCGCCTATGGCCGCGCGCCCGAGGGCTATGCCCGGGTGATGGACAATGTGCGGTCCGCCCCGGTGAAGGAGGTGCTGACGGGGCGCTACCCGACGACGGGAAATGCCGACAGCCGCTGGACGCCGTTCCACGCCTGGGCGTTGGCGCACATGCTGTTCTTCGACGAAGCACGCCGCCCGCAGCTGCGCGCCTATCTTGCCAATGTCGCGGCCGGTGCGGATCCCGCCCGGGCCGCAGAGGCGTTCGGCGATCTCGACCAGCTGGAACGCGACCTCGCCGCGTGGGACAATCGCAAGATGCCGTATGAGCGGATGACCTATCCCCCAGGGCGCGCCGTCGAACCGATGATCCGGCAACTGACCGAAGGCGAGGCCGCCTTCATCAAAGGAAGGCTGGAGCTCGGTTCGCGCATCGCGCTGCCGGCGCCGCCTCCCGCCGGTGCCGATGCGAAGACGGTGGCGGCGGCCGAGCAGGCCCGTCGCCGCGCTCTCGCCGAGCGTGACGCGTGGCTGAAGGATTTGCGCGAAGATGCCGCGCGCTATCCCGCGAACCTGCAGGCGCAGCTCCTCCTCGCCGAAGCCGAATGCCGCAGCGGCAACCCGGCCGGGTGCATGACCGCCGCCGATCGGGCGCTCGCCGCAGCGCCGGGCAGCAGCGACGCGCGGCTGTGGCGCGGCCACGCCCTGCTTGCCGAGGCTCTGGCCGCGCCCGCAGCGGAGCGCGGCGCACGGATCAAGGCGGCGCGCGCCGAGATCGCCCGCGCCAACCGGGCCGATCCGGACAATCCGCTGCCGCTGCTCGCCTATTACCGCAGCTTCGCCGAGGCGGGCGAGGCACCGCCCGACATCGCGATCGAGGGGCTGATGAAGGTGGTCGACACCGTCCCCGCCGCGCCGGGGCCGCGTCTGCTGCTCGGCGAGGCGTTGCTCCGTCGCGGCGACCCCGCCGCCGCGCGCCGGGCATTGCTACCGGTCGCCTATGGCCCGGACACCTCGCCCGAACGCGCGCAGGCGCTGCGTCTGCTCGGCGCCGGCTAGGCGGGCCGCGCCCGATCAGCGCGGCAGTTCGATACGCGCTTTCTCCTTGCCGTATTCGCGGATGATCAGCCGCGTCGCCGTCACTCCGAACGGAACCTTGGGGAAGACGTGAGTGCGCTTCGCCTCTCCGTCGTTCTCCAGCCAGACGGTGGTCCTCAGCACGTCGCTGCCGGACGCGCCATAATGATTGCCGTCGGTGCGATATTCGAGGCCGTCGGAGCCGACCACCCAATAATCCTGCCAGTCATGCTGCATGCCGAGCCGCCGGCCGAGCTTGTTGCGCACCGTCACCGTCACGTCGACCCCGCCGGTCTTGCGCGCCGTCACACTGTCGGCCTTGATGTCCATATAGGCGGTCTTCTGGAAGCCGCCGGCGGCCGACGCCGCGCTGGCTTCAGGCTGGGTCTGCTTGCTCGCGGCCGGCTGCGGCTCGGTCAGTGCGGTAAACCGCGGGATGTCGATGGTGAGGCTGCCCCCGGGGTGCTCGGACGATTCGAACATGAGCGTCAGGCGCCGCGCTGCCCGCAATCGCGCCTGATCCGGAAAGAAGTGGAAGTAGTGAACAGACACCCATTCGCCGGGCGGCAGGGTGTAGCTTTCGTAACGGGCGGCGCTCTTGAAAATCCCGTTTGACATGTTGCGTGTGCTGCGGCCGCCTTCCTCGACGATAATGCTCCCCAGCGCCGAAGATTTGAGTATCAGAGCCACCGGCAAGGTGTTTTGCACCGTTGCCCTTATCTCGATCGTCTCTGGTCCGTTCGGGTGCCCGGTGGAGCTGGCGTAGCGTACACCGTCCACGCGCGCCCGCAACGGCCCGAACGGCCGAAAGCTGGCGTCGGTGATCCGCGTCGTCTGGTATCCGCCCGGTTCGACCGGCGCATAGGGCGGCGTTGTCAGCGGCGGCGTCGCGGCGGGCGAGCCGGCATAGCCGTCGACGCTGAAGCTGGCCTCGCCGCCACCCGCCGGCTTCCCCAATATTTTCAGCAAGGGCTTTTCGCGCAGGGTCAGGCGCAGCGGCGCGGTGGGCACGCGATCGCCAAGCTGGTAGCGAAAGGCGATCCTGTAAGTCGAATAGGATGCCAGCGTCTTGGTCTCGAGCCTGCCTTCCTCCCCGATTCCAAATCCCGCAGGGAAGCTGTGAGTCACTCCGGAGAACACGCTGGAGCCGTTGGTCAGCGTAGTGCCTTCGAAGGTGCTCGCGGTGAGCAGCACCGGCGCATTCGATTCGTTGCGGATCATCAGATAGACGATCACGAAGGGTCGGTTCGACGCGACATTCTCGTAGCGCACCGCCTCGACGCGCGCCGATAGCTTGTCGAGGCGGCTATAGGCCGCCTGCGCCGCAAATTGCGCGCTCTGGGCGCTCGCAGGTGCCGCCGCACACAGGGCCGCCATCGCCACCGCCAGGTGGATCGGATTGCGGAAGAACATGTCAGGGTCTTTCCAATCGCTATCGTCGCCTGCTGCGGTGCGACACCACGCGATCGGCGGGAACCACGATGCGACCGGGCTCGCTATCGCACCGACGAAGACGGCCCATCCGCCCCCTGGTCCTTTGCATCGGCCGGAACCGCCCACGCCGCGCTCACACCCGCCTTCGTCGCAAATCGGTCCACGCCCCATGCGCGCGCCCTCACCACGGCGTTGGCTGCCGGCCTGTTGCCGGCGGCCTGACCGACGGGGGCGGAGGTTGTACAGTATGCGTAGCGTTATTTTCTCGTGTCTCGCCGCAGCGGCATTTTGTGCCGCGTCATCGGCCCATGCGCAGCGCCCGGGCGGCGCGCGTGCCGAGATCACCGCGGGCTATGAATTGGACGGCGATTGGTCGAGCGACGACGGCGCCGGCGGGGTTCGTATCGGTGGCACCGTCGGCTATGATCTGCCGGTCAGCAAGCACTGGATCCTCGGCATCGAGGCGGGCGCCGGGCAGACGCTCGACACCGAAGTGACCTCGGGACCATATCACTTCGTCCAAGGGGTTTCCCGCATTCGCGGCGAGCGCCGGGCCGAGTTCGACCTGTCGGTTCGCGCCGGCGCGCGCGTGGCACCGAAGACGCTGTTGTTCGGCAAGCTGGGCGTGGTGCAGCAACGGTGGAAATCGGAACTGATCGATCTTCCCGGCGATACGCTGGATCGGGGTCATGACAGCGACTTGCGCGTGGGCGCCGGCATCGAGCAGGATCTCGGCGGGCGCAGTTATTTCAAGTCCGAATATCGCTACACTGACTCTTTCACGGGGCGCCACCAGATCCTCGCTGGCCTGGGCGTGCGCTTCTAGGCCCTGGCCGCCGCGGCGGCGGGTCAGGGGCGCAGCACGATGCGCCCCTCGACCTTGCCGTCGCGCAGCCGGTCGAGCACCTGATTGACCGCCGAGAGCGGCTCGACCGCCACCGTCGCCTTCACCTTGCCTTCGGCCGCGAAGGCCAGCGCGTCGGCCAGATCCTTGCGCGTGCCGACGATCGAGCCGCGCACCGTGATCCGCTTGAGCACGATGTCGAAGATCGGCGTCGGAAAGTCGCCGGGCGGAAGTCCGACCAACGCGACCGTGCCGCGCCGGCGGGTGCAGGCGATCGCCTGCGCGAAGGCCGCAGGCGAGACGGCGGTGACCAGCACGCCATGCGCGCCGCCGCCGGTGGCGGCGCGTATCTTGGCGACCGCATCCTCGGTGGCGACGTTGGCGGTCACCTCCGCACCCAGCGTCTCGGCGAGCGCCAGCTTGTCGGGTGCGACGTCGAGCGCGGCGACGTGGAGTCCCATCGCTCTCGCATATTGGATCGCGACATGGCCGAGCCCGCCGATCCCCGAGATCACCACCCATTCGCCGGGCCGCGCATCGGTCTCGACCAGCCCCTTGTAGCTGGTCACCCCGGCGCAAAGGATCGGCGCCAGCGCGTCGAAATCGGGATTTTCCGGCAGCCGGCCGACAAAGGGCGCGCTGGCGATCGCATATTCGGCATAGGTGCCGTGGACGCTGTAGCCGCTGTTCCGTTGTTTCTCGCAGAGCGTCTCCCAGCCGGTCTCGCAATATTCGCAATGCCCACACGCATCGTGCAGCCACGGGATGCCGACCGCATCGCCTTCCTTCAGGTCCTCGACTCCCGGCCCGAGCGCGGCGACGTAGCCGACGCCCTCATGGCCCGGGATCAGCGGCAGGATCGGCTTGACCGGCCAATCGCCGTCCACCGCGTGGAGATCGGTATGGCAGACCCCCGTGGCGACGATCTTGACGAGCACCTCCCCCGGCCCCGGCTCGGGGATCGACACGCGCTCGATCGCCAGCGGCGTACCGAATGCGCGCGCGACGGCTGCTCTCATCATCGTCATGCGAAGGTCCCTTTTTCCAGCGATCGGAGCCGCGAGACTCCACCGCGTTGTCAGGACCTTGTGGTACTAGCCGGTGCGCAGCCTGTCCGTCGGGGTAATCCCCGATGAGGTGCGTTTCCGGAGCCCGATCAGCCGTAGAATTGCGGCAACCAGTTGCGCGTCACCGTCACGCGGTCGCCGAGCTTCGCGGCACGGAACAGCAAGGCAGCGAATTCGTCGGGCAGCCCGATACAGCCATGGGTGGCATAGCGATTGTCGACCGTCTCGCCGCTGCCATGGAGCGCAACGCCGTCCCAGGTCAGCCGCATCATGTACGGCATCGGGGCATTGTAGAGGTTCGAGATATGATCCTTCTTCTTCTGCAGGATCGGGAAGCTGCCGAGCGGCGTCGGCTTCTCGTCGACCCCGTAGATCAGGATGGTCCGTCCGATCTCGATTCCATCGCGATAGACGTAGAGCGTGTCGCGCGCGACATCGGCGACGATCTCGAGTTTGCCCGTCGGCGCGCGCTCGGGCTCCCACAGATATTCGCCTTCCTGAAGCGGGCTGTCCGGGCTCAGGATCGCGAGCACGATCGGCACTTTGGACGCCGCGGCATTGGGAGCGGCCGAAGCGGTGGAAGGCACCGCGATCAATGCGAGGAGGAGCATGAGCGCGCCCCGGAGCAGCGAGGATCGAGTCGTCATGCTGCGCGATATTGCTGCCGAAACGCCGCCTGACTAGCATGGTTTTTGGACTGTTCCGCAGGGGCACAGCTTGACCTTCCGTTAAGCATGACCGCGTGGACGGCGGGTGGGGAGAGCGGATTTGCGACTGCATCGACGGGGCTTTCTGGGCGCGGCTCTGGTCGCCGGGCACGCACCTTTGCTCGCGCGCGAAACCGCGCTGCCGCCGACGATCGGCTGGACCAAAACGAAGGGCGGCGACGGCGGCCGCGTGCTGCGGGTCACCAGCCTAGCCTCCGAAGGTCCTGGCACGCTACGCGAGGCGCTGGCGGCGAACGGACCGCGGCGGATCGTCTTCGCCGTCGGCGGGGTGATCGACCTCGCCCGCAAGAGCCTGTCGATCCGCGAGCCCTTCGTCACGATCGACGGCGCGAGCGCGCCCTCCCCCGGCATCACGCTGATCCGCGGCGGCATCTCGGTTTCGGCGCACGATGTCGTCATCCGCCATATCCGCGTCCGCGCCGGCGCCGACGGCGCGCCGCCCAGGAGCGGCTGGGAAGTCGATGGCCTCTCGACCAGCGCCGCGCACGACGTGATCGTCGATCATTGCTCCTTCGCCTGGGCGACCGACGAGAATCTCTCCGCCTCGGGCCCGCGCTTCGCCGGCGGCGACAATGTCGAGGCGTGGCGGCAGAACACCTCGCGGCGGATCAGCTTCACGCACAATATCGTCGCCGAGGGACTCTCCAATTCGAGCCACGCCAAGGGCGAGCATTCGAAGGGATCCTTGATCCACGACAATGTCACCGAGGTGCTGATCGCGGGCAATCTCTACGCGCATAATTACGAGCGCAACCAGCTGTTCAAGGGCGGCGCGCATGCCCTCACCGCCAACAATCTGATCTACGATCCCGGTAACCGCTGCATGCATTATGCACTCAACGAGGAGGAATGGGTCGGCCATCCCTGGACCGTCGGCAGGCTCGCCATCGTCGGAAACGTCGTGCGCGGCGGCGCCTCGACCCGCGACGACCTGCCTTTCCTGATCCTCGAGGGCCAGGGCGATCTCGAGCTGTTCGACCGCGACAATGTCTTCACGCTCTCGGGCGGCCGCCCGATGGTGCCGATCGAAGTCATCTCGAACCGCAAGCCGAAGATCATTCCCCTCACCCGCCCGCCCTTCTGGCCCGAGGGGTTCGTGACCAAGCCGGCGCGCCAGGTCGAGAAATGGGTCCTCGCCGAAGCCGGCGCCCGGCCCTGGGAGCGCGACGCGATCGACAAGCGGATCGTCGCCGAAGTCCGCACCGGCAAGGGCCGTGTGATCGACGACGAGCGCGAAGTGGGCGGGTATCCGGGCTATTGAGGCGCCCCTAAATCCTCCCCCGCCAGGGGGAGGTGGCGCCGAAGGCGACGGAGGGGGAGGTAAGCGACTCGCGCGCCGTCGTGCATCCTCCCCCTCCGTCAGGCTGCGCCTGCCACCTCCCCCTGGCGGGGGAGGATTGTCCGAAGTTGACTCCTCCCCGCATTTCGCTATGTGCGCGCCTTCGCAGATGCGGCTCGCCGCGCCTGCGTTCCGTCCGAGACAGCGAGTGACCGGAATCTGCCGGTCTTGATTTCTCGCCAAGACGGGGACAGATTTTTTACCGACACGGTCCGCCACGCGCGGAGCGTTCGGGTCTCGCCAGGGGTAGCTCTGGCCGCGACGATCGTGCCCCTCGGACAATTTGTAACCGGAGCCTCTCGGGGCTCCTTAACGAGGAGACCGGCATGGATCGTTCCCAGAAGGCTGATGCCGTTGCCGAGCTGAATCGCACCTTTAACGAGGTCGGCGTGGTGGTTGTCACCCGCAACCTCGGGATGACCGTCAAGCAGTCGACGGACCTCCGCAACAAGATGCGCGCAGCCGGTGCGAGCTATAAGGTCTCGAAGAACAAGCTTGCCAAAATTGCGACCGAGGGCACCGATTATTCGGTGATCGCGGACCTGCTCACGGGTCCGACAGCGCTCGCCACCTCCACCGATCCCGTGGCTGCTGCCAAGGTCGCGGTGGAATTCGCCAAGACGAACGACAAGCTCGAAATCGTCGGTGGCGCAATGGGCGCGCAGCTGCTCGACGCGAACGGCGTGAAGGCGCTCGCGACGATGCCGTCGCTGGATGAACTGCGTGCGAAGATCGTGGGGCTCATCGTTGCTCCCGCGACCAAGCTCGCGACGATCACCCAGGCGCCGGCCGCGCAGATCGCGCGCGTCCTTTCGGCACATGCGGAAAAGCAGGCTGCGTAAGCGGCCCGTTCGAGACCATTACCCTTATAACCATCTGATTTTGATTGGAGTTTATCATGGCTGACCTTAACGCACTCGTCGACCAGCTCTCCGAGCTGACCGTTCTCGAAGCCGCCGAGCTCTCGAAGCTTCTCGAAGAGAAGTGGGGCGTCTCGGCCGCCGCAGCAGTTGCGGCCGCTCCGGCTGCCGGCGGCGGCGCCGCTGCTCCGGCTGCTGAAGAGCAGACCGAGTTCGACGTGATCCTCACCGGCGACGGTGGCAAGAAGATCAACGTCATCAAGGAAGTCCGCGCCATCACCGGCCTCGGCCTGACCGAAGCCAAGACCCTCGTTGAATCGGCTCCCAAGGCCGTCAAGGAAGGCGTCAACAAGGACGAGGCCGAGAAGATCAAGAAGCAGCTCGAGGAAGCCGGCGCGACCGTCGAGGTCAAGTAAGCTTCTTCTGCTTCACGGCAGAGAACGAAAGGGCGGCCTCTCGGGGCCGCCCTTTTTCTTTGTCGTTATGACCGCGGGGCTTAGCTGCCGCGCCCGCGGAACATGTTCAGCACTGCCATCGCGGCAATCCCGACGAACGCCGCGCTGGTCCAGGGCCGCGCCTTGGCGAAGCTCTTCGCCTTGTCGGCGAGCGGCGCGTCGCCGGAAAAGTGCGTGCGAAAATCGTCGGTGAGCGCGGTCTTGCCGTTGGAAGGTTGCGCCTCGATGGGGTCGGCCATGGATATCTCCGTCAGGACGCCGGACTGACGTCCTATCAACTCCCAAACGCGCCAGCCGCTTCGCGGTGCCGAAACGACTTTCGCCATAGGCTCTTGCCGCACGCGGAGCATCCGGGGATGAAGCGCGTTCCGATTCGCGCCTTCTCCCAACAGGATGATCCCACCTTATGCCGTCCGGACTAGTAGCGCTGCTCGACGACGTCGCCGGGATCACCAAGCTCGCCGCCGCGTCGCTCGACGATGTCGGCGCGGCCGCAGGCAAGGCGGGCAGCAAGGCGATGGGCGTGGTGATCGACGATACCGCGGTGACGCCGCGCTACGTCACCGGCCTGTCGCCCGAACGGGAGCTGCCGATCATCGCCAAGATCGCGCTCGGCTCGCTGCGCAACAAGCTGCTGATCCTGCTTCCCGCGGCGCTGATCCTCAGCGCTTTCGCGCCTTGGGCGATCACTCCGCTGCTGATGCTGGGCGGCGCGTTCCTCTGCTTCGAAGGTGCCGAAAAGGTGCTCGAAGCGTTCGGCGCCGCCGGCCATGAGGAAGCCGAGGAGACGCCGATGGAGGCGGCGCATCTCGAAGCGTCCAAGGTCAGCGGCGCGATCCGCACCGACCTGATCCTCTCGGCCGAGATCATGGCGATCGCACTGAACGACGTCGCGCACGAGCCGATCCTGACGCAGGGGGTGGTGCTCGCGCTGGTCGGTGTCGGCATCACGATCGCGGTCTATGGCGTGGTCGGGCTGATCGTGAAGATGGACGATATCGGGCTGCACCTCGCCCGGCGCCGCGCCGCGTCGGCCCAGCTGGTCGGCCGCTGGCTGGTGCGCAGCATGCCGGTGCTGATGCAGATCCTCTCGGTAGTCGGCACCGCCGCGATGATCTGGGTGGGCGGGGGTATCCTCGTCCACGGATTTGAGACCTTGGGCGTGCACGAACCTGCCGGCACCATCCATCATGCGCAGGAAGCAGTCGCGCACGCGACGGGCGCGCTGGGCGGCTTTCTCGGCTGGCTGGTCACCGCGGCGGCGTCGGGCGTGCTCGGGCTGCTGGTCGGCGGCGTGATCGCCTTTGCGCTGCACCAGATCCACAAGCTCCGGCATTGAGCCGGAAACCCGCGTCTCAGGCTGCGACGGCCTGACGCGGCAGATAGCGCGTCGCGGCGAGCTGGCGCGCCTGCTGGTTGCGATCGAGCCAGATCGGGCCGAGCTTGCTCCCCTGCCCCGGCGTGCCGATCATGAAATCGGCGCCGAAGCGGCGGATGCTGATCCCCGCACGCCATTTGAGCTCGATCATCACCAGCGGCACGAACATCGGCCGCCGCTGCACCTCGACGACATGGATGAGTTCGCGCGGCAAAGCGAGCCGCGCCGGCATCCGTCCGCCCGCCCCCGCGGCGAGATCGAAGGGCGCACCCGCCGGATCGACCATCGGCGTGGCGTGATAGCCGGCGATCTGACGGTCCTGATCGGGGTTTGCGCTCATCATCGCCATGGTCAAGCGGATGTTCTCGGCGGGCGACGCCTGGAGGTTGCCGAGCAGCAGCTCGAAATCGAGCAGCACGTCGCGTTCGGTGACTTCGATGCTTCCAGGCCGCAGGATGATCTCGAACGGCTCGCCCGAAGGCGCGACGGGCGGTGGTGGTGGCGGCGGCGCGACCGAAGGTGAAGGCGCGGCGGGCGCGATCCCGGGAGGCGGCGCGACAGGACGCGCAGGAACGGGCGGAGGCGGCGCAGCGGTGGCGGCAGGTGCTTCATAGGCCGCTTCCTCGTCCGCCTCGACGCGACGACGACGTAGGGCCCAGACGCCGCCGAAGACCAGCGCAGTCGCGCCCGCGCCGAGCAACGCCCATAGCCAGCCGGGCGTGCCCGCGGGTGCGGGTGCCGGCACGACCGGGGGAGGTGTCTCGGCCGGCCTGGCGGTCGCGATCGGAGCCGGTGCGGCGGGCGCTTGTGTGGCGATCGCGGTGGGAACCGGCGTCGGCTGGCTGGCGGGGGCAGCCTGCGCCGGGCTGGGGGTCGCCCGGCCAGGTGCCGCTGTCGCGGCGCGCGGCGTCGCCACCGCAGCCGGGCGCGCGGCGGGCGTCGGCGTGACCACCGGTGCGACTGACACCGTCGGTGGCGGCGCCGGAGCCGGCGTGGGCGCCGGCGTGCCTCCCAACGAGGTGTTGGGCAGGTACATCACATTCGGCAGCCGGCCCGAAGGCGTTGGCGTCGGCGCAGGTGCCGGAGCTGGCGGGGAGGTCTGCTGCGCAGCGGCACTGGACGCGACCAAGCCCGCAGCCATAGCCGCTGCGGCTGCGCTGCACAGCCCGCCGATCCAATGCCTCCCGCGATTCACCACCGTGGCTTTAGCGCCTCCAACGTGAATTTCAGCTGCACGCGGCGTGTTTTAGCCTCGCCCTGCCGCGTCAGGGCACCGTCGCGCGCTGGAACGGCAGGTTGGCGAGCTCGGGCAATGCCTTGAGCTGCGGCTCGACCGTCTTGAGATCGCCCACCACGATCAGCGTCAGCTTGTCGAGCGGGTAGCTCGCCTTGGCCGAGGCCATCATCGCATCGGGGGCGACCGCGAGCACCGCGGGCACATAGCGATCGGTCCAGTCGCCCGGCAGCCCCAGCATGTCGCGCGTCGCCAGCGTGTTCACCAAAGCCGGCGAAGTCGAGTTCTGGATCGCGAACAGCCCCGCCATATAGGTGCGGATGCCCTTCGATTCCTCGAGCGGCGCTGGCTCGGTCTGCATCCGGCGGATTTCCTTGAACACCTCGGTCAGCGCCGCGCCGGTGACATTGGTGGTCACATCGGCCTCGAAGGTCCACAGCGCGTCGCCCGGATTGAAGCCCACGCCCGAGCCCGGCGAATAGGTATAGCCCTTGGTCTCGCGGATATTGGTGGTGATGCGCGAGCTGAACGCGCCGCCGAGCAGCGAATTGGTCACGCGCTGCGGGATGTCGGCGTCGGTGCCGGCGAGCGCGGCGTCGAACGACAGGCGCAGCGTGGTCTGCGGCGCGTCGGGACGGTCGACCACGATCACCCGCGGTCCCGCCTGATGCGGCGCAGCGAGCTTCGCCGGCTCAGGTCCCGCCGCCCAGCCGCCAAAGGTCTTCTCGATTGCGGCCTTGACCGCCGCCGCGTCGAACTTGCCCGCGATGTAGAGATGCGCGCGCTTCGCGCCGAACTGGCTCGCATGGAAGCGCTTCACATCGTCGATCGTATAGGCCGCGAGCTGCGCCGCGCTCGGGATCGTGCGGCCATAGGGATGCTCGGCGCCATAGACCGTCCGCGCCAGCGCTGCGTCGGCGAGCGTGCCGGGCTGCGACAGCGCCACCGAGAGCTGCCGCGAGAGATTCGCCTTGATCCGCGCGAGTTCGCTCGCCGGCAAGGTCGGGCGCATCGCGACGTCGCCGATCAGTGCGATCGCCGCGGGCGCGTGCTCGGACAGGACATTGGTCGAGATCTGCGTGGTCTGCAGCCCCGCGCCGACGGTGAGATCCCCGCCCATACCGGCCGCGGCGGTGGCGAGATCGGCCGAGGAGTGGCCTCCCGCCCCTTCCTTGAGCATCTCGGCGGTCAGGTCCGCGAGCCAGGTCTGCGCGCCCTCGACGGCGTTGCCCGCACGAACGCGCAGCGACACCACCGCCTTGGGCGCGATGCCATAGGGCACCAGCGTCACCTGCATGCCGTTGGGCAGCGTGAAGGTCTCGGTCGCGGGCAGCTTGAACGGCTTGGGCTCGCCGACGGGCGGCGGCGGCGGGAAATCCTGCGCGAGCGCGGGAACGGCGGCGGCGAGCGCCAGCGAGATCGCGATGAGCGTGCGCCGCATCACTTGCCTCCTTGTGCGCCGGCGGCCTTCGCGGCGCCGGGTTCGATGACGTAGATCGAGCGATTGGTGGAGCGCAGATATTCCTGCGCAGTCTTCTGGATCAGCGCGGGCGTCACCTTGGCGAAGCCCTGCTCGATCCGGTTCACCGCCTGCGGGTCATTGTCGAACAGCGCATAGGTCGCGAGCAGGTTGATCAGCCCGATCCGCCCACCACTGTCGATCGTGCCGTAGAGCGACGAGCGCATCTTGGTGCGCGCGCGCTCGAGCTCGGCGGCGGTGACCGGTTGGGTGCGCAGCCCCTCGATCACTTCGTCCACCGCCTTGGTGATCTGTTCGCGGCTGTGCGTCGGATCATGGGTGAAGCTGAAGCTCCACAGCATCGGCCCGCGATAATCGAACATGTCGCCCAGATCGGCATTGATCCCGCCGCCGATCTCGCCGGCGATGCCTTCTTCCTGGACGATCTTGCGATAGAGCCGGCTGTCGTCGCCCTGCAGCAGGATCTGGTCGATCAGCCCCATCGCGTACCATTCGGGAGTGCCGCGATCGGGGACATGATAGCCGGCGGCATAGCCCGGCTTGGGCGCGAGCGCGTCGATGCGACTCCTGAACTTCTCCGCGGTCTGGCGCGGCTCGGAGATGTCGGGCTGGACCACCGCGGGCTTCTTCGCGATCGGCCCGAAATATTTCTCCACCATCGCGCGGGTCGCCGCATAGTCGATGTCGCCGGCGATCACGAGCACGGCGTTGCTCGGACGGTAAAAGGCCTCGGAGAAGCTCTTCGCGTCGGGCACTGTCGCGGCCTCGATCTCCTTCAACTCGCCGTAGAAATTATGGCTGTTGTACCAGTTGGTGTTGGCCAGCATCGGCAGGTCGATCCACGGCCAGGTGCTGTACGGCTGGTTGAGCACGTTGACCTTGACCTCGTTGCCCACGACGCCCTGCTGGTTCTCGAGCACGGTCTGGTCGATCACCGGGTTCGCCATGCGATCGGCCTCGAGCCAGAGCATCCGCTCGAGCGCGCTCGACGGCAGCACCTCGTAATAGTTGGTGAAATCGAAGCGGGTCGAACCGTTGTTGATCCCGCCCGAATTGGTCACCGTCTGGTCGAACACGCCCTTGGGCGCGTGCTTCGATCCCTGGAACATCAGATGCTCGAACAGGTGCGCGAAGCCGGTGCGATCCTTGGGCTCGACGCGGAAGCCGATGCCGTAATAGGTCGCGATCGTCACCGTCGGTGCGATCTGGTCCCTCGCCAGCACGACCTTGAGGCCATTGGGCAGCGTGAAATACTGCATGTCGACATGCAGCTTCTCGGCCGCGGGTTTGGCCGGCTGGGCCAATGCCGCCGCCGGAACCGCGGCGGCCGCCAGGGCCAGCGCGATGCGCCACTTCTTCATTCGAATCTCCCCTCGGGTGAGTCGTACCGGATTAGCTCAGCGGCACACCCCGCGAAAGGCGCTTATCTTGCGGCGATGCGCGTCTGGCGAATTGCGGCGTCCAGCGCGCGCGCCCAGCTGGTGTCGTCGCTCGCGGCGATCGGGATGTCGGGCGCCTGCCCCTCGATCTCGTTAGTGCCGTCGTCGAGGAAGCGCGCGCAATTGGGCATGCGGATATCGAGCCCCGCATGCGCCAGCCTTACCCGGCCGCCGCCATTCACATAGCCGCAGCCGGCGCCGAGCGTCTTCTCGCCGATCAGGATCGCGATCTTGTTCTGCCTGAGCCACGCCGTGAAGTCCTCGGTCGCCGAGGCGCTGCCCTTGTCGGCATAGATCGCGATCGGGCCGCGCCAAGCACCCTTTCCGGCGATCACCGCGCGCGGACCTGGTGCGGGCAGCACGCGGCAATCGGGCCGGCCCTCCCAGATCCCGCTGCGGTCGCACGGCGGATCGGCGACCAGCGGCGCGGCGCGGGTCAGCCGCTTCGGCGTCATCAGCGCCACTACCTCGTCGACCCATTCGCTGCCGCCGCCATTGCCGCCGACATCGACCAGCAGCCGCCGCGCACCGGCCGCGCGCAATTGGCCCAGCGCCGCCGCGATCTCGCGGTTGAGCACGCTTCGCGTCGCCAGGCGCAACGTATCCGCGTCCATCCCGGCGCGAAGCGCGCGCTGGCATGCGGCGAGATAGCGATCATCGCCGAACGAGCCGATCCGCAGCACCCCGGTGTCGCCGACCATCGCGATCGGGAAATCGGCATCCGCGGGCCCGATCGGCCGCCAGTCGCCGACCTTGGTCCAGCGCGCCGCGAAGCCGCTGCGATCGTCGACATATCCCGCGGACGCGCAGCTTGCGAACTTCGGCGCGTCCACCTCCGGCCCGGCGACCACCGACACAGGTGTCGGCGCCGGTCCGTCAGCCAGCGCGAGCGTGAAGTGCGGATCGTCGAACCCCGCGACGAACCGCGAGAGCGCGCGATAGCCCTGCACGCGCGACCACGCCCGGTCGAGCGCCGCCTGCGTCTCGCGATCGAGCTTCACCGGGTCGAGCTTGCGATGCTCGCGCACCCAATCGAGATTGGCGTAGCGCTGCGCAGTGGCGCGGCGGAGCAGCGCATAGTCGCTGCGCCAGCCGGCGCGGTCGAACGTAGCGACGTCCCACAACGCCACGCCCGCCACCGCAATGGCGACGAGCACGATGGTCCATTTGAAAATCCGCCGCATCCCGCTCCAACCGTATTACATATGCAATACGGCAATCAAGCCGCGCGGTGGCAGCCATACCCGGCCCCGCCCGCCGAGCAGGAGCGCGAAGATCGTCGCTCGATACAGGATGCGCCCTGCGATCGTCGGCCTCGTCGCCGCCCGCCCCGGGGCGCACGGCGAGGCCGAACATTCCTACCGCGCCTTCGCCGCGCTCTGGTCGAGCGGAACCACCGGGAGCAGCACGCTGCTCGACTGCGCGCCGCCGTACATCAGCGTCACGGTCGCCTTCTGATAGTCGGAAGGCTTGGCGAAGAAGATGTTATCGACATATTTCTGCGGGTTGCGGTCATAGACCGGGAACAGGCTCGACTGGACCTGCACCATGATCCGGTGCCCCGGCTGGAAGACGTGGTTCACCGTCGGCAGGCGGAACTTGTATTCCTGCACCTTGTTCGCAGGAATGGCCTCGGGCTTCGCGAATGAGTTGCGATAGCGGCCGCGGAAGATGTCCATCGCGATCGGCAGCTGGAACCCGCCCATCTCCTTCTTGGTCGCGACCTCGTCCGGATAGACGTCGATCACCTTGACCACGAAATCGCCATCGGTGCCCGTCGTCTTGGCGAAGAGGTCCGCGAGCGGCGCGCCCGAGACGCGGACCGGCGCGGTCAGCGGCTCGGTGACATAGGTCATCACGTCGGTCCGGCCATCGACGAAACGCTGGTCGGTCACGAGATAGGTCGACCAGCGGCCGTCCTGGAAGTTGACCGGCCGCGGCAGATGCGGGACCGGCTTGGCCGGATCCGAGACATAGGAGTCCGATCCCTGCCCCGGCTTGTCGAAGCCCAGCCCCTCGGCCGATTTCAGATAGATCGGGGTGAGCTTCGCATCGCAGCCGCTCTCGCAGGCGAGCGGCCATTTGTTGAGATAATCCCAGTGATTCTCGCCGGTGTTGTAGAAGCTCGCCTTCGCCGGCGTGAAGGCCGGCGCGTCGTCCTTCAGATAGGCGTTGAAGAAGGGCAGCAGGATGTCGCGGCGCGCCTGCAGCGCGGTGTCGCCCTCGAAGTTGAGCTGCCCGAGCGTCGAGCCGTTATAGTTGAACCCCGAATGGCGCCACGGCCCCATCAGCAGGAAGTTTTTGTCCCCCTGCGGGGTCTTCTGCAGTTCCTCGAAGGCGTGGATCGCGCCGTACATGTCCTCGTGGTCCCAGATGCCCTGCTCCCAGAGCGTCGGCACGTTCGAGGGGTTGGCGGCGAGCAGCTTGTCGAGCGCCTGGCCCTGCCAGAATGCGTCATAGGCAACGTGCTGGCTCATCTTGTTCCACATCGGCAGCTGGTCGTAGCCGAACTGCTTCGCCCAGTCGCCGGCCGAACCGACGCGGCGGAAGGTGTCGTAATCGTCCCAGTCGGGCCGGTTCGGCGCCTTGCCGTCGCCCTTGTATCCGGTCTGCGCGCCGATCCAGCCGATATTGGCGAGACGGAAGGCGCCGTAATGGAACCAGTCGTCGCCCATCCAGCCGTCGATCATCGGGCTCTCGGGCGCAGTGACCTTGAGCGCGGGATGCGGGTTGAGCAGCGCCATCACCACGGTGAAGCCCTCATAGCTCGAGCCAAGCATGCCGACCTTGCCGTTCGACTCGGGGATGTTCTTGACCATCCAGTCGATCGAGTCCCACGCATCGGTGGTGTGGTCGACCTTGGTGGGGTTGAGCGGACCGACGGGCGGGCGTGTGATGACGTAGTCGCCTTCGGAGCGATACTTGCCGCGAATGTCCTGGAAGACGCGGATATAGCCGTCCTTGACGAACACCTCGTCGCCTTCGGGCAGCGCGTTGAGCATCGTCGTGCTCTCGGTGCGCCGGACACGACCATTGGCGTTATAGGGCGTGCGCGTGAACAGGATCGGTGCGTTCTTCGCACCCTTTGGGATGACGATGACGGTGTAGAGCTTCACCCCGTCGCGCATCGGGATCATCACTTCGCGCTTGATGAAGTCCGAAGGCTGGGCCGGCGGGTCGAACTTGGCGGGGATGTCGTTGAAGGTCGAAGGCTGGGTGGTCTGGGCGTGGGCCGCGGGGATCAGCGCCGTGGCGGCCAGAAGTGCGACGAGCGACTTTTTCATCTTGGTTCGTGTCTCCCTGGGAAGGCAGACCGATACGTCCAAAGCCGCATCAAAAGAAAGAGCCCGCCCCTACCAGGCACGGTAAGGGCAGGCTCCTGTTTCCCGGATTTGTCCGGGCGCTCTGGACTCAGGCGTGCTCGGGCGTGCCCAGCAGCTCGGCCTCGACGTCGTCGACCATGTGCGGCCGGGTGGCGCCGATCGGGCCCACGCCTTCCAGCACCGGGCTCGGACGGCCGATCTTGAACGCCGCCGAGGTGCGGCCCTCGCGGCCGTCGGGAAGCGTGTAGCGCGCCTCGGCGACGACGACGGGATTGAACACCCGGCCCATCTCGCCCTTGGGAACGGCGAGATGCGCATCGATGCGGGTGCCGTCGCCCGGTTCGATCGTCACCGGGGGAACGGCGGTGTCGCCGGCGCGGCCGGTCAGCAGGCTCTCCATCTCGCTCGAGTCGGCGTCTGCGAGCATGAAGGCAGAGATGCGCACGTCGCGGGCGGGCACGTCGCCCGCATTGCCCACGGTCAGCTCGACATCGACCAGCGCCTCTTCCTCGCTGGTGCCGGCGCGGACCGGACGCAGCCCGAATTCGAGCCACGGGCGGTTGGCGACCGGCGCCGGGGCATCGGTCACGCCGGCAAGGTCCTCGCGCTCGGGCTCGGCGAGTTCGGCTTCGGTGCGCGCTTCCTCAACGGCTTCGGGCATCGCGGCGGCCGTGGCGGGCGCCGCCGCCGCTGCGGTCGCGGCCATGAACGCGCTCAACTGCGGCTCGGGGTGGCGCTCGACGATCGGCGCGGGAGCGACCGGCGCTTCATAGGCGCGCGGCGCCTCGGCCTCATGGACCGCCGCGTCGACATATTCCGGTTCGTCGCGGCGGCGGCGCATCAGCAGCAACGCGGCGGCGCCGGCGAGGATGAGCAGCAGCCCGCCGAGCAGCCACGGCCAAGCTAAACCGCCGCTGCGGGTCTCGACCTGCGTCGCGGTATCGATGGCCGGTGCGGGCGCCGCGGTCTCGGGCGGCGGGATCACCGCGGCCGGCGCGTCGGGCTGTACCACCGATGCGGGCGGCTGCGCGATCGGTGCCACCGGCGCCGCGGCAGGTGCCGGAGCGGCCTGGCGGGTGGCGGTGGTCGTGGTCCGCGTCGTGGTGCGTGTGGTCTGGCGCGGTTCGGCGGCGCGCGCGGTGCTGCGCGTCTCGGCGCGCGGCGCCACTTCGGTGCCCGGGCGCGGGCCCGGCGGCGGCGCGGGCTGGACGATCGGCGTCGAGGGCTCCATCTGGATCGGGCGTGCCGCTGGCGCCGGAGCCGGTGCCTGGGTCGTCATGATCGGCGGCGGCGTCACCGTCTGCGGTGCCGGCGCGTCCTGCGCGATCGCGGGGGTTGCAAGGAACGTCGCGCCGATCAACAGCGCGGCGCGGGGGCCAAAGGGGTGCGATGGTTTCGTCATAACGAAGGTTAAATGAATGGAACCCGGAAGGGGCCGCGTGGCGTGCGCCCATCCGTTGCCAATCCGCGACGAATAACCCTGTTAATTCAAGGTTCAGCAGCGGAAAATCCGCACCTGCAAATGGCGAAAAGGTTCCACGCCCTTTGACAGGGCGCAACCTTCTCCCTATATCGCCCTCACACCACGGCACCGGGAAATGATGCACCGTCGCGCAGTGCATCGGGCGAATTGGGGTCGTGGCGTTCTACAGACGCCGAAAGCTGCCGAAACCCGAAAGGGAGTCGTGCGGCCTTTTCGCGTCCTTTCGCACGTCCCGGCCCCGGACAGGGGCACCGAATTTACGCCCCCGCTCCGGCAGGGGCAAAACTACGGCTGACGAGGCACAAAACACCCATGGCTACCAAAGCAATCGAGGGCGGCACCCTGAAGCGCCGCATCCGCAAGGTGTTCGGCGACATCCATGAAGTGGTGCAGATGCCGAACCTGATCGAGGTTCAGCGCGAATCCTACGAACAGTTCCTCCGCTCGGATCCCTCGATCGGCTATGTCTCGGGCCTCGAGAAGACGCTGCGCTCGGTGTTCCCGATCCGCGATTTCGCCGGCACCGCCGAGCTCGACTTCGTCAACTACGAGCTCGAGCCCCCCAAGTTCGACGTCGAAGAGTGCCGCCAGCGCGGCATCACCTATGCGGCGCCGATGCGCGTCACGCTGCGCCTGATCGTGTTCGAGGTGGATCCCGATACGGAAGCCCGTTCGGTCCTCGATATCAAGGAGCAGGACGTCTACATGGGCGACATGCCGCTCATGACCGAGAACGGCACCTTCTTCATCAACGGCACCGAGCGCGTCATCGTCTCGCAGATGCACCGTTCGCCGGGCGTGCTGTTCGATCATGACCGCGGCAAGACCCACGCCTCGGGCAAGTATCTCTTCGCGGCGCGCGTGATCCCCTATCGCGGCTCGTGGCTCGACTTCGAGTTCGACGCCAAGGACATCGTCAACGTCCGCATCGACCGCAAGCGCAAGCTGCCGGTGACGTCGCTGCTCTATGCCCTCGGGCTGAACAGCGAGGAAATCCTCAACTATTTCTACAACCGCGTGACCTTCCTGCGCGGTCCCAACGGCTGGCAGATCCCGTTCGCGCCCGAGAACTGGCGCGGCGCCAAGCCGATGTTCGACATCGTCGACGCCAAGTCGGGCGAGGTCGTGTTCCCCGCCGGGCAGAAGATCAGCCCGCGCGCCGCGAACAAGGCCGCCAAGGACGGTCTCGAGACTTTGCTCATCCCGACCGAGGAGATCTTCGGCCGTTACAGCGCCTATGATCTGATCAACGAGTCGACCGGCGAGATCTATATCGAGGCCGGCGACGAGGTCTCGGCCGAGAATCTCGAAAAGCTCGACAAGGCGGGCATCGAGCGCATCGAGCTGCTCGACATCGATCACATCTCGACGGGTCCGTGGATCCGCAACACGCTCAAGGTCGACAAGGCCGAGGAGCGTGAGCAGGCGCTGTCGGACATCTACCGCGTCATGCGCCCCGGCGAGCCGCCGACGCTCGAGACCGCGGAATCGCTGTTCGCTGGCCTGTTCTTCGATCCGGAGCGCTACGACCTCTCGGCCGTCGGCCGCGTCAAGCTCAACATGCGCCTCGACCTCGACGCCGAGGACACCGTCACGACGCTCCGCACCGAGGATATCCTCGCGGTGGTCAAGACCCTCGTCGACCTCAAGGACGGCAAGGGCGAAGTCGACGACATCGACAATCTCGGCAACCGCCGCGTGCGTTCGGTGGGCGAACTGCTCGAGAACCAGTATCGCGTCGGTCTGCTCCGCATGGAGCGCGCCGTTAAGGAGCGCATGAGCTCGGTCGACGTGTCGACCGTGATGCCGAACGACCTGATCAACGCGAAGCCCGCGGTTGCCGCGGTGCGTGAATTCTTCGGCTCGTCGCAGCTCTCGCAGTTCATGGACCAGACCAACCCGCTCTCCGAAGTGACGCACAAGCGTCGCGTCTCGGCGCTCGGGCCGGGCGGTCTCACCCGTGAGCGCGCAGGCTTCGAAGTCCGCGACGTTCACCCGACCCATTATGGCCGTATCTGCCCGATCGAGACGCCGGAAGGCCCGAACATCGGTCTGATCAACTCGCTGGCGTCGTTCTCGCGCGTCAACAAGTACGGCTTCATCGAGACGCCGTACCGCAAGGTCGTCGACGGCAAGGTGACCAACGAGGTCGTCTATCTGTCGGCGATGGAAGAGGCCAAGCACACGATCGCGCAGGCTTCGGCCGAGGTCGATGGCGACAACCGCTTCACCGAGGAGCTGATCTCGGCTCGCCAGGCCGGCGAATTCCTGATGGCGCTGCCGGAGACGGTGACGCTGATGGACGTCAGCCCCAAGCAGCTCGTCTCGGTCGCCGCGTCGCTGATCCCGTTCCTCGAGAACGACGACGCCAACCGCGCGCTGATGGGCTCGAACATGCAGCGTCAGGCCGTGCCGCTGGTGAAGGCGGAAGCGCCCTTCGTCGGCACCGGCATGGAAGAGACCGTCGCCCGTGACTCGGGCGCCGCGATCGCCGCACGCCGTTCGGGCATCGTCGACCAGGTCGACGCGACCCGTATCGTCGTCCGCGCCTCGGGCGATGTCGAAGCCACCGAGAGCGGCGTCGACATCTACACGCTGATGAAGTTCCAGCGCTCGAACCAGTCGACCTGCATCAACCAGCGCCCGCTGGTGAAGGTGGGCGACGTGGTCCGCGCCGGCGACATCATCGCCGACGGCCCGTCGACCGAGTTCGGCGAGCTCGCGCTCGGCCGCAACGCGCTCGTCGCGTTCATGCCGTGGAACGGCTACAATTATGAGGACTCGATCCTCATCAGCGAGCGGATCGTGAAGGACGACGTGTTCACGTCGATCCATATCGACGAGTTCGAAGTGATGGCCCGCGACACCAAGCTCGGGCCGGAGGACATCACCCGCGACATCCCGAACGTCGGCGAGGAAGCGCTGCGCAACCTCGACGAGGCGGGCATCGTGTACATTGGTGCCGAGGTCGAGCCGGGCGATATTCTCGTCGGCAAGATCACGCCGAAGGGCGAGAGCCCGATGACGCCGGAAGAGAAGCTCCTCCGCGCCATCTTCGGCGAAAAGGCTTCGGACGTGCGCGACACCTCGCTGCGCCTGCCGCCGGGCGTTGCCGGCACGATCGTCGACGTTCGCGTCTTCAATCGCCACGGCATCGACAAGGACGAGCGCGCGCTGGCGATCGAGCGCGAGGAGATCGAGCGTCTCAAGAAGGACTCGGACGACGAGCGCAACATCCTCAACCGTGCGACCTGGTCGCGCCTGAAGGAAATGCTCATCGGCCAGGTCGCGACCGCGACGCCGAAGGGCCTCAAGAAGGGCGCCACCATCGACGCCGACCTGCTCGACAGCGTCGACCGTCACGAATGGTGGAAGTTCTCGGTGCAGGACGACGCCGTCCAGGGCAACCTCGAGGCGGTGAAGGGCCAGTATGACGAGGCCGTGAAGCGCATCAAGGACAAGTTCGAGGACCGCCGCGAGAAGCTCGAGCGCGGTGACGAGCTGCCGCCGGGCGTGCTCAAGATGGTCAAGGTCTTCGTCGCGGTGAAGCGCAAGCTGCAGCCGGGCGACAAGATGGCCGGCCGTCACGGCAACAAGGGCGTCATCTCGCGGATCCTGCCGCAGGAAGACATGCCGTTCCTCGAGGACGGCACCCCGGTCGATCTCGTGCTCAACCCGCTGGGCGTGCCTTCGCGCATGAACGTCGGTCAGATCTTCGAGACCCATCTCGGCTGGGCCGCGCGTCAGCTCGGCCAGCAGATCGGCCATGCCCTCGAAGCATGGCGCGAGGAGAATCCGGACGCCGTCGGCGGCCAGATGCCCGATGCGGTCAAGGATCGCCTCAAGACGGTCTATGGCGAGCATTATCTCGCCGAGATCGAGGCGCGCGACGCGGACCAGATCGTCGAGCTCGCGACCAACCTGAAGCCGGGCGTGCCGATGGCGACGCCGGTGTTCGACGGCGCGCGCGAGGCGGATGTCTCCGACATGCTGTCGCTCGCGGGTCTCGACACCTCGGGTCAGTCGACCTTGTTCGACGGCCGCACCGGCGACGCGTTCGATCGCAAGGTCACTGTGGGCATCATCTACATGCTCAAGCTGCACCACCTCGTGGACGACAAGATCCACGCGCGTTCGATCGGGCCGTACAGCCTCGTCACCCAGCAGCCGCTGGGCGGTAAGGCGCAGTTCGGCGGCCAGCGCTTCGGCGAAATGGAGGTCTGGGCACTGCAGGCGTACGGCGCTGCCTACACGCTGCAGGAAATGCTGACGGTGAAGTCCGACGACGTGGTCGGCCGCACCAAGGTCTACGAAGCGATCGTCAAGGGCGACGACACCTTCGAGGCCGGCATTCCCGAGAGCTTCAACGTGCTCGTCAAGGAAATGCGTTCGCTGGGTCTCAACGTCGAGCTCAAGAGCGTCGACGAAGTCGAGGACGGCAGCGACCTGGCCGAAGCGGCGGAATAACGGGAACCCGGGAGCGGCGGTCCACAAAACCGCTGCTCCCTCCCTGCCCCGCCCGACGAATTTACCCTCCTGAGGGAAAAAGAAATGAACGAACTGACCAACTTCGCGAACCCGGTCGCCAAGCCGGAGACCTTCGACCAGATCCAGATCGGCATCGCGTCGCCTGACCGCATCCGTTCGTGGTCGTTCGGCGAGATCAAGAAGCCCGAGACGATCAACTATCGCACGTTCAAGCCCGAGCGTGACGGCCTGTTCTGCGCGCGCATCTTCGGTCCGATCAAGGATTACGAGTGCCTGTGCGGCAAGTACAAGCGCATGAAGTACAAGGGCATCGTCTGCGAGAAGTGCGGCGTCGAGGTCACCGTCTCGAAGGTCCGCCGCGAGCGCATGGGCCATATCGAGCTCGCCGCGCCGGTCGCGCACATCTGGTTCCTCAAGTCGCTGCCGTCGCGCATCGGCCTGCTGCTCGACATGCAGCTCAAGCAGCTCGAGCGCGTGCTCTACTTCGAATCCTACATCGTCATCGAGCCGGGCCTGACCCCGCTCGAGAAGTACCAGCTCCTCACCGAGGATGAGCTGCTCGACGCGCAGGACGAATATGGCGAGGACGCCTTCTCGGCCGGCATCGGCGCCGAGGCCGTCAAGCAGATGCTGATGGACCTCGATCTCGAGGGCGAGCGCAAGGAGCTGCTCGAGGAACTCGCGACCACCAAGTCCGAGCTCAAGCCCAAGAAGATCATCAAGCGCCTCAAGGTCGTCGAGAGCTTCATCGATTCGGGCAACCGCCCCGAGTGGATGATCCTCGACGTCGTTCCGGTCATCCCGCCCGAGCTGCGTCCGCTGGTGCCGCTCGACGGCGGCCGCTTCGCGACTTCGGATCTCAACGATCTGTATCGCCGCGTGATCAACCGTAACAACCGCCTCAAGCGCCTGATGGAGCTGCGCGCGCCGGACATCATCGTCCGCAACGAAAAGCGCATGCTGCAGGAAGCGGTCGACGCGCTGTTCGACAACGGCCGCCGCGGCCGCACGATCACCGGCGCCAACAAGCGTCCGCTCAAGTCGCTGTCCGACATGCTCAAGGGCAAGCAGGGCCGCTTCCGTCAGAACCTGCTCGGCAAGCGCGTCGACTATTCGGGCCGTTCGGTCATCGTGACCGGTCCGGAGCTCA